>WLWD01000047.1_pt1:362500-1302043 | contig 1302043 bp, 964 predicted proteins | sample 6712731 | NCBI WGS metagenome assembly WLWD01 (sample SAMN12718690, study PRJNA576275) | sponge metagenome | isolation source: marine sponge | host: Mycale hentscheli | place: New Zealand: South Island, Marlborough, Capsize Point | collected 2014-11-01 | reverse complement strand
TTTGCTTGAGATATATTGATATTTGAATAATAGCCAATAAATTCTTCTTTTAGTCTGAGATGATTTTGTAATATAGCTAGCTAGCTTATAGTAGCGCTGAGGGTTACACACCTTTGGTGCTTCATTTATCTAATACCTTACAAAGCTGATACTCAGACAAGTTTAACTTGAGATACATAAATGTGTTATACTTCTACTGGGTGGAGTTGTGGTGGGGTTATGTCCACTTACCCATTACCCAAGGACTACTCAATAAAGAAGTTAATTGGCTTTCTTATTATTTGCGTGCTGAAGCAAACTACTAGTACTGGTTAATTGCTACTCTCTGTTTTAGTACTATCTCATTTGAAATACATAATGTGTACATTCATATGTAGGTCACATGAGCCAGTACTGTCACAAAATATTTCTTCCTCTGGATTATCTTATATTGTGCCAAAGAAGCTATCTAGTAAGAAATCAATATTAATATAGCTATGTGTGACGTAACTTTTTGTTGTTGTTGTTGTTTGTATTGACTAGCAAAACAGATGATGCTGGCCGTAGGGGATTATACTGGCACTCTACATATATTAGAAACGCCATGGAATCTGAGTCTGCCCTCCAATAATGAGGTATAATTAGTGAGGCACTCACCCTCAGCGTGTATGCACGAGAGGGTTACACAGTACTCAGTTTGTCTGTCAGTCAGTCATTCTATCACACGGATCTTGAAGATGGCAGTCTCCCAAAGATTAAGACAAGCATCCAATGTTGCACTAAATATTTTAGTCCCTTTAATGTGCCAGAATTTTCTGTTTTTTGTTTTTGTTTTTGTTTTGTTTTTTCAGAAAAAGCTAGTTATTTTTAGGCTGTACGATCGTAAGCGATTGTTGGTAACGCTCCCTATAGTCACACCATACACACATGAGCAAATATTTTCTTTGCTGCCCACGATAGTTTTGCATTACATTTTTCTCAGTATTTTATCGGAGTGTGGTGATGTCAGTATCACTTGTATGTTAAGCTTCTCTTATGAAGACAGTGTTAATGTCTACAGTTTCGTTGCACGAGTTGCATATCGGCTTGCTCAAGCTTTATATCTCGACGTGCACGCGGACATACATATTGGCATATTCATATTGACCCTACTCCAAATATATTATTTGTAATAGCTAGCTAGCACCCTTGATGCTTCATTCTTCCTTAAGTTCAGCCTGTTTCCTAATTCTGGACCTAAAAGAGTCACTCTGCGAACGTTTCTTTTATATTTTAGGTTACCATAATGGAACATTTCTTCAATCATGAAGAAGAGCGACTTGAGTTCACAGCAGCCAGAATGCTACAACGCATGGCAGAAAAGAAAGCTTTAGATATTCAAAAAGTTGAAGCCTCGACCAAGGTATTTATACTATTTGATCAACCAAGGTATTTATTTGATCAACCAAGGTATTTATACTATTTGATCGACCAAGGTATTTATACTATTTGATCGACCAAGGTATTTATACTATTTGATCGACCAAGGTATTTATACTATTTGATCGACCAAGGTATTTATACTATTTGATCGACCAAGGTATTTATACTATTTGATTGACACTCTCAACATTTAAGTATCATTGGTTGTTTTGAAGTATATGATTGTATTTTGTCATACATAGCAAGAAGAAAGTCCTCTGTTAGCTGAGAGTGTTGAAGAAAAGGCAAAAAGGGTAAGCCAGCTCCAAACAAGTTACATGTACATTTGTGAAATTACTATTCTTGATATTCTAACATGTTAGGATTATGAAAGCTACTTGGCCTTGGAGTTAAAACTTTTAACTGAACTTGGAATTGTGCAGTCACACGAGGCTTCTGAAGATTGAAGCACTTGATCAAATAAACATTTCATTCATTTAACACATCTACAGTTTATATCTCATGCAATTTTTTGTGTGTATACTGATCTAATAGATTACTGTTTAAATTATTAACTTTTTAACTAAAACGAAAGCGAAAATTAATTTTAGTTACACTTAAAACAACATTTTAGAAAACAAACCAGAACTAAATTTCAAATAGGATGGTAATAACTAAAACTAAAAGTCAAAACTAAAATTATTTTCTAAAAATACAGATTGCTAAAAGACGAATGACTTGGTAGTTCAAGGAAGCAAAACCCTTTACCAAATCGTTTCTTTGTAGCACCTGAGTAACTTGTTTGGCTAAGGCAAACTGTTGGACAGCAGTCTGCAGTTGTTCGACTATCTAGCCCAGCCCTTCCCAACAAAAAACATGGAAATTAATAATCTGAAAGCCTAAAACTAAAACTAGAATTGAAATTAGTACATTGGAAAAACCAAAACTAAAAATGTAGCCTTTGTTTGTGAAAAACAAAAACTAAAATTAATCTTGAAATATTTTTTGTCAAAAAAACTCTAACTAAAACTAAAAGGTAAATGTTCAACCAAGACAACATTATAGTTAACCTACTATTTGAGGAATTATCACTGATAACCATCCCAATCCCTAGGGAAAAGCCCAAGTGAGAGGGTGACTATCGAGTGATAGAGAGTTTCTGTGGGTTGCACTGCATTTAATGTAGTTTTTGTGTAGCATAAGTTTGCTGCTGTGTCACACTAATGATCATGAGTATAGTTGTTAGTCTGTTATATTCAATCACTTTTACTGCATTTGTTTGTTGTTTTTAGCTAGTTAGCTGTTTGGTTTTTAAAGTTAGAAGGGGTCTTGCTGACCTAGAGTAACCATTTACTCAGAGTAAAACCAAACACTTGTCATGACTATAATGTCATCAACATGTCATCTTATTTATTTTTCCTAAGCTCTCACATTTTAGAAGCATAGTTTGTGTAAACAAGTATCGTTGGGAATTTGGATACAAACATGTAGACCAACCAATTCAATCACTATTTTGATAGTGAGTTCATTTTCACAACAGTATTAAATAGTCTAAAATAGCGCTGAGCTGAAAATATGTGATGAGGTGTAAAAGGGGTTTAACAGAAGAAAATTGCGCACTAGGAATTGCACCTTGAACCACTAGGCTTACACGTGAGAGTTTAATCACAAAGCCATGGCAGCAAATTTGCCAACAAATTCAGTTTTGCAACAAAACTGCTTTTTTTTCCCCCATGAAGTAAAAATATATACAAGCTTAGGCAATACATTTTTGTTGATTTTTTTTGTCATACAGAAAGAAGTTCAGAACTAAGTCAAACCTTCAAATCATTCTGTTAAGAGTAAAAGTGAGGCTTAAGCATAACATGTATGCGTGTGTGTTGTGTTGCTTTATGGATCAGAGACATGGACTACAAGGAGAAACACTATCAGGTGATTAGAGGAGGTCTTCCACTGCGGGTGTCTCAAGGGAATCTTGGGCATCACTGCACAGCAACAGAGGACAGAACACCTCAGCAATGTACTAATTGCTAAGCAGTTTGGGATGGAGGAGTGCATGGAAGACTTGATTACAGCAAAAAGACTGAGGTGGCTAGGGCATTTAGTGCAGCTGGACAAGGAGAGAATTCCTAAGAAGATATTGTTTGGCTGGTTGCCTGAAAGCAGACCTACTCATGGGACTAAGCTGAGATGGAGGGACAGGGTGAGAAAAACTTTAATAGAGGAGAAGATATGGTATGTGATGGTACAGGATAGTGGAGTGGCTGAAGAGGGAAGTGTGCAGCAGGCTGGAGGATGCTACAAGGAGAAGTTTTGAGAAGAATGAACAGAGAAAAACTAGAAAGGCATCTGCTCAACTTGAGATGAATATGCCCATAAAGTGTGAGACTTGCCAGCGGACCTTCAGGAGGATACATATTACCAGACACAGATGTGTTACTACGTGTTCCAATAAGTGATGACTAGGCCACTATGAACCCTTGTGATGGACCACATGTCTGCAGAGGAACATCACCTTATTGGGTATCCACCTTTCTAGTTCAAGAGTTGTGTGTGTGTGTGCATGTGTGTGTGCACACGCGCATGTGTGTGTGTGTGTGTGCATGCATGTGTGTGCATGTGTGTGTGTGTGTCTGAATAGCTGTGTTTAATAACTTGTTTATACAATGTCTGATGGTTTACATGTATTGAGTTAAAGATTGTACTACAATATATTGGCTACACAGATTAGACCTTAATATACAAGAAAGTATATTTAGCTAAAGCTATTATAAGATGTGGTGCAAATTGATGGATGGCTATTCTGTGATCCTATTTAAAAGTCTGGCCATAGATCATTGTCATAACATTTATTCTAACTGTCAGCAGCCACTTACAGTGGCAACAGAGAGGCGGATGTTTACTTAAATCCATGTGACGAGCAGCATAATGAATTATACCACTTCAAGCGCATTCATTGAAACTGAAAAGTTTGCTAGACATGACTTAGCTTTCAGGTCGTTTGTTGCTATTAATACTCACCACAAAAGTCTACGGCATCATTTCAACAAGAGATTTTTACCATTTTTTCTCTAAAATGTGTAGCCAGTATTTCATTGCTATCATTTCATTGGCTGTAATATGCCATCATGAAGGTTCTACAATAAACTTGAACGACTACTGCCCAGACAGTGTAAGTGTCTACTATTTAACAGGAGCTGAAGGTGACACTCCCCATCCAGTACTCAACTTAAGCCACTATGCTGGCAATTGTTCTCAAATTGTGCTGATGAAGAATGAATACATCCTGATGGAAAAAGTATATTTGCAGCAAGTGAAGTTTTTTAGCATAATAGGACATACCAAACTGAATAATTCTGTTAAAATATGGTGCAAATCTGATAGTGGGGTTATTTTCAGAAATTCATTTGAAATATCGTTGGAGAATTTACATTTTGTTCATTGTTCCGTTACTGTCAGTAGCTTATTAAACAGAAGCATCACTTCTAGTATAATACCACTGAAGGCATCAGTTTTTTTCCTTAACACTTCTAGTATTCGTTTGACTCAATGTTTATTTTCAAACCATGTTGGATATGCTCTTGTTATTGTCAATGAGACAGAAATGATAGAAATAAAGCAATCGAACTTTACTGGAGATGTTACAAGTATCAGTGAAGTGATGCACCAAACTGGAGGAATAATAATTTGGTTGGATCAAATGTGTAGCAGCCAAATCCGGTTTCTGTCATGTTTATTTGTTAACAACAGAGGTGGTTTGCAAAATGGACATGATTTATCACTACAAGGAGGGGCTCTTTCAATGGTGTCATCAACATCAAGTGATTGTAGTGTCAATGTCAAAATCTCAAGGTGCATATTCATTAATAATGTGGCTAATTATGGGGGTGCATTGAACATTATCCTTCATGGGTCTGCTGCTACAAGTGAAGTCAATATTAGCATTGAGTCTTCTAAATTTACTTCCAACAGTGCTAGACAACAAGGTGGTGCAGTACAAGCACTCTTTGATACTGGTGCTGTGAACTTGAGTGTGCATTCATGTACATTTACTAATAACTCTGCAGTAATTGGTGGTGGAGTGACAGTATCTGCGCCGTATATCCACAATGCTGACTGTGTCAAAGTGTATTTTATCAACTGTTCATGGATTGGAAATTCAGCTGAGGTTGCTGGATTTGCTGTTGAATTAAATGGGGTCACAACTGATGTAGCTACTATGATAGATACATCTTCAACAATACAGGTATGTGTGGAGAATTGTAGCTTCCTGTACAACAAAGCTACATTTCAATACAGAGGAAATGGTGCTATGTCAGTAACTACTGGTGAAGTTTATATTGGAGCAGGGTCAACTATTTTTGAAGGAAATGAAGGAACTGCTTTGTGTCTAAGAACAACTTCAATTTTAAAAATTCATGGAAACTTGACATTTAGTCACAATACTGGCCTTATAGGCGGAGCTGTTCTGCTACATGACCACACCCAAATGTATATCTACACCACTAGTAATATTCTATTTGCTAATAACTCTGCATTAATAATGGGCGGAGCCATTTATTCAAAGGTATCTGGAAAAACACACTGTGTATTTGCCTTCAGCAACAATTCTTCCAAGAACTATAGTGTCGTTTTCAATAATAACAGAGCTAATCAATTAAATCAATCATTGTTTATACAAAATACGGAAGGATGTTTGAACAACAGAAATATTCTAACAGATATCTTTAAGTATTGCCCTGCCAGCAACACCAATATCTTCTTGCCCCTTACAAACATCAGTTTTCTCATCACTAAGTCAGCCGTTGGACAAGGAAGTCGTCTTGTTGAAGTTATGCCTGGTGAACATTTTAGCCTTGTCATCCAAACAATCCAGGACAGGTTTGGTTCAGCTTTAGTAAACGAACTAAATCACCTGTGGGTAAGGGTAGCATCCAATGACAAAAACTTCAAGTATAAAATGTCAAACAACGCCGACACAGTTGATATTTTCTCTGCTTACAATCAATTTTATGTCGAAGGTCCAAATATACTAGCAAAAGTCAATTTTGAAATTGACTCTTATGTTCACGAAATATCTACTTACCATGTTGGACATGCTTTGATGAGTTTAAACATAATTCCCTGCAGACTGGGCTACAGTTACTCCATGAAAAACAAGACTTGCATTTGTGCATCACAAAAATCTGACAAAATTCAATGTCCCAATGACCGACAAAAGCTATGTTTAAGGTATCGTTATTGGTATTCGCGAGTATTCGAATCTGCAGTGCCTTGTCCAGCTCAAAATTGCTTGTATATGTATGGACAATGCCCAGAGAACACTGAGGTATGCGTAGGCTACAGTAAACTGTATTGTAGTATAAGGGACACAGATGATGTATGCTGGGATGGTAGAGGTGGAATCCTATGTTCAGAATGTGCCCATAATTATTCTTTTACTTTTCGTGCTTTTCAGTGTGCAAAAACATCTACATGCAATCCTCAAAACACTTTCTTTGTTCTATTGATACTGTTTATATACTGGGGTATATATGCCTTAGCAATTATTGCTGTGCTTTCCTTAAACCTTAGAATTGGTTCTGGATTCATGTATGGCATTGTATATTACTTCAGTGTAGTAAGTATATACACCAGCAGTAATCCATTATTCAGTGACTTGTGGCTCAGATTGCTAATCTACATTAGTATTGCTATCACCCAGCTAGATCCCGAGCTATTGGGATATGCTGTCAGAGTTTGCTTCATACAAAGCTGGACAAATCCTTTACCACATCAACTTTTCCATTACACCACACCTGTATTTGTAACTCTCTTCATCATCTCATACATCATGATATCTCGGTATTTCAGACTTCCAAAAAGGCTTTCTCTAGCTAACACTTCACCAATACATGCAATATGCATGCTTATTCTCTTCTCTTATACATCACTGTGCTTAACAAACTTTAAAATCTTAATTCCCATTTCACTCTTTGGTGAACTCAAAGTGAGAACAGCACCGATTATAGAGTATTTTGGAGAATCTCATCTTCCATATGCAGTGATTGCTCTCTTGGTTGAGCTGTTTCTAGCAATTCCAATGTGTATTTTGTTTCTATTTGCTCCTTGCATTTCAAATCGCATAAACTTAGTCAAGTACAAACTTAAACCCATCCTTGATGAATTTCAGGCATGTTATCACCCTAATCGCCGCTGGTTTGCCGGGTATTATTTTGTGGCCAGGCAGTTTGTGTACCTAATAGATGGAGTAGCGTATGAAAGCTTCCCTCAGCACAACAGTATATTGCTGAGTATAAATATATTAATCCTTTTGCTCCACATACTCTTTCAGCCTTACCAAAAGAAGTGGATAAATGTTTTGGATTCAATTCTTCTGTTAGATATTGTGTTTTTGTCAACATACTCCATTTCACTGCCCAACAATGACACTCTTCATGTCAATCAAGTCATTCATGATAACGTTATCCCAAGCCTCCTCATTTTAATTCCAACTCTGTACTTACTTGTTATTTGCTTAATTGGGATATTCCTCGTTCTTAAGAAGTGTGTGTTAAATTGCCATTGCTCTAGCAGTATTCGAACTAGAGCTCTGAAGAGCTCCTTCACAAAGAGCTTTGTTCATGTAACCAATGAAGGAATGGAGGGAGAGTTCTACTACTTGGCAGATGATTTCCACTGTAGACAACCAGAAATTGATGACTGACTTGTATATATATATATTTTTTAATCACAATATTATGTTTTTATTCTATAGCTGAGTGCACCACTAGTGTATGTACATACCACATATTCTCTATTTGCTCAATTAGTAAGTTTTTGCCAAAATATCCCTACCTGTAGACTGAAAAGTTTGAAATATCACAGACTAGCTAGAGCATTTATTAGCCTAAAACAAAAATCCATTTCTCTCGATGAGGATTTTTTTCCTTTCCTTTAGTCATAATACCATTCCGGTGTATTGTGTTAATTAAGACTATTGTGAAATCCAATTTTTCTCCAGGACACGATGCAATCTCATTATTGGATAAAATATTTATTATATGCATACATATTATGTGTATATAAATAAAAAAAGTATTACCAAAGCTGAGGAGGACATTAATAATAAAAAATACAAAAAAAAAAAACAAAAACAAAAAAAAAATTCTTCACAATAATGGCTCATGTTCACCATCCTGTAAAATCAAAACAAAATCCATCAAAAAAAATTGTTTTCTTCTTCAATTTTAAAAAAATCTGCCTTACTTTATTTTGACGAGCTTTGCAACAAAATACTCTGTAGCAGGAGCTGAAGACTCTGTTCAAGGTAGTGTGTGATGACCACCATTCAGACACACGATATGTGACATTCTTCCATTGATGTTTGACTCTATTTACACCAGCAGCTGGGATAGTGTAGGCCCAAGGACAACTAGAGAATAACAAAGGAAAACATGGCAGCCAAAATTTGCATATCATTAAAATTCATACAAAACTTGTATGATGTCATGCATGAGCGTGTGCAGTATATCATACATATAAAATACACACATGTGTATATGCACACATGGTATAACTCACAAACACATACACAGTGTCACTTACAATCTCCTGAGCAAAGATCTGGAGCCTTCAACATCAGGATTGGAAGACAGCGTCACAAAAATGGAGACGATGATAACAGCCATGATTATCCATGCTACATACCATGGATACCAACCTGCTCCCACAGGAAGGGCTCCAAACAACACTGATACCACTGCTATTATCATTGAGTACAGCTGACATGAACAAGATACAAGGGGCAGAGTTTGTGGGAAACACACACACACACACACAAACTAATAAAAACCGGTATGTATAATTGCTCAAGTAGTATGACCCCTTACCGCTGCGACCCCTTACCGCTGCTGATTTGATGTGAGATGACAAGTCACACTCAGAAGCAAACACGGTGAGAATACAAATACCAGCAATTGGAGAGATCACTAACACACATACGTACAATGTAGTACTAATTATGATGCATTACAACTTTACAATGTGGCCAGAGAGCTAGTTTGAGTAATTGAATTTACTGATGTATGCGGGAGAAATGTCACATTGTAAGGACCAACTGGCAAGTGAGTGAAGTTAATGCCTACCCATAAGTTATTGTGCATTTAAAACAACAAGCGCACACACACCATTGCCAAACACAGAGGAAGCAAGAATGGCAGCAGAAGACTGGAGCACGGAGTCTTCGTCACATTTAGATAAGTTGCACATGGTGGGGATAACCAAAGGAAAGATAATACCCATGGTACCAAATGCCTGCATGGAATCAAAATAACACATGCATAAATCTGTGTCAGACATGCAACACAGAACCGTGCTATATTCTCACAGAACCATGCTATATTCTCACAGAACCGTGCTATATTCTCACAGAGCCAGCAGCAAAGGACATCATGAATCCAATAATGGTGACCAACGCTGGAATATAGTGATAGTCCACGCCTCCTTCTGACAAGGCCTTAGCCAAATAGTTGGTGGTTTGAATATCCTAAGAGGAACACACAAACACAGCAACTGGCCAGTCACATGACAATTCAGTAGCCATGAGAAACCTCACCTGCAAAGCTTCTCCCAGTGCCCACGCCAACCACAACACCATGAATGGCTCCAGCAGATCTTTCACACCTTCTACCCATGCCTACATAAACAGGGTTGTTACCGGCTGAGAGAAGCAATACAGCAAACAGATACAGTACTGTAGGTGGTATGTATTCATACCACTAGAAGTAGTTGTTATAGATATCTACATGACTCTCAGTCACAACTAAGAAGGCATACTTAATTACCTCCATGTATTCTTGCAACGTCAGAGTTCTTGGTAGTAACAGCATCACCATGGAGACTGCACATGCCAATGCTGAGGCCCATATTAGGGCAGCTACAGAGTCGGCCTTGGTGAAGATGTTGATAACGGTCATCGGAGTGCTGTGTAAAATAAGAATCCAACATGAACCTGCATAGCAACAAGCCAGACATACAAAGCAACTACTTACACAGCCTTCTGATCCGGAGGTAAATTTCTTATTGCAAAGTAACCTCCCAGTATCATTCCAACAAGAGTGACTATCATAGTCACTATGAAGGGAATAGCTGCATTATACCTGCACAGAAAACAACAACAACAAACAAGTTGTTGGCAGGAAACCACTTTTACTATAAGTGTTTTAATGGAAAATCCTTTCTATTGTATTAAAAACACAAGAACCACATGATAACAAACTGTTTTGGGAAACTAAACAAAAAAAGTAATAACCCCCCCCCCCCCCCCCCCAAAGCAAATAAGCTTGCTTTATACAGGCTTCCAGCTTAAAGAGTGGATTTTTTTAGCTTTTTGGTTAAGGTTGCTAATTCTGCTATAATTGCTCAAGTATGTGTAATAGAAAGCTAAAAATTTGTATTATTATACATTAATGTCATATTAACATACAGACAAAACAATTTTGTGGGTTTGTGGTTATTTTTGTGGTTATAGGTGATGGAACTGGGAGCTTCAAGACAGTGAATTTGGACGTGTTTAAGCTGAAAAAAGAGAAATTATTTGTCCTTATCCCTATAACTTGGTATACTGATACTTTAATACCTGAAGTTTCATATGAGCCTAATTTTGTGGGCACACGAAATTTGAATCTCGAAATATTTTAAATTTTAAGAAAAAAGTGTTTAAGCCAGGATTTTTGAATTTATTGAGTTATATCTCTAAAACTTTGACACATGATGTAAAATTGCCTTAAAATTATTATGTATAACTTTGGTAGCTATACCTTGAAAATTAAGTGAGTTGTGGCTGTTTTTCACCAAAATATTTTTATGCATGGTAAGGGTCATCAAATCATGATGTTTAGAGCGGGTTGTGGGACTTTAGTACACGTAAACGCGACGTCACAAAGCAGCGCATGCGTATTTTTGTACGAGGGCGCCAGTTTACCGCTAATTGTTGCACGGGTATGGCTGATTTAGCTACGGTTGTATCTCAGGCCCTAGGGTGGTATCAAGTTTTACGGCACTACTGCCTATCACGGCCAGCATTTTAGCTGCTGTCTGGAGCTGCACCATCCGTAGGACTCCAACTGCATCGCCCTGATGTTGTCAGAATACCGAATGCTGGGAGCCTTGGGAGTATTAAACTCCTTCAGCTTTTCTTCAGCTCTTGAAAAAGAGGACCTCTTGGATAGGCTTGGCTCCAAGTTAGTAATACCAGCCAACAATTCTGACTGATTTAGACTTCGCTTACTGCTGCTAGTAGAACGATGAGAATCCATACAGCCGCTTGCAGTTAGGGAAAGTCCCGTCTTGCCGCTCAGGGAAATAACCGTTCGGCCTTAGCTCGTTAACTAGCTACGTTTAATGATGAACTACCGCAAAATCTTGACGTCAATAAAAATGGCGTAAAATATATTAGAGTGAATGAGAAAAGTGCAATTCTCCATTTTCCATTCTCTAAACAGGCAGTTTTACTATTGGAAACATTATTGGGATGATGAAGAAAAGGTATGTGTATGTTAAATGACTGTAGTGAGGGTCTATACAGTAGTATCAAAAAATCCACTCTTTAAGTTGGAAGCACTGTACTTTTTTTGTTTGTTTTTTGTTGATAAAGTGATCACAGTAGTCTGCAGGTTTTGTGCGTTCCTAGAGCAGTGCATGGTAAAAACAAGTCTGAGAGATGGTTCACTAACTTACCAGCGATACTTGATTCCTTTCTTTGGAGCTAGTGGACCTACACACACACACACAAACCGCCATTTCAGCTCAATAAACCCAACCATACTCAAATAACCTAGATGTTTCAGATAGTGCACAAATGATGGGAGTGAGATGTGAGGTAAATGTCACCTTGTCATACTACTGGAGAGGAAGAGAAGTGAGCAAAACACTCTCCGGTCGAAGTATGTTCCCACATAGGAACACACACACACATATACACACACACATATACACACACACACACACACACACACACATACTAAAACTAACTAAGCATACCACTAGTGTAATGATTCCACCCTCTTCCAAATTCTAGTCACGTGATACCTAGCCATGTGACACAGTCATGTGACACCCTATCCTCACCTGTATACTCATGGTCAATATGGGATGGAGAACTGTTCATATGGTGACCTTTCAATTCCAGGGTCTCGTCTCCACTGCCCTCTGCTTCAGCTGGACTTCCTGTGTCATCTGCACAAAGACTTCGTTTCTTCTTTTTCCTGTGCTGTATGTCATTTTTTGGAGAAGAAATAAGCAGCCTGGTACGTTTCAAACGTGCCGATTCAGCAGATTGTTTTTCAGAGGTAAGCATTGGGCCAAAGTCCCGGTTTAGGATGGCAATAACAATAATACTAAAAATCAGCAAGAGCGGGAAGAATCGATAAGCTGTGCACACACAAAATAACACAAAACAAAACAATGAACACAAAGAGAACGGGAACACAAAGAGAACGGGAACACAAAGAGAACGGGAACACAAAGAGAACGTGAACACAAAGAGAACGGGAACACAAAGAGAACGTGAACACAAAGAGAACGGGAACACAAAGAGAACGGGAACACAAAGAGAACGGGAACACAAAGAGAACGTGAACACAAAGAGAACGGGAACACAAAGAGAACGTGAACACAAAGAGAACGGGAACACAAAGAGAACGTGAACACAAAGAGAACGTGAACACAAAGAGAACGGGAACACAAAGAGAACGTGAACACAAAGAGAACGGGAACACAAAGAGAATGGGAACACAAAGAGAACGGGAACACAAAGAGAACGGGAACACAAAGATAACGGTAACACAAATAGAACGGTAACAACAAAGATAACGGGAACACAAATAGAACGTGAACACAAATAGAACGGTAACACAAAGAGAACGGGAACACAAAGAGAACGGGAACACAAAGAGAACGGGAACACAAAGAGAACGTGAACACAAAGAGAACGGGAACACAAAGAGAACGTGAACACAAAGAGAACGGGAACACAAAGAGAACGTGAACACAAAGAGAATGGGAACACAAAGAGAACGGGAACACAAAGAGAACGGGAACACAAAGAGAACGGGAACACAAAGAGAACGTGAACACAAAGAGAACGGGAACACAAAGAGAACGTGAACACAAAGAGAATGGGAACACAAAGAGAACGGGAACACAAAGAGAACGGGAACACAAAGAGAACGTGAACACAAAGAGAACGGGAACACAAAGAGAACGTGAACACAAAGAGAACGGGAACACAAAGAGAACGTGAACACAAAGAGAACGTGAACACAAAGAGAACGGGAACACAAAGAGAACGTGAACACAAAGAGAACGGGAACACAAAGAGAATGGGAACACAAAGAGAACGGGAACACAAAGAGAACGGGAACACAAAGAGAACGGGAACACAAAGAGAACGGGAACACAAAGAGAACGGGAACACAAAGAGAACGGGAACACAAAGAGAACGGGAACAACAAACTCGTATTAATGATATACATTAATGGCCTTGAGTCCTCAGCACTATGGTCACCAGGCTTGTTATAGCCGAGGTTTTTAGGGGGTTACCAGTAACCCTTCCCTCCTTTGAAATTAACGATATCCATTAATGCTATTCATAGCTGGAAGGCTCGGCTTCCCTGACAGACAGATACTTAAAGGTGTCGCATATGTAGCTAGCAACATTGGTGGGTTATAGCCTTCTTCCAAATTATAGACAGAGTGCATTCAATTGGTACAATAGAGAAGCTATTTGCACATTCCCCTTGTGCTCAAGTTTATGTAGAAGATCAGGACACCTTGAGAATTATAAATGATTACATGAGGATTAGTAGTCTAGCAATTATTCATGTTAATTACTCAAACTTGAACTAGGAAATATTTATACAGAAGCATTCACGCAAACAGGAGAAAGTGAGCTTATCATTTTAATTTCTAATTATTCACTACCAGCATCTTATTGGTCATTTTTTCTTTGGCACATTCATTCCTACAAAAGACATGCAACTACATTAAGTGGTTGTGGCCAAAGATATACTAAAGGGGCGTGGTTAAATTAGTTCAAAGTAACCCCACAATTCGAAATTCTGGCTACAAGGCCTAATCACTTAGTTCAGTCAGAAGCCATTTGAAGAAAATACCTTTTAAGCTCATACTGACTGCTGAACTACTAATTTATGAGACAGATATCCCCCCCCCCCAAATTAAACTAATAAAACTTGGGTCAAAAAGACACAGCTGGCTTGCACTATACACAGATGGTCCATCTTAAAATTCATGTAGTCATCAAGTTCAAAACTCATTCCAGCGAGTTAAGTGATTGGTGGTTAATGGAGCAGGCCCATTGGAAGTATGGATCCAAGATGGTTGCAGAGCTGCCTGGTTATTCAGTATTTAATTGAGTTGGGAGGGCATCGTGCTTGACTCTGTAGATGGTTTCTCTCCATGATGTGGACAGTGTCTAGCTACCAGGGGCTGGATCTCAAACTGGGGATGGGTGCATGGCAGCAGAAAATGGTGTTACCCTTTCTTTGGCATGCCGCTGTTTGGCTCGTATAGTGTGTGAAGTGAGACCCCTCACCAGGGGAAAGTGATTCCATGGCAATTGTGTAGTAGAATGACCCTGTCTGCCCGAACCAGGAGACACCACCAACTTCTGGTGGGGAGCAAGTTTGTCTCCTGAGCAAAGAATGCAAGAATGAGTTGGAGCAGTATCAAACCACACCAAAGCTTGACTTTGAGGATGGTCCCCTTGTGTGGTGCCTTTTCTTCTGTTTGGCAATCCCAACTCAGATCGGTGTGAACGTGGCGTGCCTTACAGTTGGCACTGGCTCGCTGTGATGCCCTGGGTGTGCCGGTGGCTCCCAGGCACACAGAAGGTTCGAGGAAAACCCTGACTTTCCTCGTCTCGAACTGGACACTCTGTCCATGACTGTGTCTGCCATAAATGAAACTAGAGTGACTCTGTAGGGGAAGCAAACAGTGGGGGAGCCTAAACCCACATCATGAGGAAGTTGCCATTGATTATAGGCCAATTACAACATGCATGTGGTGCAATCAGTCCAGGGAAGCCATTTATAAGCGGTGGGCCCACTGTTTGCCCATATTGAATGGTGCATGCCCAATGAGGACTCTGTGTTGAAGGACACCACAGATTGTGCTGACGTCTAATGCCTCTGGCTCATGGGGCGTTCATATCAGGCAGCAGTTGGTTTCATTGGCGCCTTCAGGATAGCTGGGATGGTGTCCACATCACGATCAAGGAGTTGCTTCCTATCACACCGAGTGTCGCTGCCTGGGGCACCTGGAGTGTGCTTATACACCAGTGACACTCCCCACCTGGCTAGGAAGAAGGACAGACACCTCATCAGACGCACGGCTCTGTCCATCTTGCATCCTCCGGTGCTCACAATGGAGACCACTGCAGCATTATCGCAGTGACAGGAAACTGGGAGGCCCTCTCACTTGTCCCATAGGGAGAGGATTCTGGTATTTCAAAGCAAGAGAAGCCAGACTTCAGGAAGGGAATAGAAGACAGAGATATGTATCTGTGCATTCCCACTAGAAACAGAATGTGACCAGATAAAGGCACTTGTTATTGACACACAATAGATAGTGTTAATATGCCTCTCATACATATTGTTGAGTAATAACATTTTATTGTGTTGAGATTGCTGCGGCAAATCTATGCTACTTGACAATAGCTTACCTTCTTCAACCTTTTTGTAGAGATAATAATAGGGTTGTCTACTTATCATGTAACATTTCACGATGAAGTTTAAAATTCAAGTAGCCTTTAAGTTTAATAATTAAAATAATTACCCACATCGTTCTCTGTGCTTCCTTCCCTTGATAAATAGCACTCAGATGATGTGGGTCTGAGGCAGGAGACAGTGGTGATTTGACACCAATAGTCTTTTAATGTCTCTGACAACTTCGGTAAGAACTAAAGAATATTTTATAATTTGCAAATTTAACGTTCGCTATATTGCAGCAGACGCGTTGTCACATGACAATCTCCCGTCCTTGCAGAGACTGGACCCTGACACAGCTAGATGAGAGACCAACAACTCCACAGACGACCAGCTGCAGTGCCTCGCGGTGTTCAGAACTTCAGATTGGATGAGGGCGGGTTGGATAGCCTTAGGGATTCTTCATGACGGCCCTAGCCCAGTCTACACAGAAGTGTATGCCAGTGGTCAGAATTGATTCCTGGAATTCTGCACTCAGCTGGCTTGCAAGCAGTGTCAGCAGATGAGGACATCTTGTGCAAGTTTGCCGCCAAGTTGGACCAGTGAGGGCTTATGACATGGCACCATTAAGTCGTATATGGTAGGAGTATGTCATCTTCATATCAAGGAGGGTCTTGTGGACCCATTCCTGCCAGTTCTCCTTCACTATGTCCTGAGAGAGGTGAAGAGAGCACAGGGAGGGGGGAGGCCACCCAAGGAGGGAGCGTCTTCCAATCTCTCCATCGTTGCTTCACCAGATGAAGGTGGTATGGGATCTCCAGGCATTCAACCCTGACCATGTAGCGCTATGGGCAGTGTGCTGCCTGACCTTCTTTGGCTTTCCGTGAGCTGGGGAATTTACAGTGCCATGTGACTCCGGCTTTGACACCTCAACTCACCTCTCTTGCGGCGGCCTAGCAGTGGGTGATCCAACTAAGCCGAGCATTCTAGCGTCCTCAAGACGTCTAAAGCTGACCCCATCAGAAAGATTATCACTCCGGTAAGGTTCTCTCCGATCTATGCCCGGTGTCTGCCATGTCAGCACACCTGCTGGTGTGGGGCAAGCATACTGGTCCACGGTTCCAGTGTAAAGACAGCAGACCCTTGACTAGGCAGAGGCTCATCCAAGCAGTGTGGGAGGTCGTGGTCAAAGCTGGTGTCCGGGCTGATTGGTATGCTGGTCATAGTATTCATATCAGAGGCCGCCACAGTTAGTGCTACCCGGGGTATGGAGGACTCGATCACAAAGACGTTGGGCCGATGGAAGAATCTGGCAAACTATTCAGCCATGCTCTGTTAGACGAGTGTGTGTGTGTGATGTTTTCATCACTGATGGTATTAAAAATTTGGTAGCGATGGGATTGTATTGGTAAAGTGGGGGCAGTTATGTGATGGCTTGAGGTAGTGGCGTGCCTCCCTTGGCGGGGTTAAAAGGGTGCTTCCCCTGCTGGCTACCCATGTCCAACTACTCAGCAAATGGTGCTGCGGCACAGAGGGCCCATTAGGAGGACATTAGAGGTAAGTACAGAGGTAAGGGTGGCACCCAATATCACATGGGATCATAAAGGGTGAACATAGTTATGGCATAGGATGGGAGCCATGAAATTAACTTTAATGTGCCTCAAAACATTAATAGTAAGTGCAGCTTCCAAAGACTACAATAACAATAAAGCTCACTATTAAAATAAACTATTTTAATCTATTCTTTAGTAGTTATTAACTCTTTAGGTTGACTCATTATTAAAGCACAATACTTACAGTCAATGAAATAAAACTAGCAGCTAAAATAAAAATGTTCCTATGTATAAAACACAACTGGGATAGCTCATTATTTAGCAGAAACAAATCACTAGAATTCTATATTGAAATCACTAGAATTCTATATTGATATCACTAGAATTCTATATTGAAATCACTAGAATTCTATATTGATATCACTAGAATTCTATATTGATAAGGCTGCATACAAAAATAGAATCTAAAATAGCTTATTTTAGTAGGAGGAATAACAGACACTCTGTTGTATTGAGACCCTGCGCAGCATAAAAAAACCCATACAAAACTAATAGTGATTCCATGTTGCTTCCAGCAGTGATAAATGCCCCCCTTTGCACCCTTTAAATGCTGCCCTCTACATATGAGACAACTGATGGTAGCTAATGTTGACTCACGTATCGTCCTCACTGTATACACAAATGGATCAGATCTACTAATATTGGGACATTTCTGGCAAAATGGACTCTTCAGAGCAGTTTGGAGATTCCCCACCTGCACTCCTATCCAACTACACACACATACACACACACACACAAACAAAAACAACAAAAACAACAACAACAACAACAACAACTACAGTCAGCCGTGAATAGCTTGAAGCAAGATTAACCTTGATATAGGGATCAAACTGGGCAGAGTGGGACCCAGTGACTTCAAAATGTAGGCAAACTTCTGTTTGCTAACATCTGCTGTCTTCATCATCTAAAATAAACATTATTTTAACACTAGCTAATTATCTAAATGTGAGTTGTAGCAAAATACAAAAAACAATTAAGCAGTCACATGATTGTTTACAAAATACACAATAACACGACCATCTTAGTGCCACAACTCACAGTCCTGAGGCTAGTCCCAGCAATAAGAACTAAACTGTAGTCATCAAAGAATATCATAGAACCCAAAATAATGCATGCCAAAGATGCTCTACAACACAAGAATTAGCATATTAATATTTATCAATACATGTATATGCATATATCCACAGTCCATCTATTATTAGAACGTACAGTAGTTCCTGAATTTAATGTTATGTTACCTGTAGCATATTAAGGCAGCATTCTTCCAAAACTTTATCAGCTCAAAAACATACAAAATAATGTGAATTCTCTTTTTAATTGGCAAACAACCGAAATGAGCGAGACACTCTCAGAGGTAACACAATTGAAAATTGGGGATATTTGTTTGTTTATATATAGTGTGGACGTATGTATGTCATGTACTTTGACCCTCACGTTTTCGTGTTTTGTAGTAGGTTGGCCTCATCCCATATGACACTACACTAAACAGAATATTTTGGTTTATTGATCTCTACCCTATCATAAGATGTGAACTGTTTACTTTGAATTCTTTCACGCTTACTACCGGAGTTTATTATCTATTCTAATGGCTTGGCTAACGCGCTGTTTGTCATAGTTATACGCCCTATGCAACACTGTTGTTCTTATTGACATTCATTCTCCAATAGTCTAACCACTAAGGTAAATCTTGTGTTGGTATGTTCAGTGAACAAGTGTTGTGTGTTACAGCTACTGCTTAGCTAAAGAATAGCACAAAGTAAATGTACAATTAACAAATACATTTTAGCTGCCTTTACACAGCTTTTTACTACAGCAGAAAACAGTCACTAAGCATGTCCGAATATAGGGTTAGGTTCAAACCTGTCGGTAATTCCTTAGAAATAAATGCCTGTTTTTATGTTTTTTAAGTCAAACAGTTGCAGCGAGTGGTTACTATGGCACTGAGAGTGGTTACTATGGCACTGAATCCTTTTACCGCATATGTAAATTAAAATTGACTGTATTTTAGAAGTTAAAATTAAATCCAACAGTACTTCTACAGGATTATGTAGCCTAACTTGGGAGGCTTGCTCACCATTTGTGCTCAAGCACACCACTAGTGACCAAACCTATCTTAATTATAGGGCTTCACTTTATCATGTCTTTTACCTTCAAGCAATTGCCAGCAGTTTTATTATAATTTTTTAGTCACAAAACACAGTTAACATACTAAGGAAGAAGTGTTGTATTGCTTGATTATACATACACACAGTGTACCTGCACCTAGAACCTGTCATACTAGGGAAGAAGTGTTGTATTGCTTGATTATACATACACACAATGTACCTGTGCCTAGAACCTGTCAGACTAAGGAAGAAGGGTTGTATTGCTTGATTATACATACACACAATGTACCTGCGCCTAGAACCTGTCATACTAGGGAAGAAGTGTTGTATTGCTTGATTACAGTGCGTCCAGCTTAAAGAGTGAACTTTCTGAAATTTATGATGCTATCACAAAAACCACTGTAATATATGAAGTATGCATGATCAACATCTAAATTTTGGAAAAGTTACACATTATTGGCATACAAAGCTGCACTCAAATTATTTTTGTGGTTTTGTGGTTAGTTTTGTGGTAACAGGTGATACAACTGAGAGCTTTTGGGCAGTGAATTTGGTAGTTTTTTTTTAAAAAAAAGAGAAATTATTGGTCCTTATCTTTCTAACTTGGTTCACTGATAGTTAAGCTCCTAATCTTTCATTTGAACCAAATTTTGTAAGTTGGTGAAATTTTTTACGTCCAATATTTAACGTTTTTATGAAAAAAAGAGTTTAAGAAAAAACTTTTGAATTTATTGGGTTATATTTCTATAAATTTGTTCTATGGTATAAAATTATGATACAATTTATGTGTATTAATTTGATAGCTTCATTTTTAATTATCACTGAATTATGGCCAATTTTTCATTAAATTTACATTTTTATGGTAAGGGTCTCCAAATGATGACGTTTGAGGTAATAATACACGGACTGATCTACGTAAGCGTGACGTCTAAAATGTGCGCATGCGTATTGCTGCGATAGGTCCAGCTGGTGGCGCCATTTTACCGCACTTTTCAGTGACATTGGCTGCCCAGTTATAACTAATCACTCGTAGTTTATAGTTTGTACGAGCTTCTAGTTGTGCGCTAAAACTGGTTGAAGGTTGCGGAGGGTTATCTGGAGCTACAAAGCTTAGAGGAAAGAAGCACAGGACCGCGGCTGAACGCCTCCTCAAGTAAGTCTGATTGTTGTGTGCTTAAGCATGTATTTAAACTCTATTCTTACTTTCTTGGTGTGACGAAGTTCTGAAGTACTCAACAGTAATGTGAAGAATCCAGCACATCACCTACACTTTAGCTATGGCCACACACAATCCAGTATTACTTTGTCCTTCACACTGAATCATTCATATCATTTTATTCATGATTTTACTATATTTTCTATCTACTTGTTAAATTACATAATTTTATGATGACATGAAATTGTGGTAGATACAAGCAGCAGTTGAATTTGGAGGGTGGTAAATAGCATCACCATAACCATAGAGAACTGTACCTATATAGACATAAGGAGTAATGGACAGCTAAAGCATAAATAGTGGCATATAGAGTCTATGATGAATTGTATATCTTATTATCTTGGTCAGCAAACAGTAAATTGGCTGAGTTTCTAAATAAATAGGCCCTATTTAAACAGGTAAGAAAATATGAGTGGACAAGCAACCCGTGATACAAACCTACCTCACATTGTAGCTTGCTCTTGTTAAGTAGCCTTGAATAGCAACAAATTCCTGAGCCTAAAATGAACCAGAATGTCAAGCAGAAGGGGTAGAAACGAAGTCACCAAACTACGACTGCTTTTTGTTTACAATTGTCTCTGAGGTACTGCGCACGTGTTTGGCCCGGTTTGAGACTATAAAGGGGAATACCCGTATTACTGGTGGGTAAAGCGTTGCGCGGCACAACCCAATTACGATTAATGACGACGCGTAGACGAAAATGTGACGTCAAATAAAAGGGCGAATAATGTATTGCAGTCTATGGGCGATGCGCGGTTCTCTACCTTCTATGAGTTAAAGTGATTTTGTAGCAGTTGGAAACAACATTTGGAGGAGTAACAACAAGGTACATGCATACCAAAAAGCTATATTTTGTTTCTATATGATAAATTCAAAAAGTTCACTCTTTAAGCTGGACGCACTGTATACATACACACAATGTACCTGCGCCTAGAACCTGTCAGACTAAGGAAGAAGGGTTGTATTGCTTGATTATACATACACACAATGTACCTGCGCCTAGAACCTGTCAGACTAAGGAAGAAGGGTTGTATTGCTTGATTATACATACACACAATGTACCTGCGCCTAAAACCTGTCATACTAAGGAAGAAGGGTTGTATTGCTTGATTATACATACACACAATGTACCTGCGCCTAGAACCTGTCAGACTAAGGAAGAAGGGTTGTATTGCTTGATTATACATACACACAATGTACCTGCGCCTAGAACCTGTCAGACTAAGGAAGAAGGGTTGTATTGCTTGATTATACATACACACAATGTACCTGCGCCTAGAACCTGTCAGATTCTTCAGAAGTGATGCTAAACCCAAACCACCTCCACTTTTCTGTGAAAACACACAAACAACCATGTACCCTGAACTAAAACAGTGGAGGGGATGAGACGGCACTTTACCTGAACTACTCCAATAAGGCCACCCAAGAAGAAAGAAAAAACTGCAATCTGAAGAGAAGAAGTGAACATAATGTACAATGCATGTGCAAACACTCACACATAGATCACCATGGACGCTTACCGCGGAATGATCGAAATCGGCTATTGAGTTCACGAAGTACAAATCTGAAGAACACAAATAAACTCATAAAAATACTAACACTAATTACCTATTAAAAACAAAAAACAAAACAAAACAACTCACTCTTCATTCAAAAATTACAATTCCGAGTTCATCTTGTGAAGAGTCCAGTATGAAAGACTTACATAAACAGTTTAGATATACACATGCACTTCTGATATTGAAATATTTAATTTTTTGGTACACATGCAGTCTCTGAATGAGCAATTCTGCCTCACTTAACATTTTATGCTTTCTATGAAGGTCCTACAATATGCCTTCTTGTACAGGCTTTAGTAGTTTACCACACTGAGCCACTCACTAGACTATGACAGACACTTCTTGCATACTGACCTATTGTACGAAGAGTGGCCACCAGAGGGTTGCACCGATAAGCTAAAATACATAACACAAATACATGCAAGTCAAATTTCGATCATTGGCAAGCGAGTGAGCGAGACACTCTCAGTACGTATGTCATTTTGTACTTTGACCCTCGCATTTTTTGTTTGCTTCGTGGTCCACCCCTTCCCATACCTCAACTAAACAGAATCTTTCGGTTTAGCGATTCCATATCATTAAATGAAATTAATTATTTACCCCTTTGTATTAGGTTGTTTCTGAATGACACAAGACTCACTTAGGTCTTAACACTTAGTGTTAGACTCAACACTGTGCAGTAATTATTTAGAACTTCTTGTTTTTTCAAGTCGCAAATGTTATGGTGAATGGTTATTATGGTGTTGAAACCCTATACCAAACATAATTTTAAAAACTCTTGTTTTTTTTTGTAGCTGTGAGTGCTTGTTGTCAAAAGATACTAGTAATTTAGATTGTCAGAATGACATAGACTACAGAAAATACCGGTACTCGGGAAATTGAGGTAAGAAAGTGGATCTGTATTTGTTAGCTTAATGGTCACAATGGTTACGTACTTAGATGTACTTTTTAGAAATGAACTGATAGATTATTTAAAAGTGTTTCATTTGTGCACTGGCTTGCTCGCCCTTTGTGCTCAAGCACATCACTAGTACAAGATATTTCAATATAAACACCAATATATGGTACTACATTGAGTCATTTATATTCGTGCCTTGAGGGCAGGGAGACAGTATAGTCGTTATGGTATATTTTGGTAGTTGTGAAATTATGTCAAATTAATTAGTTCATAGTTAAAATTTAAAATGGTTAGATAAAGTAAAAGATAATTAGTTAGCTTAATTTAACAAGAATGTAGTTCACGTAATAACTATAATTACAGGTTGTGCTTAGAGAAATACTTTTTCATTAAAAAGGTCGACAAAAAAAACATTGGCGACACATTATCTGATTCAATAAACTGGCATACGCATCAATTCTTACAAGGAACAAACACAGAAGTTCCTGTGAAAGTTGCATATAGCAACGCGTGAATGTCATTTTTAACTGTAATTAGCAAGTCGAGTATCTGGCAGTCATTATGTTAAATTAGTTGGCACAGTGCCACTGTCAGGAACTCATGTCCCTCAGGTCCACATTATCATCTTCACAATATTTGGAACAGAATTCTTTAAAGCAGTAGCTACACTATGTATGCATCTCAGTGAAGGTTACTTGAATGTAATTATTGAGGATGTGTGACTGCATCGTCTAAGACGTACATACATGATTCAAGCAGGAGTTGGAATCATAGCAATAAACTGTTAAAACCAATTAACTAACTTGCTGAGTTATGTCAGCTAATGCAAAACACGGCCCATACAGAGATAGGGGAACGCCCTGGGATTCCCCCTCCCCAGAAAAAGCGTTGAAAAAATTAATTTTGTACAGTAGTTAAAGTTGAATTCTATGAGTAGTAAGATTATAAAATCACGCATGTGACCAAATACTGACCACTGTAAATCTAGGAAATGTAGGATCACTAACTCACCAAAGAACGCACACATCCAGATGCCAAGTAAAAGAGCTATCAATACTTGCCTGCAAAAACAAGACAATAATAATCACACACATACCTACACCCTCAGAACAGTCTTGTTCATATTACAGTGCTTCCTCGATTATCCGGACTTCAATTATCCGTACCCTCGCGTATCCGGACACCAGAAGTGCCCGTTTTTCTGGTAATGGTCGCATTGCGCATAAACGCGGAAGTTGGTAAAGGTCGTCACGCTAATTTCAAATCTAGCTATAGGTAGGCAGCGGTATGGCAGAAGAGTTATCTTCACTTCCTGCAGCAAAAAGGAGGAGGAAGGTGCTGAGGGAAAACAAGCCTTGAAGTTCTAAAGCTGATTGACAGTGGAACTTCATACAGCACTATTACCAGGCAGTATGGAATTGGTAAATCTACTGTTGGTGACATTAAGAAAAATAGAATTAAACTGGAACAGTTCAAGAAGAAAACTGTGTAAATGGAAATGAAAACCGCCAACATTGAAGCTATGAAGTTTGGAGAACACAAAGAGCTATATGAAGCATTATATATTTGGTTTAGACAAGCAACTTGAAGCAACGAACACATTTCTTTTGCTAATCGAACTGAAAATTAATATATAATACATGTATAATAATAGAATATGTCTAATTGATTAATAAATAGCGAAATTCATGGTCATGAATATAATTATTCACGTATCCGGACATTTTCACTTATCCGGACACTTGAGTTTTTGGCTGGTACCAAGCTGTCCGGATAATCGAGGAAGCACTGTAATGGTGTATCTATTCAATCAGACGTCACTAAGTATCAGCGAACAACCAACTCGTTTAATTAAGTGCTAGTACTTGAATGCTCCTTTCATCCCCACCACCACCACCACCCACATGTGTATAACACTCTTGTGTTCTTCAATAGGTCTGGCTACTTGAATTAAACAAGTGGAAATATTGGTTGAGTTGGCACAAAATTAACCACACTGAATAGTGGGATCCCTATATAATTTAGTTGGGAGGAAGGAAATATGCTAACAATGTGGAGATATAATAATTTCACTAAAGGCACATGTACCTGACAATCTGCAGTTTATTACCTAACCACACCTACCTAAAGGCAATAGCAATGATGGCAGTAAGCACTGGAGGCAGCAGAGTGAGAGGACCGGGGAGAGACATGAAGTTCTGCACCCACCAACAAGTAACATGCATATAAAAGAGTTTTATCATTCAGATTCTCTTCTTACATAGTACGTACACATAATGAATGTATGAAACTATCAGCTATCATAGGCACATGAGCTAAACAAGCAAGATGTGTACTCTTAAACATAGAGATGAGATATCTTAAAACAGAGATAGATGTGTACTCTTAAAACATAGAGATGAGATATGTACTCTTAAAACATAGATATGAGATGTGTACTCTTAAAACATAGAGATGAGGTACTCTTAAAACATAGAGATGAGATATGTACTCTTAAAACAGAGATGAGATATGTACTCTTAAAACAGAGATGAGATATGTACTCTTAAAACAGAGATGAGATATGTACTCTTAAAACATAGAGATGAGATATGTATTCTTAAAACATAGAGATGAGATATGTACTCTTAAAACATAGAGATGAGATATGTACTCTTAAAACATAGAGATGAGATATGTACTCTTAAAACATAGAGATGAGATATGTACTCTTAAAACATAGAGATGAGATGTGTACTCTTAAAACAGAAATGATTTTCGCTACAGAACGTTATAAATTTGTTACAGCTGTTGTACAGGTTTTGCAGTGCAGAGAATAAAATAGTCATTGAAAGCAAAAGTAAGGCCAAAAAAACTAACATTAAATTTACTCTGTATTTCACCTGCAGCCTATGGTCATTGATCTTGGCTATCTGAATACTCTGATTCAAACATAGTTGTAAATGTAATAGGTCTGAGTGGGTAAAGTATCGTCTATTGTGCCTACTACACAAAGTGGCTGCAGCACACAATCAATACATTGTAAGACCTTCTCCAAACTCACCATTCTCTGTGGTTCACACAAGTAGCTATCGCTATTGTTGAAGTTCGGGGAAGTGCTGAAGACAAAGTAGACATCATGGTGACCCTAACATTTGTACAACACAGTAAAATGATAATTCACAAGAGTGAAACATGAACTCTCCCAATGTAGCCTCAGGCAAGTTCATGGAACTGTAAGATTTTCACTGAATTTACTGGCTACATACCCAGGGGGAAACAAAAAAATTGATAGCACAGAATTCAGTGTTGTTGAACACTCCAAGTGCTGCATTATAATTCATCTTAGCAGCTGACTAAACTCTCAAAGATTCAAGAATTATTATCCACCATCTTTGTAACACAAGTATAAACCATGTATGGCGAGTGGCTGTAATTGCATGCTGAGTCTAGAAAACCTACAGTAGCTTCCTTGCAACACTAGGGATGCACCTTCAATAAAGACTGCGGCAAGTCATTGAAAAAAACAACAACAACAACTAACATTTCAGTTAGCACATACACGCACGCAATGCTACTGGCAATTCTTCCTGAATGAGAGTTGAAGAAATGAGAAAAATTCTTAAACACAATCTTTCATAAAAAAAAGTAAATAAATGATTAAATAATAATTAAAACAATACATAAAATATACATTGCCTCATAACCTTACACAGCAAAATCCGTGATCTGCTAACCAGGAGTATAACACAGTGCTCGAAGTACTGTGTTTTACTTAGTAATTTAAGCAAATGGGAAGACTTTGTATGATTGCTGTATTGCATTAATGAAGTGTAAGTGCATAATAAACAGAGCATTCTGCATGACACGCTGACAAAGATGGAGACCCTATCTACCACTATGCCTAGTCTAGTCCAATTCACTACACAGTGTCCTCAGATGGGTTCATGGCTTCTGCCGTACTTCCACATGGTATCTGTATGCCTGTAATTCACAAGTGTATGAGTGTGCAGAGGATTTATCTTTTGTTGTTGATGTTGAAGTGTCTTTTAAGATGATTCCTTTCCACAACCCTTCTCAACCCATGGATACAAGTTCTTTCATTATATCAAATGAAACTGAAACTTAGGTTGAAGATACTGATAACAAATGGAGGATAAAACACAGCATACAAAAATAGACCACTTCTTTCCTTAACAAATAGGTGATCAAGGTCCAGTCATAAAATATCACAGCAATCTATAGTTAAATGGTTCAGCACATTTCATAGACTCATTTAATTTAATCACACACAGGCACACAAAGAAAAACAAACAAGGGCATCTTGGACAGCTCACTTGAATATAGAGATTGTTAACTTGAAAAAAGAAGAAAAAAAAGAAGTGAAAGCTTTCTAATTTGCTTGTAGTTGTCGAACTATAATTGATGGTACATTATGTTTATTGCCATAAACTCAACTTACAGTCTGTACTTATATGCTAAGGACATAAAACACTATTGTACAGGTTTATTAAATAACAAATTCAGGTACATATGCTCTATGAATGATGTTTACACCTCACTGTTCTATAAATCAATAATTGTAGCTGACAGCTGTACCAAGATGTTAGTAACAATTCAAACAACAGAGTATAAAATGAAACTGTAGGCACTAGCATTCTTTGTAATCTTTGTGGACATAACCATGGCTGAAAGTCAATTAGTAGGACCTCACTATAACACCCCCCCCCCCCCCCCCCCCCATACACAAACACTCAGACATGTATTTCACGGACTGTGTATAGTATACTGTAAATACGAGGTTGTAACTGTTCACTCCTGAAAGCACTAACTCACTAACCGATATGAGCCCACAGTGAGAGATATATTAGCTTGGTATAGCTTCATTAAAAGTAAGGCACTAAATCTTCTAAGCACAATCTGCCTCATTCAGAGCTCTGGGCAATTGCATGTGTACTTACTTCGTACATAGTTGACAGAACGACTGACAGACAGGATTATCCCTATAACGATTCCTCATGCTGCATGTGTGCTGAGGTTGACCAATGAAGTTACATCCAATTAATACACACTCACATGCAGATTTAGCTGACTTATCATCCACATTCCTGTATCTACAACACCCATAAAACCAACAATCAAGTTAGGCGATAAACCCATGTGTGGTGAGTACCCTCTGTGGACATCATGTGATCAATTCTTATCACTTCACTATCTACCAAATTCATAGTATAACAAACATGAATATACTCAATGTTGCATCATACAACTCCAATTACAATAAGAGCAACAACTATTTAAAAATTTAATGAAAGTTATTTATAAATTAATTATGCAATGGCCAGTTCCCAAAATAAATAGCAGGTATATGTGTTGTTTCACCATATATATATATATATATATATATATATATAAGTTGTAGTAACAAATAAATTCACGTACATGAGATTTAATAGCCATAAGAATCTCCACTGGAAAGTTGGATGTAGTTAGGTTGCCACGAGAGTAATTTCTAGGGTACACTTCAGTGACATTGTCACCAAACTCCACATCACCATCTATATAACAAAAGGTAGACAACTTAATCAAATTAGTGGTGACTTCAATAGCAAGGCGATGGCAAGTGAGCTCAAGGCGATGGCAAGTGAGCTAACGAGCAAATGAGTGCAATTATAAATACACAGATGTCACATTTTCCACACCTACCTACAGTGAGAAAACTTAAGAGTTCATAATGGTGCTTAACACTATTTTTAATAATAATGCTTATGACCTATAATATGCCCCAAAGCAAAGAAACGGCTAAAAATAAAAACATGCCACATTAAACCACACACACACACACACACACACACAAAAAAAAAACAACTAAAAGCATTTCTATTAATCAATCACAAACAATAGAGATTGTCAAAGACCCCCAATAGACTTGGCAACTCCGTAAGTGAAGATAACTTTATTAGTACTTCAATGAACATAACCGTAACTAGCAATAGTATACTAAACCTGCCTGAGTAAGTGCTTGTGTATATGGACTCACCTTCTGACCACACCCAGTAATGTATGTTGCTTGGCAACGGGTATGAACTGCCATCAGTCAGAAGGATGAATGAAGGGAGAGAAGCAGTAACTATGAATTCAACACTACAAAATGTAACATACAGTCAGCCATTAAAAATGTTCCTCACAGTCTTCTATCTGAGACAGAATTTATTCATGTGCAAACATTAACAGAGAAAGGGCAAGTATTTTGAACCACAAATGAATCGCAGAGAAGCTCAATATACTTAACCTTAATAGAAGAGATTAGGCCATGCAGTGATGATTGCATCAGCCAGTATAAGCTAAGTAATGTTGATTACTATTACAGATTCAGAAATAGGTACCTCACTATAGATAAAATAGCTCTATAAAGAAATCATCTGCATAGGTCATATGACATAGCATGTGATAACTTCACAATTACACTATAGCAAACACTAATCTACACAGCTAATGATCATGCGACCTAATAATCACATGAAACCTTTCTGATTACTTCAGTCCTTACTCGGTCAACACCATGTCTGTGTAAAAAGGTCCACTGATGTTTACATCACAGACAGGCTGCTTCATAACGGACAAACCCCTGTCTCCAGAACCTTCATAATCATACCACGCCCAGGGCTCTAAAAGAACCGGGCGACAGCACAAAAATAGCAATACAAGCAAGTTAAGCCACAATGGCATAGCGACTATTCAAGATAATTTTAACAATGGAGGAAAAATTATGTTGTTGACAAGGCCGCTATAACTTTATATACTGCATGCAACAGGTAGGAGGAGTTTATCGCTTCAAACTCCTCCCCTACGCGCAGTGGTTTTAAAAGTGAATGCCGGTGTGTATACTCATACAATAAATAACTTGTAGGACGCCCGGAGAAGCTTCGAACGTCGTCTTAGCTAGTCAGCACATGAAACACACTCTCACATGCACTCATTATACCAACACATTACATTGTATTCTCTCGGTGGCTTGCAGGGGCGGATGCAGCATAATAGAGGGCCAGGGGGGGGGGGCGAAAGTTAAGTGGAAACTTGACCACACCCATTTTATCACACCCACTAATTAAAATTTTTTGGTTTCTTTCTGAATATTTCAATTTGTTACATACATGTACACGAAAAATATTACACTCGCAGACAACAATAAAGAATTAGTCAAGAATTTATTGAAGCAAGTCATAATACCATCCGTCTTGGATGAGAATTCATCCACCACTTCCTCTGAAGTAATTTCAATGTCACGGTGGTAATATAGCATTGCCAATCCATTAAGACGGTCTTGTCCCATACTACTCCTCAGTGAAGTCTTGATCAATTTGAGCATGCTGATGGAACGTTCACATTCACAGCTTGTAACTGGCAATGTGCCCATTATACATAAAAGAGTGTGAATATTGGGAAAGAAATCACAATCTGCATGTACTAGACTTTTCTCTGGAGTACAAAGGCTTACAGCTAATTCAGAGTCAGCTTTCCATTTGTGCTGCCACAGGTCGAGCTCTGAATTGGATCTTTAGACTGAACTCTCTTTGACATTTTCACATTACAAACTGGCAATCTTGCTATCATAAGGCAATGTTAGTAGAATGCCAGCACAAGCATGGGTAATTGGTGTGTGTGGAGGGGGGGGGGGGGGGGGCAGGGCCCCCTGGGCCCTCCCCTGGATCCACCCCTGGCTTGGCATGTTGGGAAATGAATTTTCAAGTATGAACAGTGATGCAGAGGTGGCGGAAGCAATTTTACAGTGGGTGGGCTGATGGTTAGAGAATGAATCCACCCGCAAGGCATCCGGCGAAATTTTTGGCTGACAACGCCCACTTTCATAGACCACACCCACTATTATTACTATTATTAGGGACTTCGTCACTCACTGTGCATAAAGATATAGAAATGATTCAGAAATCCAAACATAAAAATGAAAGCAAGCTAAAAGATTAAAGGTCACTTTCCACAAACTTTCCAAAAACGTTTTCACGATGCTCAGAACCTTCAACAAATTCATTTCCTATTTCAATTAAGTTAAGAGTGTCTACACGATCTGAATGAACCTTGAGAATCATTACATTGTTCAATCTCAGTTGTTTCATAGTAGAACACAAATAATTCTTGACGAATCGGAGAGTACTAAATGAGCGCTCACTCACAGAGTTGGTGGCAGGCATCACAAGAATTAAAGATACCAATTTACAAACCTGTGAAAGCAATTCCTTCTGACCATCAGATAGTCCTCTTAAATACTCCAAAAGGTCAAAGAGGTCATACTTTGATTTTACAACAGGAAGGCTAGTTGTCATGATACTCAACTGTGAATCAAGCAACGTTTGATCCAAATCATTTCCATAGAAACTGCATACAAACTCAAGGTCATCCTCATATTCTTTCCTTGTTAGCAGCCTTTAGAAGAAGGGACTCAAGGCGACAGTACATCTGATAGCCTGGCTGTTCAAACCGGTCATTAATGCTAGATACAACACAATCCAATGCTCCATAATAAATAACTCTATACTGAATTTTCACATCTCCAATAAAATCACCTTCAGATTCACCAATTTCATATCGTCTAGGGGCCTTTCTTCTTCTCGAAAGCTGCGGGTCTTGAATTCCGAGGTCAGTACTTTTTTTTGTGGTATTGTTAATTCGGTCAGCCCCCTTTTTTTCTATTATGGTTGAGGGGGCTGACCGAATTAACAATACCACATCCCGCAAAATATGCAAAGACATAACCTTCAGTACCTCATTCTGGATGTCATGAGATGTATACTTGTTGGTTTTCCTTTGAAGCCATGAATGTAGCTTAGTGTTATCTCTTGCTCTAAGCTTCAATAACTGATAAAAGTTAGATTCTTCATCAGGATGACCTCTGATAGCAATGCCTTGCCTTGCTAAATATTGAAGACTAGACAAAACTTCCAAAAAGCAACACCTGTTCTGCATTTTTTTAAGCTTAAGTTGTGATGACAAGCTCTCTGCAACATTGCTAGTTGTTGCAGGCAATGTAATCATCTTTAGAACTGCTTCTTCATGGGTTTTACTCTTCTGGTGAGTATCAAATTTCTTACATGCATGCTTCCAATTTGAATACCCCCTATCTATGAAAGCAGTATCAGCATTGGAAGCCCACTGTAGCTTATTTTGTTGAACTGCTGCCATACATATGAAACAAAGGACAGTGCCATACACCTCATTGTAATGCAACCATGGCCATTTGTCAAACCAGGAAGCTTGGAAGGATCTTTTTACTTTCCCCTAAAAAAAACAAAACAAGTTTTAGCCTAGAGTTATTTTTGACGACAAGCTCTCTGCAACATTGCTAGTTGTTGCAGGCAATGTAATCATCTTTAGAACTGCTTCTTCATGGGTTTTACTCTTCTGGTGAGTATCAAATTTCTTACATGCATGCTTCCAATTTGAATACCCCCTATCTATGAAAGCAGTATCAGCATTGGAAGCCCACTGTAACTTATTTTGTTGAACTGCTGCCATACATATGAAACAAATGACAGTGTCATACACCTCATTGTAATGCAACCATGGCCATTTGTCAAACCAGGAAGCTTGGAAGGATCTTTTTACTTTCACCTAAAAAAAACAAAACAGGATTTAGCCTAGAGTTATTTGTGACGACAAGCTCTCTGCAACATTTCTAGTTGTTGCAGGCAATGTAATCATCTTTAGAACTGCTTCTTCATGGGTTTTACTCTTCTGGTGAGTATCAAATTTCTTACATGCATGCTTCCAATTTGAATACCCCCTATCTATGAAAGCAGTATCAGCATTGGAAGCCCACTGTAGCTTATTTTGTTGAACTGCTGCCATACATATGAAACAAAGGACAGTGTCATACACCTCATTGTAATGCAACCATGGCCATTTTAGTCTGGCGTAGCCAGACCCTTTACCAGACGCTACGCGGGGGAAGGGTCTGGTGGATTGCGCACACCATTTTCGTATCCTTTCCTCCGGAATCCGGAGGAAATACTTTGTCTGTACTTCTTATGGAGCACCTGTGGTTAAGAAAGTGGAGCCAAATTTCACGCGTTACTTTTTAGCAACTTCTGCATGCAGATGCAATGGAGAAATGCTACGGACGTGGAAAAGATGTTTCTATAGCTAAGGAGAGAAAGCAGAGGCGATTACTTGGTAGTTCTGCTGCAGAAAGAGTTGTGAAGAGTTTAATATTCTTTTTTCAATTGGAAGGTTTGAAAGTAGACTCTGAAACCCTCAGAAGAGGATACATTTGCAGGCCTTGCATGAGGCTCATAGAGAAGTTTGTTGTATTGCATGAAGAAGTAGCAGGCAATGTAAGAAAAGTATTACCACTTTTGTCTATGAGTGCTGGAGGAACAGCTATTCCACGTCAGTACCCTGCATCAGCTAATCTCTGTCTCCTCAGCATTGTTGATGCCACAGAGTACCAGTGTACCTCGAGACTTTAGCTTTGCACCCATAACCTCTATATCTTCCAGTAATTTGCTAGTCTCGCCTGCCTTATCCCACTCCATACTCTCAACCACAACAGCACTCAGCTCTATACTCCCTACCTCCTCACATTTGCCTTCTATGTCCTCAACATCTTTGCCTCTCAGTTGTTGTAGTCCCTGTTTGTCCATGTCCATCACTACTAACTCCTTAGCTTACAGCAGCTCAGCAAATTTACCAGGCATGACTCCCAACATTGCATTTTCTACATCAAGTTTACGTTCTGCAGTCCTTCCACCCATGAGTCTAGCACCTTCTGTGGTATCCTCACCAGACAGTTCTAGTGTTATGTCCATGACATCTCTTCCTCAGTGTTCTCCATCACTTTCAGGACAAGTTTCAACTTTTGTATCGGAACTGTTTCAACACCCTCGAGGCATGTAGTGTCTGCACCCAAGAAGCTGAGAACTGCACCACCCACTGCTTCAGGTTCATCTGCAATTACGGTAAGTCGCTGAATATTTTGTAATCATAATTCATAGTGCAATCCTATTTACAGGCTACTATACACTACAAGTCTAAGCCATTGTCATATCATGTGACTCCCAGAAGAAGGCACATTTGTAAATCCTTAGTTCAAAGAAACTACCAGTCGTTTGCTACGAAGTGTGTGCAGAATGTTGTGAGCAGAAAGGCATTGGTGAAGACTATAGGACGTATGCTGAACAAAGAAGTGGCAGCATTGTGTTCCCTGAAGTTTGATTCCATTTTAAGGACAAAGTGTAAGGAATCCATGCTAAAATTCAAGTTTGGAACCATCATAAAGGAGTTACAAAGCCAGGCACCCACTCTTCTAATTCTTCTTCAAAACTGCTTGAAGACAAGAACTCCACGTGCAAATCGAAAATCCACAATAGCTATGATTACTGCTATGATATGCAAGCACCGAGACTCCAAGTGTTCCCTCCTTCACAGAATAGTATCACTCATTATGTATGCAGGGCACTCAGCTAAGCAGGTATGCATTTAATGTCTTTAGCATACGTTTATTAAACACGTGTGGTTTAAACTAATTAGGTGTACCAGCGCCTTCAGAAAGTTGGTCTTTGCTTGTCTCATTGTTGTACTGTAAAGATTGTGGAACACTTGGGAGACCACTTTGACGGGAAGGTGAAGGAATGGCAGGGAGTGGCTGAAGGAAAACTCAGCACATCACAGGTAATTATAAATAATAGTAAATTAAAGGTGCTGAAAGCAGTTAACCTCATGACTAAAATATTCTGCTCTTTCTGAAGACCAGAACTCCTTACTTTAGGCTCAAAACATGTGTGTGTAAGGTTAGCTAACAGAATAAATGTGTCAGTTCTAGTGTTGTACACCAACATTGGTTAAAATCAGCAGTTCTCTTGGTATAATTAATAGTTATATTGCAATATATTCTACCATCATCTTTTGCAGACAAAAGACCCTATGGTAACTAGTATACCTTTTTCTGGTACTGAGGTTTCTCCATCATGCAGTCCCATCTTGCTTGTTCCCTCACCACTGCCATCCCCCTCTACTCCCTCATCAGACAACATATCCTTGTCTCCACTACCAACAAATCAGGATTGTTCTGCTAGTGTACCTGATTTTATGTCGGAATCTTCTGATGAAAATTCTGACGAGGGAGACATGTACTCTTCCAGCCAGGAAGATGGACCATCAGAAGTGGTAGATGTGATACCAGTAGATGCTAGTGAAAAATCTTCTTCGGAAGATGCTGCAGCAGGTAAATCAGTCAACACAGGATATAAAATTGTGTTTGATAACATTGACAAAAATGTGAATCCAAGACATATGCGGAGTGACAATCAGACGAGATCATTGCATTATGTGCAATCATATGCAGTGAAGGACAGAATAAACTATGATGGCATCTCCGATGAGCTCCCTACAGAAGTCAATGTGTTTGATATTCTCCCTACACTGGAGAAGACTACAAATGTTTGAAAGAGAGCTTTGCAATTCTCGTATCACGAGTGATTGTGAACTTTATTCCTTTTTTCACTTCAGACTACAAAAACCTCCCAATCAAGCATATCCCTCATGAGCACTCTGTAGAGATGGCAACCAAATCTGAAATAGTAAGCCTGTTATATGCACTATTGTAACATGGCTTTGTTATTCAATACATACATGTGGAATTTTGCATATACATTTATACTCTTCGATTAGAACTTGCACCGCCAATATAACATATATAATAGCATACTTGACATAAAGTACATAATACAAGATGAATTAGTAGAAAAGCATACTAATTGATAATTGTGATCATGGCAGTAAATAAATGTTAATCTGGCCTTGAAAGAAAGACTAGTACTGTGTTATAATCAAGGTAATGCTGTTACTCACTTAACATTAATATTGCAGGTCCCTCTTGGCATTCTCTTGAAGAGCGAGATGAATTATGAGGACATGACTGAGATTCTGGAACACCTATGTCCCCTCAAAGAATTGTGAGGTGGTGATTCCTCAAGAAAACTCTGCATTGCAAGACAAGCAGTTTCTTACTACTCTGGTTGGAGGAGACTACCTTTCTGTGGCACGAGCCAGGGGTGCTCAAGTCATACGATCTACGTCAGAGTTGACAAAGGATACGCTGAATGGATTATTGCCCGTTGCAGAAGATTGGCATGCAAAAGTATGCTTGATAGAGGTGGGTGATCTGTAGGTAATTCTATGGAATGTAGCATAATGAAGTGTCTAGAAAGCAAATATTGGTTGATAAAAGTATTCTTGCTCATTTGTATTGTTGCGGATAGTGCAGTCTATTTAAGACAACCTGGTTGATTAGCTGAAAATGGTCATTGTGTGGTTTGCCTGGTCTGTGTGTGAAGACATTTTTAGTCACTTGCTAGACTTGACTTGTTTATTTCTGAATAATTCATGTATTCCTTCAAATATAAATAAAGTCACCAAAGAACAAAATATATTCTATGTTACCATGAAAATGGTTAATTTTAAACTTTTCTTCAAGCTTTGGAAAGCAACTGAGTAATTAGGTAATAATTAAAATGTCAATTTTGCCATTGTGTTTGCTAAATGTCCACAAATATTCCTTAAAAAAAAAGCAGTTTCTGGGTGATTCGTTGAGAATGATACTGTAGCATTTGCCATTGGCTGTTGTAGCTTAATGGCATAGGTGTAGGAACCAAAGCAGCTGTAGCGGCTATGGCCACTACACTTTTTTCAACTGAAGTCATCAGGAAATGGTTACCACATCACTTGGTCCTATTAGTGCATGCATGCCATTTTTGCAGCTGATACTCGTTGGTCGGAAGAAAATGAGCAGAGCTCCTCTAGCTCTGTAGCGGGCAGTATAGATCTTATTTGAACCTCATCAGCCTCCGGCGTTTCCATTTCCAAAGCGGGAGTTTGGAAAGAAATCTATTGTGAGGAGAGGTTTCAGCCCTCTTGGTTTGCTAGGTGCCCTTGGACTTACACTACATGGAAGCAACAGATTGTGTAATCTGCATCATTTGTGCTAGAGCCATGTCAGGCTTGGAAAGCATGGTCTTTATGTAATGTTAGTGTGTTTGTGTGTGTGTCTGTCATGCACACAAGCACACACACACACACACACCACACACTCATATATGTGTGCCAGAAAATCAAGGACTGGTCTAAATGCCCCTGAATAGCAAGAGGTGGACCTTATAGTGAGAGGTGGCCAGCTGATTCAACCCATGAAAAGATGCACTTAGTAACAATGGTATGCCTCACAGTGTCAACGATATGTTGAAAGTAAACAGTTACACACCAACAAATGGACTTGCAGAGGGGGAATTACATTTTTGATCTTGCACAAACTAATGAATTCATAAAATCAAGAAGATCCATCTCACACAGATCAAGCAATGGGCCTATCTTGCAAGGTTACCCTTGGTGTATGCATGAGTTACTAGGTATTCAAAGTTCTCACATTAATTATACTTAATTATCACTCATGAGGAATCTTGCCGATAATTGCCCGTATCTTATAAGATGACTAACATTCAGCATTAAGCTAAATAAAGTAAATTCATTGACAATCCATAGAATTTGAAATGCTGTTTCTTTATACATAATAAATTCACAGACATGACGTTCTGATTTCTGACAAAAATTGTTTTGATAGTTGTTGTTGTTTTTAATTAGTTCAGGTTAATTCCTTTTAATCGGAACTGTAAAGGAAATCAGATGACTGAGGTTGTAGTAATATGCCTTGCTGAGGTTATCTAATATCCAAGTACTCCAATCACTCATTTTAGTAAACAATACTGACAAACGCACATCACTTGCACATTATGGTAAACACACACATGCATGCACAAAATAAGAAAGTGTTTCTGGATAAAGACATAGCTAGTATAACACTTCAATTAATTAATTCAATCAGCAAGAGTTGTGTACTCATATTTCACTCTCTCTCTCTCTCTCTCACACACACACACACACACACACACATTGCCAGCATGTTTCAATTGTTCAAATAACACTCACAGACACATATCATAATCACTCCTACCACCCAACTTGAGTAAAATCCTTTATGATATACTTGCAGACCTGGCATAATGTGGCCCCCAAGAAATATTTTATTCTAATAATGTACTGAACTGGGCCATTATTATTATATATATATTTTTTACTACTTTTTTAATACTAAACCAACAAACACGTGATATCAAATCAATAATATTTTGGCAGCCAAAATGGGTTGGTTATTAAAGGCTACACAATTCACTTGTCAATGACATATGAAGAAATACACTTCTACCTTGTACATGCACACGCACCCACTGATACTCACATACTTGTTGTGTTTGTTGCTGTTTTTTATTGCTTTTTTTTAATTTTTACTTGGTAGTAAATTTTGAATGAAACATTTTGTGTTCCGTGATGTGAATAAACTTACTTCATCTTTATTAAATTAAATTAGTTTCCAGTTCCACAATTTTAACACGCACAAAAATTAATTAATTTATATGATTGAGATGCGCCATGCCTGTTAAATCTTGTCTTATTAGGTGATGTGGAGGAGGCTGTATGACACAAAATCAGGAATGGAGAGGGGTACTCTTTATCAACTTAGAAATTTAATCAACAGAAGGAATGTGAAAAAAGAGGTAAAGAGTGACGTCAATGCAATCGAAGACTTTATTGAAGTTGTAACGACTGGGTACATAGTCAGTGCAGTCATGATACATCTCGGTATGTCCCATATTAATGACATACCCAGTGATTCTATCATATTCCATGACTTATGGATGGAGGACGACTCAGTTAGAAAGTCAGCACTGATGAATATTGCATCTTCTGTCGTGGAAAAGCACGTTGACTTAGCTGCAGAATTTTGTGGCCAACCACATGCGAGTGATGATGGCAATGACACTTTAGTTGATGATGACGAACAGAATAGTGATAGTGGTGATGGTGGTAGAATGGGTGATGTTAAGGATGATAATGTTGAAGATCACAGTGCTGTTAGTTCAATATGTGATTACTCACGGGAAGTTTTGAGCTTGGGCTTATTTTATCTTTATTTTAAGGATTCAGTCAGGGAAGGAGATGGGACACGCGTAATGCCGGCATGGAAGTATTTTATGCTCATATTTAAGGCCACTAAACACAAAAATTATGCCTTGGAAGCACTCACCATGCTCACACAATATTTTGTGATTCTGCCACCAAATTTAGCAGAGCAACTTAAATGGAGTCGCTTTGTGAATGTGCATGGGTATTCAGGGTGTAACATCAGTGCTGACCTGTATATGGAGCATATGAACAGAGTTGTAAAAACTGTTATATCTGGATTAGGTGCAAACAAAACTGAAAAGGCCATCATTAGGGCAGGAAAGAGTGTGGGGTTACTTAGTGACATTTTGGCTGCATACGACGATGAGGCAGGAGTGTCTTTGATTAGTGGCAAGCACACTGAAAAGTCAGTTGTGAAGGACTTGCATCTAATTGTAGAACAACTGATGGAGTCTGATGTGTTTGAGAATGGATCACGCACTCACAAGTCATTTTCGAACTTAAAACCCAACATTATAAGAACTTTACTCCAAACAGACCTAAAGAAATGGATTATCTGCAATTTTTCTAAACATACTATGACTTAATTTTAAATTCTCAACTAGCTATATTTATTTTAATCTTTATTTCTCAACTAGTTCTAAGATCATCATCGTTTAATTACTTTTATGATTAAAATGATTTTGTAAGCTATTTTGATATGAAAAAGGGAAAGATAAATGAATTAATGTTCGCATCACAACTTCCACAGTTACAGTTCCTCTGACAGATATCACAACACTTGCACCCTTTGACTTAAAGCTGCAGTCATGAAAGTCCTCAAATAAAAACGATCTTCTACAATGTACGTTCTTCTCCATGCAGTAGTCAATCATGTGCTGCGTGGTATACCTTGTGCTTAAATCTGATGATGTCTTCCAAATTGTAGCACATGATAATAGGCCATCTCTTCCTGCTCGGCCACTTTCCTGCACATACATCTCGACATCACTAGGAACCCCCCAGTGTATGACATGCCGCACATCTGGACAGTCAATTCCCATAGCAAATGCTATTGTAGCAATCACAACACGTAAGGATGATTGCTTGGTAAATTGTTCAATAATTTTATCCTTCACACTTTCATGAGTACAGTGAGTGTACATATCCACTACTCGGTTAACAATGTAATTTGGAGCTCCTATCGGATCAGTGAAATATTCTCCCAAACTACGTTTAAAAAACTGATATATCGAAATTACATTATTATATGTCTTACAAAATATTATTACTCTTCCCATATTTCTTCTTTCTATCTTCAGCTTCTCAACAATACATTTAAATACTTCACAGATTGCATTATCTCCTCTGGGCTTTTCCATCACTGCATATAAAATATTTTCTCTAGCTGGAGGAACATAAATGATTTCCGGCATTTGCATACTTAAACTATTAATTATAAATTTTCTTGTAGAAGTTGTTGCTGTTGCTGTTAATGCCATAACCCTAACTGTCTCTGGTATAATGCTTCGAACTTCGTTTAGATGTGAAAATTCTGTCCTAAATTTCTCTCCCCTAATTGAAAATATAGTACACATAAATAAATAACTAAAAAATACTTGTAATAAAAACTGGGCTGATTAGAGCAAGCTGTAATTATTGACATTAAACATACCATTTCTTTATGCAGTGGGCTTCATCCACAATAAACCCAACCAATTTCAAGTGGTAAATTCTAGATGATAGAATTCGCCTCCACTCAGTTCCAAAAAAAAGTGCCTCAGGAGATATAAAAACAATTTGATAGTCGCCTTTCTCTATTCCTTGCCTAACAGCAGTAGTCATGGATTCCTTGTCTGAGACGTGTGTAGCTCTGATACCCATTTTTTGGATTGTTCCAACTTGATCCTTCATTAGAGCTATCAAAGGTGACACCACCAAAATAATCGAATTTCCACAAGTATCATCTCCTCTCAGAACATCAAACAAATTTGGTAATAAAATATAACACAATGATTTTCCAAAACCAGTGGGCAAAGAAACAAACACATCTTTCCCAGATGCAAACTTCTGCAAGGTTCTCTTCTGTTCTGGCTTCAGTATGAAGCCTAGAGCAGATGAAACTTTTTCTATCGCTAAGTCAACGCTGCATTGAAAAGGAGTCACAGCTTCCACGATGTTGCACCCGAAAATAGTTACGCGCATTCTGGTGGGTTGTTATAAACATATTCATCGAGAGCGGAGACTATGGCCATTTGTCAAACCAGGAAGCTTGGAAGGATCTTTTTACTTTCACCTAAAAAAAACAAAACAGGTTTTAGCCTAGAGTTATTTAATTACCTACCTAGTAAGCTTACCTTATCTCCATATGGAAAGTTGAACTTCCTGGGTTGATGAGGCTTAGAAGATAATTCAACCACACTCTCTTCCAAGGAATAGTTAGCTCAATTTCAAACTAGCTGGCCATGTGGGTCATTGATGACCCTTTCCATATATTGGGCATTATTTAGAAAGTGATATATAAAAAGTGGGTGGGCTAAAGCCCACCCTGCCCACCCTGTTCCGGCAGCACTGTGATGACTAACAGCGTGTACCAAGGTAGCGACACAAAAATCAGAAGTACAAAAATTACATACATTATGTCCAAGCTTATTTTATATGTAATAGTTATGCCATGGCCAAGGAGGGGTTATGGAATATAACCTTCCCGATCGCCCGAGGGATAAGGGCGGTGATATTCCATAACCCAGATGTTGCCATGGCATAACTGTTTTATACCATAGTTGCTGCTACTACTACTCTCTCATATCCACCTATATGGGGACCAGCCCTACCACATATAACTCTCCTGCCGCTCTCATACCACAGGAATTTACCACAGCTAGCTGCTTTACTGCTTACTGCTGAGCAGCCCAGGTAGAATTAGATCTGGAGATAACAGCTGGCAGCTACAATGCTAAAGTAAACTTTCTGGCGTGCTTCAATTGAATTTTAATTGAATTTTAATTGAATTTTAATTTTGGGCCGGAAACACGGAAGAATTCGCTTGACACCACACCGGGAAAATATCATAGCCCCAGGAAAAATCACCCGGAAAATATCACTTTTAATCCATGGGTGTTACCGCAGCAACCATGGTATAAACAATAATATATCCCTAATTTTTTTTATTTGGTTACCCCTTATATTCTCACATTCACTGCCAATTATTACATATCCAGCTTCACCCTTCCTAGGGCACAGCGTACTGAGTACAGTAATGTAGGAAAGGGGGTGGGGGCTCCAGGGGCTGGAGCCCCCCCCCCCCCCCCCCCCCCCCCACAATTTTTTGGGCACAATCCCAACTACAAACATAGCTCCTTGAGCCCAATACTGAAATATCTTCCTATACCACTGGAGTGCAACACCATTTAGTGCTTAGCATTAATGAACTCATTCATTCACTTACTTGTTAGTATTAGCTATGTCCAAGATAAGGTAGCAAGGCATTGTTTTATAACTGTATAAAAAATGTTTTTGGCTTACATTCTCTCTGTCATATTTTCAAGTAACTATATTTACCCCCTCTCTCTCCAGCAGTTAAATGTAACCTTCAACACTCCATTTTTAAATACTTCGTAAACTTATTCCATGACTGATTACAACATATAGCTAATTAATATATGGCAATTATTTGACTGCGTCCTATTGAATACTCGTAGCCATCACGCTTCTGCTGGACATTTTCTTCTTTTGTTTCTCCAAACACCTTGTCACCTCTCAAAACCATTCTTCTTCCTATTTCCAGTGTCAAACTGGTATTTATTTTACGATGACGATAGTCTTTGTCTGTGAAGGACAATCCTATAACACCTCCTAAAATATCACAATTAGACATTACAACTTTAAGCCTCATTAAAATATATCCCATAGGACTCTAGTACATTATTAACAGGTCACAGCTTCATTAATTCTTTAAAAAAAATCATTTTTAATCAAATTTGTGTAACTATAGACCAGTGCGTGGAAAATTTTAAATTGAATTTTACATACGTTTAAATTTAATGGACATATGATCAGTATTTAAAAATTCATCAAAGTGAGTATGTGTGTGTGTGTGTGCTTAAATAAACATAACTTCAGGTAGTGTATATAGCCATAAGGTGGCAGTTGACAATTCTTCCTATTTTTCTCACTGGCAACATTCCCTTACATAATCAATTTGCAAAAAAAAAAAAAAAAAAATACTTTTTTATAAGAGAAAATCCCTTTACGTTTTTTATAATACATTACTTTACCAGGTTTTAGTCCTGCAAACGCCACAGGGTAATGAGGGTTATCCAAGGTATATGCTCCAATCATCTCATATCTGTTGATGACTTCTCTTATAAACCTAGTTCTGTGTTCTAGTGGGTACTCCATACCGGCTGGCGCTATCCAGTGTCTGCCAACATAATCAGCACACTCCGGAGGAATGTTTTTAACATGCAAGTCAGGAGGAACTGGTGGACTACAACAATCAATAACAACCACAAACAATTTTCAATTACATAGCACAATTCAAAATTGTGTTCTAGTGGCATCTTCTTCACTGGATTGCCATACAATTTGCAAGTTGATTCACAACGTATTAATGAAAAAATTAAGTGATAGAAATAAGAAAAAAAATTGGTACTTCTTACATAGAGACATAATGAACTTACATTGCAAGACTGTCAATATCTCTTGGCCGAAATGCTCCGTTATCAAATATCAACACTGAAGTTTTGTGTTTGGTGCTAGGATATTGTTGTAAAAATTCCAGCAGACTAGCTGTTAACTGCTTGCAGTCATCATTGTTGAGCATGTCTAAATCCATTGAAAATGTTACTATAAAAGTACACACAGAATAAACTATTATGCTGTATGTAGCGTGGTGTGCACTTTTGTATCAGGCTCTTAACTTTTTGTTTAGTTGTTTCGTCTTGTATTATTATTATTATTATTTTCAAGCTTTTTATACCATCACAATTGTCCTTTAGATTATTTTCTGTAGTTAGTTTATTATATGTATACGTCTTGGCACCTTCAACAATTATCCCCTAGGTTTCAGCATCAAACAAATTATATCATTTCCGTAGTTTAGCATAGTTTTATTATTATTACTATATTATTATTAATATAATTATTATTATTATTATTATCTATAGTTTCATTAATTTATTTATTAACGTAATGCAAAGAATAACTTGCTAATCAACATATACCTAGTTGCGAAATACCAATCAGAAAACCCAAACAGCTAGTCTTAATATAGCTCACCTAACCAAAGTTGAATCATCATAGAAAGTACAGTGATTATTTTTTAAGTACTAATAATGCAATATGTTATGCAGGGTCTACTACGCCAATTGTTATTGAGTATGCTTACAGAATTAAATCATAAGAACTCACTATTAGTGGAAAAATACGAGTATACAATGGACAGAGACCTAGCCAATAAATTAATTCGGTATGTGAAGGCCACATGACATAAGGACTTTTTTATACACTTTTGGTATAGTTTGATGCACATACCTAGAAAGAAAGCAAATTTTGGACTTATTCACCAAATACTTCTAATGGAATCAAGTAAATAGTAAACTATCATTGCAGATCAAATAAGACCTGACATCATAACTAATATCACAAATTAGCTGGTTTGGTTTTGTCACAACAGTACACTTTTTACTTAATGTGCTCACTTTTTTTTTTGTTGTTGTTGTTTTTTTGTTTTTTTTTTAACTTTATTCTCTGTAAGTTCCTTTGTTTCACCCAGAACAGAATGGTTTTGGCTCTGTGCGTCAAGAATCACTTCATTTACCACCAACTTGTGACACCACTTACCGTATCACCCATGCTAACACTTAATAATGGGCATTCCATCGTTCAAAGTTAAAGAACTATCACCTCAAAATCCCTAACCGTCACAATAGTCCGATTTTTACTTGATGCATTTACACATGAATCTAAATCCATCCACATACAGTGAATCATTTGCCACGTTCCTATGTTATGAAGAAGCTTGGCATCTATAAGGAGTGGTACAACTTTATTTGGAGCGCAAGTATAAATTCTTAGATCTGCAATCTAAAAACGAAATCATCATAAATTCTACTACAAAGCAGTCAAAAGATAAACTTTTATCATACACTGATCACATACACACAATTTAACTAAGTGTGCATGCATGAGAGAGTAATGGTATCCGGTTTAGCCAAAGAGTCAATTTTAAAGGTAGCTATACACTTATGGCTAGCTATTATGATTTAGATTTAGCATGCTTTTGTGTCAGGCTGACATAAGTACCTCAGATAGTCTTGGAGCAAATTCCTGAGTTACAACAGTTGTGAATGTAGGCCACTGGTCAGTGTAGATGCTTGCTTTCAATTTCCCCTGCTGTATTTCATAGGCAACTTGCCATGCCTAAAATATACATGTGAATTTTTAGCTCTGATTATCTTAACTCTACATACATGCTGAGTTTGTGGAAACCCTTCTTTAAGAGTAGAAATTAACCGGGTCAAATCCTTAAGAGTGTCAACTTTCTTGAACATCTCCTGTGATTAGCAATAGCTAAAATTTCATCCCACATTCATTCAATTGAAAGGTACAAGGTCGTCAAAACCATTTAGTAGGTTGTATAGTTAGCTCAACTGGAAAGCGATGCCTAAAGGGCTACAAATTAGCTATTAGTCTAATTCCAGGCCGAAGCTTGTGCCCATTCCTACCTGAGCCATGTCTAATGGTAAGAAGCAAGCAAAGGAGGAAACAGGAATAGTGGCGGTATGGTTAAATACACTCAGCAGATTTTGTGATCTTGTAAGCATCATGTAGATCAGTAATTTCAAAAGAATGTTAAACAACTTAGTGTGCTTCACTACTACTGCTAGGTTGGAATGTCACGTTATTGTCACCTTCCTCATGACCTCTTCGAGTTAATACCTGCCTAATTAGAAACTATATTCTGGATACACTTTTATGAAAGCAATACACCAAACAAAATTGTAAAAAAGAACTAGCTACTTGTCTCATGTGTAAAATCTATCTTAATTCCTGTTGCATCTTGATAATTTTGCATTCCACACTAAGACTTCTGATTTTCAGGACCGGAATGAAAAAATACCAGACTCTTCTGACTACAGCTTTATTATTATTGTTCATTAACTGTAAGACTAGTTCTGTTGTTTGATGCTGTCAACATTAATCAATTGAGGCTTTTGTAAAGGTTAATTTTCAGAATTGCGTAAGCATGAATGGCAAAGAAATAAAGTAAAACTACTTTTGCTTTATGTCGCATCTCAGTTGGGATATTATTTTTTGTTTGTAAGGAGCAGTGAAGATTCGTGGTCTTGTGGAACGACTAGAGGCAGGAGAATATGTTATGTGTGCTGAAGGCTATGTGATGGCTTTGAGTCGGCGTGGTTACGTATCTCATGGCAATTTTATACCAGAGTTTCTTTTGGAATGTCCTGAGGTTTTGAGAGCAATTCACCATGAATTTATCTATGCTGGCACAGATGTAACTGTTGCATTTCAGGTGAGGAAAACACAAAAAGATAAATTAAACTAGAAATGTAGTCACAGGTCTTAGAAAAGCCATACGTATACAAAGTACATGAATTTACTCTTAAGCATTTATCCCTTGGGGCTAAATGAAGTTAAGAAGCAGAGACACAACTTAATCCATCATTCCTAGTCATATTGTTAAGAAATATTTTTTCACCTAGTACAATACTCATCGTACCAAGTTGGAGGAAGTTGGCAAGTCAGATGAATCTGAAAAGATCAACAGAGTAGCTTTGAGGATAGCTCGGGAGATAGCCACTGAGTCAGGGACACTAATGGCTGGAGGAGTTTGCAGAACCCAATTATATGTTCCTGGTGATAAACAGATAGAAGCAGAGATTAGAGCCATATATACAGAGCAGGTAGGTCAGATAGCAATACAGTAGCTTTAGTGGATATGGAGTTAAAGGTGAGCTTATGTATCACATGATAAATGCTCATGTGTCTGTGCAGATGTCATCATAAAATCATTTAGAGATATCCTTTTGGTTCTATTTTATGTCTGTTACGGAAATTATTTACATGCAATGCTAGAAACGCTTAGATACAGGAATGATTAATCCTGCCTGAATAATGTTGTCGGGAAATTTTATGCTTTGATAATGTCACTTATTATGCTGCCATAATAGAACTTTAACTAGCGGTGACCTTCATAGTGCAGTGGTGCTGAGCAAGCTAGCCCAGCAAATGAAATTCAATAATATAATTAGTGTTAGATTTAATGATTCAATGAGATATAATCAACACGCACAAAATAACGGTTCATTCATGAAAACAGAACAAAAACGTGTGACAGGTAAGGATCATCACAAACAGGAAGTGATATAATAACGATGACATAATCTAGTGTTCTAAGAGTGCAATATTCCAACACTCCTCCTCACTCGCCAGAACACCTGGTAAGTCCCATTCTTTGACGAAGTTTCACAAATTGTTCTTTCAATAATCCCTTGGTCAATGCATCTGCGACCATATCAGTTGTTGGACAGTATATCACGTCAACAGATCCCTTGAGCATTTCATCTCGTATAAAATGATACTTGATTGACACATGTTTGGTGCGTCCATGGAATTGTGGAGCCTTTGCCATAGCAATCGCTGACTGGTTGTCCTCATAAATGACCATAGGCTCATCTGATGACTCATAGTTTATTTCTGCCAAAAGTTGATTAAGCCACAACGCTTCCTGTGTGGCACTTGCAAGTGCAACATATTCTGCCTCTGCTGTTGACAGAGCTACCATTCCTTGCTTTTTGCTTCTCCAGCTGATAGATCCACCAGCAATTTGAAACACATAACCCGAGGTTGATTTTCTATCAGCTATGTCTCCTCCCCAGTCAGAGTCTGAGTATCCAATGCATCTCTTCTCGCTTTGACAAACATACTCAATACCAAAATTGGTCGTTCCTCGTAAATACCTCATGATTCGTTTTACTGCCGTCCAATGTTTCACAGTTGGATGTGCACAAAATTTTGCAACATTGTTGACTGCATACGTGATGTCTGTCCTGGTGGCTACAGAAAGATATAGCAGACTTCCCACAGCTGACGATACTTCTGTTGGTCATACATTTCCTCATCATCTGAAGCCTTTACAAGCTTATTGTTAGTTTCCACTGGAGTAGCAATGACTTTTGCTTGATCCATTCCAAAACTCTCAAGTAACTTTTCTGTATATCCAGGTTGTCCAATCCATACTGCTCCATCTGGTTTCTGTACAATTTCATTCCAAGAAAGTTACGCAGTTTTCCCAAATCTTTAATGTCGAAACGTTCTGCTAGCTTACTCTTGATTTCCTTCATCTGTTTGTTACTTTTTGCAGCGATGACAATATCATCGACATATACTCCAAGATAGGCATTTTCACCTCCTGTCGATCTGTAGATACATGGGTCTGCTGTTGTCTGGATAAAGCTCATTTCTTTCAAGTGACTGTCAAGTACATCATTCCAACAACGTGGCGATTGTTTCAATCCATAAATGCTCCTCTTTTCAGTCACAGTAAAACCTTCAGGTTGTTTCATGTACACATCTTTATCCAGTTTACCGTTTAGAAAAGCCGTTGTAATATCAACCTGATGTAACTGAAGACCACGCTGAACAGACATAGCAATAAGAGCTCAAACAGACTCTAGTCGAACCACCGGACAAAAGGTTTCATCGTAGTCAGTCCCAAACTTTTGCGAGTAGCCTTGAGCCACTAATCGCGCTTTGTGTCTTTCAACTCTGCCATCTGCATCAGTTTTAGTTTTGAAAACCCACTTGATTCCAACAGCAGTTTGGCCCTCTGGTAATTCAACCAAATCCCAAACATCATTATCTCGTAGCGACTTCATCTCTTTCTTCATTGCTCCGACCCATTTGTCTCTTTCTGAAGAATCTAATGCCTCCTCCACTGTAGTTGGCTCAACATGACTGATGTAGACCCTGTTGCCATAGTAATCAAGAAAATATTTGTCTCTTTCCGATCGCCTAACCGTTCGTTGCTCTGCTGAAGGTGGAACTACATTCTGTTCCATGTCCCGTGCATTTTCGTCATCCTCTTCGGAAGGGTAAGATTTCTTCTTGCTCTGGAGTTGGAGCCTGATCACTTGTTACGGTAGAATTTCAGTCTCCTCATTTCCTTGCTCCTCATCATCTGACAATCCCAGCTCTAGGTACTTCTCGCTCAATACCTCCTGACTATCTTCATTGACTCTTCCACAACCATCTTCACAAAAAACCACATCTCGGCTATAAAATACCTTTTTCTTGTCAAAGTCATACAGACGATATCCCTGCGTCTGTTCACCATAACCGACAAAAGTACACAACCTTGCTTTGTTGCCAAGTTTCCCCCTTTCATCTTTGGGAATATGAGCATACGCCTTGCACCCGAACGCACGGACGTGAGCTACTGTAGGCTTCTTCTGTTTCCATGCTTCAAATGGAGTCATATCCTTGACTGCTTTGGTAGGGCTCAAATTCCTAAGATACGTTGCCATTGACAGGGCTTCTGCCCAGAATGCACTAGGAAGTTGTGCATCGCTGAGCATGGACCGTACACTCTCATACGATTCATTCTTTCGGCCACACCGTTTTGTTCTGGAGTTTTAGGGACTGTTTGCTCGTTTCAAATTCCATATTTCTCCAGAAATTTCTTAAACTCAGTTGACAAATATTCTCCTCCACCATCTGTACGCAACACTTTCACTTTCTTCTCACTTTCGTTTTCTACCACAGCTTTCCATCTCAAAAATGTTTCAAATACATCACTTTTCTTCTTTAGTGGATATATCCACATGTAGTGTGTATAGTCATCAATAAAGGTGACAAAATATTCAGCATCGCCTAATGATCGTGAACTCATTTTACCACACACGTCAGAGTGAATCAGCTGCAATGGTTGAATTGATTTACTTGTGCTCAATTTAAATGGTGACCGTTTGTGTTTTCCATGTATACAAGCCTCACAAAATCCCAATTCACCAGATCATTTGTTACCAAGGCCATGCACCATACCATCTCTGGATAATTTCTGTAAACTTTGCCCACAAAGATGACCTAAACGGCGATGCCACAAAATATGTAGTTCTTTAGCACTCGCAACATTTACATTTTCACTCGTCTTACAATCCTAATAGTATAGGCTACCACAACGTTTAGCTCGTGCAACTACCACACCATTCTTGGTAATAATCTCACAGATACCCTCCTTAAACACAGTATCCTTTCCATTTTCAGCCACAGACACTCAATAAATTGTAAGCCATCGAGGGTACATGCAACACATTTAGGAGATGACACTCACGCTTTCCATCCTCGAGATTCATAATCAGCTTCACAGTTCCTTGTCCAACAGCTTCCAGCTTGTGTCCATCACCTAGTGTCACGCTCGTTTGCTCTCCTAAGGGACTCAGCTCAGTGAACAGTTTCTTATCAGCGCACATGTGGCAGGTTGCTCCGGAATCTATTATCCAGTTTCCAACTCCACGGACCTGTAGAGCTTGCTCAGCAATGAGTGCATCACTCTCACTACTAGAACCCCTTTTAGCTGACGCTTTGTTGGCCTTGACGGGCGCTCTCTTGCTTTTACTTGTCTTCCCTTTACCATATTCGCCAGTTAGCCACCGGCAATTCTTCTTCACATGACCCATCTTGTTGCAATGAAAACATCTCACTGGTTTTCCAGAACCAATCAGAGCTTTAAATGGACCAGCAGAACCTTCTTTGTCCTTCTACTTTCTCTCCTCATGAAGAAGTCTTTCTGTAGCAACTTCCATCTTGGGAACTGCTTCCAAAGCTGTAACAAGCATACTATAGGATTCCGGTAGACTGGCCAGTAAATGAACAACCTTGTCCTCCTCCTCAATGGGATTACCAACGACTGCCAGTTCCTCAAAAATTTCAGTTAGTTTCCTAATATGCTGTTGTACTGAGTCACCTTCCTCCTTGAGAATGAGAGAGTACAACTTCTTCCTCAAGTGTAACTTGTTAGCCCACGATTTCTTTTGGAATTGACTTGCCAATTTTTCACATACCACAACCCGATCAGTCAGATCCCGAGTGGATAAAGTATCGTCGGGTCTACTGACAACACTATTAGTGCCAATGCTCGATCCCTGCGTGCGTTGAATTTAGCTAACTTGTCAGCCTCTGTAGGAGCCTCCTCTGTGCCATTTACAATTGTCCATAGTCCTTCTCACACTAGAACCATGCGGCACTGAACTTTCCACGTAGGATAATTAGGCCCCTTTAAAGGAACAACAGTAGTCGACTTTAAAACTTCGGACATTGCTCCCTCGTAACAAAACTGACTTGTTCTTCAGTAGGAACTGCTATCTGGGCCCATAACCTGTTAGATTTAATGATATAATCAACACGCACAAAATAACGGTTCATTCATGACAACAGAACAAAAATGTGTGACAGGTAAGGATCATCACAAACAGGAAGTGATATAATAACGATGACATAATCTAGTGTTCTAAGAGTGCCATATTCCAACAATTAGGTTGTAGCATAAATTGATTTTACCTTCTAAAAAAATATTTATTCAGTTATTCTCGGCTGAAATAATTAAAGTAATAGCAAATTTTCTCAGTTCGAACAGCCAATATAATGTTTATTAAAACCCGATGTTTTTACTTCTTGCCGATATCTTCTTTAGGAATCAATGAGGTCGAACTCTCCAAGTGTGTTTATATTTATATATAGGCTGTTAGAACTGAGAAAATTTGCTATTAAAAATATTGCGTGACTTCTCGTATATAAGAGCTACATGTATCTCAAATATAATACCTGTATTAACATTTTACTATTTTAGATCTACATGTAAGAGTATCTGCTTGCTCGCTAACAAATATTCCAAATTACTAGCTAATGAACAACTGTTCAAGTTGTGCTGTCTTCTTTAGTATGTTAGTTCATTCATAACAGAGTTCATTAATTTGCAGGTCCAGTGGGCAAAGGAAGAAGGAGCAGATTATATTTTGGCTGAGACTATGTACAGCTATGGAGAAGCTGAAATAGCTCTGGATGTCATTCTGTCGGCCGGTCTTCCAGCAGTGGTGTCATTTGTGGTTATTCAATCATCTGAGTTTCAGACTTTTGAAGATATGCCTATAGGTGAAGCCTGCAAGAGATTACTGGGAAAAGGAGCCACTTTAGTGGGGGTTAATTGCTACCGAGGACCAGACACAATGATAGAAGTCGTGCGAGAGATAGTCAAAGTTGTTCCTCCACACAAAGTGTGTGCCTTGCCCGTGATGTTTCGCACAACTGATGACCAGCCTACATTTCAAGATCTGGTAGACAAGGACTGTTCTATAAATAACCCCGTGTACCCTCATGGACTGGATGCTTTCCACATCAGCACGCGCGAAGTAACTCGTTTCACTGAGCAGTGCAAAGAGCTGGGGTTAAAATATTTCGGGCTCTGTTGTGGCAATACAGGTAATTATACGCGAGCTATGGCAGCTGCCTTGGGTAGGACTCCTCCATCTCTAAAGTACTTGAAACTGGATAGCAGAAAACCATCTGGAAAGGAAAGGAAGGAAAAGTTTAAAACTGAGCAAAAGAAATTTTAGTGATATTTTAGTTGTTTGTGTTAAAGTTTATCTCTCATTTGGATAATTTATAGTCATTAGTATAATTTGAACATACCCTGGTATAAATACATATATAGGTATTTATATACAGGTGCACACACGTGTGTATATATATTTATTTCTATGGAATAGTAATATTAAAAATTATAATGGAAAGGCCAAAAGCTAGTATGATCTACAGTAAGAAAAGTACATTTCATATGCAATTTTCACTTTGTAAACTGATGAAGGGCACCGTATGTACTCGAAACGTTATTATAATTATTACACTAAGACTAGTGTAGCTATAATACTGAAATGTGATTCGACTTTCAGAATGATCTACAGTTATTCTTATGCAAGCAATTTTCTTGCAATTGGATAACTTTTTCTGTAATATTCAAAGATTTCTGTGGTGTTAACTTTTCAAAGATATTTCTGTTCTCTGGAGATTTCTTCACGTAATACACAATATACACAAAAAATGCTGAACTATGGAAATAGTTATAATTTGTTTGATCCTGAAACCGAGGGGATAATTGCTGAAGGTGCCAAGACATATACACATAATAAGCTAACTACAGAAAATAGCATAAAGGACAATTGTGATAGTATAAAAAGCTTGAAAATAAAGGACCTATCAAGGAAGATTGTGATAGTGGAGGAAAGTAGGCTTTAGCGCTATGAATAGCATTAAGTGATGACCACTCCCAGTCAAACAATGTAAAAATGTGTCGTCAGGTGCTGGCAATAACTGCTAAAAATGTATTGAATGAGCTTTGTACAGCTGAAATTGGGATTGGATTGGACGACATTTCTGAAGTTGATGAAAATTCATTTTTGTGCAGCAGTGTGACTAATATTTGAGGCTGCAAGAATAGGATTGAACTTTTTGACATTCACATTGTACTACCAATACAATCCTCCCCCACACCTTCCAGGGTACATCACTTCCCCACTTCTGTTTGAACTTAATAGGGGTAACCTTTCTTATGTTACATTTGCTGGAGTATGAATACGCAACCAGGATAATTATGAGAATAATGGTTTGTTAATACAGTTAAGGCAAGATGGTTACACACCATTTTAAAGTAATGGGTCACAGAAAGTCTAATAAATTTTAAAATGCACTAAGAATAAATATTAAAACTATTTTATGAAAGAGTGAGCTAATTCAAATACTTTCATCAAATATATTTCTTTATGTTTTCGCAAAATATTAAAGTGGGAGAAATAAATTTATGTCAGTCTGATCTTGAAGAAGAAGCTATATATGATTCACCTGATAGTGAACTGATTTTATAGTTTATAGTACAAGATACTGATGCTGATGAAGATACTGATGCTGATGATGATGTGGAAAGTGTAGAAGCTCCACCTTTTAACCCACTAACTCAAGTTGATTCTGTGCAATAAAATTCTGAGTAATTTGAATCACAATTATAATGTTATAGCTGATACTATAAACATTACTTTCTTTTTAGATATTTCTCCAACCATAACATTGCAATCTGATCATCCTCCTGTCCACTCACAAGTACATGTAAACAACTGGTATGGCTCTAAAATAGTTGGTTACAACATTGATAAGAATGTTAGAGCTCCATACCAGCGCATTGGTCATACCACACAGTCTTTATTTTCAGGTCTATCATTGTGAAAGTACCTTCTTCATCAATGGTTGGCCGTCTCACATTTTTACCATAACTAAATGATGTCACACTCATAGAGATATATATAAGAGTTTTGAAATCAAAGTTTGCTTTTTGCTCTAAAGTAAGAACAGAATATTACATTCTGTTATTTTGTTGTTGTTGTTTTAGAATTTTGGTCAATATTGTGACCAATATAATAAACAAGGTAGTCATATTGAATGACACATAAAAAGCAAGTATATTGATGAAATGGCAGTAAAATCAAGTGTGGTAAGCATTAAACCTTCTTACAAGGCTGGATAGTGAGATTTGGTACGCCCACCTCCATTACAACAGACAGAGGTAGCCAAAAAGGTGTGTATTTAAAATAGTTTTCACAGGTGCCACTCCAAGTTTTATTGCACAACAAGAATCATGAAATATGCACACAAAAAATTGGATTGCTTTCATGATTATGCTCCTTCAGTCCCCTCAGTCAAGTGAGCTGAAGTTGAACGGGAGCTACTAATCATCAGGATTACAGACTCGCACAAATACTTATGGGAGGAGACCAGCTGACATTGTCTAGAGCTAAGTCTGCAAAAGGAATGAGAATTAATCATGAAAACTCTAAACGTTGTTGTGAAGGGGATCATTCATGTGATTGAATATTGCACACTAGACTGACCTTAATGCAGGTAAGGGTAATAAGTCAATGAATAATAACTTAATTAATATTCAATAGGCCATTTGGTTACTTTTCAGTGAAGTATCTGCAATTGATTGATGTACATTATGTCAATTGAAATTTTTACTGAATAGGACATATGTTCCCAAGAAGCCAGATAAAAATGTAAAGGCTGCCGAAGATTTTTTAGAGTTGGTACTTCAAGGGCTTGTTATCATAGCTGCAGACAATATTCTGAAAAATGATCACATTCCACATGTGCAAGATATGGCAGCTAAAAATGTTAAAGTCTTTTGTGAAGCTGAAATTTGACGAGGCTAACTGGTGTATCAGATAGTGGTTTTCCTCTACGCATGTGATTTAATGACGTTGGGATTTCTATGGATGTGGTTCCATATGTGAAGGTGCTGGTGACAGTTATGATATAAATACAACAAAGAATAGGGATTGTGCATGACATCTACCTCGTAGACAAGCAGAGAAGTATGGTGTAACTTGGATCATAAATCACATACATTAACACATTCTACTCATATTACTTTTACCATGATCACATCCACAAGTCAACTTGCATAAATCACAGCACATACACTTATGTTCTATTATAAATTCCTTGTAACACAACCAAGCTTTGAAATATTTTCTCCTGCAAATTTTCTGTCCATACAATATTATTCCTTCCCAGCATATTTCCCTGCTTTAAAAATTGATACAGCTTCATATAATAATCCATCTCAACCTGCTCACCCAGTTTCTTGATATAGTCTTCAATTAAACTAGGCACTCCATAATGAAGAACTTGTCTAATATCTGGACAATATGCACACGTCTAAATTGCAACTGTTGCTATAACAATTGTTCTTTATCTTCTTCTTGCTGTTTTAAATGAAGACATAACCTTTTCATTCATTTCAACTATAGAAGCTCTCGTGTACACATCAATTAATCTGAATGCATGAAGATCTGGGGAATTTAATAGCTCTGTAAGGTGTTCTTACAGATTTTTACGTAGCAATACATACAACTGGGAGCAATGCTAATATTTTTGGCAAAATACAACTGTTTTTGGATAGCTCCTCCTTTGTTCCAGTGAGCTTAATGCTAGCTCATCAAAAAGTTCACTAAATATAATTTGTCTTACTGCATACTTAATATTGTTTTGCTGAGGGGGAAAGGCAAGCAAACAAACATTTTTAAGGAAAAGACATTCCAACACTTCATTTAATATTTGTGTGTAGCTGTCGCACTTCATGCAGCAGGTCACAGGTTTCAAGCAAATTTTTGTTTGAATTGTTTACCTGGCAAATTAGTGCAGTCACAATGCTTGATAAAATACATATATTGTAGGTCAGTAATTGATAATATCTGGTACTGCCTGGCTAGTATAGCAGGCAAACTTGAGGCAATTATTTACTAGTTACACTTAACTCCAAACAGCAAAGTCAGCAAACTGATTAATATTATTTAGAAATGTTTCAGTGTTTTGTCCGACAATGGAGATCATACGCCATAGTTTATCCAGCAGTAGATTTAAGTTTCTTTTATTCTTTCTTAATCCACGCATTATTGCATTCCATAGTTTCTTGTCTACATTGTTTTTATTGCCCTCATTTTTTGATCTAACAGCTTCAATCTTGGGTGATACCACCATCTCATTCATTTTCTCTGGCTTTGGTTCTTTTAAATTCGCTTCCTTGGCATGAGCAAGCTTTCTTCCTTTGCTTGAATTTATAGTTTCTGTTGATTTTTTAACTTTAAATGTTTTCATTGCTTTTATTCTTTGTATATGTTCGTATCAATTCAGTTTTCTTTTCATCTTTTGATGCCTTCTTTTCTTCCTAGACCTGTTGTCCTTCTTTCCACTTCTTATCAGCAATGCATTGTTTGCTTGCTTATTTTTAGTAGCATCTTCGGTCCTTACTGGCACTTTCCATGCCTGTCTCACTGGTTCTTGTCTATACTGTATCTCCCACTGGACTTCTGTGGTCAATATTTACTCTCCTTTGTTCAATTTCCTTTGTGTTACTCTCTCTTTCCTTATGTCCTCTTTTCCCCTAACATTTTTCTCTGTATTGAAATCTTCTTTCCTCACAGCTTTCATTTCCCACTTGTCTTTTTCTTCCCTCTCATCTTTCTCGTTCATCGCATCCTTCTCTTCCTTATCCTCCTCCTCTCCCCTCCCATCCTTCTCTTCCCTATCCTCCTCCTCTCCCCTCTCATCCTTCTCTTCCCTCTCATCCTTGTCTTCCCTCTCATCATTCTCTTCCCTCTCATCTTTGTCTTCCCTTACATCCCTCGCTTCCATCACATTATTTTCTGCCATCACAGTGTCCATCAACTCTATCCTTCGCTTCTCTTAAGTTCTTCTCTTTTCTTGTGCTTTCCGTTTCCCTAGCATCTTGTCCAATGTCTCCAAGACATGATGGAGTAGCTTCACTCATATCGAGTCTGTCAGTTTTCTCTAACCTTGTGACTTCCACTTCATACCAAACATGTAGATCCTCCTCATGCTTCATTGCATAACATTCCTGGAATGCTTCCTCGGGGAAACTATCCTGAGGGGGCAAGAATAAATACTCTGAGGCAGAATGCACCATTGAGCCGGCGTTTCTTGATGCATTCCTGACGCGGTCAGGGGTTTGTCGGTAATAAGGTGTGTGGAGGTTGTTCGGGGAAGCAATCGTACTCGCTAGTGTGTACCTGAAGTAAAAAAAAAGATAAAGCTAGTGTTGTATCTATATCTACAGGTATGGAAATATTCGTGACACATACAATAATAACTGACTGGGACAGTGAAGATGAAGACCTTTTGGCTGAACACATGATAAAACAAACCTCTCCCTTGGAGGATGCTGAAGTTCTTTTCTCAGCAGAAGAAATCGAGACAATACCACAAAATGATGTCAGCGTTCGCTCGGGCATGCGCGCTGGCCACGGAGAAGCACTTCCCGCTAAGCTATATTAAGATTTCCCTGAACACTCTTGCCAGCAAACAGCAAGTGTAATCTCTCGAAAGAGTGAGCGACCTTTTCGACTGGTTGTATTAGTCTGGGGAGCCTGATGAGGAAGCCATGAACCTATAGTATGTCTATATATACACTGAGGCCTGCCTGATTATGCTAATTTTTAGAATTATTATTTTTCTTTACTCTAAAAACAATTATGGTATTATTCATATTTTCTTATAATTCTATCATTCCAATTAGAAATAAGTTAAAGTGACAATTGCAGTAGTTAGCTGTATGAAGTTGGTGCATTATGATATGAATAAGTAAAATATCAGTCTCTCTTACTGTTATACTGAATTTCTCAATTTCTCAATATAGAGGATTCAATATAGTTAGTTGATTTTCAGTGCAAACTTTGAATGTCTCTGTAAAAGTATTAAACTAATGGAGAAGACATGCTTTGCTGCAGCTGGATAAAATTCAATAAGAAACCTTACCAGACACTTGGGATGTGGATTAGAGTGTTAAGAGTTTTAATACACTCAGCAGTGGATTTCCCTTCAAATTCATAGGATTAGTTGGTAATGATTTACATTTCTTGTCAATTTTGATGTAGCTGAGTTGCTCGAGAAGAGAAGCCGTCTGGCATGATCCTCCAAATGACTTGCTGACTCTGAGCCTTAGCTGATAGTGCTACCAGTATTTCAAACATTTCTCATTTCGGAGTATAATAACAGAGTGGCAAGATAAACCCAGCTGCTTTAATCAAATAATAAAGATCTACCTTATGACCACTTTTAGCTATGTTCTTCTGTTGTATAAGAAAGGAAGGGAAAAAAACTATTGATTTTCTTTTATTATCGTTTATATGGAGTGATTATTCTCATTTTCCATTTTTAAAGCTGATATTATTCTAGAATTATTCCAGTGTGCAATTTGATGTCTGTCATTCCAGAAAAAATGCTAGCATAATCTGGCAGGGCCTATTAATGTCAATATAGGAATTCTTCTAGAAATAATACATCTCAAGTTACCAATTTCTGGAAAAGCTACATGAAAAGCCCTTTGCACCTAAATAAAAAATACACTCATGCAAAAACAACGTAATATTTATTAACTTACCATGTTTTAATGCAATGTGCCATCAATTTTTTTCCGATATGATTCAGAAAGAAGCATGTGTCTATAGGACAATGCTTCAAAATCATTTTAGAACTAATATAGCTACACTAGTTGTGTTTTCCTTCCAAAACTCTCTGAGTAACTTTGGGATCATTTTGAGCTTTCTCCAACAAAGTAAGGACTCACACACACACAATGCTACTTCCCTTCATTCCTATACAGAGAAAAAAAATTGTGCTAATGCTAGGGTGATTACCCTTCAATATGTCAAAATCCAGGCAGCAAAGCATAAATAACTGATTGGCCTATCCAGTAGAAAGAGCTATGAATGTGTCTTTCCCTTTCAATACTTGACAGCTAGCTTGTACCTGTTCTTACTTTAGACACAAGTAACCCAGCTCAGCTGCAGATTTGTGCACAGCATCTAACACACTTTCGTCGATCACATTCCACAAGCAAAATTGCAGTTCGCAGAAAGATAGTTGTAGTACCACTAATGTTGTTCATAGTGCTAAAGCCAAATTACTCCAAGGTGGAGCGGGAATATATTTTTATTTCTTCATCCATGCTATATAATAACTATATAATAAGCACATGCTCCAATCAGTTATTAGCTGTAATTTACTTATATTAACCATTGTAAAGTATCACTGTAAGTGACAAGGTGAGTGTTTTGCTGGAATGATGGGAACAACAGTGATTTTGTCAGGTATATTTGGCAAAAGAGGAATAGTCGGTAGGTATGGCTGTGGTAGTCTGTTTGTCATTGACTGTCTGTCAGCAGTTGTTCTCAAAGTGGCAATTTAAGCATCAAAAGGACCATATAAAAAACGTCAAATTGAAGTACTCAATAAATTAGTTCCCTGTTGTGTTCCACCTTTTTATTTTGCCTATTTCAGAAAACTCGAGTCCACATCACTCTATTCGTCAAATACTGATTCACAATTGCCCTAGGTATACAATAAAGAGTTAACAATAATACTTGTCATGACAGACTCCATAGTCTTGTTTTCGGAGGATAGGTGTATATGCTCATTTATATTTGCTGGAGTACAAACAATGCTTTAGTGAAATTCGTTGTTGGCAGAGTGGACTGTGAAGTGTATGCATGCACAAAATATTTGCTGTAAGGACAAGTCATGGCAATGGCAAATTACTTGTCAATTACCCGAAATGTAGTTTCAATAGTTGTTGTTGTTGTTTTCATACAAATAGATCTCTATTGCTGCCAGAAATTTGTTTCATCATAATGGACATGTTCAGTATGAGCATGAGTGAGGTATCTACTTTTTTTTAAAGTTATCCATAGCTATCCCTCTGTGTTTTTCTTGTATCATATTGATAGTATGCATTAAATTTTGGAAAAAGCTTGCTATTCTATAAGTCAGCAGCAAAGCTCTTCAAAGTTATGTGACATACCAGATAATAGTTCCAGTGTGTTGTTGGATGACTCAACATTATTTTTGATAAATTGGAGTACTGGAACAAGATTCTGAGACAACCAAAAGCAGTTCAAGGGACACTAGAACGGGGAGAACAGCTGACAGATAGCTAAGTATATATTAATGCAACAAGCACGCTGATGAAGGGTTTCCAAAACAACAAGATCTAGCTACAGGACAACCTTTTCCTACAAATTGTTGACAGATAATGAGTTCAAAAAATCTTGAGTTGTACAAATAATTCATGTCATTGGTAACCATTGGCTGAATGTCTATCAATTTCTGTCCTGCAGGAACTGTAGATATACATGATTACTCACCTGGCACTGGATTTTTCACCTTCTCTCAAGTGCAGAATAGCAGTTATATTGATATGTAAATATTCCAACTTTCTACAAGACTAACTGAAATCCAAAGACAGATTGGAAATGCATACTGGGGTCATTTTTGTGTACTCATGTTGTTATTTTTTAGATCCACATAGCATTCAGTTTAACTATACTATGAGAGCACATTTTAATTTGTGTGTAGATAAGTAGGATATAGACAAGTTTCTAACATGTCTGACTAATTTAAAAAAGCAGAATCAAGTTTACAAAAAGGGTGTCTATGCATTACAGAATAAAGCTGATACAAAGCTTGGTTGCATGTGTTCACAATGTAAAGAATGATATCATTCAAAACATAATTATTTGAATAGTGTTGTTTTAGTTCACTAAAACTAAAACCAAACCCGCTTAGTTTGGGGGTATTTTAGTTTTGGTAAGAAAAAGTAAAACTAAGCAAGTAACTAATTCACCTTGACTTATGAAGACATAAATTGCCATCTAGACATTCTAAACCATATAAAACAATATCATACTATATTTATATCCCAAACATTTCATAGAAATATGTTATTTTTGAAGTTCTTTGGGAAAATACAATTACTGTACATGAATTACTTTCTTCATAAGGAGTCTCATTATTGAAGAATTTGAGAGACAAAACACAAATTAACCTAAACTAAATCAACTGATAGTATAACTAACTAAATCATCTCCATGATATTGAAAAAAAACAAAAAACTAACTAAACCTTCAGGGAGAAGTAGGGAAAAATAACTAAAGATATTTTCAAGATATTTTTTTAGTAACTAAGAAAGTTTGGAATATCTATACCAAAACAACACTTGGATTAGAAGAAGTATAACAGTTGAAACAGAAGTCTGTAGCTAACTCATTTTTTTGAACAACTAATTTGGCAGTTGAAACTAAATTGAAAAAGGAATAGTTACTATATACTGGTGTGTTTATTTTATTAAATAGCTACCTGCATTATATTTCAGGGTCTAATTGCATTACAGCATAGTAGGAAGAGTTTGTGAGTAAAAAAATATGGACTGATTGAAATAGACAAATTATGCCATAAATGAATTAGGTATAGTTAGTGTGTGTGTGTGTGTGTGTGTGTTTTTGCAAGAAATTATGGTAGTTATTCTTATTTTACGAAAATTAATATGCTCAAAATTACATCCATTATGAAACTGCTATAATAGAAAAGACATAATTAAATTTTGTTTTTTACTCAACTTGGTGGGTCTTGTTCTATTCCATCCAAAAATTGGGACAAATTGGCTCACTGTAGCAAAAATGCGCCGTGTCAATGACTTTTACAGAGTTGAACAACTACATTTGTTGAAGGCCTAGAACTAAGGAAGTTAGAAAGAAAATAGAAAAGAGACTAGAAAACTAGAAAGCAAAGATGGAAGTAGTCCACAGAGCTGGTCCAGCTGCAGCAGAAGGCCCTACTACAATGCCAGAAGAGGAAGTTGCTGTATAGCAGTACAACTGAGGAGGAATGACTTTCAGGAGTTGGCCAGCAGTTTGCCCAGAGCTAGATTCACCAGCAACAACAATATCTACACTTCAGTGCAATAAATCGCTGACACTCTAGAAGAGGAGAGAGAGGTGCAGTTTGAAGAGATGCTGTTCACCGAATTTAAACAGCTCCAACATTGAGCAAATGTAGCACATTTAATGCAAGTATTACAACCTATGATACAAATAGTACAAGTTTTATGGTAGTGTGTTCACTTCTTCAAAAGAGATATTTGTGTACTAGTGCAATACATATTTGTGTTATGTTATTTACCTATACATAAACATGCATAATACATAATTGGTGGTACCTAAGCGTATACTCAGTGGCTCCTTGATCTTACCATCAGATTTATTTTTGAAGCATCCCAGACCCACTTGATCACCCAAGAACAACTATGTATGTGCGTACATCACACCCCCGGTCTTCTTTTCTTCATTCAGTTGTAGAGCACTGGAACAAAATACCAAATTCAATTGCTGACTTAAGTACCAGCAAGGCCTTCAAGCTGAACCTAAGAAAGTTCATCTATGTGTAGTATCTCTACCTGTTTCCCTGCTTTTCTTACATGTTCATCTCTTACATGTCTGTTCATTTTTATTCATCTTTTATTTTTATTTGGGAAGCCTTAGAAATAGCTGTCATTTGCTAGTTGGCTCTCCCTACTCCACTGTAACAAATCATTACACAAAAAAAAAAAAAAAAAAAAAAGATTTTCTTTATATTAGTGGACTTGTGCTCATTTCATTAGACAACATGTACTGTCGACTATATAAAAGTGGGTGAATGTGATTGGTGAGTAAATGTGGGCAAAGAGAGACCAGTACTTTAACATTACAGTTTTAAAACTAATAACATATTTTCTCGTTCTAACAGCCAATATTATGTTAATTAAAACTTAACCCAACGTTTCAACTTCTTGCCAGTTCTAAAACGATTCAGCCGAAAATGACTGAATCAGTTTTAGAAATTGAAGTTGACAGCTGCTTTTGGTGTACATGTACATTCTTTTTTATGGGTAACCATAGTCACTATTTATGAGGCAATTTACGAAGTTCAATTTATTTATGAAAGTGTAATTGGGTTAGTGAAGAAGCTGGTGGTCGATGTCTACCATGTGTTGTGAGATAACACTGCAACTCAAGCTTTTTGCCAACAATTTATTTAATACCGAAAAATGTCATTGTGTAATTGCTGGGTTTTTTTTTTCTAATCCAGTGTTTTGTCTGCATGTATTGTTGTTATATACAATACAGGTATGACTTAATGTACGATATGATTGTTAGAGGCACATTCATGGCATAAGTGTTGCAGTCTATTTGATTGGTCAAATAGTATTAGAGGATACTTGTGTTTAACACAGATCTAAGCTCTGCATCCCTTACCTCAAACAGAGCAAGAATCCTCATATTCTGAACATATGTCCACCTTTGTCAATGAATCCGCGAAGATTTGCTGGACAGTTAGGTATGTCTGGGGAACTCACAGGATATGGAATAGCTGTCAATGGACTGTGGCCACTAACAGGTACATGCTCGCCACCTTATGATAGATTAAAGAAAGTAACAATTAATTTGATTTCTCATTATTAAATAAAATCAAACCTAAAAAAAGGTTACTGCTTGTTTTTTTGTTTTTTTTTAATTTTAGTTATGAAAAGAGCACTTACCAATTCCTCATTGTTTTTGTGTAAAGATATATAATCACTTGTTCCAGATTACAAATGTACTGTAAAATACAAACTGTTCTAAAATATAAACTGTTTTATAGTGGTCAGAAAAAGGAAGTGATTTTGAATCAGTGACAAGTGTGTTCCTTCAATAGGACAAAGCTAAGATGGAAGTTTGTTATTATATTATTGTTGTTGTTGTTGTCGTTGTAATTATCATCATCATCTTATTTCATCGAGGATCATTAGAAATGACTAGTAGCCCCTATCTACAGCTGTAGCTGGTATTTGTTTAATTTGTATGAATGGGTTTGAGTGTGCAAATGAAGTGTCTTAATTCTCAACATTTCAACACTACAAATGACTAGCCATGCCCCACTGTTTTTTTATTGTGATCAAGCATGTTCAATTTATTGCTGAGTTTACCAGGTTTCATACAGAGGGGAGTGGGGGGAACTGGGATTCCCAAACACCTCCCAGAATTTTTGAAGAAGTGATTGTTAAAATAATAATGTAATTCTAATATGACTATGGTTAAATTGGTACATTCAAATTAGTTTACTGTTAGTAGTAAAAATGAGTTTTTAATAGAGCTTTTTTTCTATCTCAATTGTTAACGTTATTCCTGTTATCCAGATGTAATTTTGTAAATGTGTAAAATTGCAAATGTTAAATCTTAATATTCAACTAAAATGTTCAGCCTAATGGCACCATTCATTCTTGCTGGAAGCACTATTTTTAGACATTATAGTTTTCATTGATGCATGTAAAGTGTTTCTCCCTCTCTCCCCCCCCCCCCCCCCCCCCCCCATTCCTCTTCCTCTTTAGGCAGGATTGTATATGAAGACTTTATTGGCAATAGACAAAATGCAGAAGTTGTGCCAGAGGCACATTGGATACCTGATAAACTTTTTCATCACTTATGGAGTTGTTTAATTGAAGACTTGTCCAAAAGATCAATGCTTCTTTCCTACATATTTATCATTGAAGGTGTTCAATCTGGTTAGTCCATTTCATTTATTTCCTATTTCTTATTGAAGGTGTTCAATCTGGTTAGTCCGTCAACTAATACACCCAAAAATTGGGACAAATTGGCTCACTGAAGTTAAAATGCACCATGTCAATGACTTAGAGTTGAACAACTGCATTTGTTGAAGTTGAAAGCTTTTCTGAACTTTGAAAGCTCCACGGGTGGGTGGGGCCGGCCTGAGACAGACTCTGGCAAGGTATCAGCCGTCACCTCGGCCATCTCGACATACTCCAGGTCAAGGATTCTCTTTGTCACCTTTTTCGCCAGCGAGGCGGCCGGGTTAAAGGGGCCAGGTTTCAATAGAGACCCGTTGCCCTCCCTCTTTTCGGGCGCCAGGGCTGCTGACGCCAGCAGATCAAGACCGGGCGACCCCACCCCCATGGTAGGAGCGAAGGTTGAGAGATCCGCCAACGCACCATGTGCCTCAGGCAGGATGGAACCTGTAATAAAACCACATCCCCGTAAGCGAAACTCAATCGATGCTCACATCGGCAGGGGCCAGGTGACTAGAGCATACTCTAGGGCTAGCGTGCCAGCTTGAGCGACTAAAGCATATTTAGGGCAAGCGCGCCAGATAGAGTGACTTAAGCATATTTAGGGCAAGCGTGCCAGATAGGGCGACTAAAGCATATTTAGGGCAAGCGTGCCAGATAGAGTGACTAAAGCATATTTAGGCAAGCGCGCCAGATAGAGTGACTTAAGCATATTTAGGGCAAGCGTGCCAGATAGAGCGACTAAAGCATATTTAGGGCAAGCGCGCCAGATAGAGTGACTTAAGCATATTTAGGGCAAGCGTGCCAGATAGGGCGACTAAAGCATATTTAGGGCAAGCGTGCCAGATAGAGTGACTAAAGCATATTTAGGCAAGCGTGCCAGATAGAGTGACTTAAGCATATTTAGGGCAAGCGTGCCAGATAGAGCGACTAAAGCATATTTAGGGCAAGCGTGCCAGATTGAGCGACTAAAGCATATTAGGGCAAGCGCGCCAGATAGAGTGACTTAAGCATATTTAGGGCAAGCGTGCCAGATAGAGTGACTAAAGCATGTTTAGGGCCAGCGTACCAGATTGAGCGACTAGAGCATATTTAGGGCAAGCGTGCCAGATTGAGCGACTAAAGTATATTTACGGCAAGTGTGCCCGATTGAGCGACTAAAGCATATTTCGGGCAAGCGTGCCAGATAGAGCGACTAAAGCATATTTAGGGCAAGCGTGCCAGATTGAGCGACTAAAGCATATTTAGGGCAAGCGTGCCAGATTGAGCGACTAAAGCATATTTAGGGCAAGCGTGCCAGACTGAGCGACTAAAGCATATTTCGGGCAAGCGTGCCAGATAGAGTGACTAAAGCATATTCAGGGCGAGCGTGCCAGATTGAGCGACTAACACATATTCAGGGCAAGTGTGCCAGGTAGAGCAACTCGCAAGAGCCGGATAGCGTAAGAAATGCACAACTGCCAACCATATGTACAACGGCCGTGCTAGGTTCAGTCAACATGCAGACAGGTAAGGCATCCCAGGGACCACTCAGCATGTGGCTGGGTACATCCTTATATCAAATGCATCATTAGGAGAAATACCTAGACCAGGCATAAAATTAACTTGCCACAGCTATGACCTAACCCCCACTTGAGGACAAGCCCAGACTCACCGGTGCCTGTACGGGTTGACGGCTCCTCTGAGTTGCCTGCCATAGCACCAGGGGGTCTATCTTCCAACTCTCCAGTGGGAAATACTACCCTGGTGGAACCTAGAAGGTCGCCTCCATGGTCCGATAACCATGCCAGCTGCTCCTGAGTGAACGGAGCTGGTGGAGGCGGTGGAGGTGAAGCCATGTATATCTCAAAGGATATTGTAAAATACAAAATCAAATAACTTCCTAAGGTGCTCACTCGTCTGCCCGTGAATCGATTGCAGCTGCACCTCGTTATTCACCCGCGCATTACTAACACGTGTTAGATATACCTCACGCTACCCCCACGTGATCTATACGTACTTCCTCCCACACACTTTCTGCAATACTACTTCCCTCAATCAACCCACTTACTTATTCCAGCCCCACCCTCCCCATGCAGTATGTCTGCTACTCTACGTTAACTACATTTAATTACATTAAACTACATTTAGTCCATTTCATTTATTTCCTATTTCTTATTGAAGGTGTTCAATCTGGTTAGTCCGTCAACTAATACACCCAAAAATTGGGACAAATTGGCTCACTGAAGTAAAAATGCACCATGTCAATGACTTAGAGTTGAACAACTGCATTTGTTGAAGTTGAAAGCTTTTCTGAACTTTGAAAGCTCCACCCACTCTGTCGTTGTGAAGTGGCCTGTTGAGTTTTGCTTCATAGTTGGGGTCTCGTTATGTACAATGACCTGCATTTGCTTGCACTGACCTACATTAGCTTGCACTGGCCTGCTTTAGCTTGCACTGACCTGCTTTAGCTTGCACTGACCTGCTTTTCATTCATTTGTGATATCTACCACAAGATAAGTTGCTGAATAAAAGGTGTGGTAGATCTTTGATTAAACTAAATTATGTCTGGGTCTTTAATAAGATTCATAAACTAGACTCAACCTTAACACTATGAAGGACTTGTTGCTTCGTTGTGCTCTTTTGCTTCTTTGCACTCCTCTGCTTTGCCAAGGTGAGCTTTTTAGTGTGCAGTAGGGGTTCCAGAAGTTCTTCCTACAGAGTACCCCTATTGCACCTGCAATGTACCCCTATCCTAAACATTTTTCTGCAGTGTATAGACGTGGCAGTCATTAGCATTATATTTTTTTTGTTTTGCAAAGAGTTCCAAGTATCCCCTGAGGTGTAGACCCCCTTTTAAAAGTAACCCTTACAATGTCTTGGTGCTACATGGCCTAACCAATAACCAATGTGCTTTCCCCATCGCTGCATATTTCAATCATACACAATACTATCTCAACTTTTCTCTCTATCATCATTCCAGCTCCATTTTCCATTCATAATGCCTAATTTATCCACTAAAAAGTTGATCATGATCATGACCTAATGTGTTGGGACTGATTTTTTTATTTGTTTTTTTATTTTTACAAGAGTACGACTTCAGCGTTCCTCTCCCGTTATATTATAACGATGGAGATGTAATAAAGCTTGTATGTGTTTTACCAAGTGGATATCAATTCCAAAGTTGGACTCATGCCAGGGGAGGTAGTATTTCCGTATCTTATGGACGATACGTGTTACTTAAAGAAGAAAAAAACCAATTAGCTAGTTTATTTAATAATAGCCAATGCCTCCGTGTATGATGTTGGAATGTATCATTGTTATGCCAGTAAGTGAGAGTAAGGGTGAAAGCTGTCTCTGGCTTACAGCTTAGAGAGTAGATTAATTGTTTGCATCTGTAGTTGATCAAACAAAAACTTAGAACTATAATCCAATACAGACTTTTGCAATGTTGTCTTGAATATGTAAACTAACATTCTTGTGGTTAGTGTTTGAAGTGGCAGGTATTCTGTGTGGCATTATTGCCTAGCCTGCTTATGCTGCTTGGCTTAATAGTCAACTAGCTAAATGAATCAGATCATGCATTGATAATACTACTTTGATAGTATGCATGATTAAAATTGACAGAAATACAGAATAATCATAGTGGAATGAAAATGGGAACAAAGTGAGTTCTGTGATTTTTTGCTTCCTCCACAGTAACTTCTTGCTACATTCCATCAAATCTGCATAAAAGAAACTAATGCTGAGTAACTTTACAATGGACCAATATCTTGCCATTACAAATGATTTACTCTCTAAGTTGGAAACAGTGTATTTGGTTAAAGATGTTGATACATGTATGTATGTGATTCCTTGCTGTGTTTATTTCCAGACTATAGTGGAGCTGTTGTTAGAGACAGAGTGTGTGCATTCTATTTATTCGGATGGACTCCTGCCATCACTCCTACTGCCATCACTCCTACTGCCATCACTCCTACTGCCATCACTCCTACTGCCATCTCTCCTACTGCCATCACTCCTACTGCCATCACTACTGTCATTGCCGCCACTGCTACAGTCACTCTCACAAACCATTTTTACATCTTCTGGGAATATCTTCTCTATGTAAATTATTATTTTTGTAAAATTCTGAACTAAGCATTATTGTGTAACTGTTTGACTTGATGTGATCAAATATTTTTATATTGGTATCCATCATCATTCCATTGATAAAACACACAGTTTGTGTACCTACATCCAAATTGAGAGGAAGAAATAGCATTTCTGCTCAAAAGATGTTGAAGCAGTATGTTATGGACAAGTCTCCTGTAGCTTCCCAACCAGAGATAGCAAGGAGATGGGCCTATAGTTTTGTACTAGACTGATATCTCCTTTCTTGTGAATAGGAGTCACATTAGCAGTCTTCCAGGCAGCTGGTACTTTAACTGAAAAAAAACTGGCATTGAAGAGACAGGCCAACCGGCCACAGATGGATGAACAGCACCTCTTCAGCATAGTTGCTGAAATTCCATCAGGGCCAGACACTGTATTGTGTTTGAGGTGTTTGAGGCGTTTGATAGCCCCAACCACATCTGTCCAATCACATGTGATCTCTCCAAGAGGCAGTGATGAGGCATCGCGAGGTGCTGGATGGCTGTTAGTATTAGAGATGATCGAACCATGATCTATAAAACAAGTGGCAAAATAGTCATTAAACAATGTTGCTTTGGCACCTGGATATGAAGCTGAACCGACACCATTGCTGATGGTAATTGGCACCTTAGTAGTAGAGCTAGAAAGGTTGTGCACATCGATTGGTGACAGTAGAGTTGAAAAATAGTCTCTCCTTGCAGCTCGAACAGCACTCACTGCCTCATTTCTATGCTTCCTGAATCTACGCCAGGCCTCAGTAGTATTTATCTTCTTAGCTAGACGGCGAGCCCTGTTCTTTTTCTGAGGACATATCTCACTACATTTGTGATCCAAGGTGGTGTTGATTTTTTTCACAGGAGATGATACGGGATGGTATGTGGCACATGACAGTATCCATAAAGCTGGTTTGGAACAGAGGCCATGTTTTGTCCACATCGCGCCTCTCTAGAACTGCCTCGGGTGGTAATGAGGCTTCCAGTGTGAGAGATCCTTGGGGGCAGACATGTTTGGTATGGTGTTTTAACTAATCACTTACTGACAGAGAAAAAGAAGGAAAAAAAAATAGATGAATTAACGATCACAATGGCTTATAGCTATTGTAGATATTTATGCACATTTCATTTTGTAGAAAAATAAGTTTCAAGGAATAAAAGTAAAAAAAGAATATACCTTGATTAAATATCCACATTATTTTTTTCATTACATAGCTAACCATGTGCTCAGAAAATAATATATTTAGCTACTATGAATATGCTAACTCTTACATTTTAAGCAATGCTTATTTGAAGCAAGTGCATCAAAGGGAATGCTTACATGCACAATAACTTCGGTTTTTTGTTTTTGTCCCATGATAGAACACTTATGCACTAATTCACTAGTTAGTACTAATCCATACCTAAACCAATTTACTGACTGGCACTGCTGGCACCAGAACGCATACTTTGTGTAGTCACATTCCTTGGTGCATTCGTCATGGGACGTCATCATAATGCGTCATTATACGGTTCTTTTTTTTTTTCCTTCAAGCATGGAAGACTCTTACCTGATGAGGTTTAATTGTAATGTAAGATCACAGCTACTTGCTGCGCAATCTGGAGGAGAGGGCCCAGAATTCTCTTCCAATGCTTCCTTCATTACATTACGTCAGGCTAACACAACTCCAGAACGGACTGATCTCTCTGCAACTAGCCTACGGACTTATCTAGACTCTGATGGAAGATCAGAGCCACAACCTAAGCAGAACTCCATAGCTAAGCCGGATCGCGCTGGTCGAGCTGCAAGTTACAGTACTTTCCCGGGAAATATTAAAATGCGCGGGGGAATATGTGACGCAATTTTGACACTTACAGGGGTAACACAATCGAAAATCGGGGATGTTTATTCAGCGAAGCGAGCGAAGCGAGCGGAGCTGACTCTCTAATGAGTTCGCGATATATATATATATTTAGGTCTAGAAATTGTTTTTGTTCTTGCGTGGGCGTACGTGTGTACCCTTTCTCCTACGCGCTTGCGTAGGCCTGGTAACATTCTTAGCAACATTTTGTTTTGTATACCCGCCATACGAAGTAGCGATGCCCAGTAAACAAAACGTTAGAAACTCTCAGTCAAGAGCTTTGAGGGCGTTAGAAACTCCAGAAGAAAAATTAGTAAGGAGAGAGATAAGAAATGAAAAAGACAGGGCAAGGAGGAGGAGAGCTAAATCGAAACAGAAACAGGTAGCAAAGTAAAGAATCTTTCTTTTTGAAAAGCCATTAAATGTTCCTAATTTATTTATTTATTCCTGAGGATTACTGTACCAATCAACTTTATACAGTCAACTACTCTTGAAGACACTGAAAATGCAGCCACACCATCTGAACAAGAAGCTAATATCCCCACTACTTTTTGTACTGCAAGAGGAAGGAAAAGGCATCTATCAGAGGACATCCATTCTCATATACACCCAAAGCAGCAGCAAAAAAAGTTGCAGAAAAAATTACTCAAACAATTTCGATACCTCAAAGCCTTTCAGCTTATCAGCAACGAATGCAAGAGGTAAATATAAAATAAAATATATACTTCAATGAGACATATTTTTGTTTAGGAAACCATTATGCAGAGAGCAACGTCTACAACTAATGTCACAAAAACAGCAAGTCACACATTTGTTTGAAAGTGATAGTGAAAGAGATCACAGGCTCCACTGTTTGTCCACTAACCAACTGTTGAGAACAGCAAATGAATCTTCATTACAATATTCCTCTAGATTAGAGCAGTTGTCAACTAACCAACAGCAGAGATTGGCTGATGAAACATCACTTCAACGAGAGACTAGATTGTCTCAAGTTAGGGGGAACAGGTCAAGACAACATCACCAGGTTCCATTGCACCATATTATTCCAGCATATGATGATCCTCAAGTTTACACAGCAATGCGTAATTTTCATGCTAAAATCTCATCGATTACTATCCCAGTCTGCATAACGTGTATGGAGAAGTTTCCAGGCACCAAAATGAAATTTAAGTCATTGGAATGTTGTCGATGTAGCCGGGATAAACATATCCCTAAGCTCTATTCAGCTCAAAATAACATGCATCCTGGAAACATTCCTCCACTTGCAGGTTAAATTTAATGTAAAACTGTAAAAATTAACCTAACTCTATTATCAAACTATGTAGTCTAAGATCTACATCCATTTAACATACTCTGCTCTCCCTCTGAATATGTTATAGTACCCAAACAAACTCTTTTATTTTTTATTTTTATTAAACCACAAAGTTTACATCAGCTATAACTGTAATGATGTATGACATTTTTAATTAAATAGCTGTATATTCTGTCTAAAACACCAGCCAATAACTTTGATGGTAAAATAATTTATTATTCTTATATTATTACAAATAATATAACATTTAGACATAACATTAACAACATCCAAATAAATAACTGTATCTATAGCTGCAATGACAGGGAACATGCATCGCTCGCTTCGCTATTTTGCGCTATTCGAGCGCACCACTAGTAAATTTATTTGTATATATGTTTGGACGTACGTATGTCATTTTGTACTTTGACCCTCGCGTTTTTGTGTTAGTTATGTGGTCGACCCCGTCCCATATTACACTAAACAGAATTCTCTGGTTTATCGATCAGTACCCGTATCACCCTAGAAATTGAATTGTTTACCGTTTTGAATTCTTTTGCGGGTGCAGTTAAAACTTGAAAACTTAAGGGACTTCCATTTCTATTCGAGTTAGTGGCGGTGGTAAGTCAATGCGCTCTTTGTCATGGTTATAAGCCGTGCGCAACAGTATTTACTTGAAAATACATTGTCCACTAGACTACTGCGAAGGTAAGTCTGTGTAGGTGTATGTCCAGTTGTGTCAAAGCATTGTGTGTTACAACCACTACTTAGCTAAAGAATATCACAAAGAAAACTTTTAAATAACATGTATTGTTTTGGTGTTGTTTTTTTCCTTCAATTCAAGCAGTTGCAGAGAGTTGTTACTATGGCACTGAAATCCCTTTACCCTGTATGCTAAATTAAAAAACTGGACCTTATTTTCAGTAGCTTCAGTGTTAGAAGTCAAAATCATTCATATAAAAATACTATAGTCTTTAGGCTCGAGCGAGCCTAAAGACTATACTATTTTTATATGAATGATTTTGACTTCTAACACTGACGCTACTGATAAGGTCCAGTTTTTAAATTTAGCATACAGGGTAAAGGTATAAGGGGGCGGTGGTAAGTCAATGCGCTCTTTGTCATGGTTATAAGCCGTGCGCAATAGTATTTATTTGAAAATACATTGTCCACTAGACTACTGCGAAGGTAAGTCTGTGTAGGTGCATGTCCAGTTGTGTCAAAACATTGTGTGTTACAACCATTACTTAGCTAAAGAATATCACAAAGAAAACGTTTAAATAACGTGTATTGTTTTGTTGTTATTTTTTTAAACTGGTCCTTATTTTCAGTAGCTTCAGTGTTAGAAGTCAAAATCATTCATATAAAAATAGTATAGTCTTTAGGCTCGCTCGCCATTTGTGCTCAAGCACATCACTAGTTTAGATATATGTATGGACGTATGTATGTCATTTTGTACTTTGACCCTCGCGTTTTTGTGTCAGTTATGTGGTCGACCCCGTCCCAAATTGCACTAAACAGAATCCTCTGGTTTACCGATCAGTACCCGTGTCACCCTAGAAATTGAATTGTTTACCGTTTTGAATTCTTTTGCGGGTGCAGTTAAAACTTGAAAACTTAAGGGACTTCCATTTCTATTCGAGTTAGTGGCGGTGGTAAGTCAATGCGCTCTTTGTCATGGTTATAAGCCGTGCGCAATAGTATTTATTTGAAAATACATTGTCCACTAGACTACTGCGAAGGTAAGTCTGTGTAGGTGCATGTCCAGTGTGTCAAAACATTGTGTGTTACAACCATTACTTAGCTAAAGAATATCACAAAGAAAACGTTTAAATAACGTGTATTGTTTTGTTGGTATTTTTTTAAACTGGTCCTTATTTTCAGTAGCTTCAGTGTTAGAAGTCAAAATCATTCATATAAAAATAGTATAGTCTTTAGGCTCGCTCGCCATTTGTGCTCAAGCACATCACTAGTTTAGATATATGTATGGACGTATGTATGTCATTTTGTACTTTGACCCTCGCGTTTTTGTGTCAGTTATGTGGTCGACCCCGTCCCAAATTGCACTAAACAGAATCCTCTGGTTTACCGATCAGTACCCGTGTCACCCTAGAAATTGAATTGTTTACCGTTTTGAATTCTTTTGCGGGTGCAGTTAAAACTTGAAAACTTAAGGGACTTCCATTTCTATTCGAGTTAGTGGCGGTGGTAAGTCAATGCGCTCTTTGTCATGGTTATAAGCCGTGCGTAACAGTATTTACTTGAAAATACATTGTCCACTAGACTACCGCGAAGGTAAGTCTGTGTAGGTGCATGTCCAGTGTCAAAGCATTGTGTGTTACAACCACTACTTAGCTAAAGAATATCACAAAGAAAACTTTTAAATAACGTGTATTGTTTTGTTGTTGTTTTTTTCTTCCAAGCAGTTGCAGAGAGTTGTTACTATGGCACTGAAATCCCTTTACCCTGTATGCTAAATTAAAAAACTGGACCTTATTTTCAGTAGCTTCAGTGTTAGAAGTCAAAATCATTCATATAAAAATAGTATAGTCTTTAGGCTCGCTCGCCATTTGTGCTCAAGCACATCACTAGTTAAATTCCTCTGGAACAAGTCGTTGATGCTCAGACCCTTTTCCCTTCCCCCGCCCATAAAAATGAAGGTAAAGGGTCTGGCCCGCCAGACTATACTTTGTGATTGTGGTTGCGAAAATCTTTGACTTGTGCGGGGGGTACGGGTTTATTGCTAGGTAAGAGGTCGTTTGAAAAATTGTTTGTAAAGTATCGTTATCATCCTGAGACGACAAGATGAAGCGAAGTAGCAAGAAACCTAGTCCAGCATTTATGAGGTCGGCTGCAAGAGCTGCTCAGGCTGATACTTCGGTAAACGAGGCTATTCTCAAGCAGGCCAGGAAGTCGGGGCAGTTAAATTTATCCAACAGGTCATTAGAGGTACAGAATAACTAAATTCATTAAATATTTTCCTACCATTAAGTTGTTAGCTGGTTTTATATGAGTACTAATGGGTAGATAGCATTAGTATTGTATTAATCTCATCATGTCTGACATAGTTTTCTATACACCTATATATAAAGTACTGTATTGGAAATAGCTATAGGAAGTGACATCACTTCCTTTTACTGAGCATGTGTTTGTGTGCATGTTTCATAGGGGGCTATAAATAACCTCTAAGTTTTTCCTACCTTGTATGAGAGATACACTTTAGAAATTGTTTTAGCCAAATGGATGTGCTATTCAATTAGAGAATAATAAACAAATTGTACTCATTGTTTAGTACTAGATAATTAATTTAATGGTATGGTAATCATTAAAGCATTTATGATTCTATAGTTATAGTTACATAATTTACCGGATATTATAGTTAGAAATCCATTTGGTATGTATTTCTTTGTGGTCCACTATTTTAGTGAGGCAAGGATAGAATTTTATGGAGTGAAATTTTGGCTGTAGGTGTAGTATATACACTACTTACATTTATAGTACATACGTATAATAAACATATTTATTGTCTTTGTATTTGTGAAGGTGGTGCCATCTTCAGTATGGCATATTAACACAGACCCACCTACAGAACAATCTCTATCTTTTGGACAAGAAGATCGCTGGTGGGACCAAACAGAGCTAACAAAACTCATTTTAGCTGCCAATGAGATCAAGGAACTTTCAGAGGAAATTAAGCTGTTACAAGCACTTACTATACTTGATGTAAGCCATTGTGTCACGTGTTGCCTGTTCTGAAAGTTGTTGGAAACAGATAGTTATATTATTAGAGCATGACTATTGATGGTTTAGAAAACCAGAAAAAATATTAAAAATTTGTGAGTTAATTGAGTTTTCTTCTAAATTATTTTGTACTTCTGACTACTACAGGTACATAGTAACCAAATAGCAATTCTTCCGGAATCCATGGGAGAACTGGAACAATTGAAGCGCCTTGTGATCAGGTAAGTGGAACATGTGCTACAATTGCACAAAGGAGTTGTCTAGAATGGTAGTTTATCTAGTTTTTATTTTTTTAATTTTAGTGTTTGAGTTTTAAATTTATGACTATTCCATTTGCCATAGCAAAGAGAGTTATTTGTATTAGCTTTCTACTTGAAAACAAATTCTTTTAGATAGTAGAATTAGTTCAGTTTCAAGTGATGACAGGTGTATATGGACTATTAGTAGAATTCAGTTTCAAGTGATGACAGGTGTATATGGACTATTAGCTTCTAATACTTGATGATACAAATAGACTCTGCTTTCTAATGATTAATATGATGAATGGAGAATATTTAATTCAACAAATCACATGTGACAGTGCTGTGGACTGAGACTAATGTGACAGGTTCTCAGAAAACAGCCTACTTTGTCACTCCATTCTTTGTTACCATAGAAAACTATGGTGCTTATTTATTCCAACAAAACTTACCCTAAATTTTTTTTTTTCATTCTTTAGTCACAACAAGCTGACAAGTTTGCCCTTATCTCTGGGCAATTTAGAGAACCTCCAGGTACTGAAATTAGAGCATAATAAATTGACCGAGATATCGATTGACTTCAGCGTGTTGGTGCACTTGGAAGATGTAGACTTCTCTCACAATGAGTTAACTAGTCTCCCGCCTTCTCTGTGTGGCTGCACCAATATTCACACTCTAGCTGTTAGCAACAACAAACTCAATTCTCTGCCTTCCAACCTGGGCACTATGTCAAGTAAGTTTTTAAAAGTAAGTTTTGTGCATTGTGTTATCTTTTTTCCCTTCTTCTTTTTGTGGGAGGGATGAGGCGGGGAGTATGAATTCTGTCGCTGTGCAGATAATATCTCTAAACTTTATTTTTCTGTTTCCTTAAGTATCAGGAATATTTACATTACGTTTTTTAACGGTATTTCTATCATAAGAAATTGCGAATGCATATACTGTACTAAAGTCATTTCAAAATCCATGTAATTATTTTATTGAAATCTTCCCAATCTGCTAATATAGTGTTTGAGCTGGTACCTGTCTTGTACACATCTCAGGGGTGGATCTACGATTTTTTAAGGGGGGAGGGGGCTCTTTCAAGAAGTGGTGTAATAACTACATGGAAAAATGTTGGCTATATTATTTACTATAAGATTATATTAATAGCAAATTTTCTTGTTCTAACAGCCAATATTGTTAATTACAACTTAATCCTTGTCGTTTCGACTTCTTGCCGAAGTCCTCTTCAGGGGTCGACATTGTGTTTATTATATCACCGAGGACTTGGGCAAGAAGTCGAAATGTCGGGTAAAGTTTTAATTAACAATATTGGCTGCTAGAACAAGAAAATTTGTTATTGGCGAGCGAGCGAAGCAAGCGAGACACTCTCAGGGGTAACATAATTGAAAATCAGGGATGTTTGTTTATTTATATATATGTGTGAACGTACACATGTCATTTTGTACTTTGACCCTCGCGTTTTTGTGTTTGCTTCGTGGTCTACCCCTTCCCATACCTCCACTAAACAGAATCTTTCAGTTTAGCGATCCCGTATCATTCAAGGAAATTAATTGTTTACCCCTTCGCATTAAGTTGTTTCTGAATGACACAAGACGCACTTAGGTCTTAAAAACTCACTGTTAGATTCAACACTGTGCAGTAATTCTTTAGAACTTCTTGCTTTTTCGAGTCACAAAATGTTATGGCAAATGGTTACTATGGTATTGAACCCTTTACCAGACATAATTTTTTTTTAAAACTCGGCCTTTTTCATAGATGTCCAGAAACGTCGTAAATTGTCCATCCCATCCCACAGTCCCATGGGACAGTGGGACATTCCATGGGATGTCCACCTGTCCCTCTACAGATGCATGTGTGCCCCACTGTCCATTCCATCCCATGGTCCCATGGGACAGTGGGATTGTCCATTGCATCCCACAGTCCCATGGGACATTCCATGGGATGTCCACCTGTCCCTCTACAGATGCGTGTGTGTCCCACTGTCCATCCCATCCCATGGTCCCATAGGACAGTGGGACATTCCATGGGATGTCCACATGCCCCTCTTACAGATACTCCCACTGTTCATTCCATTCCACGATCCCATGAAAGTATTGTCACAATGAACACTTATAGTCAAGCTAGAGCCGTGGCGCGATTAGCGTTAGATTAGCGGAGCGCCAAAGGCGCGACGACACACTTTGACAAGCCGACTGAGCAAAGCGAAGGAGGTGTCATGCTAGGTTTAATACGCAAGAAAGGGTAATTGCCGACAAGGTAGTATATTAGTGATACAAATATTAATAAAAACCACTCATTATCAGTACAAATGTTACACGCAATCTATTTTGAAGACTCATGGGACCATGGGATGGACAGTAAGATATTCATGTATCAGTGAGAGGGACAGGTGGACATTCTGTGGAATGTCCCACGATCCCATGGGACCGTGGGATGGGATGGACAGTAGGACACGTGCATCTGTAGAGGGACAGGTGGACATCCCGTGGAATGTCCCACGATCCCATGGGACCGTGGGATGGGATGGACAGTAGGACACATGCATCTGTAGAGGGACAGGTGGACATCCCGTGGAAAGTCCCATGGGGCTGTGGGATAGGATGGACAATCCCATGTAATCCCATGATCCCATGGGACCGTGGGATGGGATGGACAATTTACGGCATTTCTGGACAGCCCTCGCCTTTTTAGTAGCTACGAGTGTTTGTTGTCAAAAGCTACTGCTAATTCAGATAGTCAGAGACTACAGAAAATACCAGCACTCTGGGAATTGAGGTAAGAAAGTAGTTCCGTATTTGTTAGTTAAAGTATATAATGGTCACAACGGCTACGTACTTATACTTTTAGAAAGGGACTGATAGATTCTATTGAAGTGTTTTGTTTGTGCATACGCTCGCTCACCCTTTGTGCTCAAGCACATCACTAGTTATTAATTATTTCAGCCGAGAAACGATTATATTCTAATATTCATTCTCACTATAATTAACATTATAATGTGACTGTCCAGAACTGAAATGAATGAAGGAAAACTATTAAAATTAGGAACAAAACAGAGGTATTTTTGTCTAGAATAAAGAAAATGAGTGAATAGGTCAGTTAATTATAAAAAATGAAACTGATTTACGAGAGAAAAAAATGTAATTTACAAAAACATTTAAGCTAATGATGAAAGTTGTTATTTAACTATAACCAAGAAGAAAAAATTGAATAAGCAACAACCACTAAATACAATACTATTCTCTCCAGAATTAGAAAGTGTCAAACTTGTTCTCTTTGACATACTACAAGCTTAGTAGGCCACATTGTAAGGATGAATAGTAAAAATCCTGACTAAGCATATGAATAAGTAGAGGTGCATTCTTTAGAAGATTGTAATTACTGGAGGACAGGGAAAAACAACAACAAACAAAAAAGTGATTGTTATTATATTTTTACAGGTAAGAAATACAGTAGCTACTAAAAAGGTACTCATTCTAAATGAAGGGGGATCGTACAACACCAGTCGAGCCCCTCCCCCCTCTAAATCTGCCCCTGCATCTTGAGCTATGTATGTATCCGTGTGGCCAGAAATGCAATTTCATGCGAGTTTAAATGGTATTATTATACCCTTGTCTGGTATAATTAGTTATGGTGTGTGTAAATGTGTGTGAGTTGATTCAATTACCTCAATGTTATTTACCTTTAGAATTGAAGCAGCTTATTGTGAACAACAACAAACTGTCAACTCTTCCCAACTGTAAGTAAATAGGAAAAATTTAATTTAATTTATTAAACTCGTAGCTAAATATACTGTAAATAGTCTCTGTTAGTTTCCATGACAGTATTTTTTAACTGAGCAGTTATAACGTATTAAAGACAAAGAGATTAATCAGTGTTATTTTCTTCTGCCTTTTAATAGGAACTATCTTGTAGGGCTTGTGTGTGTTGTGCGAGTAGGTGTGTTTTATGATGATCGTTGACTTTGTGTGATGTAGTTGGTAAAGGGGAACTAGTGAGTTTGAATTGCAACTACAACAATCTGGCAGACTTGCCTCAATGTGAAGATGCCTCTTCTTTGAAGGTATGCTAAGGAATGTGGTGGGTTTGAGTTGGTGGGTTAGGCAATGGTAATGGAAGTACGTATGTTTTTTGATGTTATTATGTATACCTTGTGTAATTCTAGCTATACCAAGTACACATAGGTTTCTAGTTGTGGTATCAATACTTAGTGCATGTACATGATTAATACATACTTTGTGATCTTGCTTACGAAGTGGTGCCAATTCTCATGAACAGTAGACTACATACGAGCAAGGATACAGTTACAATGAATGTTTTGTTTAAGAAATATTTATATCTGAATGTGTAATCAATATGGACCAGACCACTGTTAGTTATTAAGGCCAAATCAATTAATATTCCTGTTTCTCATCATCAAAAAAAAAATTTTCAATGCATGTGTGCGCTACAAAAACATAAACAATTAAATCACGTGACCAAACACGTCTATTTCATTAGCACTATTCAGCTTGCAAGATGTATGTCAACGTTTCGATTGTGCAAGGCTGTGATGAGCTCCTTAAATGGACTATGTTTGAAGCTGGCAGCCAACATACTTTCACTAAACTCCTTAAACTTGCTCTGGCCAAGACTTCTTGTATTGCAGATATAAGTGAGTGCAAATGCTACCTCAGTCAGGATGGCAAAATAAACAAGGTTCAAGTACCTCTGGAATTTAATGTGCCTCAATGTTGTGAGCTAAATGGGAAGTGGGTACTTTATATTCTTTCTATTAATGATGATTGGGCCTCTAGCTCTATCAGTACTCCTAGAAGTGCTGTTCAACTTTTGATGGCTAGTTCACGTAAATTACACCTTCCAAAGGAAATGGGTTCTAATGCTGGTAGAGGTGATATTCGGCTCTATAATGATATTATCCATTTTATGTCTAATAATTCACTGGGTTTTCATGCTGGAGTTGAACAAACATCTGGAAAGCAGATTGTATCAGCATTACAAAAGGTTTTATTCTATATTGAACCCCATTTAACCACTCTTAATGGAAGAAAGGCAAATTTTATACCCACCTACTTTCAGCCTTTGCTATACAGTGTACAATAATCCCAATGCTCATCATCATGCTGTAAAACCTTTGGAAAAGAGCAAGTTGGATAACCTTTCACAAATCCTTTTTGATTGCCTATCTTTGCCTTGTCTTAGTCCTTCCAAATGGCAGCCCTTCGAGTTAGCTCTGGAGGAATTATCCTTTAAATTAGTTCGATATATTGACTATTTAAAATCTAAAAATGATAGAATGAGTGAAGTACACCAGAGTATGACTCCAATTCGTTCACCACAAGATGGCACTTCTAGCAACATCAGAATGATTTGTGGGAATAAGGCCCGTAAGCCAGATTAATTGCCAGGTATAGCAAGTTGGAGTCTGTGTTGAATGAAAAGGAAGAGTATTCAGACCCTGTGTATGTTAATGACTATGCACCATCAAAACCTCACCTTCGCTATTTGTACTTCAAGGAGCTAGCTTTGCCTTACAATTGTGAGCTATTTTCTTATTCACATGGTAATAATTTGGGCTCTTCTTGGTTTATTTGGAGAATCCCTTGTAAGCAAAACACTCAGAGAGCTAAGTCCATAATTGATGACTTTGAAAAGAGTATTCAAGTCTACCACACTCGCGAAATGAGGAAAAGGTTCACTGATCGTTATTCTTTATTGAGTGGAGACAACAAAGCTGTACTAATGGATATGTATCAGCACCTGACTGGTGATGTGTCTTCTACATCAATTTCACAAGGTGTTCAAGATGGTCTTCAATTGGTGCTGGATTCCCAAGATCCTGATGTCTGTTTTGATTTGAGGCATCACAATACTGGACGTCCAGAAATGTTTGAAGACTTTTGGAAAGCTGTTGAAGGCATAATCAATGAGAATGCCTTGAAAGCTGTCGATAGTAGGCGACATGGCGTTGTATGTCACATGGCTCTAGCACTTTCGGTCAGAGATCTTTGTAACAAAGTTTTGGCGAAGCATCCTACTATCATTGCACTGGCTTCGTTATCAATTTTGTCCTCAAAATGAGTTCAACAAGAGTTCGCTACGATACACAGGACGTCTCAAAATCAAATTTATGGTACAGTCTCGCCAACTCAACTTTGAACACCCTGATAATCATTATGCAGGTGCCCTTTTTAAATATTTGAGGGAATTTTCCATCAAGTATCGTGAATATGCTCATCTCATCTGCCTTGATGACAAGCATGCCATCAAGTGTGGTGAACCAGGGTATCCTGTTGCGGCAGTTGACCGAGGTAAGCAAGTTCTAGTTGCACTTGACAGATCATTTTCAGTGTCAGATCATGACTTTACCAAAGCCAAATTGACTCCTTCTGTAAGCTTAGTATGTGACATACCATGTTCCATTGAAGAATCTTTCTATCGTGGCAGGGTATTCACTTGCTTGAAAGATAGTGTATTTCAGCATTCAAGTCCTCTACTTCATGGAGCTGAGCTGTATAAATTGCTACAAAATATTGAATACAAGCCTATTCTTTGCCTTTATTCAGACGGTGGCCCAGACCATAGAGTGACATATTTATCTGTGCAAGTTTCACTGATATGCTTGTTTCAGGAACTTGACCTAGATTTCTTGATTGCAGCACGAACAGCACCACATAACAGCTTAGTAACCCAGTTGAACGAATAATGTCCCTTCTCAACATAGGGTTACAAGCAGTTGGTATCATGCGTGAGAAGCAGTCTGATCAGTTTGAAGCTATACTCAAGTCAGCCAATTCAATGGAAGACATAAGAAAATCGCCACCAAAGCAGATAACTTCAAAGAAGAATTTATTTCCTCCTTGTTACCACCAATTGAGCTTATTAAAAGTACTTTCAGTGGCTTAGAACTGAAAGGGGTCCCTGTTAAATCACTTGAAGCTGCTTCGGAAGAGGATATTGAAAGGCTTTTTGCAAAAATTATAACAGTGGATAGCTCCGTACAGAAGTCTGACACACAGAAGAGAGATCTTAGCAAACGTAAAAAGCTTCAGGAGTACTTGGATCGCCATTGTGTTTGCAGGCATTACTATTTTTCAATTCGCAAGTGTGGATCAACAGATTGTGCAATATGCTCTGTGCCCAGGCTCCCTCCAGAAGTATTCCAGCAGTTATCTTCATTTCCTGATCCTATGAAAGCTACAGAGAAGAGTGAGGCTTACCTTCCGTTTGAAAGTGTGTATGTACAAACTACTACTGAAAATTTCGTCCTTCACTCAAGGCTAAGCCCTGTACACCAGATAACAAACCATTTCGTTTGTGTGGTGAAACTGTGTGTGATGCATTAGTGTGTGCAGAATGCTTAAAACCAAGGTGTATCTATGGCATCCGAAGACTAACCCCAGCAGAATTCCAGCTTTTAGGCTGTCTAAAGGAAGATGTACTCTATGGTTGTGGGATGGTACAATGCTATTGTCTGTTGCATGGTATTGATGATGGTTGTGGGATGGTACAATGCTATAGTCAGTTGCATGGTATTGATGATGGTTGTGGGATGGTACAATGCTATAGTCTGTTGCATGGTATTGATGATGGTTGTGGGATGGTACAATGCTATAGTCTGTTGCATGGTATTGATGATGGTTGTGGGATGGTACAATGCTATAGTCTGTTGCATGGTATTGATGATGGTTGTGGGATGGTACAATGCTATAGTCAGTTGCATGGTATTGATGATGGTTGTGGGATGGTACAATGCTATAGTCAGTTGCATGGTATTGTTTTATTATTGTTTCTATAAAGTATTTCCTCTTACAACAAAAGTCACTGAATGTCTTCGATTTTCTGGAAGTAACTACAAGACAGGAAAAAATTAATTACTGAGGATAGAAGTGGCTATTTATCCTACAGTTTGAAGGAATGATGTGCAGTGATGTACTCTGTTCATTGTTTTATATGTCTTCTTATGATAGGAGTTGCATTATGGCTGGAACAAACTGTCTACTCTTGATCCACAGAGACTTACACAGTTCTCATCTGTCATGATACTCGACCTCAGAGAAAATAATATTTCAAGGTGAGTCCCCGGTGATTCGTAGTAGAGCATATCCTAGTAGTTTGCTTTAGCAATGGCGAGTGAAGTTACTTTTAATATGCTATAATAATATTTCAAGAGTGAATTGACTTGCTCTCTCTAGTACATTGATTGTTAGGTGGAGGTTGGCTTTACTGGATCTGTACTCTACTCTATTATATTTGATATAAAAATCATTAGCAGTGAGCAATGCTTGAAGTTATTATGCCTACGTACAGTGCATCCAGCTTAAAGAACAAACAATTGATTTTTTTTTATATTTAAGCTAGAATACTTTACTATGCCTGTGACATATCTCTTCTTTCTAGATTCTACACCAGTTTCCAGAGTACAACAAGAATTGGCCCAACAGAAGTCATAGAATCAGTCACCTTACATAGACTTTCAATACATTAGCGCCATTTTATTTTGACGTCACCAAATCGCTGTCAATCGTCACAAATCGTCAGTTATAAAACTTGCGCGTTATGCCCGACTCCCCGTTGGGGAATTTCCCCAAACGCGCGCGAACCGATTGGGTAATCCCCCACTTCATTAATAGCTTGTCTTTATTAATAATAATTAACACAACAGTTCAGTATGGCTTCTGGAAGTAGATCTATGGAAGAAAATGCTTTCAAAAGGAAAAGAGGAGAGCTTGAGTTGCTGACTGACATCAGCAATATTCCACTAAATGCAACCAGTAAAAGGGCATGCGCAGCAAAGACAGGAGAAAAGATTGAGAATATCCTGAAGGTGAAGGCCATCAGGGAAGGCATGCATCAGCTCCACCACCAGAGTGTCCACCACCAGAGTGTCCACCATCTCGACCTAGTAGGATGAAGTCCAAGTGTACAACTTACAATGAACAAATGACATTATACCATATAATTAAACATAGTCCACACATAATTACAGAAGGCATGCATACACTACAAACACGCACAGAAAGACACACGAGTTTTGTTACTCAAAAGGCTGTGGCACTTCAGATGTTGGGTGCCTGCATTTCTACTGGAATGGGGATTCTGGAAGCTTGCAAACTAGCAGGTCTTGCAACCGGCTTCAGTGATCAGAGCATTCGCAAATGGGCCCAGGAGATCTATGCGGATTTCTTTGGGATCCTGTCATCCTTGGAGGACTTGACAGACGAGAGGCTGGATGACGAGCTGGAGTCTAGAAGAGGAAAGCATCCCAAATGGAAGTCAGTCACTGTGTCATAAAGTAGCACTGTTTCGTCACTGTCATGGTGTAGTACTGTTTCGTCACTCTCCTCAGGAAGCACTGTCTCGTCACTGTCATATGGGAGATGGGTGTCATCACTGTCAGGTTGAGGGGATTCGTTATATATAATTGTGGTGTCAGAGTCACATGGTGAGGGTGTTAATGTTGGCAGTGTTGGATTACGTAACTGTTGTTTTATTGTTAGTCATTCCAGAGAGGTATTACCAAGAGCATCCCTGATTTCGGGTAATCGCTGCATATCACCTTTAACCGACACCTCCAAAGTGCAGATGATGTACCGGAAATTTCTATTTCCAGGAAGCCTGGAAAATGGTGCAGATGTCACCTTCCTACAACAACAAGGGATGATTTTTTTTATGGAACAAGCCTTCTTGCTTCTAAAAAACTATTGAAACTTATTTAAATTAGTAATTATTATTGTATACAGTAGTCATATCTTGAATTAATCTTTAAAATTTAATTAAACTTTGACCTAACAATCCTAAGAGCTGAACACAATCGAAAAATACACAAAACACAATCAAACTCACCCATCAGCGAAAAAACCGGCTTGCAACAAGGGCGCTAGGTGAGCTGAAACCTCCATTGGTTGCGATGCGAGGTGCCCTAAGGTGCAGGTGGACTGCACTTCAAACAAATGCTATTCGCATCTCTTGCGTTATGCCGCTCCAGCTCACAGCGGAATCTCCACCCCGATCTCACGTTGGGCAAGGGTATTTCATAAAATTTAATACCCCTTTCCCGGGCACTAAACGTAACTAGCTCAGAAGCCATACTCAATACAGTAAGTAGTCTCTTCTACAACTGCTGTGATCGAGATTTCCATCGAGCATGCGCACATTCATGACGTCACGTTTACGTATGAGAACCGGAATAATCAGCCGCGATACGTCACTACTTTGAGGGTGCCATCCCATTTCTGAATATTTGTATCAAAAAACAGGTCTAATTTGCTCAATTTTGTTTACATAGCTTTGGTATTTGGCAACCATAAACTTAAGCCATTTATCTATGATTTGGTGTAATAAGAATACTCTAGTTCAAAAAATGTAGAAATCCCAGCTTAAACACTTTTATTTAATAAAATAGAAATATTGGCCTATACAAATATAATTAATGCACCGAATTTTGTTCAAATGAAAATTCATCTAGTATATTTCCAACTTGCAAAGTGTAACAACTCCAACTATTATAATTTAAATTTCCCAGCTTAAACACATTTATACTCACAATTTGACTCTTGCACTTCAACCTAGTATAACCTCAACATTAACCACGATACCACAATTATAAAACATGTCATGTGTCAATATAGCATTGATGTATAAGTATACAAAAAATAATATCTGTACATAGCTCCCATATTTCTCCACCTGTAAAGAAAAGACTAAGACAATAAAATATGCCATTTATTTGTTCTCTAAGCTGGATGCACTGTATATGTAGTTTGCTTGGACAGTACACATCCAGCTAGGAGCTATGTATAATTAATAATTAAAAGAAAATAACAACTGAACCATTTTTATTTGGTTGAATAAACACGATTTTTATTTAAAGTATTTTACAGATGTCTACTTCTTGTAGCATACCAGAATGTATCGTAGAACTAAAGAATCTGGAAAGATTGGATCTCACCAGTAATAACCTTACCAGGTAATTTAGCAGCTGCACGCTATGTATGTATGTATGTGTGTATATATGTATGTATGTGTGTATATATGTATGTATGTGTGTATGTGTACGTATGTATGTGTGTATGTGTATGTGTGTATGTGTATGTATGTGTGTATGTATGTGTGTATGTATGTGTATGTATGTATGTGTGTATGTATGTATGGACCAGTCTACCATATGAGATGGGAAATATGGTGTGCTTAAAGTCACTTGTTTTAGACGGCAACCCATTCAGAAGTTTACGTCAAAGTATCATGCAGGTGTGTGTATATGTATGTGTGTGTTTGTGTTCTCCTATGAATATAGTATGTGTTTGTGAGGTCACTATTATAAGGCGGCACGGGAGTGAGTGGAGTGAAATTGTGTGTGATGGTATGTTTGTGTGTGCGTGATCACCTGATGTAATGTACATGTATGATGATGTATTGTTTGTATGAATAGAAAGGAACAGTTGAAGTTCTGAAGTATTTAAAGAGTCGAATAAAAACAGGTATATCTAATCTCTTGCAATTACAGTGTTTGTTATTATTGATAATGTGCTCATAATTATTTAGCAATAGAAACAAGCTGATTAAAGAAGAAGAATATTATAAATAGTTCTTAATGCATGTTAAAAAATTATTTGTAAATGAGGCTTCAAGAGTTTTTAATTTTTAATTTATTTATTTATTATTGTTTTTTTTTTTTGTTTTTTTTTTTAACATTTACGTATCTTTCTTGTTACTGCAGACTCTCAGAGTGCATAGTTTTACTAAATCTTAATTGTTCCGTATAATGTGTATTAGACGTCAGTGAAGAACCATCACATAATACGACAAAGTTTACGCCTACCAAGCAAAGAGACAAAGTTTCCCATCTTTCAGAACCGTAAGTTGGTAACTAGAAAGATTATTGCTATAATTAGCAAGTACCCCGCCACACGGTGGCACTTGGTGTACTAACTTTTTGAAAATTGGGAATGCAGTGTTGTAAGGTACAATTTTATCCATTTTTAGTTATTCCAGTCTGCTTCTCTCTTACTTTTCTTGTCCCATCTATGTTAGCCCATGAGCCAGACCCCCAATTTTTGGTCATCAGTACCATTTTGTAGTCATGAATATGCACAAGGTTGGTACCAACAGGCAGAGATAACACTTTACCAACTGCCAGAGACGACACTTTACCAACTGCCAGAGACGACACTTTACCAACTGCCAGAGACGACACTTTACCAACTACCAGAGACGACACTTTACCAACTGCCAGAGACGACACTTTACCAACTGCCAGAGACGACACTTTACCAACTGCCAGAGATGATACTCTACCAACCTGACCCAGCTAATGAATTATTCACGAATACACACACCATTGTCATTACTGACAGTCAACTGTATTGTTATTGTGTATGTTAATAAGTTCTTTGTGGTAAATATTTATTTCTGCGTTTTAAATTTTTGGTATCTTTTAGGACTACAAGATTGGAATTATGTGGTGATACAAAAGAAGTTGACCTTTCTAAACAAGGCCTTACTGAACTACCAGAAAAGTAAGCATTGTAATTATATATATAATATATATATATTTATATATATATAATTTCAGTAAATTTAGCCTATTTAGGTGCATACCTCTATCATTCAATAACATTGTGGCACATTTAGCCATTTTTTCCCCACAACGAGTCAACTATGAGTTGTTGTTCTCCGTAGGCAATTTAGTTTCAAAGCAAGTTGAGACAACACCATGTAGTAATGTGCTTTAAAAAAGGGTGTTTTAGCCTACACAGAGAAAACAGGAAAAAAAAATTTGGACTTGCTGTTACTCAGCACAAACTCTGAAGCTCCATTGCAGACAATACAGAACTGGCACAGGGTTTATACTGAGTACACGACTTACTCAACCTCAAGTTGCTAGATTTTTTTTTAACCCTCATTCTTTATATAAAAAAAAATCAAAAAAAATCAGGCAGGCAAGCAACAAGCAGTCTTTAGTAACCATACTTTTAATTATATATTCTTTTTAATTGGAGAAGTGCTGATTGAATACAGAGTGCCATATGGAACTATTACCAGTGAATGGTTTAAAGATGAAAATGTCAAAGGATATCTAGGGAGTGTGGAAACCTCGACTTAAGTGACATCTTATTTGATACTATGCACATCCTTATTACGGTGAATATGTATTATTATCACTATCACCACATAAAATAAATGAAAAATAAACTTTGATATGCAATTCACTTCAAGATGTATGTTAAATAGATGATTTACAGATCTATTTACATTTTGTGTGTATAGACTTTTTTCTGTAGTTCGACTGTCAAGCTTGAATCTTGGTTTCAACAAGCTGACAGTGATTCCACCAACTGTAGCAACCTTCACTGCTATAACTGTCTTAGATATTAGGTAAAGCATCTGTAGACTAATGTAAATATATCTTATTGCAATACCGGTATTGTTGTAGAAATAATCTATTGAGTGACTTGCCCAAAGAACTAGAGAAATGTTGCAAGCTACGAGATCTTGTCATCAGCAATAACCAGTTCTCTAGTTTACCTTCAGTTCTATATTCTCTGAAGGAACTAGAAGCTATCTTAGCAGATAACAACCAAGTAAGGGTTTAGTTGACTTATTTGTTGTTGTTGTTCGTATATTTATTTACAGCATGCTATTATTGTTTTCCGCTCAGATTTCTAACATTGATGTGGATGGGCTACTTCAACTTCCTATTCTAGCAACTTTGGATTTCCAGAATAATAATATTTCCCAAGTCCCTCCTAGATTAGGCACAGTTACTTCTCTCAAGTAAGATTTATGACAATAAGATAGCTACAGTGAGGCAAAATAACAGTTGTTCCCAGCAATGGCAGTACTGCACTTTAGTATAAAGATTTAGGTGAAAATAATAGTCCAGTCATTTAAGGTTGGACCCAAAACTAATTGCAAGAAAATGTTTCTCAGCAGTTTTCCATGTTAAAAAATGTGCTTATTGACATACTAAGAGTCCCAATGGATCCAATTAGGGGAACACCCTGAAATTAACAAATGTATTGTGGTCAATATTTGCATTAAAATAATTCAATTGCTTATCCTATATTACCAAACAAATGGCCCTAAAAAGGAAATAAAATCTATGTTTGCCATCTATAAACATATTTCGCACAAACTGCCGACATTATGTTATACTTAACGTTAGACCCCTAGTCATGTGGTATTCTACCATTATATTATACTTGCCCTTTGACCCCTAGTCGTGTGGTAACTTTTAATTGCCATAGCATCATATGGTTGTAAAATGATAGCTGATTAAATCATACTACTGAGCTACTGATCCACTTCAGCACAAATGTGAGCTAGCTAGCCAAGGTATGTGATTTTTTATCCTTATGATAGATAATGTAAAAAAGAGGGAACTCGGAGCTACACAGTTAAATGAAACACTATAAGAGCCTCCCTTATAGTTTCTCACCTCTAGTTTATTGAAAACCCAAACTTAGTGTCTAGCACCACACTGAAGTTGAAATTTCAGATGGGTAGGAGCAAGTTGATAAGAGGTGGGGTGGGGCAGGGACCGAATTAACTAGCTGCATCCATAGTGTGACTCATACTGGAGTGTTGACAGCTACTTTTTAGTTTTATCAGTAAGAATTTCTTTTTCTAAGCCACTGGTTACATTGTTAAAAGTGGAGGAGGGAGGCAGTCACCACTCCTGCCACCCCTTCTCCTATCCCCTTAAAGTTAACAATGACTTCAAGATACACTTGCCATTTAACAATAACTGAAGAAATCATTCAAAGATTCTTGCATCTAAGCTAAAAAGTTAAGGTGGTCAAAACTTGTCAATTAACGGCGCTAGAAAAGAATTGTAGTTTTCCAGTGGCTCTAATAATTGTCTATGCATTGGTAGTTGACAAATAAAACAAACATTCATGTGTTTAGGTTTGCCACATGGATAGCATCCTTTTCATTTCAATACACAACAGGTCATTACCAAATGGTTGACAACTTCGTTGCTCAGTTCAGTTATGATTTTTCAGGACCTATATAATTAGGCACTCATGGGAAAGAAGAGGTTGCCCTTGTACCAAGAATAATATTGAAATCTTTATGAGAGAGTTCACTAGCTACAACAAAAAGTCACCATGTACACAAGTCTGTAAATAGGGCCCTTTAGAAGGTATTGTATTCCTAGTCAGATTGCAAAAAGTATTAAGCAAAGTTTAGTTTGTGAATCTTCAGGCTTTGAACAACCAACACTTAGATCAGATGGCGACCAATTTTGCTTCAAGTCTAATTGCCTTTTTTTTGGTCAACCAGCCATGTCAGGAAATATAAGGAAAAGCTGTAATGCTTTGCCTGTCAGAACTATCAAGTTGAAGGATACACTTCTTGACTTGTGTCAAGAAAGAAAAGATTCATGGGCACATAGTGTTATGGCACAAATTGTTAATGTTCACGATCTGCATGCAGCAGATGCTGTTTATCATAAGAATAGTGATGCTAACTTTTAGTACAAAAAAGCAAATTCCTACAGCTCACAGTATCGACAAGCTAGGTTCCAAAAAGTTAAAGCTAGGTAGACCACAAGAAATAGAAAGAACAAAAGCATTTTTTGAAGTGGCTAAATATTTAGAAGAAAATGATGATAAACAGATTACAGTGAGTGACCTTATAAGCAAAATAGAAACCATTATAGCTGATTCTGGCTGTTAGGCTTATGGCAGAGTGTATATTCAATCAAAGCATAAATAGCATTTTGGTAATCGAATAGTCATAACTCATGTTGATGGTAAGTCTAATATTGTAATATTCTCTGTTGCTTGTGGCGATTGTCGGGGATCAGGGTGTATCAATTCAACTGAATTACTTGATGATGAAGCTCAATAAATTGAACTACAGTAGCTAAGGAAAACATTTGATTCAGTATTTTTATCATCAAAACTATTTATAACAATTTGCATAAGTGTTTTAATCATAACAACTGCATCAAAGTATAGTGAATTGTAATATATAATGCATTGATTTTGTATTATTTTGGTGTTTCCTATCAAGGGTTTCCTTAGGACTTTTAGTATGTTGTTTAGAACAACTTGGTGTACAGAAATCTTGTGAGAAACCTTTTCTTGCAATTTGTTTTGAGTTGACCCCTGTTTTTCCCCCCTTAAAATGACTGGACTATAAAGATATTTTACATAGTTGTTATTGGAGTATCTATTTCACTTGCGATAATTAAAAAAAAAACATTTTTTTTAATTCCAAGTGCTGTGAATTTGTACTTTTTTTTTACTATAAAGATTCTTTAAAGCTAATCTTTCATTACATGACACTACATGCATACATACATGTATTACATTACACAATAGACATTTGGAATTGAATGGAAATCCTTTCCGCACTCCTCGCATTGCAATTCTGTCAAAAGGAACTGCAGCTGTCATGGAATACTTACGAGGAAGAATACCAGCTTAAACTTTGTTGTTGTGGTTCGTTGTGTTTGCAATTATCATATGTTTAGCACTTAACATGTTTGTCATAGTTATGTATCATATTTTTAGTTCATCACTGTATTATAATGTCAATTTATCACTCTTGTTGTATACATACAGTAGTTCGCTTTTTATGACTTGAATCCAATAGTTTAATTATTTTGAATACTGGGTATTGCAAGCCGTGTCATAGGATTAGTCCTTCACTGACTGTATAGACGTCTCAGTTCAAAGGTAAAGCAGTAGTCTTGCTGACCAGAGTACCCTGCTCACATTTTGTGAACCAATGACTATAAGTGGAAGATTTCAAGTATTGAATTTTTATCATTGGGGTAGTGTTGCCAATTGAAATGTATACATGTAGTGCTTCAGTTGAACTACATTAAGACCTGAACTACATTAAGACCTGAACTTAGGAACAAGACTTTTGGTCTCTTCTCAGATGTTCTTTTATAAAGTTGACTATAGTCCTAAAGTTTTAGCTTGCTTTTAATTTAGCATAGCCAAGATAAAGAATAAGTGAAACTTCATCATAAATTGATGTCTGCCTTAATGTGGCTCAGTGGTGTCCATGATGAGACAGCACCTTGAAAGTGTCCTGTTTCATGACGTTCTTAACATCTGAAGTTTCGAAGTTTGTTTACAGTAAAAGGAAATTAAACTGAAGGTGATGGAATTCTTTGCTTTGAGCAAATACGCCTCTTAACTTACGAGAAGGCCTTAGCTAAAAATAATTTCATTCTGATTACTCTGATTTGAAGAGAAATATCATTTTTGCCCTGTAACTTTGTATACTTTCGCCCCTTATACTTAAGCTTGATCGCGATCTCTTTTACCATAGGTATGGCCTTTGGTCACTAATAGTAAGGTGATTGTATTCATTTTGAGCAAGATGGGGCTGAGAGACTAGTTGCTGCTTGGAAATAAGAGCTGGTTGCTTTCTTAGAGGTTCAAAACCTAATCTAAATAACCCAAACTAAAATCAAAATTGCAGCTTGTGTTTTTTTAAAGTTCAAATTCAAAACAAACAATAGCCAAAACTAAAATTGTGATTGTAAATTTACATATTCAAAACAAAAATCGAAACTAGCGCCTTGAAAAAACTAAAATTCGAGTTTTTACATCAGAAAATTGAAGTAGAAATCTAGAACTAAAATATGATGCTGAACCAAAACAACACTAGATGAAACAGTAATTGATAACCTTAGTAAACTATAATACAGTGGTATTGTTTATAGTGATATGATATATCAACAGAAAGGTTTTTGGGGCAAAGAAGTAGGTCAATGGCTTGCAAACCGATGAGAAATATTAAACGGGGTGTAGAAGTTGTAGGTTTATTGTATACTTTTGCCCCTATTCCAAGGAAAAAGTGATTTGCTATGCGTGTCCTGGTTGTTTCTACCAATTTATCTATCTATTTTATTATATTGGATGGACAAAATAGTGTTGTTGTTTTTTGCTGAATCTCTATTATCTTATAGTATATTCATAGAGATATGATTTCTTCACTGTTTTTTTTTTTTAGTTTGAAGAGAATGGATAATTAACTTCTGACATCATTTTTATACAAAATATAAAAATACATGTAACAATAAATAACAACAACCACAATAACAAGAGTGAGCCAGTAGCTAGGATAAAGCCTCATCTAAATCATCATCTAAACCATCCATTATGTAGAGACGTAATGGATGGAGAAAGAATACCTTTGACCACTCAGATGATGAATGAGCTGAAGCTAGAAAGCTGAGGGAGCAACCTCAACAGCACTGTAAACTCCTAAACCGCCAAACTTTGTTGAAATTATTTTCTAATAGGGTCTGCTTCACCTATCAGACTAGAGTAGTGAAACCATGTCTGTTACCTTTGCTGATCTCTATGGAAACCCCTTTGATTTCATTTTAGAAGCTCAAATACTCTTTGAAGAATGCTTTGCTTTTCTAATGAGAAGTTGACAAATAGAGTTATCGTTCATTTTATGTAAAATGAATATTAAATTAATTATTAAATTAATTATAATTACATGATTTTCTGAACTAAAACTATATAGCTATTAATAAACGTTCAGAAGAAATAAGTGAAACTACACTGTTGGTGGTAAGGTGCTCTGACAAATAAATATATTTTAAGTCACAGATTTTCAGTACCAAGGGGACATAGCTAGGCCGATAAGAACACAAAATGAAAGTCTTTATACTTATGCACATATTTCTAAACTTAGCATAGTTTTTAAAGGCAGAACATAGTGGCTCCTCTAATGAGGTCAAATGTACACAATAACCTTCAAAGTGAGTTTGACATTTGTATGCTAAAAGTTAAAGGAAAGTGGTGTCCCTCCCCCCCCCAAAAAATTATTTTTTTAGTATAACAGCTAGCTAGCTACAATGGCGGTGCACCTAAAAAATTCAGTCACAAGAAGCAGCAGAAGTCTGGTGCTGTGCTGTAAGTAAATTGTTTGCCCTGCTTTAATTAAAACAGCTCCCATAACATGGTTTATACTTTATTGTAAATTTAACGAAAACCCTAATTATCTGGTACTTATTAAGCGCGCTTCGTTAAGCGCGCGCGAGGGAGAATAAACATAACAGCGTTGGTGCGCTTTATTAGTAGTGTTAGAGAACTTGTATTCTCTTGCATGCACTTCTTGTACAAAAACTGGGATGGTTCAGTAGGCAACTGAAATGGACGGTGCAGTGAAGGAGAGTGGTGCGCAAAGAATTCCGGACAACAAAACAGTGCTAACAGGAAAGGATGCGGATTTCCTTGTGCTTATGAAGGAGGCTTCTAAAAGTCAAGTCAGGAAGCTATCGGTAAACCTAGGCAGTTATGTGATTATTCGTAGAGCAATATTAAAGTGCGGTTAACCAATATGCGTTGATAATTGAATAATTATTGTTGTAATCGGAAGAAAACATGAATTAGGATACTTCAACCACTAAACTACTTTTACAAGAATTGCTGTAACTGACACCCCTTTATGCCATTCAATTGGTGTACTAGTTCGGGTTGATGCAGGGTTAGGACAGTGGGAGGCATATTACTTAATTAATTGACGGTTAATTAACATCACTATGACACTAGGAGGGCAAGGAAGTTTGGTTCATGATGTTAAGATTTGGGGGGATCATTTTGACCGAATGTTGACTCGGCTGCCAAGCAGTTTACTTTGTTTAGAAGCGTTTAAAGAAACAAAGAAGTGTTGATTGTAATCGCAAGTCTAATGAGCACCGTACTGGTAACAGCACACAAATCTGAGTGGCAAGAACAAACAGCGAATTGGAGCTCTGTTTGTGCTATCATAAAAGGGGCTTGCCCCATGACGTTAAGGGGGAGGGGGGGGGGGGTGCAGTTAAACTGTTAGTGTCACAATGACATTATTTTTTCCCCAATAATAGTTAGGACATGCCCTCTAAAAGAGTAAATTGACCTCAGAACAAGTTGCAATGTAAACTGCAAGCTATCGCTAACTCAGAAATAATAATACTGTGAGTGAGATGCAACAAGTCTAACGTGAAATTTTCATATACTGTAGTTATATATACAATATATGTATAGCCCGTTATCTGAGCGACTGCGCTTGTCGTCGAATATTATATATGTGATATAGTCCCTTATTCCCGTACGAAAATGTATTGGAGGGGAAAAGTTGATATAGTTTGTAGCAACCATTAAAAGTATGGGAAAATAATTGGAGAGTGCTACAAATAGAGCTATTTGTTATCAACGGGCTATAAAAATAGTTATAAACCAAAAAAATCGGTTTGAAGTGTTATTCACAAACCCATGCCACTCAGGCTTCACCCTCGTGTCTCAGGATTTGTAAATCGCATACAAACCTCAGTGTTGGTTTATAGCTATTACATATATTATATACACACACATATATCGTCTGTGTAGGTTGTAAACCTTTTAGTATGGTTGGGTATTTGGTAGAGTTCTGGGGAAATGTTGAATTCTAGAATTTATTTTGAGGGGCAAAGTTTGATCCAAGAAGTTTATTTTCCTTAATTCAAATTTTACAGATTTATCACTAGTATATGCTGAGTTTATGAATTGATTTACTATCCTGTTTATGTATTGGATACAGAACAGGGGTGAGAGGTCTTTTGAATGGATATGTAAGGCATGCTGGCGTGGTATCAAGGAGACAGGATTGCAGTATCACATAAAGTCAGAACAGCATCAAAGATCAATCAAAGTGAGTTAATCCTTCAGTACACTAACACATTTTTCCAAAATCTACAATATTAGTAGTATCTTTTACAAGCTAAAAATACAAGGGAAAATTAAACGAGGAATATCAGAGTACTCAGTAAGAAGCAGAGATTGTTATGTTGAATGGTATAAAATTATTACTGGCCCCTTAAAATTACAAAAAAAAGAAGAAATATTACCTTCCATTTGATATATAACATGTGATGTTTACCTTCTTTTTTTTATATATTTTGTCAGTTTATGTATACATATGTAGTACAGGTATTGATAATGTTCACAATCATTTGTTACTGTCTTGTTTTGCAAGTCTGTATTTAAATTTGAACACCATAAAGACTCCCCAACACCAAATTTAGTTTTTTGTTGTTGTAGTCTTTTACTGAAAGCAAGAGAACAATGAATATTCTCTTTCTCCAGTAATAACACTGAGAACCTCAGCCTCGCTAAGCAGTTTCTTGGTCAGATTTCCCAAAAATGGGGGAAGTATTTTTCTATCCTATTATAAAACAAGACAAAACAAGGGCCTTAGAAGCATAAGCAATAAGATCATAATATAGAAATGAAGCTAGTGCTAGTGCTGGACAATATTCTAGACTAGAAGGTAATATACATACTCTGTGGTCTTCTAGAAAATGTGCTAGATTATTTTGCATGTAGATCACAAAATTACATACATAATGACATCTTTGTGTTGTACTAGGACTGTGAAATGGACAAGAAATTGGCCAAGATAACCCGTCCTTCCCAGGAGCTCATCAAATGCTTGAATGAATTTGTTACTGGCACAAGTCAGAAAATATCAGCAGCTCTGAATGATCAGATATCAACTAGACAAAAAATAGCCCAGGATGTTCAAGCCCTCATAAATACAAGAATGCCAGGTTGGTAGAAACCAGGTCAAAGAGGTTATATGTAGTAATGATGCACTAAACTAAGAACGTTATTTCATTGAGAGTAAGCTGGTCATGCAATAATTGTCAGTATTTAAATTTTCAAAAATCCTATAACATCCACTAGCTTTTGATTTATCCCTGGGATAAAGCATTATCTCAGTGCAATTAGTTGTAATAAGTAGTGTCAGAACTAATGTTGCATACATAACAGGGATACAAGAAGTTGGCAAGCTTTACACTTAAACAATAGAAATTTCTGTTTATACAACCACTAATTTTATTTTTAAAATACACCCCTAGTATTCGACTTCTTGCTGAAGTCCTCCTTTTGTTTAATACAGAAATAACAGTTGGACTCCATGGGTCCAGTTTGTCGGAATTTGCAATGATGTCAAGTGATGTCAACTTAAATGTTGTCATCCCAGGCTGTGATCTACATAAGGTATGTTAAATGAGTATGTGCAGTGTGAACATATTGTAGACTTAGTTCAGCAAGCTGACCAATGATCTGCCACAGTAATGAGTTAGTTATCTGTTAATAATTTAAGTTGGGTGGCATGAACAGAGTTTGCTTGTTGAGGGAGCTGAAAGCAGCAGTTGATATTAGATGTAAAATATGTCATCAGGAAAGAGTATGAATACAATAGATAATTTAACCCTTATCCTGCATATCAAGAATGTAGCAGTACACTGCTTGGCTAGTGGCCTTCTTACAAATTGGCGAGCGAGACACTATACATAGGTGTCAAATTGAGAATCGGGGATATTTGTTTGTATATGTGTGGACGTATGTATGTCATTTGTACTTTGACCCTCTCATAATTTTGCGTTAGCTCAGTGTTCGACCCCGTCCCAAACCTCACTAAACGGAATCCTCTGGTTTATCGATCATTACCCGTATCATCCTAGAAATTGAATTGTTTCCTGCTTTGAATTCTTTCGCGGGTGTAGATAAAAACAAAAATTTACCGGAGTTCCATTTCAATTTGAGTTATTGGCGGTGGTAAGTTAATACGCATTTTTCATAGTTATAAGCCCTATGCAACAGTATTTACGTGAAAATTCATAGTCCACTAGACTAACCACGAAGGTAAGTCTTGTGTAGGTATGTCCAGTTGTGTGAAAGTATTGTGCATTACAACTACTACTTAGCTAAAGAATATCATTAAGAAATGTTTAAAATAACGTGACTTGTTTTTGTTGTTGTTGTTTTTTTGTTGCTTTTTTTTTTTTCAATTAAAAAAATTGCGGGGAGTGGATTCAAGCCCCTTTACCTTATACATGTAATTAAAAAACTTGACTGTTTATTATAGTAGCTTGCGTGTTAGAAGTTAAAATTAATCCTGCAAAAGTATACTTAGTTTTATGTAACCTAACTCGAGAGGCTCGCTTGCCATAAGCACACCACTAGTTATAAGGTCATTTTTAATCTCATCAGCATTCTATTTTGGGATAACTACCAATCAAAAACTTGTTTTGCTGGCTTTTCTCTAGTTTACAGTTTACATAAATCCCATGATAAATATAAGATTCATAACAGTTCCGTGAATGTAAATAGTTTTCACATAAATTGCAGCGTGACTTACAATATACATGTGCATATATATCTCGGTTGCCTTTGCTTATTACACCTTACATCTGTAAATTGCCCATATGGTAAAAAGTCACTTTAATTGAAATACAGATGAAGAGTGAAGTAATGGTAGTGAAGTGAAATGGTGCAATTGAGTGTGCATGATTGCAGCACTAGTATTGGATACGTTCAGTCTGAGTAGTTTCTAGTTGGAGACCATACTAAGGACCAATTGGATCATTTACAGTTTCCATTGCTATGTTACAGTGCTTGCCATACTTTCTAATTCCCTTCTATAGAATGGCCATTGCAAAATGAGGTAAAATGGTGTTCTATTTGTTAAAATACGGCAATTTCAGTCTATAGCTACATGCTGTTTTGAACTTTTCTAATTGTCATATACCTCGCTTCTAGGAAGTATAAATATCATTTATTCAATTAAATGTTTCTTTTTTGTAAATAAACTCCTACCAATGTTTTCTAGATATTAGGGTCATCACCAGCTTAAATTTTTTTACTCTGGAGATTCAACTGTAGCTAGAAGAAGGTCTATTAGTGAGGTCCTGGTTAGAGCATTGTGCTCGTCAGAACCTCAGTCAACCAGCTTCATTGAAGCTAGTCAGATTTTTGTACAAGTTATTCTGCACAATCCCTGTAGCATTTAGCAGGTAATATACAATAGTCCAGTGGGAAATTGTACTTTTGATGCAATATTGTGACAGAGTGGACCAAAGCATGAAACTTAGCACAGTGTTTGTTGAAGGTATGTACAGCAATATTAGAAGGGGTGCCATCCAGATATACATTCCTTTACAAAAATATGTCTTACAAGAAACTTTGGTCAATATAATCGGCGATACCTGCGAATTTTTTAATTTGCGCGCCCAATACAATTATTATAGCGAAAAGAAAAAAAACGGCGATATTACAGGCAGCTAGACTATTACTAGCTACCCTGATAGCTAGCCAGGTGTAGCAAGTTTCAGAGAATTTATTTCACTAGAATAAAACCATAATATTTCGGCTTGTGGAGCCTTCTAGTGGTTACTGAACTGAATGAGGGTGACTGAACAAGGAACTTTGTATAAACAGATGATACAGAACATGAGATCATTGTGTGGTGGGGCTGGGAATGTTAGTTGGTGTTGGACAATTTCTGTGACATGTGAGTTGTACTTGGGAGGTGTGAAGGTGTAGTCATAATTTAATTAGTGGCAGTCATTCTGGAGGGGGCCACGAATTAGATTATGACTACACCTTCACACCTCCCAAGTACAACTCACATGTCACAGAAATTGTCCAACACCAACTAACATTCCCAGGGGCTGTGCCCCACCACACAATGATCTCATGTTCTGTATCATCTGTTTATACAAAGTTCCTTGTTCACCCTCATTCTGTTCAGTAACCACTAGAAGGCTCCACAAGCCAAAATATTATGGTTTTATTCTACTGAAATAAATTCTCTGAAACTTGCTACACCTGGCTAGCTATCAGGGTAGCTAGTTCTATTAAATAGTCTAGCTGCCTGTAATATCAGGTGACTCCTAATCATTAACATTAAAGTATTAAACCACAATACATTATAATAAACAATTTATATTGAGCTCTTTTACATAATTAACTGTATCAAAATTTCACACTTTAAAAAAATTTTTTTTAATTAAACAATTTTTTTTGGTACCCCTTCTGATACAGTTATATATGCCAAACCGAACCTGCATACCAAATTTCATGCTTTGGTCCACTCTGTCACAATGATTTTTCTTATCTGCTGGACTACAAGCCCTTATAGGCTGAATGTAGATATGAAAGAGTTTCTAGCCGGAAGTGTTATCCTTTCAGAAATACTGCGTACATGTGTGTTGCACTCATATTTGCTTTGATTTGACACTTACACTGCACACATGCCACGCACATATTGCATACATGCAGAATGTGTGCTGCAAGCCAAAGTTTCGAAGTGTGCCAGAAGCGAGCAGTGTGCACATCTATTGCTGTATGTATTTTGCATCCCTGCTGCACACATGCAGTAAAATGTGTCTCCTACTCGTACGCTGCACGCATGTTGTACTTTGACTTTATATGCTGCACATATGTCACATTGTAGCCATAATTTCCAATTCGTAGTATTATTATATTGTTTGTTGGCTTTGGATGATTGAAATGGATCTGGACGTGGTGGTGGCTTGGTGAGTTTCTCTGTGAGTAGTCACCAGCACTAGGTAAATCGGGATCAGGCACAGGTGAAATGCAGAACTAATTCTCTGTCCACTTCCTGTTTCAGTTTCTTTGCATTATCTTCCCTTTTTTCGTGACATCTCTTCGCTTTCTGTTTGACATTTCTTTTAGACACGATAGTGATGGCAATAGCTAATGTGGCTAATAGCCTAGAGGCTGATTGTATGTACGATTTTTTTTAGAGTGCTTTCACGTTTTTACCTACAGCTATTCTTCCTTCAAAAATACTTTCAGAAGAAATTGTACTAGAGAGGGAAGCCGCCGTCTTCAAGATCCACTATTTGGCGTATGACAGAATGACTGACAGACAAACTGAGTACTGTAACCCTCTTGTGCATACACTCCGAGGGTTAAGAAATATGATGAAAAAACTCGCCATTTTACAACAGTATTATGTGTATTCTCTCTCTTTCACAGGCTTTTAAACAATACAGAATTAAAAATATTTGGTTGCCACCGGGAATTTAACCCAGGTGGCGACCAAATATTTTAATTCTGTGTTGTTTAAAAGCCTGTGAAAGAGAGAGAATACATCTAATGAGTAAAAGAAGGCTGAGAAAGAAATTGTGAAACAGTATTATGGTATGGAATCTGAACTTTATTAATGGCGCCTATTGTATTTCTAAATATGTAATACCACAATATTTTTGTATTGAAAAATGACTCGCCTATAATGTATGTCTAGTTTACATTATTTGGTGTAAATTATTGCCCTATATTATGTTATTACTCCACCTCAACCCATAATTGTGAAGTAAAGGTGACGCATGTATTTAGTATTGTATGCCATCTTTGCTGCTTAATTGTATTGCAGGGACTTTCAGCCATTGTGATGCGAACACTGGTGGACTTACTTGATGAACAAAGTATGTATGTTTATGGTGTTGTGATAACATTTTAGCATTATCAAAAGTAAGCGCAATTTTATTTAAAAATGTTCTGATACTACCAGTGTCATAGTTGTCCAGCTTTGCCATCAACTATCCATGGGTATTCCTGAGAGGCCCCACCCACTTATATGGGTGTGTACTATAGTCATATTGTCGAATGAACCCAAAATAGCCAAAAACATGTATTTGTGACAGCATCTTGGGTGTGTGGGAGGGACAGCCCCCCTGAGCATTGAGTGGCCCCATTTTGGGTGTACCAGTCATGTGACTACAAACACAAAAGGCTAGCACGACTATTCAACCACAAGGAGGGGTTCCCTGCAGTCAAAGTTACAAATTTAATAAATTTCAAAATTTTGATGAGACATTCCATGGGACTTTTGTATTGTCCCATGGGACGATAGACAGCGTTACTGGACAACACTCATGTTCAAATGTTGACACTCATCTTCTTTCAGACATGAATTAATATTACCATAATTTAAATGCCTGCAATGCTGTACTTTGATATCACTTAATTAAGTTTTGTGATGGCTACTATCTTCGAGATATTTTTTTGTTGATTTACATATTACATATTAACAGACAGACATACAGCAAGACAGACTGACAGGAAAGTGACTACAACCCATTTGCACTACAGGCAAATGGGTTGTCCAAATACATGCAATACGTTACTTTTACAGTGTAGTAAAGGTGCCCATGAATTATTATTCTAAAGATTGGAGAGAAGATATCCGGTGAATGTACAAATGAGGCTGAGAAGGAATCTGGTTTAGAAAAGTATGGTAATGAGAATGTTGTTATACGTTTTACCCCACTTCTCTCAGATGTTGGTGTTCTTCAATAACTACCTAGCTTTCCTTCAATACCTCAACATAAGCAGTCCAATTAGTATAATATGTGGTGTAATTTATACATAGTAATGCATTGATTTTATGGCTTTTGTTTTATTTTTTAGAAACTGTTTACAAAAACGTAAAGGCTGATTTTTTTGCATTCAACAAGATTCCACGTATTTTATTTGAATACAAGGAGAGGTATGTATGTCATAGCAAATGTTTGTGTCATGAGGTATGCTGTGAAATAAATATACAGTAAATTGAAGTGTGAAGTGAGGATCAATGTTGGATCAGTAAGTTGATATTTTGTATTAGACTAAGTTGTTAATACAATTTTCATCATTTAGCCCAAGTCACTTTCACTTTTATTGTACTGTTATCTTCGGTTGGATGTGAGAGTGCTTCAATTAGGAGTTCTCTTTCGACACTGGGCCCAGGTATGCAAGTATGCTAAAATAAGTGTAAAGTGAATGGTACATGTACATAAGTGTTGTTGAGTGTGGAGATGTTTTACTTAGCATCCTCCTCAGTTGTAAATTGTATGGTAAAGCTTGCCACTACTTACAAACTGTATTCTGGTAATCTGCATCTTTGAAGCTTGGATAAGGCTACACATATACATACATGTATTTATGATGTACATATGTGCCATCTTTTCATTTATAGGTATGTTGCGTGGACTCTCAATTGAATGGACACTATCCAGGACACATATTCTACATCATGGCCATTCACTTTCTGCAACAAATAAACCCACCAGTTATACCAGTCCTACATGAGGTAGAATTTTCTTTAAATTGTAGAAAGCAATTGATTGTGCCAGTAGCAATGATCAAGCTTCCCTTAGAAAATTGGTATCTTTGTGTCATGTTTGCAAATAATATATGGTTTAAAATTGAAGCAAACAACATTACATATTCAAAGCAGTCATGCATGTTGTCATAATTTTGGTGTTGTCAATATTTTTGTTCTAATGGTTAGTCAACTGCAAAAGAAGGGTGATGGAGCTACTCCGCTATTTAGATCAGAACCATGGTTGTGTATGTTTGGGTGCTTGCCATGTACTGTAATCCATGGTGTCCTTTTAGTCTGAGACTTGTAAGCACAGCTTGAGTAGTACATTTTTTAAATGAAAACTGTTTTTATAGCCTACGATTCCTAGAAGATTGCTAGCAAATCAAAATTAGGCAAAATAATAATAATAATAAAAACCTAAGCTATGCATTATCAGATTTGTAACAAATTTGTTGTTGGTGTTCCGTCATCTTGACAGTCAAGGTTGAATTATTTGTCAACTCAGTTTTTAACAGAGACTAGGATGGCCATGGCACAACATGCAGCACAACATCATGCTCACTATTGGGACAAGCAATTGCTTTGCTCCCCTGCTTTGGGGGGGCCATCCTTAGCACCAAGCCCTTAGCACTCAATTTTGATGCCACCATGTGTTCATCCTAGTAGTACCAAACTCTCACACAATCATGTACTGATCATGGGCCATGTTGTACACTGAGGAATTACATCCCAGCCATCCGTAGCCAGTCGAGGATCACTTTGTTGTTACAATACCTGGAGAAAGAGCTCGAGTTTGTTTATTCATACATATGTAGTTTAGTGTTAATAAGATTACATGTGAGGGCCACTTGTGTGGTCATTTGTGACACACAGTTTCTACTTGAGGCAGTGGCAAAACAGGGACTCAACTGGTCAGTAATTCCTATATAACGAGACTTTTATGAGGCAGTCAAAGGCACTATTTCAGCAATGACCACACGGCAAGCTTTTGCATCTAATACTGTACCTGGCTTCATCTGTGTGATAATTGCAGGAAACCTCCCGGCTTCCAAGACCTTTCCATTCAACATCGATATACATGTAGCTTGCAAAGTAAAAGTGACAAATATCTCAATGGACGTAATAAATTATAAGAGTTCTTACGGCCACATTAATTAAGGGGAATAGTAGTTTGGCCCTTAATTGATATGGTGGAATTAAAAAAGTACTAAAATTTGAAGTTTTTAATTTAATATTAATGGTTTTGATAAAAAACAAAAAACATGTCCTTTTGTTTAATAGGCATGTCATTTCAGAAAGTTGGTAGAATAGTCATGTATTTTTGTTTATTATTCAAGGACACTTAAATGAGTGTGTCTAACGTCATAGGAAAAGGAATTCCTGTAATTATGAGCTATCAAATTGAAGTTCAGAGCCCATATAAGGATAGTGGTAAAGTTAAAGTACAGGTAGGTTTATGGACTTCACACATTATATTATTTATTATTAAAAGATATAGTAACACGCCGAGTGGAATTTCTTGCTGCACAAGTTATATTAATCTCGAATATCACCGTTTTCTGTGCTATCATAATATGTTAATACTACAACCAAAGACAAGGCAATATACTCAGTTTATAATGGTGTTGTGTCATTGTTTAGTAACTAGCTATCTTATGAAATGGTTTTTCAAGGTCAGTACTATTCCATGCGTTTTCTGACTTTCAAAGTGCACCGTACAATTGTGAAAATTATACTGAGGAGGACAGAGTGAATAGGAACAGTCTCCTGTGTTTATCCTTTGTCTAACTGAATACAAACAGGCTGCTCTGAATGCTTTCGAATTGAATGCTTTGAACTAATGGGAGGTGCAAGATCTTTCTTCCTACTTAGCTTCTTTGTTCTCATAAGTCTGTATCAAGAAGAAGAAGACTGATACAACAAATGGTGAGACAATACAGATCGTTGGGCCAGTCATGACTGAAACATATCTCAAATGAATACTTTCATTTTTATTGTATGTGGAAGAGAGGTATTAATGGACAGTCATGTTAGTTTGTTGTGGGAAGATTGACATACTGTGCAAGATGCAGAAGACAGTAGGACTTGTATGTAGAATAGCATTTGATGTTTTCTTCTCGTTAGTTATGACTATGGTTTTATTGTTGGACACTCCAGCTTTTTGTAGTTCCAAAAAAAATTTCACATGCTGTGATTGGTGAAGTTTTTCTTGGTGGCATCTGGAGCTCCTTACTGCACTATGATTTTCATGAACTGATTTATTTTGTTTACTCCAACAGGTTGAATAGAATACCACACATCAGGTTAAATTCCATAAATGGTCTCTAAACAGTGGTTCTGATTTTAAGGCTGTTGGTTGAAATAAAAAATTTCTATAAAATAAACCAGACATTTCTTTTCTCTAGTAGTGAACATTCTTTGGGGCAGCCTTATACTTGTTTTCTGCAAGCCACCTTGTCAGGTTTTTGTAGGCCCTCAACCCGTTTGATATATTTCTATAAAGCAGTCTATGAGATTTGTTTTGTTTTTTACAAATTTTGTTTTCTATTCTCATCTGATAGTGTTCTTGGCGCCCTCTAGTCCCAAAATGTTGACCGATACAGAAAAACACGGTGAGATTTTAAGACAGTGCGTTTGTGGCTACCAATACTCCTTTTCCCCAAAGAATTTCTTTTTCTGTGTTTGTGATTACATCAGTGGGTTTCTTTCTTCACCCTTTTTCATTAAAATCAATGGCTTTGCTGTTTTGAATTTTTCTACTTACATACAACTCGCTGTCCGTCAAATACTAAGAATTGCTTCCCTTATCCTGTAAGAATCTATCTATTGCACCTAACATTGCCCTCAAACTATCTGGCTCATACTTGTCACCATTTTTTGTGTACTTTAGATAGAAATAGTTGTAAACTTCGTCCAAAGTTTTTGCTTTATGTTTCATCTCGCTTTCCAAGCATCAAATACATTTATCCAGATAGAAGTGGACCTCTTTGTATTGATGTAATTTTTTAAATTAATCTCTAGTTCAATCAGTTCACACATTCTCATCTCTCAGAATTGCTGTAATCACGGCTTCTGCTTGGTCTGAATTTGATGACTTTTCTGCTCTTAAAAAATCCTAATCTTGCATGAATTGCTGTTTTTGTTTTTCACCAAAGAAATCACTTCACCCTGATTCTTCCATTATACACTATTGCCGAGTGGATGAAATGATAGATCGCTGTGACCAATCAGATCATTATTTCAGTTATTTCGAAATAATACCACACTCTTTTGTATTGAAATATGACTCTGCTGTGGTATATAACTTTGAGTAATAGCATGGGTAACTTCACTAATAGTAGGCCAAAATTTTTTATGATTCACATTGAACATGTCTACACTGTATCATTCAGGATTAGTTTCCTCCGGAACTTCATTCTCAACCTATGGCTCCCCCAAATCTGTTGAACTATATTCCCTCTAATACGAAGAGAACTTGCGCATAATCAATGACATACATGTAGTCTCCAACTAGAAATTACTCAAACTGTACGTTCATTATTATTATAATGCTTTTCAGTGAAGTTTGCTGGCCTTTGTAAAAAGTAGAATGTTAAATATCTAGGTGGCTCAGCATTATAGTGTGGGGTGTTAACTACCAGCTGTGAGGAAGCTAAATAATTTATTTGTACTTATAAAATACATAATGATGAGCAAATGAAAAATAAGATAGTACATGTAACTACAAATTTTCACGTGCTTCATCTGTAGTTCTTGACATTGAGAGGGTTGCTTTAAAATTGTAATTATTACAATTGAAATGCTGATCCTTAGTTGGCAATATTTATATTGGCAGCTGTAATCACCAGGCCAGACACCCAGTAGTAATACAGTAGAACTTCAGTATCAATCAACTAATAATCAAATTCCAACTTTCCATGTATTACTTTTAACTGTGTTTGTCTGCATAGATGTTTCCAGATCTTCTGAGTCGTGCTGAATCGTCAGAGGGGGATCCTGGTGGGGGTCACATCTCTGAACAGGTAGTCCAACAACTATTTGATGGGTTGAAGACGTGGAAAACTTCTAATTCTGAATCAGTTGGTCTCCTCTGGCATGATCTCTTCAAGTAAAAAGGATATTTTGTATGTATTTTATGGGCTATAGTAATATTATATATAAATCAAGAAATATCTATCATGTGCATATATTAATTACTATTTTATCCTGTAAGTGATGCTCTAACATAGTAATTTATTTCAGACATTCTTGTCATCTGTGAACTACGTACTTTTTACTCAATTTGTATACACATTGGAATTTAGCACGAGATTACATTCTATGGAAATCCTAACATTAGGAATGAATCACAATTTCTTGATTTATTGAACCCATTGACCTCGTTTCTATTTTTCTGATCACAATAAGTAGGAGCAATACAGCTGCATCCAAATATTGACAAAAAAATTGTGACAGTGCTTATACACAACCTATGTACATATACTCTTTTTTAAGCCATATATACATAGATTTAACCATACATATCTTGCGCATTTATTTTCAGGTACTATGTTGTAGATTTCCCCTTTGAGCAGTATGCAGTTTCTATTTTGCAGCAGAAGTGGATCAGAAGATCAGAGACACAGTGGGGGAATTACAGGCTTGCAATAGAGGGTGAGCTTATTCTGTAAATAAAGAAATATCAGTAGAATGATTGTACATACGAATAATGTGAATTCTTCTTGGCATGACACCTCCCACATTTTATTCCTGTGCACACTTTTTGAGTTTGCATTTAGCCGGTACAATTTTAAATCTAGCAGTAATTGCCTCTATGCAGTCATTAGAGTTCATGACCCAACATTCAGTGGGTACGAAGAAATTGTAAATATACTAGATTTGATTGAATTATAAAGAGTACCCAGAATTAGTGGCTTTTAATTGAACTACACTTTATGTGCCATTTTGTTGGAGGTGTGTGAAGTATACTTAAACGTTACAGTAAACATCTGTCTCTTGTTGTTGTTTTTTGTAGATCCTAATATTCCTAGAAGTAATGTTGGTAGAGCAGCATCCAGTGATAGGGGTGAGTGATTAAACGAGTTGGAAGAGGCCAGTATTCAGTATTATAAAATTTCTTTGTTATTTTTCCCAGTATTTCAGTATCTATGGTCATGCATGAAGAAAACTCTTGTCTACTTGAATTCTTTCACAGTTGATGCTGCTAGTCATCAACCTGAAGGTATGTTTTGTTTGTAGTGCGGGTACATAACTTGTGATATGAATATGACATCATATAAATACTAATAATTTTCAAAGCAATCTGCATTACCTGACTGACATTCAGGGTAGTTGTTTTTGAAAGGGGGAGTGTGTATAGTAATGGGGTAGATATGTGAAAAAAATGTTCCCATTTGGGTTGCAAGTGTCAAATTTCGAATATGGACAGATTAAGGCATTGGAAATAATTCTAGAAGTGGAGCCACTTTTGAAAATGTTAGGATCAAAATATTTTTAGGCCAGTAATTTCAATATCCACGAAAATTTTTAATTTTGCATTTTATATGTGTGAATGAAAAAAATAATTTTTTAAAGTTTTATTTAAAAAACATGAAAATGAAAAAAAATTATATTAAAGTCAGTATGTACTATATACCAACATACATGTGCTCTACGTCATATGTCACATTCACCATTACATAGGCACAGAGCAGTGCAGTTCAATGCTGCCTTCTTGCACTTGCACCTGCCTATAGTGCAGCCTTTCTTGCAGCCACAGCACAGCAGCTCTCTTGACGACACACTGGCTTCAGGTAAGGTAGTCCATAGTGGTTTCCAGGGGTTGGCATATCCAAGTGAACTTGCAGCATCTTCCCCCAACAGTGACCACCTTGGTAAACTGATCTTAGAATGTGCTGCTTAAGAGCTGCCTTGGTCGGAGGTAGAGCCTCCATTGCTCTTCCTTTCTTGTAAATAATTCACGCCGAGCTTCATCAATTTTGAGAATGTCACTAGTACGATCATAAAGTAGAATAGTGAAATGCTCCATGACTGATATTTCTTCATCCTTTATCAGTGATGGTCCAGTGCATAGAGAAGTAAGGTTGATGTCACATCATTGTAGCTCATCCAGGTAGTCCATGCTGACTTCTTCCCTTTTGTTAGAAATGATGACACAGTATTACACCCAGTGTAGGCATGGAACATTGGCAGAGCAGTGGACTTGCTAGGTCCAAGTGACCGAGCTATCTCATGAGCAGCTATGTGACGGAAATTTTTTAGCTGTTCCAAAGGCTATCCACAACTGTTGAAGATCCAGTTTTGCTGCAGCTGTTACAGCCAGTACAACAACATCGGTATCAACTGAGCGTATGAGGATCCTGTGGTAGCCTTCGTTAACTTCATCTGCTACATGCACAAACATCCGTGTGTCCGCCTCCTCATGATCACAGGGGGTCAAGTTGTTAGTATCCAGTATAGGAGGAATACACTGGACACCACAACCATTAGTAGTCACTATTTGTTTGGTAACAACCATTTTTGATATGCAATTTACCAAGAAAGTAAATAACTCAATCTTGTTGGCATCTACCCTCAAAACCTCCTGCCAATTGCCAGGTAACTTAGAAGATGCTTCCACCCTCCTTCTTACTCCTTTATCTCGATTGATTCTGGTGTGAGATTTCAGGCTATTGCTAAAATACTGATCCCAGACTATGTCCACTCGGTTTGCTCGATTCACTTGGCTTAAGACATACGGCAAGAAAACCTAATGTCCATAATCATCAAAAGTGCTTGATATATAAGGTTTTCAGAAAGTTAACTATAGCAGCTCCATCTAAGATGATGACATCTGGATGGAGTGACAGTGGTACACTATCGCTTTGAGCAATGAGGTTCTCAAGACAAGGCATAAGGTCAGATTTGGTTCCTAGCCTCAGTTGTCCATTTTGAGACAGAGATGGCGGATATGCTTGATTCTCATGACAGAAGAACTCGTCGAGATTTCCATCATGTGACTGGCATGCGATGTACAGCCTAGAAAAAAGAGACACATCATTCTTCAAGGAAGATACTTGCAACTTTGCCCTGGATTTTTTAATGGTAGGAGGGCGACTAAAGAGTAACAATTTGTTCTTCTTTATTGGATCTGAAATCTTAGTTGATTGATCCTGCAATCTTTCAGCTACAAATGTTTGATACTGTTCAACTGCTCTTTTCTCAGCACTGCAAATCGCTGACATGACAGCTGGATCCATAACATACATTGTATCTAGTCTCAATAGGTCTTGGGTTCCTTCAAGAAATGGATTACCCATTTCTTCAACTACTTCAACCAGGTTTTGTACCTGTTGAACACACAATGCCTGAGAACTTCTAGTCTGCTCATGGTGTTGTTGGCTTAACTTAGCTCCTTTGATAATTGATGCTTCAAACTCTGATATCATCCTTACAACTTCTGGCCCAGCCACCATCCATCTCCTGAGAGCATCAGGAGATTGAGTGAGCCCTATGGCTCCTCCATCACTTTTGACTGCACAGTTGTTATGCTTGTGGGCCTGGTCAATGGCCATGGCGGAAAAAAGACTTTGCTGTTTTGCGAACAATGAAATTGCCATGGGAAAACTCGGCTGCTATATCAGGATGTTCAGTACACAAATTGGCCATATCACACAGGTGTACTGGCACCCATCTAGCATAGTTGGTGTGATCAAGAATGAAAAATCATGGTGCTAGCTTTGTTAGGCTATCCATATACAGAGCAAAGTTTCCTGTTTGCAAAGACTTGACAAAGGTTAAGACTACTTCAAGTTCAAAAGCTGTGTACCAAAAAAGGAACTGTGGTGATACTTGCTTACTTGTAACACACCATTCCTCAAATGTGTTGTGTTGCTCTGCAGGCTCTGATGACTGTACATAGGAAGCATATGACTTCTTCAGTAAGATGTACAAGCTGCTGGCTGTGACTTGGTGGGCATGTCTTGTTCGGGTTACATGTGCTGCCTTCAGAAATGACTCTGCTGTTCCAGGAGATGCCACCTTGGCTTGAACTAGAACTTCTACCCAGCCACTGTCTTCCAGCCAGTCACCAACAACTTTGAGTGCAGCCATCTCAATATGTAGTCCTCCAAAACAAAATGCTTCTCTCCATAAGTGTCTGGCCAGTTCCACTGTATCAATTTAGCTATGGCATAAAGTGGCTGATCCATAGTGATCACTGGGATTTGAGTTGGATTGAGCTCATGTACAGCTTTCTTTACCATGTCCACTCGATAACATAACACATAACACTCGATCGTATGAGACAGACTAGCCAAGATCAAACATTGTATCTATCACTTCACGTTTTTGTGTCCTTGCATGAATGTTGAGACCAGTGTATATGGTATTCGCTGTCGAATAAAACAATTATATTGCAGCAACTGTGCTACACTGAGGGTAGCTTGAGAGAAGCCATCAATCCCTCGAGACTTGATACTAGGACCCTTATGAATCATAGACACTAAAGTTAACAGTGAGCTGGGTACTGATTTCATCTGACAATCCTTTGTGAAATTGCCAGTGAATGTAGATTGTAATTTAAGCATATCTTTCCGGACAATCTTGGCTGCTCTTGCCAGACAAATAGCATCATCATCATAATCAGAATCACATGCCTTACGCAGAGCTGAGCCTACATCACTGGGAAAAGCAAGTAGCACATCACGACCATCTCTATGAGCACTAAGATCTGGAATATGAGAAAGAATACTATCCTTAAGCTTTGTACTGTTGAGGCGATTTTGCTGTTTCACTCCCAAGCTGTTCAAGTCGAGCAGTATAGAGCTTCACAAGGTCTGCCAGCTTAAGAACTAGAACCACACTTTTCCATTCGTGCTTCTTCAATATGGGCCAGTAACTCTGCTAAAGCAATACTATGATCAGATATAAAAAATACAGAAATGAATTAATTTATTAGTCCAACAACGACTAAGCACATCAGTCACATTACATTAGTCACCCTTTGATTGATTCTGTCACTGTCATCTTGTTTGGACTCATCTAGTGACTTAGCTCTCTTGTAGAGAGATGCTAAGCATAGTGGATGATATTTAGCATCTTGTGCCGTCATATCTCCAGCACTAAGTTTGGCGAGAAGTTTCCCATCCTGCAAAGCTAAGGCACACTTTTGAACACGGCTGTCCACCTGATAAGTAGATACTGCACGAAGTGGTTCAGATGTATTTTCACAGAAGTAACAAGACTCTTTAGTTACTGGCTCACTGGATCGGCTTAAACGAATTTTCTTTGTGGGTGGTGAACAGTCTGTCTTAATGTCTTTGATAGACACTTGTTTCCTCTCTGTTCTCTTCAATGTTGAACTTTGTGTGACAAGATTTGTGACAAGATTTATGCCACTTAGCCTCCTTTTTCATGAAAGTGGTTTCAATGCTGTCTCCTTCATCTAGACGAGAAAGATCTATTGGATGGGCAACTTGTTGAGTTCATTAAAGCGGATAATATTGAAAGAGAGAGTAGAGTAACCAGCACCAACATCATGTTGTTTGGAGTTAGCTGGGCACTGCAAGGCTTCACGAGTGTCTTCTTGACAAAGGACACATCTGTTCCAATTAGTCTTCACTGGTGCACTCTCTCTGGATGGACCAGGCTGCTGTGAACTCATAAACTGGCTGTTGGACATTATCTCTAGCAATTAAACAATTCCCAGTTCATGAAAAAGCCTGCCAAAGCACGAGCCATGAAAAAACAGCTTAATAGAACGAAAAAGTTTGCGTTTTTTTAATTTCGCGTATTAAATTATATACGGCGTGAAAATTTAAATTTTCGAGTATAATATTGTTGCTGAAGAGGTGGCATAATTTCTCATCATATCATTAAAGAAGGTGGCTCCACTTCCAGAAATATTTCTAATAGCCTATTTTTTGACTATATCAAATTTTACACTTGTAACCCAAACTGGAACAATTACTATAATATAGTGCACATATCCGCTTGACTATAGGTGTTAACTGGTAACCAGAAACTATGTAAAATGATTTAGCCAAAGAAATCATTTCAATTTCAGTTGTAATACTTTACGTGATCATCCACACACAAACTAAAGAGCAACTAATATTTTGTGATTTACATTCTTCATCTTTTTTTCTTCATAATTACTAATCCTGTATAATGCTCAATCAGATTCTGATTTTGTTTGGCCACTCTCAATTGGTGGTCTCCCCATCTGCCTTACTCAGAGTAAATAGTTGGCCATTCTGTCTGAAAGATAGCTGAACAAAATCATTAAGTCTGAATACTGCAGTTGTTTTTTTATCCCAAAACATTTGGATGTAAAAGTTGGCATAAAATTATCAAGTACATATAGTTCTGGAAAACGATTATTTCAGTAAATGATTTATGGTGAAATTTGCAAAAACTCCAATGATTAAATGACCATTTCCTGTTCAATATTCCAAGCAGGCTATCAACTTATAATAATTGCCACTTTTGAATAGTTTTAGCCCTTACAGTAAACTATAGCAACTATTACATTTGATCAAGTATATACAGTACTCATTATTAATTGTGTCAGTAACATGGTGCCTGATTTCTGTTCACTGCATGTCTAATGCATATGAAGTCCATCTCCAATTAAGGGTTGTTATTACAGTTTTCCAGAGTGTTAGTACACAGAGCATTGGCTTGGAAGATGAAAGTATCCTGTTTGCTAGCAAAGTGACGGGTATGGACACCGGAATAGTTTCATCTGTTACAGTTCAGTCTGATCAACGTGTTTCTGTAACTGTGGAAAAATCAGCCAATAAAAGTGAAGCTATAGAGGATATTAGAGAACAATTGCAAGATCTTGTTGTTGAAGATTTAGAACCTCTTGGATCAACTGAATCATGTAAGGAGATGCAATCATCTAATTATGTGGATAAAGGCAAAGAAGTTTCCAAAGTTGATCTTCCTACCACGTATGTTTAATTTCAAAAAGGGCATATTGTTTAATCGGGTTCAGTTACAAAGTTGGCATGAAGGAGTGTGGACAAATTATCAGTTTCATAAAAGAAACAAAAACAACAACGAATATTTTGAGTGCCTATACATGTATGTGCCGATTAAAAATATCCTGCATGTAACTTGGATTGTTCAGCTTTTCCGTCTGTTCTTCCTATACATCTTCCCCCTTCTCCCCTTTTTGTCTACCATTTAGTTTATTCCAGCTGAGTGGGTGTCTCTATTCATAAGGTGCAATAGTCTTTATAAGTATTAGTGATTATGTATATTAAAGTAACATAATAGATGATTGGTACATACTTCATTTTAGTCTCGTTGCCTTTTGTTCACACTATTGTTTTAGGTCCACTGATGTAATAAACTCAAGTAATCCCAAATTGGAACTCATCAAGGAAAATTTGGTTTATCATGTTAGTGGCACTATTTTACAATTTAATTTATATACTGAAAGCCTCTAGCACGTGCATGGTGATCAATTGTATTTGTCATGAGCTTACTTGACAAATGTTATGCAGACCATTTAATTATACTGAAAGCCATGCGCATGTGATCTAATATTATTGTGTATGTTATGACGAATAAGACAATGATGGTCACATACAGTGTTGTAGAAATACTAATGATAATGTGTTTTTTTCCCCCTATGTACAGCCTTATCCAATAACATGCCTCAGTTGTAAGAAGTTAAGTCATAATATTTTGGTAAGTGTTATGATGAGTAGTATTTATAGAAAATGGATTCAGTCATTTTATTTTAGAGATGTCCAACTGATGAATTGCCACACTGGAATCTCTCTGTTCTTCCAGTACCTCCCAAGGAAACCTTGTCTGCTATTGTGGAATCTTTTAGGAAATATAAAAGTAAGTGGCTGCCAAAAACATGGTGATTAGAAAATTAGATGTAGCAGTATACTGCCACATATAATATTTAATTAGACAGTATAGGTACACACAACTAAGCTTAAAAAAATATCATTTCCATAAAACGTTTACTTAAAAATTATATTTTTGAGTCGCTCTGAAAGCACAGAAACAAGAAATCACTGTGAGGTATAGGGAAAAAAAAACAAGGTAAACTGATCCACACTCCTACAAGGAAAGATGAAGTAAAAAATAAAATTACCATTTAAGTTTTCCCAAAATATGTTGGGTGTACAATCGGGCAATTAATACGTGATTAATAGAAAAGTGATCTATAGAGAAAAAAATTAAAGAAAATAGTGTTAGCAATCTGTAATAAAGATTGTGTTGTAAACTATTAACATATGTTCAGGTTTAGGCAGATATCACAAATAGTACCAATTTTATGTTAATACTGTGTACAATGATTAAGGGAGGGGGAGGATGATGTATAGTGGCAAGTACAATTTCTGAACAATGCATATATGTACTAAGTTTGCTCACTTCTATTCCTCACAAACAAGTCTACCTTCCTTGGTTTGTTTCCATAAACACACCCATTTTTTTTTTATCAATCTATGTACATGTAACACAACATTATGCACCTCTGAAAAATAATTTCCAAAGAAGTAAATTAACTGACACATTAACTGACTTTTTTTAAATGTAAAGTATAGAGTTTGCTAGGTTGTCAAGTTGCTTTTTTTTTCCTTTCCTACACAATTCTGGTACCAGTAACATAAGGATGTCCAAGTATGCTCATAATGAAAATGTCAAATAATATTAAGTGGTGGCTTCAATCTGTAAGTTATGGGCATGACTAATACTATAAAACTTTGTGCCCCAGAGCTAGAGAATATGGAATTATAATTCAGCGAGCGAGCGAAGCGAGTGAAGCTGACTCTCAGTCGTGTTCAATTGAGATTTCAGATATATATATATATATATTTATTGCAGTTTTGATATTTTTACTTGAATATTTCCGCATCACGCGAGCGTTCTGTATTCTCCCATATTGTACGGTTTATATTGTACGGTACACTACGCATGCGCGTAGCGAGTAAAATCAATGAAAATTGAATTGTAACCGGTTGAGAAAAAATATCAAGGCAGCAATAAATCACTTATCACACTCGTCGTACAATATGGGAATGATATTTTACTCTCACGCCACATTTTCACTCGCCTTTGGCTCGTGAAAATATTTTGCGTGCTCGTAAAATATTTTCCCATATTGTACTCTGACTCGTGCTATAAGTATTATATATATGTAGGTATGTATGCGTACGTCAAAAAATTTCGCCCGCGCTTCTAATTACGTAAGTTAGGTATAGCGTTCACAGTTCCAGTATTTTTCAATTAACGAGCACGGAGAATCCTGCTGCACTGCCTTACGCAACTTTGTTTCAACCAAAAAGTTTATAGCTACTCTCTTCTTGAAACAATTGTTAAGTCTTTGTCAAGCTGCGCTTTTTTGCCACTGCTTTCGAAGTTTATTCAGGTAATTCTGTTATTGTTTACTCTTCATGCCTAATCATTGCTATTATTTAGCGATTTCCTTCACAAATCATCTTTACCTATGCTCATATTATTTACTCGCTCGCCATGCATTTGCGCTATTCGAGCGCACCACTAGTAATTTACATAGTTATACGTAAGAGTGTCTCTTCATTTGGCTGTGAGGGACAGTGTGGCGATATATATTTCATTTTTAAATATGTTTTCTTCTCTCTCTGTTATTTTAGGAAGTGTTAGTCCCAGACAAGAAAACCTGCAGTGTAGGTCTGATATTTGCCAAATGATTACTGGAGTCTTAAAAAACATCTTGCCAGGTACAGCAGTAATATGTTAGTGTATGCAGGGTATTATTTTTCAGAGTAAAATTTCAGGGAGGTCAAATCTAACAGTTTCAGAAATTTCAGGGAGTTCGTCATTTCCATGAAAAGGAAGAGTATTTGTAGGCTATGTCTTTATGAAGGTCCTGATAGTTATAGTTTAGAGTTTTCATCTAGTCTCTCATAACATGTTATTTTCTCCCCACCTCTGCAATCACATATGCTTCTCTTACCTAATCCAATCTAGAAATAACTTTTTTCTAGCACCAAAATAGACTGCCAGCATTCTTGAAGTACTAATCTGGTGTGTATATGTTAAACTTATGCATGCTTTACAGCTTATAACAAGCCTATGTGTGCACATTTATAGGTACAGTTTTGTACATTAGTTTATGCCCCATCTTTTAAGAAAGGAATAGCTGGGCAAGCGAAGCGAGCCCCTCACAAACGAGTCTTGGCAAAAGTTCAAGGGGTCAATGTGTGTTCACCCCTGCAGGCTACTTTACAATGAAAACATTAGTGCAGGCACTAGAAATTTAAAAACCAGGAGAAAAGCCTTCCAGAAAATCTGCAAAAAGCTACGGAGAAAGAAGAGCAGTTAGGTCTTACAAATTAGCGGAGTTTATTTCTATTCAAATGAAGCACCAAAGGTGCAAACCCACATCGCTAATATTCACTATTACAAAATAATCTCAGACCAAAGAAAACCTTTTTGGCTATTCTTATCGGGCATCAGTATAGCTCAAGCAATGAAAATGGTGCATATAAACGCTGTCTTCATATACGAGAGAATAAGCTAGACAGGCCAGAAACACTCACCGGTACATATTTTCAACGCGAAAACCGCTTCCAGCAACTCCATTAACTTCCCTGCAGCATTGGAAGCAAACTACCTCAGCCGCAAGAAATTATTTACTCACATGATTACAACATGATGACAGGGGTTGTTACTCACAAAAGCTAGTACGTACACGGAGCTGAAAGCTTTGCATATTTTCTAAAATCCGCCCGAAACTCAAAGAAGTAGCACAATGAAAGGTCTTAAATCTTAAATCATCGTTCTGACTAAGCTCATACCTAAATCTACGGTTAATTGTCGGTAATCTCCAAAATCAGAGCATGACAGACAGACAGACAGACAGACAAACAAACAGACAGGATGACTACTATAGCCCTCTCGCACATGCGCGCTGAGGGTTAATTTGTGGAGGTGGTACGTTATCTTGGTTAATGTACTGTTTATCTTAGACAAGATTAGCCGTCATAGTGGTCTCTCAAAATCAGTTAATACTCAACACAGTTATTATTTATGCAGTTTATACTTCTTCTACCCAATGAATACCAATATAGGAAAACTAATGGAGAAATATTGTAAACCAACAACAACAAAAGACAAACAAACTTATTTAGATCTGCTAGAGAATCCTAATCAAACACAATTGACTGTGACACTAACAGGAAGGAGTGGTTGGACATGCTGTCTGAATACCATAAGCTGGACCTAAAATACCATGCATATTATATGTACATAGTGTATCGACTAAGGCTTAAGTCTGCGTGTATGCTATTACACCACTGACCTGTACAGTTTGAACTGAAGCAAAGGAGAAGACAGTTACATTTTCTGATATTTTGTCTAAAGTTCCTAGCCTCCTGGATCCAGTGAATAGGGCTTTCAGTTGTGATCAATATTCATCTGATACTGACGAGTTAATTTTTCCACTATGACAGCAGTTTAGGGTCTATTGCAATGCCTGACAATGCCCATATACTCTTGTTGGACCCAAGTATAATCTACCTGTATGTGTTAGAATTCTTGTTCTTCTTCTATGGCTTTCCCTGTTCCTCTCTGCTTCCATTTGTTCCCTCCTCAACTTTTCTCTTTCCCTGTTCTGCCTTCTTATGTCGTTTCATTTTTGATTGTCCTTATACTATCTGTTTCCCTGTCCCTCTCTTTTTCTTCCACTTCTCCCCTCCAAATCCTCAGCCTTTCTATTTCCCTGTTTCTCTCTCTCTCTCTTTCTCCATGGACTCAGACATCTCTGCTCTCCCACTCGACTGTCCCATTCTTTCTCTCCCTATTCTCCATTGCTGATCTGAGAGAGCTGTCTCTCGTTTTCTCTGTCGCTTTTTAGTTGTATTGGGTTTGGTTGCCAGCCAGTTTTCCTTGCACTCAGGGTTAATTCAGTAATTCACGAATGTTGTGTCACTTAGTTTATTAGCTTAGAAAATACCTACGTTGTTGGTCAGAGGCATTATTATATACATGTAGATGGCTTTAGCAATTTTCACATGCTTTTGTGGACACAGTCGTATGATTGCTTAATATTTGATGGTTTGCAGAAGCTGAATTAGAATTATTTGGATCATCTGCCAATGGATTTGGTACTTACTATAGTGATCTTGACATCTGCCTAAAACTACCATATGAGCAACTGCAACAGGTTTGTTGTATGTATATGTTGATCGCTAGTATATATGTATACATACGTATGTATACATATGTGTATATTGTATATATATATATATGCACCAATAGTTCAATCCACCTTTTCTGACTGTATAGTAGACATTAATTGTGAGTAGTTAAAGGAAAATGTCATTTTACTGGAAGTAATTAGAAGTATACAGTTTCCTTGTCCAAATCTAATGCCCCACGTAAACATTTCTGCATATTAATGCTCAGAATACGTGTTAAAGACAGCAGTACATACATGACATGTATTTTTCTAGATGACTAGATCTGACAAGAATGATCTCATCACCAAGATAGCGCATGAATTGTCTAAATATACAGGTAAGTGATACAATTGGCAAGTGAGTAAGAACACCATTAAAGTGTATTTATTTTATGTCAGTGATATGTCGCTTTATTATGTACTGAGCAGGGCCACATAGGAAATGCAAATGAATAAGATGTGACTTAAGGCAATATTGTCCCCATGTCACCTGTGTGCAGAGTTTATCATGTTGGGTTATTACATTCCCCTTCCCCCCCCCCCCCCCCCCCCCCAAGTTCTACAAACTTGTTAATTGCACAAGAATCTCATTATTATGGTATTCACACATGAGCAGTACATAATAAAATAAATTTTATTATTCATTCTCTAGAACAGACTATCACTCGTCTGATTGGCCGTGTTTACGCTTGTGCCTACGGCACTCGTGTAAATACTAAGCCAACTGATGATATCCTATGTAGAATGAATAATATAATATATGTATGTATTTCTGTCATGTCTGCTCGCCTGTATGTTATGCTCTGATAGAATACCTTTGTGGGCATGAATTTATTTTTTTTACTAGCAAGTACCCCGCCACACACAGTGGCACTTGATGTAATACCTTTTGAAAATTATGAATGCAGTACACATAGCATAAGGTATTTTAAGTATCCATTCTTATTATCCTCTACTACTGAATTTAATTGCATTATTATTAACCTTTTTCTATTCTTTCTTCTTGAGTCATGGATTACCTTTGTGCTTCTATTCGTGATTGTGGACTTAAGCTTTGTGAGGCTATTGCCTTCTCTGTCCATTCTGGACTGATTTCACCTGCTTTTTTGTAGTTACAAATAGTCTACATTTCAAATTGCCTTCGTTTCCTTAATTGCTTTATTCTACAGAATGTGATTACACTTTACCCATTCAGTTCGAGGCAACGCTTTACCATTCTGGCCGGGGTCATGAATTATTCATGAATGCACACACTGTCATCGCTGACGCACAAGCATATTATTAATAGATTGGGCCTTAATTCTTCCTCCCACCCCCTCAAACAACATTTGGTGAATAGAAAGCCAGAACCTAATGTTATTGTTTGGCTTATGGGCTTTTTTACAACAAGGGGAAAAATTAATGTTCTTTAGTATGTGATTGTTAAACAACTAACGTGCCTTATGAGTCAATTCTAAATTTTTTTATTTATCTGTATTAGACTTTCAAAAAGTGGTACCAATCACGACAGCCAGAGTTCCTATTGTTAAGTTCTATCTTCCTCAGCAGTAAGTATTGGCTATTTATGTAAATAATAATGAATTATTGGTTAGTGCCAAAGTTAAAAACAAACTTTTCGCTGATGTTCTTAACCGATTAACGCGTCATTTGAGAAAAATCGATAACCACGGAGGACGCGAAAATGCGTCAAAAATGCATCTTCGCGTCCACTTCGCCCTACAGCCTTGTGGAGTTAAGGAAGCCACCAATCACAATTGCAGACAATTCTATATTGTTGTAAGTATATTTTAGGCTTATAAAATACATAGACTGCCATAAGAAAATGTTTAGTACATTTTGTCACAACAATAAGACTTCTTTCTGATAAAGTATAAATTGAAAATATATTTCATAATATTATAATAAAGGTACAGTAGAACCTCTCTTATCCCACCTTGGTTTCAAGGGGTGCCCGTATCTCAGATTTGCCCATATCTCAGAATATACATTCAAAATAGTGCTGCCAGCTGAACTGCCATCCAAAAGCAGCAGTCAAATTTGCTAGTTGGGATACTTTACCTAACCACAAGGTACATAGCAGCTGCCCGGTAGAGGGAGGTGCCCGTAACTTGGGAGTCCCCGGATAAGGGAGGTTCTACTGTACACAGAATAACTTTTTAGAAACCAATATTACTTTAGCTATAATTGCTCATGATAAGACAAGTAGAAAGCTATCTTGGCTAGTGGAACACTGGCACTTCAGCATCCTAGTGATGAAGACAATATTCTTGACCTGGCACAGCATGGCAGTGACAAGGATGGCAGTGACCAGGATGGCAGTAACTCTGTTGGTAGTGGCGAGGAGTTTGATGACAGCAAGAATGACTTCAGTACTGATGGGTGTAGTGACTGCAGTAGTTACTAGATGGTCAAGGACTCTGACGAGAGAACGGAATTGATGATTCTGAAAAGTAGCGATATCTACAGGAATTTTAACCACATTCTTTATAAGTAAAATTAAATATTGTTATACAACAGGTGAGACTGCAGGGAGCCCTCTGACATATACTTCTATTGTGCTATGACCAGTTGCACTTGATAGTAAGATCACCAACTATTCTGTCAACAATGCAGCCTACCAGCACATCAAAAGTAAAGACACCTTGGAGTACCAAACTGAATACACTCAAATATTCTATCATTTTTGTGATGTACCTGTTTTCATACACAAAAGCCATAAAAAGCTTCTCTGTTCACAAAATTTATAACAGATTGCTTAGTTCAAAATAAACCGCACCCTAAATAAATATCAACAAATTCTTCCTGAATGTAAGACAGATGTATCGAGTAGCAAACTGCTTCAGCCATGAAACCATACTTCCAACCTTACTAGTGTGCTTACTAAGAGCCTCAGCGTGATGCCATAAAGGTTTTTGCCAAACGGTGCGAGTACTTTGTTATTTTTAAGTCAGGAACAGCTCCTTAGCGTCGAATTTATGCTTTCCCAATAGCCTAGAGCGTACTCTATCGTTCGATAATACTGTCCCCGAGGCAATCTTCAAACGTTCGTCTTCTTTCTCTCGCTTAGTGTCACCCTTCCACCAAGCAATCAATCTTCTGTGTCTCACGTGCGTCCGTGACCGCATTAAGTAAGGCGCAATTAAAATTTTATTCGCGTGTAATCGGTTAAAATGCAGAATCTAGGGGTGACTAAGTGAAACTCTTGGGTATATATGTATTGGTGGATGGTGCGTACGCTCATATTAGTCACGTGGGAAAATGCCTTTTTTTCTATTAAATAAAATACAGCTTTTTTAGACTTGCCCTTAGTTTCATAAGCATGTTCGAGGTACTAATCTGTATGAGTTTTAACAAAATAATTCAACATGCTTCTATTCATCATAAGCAGGTACAGTAAGTGGGACCAAGAGGTGTGTGGATGACTGAAAGTATTCAAATAACTGAACACCATAGAACATGTATTATAAAACACTAATGGAGAGTCAAGGTCAAGCTAATCTTTGTGTCTGCACATGCTACTATTAGATTTGGATGTTCAGTTAACTAAAAGCGTTCGGATAATAGAAGTTTGAGAACTGAAGTGCTACGGTACCTAGTATATATGTACATATTTATATATGCATTTATTGCAGCTTTGATATTTTTACTTGAATATTTCCGCAGCACGCGAGCGTTCTGTATTCTCCCATATTGTACGGTTTATATTGTACGGTACACTACGCATGCGCGTAGCGAGTAAAATCAATGAAAATTGAATTGTAACCGGTTGAGAAAAAATATCAAGGCAGCAATAAATCACTTATCACACTCGTCGTACAATATGGGAATGATATTTTACTCTCACGCCACATTTTCACTCGCCTTTGGCTCGTGAAAATATTTTGCGTGCTCATAAAATATTTTCCCATATTGTACTCTGACTCGTGCTATAAGTATTATATATACACATAAATATATACATTATATACACATATATGTAAATATACACATAATATACGTATATATCAGTTTACTATAAAGTTATCACTGAAAATAAGGACAATTTGGATTGCTCAATTTGCTATACCCAATCACATTCTAGTAATACATTATTACATACATGTACTTGATGTAATTGTGGTTATTTCGTGTATTTTTATAGCAGACAAGAGTGTGACGTTAGCTTGTGCAACTACTTGGTATGTTGTGAGATCTTCAGGTTGTGATCATCTAACATCTTTTTGTATGTGTATGATAGGCTTTGAGAAACACTAGAATGATATTGGCCTATGCAACTCTAGATGATCGAGCTAAGTTACTTGGATATGCTGTTAAACACTTTGCCAAAGTAAGTGACACTAATTACAGTAGTGTTTGTGAAAAGAAATGTATTCTACCATGCACATGCTACAAATTTTTTCTTTTGTTAGGGAAGTCAGCATACGCACTTGACTCAAAACTTTGCAGAATATCGAAGGACCAAAAACTGTTTAGTAAAATCAAGTCTTGCTTATATTCATCCCATAACATCATTTAGGGGCGTGCTCTAAATTGTGTGAAAAGTCAGTCAACTTCAATGTAGTTGTCCTTCCCGTATACTGGCGAAAATGATTAGAGTCATATATAGTCCGGTGCTCACATAGGTTTTTCCAACCTTCAGCATTCATTCTGTGAGTAGCTGACCTCAAAGACGGACACTAGATCAGTACTTATTTAGAGTACAAAATGATAGAAAGACACCTCTTCATTCTAACTTTTACACAGGTTCTTAAAAAAATATAATATATTTTTACAAAAAAAAATTACTTACCAAATTCTTGTATAGAAATACTTGCTTTCTATTTTTTTTCCCAATTCCATTGGGCTAAAATCAGAAATATATCTACTCTATCTGAATTGTAATTTAATTTGCGTTAGGTATGTGATATGGGAGATGCTTCAACTGGAAGTTTATCATCCTACGCGTACATATTGATGGTTATTCATTACCTACAAAGAACTTCTCCTCCAGTTTTACCCTGCTTACAAAAGGTCTATATCTTTCATTCGTTATGAATGTGTTTTCATTCTTTCTTCTTTTTTTTCTTTTTTCTTTTTTTTTTTTTTTCCAGATATTTCCACCCAATTCCACCAAAATTGTAATTGATAATTGGGATTGCTATTACTTTGAGGATATTTCATCACTGGTATGCTGCAATTATTAAGCTCAATAATCGAAACATGCATGCTATTCTTTGCAATTCTTATTGCAGAGGAAATATTGGCCTCTGAAAGGTATGGAATCTAGAAATAGAGAATCTGCTGGTCAGCTGTGGCTAGGATTTTTGAAGTAAGATTTCTCTGTGAATACTTTCTTTCTCATTTCGTATGTACTCATTGCTTATCAGATACTTTTTGAAATTTGACTGGACAAAGGAAGTTGTGACTATAAGACAGTTGGAGCCGCTGTATAAGTTTGATAAATGGTGGATTGGCAAGCACATGTGCATTGAAGATCCTTTTGACTTGGATCATAACTTGTCTGCCTCTATTGGAACTAGAAGTAAAACTTTTTGCTAATTTCATTATTGCTATTTTATTGTCTTATTGATTCTAGTGAGGACATACATTTTAGAAAGATTTTATGCTGCTCTGAAACACAGTACTAAGCATGCATGCCATTGGCATAACATTGTAAGTTACTAATAGTTGTCTGTAGTATTAAAAAGTTGTGATTACCTAATCTTCTTGTCTTGTCATTTCAGGATCACCTCATGGATCATGATGCCCTTGTTGGTATTGAACATGCTCCCAAGTTTATGCTATGTCATTTTTGTAATCGCAGGGGCCACAAAGCAGACTCTTGTCCAGGTCAGAATAATTGCCAATTATTTTTGTTTTGTGTCCAATGGTATTGTATGATGTGCAGATAAAATGAAGAAGCCAGCACAAGGTTATCCATTAATTAGTTTTAATGGTAGTGGTTGTTGTTTTGATATGGTTATAGCTTTATCGTAATAGTAGAGAATGATATTGGTATGTCAGTTACTACGTCACATTATGACATTTAAAGGTACACATTATCACTAACAATTTGCCTAATTTATTGCCACTGATTAAGAAAGGCACTTGTGTTTTTACTTCCTTTCTTTAATAACATATAGCAACAAGTGTTTAAGAAGCTTAAAACTGATTGTCTGTTAACTTTATAGTTATCAAAGGCCATTGAAATATGTACTTACGTAACTCAAATGAATTTTGGGGGCTAAGTAATACATTTTTGTCTCCATTTAATCATACGCTATTGCTCCAAAGTGTGCTATGCTATGGTTGAAATCTTTTTGTCCCTTCTTGAGTCTGCTAGAATAAGTTTATTGTCAATCCAATTTCGGTAAAGTTCCATTATTTTGGTGTATATCGCTAACGAGTGACCAACAGAAAGGTTAAATGTTGTATAGGTTTGTTGTGTCAGGACTAAGTGGAAATTTAAACATTCAGAGAATGTTGTAAATTTGCCTTTACTTGGGTAAGAAGGTGGCAGTGAAGGCTTATGCGGACACTCTGAAAGTAAAAGCTGAAATGCCTAGGGAGCAAAAACACTGAACCAATCATTCCTAACCCAGTCTACTCCTCAAGTTATGTCGAGTTTGAAGAGGGAAATGCTCGCATATGGTCAACCTCAAGCGAGTCATGTTGTAAGGCTTGCCCCTCAGCTGTCATCTGAGACTTCCGCTCTTAGTAAATCAGGCAGGAATGTTTATTGTGAACAGTTCCCTGCTTTGGACTTCTCACTAACTAGTTAGACACTAGTTATACTATATTAGCTATGGCTTGATTAATTGGACATTAAAGAAGAAGTGAAAAATGGTAAAAACGGATAGCAAAGGTGATACATGAAAGTGATATAATATGCATGTATAAATAAAGAAGATCAAGCAATGTCGCTAAGTGTAAATGTGGAATGATGCATGGATAAATGTTAAATTATAACTAGAATAATGTCAAGTTGGGTGCTCAACTTTGGCTTCGGTTCAATATCCTTTCCCACAAGAGAAGGAGGCAACTTTCCATCCGAGGTTGGAGAGAATAGCTTCATCAGCTTTGAAAGGTCCCTATTGTAAACATGATCATTGCAGCGTACATCTACAGCACTGACAGTCTATCCTTTGCCAGGATAGATTTTCTTCAGTTCATTTTCAAGGAAGTACAAACTTGGATTCTTCCACTTGACCATCTTGGAGGGAAAATAGTACCACATCTCAATAGCGGCAAGTGGCCATATACGAAGAGATAGGGCTTTTTTCTTTTTTTTTTTGAGTGTCATGACTGTAACTCTCTCCAATCTTGAGATTAGGAATGGATTTTAACCGCTTCTGTCTTGATTGCAAAGACACTTCTCCATCGTTGCCAGAGTTGTTGGGATAAAAATTTGATCTTGTCCCATCGCTTGAGAAGTCATGGACTGTCTCCCACTGGGAGACATTGAGGAAGAGAGAGTAAAGGTTTGCCAATGATAAAGTGTCCATGAGTGAGAATGTCTTCATCTCCTGGAGTAGCTGTTTCATCTCGGATGAGTGGTCGACTATCTAATGTTGGTATGGTGATAAACTCTATATATGTATATAAGAAAGTATTCTGGTAGTGTCTTGCGAAATAAAGTCTTCATTGACTTAACTCCAGCTTCCCAGAGACCACCAAAATGAGCTGCTTGAGCTGGTGAAAAATAACATTCAATTCTATGAATGGTAGCCAAATGAGAAATGGCCTGCTGGAAGTTGCTAGATTGCAGTAAAAGTGTAACATTCAGTTAATTCTTGAGCTGCTCCTGTCACGCGAAATTTGGTCTCCCGCCAAATACGGTCCGGCAGCCGGACTGAAATTGGCAGCCAAAATAGGTCCGCCCTGCTAATTTCGGTCCGCTTGAATTAAATAAAAAATTGAACTATAGAGGCTTGGTGGATTCCAATCCTGTGGTTGATATTGACACCGATAAGGACATACTTTTGTTGTTGTTTTTTTTACTGGGTCTTATTGTTAAAATTTTGAGATAACAACTACAGTCAATTGATAGTAGCTATAACTAAAACTACTCATAATATTGAAGAAAATTAGCTAAATCTTCAAGGGAAAAAACTAAAACTAGTGCTGGAATCTCTCAACCAAACCACACTAATAGCATTATTGGATGATGACTGGGAATTAAAAGGGAGATGCTTCAGTTTGTATATACATGAAAGCATTTACAAGTTTCAAAGAATATTTACAATTGTATAAATTTGCAATAGATAGCGATGTACTAGCTTTTTAAATAACTGGGTTCCAGAGTTTCTAACAGGAATGTTTGTTGGAGATATAGCTATATGTTTTTCCACACCAAAATACATCATCTAAAGTTTATAATTATTGAAACCTGATTAACCAAGGGCTGTTCAGAACATTAAAAAAAAGCTTTAGTTACTGTTCCAGTTAAATGTTACTATTAAAAATTGTGATTAAAAAAGGAGAAAACTTCTAGCATCATGCCACAGTGATCCCACTTCTGGACATTTAGGCACGAAAAAGACTTTATCAAGAGTTAGTGAGCGGTTTATGTGGCAGGGAATGGTCAATGATGTTAATAAATTGGTAAGCAAATTAATAAACTCATACAGAAGTGAGTGTGGTCAACTGATGACAAAGAGTGTTGTTATTTTTTAATTGTGATATATCCAGGTTAGTAATTGTGGCCATGGCAAATTAAGCCAATCTACTCCAGAGCTCCATCCAGTACCAGTTGTGTCACCATGGTACCACATTAGTATTGACATTGGCCCATCTCTCCTGCATCACATCAAGGAAACAGATACATCTTGACTATAATTTTGTTGAGGAAATTCCTATGAAACGTAAATATTTTGATAATGTAGCTGCTGCATTGTTCAAACATATGCACTATGATGAAGTCTTGAAGCTTATAATTTATTGAATATACTATTATAGGTATTTATGAGAATGGGAATTTGAAAGGTAAGCTCATCAACAAGAAGTACTAAAGAGCAGTCTAACATTATAACTATACTGATATAACTCATCACCTCCAGTTAATCACACAATTGATTTTTTTCCTTCGGGCTAGGTGGGACTAAATTTGGCAAAGCGGACCACATCTGGCAGCCATATTTAGTCCGCCCGGACTGAATTCGGCAGCCAATTGTGGTCCCGGACAGTTTTTAGCAGCCAATTTCAGTCCGGGGGACCGATTTTGGGTAGGACCCGATTTGGCGTTACACTCCCACTAAGTTTTTGCCATTGTCTGAATGTATAGATGATGGTAATCAATGATGGTCGTGTGAATCTTGACAGGGCAGCAAGAAAGCTTTTTGTTGTAAGATCCAGACATAATTCCAGATTAATGGTTTGGGTCCATAGACAAATGATAAGTATGTCCTTGGTGAATGATAAAGGGACTGGCAAAGCTGAGTCCAACTCGTTGAAAAGGGTGAACTATTGCCTACTCGGTCAGATAAAAGTTGGCCCATGAGTTAATGTATTTTTTTACCAATGCGATAACATGTAACACATTGATAAGATATTAATTTCACCAACCTTCTCAAACATAAGATATAGTACATGTAACCAGTTGAGAGAATAGCAATGAGAGTTGCTGGCGGCAGATGACAATCAACTAGAAGATGAGTGAAGTCTGAATTTTCATGAAGTAGAATGGGGTGTTGAGATGTGTATGATAGATTTGAGTGATGAAGCCATGCATTGACACATTCTTCTTGGATGCTATTTCTGTGACTTCCATGGCCTTGGGACACTGCATAACCTCTAGGAGGGAATTCTTCTTGTGAGGTTCAAACATTTCATTCTCAGTCTTGAGAGCCTCCTCAAAATTCTCCCGAAAATTTTTGCAATGGAGGAGAGTTTTTATCTAATGGTAGCTTAATTTTGAGTTTGTTGACTTTGTGGTCAGATGATGAGTCACTAGTGAATGAAGAAGTAGAAGTAAATTTTCTTGATTTAACTGCTCATTATTCAATCTTTGCATAAGTCCTTGACTCCCTTCATGAGATTGGAATGATAATCAGAAAGTAATGGTACAATTAAGTGATGGTATCCCTCTAATATTCCATAAGCTTTTATTTAAAACTGTTTCAGCTCGACCTGTGACTGTATTGAGCTGATCAAGATCTTGTAGAACAGATTGAATAAGAGTTCTTGACCTTTAAGTGCAATAGTTTGACTTTGAACACCTGAGGTTAGTAAAGCTCCTTTGGCTAGAATTGGTTCCACTCATTCTTACTCTCACTCTAAGTTGAAATGCTCGTCCAGGGCACATTGATCTTAAACTTGGATCAAAAAGCACAATAGAGTTTAGAGGAAAAGGCAACTTCTCCAATTTGCTTTTCTATCTCGATTCTCATTTAATTTCTTGATCACTTGGTTGGTCCAGTCCACCATAATTTTTTCATGAGTTTTTATAACCCGATCTTGAGCTGTCCACTTGCCTTTGATTTACGTAGATAATGGATCTCGTCAATTTGGCTAATTCGGATTCAAACTTGAGAGTAGACATGACAGCTTTAATACTTACGAAAAATATCAAAATGAAGCAGTGGAAGATTGAAAACAAGCAGACGAAGAAGACTAGCAATGATCTTTAGCGAGTAATACTTAAAAAACTTGAACAAGATGTCAGGTAAGTTACTTTTAATATACACAACTGGCTATAAATACCAAGAAATATAGTTTGTACGTGTGCAAACATATGCCTTTATTATAAAAAAAATCACCTTAAACAAGTGTGTATATTCAGTCTGGAAAATTATTTAGTATTTTTAGGTTAATATTGGAAGTATTGGATACAGAGGGGAAAGACCCCTCCTTCACTCCTTCCTCTAATGAATTTAAATGATCCCTCTACTCATACATATGAAGATGTATTCTAATAGTTTGTGGCCTTTCATTGAACATGGTCTACTGCACATGTTTAACTATAGGGGGATAAAAAGGTGTTTATCTCTCAAGAAGTTGTATACATTAATAAAAGTTTATTGACACAAAGTGGAAAGAAGTAGACCACTTTGGCAACCAATCCTCAAGTCTTTTTTCAAGTTTCTTTAATACAGAAACTATATTTTGCAAATATTATCACACCATGTTCCATGTTACGTACTGTGTGTAGAATAAATTGTCAAACTCGTATATTTTGTGATAAGACTACGACTTATTTGATTATTTTTTAAGTTGGCTTATCTATGACTACGTGCTTAAATTCTTTCTTGATCTTCATTTTATACTTCTTCATCTAACTTGTGGTTAAACCTTCTCATGTTGATTTGTGAATACTTTCATTTTCACTCATTCTCATTGTATAGGACGCTCAAAGAAACAGCAATTGACTAAAGTACCTGTTAAAAGAGCAACTGGACAGAGAAAAAGGCAGAAACAAGTGAACACCGAAGATCATCAATAGTTGTGGATGTATCATAACAACTTGTGCTTTTTGACATAATTTCTAGTGTAAAATGATTATTTTTGTATTATTTTAAACTTTTAGTCGTCACTCATATGCTGCACTTTATATTATATTTACACAAAGTTGCACTCTACTTCAGTTCAGCGTTTCTCCCACAGTAATGCTTATGTCAGAAACTTCCTCTTAGGCAGCAGAGAAATCAGTTCTCTTCCTTATGCAATAGTGACTTTAAATACATCCTTCCGGAAAAATATCACAATCTCTAATAAGTTTTCTGACATTTGGATATTACGTGAATCAAGTCTTTTGAGACATTTCTGAAGTAGTGCAAACGGCTTTCACATTATTCAGTAACATACTTTTGACAAAGTAAAGGAAGTTTAGGTATATACATGTATATGTATACAGAGCTGCGACTTGTTCTGTTTTAGTAGAAAATATTTGGTACTAAAACTGGTAATGTCATGTTATTATAAACTCAGTGGTATTTGTACACACATTTGTAATTGTATGTTTACAGAAAGAAGATCTCATAAACCTCTACAAGCTGGTCAACAGTCTCCTGCGAATCTCCAGCAATCAACTAGTCCTATCTCACCATTGTATGCTACTGGATCTGGAGTTTCCTCATCACCTCAAGATAAACACTTTGCCTATCCTGTGAAAAACTTGCCATTGGAAGGTGCAGCAGAGCTGCGAACACAACTTCAAAAGAATTCACCCTCTCTCAGTCTTATTCCAAATTCTTATGACCCTACAACTCCACCAGCTGCCTTGCAGCAGCATTACTCAGCAGGTTTGCCTCCGCCAAATACTTATTATCAAGAAAGAGGTCATCCAATGTCTCCAACAGCTAATATAACTCCCGGCATTTCGAATCAAGTGTCTAGACACCTTAGACCTCCTTTACATGTGGCATCTACTGTCCCACATTCTTCTGCTAGAAGAAACCAACCATCATTAACTGCAGGGTTTGCTCAGGGACCACCATCTTCTCTACCACCACCTCAACAGCACTTTCCAGCAGGAATTCTGCCTAGGCCACCACCACTATCATTTATCCATAGACCACAATCTCCAACAGGACCGGTTCAGAGACCATTGCCTTCAGTGATGTATGCTCAAAATCCACGAATTCCTGTAGGATATAGAGAACAAACTCGATTTCCACACTCTCCTATGCTGCAACCTGCACATATGCCATCTCGTCCAGCCTCAGCACTCCTTGTTCACCCATACAGTGACAATCGTCAACAGCTCAGGCCTCATCCTCAACAGTCTGGCTTACCATCAGCTGCTATATATCCTACACAGCAGCATCTAGCAAAACCACCTTTTGAACCTCAGAAACATTATCATGGATATCTTCCTTTTAACAATGAACTATAATTTAGCTGCTGTTACCAACATTTTGCAAGTATTTATTTTTCTTCTTGTTCACAAGTTTATATGACATTATGTAGGTTAACTCTTTATTATTGTTTCTTATTACTAAACTATCTTAAAACATATTTATAGAGGATTGCATTTCAGTATGAATGATATATATATATATATTATAATATATAATACGTGTAACAGGACGCTTTGGTGATGAAATTTGAATGATATACATAGGAGGGGACAAAAATACAGGAATGTAGAGCACCATGCGCCTCAGTTTGACCAGTTGGATTGCACAACTTGATCCATCTATATATATATCGAAATATTTGACCAGCATGCTAATTCATTTTCACAAGCCAGAGGCGAGTGAAAATAAAACCTGAGAGTAAAATATCTTGCACAGCGTGAAATAACTTGAGTTATCTCACGTACCTAAAAATAACATTGTGAATATATCTAGCGTATATTATATGACTTTCTTGGTGTTGATATTGCTAGCTAATATCCAACTCTTTCCATAATTAGGCCAATAAAGAATCCTAAGATCTGCGAATCACAAGAAAAGTGCTGCAAACTAAAAATGTATTTAGTTGGCAGAAAAACCATAACTAAAACTGAAATGTATAAATACTAAAGACTAGAGTGATCTCATGTGTCATAACATAGCAAGAGAAAAACAGGTACTTAAAAGCAATGAGACATTTACTGAAAATATAGGCAGTTAGATAACTATCCAGTACGACTATATTCTACAATCACTAGTAGGGTAAAATTGGGGCATTAGAGAATGAATTATGGGCAGAAAATTAGCCTAATTTATACATGGCTATTACTGGGTCTTGTACATATACATACTATGCCACCCAAGCATAACTTATTTTATCATTGCTAACATAGCTAGCTACATGTTCTGCAAAGTAGCTACTGTAAATTGTGAACTAGCAAAGTTATTCGGTGCGTTATATCTATTCACTGCATTAATTGATACTATATAACAAACGTCATTTTATGGCAGTGTATAATACACAGTTGCTACTGCTTACTGTTTTTATTGAGAATACAGTTATAATATATAAAACACACTACTTGCTAGCTATCAATTAGTTGAGTATGACAGCAAGATGCCAGCTTGACATATTCTGGTTCTAGTGATTCAAATAACAAAATATATAATACATGTATAATGTATAATATATACCACAAAGTAAAGTACAGTACCTTCATCAGGTGTAATAAGTCCATGATTAAGAAAAAACTGCAAAAGTATCAATGCACAGTTGGGTTTAAAATTGCCTTTGGCAATCTCGTCAGTAATCTAAAGAAAGATTTACAAGTATCTACAAAGTATTGGCACTTTACTACATAACGTTTACCTGCTTTATATTCCATAAATAAAACATGTGAACTTCTCCATCTTCAGGTTCTGGTACAAAACTAAGAGGTACTTCCAACTCGTACATAAATTCAGTCTCAGGCTCAATACCATCCATAGTTTCATGACAATAACTGATAAATATGTACCATCAAGTAAAAAATTATAACTCGTACATAAATTCAGTCTCAGGCTCAATACCATCCATAGTTTCATAACAATAACTGATAAATATGTACCATCAAGTAAAAAATTATATATATATATATATATATATATATATATATATATATATTAGGAGATATAATAGCAAGGAAAACTGTGGTATTCGGGATTAATAGCATGAGTGAAGCGAGTGAAATTTCTTGCCGCACGAGTGCTATTTATCTGAATACACAGTTTTCCGTGCTAATATATTATGTTAATACTATAGCCAAAGATAACAGTTCATTTCTGCAGCTAAGAAAGCCATAATCTTGCATTATATTTCCGTTAAATAAATTTTTTCATCCCGGTTCTGCTATTATTCATACTCTTCTTACCGTTTCTAAATAGGGTTTCCCCAGAATTTCGTCGCGACATTGCCTACTGGGTAAAAGTGTGGCAAAGTCAAGAAGAGATTGCTGTGACCAATCAGATCATTATTTCAGTTTTCCACTGCTGGTATTTCAAAAATAATACCACTGTTTTTTGTATTTGAAAAATGACTCGGCTATGGTATTAATATATTATATATATATATATATTTGTAAGAATGTGACCTGTGACTACCTAATAATTCCTGTAGGTACAGCTTTACTAGCCAATTCTGGAGCTATACTTGCTTCTTCATTACACTCTTTAATTAATGTTTGAAAAACAGTTCTCCCTGCTTCAATTCCACCAGCTACCTAATACCAACATATCACAAGATGGCTATCAAGTGCAGAACTTGCCACTATTAATTACCATATTGTCCAACTTTCCAGGATAAGTGGCTTTTGTAAAGCTTCGCCTTGCTATCCACAGCTTATATTCTCCATCATCAGTCCTGACGTACCCATTCAAGTGAACTCCGTACTGCTTGACACCCAACAACCCTGTAAATGAATACTACTTACACAAATACCACAAAATATTGTGGGTTTAATCAGTGACATAAATTCAAGCTCTTACTTGCTCCTGCTCGTTCACAGTGAAAAAGTATGGGTTTACCATAATATTGTGAAACACCATAATTCTGTATTACAAATAATGATGATAAAAACTATATTACAATAATAAAAATAGAGAATAGCCAGAATAATATTTGTCAAATAGATCTAGTTAATATACCATTATTATTTGTGTCATACTTCATAAATTTGGTCATACCTCATTTCTCCATCCTTTCAAGCAAGGATATCGTTCTGGAAAAATTTGTAGCTCCTTCAATACTCTATTAATAGCCACTGTTCGCTCTTCTATAGTTTTTAAGTTATCTGATATCTTTAAAGCTTTAACTTCTCCACTATCAATTTCAGCTTCAAATGTGTCTTTATATCTCAACAGATCTGGTAGTATTTGAGGTTTTATGCATCCAATGCACACACTATTGCAATATAGAAAAATACATCTTTCCTTTGTAGAATCTAAAGACAGGAAATATAATAGTACTAGTGGTGTGCTTGAGCACAAATGGCGAGCGAGCCTGATAGTTAGGCAAAAAATCAGATAGGTCAGAGACAAAAACCTAACCTGTCAATAAAGGTAAAGATTTGTCAAGCAAAGCAGTCCTTGTAACACACAGCACCTTCACTTGTTCACTTGATGTACCAACACAAAAATTACTTCCTTCAGTGATTTGACATTAGTAGTATTGTAAGCACAATACTTTCACACAACTGAACATACCTAGGCAAGACTTACCTTCGTGGTTAGTCTAGTGGACAATGAATTTTAAAATAAATGCTGTTGAGTAGGGCTTATAATTGTGACAAATAGCGTATTAACTTACCACCGCCACTAACTCGAATAGAAATGGAGCTCCAGTAAGTTTTTACACCCGCAAAACCATTCAAAGCGGTAAACAATAGGTGATACGGGTAATGGTCGCTACACCAGAGGATTCTGTTTAGTGAAGTTTGGGACGGGGTCGAACGCGGAGCGAACACAAAAATACGGAGGGTCAAAGTAGTCATACGTCCATATATATAAATAAACAAACATCCCCGATTTTCAATTGTGTTACCCCTGTGACTGTCTCGCTCGCTACGCTCGCTCGCCAATTATACATACATAGTTTATAATACGAAATGAAATTACTGAAAATCACTTTAGTCATACTCATGATTATTAAAGTAGAATAACCAGCTTGTAATTTGCTCTTGAAAATGCTCAAGGTAAACTTGAGCTCAAGCAGAAGAGAGATGTACTTACTTTTATCAAGTCCATCTAAAAGGGTATCAGTGTTCAACATACGTTAGAAGATTAATAAATAACTGAGCTAGGGATGACTCTCAAGTAAAATAAATTTTAATACCACTACCACATTAAATAAAAATTTTGATATTAGTAAGTGATCTAGTAAACGCACTTCGTAAAAATGTGCTGAGTCATGATTTTACTTTAGGGTAGTGGTAGATAAAAGTTTGCAATAGTATTCTTGTTAATTAATGAGATTTTAAAGTTATTTTCCTTTCATGGTTGAACTTGGTGTTCATCATTAGATATGTGCATGTATCAGTAACATTATAATGAATATGGTCGGTTATAACTCAGAAGTTGTCAGAATATCATTACAAAATTTAATGCATAGTTAAGCTCTTTACATTAACTGTGCCAGTTAATTATGCTCTTCTATCCATACAAAATCATAACTCACTTGAAGACGAATTAAAGTTATCTGCATCCTTTGCTATAGCTAAAACTGCCTCCACCCACGACGCCATTTACCAAGACGTTAGGTAAAGGTCGCAACGCGTAAATTATAGCAAATACGAAACTGCGGAATGAAGAATTTAGAATACACTATTTTTTTAAATAGAAAAAAACAACAACAGCACTAATTGAAATCACTAAAGACGGGAGAGCTGATGCCCAAGGGTTAACAAAATTAGTATCAAAAAAATTTTTTTTATATTTTTTTGTAAGCATGCACATGAAAGACATTTTTAACATTTTAGTCATACTTCCATCATTATTTTAGTTACTTGAGTGCTGAAAAAGTCCTTTCAGCAGTGGCAGATGCAGTAGGAATTAAGTTAAACGAAGACATTTATACACATTAAAAGTATCATGTTGCAGCGTGTCTGGCTACATCATTGATTCATGTCACTTCACTGCTATCAAAATAATACTACATTTGGTTATTGAAAATGCACACTAAACACGCTGTTCATTACGTTTGACTGAATGTATTGTGTAAACATGGTCATTTTTGTTAATTTCCTAGCCAATACATTGTTGGTCTAAGTGGAGGGAGAACAAGCTATGCCACTGCACTACTAATTGATCATAGCCCGACATTTTTAGCAGGGTGGGTAGAGGGTGAGCATGGGCTATGCAAGACATAATATAATCACTCGGGGCCAGACCCTTTACTAAACAGGGTAGGTACTTGCATTTTGAACAGCAACTTAAAACTGCCATCATTTAACAATTTGCTACACTAAAAATATTAAAGATGAATGAACCAAATGATTTTATAAACTACAAACTCAGCAGTTGATAAAGGGAGGTTAGGTATTTCTGTCCTTTTGTAAATGACGCAGCCTAGCCTGCCTCAAGTCACTATGGCTTAATTGAGATCCAAATAATCCAGACTCTTCCACTGAAACACCAGCAGCTGAAGATGAAGATGGACTATCTACGAACCCTTCACTGGAATCAAACTCATCACTTTGATGAAGGCCAGACCTCGGTAATGAATCTGAACTATTGGAAGAAGATTCACTGTCAGTATCTTGTGGCTCCACAATGACTTCATTAGAAGACTGTTGGCTAAGCTCCCTCTCTGGGACAACCGGCTGCAAAACAGTAGAATTAATTTGTGTAAAGTTAGCTCTGTTCATCTGTGCAGTTTCAACATCTGAAGGAGATAGTGGCCTCGCCCTAACATGTACCTGCCGCTGTGGTCTTTGGACAACTACAGGATGAATTCTGTTCAATGCAGGGATCTCGTAATGATGAACAAAGTATATCATGATAAGCTACGGAATAAGAAATTATAATTGTATAACTAGCATAAAACAACAGCAACAATAAACAAAAACATCTTACTTGCAACATAAACCAGTGGAAGAGAAATGGGAAAAACCAAAACTGGCCATTGAATCTGATGTAATAAGCATATGGAAGGAAGTGAAAGAGGAAGAAAAATCTGTAAACAAACAAACAAAAATGATTAAATATGAGAGGCTATTTCAAATCAATACGTTCCAATAACGTACAAAGGTAAATAGTCTCGAGAAATCTTCTGTTTGCAATAAACAGAATAAAATTGATCAACTTGCCAAACTGTGCCCACCATAAGTAGTGAGAAGACACTGTCATCATTAAGCACTTCACTCATGACAATAACTAGCCCTAAAAAAATATTATATATAAACATAGATTAATAATAATAATAATAATAATAATAATAAACAGAAAACATGACACTTGACTGACTATGTAGTAATAGCAACGAATTCTTACCAATGGTGGCATACGTGATTACTAAGAATGGAATCTGGGCACCAGTCTGAATAGGAATAGGAACACCTTGATTCAACAAATGGTTGAAATGTGCTACAGACAGAATAGTGCTCAATTCATGTACCAAAATAACACAGTACAACACATACTAAGAAATTTAAAGATATGGTAGTGAATTTGCCTGAGAAGAACAGATGCCACTAAAGTCTGTAACAGTAACAGCACATAGCATAATATAAATAAAAGATCAGTGGAATCCAATCTGTCTGTACTTACGAAAAAGAGTGCAGGTAAAATCCCAGCTCCATAACGCCACCTCCCCATCCATTGGACTCTATAGTAGTACTGACTTCCACTTAATAAATTCTTTACATATCCCATTCCTATAGCAACATAAGCACACACACACACACACAAATAATGATACCCCAGTAAATAACTAGATACACTTACCATAACTCTGAGGCATAAGATCCTTAAAACTAGAAATTACCATCATTTCATATCCCAAGAAATACTTGGTAAGGAATTGTCCAAATGGTCCTCCAAAGCAAGTACTCTCGCTTGGATCTATTAATAAAGAATGCAGATGTAATGGAGTTAAGATTAGGAAAAGACCAACTCAAGATATACCACATTTAGATAAGGGTTTGATAAGAGACAATTACATTATTTATATACAAGTTCTACATATTTGAAGTCCATTATAGAAACAACTATGCTTTTTGTTAAGAACCACATTACAGATATACTACCTGTATGGACAATAAAAAAATATTGGGTGTAGGGAGGGTGAAAGCTTGATTTAGTTCTTGTGGTTAATTTACAAATCCTCATATCGTGTTGTGGGAATCACAGAGTCATTGCAGACTGAGTAACATCAGTGGTTCAAATCTTCAGCACAATAGGTTCATTAGGTTCAATTGAAGTTTAGGAATGTTTATGGGACTAAATCTTCTCCTCTTCCTTTCTTCAAATGCTTATGCTCCATAATAAGGAACTCCACTTATATACATGATGAAAACAAGAGGATGCAGTATTAATTCATTTCCTGGTTGTCATTGTTTATTGTGACACCAAATTCTCCTGCTCTGACCTCCTACTTTGACCTCCTGTCTCATTCATTCAGAATTGTCTCATACAAGTTATACATATTAATTTCATCCAAAGACTCCCACGTATCTTTATTTTGGCAGGAAAGGAAGGAATTAAAGTTCTTTGTGGCAAAGATATTCTAGGATATTATAATACTATACAACATACATACGTAATATCAGATTTTCTGGCCTAAGGCACCTCACAGAAACAGAATACACAGGCTGAGCAATCAAATGTCAATAGAATCTCCCAAATATTTCAATACAATCTCATCAGTGTGTGTCCAATAAGGAACTTCATAATGCATTCTATCTGGGTTAATTTTATGCATTCAACCACACCAATATGTATCATTAGTTACTGCTAATCACTTCTTTTTTTTCAAATACGATATTCTTAAATGCTTTCATGTGCAAGTTCCAGTTGCTCACTAGAGCTTAGTACGTAGTTCTAAACAAGATAGCCAAACTATGCACAACGTCATCAACACATGCTCAGTACGAGTTTAGATGATTGGTAAAGGGGCTTACCTATGTATAATTTATGAACTGGAATACCCAACCTAACTCGTGCAGATCTGGACAGACTGAGATAGCCAGACTCTTGGGTAAATTCAAATATAGTGTAGTCCATGGCCAGCAGCTGTAGTTCTACAAACATATTAATAGAAAATTAAATTGACATGACATGACAGGTGACATGGCCAACCAGATAAATCAGTTGACTGGTTTATTATCAAAGATATAATTTACTCTCTGTATCGCTGCACACTTAACACTTTGAACTATGTCAATTATAGCTTTGGGTTAGTGAAAAAAATAAATAAATAAAACCAGAAAATCTATTCACCAGCTATGTAACCTATATATAGTGTATATATAATACTTATAGCACGAGTCTGAGTACAATATGGGAAAATATTTTATGAGCACGCAAAATATTTTCACGAGCCGAAGGCGAGTGAAAATATGGCGTGAGAGTAAAATATCATTCCCATATTGTACGACGAGTGTGATAAGTGATTTATTGCTTCTTTGAAATTTTTCTCAACCGGTTACAATACAATTTTCATTGACTTTACTCGCTACGCGCGCGCTACAAGGAGCGTACAATATAAACCGTACAATATGGGAGAATACAGAACGCTCGCGTGATGCGGAAATATTCAAGTAAAAATATCAAAGCTGCAATAAATATATATATAATATGTACATGCATATATCCAATTGTGTCTGACCCCTTAAAATGAGCTTTCTTTTGAGCATCTCATATTACAAAATTAATAAATAAAAAAGATCATACACATGTTCAATCATGAGAAGACAGAGTGATCTACCAAATTCAGTTTCTTAAAGTTCAGCCTTAGAAGTCTTCTGAGTCTGCACGAAATTTACACAACTTAGAGCAAAAGACCAGAGGATAGTATAAAATCACATACAGACCATACCAAGTGGTGCAACCGACTTGTACGCTGGGTCTAGGCTATAGGAAATGCAAAATGACCAATTTCAGTAGCAGCAAATAAAAGACAACCAGCTAGACACTTTACCGTCTTAATTCAGTATTTAGTTAAAATACTCGGAACCAGACTCTACTTCTTCAGTGCCCTTTCAAACAGTAACAAAGCTCTTCAAAGTTCTTCCTTTGCCACTCCAGTCAGTGTTAGCAAGCTTAAAAATATACAGATGTACAAACTGGGCAATAAATGTTCGGAGTGCTTACAAACAAAACAACTTATGTATAGAGTGCTTAATTGGCATGGCATGTGAAAACCTCTAAACATAGTGACGCAGTACGACTGATTATTTCGGACCTCTGGGTAAACAATTCCTCTCCTAGGAGGGTGAATGAAATTTATAGACATTGAGAAATATGATTGGGTGATTTGAATGAGCCATGGTACAAATTCAATTAATTGTACGGTACTGGCCTGCCATAGAATTGCATGAATAGTCTTTTCAACAACATACCATAATATTCAAATAGATCAAATAGACTATAATTCTTTCCGAAATCTGTCCTATTAGGTCTGCTGTTTCCTCCCAAAATATACTCTTTCCCTATTAGTAAGTCCAAATTAGGACATTTATTATGTTTACTCCCAGATTCTTCATCGGCTGAACTTTCATTTATTCCTTGTGACATATTTACTGCAGTACTGTTTGTAACTATATCTTCTTGTGTCTCTTGAGTGAGACTCTCAGTAATATCTTGCCAACTTTTTGGCTTCTCTTGCCCCATATTTCCAACAATATCTTCAGTAGCTGTAGTTTCCTGTGTCTCTCCATTGGAATCATCTTGTGTTCCTTGTGGTATATTTCCTACAAAATCTGTACTTTCCTCACTTGAAATCTTGTCACTGAAACTGTCCAACAAATCGAGACCTAAATACAATCCATTCACACCAAAATGGCAGACATGTTGTATGCCTATCCAATTCCAGATACCACTGAAGTTACAAAATTCTGCAACAAACTCTTCTCGAGAATTATCCTGTACATTTGTGTCATCACCATTAGAGCAGGTTCTATTGTAAATATCATTGTATATCTTTTGCACTGTCTTTTCCCTTCTCAACCAAAGTTCACTACTATTAGAATACACTTCCACCTGCAATATAACATCTGGTGGAAATGGACGTTCAGTGACATGGTGAAGACAGTCCTCAGTTCCCAAAATATAAGTAAAATGTATGTAGGCCCAAAGAGAGATCGTTATTAGAGCCTAAATATATAACACATAGTAGTCACATTGGTCATTTACTAACAAGAGACTCAATAGAACAGTGATGGCAAAGTGAGCTAGCATGAAATTGCTTTAATTTAGACTTGTAGTGTTCTCAATAGCGCAGTGATGAAGGTGAACAAGTGAGCCAAGCTAACAAAATTTCACAGAACGGGTCACCAGATTTACTATGTGATGATGCATTGACTGATTATGTTCTTTCAAGTGAAGTAAACTGGTACTGGTGATATTACAAGCAATGCAGTAAAAAAAAAAAAAAATCTATATAATAATACGCTTGTGTGTCAGTAACGATGATGACGACCGACGGTGTGTATTCATGAATAATTCATGAACGTACAGTTCGGTAAAGTATTGTCACCTTGTGTAGGTAAAATATCGTCACCTTGTGTAGGTAAAGTATCATCACCTTGTGTAGGTAAAGTATCATCACCTTATGTAGGTAAAGTATCGTCACCTTGTGTAGGTAAAGTATCCCACCTTGTGCAGGTAAAGTATCGTCACCTTGTGCAGGTAAAGTATCGTCACCTTGTGTAGGTAAAGTATCGTCACCTTGTGTAGGTAGGTAACGTAACCTTGTGTAGGTAAAGTGTCGTCACATTCGGTAGAACGTGCTGGTTAATTACAACTAAAAGCGGGTGGGGGTTAGTGTTCAAAAGAAAGGCTAAAGTACGAAATAGAAGACAAAAGTTTCTCAAAGTAGAAAATAAATTCAGAAGCAGGAGAGATAGACAGGAAAAGGGGGTTCCATGACTCAAGAAGTAGAGCTGAAGATAGGAGAGGTGGGGTAGAAGAAAAGCTGAGATAGCTCAGAAAAAAGAGAGTAGGGGAGAGAAACTTAAGTAACCTTAACCAATGGTAGAGAATGATAACTGAGCAAGATAACTTGTGCTACTGCATTCTTACTTTGCAATATGTCAAGCGCCACTATGTGGCGGGGTACTTGCTAGTATAATAATAATAAAACAACTACAACAATAGCAAAAAACAACAACAAACATTGCACTGCACAAAGTTATGCTTTATCTAAGCTTACTATGCTAGATCATATTAAAGCTAGCATTCATTTTTATGGCAGTTATCCACATAAAAGGTACCATATGTAGTCTGCTCAAACTGAATACAGATAATGAAAATTGGACCATATAGTACATACCTCTACTGTAATTGGTCCTAACACATTCTTCATTGTGATTAGTGCCATCATATTAAAGTAAGAGACACCAATGTTAAACTAGGTGACAAGTTTAGGAATTCAAAGTGACATAGTTAGCAATTAAAATATGAAGAAGCTATAAGAAATACAAAACGAGGTAGACTGCCAATTTTTAAACCGTGGAGCAATCTTTCTAGACTGCTATAAGAGAATAAAAACTGATTCTTTAGTTCCACTGACTCTAGCACTCACCAAACTAAGAAGGAGAATTTCAAGGAACAACCTAAACCATACTGGTACATAGTGTCTATACACTAACAAAGTACGCTTATAGACTATTTCAAATACCGCGTTTCTCCGTCTTAACACTTCTTGGTCCATCGCTACACAACATACAGCTGGTAAGGTTTGCTGAATCAGCGTTTTATTAAATGAGCTTTAAATAGAATATTTCAGCCAAAGCATTAACAATTCGTACAGTACGAGTAGTAGTCCAGTAAGGAGGGGATAGTTTCAACGAAATGGACGGGTCTGTTTGTTCAGATTTGGCTTCTTCTCTGCTTTATGTCGATCGGGTCAGTCGTACGCTTTTAAGTAAAATTTCACTGTTGGGGCAGAGTAAGAAATGAAATTGTATGTGGCTGTCCAAATTTTCAGTATTATAGTAAAACAGGTATATACAGCATAGTATAGGAAGCAAGTTGCTAGACTATGTGCAGAAAATACATTATGTACATTTATATACATTAAAAATATACATTGCTGTTAGGGCTTCAATGACTTCTCCTTACTTTAACCGTCATGCTCAATATTTAACATTATCTGTCATGCTCAATACATTTACCTAGTCATTGATCTTTGGCAGTGTTCGTCATTTTATCGTTTATATGTTATCATTGATTACTGTTTTCAATTCTTTCCTAGTTTTTCATTTTTGTTGTACATCTAGTTATCAATCACTAGTGGTGTGCTTGAGCACAAATGGCGAGCGAGCCTTAAACTACACTATTGTGAAACGATTGATTTTAACAACTAACATTCAAACTACTAAAATAAAGTCGAGTTGTTAAATTACGCATATGCGATAAAGGGGATTCAATGCTATAGTAACCGCTCCCCTCAACTGTTTGAATTGAAAAAGAAGCAACAAAATCAAGTAACGTTATTTAAAATTTTCTTTGTGATATTCTTAACAGTAGTTGTAATGCACAATACTTTCACACAACTGAACATACCTACGCATTTCCTTTGTGGTTTGTCTATGGATAATGAATTTTCAAGTAAATACTGTTGAGTAGGGCTTATAACTGTGACAAATAGCGTATTAACTTACCACCGCCACTAACTCAAATAGAAATGGAGCTCCCATAAGATTTTGAGTTTTAACTGCACCCACAAAACAATTCAAAGAGGTAAACAATTCAATTTCTAAGGTGATATGGGTAATGATCGCTAAACCGGAGGATTCTGTTTAGTGAAGTTTGGGGCGGGGTCGAACACAGAGCGAACACAAAAATACGCGAGGGTCAAAGTACAAAATGACATACGTACGTCCAAACATATATAAAAATAAACAAGCATCCCTGATTTTCAATTGTGTTACCCCTGAGAGTGTCTCGCTCGCTCCGCTCGCTCGCCAATTACAGTTACTCTTACTGTTATATCCAACTTAAACAGTTCTTATCTCAATAGTTCACTCATTTCTGTATAGTTCATGGTAATTGAAACTAGCTAGTACGTATCTTGAAGGTAAGATGTGTTATATACATAAAGGGTCTGGATTGAACTATAATATTCACTGAACTGATTAAGCAAAAAATTTACGTAGCCTTATTTGAATTGTTATACGGAACTTGAATTTTTTTTTCCCTTTTGCTTATTTTTTCCTTTTATTTTTATTTTTAATTCCTATAATGGCTATCAGCTTTCAAAATCATTGCCCCTGACTCCTGTAATCCAGGTTAATCTAATTCCTGAGTCACAGTAATCAGTGTTGAGATTTTAGTAGATGGTATGCACTGTACATATTTATAGGAACTTCATGTCTTGGGTATTTCAACTTTGGCACCAACCTTAGAATTGGTTGATAATGCTGATGTTAGAGAACAGCTAATCTCAGTTCTACTTGAACTTTTATCACTATATCGTAAAAACACAAAAACAATAGAAGAACTTAAAGAAAGGTGAGTTGGTCTTTTCTATATCAGTGTACAAATATGTTAATGTACTGTGCATATTGTATAGTTGGTCAAAAGGAAAAAGTGATGTGATAATACAAAGAGAAGCTCAGGCACGCCTTAAGGCAAGTAAAACTACATATGCACTCATTTACTTGATGTTGAGCATCATGCGAGTTTTGACGGATCTGTAGCCATTTATAATAGTTGGAGCAAATTGATTCCTAGATTACTAAGAGGCCACCAAAAGCTCTCTATTAATAAAGTATGGAATTTAACTTTTATTTAGGAAGACTTAAAATCTGGGGAAAAGGAGTTGGCTGTTATGGAGGATAGAGAGAGGCAACTGGCTCTCAAACTGAAGACAATGACTTCTAAACTGAGGGCAGAACAGGATGAGGTGTGTACTTTAATATGTGGTAGTTGGCTTATTAGATTCCATTTGTGCGTGTGATATGTATTTGCTGGCTGAGTTCTGGCTCACTTTACTTACCTACCGTTAACTAATTACTGCCAATATGCCGCAACCACTTCTTACCAAAATGTATTGGTGTTGTGGAGGTAGAAATGGGTTTGTTTTGTATCTGTAGGTACAATAATGTGCATTACATTGTACTTACATTATATGTACCATATGCACTTTGTATGTTTACATGTCACTTGTTACTCAAGCATTTCAATTGGGTGCTAGATGTATTGCTTTTTGCTGTGATGGTCACAGGTTCGAAGGTTGAAGGTTAGCATACAATATAAAGAGACACAGAGAAACCATGAGAACAAGAAGAAAGAGAAGGAGCTTGAAAGAATGAAGGAAAAAATTGCACAGGTATGGTGATTATGTACTATGGTAGTGCATGTAGCAACTGCATGAACTCAATAGGAATTGCCTATAACAGTCACACAAATACTAGAGGAAACTTGGGATTGGCTAAACTACTATACATCTTTACTCTGCTGGTAGTGCTCCTGAAGCTCATACTATGATAACAAATAAGTTCTTGTGACTTCTTAGACTAAGTACTTGGAGTTTGCACTTGTGGTGCTACATATATTGCTCTTCCATGCACTTGTGCAAGAGGATTATAGTATTCGTTGTACATATCTGTTTGTCTGACTGTACAGTGAATCTGAAGATGATATCAAACTAGAGTTCTTGATGATTTTAGTGTCAGCAGAATCTCAGCCGCTTTCCTAATAAAATCAAGTCAACTTCAGGCTACTCAGCTTCACTATGCTCACTGCTGAAGAATCCTTAATTACTTAAATCCCGATTGTTAGTTTTCTAACTTGTTCATGACAGCAACTTATCTCTGTTAGCTGCCACCAATTCTGGTGCTGACATATCTTTTAAATGAGCTGCAAATCAATTTGTATGTCAATCTGATAGAAGGTTGCAATTCTTTAAATTAATACAATACAACATTCAAAATTAATCAAAGCATAGTGGATTTGGAACATTTACCTTTAAATTAGCTCATCACTATTCATTATCACAATAAAAGCCTATAATTAGTGTTGGAAGTAATTACATCTGTTCTGATTATTGTAGTTGCTAAAATTGTACTTTGTTCTTCATTATGTGCAGTTAGTAACGGATCGTAATCATGAACGTCGGCTTGGAGTAAGCATGCTCAATGCTATACAGAAAGGAGATGGTAAAAGAAAGACATGGGCTAAGCCAGGCAGGTAAGTTAAGTTTACTTGTCGTGCATTGTAATTCAACTGTATATGTAATAAGAAGTGGTGGACATACACAGGCATTTGTTTTACTGGCTGGAAGTGTCATAAGTTGAACAACTCAACCTAGTTTCTTTAGTCAGAATCTGTGTATGTCTTTACTTGTTTTAGTGGAGATGAAGATATGTACAGAAATATTATCGGCAACTATGAGGACCGACAGAAGGTAAAGGATCAGCACAGTACATTGAAGTGCATGATTTTACCAGTAGGTAATGGTGTAGGAACTGATCCTAGAGAACAGCAGTTTGAGGGAGTCTTTGGCAGGAATGGAGAAACAATTAGTGGATTTACTGAATGAAAAACAAGAACTACTGAGGAGAGATCAGGTACAATAGTAATGTTCATTTTGTATTGGGCATTTGTATTACTGCTTTTATTTTAGAGTCAGGAATCTAACTTGGCCGAGCCTAATGCTGAGAACAGAAGCATAACCAGTGGATACTTTCAAATGCCTTATGACATCGTGCGAGATGGTAATTTGTTTTAGCACTCAAACTTACGCAAAGTGCTTTCAACTGTATTTATGAATTCAGGGATAGAACAGAGTGTTCGAGAGAAATGTCAATTGCTGAAGGACACGATGGCAGAACTGAAGCTTAAGAATGAAGCATTAGAAGAAGCTTCGGAGTCATCTGGTGAGGGAAAGTGTGTGAAACATGTCAATTGTGTAGTTTTTTCAATGAACTTTATTTCTTTTAAATTGGAAGTAATTTTAAATTATGAGCGACTATCTACAGTATACTATCACTATTCTGTTCTGCAAGCAAACATCATTGGCTAAAAGTGTAATAAAACAAGGTTCACACACAGACTATGTCCACTGACAGAAAGGCGTTCTTAACATAATTGAAGTACGTATATGTTTGTGTGTGTGTTGTAGGAGATCATACTAATGCTGAGATACGAAAGTTAGAGCATCAAGTCTCAGATTACAAAGACATTATTACTCAACAAGAAAAAATGCTGCTTCAAGTGAGTCTGAATTATGGGGGCAATGGGGGGGGGGGGCAATGCAACATGTAATGTGTGGATGTGTGTGTTTGACACATCTTATTATGTTCATTTCTTACTGATCGCATGCTCAATGATATAAACCAGAGGGTTTACCACACCTTGCATACTAGAAATTACTGGGATAGGCCTGAGCTGTGAATATGCTTATACAGTGAGAGGCTGAAAATGTCATCTGTACACAATGATTGTATGTTTACACAGAAACATCACAGTCCTGAAAATAACCAGCCACCAGTAAGTTAAATTTGGTGCATGCCGTAAACGACAAAAAAAAAACTTTTTTTAAAAAAATTTCATCTAATCTTAGGAGAGAGTGCATTCAGTTCATGATCATAACTTGAAAATAAAGAAGGAGCTGGAATTATTGCAAGAACAAAAAGAAAACTTAAATAAAGAACGTCAACGAAGTGTTGAGGCTGCTCGTAAACTGGACTATGAGGTAGTAAAATGAATGTCATTCGATGCATATATTAATTTATTATTATTATTATTTCAGAGAAAGATATTTGAAGAACAGAAAGTGAAATTTTTACACGACAAACTCAACGTATCCATTGGAAACACCTCTCAAGAATGTTAGTTGAAGAGTAATGGTTGTTGACAAGATATCCATAACACATCTACTAAAGGCAGTTAGTTACAGCATACAGAGTGTATGTGGGCAATATTTGGAGTCCTATCATGTACCTGGGCGTTAATGAAGCCAAATGTTTGTGTTCATAGTGGACTCATTCTTCAACAAGCTCTGCTCCACTCCTGCCAAGCCATTAGACTCATCTCTGTCTAGGTATTTGAACCCCAGTGGTGCCTATGACCCGCACAATTCAAGTGATGTCTCTATATCAGTACTGCAGGACAGCATCTGTCAGGTAACCTAGACTACTAATGGTTTTTCTTGTTGTTCAAGGCTAATATGAATGGGTAATGAATAAGTGTAACCAATAATATATGTAATCACTTTCAATGTAGCACATAAACTAGTCTGTAGTTGTGTTAAAGTGTAGTAAGTAGCAACTGCATGTATAGAGGCAAGTGAAGAGTGTATCGTGATGGTGAAGATCATTTTGTCTTATTGGTAAAGATTGTGTTGCACTTAAAGATCATCAACTCTTGGTGGTAAAGACCACTTATCTTGGTGGTATAATAATAAATCTTGTGGTAAAGATTGCATTTCTTGATCATGTATATTGATATTGAAATAATATATCTTAGTGGTAAAGACCACAAAACTTAGTGGTAGAATCAATAAAGATCACATATCTTGATCATGTATCTTGGTGTTAAAACCATGCATCTTGGTGGTAAAGATCTGATGTTTAAAAAGTTGTACTTTATTTAGTATACTAGTGGTGTGCTTGAGCACAAATGGCGAGCGAGCCTTAAACCACACTATTGTTAAACGATTGATTCTAATTACTAACACTCAAGCTACTAAAATAAAGTCGAGTTTTTAAATTACGTATATACGGTAAAGGGGATTCAATGCTATAGTAACCGCTCCCCGCAACTGTTTGAATTAGCAACAAAATCAAGTCACGTTATTTAAACTTTTTCTCTGTGTAGTAGTTGTAACGCACAATACTTTCACACAACTGAACATTCCTACGCAAGACTTACCTTCAATGTTAGTCTAGTGGACAATGAATTTTCAAGTAAATACTATTGCGTAGTGCTTATAACTGTGACAAATAAACTTACAACCGCCACTAACTCAAATAGAAATAGAGCTCCCATAAGTTTTTGAGTTTTAACTGCACCCACAAAAGAATTCAAAGCGGTAAACAATTCAATTTCTAGGGTGATACGGGTAATGATCGCTAAACCATTGTATTCTGTTTAGTGAAGTTTGGGACGGGGTCGAACATGGAGCGAACACAAAAATACGCGAGGGTCAAAGTACAAAATGACATACGTACGTCCAAACATATATAAATAAACAATCATCCCTGATTTTTCAATTGTGTTACCCCTGAGAGTGTCTCGCTTGCTTCGCTCTCGTCAATCAATTATAGTATATATTAGTATACATTCTTTTATTATAGGTAGACCTAAAACAAGATATTTCCTTATGTTCTGATGATGGAATGCTAGTACTCAATGAAAGGTACAACATTTAGTTCATGGAACAAATTCAAATACATATTTTTCCCTTAGGCCAGGCGAACTCGCTCGAGACGTCACTAAGAACTCGTAGCTCGTCTCATTGATCAAGGAACTAGCAAAAATATTTTAAATCCTGTCTTAATTTACCATTATAATTTTTGTTGAACACTGAATTTCCGTTGCAACATCTCCACAAGTCATCTAAATCCGCATTATATTTATATAGAATATTATGTAATTTAATCATCAATTAATCAATATTTGTAGTAGTAGTTAGAAGTAAGAGAGTGTTAAGTGTTCATATTTCCAGTGATTTTCTGAGCGCAGAATTCAATTCTGTAACCATTTTTAAGTGATTCTTTTTCTTTGGTATTATAAAGAAATTAGGATGTAAAATATTAATGGTGGTAAAAAAAGAGTTATTTAATATTGTAAGTTTTCGTCATTAGCATCATCAAAGCTGGTAACCAATTGTAGCTTAATCGTGTCGGAATGTTCCTCAGAATCCTGACTGTATGTTGAATCTGGAGCCAATGTCAATGTGTCTCTTTCTTTAGCTGTTTTCTTGGGATACACCAAGCATGTAAGGAATGAGAAGATGAGATTAAATCCTATTCCAAACATGCACATCATCACTGCTCGCTGACTCAAATGAACATTGTCATACACCCAACAGTTTCCACGATGACCACATTCATATTGCCAGTATATGCAGGCCGAGTCGAATATAGCTCCGAACACAACAGGACCAGGAATAGAACCTATCACGCGAAATGATATGGACTGAAGTCCAAGAGCTAGCGTCCTCTGTTCTTCAGCTACACTCCTGCACATGAAATTTCATCAATATTGGAAACATTGAATGCACATTAAACAATTGAATAGGCATTATAACTATTCTGTGCTCCAGAACAATTAAAATAATAGCAATTTTTTTTTTTAAACAGCCAATACAGTTAATCATAACTTAACCCAATTAAAATGATTCATTTTACAGACAGAACAGGCCCATAGCTCTAAAATTCTGCCCATTTAAAGAATAAGGCATTCAACAATCCACCTTTAATTTAAGCACACTGTTATTGAACTTTTTCGGATCTATGTGTATTCTAGAACCTTGGACATGAGACAATCCCAGTCCTATTTGAAGAATCTGTTTTTATATGTTGCTTTATTAGCTTTGCTCCTGTAATAATGATAATTTATAGGAGCCTAAAAACAACATTCTCTCACCTAACAGTGATGATGATGATGGGGATTTGCAGAACAAAGAGTAAGAAAATAACCAGGGCTACAATAGCCAAATACAATCCCAGTTTGTTGCACCCCACATCACATTGCCCATCTTCAGCAGATCCTCCAGAACTTCCAGAACTGAAGTCTATGCAGTGGCAGTCTTCAAATGTCTCCTACAATGGGATTAAAAATCACTGAAGTACATATCTTGAAACCATTCATACTTACTGCTGTTTCATTACTAAGTTTTTGGCAGCCTGCAGTACAAGGAGAGAAATATGTCAAACCATTTTCACCACACACAGGTTGATACAAGCTGGAATTACATCCACAGCTAGAAAAGCAGCTGTCATTCAATCTGTGAGAATTAGTTTCTTCAATAGACCTATAATAGTGGAACAAATAAAATTTTGCTACCCATTTACATAACCAAAATTTTCTCATTCAAAAATAACTATCAAGACTATGAAATTAGTCTTCATAAAGTATCTCAAACACACATCAGCATTTGGTTGTTGGAATTTGATTTAAAAAACTGACTTCCTTAATCAGATAAACCATATAAAGTGTTTATAATGTTAGAATTGCATATAAAATGAAAAACAGCAACAGCATTTTACTACACTGGAACAAACAGAAGTGTTAGAGACCTTTATGATAGACAAACAAAATAAGCTTACATGAGGGCATACCTATTTGGATAAGGTTGCGAGATTCCTGCCAAATTTACTGTCGGACAATGAACAAGAAATATTAGCATGGGTCCCAAAACAATCACACTGACTAGGCAGTTAATGAGAGCAACTCGGCGACCCTTGGACTTGCTCAGGAATGTGAGCAGACCACCAGCGAGAACACCAGCACCTCCACATGGAATAGCTAAAATAAACGTACATGGAATTATTTAACTAGTGGCATGCTTCAGCACATTAACTGTACACTAATCTGCTCCTCATAGCGCCTTGAAGATATTTAAAAGGAACAGGCATGGAAGAGAGGTTACAACCATTTGCTGAGAGTAGGCTACACAGCTAGGGAGATGTTTTCCAACCACGGGTGAATTTTAAAAGTGCACTGCCATTGGAACCTGTCATCATTCACCCTCCCCCCTCATTCCAGTGTTACCTACTTACCTATGGCCCCTACTGTGATGCTAGCAGTACTTGATGTTAAGTTGAATTGAGCCTCCAAATATTTAGGAGCAAAAGACACCACTCCTGAAATTACAAGAGTAGAAAAGCTGACTGCCATGGTGATAAAAACCCAACTAGGAGTGAGAAGCACTTGCTTTAAATGTCTAGGAAAAGCTTTCACCTTGGTGGCTAGGTCAACTTCATCCAAACCTCTGTCAGTACCTTCATAAACCTGGGCCATCTCCTGCTGTCTTACTCGTTTAATTTCAGCACTATCTGGAAGAAATTTAGGAAACATCAAGAAAGGAATGGCGAATATCCAGGAGAAGACAGCTGCCACAATGAAACACAGCCACCATGCTCCTACCCATGTTGGGTCAGTGGTCTTCAGATTAGTTTCTGTCCATGGGTCCACATACACAGACAGGAAAGCACCTCCTAATCCATACCCCATAGCTGGCCCAATCACAGAGAAAGCATAAAACACTCCCAGATGAATGGACACATACTTCGGGTGAATGATATCATCCAAGTAGCCTGTTCCTACTGTGTACAATGGAGAAGCCCCAATCCCAATCAATATGTTTCCAAGAAAGAACAGGATAAGAGGAATGTTGTCAACAGACGAACAGAATGAATAAGTATGAGACTCCAAATCACATAACTCTACTTCTGTTGTACCAGCGTCTGTTCGATAAGCTCCAAATAAAAACTGGGGTAGTGAAAACACAAATGATCCTAAGAATACAATAGTAACAAACAATATTGATGATAGATCATCAGCAGTATAAACTCTTTAAGTGGTAAAGATAATCTACCAGTGATGCTAACTCTTTAATAGAGTTTGCAATAGTGCTAATCAAATCAATATTTAAAAACAACAACAAAACTTCTGTTAGGTATTAGCTAGACAACATTGAATAGTGTGTGTATGCATTCTTCTATTGTATGTATTACTAGAAATTAACAATAGCTTACTGTATCAATATACAACTCAATTATCTTGAGCAAATATCTGACACTCAAACTTCCCACTAAGCATATAGGTTGAACTTTAAAGATCCACCATAATTCACAAAATTACATACCAAATCCTTGTATGATGAGACAGGTTCCCAGCCATCTAGGTCTGTGACCTCGACCAGCAAAATAACTGACAAACAGCACAGAACATACCACAGCAATGTCGTAAACACTGGCTATGAGACCAGCATAAACACTGCTGAACTTGTAGCGACGCTCGATGCTGGACAACACAACAGAAGTAAATCCTGAAACAAGATTACAAATATACACCATGAAATAAGTACTCATTCCACTATAAAAAATGTGTGTAACTACATTTTGAATTATCAGTCTGTGATTGGATGATTAGAGAACTCGTTAAAATAACAATGAAAACTCCGACAGTTGCCACATGATGGGCCCGAGCTACAATTAAAGCCTCACACACAATACAAATAACTTTGTGTTGCTGAGCAGCCAGTCTTCACTGCATTGGAATACCCTTTTATGCTTTCACTCTGAGCTGGAGCTATAATTAATCAACAGAAAACTCTCTTTATCAACTGAGGTTCTTACTTTATGTGAACTAAACATTAAATCACTTGTGGAGTACACATAACATTGCTTATAACGTCTAGAACAATGGCGCTAACTAAACTGAAACAGAAACTATCAATGATTTATCAATAATATCAAAGAACCAGATGTACAAGAATCACAAAGAACTGGGTCACTACTAAAGAGTTAAGTCATGGGACAAATTTCTACACTCACAATTGAGCAGTACTACATAAATAGCGAGTTATAAATTCAACGCTGTCTTTACCCTTTACCCAATCATATTGTCACTATCGTCCGACTAGTCAGGGGCATGGCCAAAGTATACATTTATTCTTCAGTTATCATACTTACCAGATACTAAAGCACCTTGAACGCTGCAATATAGGCAAAGAATAAACGTAAAAAACTTTCCTTTTCGAAAAATCTGCATCCATTTTGGATTAAACCTGCCAATTCCACAATAGTACTCGACCGCTTCATCAGAAACAGTCTCAATTTCTAATCCAGCTGTACTAGTATCAACAACTAGATTTTCTGCTGGGATTATAGGCTGAATAGACTGGGAGGAATTAGATAAATCGCTGCTACTGCTACTACTAGTGCTGCTACCACTCACAAGGATACCCCTCCCCGACATAGTAATCCTTCAGCAGCAGAGTTAAGCAACCCAGCCCACCACTCAGACCGTTCAGCTATTTAAATATTCGCGCGAAAATGCATGCGGTAGATGTGTGTGTGTGTGTGTGTGTGTGTGTGTGTGTGTGTGTGTGTATGCTTACTGACTGCAACTTATCATTAGTTGGCTCCTCAGGTGATAATTAAAAAATTAATCACCATAGAGATGAACAGGTAAGGTCATTTAAAAGAAACATCTGCCCAGCTGAACTAAGTTCTACATCTAGCCACAAGAAATGTTCTATAAGTTTTTGCTTGCTATTCTTCTTCTGCAATCTTGTAAGTTAGTTATACTCACACATATTCCACTATTGATTATTTTATCGATACTAGTTCTTATAGTGCTAGTTAGCACTGCTGATCTAGTGCAATGTGTTGATAGCTGCACTTTTAGGCCTTCAATACTTGCACCAAACTCCACCATAGGAGACTGCTGTGGTGTGCAAGGAAAAAATGCTGAAGGTTTTATAACTGGTGGCGGAGAATCATGTATTAGCTGCTCAAGATTTAGAAGTAAGATAATTATTTTATTAATTTTTATAATTATTGAAGAGTAATGCATTATTTTTTCATTCACATTGTACAGCATTAAGTGCTGTCATAAATATTTCATCAATCCCTATGGTAATATTTCTCGGCTCAGAAGTAAGGATATTATGTGAAGTCAGAATTGAAGAAATATTGTGCCCTTCTGGTAGTTTTTTTCTTCAGTTGCCAAATGGAACTGTAATTACTGAAATTATAAGTGCTTCGATGTCTATCATTGAACTAAATATTGCAGCTACTTCTTTAAAAGATTTTGGGAGGTATTACTGCAATATATCGATTATATCACCACAGTTTCCTAATATTGGATTACGTGCTTTCGAAGGACTTCAATTACAAAGTAAGCTCTATGATAATTTTTTTAGAGTCCTAGTACAGTTAAGTATTTATTGCCACAGTAGTTCTGAAAGATCAATTTTGGTTGCATGCTAACAAAGATTCTTCAAATTTATTATTCTGTGAGAACTGTTAGTACAAAAATTTATTAGTAATTACCTATGGTGGTTATAACAACATCAACGTCCCGATTAATATTGAAATCTCTTTTTGAAAAAGCCTTGACATTTTTTTATTTGTTGCTGCAAATACATATATAATATGCTAGCAATTTTTTATGTTCACCTATTACAATTTCTAGTTTCTGTGCCCTATGTTTGATGAAGAGAACAAGTTTCACTGAAAATTAAGATGAAGATTCCAAGTAGCTGTGTCCTAAATAATTATGACACATTTTATGTACAGTTCCCCCCTCTCCCCCACCCCCCCTGATTAATTGAAAATGAATAATTAATGTCAAGGTGTCTAATCCATAATTCAGAGTGGATGCATTTAGTAAAAAAAGCTGGGTAAGTATCGTGGTAGCACTGTGTTGGTGTATCATGAGTCAGCAGTTTGTCATTATTTGTTTTCCTAAACAGCATAAAATTAAAAGTTATTAGAGTAATTTTTTCATCCTGTTTGCTGCTTTTAGTTTCACCACCTTCTGTAAGTGCAACTTCAACAATGCCTGATGTAATAACATCTGTATCAATGAATGAAATTGGACCTACTCTAATACCCGCAGTGCCAACTGTATCCATAACAACTCCCACTACAAACATAGGTACAGCAGTCTCTCTGCCCACAGAAGCAGATTTTATGCCCACTTCAACAATTTCTACTGCAACTCAACAAGCAATACCTGAAATAACACCTACACCAACTATTCCAAGCCAGACAACAATTGATGTTTCTACTGACGTTAACTTTGATTTTTCACCGGCACCTTCATTTGAGTCCATCGTTAATCAAATAACTAGCAGCATTATATCTACAGTTGATGAAATATTCGTAACATCAACTGTATTGGTCTTACCCGATTCATCATCATCGTCTATGTTCTTGCCATCACCATCACCAATACTGCCAGATCCTACTATATTCTGTTTAAAGTATCCAATTATAGGCCGAAAATTTAAAATTACTTGCCAATCTAACAAACTGAACCTGAAAATGTTGTGGACATCAAGAAGTGGCAGAAAGATACGAAGCAATAAGAATATTTTAGTGGGCAAAACAATCAGAAATTATTTTCTAGGGAAGTCCAGCTTGACAGTCTATTTTCAGCCATTTTTAATGGAACACATTGGAAGCTATACATGCTGGACTAATATTGACTCTGTAAATGTATTAATTTCAACTCCAAAAAAATGAAACTATTCCTTTGCATTAACTTTTTCATATCATAAACTATACTATATCATGAATTTATTAATGTAGAGAAGTGAAACTATAGTAGTAAGCAATCTGATTTATGACTACCTATGTATATAATAAATAATGTTATCTACCTCTACTCATGACTGTTGGTAAAAAATTTTAACCATATGATTATTGTGTTTGTAGCTAGTTAGCTATAGCTAACTATTGAACTAGTTACAGTATCTAAAGAAACTTAGTAGAGATAACCTGGGGCGCTGGGCTACGCGTGGAACTTGCGAACACAACTACACCGTGCCTCAACTTTAATTAATGTGTTACATTTACAACTGTTCTGGGTTTAGATTAAAAAACAAACAAACAAACAAACGGAAAGAGGTGGAGCTCGCTAAACGACCTTTTACCAAACGAGATGGGGTGAAGTTTAGAATTGGAAGAGAGATGGCTACAAATTCTCCTCCTGCCTTGTCATATCGTCAGACTCCGGTAATGAAGGATTACGTTCTAACCGAACGACTTGGATCCGGAAGCTACGCTACCGTGTATAAAGGGTTCTCGAAGGTAAAACTTATTTTATCGCTGACGTAACTACCCAGTTAACTTAGAATTGTATCTTAGAAAAGGGGAGAGCATCCAGTGGCAATTAAATGTATTGATAGAAAAAAGTTGACTAAATTATCATCAGATAATTTATTGACTGAAATTGCTGTCATGAAAGAGCTCCACCATGAACATGTTGTGAAGTTGAAAGACTTTGAGGTGAGTTACCACAATGGTTTTGTTGTACTTCACTTTAATCTAATTAGGCTAACTCTGAAGTACGTATGGCCATATTGTTGAACTACCAGACTTGGTTATTATTATCTCAATATTTACATTGACTCAACAATTACTGTTTACTTATAATTTTGTGAAACTACATAACTTTGTGAGCTTAAGTATCATGTGGCTCACTACATTTATTTGAGATACGGTGCACAACCTGATAAAGGTGTTGCGCTTACTTATATCTTTCTTGACCCAACTACTAATACAAAGCTGAAATAGCAGTTTATTTGTTGGTAATTCTCACTGAGATTTGGCATAGATACACAATCAATTCATTGACACTGCTCTTTTTCCAGAAGTTGCACTACTCTTTGTCAATGACAGTGAGGTCTTATTTTTTTATGTTTAAATTACTAAATGAGTCATCCTAACATACTTGGTGTTGCTATTTAGACTGGCACATAACATCTAAAGCACTATTATGCAAATTCACTTGGCTAGTTTGAATGTTTTATTTTTATTTAGATAGTCTTATAAACAAATAATAAATGTAAGCTGTTAAAGGATTAGTGCCACTGCAAGCATCCTTTGAGTCACACAAGTGATCTATTTCGCAAGCTATTTGATAATATATAGTAGTCGATTAATGTATCCCCAAAAGTTGTTAAAATGTTTGTTGTAGTGAGCTTCAGCTGGCTACAGTTTATCACTGAACATTTTCATTGAATTGCAAAACCAATTGGACCATTACAATAGTTCCCCTATGAAGATTTTATATGGAGCACTATCGTATTAAATTTGTTTTTTCTAATATAATACAGTTTCTTATATAATTTTTATTATTATAATTATCCTTATAGTTATTTCTTGCTAAGTGGTGGAGTCTAACTGTGCCTGTGAGAGTTGATGTACCCTCTGAAATGTAATTACAATAGCTTTTATTTACTGACATTTTGGTGGCCACTTACGGTAGACATAATGATTATAATTTTTTATTGAAAATTCAAAGCCTCCATGTGTACGTACACAATTTAAATTACATGTGTTTCAAAGCAAGGAAGTCCATTTTTACTGCTTTATTTATACTCTGTGTGTTTGTGTGTATATGTGTGTAAAAACAATCAGTGGAATGAAAGTTACATCTTTCTTATTTTGGAATATTGTGATGGAGGAGACTTATCCATTTTCATTCAAAAGAAAGTTACTCTGGATGAAAGAGATGCAAGAAAATTTTTGAGGCAACTTGGTAATTATTTAAAATTAGTTTAATGTGTGAAACATCAGGTCACAGATAAATATTTTATATCTGGTTTCACTGGTCCAGTGCCACCTAGTAATGTGTGAAACATCAGGTCACAGATAAATATTTTATATCTGGTTTCACTGGTCCAGTGCCACCTAGTAATGTGTGAAACATCAGGTCACAGATAAATATTTTATATCTGGTTTCACTGGTCCAGTGCCACCTAGTAATGTGTGAAACATCAGGTCACAGATAAATATTTTAACAGGAAATGCAAAATCCAGATTAGTTTGGATTTATTGTTCTACGAATGTCATGATTTATTGCTGGTATAATTTCACAAAATAGAGAAAAACTGAATAAATTCTAGTCAATTTAAAAATTTCTACAACCAATTTTCAGTAAAAGAATTTATGTCTGGTCGAGCAATTTTTTTTGGTAATTATTTATTTGAGTAGTAGTTTGAAAAACAAAACAAAAAACAACCCAGCAATTTTCCCCAGTATTTGTAGCCATACACCACATCATTCATCAAAGATAATATAATTTAGTCATAAAATGGCGTCTGGGTGGTCAATGATAAGGTAGTAGACCTGGATTAACAGCAACTTGAGCACAATTGCATGGATGGTGAGCGCATGAGAACTCTTTAATTCAATGAAAGAGTGGATGAGGTATAGTCAAATTATCATGCCAAATCCAAAATATAATCTGATTACAAATTTTGTAAAATTGGAATGTAAATTAGGAGATACCTACACAAGTCAGGATAAGAGGTTAAATATTACCAGACTTTTTTTTTTTTACTTGAACATTTTTTATTTCTTATTTTTGTATTTCCAGCTTCAGCATTACAATTTTTACGTGAGAAAGGGATTTCTCACATGGACCTCAAGCCTCAGAATCTTCTTTTGACTGGTCATGGTAGCAATACTATATTGAAAGTTGCGGGTAAGTTACTGTACCATTTTAAAAAAAATCACTAATAGAAAAAAATAATTTTAGGTTAATTGTGTATGTGGTAAAAGTTGGATGTTTGCACTGTCAGTATGGATCTACTCATTAAGTAGCATTGTACTAATATACATATTGTATATGCACATATTTATGTTCATAACACGGAATAACTTTGTAGATTTTGGCATGGCGCAACACTTACATGCTGGAGACTTGTCTAAAAAGTATAGAGGATCTCCTCTCTATATGGCAAGTGGAACCCACCAACTTGTGAATTCCTCATTTTAATTTGTCATTACTATCGTGTAGGCTCCAGAAATAATGTGTGGCCTTCCTTACGATGCTAAAGTAGATCTATGGTCAGTGGGAGTCATTCTATATGGTATAGTAGCATTACATAGTGCAATCATATTGTATGTTCATTTGTTTATTTTATTTATTTTGATTGTGATTCCATAACAATGTAGAAACCATTTTTGGTGAAGCACCATTTGCTTCCAAAACATTTGATGAGCTGGAATCTAAAATATTAGATTCTGCACCCGTGAAGGTATAGCAGTAGAGTTTATTTTTTGTGTAATAATTTTTGCACTTTTTGATCAACTTATCAGTGCTTTCTCGTTTATTATTTTGTTAAATTAGCATTCGATGTTATTTACTATTACAATCAATCAGAAATTGATAGTTTTTGTTGTTTTAATCAAGAGCTATCAAGCCCCATTAAGTAAAGAGCACTACATACGGTACAACATTTCAATATAAACCTGGACTATTCTGTTCAAAATTTAAAACTGAATTATTCTGTTTAAATTTCAAAAACCTGAATTATTCTGTGTTAAATTTCAATATAAACCTGACCTTATTCTTGAATTATTTAATGGGAAATTTGAAATAGCCAAAGTAGTAACTTTTTGTTCTCTTGATTTTGAACATCAGATTCCAACTTCATTGAACGTATCTATTGACTGTAAAGAACTTTTGGAACACTTGTTCCAAAGAACACCAGAAGATCGGATTTCATTTCAAGATTTTTTTAATCATCCATTTGTGGATTTGAAACATATACCAGGGCCACAATGCTTGCCAAATGCAGTAAGTTTGCCAGTAGAATGAGGCTGCTAACTTTAACACTTTATTTTTGTTCTTATTATTTATTTTTTGAGGGGGGAATCAAGTTTTTTTGTATATTATTTTGGGGGAACAGGAGGGGGGGGGGGTGAAATACAAGTTATAATTTGTGTATATGATTTGAATAGTTCTTTTTTTCACTGACATACTGGCAACTGAATTTGGTATGCATTAAAAAATTGCCTTTAGGACTGTAAAGACTAGCTGCAAAAAAATAATCATAGTTTCAAAGTACCAATATGAGGTGTATGAAATCTTTCTATCTTTAAGTGTTAACACAATTATTGCAGCTCCGTTAGTTCTATAATAAATTCATATTCATTATTGTGCCAATAAATTTATGAATACCATCGTCATTCAATGATCTGGATGTGTTACTGAATAGTTAAATATATGAAGTATAGGGTATAAAAGTTTTTAAAATCACTTTCACTTCAGCTCAATCTACATAATGGCAAAGTGTTGTGACCATTTCTTATGTGAGCAGAAGAGTGATGGGTGATATATTATGTCATTCAAAGAAATATTTTTGTCACAGAACAGCAATGCATGCTAGTGTCAGGGTGGCTCAGTTTATATACATTCACCACTCATGGGTGAAACACAAATAGAATATATGTAATGAGCATGTGTGACATGCCCGGTCATGCTCAGACTAGATGTATGTATAAGAAGTGGAACACTGACATTGATACATATGTATGTAAAAATAACACAAGAGAACATGTCCATTTATTGTTATCTTAGAAGGTGGGGCTGCTATGAGACGGTTCTACAAATACTGTGGAAGTGATTCTACACTAGACATTAAAATGGTGTCTACATATTACAACAATGTGACACTTGTGTGCATGTCTATAAAATGGCAGATGCAGTTTCTAGTGTATAGTAACGTGCTTGAATCATACATGTACATAGGTATGTACCTACATATGTACATACATATATATACATGCATACATACATATACAAGCATATATACATACATAAATGCAGGCATGCATATTAATATACATACAGGCATTACTAGCATGCATTTGTTCTTTAATTTTGTTTAGAGAGAAGCAATTAGGAAAGCTGTTATCAAGGACTCAGAAGGAAGCATTAAAGAAGCTCTTGAGCTCTATACTGAAGCTATAGAATACTTCATACCTGCTATGGAGTGTAAGTTTTAATAATAGAACTAGTGGTGCGCTTCAGCATAAATGGCAAGTGAGATAGCCTGAATATTATTGATAAATAGGGAAGATTTTTTTTTACACATTTTCAGTAATAGTGTTAAATATCAATGGTAGAGAGCTTACTGTGTATGAACTAAATCAATAGAATTGACTTCTGTAGTTCTTTCAAAAAGGTTAAGACAAACATTTTACAAATACATGTATATATTTGCTGCTTTTTTTAGGCTAACTTACAGCTTCTTTGGTTACTATAGCAGTAAGCAAATCATATTTTAGGGTTAAGCTCAAAACTGCGTGATAAGTCACAAAATATTAGCATGTGGTTACTATGGCATTAAAAACCCTTTACCATACTCAATTTTTTAAAACTCGGTCGTGTTTTAGTAGCCGAGTGTTTTTTTTATCGAAAGTTACTGATCATTTATATACATTGTCAGAATGTCTTACTACAAAACACTACTCAAGAAAAGTGAGGTAAGAAAGTAAGTTCATATTTGTTAGCTAAAATTAATGTTTAATGGTTATATCTCTTGAAATAAACTTTTTGTCAGATTTTAAAATGTTGCCTCATCATTGAGTTACTCGTGCAATGGCTTGCTCACATCTCTAGTATACAAGTATATAATACTTGTAACATCTTAAGCAATTCCAAGTATTGAGCTTATTTATAGCGATTTACTTGTAATAACTTAGCATGAAAAGGTTTATATTTTTACTGGTCTTGAGTATGAGAGGAGTTGAATTGTAATGAATAAATTCTATTATGTCCTTCTCATTTAGTTTACATCCAATATGTTGCATTTAATGTAGGGAAAGAGAACCAGCCTATTCGTAAAGAACTTAAAAGTGCTGTAAGTCTTATTGCAAATTACACTTTCATAAGTTTGTTTTTTATGTGTTTAACAAGCCACACCCTATATTGTTCTTGTTGTCTCATGATTAAATCTTGCAATTGCACAATCAGCAATATGCACATTCTTGTCTCAAGCAATTCAAATGTGCTGAATGTTCACACGGCAATGCTTTCTTGTAAATTCTATCTGTATTATAACCAAAGTTAATTATTGAAGAAAGTATAATGAGCTATGAGGCATCTTTTACACACAATTACTTTAGTTAAAGTTTTTTTTAATCCTAGCAAATTGTGTTGGATTCAGCAATGATATAGAAAGCACTGAGCATGTCGTAGGTGGTATTTCTTGCCTTAAAGCTAGAATATTCATAATATTCATCATTCTCTGCTGTCTTGTATGCCAACACATGAAAACAATATGTGTAGGTAACTCAGTATATATCACGTGCTGAGGATCTGAAGCAAATGCTGTGTGATAAAAGGCCTACAACTCGTCACCCTGAAGCTGAATCTCTGCTCGGTAAATGTATGTAATTGTATATATACTACTATTATTATTATAACTTTGCAGAGTTTTTGAAGAGCTCTAATGCGAAAGTGAAGGCTGCGTACATGAAGATAAGCCTGGCTGAAGAAGCAGAAAAACACTCTAAATATAAAGCTGCTTTTGAGTTGTACAGAGATGCGGTAGAACTTCTTTTATCTGTGCGAGGAGGTAAAATCTGCATACTAGCCGCATGTTGCAAGTAATGTCTGTATGTATGTTTGTATGACTTAGTGTACAGGTTTAAAAGGAAAAAAAAATATAACTTTGATTTTATAAATCAAGGGTATTAATTACGATTGTTTTCTTGTGATCTTAGACTGTACTTCACAAAGACAAAGTTTACTACTTCAAACTGAGGTTAGTTATATATATGTCTATACACATACTTTTAATAATAATAATAATTATATATAATGTATATTATATATATAGGAAAGGCTAGCTAGCTTGTTCAGCCCCAAGATAATTAGCAAATTTGATAATAAGCCAGCCTGAAATGGCCTGGCTCATTTTAAGACAGTCTTGGTCATTCGGTATTGTAAATTACCCATTAAAAAAATACGAGGAAAGTTGCTGTTCAATTGAAGTAACACAGGAAAAGTGAAGTACAAGTAGCATGGAAAATAGCATGGTAGCTAAGTGAAATGCTATGGGACAAGTGCATATGCTTGAAAAAACAAAAAACAAGCTGGCCTACAGTAGCGTAGTGATAGTATGGGTAACCATGCTATTCAGGAGATAGCATGAGCTATGTGATTGAAATAGCACTCGGCGACCCCGTGCTATTCCTTATACAAGTAGTATGCTGATGTCTTGTGTAACAAAGTTCTGATTTAATTTTGTAGTGCTGGGCTAACTTATTTGCCATCACTATGTTACTGAGTGCACCACTAGCTGTGCAATTTATGTGCATGAGTTGTGAGGAGTAATATTGTTCTCACTCCATGACAACTTATCGAGTATACGTCATTTGTGATCTTCAAGTCCAACTGTTTTGTCCATTACAGCAGTATTTTTTATAGTACCCCTCATTTCCTGATTTTTTTTAAATTTTTTTTTGTTATTTAGATACAATTTTATTTGGTTAGAACTGAGGAAGTTCAGGTGCTGAGTCGAGTAAGTGTATAGAAAAACAACAAGCAAAGTAATTTATTTTTAAAATTTCAATTTGCAGCAAAGACCACGATTTGGACTACTACGAAGTCTGAGCAACACATCTGAATCATCAGAATCACGTAAGTGTAGTTCTACCTGAATTTAAAACATTTCCAGCCCACATCAGTCTTAAAATGAGTTTTTGGTGATTTAAAGCGAATAATCTGAACTGATAGTAGAAAATTTCCATAGCATTTATATAACTTCAGCTAAATGGCTGTAAGTACATTTTGTTTATCTGATTCAACAAGTTCAATGTTAAATTTTTGTTTCTTACTTGCTGTAGTAGTTGTGAAATTTTCTTATATTTAGGTTGTCGGGTCCAGTGATTCACAACAGGTCACATTCAACATTATCACAATTGTTTTACTCTTTGAAATTTTTTTTTTTTTTTTTTTTGCAATTTTAATCACTTGTATTGATGTATCTGTGTGGAAATAATTATTTAGAAAAATATTACCAAAATTACCAAGTAACCTAGTGCAATCACAATACAATTACTAATAGCTCACTCAGTTGCTTTCCACATGATAGAAACAGACATGCATCCAGTTTTTAAAGCTTTTACTGTGTAGATTTAAACTTTAATAGCTACCAACTAATCAACTGCACTCTTCATTTAACCTATATTCTAAGGAATACTAGTAATACTAATAAATATTCTTACATTAGTAGTGTTTCAATTAATGCTTGAAACACCACACCTACAAACTTTCATCTTCTGGATGAAATTAAATACATTTATTAACTCAGTTACCCATTCCTCAATATAGAAAAAGTAAGACTTATTTTCCACTATCTGTTTTCTGTCTCCTGTTTATATAAAACAACAAAACACACTCTATAAGTCTTTATATTATTATATTAATTACTTGAACATACAAATTGACTGGATATGAAGTAAAAAGTTGATTTAAAAATGTAATTGTACAAAAACAAACAACTAAGTTGACAAGTGATGTTTTAAAGCCAGGGATTTCATAATCTGAAGCTGAAAGTGCTGAAAACAACAACAACAACATTAAGTACATTAAATGTTCGAAGTCAAGCAAATCTACTTTAATGTTAATACAAACATTCTGAGTTAAAAATAGCAAAATAAAATATTATGATCAATGACAAATTACTATAATACAAGGACCACGCACTACCTGACTATTAGATATGCAAGGGAGATACAAAGAATTGACACAGTGAGTGCTCTCACTGAACAAATTGATTACATTCAAATATTAAATCATACAGCATTGTATAAAATTTCATTCCTGACATCATGAGGATGCTAGAAGCAACATGGATTGTCGATGTTTGATAATCATCGAGTTCATACAAGAATGGTATGAAGTAGAGAAGAAGTGTGTGTACACTATGTACTAACCTGGCGAAATCCGGAGCACTATTGATAACATAACGAAAATCTTCAGTACTAAGACCATCACAATTTTCATCCTTATTTGCTTCATGAAAAATCTGTAACAAAATTTAAGAATCATGATAATAAGTTGTTTAATAGTTTTATATACATAGGCATAGGTGTAAATCTAACCCTGCCCTCTAGCTATCAACCTAAATTGAATGGTATCACTATAATAGGAGGAATAGTGCATACACGCTAAGTCCCTGGTTTAGAAAACAATGTATAGCAATGATCAACTGTAGGTACATTATTTTCCCCTTCCTTAATTTTCCACCCCAATTGAAAATTTTTATATATATAAAAATTTAAATATGAAAAATTATTGCCTTACTCTACAGTTAGTTTGTTTATTTCTTCAGCATTAATAGGTTAATTGGTGATGCTTCCAATATTTTTATTAAGGAGAGCTAGTATTAATCCTTTGATCATTAGATTAAAAAAAGAAAGAAAAAGATGGAGATCTGATGCTTTTATTCTACTGATCAGAGGTCCTCTCTCACTCCTGACTTGTTAATACAGTAGACCCTCAGTTATCTGAACCCGTTTATCCGAACTCTCGCTAATCCGAACACCATATTTTGGGAATTATAATGATATTCATTGGAATTTTGCTGTGCATTAAATAGATAAGAGACTAAGACCCCATTCAAAATGACTTATTTCGAATATCCGAACATTTCAAATATCCAAACAACCCTCAGTCCTGAGGTGTTCGGATAATTGAAGGTCTACTGTAATTGAGACTGTCACCAGATATAAAAAGTAATGTACGTATATGCCTTCATAAGAGATGCTCAAGAGAATAATCATCTTACAAGCTTTACCATGTAAATAGTTTTGGGATCACTAGGCTAAGGCAGGTCGTGGGGAGTGAATACTAAATACTGTAGTCTACCAGGCAAGCACCCATAGCAATTGCCCATTATAAGGTCTTCAATATTTTTACTATCCTATCCTCTACTACTTGATTTATTTACATCAGTTTCTGATACAGCTCGTTCTTCTTGAATCATGGATTCTTTCACCTTCATCTAACTCTCCTATTTCTCGAGCTCTCTGTCTTTCTATTCACGATTGCGGATTTAGACTTTGTGAATATCACCTTCTAAATTTGTTCCTTACCTATTCCACCTGCTTTCAGTTACAATTAGTCGTCTTTATTAATAGCCTTCATTTCAAATGTGATGATGCTTTAATCATTTACTATGATGGGACACTTTACTATTCAGTTTGAGACGACACTTTAACCAGCTGAGCTCATGAATTATTCATGAACACACACCATCATTATTGACAAACAAGCATATTATTATATAGATAGAAATTTTTATCAGTCAAAAAACAAAAAACAACAACAGAAAAAAGACATCAAGTTTAATTAACAATGCAATATCTAACCAATCTCAGACAACAAATTTTCTTTGCAAATGTGTAAAATGCCGTTAAAAATTTTTACGTAATGATTTTTAAGAACCATACTGTAAAAATATGTACATACATGTATGTAGCAACAACAAAAAAAACAGTGACAATACACATTTCAAACTCACAGATTGAATTATAATATGTTTCTGTTCACTGTCAATTTCTTCGTCTGTGATAGCATCCAGCATACGGTTGAGATCATGTTCACTAATAATTCCATCACTATCCATATCTAAAATGGAATCACAATAGCCTTCAATACTTAATTCCAGGACACATCCCCACATTGCTTATACACATAACCATACAGAACACAAAATTTACGTCAGCTTAAGACCATACAACTAATATAGAATAAAAAAATCACTGCAAGATTCTCTCCCTCTATCTATATATGCATATATCCTATCCTCACACGACAACCTACCAAATATTTGGAAAGCATGAAAAACTTTCTGTTCAAGAGAATTCTGCAAGAATAACAAAAACCACAACAATAAATAGAATACAAAGTGGCAAAGTGAAAAAAAAAATTGAATATACAATAATGAACAGCCAAAAACATAATACCTATTACAGTAGCACTTCAAATTAACAAGTGATTAACGTGCTTCATGCTAAATTGGACTACACACCTATAAGGATAGGCCACAACTAATCGTTCCATTACAAGCAAAGATATTATCTTAAACTACTTTCAAATGACTGAGTAAAGTGGACTAGACGAGCAAACTAAGTTCCATTATGTCAAAGATATTGTATTATCCTGAAGATATTATATTTTGCTGAGGATATTGTATTGTGCTGAGGATATTGAATTATGTTGATGTTGGGGAAATGGCATGTGTTGAGGATATTGTATTACACTGAGGATATTCTATGATACTGAAGATATTGTGTTATGTTGAGGATACTGTAATTGTATAGGTGTTTGCCGAGCCAGGTAATTATCATCAAAAAGGACTTTTTGGAAGCAGATGAAGATGAATCAAATAAAAAGTGCAGTATTAGAAAGTAACACAACTACAACGAACAAAATTAGAGCATCCTGAATTACTGGATATGGCATATTGTACTATGTTGAGGAAACAGTCTTTTATTGAGGATATTGTATTGTAATGATGAGGATATCCTGTTGTTATGTCGCTGTATTTTTTCATTTATACTGTCAATAATAGACCCCAATGAACACCACGTTAGTCAGTGTCTAGTTCATGTAAGGCTAGCAGGAAAATAATCTCGTGCTAATAAAGGGACAAAGCTATAGCAACTGGTCATAAAATACTTGACTTAATTTACAACAGCATATTTAACTATTATTGATATATGAATAAATACAAACCATTTCATTTGATAACAAACAATGAGAAAGTACATATAAATACTGGTGTATGTATGCTATGTAATCAGATACCTTTGGATTAAAAGCTGACACCATGTCCAAAAACTCCACAAAAGTCATCATTCCAGTGCCAGAAACTATGAATATTTCACACATTTTTATGCGAAACGGATTAGCCTACATAGGTAAAACATGCAATGCTCAATTGAAAATTATACCATACCTCATTGAATAAGGAGGGATATTTCAAAGACATACACATGAGTGGTCTGTTCCACACACAAATGGGAGCGAGCCAGAAAATCGATCTGTGCAATTAACTATGAGTAATACGTGCTTTCACTTTTATTTCTTTCCTGTAAACACTTCCTTTTATAAAGAAAATGTGACGTCAAATTTTTATACTACTACTACTTTTTATAATGAACAAGTCAGAGCTTAGATTAAGGGGGGGCAGTGATTATTTGCTCTTCCCCCTTCTGAAAATATTAAATACCAAGTACTGAATGTTAATTACAAGAACTGTGTAAATATATTTATTAGCTAATTCTGAATATTTATATAGACAGACAGACAGACAGGTAGACTGTAAATCTCTTCTAGCATACTGTCAGTTATTCTTTTAATTTTCTTACCCGAAGTGCTGGCAAATTTTCTGATATAACTGATATAGGAAGTGCTACTTCTGTATTAATGTAGTCTTCCGATAAAACAAGTGGCTTAAGACGTTCTTCAGCTATTGTTGAATAATTCTCATAGAGCTGGCTGAAAACTTCAAATGTGCTAAAAATAATAATTGAAAGCATCAATCATACCTTATATTATTACTCACATATGTGTGAGTGTTATGGTGGTCAAAATATATATAATTGGTTGAGTGCAGAAGTGTGTCATATAATAAAAACAAGCAGTATGAGAAAGTTTAAAAATCCAAAAAATGTATTCACTATAACCCTTCACTTACTGATAAATTTCAGCTCTGTTCAAACAAGTAGAGGCCTAAAATAGACACAATAATAAGTGTGCCAACATCATTTCATTAAAAACAATAGTAATCTAATATAGCATAAGATAGAGTGAAACACTAAGTATTTAATAACCATCTGAAGATTCTCTCTCACAGTGAACTATATGAATCTTAGAAAAGATGATACATTAGTGTCTCCTGAGGAAGATTTCAGCAATAAGCTGAAATCCAAGGTTACGGTTAATTAAATTATAATTGGCGAGCGAGCGTAGCGAGCGAGACACTTACAGGGGTAACACAATCGAAAATCGGGGATGTTTATTTATTTGTATATATGTTTGGACGTACGTATGTCATTTTGTACTTTGACCCTCGCGTTTTTGTGTTAGTTATGTGGTCGACCCCGTCCCAAATTGCACTAAACAGAATCCTCTGGTTTATCGATCAGTACCCGTATCACCCTAGAAATTAAATTGTTTACCGTTTGAATTCTTTTGCGGGGGCAGTTTTTCTATTCGAGTTAGTGGCGGTGGTAAGTCAATGCGCTCTTTGTCATGGTTATAAGCCGTGCGCAACAGTATTTACTTGAAAATACATTGTCCACTAGACTACCGCTAAGGTAAGTCTGTGTAGGTGCATGTCCCAGTTGTGTCAAAACATTGTGTGTCACAACCACTACTTAGCTAAAGAATATCACAAAGAAAACGTTTAAATAACGTGTATTGTTTTGTTGTTGTTTTTTTCCCTTCAATTCAAGCAGTTGCAGAGAGTTGGTACTATGGCACTGAAATCCCTTTACCGTGTATGCGAAATTTAAAAACTGGACCTTATTTTCAGTAGCTTCAGTGTTAGAAGTCAAAATCATTCATATAAAAATAGTATAGTCTTTAGGCTCGCCATTTGTGCTCAAGTATAATATTGGCTGCATAAACAGAAAATACTGCTGAAATTAATAATAGTGCCCAGATAAACCTCAATATTTGTATGTTGATATTAGTATTCTTTACTGAAATTACATTTCTTTCCGTGATTGTATAAATAGTTTAGTTATAAGCCCTCTAAGTGGACCAAATTAGGCTAAAACATTAGGAAAGAAATCAACAAAAAAATCGACTTCTTTTTATCTTACAATATTCCTAAAATGAGCAATATCTGCACACTGTATGACATAAAGTCATCTCTAGCATATCCTTGAATCTTTAAATCGGCAGTGGCCATTATAAAACATCTTAAGATATGATTTCATGACACGCAAGGACAATCAAATAATTGAATGAGGTTTAAAAAGTGAGTCTAACTATATTTGATGAATAAACCACCCATAAATAGAGTATAGCACATGTATACTACATATATTATAAAGTTCTCATTGCACTCTTTCTAAGGCAGTCATGGTTTCGACTGTAATAAGTACCAAATTAGTCCAAATATCCATTATTATACTATTGGTCCCTTCCACAAGTGTTGTGGCACATTTATAAATGTACAAAGGGAAATCTAATTGTTACTACACCTTGTATTATACACACCTCCAATTCAGTCATAGTGTCTTCTTGAAATTTGCCTTGTTTAGAACCCATTGATAAATCTAAGAAAATTACATAAACGACGCCTACTGCAAATGATAACCAACACACTCAAAAAAAAATTTCCCTCCTACTATGTATTGCTATACCACAAACAGGCACCAAATAAATTGACAGTGACCTTAAATTTATGCTAGTACACAAGTGATAAAAGCCAAAGGCTGGGTTTATTTTCTCATCACAGGCTTTACAAGTAATACAGAATGAAAAACACAATTGGTTGTCACAGGGATCGAACTCAGTACACACAATTCCACATAACTTCGTCAAAATTACTTAACTGTCCCTTATCTAATTAGCACATTTAATTACCGTAATTAGCACCTAGATGAGGAAAATTGTCTCTTTCTTCGACAACTATACCACTGCTTCTAATTTCAGAGCTAGAAGTAGAGTACTTTTTTAATACTAGGAAAAAGTATTAGTGTTAGAGGATATTTTAGTCGAGACTCTGATAGGCTAGTGCCACTGTTAACTGAGATCGCCTGGTTAGTGTCGTCGTTCTCTCCGGAGAGAGTGGTTCGAACCTGTTTAACTGTAGCTCGCTCCTCTCCACCTCTATGTAGTACCCAACATAACCCTAATAGCTTAGCTAATACAGAAGTACAACCTACACAGCACAAACTCACTTCTCAGCAGATATAATACACTAGAGCTTGTACAGTACCAGAGCGCCAACTGTCGTCGTCAAACTATTTATCACCTTGCTCCCTATTATAAGTTCGTTTGTCTCAGTTCCCCACCCACCAATATAGGGAAGGAAAGGGTCGGCGACGGCAGACTATATAGTCGTGTATGACGACATCTTCCGTTTGACTGCGATTTAGGAAAGGTAAAGGGTTTGGCAATCTGAAGACTGCTAGCGCGCGCAAAAGATTAAAAAAAAAAAGAAAGGCTCGTGAGAATTCTCAGTTTTAACACCGTACCAAATTGAAACTCTTGTAGCCCTGGTACTTTCTCCAGTGACTCGACTTAACCTTTTTCTTTCCTCCCCCCACCCCCAGTGAAAAATTCTGTATGAAACTGTTTATGAAGCCCTTAAAATGAAGGAGAATAAAGAAATGGTTGCCAATGTAGTAAATAGAATAGGAAACAGAACAGGAATATGTGTGATGATATTTAGTGACCAAAAGGAAATAAGGATGATGTGAATAGTGGGCTTGAGTATGTAAAATAAAAAAAGAAAGGCTCGCGAGAATTCTGTTATTAGACCGGTAGAATAATATATTTTTGGCAGAAGTTTGCATCGGAATATTAGTTCCATTTTTTGCTCTTCATATTATAGTCAGCTACTTGTTGGCTTTCTGTCAGCAGTAGGAAATTTGAAATATTTACAATTATATTTTCACTGAATTTAGTAGCAAAAATACCGTGCAATCAGGTCCATCGTATACTGTATTGTTTCTAGCTATTTTGTATCAAGTAAAATTCATAAAATCACTTCTTTGTCATGTTCAATTTCACTGCTGGTAGTAATTGTTTAATTGTCATTTTCAAAAGTAGTACTTTTTTTGGACAACTAGTGCCACTCAGAAAATTCAAAAGAACTTATTATGATATTGAGTTAACATGTTCGTATGTCGAAGTTCTGAGTTTCAAGAAAGTGGCTGCAAATTCTAACATGGATTTTACTGGATAGAACTCTGAGGCAGATAGTCTGGTACAAGGGGTGAATGACAAATTAAGAAATTTGCTCTCAAAATGGAAAATTAGTATGGCTCTGATTATGATCCAGTCAAATTAAATGAAACCAAACCAACAAACAGCAACGTTTGCCCTGTCTTACTGCATCTAACATTATTTATGATGTTGAAACATGCCATGATGATATAGGTTCAAAGATGACAAGACTATCACAAGAGCACCCACAAAATTAAAATGCATATGTTGTGTTTTTATAACATTTAAATAAATACACCAAATATTGTATTGAGTAAATAACACATAGAATTTAACTCTAATTAATTTTTTTAAATGATATGCTAGTATTACTGTACATAAGTCTAGTGAAGAAAGTAATTTGTAGAGGTGACATTTTAGGGTATGCATTATTATTGTTATTTGTGGTGAATTTAACTCTAATTAAATTTTTTTTAGTGATATGGTAGTAGTACTGTACATAAGTCTAGTGAAGAAAGTAATTTGTAGAGAAGGTGACATTTTAGGGTATGCATTTATTTGTGGTGATATGCCATAGCTCAAATATTTCCTAGTGATATTTTCTGGTGTTATGTAGTTCACCTGGTCAAGAAAAAGTCGTTCAGCCTAAAAATTCAAGTCTACCAAGTCACTTTATTTCATACAAATCTTTGTATAGGAAGAAAAGGCTTGAAAAATGTGCTTCCTAATTACATGCAATGATCCCTGTTCGACTTCACTATGTCACTAAAAGATCAGAAGGAGATACCAACTAAAAATGCCCACGAGGAAGGGGGAGGGAAGGAGTACAGCATAAAATAGCAGCAATCACTGTACAATTTTTAGTATAAAAGTTAAAATTTGTATTTTTGGCAAATACATTGCGCTAGTATATGGGTAAATAAACACAATAGCAATATGCTTCATCCAACAGACTTGCAGAAATTTTCATTTGTCAGCATTGTATTGCTAATCAAAATAGGATTTTTCCACAACATACAAGCAGGATCTCCACTCGCAAGAATGCCTTGAAACTGCACAATGTGCTATGTCGATATCGGACAGTGACAATGCCCTATTATGGTAAACTTGTAAACATCTCAGTCAGCAGATCAAAGAATATGCAAAAACCAAGGACAGCTCAAGCATTTTCAGCAGCAGTAACAGAAAGCCAAATATTTGCAGTTGAGAGTGACCTGGAGCCGAAAGACGCCTCTCGCTGGAGACTAAATAAACATCTCTAAATCATGTATCTAGGAGGGGAATACACAGCTCGAATCAAGGTACTCAGTGTTCCACATATAGTGGGAAGGCATAATGGATAAAGTAGTGAATTGGCAACTTCACTGGTGGTAGGGTCAGATTATATAGGATTTAAAGTCACATTCAATCATGGCAAACGTTAAGGTTACGGTATACAGTTTGCTCATTAATTATTCATGAGTTACAACTTTTGTTTATATCACCAACTATATTATTTTTATGTAACTAAACTTAAAACAATGAAAGTTTGCTGTTAAAAGTTCCTATTTCTTTAGTAGTCAGCTCTTCATAGCGAATAGGCAGCCCAAGATCGACCTCCTGCAAATATAACATTTTCGGCGTCAAATTACAGCATGGTCGTCAACAACTCTGCCGTATAGGCTGCACTATCTAATTGTAGGAACATCATTGCAGGGCCAGTCAAAGATCAAGATAAAATGGCGGCTCTAAGGCACAAAATCGTGAATATCTGAAGATCCATGGCCCATTGAGCCAATAGTGACATATATTTCCACTTGTCATTCTTGGATAACTTGTATAGACTTTTCTCATCCCTTCTCTAAACCATCATTGTCAATAGAACTCTCATGCTCTGCTATAAAAGAATGAAGCATGGAGATGTTTAGTTGAATACTCTCTGGAACTGAAAATTTGAACTTAAATTATCCAATACCATGAATAAATTGACATCATATAGTAGTATTGAACAATGTTCTGCAGATAATTTATTGTAGAATATGCAAAAGCTACATATCTTGAGCAAACCAACATCTAAATATGGACCTGTTTGTTGAATGTAAATTGTTATGAAAACTGGACATGTAGATTAAGGTATTAATTGAGCACAAAGCAAATGATAAATTGTGCATCACGAGACATCACAACTTTTACATTATTCATATGCAATTGTTTTACCTTTACCTGAGGGTGCAAAGCTTATGGGTGATTTGGTGTCTGAAAGCCATCAAATTCAATTTCCTGATCAGTTATCAAAATCTGAGGGCAATTAACTGAAATATTACCAGTGGAAAATCAATTACTGAATTTGGAGACACCAGCTGCATGTTTAGAAGGAAAGGAATTAACTCATACCTATTTAAAATAGTAGTCAGTGTGACACAATATTTAGCTTAATGTGGTCAGCTCAAGCACGAGTATTAGAGGTCACATTGTAAAATAGAAGTGACAATAATTGAGGACTAGAAAACTTTTTGGAAACAGGTGCTCACTTTTGAAATATTGCAATGCAAAAGCACTTTACCCGAAATAATAGTATCTAGAACTTCTAGTATAAAACTTGTGGGTTATTTATCTCATTGTGAAATATTTACAATTTGTTGTGATAGGTTTCACGTTTTGACATATATATCCATCATGTATGCTCTTTAGTTAAGTTTTTTTTGTAAACAATCTCCATGACAAGTCAGTATTTAATATAGTTGGTGTAATCGAGAGTAACAGTGTGTCAGACAAAGTTCTGTGGCTTGAACCATCATGCTTTTATTTGAACTCATATGTGCCAATAATTCTACCATGAGTTCTGACTGAGTAACAATAACGTGCCTACTCATTTTTTTTCTTCTTTAGAAAAACCAGAGTCCCTGAGTAACAACATTTTTACCATTTTTGTTACTGGTACAGAATCATATTGCGATTTTTTTTTTGTAACTAGATTGGCAACATTAGCCACAGCTCCAGAACTTCGTAATAATACAACAGATAACATTCCTTTAAGGCACTTTCTGTTTTAACAGCCAATATATATATTTATTTATTCCACCCTAGATATCTTCAATGATATCTTTAGGTACATGACCAGTGAAATAACTCAAGATATTTTGTACTGGGCAAGCTCATTAACCTTGTAGTTATAGCAACCTGGCCAAACTTTTCAATTTTCTGGTTTTTACAGCTACCTTCCTCTGGTGTACTCTGCTCAACAGGGTTAGAGCAGTTGCTAAAATGTCAGGCTGGGGGTGTGGGTAGCCCCTACAACCAACTTTAGCTATGAGTTACCCTTCCTCTAGTTAACTACAGTAGTAAAGATATCTAGTGTGGAATAAACAAGATATTTCACTCTTCCAGAGTGTAATAAGTGGTTTATTCCACATTAGATATCTTCACTGAAGTAGTTTGTAGGTAACTCTAGGTGTAAAATTGGCCATGAAACTCACTATGGGCTTCCCACATCCCCAGCTGATATTTAGTAGCTGCTCTAACCTGGCTGGATAGGCTCCAATTAAATGACTGAATTTAGTAAGTGATGAATATTTATCTAAACGGTCAAAGTATGTTGTATAATGTAGAGACCTAATAAGTGGTCCCACCAGGTAGGGTTAGAAATAAAATTGCAACTGCTTGATATTTCATTGTTTCAATCACGCTTGAGTTTAGTGGTTGCCTTTTAAATATATTTATATATTGTTAGGTTCTTGGGTTCAGTCTACACATGTTCTTATGTTTAAGGGTGCCTGAAGCGTAGCAACAGGTTTCCATTGATTACTGGATGTGCTTGCAATAGTAGAACTACTACCAAGCTTATGTAATAATCCTCGAACTTGAACATAACAATTTATAAATCTAACCAAGTGGTCCCACCAGGCAGGGTTAGAAATAAATTGTAACTGCTTGATATTTCATAGTTTCAATCATATTGCTTAGATTTTAGTGGTTGCCTTTTTTTACTTACAGATGTTAGTTCATTGGATTAGTATGAGTAATAGCATGGGTAACCGTGCTATTCGGGATTAATAGCACGAGTAACGTGATTGAAATAGTATGAGGCGAAGCTGAGTGCTATTTCAATTGCTTTACAAGTGCTATTGACTCCTAATAGCACAGGTTACCCGTGCTATCACTCGTTAATAGTAGACCAGCTTTTTAAAAAGTCTTTTGCAATTGTAGCTACACTGTATCGTTCAGCCACTATCTCCTTATTTCAGGATTAGCTTCCGCTGGAACTTTCTTTTCATCATATGACTCCTCCTAATCTGTTGTAAAACATTCCGTCTAATACTGGCAGAGGTTCCGTGGTAAAGAAGGACATTGTCTCCAACTAGAAACTGTACAATTCCAAGGTTAATGCTCTACGCGTGCGCACTTATCTGTACTATTTCACTTAGTTACCGAGGTATTTCAATTAGTTACGCGCTATTTCACTTTCCCCGTGCGATTTCAATTGAACAGCGATTTTCCCCATACATTTTTGAATGGGCAAATTACGCGACGTACTATTATGTTTCAAACAGTATTGCAATATAAGTATTATGAATTTCATTAACTAGACCAATTTAGATCAAGTGCACATAGTACAAAAATTGTATGATATACTGTAATCAGCTTAAAAGAAAACTTATTTCAAAATTTAAGTTCTTACGTGCAATGTCTTCATATAAATCATAAAAATGTTTTGTACAATATATTTTTTTAAGCGATAAAAACTTTAGAAGTACCTACAAAACAGTAAAAGAATCGATTATACAGCCACACAATAGAAAACTGGAATTAAGATTACTACCTGTGATCTTTTTTCCTTGTAACATTGGTCTTCTATATGAATGTACTCCTGACGAATACGAGTAAAATATATTTTATAAACTACACACACAAAATAAGTTAAAAAGTGAACACACTTGAAAGTTGAAACCAGATCATACTAACAACAAAAAACAAAAACAGGGCAGGGTGTGTGCATATTACTTCCAGATTAGTGTCCTGTGTGCATAGTGCTTTTTTTTTAGCGGCAATTAAAGATAAGCTACAGATGAGATCTATGTACATGGGAGTTCAAACTTGGAAAATTCAGTGATGTAAGTGACACGTGTGTTTAGTTCTAGTCAATTGGATGTTTAGATAAAAATTGGCTTTTGAAGTCAAATTTAGAAAAGACAATTTGTAGTCATTGAAAACTAAATGTAGAAAGATGGTGAGAAATCTGTAGAGCCTTGAAAAAGCTTGATTGGTTGTCGAGAAACTACATAAACTGTGCACCTCGCTTATTACTTCACTTAAACTGTATTGCCTTAAATTTTAGCTGTATAAAAAGATTACATGACCAAGAATAAGCTACCATATTCAAATTGTTGTAACATTCGTTTAAAAAAAGTTATTTCACAAACAAATACACAAAAATTGCATAGGTCCTCCACCCTTAGGTGCTCATCAGAATAAAGAAAATAATGGTAAATAAACTGGGGCACACAAACTTAACTTTTGAGCATAGCAAAGTGGTTGAAAGTGATCTATTTGAGAGAAGAATACTTATATAAATGTACTATAGTAATGATAAAAATAAGACAAAACATTTGACAAAATAATCATATTAAAACTTTTCAAAACCACTCTTCTACTTCACTCTATCCGGTTATTTCCCTAACCGAATTTATCAGTCCTTACTACTATTTATGTACACAACCAATCTTTACTTAAATATCAATCCTTACCACAATATACGTACACAACCAATCTTTACTTTAATAGATGGTAATCTCCAGAAATAGAAAGTTAAAGACTAAAACATTATGGCTAAGCAGCACAGTGGTATCAGTAATACGTATGTGGCCAAATTATTCAGTGTTCATGTGTGCTCTAGTCACACCTTTGATTAATTGCGTAATTTATTGATATGCTATTCTTAACACATACTATTGTAAAACTCACTTTCTGAGTTTTGTCCTAATATTGCCATGTCAAAATCCAAAAAATAGTGAATATCATCTGAACCAAAGCTGAGAGAAAAATAATGAAAATATAATAATAATGACAATAAATAAATGAACAAATAAATTGCAAGGTAAGCTTACAGAAATTCATGATCATGTTCTTTAGTATGGTGGTGAACAGTCTTTGCAATCATGTCAACCACATTCTCAGATGCAATATTAATGTTTTCCTATGGAAAAGTATTAAAAAATGTGCAAATAATATATACTCATAGGGTCTTAAATAGGAAATATTGGTAGGGTAGGGGAAGATCGGGCAAGTCTTTCGCTTTCTTATATAATAAGTTACAAGGGAGAGAGGAATTTTTTTTTGATCATTGCAAGAAATTAGGTGAAATTATTGAGCTATGTAAATGTGCACTTTTAGGTTCAATTTCAAGAGCATATGACAAACAGCACATTGAAAATATTGGGGAGGGAGGAGGACAAGGCGAGGAGTTTGGGAGGGACAGAAAAGATCTGGCATGAAGAATAAAACAATTAGAAATTTGAAAAACAGTCGCTCACTTTTAAACAATCTTGACAAAACAGTTTGAACAAATGTGCACTTCTTTCTTCATTATCTGATGCTTTTGGATCATATACTATGCTACATAAAACAAATTTAGAACTTCATTGTAGCACCCATTAAATATTATGAAATCGTAAGCACGTGTAAATGGCGCATATGTTATACAAATAATATACTGATGGACCAAAATTTGGTTCTATATGCAAATATTTAAGAAAGTATATTTTTGAACTATGACTAGATAATTTGTTAGCTAATTTGGTTTCAATAAATCACTAAGCTATTCAAAGAAATTAGTTGATTGAGAATACGTGAGATGCATAACGAGTCTTATAATTATGAAATAATAAAATAAAAAAACCCTATAAGAAAACATGTATTTCATTGCACTTACCAATCATAGTAGACGAGTTGGCTCATAAGTAACCTCTTGCTTACATACAATAAATTAATCTTGATCAGAATTTAACTTCATATGAATTTGATACATTCTCATATAATGTGCCCATTTTAACCCTATTGCTTTTTTTTTTTTTTTCATTTTGGGCTAGTCTAAGCTTCAACAATCTACAGAGAGAAATTGGCATTTGGGATTGTGGGGAATTAGAATCAACAACACCATAGAAAATGTATTACAATTAAGGGAGTGCAAGTACTCGATTATATGAGCATTATTTGTATAATTGACCTTATAATGTACTAATTATTGTAAGTACGTGTAGCAGTGTTTCTCCTGCAAGTCATTGACAAGACAAATCTTTTGTCACTATAATAAATATTATACATCATAATATTTACCTTGGCTAGCTGTATGCATAGTGAGTAGCATTGTAATTGGTTTGCGAAATTGATACCAAAACTAGCCAACTATTTAAAAGCTTACTCATGAAAATAAATAGCGAACATCACATCTACAGACACCTTGAGTTCTTCCAAACACTTATCGGAATAATCCAGCATAAGTTTTATGTGTTCAAGAGTGTGATAATGTCTACCCTTCTCCTGATAATTGTCGCGAATAATGGTCCACCATTTTTCATACACCGGTGGAGGTATACCTAATTTGCTTGTAAGTGCTATCCATTTCCTTTTCGCTATTGCAATCACACCACCTTCAGCATCCTCGACATCTCGACCTCCCAGGCACTCCATTTGTTCAGCATCTCCACGTGTATACGTCTTTAATTTACTTTCATCAACTGTGGGTGTGGCCACTAAGTAATGGGCGCTAATTAGAAGAATTGTTACGCCTTAAGGAAAGTTGTTCGTAGCCGCCGGGTAGGGCTTTCTTCAGAAAAAAAAAAGAAAAAAAAAAGAACTAGTGTCGGTGTGGACCTATTTTACTTGGGTGCGACTAACGTACCAGTGGAAAAACGATGTCCACGAACTAACAAGTATTCTTCTTTCATCTTCCTCTCTACTTTCCTGTTCTTGCCTTTTCTTTTAATTTATTTCTCCGGACTTAACCGGTAAGCTCAGTTTTGAGTAAGATTATTGGCATTTTGGCATGAGTTTGTGTACAATTATATTGGGTATTTGGTATTATTTCGAGCTCGAGCTGTGTTGTCAATTTATGAATAAAGTTGAGCCCTGCTAGCAATATACTTAGGATTTATATAACCCAGAAGCTTTGTTTTGTATAGTATTAGTCTTAGTTCCATATTTTTTTAGCGTTTTTTTGTTGTTTTGTTTATTTTTTGCAAACTACGGATTGCCACCAGTCTCTTTAACCACTAAACTTGAATGGTTTGGAGTGTAACATTGTACACAGTCACAGTACAATATTTAATAATCGATGTGTTGATTTTAAGATTGCGTTCATGAATTGAAATTTTTTTTACTATAATTGTAAAAAAAATCTCTTTCATGAATGCTGTCTTAAAATACCTCTAGTGCATATATACACTGGAATCAACTGCTATTTGATGATGAGTACATGCCGAAACTATTCTGATAGTTTGTGTGTGGACAACTCTATATTCAATTTTGTCTGTCATCAAACACTGGTTTGTCTATATTTGCTTGCTGTCTGTCATGTTGGTATAGTGAGCATGAAAGTGTTAGTAGATGACTTCATGTAAAAACTGCATACTAAATGGTGTGTTTAATATACATTTGCATAGGGTTTTCTTCATTTATGGTCTGTTGTTATGTCTCAAGGTGACAAGGTAAGGAATTTTAAAGCTATGTCTAAAAAAACTAAATATATCTTTCTCTGCTTCAGCGATTTCGAGAAGAAGGAGCAACTTCAGGTTTGTAAGTTCAATATTATCCTTTTTTTGTTGTGATAGTCATTTTATAGTTGTTTACTGTGCATGTGCTATAGGCGTTAATTCATATCCAAATCCAGTTGAGCAAGATTCTGCTGCTAAAAAGGTATGGGAATACACATTTTTTCAGTTCAGTAATTGTATTAAGCGAACTTACAAAAAATTGTAACTGTAACATTTTTTGTGCGGTTTATTACTTAAAGGGGTTCCCCCTTTATTGCATTCAACTCACTTGTCCCTCTCCCCTTTACCCACCACCAAGTTATGACAGGAATTAGAGCACTTACAGTGAATGTGTTGACTATTAACTAAATGGTATATTTTCAAAAGCAGTATCAACTGGTATGTTTGACGAGTGCTTATTTTTTTGAATGAGTATTGAATGGTAGTTCGTAAACATAGCATACTATATGTTGTATGAGAACCGACAGAAAAATGTATATATATTTATTGGAAAAAATTGTCATATGGTCGCTCTTACTGTCTCACTTGCCATGGGAGTGTTGAAGCATGCAACTAGTTGTCATTTAGGCTCAAAAGTAATAGAACTTTCTTGTTAGTGATAGAATTGTTACTTGGGCTGAATATAACAAACGAGTATTTGTCAGCCACTTAGAATAAATTGTGTGTGTACTTTTTATTTTTTGGCCGTTATCGTGGCTTTCTTTATTACTGAGTGGATAGATTTATTACGTATGCCATCATGGCGAGTTTAAAGCAACTATACATATGTAGAAATGATAGTAATATTGAAGTATTATTTTGTAACTAGCGAGTACCCTGCCACACAGTGGCACTTGATAAACGTTTAGACAGTAGGAATGAAGTTGATTAAGATATTTTTATCGATTGTTATTATATTTTACCACTTTCAGGGTTCCATTTGGGGGGGGGGGGGGGGGGCAAAGGGAGGCACTCACCCCCTCTGAAAAAACCTTTGTCTCCCTAGAAATCCTTTAGTATTACTTTTTCACCGTGCAACATGAAATCAGCACAATTTTGCGTATGTTTCTAAGCCCTGTTAAATATTATACAGAATCTGTATTTTACTTCATTACCCCTTCTAGAATCTAAGAGAGTTGTTTTTGCCCTTCCTAGATTCGTTTTCTGTATGCCGCCCTGACTTTGGTTGAGTTACATACATCAGTCCTCTTATTTTCTCGCTTACTTTTCTTGACCCACATGTATACACACATCACTGCTGTCGTCATTACTGATGATATTTTTACCAACTCGGTTCAGCTTTATTCACACTTACCACTGGTTTTGTTATTATCTCGGTTCAGCTTTATTCACACTTACCACTGGTTTCGTTATTACTGACGTCGCTGTACCGACTTATTCTAACAACGCTTATACCAACTTATTTTGACAATGCTTTACCAATCTGTATCAGCCATGAATTATTCATCAGTATACACACAGTTGTCGGTTGTTATCGTTCAGACAGACAAGTGTATTATTATACAGACACATGTAGCTTCTGTTATACACTGACAACATTTTATTTTGTTTACTTCTGTTTGCAAAAGTGTATGCAAGTCTCACTAATCTAAACATTGTATCTTACAATTTGGTTAACTTCAAGTACATAATTTTATTCATTTTCATATGTAATACAAAGATTCTACTAATTGTAAAAAAAATTTGGTTTTATATGGGGTTGTGATCCCATATATTAGATCCCACATTTTAGATAGATGAGGTTTCATCCTACATGTGATTTTTTAGTATAATTGACAACATTTTTGCTTTTCTAATAGCCACGCATGGATGAACAGCCTCAAATAGCATCGAAAGTTCTCCACTTGAGAAATCTACCTCCAGATGTTACTGAGGGAGATGTGGTGGCTTTGAGCACACCTTTTGGTCATGTAGTGAATGTTCTTTTGCTAAAGGTGAAGAACCAAGGATTTGTTGAATTAGTAGATGTTGGTGCAGCTTCTAGAATGGTTAACTACTATGCTACTGTACCAGCTTGTATCAGGTAAGTTATCATTTGGCATTGGGTTTTGTAAGATGTTAAAATATATGCTCACCCGATTAATTATTCTGTGAACTCGAGATCTAAATGTAATTGTGGTAGCGTCATTGTCAAGTGAGACAGTGTTGTGGGGGGGGGGGGGGGGGGGGGGGGATAATTGAAAATTGGGTTTTGGTATGTACATTTGGTACGTATGCCCTTTAATACATGCATAGGCTCCTTTTTTCTCACCAAAAACAAAAACAGTTTATTTTAAGCTATCCCTCAGTTCTGATACTAAAGGACTACGTAAGTCTTATTTCAGGGTTAGGCTCAAAACTGTGCTGTAACTCCTTGGGAATTCTTGGGGGTTTTTAAAGTCCCAAAACACTGGTTAATATGGTATTGAAAACCTTTATCAGAATTGTTTTTAAAAACTCAGGTACATACTTGTTCTTTTAGAAATAGATGGACTGAAGAATGCCTTCCTATTAGGAGCTGTTTTTGTGTGTGTTTTTGTACAATTATTTTTGCATATAGATCTGGTAATAGCAAGGGTCAACATTAATAGATTTCAGGTTAACATTTAAAAGTATTTTGCCATGTGTGAAGTTGAATAGGAGCTAGAACATTAAGTTGAAGCAAACTGAATTCACAGTATGTATGTAGTGCTAATTTTTGGATGCACTTGAAATGGAAAAATCATCTTTTATCATATTCAAAGTGTTATTACCTTGTTTGAATCACTGTTGCACAGTGGCTTCCTGGGCATTTGTTTTGAAGCACACCACTAGTTTTTCCCCCCCATTATTCCACTTTTAAAAAAAATCCTTTAGAGTAGCAATCCTTACCTGTATCATGCAAGGAAATTTAATTTTTTTCCCTTTTAATTGTGTGGTATCTTACATGATCTGAATGTACATAGTTAGATCTTACAAAATTACTGAAGTTGATTTTCTATTCAAGTTAGTGGCTGTGGTAAGTTATTTTGGTTAAAGTGTTGTTTGTCCCAGCTACATGTACATTGCATCCAGCTTAAAGAGTAGGAAGTGTGGATCTTAAGAGTTGGGCCTGCTACTATCACATTGACCTTGGGTATACCATTGTTTAACTTTTAAATCTGTTTCCATAAAAGCAAGCCGATTATACGGCAGTAGTATGAGAACTGCTTTATTCCCGTTCTCTTTCCGTACATTGAATGCCATTTTTTGATGTCAAAGTTTCTCCCACTCTCGTCATAAATCGTACCTAAACTGTAGCCCCATCCTTATCGCAATGGCTTCCATTTGGAATTTCCCTATTTCTAGGTGCCAAAGTAGCAGAAGCTTCTCTAACTTTAGAGTGCAAGATAAATCACAAAAATGCTGCTAAAAATGACGTCAAGAACATTAATTAAAGCATGTGTAGAAAAGTTGTAACAAAGTTAGTTAGAATTATAACATTCAAATTTTTAGAGTCCTTGGGATTTAACAACTTCTGCTCATAGCTGAGCCTCAGCCTTACCCGAGGCCTTACCTCCTATTGCATCTAAATGCTGAGAGGTTCCTTGGTGTTCAACAACTCCCACTTATAGCTGTGCCGTGATACGTATAGAGGTGGTATAAAAAATAATCACGCCAGCCTCTGACCAAAAACTTGCCAACTAGCTTTTATCTCTCTGCAATTTACCTGTGAGTTTAGTAGCTGCTTTAATTCTATTGTGGATGTGCACGCTCCAACGTTGGGTTATCAGTATACATAGTAATTTGGCTTCCGCTGATGTCATTGCTGAGCGGATAAATGCTAAGTTTTACATACCAATGGATATGTTTCACTTAAACTCTTTTCTTACTTTGTGCTATTTTATAAAAATTCAAATTAAAAACTAATAAGATGTCTTAAGCCACCAAATTATGTTATACTATGAAGACTGGCTATCGTACTCAAGGGATAAGTATTTTTATGTAGCTTTCTCTGTCTTTATATTTAAAACTTTACCTAATATTAAGACTTTTTGGTAGATGTGCCACTAATTATATGGCTGCTTTTTATATTTTTTTGTGTATAAAATCAGTACAAAGAGTTCGACCTTTGTATAGTAAAGAAAGGAACTGTAGCACATTGATTAAACTATTTAAACACTGTGTGAACTTCTTTAAAATTCACCATGGAAGTAGAAGATTAGCTACTATTTTCTGATTGCCTATTAGAATAAGTGATGGTCTGCATATTCCATTGTTAATATAAAAACCTATACACACTGGTAGATATTTGTAAATTCTGTATTGATGATACTAACTAAGCTATTAAAACAGTGAACACTGCTATTATTATTAGCAGTGTTTATAGGTGCATGTACTACTGGTATTCAATAAATAATTGTTTCTTTTGTTTTTGTTTTTTTGTTTTATGTATTTATTTTATTATTATTATTTTTTTTTTATGTTGGTAAATTTGGAAGTTTTACATATTTTGATCATGGTGCTTGTTGGAAGTTTAAGTATAAGAAACCTGGTTAGTGCTCCTTGGCTTTGACCAATCAGTACGCATTATATTTATATTATCATGACTAGGATAGAGTTAGTCAAGAAGGCAAAAAAGTCAAATTTTACTCAGAATTTATAGAGTTGAAACGTATATGATGACATCTGCACTCCAAATTATGTCATTAATTCAGTAACATTTCAATGATTATGAATAAAAAAAATGAGGTTAGTCTTAGAAATCTTGTTGTTGTTTTGTTTGTTTTTTATTTTATTATTATGAACGGTGACTAAAAGACTATTAGGTGTCGTTACTGGAAAATCAAGTACAAGTATTTATATCTATAATATATACTTATTATGTCTACATTCTACATTAGTGTCAGTGGAACCTTTTAATTTTTAATGATTCCTTTAGCACACTTGTAGATAATATATATATATAGATAGATAGTAGAATGTAGTATAGAGAAACTATTCTGGTCACAATGAGCTAGTACATGTGGATTATTTATCAGTATATTATTAAACTTAATTGATAGTTACATACATTCACAGGTAGTGAGGGCTTTACAGGAACATTGTCTGCGACTTCTACTATTATTTTTTTCCTTATTTAATTTTGTTTCTTTGGCTAATGTGGTAGAATAACATTTACATATGTTGCAGAGATTTTAAGAATATGACATTTTAGCACAGTGTACAGCTCTAGCATGTTTAAATTTTAAGTCTCTCTTGTGGGCCTACTTTTTCTGTTCATTCTCCAATTAAGGTAGTATATTTATGTGGAATTATAGAGACCGTACAGTTTATTTACAGTATTCAAAACACCAGGAATTGAAAACTCAGCAGGTAAAATGTAGTTGATTTGATTGTTCTTTACTCTTTTATTGTTGTTTTTATTATTATTTTAATTTATGAACTTATAGCCTTCAGCAGCTAGTGGAGGATTAGCTGCATCCAGCTTAGTTGGAGCATCTCCTTCTAGCAGCAATGTTTCTGCAGTACCAGTTGATTCTAGTTCATCCCACACAGCTCATGGATGTGCCAATTCAGTTCTTCGAGTTATTATTGAAAACATGCTCTACCCAATTACCCTTGATGTCCTGCACCAAGTAAATTTAGCAATCATCTATTTTTAAATGTTTACAATTCTTTTCTTGAACATCTGCATATGTACAGTAGGAGTCAAAAAAAAGTTTCAAGTTCCGTTCCGTAGTACGGCCCTAAAACGGTAGTTTTTAAACCGTAGTTTTTATCGTTGCGTTCCGTACCGTTTTGACTAAACGGCCGACACCGTTTACTAAAACGGTAAAAAACGGTGAAACATTTCCGTCGATTCACAGATATTTTCTAGCTAGAAACTCTTCTATATCTATATCAGCAAGCTAAGACCTTGTATCAACCATTAAACGCTACGGGGGTGCAAAAAAGCTCGTATAAAATTTTAACTTGCTTCAATAAAGCTGCAGACTGAAGTTCCGACAGGCACAGAGCTATAAGGAGGTCTGCACTTCGTAGATCTTCTGTTAGCTACTGATGGACCTCCAGTAGTAAAAAAAATCTAAGCCCGAGAAGGCCCTAACATCGAGAAAACGTCGATACTGTGCAGTGGTCGAACTAACAATTCTCCGCGAGACAACTTCGAATAGGATGGCTTCAATTTTTTTTAAACCCGAAAAGCTCCGCCTCTGGAGCCTGTAAACAAAAAATAGGAACGTTTTATTGGATAAACGATTTTTTAGCGAGACACATGGTGAACGAGAAAGATTAAAACGGTAACGCGGTCGAATGGAACGGCCGTTTTTCAACAAACGGCGTACCTTTTTCCCCCCGTTTTTTAATTGTACGACGACCGTTCTACGGAACGGAATTCGAAACTTTTTTTTTACTCCTACTGTGTACATGTAGTGTATATATGCATGTATATAATTATATATGTAATCTTTTGAACACGCACATGCACACAGACATGTACACACACCAACAAACTTTTGTATATACATTTTGTAACTGACAACATTTCATTTTCAGATTTTTTCTAAATATGGCAGTATTCTTCGTGTTGTCACTTTCTTCAAAAACAGTGAGTAATGCAATACGAGTACAGACAACTCTGGACTTTAAACAGTATATATATATGTATGTAATTACGTGCTTAGATACTGTAATTATTAGAGAACCCTATACACTTCTTAATAGTTTCACTTTTGTTTTGAGCCTGAAGTGACTGTTCATTGACTTATTATTTCAAGAGGGTATCAAGTTTCATCACAGAGTCACTAAGAGTGTGCATACTTTTAATGATTGAAAATGATTGAAAAAATTGTGTTGAGTAATTTTTATGAGATTTCTACAAGCTGAACCATACTGTCAAAAAGTAATACTGGCATGAATTTATTGTTAACTTTTTTTTAACCTGTATAGGACAAAATTATTGTAATTAATTGTAGTTTACAATGCTTTCAAGAGACAGCGTTTTTACCAGAAGAGCAGGTCTGCATGTATGAATGTCATAAATTCATGACAAATGCTCACTTTTTTTACCAATTAACTATCGCAAATTGTGAAAGCTCATTTAAGGTGTTACATGGAATATGTGTTTATTTATCTGTTGACGATATGATTGATGCTTTAGGGAAATTTAGTAAGTGAGAGTTAAATTATTTTGGGGTTGTGCTCAAGATCGCTAGTGATGGTTACACTTAAAAATGATATGGCATCGGACTACTATTCCACCAAGTGGATTTTACTCGAGATTGTAGTTTTTTAACGTTAAAATTAATTTTTATGCCGTGCACTAGCCACTTTTATGAAAATATATTTGAAAGCTTTTTTTTTGACTACAATATTATGATAAAGAGTTATATCATGATTTAAATCATGAACTTAAATTTCAGATAGTGCAAAATTTAATGAGTATTGGTTATTGTAATTACCAAGTTTGGCTGTAACTTGTGCTAATCAGCAGTTCTTTAATTATCTGAAATTGTTCTTTAACATTAGTGATATAAATAATGATTTTTTAAAAATATTTTGTAGATCAATTTCATGCACTCATTCAATATCCAGATACTGTTGCTGCATCAAATGCTAAGGCAGTAAGTTTAACATATTCTATGTAATTTATTATGACAGAAATATGTACTGTATGGAAGTTATAATAGTTGTGCACAATCAGCAGGTTTATCAACAGAAGATTTATTTAGTTTCCCCCAAAGATTGCATTATGAACGACTAACCACGCAACAGCGGGGGGAAAAGCAAAAAGCACATGATTATACTATACACAATATAGTAGCTGACTTATAAGACATCTCTCCCTTCTCCTTTTACCATCTGATGCACATCTTGCGTTAAAAAGTGTGGTAAACGTACATGCATTTACTTAATTCAAACATGTTATTTATTTCAAACAGTGATCATGTTTCTGCTGATTACAATGTATTTAATGATGGGAGCCTATTGACTTATACAACAATCATGTATGTAGCTATGTAGTAGGGTGCAACAGTGTCATTCGTATTGGTGAATTGATTTATGACTGTACTTTTGAAGTAATTGCCAAGAATTTTAATCAATTCTCCCACTAAACCACCTCAATTTTTTCCACTAGTTGGAACACATGGGAAGGGTGGCAAACATCAACTTACCAAGCAACTCTGGTTTATATTCACATGTATAATATGGCATATTCGTATGGCATGTGAAATAATGAAATTGATGATGACCATTGAGTAAGCACTCTTCAGCCTTGCAAGAAAAAAATTTTTTTATTAACATTATGTATTATGAATATTGAACTTACTGAATGCAGCACTTCTTGGACTAATTAACATTTTTTTTTTATATCAATATTGCTATTCCACACTATTATACATTTATATGTATATATATGCATGTACATCATAATATGTAATAATTAAGCCATGGATTCGAGGGATTACCGCTGATAACTGTCCTGATCGCGCGGTTATCGGTTATAATACTAGCTCTGGCTAGTAGGGCCAAGGCTAGTGGTTTAACTATTTTATACTATTGTTACCTTTTTTTAACAGAGTAAAAGACCTAATAAAAAGCAGATATTAGTGTTTTGAAGGAGAAAATATGCCCTTTTAATGCAGTGAGGATTTCGTTCCCTTCTGCCGCCTTCAAACATAAACAGTAGTAATTAAATGATGATATCTGGTGATGTTCACTAGGCAAACTTTATACTCTAATAAATAATTCTCCATATCATGGATGGAGTAACCATTCGCTAAAGAAAGCTTTGTACAAGTAAAAAATTAATAAATAATAAAAAAAGAACACTTTTTTTTATGATTTGAGCATTCACAATCACCTACATTTTTCACATTTTAACTTTGCATTTCACTTCTAAATTTTTAATAAAGTTCAAGTGGGATAAAATAAGCTCAAGAAAGTGAGTGCCCTCTTACCCCTCCCATTAGAACCCTTGTTGTAGCTTTCTTATTACTTCCTTTTCTACTGTTCCGATCTTCCTTACAATGATGTCTTAACAAATTTCTCTGGGGTTGGTGTACTCCACTTGGTGTTTACGCATGACAGGCACGATTTCTAATTTCTCTACTATGATGCTTTGTTGTTTTCATTATAGAATTTGGATGGTCAAAATATATACAACGGATGTTGTACTCTTCGAATTGATTTCTCTAAATTAAGTAACCTGACAGTGAAGTACAACAATGAAAAGACAAGGTAAAGATTTGGTTGGTTCCAACGTTTGTTTGTTAGTTGTGTGTTAGTTTTATTGTTTGCATGTTTTTACAATACAAGCCAAATTCAGAAAGTTTTTTTTTGTATTGGTGTGCATTCCTGTAGATAGTCAAGGACAAATACATAATATTGTTAATTTTTTTTTTTAATTCTACTCGCCCTGACAAGGGAACAACAAAAGGAAGGAAGCTGTAATGTAGCACATTGATAAAATATGAATGTTGAGCCTTCTGTAGGAAAAATGTGTAAACATGTTCAATTCATTTGCGGTATGTGGTAGACCTAGGTGTATATACGTACATGCATACATACATGCATACTTATTTAACTATTGTAGCTCTTTGATAATTCTCTGTAGAACTAATATGTGGTATCATACTTTTATAGAGATTACACCAGGGACTTGCCAGCTGGTGATGAAATGGCTCCACAAGCTGCTTCATCTGGTTCAGTAATGCCAGATCTTTCTACTGCCTTAGCAGGTACATACTTTTAAGTATTGTTTAAAAAAAAGTTTAATAATTTATCAACTGCCTGGATTCAGGACGTTTCATCCTTTGAGTATCCTAGAGGTACAAAAAAAGGTTCCGAGTTCTTTTGCTTTTGCATGGTGGAAACAGCAGTTAAAAAAAAAAAGGAGGGGGTGGGGGGGGGGGGGGGGGAGGATAAAAGTGTAGAAAAGCTGCTGTTTTGATGGTGTTGTTTTGTTTTTATTTCATGTTTTTATTGACTGTTTAATTAAAATGCAACCAAAAACAGTTATAATAAATATAATGAAAAATGGCAGTACTACTCCTCCAATACACCCTATGTATCTATGTCTCCAAATCTAGAATTTTTTTTATAGGGTGTACTATATTTCTTAAGGAGAGAAATAGAGCTACCAAGGATAAACAGCAAGAATCTTTGCTGGCACTTCTGGTGGCAGCAGTGGCTTCCTTTATTTATTTCTTTATATTTTTACCCCAATTGATGACAAGATCATTTTTTTGTCCACTATGTCATCACTAATCACTCTAAGATTAATGAGACATGTTATCGAATTAGAGCTGCTGTCACTCAATCTGTAATTGGCAAGGAAGTCCAAAGGGTGCAGCTTCCACTTATTGAGCACTCATAAGGGAAGGTGGTTTGTGATCTGTCACAATCTTGAATAGCCACCAATGTGATTGTTTCAAATCAGGAAAAGTTCAATTAATCAATACAATATTCGAATACTGCTAATTGTCCACCAGACCACGATACCGAAGATGTGCCATGCCAAACTGACACTTAACAAGATCGAATCTTCATTTTAAGGACCTGGTGTTCTTAGGTTTAGAACTCAAGACATGAGCATAGTTTGCTAGAAACTCCTGCTGAGTAATACAGTGTGGGGCCTTTTTAATACTATCCTGGAGTAATGTCCGTTTCTTCAACCGCAATCAACTTTTTCACATAATCTTTTCATTACAGGTACTTTTACAATGTGTTGTGTCCATCTGACTCTTCCCTCTTCATATTCATAATTCTTCATATTGTGTAATTCAGATACCAAGTGTTCCATCAACTTAAATTTTTTTTAGTGCTTTAAAAGTTCAAGCACCTCAAAAGTTACAGCCCATAAAAAATTACTAGTATTTCAAAATGTTCCTGTACAAGATTCTTTGCACACAATCCATATGTCTTATTCATTTGTTCTGAAACATAGCTGCTTTTGAGGCTCCATTATTTCTCAATTTAGTCAAGGTAGAAGCAATTTGTGTAACAGATCCAGCTCTTCTAGTTTTGATCCAACTCGTGTAATTGATCCAGCTCTTCTAGTTTTTGGTCCAACTCGTGTAACAGATCCAGCTCTCCTAGTTTTTGGTCCAACTTGTGTAACAAATCCAGCTCTTCTAGTTTTTGGTCAACTTGAATGGGCCAATTTAAAGGGGCTTCAGCATTCCAAACCATAGACGAGTTGGTGAGTAGACAACCCAGTTGAAGCATCTCTGCTTTACTTCAGCCATACTCTGCAAGAACACACTATGGGAATGGTATACATATACAGCTGTTTTGCACAGCGAGTTCAGATATACTCAGTACCTCAAAAATTTACTACCCTCCAAGTTGTCTCCCTTTTTCTCTATCTTATAAAAGTCTTTAAGAGGACACTACTTCTCTAAAATCGTTTCATGACACTTTTAGTGCTTCACTGTTTGTATTCCATCATGGACCTCTTGCCTCTTCAGGGGACTGGACTTGTCTTTCTTAAACTTTGCCACTATTTGAAAAGTTAACAAAAGCCTTTACATAGTTGCTGCCGCCAAAATTGTTTGTAAGGATCTGTGCTATGTGTTCTTGATAGCTTTAATTCTGTCCTTAAATAAGAACTACGTTTCCAACTGCCCCAGTAACCAAATAGGGTTGAATGAGAATAATAGATTGAAGTTAAGAAAGCAAATTTTAAACCATTCACAGAATAAAGTACATGCTGGCAGTAAGAAGTCAAGAATAAATTGTTTTTTGTTGTTGTTTATTTTGGTTGTATTTTGTTTGTTTTTGTTTTGTTTTTTATGAAAAGGATATGTCACATACAAAGTACATTGAGTAAACATTTCCAAAACTTTCATACATTTTATTCACCTCTAGTTTTGTTGAAGGTTCTGTGTATCATTTTGCAGCAACATGAAGTTAAAGTTTTAAGTTTTTAGGAAACATGCTGAAGTAAACTCCTTTTGGTGACACTGTGAGATAGTGTTCGTCAGATATAAAACAAGTATGGTAAAAAAAAAATCTTGGGAACTGAGACATAAAATTAACTGTGTTGGGCCTAAGAGTATTTTGCTCGTCAGCAATAAAAAAATAAAGGCTGATATAAAAATCAAAAGAAAAATACAAGACAAAACAAAAAACATGCTGAAGTCTTGATTAGAGGGGAAAAAAACATATCTATGCTATGAGAACCAGGAACATGTGTAATGCACTGTTAAAGCATGCTTGGGAGAAGGGACATTTGCCACAATGGAAGGATTATAAAATATTAGTTCCATGAACACCAAACAATTAAGCGAAAAATACAGGAAAAAGTAAAGATAAAGAAAACCACAAAAGCTCTGAATTTAGATGAAGGATTTAAAGTGCACCCAATTTGGAACCAATTCTTAATAGAATCTAATACTTTGAGATATGTATTTTTTATATTTATTTACTCATTGTTCATTTATTATTCTTTTATGTATTTCGTTTTTATTCATTCTACTATTTTGTTTACTTAACTCTTCACTTTTTCCTTTTTCTTCTATTGTCATCTTTCCAATTTTATCACAACATACTCTCCGTCTTATACAGTTTTGAACTTAAGGCAAGTGCACAGTGTCTTGTTGTTATTTAGTTTGTTTTCTTACTAATGAAGACAATACAAAATTGAAACATTTTATTATGAATTATAATTATTATGTAAAAGTTTAAAAAAAATGCATGTATACTATGTTGAAGCTTAAGAACATAGTAAACATGTCTCTACAATTATATAAAAAAATACTAAAAGAAAAACAACTGAACCAATAAACAGAGGTGGAATTGGGAATTATACGTTAAATTAGGCATAATTATTCAGTCTTAAAACTGCTAGTTGATCTAGTTGAAGGTACTCAATACATGACGGAGGGAATGGCAGCTAAATCAGACACAAATTGTATTTTTTGATGTATTCTATTAATTATTTTTATTTATATATATGTATTTATTTTAGGAATTTCACCTGCTCTGTTGCAAAATCCTGGTAAACTTAATGTTATTAATTTGTATATGTGTGTGTATATATACTGATGATGATGATGGTGATGGTGATGATGATGGTGCTGAATATATATATATTTAATTTTCAAATATTTCTATAATAGCTCTAGCAAATTTGAGGGCTATTCTTGAAGCAATGAGTCACCCTAATCATTCTGCATCTCCTACTCCTATGCCTACTAATCCCATGATGCCAGGGCCTGTAGTTCTTGTATCTAATTTAAATGAAAAGGTGTGTTTTTAAACTTAAAATTATTACTTTAAAAAAAAAAATTGTTATCATTTTTATGATTTTCTGTTTTGCACAGATGATAACTCCGCATGCCCTGTTTATTCTATTTGGTGAGTTAAAACATTTATTGCTATCATTACATTATTATTTCTTTTCTATTTTTAATAGGTGTGTATGGTGATGTTATTAGAGTTAAAATTCTTTTTAACAAAAGAGATTCTGCTCTTATTCAGTTCAAAGAACTGCAGCATGCTCAGACAGGTATTGAAGTTTAAAAGTATTTTAGAATGGTTAGCTAAAACGTTTATTATACAGAGACAGCTGAGTTGTTTTAGATTGGCTATTTTACAAAGCTAAATAATTCAGATATGTATTAAAGTTAATTGGTGAGCGAGCGAGACACTATCAGGAGTAACACTATTGAAAATTTGGGATATTTGTTTGTTTATATATATGTTTGGACACTATGTCATTTTGTACTTTGAGCCTCGCATTTTTCATTAGCTTCTTGGTCAACCCCTTCCCATATCTACACTAAACAGAATCTTTTGGTTAGCTATCCCGTATCATCCAAGGAATTGAAATTGTATACCCCTTTGAACGAAGTGGTCTCTCAATGTCACGGGATGCACTTATGTCTTATAACCTACCGTTAGGCTCAAAACTACGCAACAATTCTTGAAAACTTCTTGTTTTTTTTTTCAAGTCGCAAAATGTTATGGCGAATTGTTGCTATGGTATTGAAAATTCTTTACCAGAAGTAATTTTTAAAAACTCTACTTTATTTAATTTTTTTTTTTTTTTTTGTAGCTGTGAGTGCTTGTTGTCTAAAGCTACTGGTACTTCAGATAATCAGATGACAGAATAGCATATATTGCTCGAACATTTGATATAATACAGTGTAGGTACAATTTTTTTCCCGACCCTTCTTTACTTTGTTTAAAAGATGTTTTCTCTCTTTTTCACAGGCTTTTTTTTTTTTTTAATGATACAGAATTTAATAATGTTTGGTCGCCACTGGGTATCAAACCCAGGACGTTCTCAACAGACTGACGGAAATTTTTTTTCAAAGTGTCTTTTTATCCATTGAACATTTTTACTCTGCTAGTTTATCACTTCACAATTTCTTTCTCAACCTTCTTTTACTCATTAGATGTATTCTCGCTCTTTCTCAGGCTTTTTTTTTTTTTAACAATATGGAATTTTAAAAAATATTTGTAGAATTGTGCAATGTTATATATGCTAATGATGTACATGTAATTATATAATTTTTGTTGTTGTTGTTTTAGCTATAGCAAATCTGAATGGTGTTTCTCTTTATGGTAAAAAAATTCATGTTACTCATTCTAAACATTCTCAAGTCCAAATGCCACAAGCTGGAAGTAATGTAAGTCTTGAATTAACTTACAATAGGAGTGTCAGTAACCGTTAGAAGTCTATTTAAAAACTGAACCTCAATACACAGGTTCTTGTAATATGCCTTGCACTACTTAAAGATACCAAGTGCCTTGTTGGTATAGACTACACTCTGTTGACTGAGAAAATAGTTTTTACCATTATTATTTGTAAAGGATTTCCAGGGGAAAAAAAGTAGAAGAAAATGTATTAAACATCAATGATCAAGAGTACCTAAAACTTAAACCTGTCATCATTAATTTTTAGAGTGGGGTAGGGGGAAGAACCTCAATGTAATGGTCAATCCTTATTTGCAGTTTCGTTTATTTGCCAAGATTATGAATTCAGAGTCACAGGAGCCAAGATGTCATACTAGAAGAACTAAACAGTTCTGTTGCCTTTACAGGAATTTTGATTTAGATGTTCACACTATGTGCTTGCTTTCACTTCCAGTACAGCATTTGTCACTGTTTTTGTGATAGTAATTGGCAGGTATTAGGGTTAATTAGAACCCGTTGCTATATTGTTACTAGGTGTACTAACTTGGTAAGTGTGCACTATTTTTGCCTTTAGCCATTTCTGCGAAAATGCTGATAAACAAAGTTGTGGCAACTGGGCATGCGTAAACAGGATCTAAAATAGTTAGAGCATAAGCGCTTAGGTACTGGTGGATTTAGTGCACTGAAGCCCAAGGGCCGTAGGCCCGAGTGCTGTGTGCACTATAATGTATAATGCCTTTTTCTAGATATTTTGAAGTTTTTCTGGTACCACAGCTGTAACCAAGCCTTTTCTACAAGTTACACAAAGTTGCTGTGAGTTGTACCTATGGTATTGAAGACCCTTTCCCTGAGTTAATTTCATAAGCCCGGTTGTAGTAGCGGAAGACTCCGCCTGTGTACCTCCATTATCGTCCTAGTAATAAACAGTGTGCAGAATTTAGTGAACATACAGCAACCATTTGGAGGTTAGGAGCTAAAGTGCATAAGTCATATTGGCAAGCTTTTTAGCTTTTCTGCAGATAGTTGAGAGTGGAATGCAATAACCTATCCATGGTCTTTAGAGCTCGTCTTTAAGTCCAATAGAGATTCGAAAACAGGAAATACTAGCTACCTTATAGGTTATAGTTTCAACAACTGCTCCAGTAATAAAAAAAACGTCGCCACTACAAAGATTACACCAAGGATAACATTGAATATAATTGTATTTGGAGATTACAATGATGCAAGTTAAATAGCGTGGCTTTAAAATGTGAGGAAGTTACGCTGAAATCTTTGTTCGTAGGTCAGTAATCTATGAATTGGAACAATGATGTGCTGATATATGATGGTCGTAGTTGAGCAGGCTAATGTATTTACATGAGCCAATGGCGAGTGAAAATAAAGCCTGAGAGTGTAATATCTTGCTTAGTATATCACATCTGACAAGTGTAATAAGTGGTTTATTCTATGCTAAGATATCTTCACTGCAGTATGGAAACTCATAGTAGTTGATCGGGGTCCTTGCCGGTTGTTATAACTACTAGCTTATTTGTTGCAGCCTGTGATAACACCCGTGTCATTGTGAAATATCTCAAGGTTACGTACCTAAAAGTAACATTGTGAAGATGTCTAGCATGGAATATAAATATGTATGCATGTGGGCATGGCATAATGATAGCACATGTGGTAGTTTTGACATTGATGACCATTGGGTTTAAAGATGTTCAGCCTTATTAAACAATTTACTACTCATCGATAGTTATATTGAGATGTTGAATGACTGTGCAAGGGTGTGATACTGTAGGATGGCCTTAATTGGTTAGTGTGCTGGCTGTGATACATACATATTTATGCTGAAACTCTAGAGTGGTTGTTGCCTGACTATACAATTTGACTGGATCTTTCACTTCCTCGATTGAAATGATTTGATACTGTAAAAGTTATATTGTTTACACTTTCATCAGAGATCTGATAGATTTTTCAGATTATAAACAGTATACTGTGATTGTCACTAAAACATTTAATTTATCTACATAAATTTATACAGGAAGATGCATTGACAGAAGACCATAGCAATTCTGCTTTGCATAGATTTAAGGTAAAAAAAATTATTTCTGCATAATATAGTGGTTGTATTTCTGTAGTCCATTTTACTACTAGAAACCAGGATCAAAAAACTATCAAAATATATTTCCTCCGAGTTCAACTTTGCATATTTCGAATATACCGTAAGTACTTTGTGGACATGTTATCAATATTATTGTAAATTCTTGTAGAATATCGTAAAAAATTGCTAAATATTGTTGTTGAATGTGTAGAGAAGGTATCGATGAAGAATACATTCGAACACTATTTTCATCAGCTGGAGGAACAGTAAAGAATTTTCGTTTCTTTCAGTAAGTATTGCTAGAGAATCATCATCATAGTTAAAAATGATCTTTCTTTTTTTTCCTTCAAGTTCGGTAAATTTAGTCTCATGTACACATATGGCAAAGCTTTGTCTTCTGTCACTGATGTTTTTATGTCGTTCTATTTGAACGCAAGTGACACTATCTGTAGTATAATTAATATTTCCAGTATGTTCATTCTGTAGGCAATATAATAAAGTTACTGATTTCATACCATAAAAATGTCAAAAAACGGGTTAAAAATAATTTAGTACCATTGCATTCTGTACTATTAGATTAAATGACAGAAGCCATTTACTAAAACATTAATGTTAATCTTTTTTGTCAATCGCTATTATTTTCTGGCTAGAACTCAGATATATTTTGCAAGCTAGGGCTTTGTACTATATAACCCATTAAAAGCTATCGGTATTATGCAAAATAACTCATAAAAATCTGGCTTGCTTCAATTAACCTGGCTGACTGAAGTTTTGATAAGCACACTACTCTAACCAGTCTGCACTTTGTAAGCCTTCCAGCTACCGTTGCATCTCTAGCAGTAAAAGTCTAAGACCGTGATGGCCCTAGCATCTAAAAGTCATCAGTAGCTTACATGGGTCCTACTTACAATCCTTTGCAAAACAGCCTATAATTTGACGGCTTCAATTTTAAAAAAATACATAAGTCATCTCTGGTGTCTATTAACAAAAAAAAATTGAAATGTTTGATTAGATAATAATTCTTTGAAGTGTGGTAACAGGGAAAAAAATGGTGAGATAGTTGAATGAAACTGGCATGTTTTACTGATCTGCATACAATTTTCTCATGAAATTGCAGTCCTACGAAACAGAATTTAGTATCATGGCTCCTACTGTATTTATTTTGTAAATTTTATTTTCTATTCTAACCAAAGTGTTACTAACATTGAATTAACTATAATAATTACTAATTTTCTTTGCACAGTTATCATGACATTTTGCTAATTGTTTTTACTAATTGATGCCTTGGCTACAGTATGCTTCTTGAGTTATAGTTCTTTAGAGCTTGCTGATATTGAAGAGCCCGCTCCTTAATTGTACCATCTCTAAGAAATAGTATGGCTTTTTTTTGGTCGAAGTTTGAATCGGAGTATACTAAGGGGAGTCTCATGTGCACAAGACAATAATTAAACATTCTGTGCAAGTTGGTGGCTTGGTGGCCCCAAATTTTTTTGTTAGTCAAAATGATTATATGGACTAGAAAAAATCCATGGGTGCAACAATTTCGAAAGAAGCCTGGAAACCATATTTTGGCCAATTTAATGATGCTCAATGATTGAATTAATTAACATTAATTAAAGCTAAAACTCAATTTTTAGTATTGTATATACAATAGGAGACAAAAAAAGTTTCGAATTCCGTTCCGTAGTAACAGTAGTTTTTTACCGTAGTTTTTTATCGTTGCTTTCCGTGCCGTTTGGACACAACGGCCAACACCGTTTACTTAAACAGTTAAGCTTTTCCGTCAATTCACAGATATTTTCTAGATAGAAACTCTTCCATAGCTATATCAGCAAGCTAAGCCTTGTATTGACCATTAAATGCTACGAGGATAGTGTAAAAAAGATCGTACAAAAATTTAACTTGCTTCAATAAAGCTGCAGACTGAAGTTCCGATGGGCACAGAGCTATAACGAGGTCCGCACTTCATAGATCTTCTGTTAGCTATTGATAGACCACCAGCAGTAAAAAATTTAAGCCCGAGGATGCCCTAACATCGAGAAAACGTCGATACTGTACAATGGTCAAACTAACAATTCTCCGCGAGACAACTTCGAATAGGACGGCTTCAATTTTTTTTAACTTGAAAAACTCCACCTCAGGAGCCTGTAAACAAAAAATCGGAGCGTTTTATTGGATAAACGATATTTATATTTCTTTGAGCCAGATATATGGTGAACGAGAAAGATTAAAATAGTAGCGTGGTCGAACGGAACGGCTGTTTTTTAACAAACAGCGTACCGTTTTTTTATTGTGCGACGGCCGTGCTACGGAACGAAATTCTAAACTTTTTTTTGTCTTCTACTGTAATTCATAAACTGTCTCCAGTGTTTCATACAGGGGGGCGGGGAGCCCTGGGATCTTCCCCCCCAACTCATTTCTTTACACAAACTTTAAAAATAATTTCATTAAAATTAACTTCACTTAAGTCTGGGCCTTCAATGGCAATTCTCATAAGGTGAGTCAAGTTTTCATCAGACAAGCGATTCCTTAGTTAACCCACACACAACATCTCCCACCCCCCCCCCCCCCCCCAAACTGAAAATCTTGTATGAAACCCTGGTCTCTATTTGTTATCTTTTATTTTAAAACTGCACTACTGATTTTCTTAAGCACCAAAGGTGCAAATCCTCAGCCTTACTATAGAGTAGCAACTATTATGAATACCCAAAGAATAATTTACTAGGTATCGTATCAATATATCGACATGTAGCTCATGCAAGTTGATATGTAGCTCATGCAAACCAATAAGTAGCTTGTGCAACGAAATGATAGATATAAGTGCTATCTTCACAAGAAAAGTCAACCATGCACAAAACACTCATTATCAGGTTGTTTCAATGGGAAACTCTTATTCCTTGACTCGGGTAAAACACCGAGAATATAAAGCAAAACTTCTGCAGGCAGCAAGAAATCATTTGCTCACGTGAGTATGGTTTGACAATAGGGGCATTATCAACAATAGCTTGTGATCGTATGGCCAAAAAATAACTGTAACTTCAGGGGTGGGGGGAGGGGGAAGTTGAAACAAAAAATTCTGATATATTAAGGAGACTTAAATTATTCATTGTAACATTTTGATCCCTGTTTCAATCTTCGGAGGCCGCCATCTTCGAGATTCGCTATTTGTTGTGTGACAAAATGAATAACTGACTGACAGAAGCTGAGTTCTGTAACCTTTCACACATGTGCACTAAGAGTTAATGATGTAATTAAAAATTAAATTTTTTACATGAAAACTAAACGATATTTGTTGCCAGTAAGCTTGTTATACATAGTTGTCTATAACTCCTTTGGTTTCAACAATAATTTTGGACACTATAATAAAATTGAAAACCTATTGTTTTGTTGAGTATAAACTACAAAAATCATAGAAGTGATCAGATATAGAAATCCATTACAATTTTTTTCTAAAAAAACCATTGATGCAAATCTCATCCCCTAATGGCTTCACTGTGCAGAAAAAAATGCAGGTTATACAACATGTGTATGAGCTAGCAGTTGATTGTGTGCAAAAGACACTAGAATTTACTGTCATCTACAGTTACTCAGATTGTGCACTAAACTCTTCACGGTGTTAGGAAAGTAAACCAAGTAGATGTATTTTGAGTACTTTAAAGTATATGCCTTCATAACATTGTATTCTGTACTAGTCTAACTTTTTTTTTTCATGCCATGTTGCACTATTGGTGAACATCCAAGTATTTTAAATTATATTATTATTCCATACTACTGATTCAATATATTGTAGTTTATGAGGGCGCTTTCCTCCTCATAGTTTACAAATTATATTCATTACTTTTTCATATTTAGAAATGATCACAGAATGGCACTAGTTCAAATGGCTTGTACAGAAGAAGCAGTTACAACACTTATTGTAAGAATTTTGAACCCTATATGTTATATGTAAGATTGTTAATCACATAATGGTTCTACTTGTATTTAGTTTAAATCTTTAAACAAATTATATATATGAAATATTTATATACTATTTCCTTAATATTATTATACCTTTGAATTAATTAAAGTGATTTTTTGATTTAATTTTATTATTATTTGCAGGGAATGCACAATTATAAAATCAGTGAAGCAAATCATCTCCGAGTTTCATTTTCAAAAAATCCCATTTCATAAACCATTTTGTTTTTAATTGTTCATCTTTGTAGTACTTCGGTTTTATTTATTTTGATTTGTATCAGTTTGTATAATGTATATTCTATCATTTGATGGCTAGATTTCTGTTGTAAAGAACATTTTGACATTCTACAGTTGGTGATTTTCTTACCTTACTTTATCTGGAATTTTTTTATGCAATTTTAGTTTCTTTGCTATTTTCCATTTATTATTATACTTTTTTTATCTGTGTTCCCTTTTTCTTAGAAAAATATAAATGTTTAGTTTTTACCTTTTTATGATATTGACTTTAATTTTGATATTGAATGTTGAGCAAAAAACATTCTATCAATTTGAAATAATGGAGCGTCACAGGGTCCAATATAAGTTTTAGTTTTTGCATATCATAATTTATTTAGTTTACTACATTTTATTTATAGAATGGGGGGAGGAGGGGTGAAATTTTGTTCTAGGTGTTATTAAATGTTCATTTATATTATCTTATACATAGAATGTTTTTCCTTGAGTATATTCATAGCACATGAGCATTCAATATTCTCCCATTGAATGCTCCAACACAGTATTTTAGATGTATGGTGGAGTTACCTCTGAACGATGCAGCTTTGAAACACAAGTATTTCCTTTCATGGAAAAAGTTGTACAATAAACAACTTATTACACTCACAGTATTCTTATGACATTTTACTCTCACACTTTAAAATATCAGCTGGGGGTGTGGGTAGCCCCTACAGCCAACTTTACTACACAGGGAGTTATCCTTGTAGTACTAACTACTGTAGTCAAGATGTCTAGTGTGGAATAAACCACTTATTACACTTGTCAGTGGTATGGCAAGATATTTCACTCAGGCTTTATTTTCACTCAGCCTCTCTCACACTTAGTAATTGCTCTATAAAGTATGGGGAAAAGAAAGTTACTTTCTCCATGTGATAATTTTACATCAATGAATCATAGAAAGACCTGAATTTGCTATATAATGTAAAGGTATTATTTTAAAAAAATGCCATAGTTTTTAGATGAGTAGTCTACTCAGAAACACACAGTATCTATTTTTTTCTAGTTGCTTTAGACAACCTGGTTTTGCTTTGCTTGCTAAACGCTCCAAATATTTGTCTCATGGCATGGAAATTTAGTTTGAGGGATATATTGTATCTGCTACATGCAAATGATGAGCACCTAATGCTTACCAGCACATTGTGCCCATGAATCCTTCTTTTGTGACTAGCTAACTTTCAACACAGTAGCTATCTCTGAATTCAAATTACTACACTTTCCATTTAAAAAAAACTACATAATTCTAGGAATTGGTATCGTTATTCTGCAAAATAGTATAGTATTAAACTTGTCTACAAACGGATATTGGATAGTCTGGTGCTGTTAGGATCAAGGTAAGACATAATTTAATTACAACATGTCCCCACTCCCCTTCAATCATGCCAGATGTTCTAATTTCACCCTCCCTCCCCCTCCCCCTCCCTTGTGTAGATATAGAATGACCACTGCCCAAGAAGTACGATGTAATATTTCTTTTCCACAATTTAGACTGTAATAGGAATCATGCTGACTAAACTGACACGCTACAGTTTTCGCCTTCATCAAAACAATAATATCACGAGTTCGGCCACCTTCTTCGTCGTATCTTCTGCATTCGCGCGTGCTTGTCCCTCGTGGTATGACGCCGTACCAATTTGTACTTTTTTTTTGTTTATACTTTCTTGAGTGAATCTACATGGGGAACGCAGCGACTAAGGCTTCAGCCTTGCGTTCATCTAATTACATCAGGAGAGTACCAGCGCGGGTACCAAAGCCAGTACCAAGAAGAAAAGGTGGAGTTTAATGGGTGACAACTAGGAGTGTGCCTGAGTGATCGGTTAATTTTAGGAGACTGAGTGCTGGTTTGGTTAATTTTATTTCTTATGCTACTCAAATAATTGTGTTTTGCAGTGCCTTCTAATACATCTCGGGTTTTTTTAGTAAGATAAGTATCTGTTTGCATTTGGTGTTGTCAGAGATAATTTCTATGTGTACAGCCAGCTGGAATAAGCCAAGACTCTAAGCTTGGGGGGAAAACTCACTCTACCCCTTCTGGTTAGTTTTTCTCAAATTAGTTCAGTAGTTTTACTTGCTTATTTTTTAACAGGTACCTTAAAACAAGTATCTTCTCCGGAATTGGTACGTTATAATAAGAATACAGAATCTTAATGGTTGGATGAAAGAGATAGGAATGGCTGAGACTGGAATATAGGTTATTGTTATATTTATTTTTTTTGGCTAACTGCAATTTTTTTCCTCTCCACTCAACTGATCAATTCAGCAGAACTTTATAACTATGGATTAAATTGTAAAATGAGCTGCAATATTAAATGGATTAATATGACATTGCCTACTTATAAATTTAAATAATAGATGGTCATATTTACAAAAGCAATTATCTATATGCAAAATTGTATAGCCTTGTTTGTCACTCTTTATAGCTCTTTCTGGAAGGTGGAGTATATAAGGGAGAATCGCTGCGTGGTAGTGCACCTCGAACTCCCTACATTTAATTCACAGGAAGAGTCACACAAAGAGATCTCCAAAATAGCCCACTAATATTTAAATTTGATTCCGTTTAACTTTTGTTTTCGTGAGTCATTATGAAAAAAAGGGAGGAAAAAGCAACAAAAAACAACAACGCATAGCTGGTAAATATGTGTGCTAATTATAATATAAAGCAATGATGGTTTTTATGTCTACTGCCAATAGCAGTGATTGAAAGCATTGAGCAAAGGGGAATGGGATTTTTTTTAAATGGAGGACTAGAGAGTGGGAATGAAAATATGTGGAGTTAAACTAATAGACACTTCCGCTACTAATTTATGAGCATTCACATTACATAACCCAGCGTATTGAATTATTTTAAATCACAAGAATAAGAAAGAATGTTTTCAATAGCGTTTAGCACAGAGAACTGGTGACCATTCAGATTATAGTCCCCAACAGTACATTTTAATCCTCTACGGTAAAGTGTTTATGTTTGTGGTTAACCCTTTCAGTGCCATAACTGTCATACAGAAGTTTGGAAGTAACGCCTCCGGGAATTTTTTTTGTTTATTCTCATCTTCGTTGCCTCAATTGAATCCTATAGCCTTAATAAGTTATCTATATAGTTAGTACATGATGTTCGAACGTCTTTCAGCAGTATCTTTATGGCTACAATGCAAACTTTGCAGGAGGTATTTATGCCTGCAGAAGCCATTCAGCAACAAAGAGAGACTAGCTCTGTGAAGATTTGCATGAGGATGAAGTAGTTATACTGGACTCAGAATTAGTTTCAGACAGTGCAATATCAGATATGGAAACTTTTTTTTATCTATTTGAAGTTTTTTTCCCCCTTTTTTTCTTGTTTTTTTCTCTCCTGTTTTACTTCTATAACTAAGTACTCTAAACAATTTAATTTCCCTGACATTTCAGCGGTGTAAGGATTAACATGTTCTGTAATAATTTGTGACTACTTTTGCACTCTGTTTCTGTAATGTTTATAAAAACAAGAAATTTTATGTTGATTTTTTTTTCATTTATATTAACTTTACAGTGTCATATCCTTTACCCAGTGTTGCCTTTGTGCTGATATAGGCTTGGTTTTTCTGTTGCCTTCTGCCCCATAATCTTCTGGAAAGTGGCTGATTCAGTACGGTTTGACTTGGTTTATCTGAACCTCCTTTTTACGCCACCAGACCCCTAATTAATCCTCAGCACGACAGTATTATAGTAGTAATCCTGTCTGTCTGTCTGTCAAGCTCCGATTTTGAAGATTACTGACAATTAACCGTTGATTTAGTTATGAAGTTCACAGAACAACGACTTAGACCTTTTATTGTGCTACTTTTGTAATTTCGGGCTTATTTTTTAAACTTTCAGCTCCGAGTATATTCTAGCTTTTGTGGGTAACTGTGGGGATGGATGTTGAAGGGGGGCAAGATATCCACACCTGAGTTAGTAGTACTGGCACCAGGATCCTTAGGTACCTGCACTGTACTGCACACTACTCTCAAGCTAACTAGACCCTTAATCACACAGGTTTTTAATGTACACCATATTTAATTGGATCTGAATGAAACTATGGGTGACTCAGTTTTATACATTCGCTACCACCTCGGGTGAAACACAATTAGAAAATATGCAGTGAGCATGTGTGTCATGCTCAGACAAAAAAAAAAAGTGCACAAAAAGTGGAATACTGTCATATTTACACAGTACAAACGAACATCAGGAAAATTTGTCTGTTATCGTTATGTTAGTTGTGGTTCACTAGGAGATGGTCCCATAGTAACACCCCCTAGCATTACGTCAGAATCACGTGAGCAAATAATTTCTTGCGGCCGCAGTATTTGCTTTATGCAGCAATATTGATAGCCAATAAATTATTCTTTTGGTGTGGTCTGAGGTGATTTTAGTAGCAGTGAAGAGTTTCCACCTTTGGTGCTTCATTTGTTAATTTTTTCGTTACCTACTTTTCACTTACGTCACTTGCAATCTCACATGCCCTATTACCAGCTACTATATAGCCTGAGTCTTAGTTTATTGGAGTATCGACGGAGTTAATAAGGTGTTGCTCCAGCTCTGGATTTGAAGTAGCTGTAGAATTAATGAACTATACATACATAGAGATTCGATTTGAAGAAGTAAACTACACACATTGAGTATTGATTATGATGGAGAGGGCAAATAATATGAACCTTTCTATCCATCTGTTGTACCCACTTTCATTACAGTCTCTTGACCATCATCACTGCACACAAGTGTAACTGCACAGTGCACTCTCTCTTTAATTTCTAAATCATCCTTTGTGCTTTAATCCATGTGTAGTACTGTTTAGTAGCCTCAGAATCTGTTCCTCCTTAGAGTCTGGATCTTTGTGCCTGGAGCAGCTAAGACTCAATAATCATAGAATTTCATTGTAGTTCTTCCTGTCCTATTAAATCTTTGTCCATTAATATTTAGCAAGTTTTTTTTTGTTTTTGTATTTTCAACATCGTAATTTTGTTACAAATCAGATCATATTAGTAAATCTTTAATTTATTTTTTCAAATGATTAGATGGGTTTGGTTATCACTTCAAAAAGAACTCCCCTTTTGGGCATTGATTAGGTGAGTTTTGTGGTGCCACGCCCATTGATGTAGAACAGGATCCTGCCGAAACGTATCGACCTTTACCTATCCCTCGCTTACCAGGAAGGGCTGTAGTAGGGACGTTTACTGATCATCCCTGTGTTTTCCCGAGCTTATCAATACACTGAACGTCCACATGACACTCACAAAGATCCATTGCATGCGTGTGCAGTCCTGCCCCTATTAACTTCAGTTAATGTTCCCTGATAACTCCATTTAATAAGGTGTCCTATCCTTCACCCAGTGTTGCATGTGTGCTTTATAGGTGTGACTTATCTGATACCTTCCACCCACGAGCGAAAGCTCTTTTTGGGGGGGAGGGAGGCTGTTGTTTTGTTGTTAGACATTTAATCAATACTTAATCATGAAATATCAGGTCTTAAAATATAGAACTTCAGGAATGCAAGGGGGGTGAAGGGGGGCGAGAATTACTCAAGGGAGGGGGGAAAATGCCCCATGCCCCCCTTAAATACAGCCTGCTGAACTTAAGAAGGGGCCCAGTTGTGCATCCTTTTGCTTTCCCAAGCCTTCTTAATATACCAAGAGTCCACTTGACTCTTGCAAATGTGCATTCATGTACAGTTCGTATCAGTAGATGTAAAATGGCTTCGTCAAAACACATGCAGGAGTCACACCTGTTTTCTTCTTTTATGTTATTCCCTTTGCGTAAATGCTGCTGTATTGTTGTATTTAATGTTACCTGTACTGTTATAGAACTGATGTAGTGTTTGATCTCTGGTGTAGGCTTTGATCATAATTATTTCATTTCAATAATTTATCAGAGCATTATTTTTTAATCATTAAATGTCTTATTTTCTTTTCTTTTTTTTACCGTGTAATAATTTCACAGTTTCCTGAGGATGAAATATCTATAACAGCCTCGAAAGTCATCTACTTGAGAGATCTTCCACTAGATGTTACTGAGAGTGAGGTAGAAGCATTGGGAAAGCCGTTTGGTAAAGTGGTGAACATTAATTTGCTCAAGAAGGCCAAGAACGTTGGACTAATGGAGCTAGAAAATATTGATGCAGCATCAAGGATGGTTCATTATTATAAATCCAGATCAGCTTCTATTAGGTAATTGTATGCTCTTTTAGTCATGTTTGGGTTACCCAACCACTTCTCATAGATAATGTTTCATGACTATGAATCAGTTTAACCCTTTCACTGGCAGGTTTAGACGACCAGTATGGTAACTTGATAATTTCATGATTTTTTTATTTTTTATTCTTTTCCTGTAAAGACAATCAGCAAGAGAAGAATTTTTTAAGTAAGTTGAACATTTTCTAGTATTCTATAAAAGTACTGTAGTCTAACAGAGAAAAGCTAATAATTTGGACTTACCATTTACTAACAGTTTGCTCCTGAACTCAATTACAGAGGGTCATGACGCTGCTATGGAGTTCTAACACAGTGCACAGCTTGTTCACCTTCTAGTTACCAAAAGATTGAGCTTCAGAGCCTCGTACAATTAAAAAAAAAATTGGGTGAACCAATGCTCAAAGGTTTAAGTGTTGTGGTAGCCGAATTTTTTAAAAATATTCTAAAACAATACTGATGCTTTCATTTCAATTCTTTTATTATGGGAAGTGCTACGTCACTACAACGTAAAAATAAAATTAGAATGTAATATTGGAGAAACAATTTTTTTTTTTAAATCGGAGAAATGCAAGTGAACAATAAGCGCCATATGGTGCTATTGCCAGTGAATGGGTTAAGTACAGTAAAGATTGGTGTGTTTGTGAGACATTAATTGCAATGTCGATGATGCACTGGCATGTGTATTTTTTAGTTCAGAATTTTACATTAGTGTACAGTAGAAGAGTGGACATTTAATGTACCTCATAGGGTTTCTTTTACTGTGATAACTTTTTCAATTGCTATTTGACGTATTTATTAGTTTTTCCTAATAACTACAGTTATATGGTAAATCTAAACTTGTATCTAAACTTTATTCCATGCTGTGGCTATCTTAAAGTGTTCAATTCTGGAACGCTATGTACACATTTTCTGAATTTTCTGACAAGCATGATCACTCAATTTATTTTACCTTATAAGGACGAAGTGATGCACAAGATATAATTTCTTCATTCCCCATTTTTTTCTTGTTCAACATTCACTAGAAATGTGTATCATGTAAGAGCACCAATGTAGCAAAGTTTACTGTAGACACAAGAATTGCTATACCCTTCTTTGTGATGTTGGTGCTATATTTTTACTTAAGATTGAATTTCAGTATATTGCAATATTTTACTAATGATATTGGAGAAGGCACTTTTAAAGTTTTGCAGTATACAGCTTTAAGCTTTCTAGGTAACTCTTATATTGTAAGAGAGAACTGGACCTAGTAGCTCAAGTAAATTGAGATCAGCATTATATTTTCAAGGATACTAATGAAGTCTGCATGGTCTCATTTTGACTAAGTCAAACACGACACTTTGATGCTGTAATAAATTGCTGATTGTTAGTGTTGTTCCTATGTATATTAAACCCCTTTTGAAACAACCATGTTCACCATCTACTGTGGACAGAATTTTATAAGCTGCTGTTAATGTTTCAGCAATACAAAGTTTGAAATGTTGATATGAAACATTGTGACATTATTCTAAGACATTTGGATCAGATAGGTATAGCACATGCTATAATTAAGATACTTATTAGTCACTGCTCTAGAATCTCAATAACATAATAGCCAGTTTTCAGGGAACTGCGGGAATTAGATATTAATTTGGTACTCTATGGGAGTAAAAATATAATAGCAATAAAATCTATAATTGTGAATAAAATTTTGAGTTTGATGTTTTACCCTGGTACATTACGTGGTGGATTCCAGCTCCACTGTTTTCTTTACAGTTTCTGTAGTTTTCCAGCTTCTGGTGTATTATCACAGCAACTTTTAAATTTATCTACAATTATTAGTAGAGCTGTAGCAAAAGTAATGTGCACTTCGCAATAAATATGTTATATGTGTTATACACTACAAATTAGAGGCCAATATAATTAGAAAATTGTACGTCCGTCACCATGGAATTGCCCAAAAGTAAAGTGGCTGGTAAGTTAGTTATGGGTAATTAGAATATACACTAGGTAACTCAATTTGATCTATACAATAACTAACACAATCAACAACTGAATAGACAGGATAAATCAACAAAATATAACTAGGAGACGGTGAAAGTTCGACGAATATTGACGACATCGACGTGTGACAGAGAAAATAATGATACTATATAAGTGATAAAATGAAGAAAAAATAAATAAACTATAACAGGCGAATGAATAGTCAAAGTGAACACTTGTTGTGCTCTCTATTGACACCACTGCTCCAGAGTAAAAACTTCATGTCCAATAGCCATATCAGCTATGTACACTGCACATAGAAGACACATTACTCAAGAATATGCATGTTTACAGGAATCTGCTGCACCAGGACTCGCTATATTGCCTGTACAATAGCGTTTATCCTACCACCGCCATCTAGCCTATCACAAAGTACCTACAAAGTAATATAATTAAATGGCCAAGTCATACTTCATGAACATACATACCTTCAGTACAGTCACTTCTTCGTGTAGAATAAGTGATCTTTTTCAAATAAATTCACCCAAGTCCACTGTACTTGCTCGACCATAGCAAACAGTGCTTGATCTGCTGTAAGAATGGGAACTTGACCAGGATTAACATGTTGACCAGCTGCTGCTTGGACAATACTCATGGAGTGTTGATCATGGCATGAGTGAGTACGGTCTAACAATAGTGGCAAATATGTGCATTGATTGCAGGCAAGACGATCAAATCTGTACTTTCTAGTGTTCCTTTGTAGCCACTGCCAAAACTATAACTAAACAATTCTGCTCTCCTACTTTTCCTTCCTCAATTGCCTGAAAAATTGGTGGTTGTACAACACCACTATCAACTGAAGGCACGACCTGGATTTCATAGAAGCTGGTGGCACTTTGTAGTGAGAAGGCCGAGGAGCAACTGATCTACACAATGATGAATTGAATACCAAGGAGACCTTGCTGAATTAGTGAAATACCAGTATCATGGAATGGCTTCAATGCTGGGGTTGTAATCCAGGTTGTCAACAGCTGATGAAGTCAATACACCAGATACAACCTCATCATCTCAAACTTTCGATATATTCCATTGCTTTATGTCAGAAGTTGCATTTTCAAGAGCTTTGTCACATGAAACACATATCCTAAATTATCAAGGTCTACAAGGGTTTTGATCGTGTAACAGAAGGAATCTTCAATGTTATGTAGACTAGAAAGTGGGGCACGTTCTTGTACATGATAGAATATAGAAAAATTACCAGCTTGAGAATACTTGAAACTGTTGAAAATTTATGTTTTACACATGTTCAGGCCAGCTGAGCAGCATACTTCAAGGCTTCCCTGATGTGAAGAAAGAGCCACCTAATAACTATTTTAATTGTACATTCTTTCCTGTATTGGATGAAAACTTTGAGTCTAGAAATCTATAGACTTTATGTCTGATCTCTTCGTGAAGACAATTTGGAGCTCTTATTTGGAATCCCTGGCAAAAATTGTACCCTGGAGGTTTGCTTTACACCACAAGAATTCATTACTCGAGGTGGCTACCTGTTCACATTCATGATAGCTAAGGAGTTCACAATCATCCCAATAATTTGGCTGAATTACATGCTGGAAAAGTTGTTCACAAGACTCAAAAAAAAATTCTGCTATGGCTGTAGATCAATACCATGAACAGAATATGCTGCAGTAAATGAAGAATCAGATGTGCGAACTGTCAGTGTTACTATAAAGTAGCTAACTAGTTATTACAAATACCCAAAGAATAGTTTACATGGTGTATTATTAATATGTCAATGTGTAGCTCATGCAAGTTGATATGTATCTCATGCAATTAAACAGTAGATGTAAATGCCAGGTAGTTTCAATGCGGAACTCTAATTTCAGGACTCCAGTAAACTACTGAACTACCACAGTCACCAAGAAATTGTTTGCTCACATGAGTACGGTGTAAGAGGCATTATTAACAATGGCTGACTATCGTATGACAAAAAAAAATAGCAGAAAATTTTAAGTTGAAACTAAAAATTCTGGCACATTAAATGGTCCATTTCAACATTTTTACTATTCAATCTTCGGGAAGAAGCTCAAGAATGCTGATGGAATTTAAATCACTGCAGGTATGCGGTAGAAACATTGACCACCACAAGTATCATGAGCAACATCCAGGTGTACTGGCTGCTTTTCCAATCATGAATAAACGTGGTAACCTTTTGGTGCTTGATAGTTATGGATACCTCTGTAATGAAAATTGTTTGAAGGGTTGAATAACTCAGAAAAGATAAATATCACAAATATGTCCATAAAAAAAATTGCCACTATTCAACTACACATCTGCTAAATCTGTGTCCAAGCAAAAGTTGAAAGTTCCATCTTCGAGTTATGACTACAATATTATTTTAATACTTGTATGTATATTTGGTCAAATTTTATCAGGATATTTAGATGTTTTCTTTGCTATGATAATCAAGTTTCTCCACTATCCCAGTCACTACAGTATAGGCTGTGATCTTCTTGACTATTTAGAGTTGGGAGGACGAACAATCCACAACCACCAGTTGTCAATGTCAAGTGCTTGATGGTGCAGTGGTAATCCAGATGCTGAATTCAGCATTGTACAGATGTGGTGTTTGTACTAGTTATGTGTCTGACCAGCTTACAACTGCTCAGGGACTGGATATTGTATAAGATGTGTACATACAGTAATAGTCACAAAAGTACAAGGGGAATAAAAGGTAGAGCCGTCCAACAACGAGTCGCTCCCACTACCCCACTACTTTAGTCCGCTAACATTTGAAAATTCGAGAGGATGAGGATAAGACTGTTCAAATTTCAGTCCCAACAATTAGCCCACATACAGTAGCTGAAGGTAATAAAGTGATTTTTGTCACCGATGAAATCAATGTATTGAGTACCAAAGATGCCAACATTCAACATAATGCCCCATTCTCCCATGAAGAAGCAGATATCTGTCTACTTTACATGTGGCAGATGCTGCCCGTAAGGGACGCAGAATAGTGTATGTGCGCGGACAGTTTACGCTGTTGTTGTGGTCTTAACAACTGCTAAGTTTCATTGAATTAATCCTGAGGACCTGTTAGTGGCATTTGTAACTGGACCAAATTTCAAACACATTTACTTTTGTTGATTTGATTTATGTAGTGTTTATGACACGCAGTCATCGTCTACCGACGCAATCCAGCTAATGAATAATTCATGAAACACACCATCACTTTCGTTACTGACAAGCATGTCATTTAATTGTAAAATCACAATGATCTCAAAAAAATACTAATTACTTTGTGCAAGATAACAATTGAAAATACTTCATACTGGCCAACGGTTTGTTTTATCCTAAGGAGAACTGCACACGGGTGAGCGGGGAAAGTGAGGAAAATAACAAGACTGCTTACTGTAATTTCTAGTTTTAACTAGCAGTTTAGCACCTATAAAATGTCAAAAAGAGGAGTCAAGTCCAGAAATTTGCAATCTTGCTGCAGGCTAACGAGTCCCAAAGAATTCAACAAAATAAATGACAAGGTTTACAGTTTTTGCGCCACAAAAAAGCACATTCCTGTTGACAGCCTTACTCTAAGCATTAAGATGGTACTCAAATAATGATCATATCTAATCTGTTCAAAACTTATCATTCATTTATAGCATAAAAACAGAGTAAATTGCCGCTCTACAACGACAGCACAGAGTATCCATTTTGCAGAGTTTGAGCAGGTAGCCATTCACAAGTTGTGAGGGGAATGGATCCAAGGGTGCTAAGCACGGGGGGGGGGGGGGGGGGGGGGGGCATAAATCCCAAGCTACAGTCAGCTAGGTCTAGTTGGCGAAAAGGCAGCAGCTCAGGGGTGGTTAAAAGCAAGCTCCTCTTCAACCCTAAGGACCAGTACTTTCTCTTTACATAGCCACATAACTCAGCCACAGAAATCACTCTTTCTAGTGCACTGAGAGATCAGTTCAAATTTATGGCTAGTTTGTAAAATACAAAATTGTATAATTGCAGAATTCATAATTGATTTTCCTATGTATTAGTGGCTATATCAAGTCTAGGTTGTATACTGTATATAAAATGTAAAGAAGTTGGCGTAAGAAGTGAGTTTTATACAGCAAGATGAAACAACAACAGTATCTTCCTCAGTCACCACCAACTAAATTCATTAAGGTCAAACAAAAAAGAAAGCTTACTCAAGAGCAGTAGAGCTCATAACTTCACTGTTATCTCTTGTTGATGTCCCATGCAGTATGATCACAGCAAAAAAAATATAGAAACTGTACATAGTATATTTACTTAATATCTGTATCTATATTGCTGATATAGCCTAGCTTTAATAGTAACATGTAAATAGCTGGGAATGTAACTTCTTTATGGATGGTTTAGAGTTATATTTCACACAGCAAGTACTGTCACATAGTGGTGCTAGATGTACCAACTTTTTGCAAATTAGGAATGCAGTAGCATCAGGTATTTTTATAATACTCTACTATTTTTAGTTACACCAGTCCAACCGAAGTATTCATGCATACAAGCCCCACCGTCATCGGCAGTACTGATGATGCCTTACCAACACGGCTCAGCATTAATATATGATTGCTGTTACAGTCTCACTCTCAACAGACCAACTAATAATTCTCTTTATTTCAAAGATTCTCTTTATTTGTTGAATTTTTTTACTCCACTAATTTATCACTTCATAATTTCTTTCTCAGCCTTCATTTACTCATTAGATGTATTCTCTCTCTTTCACAGGCTTTTCAAACAATACAGAATTAAAAATATTTGGTTGCCACCGGGAATCAAACCAAGGACTGCTTGTTAACGCACAAGCACTCTGCCACTGAGCTACGACAACCAGCTAGCAAACTAACACTCCAATTCTGTAGTACCCCTAGTATAATACAGAATTGTAGTGTTTGTTTGCTGGTTGGCTGTCAGCTCAGTGGTAAGCAGTACCGCTTGTGCATTAAGCAAGCGGTCCTGGGTTCAATTCCTGGTGGCGACCAAATATTTTTAATTCTGTATTGTTAAAAAAAAGCCTGTGAAAGAGAGAGAATACATTCTTACACAGTGTTCACCTTAAAGAATCCTAGTCTTTAGGATTTCCGTAGCTATCAGGAGAAAAAATATCTTGGTAGAAATTTAGCACCAGACATTGTTGAGACTTAGCCAACTCAGCATGCTTGAAAAGCCAAACTGGCTGTACTTGATGTTAATTTTAAACTTACGGTGCTATTTGTAAATAGTCTATTGCTAATAGAGGGAACTACAATGCCTGGAATTCTGCTAGAATAACCCATCAGCTAATAATTACTTTACTTGGACTAAACCAGCTGCATGCAGTGTGAAACAGCTGTATTGAAATACCTATATGGTATATACCAGTTTCTTTCAAAGCCATATAGTCATCAGTGTCAAATAGAGGAGGACTTAACTATATTATATTCAACTACAGAAACAATAGGTTATTGAATTTAATGAAATAAAACACTGATATTCATTTAAGCTGTGACTATCCATGCTTGTTAGGAAGAGACAGGCTACATTTTTTTCTTAGCTAGTGTCTCAAACATCGTAGTTTCTTAATTCATGTATTCTGATAAAAATTGATTTATTAAGGGATGAATTGTGTAGATTTGACAGTAGAAAGCTCTGCTATTAGTATGATTCATGCACAATAGGAGACTATCGGTGGGTATTGTTAATGGTGATTGTGTGCACTGCTATGAACTTTCACTGTCCGAAAGTTGGTGGCAGTAGCCCCCACCTTTCGCCGCCTATGTGTTAGATTGGCGATATTGAAATAGTCAGGTCAATGCAGTCAGTCAGTATTTTAGGGTTTATAAAAGCAACAAAAATTATGTAGGGAACACAAAACATCACAAGAATGCATTATAATGACTTAACTCTATGCTAGAGCCCAACCAAGAAGTGTTCAAGAAAGGAGAAACTCAAGTATACTTAAAGCATGCAATATATTGACTTCATATTATTTTCTCCAGAGAATGGAAGGTCTGTGTGGAGTTTTCCAAGCATGAAGAGATAAAAGACACTCGGGCATATCAGGTATCTGTGTACTTCTTCTATTAATGGTGTGCAATTATAGCAACTTGAATTGACAAATGGGAATAGACTTTGCTTTTAGAGTATGGGCTCATTACTAAGTTTATGGATGATACATAGAGATATTTTTGAGTAATTAGACACTTACTTTAGCTGACTCTAAGGCTGGGGTAAAATATACACATATGTATTTATGTATAATACACACGTATTTGTAATAGTTATAAACCAATATTGAGATTTGTATGCGATTTACAAATCCCAAGACACGAGGGCGAAGCCCAAATAGCGTGGGTTTAGGAATTACAATTCAAACTATTTTATAGCCCGTTGATGCTCTCTCCAGTCACTTTCCCATTACTTCTAATGTTTGCTACGAACTATATCAACTTTTTTCCTCTATCACATTTTCGTACGGGAATACTGGGAACGCTATCAGATTTATAGTACTTGACGACAAGCACAGTCGCTCAGGTAACGGGCTATAAATATATATTTATATTAATAGTACGGTGCGTAAATTGCCTATTCAAAAATGAATGAGAAATATTGCTGTTCAATTGAAACTACACGGGGAAAGCGAAATAGTGTGAAACTACATGTAAGTGAAATAGTACTACAGGTAAGTGTGCATACAAGCTGCGTTAGCCTTGGAAATGTACAGTTTGAGTAGTTTCTAGTTGGAGACAGTGTCATTCTTTTTGCTCAGAACTTCTACCTGTATTAGACATATTCTTTTAACAAATTTGGAGCTGTGGAGGTACATGGGCCAAGTTGGACAAGTGGATGTACACTGCCACCAGGTTCCTTGGCTGCTACCTTGCAAGGGGTATTTCTTCTGAGGCTGATAAAACCAGAGAAGAGACAGGAGAAAATAGAACCAATTACTGAAGTGGATAAGACTTGTAGTAGTGCCAGCTGGAGTTGAGGGATAATGTGACTATGGGTCTCGTTGAACCCATCAGATGGAATGGTTATTTCTCCTGATCTTAGGAACCCGCAGAAGCAGAGTGATGCCGCTGCCCAAAGCATTTTTTGGTCCTAGCATGCCCCTTGTACAGACCACTCCTCTTTCATGCTGCGTAGTAGTTCAGTGGTAATTGGCTTGGAACCACATTTTTTGCCCATTAGATGGGGCGCTGGCCAAGCTAGCAGATTAGATGGGGCACTGGCCCAGCTAGCACACTAGATGGGATGCTGGCCCATTAGCATATTTGCTCGAGCACTGGCCCAAGCCAGCATGCTTGATTGATTGCTGGCCCCTGCAAGCACGTCCGATAGGGTGCTGGCCCTACTAGCGCTTTGACTGGTTGTTGGCCAAGATTAGCAAGTTTGCTACATTGGGTGCCAACTCCCACCTGGCGCACTTTTTATTGCCTTCAAGCCAAGTACCATGTGGCTAACTGATTGCCCAGGGCAGATGTTGCATCTTTTGCCCCCCATTGTGATAACCCTTGACCCTAAGCTAGCCCCTGTTAGCTGGCTAGTGACCCTAGGCTGGCTTTGGAGTGCTTTGGGCTACCCTTTGTGAGCGTTTCCTAGGTGCTGGGCTTTGTGAGTTGTTCCTACACTACCTCCCTGGAGTTATTTCAGCCCTACCTACTTTGCTAAGCTATTATACTAGAAATATATTATATTTAGAGAGAATCACTGACCAAAAAACACAAAAAAGTTAAAACACCAAACGTTTCAGCTACGGACTGTAGCCTTCATCCGTGGTAATGATTCAAAAATACAATAAATAGTTACTATGACAGGTGAAAGCCTAAGGGCGGTACATGTTATAGCACTTGGTTGGTAACCATGAGTCCTGAGTGTTAGCTATTTTGTTTTTTTGTTTATATGTTTAAAAAAAAAAAAAAAAATTAATTAATTTAAAAAAATTAAGAAAAGATAACTCTATACTAATTTTGCCTGCAGACAAAGGGAGAGCCATAGTCATACTGGACAAAGCAGAATACCATCAAAAGATTTTGTCCATGCTGTCTGATGACAAAACATATAAGAAGTTGAAGAGAGATCCGGCCTTGGCACTGGAGAGAAAAATGAATAGTTTACTTTTATCATTGAAGAGAGCTGGTTCCCTTCCAGATGCATTGTATTATCGCTTGAGGAGTTCAGCTAAGACAACACCACTACTATATGGCTTACCAAAGATTCATAAGCCAAATACACCTTTGAGGCCTATTGTTTCTTTTATTAACTCTCCAACATACATTCTGTCAAAGCATCTTGTCACCATTCTCTCTCCGTTAGTAGGCAATTCGTCTACTCATGTAAAGAACTCATTTGATTTTGCCAAATTCATCTCGACACACAATGTATTCCATCTGGAACAGTATTGGTATCTTTTGATGTGGTTTCACTCTTCACTACTATTCCTACAAAAAAAGCCATTGATGTTGCCAGACAGCGTCTGAGTGTTGATAGTACATTGGAAGATCGCACAGCATTATCGGTATCAGAGGTCACACAACTCTTAGAATTTTGTTTGAATGCAACATACTTGTCCTACAACAATGAATTTTTTAGACAGACGTTTGGTACTGCTATGGGGTCACCAGTATCTGTAACTGTGGCTAACCTTGTAATGGAGGACATTGAGGACAAAGACATTTCTACTTATCCCTCCCCACCACCATTTTGGAAGAGGTTTGTGGATGATATCATTACAGCCTTACCAAAAGTTTCAGTGCAACCATTTTTTAAACCATCTAAATTCTATAGAGGAGACCATCAACTTGAGTTGCGAGCGAGACCAGCATCTAGTAGCAAGGTGATGATGAAACCCAAGGCAACAGTAGTCTTACCTTACATAAAGAATGTGTCAGAATGCATAAAGAGAATTCTGTTACCATTGGATATAAGAACTTGCTTCAAGCCACACACTACCCTCAGGCAGCTTCTAGTTCATCCAAAAGATCCCATTCCAGTTGAGTCACAAACAGGAGTGATATACCAGGTATCATGTGGAACTTGTCACATCTCTTATATTGGGCAAACTGGAAGAATAATAACACATAGATTAAAAGAACGTAAGCAAGCTCTAACTTCACCTTATCATTTTTCAGCTGTTGCAGAACATGCAATGAAAGAGAGTCATGTTATTGATTGGAAGAGTGGTAAAGTGATTGACATCTGCCATCAATTATACCCTCGTTGTTATTTGGAGTCATGGTACATTAAAACTAAAGGGAGCAAAATCAACAGAGATGAAGGATTGTTGCCTCAAGTTTATGGTAGCCTAGTGAAACATATAAACAAAAAAACAAAATAGCTAACACTCAGGACTCATGGTTACCAACGAAGTGCTTTAACATGTACCGCCCTTAGGCTTTCACCTGTCATAGTAACTATTTATTTTCTTTTTGAATCATTACCACTGTTGAAGGCTACAGTCCGTAGCTGAAACGTTTGGTGTTTTAACTTTTTTGTGTTTTTTGGTCAGTGATTATCTCTAAATATAATATATGTCTACAATACCTGATCACATAGGATTTTACAGATTTATTATACTAGAAACTTGAGGCCACCATGCCTGCTCAGTCGAGGAAGGCGGCTTCTTACCTAATTTAGGCAGAGCGTTCCAACCGGGTAAGTTGGCGCATACTATCACTTAATTTTTTTGCGCATTTTCAGCGCTCCAACCGTGTAAGTCGGCGCATACTATCACTTAATTTTCCTGCGCATTTTCACACTCGCAGCGAGTGGAGTGGGAAAGCTCTACCTAACCACTCCCCAGTACTGGAATTACCTCCATCCGACGAGGGTGGTGGGTGTTCTAGCAGAGGAGCTGCCGTCGCGTCCTCTCGTGAATCCCCAGGTGGTCCTTCCAAAGGCTCGATAGTACACGGGCGACTACCCTGTTGATGATGGACTGGAGATCTGTGTTGCTGACTCCCTTCCTTCCACCATAGTTTGCCGTACACTGTGTTAGCCCTAGTCTTACACTAGTGTTGAAGTTTAGTTCCAAACTTTCACTGTGTAGCTCATGCATATGACTATCCATGTTGTGCAGTACTGGTCATGCGCTTCCCCTGTAGGGGGCCACCTCTTCCGCTACATTTACCCCTATCTCCGCCCCTTTTGCTTGCGCTCTTGGCTCTTCCGTTAACCCTTTTAATGTACCATTAAAGTACGAATGTTAGGGGAATTCCATTAGTGAAAGTTAAAGGTGAACAAGTTCATAAGTTTATTAGTAAATGTGGCAGCAGTATCGCCAGAGGAACCATAGGTTGAAAATGAAGTTCCAGAGGAAGCTAATCCTGAATATGGAGATAGTGAGTGAACAATGCAGTGTAGCTACACTGCAAGTGATTATTTTAAAAAGCTGACCTACTATAAGCAATTGAAATAGCACTTAACTTCGCCACATGCTATTTCAATCGCTTTACTTGTGCTATTGGTTACCCGTGCTATTACTCGAATATCTATATTTTGTTTCTATATTTTGTTACAGGACCTGAAGCTATTTTTCATACAGTTGAACATTTTAGTAGTATATACATACATCACTGCAAGATAATTTGCTTGACAATTAGAATGTCTAAAACACATTTGTTAGCATCATAACTAGTTTAACAATACCCATGTATTTGAGTGGGTATCCTACATTGGTATTCTATCTACATATTAAATGCAGCCAGATGAAAAGTCGTAGTTAGTCAATAACCAAGATTGATTTACATTGTTAACGGTAGCCACACAGTTTCTAGACTTTATTTTAAGTGGTAATTTTATACGTAAACGAGTTTTGCCAATGGCTTACCTTTTTAAATTTAAAACTGGAGTTCCATTTAGTCCTCTGAAACTAAAATTTGATTTAAATATAAACGGTACTCTGGAGCAGAGAATGAGAAAGCAACAAAACAAACTATCAGTGCTTCACGGCTAAGTTGTCCAAACAAAGGAGTTGGTGCATAAGCCATAGGCTAAATTCTTGGATAGTTGGTATCATTTTAGGTGAATAATGCTATTTATAACTTTTAAATTTTTTTATCTATCCCTAGAGTTAAAAATTTTATAATAGCTTTGCTGACATGGTAGCTTGTAGTTTTTATTGACTGCTTTAATTCAACTGCAGTAGTGTAGCGATGAATATGAGGTACCTGATTGTGGGCAAGGGATCGTTGGAGTAGAGGGGAAACGGGGCTGCTAACTCTCTGGCTCCACTTGACGTCCCTCAGAGGGTAGTTGACGCTGCCACCAGTCCAATCCACAGCTTAAGATACCCAGTCAGGCTATTAACTCCCGGACTAGCTACCCTTCAATACTTAGACCAAGTTCTGGTTGTACGCAAAATCAATCTCATGAAAATGGCATAGAACTCGTACGTACGTGTGCTTTATACTCAGGCACACGCACACACAAATAAACTAAAAAACTCAACCTCGTGACAATGACACAGCACATTTAGACAACACTAGCATATAAGTTTGAAATGATGCACAACATTTAGGATAGTTCTAAATCACGCACAACACACACATACACAATGCTAATAAGATAAACAGGTAAGTTCTTGTGATGCACACACACATTCTAGGTCCTTCCTTCTGTCTCCTAGTCTCTCCCTCACACTGATACATATGTAAATCTAAAGTTTAAACCATTCTTGATTATGCTGACATCCCTAAAATCTCCAGAAGGTGACTCTGAAAGATTGAATAATGAATTTTTTTTTATTTGCACACTTGTAAAAAACAATTCAGATGCTGCTGTGAACTTATCCCACTAGTTGTGTATAATACTCTAGTGTAGGGTCTTCTGTGGGGTAGAACTCTAGCTTAGGTGTATAGGCAAGCATAATTTGATAGCGTCTAGATCTCTAGTTGTTTTCAAAATTAGCCTTTTTATAACTGCTACATCTTTATACATTGAATATTGTTGTATCTTCTCCCCTCTGGCTGTCCTGTCTTGTAAAAGCTATAGCTACAGACCCGTCTGTCAATCATGGATTTAACATTCTCTCCCCCCCCCCCCCCCCCCCTCAATCCCCCAATCCCTGCTATGATATTATGTATTCTCCAGCCTTCTTTTCTTCTAATTGTGTGCTCTTGACATTGACTACGACTGTTTCAGTTACATGTAAATTTACTTTTTTCTTTTTCAAATACATCAATTTTTTCTCTCTTAGCCCTCTATATACGTATAATATAATCTTTTCTTTGGCATTCTCTTCTGTTGTGAACTGTACTGATTGTATGGCAAGCGCATGGATTTGTTTCTAGAATTTGGTTTTACAACTCCAATTGCATAAGTAGCTCGGTTTGTGAGGCATACACGAAGTTAATGGAGATGATGGTAAAAGTTTTTAATTTTACCTGTTTGTTTGTGTGGCTTTACGAATACTGAGGTGCAAGTCTTCTTGCCTTTTCTCTGAAAATTTGTACATTCAGAAAAGAAATATGGTAAATCTAACATTTTTCTTCTAGTAGTAAACTGGACTGAGTCCTTTATGGTGTTCTAGAAATGATTTCTTATATTGTACGTACAGCTGCCATAAAAAAGGTCATCAACATATCAGTATCTAGGGGACCATAGTCTCAGGCAACAGTCTAATAAAGTTCCTACAAACATTCTTCATGTCTTCATTATGTTGTAGTCTTACTGTTGCTGTGTTGTACCTACTAAGCATATATCTTGTGGGTGGGTGTGTATGTGTACTAGAATGACTGTCAAACACGGTAATGGACAGGTCATAGAACTATATTTCAGGCACTTTTTATGTTGTGTTGTACATTGTACAGTTAAATTTTGCATGTGGTGGGCGAACTTAAAATTCTCCATGAAACAACTTGAATTAGATGGCTCCTATTTTTTACCCCAAAACTCCGCCTCAGAAGCCTGTAATGAAAAATCGGAACATTTTATTGGATATACAATTTTTTATACAGTATTTCTTTGAATGATGCATATAGTAAATGGGAAAGATATAAATGTTGAAGCGGTCAAACAAAATAGCCATATTTTATCAAATGGCGTGCTTTTTTTTTTTTTCTTTTTTTTTTTTTCTTTTTTTTTTTAAATTATGCGATGGCCATTTCATGGGACCAAATTTGGAACTTTTTTTGGTACCTTCTGTGTATGTAACTATTGTGGATTGTATAATGTTTGTTTGTTTTTGTTTGTTTGTGTTTTTTCTCCATGTTTTACATCTATAACTAATGTACTCTAAACAATGTGTAAATCTTATGTTGAATTTGTATTAAAAAAGCTACTTGAGCCCAGAAAATTAAGTATTCAATTTTGTCTGAATTATTACTGAAAGTTTTGTTTCTAATGCTTTGTATTTTTTCTAATTATTATTCTTGTTGCTCAGCAAATAGGACAATACTTCAGAAGTCATATTCATAAAAACAAGTCTAATTAATTCTTCCCATTTACAATAAATAATATTGGAACATACATTATGTATGCTTATACTTGCTTATGAACGTTGTTGACCTAAAAATGCGGCTATCATTCCTATTCATTTTAATTTTATCATAAATTTACTTTTATTTATTTATTTATTTATTTATTTTTGCCTTGCTATCTTAATAATTTTAGAACAGTTTTGTTATGGTTTTTATTAATTGTGTATTTTGTAGCCTGGAGAGAGCAATAGGAGTGCTGCAGAAGGGAATAGGAGTGCGGCAGTAGTCAGGTTCAGGGCAGAAGTAAGTAGTGCTATTATAATGTTTATGCAAGAATTCTGCCACACGGTGGCACTTTATATACTAACTTTTGCAAATTAAGATGCAGTAGCGTAAGTGGTATTTTATCCATTGTTCACCACTTAGTTTTTCCCTTTCTTACTGAACTACCTCAGTTTTTCTCCCTCTTTCCCTTACTTCAGGTCTTTCTTCTGGAGTCATGGAATTCTTTCTTTTTCTTTGCTTTCAGTAATTCTCCTATTTCTCAGTTTCTCTGTCTTTTTCTTTGTCTGTATTGTTATAAAAAAACTGAAAGAGAAAGAGAATACATCTACATCTAGTGATTAAAAGAAGACTGAGAAAGAAAATTGTGAAGTGATAAATTAGCTGAGTAAAAAGAATTCCACGGATAATAAGAATCTTTGAAAAAATACAGTATTAGAGTGTTTGTTTGCTGGCTGGTTGTAGTAGCTGCTCAGTGGCAGAGCGCTTGTGCATTAAGCAAGTGGTCTTGGGTTCGATTCCTGGTGGCGACCAATATTTTTAATTCTGTATTGAAAGAGAGAGAATACATTTAAGACACAACATGTAGCCTTTTCATTCCTATCTCCAAGCAGCTGAAATGACCCTTGGGCTCCATGCTTTCCAATGGCATGCCATGCTTCATCTGCCCAATCTAGAAGTACTGTTGCTACACCTTCACCTCTCTGGTATCCTTTGGATGCATCAGGTTATCATCTGCCTGCAGTCAGCACAGTAGCCTCTGATACATCATTGTACTTTATTATTAAACCACTTAGTCTCTTGCAACCTAACATTGTACCTCTTCATTTCACCCACTCTTAAATCTACTTTCCTATCTTCTCCCCTCTGGCTGTCCTGTCTTGTACAAGCTATTGCTACAGACCCTTCTGTGTCAATCATGGATCAAACATTCCAAGTTCCCACTATCCACATTTGTCACTTCCTCATCTTACTTCTTTGTGCTAGCTGTCAAGTAACCTGGGGAGATAGCATGTCCTCCGGAGGTATACGAGTTTGACATGCACAGAGTGACGTCCTGTACTCATTGTACACACAAAACAAACTCGCAGTCAGTTTTAGCCAACGGATTCCACACTGGAGACAAGTAGATCACTGCTCAGGGGTCACCGCGTGGAGGCGCCATTAAACATTGTGTTAAAGTGTCATAACTCTAACACAACACACAGTTGTAATTTAGATTTACTATTTCTTCAAGTAGCAAGACCGACTGTGTTATGCTGGAGCTACTGATGTTTGAGACAAATTTTGCAAGTATTTTTTTATTAGTTGCTATTGTGGGGTTTGGCTGGGTCTGTCTGGGATGGCAGTACGAGTCCCCACACTTCTGGGTTAGTAGATGCTGCCACCAGACTTCTGTAGCAAGTGATGTAATGTTCCTTACTGTAGCTGCCCACAAGCTTCCCTTGAGATTGTCAGGAGGTAGGTTGAATAAACATATACAGTAGAATCATTCACACAAGGACTAGTAAACATATACAGAGTGCTTTGGAATGAGCAGCTTGGTCTTTATATAGTGACTAGGCTGCTCATGCTCACAAAATTCAAATAAGCATGACTTTACAAGTTTATGACCTCATGAAAGAAGTACTAATAAATTAAGTACTCTTTTGACTTTCTAATGTGTTTTATGAATGCAATGAATTTAGTGTGTACTGTTTGCATGAATAGGTAAGTTTAATGTGTTCTGTTGCACTTGGTGCTGTGGTGTGATGTTGAATTGTTCTTATTGAAGTCCAGCACTCCACAGCTATGAACTATTTATTATTGATACTACAAAGATAGTGGATTGATTTCCCTACCATGTTAAGTGTGTTAGGGAGATCTAACTGCATTTTTATTCTTTCTAGGCAAAATATTGATCAAGTCAGGGAGATTATAGTTTTTCATTACTTCTAACTTTATCCCTGTGTTTATTTCAATTTCCTTTCTTTAGCACTGTGTCTTACACATTCCACAATTACTTTCACTTTGAAAGCACTAAATCTATAAGATTAGATTAAATGCTTATAATTTCTCACTGGAAAAAGCAGCAGATAAAAGTTCAATAAGTAACACTGCTGATTATGGCATGAATTTGAAAGAATTAGTTAAATTTTGACATCCTGGCCACTACTTAAAAAGAAAATTTAATAGAATGTATACACCATTATACTAATGGAAGATTGCAGTGGTTTTAGATCCTGTGGTCAATAATGGTCTTGCTGTAGAAACCATACTACTTGCGTGTTGTGATCTGGCATGGCCAGCACTTAAGCCTAAGTAGCTCAGGTATCTCTTGAGTCTTCAGCCTATAATATTCTACTGTTGCTAGTCAGTACAGCATGAACTCTGGTGGGAAATTGAAGCCATAGCTATGAGCCAGTTGTGAAGAACTATATATATTAAAGACACTCCAGATGATGGTGGATGTTCTCAGGACTATAGGCTTCTAACAACTAACTGGAACAGAAGCATGACCTTGTAGTTAGTCTAGTATAGCCAGTTCTTACGAACAGCATCATGAGCCCATTAAGCCATACCTCTATGAACCAGTTGCAAAGAATAATAAATCCCCAATCAAAAAAATAAAAATTCAAGAAGCAGAAAGCCAATAAATAATTGGGTAAAATTTAAGTCCAAATTTTGAAGAAACTAATGGCAAGAAAAATCAGATTTTTTTTATTTTGTGACTTTAGGACACCATACAGTACACTTTCAACCAGAAAAATTTTAAGCCACCACAGTCTTCCTTTAAATGTGTAGCATAGACAATTAAGTGCCTTTTTTAATTTAGGCAGGAAATTTTTTTCAATTTATAGCAGGTCAATTTTTTACTTTATTTACATGTCATTCCGTCAAAAGAAAAGAAATTGACAGACTCCTTTTTGTTTTATTGATAGCCTTCTGGTGATGGAAATACAGATTTGTCTACTAGTAACAATGCTCCATCCATACCGGCTTCTGAAATAATCAGTGGTCCTTCTGATGGTCTTCTGCATGTTACTATAAATAATGCAATCATCTCTATTAATCCTGCTGTTATTAAAGAAGTAAGTCATTTTGGTTTCAATTCTAACATTGTTATGGTGAACTTATTTTTTATCATTCAATTTATAGTTAAATACTCATGAAAATTGTATATATGTACGTCAATTTCAAAGTACAATTAGCCCCTTTTTTAATGGACTATTAACAATTGTTCTGAGGCCAGGGTTTCATACACGACTTTTCGCTGGGATTAATTCTTTGAGATCAAATTTTATACAGAGATTAATGTAGTTCTTAGAAACTGCACAATTTTGAAGTAAGAACAGATTTGTTATCTGACAAACAGCACAACTTACCAGCCACAGGGAGAACAGGAAATGAACTCCACTAAGTTTGTAAGGCCTATCTGTTAACGTTTCTCCTCTTCGGTCTTCATAGCTCTTTGCCATTTTTTCCTTGCATTATTTTGAAGTTCCTTCTGAATTTCTTGCACCCTTGCTAATGTTAATTTAAAATAGCGTCCGGGATGGACTCACATTGACTTCTTCAAACTTAGCCATACTATATATACATATATATATATACACACCAAAATCTCGATTGAGACTTGTTAGTGAGGGTCTCGCTTTGCTTGCCCAATTAATTATTCAACTTGTGGTGTTAGTATATGCCATTTGTCATGGTATACTTAATATAAATAAGAATACTGTACCACATCTAATGCTAGTTCCTTCTTGTTGCAGATTTTTTCCAAATATGGCAACATCACTCTCTTGACCTATTTTTTTGAAGGTAAGTATATTCAGATGCATTAGGTTCCAATGAAGCTTTCATTCTCAAATTTTTGTTTCAGTTCACATTATTAAAGTTTTATTACTGAAGTGCAATTTGCCAATTGTACCATGGCAAACCATTTCTGAATTATTTACCTTTCAATTTTATGTAATTATATATTCTGTTCAATTTACATTCATACATGCAATAATATTATTCGTCAGTCTCATAATGTTTAGATTATCAAAATTCTTTTATTAAATTTAGTTTGTAATATTTCACAATAGCATTCTATGAAATCCTTATCAACATGGTTGCAATTTTAAAGGAATAAGGTACTAGCACTATATACAAGTATGTACCTATAATTCAGTAATTCTTAGTTCTAAATAATAGATAGATTGGGATACCGTGAATATGCTGCTTTTAAGGATCTGACGTCTCCGATTTTTAAACGTTGCTGATTCACAATATTTGAATCTAATAGTTCTAGTATGTAGGAAATGCTAAAGCCTACGGTGACATTCCTAACTGAATAGCCTAGAGCATAGCTACAAGCATTCGATTTACTTGATTTGTAAATACCGCAGCTAGCATGAAGATACTTGAATAAGTTCACGTTACGGACCAACTATTATGACTTGCATGTGACTAGCTATATTCTAATAACAATAAGAGTTCTTTAGCTCTGCAGGACATAGAAATCAAAACATCAAATGAGGTTTTCAAATGTATTTATTAGCTTTATAAACTATTGTTATATCATGTATATCCATTGTACTATATAACATACATATTCAAAGAGAATATAATTCATTAATCTGCTAAAATTTACATAATTCATACTCTCTCGAATGTTAATTACCTGCTGTTTTGACGTCTTGCTCAAGTTCTTAGATAAGCAAGTAGATTGGACTCACCGCCGTTAAACAACTGATGGCATGTGGTTTTATATGTTTAAAATTTATTGGAATGCCTCATAATATAATTGAAGTGATTGTTTATAAATGAATTAGAGCTGGTACAAATATCAAACTTGCTATTACTTCTCTGTAAAGATATCCTTTAGGCCAAAGTCGGTGGTGTGGGAGCTCCACTTGGAACTTCCAAATTTACCGTAGAGTTACTAATCGCAGTTACCAACCACGGTAACTAGTGATGTGCTTGAGCACAAATGGCAAGCGAGCCTAAAGACTATACTATTTTTATATGAATGATTTTGACTTCTAACACTGAAGCTACTGAAAATAAGGTCCAGTTTTTAAATTTCGCATACACGGTAAAGGGATTTCAGTGCCATAGTAACAACTCTCTGCAACTGCTTGAATTGAAGGGGAAAAACAACAACAAAACAATACACGTTATATAACGTTTACTTTGTGATATTCTATATTCTTTAGCAAAGTAGTGGTTGTAACACACAATGTTTTGACACAACTGGACCTGCACCTACACAGACTTACCTTTGCGGTAGTCTAGTGGACAATGTAATACTGTTGCGCATGGCTTATAACCATGACAAAGAGCGCATTGACTTACCACCGCCACTAACTCGAATAGTCCCTTAAGTTTTCAAGTTTTAACTGCACCCGCAAAAGAATTCAAAACGGTAAGCAATTCAATTTCTAGGGTGATACGGGTACTGATCGATATACCAGAGGATTCTGTTTAGTGCAATTTGGGACGGGGTTGACAACCGAACTTACACAAAAACGCGAGGGTCAAAGTACAAAATGACATACGTACGTCCAAACATAATATACAAATAAATAAACATCCCCGATTTTTGATTGTGTTACCCCTGTAAGTGTCTCGCTTGCTCGCCAATTATAACAAATTTCTACCAATCTGGATAAATGTCACAATAACCACGGAATTTGCTGCAGCTGTAATATGAATCAATCTAGAAAAACTTTATCTGTTATTTCAGTTATAATCAAATATATGTAATATATTTAAACAGCGTATGCATGTACAAACTGTGACGATTACTTATGACATACCAATTATAGATTGTAGCACAATTAATTTCTTTTACTGTCACTATTATTGCTTGCTATTTTTTCCAGGCCAATTTAATGCTCTTATCCAATATGAAAGTATCACGGAAGCAGTTAAAGCTAGAGATGTAAGTCATTTTCCATTTTAGATTTGTTTTACCCACTTATGCTCATACATTATATTTGAAGTTGTTATATTTTTAAACATTGGAAATCGGTTCATACACATCAGAATATTTAGAATAATTAATTCAGCTGCAATAGATATATATCAATCATTACTTTTTTTTATCTGGTCCGGGAAAGCTAGTAGTATTGACTAAACAGCCGACACCATTTACTAAAGCGGTTAAGCTTTTTTGTCGATTGGCTATTCCTAATCTGGTATCAACATGGCTCAAGCAATGAAACGGTACTTGTAGCACATTGCATATCTCATAAAAGAATTAGCTAAACATGCAGAAGACTCTCACTGGTTAAATTTCAATCCAATTCCAGCACTTAGTTAACTTGTCAGCATAAACAAAACTACTGTGGGCAAAAAGAACTTAATTCATCATGAGATTGCGATGTGACATTAGGGGACGATAAGTACGAAAGCTTGTACCTGCGTATTTTTTCTCAAATATCAGCCCGAAACTCGACAAAGCAGCACAGTAAAAGGTCTTAATTGTCGCTCTGAGTAAGTTCATACCTTAATCAACAGTTAGTTGTCAGTACTATCCAAAATCAAAGCATGACAGACAGAGACGTAGAGACAAGTTGCTGGGTAAAATGACTACTGTAATTCTCTGGCACATGCGTGCGTAGAGTAAATTAGTTGTTATGATACAGGCTTCAGCTAAGCATGACTACGGTTCTAATTCTATGTTGCAAATTTAAGCTGTCTGATCAGGTTTGGAATGAGAGGAAGTTCTCACTGCCAGCCCAGTCTGCATCTACAGCCTAACTTTTAAGATGGAGCTTGGAGCCCAGTTTTAGGCATGCATGTAGTAACGTCTTAAATTAATTCACTTTGGCCCTGTCTTGCTCTTGTGTGTACCTGTTCAAATTATATCGGATTCTACAAGTGTGCCCACAGCAACCACCTAAGTTTATTTGGTAAAACCATTTAAGCATTAGAATGCTTCGTATCAAAAAGGTAGGTTGCCATTTTGTGCTTACTTTGAAGAATTTCATTGATATTGCTAATTGGCAGCATTGTATGACAAACCACGGACACAAGCCTAAATCATTCTTACTTCTCCATGTATGCAGTATAACAGAATGTACTCGTGTTAAGTCAGTATAGAGCAAGATGCTTGTAAGGAAGGAGGAAACAATATTTTGATGCAACTTACCCAATCAAATCTGACTACACTAGAAATATAGACAAACGCCACTGTTAATAAGTCAATAATGTATGGAGGCCCAATGACATCTGAAAATCGTGAATTTAAGTGAGATAACAGTTTGAAGACTCCATCTGCTAACTGTCTTAACTGCATGCTTGTAACAGGAACGTTTGATTGAGAAAATGTAACTCGTAAAACTCACCACACAGGCTTCGTGTGGGCCTGGCTCCGTATTGCGCGATGCTCATGACAAACTGGAGGTCAGCAATAAGCGCTGCCACCAGAGTTCAGCTAGAGGGCTAGGGTTCTCACTTTGAGCTTTAATAAAACTACGTTGGACTGAACTAACTTACAACACGTGGTCAGTGGTCTTTATATAAGTCCACCCACAAAACCGACCAATGAAAATGATACAGGCAATCAACATCTTACACAAATGACCAAATATGGGCACAACACTAACAACTGTTCATGCGCAAGGCGCGCAGTCTAAACATCTTCTGACTTCTCTTCAAACTTCTTATCTTCTACTAATGTGGGCTGGCCCACACTTCGTTGTATGTAATGTTTAGAAACTGATCACGTAGAGATTGATTTTACCACTGAGAAAGTACAATTTGAAATGTCAGATTAATTTTAAAGAAAGGCTACCAGCACTAATGTAGCTGAAGCATGTTTTTTTTAACATGTTCTTTTTACTCAGAATTTAAATGGTCGAAACGTATACGATGACAGCTGCACTCTCCAAATCACGTCGTCAAAATTCAGTAACCTTTCAATGATTGTGAATAAAAAGATAAGGTTAGTGTTATGTCTTTTTTTGTATGTTATTGTTGTTTTTTATTGTAAACACTGGCTAGAAAGACATTGTAGGTGTAGTTACTGGAATATCAAGTATAAGTATTTTATATCTAAAATACACATTTTTATATGTGTATGTACAACATACAGACATTTTATAATAGTGTTAGTGGGGCCTTTTTTAAGTGCCTATGATTCCTTTTAGCACACTTACAAATATATAAATATTTATATATATATGTTAAAGACCAATTTCAAACTACAAACCCATTTTAAATTAGTCTGGACCATTTTAAAACTGGCAAGCCTGTTTTAAAACACCCTGGCTCCAAACTAGCCACCAATGTGTCTGCTTTGCTGACAATGGTGATGTACTATTAAAACCAACCAGTCTCACCTGACAGTCAGGCTGGCTCCTAACTAGACACCAGATACAAACTCTGCTCTGTTATAAAAGAGCACACAAGGACGTAAATAATTTGCCTACTGTTAGTTGAATTCCATGGAGAAGGAGTTTGAAATGTTTCTTTTGGATCAGTTCCCCACAGATTGTAAGAGAGGAACTAGTGAGGTAATCAGGAAATCTCTGGGAGAAAAAACTCATAGAGGCTATAAATAATCCATAAACAGTTGATAAAAAGTTTCGATTTTATGTTAAGAAGGTGGGTTTTGATATCTTGAATGTACCAAGCCTTGGAATGAAGGATGTGTTAGTGGTTCCTAGGAAGAAAGATGAAGTAAGTGTTATAACTTTGAAACAAACACAATACTTTTTCATCAGTAATTATTTTAGATTGTTGAGGATACAACTATAATGTCAAAGTATAAAAAGGTTTTATTGGTTGAGGACTTCTTCTCTACATTACATGAAATTCATGAAAATCTTTTGCTTCATGCTGGCTACCACAAGGCCTATGATAAGGTAAGGGTATCTCTGGGCAGATATCATGGCAATTATTTAGGCAATTTTTGTAGGTTTCAAGAATTTACTATGGGATTCCAAGAAGTGTTGTACGCAAGTATGTTTCATTATGTTCCACATGTCTATTGCGTCAACCTCAGATTACAAAGCCACCTCTACGACCCATCATTGCTAGTGCATTTCTGTCACGACTACAGGTGATTGATGATAATGCTCAAAATGTATTACTGTGTCAAAGTATATAGTACTTGGCAATAACATGTTCACGTCAAGCTTAAACACACTGCCCAATTTTCAAGCAAACCTTTTGCCAAAAAACCAGCCTTATCTCAGCTTAATTTAGATCTTAGTTTAAATTCATTTTAAAGCCAGCCTTATCTTAGTTAACTCTCTATTTTAGGATTCCACTCCCACACCTCTTATGCAAAAATAGGGTCACTGTTACCAGAATTAGGACGAAAAGAAGTGAACAATACTTACACATGGAGCTCTAATTTGTTGTATATTGCTAGACCATTTCTTTCCCTAAAACTTACATAGGGGTAATTAAAGGTTTATAATGTAGTTACATTTCAAAAAGCTCATAGTTACATATTAAAGATTCAAGAATACACTGTGAAATTCTGGAGAAAGAGCTGATTTAACATAACAAATATTGGGGCTATATGAATTTGAATTGTCTTGTTCAAATTCTAGAATCAGCACTAAAAATTGCTAGGTAGTTCATTTTCAAGACTGATTCTTTGGCCATATTTAATTCAATAATTGTAGTTCTCCACCCCTACAAAAATTTGTTCAGGAGATATTTGCAAGAGTTTAATTTTTAATAAAATGCATGATTTAGGGTTTGGGGGGGGGGGGGGGTGACAGTGGAAGTTCATGCCAAAGTAAAGACTACAAGACAGAGTAAGAATATAATTGGCTCTCATAAAGAGGAATATAATTTTATTACATTAAATGGGCAAGCACACACACAGCACAAATATTTCATTATAGTGTCATAATTGATACTTAATGATATTCATACATTTATTTTTCCTGAAAACCTGTAGAAGTGAAGCAGGTCACAGAAGACGAACTAGTAAAGTTAAAAAAAGATGACACTGAGAAGTATATGTAAGTCAAGCTTTTGAGTGAAAACTCTACTTAATTACCATAAATTTACACATGTAATGGCTACCAACATTACAATTAACTTAGCAAACCTAATATAGTGTTCAAACAAGTTTCCTAGCAAGCTATATTTTCCTATAAAACTGTGGTATTTTTTGTTTGCATGTTTCGTAACTTGGCCATTGGATAAGGTGAAGGAGAATAGAAGAAGAACAATTTGTTTAGTTTTAAGTATCTGATCAGATGTTATAAGATTTCTTGATACCATTACACTTCGTACAATATATATTATAATATAAAGATGTTCCTCTACAAGTATTATTACTTGCACATTATTTTGCTATTACAGATCTTACTCAGATAATCAGTGGATTCCAAGTCTTCACCTCACTACAAATGAGCGAAATATCTTAATGGATCCAAATTGTTGGGCTAATGACTTTATCATAAATGCTGGTCAAAATTTACTGAAACAACAGTACCCTCACTTTGGTGGTTTACAAACACACTACTCGGGTCTAACTTAAGTTTCAACATAGAGAGAAAGGAGTTTGTGCAGATATTGCATGGTGCCAAACACTGGGTGTGTGTCACAAATAATCGGCTGTAATTTGGGTGAAGTAAAGATACTAGACAGTCTCTATACTACTCAACCAGCAAGTATATTTCGTCAAATTGCTGCACTTGTGCATACCGAGACTCCCAAACTATAATTCTCTATTTGAATGTTACAACCCAGCATGAATCTGCAGCATGTGGACTCCATGCTTTATCGAATGTCACTGCTCTGTGTGCTGCTACAGAGCGCCTACAGCCATTGAATACAGTCATGATGACATGCGCTCCCATTTGCTGAACTGTTTCCTAAGAAAGTATATTTCTCCTTTTCCGGGATAGAAGCATACGGTAGCTAACGTCACAAAATTCGCCGAGTCAATTGCGATACATTGCCATTGTCGACAACTGGAGCATGGAAAAATGATAAAATGCTCAAAATGTAACATTTGGTACCACCAGAGATGTGAAATTATCACCAATCATCATTGGAAAAGGTCATCATTATGGTGTTGCAAAAACTGCAAACCAAAGGTGCATGATCAGATCATGAACACACAATTTTTGTGCCGGCATTTCAGTATATTTTTTTTGGTCTATTAAAAATAAATATTGAATGCGAGATTAAATTTTGTGTATAAGCCTTCAGAGGTCTGAACCACTATAGAATGGCCTGAGAAATTTTAAAGTGTCCTGCGCATTTTAAAATGTAGTTTGAATTATAACAATACAATTGTTTAGATCTTATCACTGCATTGTAGATTTAAAAAAAAGAAAAATAGAAAGCCTTCCTTTCAACAATATTGAGTCACACTCCATAAGCGCAATTATTTTCCTTTATTATTTTTGACCATTTTGTAGTTAATCAGGACTTGCTGGAAATAGAGATTACTCTGACCAACACAATGCATAAACATCAAGCTTTTTACGTTTTGATCATAGGGATCTGTGTGGGAAGATACTATAGAATATGGTACTGAATCGTTGTTTTTTTTGTTTTTGTTTGTTGTTTTTTGTTTTATTTTGATTTTAGTAAATAAACAATTTTTTTTTGTTTTTAATGATTCGATTCTGCTGATTGTCACTGTCAATCCATAAAATTTTAATCTACATAGCCAAATGCAATCAAAAATAGGCCATAATTATTTTAAGGGTACACCCTTGCAATAATCTGTTCTGTATTAAAATACTGTATGCATTGTAATCTGTTAACTTGTTTTAAAATGGTCCGACCTGTTTTGTACCGGTCTGGCCTGTTTGGAAATGGTCTAGCCTGTTTTGAAACGGTCTGGCCCGGTTTGAAATGGTCTAGCCCATTTTGAAACGGTCTGGCCCGTTTTGAAATGGTCTGAGGTTTGAAAATAGTCTGGCCCATTTTAAAACCGTCTGGCCTGTTTTAAAACGGCTAGAGCTTTTTAAAACAGTCTAAATTTGAAATTGTCTGTAACATATATTATTCATTTTATACCGGAGAATGTCACGAGTCTGTTGGCTTAGTATTTACACGAGTGTCACCAGCACGAGCGTAAAGAGACAGTGATATTCTGCGGTATCCAATGAATAATAAATTTATTATGTACTGCTTATGTGTGAATACCAAGTAATGAGTTTCTTGTGATATAAACACTGGTATAACCTGGGGTGGACGTAATAACCCAATGTGACAACTCTGAACACAGGTGATATGGAAACTATTGCCTTAAGCCACATCCTGTTTATTTTAATGCATTTCCTGTGTGACAACAGGTTCATATTAGGTCCTGTTCAGTACATAATCTATATATTGTGTATATATTTTACATAGTAGAATGTAGTGTAGAGAAAAATATTCTGGTTACAATAAGATAGTACATGTTGACTATTTATTTATCAGTATATATTAAACTGAATATGTGATAGTTACACAAGTGTAGAATCAATGATAGCTTAGCTTTAAATAATAATTCAGTTTTCATTTTTGTCTGTAATATTTACTTTATTTAAGCCATGGATATATTTACATCATGCAACACTTTATTGCCAGTTTATTACTACAGCTCAATGATACCTAAATGTAATATTGAGTGTAAACTCACCTGTATAATAAATTAACCAGTTTGTACAATATTTGAATTCACAATTTTCCATTTAAATTCATAGAATAAATTGATTTTTTTTTTTGTAAAACTATTCATAAATTAACCAAAATTCTACTTTTTCGTGACTAAAATAGTTTTAGTGAAATATGTGTTGGAAACACCATCTTTGCACACAGTAAAACAAAAAATTATAATTTATGCCTTTAGGTTGAAGAAGATATCAGCTAAGGCTTCAATATGTTGGTTGCATCCTTTTTAATAAGTCCTGTTTATTAAGGTTTTCTTGAAGTTTAGTTTATTGAATTTAAATAATTTTATTTAATCTTATTTTTTCTGTAGTTTTTCTTCTTAAAAATTAAGTGAAATTGATTCAGTCCTTCTCGGCTGAAATAGTTATAGCAATAGTTTTTTGTTTTGTTTTTCTCATTCTAACAGCCAATATTATGTTAATTAAACTTAATATGACCTTAGACTTTTTTCCGAAGTCCTCTTCAGGGGTCAACTGAGGTCGAATTCTCTGTGGTGATATAATGGACACAATGTAAACAGCAAGATAACTGGAAAGTGCGCTTACAGTTTATTAAATCTCGAAGGGTGATTTGCACACGACATAGACATCCAGCATCCTGAAAGCTCTAAACCTATGTCTCTTTAAAGCCCATTGTCTGGTGTCATCTGTATGTGTAGAGCTACCTTGACTCAATTTTCAGTATCTCCATCTACAACTTGTACCTTTTCCTTTTAAAAGTGGATGTTGCTGCCAGCGTGTTTAGCAATGACTGAAACCTTCTCATCACCTTTCTTGCAAGCATCCTGGTGTTCTATCACTCTTTGCTCAAGCCTTCTAGTTGTTTCACCTATATACTTTACCACAGTTACAGCGGTTTTTTATACAACTGATATGAGAGTTCTACCAGGAATAAAAATGAATCACGTGCACCCGTAACAACTGTACGAAACGCTAATCTATGGAGTGTAACGTTTACATTTGTTAGGGAGCTCGCAAAGCTTATTACCTACCCGCACGTAGCTACATAGGGCAAGATGCCGAGGGAGTAACTACTTGTAGGCTACTGGATATTTCTAGTAAAAAAAAAACAATCAATTTTTGAAGTAATACCTACACTTTGTAGTCAGTCAACTAAAAATGTTTATAATCCCTTTAGCTGGCTCGAAAAGAAGCTGAATTTCAGGTTTGAAGCCAAACTGAACACCATGCATAGTTGTGAATCATTTCAGTGGAGAAAATTTGACATGTGTAGTGTTTGTGTTATGATTCCTTTCCTAAAAAGCATATTTTTTATCGTGGGCTTGCGTTCCGTACCATTTTGACTAAATGGCCAACACCGTTTACTAAAACAACGTCAGTAGAAAACGGTTCAGTTTTTCCGTCAATTCACATATTTTCTAGCTATAAACTAAAGCCTTGTATCGACCATTAAACGCTATGGGGATAGTGCATAAAAGATCATACAAAAATTTAACTTACTTCAATAAAGCTGCAGACCGAAGTTCTGACGTGCACTGAGCTAAATAGAGATCCGTACTTCATAGGTCTTCTGTTAGGTACTGATGGACCTCCACTAATAAAAAAAATCTAAGCCCAAGAAGGCCCTAACATCAAGAAAACATCGATACTGTGCGGTGATCAAACTAACAATACTCCGCGAGACAACTTCAAATAGAACGGCTTCAATTTTTTTTATCCCAAAAATCTCTGCCTCAGGAGCCTGTAAACCAAAAATCGGAAAGTTTTATTGGATAGATGATTTTTTATATTTCTTTGAGCGAGACATACGGTGAATGAGAAAGATTAAAACGGTAATGCGGTCAAACAGAAAGGCCATTTTTTTACCAAATGGTGTACCGTTTTTTCCCTGTTTTTTAATCGTGCAACGGCCATTCTACGTAACGGAATTCAGAACTTTATTTTGTCTTCTACTATAAGTATACACTGTATCATTCAGTGTTATAGTATTTTGACTGTAGTAATATGTTATCTTAATGCTGTTTGGATGTTAAATTTTCAACACACTCTCTTAATGCTCTCAGTTAATCCTCCTATGTATGGAATAGTAAGAATCAAACCTTTCTTTTGCTCAGTATCTGTGTAGTCTGTAGATTGTAATTCGAAGAAGTACTTTGTGTAGGTATTTCTCTTCTTCCTTCAAGATTTCACTTGTATTACTTACTCTCCTAGCTCTCTGATATAAGCATGTCATAATTCCTTTCTTTACATGATTAGGATGATGAGTCTTAAAATGAAGGTAGCTATCTCTGTGTATAGGTTTTCTGTAAACAGTGGAACTAAGCATATCAGTTTTAATTAACATGATATTGGCTGTTAGAGCGAGAAAAAGTGAAAATATGTGCCTAAAGGACTCTATAGTGATGTTTAATAATTGTTATTTATACACATACATACATACTTGCTATGTATGTTTTGACTACTTTTTATTATAGTAAGTGTCCGTCTAGTGATGCAATTAAATCTGGGGTTGTCCTCGTATCTAATTTTAATCGAGAGGTAAGTGGTGATACTTATTTGTACTTTACCAGAGTGTTTACCTTCAATTTTTATAGATGGTAAAGCCTCATGATCTCTTCATTCTATTTGGTAATCCACATATATGTATATACAATCGATGAAATGTGTATTATAACTATGATTATTATAGGAGTGTATGGTGATGTGGTCAGAGTTAGAATCCATCAACGAAAAGATTTGGCTTTTGTTGAATACAAAGAACCCCATTATGCTCTAACAGGTATTGTAAGTGGTGATTGAGCGAAGCAAGCATGTCATTCTGTTAGGGGTGAACAGCTGAAAATCAATTTTGTTTTCTATATTCTTTAAAGCACGGGCGGGTTTCTTTTCTTTTTTTTTTTTTTTTTTTTTCCTTCACAGCTTATTGGTTCTCAGCTTCTTCTGGTACTATAGGATTAAGTAAGTTAAGTTTAGCTTTAGACTTAATTCTACAATACGATTGTTTTTAATACTTTTTTGAGTCACTAAACCTGAAGCAAATGGTTGCTATGGCATTGAAACCCTTTATCAGACATAATTTCAAAAACTCAGCCATTATTTATTATCTGAGTGCTTGTTGTCAAGAGCCACTGGTAATTTACAGCCAGAATCTATTACTAATGAGGTAAGTAATACTACCTCATTCTGTATTTATTTGCTAAAAAAATTCTGGCTTATTATGTGTAGCTGCATCGGAGTGCTTATTGTCAAGAGTTACTGGTATTCAGAATACTTATTAGACAAGATACATACTACAGAAGCTACACTACTTGAGAGATAAAGGTACAAAAGAAAATGCAATTGATGGTCACCTGCTGTTATACTCTTTTGTCAACATGAACTACAGAAGTAGTAACTAAAATAAATCGTAGTTTATGGAAGCTCGTAGGAAGGTTTTCAAAATTGGGGAGGCTACATCCATTGGTAGCATTAGTAGGTAATGCTGTAATTTGTCATGGTGCTATATTTTTGTTCATTTAGTGGAGTATTGAAGATAATTCTACATAGATTGTGCTTGCTTTGAAACTTAAAGAATTGCAATGTTGTATTACCATAGTGGTTAGAAAACAACTTACCATTAATTTTGGTATTAAAGTACTAGTATTGAAGTATTTCGGTTTACTTACTGGCCAAAGCTGATCTTGCTCTCTTCTTTTTTATATCTAATCCAATCTTGTGAATTATGTTGATTATTTACAGGTCAAATAAATTTGGCTGTTGTCGGCTAATTAAACAAATCGGAGCATTATGAAGAATTCACTTTTTCAAATGATGTACTTTTAAAAGCTATTAGTTGATGAGCAAAGAAAATGAAACACTTGTGTACCTAAATGTAGAGAGTTTTATATGTTGTATAAATATGGATTGGTTAATACTCTCTTCTTACATAGTTGAGGCTGAGCTCTACTGCTACTTTCACATGTCTTAAACTTTTATTTTAATAGTTCAGTTGCACTGTTGGGATTCATCATGCTCTTTACTAATGTACTTGTTTTTCTCACTTTACAGCATTCTTTATTCTGAGAATGTTTGCAAATGTTTGTCTCTACTATAATGGCTTAACAATAACTGACACTTTCATTGGTAAAGATTGTCATTGTCATTGCCTTATTTTCATTCATTATCTTATCGTATAATTAGAGAGCAAAAAAAAAAGGTTGACGGTGATGAGATTAACTAGAAACTTGGGCATTGCGCTTCGAAGGCTACCTCCTCTGTAGATGGTTTTTCGAACCGGATACCTCATATATAATTGTTGGGTCATTGTTAGTTTATCTTTCAGAGCATTGCATTAGTAGTTTTCTATATTTTTTTATGACTACATGTTCTTTGCCTTTACACAACTGCATCGGCCATGACAGAATACGCTGCATGTGCTTTCTCGAGTTGTAAAAAGAAGCGATGAATTGTGAAGGCCTCTTACTTGTATTATTAACTGCTTGGATGATTTGGAACATTCTACGGACCTAAGTTCGGAATAACCTCGTCGCCTTACCACACATCTGGAATCACTAGTTGCAGAGTTTAAAGTTCATCACTATGCTGTCGTTGACCTGATCGATGATGAGGCAGAGCTGTAGGCACAACAAGCATTTCTCAATGAACACAACAATTTCGCAGCTGCACTCACCTCTCATTTGGAAAATCTTTAGACCATTTGTTTGTCCAGAAACTCCAGTGAACCAAGAAATTGAAAGGGATATTGAAAATTGTACAAAATGAAACGTCTGCGCTTCCTGCAGGTGAGGATGGCATCTGTCTGCTACACCAATACATTGAACAGCTTAGAAATCAAAACAGAATTTGCAAATATACGTCAAGAGTTTGCTTGCTATGATGATAGGGAGCTTGGTCTTCTTCTGAATGGAACATATTTTATCTATCTGTGGTCATCAAGAAACTGTTGCAGGCACATGATCTTCCGAGCATCTCTAGCATGCTTGATCCTAGTGGAGTCAAGAAGCTTCAAAACTTGATGTACTCACATTTGATGGTTACATGCTCGATTGGAAGACCTTTTGGGAACAATTTGATGTATCTGTGCATTCTCAAACCAACCTCTCAGACACTGAGAAACTTGCGTATCTGTGCCATGCCTCAAGGATGGGGTTGCTAAGACGTCAATAGAAGGATTGTTTAGGTCTGGTGACCACTATAATGAAGCTCTTACTTGCTTGAAATTACACTATAATCAGCCTCAACTGATCAGGCTTATGTACAGAAATTCTTTCAAGTTCCCAACTTGAAAAATGGAGCAGGAAGGGAATTACGTCATCTACATGATGTGGTCCAGCAACATTTACGTGCACTTAAAGTTTTACGTCATGAACCATCTTGTTCATTCATTACGTCTTTGTTGGAATCGAGCTGGATGTTAACCATCTTGTTCATTCATTACGTCTTTGTTGGAATCGAGCTGGATGTTAACACTATGTTCGAATGGCAACACCATAGTCAATTGTCTCACAAAGTACCTCACTACAAAGACCTGTTGGAATACATCAACCTCAGTACACAAGTGTCTAAATTTCTATGCCAGACTCTAGGTCGAAGGTCACTCAAGGTTGAGGCACCTAAGAAGAGTTTCTCCAACCAGAAGTCCATAGATTCCTTTGCAGATAGTACTGATTCATCATGTCTGTGTGTAGTGTGCAAGTCAGAAAAGCATCCTCTTTATGCTCGTCCTAAATTCAAGTCCATACTCTACGACGATAGAAATCAGCGTTGAAATTCAGCAGACTATGTATCAATTGCTTGAAAACAGGACACATTGTTCAGAACTGCAAATCATTATTGTTGAGTTTGTCACAGACCTCACCTTACTTTTCTCCACCTTAAAGGGAAGACTCAATCCTATATTGCAAGTATTCCTAGTCAAACCTTGCTGAACCAATCACCACTGCACTAGTCACTTCTGCACCAACCACTGCTGCGCCTATCATAGCTGCACCTGACTGCTGCGCATATCCCTCCTGCGCCTATCACATCTTTACACACTGCTTCAGAAATTTAGTCTGATTTGTTGCTAATAACTGGTAGTGTGGAAGTCGAAGGCCCAGATGATGGTTCCCCCATGAAGTTCAAAGCACTTCTTGATTCTGGCTCATCCGCATCTTTCATCTCCGTGTCTCTTTCCCAGAATCTTCACCTTCCACGGTACAACCCAAATGCTAAAATATCAGGAGTAGTTTTATTTACACGCAATTCTGTGCATCCTATTACCACTTTTCATGTTTTCTCTGAATTTAATCCAGAGAAGCTTTCTACCCTTGCAGTTATTGTTTCTCGAGTTACTTACGACTTACCTCTAAATATTGGCACTTTTGACCAGAACTGGAATAATCTTATGGATCTTCAGTTTTGATCCTAGATTTAGAGAGCTTGGAAGAATAGATCTGATTTTGGATGTTAAAGTCTTTGCTGAGGTTATTCTCCGAGGGTGATGCACAGGACCTGTTGGATCGCACAATTCTTTCGAGAGTCATTTTGGTTGGATTCTGTCTGAAGTCCTTATACTCTCCTATTACCTCCCATCATGTCGCTGTACTGACAGGCAATGATCTTCTAAGTCACTTGAGAACAATAGCATCCAGTAGCACGACTGGTGCAGTTTTTGATGCCTCGAGCAAGATTTCTAGTGGTATCTATTTTAGTTGGGCCCACTGTGCACTCTTCGCTGATTCATGTTCTTCTGCATTTCAGGCTGCACGGAGTATAGCTCTCATTGCAGATTTAGCATGTCAGTTCGCTCAATATCTGATCCTGATGAGGATGCCAAAACCTTAGGAATTGGATAGAATTCAACTCTCGATCAATTTTGCTTGACTGTGACTGATTGTTCATCTGCGGAGATTATGACAAAGAAGAATTGGTTGAATTTTTTGAAAGGCAGAAATCCTCTAAGAAGATCGCCGAATTTGTGCATCACAAGGCATCCAATGGAATTTCATCCCATAAAGGGTCCCGCACGCATTTCGGAGGGCTCCAAGAGTTAGCTATCAAATGCATCACGACGCACCTAAGGAGAGTTATGGTTAATATCAAATTCACATTTGAAGAACTGACCACATTTTTAACTGAGAGCAAGGCTTGTCAGAATCCATCATTGTAAAGGAGAAGGCATCGAAATACTTACTCCAGGCCATTTCTTAATTGGACGGTCAGTTGAGGCCTTGCCTGATTCATCACCATCACCACCAGTATCGTAGCTTCACCACTGGGTTCAGACACAAAATGTTGTGTGACATTTTTGGAAAGGATGGTCTTTTGAGTATTTCCTGTTTAAGGAAGTTGACACAGTTGTTTTGCAAGATGAAAGCTTTTTTCCTGCCAAGTGGACGATTGAGAAAAATTGACATCCATTTTGGCGCAGGCGGTATCATTCAGGTTGTCAAGATGACCACAGGCAATAACGGGAGGCCAGCGGTTAAAATTGCACTGCTGCTTTAAGCCGACTAGCATTCTTGTTGAAAGACATTGTCTCTTCCGGCGGTATGTTAATGTCGCATTGCATTATTCTCATTTCAATAACTGATATTTCGGTTGGTAAAATATTGTCAATGTCATTTCATCATTTTGTAACATTCATTTTCTTATTGTATAATTAGAGAGCTAATCATAAATATAAAAAAAACAATAAAAAAAAAAGAAGTTGTTGACAGTGATAAGGGTAACTAGACACTTGGTCTCTTGCGCTCCAAAGACAAAAGCAACCGGTTTTTATATAAATTTGTCTCGTGTAGAAAAAGTAAGTCTCAGCATAAAGAAAACATTTGCTTACTTCTTAATTTAGGGATAGCATACAGTAACAGTCGACAGATTTAAGTCACCACAGTAATTATAGTGATCTGCAAAATATTTGCATAAAACTTCAATAAAAGTATTGTTAGAATGAAGGTAGAGCAATATGATAAAACTATATAAAAGGAATAATGTAGCATATTTGAACAATACAAAGTGAACAATACAACATTATCATTCAATTTAGTATTCAGTATGTCCTCCACGAGGTGCTATGACGGCAGAGCAATATTTGGGCATTGAGTCAACTAGATTTTTGTCACTTTCCAGGTTTTTCCAGCAATTAAATATAGATTCCTTCAATTATTCAAATATTTTTCCTCTAATCTTTTTTTATTGCATCCTATAATTGCTCAGTTGGGTTTATATTTGGCCTCTGATATGGCCAAATGCTCAAATTAATATTTTTAAATCAATTCATACTTTTGTACTGTGAGCAGTGTGACATGATGCCCCATCTTGTTCCAATGTGAAATTTTTGCCACAAGGTGACAATACATTACCTACCATAAGGTGGCGATACATTACCTACCTCAAGGTGACGATACATTACCTACCTCAAGGTGACGATACTTCACCATACCATACAAAGCTCATGAATTATTCATGAATACACACACCATCAGTCATCGTTACTTACACACAAGCGTATTATTATATAGATAACAACGTTTCCAGTTACTCAGTGAAAGTGAGACTAACATGAGCAATAGGTATTGGTCAGTGGTCTAACCTCTCTATTGATGCAGCTTCTCTCTATTTTGAAGTACCAGGACTCCAGGAAAAGCCTCTCCTTAAACCTGACACATGCCAAGCACTTCATAGCCATCCCAATCTATTGCATGGTTTTCTTTTTGTGCATGTCCTGCTAATGCTGTTGTGTCATACGATTGAGGAGTGTACAGACATTTCTTGTGTTCACATTCGGTGTTTCAATATTCTTCCTGTTTGCCCAGGTATGCCTTCTCACAAGATTTACATGGTACAGTAGACCCTCAGTTATCCGAACACCTCAGGACCGAGGGTTGTTCGGATATTTGAAATGTTCGGATATTCGAAATAAATCATTTTGAATGGGGTCTTAATCTCTTATCTTTTTAATGCACAGCAAAATTCCAATAAATATCATTATAATTCTAAAAAATGGTGTTCGGATTAGCGAGAGTTCGGATAAACGGGGTTCGGATAACTGAGGGTCTACTATATTCTATAAATCACACGTATTTTGTTCAGTGGTGGTACAGTGTCTTTTAGATGGACTAATATGCTTTCTTAGTGTTCCATTTGGTGTCAAACACACTCTGACATCCACTCTCCTCAGTATTTTCTGATCCTCCAACGCAGCAAAAAAATCATAAGTGAGATCTTGTAAGATTGCTTAATTAAGATCTTAGCTAAGATCTTAATAAGTTTATTGGTTCCACAGTCTTAATGATCTTGATACAATCTTGACAAAATCTTACATAAGAATCTTAGGTATTCTTATTTAAGATATTAGTAAGAATTAATTAAGATGGATCAAGAACTTATATAATTCTTATAAAAGATCTTACTTATGTTCTTAATAAGATTATTGGTTCCATAATCTTACTATTCTTATTTTATCTTAATATTTATCTTTAAAAAAATTCTTGTTGTGTCTTAATAAGACGCAATAAGATTTCTGAAAGATTGACCCATTAACTTGATATTCTTACATTAGTTTTACCATAGCTTTTTTTAATCGTAATAAGATACACTATCAAGATAAAAAAAAAGGTGATTTAACATTTCACAACCATATAAAATAGTTTACAAACAAAGTTGTGATTCTTCTTCTTCTTCTTCTTCTTCTTCTTCTTCTTCTTCGTCTACAGATAATTCTTCTGATTGCAGTTCTTCTGATTTTAGTTTATCTTGTGCTTGCTCATGATCTTTCTTGTTTTCTTGAGATACTTCTTTTTTAACTTTTATCTTCTTTTCCCTTCCGTGCCATTCATAATTTTCTCTCCAAATAAATTCTTCAATACATCTGCAAAATAAAATGAAAAAAAAAAAAACACAACAAAAAACAAAACAAAATTCAACAAAACAAAAAAAAGCAAAAGTAACAGATGTTTTTTATTACTACCTGATTGGTAATCATTAGAAAATCTCATATATTTCATAGGATTCTAGTCTTTTCTCAAAATAATGAAAGAAACCATTGGGAATGAAAAAAATCTTGTAACTAATTTATTATGTTCTTTCTTAGTGGTAACTATTGCAATATTTTGTAAAATGTGACCACTTACTTTCAAGAATTGCAACTATTTCCTCTGGGAGACGCTGATTTTTGCTACATTTAGTTGCAGCGTAACAACTGTATGCCAGTTCTTCCTCAGTGAACAATGTGTCCAGTAGGGCCAAGGCATACTTATCGGGCTGCCTTATGCCAAAGGATAATGAATGTATTCCATTCTCCTAAACACAATAGTAGATAAGTAAATAAAATCAATCTATCATGCTAAATATAACACCAGTAAAACTCCAAATTTTATTAACTTTTTGTCAATTTTGTTTTGTCTGTCCCAAATTTTTTGTAAAAAGATCAGATGCAACCTAAAAAAAAAAAGCAAAAAAAAACAAACAAAAAAAAACAAAACAATAAAATGTCACAAATCAATGGCATCATCATTGTATGTTATTACCAGTGAACTGGAAGAACTGGAAGACTGGCTTAGTTCATCGGATTTGTCCATCTCTTCAAAATTCTGTTAAAATTCCCAAAACGGCTTAGTTGCAGTATAATTTAACAAATAGGAGTTTTACCTCTGTTTGAAATTTGGTACCTGTATTTGTGACTGTTGGTTGTTCACACAACTTTACTTTTGTAATCGAAGAAGATGAATCATTATGTTCATTCCCCTTGAAAAAATATAAAATATTTTAATATAACAGTACACTGCAGATAAGCACACATTATATTCAATGCTTACTTGTTCTAAAAAATACTTTTTTCCTATTGCGGTGCTTGATAATCTACAAGTATATCGTTATCAGGGTTGATTTCAGGTTCCTTTTCAAGGGAGCAATTGGGTGACCATGACTTCAGGGGGCAGGGGCAATTATGTATCATGAGAGAAAAATTACAGTTTTTTTTTAACGTAAGCTATTTGAAGTATTTAGAATAGAAGTGTGCCCAGATTTTGAAGATTACTTGTAAATAAATGCTCAAAATCTCAAAGGAAAACAAAAGCACTCCCTTGCCCCCACCCCCCACACACACACATCCTAAGATAAGTAAACCATGGTTATTAGTAGAAAAGTAGTCTATTTGATATATGTGTGAGTAACAAACCTCTGTCTGCTCTTCAACATCCTTAGTTGGGTGGTCTTCAGAGTCACTTTCAGCATCTTTTGAAGGAGCAGACTTGGGTTTCTTGTCTGTAATTTGATAAACAAAGGTTAACTTTTTCTTTCTGAACCAAGATGTGAAGTTTAGCAATGGGACAATAATACGACTTGTTGTCCTCTATGCACAAAACTTTGCACCACCCTGACAATAGAAATTAATTTTAAGTTGCATTTGTAGTTCATACGTGGGTTATCACTTACTAATTTCTTTGACAGATGACTCCAAAAAAAGAGCATTGTCTTTCAGTCTACTAGATTGCTTTCTTACTCTTCCAGCTCTGCTAGTGTTCTTGGCAGCCTTTTTTTATTTACAGTTATAGAAACCTAGCAGCTGCAAGTTCCAGCTGCATTAAGGGTGGCCTCACACTGCAATTTTTACCTAGTTGGTTGCTAAGCACGATTCTGCTACTTTCTTTATTTGCAGGGCTACTCTACTATACTAGAAGGATAAAGTACCTGCCTAAGATACTGCACACCGACTTTGGAGTGAATCTGAAGGAAATATCATGGCCCCGATGTAAAACTTTGAAACAATTAACTTTTTGGAGCGGTGCGGCAAGTTGGAGCTCCAGAATTTAGTACGCCGCTAGCGAAGACGATACTTTAGGGCAAGACAACGAGTTTTTTTTTTCAATATTACTTTATGATTTATTTACATTTTTTCCTTTTATAAGATATTGAAAAATTCAAATTGTTGTGCCCTTCTTTTTTTTGTGTTCTGCTTGTGCAAGTGGTACACATTTTTTTTATTGTTGTTGTTGCTTTTTGGTAGTTGGCCATGTCTACTAATAGAAAAAGAAGAGCTTACCTCTATGATCCTAGTGTTTCCCTTCCTAAGACCTGCATGGAGGCACCACAAAATTTTAGTTCCAAGTTCAGTTTCTAAAGAAGGTACGTATCAGAAACGAAAGACTTACTATCGTAAAGTATGTGGTGTTCCAAAATCAACCTTATGGTAGAGAAAAAAGCGTGTGAGAAGTAATGGTGTTGGCATTAATGAAATAGAACATGATCCTAACTCAGAAGAAGAAATGGACAGGAATGATGATAACAATAGAATAGGTGTTGACGATTATAATAGTGTTGACAAAAATAATGTTGGAGATACGGCTGTTGGTGAGGTAGATGGTGAAAACTGTATTGTTGAACAGAGCAGTATTGGTATAAATGACATAGATGAAAATGATTTAGAAGAAATGGGTGCCGAAAGGAGTGATTTTGTGGAGAAGAGAAATGTAAAAGGAAGAATGGAATGGAGTGCTATAGATGGTGGTCATGTTATAGAAAGTAATGCCAACATTCGTGTTGAAGGTAGTGATAGAGAAGAGAATAGTGTTGAGGATAGCGATGTGGAAAAGAATAGTGTTGAGGATAGCGATGTGGAAGAGAATAGTGTTGAGGATAGCGATGTGGAAGAGAATAGTGTTGAGGATAGCGATGTGGAAGAAGATAGTGATGAAGAAAAATTGTCTTTCTAATGGTGATTTTAGTTGTGAGGGTGAAGGGAATGAGGAAGAAATAGGCAACAATGATGAAGCAATTAATAAAGACAATTTTAATTCTTTTTCAATCGATCACAGACAACCTCTTTTTATGAATTCACCTCTTACCTTGGAAGAAAGTATATTTTCTACGTATATTTTTTCAGTACGAAATAAGTTGTCATATCAGGCAACGACTCAGTTACTGCAATTAATGCAAATACACTTTCCTAAACCAAATGAATACCCTCCAAGTCTGCATAAATTAGATAAGCATTTTAAAACAATGAAACAGTTGCAGTTTACTAAGTTTTGTCAATCTTGTATGGCAAAACTTCCCCAAGAAGAGAAGCACTGCAAAAGAATGGCTTGCGGAAAGACCAGTGAATCTAATTTTGCTTTATTGCCATTTGAAAATGAGCTCGCAGATATCTGCTCTGGTAAGGTTTTAGGCAATTATCATACCTGTGTATATAGTAGTGGCAGTAATACTGGATGTAAAATTATCATACCTGTGTATACAGTAGTGGCAGTAATACTGGTTGTAAAATAATCATACCTGTGTATACAGTAGTGGCAGTAATACTGGATGTAAAATTATCATACCTGTGTTTACAGTAGTGGCAGTAATACTGGATGTAAAATAATCATACCTGTGTATACAGTGGTGGCAGTTGGTGCTTAAGATAATGTACCAGCCTTACAAGTGATAAGATGTTTTTTGTTTGATAATCATAATATGTATTACTATCTCAAAACATTGAATGATGCAGTGAGTTACTTTTTTTTTTATTGAAAATTTAAAGAAAGGGAAAGAGCTTCAGTATCCCTTTACTAGGAATATAATAGATGATGTGTACCAAGATATTCAAAATGCAAACCTTTACAAAGAATTGGAAAAAAAAAAGATGATTTCTTTTCTTCCCCAGGAAATGTAGGCTTTATTCTTTGCTGTGATGGTGTACAATTATTTAAGTCGTCAAATCAGTCATTCTGGCCAATACTTTTAGCTATTACCAGTTTACCCCCTCGTATTCGAATGAATGTTGAAAACCTCATTTTAGCAGGTGCATGGCAAGGCATTGGTAAACCACCTATGTAGCAAATACTACAACAAGTGCTTGACAAAATAGAGCTGTTACACACACACAAGGAGTATGTATCGAGTCCACATTTTAATGGGACCAAGGTTATAAAATGTAAGTTGCTTATGGCCGTATTTGACTTACCTGCTAGAGCAGGAGCTACAAATTTTTTACAGTTCAATGGCAAGTTTAGCTGTTTATATTGCCTTGATAAAGGTGTTCATGTAGTGCAAAGGCAGGTGTTCTTGCCTGATGAGCAGCATACTCATAACAGCACCAGTCTCGATCAGCATGCAAAAAAAGCTGAAGAGGGAGCATAAAACTGTGATGGGTTGTAAAGGCAAATCTGTACTGTCATCGTATATTAATATGATAGAAGCCGTACCTATTATATGCATGCTATATTGGAAGGAATTTCAAGAAAGATGCTGTCTTACTGGCTCGATTCAAGAAATCATTCATGCCGTTTCTATCTTTGGAGGGTAACCAAAATAATTGACAAAAAAAGTAAACCCCCTCAAGAATTTGGAAGGTCACCAAGGTCAATATTAAGTTTTAAGCAATGGAAGGCATCAGAGTATCGTGCATGGCTATTATTTTATTGCTTGCCAGTACTTAGTAGTGTGTTACCACCAGATTATATATATCACCTGTCCTTACTTGTTTCTCTCTATTTTATCAGCTAATTCCTGAGTTATACAGTGAAGAGCTATGTACTGCTAATATACACATTTTGGTACACCTCTCACAATGTGTAAATAATTGGGGGTCACTGTGGGCTTACAGTTGCTTTGGGTTTGAAAGCATGAATGGCCACCTTCGCAACAATTGTCATGGAGCTCGTTATGTATTACTCCAGCTTGTTCATACTGTTAGAATGAGACAAATATTAGTTGTAAAAGGAAGGCAAATAGCCGAGAGAGCTAGTAGCGCAGAATTGGTGTAATTTATCCATTTATTGTGTGGAAAATCAAGTTGTAGCTCTAACTTGGAGGTTAAAAGCAGAATAAATCAGAAAAAGGTAGACGGATCTGTTTTGGCAGCGCTCCAATCTAAAAAAATGGCGTCTAATTTTGTTGACTGTACATCTTTACCTTGTTGTGATAGTATTCGATTCAAACCTATCTTGTATACAGTGGCTCCTAAAAGACAAAATAGTAGAAATGGATCCTTTTGTGTTTTCAAACAAAATTCTGAGTTGAAGGGTCTATCATTCTCTTTTGTTTTTGTGACAAAGAGGTGGTAGCTGTTATAAGAGAGTTTCGATATATCAGTACAACTATTACAGACTCTATTAGATCGTCAAGTCATCCAAAACTGACTAAATCCGTATGTTCTAAAATAGCTGATTTCTGCTATAATGTGAAGAAGACCAACATCTTAATTGCAATACTTGCATCATCAATTATTTCGACGTGTGTATAATGTTCCGCTCGAGGAATGCCAGCATGATGTCATAATTACTATTCCTAACCTTTTTGAACACCACTAAAGCAATCATTGGATTTCCTTTTTATTTTTTTTATACATAAACTACTACTGTACGGTTGTTTGACATTTCCATTTTGTTTGTAGCCATGTCTTACATAACCAATAATGATTTTTCTTTGCAAGATGCAATGAAATCACTAAGAATATGCACGAATGCCCCATTTTCATCATCTTGATTTTGCTGAGTTCAACATTTCTAGTCTTGATTGTATCTCTATCAATAAAGTGTATTTCAATTTCTAACTTCTGCTTATTTCAGAGATTTTAAAAAATATCGTTTGAATATAAATTTTAATGAGAGCAATTTTCATAGCAAGATCATACGTATCATCCTGTGCTACAAGTGAAGTTATCTAATTTAGTCATTTCTCAGATCTTACTCATTTTACTTAGCTTAAAATAAAAAGTTGTTCCAAGATCTTACATTGATCTGTCTTATATTTCTAAGACTGAAATCAGTAAGATTATAGTATTAAGTTCTTAACAAGATCTTGCATTGATTTTATCTATATTTCTTAGTAAAAAAGTATGCAAGATATAGTGTTCAATTCTTTTCAAGATCATGCATTGATCTTGTCTACATTTCTTAGTAAAATAGCAAGATAGTGTTAAGTTCTTATCAAGATCTTGCATTGGTTTTGCCTGTATTTCTTAGTTTTAAATCATTAAGATTATGATAATAAGTTCTTAGTAAGATCTTGCATAGATATTGCCGATTTTTCTTAGTTAAAATAAGCAAGTATAGTGCAAGTTCTTAATACGATCTTGCATTGATCTAGTCTATACATAAGACTATAATAAGTTCTTAATAAGATCTTGCATTGATCTTGTCTATACTTCTTAAATACAAATCAATAAGACTGTAATAATAAGTTCTTGTTAAGATCTTGCATTGATCTTATCTATACTTCTTAGATAAAAATCAATAAGACTATAATAATAAGTTCTTAATAAGATCTTGCATTGATCTTATCTATACTTCTTAGATAAAAATCAATAAGACTATAATAATAAGTTCTTAATAAGATCTTGCATTGATCTTATCTATACTTCTTAGATAAAAATCAATAAGACTAATAATAAGTTCTTAATAAGATCTTGCGTTGATCTTGTCTATACTTCTTAAATAAAAATCAATAAGACTGTGATAATAAGTTCTTAATAAGATCTTGCATTGATCTTGTCTATATTTCTTACAAAAATCAATAAGACTGTAATAATAAGTTCTTAAGATCTTGCTAAAGCTAGAAACTGGGAGGGGAGGGGGGTAATATGTGGTATGATTTGTAAGTAATTTTGGTTTCTGAACCAGCAACAGTATATATAATCACTTAATGGAGATTTAGTATTCTGCAAATATTATATACATACACTTTATCAATGAATACAGTAGTAAATATATATTAGTTACTATTAGTTGTCCAATACTCTATAAATGCTGGCCTATGATATATATTCTCAGATGCTGACTACACTTTTTGACCACCTCATTTCTGTTATTTCTCCCAGAGTATTGAGAGGTACAGCTGTACTGTCTTGTTGATAACTTAACTAAAAGTTACTAAAACCTGGATATATCATTAAAACAGAATGCCATACTTGTTCACCCTGTAATCTACTTTACAGACACCTTGGATATCGTTGCAACAGGATGCCATACTTATTGCACCCTGTAATCTACTCTACAGACAACTATTGCAAGTATAAAACTAGATATATTAAATTATCTGGTCTATAAAAAAAAATGTGTCATAAGATGGTCTGTCTTAGTTTAAAACAGTTTGGCCTGTTTTGAAACGGTCTGACCTATTTGAAGTGGTCTATGTTTCGAAATGGTCTGGCCTGTTTAAAAACTGTCTTAAATGGCCTGACCCGTTTTAAAACAGTTCAATTCGTTTTAAAATATGTATTTCATTCAAATAGTCCAAGTTTATAATTGGTCAATGTCATATGAGTGTGTGTGTGTTCATTGATGGTTTGGTTTGGTGCAATCTTTAGAATTGTTAAAGTAGTGACAACATGTGTGCTATGAATTCGTTCTTCATCATTATTTTATGTTTATATTAATTGTTTTCAGCAATATCACATCTCAATGGCACTCCTTTGTATGGCAAAAGACTCATAATTAATTTCTCTAAGATTTCTCAAATACAAATGCAAGGATCAAATGAGGTTAGTTTTGTAATGTTTTATTTGATTATGAATATTAATAATACAAACTAGCAAGTACATGCCCTGCCAGGCTTCACTTTTTTAAGATACAGAAACTTTCACTGAGCTACTCAATTAGGTCTAGTATTAGCAAACTGGCTGATCTAAGGAATTTTAGCATCCATAACATTGTCAGCAAGCCAATTTTGTGTTAGTATTATGTACTAGTAAGTACCCCACCACACTGGTCCTTGATATACTAACTTTGCAAATTGATGCAAGTATTTTTATTCCAAGCTAGATATCTTCACAATGTTATTTTTAGGTATGCAGACCCTTGAGATAACTGAGATAACTCAAGTTATCACATGGTGTTATCTCATGGCTGTATTGCTCAAGCTCATTACCCTAATAGTTATAGCAACAGGGCCAGGCTTGCCAGTTTTCTGGGTTTTTACAGCTACCTTCCACTAGTGAAGCCTTCCAACCAAGTTAGAGCAGCTGCAAAAATATCAGCTGGGGGTATGGGAAGAGCCTGCTCTTGAAATATTTCTCCATATCACTCTGACTCATATTATATATACTATATAATCCATTGTTATATTGTCCTCTACTACTGGGTTTACTTTCTATATTCATGAATACGCACACACACACTGCTCTATTTTTTCATGAGCCTCTATGTGAAACTATTGCCTTTCCTTTTGAAACTTTTTTACTATAATTTTCTGGCTGATTTCACTTGCTTTTAGATTAAATACAGTAGGAGTCAAAAAAAAGTTTCGAATTCTGTTCCATAGAACGGCCGTCGCACAATTAAAAAATGGGAGGAAAACGATACGCCGTTTGTTGAAAAACGGCCGTTCCGTTCAACCGCGTTACCGTTTTAATCTTTCTCGTTCATCGTATGTCTCGCTCAAAGAAATATAAAAAATAGTATATCCAATAAAACGTTCCGGTTTTTTGTTTACAGGCTCCAGAGGCGGAGTTTTTCGGGTTTAAAAAAATTGAAGCCGTCCTATTCGAAGTTGTCTCGCGGAGAATTGTTAGTGTGACCACCGCACAGTATCGACGTTTTCTCGATGTTAGGGCCTTCTCGGGCTTAGATTTTTTACTACTGGAGGTCCATCAGCAGCTAATAGAAGATCTAGGAAGTGCGGACCTCGTTATAGCTCGGTGCCCGTCGGAACAACCCATTACCCATTTAATCTATGATGACACTTTACCAGCCCAGCTCAGCCAATAAATTATTCATGAATACTGAATACGCGTCCCATTGTCATCATTGTTACTGACACACAAGCATATTATTATTATATAGATGAGACAGTAGAACTTTCCTTTGTCTTGTAACCAAGTTCTGATCTATACTGACATTTTGTATGCAAATTCCATACAATTGTGTAAATGCACTGTATATGCATCTGCAAAAATACTTTCCTCGCTATTTCTAGAAGTTCAAATATTCAGTGACTCTATATCCAGTTTGAACTTTAGAATAGTGATTAGCGAGTATTAGGAATAATATGTATACAAAGATATGGAAGTATATTCATTCAGTATAATGAACACAAGTTACATTACAAAAGTCTTTAATTAAAGTATTTTACTAAAATTAAGCATGGTAACAACTGGAATTTATGGCATTAGAGTACACTAGTAAACATCCTGGATGCTATGGTTATGCAGACTTCTAAAAAAGAACTCAGACAAAGATTTTTATTTTTAGAACTTATCAGATTTGAGCATAACAAAAAGAAATATTTTCAATAAACATGCGAGAGATTGGGTAACAAAATATTCTTCCACTTATTCCTCTGCACCTCAGCCCGTAGTAGCTCTTCTTCCAATGACTCAATCAAAATCTCTACCTCACTACCCTTTTTATACATCTGAATTGTATCAATCACTCTATTCCTTATCCTAGCCTGCCTTAAAGTCTCATCCCTCAAACCAAGTTCTCGTTGTAACCTGTCGAAACTTTTTGATCTTCCCTTTTCTCCCTCAATCTCCTGTATTTGCCTCTTGCCTTTCCTCCCTTCTGCGCTCTTCTTCCTTTGCTCTTTACTCAGCCTCTCATTTCCTATCTTCATTTGTACTGCCATTATTTCCCTAAAGGAATTAAACATTTTAGCTGTTAGTTCTTCCATACTTCTTACTACTGGTTCCTGTTCTATCGTAGTTGTGTAACTACCAGAGTTCCTACTGGGCACACCGTCACAAATCAACAGTACACTTTCCGGTTCTGAAAGCACTAGTTAGGTCTTGAAGTCGCCATTTGCATTCTTCCTTAATTCCATGGTCGAAATTGTTCTGACTTTATCCACCTTGGGTGGAATTCAGTAGTAGTACAGTGTCCCTGCCAGATGGAGACATGCACACACTCATACAAAGTGAAACACAAAAAAAAATTCCCAGCCAGAGAATCCTCTTAAATTTTATTAAAATTGTTCATACAAGTCATACACAAAGCAGGACTGAATACAGAACCAACGGAAAATGACAGTGACTTTACAACTAAGCCAGAAGCAGACACACCAACGTATTAAATCACCACATTTACTACATCTTTAGAAATGTATTCATCAGTAGTCACTACATTTAACACATTTATACTCTGCACAAAAATTGTTAAGTGTTTCTTTTCAATAGTGCGCCAGTAGAGTTCGTCCTGACTTCTCTGTAGCTATGCTCAAATTACCATCACCTCCAGGATGAACTTCAACTGCCCTTGCTGGAGGCCACATTTGAACTAATAGCTTCGAGCCTTTCAAAAGAACTACATCTACTTGAACATGGCATATTAGGTAGCTCCACTTCATCAAATTTTGAAGGTGTATTACGCATTCTCTGACCCACTGCTTCCGTATGTTGGCTAATAGTTGTTGACAAAGATTCCAACTAAGCAAATAGTATATTTTATGGAATAACTGCAGGACTTGATTTTAGTTGATTTGCCATCAAGGAAATGCCCTGGAATGAGGGCTTCAACTCCATCTTCTGGAGCTGAATTGAGTGGAATTGGGTTGGCTGTTAAGCACTGATTCTATGTCAGCTGAAAGACTGAGAAACTCAACCAAAGATAAATGATGTGGATTATTGACTTTGTACAAAAACAGCTTTGTTCTTTTGATGTGGCTTCCCAGAAACTTCCAAAGTGTGATGATTGTGCTAGTGAGTGTGTCTATTTGATGTTTAGAGCTGAATAAAAGTGATTAACCATAGATTGAACCTCAGTTGAGTTGAAAACTTGGTAAATCATTTGTAGTTCCTTTTGTGCTCCAACAAAATTTGTATTTTGTCTAGTCTTAGAGATGCTAGGAAATCTGCATTTGTAAGATTTATTACCATTTAGAGGTGCACAGTTTTAGTAGCCATACAAACAAAATCATACTTGATTTAAACAGGACCAGCAAAGTCTGCTTCAGTATGATGAAAAGGTGAGGGTACTACTTGTATTTGAGGTAATTGACCCATAACTTGAGTTGCTTAGCACCTACCATATAACAGCGGAGAAAAAGATTACCATGTAATGATATAGGACCAACATGCAAATTGTCAAGATGTGCTTGTCTTCAGGTGAGCGTTGTCAATTGATCAGAATGATGCAGAATTATTGGATGTTTCTGAACTGAGGTTAGAGGTGCCTGATCCAAACTTCCTCCAACTCGAATGAGCCCATGATTGTCAAGAAAAGGTCTGAGACACTGGATACTACTCTGCTTTGATATTTCACCTGAACTGACTAAATCTCTTCGTTCTACTTTGTATAATCTGCTCTAAGTATGTAGAGTGAGTTTGTTCTCAGTGTTCTGAAATTCTTTAAGCTCTTTTGCCAAAAAAAAAATTTTTTTCTAGGGTGGCCTGCAAATGGGAATAAAGTGTCAACATCAATTTTAAAAGTTTTGTATGAATAATAATATATTGTAAGGTTATCCAATGGCGCAGAAAGGCACAGTTAGCTTTAATCCCTCAATGTCCTTGCAGTTTTTCCAATGGGCCCATTCACTGGGAGGTGGTCACCATAACGAGGGCCCATTCCACCAAAGCGTGTTTGCAATGAGTGACTTGGTAGGTAAAATTCCTCTCGTAAAGCTGTGTCAACAGGATTGTCTGCGGTGGGAATGTATCTCCACTGTCTTGCTTGAGCTCGTTTTATTGTGTTCGCTACACAGTTACATACATAAGCTTTCGTCTCACTCGAGGAGTTGATAATCAGCACAGAGCAATGGTAGTTCTCCAAGCACATTACGATATTCCAGGGCAAGCCTAATAATACCTTGTGGCATTGATTTGGAGATGATATAATATAAAGACTCTACTTCGCTTTCATGTCATCAGGTATAGTTTGTAGAACTTCTGGAGATTGAGATTTCCATTTACAGAGTTTCATACAGGTGAGAACGATAATGAGTTATGTTTGGCACTAATCTCAGCTGCTTTTTTTTTACAGTAGAAGCGCCATTCAAGCAATCTTCTATCTATAATTGTGTGTTGAGAAGCTCTGGTACATATATTTGATAGTCTTTCACTAATTGCCATAGGACATGTGTTGCCAAGAAAAAATATGAAGTAACACTGAAAGTATCTGTAGACTTCAGACTCACGAATTCTAACATGGCACTTGCAAGTTGAATATAATTTTTGTGTTATTTCGAAAAATGTTAAGTAGTTCAAATTACTGTTGATTCATCAAATACAGCAACCACTTTGTGAAATTTGAAGCTAGCTTTGCAGTTAGCTGGAGAAGTTTGAGCCACTGAGTGTTCCACTGCGTTATCACTGTAGGTGCAGATCGAAGTTCACTCATAAAAAGTCATTAGCTATTTTTCAAAAGCAATCTAGTCCTATGGAGACTGTTTTTTTATATACTTTTGATCATTTGAAGTAAACTCAGCTGACTGTCTAAATGAAGTTGAACAAACATGTATTTAAAGGGTGTCTATATACTAAGGAGACTATTTTTCCTGTTACTGAATTTTTTAAAGCAGACAGTAACGTAGAGATTTCAATATTATGCAATAGTGAATAACTTGAGCTGTAACTTCATGAGACATTGTTGCTGCAAAAGTTTATCATCAATTATTGGCTATCGTGATTCCACCAAACCCCAGATTTAAAAGAAAAATAGTCTGGTGAAGCAATGAATATCAAAGGTGAAAATTCTTCACTAATTCCTTATTTGAATATGTGTGAACCTATTTTCCAATATATTACATGTCTAAACTTGCCGTCAATAATGTCTTCCTCTTGTATCAGTTTCCCAAAAGAGAGGTGGAGTTTGAAAATTCAATGACTTTCTTTACGGGAAATGATCATGTTTATGGTATACTAGAGATCAAGCAGCCATTTGAACACACAGCTTTGAAAATCTACCAAATGTTCCTGAACTTTAATCAGTCCACCTAAATTAAGTACGAAAAGTTTTCATGGTAAATAGCAATAAAAACAGGCATTACATACATATTAGTTAAACGTGTCAGCCATTTAGATAGCTGCATCCTTATAAGCTACCTTGTGACAGATCTATCACACATTTTCAGACATTACAAACACCAGTGTAACTGAAAACTTAATTAAGAAGTACTCCCCAATTCTCATTTTTTATCTGGTTTGTGGAATATTAGTAAATATCAGGCCAATGCATATAATACGAACCTCAACTTAGTATAGGTGCTCAAAGCTTTGTTACCTATAAAGATTGTTTCTTTGTCTTTAGGTTGTTCCAGATAACTAGCTGCGAAGTAGTACAAACAAAATATGCACTCTCTTGAATAGAGTTTGATCAAAATGTTCCACAGCTTGGCACTCTCCATCCAGTTTCCAAATTCACTGGAAATTCTTTGACATTCTATAGTTCTGACAATATTTGTGTCTCGCAACATTCAGAACATGTGAGAGATAACCTCTTTCAAAGGAGTATATAATTAAAATTTTTTTAATAATGTGGGTGAATACCTATAAACCAATGGATTCTGTTCAATGGAGCATGGGACGGGGTCGACCACTGAGCTACATAAAAATGCGAGAGCCAAGGTACGAAATGACTATGTACATACATCATATGTACACATAACCCTGGGGTTTTTTTCCTAGATTCTTTTACCCCTAACAGTGTCTTGCTCATTTCACTCGCTCGATCGCCAGTTAAATGCACAATATATCTTGATTTTTTAAAAATTTACGTGTGTTATGAGTAGTGATGTCTTCATGTCTGTATTAAGTTTGAAACCGGTAGAATCTGTACTTTGGAAGATAATGAAATATTCAGAAATGGCCAACGTGAATGAAATTCTACTTTTTAAGCCTGTTGCAATATATATGTTATAAAATTGTAGGATATTTCTTTAGCTGAAGATTACACCAACTCTGATTTACACAGATTTAAGGTAAGTCAATTGTAATATGTTTACTTGATACATAACTGCTAAATTACTTTGTTTCAAGAGAGTTGAACACAAATACTATCAGCGTATTGTGCCACCTAAATCTACTTTATATCTATCAAACATTCCGTGAGTTAGTAATTAAAGAAAATGTAAGTTATTATTTATTCTCATAGATTCTTGGCTTTTTTTTTCAAATAATGATTTTTTACTTTCACCACCTATAGCTTTGTATTTGGTCAGCAATTCTCCATTTTTTAAAATCAATTATTCAATATAATATAGTGTTAATTTTTTGCTTATTTCCTGTAGTAAATGAAAGAACCAGTATTAATTTTTTACAAATATGACTACTGGAATGCATAGCTGTTAGCATCTGACCACCTTATATTATTTTTATAGTATGAGGATCAGAAGCTCAGAAATCCATTATATTGAAGAGAAATAAGTCATGATTTTGGAAACCCTGTGGTAGCTCTGAGACTGTCTAGAATTGACGTTCAGTTAGTACAGTCAGCAATGGTTAATCCAAAAATTTAGCTGTTCTCTGTGCAGACTAATTTCCTTTTCTTAACAATAGGAAATTAAATAGCTTGATCTTAAAAGTCCATCTCTTGGTATATGTATGTAATGACAGAAGAAACTTAAAAATGAAACAACAAATTATTCATGTTATCCATCTGTTCGTCATAAATATGACGGTGAAAGGGTTAATAAACAAAAGGTTATGAGAAATATTATTTTCTGGTATGCCAACCAAGTAACTTTGTTAGTGGTTGTTGCTTAACCTTTATAACGATGGTAAATGCAAGTTTGCAGTATTCTGTTAATTTTAGAAGACCTTTTTATAGTGTTGTCATAGCATTTGAATTATAGGTTGACATCACAACTTTTGTTTTATTGCGAGTCAAATTTTTTTCTTTTAATAGTAAGACCTACCTCTTCATTTGTATAACACCTTATTACTTTCCTTGAATATCAGGCATAATCAGCTGATCACTGAAGTCAAAATGTAACAGCACTTGTTTTGCCACCCTCTGACATGAAGTATTATTATTCTTTAATTTCTTATAATACTTGTCATCGCTGTAAGGAGTTTTTGTGTGAGCAACAATTCAGCACAGTAATTCTGAATGCCTTCACCCAATGGTTGTCAGTTTCAGTACTCTGTCATGGACTGTTTATGTACACACAGTAGCATAAGTTGTGAAGCCTCAATCTTTTTTTTTTTTTTTTTTTTTTGTTAGTTTTGTTAGTGATCACTATAAACTTATTTTCATGTTCAAGGCATCTTTTCTACAGTTTCTTCTCCCAGTCCATCTATCCACCCCAAGGATACCAGCGGTCCTTACCTCACTTTGCTGTCAGAGTTTACTTCTCTCACTTAGTTATCTACTTCCCTCGAGATTAATCAATGAGTATGGACTTGAAGGGGAGACTTCTAGTTTTTGTCTCTACCTGTTTATTTCTACAGTAACCTGAACACAATACAAAAATGATTGAAAGAGGCTTTTGAAGTCATTATGCTTACATAGTCTTTATTGGCTAAGATATCACTGCTAAGACTTGTATGTATTTTTACTAGTGGTGTGCTTGAGCACAAATATCGAGTGAGCCTGCCTTTTTAGGTTACATAAAACTACAGTATTGTTACATAATATACTTTAGCTTAGTTCATGCAAAACAGTATATAGCAATTGACCATTAATAATACCAAACTAATACAGAATTATTCTCTTACTTCAATTTCCTGAATAGTATCTTTTGTAGTAATCAACTTAAGCCACTCTGACTACCTCAATCCAATAACTGGTAAACAAGCTTACAGCATTATGAAAAGAAACTAATTTTTCCTAACAATTATGGAACTATGTACTTACCTCAGCTTCTCCCATGTAATGGTGAATTCCTTAGCATTAATATTTAGCCATTCTGGCTACCAGTGGCACTTAAGCAAGCATTTCGTAGAAATTATCTCACAATTTGGAGCCCAAGTTTTAAGTAAGACTTGCTTAATGCTGTAGTATCAGAAGAAAGTGGGGTCAAGCCTAAAAAGCCGTGTCTTTATAAGGAGCTACATGTACGTACCATCCATACGTATATTATCAAGTGAGCCTGTCCAGTTAAGTTACATAAAACTATCATGTTGTTATTTCACATGAATAAGCTTCTCTTCCATGATGGCAAAATAATAGGATTATATATGTATTTATATAGCAGTTCACCATTAATTTTAGCAAAAAAAAATATAGAATTATTTTCTCACCTGATTTTCCTGAGTTGTGGTAATTTCTGTAGTATACAAACGTATGCCATTCTGATTATCTGAGTATTACTTGACGACAAACTTTCAGCTACAAGAAAGAAAGGCCAGAGTTATCTTTGTAATTTTAGCTAAGAAATATAGAATTATGTACTACTTACCTTAGCTTCCCCTTCCTGCAGTGGCTTTTGACAACCAACAAGCGGCACTTAAGAACCACCAAAATAACGAAGTTTTGAAATTACGCCTGGTAAACAATTTCAATGTCATAGTAACTGGTTGCAGAAACTTTTAATATTTTGAATAACAAGTATTTTGCAGAAATTATCTCAAAATTTAGAACGTATGTTTAAAGCAAGACTTGCCTAATGTTGAGATATCAGAAAAAACTGGTGTCAAGCCTAAAAAAGCCGTGCTTTTAGGAGAGAAAAAAAGGAACCCATGTATGTGTTTAACGGGCATACGTACCATACATACATATAATGTATACCCAATTTTGCATTATCTACCACTAACTAGTGGTGTGCTTGAGCACAAATTGCGAGCGAGCCTTAAACTACACTATTGTTAAATTTAATGTTAATAACTTACACTCAAGCTACTAAAATAAGTCGAGTTTTTAAATTACGTATGCGTAAAGGGAATTCAATGTCATAGTAACAGTAACTGCTCCCGCAACAATTTGAACTGAAAAAGAAGCAACAAAATCAAATCACGTTATTTAAAATTTTCTTTGTGATATTCTTAATAGTAATTGTAACGCACAATACTTTCACACAACTGAACATGTACTTACGCAAAACTTACCTTCGTGGTTTGTCTAGTGGACAATGAATTTTCAAGTAAATGCTGTTGAGTAGGGCTTATAACTGTGACAAATAGCGTATTAACTTACCACCGCCACTAACTCGAATAGAAATGGAGCTCCCATAAGTTTTTGTGTTTTAACTGCACCCGCAAAACAATTCAAAACGGTAAACAATTCAATTTCTAAGGTGATACGGGTAATGGTCGCTAAACCAGAGGATTCTGTTTAGTGAAGTTTGGGACGGGGTCGAACGCCGAGCGAACACAAAAATGCGAAGGGTCAGAGTACAAAATAACATACATACGTCCAAACATATATATAAACTAGTGGTGTGCTTGAGCACAAATGGCGAGCGAGCCTGATAGTTAGGTAACAAAATGTTACTGTGTTTTAGCTTACTTCATGCAAACACTATAATAGCAGTTATGACATTTGATTTCAGCAAACAAATACAAAATCACTCTCTTACTTTATTAATGGTAAATTTTGTAGTATCAAACATCAACCATTCTGATAATCTCAATCACCAGTAACTCTTGAACAAGCTCTCAGCTACGATAAAAAATAAACCAGTGTTATTATTTGTAATTTTAGCCAACAAATATGGAATTACTACTTACATCATTCTTGAGTATTGATAACTTCTGTAGTATCAAATTGAAGTTACTTTTACCCTCTGAATTACCTTGAATTCTTGACAACAAGCTCTCACCTACAAAAACAAAAGACAATCAATTTTAGCACACAAATACACAATTACTTTCTTACCTCATTTTCTTGAGCAGTGGTAATTTTTGTAGTACCAAATTTGAGCCAATCTGACTATTTGAATTTACCAGTCACTGTTAACTAGCTCTTAGCTACAAAAAAGAAAGGCCAGAGTTCATTTTGCATATTTAGCTAACAAATATGGAATTGCGTACTTATCTCAGCTTCCCTCGAGAAGTAGTAGCTTCCATAGCATTAATAGTACTACGGCATTCTTTCTACCAACGGCTCTTGACAACCAACAACCGGCACTCCGTATCCCCCCATAAAACGGCGAAGTTTTTAAATTAAGTCTGGAAGAGGGTCTTCAATGCCATAGTAACCTGTCGAATCAATTTTTGTTTCTTGAAAACAAGCGTTTTAGCCGGAATTTTCTCATACTTTGGAGCTTAATTATAAAGTAAGGTTTCGCTTAATGCTGTAGTTTCAGAATAAACTGGAGTCAAGCCTAAATAGCCGAGTTTTTAGGATAAAAAAGTTCCCCCCGCGCGCGTATGAAGAGCATACGTACCATCCATACATACATTCATATAACATATACCCGATTTTGCATTATCCACCCCTAATACTGTCTCGCTCGCTTCGCTCGCTCGCCAATAAATAAACAAACATCCCCGATTTTCAATTGTGTTACCCCTGTAATTGTCTTGCTCACTCGCCAATAATAGTATCTCACACGCTTCGCTCGCTCGTTAGTAACATATACCCAATTTTCAATTGTTTACCATAATAGTATTTCGCTCGCTTCGCTCACTCGATAATGACCCTCATCATCCCTGTGCACAAGGGTTACAGTATTCTATTTGTCTTTCATTCATTTGTTCTGTCACTCTGTCAACATCGGATCTCGAAGATGGAGGACTTTTGTGCCTTAAGAGACGGGGAACTCCTACTAGATGATGATTTAAGTCCCTTTTTGAATTTCTGTTTTGCTTTTGAGAAAAGGAGAGGAAAGGCAGACTTTCATGAGTGATGCTATACGGCCATGCCACTTTCAATCGTTTAGCTGCCATTTAGAATTACGTGAACATACAAGTTTTATCGCGTGATTCAGATTTGTTATGCGTGTTCTTCCAGTGCTTAACCATTTTTTGTCTGGTGTTGGGAATCTACTGCTGGTGGTGTGCAACTGTAAGTGTACCTGGTCTCTGAAAAGTGTGCCCTTAAGTGTTCGAGTAGCATGCATGTTAGAAAGTCGAAATGATCTTGTGGCTATTTGTTTTTTGCTACCAAAAACCAAGCTTAATACTAAAGCGAGAAAATGCCATGAAGTTCTCAGAAATTCATTAAGACTATAGCTGAGCATAAAGCATAAAATATGTAGTGAGTTTTTTAAAACTTCAGAGAATGATATGAATCTTTGAAAAAAGAGAATTTTTGCTGGTCTATTGAGAGTGAGACTGTAGCATAGCAGTACACCTTAACAGTATAAATACAGAATTGGAGTGTTTGTTTTTCGGCTGGTTGTTGTAACTGCAGCGACCAAATTTTTTAAATTCTGTATTGTTTTTAAAAAAAGCCTGTGAAAGTGAGAGAGAATATATCTAACACATAAAAAAGCTTTACAAAGTGTGGATTAGTCCCAGGTGTGTATAAGGGCTGGATGGTTCTAAATAAGAAAGCCCTTAAAACACCAGAAGAAACCCAGATATGCAATCAGGTCAATTTAGAATGCCCTAGCTAGACAAATTAAAATTTATATTCATAAATAAGAGTGATACTATTATGGTTATAAGCTGAAAATTTAATAACTTAGTTATTCATAAATTGAACGTCTGCCTTATGAGAGACAATGGCGTTTGCTACCACACTTCCTACAGGTGTTCTTGTTAGAGTGTCTATTTAGTAGGACTTATTTAAGCAATTAAAACATAGGTGTTGTCATCTAGCTATTTTGTATCTACTGTCTGCGGTAAGTCGAAATTGTGGACATTGATAATTTGAGTGACCAGAATCACAGCAGGGACAGCGTTCTTGATTCTGTCCTCGAACATGCAAAGCGTTAGGTGTATGAGAAGGATGTGAAGGGCTCCTTTGTCGAACATCGCATTCTCTAAGCAGCTTATCTTTTCATGTTCAGATAAACCAGTTTCTCTGCTCAGTCTAGCAGAAATGGCTGACCAAAAATTGTGCCAATCCGATATGTATCCTGAAAAAGTAGGAAAATCCAGCTTAAGTCTGCTGTAATAGTGAGGTATAACAAATTCTATGGTAGACATACTTAACGAGCTTTCGATAGAAGTGCAGTTAGGCTCGAAGTTGATAGAGCTTTTATTTAGCTGTATTTAAAGAAGATAATCAACTTCGTCAGCTAATGCCTTAATATTGGGACGGCTAAAGTAAGAAGGAGCCAAAGTAAGAAAATCTTTATATTTTAATTTAAAAGGATTTCATAAGAATCTCTGCAAGATTTTGTATTTATTGAAGAAATTTTAATAAGAATGCTCGCATCATACCTGATACAACAATCAGAACACTAAGTTTGATGCTGAATATACTGGTTTTCAAAATCATCCAACATCTGGGAATGCTAAGTAACATTTGATTGTCTTTATCAAATTCTGGACTATCCTTACTAGGAGCAGTTATTTCTTCAATACAATTCTGTACTAAATCCTTAAGTTTACTCTGCTTACTAGTAATTTCAGCTGATTTGATTTCCTGTACAGGACTCTTAAAAAGGGTGATGAGATACTTTTCTTATCGAGTAATTGTACTTTGTCAAGATCTCCTTTCTGCTTGAGGACATCGACATCCATGAGTTCAACATGATGACTGTAACTGTTGACATGTTGAGAGAAATCTAAGGTGATAATAAAGTTCAGGAATGAAAAATGAATATTTGAGATACTTTTTATGGCATTAGCATAGGAACCATAGCGGTCATTGCCGCTACACTTTTATTTGAAACAATTTGATGTGTTTAATCACTCTTGTACGTGCGCATTTTTTGTTGTTGTTTCTTGTGGCAGCTGGGTAACAAAAATGTCGCGAAGAAAGCCATGTGTCAGATACCTCATCACTCTCATTTTGTTTCCAAATAAGATCTTGCAAGGAACTGGATTGTAAGAAGTTTTCAATCCTCGGGGTAAGTGGCCTTGTAGCAATGATAATAGTCTCGGCATGTGATTGGTAAAGGGTCTGGCTACGCAAGACTACAATGATAGAGCAATCTGAATCATTGTTAAAGCCAGTAAGAAAGAGAAGCTTTAATGAGTAGTGTCAATTCAGTTTTCCTACGTTCACTGCAACAAAATGTCAGGTTAAAGATAAAAGTTTGTGTTTTTTATGATTCTGTCTAACTTTGAAGAATTCTTGCTTAACATGGTATGATTAGCTCATGGGTATGATTGACTAGTATATTTCATGTTTTCTTCACTTTACTAATATGTCACTTTTTGGATTAATTACATTTAAACCATTTAAATCCCACTCAATATTGTAGGCATGGCAAAGGTAACAGCTTAATTGGCCTCTACACTTTACAATTGCCTCCTACACCCAGACCAATGAGGTGAATGAAAATGAACAAAAGAAGTGATAGTGCAGCCTCATGATGTCCACTGGTACCTTGACAGCCCTGGTGCTGCACCGGAGTGAAGGTCTAATCACAAAATCCAGGAGAATTCCAAAAGTGTGGTAGAGGAGAGGTTTGTCACATTCAGTCGGTCATTTGAAGATAGAAATTCGGTAGGTTGAAAAGAAAACTTAGATTGGAAGAAGAGAAGAATAACAATAATTGTATCCAGCTTGAAGGATTAAAAATGGATGGAGGTCTTTTTTTTTTTTCAATGTGAAAACGAGGGGTGGGACATTTAGACAAATTCTTTCAGCACTGAAGTTGAGTTTTCCCACAAACTCTCTCTAATGATGGCAATTTTCATCTAGGCACTAAAAGTTAATCTTCTGATGTAATAAAGATCTTGAATGCATACTTCAATTATGTACAATAATAATACTCTGAATAAAAACCAGTTATATACAGGAATACGGGTGATTGTGTCAAGTTAAGTGGGAATTCACTGTCAAACATAAACACAACATGCACAACGCAGTCAGCAAAGGTAGAGCTCAACTCTCATGAGGAACCCGAACACTTAACAGAAAACAACTTTTGATTACCCATGGTCAGTCTGCTTTGAGCTGTGTAGCCATCCTTGCAATCATGAATGTATCGATATATTTATTGTATTGAGTATGATATTGCAAACTGCTTTAACCCCCTTACCCCCCCCCCCCCCCCTCTTTATTTATAATAATCTTTCTATGCCCATTGACAACAGATTTAGTACAAGTGCAGATATTGACAAGCCACAGAATAAATGTTTTCGCTAAAAAGCAGACATAAATTAGATCGTTGAAACTTTGGAGTAGCATGTGATGGGAACTGCTTCTGTTTGGGCAATTTTATCTGAAGCTGCCCAGGCTTGCTGTAACTTGCTATAAATAATATTGGTATTTTGATTGTACAAGAAGGGCTGCGTATAATGCTGTGAATGTTAAAAGGGCTAACATTCAAGATTATCAAATGAATTGCAGCTATAATATACTAAGTTGGAACAGACGAACAAACTGACTGTATTCTTTAAAAAAAAATTACATAATAACTACATTGACATCAAAGTACTATGTTTGAGCGGGTGTGACCGGCCTCCTGCCTGAGGTGGAGTTTCTATGTTTAAAGAAGGTCCATTGCCTGTGGGGTCGTAAATTCCACCCTCAGTGCAGGATTTCAGAGGAGTGCTTTGAACTGCTGACTGGCTGGTTCTTGAGGTCTCACTCACTGAGATGACGACCGGCTTTGACGGGAGACTCAACTTCCTGCAGCTGAGTGCTCACCATGCGCAAACTGTACACTTCTCTTGTTGCAGTATAATAAAACTTCTCAAGACATTAGAATGATTTCGTTATATGATTAATGACTTGTGATATGATGCAATGGGTAAGGTAAGTGACATGAATAATTATTAATGAAAGTTCAATGTTTGATAATGATCGACGCGGTGTCCGAACGGGCCATCAACAATGTAAATGAAAGCAAAAGAACTTTATATATGACTGGCTATCTTATATGCCTAAGACAAAGCCTGTTTGTACCACAATAAAATTAATATTCATTTCTGCCACAATTATAGTAAATACAAAGGTAATCTTTCAATATTGTGTAATAATGTTATGAAACAAATGTGATTTTCAAAATTGTGGAATAAATATCTGCTCGGTTTAGTGTGCTGCATGGTCTTTAAAAAGGCTGAACTTGTACTTGCAATTGTAGGAAATAATGATACCTATAAAGTATTTTGCTACTGATGTAGTTGCTGGTTTCTAGTCAATTGCATGTTTTTGGGCCTTTTAACTTTATTGACCTTGTAATGCAGTTTCTTTAAAAAGAAGTGCCATGAACTGCTTATCTGCTTGTATGCAGTGTAAGCTGCCCAAAATTGTCTTATGGTGGGGTTGATATTAAAATGTACTTTTAACAATTGACTACAAAAAAAAACTTGTGTAATATGTAATAGTATGTAAAGCATTGTATTAAATAACCAATTATAGCATGGAAACTATTCGAACTTTAAAAAAAAAAATTATACTATGTTTTTTAGGTACAGTTAACCCTCCACAAAATAATACAATCTTAATATAAAGAGATAACTCTTTTATTGAGATTTTCATGACTCTAGTATGAATTTTTTTATTATATGATAGCATCATAATGACATTATCATAACAATATCGTCAGCCACATCTACCACAGAAAGAGTTGTCAGTTGCCCAATATCTAAAAGATTTTCCCACTTCTGTGTCTATATGTGTACAAAATTTGTTTCTTTTATCACAAAATACGTGATATATAGTTTTATTGTGCTGCCCTACTCTATCTGATTCTGAAAACTTTCTGATAGCTGTCTTTAATAATGAAGGCACTCTAATGGTGAGCTTTGCTTCATCTCTGGGTGATGGCTGGTTTTACTCTTGTTCTGCTTAAGACCTACATCAACAGACTTTAAATAATCACAGGTTTCTGCATATTCTTCCCTTGTTTACAATTTGATTCCATAAAATATCTTCCAGGACTATGTTATAATTTTGTACTATAGAAAGTCATTTGAGTTAAGTTTGTGTTATCCCCCTCTCATATATTCCTAACTGTCTGAATGACTTGGTCTTTGCTTGACTTTTTTTGTCAGTTGTTTTTTTTGTTGTGGCTAAGTTGTTTTTCAGTTAGACTGTGCAGACCATTAGAGTATCTGTGATCTCTTCACTTTTAAGAAAAGTTTTCTTTCATTAGCATTTGGGCATGGCATACACTGTTCGAAATAATTCAAAAATATTAGCTTACGCTGAAGCATACCTCGCCACACAGTAATGCTTGATGTATCTATAATCAGGTTTGTTAAAGCACCAATTTTTGCAGTTATTTATTATTAACATTTGTGTGTATATGTATATATATATTATTATATATATAATACTTATAGCACGAGTCAGAGTACAATATGGGAAAATATTTTACGAGCACGCAAAATATTTTCACGAGCCAAAGGCGAGTGAAAATGTGGCGTGAGAGTAAAATATCATTCCCATATTGTACGACGAGTGGGATAAGTGATTTATTGCTTCTTTGAAATTTTTCTCAACCGGTTACAATACAATTTTCATTGATTTTACTCGCTACGCGCGCGCTACAAGTAGCGTACAATATAAACCGTACAATATGGGAGAATACAGAACGCTCGCGTGATGCGGAAATATTCAAGTAAAAATATCAAAGCTGCAATAAATATATATATAGACATATATATAAGGAGGGATGCCACAAAAATACCATTGATTCAGTCATTTTCGGCTGAAATAATTATAAGAATGGGAAATTTTTCTCTTTTTAACAGCCTTGACCCCTGAAGAGGACTTCGGCATAATGTCGAAACGTCAGATTAAGTTATAATAAAAAGTATTGGAGAAAATTTTCCTATTATTAATAAAATGCCATTGTTAGTTTATTCCTAATGACTTTTTTTCATTTTTGGATTGGTGTGCACAAGAATTATAAACCGTGTACACTATACAAAACCATATCCAAAGATTTAAAAAAAATCAGGAAGCCATGTGTGTGGAGAACTGAACTTACAACCTCAACAGCACTCCATAGGAGCCATTAAACTATGTATTGAAGTCTTTTAAGTCATTAACATTTTCATTCAAACAAGAAACACTTTCACACTAACAAGTAACACTTTCACACAGATCATATCACATTAGTAGCTGGAACTATATTTAGAATCATTCACACTTAGCTAGAGACTATTTTTAGAACATGAGCAGCATGAGTATTTAAGCAAAGCTGTTCATGGTTCCACTCACTCTGTGTATGTCTATGATGTCCTTGTGTATTGTCTTGTTACTGTACATGTTTTTAAAACATACCTCCTGCCAATTCAACTTGTGGGTAGCTACAGTTTGACAATTCAGTATCACTTGCCACAGAAGTCTGGTGGCAGCAACTACTAAACTGCTGCACCAATAGTGAGAGTTACAGAAGCTTGCCATCCCCAGACAAGAATACTGCAAATTCCCACAATGTGCATGCAGTGAATAGCAGCTGCTGAAGTCAGTGCTTGAAGTAGGGGCTAAACAAACACTGCAAAATAGGATAGAAAGTGTTGACAGTATTGGGCAGGCCCTTTCTGGAAATAGGTAAAAGTCAAAAATTTTCACAGCAGCTCTAGTAAGTAAAATTTGTTCGTAAAAATTAATAAGAGAATCTTGATTAGATTTGCTGTTGTCTGTAAGCTTCATAGGAATGAATGTGTGTGTGTGATCTGTGAGGCAGACAATGGCTGTGAGCTGCGTTGTCTTGCTAATAATCTTCAAAACAATGGGTTTGAAGTTATATGATAGCTTTCTCAAATCAGTGGCTGATTTTCATCAGCTTTGCAATTTCTGTAGAGTTATCATTTCAAAATGATTTCACAGCCAAGAATTTAATGCAAATTCTTTATAATAATATTCTTGTGTGTCAATAGTGTTGACTGATGATGGTGGTATGTGCATTCATTAATAAGGCATGAACTGATCATAATTAGTAGAGCATCATTATTACTTAAATGGTGGAAACTGACTATAGGGGGGGTGGAAAGGGAGAAAAAAGAAGAATGACCTTACCGGGATTCAAACCTAGCTGCAACTGGCCAATTGCAGGAGTGCCCACTCTAACCATTTAACCATTGGGAGTTAACAGCGTGCTTTAGCTTGAAGTATTATGTATCTGTGTAAAAAAACAACTGAACACTAGGCCACTAAACTGAGTTGGAAAAGACTCCTCATCTACAAGCTAACCTTAGTGGGAATAGGAAAGGCAGTATCTGAAAAGAGTCCTAATTTACACTAGCTAACCTGTATGGGAATTAGAAAGGCAGTAGCTAGCTATAATCAGTATAAGAGAGGCAGTAGCTAGCCATATTGGGTATAAGAGTAGCAGTAGCTAACCATAATGAGTGTAAGAGAGGCTATTATGCAGAAGAATGCAAGGCTTAATACAAAAAATTGAAGCAGTTGAGAAAAAAACTGACTGATGTAGCTACTTCAATGAAGAAGTAAAAGAAAATATTCAGAAAGGAAGGATACTGCAAACAGGGGAGGTAGACAGGAGGAGAATGGAATCCATGAGTTGAAAATAGAATAAGAAAAACCTGGCCAAGTATTATAATAGAGGTAAGTATTGCTGTTTCATGAGGTATAATCTTTGCATATGGATAAATAGTGACAAGCCTTTATTATCCAGAGCATTTGCTGAGCTTGTAAGTTATTTTGAAAATAACATAAGCGAGTGAAAATTAAATTTTTTAACTTTTATCCTACATAACTTCCACTCTGTAGCTTGGCATATAGAAAGACATCAGCAAACATGTTTAAAAAATATTCATGAACAATTGTAATCAAAATGTCGAGAGCAATCTGGTGGAAAAAATACTCTTTTTGTGTTTGATCATGGGCTTCAGAGTAATTTATTAAGTATAACCTAAAGAAGATATGTGCAAAACTTTGCACTTTAGTTTGCTCTATCACAAAAACACCTATAATTTACCATAACCAACCTTACTATTGAGAATACAGCAGCATAAAGTATTTATATTTATTGTTATTATCCTCTACCACTTCATAGAGTACTTTCTCCTCCTTTGTCTATCTCTCATCCTTCTTAGTCTCTTTACATTCTATCATGTTTATGGACTTACACTCTGCGTGATGATGCTTTACCTCTCAAGTAACCTACAGTAACAATCTGCCTTTCCTTAATGATTACGATCTGTCTGCCCTTCCTCACTGATATGGCTGACACTGGTTGTCCTATATGCCTGAAGCATGCTGCTGTTTGGACTGACATTGTCTGCCATTTCCTTTGTCTATCATTTCCTAGATTTGGAATCATGTTGTCTGCCTTTTACTGCTTATGGGGCTGACATGATTTGCCCTTCCCTGAAATATAATAATATATATCACGTTTATTTATGTAAAAAAGTTGTTATAATTGAATGTGTATATGTTTTATGAAGAGTGGGTATATGGATAAGAGAAGATAAATTGTGAAATACTCAGTTGTCACTGGGGAATTGGACTAAGGACCCTAGGCTTTAACCACCATTGCACTTTCCTATGAGCTATCAAATTGCAACTTCCGAGCCTTACAAGTGCTGGGTTCAATTACATTGCAACCTTAAACAATTTTTTTCCATTCACATTTTACCTTTGTTTTTCATTTTGCTTTTATAAAGAGCTATTTTTCTTTTTATTGAGGGCCATGAGCTGACATTGTTATTATATAACTTATTTTGCTGTCTTTTCAGTCAATATATCCATGAAAAAGAACTTATGAATATATTTTCAAAATATGGATACACGGTTCAAAAGTTAGTCTTGTTCGGGTACGTTACATATTTAGCATTGGTAGGCTATTGAAAACTGAAATTGTATGTGAAAGCTATTAAACATGTTTACATTCAAGTGTATTTATAATACTAATAGAAATCTTTGTGGTTTTGTGCACTCAAGTATTTCAAAGCCTAACTATTATAATAGTTAATTAGATTATGTTATTATGCTCGTATTGTGTCAAATATTATTTATTACTTTTCATTCACTTGTTCTTTTCATTAATATAGTTTTTGGTCGTAGTTGTTGTTTATTTTGTGTTTGTTTCTTAAAGAGGTATGCAAGGGGTAGAAGAAAATATACCATAATTATTCAAACAATTTGCACTGATCATATATGTTCTGTAATATTTTGGAATAAAACACTAGGTTACTTAAATATGTTCTAATTGAAGCAACTTTTTTTAATAAAGGACGCAATTTTTTTATGAGGGTAAAGATTAATTTTTTGTGTTGATTGTGGTTCGTTTTAATTATTATTAATGAAACTTCATTAAATCATTTTTAAGTGTTAATGAAAGCCATGAATCCCTTCTTCATCTTTGTCTATCTCTCCCATTTCTCAGTTTCTTTGTTCTTCTATTCATGATTGTGTCCTTAAGATTGTGAAAGTTTGCTTTTCCTTGCTGTCCTTTCCTTGCCTCGCTGATTTCTCTTTTTATCTACAATAGTCACCATTTTCTTTAATCACCTTTTACTGAATGAGATTATGTTCTACTGTTTCTATTAATAACGCCGCTTTACTAATCCTCTCAGCTATTGAATTTTTCAGGAATACACACAGTGTTATCATCATTACTGACATGCAAGCTGTAATAACAATAAGAATACTTTTGTTGTTCCCTGAAGCTTGCCTCAATTCTACAAAGTAATGGTATGCAGCTTGTAAGTAAAAATTACTGTCTAAAAGGACGAGTGGTTCCTGATGAACAGCATTCCGGCAAGTAATAAAAAGCCCAATTTTTTAAAGGATGTATGTTAAAGGGCTACAATGCCATAGTACCACTCGCCAAAACTAAATGTTTGTTTCTAAGAAATTACCACAAAGCTTTGAATATAACCCAAATTTATGACTTTCATATCACAGTAGAAAGAGCAGCGTAAAAGCAACTAATATATTTATTTAATGTTATACTTTGTGCTGTTCTTTAGCTAAGAAGTTACCGTAATGCACAACAAATCTTCACATTACATATGCTTGTTCACTGGATATATCCAACTTGTGCGACTTGACTGTAGGATAATAATAAGAATAATTGGTAGGGCATATAATGAAAAATAGTGCATTAATCAAGATAACTTAGCAGTGCCACTAATTTAAGTAGAAAGTGAACTCCACAAGTTGGTAGGAGTTAACCGTGTCTAAAAAAATTTCAGATATGTCATAAACAACTATATTCAAATGGTAAATATTGAGTTTCCTAGGATAGTGCAGTAAGGTTCAATAAACAGAAGACCTCTGTAGGGATGGCGTCGACCTCTAGAGAAACACAAACATGCGAGGTTAAAATGACATACATACATATACTCATACACAAATATCCCCGAATTTCAATTGTGTTATCCCTATTAGTGTCTTGCTCACTCACCTAATTCATACTATGTTGTTGTGTTAATTTTTTTCTTTTAAATTGTAAGACAAACAATAAAACAAACAAAATCTTGCTTCCCTAAAAATAATTTCTTTCTAGTTATCGATCACTCGAATTTTAATATATATCATCAATAGTGACAATTACAAAAGAGGACTAGTTGATATGAAGAGTATTGAAGAAGCTGTCACAGCTTTAATAGTAAGTTTTCAGTTCAATTTTCATAAAGCTTACATAATTATATAACGTATTGAATTCAATTGGCAATGCATATTATTTATGCACAATATTTTGTATATATATATCTATCTATATTATATGTATTTCTGTGCATATTTGTGTTAATGTATTGATAAGGGCAATATTGCAGTTATATGTGTAATACACTTTTATAGTTATTGTGATTGAATAATGCTGTCATATTTGTTTTATATTTAATTAATTTTGTAGGCAATTCACAATTACCAATTTGATGATTCAACTAATCTTCAAGTAACTTTTTCAATAAAATATTTTCTGTAATATTCGTTATATTTGTGACTAAGTTATACGATTACTTTAATTTTTTGTTGCTTATGACTATTATGAACAATGGGTATACAAGATTTTCTAAAGTATTTATTATATAATTTGTGATATTTAAATTCATTCCTGCATTCACAACCAAATTTACTTTTGCTATTATTACTGCAGAACTTATTTATATTGAGTGAAAATGTAAATGTCTCTCTCATTTTTTTCCCCCTGTGATTATGTGGGTGTGTGACAATTTGTGTCTTGTACACTATAAATAGCATCACAAAATTGTTTAACTTTATTCTATATGTCAAAGATATAAAAGTAATGTATCAAACCATTTTTTTAGCACCTATTCCACTTTTTGTTAGTTCGAAATTATCTGTGTATGTTACATTTTGTCAAATACCAGATAAATAATGTCATAAAATTGTTATACTTTATTCTATTCTTTATAGTTAGCTTTTAGGTTTTTTATTTAGGCTTTTGATGTCTTTATTCGCTAATAATGTCAATTTTGCTCCTAAATTATTAGGGTAATTATGAAAGACTTAAAATTGCTTTTTCATTTGTGAAGTTTTACAATAGTCTTAGCCAATATGTTGCAGTTGTTTGATCAAAAGTTATTTTGTTTAATTAAATACCGTTTATATGTAATCTATATTGTATTATACAATGAATAATAACTTTACTGAAACTTTCCCACCCAAAGGTGTCTGGAAAAAAGCAAAGGAATAATGTGAAAAAATTGTATGTACTGCTCATATGTGAACATCATATTAAAGTGTTTTTTGTGTAATAAACACGTGTACTGCTGGGGACATTGTGGTGGAAGTAGTGGAGAGACAACTAAGAGTAGCTGCCAACTGAGTTTCACAAGCTATACACAAACGCTTTCACAGGTTCCTTTAACTACCAACTGCTGCTTTCCAAGGCAGAACAGAAGGATGTCTTAGGGTTAACTGTAATGTAAAGCTCATGGAATGACACTAAAGGAGCACATGCTCAGCAGGCCAATATATTAGGAACCCATTGGGCATGCACAAGGGTGATTAGGTGATAAAGGAAGTGAGGGTTAAATAGAATATACGAATGATCAGTTAGCTAATTAGAAATTTAAAATACAATATTCATGCTAATAATCTAAGGTGTTCAGATGAGGGAGTGTCTAGGGGGTGTGATTGGGGTATGTTCTGGTAATGTGGTAGGGATTCTACCAACTAATTATGATCTACAGGTCTTTAGTGAGCACAGCTCTGTGTGACTGCATTAAACAGAGTCGATTTGTGTTGATTTGGTTAGCTGAAGTTAAGATAGAAATACTAAATTACAGGTAAATTAACAAATATGTGTACAGTTAGTGGTACAGTGAAGTTTAAAATGTTTGGATTACATAAAACTTAAGCAAATTCTTGTTAGTAACTCAAATGATCCAATTAATATGAAACAAAAAAAGTATAAATTAGCATGGCAATATTGTTAATTAGCAGCTGTAGTTGGATGCTTAAAGGGGTATTGCCACACACTTTATATGTCTGTGTTTTTAGTTTTAAAGTATAAATACAACAACTAACCAATGTAAAAAGTTTGAAAGTGTTACAATTGGTATTTTATTTTCTGAGATATAGGAAGCTAAAATAACACCATACACCCTCACATAATTAAATGATAAAGTTTGCATGACATCACAAGTAGCCTACAACAGGTGCTCGCTTAATGATAACTGTGTACAGCTACTATGCATTTATTATGTAATAAATGAGGCCAAATAACCATTGTTGAACAGGAAAGCATTAAAGTTAACTGGACATGACTTAATGTAATACTTTTCCACCTCACCTTTGTTCAGAGTTATTATATCGGTTAATTATGTCTGTGAAAGTGTACTTTTTTTCCGAGGGTGGGTGGGGGGTTGTACCAGGACTTATGAAATTGTCATGCTAATTGTTTTCTCAGCTCTGCTAGGCAGAGGAAGTTTTTACCAAGCACAAGCAAGCCTCTGAAGCTATGAATTGCAAACTGCTCCCTTACATTTAACCAGTGCGCACACCCTTCAGTGTAGTAGTCATGCAAACTATATGTTCTGACAATCTTTTGACTTTGTAGTTCTCTTCATATTGCAGCACAGTCAGAACCTGTACAAAATGCTTTCACTACATACAGATGAAAAGGAACAGCGCTACACATGTGCTACACGTATGCAAATAAAGGATGCATATGTGCACAATACTACATGCTGCATGCATGCATTATCTTATGTACAACGCGTATGCAATTCCATACCTGCCAATCATGAGCAGTGGCACTCTTTGTGCATGTAGGTGTGGTACGTACCAATTTGGCATATGTGTAGATGAACAATAATGTAACCACTTGGAGTGTGAGGTACATGTGCTGCATGTCTGCCTGTTGTATAAGGTACATGTGCTGCATGTCTGCCTGTAGTGTGTGAGGTACATGTGCTGCATATCTGCCTGGTGTGTGAGGTACATGTGCTGCATGTCTGCCTGGTGTGTGTGGTACATGTGCTGCATGTCGGTATCGAGTGTGTGGTACATGTGCTTCATGTCTGCCAGGAGTGTGAACTACATGTGCTGCATGTCTGCCTGGTATATGAGGTACATGTGCTGCATGTTTGCCTGGTGTGAGGTACATGTGCTGCATCAGAAAGTATATAATTAATTAGTGTTAACATGATCTATTGATTTAGAAGTTTGTTTTTTTAATTTGCAGCTCCAACAGTAATTGAAATAGGAGGTGAGAATTTTTTCGAAGGGGCAGCATGCAACTATTACTTGCATTTAGAAGACGCAAAAATTGACTTACGCTCTCAGAAAGTTATTGCTGATGGTATACACGGATGAATTCCTAAGAACGCATTGTGCTGTTGGCAAAAAGGGATCGAATAACCAAGGAATTAATTTTGAGGAATTGGTGGCACTAAAAGGCAAACACTCCAGGCAGGTATGCAGCACATGTACCTCACACTCCAGGAAGACATGCAGCACATGTACCACACACACCAGGCAGACATGCAGCACATGTACCTCACACTCCAGGCAGACATGACAGTTCGGTCACTTTCTTGGACTTTCATTCTTCTCTGAAGGTCCTGTATTTTGCTCAGAATTGAATAGGTTATTGTATAGTGATGCTGCAACAAAGATGAAGAATAATATATGATCAAGACTAAAGTTATATATGGAGGTAATTATAACAAACACCTCCACACACATCCTTATTTCCCCTTTTTTATTTAGTTCATCCCAATGCTATGTAATATGCATACATAATTGATTGCCTTGGCGTCCTCTGTTTAATAGTTTTGGATCCTGACGGGGACTGGAATGGTCTTGTTAGGGTACTCAAAGTCATGGGACTTTCAAGGTGTTCTTCTATATTACATTCTTCGTTGTTTCCCTCTACCTCATTATATTTCATCGTCCAATGAGCAGGCAGCATAAAACTCCATTTTTTTGACGTGAACTGATCTAAGCTACCCTTAAACTGCTACATACCATGGAAATATATATATATATATAAATATATATATATATGTATATATATATATATATATATATATATATATATATAAACACAATTTTTTTCTAAAAGGCATTGTTGTAATTACCTCAGGAAACAAGATCCGATTGATAGCATGTCAAAAACAACTTAAGTGAGATAGATGAATACAGTTACAAGTAAAAAAATTCTTATTTGCTACATTATAGTAATCCAATGTCAATGACTGCTACAGAGTTCAAAAACTTTGTTTGTTAAAGTATAAACCCTTTTTTAATGAGTGCTTTGAAGTAGTTGATAATTCATTAAAAATGTAATAGCTTAATGGATAATGAACACTGCTTGTGATTTGCATTAAGAATTGAAATTTGCCAGTGTGTTCGGTCTTTATTAATCGTATGTTGTCTTCTTTCCTGCAAGTGTCACTCATCAAATGGCTACCAGTATTATAACAGCATTTTTATCCGAGCATACCAACCGTGTATTCGTAAGAGACACTACTGCAAGTTTCTTGCCATTATTGAATGCATCTAATGCCACCAAGTCATTACATCTACCAGTGCGGAGAGTTCTAGCAGTCGAAATGACATGCTTTCACTCGAATGCACACTATACAATATTGATTTATTTACAGGAGTTACACTCGTTGTAGTTGATAATGACAATGAGCATGAAAAATTAGCGAGACTTCTTCGGCAACGAATTCGGGATCGAACATGTGTAATTGATATTGATGTTAGTATGGGTGAAGCTGCAAAAACCTCATTAATAGGCTTACGGAAACCAGATGTAATACTTTTTAAGAATATAAATGATGAAAGACATCTAGTTGTATTAATAGAGGTGGAATCAAGTAGTAGTGTTTTGAACACAGTGAACAAACTTGCCAATGGCATTATGTGTCAAATTATACATTTGAGAAACACTGGACATACCACAAATACCTTGACAGGGTTTTTCATTCCTCGTAACCCAGGAGATGCTGAAGAAGTTATTGTTACATTTAACGAAAGTTTGCTTCGATTTGATTGTACAAGGAACCCTATGACTCGGGGAAGGATTATAACAGCGATTGTTCAAGCATGGAATAATCATAAACGAATTTTACCATTGCAACATAGTTTGGGTTTAACCTTTCCCATTTCTTCTGAACTAATTAGAGGAAGATTTTCCGACAGAGCTTTCCAGGTAAGATCAGAACTTTCTGTCGTCATACACGATCCCACTAATACTCTCTCATGGGCAATGATATTCAGTGGAACTTATTGCATGAAGCTGAGAAAGCACGGCTTTCAATATATACTACTGATCATATTACGTTTATGTCTGAATATTTTTTTTAGTATCCACAAATGAGATCACCTCTCACAAAGGTGGAAATTTCTATTTCTGTCCACCACTTGATAGAATTAGTAATTGGGACAGTTAAGCACTTCAGAATCTTCACAGTTTAGGCTATGCTCACAATGATGTGAGGATCGAAAACATTTGTTTTCGAGAATACTGATGAAGTAGTTTCGATAGATTTGGAAAGATGTAGAAAAGTGGGACAACAACATTTGTATGAATTTGGAATATCAAATATGTACTCAATTACTGAAAACGAAGACCGAACACAAATCTGGACGCCAAGCAAATTTGATTTTAGGCAATTGGCTATCATGATTATATATTTGCAAAGAGATAATCGTATAGATTATCATGCAATATTTGTGGAGCAAACAGCTCATGTTTTTTTTAGAAAACTGTTCTTTCAAGGTATGCTTTATGTAGTTTACTTAGCATGAATTTATGCCAATATACAATCATTTAGGTGAGTATGATGAATCAAGTTGGCTAAGTTGGAGTCAAGAACTAACAAATGGAGATTAGATAGTGGGTCATGTACAGTAGATCTCTAATACAGAGTCACTTTTTTTTGTGTGTGTGTGTCATCTTGGTACATTAAACAAAGCATCTCCCAGTAAAAATATCAGGCAAGATCTTGCATGATTATGCAAGAACCATCTTGCAAAATCTTATGATGGAAAATCATGCAAGAATCATAGAAGATTCTGGCATGATCATTCAAGATCTTTCAAGTATTTTACCAATAAGAACAAGCAAGATTCTCGCATGATTATTCTTGCAAGGTTCTGGCATGATCATTCAAGATCTTTCAAGTATTTTTACCAGTAAGAACAAGCAAGATTCTCGCATGATTATACTTGCAAGGTTCTGGCATGATCATTCAAGATCTTTCATTTTTTTACCAGTAAGAACAAGCAAGAATCATGCATGATTATTCTTGCAAGGTTCTGGCATGATCATTCAATATTGTTCATTTTACTAGTAAGAACAAGCAAGAATCTTGCATGATTATTCTTGCAAGGTTCTGGCATGATCATTCAAGATCTTTCAAGTATTTTACCAGTAAGAACAAGCAAGAATCTTGCATGATTATTCTTGCAAGGTTCTAGGCATGATCATTCAAGATCTTTCAAGATTGTTAAAAACAGGTCAAAGGTAATAATAATGAATAATATATGACAAATTAATTTAACTAATGATGTTCATATTTGTTTGGCAGCGGTAAAACATAATCCATGAACTGGTTCTTGGAACTTCAGCTAAATTTAGCAGATACTTTTTGTATGGTCCTTTCGAGGCCATTTCCAAACAAGTGCTCTTTATTTGAAGCAGGAAAATGTTTCACTAATTAACACGGTTATTGACATGTAACATGATATCAACCTTACCACATGTAGTGTGTTTTTTTTGGAATAACTAAGAGATGTCTTCAAGCTGTGAGGAAAGTGGACCTGAGCAAACAAAAACTCTAGAAAAAGGATCCAAAATAATGCCAAATAGATATAAGGACTTTTCTGTCCAAGAAGGAAAGATTCCACGAAACCGTAAGTTTAGTCATCTGGGTGACCAAATTAAAAGTATAACTAAGTGATATGACTCCACTGGTGGAGAGTGATTTCATACGAGAATCCAGTCTGGTTATGGACTACAATGGAAAGCCATACGCTGTTGAGTTCATCAGTTTTAGTAGGGTTACCTGTGGAGGACCATAGTGAGGTACATTAGTGATGAGTGCTGATTATTTGTAAGCTTACTGGCTATTTGGCTAATTTTTGAGTGGTAATATTAATAGCACTTTTTTTACTCCTTGCTGTTCTCTTTATTGCTTCCAGTTTTACCTTTCTAATTCTCCAATCTTACAATTTCGCTCTTCTTATTACAATTTTTTTCGATTTAGTTTATTGTTTCTGCTTTTTTTATTTTTCATTTTCAGTCTATTATTTTTATCTCTTATTTATCTTGTTCGCTCATTCTGACCATCTTCTAATCATTATTGTAATTCAGCTTGACGAATGCAAATTTGGGATTACTTTTTTCCTTCAATTTATGCAGATTGACAGCAATGATGACTTGATTATGGATAAAGATTGTGTACACCATGACTCCACAAAGGTATGCTTACATAATATTATGTTGCACACAATAACCAATATTATTCCAATAACCCCCCCTCCTGTCTGAAAAGACAAAAGGCATAGCTGTATAGTTAGTACATTTTTGTGGGAAACCACTGGAATATTATGTATTATATGGAAGGCAAGGCATAAGTTGTAGTTGACAATTGTATGAGAACAGGAACACTTTTTTAAATTATATGAGAAAAGGAACATTCATGGTTCTAGACAATAATTTGTTGTTTAGTGCACTTTCAAATAAAAAAAAGTTGTTCAACATGAAATCATTTAATAAGAAAAAAAGTGAACTTATATTATAAAAATATTTTTTGTGTCCGTCATTTTAGAAGTTGAATGAGGAGCATTCATCGAGTCCTGCCCCTGTGTGTATGACTATGGAAAGAGTAAGTTTTTTTTACATAGAGGAAATACAGTGAGAAAGTTGCTGATACCTACAAATTCCCTCCCTTTTTCGCAATTATTTCTACAAGCTCACTATTTCAATCTTGAAAATAGTCCTTAAGTTACATGGAGTACCATGCAAGTGCTCCATGGATACATTATATACCAAAATAATTAAGCCCAGTGTGAGCTTATCTGACATACCATATCGATCGCAGGTTGAGTTTTGATAAAACTGGGCACTTGCCATGTCTAGCAGATTTTCATCACAGCGAAAATATGGTAATTGAGCATTTACCCAGTGGTTGGCACTTTACGGTATTGTGTTTAAGTGACAGACATTCATGATTGGAATTAACTTTGTTTTACTGAGCAAGTTATGTCTTCAAAAAGTGTGGCATTCAGTATGTATTGTTATTACAATGTAATTATGTGCATCCTCACTATTTGTTGTTTGTTACTCGTGCAGAATCTCCTTATTGCCATAGATAAGAAACTTAAACTTTTAATTGGCAAGGTTGACAATTTAGAAGAAAAAATACAAAAATTGGAAGAATTGCCTTCATCCTCCAAGGTCAGTATATCAATATAGAATTTGCTTTGTTAATTTTAATTTCCAATACCCTCACCCCTGCCTTACCACTCCCTTATCGCAAAAACCTTAACAAGAGCTCTCTATATGGAAACAAAATATATGTTTGATGGTTGTGGAACCAAAGTGGTAAACAACCATACATGCGAATTCTACCTTGTTTTGTCATGATACACCTTGAATAGCACCATTTTGAAAAGTTGGGCCTTCTAATCAAACAGCTATATCATAACCACTGTCGTGGAAAAACTTAATGGAAAAAAATTCTTGTGCTTAGCTATGGACATGCCAATTGTTTAGCAGGAACGTAGTCACAGTATCGAATCAATAAAACATAATCAAGGGGATAATCAAATTCGGTGTGTAAGTGCAGTGCTGTTGAGTGCATGCCTAGCACGTAAGAATGCTTGTGCCAGTGAGAGGGTCATCAATAGTCTACCATTGATGCTCTAAATCTTTACAAAACTGGTCTCTGATTTTATTGACCTGACTTAGTTATACAAAAAGCCAACAATTGTGCATGCTTTAAAAATTTTCCCATTATGAACGCTGAAGAATACAGTTTGGCCGATTCATTGGTAACCTAGGACATTGAAAAACTTATTAGTGAGCGAGCAAGATGCAGCGCCACCTTGGTTAGTATAAGAATTGTGTATGCCATAGATAAACAGATACGCATTACCTTATTGTCTATCAAACACAATTAATAGTTGTATGTCTCACTTGCTCACTAATACGTCCATTTAGAGAAGAATCCTATTGGACCTCTATGTGGGCGGGTTGCCTGTAGTCGGGACTATGCGCGAACCTTTCCACGGATCGACAGCCTAATAATTGCTGCCACCAGAATCAGTCAAACAACAAGACGGATCCAACAACGTGGTGTTCTAAAGTTAGTATAATTTGACTAGACTGACTAGGCCACGAGGCTCCACCAATATATATAGATAATGGATCACGTGCCCGGTCGTGTTAACACAACTATTTACTGGCATTAGAACTCAACTCTCACCGTAACACGAAATACACAACAATGCATACACACAGTTTTCTATTGTTTCTCCTTCTTCTGTTCTCTCTGCTGCCTCTCCTACGTCTCATCCTTCATGTGGGCCAATGGTAGGTCCTGATGGCCCACACTCTAGGGTGTTCTTACCTTGACCTATAGGGTATTTAAGTTGACCTGTAGAAATGTCCGACTTTGGAAGGGCAATTAATGTTTTTGATCGCAGTTGTATTCATGTCCTGTGACATGAATATTTGTTATAATCTAGATTAATGGAGTAGATATTAGGAGGCTGCATGGTCAGACTCCACTCATTTTTGGAAAGCTACTCGTAGACAGTCTAATCACAAGGAAGGAGCAGTCAGAGTCTGTTGTAATGGAGTCACAGAAGAGTATGAGGCCTGGTTTCCCGAAGGACAAAGTGGATTTGTTGTTTAGTAAGTTATGATCAGGCTAAAGGTACTATAAATTATGTCATGTTATGTATTTTAATAGACTGTGTTCAGCAACGCTTTCCAGGATACAACATAAAAGATTTAACAAGAAATTTAAATCAGAAATGCCGGGATTCCGGAAAACTTAAAGAACAAACAATAGAATAAATGTATTTTATTATAATGTATTATGTAATTTGAAGAAAGTGTATCGGAATTTGACCTAACCAACTACTTATGAAAATCATTCATGATTCTTGTGAAGATCATGCAAGATTCTTGCAAAGATCATGCAAGGATTGTTCGAAAACATAGCAAGTTTAATCAAGATTCTAGCATGAATCTGACAAGATTCTTGCGAGAATCATGCAAGATTCTTGCGAAGATCATGCAAGATTCTTGCGAAGATCATGCTAGAATCTTGCGAAGACCATGCAAGATTCATGCAAAGATCATGCAAAATTCTTGCAAAGATCATGCAAGATTCTTGCAAAGATCATGCACGATTCTTGCAAAGATCATGCACGATTCTTGCAAAGATCATGCAAGATTCTTGCAAAGATCATGCAAGATTCATGCAAAGATCATGCAAGATTCATGCAAAGATCATGCAAGATTCATGCAAAGATCATGCAAGATTCTTGCGAAGAACATGCAAGGAATGTTCGAAAACATAGCAAGATCCGTCTAGATTCTAGCATGATTCTGACAAGATTCATGCCTGAATCTTGTATGATTCTTGTCATGATCTTGCAAAAAATTTCTACTACATTGTTTGGGAACAGTTAAGAATACATTTCAACATTAAAGAGTGACAAGCAATAAAATTAGAAGAAAAAAAAATGAAATAAAATAATAAAATAAAAAAGAGTGACTTTTTATTAGGGATGGGGAAAAGCAACTAAAAACCCCGAAGTAATATAAGAGTTGACTGAAAGAATAACTACCACTGCTTTGTATTGCATAACATGAAAGCTGTGCAACATATTGTACCACATGTATCTCATGTTGTGGTAGACTAGAATAGCATGCACGTCTTTTAGATTTTAACATTCAAATTTGATTTGTGTACCACAGACGGTACATGCAGCACATTTAACAACACCAAATGCAAGTATTACAACTTATGATACAAATAATACAAGTTTTATGATAGTGTGTTGGCTTTTTCAAATGAGTTATTTGTGTATTTTTTTTTTCTTTTAAATTGAACTGCAGTTCAAAGACCATGCAGATGTTCAGCTTTAAGAAGTTTGTAATATAAGTTCCATAAATTCTCGGCCTTTGATGGCCTTCTAGTGGAAACACAACTAAAAAGAACAAACTTATACAATGTTTTATATAGTGAACAGAGTGTGAGATGCTGAAAACAAGAAAAAACAAAAAAAAGACAATCAAGAAATTTCAGGGTCAAGGCTGCAGAGGGAGCAGCCTATTCAGATGAAGGTGTTACTAGTTCTAAACAACCTGTGAGAGAGTACATGGGTTTTGACAATGTATGTTTGTGTGTGTGACACATGACATATGACTCCAGAGAAAAAGACTTTAGGTGGCTTAAAATTAGAAATAAATTAAAATGGTCAATTAAACTTAATGAATTAAAATATTAAAGTGGTGAATGAATGGCCTTCCTGCTGGAGGCCCTCGAAGGTCGAAGAGGCAACCGCAGGAAGGACAGCCCTCTGAAAGGTAGAGGGCCACCATCTACAGAAAGAAGAGAATCTTATACAAATTAAGATACGGAGGGAAGAGGCTATAAGAAATTTGAAAGTCACATAACTTGACATGATCTGGAGTAGAGTTTCGTCTTCTTTTTGTCACATCTTTCCCCTCAGGTGGTAGTGGTGGGAGGTTTGTTCCGAGGGTGTCTCCACACTGACAACCAAGTTTGCTATTGATGCCGGTTTTCTTCTCGTCACCAAAGGTTGGAATGGCATGCATGGGTCATCTAACAATTTGTAAATGTCAGACTACTTAAGAGCAGGGTGGTTCTTTACCGATAAGATCGTGGTGCAGTCTGAGAGAGCTCTGTTTGCTTTGTGGGTGAGGTATCCCTGTCTGTCTGAGAAGTGGATGGTAGCAGCTATTTCTCTGAGCAGTAGCTTCCTGTAGCCCCTGTCCAAGAACCACTGTTCCAAATCCCTCATTCCTTGTGCAAAGATCTCTGGTGATGAGCTTCTTCTGAGGACACGAATCATTTCACCCTTGACCATTCTCCTGATGATTGATTTGTGATGTGCTGAGAAGTGCAAGTAGGCATGTGGGTCTATGGCTTTGTAGTAAGGTCTGATGTCCAAGATGCCAATCTACTCGTATCTGGGGCCTTTAAAGATTGTGAGGTCGAGGAAATCTATGAGTTTTGTGTGCATTCAGAAGTAAATTTGATCGAACTGACTTGCTTGTTCAAGTGGGAAACCAGGGCTTCTAGTATTTCTGGCGCATCTTCCAGGATCACCAATATGTCGCCTATAAATCTTAGTCAAACAATAGGTTGAGTCCTTGTCCATGATAACAGAGCATCTTTCTCCACCTTTCCCATGAACAAGTTGGCCAGTGTTGGTGCAACTGGCGTTCCCATTGCCACACCCTTTACTTGTTTGAAATGTTTGGCAGCAAACTCAAAGGTGTTGCCCTGTAGGATCAGAGTCCACATTTCTCTCAGCATTGTCTTCAGTGGGTGAGTTTTGGAGCTCGGTGGATGAGTCGGAATCGCTTGCTGTATATCAAATGCTACACCTGTTCCGTGAGGTATTGATTGATACAGGGCCTTGACATCTAATTTGGCTAGAGTTAATATTTTCTTGTTGTCTTCTGGGATTTTTAGTTGTTCAATGGCATGAATGACTTGGGTCGTAGAGGTCACCAGTGCCGGGACATTTCTCAGGTAGTCTTTTAATATGTTGTTAGCTAATTTTGAAATCTTCTCGGTTGGTCCTGAGTGGCAAGACACTATGGGCCTTAATTGGAGTTGATTCTTGTGTACTTTCCTCAGAAAGTACATCCTCTGGTACCTCACGTTTTCCAGTTGCATTGTGTGGGAGTCAGCTGTGTGATTGCTGATCAGTCCAGAGGCTCTGTGTTTAGATATTAGCTCGTTGGCTTTCTCTGCTGTGCCTTTGCTAGGGTCTTCTTCCAGTTGTCCCGTTTCAAAATGCTCAGTGCCTTCTGGTGTCTTCTGGATAGGTTTTGCCAGTGTGCATGGCTTTCTTCTGGAGTCTCTTTTGCAACATTGACAACGTCCTGGAGTTTGGTCTTGATGGCCTTCAGATGTTCCTCAATTCATTTGGGTAGGGGGGCATCCAACTTTCGTTGGGTAAGTTTGTTATACTCCCTCTCGCATTGTTTATGATATTTCTCATAGAATTCCAGAGGGTCTGGGATCTTCTTTGGAGTGAGCACAAACTTGAGTCTCAATAGCAGTACCTCCTGTTATTCCTCTGTTAGTTGTCTGGAGGACAGGTTAAGAACAGGGTTTATAGCAATACTGTTTGCACTTACCACCTGCTGTAGGGACAGGTCTACTAGCTCTTGTCTCTAGGGTTTTCTATCTGAGGGTCATAGTTCTCTAGTATCTCCTTCCCGACACTCTGTCTCTGGTCTGTCCAGTCAGTTGTGGTCATGGGAGCTAATGTGAACGTCACCTTCTTGCTCCTGGAGTTCTTCTCATGACTCGTAACCTCCACTTGCCTCTGGTTTAGTTGACTCGGTGTGCACTCAAGTTCTATGTTTGGTGTTCGAGAACATCTTTGTGTTGTAGTAGGGTCGGAAGAATGCCCTTCTCTAAGGAACCTGTTTCTCTGGTCATTTGACAGTACATTCAGTAGTGATGATAAAGGTGCCAGGAATATTAGAGGTGTTGGGAATGTGGCTTACTTGCTGTGTTGGTTTTTCATTTTCCTTACTGGGTGTTGCCTCTGCTTCCTTTCTTGAAGTTGGGAATGGCTGAGGTCTGATTTGAGGTTGTGTTCTTGGTGGAGGATCTTTTCTCATTGGCTGTAGTAGAGTGGTTTTCATCAAGATTGTTGTAGTTGACCTTGTCGGTTTGCTCTCTCTGTAGTTAGGAGTACCATAGGTGCAGGGGATGGTGATATTGTGTTGTTCGTCATTGGTACTGAAGATATTTGCGGCATTCTGTCTGGTACTGGTTCTCTGGAGGTAGACATTGTGTAGTTTGGTCTGTAGAACAGATCTATCTTTGGTAGTAGCTTGGCTGCTGTCCCAGGTGGTGGTCTTCCAAGTAGCTTGTTCAGTTTCCGTGTTGTCTCTTTAATTCTGTTGTCTCTGCTTTTCTTGATGTTTTTGTCAGTGGCCGAGAGAAATCGTTCATGTTAAATCAGTTCATTGGCGTTACCTCGCTGTGTGGTTTCGTTCATTGTTTCGAGCAATTTCAATGCTTGTGCTTGTGTTTGTCTACTCACTGTCCAGAGGTGGTTTACATGGCAGGTTGTTAGTTCTTTTTCTTTTTCTTGCAGAATTCTTTCAAAGTTCTTCTTCACGTTTGACAGATTCGGCTGTACAGTCATCAAATTTTTTCCTGAACTTCAGGCCTCTGGGGTTGAGATTCCTTTGCAGGCAAATTGACAAGAAGGCATGTTGAATTGTGGCAGAATAGAAGTGAGATGCTTGCTTCTTGTACATTCTGCATAGCTCCAAGAGCTGTTTGTCTCTGTTCGTGAGTGCCGGTCTTGGTGGCCTCTCATTGTATCGTGGGTTTCTTCTGGGTCTGTAGTGACCTCCATTTGGCTTCTTTTGGAGTCCATGATAGTTTGACGTCCGTGCTCTGATTGGATGGTATATAGTTTCAGAGGTAGCTCAAGCGGGTCTGCTGGTCAAGCAATCAAATCTTGTTAATTGAACTGAAGTTCAAAGACCATGCAGGTGCTCAGCTTTAAGAAGTTGAATAAAAATATTAAAGGGGAGAATAAATGGCCTTCCTGCGGGTGCCTCTTGTTGCTTTTTTGTGCTGGTCACTTGTGCTATATGACACTGATGAGAAATTTTGCATGGTGTTATTGATTTCCAGGCAATAAGGACGTGACATCAACCAAACTAGACGCTGGTCCTCTGACATGCCCTTTCCTGTTGTCAATCCACCAGTAGTTTTTACAGACTTCATAAGAATTTGTTCAATAGCGAGATCAAGAAAAATCCCAGACTAAAACCTATTATACTTCTTTGAACCACATGGTATCCTTGTAAAAAGTGGTTGTATAATTCTATATGTAGTTTCTAGAGCTTTGTCATATTTTGAAGATACAAATACACTGATTTTGTATTCAAATTGTGACTACTCCTTGCCAAATAGGGTAGCATGTTATGCAAGGCTTGCAGATGTAGTATCAATTGCCCATTCTTTCTGCTTTTAGAAACTTTCTTACGATATCCATCATGTCCAGATACTGGAACCACAACTTTGAATTCATGGAAGTCTGAAGTGAATTCTTTAGAGCTGACAATAAGTCATAGAAACTCTGAATTATTGATGATGTTTGTACATCAGAAACTTCAACATTGCCTGCAATAAGATTATTATAAATCTTAGCAAGTTTCTCCAGCTGTGGTTTGTATACATCTGCTTCTGTCTCACAGAAACTAGGCCGTACAAGGATGTTGCTGTCTTGTGATTCACTCTCAAAGTAAGCTACATTCTCTGTGGAATCACTTACATGATTTATGACAGGAAGATCTATGTGAAAAGCTATTTACATTAACATTGCATTTAATGCAGCATCCACTAAGAAGTGACCTCGAATAGCTCTTTCAACAGCTATTATTGACAACATATGGGTGACTGCATTACCAGCATACGGTTGCTCTAAAACATCCTGCAGTCCAGTTCCTGACAATATATGGTCAATGCAGCCCAGAAAGCTCATTAAAGTATGGAAGCCTCCAAGACGTAATACAATAGAGTGAAGGTCACTCTCCACTGGTACACTTTCCCTTCTTTGAAGTGCTTTCCACCATAGGGGCTGATCAAAGGTCAAAATGGGAGTCACATTATGTCTCTTTGCATGAGAAGAAACATAGGATAAGGTTGAATAAACACAACTAAAATCACTCGGATTAATATCAATCATTGGAAGATATGTCACTGAACACTGACCTTGACGTTTAATCTTCTGTACCATTTGCATTAGACCAAACCAACCTGGCCTCTTTGGATGCAGTAATAGGAAGGCTTTCCAAAGTGCATCAGCTGAAGTTGAATCTTCAGCACTTAGCTCAGCAAGTGGATGTTATGACAGTGATCTCATTGCAGCAGTATCTGAGTTAAAGTATTTGACTGAAACATGTCCAATGGAACATATGTCTTCTGTTGGTACCGTGATTCGAGGAATGTCGCATTTGCTCTTTGTTCCTTGTGTAACAGTAGCAATAATTCCCATGCCATGGAATGTATTTTTACCATCAATTGTAATTATGTTGTGGTCAACATTAACAGCAGCATATTGAACAAAATGGCTCGGCGTAAGACTAGGAATATCAGTACATTGACACACTAAAGCACTTTGTTCAAAGTGCTGAATCTCCGAGTAGGAACTGCAGAAAGCATGGCTGTTCAGGGAGTCAATCCAAAATCTTGACGAAAAATGATGATGAAGCTGCACTCAGCCCTAGCTGTAAAGGACATAAAACAACTCTTGGTCGTGTTGCCTGAATGATGGCCTGACCCAGTAAAGTGATTTTCTTTATAGCATTTTTTGTAGGAAAGAGGACCTGGAAAAACATATGAACTGACTCTGGAATAAAGTTAAGAGGCTTTACACTGGATAATAGACTTTATTTCATTCTTAACGACTTTGCCTGCAGCCTCTATCAATCTTTTTTTTTCCCTAATGCTATCATCTCTTTTGGAAACCAAGGATATACAAGAAAATATGCAAAAATATTTTCAAGTAGTCGTTAATCGTCAGAACTAATCCATCCAAATATTAAGACACATTAGCTTCATGAGGAGAAAATATTCAATGTGTTCTAATTATTTGCTATTAAGTAGAACTACAACTAACATGACAATACAAGAATTCAAATAAAATACTTCAGTGTCCCCATGAGTCTACAAATAGAAAACATTAAAAATAGAAAATATTATACTGAAAGAGATAATAGCATGGAAAACTGTAGTATTTTGGATTGATAGCCTGCATGAGTGGCGTGAGAAATATTTCATGAGGCAAAGCCGAGTATAATTTCTCACCACCCAAGTTCCATCTTTCTGAATACCTCAGTTTCTATGCTATCATGTCATACTTTAGTTAAAAAATGATAATTTATTTATGTAGTTAATTTTGTACTATATCTTCATCAAAGAAATCATCCCATTCTGATTCTTCCATTCTTTCTGTTGCTAAATAGCGTTGCCCTTGTTTATGCCACATTATTCCCCATCAGATAAAGTGAGCTAGGACACGGATAGATTGTTGTAACCAATCAGATCATTATTTCAGTTTGCCACTGCTGTGGTATTGTATTTCAAGATAATACCACACTTTTTGTATTAAAAATGATTCAGCTATGGTATTAGTATAGGTTACAGCACTACATGGAGGTTGATACATAGTTAGATTTAAACAATTAAGGGCCTAGTGCTTAAAGGTTGTGTATATCCCATACCGACTAAACAAGGGATGCTAACACCTTGTACCACGGCTTTAGGTTTATGGGAAGTGCATAAAAACTAATTTTTGATTGTACAGTTCCCTTATTGCACCTCCTACGCTTCAGAATACATGTGACCAACCAATAAAATGTAAAACTAGTGATGTGCTTCAGCACGAATGATGAGCAAGTTAGCCTAGCTCTAAGTATAGTAACTTGTTTATTCTATGCTATATATCTTAACTGCAGTGGTTTGTCTGGGGTTGGTAATTTGTGGTGTACAGTTTGCTGTAAAACTCTGTGTGTTAGTTCATAGGGGTTTCCCACACACCTGATGTAAAGGTAGGTACTGGATTTTCAGAAGGCCCAAAGATTGTATAAATCTTGTATCAACCAAACGGAGTGTGTAACTGACATATTATCGCTCTAGACTACAGGAAACTCGTATAAACTAATTGTTGATTAGACGGTTCACTTATTCATTTCCTAGGAATAGGTTATGAAATATATTTACCATGAGTTGAGCAATCGTGTTGGACCATTTTAATTAACCATGGTATAATACTTGTGTACTGTGTGGTGGTACATTGAAACAGTCCAATAGTGCTCAATTCAATTCAACCTCCAAGTTATGATGCCCCATACACATATACCAAATCATCGATTAAAACGTGTTTGTGTGGGCTCGTTTCATTATCCCATTAAGTTTATAAATCCACTGCATACTTAGTTAATCTGTTAATTTTCTGGGTATACATTGTTGTTGTTTTGTTGTTGTTGTTTTCATCCATTATGTATTTTTATTCACAGAGGAACATGGAAAAGTGGCTTGAATGAACTGGGTTGCTCAAAATCTGCAGCAGATTCTACAGCTAGTGGTCCATTATTTCAGCAGAGACCATATCCCAATCCTGGTGCTGTTCTTAGGGCTAATAATAATTCTTCATCATCATAATATGTACATTAAAACATTGTCAAATCTTTCTTCTCAATGTATGAGTACATTGTTATGTATTGCTGGATTTATTTATTGTATGGATTATCTTCAAATGTTTTTTTAATATACATGAAATAAATATCACATATGGCTAAATAGTTTAGCAATAAAGTAATATAACAATAATGAAAGACAAAGGTAATGGTCGTCACAACTGCCATCTGTTCCTTTTGTTTGAGAGCATATTTTGACCGGTGATAAGCTGGTTATAAGTCATGGACCTGTGAATTGGAGGTGTAAGGAGTCAGGGAAGCCACGAAGAACCAACAGTGGTCTAAATAAAATTGAAAATCAAGATATTTTGGTAACCCCTTTGCTGCATTTATCAACACATCGCCATGACAGTATAATAGAGTTCCTGCCTGAGATCAGGGTTTTGAGAAGAATTCCATAAGCTGCTAGGGAGCTCTGTTGTTCTAAGTTAACATCCATTCTGGAGCAAGTGGTGAGGTTCAATGATTTACTTCCAGCTGCCTCAGGCAATGTAGCAAATGAAGGACCAAAGAATCCTTAGCCAGTAAGGTGAAGTCACAACTCAGAGAGGAGTTTCCTCTGACATGATACTAGACTTACAAAGTGTACAATCACTATTTATTAAATAATTCACAGAAGCTGTCATGGTACTGGCAACATAAAAATAACTTAAGTTTATAAATGGTAACCACAAAAAAAAAACAATACAACGACTGCGCACAAACAAGTCAGGTACAATCCACACATATTCATGAAACTATGATGACAAGCCAACTAATAATGTGTCTCTATTCCATTATGTAGGCTGACCTCCCATCTTCCCCCCCCCCCGCCCCCCACTCTGCTCTTCAATGCTGTTTCTTTACATCAGCATCATCTTTTCCGTGGCATCTGCTGAGACAATCAGCTACCACGTTGTCCACTCCGTGTATACAACTTTGAATTTGTACTCAGATAACTTCATCTACCAGTTGTCCAGAGTCACCAATGTCCGATAATCAGTGATGACAGTGAATTTCTTATGATACAGGTAGAAAGAGAAGTGCGGGATGGCTTCATACATGGCAAGTCCCTCCAACTCCTGAGCACTATATCTTCAAACCCTGGTATGTAGTAAGGCTCCTTCACTGTTAGAAAGTTCAGTCGCCTATAGTCTAGACATAACTTCACTTCCCCATCCTTCTTCCTGACAGGCGCCAAGGGTGACGCCCATAGCCTGTCATATCTTTTAATCACCCCACACATCTCTAAACTTCCTAACTCCATTCTCGCTTCCTCCCTCAGTCCTAATGGCACAGAGTAAAGGGCCTGCCTAAAACATGAGTTGTCCGAAGTCTTTATCTTCACAACCGTCTTCGTAGTGTTCCCCGGCACATCCAAAAACACCTCCCCATACCTGCCTAACAACTCATCCAACTCTTTTCTATCAAAACCCTCACACACAAAACTTAACTTATTCCTCTCTTCTATCTCATCCACCTCCAACCTTGCAATACTTCACCTCTCACAATACTTACCCTCTTACAATTCTTCTTCACACAGTTCACATACACCACTTTACTATGCTTCACCTTACCCTCTCTGCAAATTCTATAATTAACATCACCAATCCTTTCCAACAACACATACGGCCCCTCGCAAGAGTCAGCTAGCTTGCCTGGAATCCAATACAACACTTTCTGCCCAAGCATAAACTCCCTCAACCTAAAACCTCGGTTCATTAGCCCCAATCTACTACCTTTTCCCTTCACCATCTTCAGCTCAGCACAATCTCTCATCAATTCCAACCTCTGCCATATCTCTCTGTGGGGGGTTCCCTCCCTTAGGCTCCGTAGGTTCTTCGGGTTTGGGGACCTCGCACTTAGTAACAGCAATCAGCCGCTGCCACCAGAATGTCCAACGCTAGGTAGCTCGCCGCAGCCAGCGCCCAAGTCAATGTCTTGATATTCCAACGTATTGATATAATGGAAAACTGCTCAACCACGAGGCAGAACCGATAGTTTTATAGAGAAGCATGGCTCCACCCCATGATGATGTAACAAAACGTAAAATGATACACGTGGCATAATACACAAACAACATGTGACCAATCAACGCATACAATTAACAACACCTCGATTGTCAGTTCAATGTCTCTTTGTCTTCCTCTTTCTTCTTCATCACTTCATGTGGGCTGGCCCACATCTCCCCCCCCACCATCTTCAAAAGACGGGTGGTAACACCACTGTCCTCCGAATGACAATGGCTCAAGTCGTCCGCCACCACATTCAATTCTCCTTTCCTTTACCTCATCTCGAAGTCTAACTCCACCAACTTGAGAGACCAACCATAGATCCTCCGATTCTCCTGATGACCCGTCCTCAGAGACACTAGACACTTATGATCTGTGATCACAACAAAACGTCTACCATACAAATAGAACGCAAAATGACAAATAGCCTCATAAACAGCCAGTTCTTCTAATTCCTGCGCACTATAACATCTCTGTGCACCATGCAGTTGCTTCAAGAAGAACGCAACTTGCAGAACTTCACTCCCTCTCTCGATCGACAACACCGCTCCACCCTGTACTGCTGGCATCACATTCAAGAACAAAATGATCATCCACACACGGAACATGCAACCACACAGAATCACACGATGACATACATAACTCACGATACGCCTCCAACATCCGGCTACTCCACTCCAATTCTCCTATCAAGACCTTTGACGTATGTGGCGTCAGGACAGACGACCACCGATGAAACCTAGTATAATAAAATATATATAAAAGTATAAACCCTATTTTAATGAGTGCTTTGAATTTGTTGATAACTCATTAAAAATGTAATAGCTTAATGGATAATGAACACTGCTTGTGTAAATTTGGCGTGTTTGGTCTTTATTAATCGTATGTGGTCTTCTTTCATGCAGGTGTCACTCATCAAATGGCTCTAACAGAATATTTTAGCCGGCATACCATCTGTGTATTCGTAAGAAGCACTACTGCATGTTTCTTTCCACAATTGAATGCATCAAATGCTAGCAAGTCATTACATCAAGCAGTGCCGGGATTTCTAGAATTCCAGTGAATATGCGATCGCTTGTATCCACTCTATAGAATATTTCATTGATTTACAGGAGTTGATCTCGGCATATTTGCACATGACAATAAGCATAAAAAATTAGCGAGACTCCTTCAGCGACAAATGCTGGATCCAACATTTGACATCGAAAACGCCATCAATATCTCGTGGCGTACAGAAACTTGATGTAATACTTTTTTAAATTGTAAATGGTTATCCCCATCCAATTGTATTATTAGTGGTGGAATCAAGTAGTGATGTTTCGAGCACAGCGAACAAACTTGCCAATGGCACTATGTGTCAAATTATGTTTTTGAGAAACAATGGACAAAACATAAGTACCTTGACAGAGTTTTCATTCCGCTTAACCCAGGAAATGCTGAAAAAGTTACTGTTAAATTTGACAAAAATAGACTTACATTTAATTGTAAAAGGATCCCTGTAGCTCAGGAAAGGATTACACTAGCGATTGTTCAAGCATGGAATAATCAAAAAAGTTGTTTTCCATAGCAACATAGTTTGGGTCTAACTTTCATATTTCTTCTGAACTAATTGGAGGAAAATTTTCCGACAGCGCTTTCCAAGTAAGATCAGGACTTTCTGCCGTCATACATGATCCCACTAATTGTTGTTATTACAAATACTCTCTCGTGGACAATGGTACTTAGTTGGACTTATTGGATGAATTTGATAAAGCACGGCTTTCAGTATATCCTATTGGGCGTGTGAAGTTTTCGTCTAAACGGTTTTATAAGTATCCACAAATGAGATCACCTATCACAAAGGATTAAATTTCTACTTCTGTCCACCTCTTGATTCAAATAGTAAATGGGACAGTTAAAGCAATTCAAAATCTTCACAGTTCAGGCTATGCTCACAATGATGTGAGGACCACATGTACTACTAGGACCAGATGTGTATGCAGTCACCAACCCCGATTGTGAAGAGGACACAGATGAAGCGACAGGAGCAGAGTCTTTCAGTGATGGAAGGAGAAGATGCCGGACCTGAGTCTTCCAATGATGAAACAGACGAAGAGGCAGCAGGTTCCAGTGATGAAGAAGAGGAAGTGGCTTCTCCTGCTCCGAGTTCTGGATGTCCTCACGGTCGGAGAAGGCGGGCACCGAAGAAGAAAAGTCGGGTGGATGAGGTAGGGTGTGAGTGGAAGAAAGAAGACAACACACCCATTGATATTCCATAATCTTTTGTGTGAAGGACCACAGACTTTGATGTTTGTGGTTGCCCCATGTGAGGATCGAAAACATTTGTTTTCGAAAAGATACTGATGAGGTAGTTTTGATAGATTTGGAAAGACGTAGAGCAATGGGAGTACCGCCTATACAATATGGAATGTCAACTATGTACACCGGACAAGCACAGAACTGGATGCCAATCAACATTGATTTTAGGCAATTGGCTATGATGATTATAGATTTGCAAAGTGATAATTGTATAGATTATCATGCAATAGTTGTGGAGCAAACAGCTCATGTTTTTCTTAGAAAACTGTTCTTTCAAGGTATGCTTTATGTAGTTTACTTAGCATGAATTTATGCCAATATACAATTATTCAGGTGAGTATGATGAATCAAGTTGGCTAAGTTGGAGTCAAGCACTAACAAGTGGAGATTAGATAGTGGGTCATGTACAGTAGATCCCAAATATAGAGTCACTTTTTTTTGTGCGTGTGTTTTCCTTGTAGTTATTCTTTCAGTCAACTCTTATATTCCTTCAGGTTTTTAGTTTCTTTTCCCCATCCCTAATAAAAAGTCACTCTGTTTTATTTTATTATCTTATTTCATTTCTTTTTCTTCAAATTGTATTGCTTGTCACTCTTTAATGATGAAATTTATTCTTAACAATGCCCAAACAATGTAAATGTTTTAATGTACGTCTTTTAGATATTAGCACTCAAATTTGATTTATGTACCAGGTGAATTTGTACGTACCTTGAGAAGGAGTTTTTTACCAGTTATGCGCCCCAGCAGTCACAGATCTGACAGATTAACTTTTTAACACAGGCAGGGAAGTAGCAGACAGGGTCTCCTATAGAGACAGAGACTCCTTCCTTCAGAACTCGACAAATAGATTGTTACCCGAATGCACAACCATCCTCTCAGTCAGGAATCACCCAGCCATCGAATCAGCCGATCTCAAAAAAGCCCTCACTCATATGTGCACAACATACGTGTTGTACAAGTGTATTTTTGTAAGGGTATTGCTTCGTTGGTTATAAAGTAAAAAGTGGAATAATTACTGACTGCCAATCTTGTGACTTAATAATTCGTATACAGCAAAACCAAATTCGCATTTAGCTGGCATGCATATCACTCTTCCCATAAGACACACTGAGCTTTTCATTTTAATATGTGCCAAGTGTTTCATTGAAACTGATAAGTTCGGCAAGTCATCAATTAAAACACTAGTCAATATATCAACAAAGCACCACCTCCATTAGCCTTGGAATTGACCGTTTTTCTGTTGTACTTGATTGCTTCGCGATTTGTCGAGCATTTTTTTCTAAAATATTTCAGTCATTACCTGGGTCGTAAAAATAAATACTACAATTTAGTAACGGTTGAGTGAAAGTGTACATAACACTCACAATGCCAAAACTACTAAAATATACAAGTTTAAAATTTAACTGTTATAATTTATTTACTTCCAGAATAATAGCAGTGTAAGTTTCCTTCATGTAATTGGCCTTAATTTTTGCTCCTAATTCAGTTTTTCCTTCCACCACTGCATCAGCATTTATTACACTTAGGTAATTGTCTGAATCCCATTTTACTAATGCCTTCCTTGACATTCTCAAGTTGAGGAAGTACCTTCCGGTTTGCTTTCTAGCAACTAGGGTTCTTTCAGCTACGCACCTCAAAATATACCACAAGTAGTGCTCACATGCTGCATGCCAATCCCACACATGTATGTGTACTACCCACAAAGTGGTATAGTGTTACTTGCAGCTAGCTGTGTGACTGAGAGCCGTTAAAATTTAGATTTATAAATTTTATCCCCCGGTAAATATACATGTTAATGTGATACAATAATAAACTTAGGTGAAAACAAGAAATACATCAGTAGAGTCGCGTTGTTAGAAAGGAAAGAGTGCATAAACTGACCAGTGCGTAGTTAGTAATAGAAATTTGTCAGTAACTATATGAACAAGTGCGTACTCGAATAGTGGAGTACAGAGAATAAATTAGAGGCCAATAAATAACTTAATGGTATATGTGTAATGAGCAGGCAGCATAAAACTCCACCTTTTTGACGTAAACTGATCTAAGCTACCCTTAAACTGCTACATACCATGGAAATATATATATATATAAATATATATATAATACTTATAGCACGAGTCAGAGTACAATGTGGGAAAATATTTTACGAGCACGCAAAATATTTTCACGAGCCAAAGGCGAGTGAAAATGTGGCGTGAGAGTAAAATATCATTCCCATATTGTATGACGAGTGTGATAATTTCGCATGATTATACTTGCAAGGTTCTGGCATGATCATTCAAGATCTTTCATTTTTTTACCAGTAAGAACAAGCAAGAATCATGCATGATTATTCTTGCAAGGTTCTGGCATGATCATTCAATATTGTTCAAGTATTTTACTAGTAAGAACAAGCAAGAATTTTGCATGATTATTCTTGCAAGGTTCTGGCATGATCATTCAAGATCTTTCAAGTATTTTACCAGTAAGAACAAGCAAGAATCTTGCATGATTATTCTTGCAAGGTTCTAGGCATGATCATTCAAGATCTTTCAAGATTGTTAAAAACAGGTCAAAGGTAATAGTAATGAATAATAAATGACAATAAAATTAATTTAACTAATGATGTTCATATTTGTTTGGCAGCGGTAAAACATAATCCATGAACTGGTTCTTGGAACTTCAGCTAAATTTAGCAGATACTTTTTGTATGGTCCTTTCGAGGCCATTTCCAAACAAGTGCTCTTTATTTGAAGCAGGAAAATGTTTCACTAATTAACAAGGTTATTGACATGTAACATGATATCAACCTTACCACATGTAGTGTGTTTTTTTTAGAATAATCCCAAGAGATGTCTTCAAGCTGTGAGGAAAGTGGACCTGAGAAAACAAAAACTCTAGAAAAAGTATCCAAAATAATGCCAAATAGATATAAGAACTTTTCTGTCCAAGAAGGAGAGATTCCATGAAACCGTAAGTTTAGTCATCTGGGAAACCAAATTAAAAGTATAACTAAGTGATATGACTCCACTGGTGGAGAGTGATTTCATACGAGAATCCAGTCTGGTTATGGACTACAATGGAAAGCCCTACCCTGTTGAGTTCATCAGTTTTAGTAGGATTACCTGTGGAGGACCATAGTGAGGTACATTAGTGATGAGTGCTGATTATTTGTAAGCTTACAGGCTATTTGGCTAATTTTTGAGTGGTAATATTAATAGCACTTTTTTTTACTCCTTGCTGTTCTCTTTATTGCTTCCAGTTTTACCATTCTAATTCTCCAATCTTACAATTTCGCTCTTCTTATTACAATTTTTTTCAATTTAGTTTATTGTCTCTGCTTTTTTTATTTTTCATTTTCAGTCTATTATTTTTATCTCTTATTTATCTTGTTCGCTCATTCTGACCATCTTCTAATCATTATTGTAATTCAGCTTGACGAATGCAAATTTGGGATTACTTTTTTCCTTCAATTTATGCAGATTGACAGTGTGGGAGGGTACGGCCAAAGTCTTACCCTTTATTGTTTGTTCCACTGCCACCAGGGCTTCCAGTAGCTACTATGCACGTTTCCCCCAGGACGTTCCAGATATAGAGGTTTTAAGTCTTATCTTAAACATAGCGTACAGCAACAGAAATGAAGTGAATCACAAAAGGAAGCCGGCTAAACTACCTCAGACAGAGTCTTAAGTAGCTCAGCCACGAAGCTATGTGGGTGCTTTGATTGGCTAACTTCTCAACCAATGAGAAGCCCGATCCTCTGATCCTAGCCCGCCAAAACGCACACATGCACACAATAACAACTCTACGTAATGCACACGACACGCACACAATGATCAATTGTCCTCTGACAATACACACACAAACAGTTCAGTTCTTTATTCTTGATGATGATGGGTGGGGCCCGATGACTCCGTCTCCACACCCCCCTGGTTAAGATGGAGACCTCCATCCAATTCCTTCGGAACATCCATGACACACCCAGAATCCACATCTCGAAGAGGTCCATCTGCATAATCGGTCGTTCGATCCGTGTTATCCAACATCCGGGACAGTCCATCTGCGTGGGGAATGTCCTCCCCTGGCACGTACTCGACACTCTCCACTCGGCCTTGTAGCCTAAGTGCCAACCTCCACAGTCTAGGGTTTAAACCAGATCTGGAGGACCCGCTGATTAGAGCCAGATTAGGCCTGTGATCAGTCCTGACCACAACCGGTCGTCCAAACAGGAAGACATCAAAATGGTCCAGGCACGCCACGATTGCCAGCGCCTCCTTTTCCGAGACCGAGTAGCGCGACTCCACCCCTCTCAGAATCCTTGAGAAGAATCCAAGAGGAAGTTCGACTCCATCCCTCAGAACGTGAAGACATCCACCCACAGCCACAGCACAAGCATCCGTGATCAACACAAACTCATCCGTGGGACACGGAACCGTTAAACACACACAATGGCACAAAGACAATTTGAGCACATTAAAGGCTTCCTCACCCTCAGAAGTCCACACAATCCTTCCCAATGCCTCCCTGGTCGTCAAAGTTGTCAACACAGCTGCGTGGGTGGCAAAATCATTGATGAATCTCCGATAATATCCCACAACCCCGAGGAATGACTTCAACTGCTTCTTGGTAGTAGGAAGTGGCCACTCAGCAAGGGCGGTAACCCTGTCCTCAGGAACAGACATTCTACCCTCACCAACCAAGTGACCTAAATACCGCAACCTTTTCTTCCCAAACCTACACTTACGCAGCTTCACAGTCAACCCGGCACTACTTAGACACTCTAATACTCTTCTCAAGGCTATCAGGTGCTCCTCCCACGACTTTGTGAAAACCAAAACGTCGTCTATATAGCATCCTGCTACTTTCCTGACGTCCCTCAACACACCATCGACCATACGCTGGAATATGGCCGGCGCATTCTTTAGTCCAAAGGGCATTCGCTTGAACCTGAAACACCCCCATGGACTACCAAATGTGGTGAGATCCCTATAATTCTCTGCTACCTCCACCTGGTGGAACCCCGCTGTGAGGTCCAGGGTTGACAAGACTCCACAGCTACCCGCCCGATCTAGTAATTCTACCAGGGTTGGCATGTGATGCCGCACCTGTGGTGTTAACTCATTTAACTCCCTGAAATCAATACATACTCGGACTGAACTGTCAGGTTTATGAACAGGCACTATTGGGCTGCTCCATCGCGAGCCCTCAGCCTCCTCAATGACACCGTTTACCAACATGGTGTCTATGGCAGCTTTAACACCGTCAACTAGACTAAATGGAACTCTTCTCACCGGCTGGTTGACCGGCTGAGCACCCTCTACCAGCTTGACCTCACATACCACATTGTCACTGCAACCCGGTGTCTCACTGAAGGTATGAGGAAATTCCCGAAGTAATTCCTCTAACTGAGTAGGATTGAAACCCACACATGGTTCATCCTCCAACGTGTTACCTTTAACCACGCCCTTCTCCTCAGCATCCTCAACAGCGACCACTGCCCTGTATACCTTCCTCTCGTGATACACCTTAAGGTTATTGATATGCATAGTTCTCCCTTTCCCTGGTAACCCATCACCTGTCACCGAGTAATTGACCTCGCTGAGAACCTTAGCTATTTTGTAGGGACCCTCCCAACTACTCTGGAATGCCCCACATCTCCCTGGCACCTTGACTAATACACTCTGACCCTCAGCCAACTTCCTGTTGGACCTTGTTGAGTTCAGCTTACTCCTCTGCCTATCCTTAGCCCTCTTTCTCCGTGCAACACTCAGGTCTGTAAGTTCCTGGAGCCTATCCTGCAGCGTCTCGATCCACTTAGAAACAGCTACACCTTCACATACATCTTCCACCCACCCTAGGTACACAACGTCTAATGGCCCCCTTACATTGAACCCATACACCAGGTCAAAGGGGCTAAGCCCAGAGTCCTGATGCGGCATTTGTCTGAGTGCGAACAAGGCTAGCGGCAGAAAACGGACCCAATCCAACCCCTTATGGCTTGCATTGGCTAGCATCGGCTTCAGCGTGCCATGGAACCGCTCTACCACGCCGTTACCCTGGGGGTGGTACGGCGCGGAGAGGATTTTCTCACAACCAAACAACTGTGCTACTCTCACAAAAAGTTTGCTAGTAAAAACTGTCCCTCTGTCAGTTAATATAACATCTGGGAGACCCGTCTTACACAGTATTAAACAGAAAGCTTCCGCCACTTCTGTGGCGGTGACACCTCTCAATGGTATGGCCTCTGGCCACCTTGTGGCCATGCATGCATAAGTTAGCAGGTATTGGGCCCCGCCCTTCCCTTTGGGTAATGGCCCAACTACGTCAACCGCTATGCTCTTAAATGGCTCCCCAACCACCGGTCTCTCAATTAGCTTATGGGGTTTGTTCCCTGACTTATTGACTTTCAGACACACCTCACACGACTCTATGTATCTCACGACATCCCGGGCCATCCCAGGCCAGGTGAAAAGTTTATTAAGTTTTTCCCTGGTCTTTTTGACACCCAAATGCCCCCCGTGATCATGTGCGAGCCTTAAAATCCTAGGCCTATCTACTTCCGGAACCACAACTCGCAGTATTTCTTTCCCAAAGTCTCCTGCTATAACATGCACTAACAAGCCATCCCGGATCTCATATCCTCTAAGATGTGAACTGGCCAGAAGCATACAGTTAGACAATCCCGGATCATCTTTCTGCCTCTGCTGTAAAGCCTTCTTCCCTTCTGCCTCATCTCCCACACTAGCATCTGGTAGCTCCAACTGCAAACAACTGTCATCGGCCTCCCCCCTGGTTAGACCAGCATTGGTACAGACTTTTACCCGACCCTCGCTCTGCTTGACGACCTCAGAGTCACCTGAGAGCTCCTTGGGTTCCACTACAGTGGGAGGTGGAGTCTTACTTGCCACCTTACCACATTTCCCTTTCCTAGCCCCGCCCTTCTTACTGGGTGCACTAGGAACTGCCACATCCTGACCCGAAGGTGTGGACTTCACGTCATGTGGGTCCTGGCTACCAACCACCACTGGTCCTAACCCCTTACCAGAACCGCTAGACTCACTCTCAGAACCGTTCACCCTATCCTCAGACAGAGCAATACTAGTTGCCACTCCTCCAGGAGGTGTGGTCTTACTTGCCACACCCGCACTGGAGGGCATGGTCCTCTTGGGCTTGGCTCTATCCTTTGACAAAGCATCACCTTTCCCTCTCTGCTTCACACTAGTAGTCCCAAGACCCTCACTCTCTCTCTCGAGTGCACTACCCACCCTGGGTGTTGTCTCTCTTACTACTTTAGTGCTACCTTCAGAACCACTTCCAGACCCAGGTAATAACCCAGCTACTCTCTGAGCTTCTTCCTCTAGTCTGGCTTGCTATAATTCAACATCTCTGGCTTGTTTACGTGTGACAACTCTACACTGCTCTTCTGGCTCAGTGTGAATTAATGCACTGGTCGGATGTGACAGGGAGTCAGCCATGGCTTTGGCCCCGCCCTGGGTGTCTGGGGTAATACCAGAATACCCGGCCCTCGAGGTATCTGCCTCTGAGGCCGCACCCAGTAACAGTTTGGTTGCTTCATTCTCACCTAGGGGTATGGCAAAGATTACCTTATCACTCTTAAGCTCATCAGAAACTACAACCCGCAAGCTAAACTGTTTCCCTTCCAGGCCAAACATTACCTGGGCACACTGAGCTCTAACAGGTTCTCCCGCCACACCTTGTATCAGTTCGAATTTGTCAAGTAGTTGACATGGGGGTACGTATTTCACAGGTACAATAGTGACTGTGGCGCCCGTGTCTGGCACTATATCACACGGCACACCGTTCACACTTCCTCTCAGTGTAACACCTTCATTGTCACTCACTGCCCATCTAGTAGCTTTCACTTTTGTATCTTTATCTGTTTGTTTAGGTGTTTCACGTTCCTTAGGTTTCCCCCTTTTCTCTCTTTCGGGGACAGTCAAAGGCTTTATGCCCTGGCTTCCTGCAGACAAAACATTTCACCTTCTTGTTGCTTTCCCCCAGTTTACTAGCTCCTTCCCTCTCACTTATGCCACTAATTATTCCTAGTTCTTTTAATACTAGTCCAGCTTCCACAACTTCTTGTAAGCTCTCACACTGCTGGTTCTTAATGGCTGTGGCTTGATTAACTGGCAAATCAGCGTACAAGGACCCAGTAGCAACAAATAGTGCTAATTGATCTACATCCCCATTACACAGCATTTTAAGTCTCTCCACCATTGCGACACGTCCCTTAATGTATCCTACTACATCACTCCGGGCTTTCCGTCGAGGTGGAAATAACTCTACTCCAATTTCAGCTAGACCCCTCCCTGTTCTTTTAACAAGGGCCTGCTTGAGTTCACTATAAGGTACTCTCGCCTCGACTAGTTCAACTATGGACTCCTTTGTCTTAGCTGGTAATTTCATCAATAAGACTCCTCTCCACTCCCCCTTATCTACTTTGAGCTCCTCCAACTCTGCCTCCAACCCCCTTAGGTATAGAGATAAGTCCCCGCCCTCTAGGTAACTAGGTAACTCCTTAACCCGGTCCCTAGGGCTAGCTCTAGATATGGAAGTGTCAGGTCTCCTTAGATTATCCCTTGACAAGTCCACAAAATCCCTCATCGAAGCTAACAGAGAGTTTAACCCACTGGTATCCACTGTCAACAACCCTCCTGCCCCCACTGCCTCTGCTTCACTCGTTCTAGCGTCAGGTGGCCTACTTTTATCTCTCCTAGGCGATCCTAGGTAAGTGCTTTTTACATCCTCCGTGCCTCTACCCTCAGACACAAGCCCAAAATTCACATCTCCACACTGAACAAGGTCAGCGCCCTCACCGAGTGGTGTGATGACCGATCCATCGTCATCACTCAGCTCTGGCGGGTCTCTCTGTCTCCGTTGCTTCTTGGGAGGCATTGGTCAGGCTGTGCTTTCCTCAGAAGGTAAGTCTGCACACACAGAGAAATAAAAATACAGGAATAATAAGAACAGTTAGGCGTATTACAGTAATGCACAAACAACACAAGTGTGAATTGTCAATTCCGGTTTCCACAGATTCAGTGCCCCCACAGACCCAGTGCTGCTGCTGATGATGAGTTGTCTTCTTTCTCAGCCGGTTGGAGAAGATTTCTTAAGTCTCCTTCAGTTGGCGGCTTCTTCTCGACCTCTGGCGATCGGTTACGTCGACGGTCGGTAGTACGTCTCTACGTCACGGCGGTCTTGCGTCGAACAATAGGCGACGATTAGGTAGGCTGGGCGGCCAAGTTTTAAATTCCGCTCCAGTCAGGTTTGGTTGTCTGGGTGGCCAAGTCTCTAATTCGGCTCGAAACGGTTGGTTGATTTTCGACAGGCGGTGAGTTTGGCAGCAATACTTCGGTTTAGAGAAGATCCCACCGCTGCCACCACTTGTGGGAGGGTACGGCCAAAGTCTTACCCTTTATTGTTTGTTCCACTGCCACCAGGGCTTCCAGTAGCTACTATGCACGTTTCCCCCAGGACGTTCCACATATAGAGGTTTTAAGTCTTATCTTAAACATAGCGTACAGCAACAGAAATGAAGTGAATCACAAAAGGAAGCCGGCTAAACTACCTCAGACAGAGTCTTAAGTAGCTCAGCCACGAAGCTATGTGGGTGCTTTGATTGGCTAACTTCTCAACCAATGAGAAGCCTGATCCTCTGATCCTAGCCCGCCAAAACGCACACATGCACACAATAACAACTCTACGTAATGCACACGACACGCACACAATGATCAATTGTCCTCTGACAATACACACACAAACAGTTCAGTTCTTTATTCTTGATGATGATGGGTGGGGCCCGATGACTCCGTCTCCACAGACAGCAATGATGACTTGATTATGGATAAAGATTGTGTACACCATGACTCCACAAAGGTATGCTTACATAATATTATGTTGCACACAATAACCAATATTATTCCAATAATCCCCCCTCCTGTCTGAAAAAACAAAAGGCATAGCTGTATAGTTAGTACATTTTAGTGCGAAACCACTGGAATATTATGTATTATATGGAAGGCAAGGCATAAGATGTAGTTGACAATTGTATGAGAACAGGAACACTTTTTTAAATTATATGAGAAAAGGAACATTCATGGTTCTAGACAATAATTTGTTGTTTAGTGCACTTTCAAATAAAAAAAAGTTGTTCAACATGAAATCATTTAATAAGAAAAAAAGTGAACTTATATTATAAAAATATTTTTTGTGTCCGTCATTTTAGAAGTTGAATGAGGAGCATTCATCGAGTCCTGCCCCTGTGTGTATGACTATGGAAAGAGTAAGTTTTTTTTACATAGAGGAAATACAGTGAGAAATATGCTGATACCTACAAATTCCCTCCCTTTTTCGCAATTATTTCTACAAGCTCACTATTTCAATCTTGAAAATAGTCCTTAAGTTACATGGAGTACCATGCAAGTGCCCCATGGATACATTATATACCAAAATAATTAAGTCCAGTGTGAGCTTATTTGACATACCATATCGATCGCAGGTTGAGTTTTGATAAAACTGGGCACTTGCCATGTCTAGCTGATTTTCATCACAGCGAAAATATGGTAATTGAGCATTTACCCAGTAGTTGGCACTTCACGGTATTGTATTTAAGTGACAGACATTCATGATTGGAATTAACTTTGTTTTACTGAGCAAGTTATGTCTTCAAAAAGTGTGGCATTCAGTATGTATTGTTATTACAATATAATTATCGGCATGCTCACTATTTGTTGTTTGTTACTCGTGCAGAATCTCCTTATTGCCATAGATAAGAAACAAACTTTTAATTGGCAAGGTTGACAATTTAGAAGAAAAAATACAAAAATTGGAAAAATTGCCTTCATCCTCCAAGGTCAGTATATCAATATAGAATTTGCTTTGTTAATTTTAATTTCCAATAGCCTCACCCCTGCCTTACCACTCCCTTATCGCAAAAACCTTAACAAGAGCTCTCTATATGGAAACAAAATATATGTTTGATGGTTGTGGAACCAAAGTGGTAAACAACCATACATGCGAATTCTACCTTGTTTTGTCATGATACACCTTGAATAGCACCATTTTGAAAAGTTGGGCCTTCTAATCGGACAGCTATATCATAACCACTGTCGTGGAAAACTTAATGGAAAAAAATTCTGGTGCTTAGCTATGGACATGCCAATTGTTTAGCAGGAACGTAGTCACAGTATCGAATCAATAAAACATAATCAAGGGGATAATCAAATTCGGTGTGTAAGTGCAGTGCTGTTGAGTGCATGCCTAGCACGTAAGAATGCTTGTGCCAGTGAGAGGGTCATCAATAGTCTACCATTGATGCTCTAAATCTTTACAAAACTGGTCTCTGATTTTATTGACCTGACTTAGTTATACAAAAAGCCAACAATTGTGCATGCTTTAAAAATTCTCCCATTATGAAGACTGAAGAATACAGTTAGTGTATCATGAACTTACAATAAATGTTTGGCCGATTCATTGGTAACCTAGGACATTGAAAAACTTATTAGTGAGCGAGCAAGATGCAGCGCCACCTTGGTTAGTATAAGAATTGTGTATGCCATAGATAAACAGATACGCATTACCTTATAGTCTATCAAACACAATTAATAGTTGTATGTCTCACTTGCTCACTAATACGTCCATTTAAAGAAGAATCCTATTGGACTTCTAGGGTGTTCTTACCTTGACCTATAGGGTATTTAAGTTGACCTGTAGAAATGTCCGACTTTGGAAGGGCAATTAATGTTTTTGATCGCAGTTGTATTCATGTCCTGTGACATGAATATTTGTTATACTCTAAATTAATGGAGTAAATATTAGGAGGCTGCATGGTCAGACTCCACTCATTTTTGGAAAGCTACTCGTAGACATTCTATTCACAAAGAAGTAGCAGTCAGAGTCTGTTGTAATGGAGTCACAGAAGAGTATGAGGCCTGGTCTCCCGAAGGACAAAGTGGATTTGTTGTTTAGTAAATTATGATCAGGCTAAAAATACTATAAATTATGTCATGTTATGTATTTTATTAGACTGTGTTCAGCAACGCTTTCCAGGATACAACATAAAAGATTTAACAAGAAAATTAAATCAGAAATGCCGGGATTCCGGTAAACTTGAAGAACAAACAATAGAATAAATGTATTTTATTATAATGTATTATGTAATTTGAAGAAAGTGTATCGGAATTTGACCTAACCAACTACTTATGAAAATCATTCATGATTCTTGTGAAGATCATGCATGATTCTTGTGAAGATCATGCAAGATTCTTGCAAAGATAATGCAAGGAATGTTCGAAAACATAGCAAGTTTTAATCAAAATTCTAGCATGAATCTGACAAGATTCTTGCGAAGATCATGCAAGATTCTTGAGATCATGCTAGAATCTTGCGAAGACCATGCAAGATTCATGCAAAGATCATGCAAGATTCTTGCAAAGATCATACAAGATTCTTGCAAAGATCATGCATGATTCTTGCAAAGATCATGCAAGATTCTTGCAAAGATCATGCAAGATTCATGCAAAGATCATGCAAGATTCATGCAAAGATCATGCAAGATTCATGCAAAGATCATGCAAGATTCTTGCAAAGATCATGCAAGATGCTTGCAAAGAACATGCAAAGATTCTGGCGAAGAACATGCAAGGAATGTTCGAAAACATAGCAAGATCTGTCTAGATTCTAGCATGATTCTGACAAGATTCATTCCTGAATCTTGTATGATTCTTGTCATGATCTTGCAAAAAATTTCTACTACATTGTTTGGGAAAAGTTAAGAATACATTTCAACATTAAAGAGTGACAAGCAATAAAATTAGAAGAAAAAAAAAATGAAATAAAATAATAAAATAATAAAGAGTGACTTTTTATTAGGGATGGGGAAAAGCAACTAAAAACCCCGAAGTAATATAAGAGTTGACTGAAAGAATAACTACCACTGCTTTGTATTGCATAACATGAAAGCTGTGCAACATATTGTACCACATGTATCTCATGTTGTGGTAGACTAGAATAGCATGCACGTCTTTTAGATTTTAACATTCAAATTTGATTTGTGTACCACAGACGGTACATGCAGCACATTTAACTTCATTGAATGCAAGTATTACAACTTATGATACAAATAATACAAGTTTTATGATAGTGTGTTGGCTTTTTCAAATGAGTTATTTGTGTATTTTTTTTTCTTTTAAATTGAACTGCAGTTCAAAGACCATGCAGATGCTCAGCTTTAAGAAGTCCGTAATATAAGTACCATAAATTCTCGGCCTTTGATGGCCTTCTAGTGGAAACACAACTAAAAAGAACAAACTTATACAATGTTTTATATAGTGAACAGAGTGTGAGATGCTGAAAACAAGAAAAAACAAAAAGGAGACAATCAAGAAATTTCAGGGTCAAGGCTGCAGAGGGAGCAGCCTATTCAGATGAAGGTGTTACTAGTTGTAAACAACCTGTGAGAAAGTACATGGGTTTTGACAATGTATGTTTGTGTGTGTGACTCATGACATATGACTCCAGAGAAAAAGACTTTAGGTGGCTTAAAATTGGTCAATTAGATCGTGGTGCAGTCTGAGAGAGCTCTGTTTGCTTTGTGGGTAAGGTATCCCTGTCTGTCTGAGAAATGGATGGTAGCAGCTATTTCTGTGCACGTGATTCTGTAGCTAAACAACTCGTTGAAAATTGGTTAGTAAGTTGCTGTCGTATCGACTAGCCGTGGTTGTCGTCGTCTCTAACCTTGGTGGCCATGGTCTATAGCCATGGTTGCCGTCGTCTATTGCCGTAGTTGGTGTCGTCTCTAGCTGTAGTTGCTGTTGTCTCTAGCTGTGGTTGCCGTCATCTCTCCAAGTGTTGCTAGTTGCTGAGTTTCATCCGTTTTGGTACGAAACTGTGATGATACGTTCATGCTAACAGAATAATTACAAGTTTTAACCACAAGACTCAAATGCAGCTGGCATAGAGAGGACAGGCTTTTGGTGGTATTTTTTTTAAGGGGGGAACTATCCCACAAATTCGTTAATTATTCATGACATTTTATTTTCCACCATAACTTTGTTGTTGCTCGTCCAATATCCTTGACTTTGATGCCAAAAGATAGCATATTTTAAAGAGTTTTTCGGTCTACTGAGGAACCCCAGTAGGAGTTGCAGTCTAAAACAAAGAGTAAGAGTAGGGTCTTAATGTAACAGGGGGTGGAAGTAAAATTAGTAGCAAGAATTTAATTTCCTTTGTCAATATAATTAATAACTTTACTAGCCTGATTTCTCCTCCTCCACAGAAGAGCTGAACTAAAAAAAACCATGACAATTTTTTATCCTGGTGCTGTTGAAAGCCTTAGCTAGTAAATTTCATGTGGAAGCAGCAGCTAATAAGACAGAGGAATCAAACCGTTGTTTAGTTTGATAAGTAGCCAGAAACCTGTCAGGAAACTCCTGGATCCGCTACTGACATGTACAACATAAATGCTGGTATTTTGATATCTGTACTTCTACTGGTTTCCTTCCTCAGTTTTCTACTATCACTCCACAAGTCAAATCTTCCTGTTGTGAATTATATCAAATATGACCACGACAAAACACAAGTACATGCTGTGGCAAAACTACTCAGTTTCAAGGACCTAGAATTATAACAAAGTCTATTTTAATCACACCAAGGCTAACACTATTTAAAACATACTTGACAGGATTATGAAATTGCTCCAGACATTTATTCCTCTTGATCGAGACACACCCACTTCTATGCCTCACTTACTTGTCTTACCAGAGCAGTCTCTCTGTCATAGTTTCTTGTAGAGTTGCACGAGGAGGTCCGCACTATCGTGACTGATTTAATGCTCAAACGTATGAGCAAACATGATATAGCACTGGATCTCATCCAAACAACACAATACCCAATGACAAATATGACAACTAAGTGGGCGTGGTCAACATGCGATAGTGTAGGCATACTTGAAGGATAGGTCCACGTTAGAGTGAAGGTCGACTATTCTTCTGACAATGTTGTAGTCTGTCACTTCATTACAGTCGTCCACAAGAACAAAGAACAAGTCAAAGCGAGACATTTGGAACACTGAAGTTCAAATTTTGCTGCAAACACAATACCAAACACAATGATGATCCTTACCATATTTACATCGTGTACGATACAATTCTCTACTCCGGCGTAATTGACCGCTAGAGTTTGAAAGAGTCTAGTATCAAGCCCGCATGATACATGGCTCTGGCCATGTTAGCGTGCCACTAAACAAATCACTTCATTCCACCAATCAGATCATTCCAACTCCCTACTGATTATAGTTCTAATATTACTCCCACACACTAGATATATTTCTTCTAGTAGTGGACGAGTTCGACACAAAACCCTGAAGGTAAAGGGTTGGCCACATAAGGGAAGTGGGGGGTGGGGGAAGCAAATGCTCCCCCTACACTTCCTGAAACAAACCTTTATTTCTATTTTAAGTACTGTAACAAACTATATCCTTCACTTTGAGTGACTTGCACCAGTCGTAACGTCCACCAATAGGATTAGCAGCGGCCAGGACAGACGTGCGTTCGTTGAGTGTTGCCTTGACTCCGACTTTAGCGATGGAGATGGTCTGCTGATCCATTGCCTCATGGATCTTCCATCTTGTCAAACTCATCTATACAGCACACGCCCTGCAGACACAGCATTACCATAGCAACACAAAAACTAGAGTCCACACCCACCATGGCAAATAATGGCCTTACTAATGTTTTGAGTTGGTTTGGTGGTCATGTTAGTAAATGGATAGTCGGAAAACTAAACAGAAGTCAGCGACAAAAAAAGAAAAAAGAAAAGGGGTGAATGAGAAAATGGAAGGAAAGAAAAAATCCATTAGAAGAAAGGTGTGGCAAAATGAGGTGTCTTAAAGGGGTGTGATTACATTATCAGCCAGCATGAGAGCCCCAGCTTCAATCACGAACTCCTGAGATTCCGTATCTTTGACAACAGCAGCTGTAAGACCAGCTGCACTGGATGCCTTGCCACTGGTGTACGCAACTCTGGGACTAAACTATTCTACCTGCCTGTAAATAACAACAAACAACAAACAGCAACTACATTAAACATCATGCCTGCCTTACTACAGATTATTGACTTTAAACTACTTCATTTATAAGTATCTTAGACAGGGTTTCCTCCTGAAATTTTGTCTGTGGGGTCGATTAAAGTGGACTAGGTAATAACTTTAAGTAATACTTTTGCTTCCCAAATCATAGCGACAGGAGAACGATCATTTAGTGAGATGAAGTAGATCAAGAATCGACTTCGTAATACACTTCAACTTTCTTCACTGTTAAAGTTAATGACAATAGCTATAGAAGGGCCACTACTTGACATGGGTGATTTTGATGCTGAGCAAAAAGGACAAGTACAGATACTGAACTATGATTCCCCAATGTAATATGTCTATCTTACAAAAATTTTAATTCCAAATGGGTAAAATAGTAAAGTGGGGGAGATACCCCCCCCCCCAGGCATTTTGACTGGGGGGGTTGAAACACTCCCTGTCGCTCACTGGATGAAACCCTGTCAGATTATAAAATCATTGGTAAAAGTTGGTGTCTGGGAAAAAACAACAACAGAAAATGTAAACTTACTCTGTAATAACAGCAACTGAAAGCTTAATTTGTGTAATTTATTTACTTATTCATTATTTTTTCTTTTTTTCTTAAGGTCTTGTTTTCCTCGTTTTTTCTTTGTGTCTTTTACTACTTGTGATTAAAGATATAATTAGTTTTATGTTGGACATTAAGACATTCCTTATTCGGAAATACTGGTCTGACCTCGGGCTATGGCACTGCTGATTACGCCCACAGTGCTAACTTGGGTGCCTCGAGCAACTCGTCTCAGTCCATTGTGACTCACTTGGGGCCAGACTTCACCACTTGAACGCCTTACGGCAATACAGTTGTTGCCAGCAACCAACGCATAGAGTCCATCCTCTCCAGGCTTGTTGAGTTGGAGCACAGTGTGGATCAATCCCTCAGCAGCTGTTTGGATCTAGAGCTGCACATTCAGTTTCTGAAGAGGGCGACTTACAACGGGATTCTCATCTGGAAAGTGGACGAGTTTGAGCGCAGAAGAAATGAAGCTAAGGTGGGCGTGACCACTGTCGTTATATTCCACTCCGTTTAATCCTCGTGCGTCCGTCCTCTAACTATCATCACTCACCTCGTATATCCAATGCTGTTTTCAGCCCTCTCTCGCATACTCTGCCGGCCTGGCCACAGCATTGGCTGTGTAGTTTGGCGAAGGTATGGACTGGAAGCTCCACACCCTTACAGCTGGTGATGCTGCTTGGGATTTGGAGCAGGGGAGAAACCCCAAATCCAGGACCCACACCGATCACGTCAGTTGGATGACCCACCTGACGGAGAACATGTTACCCACTAGGCGCGGGTGGGGTGGGAGATTTTTCAGCTCTGTCTCTGCTCTCAGTAACACTGAACTGAACCGCTCTCCCAGTGCGCCTGCGCAAGGTGGGGCTCCCGCCTCCACACATCCTGACTCCTGGACTCTGCCCGGTATAAATATCACCTAACTTCCGTTCACCGTACTTTAATCCTCGGGCATCCGTCCCCCTAATTATCATCACTCACCTCATATATCCAATGCTGTTTCCAGCCCTATCTCGTCAACTCTGCCGGCCTGGCCACAGCTTTAGCTGTGTTGTTTGGCGAAGGTTTGGGCTGAAAGCTCCATTCCGTTACAGCTGGTGATGCTGCTTGGAATTTGGAGCAGGGGAGAACCCACAAATCCAGGACCCATAGGAAGAACGACCCTCCAAACACAATTACCAGCACACCCCTCCTGCCATGCACACTCCCTAACCTAGCTCAACCCATAATTTCCTCATTGTAACGACAGTACATCGATTCACTTGGGGGGGGGAAGGCATAAACATACGCACACAATGCACAAATGATAACTTCCACATATCGGGTAAAACACACTGTTGACAAAATACTACAGAGTAGTTGGCTAGTTGTTGTCTAGGAATTTTAACTTACTCCAGGTTATCCAAGCTCTTGGATCTCCCCAACGTCTTGATAATCGAGTCTTCCATTCCTCTGGCAGCAGCCGTGGTGGTGGCCCCAATCCGGAAACTGTGACTGGAGTATCTAGAACACTCGATACCAGCCTTGCCCAGGGCATCCCTCACTTCTGCCGCAAACCTCTGCCGTGTCAGGTAGCGATTGTCCGCTAATAGGAACAGGGGGCCATGCTCCTTGCCCTGCACCAGGAGATAGTTCACCATGGCTGTTACACAGATCCGAGCCGTTCTTCCCAATAAACAAGAATTGCCCTTGAGGCAAGGATCCACGAGATTTATTTCGTACTACACTACTCATCGTGCTCTTCCCATTCCAGGCTGGGAGGAAACATGCCCACCAGTGCAGATCGGACCTGAACCCCCGATTAAGCCTCACCTTGTGATGGAGTTCATGCACCCCTGCAGCCTCCGTAACTTGCTATCTGGTAGCCGCACAACAATCTGGCTAGTGTCCAACTCAATACCCAGGAAGACCAAGCATGTTGATGGCCCTTTAGTTATGTGTGCCGCCACCGGAACTCCTAGTTCCCTGCATAAGGCCAGTGCTTTTTCCAGCGCATGCTTGCAGTGCTCCGAACTCGGTCTATCCGCTACCAGGAAGTCGTCCAGGTAGTGGATAACATCCACACCATCTTCTCTCATGACCCATAGCAAGCCATCTGCTTCAGCCGTGTAGATCTTCGGTGCCGATCTGAGGCCAAATGGCAACACCTTGTCCACATATAGTTGATCGCTCCATCGCATCCCCAACAGTCACCTATCCTCTGGATGCACTGGGACAGTCCTGTAAGCTCCGTCCACGTCCAACTTTGCTAGCAGCGGCCCCTTTCCAAGCACCAACACTTTCTTGACTGCCACATCCACAGAGCTGTATTTCATTGAGCACAGCTCACGCTCAACTCCATCATTAACACTGGCTCCCCGTGGATAAGACAGATTTACTATTAAGCGCCATTTGCCAGGCTGACGGTTCTTTGGGACCTGTCCAAATCGATTAACATGCACTTTCTTGAAGCTGTCTCCCACCAGAGGGCCCATTACTCTCCCCAGCCTAACATCCTTCTCCAGATAATCGTCAATCACTCTGGGCCGCACCACAACTGACTGCATGTTGGCCGATGCACAAGTACAAGTACACTCCCCGTACCGGAATCCAATCCGAAACCCCTGCAGTATGCCCCGCAGCAAGTACTTCCTGAAAGCCACGTCGGGGTGCCCTATCAAGCGTTGATTCCAGGCTCCACACTGCATCGGGCACACTATCTTGTTCCATTCCTCCAACGCGGGCATAACTCTGAGGGCGTGACCAGATCGCCTCCGGTCTAACTCAAATAGGTGCGGCGTATATGCATAGCATCCTGTAATCACAACCATAATAGGGTCGTCACTCTTTCAACTCCTCACGCGCATGTGCACCAACCGGTGGTCCCCTCCCATCCTTATTCTTTTTGATCGGGTGTTGCTGCCTACCCTTACCCGTTATGTCATAATAATCAAGTAGCCACACCCCTCGAGGCTAAATTACCAATCACCCAGGACATTCCAACTTTTCATAACATTATATATTACTGCACCACAATGCAACTATGCAATCACAACAATAACACTTGCATGAGCAACAAACACACAAGACCCAGCACCACTATAACTGTCTCCAGTGCGTGGGTGTGCCACACTAGGCAGTCTTCGGTAATGATTAATCCCTGCCACTCTCCTTGGCCTGCTCACTGCCAACACACATAGGCTGCTTGTGGTCTCCTTGACATCTAGAGCACACGTGCTCGAATTGACAGTGTGTTATGTTGCACCTGCCATCGTTCCAGGCTTATCACAGCCCCCTCCTTCTTCGCTTAAAGCCTGGTTCTCCTCCTCTGCTAGCTTTCCGGTAGGGCCTGCCACCCTATACGTGCCTCCTTCCACTAGAGTGCTCGCAACTGTCATGCCCTGCCGGCAGACATCCCACACAGCTGTGTTCACTCCGGCGGTATGTGAGAAAAGTTGTGGCGAACAGCGTTGTATCCACCTTACCAAAATCAGCTGACTCCATTGAGACAAACTGCTGCCGGAAGGCTACATCATAGAGGCGCCACCCGCTGCCCCCCACTCGGCGGTACTCAGAGGCAATCACCCCCAAGTACGCCCACAAATCTCTCCCTTTATCAGGAAAGTTTGCCTGAATAACTGACGCATACAGTGCGAAGCACTGTACCCAGCTGGTTAAATCTGGAATTTCTCGTCGGGCTTGCGCTTGAGAGTTACTTTTCCCCGGTTCCAGCTCCACCTGCGCCCTCCGTTTCTCCGCCTCCAGGTTGTCACAAAGGATCTCCGCTATGTCGACAAAGTCTCCCTTTACAATTCTCTTTACAAGCCGGGCAGGTACCACTGGTAGCACCAAATTCAGCACAAATGGGGCATTCTCCACCTCCGCCGCCTGGGATTCAGCCTTTGACTCCGCTCCCGACGCTCTCGTTATCTTCGAACCCGCTGCATTAGAACTTTCTGCACTGACTCCCTCTCCCGCTATAGATGACAGGTCTACCGCGGGAGGCCATCCTATCTCCACAGCTCCAAAGAATGGCACCTGCTGCAGTATGAACACTTATCATAAGCTACACTCAACTCTGAGGGGCCCACTGACCCCATCCCATGAGCTCACCCTGGGGCCGCATACCCTCACTCTATGCTCATGGTGCCCTCAAGCACTGACCCACAACAGAGGTCACTCATATCACACACTACAGAGATCTGGACTGAATGCCTGCAACAATCTATTCCTGTCTCTACAGGTGCACCTAGCGAGGACCTCAATGCCGGCTCGCTCCATCCCCGCGGGTTATCAACACTCCGAGCTAGCCGATGGCCACGCCCCCCACGTGCTACGATCCCTAGCTAAGCATTATTTCTACTATACGACAACACTTACCAGCTCCCTCAGACTCTTCTGAGGCATGGAGACCTTCCGCCCTACCACTGGCGTCACCACTTGGCCCTCCTGAACTCGGTTCCCCACGGTTCGCGAGGGGCCGTATCATCGTCTCCACCGTCTGCGTGATGAGGGCCACTTGAGCCGGGGTCACTTCGGCGCTAGGGCCTGCAGCCATCGCCGTCTCCTCACCTCGTTCGTCCGCCATACGCTAGGTCCTCGGTAATCACAAGATTTTTTCAGTTCTGTCTCTCAGATTTTTCAGCTCTGTCTCTGCTCTAAGTAACACTGAAATGAACCACTCTCCCAATGCACCTGCGCAAGGTGGGGCTCCCGCCCCCACACATCCTGACTCCTGGACTCTGCCCGGTATTAACCTAGCCTAACTTCTGGTAACCGTACTTCTACACGGGCAGGCACAGCTACAATATTTGCGCTAAAATATATTTGATTGGGGATGGGCTTGGAAAGAATACTTATATGAGCTTTTTCTTTGTAGTCATGCGTGGACCAATTGCTGAGTTGCTTCCATGGCCTTTCAAAGCAGAAAGTATCCCTTACTCTTATTAACCAAATGGGAAAGAAGCATGTGACTAATTCCAGCACTGAGGATATTACCAAAATTTTGCAGTAAACTTTTAAACTTGTGTGACGAATAAGAATATAAATATTTTTGAGTTACTTCAGTTGATGTGTTAATTCCTTTAAAGTGACTTTTGTGATAATGCTGAAAGAAATCAAATATATGTACTTCTTCCGTGAAAAAAACCTTGTTTATCAAGTATTGCTGTACTTCGTACTTACATCATGAAATTTTCCTTAAACAAGAACTATTTTCATGCTCAAATCTTATAGTTTCCTATATAACTCCCACACTTAATTCCCTGTAGACCACATGTTTTGTTTGATCTCATTGTTGATTGATCACCACTACCCGGCAAAGTGCCAGCTGTGTGCATAAAGTACATTTCACCAACAGCTATTTCAAACATTGCTTTAACAGGGGTGGCTCCGCTTATTTTCAAGTGTGGCCAGGCCAGGATGTGGATGTGGTCAACATGTACAGTAAGCAGAAGCAGTCGGTGGATGCATGCATAACATACCAGTCAAACCTTCCTGACAGCAAGACTGACGAGCAATTTGCAGATGAAGGTATATATCAAGGACTTGTCATGACCAATAAAGAGAAGGAAGAACTCGGCCTCTTGCTCGAAGCCATATACATAACATCCAAGCTCATAGAAAACAGCGAGCTGATCGAGTCTCTTTCATTAACAACTGCTGCGGCATCAGCGGTTCAAGTACCCGAGATGCCTCTGCTCCCGAACTATCCTAGTCTTTTCAAAGATGGAGGAGCTAATGGTAAGAATACTCTACTCATTTCTACCCCACCCCAACCTACAGCTACTGGGAAAAAGAGCGAGCATGAAAGAACAACATACAGCACTGCACTTATGAGTAAGTGTATAATTTCTATTGTATATGTATGACAGAAATAATACTGACGATCTGTTAAGCCATGTATACATATTATGACAAGTTCAGCACTATTAATGTTTTGGTCTATTCCCTAATACATACGTGATCAGGGAACTAGTGATAAGTGATAGAGTTGCACATAAAATGAGCTGTATAACCAAATTAAAATGGTTATTCTCTCAACAACTTCTACTCAATAAAGTTTTCCTGTATGCTATCGCTAGTTGTATTTTATACACAACCTAGGCAGGGCCCGATTATTTAACTTAACGAGTAGGTGTGGTAATATCGATATTACCAAATTCGTAGGCGTAAGCACATTAGTAAGTGTGACCACTTGGTTCAGACTGTTTCTGCTGCTCAGCGGGTTCTGCATTGAAAATTTTTCGCCTGAAACTCCACACCGGCCAAATTTTTTTGACTGATGAAAACTGGCGTCCAGTATTTGATTTTTTAACATTTTTTATGATTTTACTATCAATCATCGTCACCGAGCTAAATTACTTGCAATAATAAATATTAACATTACATTTATAAAATAAAATATGGCAAACATAGTATGCTGCTAATACAGTGCTTCCAGCTTAAAGAGTGGATTTTTTTTAGATTTTTGGTTAACGTTGCTAATTTTCTGCTATAATTTCTCAAGTATGTGTAATAGAAAGCTAAAAATTTGTATTATTGTCATACTAACATACAGACAAAACAATTTTGTTTTTTGTGGTTATTTTTGTGGTTATAGGTGAAACTGGGGTGCAATTCAGGCTGTTCATCACGTAAAGCTTATCATCGCCTTCATTCTGGTTCTTTTGGCATATTCTGACCCTGCTGCCTGTCTGTCTTATCACTGCACTGGCTTCTCCTTCACTATCTGACAAGGAAGAGCTACTTCCCTCCCCTCCAGGTCTTTCTGAGGTGATAGACAGTAGCGCCGTAAAATTTGATACCTAGGGCCTGAGATACAACCATCGCTAAATCAGCCATACCCGTGCAACAATTAGCGGTAAACTGGCGCCCTCGTGCCTTTATGACACAAATACGCATGCGCCGTTTTGTGACTTCGCGTTTACGTGCACGAAAGACCCACAACCTGCTCTATGGTGCAAGTTTTACAGTTGATGTAATATTGTTTTTTCAAAATAGGCAATTTTGTCATGCTGCATACCACCTTGTGGTACGTGATGTACCACTTCTGATACATGCATAATAAGTGATTATGCTATTTTAGCTAACCTTACTGTATACTTAATACATCTAACATGTAGCTAGAATCCATTAGAACTGTTCCAGTAATGTGAGGGGCAATCATGTGTCCGAAAGAGATAAAGTGGGCAGATGGTTGTATATGGATATTATGCCTAAATGGCATAATTGCTCCATACTGATGAGCTCCAAAAAGATTGAAACAACTTCTTGTGTAATTTTAATTCTAGAAACAGGAGATGAGAATAAGGGACCTTAGTTAATAATGAATAAATACCGTAATTGAGAAAAAGGAGGTGGGAATACACTAAAATATTGCGCTAGTACGATTATTCATAGCAACTTTTCAAGATCAAAATGTATTCTGCTGCCTTTGTAGCTATTAAAAAAAATTTTTTTCATTATTGAGAATATTGCATAGCTAAGCTGAACCACAATGAATTGCACACAGGCAGAAGTAAGTGAATTCACTTTCAATAAAGGTGGTGTGCAGCAATTACCCAAAGTCAGGGATGCTCTTGGTAATGCCTCTCTGGGACGACTAACAGTATAACAACAGTAACGTAATCTAACACTGCCAACAAGATTCACCACAATTATATATAATGAATCCCCTCAACTTGACAGTGATGACACCATCCTGTATTAGGGAAAGCTATTTGGGATGCTTCCCTCTAGCCTCTCGTCTGTCAAGTCCTCCAAGGATGACAGGATACCAAAGAAATCAGCATAGATCTTTTGGGCCCATTTGCGAATGCCCTGATCACTGAAGCCGGTTGCAAGACCTGCTAGTTTGCAAGCTTCCAGAATCCCAATGCCCTGAAGTGCCACAGCCTTTTGAGTAACAAAACTCATGTTACTTTCTGTGTGTGTTTGCAGTGTATGCATGCCTTCTGTAATTATGTATGGACCATGTTTAATTATATGTCATAATGTCACCTGTTTATTGAAAGTAGTGCATTTGGACATCATCCTACTAGGTCAAGATAATAACGACTACTTGAAAATATTTTTGCATATTTTCTTGTATATCCTTGGTTTCCAAAAGAGATGATAGCATTAGGGAAAAAAAAAGATTGATAGAGGCTGCAGGCAAAGTCGTTAAGAATGAAATAAAGTCTATTATCCAGTGTAAAGCCTATTTTCCAACTTCAGAAGAAACGAGTATTAAAAAGGCTCTTAACTTTATTCCAGAGTCAGTTCATATGTTTTTCCAGGTCCTCTTTCCTACAAAAAATGCTATAAAGAAAATCACTTTACTGGGTCAGGCCATCATTCAGGCAACACGACCAAGAGTTGTTTTATGTCCTTTACAGCTAGGGCTGAGTGCAGCTTCATCATCATTTTTCGTCAAGATTTTGGATTGACTCCCTGAACAGCCATGCTTTCTGCAGTTCCTACTCGGAGATTCAGCACTTTGAACAAAGTGCTTTAGTGTGTCAATGTACTGATATTCCTAGTCTTACGCCGAGCCATTTTGTTCAATATGCTGCTGTTAATGTTGACCACAACATAATTACAATTGATGGTAAAAATACATTCCATGGCATGGGAATTATTGCTACTGTTACACAAGGAACAAAGAGCAAATGCGACATTCCTCGAATCACGGTACCAACAGAAGACATATGTTCCATTGGACATGTTTCAGTCAAATACTTTAACTCAGATACTGCTGCAATGAGATCACTGTCATAACATCCACTTGCTGAGCTAAGTGCTGAAGATTCAACTTCAGCTGATGCACTTTGGAAAGCCTTCCTATTACTGCATCCAAAGAGGCCAGGTTGGTTTGGTCTAATGCAAATGGTACAGAAGATTAAACGTCAAGGTCAGTGTTCAGTGACATATCTTCCAATGATTGATATTAATCCGAGTGATTTTAGTTGTGTTTATTCAACCTTATCCTATGTTTCTTCTCATGCAAAGAGACATAATGTGACTCCCATTTTGACCTTTGATCAGCCCCTATGGTGGAAAGCACTTCAAAGAAGGGAAAGTGTACCAGTGGAGAGTGACCTTCACTCTATTGTATTACGTCTTGGAGGCTTCCATACTTTAATGAGCTTTCTGGGCTGCATTGACCATATATTGTCAGGAACTGGACTGCAGGATGTTTTAGAGCAACCGTATGCTGGTAATGCAGTCACCCATATGTTGTCAATAATAGCTGTTGAAAGAGCTATTCGAGGTCACTTCTTAGTGGATGCTGCATTAAATGCAATGTTAATGTAAATAGCTTTTCACATAGATCTTCCTGTCATAAATCATGTAAGTGATTCCACAGAGAATGTAGCTTACTTTGAGAGTGAATCACAAGACAGCAACATCCTTGTACGGCCTAGTTTCTGTGAGACAGAAGCAGATGTATACAAACCACAGCTGGAGAAACTTGCTAAGATTTATAATAATCTTATTGCAGGCAATGTTGAAGTTTCTGATGTACAAACATCATCAATAATTCAGAGTTTCTATGACTTATTGTCAGCTCTAAAGAATTCACTTCAGACTTCCATGAATTCAAAGTTGTGGTTCCAGTATCTGGACATGATGGATATCGTAAGAAAGTTTCTAAAAGCAGAAAGAATGGGCAATTGATACTACATCTGCAAGCCTTGCATAACATGCTACCCTATTTGGCAAGGAGTAGTCACAATTTGAATACAAAATCAGTGTATTTGTATCTTCAAAATATGACAAAGCTCTAGAAACTACATATAGAATTATACAACCACTTTTTACAAGGATACCATGTGGTTCAAAGAAGTATAATAGGTTTTAGTCTGGGATTTTTCTTGATCTCGCTATTGAACAAATTCTTATGAAGTCTGTAAAAACTACTGGTGGATTGACAACAGGAAAGGGCATGTCAGAGGACCAGCGTCTAGTTTGGTTGATGTCACGTCCTTATTGCCTGGAAATCAATAACACCATGCAAAATTTCTCATCAGTGTCATATAGCACAAGTGACCAGCACAAAAAAGCAACAAGAGGCACCCGCAGGAAGGCCATTTATTCTCCCCTTTAATATTTTTATTCAACTTCTTAAAGCTGAGCACCTGCATGGTCTTTGAACTTCAGTTCAATTAACAAGATTTGATTGCTTGACCAGCAGACCCGCTTGAGCTACCTCTGAAACTATATACCATCCAATCAGAGCACGGACGTCAAACTATCATGGACTCCAAAAGAAGCCAAATGGAGGTCACTACAGACCCAGAAGAAACCCACGATACAATGAGAGGCCACCAAGACCGGCACTCACGAACAGAGACAAACAGCTCTTGGAGCTATGCAGAATGTACAAGAAGCAAGCATCTCACTTCTATTCTGCCACAATTCAACATGCCTTCTTGTCAATTTGCCTGCAAAGGAATCTCAACCCCAGAGGCCTGAAGTTCAGGAAAAAATTTGATGACTGTACAGCCGAATCTGTCAAACGTGAAGAAGAACTTTGAAAGAATTCTGCAAGAAAAAGAAAAAGAACTAACAACCTGCCATGTAAACCACCTCTGGACAGTGAGTAGACAAACACAAGCACAAGCATTGAAATTGCTCGAAACAATGAACGAAACCACACAGCGAGGTAACGCCAATGAACTGATTTAACATGAACGATTTCTCTCGGCCACTGACAAAAACATCAAGAAAAGCAGAGACAACAGAATTAAAGAGACAACACGGAAACTGAACAAGCTACTTGGAAGACCACCACCTGGGACAGCAGCCAAGCTACTACCAAAGATAGATCTGTTCTACAGACCAAACTACACAATGTCTACCTCCAGAGAACCAGTACCAGACAGAATGCCGCAAATATCTTCAGTACCAATGACGAACAACACAATATCACCATCCCCTGCACCTATGGTACTCCTAACTACAGAGAGAGCAAACCGACAAGGTCAACTACAACAATCTTGATGAAAACCACTCTACTACAGCCAATGAGAAAAGATCCTCCACCAAGAACACAACCTCAAATCAGACCTCAGCCATTCCCAACTTCAAGAAAGGAAGCAGAGGCAACACCCAGTAAGGAAAATGAAAAACCAACACAGCAAGTAAGCCACATTCCCAACACCTCTAATATTCCTGGCACCTTTATCATCACTACTGAATGTACTGTCAAATGACCAGAGAAACAGGTTCCTTAGAGAAGGGCATTCTTCCGACCCTACTACAACACAAAGATGTTCTCGAACACCAAACATAGAACTTGAGTGCACACCGAGTCAACTAAACCAGAGGCAAGTGGAGGTTACGAGTCATGAGAAGAACTCCAGGAGCAAGAAGGTGACGTTCACATTAGCTCCCATGACCACAACTGACTGGACAGACCAGAGACAGAGTGTCGGGAAGGAGATACTAGAGAACTATGACCCTCAGATAGAAAACCCTAGAGACAAGAGCTAGTAGACCTGTCCCTACAGCAGGTGGTAAGTGCAAACAGTATTGCTATAAACCCTGTTCTTAACCTGTCCTCCAGACAACTAACAGAGGAATAACAGGAGGTACTGCTATTGAGACTCAAGTTTGTGCTCACTCCAAAGAAGATCCCAGACCCTCTGGAATTCTATGAGAAATATCATAAACAATGCGAGAGGGAGTATAACAAACTTACCCAACGAAAGTTGGATGCCCCCCTACCCAAATGAATTGAGGAACATCTGAAGGCCATCAAGACCAAACTCCAGGACGTTGTCAATGTTGCAAAAGAGACTCCAGAAGAAAGCCATGCACACTGGCAAAACCTATCCAGAAGACACCAGAAGGCACTGAGCATTTTGAAACGGGACAACTGGAAGAAGACCCTAGCAAAGGCACAGCAGAGAAAGCCAACGAGCTAATATCTAAACACAGAGCCTCTGGACTGATCAGCAATCACACAGCTGACTCCCACACAATGCAACTGGAAAACGTGAGGTACCAGAGGATGTACTTTCTGAGGAAAGTACACAAGAATCAACTCCAATTAAGGCCCATAGTGTCTTGCCACTCAGGACCAACCGAGAAGATTTCAAAATTAGCTAACAACATATTAAAAGACTACCTGAGAAATGTCCCGGCACTGGTGACCTCTACGACCCAAGTCATTCATGCCATTGAACAACTAAAAATCCCAGAAGACAACAAGAAAATATTAACTCTAGCCAAATTAGATGTCAAGGCCCTGTATCAATCAATACCTCACGGAACAGGTGTAGCATTTGATATACAGCAAGCGATTCCGACTCATCCACCGAGCTCCAAAACTCACCCACTGAAGACAATGCTGAGAGAAATGTGGACTCTGATCCTACAGGGCAACACCTTTGAGTTTGCTGCCAAACATTTCAAACAAGTAAAGGGTGTGGCAATGGGAACGCCAGTTGCACCAACACTGGCCAACTTGTTCATGGGAAAGGTGGAGAAAGATGCTCTGTTATCATGGACAAGGACTCAACCTATTGTTTGACTAAGATTTATAGGCGACATATTGGTGATCCTGGAAGATGCGCCAGAAATACTAGAAGCCCTGGTTTCCCACTTGAACAAGCAAGTCAGTTCGATCAAATTTACTTCTGAATGCACACAAAACTCATAGATTTCCTCGACCTCACAATCTTTAAAGGCCCCAGATACGAGTAGATTGGCATCTTGGACATCAGACCTTACTACAAAGCCATAGACCCACATGCCTACTTGCACTTCTCAGCACATCACAAATCAATCATCAGGAGAATGGTCAAGGGTGAAATGATTCGTGTCCTCAGAAGAAGCTCATCACCAGAGATCTTTGCACAAGGAATGAGGGATTTGGAACAGTGGTTCTTGGACAGGGGCTACAGGAAGCTACTGCTCAGAGAAATAGCTGCTACCATCCACTTCTCAGACAGACAGGGATACCTCACCCACAAAGCAAACAGAGCTCTCTCAGACTGCACCACGATCTTATCGGTAAAGAACCACCCTGCTCTTAAGTAGTCTGACATTTACAAATTGTTAGATGACCCATGCATGCCATTCCAACCTTTGGTGACGAGAAGAAAACCGGCATCAATAGCAAACTTGGTTGTCAGTGTGGAGACACCCTCGGAACAAACCTCCCACCACTACCACCTGAGGGGAAAGATGTGACAAAAAGAAGACGAAACTCTACTCCAGATCATGTCAAGTTATGTGACTTTCAAATTTCTTATAGCCTCTTCCCTCCGTATCTTAATTTGTATAAGATTCTCTTCTTTCTGTAGATGGTGGCCCTCTACCTTTCAGAGGGCTGTCCTTCCTGCGGTTGCCTCTTCGACCTTCGAGGGCCTCCAGCAGGAAGGCCATTCATTCACCACTTTAATATTTTAATTCATTAAGTTTAATTGACCATTTTAATTTATTTCTAATTTTAAGCCACCTAAAGTCTTTTTCTCTGGAGTCATATGTCATGTGTCACACACACAAACATACATTGTCAAAACCCATGTACTCTCTCACAGGTTGTTTAGAACTAGTAACACCTTCATCTGAATAGGCTGCTCCCTCTGCAGCCTTGACCCTGAAATTTCTTGATTGTCTTTTTTTTGTTTTTTCTTGTTTTCAGCATCTCACACTCTGTTCACTATATAAAACATTGTATAAGTTTGTTCTTTTTAGTTGTGTTTCCACTAGAAGGCCATCAAAGGCCGAGAATTTATGGAACTTATATTACAAACTTCTTAAAGCTGAACATCTGCATGGTCTTTGAACTGCAGTTCAATTTAAAAGAAAAAAAAAATACACAAATAACTCATTTGAAAAAGCCAACACACTATCATAAAACTTGTATTATTTGTATCATAAGTTGTAATACTTGCATTTGGTGTTGTTAAATGTGCTGCATGTACCGTCTGTGGTACACAAATCAAATTTGAATGTTAAAATCTAAAAGACGTGCATGCTATTCTAGTCTACCACAACATGAGATACATGTGGTACAATATGTTGCACAGCTTTCATGTTATGCAATACAAAGCAGTGGTAGTTATTCTTTCAGTCAACTCTTATATTACTTCGGGGTTTTTAGTTGCTTTTCCCCATCCCTAATAAAAAGTCACTCTTTTTTATTTTATTATTTTATTTCATTTTTTTTTCTTCTAATTTTATTGCTTGTCACTCTTTAATGTTGAAATGTATTCTTAACTGTTCCCAAACAATGTAGTAGAAATTTTTTGCAAGATCATGACAAGAATCATACAAGATTCAGGCATGAATCTTGTCAGAATCATGCTAGAATCTAGACGGATCTTGCTATGTTTTCGAACATTCCTTGCATGTTCTTCGCAAGAATCTTGCATGATCTTTGCATGAATCTTGCATGATCTTTGCATGAATCTTGCATGATCTTTGCATGAATCTTGCATGATCTTTGCAAGAATCTTGCATGATCTTTGCAAGAATCGTGCATGATCTTTGCAAGAATCGTGCATGATCTTTGCAAGAATCTTGCATGATCTTTGCAAGAATTTTGCATGATCTTTGCATGAATCTTGCATGGTCTTCGCAAGATTCTAGCATGATCTTCGCAAGAATCTTGCATGATCTTCGCAAGAATCTTGCATGATTCTCGCAAGAATCTTGTCAGATTCATGCTAGAATCTTGATTAAACTTGCTATGTTTTCGAACAATCCTTGCATGATCTTTGCAAGAATCTTGCATGATCTTCACAAGAATCATGAATGATTTTCATAAGTAGTTGGTTAGGTCAAATTCCGATACACTTTCTTCAAATTACATAATACATTATAATAAAATACATTTATTCTATTGTTTGTTCTTTAAGTTTTCCGGAATCCCGGCATTTCTGATTTAAATTTCTTGTTAAATCTTTTATGTTGTATCCTGGAAAGCGTTGCTGAACACAGTCTATTAAAATACATAACATGACATAATTTATAGTACCTTTAGCCTGATCATAACTTACTAAACAACAAATCCACTTTGTCCTTCGGGAAACCAGGCCTCATACTCTTCTGTGACTCCATTACAACAGACTCTGACTGCTCCTTCCTTGTGATTAGACTGTCTACGAGTAGCTTTCCAAAAATGAGTGGAGTCTGACCATGCAGCCTCCTAATATCTACTCCATTAATCTAGATTATAACAAATATTCATGTCACAGGACATGAATACAACTGCGATCAAAAACATTAATTGCCCTTCCAAAGTCGGACATTTCTACAGGTCAACTTAAATACCCTATAGGTCAAGGTAAGAACACCCTAGAGTGTGGGCCATCAGGACCTACCATTGGCCCACATGAAGGATGAGACGTAGGAGAGGCAGCAGAGAGAACAGAAGAAGGAGAAACAATAGAAAACTGTGTGTATGCATTGTTGTGTATTTCGTGTTACGGTGAGAGTTGAGTTCTAATGCCAGTAAATAGTTGTGTTAACACGACCGGGCACGTGATCCATTATCTATATATATTGGTGGAGCCTCGTGGCCTAGTCAGTCTAGTCAAATTATACTAACTTTAGAACACCACGTTGTTGGATCCGTCTTGTTGTTTGACTGATTCTGGTGGCAGCAATTATTAGGCTGTCGATCCGTGGAAAGGTTCGCGCATAGTCCCGACTACAGGCAACCCGCCCACATAGAGGTCCAATAGGATTCTTCTCTAAATGGACGTATTAGTGAGCAAGTGAGACATACAACTATTAATTGTGTTTGATAGACAATAAGGTAATGCGTATCTGTTTATCTATGGCATACACAATTCTTATACTAACCAAGGTGGCGCTGCATCTTGCTCGCTCACTAATAAGTTTTTCAATGTCCTAGGTTACCAATGAATCGGCCAAACTGTATTCTTCAGCGTTCATAATGGGAAAATTTTTAAAGCATGCACAATTGTTGGCTTTTTGTATAACTAAGTCAGGTCAATAAAATCAGAGACCAGTTTTGTAAAGATTTAGAGCATCAATGGTAGACTATTGATGACCCTCTCACTGGCACAAGCATTCTTACGTGCTAGGCATGCACTCAACAGCACTGCACTTACACACCGAATTTGATTATCCCCTTGATTATGTTTTATTGATTCGATACTGTGACTACGTTCCTGCTAAACAATTGGCATGTCCATAGCTAAGCACAAGAATTTTTTTCCATTAAGTTTTTCCACGACAGTGGTTATGATATAGCTGTTTGATTAGAAGGCCCAACTTTTCAAAATGGTGCTATTCAAGGTGTATCATGACAAAACAAGGTAGAATTCGCATGTATGGTTGTTTACCACTTTGGTTCCACAACCATCAAACATATATTTTGTTTCCATATAGAGAGCTCTTGTTAAGGTTTTTGCGATAAGGGAGTGGTAAGGCAGGGGTGAGGGTATTGGAAATTAAAATTAACAAAGCAAATTCTATATTGATATACTGACCTTGGAGGATGAAGGCAATTCTTCCAATTTTTGTATTTTTTCTTCTAAATTGTCAACCTTGCCAATTAAAAGTTTAAGTTTCTTATCTATGGCAATAAGGAGATTCTGCACGAGTAACAAACAACAAATAGTGAGGATGCACATAATTACATTGTAATAACAATACATACTGAATGCCACACTTTTTGAAGACATAACTTGCTCAGTAAAACAAAGTTAATTCCAATCATGAATGTCTGTCACTTAAACACAATACCGTAAAGTGCCAACCACTGGGTAAATGCTCAATTACCATATTTTCGCTGTGATGAAAATCTGCTAGACATGGCAAGTGCCCAGTTTTATCAAAACTCAACCTGCGATCGATATGGTATGTCAGATAAGCTCACACTGGGCTTAATTATTTTGGTATATAATGTATCCATGGAGCACTTGCATGGTACTCCATGTAACTTAAGGACTATTTTCAAGATTGAAATAGTGAGCTTGTAGAAATAATTGCGAAAAAGGGAGGGAATTTGTAGGTATCAGCAACTTTCTCACTGTATTTCCTCTATGTAAAAAAAACTTACTCTTTCCATAGTCATACACACAGGGGCAGGACTCGATGAATGCTCCTCATTCAACTTCTAAAATGACGGACACAAAAAATATTTTTATAATATAAGTTCACTTTTTTTCTTATTAAATGATTTCATGTTGAACAACTTTTTTTTATTTGAAAGTGCACTAAACAACAAATTATTGTCTAGAACCATGAATGTTCCTTTTCTCATATAATTTAAAAAAGTGTTCCTGTTCTCATACAATTGTCAACTACAACTTATGCCTTGCCTTCCATATAATACATAATATTCCAGTGGTTTCCCACAAAAATGTACTAACTATACAGCTATGCCTTTTGTCTTTTCAGACAGGAGGGGGGGTTATTGGAATAATATTGGTTATTGTGTGCAACATAATATTATGTAAGCATACCTTTGTGGAGTCATGGTGTACACAATCTTTATCCATAATCAAGTCATCATTGCTGTCAATCTGCATAAATTGAAGGAAAAAAGTAATCCCAAATTTGCATTCGTCAAGCTGAATTACAATAATGATTAGAAGATGGTCAGAATGAGCGAACAAGATAAATAAGAGATAAAAATAATAGACTGAAAATGAAAAATAAAAAAAGCAGAAACAATAAACTAAATCGAAAAAAATTGTAATAAGAAGAGCGAAATTGTAAGATTGGAGAATTAGAAAGGTAAAACTGGAAGCAATAAAGAGAACAGCAAGGAGTAAAAAAAGTGCTATTAATATTACCACTCAAAAATTAGCCAAATAGCCAGTAAGCTTACAAATAATCAGCACTCATCACTAATGTACCTCACTATGGTCCTCCACAGGTAACCCTACTAAAACTGATGAACTCAACAGCGTATGGCTTTCCATTGTAGTCCATAACCAGACTGGATTCTCGTATGAAATCACTCTCCACCAGTGGAGTCATATCACTTAGTTATACTTTTAATTTGGTCACCCAGATGACTAAACTTACGGTTTCGTGGAATCTTTCCTTCTTGGACAGAAAAGTCCTTATATCTATTTGGCATTATTTTGGATCCTTTTTCTAGAGTTTTTGTTTGCTCAGGTCCACTTTCCTCACAGCTTGAAGACATCTCTTAGTTATTCCAAAAAAAACACACTACATGTGGTAAGGTTGATATCATGTTACATGTCAATAACCGTGTTAATTAGTGAAACATTTTCCTGCTTCAAATAAAGAGCACTTGTTTGGAAATGGCCTCGAAAGGACCATACAAAAAGTATCTGCTAAATTTAGCTGAAGTTCCAAGAACCAGTTCATGGATTATGTTTTACCGCTGCCAAACAAATATGAACATCATTAGTTAAATTAATTTGTCATATATTATTCATTATTATTACCTTTGACCTGTTTTTAACAATCTTGAAAGATCTTGAATGATCATGCCTAGAACCTTGCAAGAATAATCATGCAAGATTCTTGCTTGTTCTTACTGGTAAAATACTTGAAAGATCTTGAATGATCATGCCAGAACCTTGCAAGAATAATCATGCAAGATTCTTGCTTGTTCTTACTAGTAAAATACTTGAACAATATTGAATGATCATGCCAGAACCTTGCAAGAATAATCATGCATGATTCTTGCTTGTTCTTACTGGTAAAAAAATGAAAGATCTTGAATGATCATGCCAGAACCTTGCAAGTATAATCATGCGAGAATCTTGCTTGTTCTTACTGGTAAAAATACTTGAAAGATCTTGAATGATCATGCCAGAACCTTGCAAGAATAATCATGCGAGAATCTTGCTTGTTCTTATTGGTAAAATACTTGAAAGATCTTGAATGATCATGCCAGAATCTTCTATGATTCTTGCATGATTTTCCATCATAAGATTTTGCAAGATGGTTCTTGCATAATCATGCAAGATCTTGCCTGATATTTTTACTGGGAGATGCTTTGTTTAATGTACCAAGATGACACACACACACAAAAAAAAGTGACTCTGTATTAGAGATCTACTGTACATGACCCACTATCTAATCTCCATTTGTTAGTTCTTGACTCCAACTTAGCCAACTTGATTCATCATACTCACCTAAATGATTGTATATTGGCATAAATTCATGCTAAGTAAACTACATAAAGCATACCTTGAAAGAACAGTTTTCTAAAAAAAACATGAGCTGTTTGCTCCACAAATATTGCATGATAATCTATACGATTATCTCTTTGCAAATATATAATCATGATAGCCAATTGCCTAAAATCAAATTTGCTTGGCGTCCAGATTTGTGTTCGGTCTTCGTTTTCAGTAATTGAGTACATATTTGATATTCCAAATTCATACAAATGTTGTTGTCCCACTTTTCTACATCTTTCCAAATCTATCGAAACTACTTCATCAGTATTCTCGAAAACAAATGTTTTCGATCCTCACATCATTGTGAGCATAGCCTAAACTGTGAAGATTCTGAAGTGCTTAACTGTCCCAATTACTAATTCTATCAAGTGGTGGACAGAAATAGAAATTTCCACCTTTGTGAGAGGTGATCTCATTTGTGGATACTAAAAAAAATATTCAGACATAAACGTAATATGATCAGTAGTATATATTGAAAGCCGTGCTTTCTCAGCTTCATGCAATAAGTTCCACTGAATATCATTGCCCATGAGAGAGTATTAGTGGGATCGTGTATGACGACAGAAAGTTCTGATCTTACCTGGAAAGCTCTGTCGGAAAATCTTCCTCTAATTAGTTCAGAAGAAATGGGAAAGGTTAAACCCAAACTATGTTGCAATGGTAAAATTCGTTTATGATTATTCCATGCTTGAACAATCGCTGTTATAATCCTTCCCCGAGTCATAGGGTTCCTTGTACAATCAAATCGAAGCAAACTTTCGTTAAATGTAACAATAACTTCTTCAGCATCTCCTGGGTTACGAGGAATGAAAAACCCTGTCAAGGTATTTGTGGTATGTCCAGTGTTTCTCAAATGTATAATTTGACACATAATGCCATTGGCAAGTTTGTTCACTGTGTTCAAAACACTACTACTTGATTCCACCTCTATTAATACAACTAGATGTCTTTCATCATTTATATTCTTAAAAAGTATTACATCTGGTTTCCGTAAGCCTATTAATGAGGTTTTTGCAGCTTCACCCATACTAACATCAATATCAATTACACATGTTCGATCCCGAATTCGTTGCCGAAGAAGTCTCGCTAATTTTTCATGCTCATTGTCATTATCAACTACAACGAGTGTAACTCCTGTAAATAAATCAATATTATATAGTGTGCATTCGAGTGAAAGCATGTCATTTCGACTGCTAGAACTCTCCGCAATAATAGATGTAATGACTTGGTGGCATTAGATGCATTCAATAATGGCAAGAAACTTGCAGTAGTGTCTCTTACGAATACACGGTTGGTATGCTCGGATAAAAATGCTGTTATAATACTGGTAGCCATTTGATGAGTGACACTTGCAGGAAAGAAGACAACATACGATTAATAAAGACCGAACACACTGGCAAATTTCAATTCTTAATGCAAATCACAAGCAGTGTTCATTATCCATTAAGCTATTACATTTTTAATGAATTATCAACTACTTCAAAGCACTCATTAAAAAAGGGTTTATACTTTAACAAACCAAGTTTTTGACCTCTGTAGCAGTCATTGACATTGGATTACTATAATGTAGCAAATAAGAATTTTTTTACTTGTAACTGTATTCATCTATCTCACTTAAGTTGTTTTTGACATGCTATCAATCGGATCTTGTTTACTGAGGTAATTACAACAATGCCTGGTAGAAAAAATTGTGTTTATATATATATATATATATAAATATATATATATATATATACATATATTTATTGCAGCTTTGATATTTTTACTTGAATATTTCCGCATCACGCGAGTGTTCTGTATTCTCCCATATTGTACGCTCGTTGTAGCGCGCGCGTAGCGAGTAAAATCAATGAAAATTGTATTGTAACCGGTTGAGAAAAATTTCAAAGAAGCAATAAATCACTTATCACACTCGTCGTACAATATGGGAATGATATTTTACTCTCACGCCACATTTTCACTCGCCTTTGGCTCGTGAAAATATTTTGCGTGCTCGTAAAATATTTTTCCATATTGTACTCTGACTCGTGCTATAAGTATTATATATATATATTTATATATATATATATATTTCCATGGTATGTAGCAGTTTAAGGGTAGCTTAGATCAGTTTACGTCAAAAAGGTGGAGTTTTATGCTGCCTCCTCATTACACATATACCATTAAGTTATTTATTGGCCTCTAATTTATTCGCTGTACTCCACTATTCGAGTACGCACTTGTTCATATAGTTACTGACAATTCTATTACTAACTACGCACTGGTCAGTTTATGCACTCTTTCCTTTCTAACAACGCGACACTACTGATGTATTTCTTGTTTTCACCTCAGTTTATTATTGTATCACATTAACATGTATATTTACCTGGGGATAAAATTTATAAATCTAAATTTTAACGGCTCTCAGTCACACAGCTAGCTGCAAGTAACACTATACCACTTTGTGGGTAGTACACATACATGTGTGGGATTGGCATGCAGCATGTGAGCACTACTTGTGGTATATTTTTAGGTGCGTTGCTGAAAGAACCCTAGTTGCTAGAAAGCAAACGTGAAGGTACTTCCTCAACTTGAGAATGTCAAGGAAGGCATTAGTAAAATGGGATTCAGACAATTACCTAAGTGTAATAAATGCTGATGCAGTGGTGGAAGGAAAAACTGAATTAGGAGCAAAAATTAAGGCCAATTACATGAAGGAAACTTACACTGCTATTATTCTGGAAGTAGGTAAATTATAACAGTTAAATTTTAAACTTGTATATTTTAGTAGTTTTGGCATTGTGAGTGTTATGTACACTTTCACTCAACCGTTACTAAAATGTAGTATTTATTTTTACGACCCAGGTAATGACTGAAATATTTTAGAAAAAAGTGCTCGACAAATCGCGAAGCAATCAAGTACAACAGAAAAACGGTCAATTCCAAGGCTAATGGAGGTTCTGCTTTGTTGATATATTGACTAGTGTTTTAATTGATGACTTGCCGAACTTATCAGTTTCAATGAAACACTTGGCACATATTAAAATGAAAAGCTCAGTGTGTCTTATGGGAAGAGTGATATGCATGCCAGCTAAATGCGAATTTGGTTTTGCTGTATACGAATTATTAAGTCACAAGATTGGCAGTCAGTAATTATTCTACTTTATACTTTATAACCAACGAAGCAATACCCTTACAAAAATACACTTGTACAACACGTATGTTGTGCACATTATGAGTGAGGGCTTTTTTGAGATCGGCTGATTCGATGGCTGGGTGATTCCTGACTGAGAGGATGGTTGTGCATTCGGGTAACAATCTATTTGTCGAGTTCTGAAGGAAGGAGTCTCTGTCTCTATAGGAGACCCTGTCTGCTACTTCCCTGCCTGTGTTAAAAAGTTAATCTGTCAGATCTGTGACTGCTGGGGCGCATAACTGGTAAAAAACTCCTTCTCAAGGTACGTACAAATTCACCTGGTACATAAATCAAATTTGAGTGCTAATATCTAAAAGACGTACATTAAAACATTTACATTGTTTGGGCATTGTTAAGAATAAATTTCATCATTAAAGAGTGACAAGCAATACAATTTGAAGAAAAAGAAATGAAATAAGATAATAAAATAAAACAGAGTGACTTTTTATTAGGGATGGGGAAAAGCAACTAAAAACCTGAAGGAATATAAGAGTTGACTGAAAGAATAACTACAAGGAAAACACACGTACAAAAAAAAGTGACTCTATATTTGGGATCTACTGTACATGACCCACTATCTAATCTCCACTTGTTAGTGCTTGACTCCAACTTAGCCAACTTGATTCATCATACTCACCTGAATAATTGTATATTGGCATAAATTCATGCTACATAAAGCATGCCTTGAAAGAACAGTTTTCTAAGAAAAACATGAGCTGTTTGCTCCACAACTATTGCATGATAATCTATACAATTATCACTTTGCAAATCTATAATCATCATAGCCAATTGCCTAAAATCAATGTTGATTGGAATCCAGTTGACATTCCATATTGTATAGGCGGTAGTCCCATTGCTCTACGTCTTTCCAAATCTATCAAAACTACCTCATCAGTATCTTTTCGAAAACAAATGTTTTCGATCCTCACATGGGGCAGCGACAAATATCAAAGTCTGTGGTCCTTCACACAAAAGATTATGGAATATCAATGGGTGTGTTGTCCTCTTTCTTCCACTCACACCCTACCTCATCCACCCGACTTTTCTTCTTCGGTGCCCGCCTTCTCCGACCGTGAGGACATCCAGAACTCGGAGCAAGAGAAGCCACTTCCTCTTCTTCATCACTGGAACCTGCTGCCTCTTCGTCTGTTTCATCATTGGAAGACTCAGGTCCGGCATCTTCTCCTTCCATCACTGAAAGACTCTGCTCCTGTCGCTTCATCTGCGTCCTCTTCACAATCGGGGTTGGTGACTGCATACACATCTGGTCCTAGTAGTACATGTGGTCCTCACATCATTGTGAGCATAGCCTGAACTGTGAAGATTTTGAAGTGCTTTAACTGTCCCATTTACTATTTGAATCAAGAGGTGGACAGAAGTAGAAATTTAATCCCTTGTGAAAGGTGATCTCATTTGTGGATACTTATAAAACCGTTTAGACGAAAACTTCACACGCCCAATAGGATATACTGAAAGCCGTGCTTTATCAGGTTCATCCAATAAGTCCAACTAAATATCATTATCCACGAGAGAGTATTTGTAATAACAACAATTAGTGGGATCATGTATGACAGCAGAAAGTCCTGATCTTACTTGGAAAGCGCTGTCGGAAAATTTTCCTCCAATTAGTTCAGAAGAAATACGAAAGTTAGACCCAAACTATGTTGCAATGGAAAACTACTTTTTTGATTATTCCATGCTTGAACAATCGCTGGTATAATCCTTTCCTGAGCTACAAGGATTCTTTTACAATTAAATGTAAGTCTATTTTCGTAAAATTTAACAGTAACTTCTTCAGCATTTAGCAGAATGAAAACTCTGTCAAGGTACTTATGTTTTGTCCAGTGTTTCTCAAAAACATAATTTGACACATAATGCCATTGGCAAGTTTGTTCGCTGTTCTCAAAACATCACTACTTGATTCCACCTCTAATAATACAATTGGATGGCGTAAATCATTTACAATCTTAAAAAAGTATTACATCAAGTTTCTGTACGCCATGAGATATTGATGGCGTTTTCGATGTCAAATGTTGGATCCAGAATTTGTCGCTGAAGGAGTCTCGCTAATTTTTTATGCTTATTGTCATGTGCAAATATGCCGAGATTAACTCCTGTAAATAAATGAAATATTCTATAGAGTGGTCTTATAGACGAGGTTTTGGTTAGCTGCACGAACTTTTGCGAAGGTGTACATAGATGATATCTTAGTGGTATCGAAGAGTTGGGAAATTCATCTATGCCACCTAAGGGCGTTGCTGGAAGTATTGAACGAGGCGGGGTTGACCTGTAAGAGGTCGAAGTGTGTGTTTGGAAAGAGGAGGCTCACGTTTCTTGAGCATGAGATAGGTGATGGTGTGGTGCGTGTACCTGAGGCTAGGGTGCACATGATTGAGGAGCATCTGCATGGGGCACTTTGTCGTTACAGTGCCCAAAAGCTAAAGTGTCTCGGAGTGATGGAGTCGATCCACCGAGGGTTGGAGTCGTTGAGATCTGGAAGACAGCTCAACAGGAGGGTCCATGGTTGGACTTTAAACTCACTGAGTACGACTTTGAGGTAAAGTACAGGAAAAAGGTGCAATATGTGGTTGCCGATGACTTGAGTAGGTGCCACAGTGATGTCAGTGTTGAAGACACCCATCTCCGGAGGGAGGAGGAGGGAGATGTGGGCCAGCCCACATGAGAAGCAGAAGAGAAGAAAGAAAGAACAACAAACAGTTATGTGTGTATGTATGTTTGTGCATGATTGTGGGGCGGGTGTTCGAGGACTGCGCACAGTTCGCGAATGCTCCACAGTCTCTGGGGACAGCTAGGTATCGCTGCCACCAGAATCAGGCAAGAGGACTAGCCTCACTTTGAGGGTCTTAATAAAACTCTTCGGTAAACCTGACTAAAGTATAACACGTGGCGAGAGGGCTTATGAGATGAGACCTCTCGCAAAAGTGACCAATCACGGTGACACACAACTTTACTGCAGGTGGCCTGCGCACAAAATGACTAAGAACACACAAACAGTTATGTGTGTATGTATGTTTGTGGCATGATGCAGATGTTTGTGTATGATGCAGAAGTTTGTGTGTTATGCTTATTACCCTGTTTTGCTGTAGAAGCTCCTTTTATGGTCAAGTCATACGATGTTGTTGTTGCATTAGTTAATTAGTCATGCGTTATTTGTGTTTCATGCCACATGGTACATTTTTGCGTCATCAGGGGGTGGAGCCAGGCTGTATTATTTAAACCCTTGGTTCTGCGTCATGGTGTTCGATGTTCAATCATACTAAATCCTAGCATAACGATCCGTAAACTGAGCGATGGCTGCTGGCGAGTGATTCAGCTTCGAGCATTCTGGTGGCAACGATACTGGCTGACACCAAGTGAGAGACCCCAAGAAGCTGCGGAATCTCGGGTGTCTTCACAAACAACCCCAGCCAGGTCTATATTTCGTGGCAGCAATGAGATTTTACTAATTGTGGCAATGTTCGTTTAGTAATCTACTTACTGTTTTCTATCAAAACCCTCACACACAAAACTTAACTTATTCCTCTCTTCTATCTCATCCACGTCCAACCTTGCAATACTTCACCTCTCACAATACTTACCCTCTTACAATTCTTCTTCACACAGTTCACATACACCACTTTACTATGCTTCACCTTACCCTCTCTGCAAATTCTATAATTAACATCACCAATCCTTTCCAACAACACATACGGCCCCTCGCAAGAGTCAGCTAGCTTGCCTGGAATCCAATACAACACTTTCTGCCCAAGCATAAACTCCCTCAACCTAAAACCTCGGTTCATTAGCCCCAATCTACTACCTTTTCCCTTCACCATCTTCAGCTCAGCACAATCTCTCATCAATTCCAACCTCTGCCATATCTCTCTGTGGGGGGTTCCCTCCCTTAGGCTCCGTAGGTTCTTCGGGTTTGGGGACCTCGCACTTGGTAACAGCAATCAGCCGCTGCCACCAGAATGTCCAACGCTAGGTAGCTCGCCGCAGCCAGCGCCCAAGTCAATGTCTTGATATTCCAACGTATTGATATAATGGAAAACTGCTCAACCACGAGGCAGAACCGATAGTTTTATAGAGAAGCATGGCTCCACCCCATGATGATGTAACAAAACGTAAAATGATACACGTGGCATAATACACAAACAACATGTGACCAATCAACGCATACAATTAACAACACCTCGATTGTCAGTTCAATGTCTCTTTGTCTTCCTCTTTTTTCTTCATCACTTCATGTGGGCTGGCCCACATCTCCCCCTCCCCCCCTTCAAAAGACGGGTGGTATCACCACTGTCCTCCGAATGACAATGGCTCAAGTCGTCCGCCACCACATTCAATTCTCCTTTCCTGTACCTCATCTCGAAGTCTAACTCCACCAACTTGAGAGACCAACCATAGATCCTCCGATTCTCCTGATGACCCGTCCTCAGAGACTGAATTTTGCAGTTTTTAGTCAAAAAATACCAAAAGTTGAAATCATTGCATCAACAGAAAGTACTGCAAGGAAACTCAACAAAGAAGATGGACAGCAGTTACGCACTGGAGTAGCACTGATCCTTCCAAAGTCAAAGCCACCAAAGAGCAATATCAGCAAAAAGCAACACACAGCTTTAACAAATTTATAAATATTGTTATACTACCAGCTGATAAGGGCAATGCCACAGTAGTGATGGACAGGTGTGAATATAAGATGAAAATGAAAAAATTACTGGATGATGAATATACCTACAAACAGTTACCAAATGACCCAACAAAGATTGAAAATAAGATTACAAAAGCACTAAAAAGTATTGAAGAAAAAAAACTTATCTCCAAAGAACAAAGGTTAAAACTAGCACCCCAACATTCAACACCACCTCAAATATATGGTCTACCTAAGATACAAGCCACTAAGACCTATAGTCTCAGCAATCAATTCTTCAACGCATCCTCTAGCAAAATTTCTAGTAAAAATCATAGGCCCTGTTACAGGAAAGACAAACTCATATATACAAAATTCAACACATTTTATGGAGAAAATAAATAGTCCTGCAATAAATTCAAAAGACACAATGATAAGTTTCGATGTGGTCAGTTTGTTCAAAAAAGTTCCAATGAAGGAAGTTATTCTATTTCTTGGAACAAGATGACAGCCTTGAAGACAGAACTTCAATAACACCAGGTGAATTGTGCAATCAGGTTAAATTATGTGTTAAATCCACATATTTTTGTTTTGAAGAGACATTTTATGAACAAAAAGAAGGAGCATCAATGGGGTCTCCTTTATCACCAATTTTAGCTAACATCTACATGGAGAGACTGGAAAAAGAAGCCATCAAAAACTTTCCTCTCAAACCATCTCTTTAATGCAGATATGTAGACGATGTTTTTGCCCTATAGCCACATGACAATGAATCCATCCAAGACTTCAAACTCCATCTAAACAAACAAAATAAACACATCAAATTTACAACAGAAGAAGAAAATGAAAACAAAATAGCATTTCTAAATGTACAGATTGAAAGAAAAAATAACAAATTTATCACCTCAATCTTCAGAAAGAAGACTCATACAGACAAATACTTAAACTATAAGTCAAACCACCATCCAAGAATTTTGTCTGGAGTTGTCAAGTACTTAACAGATCGAGCAAAGAAATTATGCCACCCATCTGAAATTGAACTGGAGCTGAAACATTTAAAAGAAGTCTTCCTAGCAATTGGTTACCGAGAACAAACAATAAACAGCAACATCAAATCCAAAAGGAATTCAACCAGAAATAGTTCAACCAAAGCACAAGATGAAACCATCAAATATTTGGTAATACAATATGTCAAAGGGATTAGTGAAAAAATTGAACATGTATGCCGTTCCTTGAACATAAAAAGTTTTTACATCAACACCAACCCTCAAGAAACATCTAATGAAGGTAAAAACACCAAGAGAAAAATCAAAAATCAAAGGAGTAGTTTATGAAATCCCATGTATGGACTGCAGTATGGTATATATAGGGGAAACAAGACGTACACTAGACAAACGTTTAAAGGAACACCAATATGCAGTAAAAAGGCATGATGAGAAAAATGGTATAGCTGTACATGCATGGAACAGTAATTATAAAGTAAATTGGTTGGAGGCCAAAGTGAAAGAGAGAGTTGAGAAATACACCAGAAGAAGGATTACTGAAGCAGTAGTTATCCAAAGCCTGCCATCAACATCTAACTTGGACAATGGCCTGGAGTTAAATCCAACATGGCAACCAATTATAGCGTCACTATAACTAGTGCATCCTCAGGGTTTTTGCATTTTATTGAACTGGTTTTGTTTTTTGTCATTTTCAGTATTGAGTTTTTTTGTCAACTGATGAAGACCTACGGGTCGAAACGTTTTGACTATTTATAGTTATATTCTACTACAAAAGCTAATAAATAAAAAAACCAGATATTGTACTACGTAGTAATGAACCTATACAGCATCAAAAAAATGTACCATGGTGCATGGAATAACATGAATTATTTAATGTGAAGAGAACTGTGGTTTTGTATAGTGTAACAGTGAAAAATGAGTGTGAAACTGGAACATTTCCATAATTGTTATATTTTATGATCTATTGTTGTACAAGCCAATCATATTTTAGAGTAAACTGAGGAAAAACAGTTATATTTACTCTGGCCAGCCTCAGTTCACTCAGAGTTTTGTGATCATCAATTTTTTCAGTGTGTATGAGATTCCATGTACATGCTGAAGTTATGTAAACTCAATTAATGGGTAGACTAGTTCACCTATGTATTCCTGTTTTATAGCTAAAGCTCACTGTTTCTCAATGACAGCTGTTCGCCTGGGAAAACTTAATGTGTAGAATAGTAGCCAGTCAAAAGCGAACGTTAAACAGAATAAGGTCAATGCTGAGGTGGTGATAAGCTTTTTGAAGTCGATGGTGGGTGATATAAAGGATAGTGGTTAGGAGGATTCTGAACTTTTCTGGTGTGTTTTGGATGAGGAAGATGTCGAGTCAGTTTAATAGCGGACCTGAACTCGATAGTAGGAGTTGAGACAGGGCGCTTTGGAGGAAGTTAGTGTGGGTGATTCTTAGAGTGCAATGGCAAGATGGAAGCAGGGAAAGGATATAGAGATGATTCAGCTGATAGTTAGGATTGGGCCAATGAAAATTGGAACTGATCGTAATAAATTTAGAGAAGCAATCAGGAATGATTATAATCAGAGGATAAATGAGAGATTTGCTGAAATATGCGTGTTTGGCAACTCAATAGCAGGAAACATGCTATTGAGGACTGTTAGAACTAAAACAGTTGCAGAAGGGTTGTGGTCTATTTTTCCCACGACCTTTATTCTGGAAAAAATATTGTCTGATCAGGACAGCTAGTTTTCTTCAAACGAGTTGTGGTCGTTGCTCGGCGTTGAGAAGGTGTAGACCTCCGTATTATCACCAGACAAATAGTGATATGGAGTGGACATGGGAAGTTCAAGGCCATTTTTGGCAAGTGTGACGATGATTAGTTAGACAGGATCGGACAGGTGAACTATGTCTAAGATTCAGGATTTAGTCTTTTTGTCTAGTTTATTGTTTCAGGGTCAGAACATGTTTGCATTCCTTATATTATGAGTTGTTTGAAACTGATTGTAGGAGGTTGGATATGTGTAAGTGGGTGAAAAAAATGGCCGAATCTGGCGTTGATGAGATGTGCTGCTTTGAAAATGGTAAGGGGGAAGGTTGACCTTGAAAAATAAGCAGGCTAAGCAGATGGAGTTTGCTGTTTGAACAAAGTTACTGTACGTAATTCCAGGGTGGGGGTGCAAGTTGGTAGACTTGCATATGTGGTGTTTGAATGTGATGAAGATGTCAACTAAAAAATTGGTAAGGAGTGTGTTAAGAATCATTGGAATGTCATTCCTGTAAATTATTTGAAGAGGTATTGTGAAAGAGGAGGTATTGCAAGGTTGGACGCTGTAATTAAACAAGAGTTAGAGCAGCGGAGCAAACTGGATGGGTGAAGCATTTGATCCGTGTGAGTTGGATGACTTGTTGGATAGGTATATGGAAGTGTTTCCAGATTTTCCGGGCAGAACAATGAAGGTGTTGATAAGGATTAAGACTGAAGATATCCCGCCATTTAAACAGGCACCTAACTTTTTGACTTTGGGCATTAGGTAAGAAGTCACGATGGATTTGAGTGGTTAGAGAAGTCTGGGGTTATAAAAAGGTGTGATAGCCAATGGGCATCGCCTCTGGTACCCGTGAAAAAGGATGGGTAAGTGAAGCTATGTGTAAATTATAAGCGTATTAACTCTCTGACGTTTAAGAAACCTTATGGGTGGGATGTATGAATTTTGGTAGTTTCAGGTAGCTGGAAAGAACTATTGATTGATTTGCATTAGGCGGGGTTAACTGGCAAGAAGAGTAAGTGCAGTTTTGGCAGGGTTAAGTTGGAGTTTTAAAGGCATGTCATTGGAAAAAATGTTATCAATGACCGGAAGCAAGGTTGAAGGCTATTTGGGAACACCCTCGTTATAAGACTAGGAAACAACTGAGAACTTTCCTTTGTTTGGTATGCTTTACAGGAGTCTTCATATTCAGTTAATTCATAGTGTATGTTTATTTGTACCATGTTAGTCGAATATGTTTGTTTTAGAATTTAATGCCAGTACTTCTGGTATTGCTGCTGTGCTGTCTGTGCACATAGAGAAGCAGTGTTTCCCGGTGGCATTTTTTAAGTTGTTCAAGGGTGCCCAGTGTAGCTACAATGTCCAAGAGTTGGAAGGTCTAGCTCCCTTTGGGTATGTGAGGCACTTTGCTTTCTATCTGTATTGAAGGAGATTCACTGTTATTACGGTTCAACGTTCATTGGTCATACTGACTGCTAAGCTGGAGAATCGCCGTCTTTACAACTGAGCTCTCAAGCTGACAGAATACGAGTTCGACAAAGATGAAAGCCATCCGCAAAACGAGGAAGGTTGAGATGTGGGTGTACCCACATGAAAGAAAGAAGGAAGAATGACAGACGGAAGTGTGCATTGAAATACGTTTGTGTGTGTAGACATTTTGTATTGCAAGGTGTGGATGTGTTAATCAACAGTTGTACATATGTGTGTATGTGTGTCTTGAGGCAGAGCGGGAAATTTGTAGCCTTTTGTGTCAGTTATAGGCGAACTTTGGAGTCCCTTATAAACCCTTGCTCCACGTGTTTCAACCAGTCTTGTGTCACTTATTTCAATTCAGTGTGTGTTCGTTTCTTCTAAATTAAAGTAATTTAATCTATCCTAATCTGACCTTCGGGCAGGTTCTGGTTAGTCGTGGAATAGCTCAGAAGGCACATTACTCAGGTAGCAGCATCTAACTTTGCTGTCTTCTGGCGTGAGTTGACGAGGCTAGCATTTCGACCAACCTTAAGTCAATCCACAGTTGGTTAGTAATAATGGTCGAGGTATAGGTGTTAATGGTGATGTAATTAATGATAGTGGTGGTGAGAATGTGTGGTGTGTGTTGAAAGAGGAGGAGTTACCAAATGTGGGGGAAGATGATCAGGATGCTTCAACGGACATGGGGAGGAGGTGATTATGGAGGCTTTGGAAGAATTAGGTGGTGCAAGTGAGGATGATGGCAATGAAAGTGGTGAGCGTGAGGCATTACTAACTGTTTTGGAGGGTCCAGTACCCAGTGGGGGAAAGAATGATGAGATGATAGAATTTGCCGGATGTATTGACCAGTGGGGATAAAAATGATGGAGAAAGGTTTAGTGAGGCATTGAAAGAAGATGATTGTCAGAAGAAATAGTGGGAACTGAGGGAAGTAAAGGTTAGAGGTTTTACCTGGGAAAAATGGTGCATTGGTGAAATCTCTGTATGTTGCTTGGGTACGAGTTCAGGGATGTTTTAGTAATACCCATGAGATTCCGGAGTCGCATGAGGGGAGTGGCCATTAGGGCTCAGATAAGGTGTCAGCTATGCTGAGGAGGCACTTTATTTGGCCTCGAATGAGCAATGAAATAAGTGGTCAAGCGAGAGGATGTGATGTATGCACGAGGAAAATAAACATAAGCTCAAGAAGGCTACAGTGGTGGAGAGGCCATTACTGAGTGATCCGTTTGAAAACATAGCAATGGATATTGTGGGGTTGTTACAAAAAATAAAGGAAAGTTTTGGTACGTACTGATTTATGTATGCTTAGCTATAAGGTGGCCTCCTGATTGTGTGCCACTTAGATCTATCACAACCAGGTCAGTAGCTGAAGGGCTTTGTTCAATTTTGTAAGAACTTAATCCACAAAATTATGCTGACTGATTAAGGCAGCCAGTTTTGTTCCAGGTTGGTCAAGGAACTGTGCAGTCTGACAGGTGTTGAGAAAGTGCAGACCACCCCGTACTCTCCTCAAACAAATGGTGTAGTTTTACACATGCACGGATCTTTTTAGTCCATACTAGAAAGGTGCAGTGCTTCTGGTCTTGATTGGGATGGTCAAATTTATTACCTAAGCAGATGCTACATGTGGGCACAGAGTTTAGCATTTTTGATCTCATGTACAAGTTTCGGGTATGGTTCCAACTTGAGGCATTGTACTATGGATTGTATGAGTTGGGAAGTAAAGAGTTAGGAGTGTATGATTGGGTGAGAGTGTGGGCCAGCCCACATGAAGTGATGAAGAAGAAAGAGGAAGACAAAGAGACATTGAACTGACAATCGGGGTGTTGTTAATTGTATGCGTTGATTGGTCACATGTTGTTTGTGTATGCTTCTCTATAAAAGTATCGGTTCTGCCATATCAATACGTTGGAATATCAAGACATTGACTTGGGCGCTGGCTGCGGCGAGCTACCTAGCGTTGGACATTCTGGTGGCAGCAACTGATTGTTGTTACCAAGTGCGAGGTCCCCAAACCCGAAGAACCTACGGAGCCTAAGGGAGGGAACCCCCCACATTTGGTGGCAGCGGTGAAATCTTTGACCAGGAGACAACCTCAAGAAGACCCCGAACCTTGAGACTGGAGAGAAGGCATTCTCGCCGAACAACAGGACCAGTTGGAAGAAATTCCACAGCCGGGTAGCGTGCGAAAGGTTGAAGGGAGACATCCCCACGAACCCGAAAGACGTTACGAAGCCAGGTGACAGAGAGAGCTGCGGCGCCCTGCTACTGACTGGCAAATTGTATAGTGTATTTTAGTTGTTTTGTATTGTGAATTTTTTTTCTTGTAACAGTCTCGCGCGTTTCATTTATTTCTAATTTCATTTTTTTTGCGTTGTTTGCCAGGTCTCCAGCGGAAGGCGAGGACACTCCGTCTCCCATGTCAGAGGCCCGAGGCGGGGGTAGACAGAGGACGACACGGAAGTTGCCTGCGTTGAACCCGGATAGTGCCTACAGACCCTCACATAGGCCGCAGACCCCGTTCGCCGTACCCGACGCGACCAGCCGAGGTGCACTCCGAGGGAGAGGAGGAAGACGTGGTAGTGAGTGACTATTTGGGTGTGGAGGTTGGTAGTGTTAGCAGGAGGGAATCTAGCGAGAGGGAGGAGTTGGATGGTGAAGAGTCTGGGGAAGAAGGAGAGATGGCTAAGAAAGAAGAGAGTGAGATGGTGAAATTGATGAGGTACATGGCGGACAGGGATGCGGAAGCAAAGGAGGCCGAGGCAGATGCCAAGAAGGCCGAAGTTAAAAAGAGGAAAGAGAGAGAGAAGCGAGAGGCGGAGATGAGAAAGGAAATGGAGGAGGCGAGAAGGGCGGATATGTTAGAGCTGTTCAGACAGTTGAAGGGGGAAGAAAATGTGAGAAGGCGGGAGGAGGAAGTGTTGAGGTCTAGAGTAAGGGAGGAGGATTATACGAGACGTAGAGATGAGGAAGAGCAGAGGAGGCGGGAGGAAGAAGAGAGTAGGAGGGAAAGGAAGGAGGAAGATGAACAGAGAGTGAGAAGAGAGTTACAACAGGAAAAACTTAAGGTATTGGGGGTATACAAGGAATCTGTAGAGTTGCTGGGCTATTTGGACAAATTTGAGAGAATTCTAAGGGAGTATAAGGTTGATAGAGCAGAGTGGGCATAGAGATTGTTCCCAAGACAACCAGAGAGGTTGTGCACCAGGTTGCGAGGGTGACAGACAATAGAGGAAGTTATGATGAGGTAAAGGCAGTGCTTCTGAAGGCTGTAAAAGAGACACCCCTCACTTACGGACACCAGTTATTTGAGATCAGGGGAATACTTGAAGGCAAAGTCGGCTGGGGAGATTGTGGAAGTGGTAGAGAGGGTGTGCCGGGGTGTGCTGCAAGGATGTGGCACCCTTGAAGAATGTGTAGTTTCCCTAGCTACTGCGCAGACAAGGAAGGTGATTCCCCCGGGTGGTAAGGTGTATTTGGAGAGCAAGAAAATAGAGAAGATGGAGGATTTGAGAGATGCATGGGAGACGTGGTTGTCAGGGAGGCAGAAAGGAAACTTTTATAAGGCTTGGGTGAGCTCGGGTATGGATGGTGGTCGTGTGTTCCGAGGCAGCGAAGGAAGTGGGGTTGGTGAGAGGAGTAGACCAATTGGGGATGTGACGTGTTTCTCGTGTGGCGAGAAAGGACATAGGTCCACAGAGTGTTGGAAGGGTGGAGGCACTAGGCCGAGCATAAATGGGTTGAGTGTGCAGCCCATTACTTGTTTTAGCTGTGGCAAGAGTGGCCACAGGAGTGTGGAGTGCCCAAATAGGAAGGTGGGTACCCCTGTGAAGAAAGAGAACATTGGTAGGTTCTTAAAATTGTAATGGGAAGCTAGAAGAAAGGCAATGTTGCATGGGGACTAGTGAATGGAGTTAGATGTAAAGTGTTAGTGGACTCAGGAGCTGAGGTGGGAGTAATTCCTAGGTCCCTTGTGAGTAGTGATTCAGCCGAGTGTGGTGACGTACACATTTCTGATGTGCACGGCAAGACGAGTGTGCATCAGAGCACTATTGTGACGTATGAATTGGGAGGATTGAGACGTGTGAAGCTCTCAGTGATTGATGAGAGATCGGAGGATGATGTGATCAGTATAATACCATTTGATGTAACGGATTCAGAAGAGGTGAAAGCATTTAGAAGAGCTGTGGAGTAGTTTGGATTAGCTAGTGGTGAGAAGGAGAGAGTAGAAGCGAGTGTGAATGTGTTAACGAGGAGTCAGGCTAGGGAAGAAGTGATGTTGGATAAGAATGAGGATGGTGCTGTGGTTGAGGATTTGTGGTGCGTCATAGAAGGGGAGGAGTCTGTTCCGAAGGAGCTTGGTGATGAGTTGGTTCCTTCGGCAGTACCGGCGGAGGAAGAAGCAATGCAAGAGTGCTTAAGGGAGAATGTGTATGAGGGTGATGATGTAGATGGAGTGCCAGTAGAGTTAGAGAAGGTAGTCGAAAGTGAGGATGAATGTGAGAGTGAGTTGCGTGAGTTGGCGAGCCAGATTGGTACGGTGAAGGTTGGCTCTGATGGGAAAGATTTTTGTAAGGCCGTATTAGAAGATGAGAGTTTGCGTGAATGGAGAGAGTTGGGAGAGAGAAAGGAACGGGGATTTGCATGGAAGAAGGGGGTTTTGGTGAGAAGTTTGTATGTAACATGGGAAGAGTTTAGGGATGTATTGGTGGTACCAAAAAAATTCAGAAAACTGATTATGGAGCTGACACGAGAGGAACGGGAACTTGGGAGGTGAGAAGGTGACAGCGATGGTGGGCAGGTACTTTGTTTGGCCTGGGATGAACAAAGAGTTGGCAGAACACTGTGGTAGTTGTGGTCTCTGTCAGCTTAAGAGCAAGCACAGACCTAGGAAGGCCCCTGCAGTCGAGAGACCCGTACTTACTGAACCTTTCGAGTCAGTGGCAATCGACCTGGTAGGCCCTTTGCCAAAAAGAAAGAGGAGGTAACAGGTACTTGCTGACATACATCTGCCTGGCGACCAGATGGCCGGAGGAAGTGCCCTTACGTACAGTGACAGCCAAGGCAGTGGCTGAGGGATTGTGGACAATTTTCTCGAGGACAGCCATCCCCGAGAGAATCCTGTCAGACCAGGGTAGCAAGTTTTGCGCACAAGTAGTTAGGCAGCTGTGTGAGTTGCTAGTTGCTAGGTATTGAGAAGTTGAGGACCTCATCATACCACCCGGAAACGAACGGTACGGTGGAGAAAATGCATGGCACATTTAAGGGAATTTTAGGAAAGTGTGTTGCGGATGGTGTGGATTGGGTTGGACAGGTGTGTTTTGTGTTGTTTGTGTTGAGGCAGATGCCTCATTCGGATAGTGGATTTAGTCTATTTGATTTGGTGTTTGGATTTAGGGTAAGGACGCCTTTGGATGCCCTTTACCACACGCTGTACGAAGTCGATAGCAAGGAGTTAGGAGTGTGTGATTGGGTGAAAGAAATGGCGGAGAGACTTGAGATGATGAGGGATTGTGCGGCGCTGAAGATGGCGAAGTGTAAGGAAGGGAGAATGAATTATTTGAATCATAGAAGCAGGTTGAGGGAGTTTGAAGTTGGGATGTTGGCGTTGTATAGGGTTCCTGGGATGACGTGTAAACTGGCAGATTCATGGGAGGGCCCATACAAGGTGTTAGAGAGGAAGGGGAAAGTGAACTATAGGATGAGCAGAGAAACACGCTAAGATAGTACATGTCAACTGCCTAAAGCTGTATAAGGAGAGGTATGATGTGAAGAGATTGGATGTTGTGGTGGAAGAGCAAGAGGTTGTAAGGAATACGTTGAGTGGTGAATGTGATGGGTTTGTGCGGAAGTAGTTGGATGATTTGTTGGGGGAGTTTGTCGGGGTGTTCTCGGATATGCCCGGTAATACAAATCGGGTAAAGATGGTGATTGACACGGGGGATTGCCCGCCCATTAGGCAGCCTCCGTATTCTGTTCCGATGGGAATTCGAGATCAGGTTAAGAAGGAGTTAGAGATGTTAGAAGAGTGTAGCATTATTGAGCAAAGTTCAAGCTCATGGGCTTCACCTTTGGTCCCAGTGAGGAAGTCAGACGGAGGTGTGCGTCTATGTGTAGACTATCGACAGTTGAACGAGATGACTGTTAAGGAGCCGTATTACATACCCTCTTTTGAATAGATGATGGAGAGAGTGGGGAAGGGTCGTGTACTGTCCAAGGTGGACCTCGCTAAGGGGTTCCACCAAGTGGTTGTCAATGAGAGAGATAGGGAGAAGACGAGTTTCGTGTGTCCATTTGGCAAATTTCAGTATTGTCGGATGCCATTCGGTTTGATTAATGCACCATCGGTCTTCCAAAGACTGATGGACGAGGTGTTGGTTGGGTGTATGGACTTCGCCAGGCTATACATTGACGATATTCTGGTGGTGTCAGAGTGTTGGGAGGTGCATCTAGGTCATCTGAGAGTGCTGTTTGAAACCTTGGAAGAGGCAGGCTTGACTTGCAAGAGAGGGAAGTGTGCGTTCGGGAAGAAGAGATTGGAATTCTTAGGTCACCAGATAGGTAAAGGTGTTGTGTGTGTGCCGGAAGCTAGAGTGTGTGCGATCAAGGAGCACCCGCTCCCCAAGACAAGGAGGCAACTGCGGGCCTTTCTGGGTCTTAGGGGTTATTATCGACGGTTCGTCAGCGGGTTTCATCGGTGGTCGTCTGTCCTGACGCCACATACATCAAAGGTCCTGATAGGAGAATTGGAGTGGAGTAGCCGGATGTTGGAGGCGTATCGTGAGTTATGTATGTCATTGTGTGATTCTGTGTGTTTGCATGTTCTGTGTGTGGATGATCATTTTGTTCTTGAATGTGATGCCAGCAGTACAGGGTGGAGCGGTGTTGTCGATCGAGAGAGGGAGTGAAGTTCTGCAAGTTGCGTTCTTCTTGAAGCAACTGCATGGTGCACAGAGATGTTATAGTGCGCAGGAATTAGAAGAACTGGCTGTTTATGAGGCTATTTGTCATTTTGCGTTCTATTTGTATGGTAGACGTTTTGTTGTGATCACAGATTATAAGTGTCTAGTGTCTCTGAGGACGGGTCATCAGGAGAATCGGAGGATCTATGGTTGGTCTCTCAAGTTGGTGGAGTTAGACTTCGAGATGAGGTAAAGGAAAGGAGAATTGAATGTGGTGGCGGACGACTTGAGCCATTGTCATTCGGAGGACAGTGGTGTTACCACCCGTCTTTTGAAGATGGTGGGGGGGGAGATGTGGGCCAGCCCACATGAAGTGATGAAGAAGAAAGAGGAAGACAAAGAGACATTGAACTGACAATCGAGGTGTTGTTAATTGTATGCGTTGATTGGTCACATGTTGTTTGTGTATTATGCCACGTGTATCATTTTACGTTTTGTTACATCATCATGGGGTGGAGCCATGCTTCTCTATAAAACTATCGGTTCTGCCTCGTGGTTGAGCAGTTTTCCATTATATCAATACGTTGGAATATCAAGACATTGACTTGGGCGCTGGCTGCGGCGAGCTACCTAGCGTTGGACATTCTGGTGGCAGCGGCTGATTGCTGTTACTAAGTGCGAGGTCCCCAAACCCGAAGAACCTACGGAGCCTAAGGGAGGGAACCCCCCACAGAGAGATATGGCAGAGGTTGGAATTGATGAGAGATTGTGCTGAGCTGAAGATGGTGAAGGGAAAAGGTAGTAGATTGGGGCTAATGAACCGAGGTTTTAGGTTGAGGGAGTTTATGCTTGGGCAGAAAGTGTTGTATTGGATTCCAGGCAAGCTAGCTGACTCTTGCGAGGGGCCGTATGTGTTGTTGGAAAGGATTGGTGATGTTAATTATAGAATTTGCAGAGAGGGTAAGGTGAAGCATAGTAAAGTGGTGTATGTGAACTGTGTGAAGAAGAATTGTAAGAGGGTAAGTATTGTGAGAGGTGAAGTATTGCAAGGTTGGAGGTGGATGAGATAGAAGAGAGGAATAAGTTAAGTTTTGTGTGTGAGGGTTTTGATAGAAAAGAGTTGGATGAGTTGTTAGGCAGGTATGGGGAGGTGTTTTTGGATGTGCCGGGGAACACTACGAAGACGGTTGTGAAGATAAAGACTTCGGACAACTCATGTTTTAGGCAGGCCCTTTACTCTGTGCCATTAGGACTGAGGGAGGAAGCGAGAATGGAGTTAGGAAGTTTAGAGATGTGTGGGGTGATTAAAAGATATGACAGGCTATGGGCGTCACCCTTGGCGCCTGTCAGGAAGAAGGATGGGGAAGTGAAGTTATGTCTAGACTATAGGCGACTGAACTTTCTAACAGTGAAGGAGCCTTACTACATACCAGGGTTTGAAGATATAGTGCTCAGGAGTTGGAGGGACTTGCCATGTATGAAGCCATCCCGCACTTCTCTTTCTACCTGTATCATAAGAAATTCACTGTCATCACTGATTATCGGACATTGGTGACTCTGGACAACTGGTAGATGAAGTTATCTGAGTACAAATTCAAAGTTGTATACACGGAGTGGACAACGTGGTAGCTGATTGTCTCAGCAGATGCCACGGAAAAGATGATGCTGATGTAAAGAAACAGCATTGAAGAGCAGAGTGGGGGGCGGGGGGGGGGGAAGATGGGAGGTCAGCCTACATAATGGAATAGAGACACATTATTAGTTGGCTTGTCATCATAGTTTCATGAATATGTGTGGATTGTACCTGACTTGTTTGTGCGCAGTCGTTGTATTGTTTTTTTTTTGTGGTTACCATTTATAAACTTAAGTTATTTTTATGTTGCCAGTACCATGACAGCTTCTGTGAATTATTTAATAAATAGTGATTGTACACTTTGTAAGTCTAGTATCATGTCAGAGGAAACTCCTCTCTGAGTTGTGACTTCACCTTACTGGCTAAGGATTCTTTGGTCCTTCATTTGCTACATTGCCTGAGGCAGCTGGAAGTAAATCATTGAACCTCACCACTTGCTCCAGAATGGATGTTAACTTAGAACAACAGAGCTCCCTAGCAGCTTATGGAATTCTTCTCAAAACCCTGATCTCAGGCAGGAACTCTATTATACTGTCATGGCGATGTGTTGATAAATGCAGCAAAGGGGTTACCAAAATATCTTGATTTTCAATTTTATTTAGACCACTGTTGGTTCTTCGTGGCTTCCCTGACTCCTTACACCTCCAATTCACAGGTCCATGACTTATAACCAGCTTATCACCGGTCAAAATATGCTCTCAAACAAAAGGAACAGATGGCAGTTGTGACGACCATTACCTTTGTCTTTCATTATTATAATTATTGTTATATTACTTTATTGCTAAACTATTTAGCCATATGTGATATTTATTTCATGTATATTAAAAAAACATTTGAAGATAATCCATACAATAAATAAATCCAGCAATACATAACAATGTACTCATACATTGAGAAGATTTGACAATGTTTTAATGTACATATTATGATGATGAAGAATTATTATTAGCCCTAAGAACAGCACCAGGATTGGGATATGGTCTCTGCTGAAATAATGGACCACTAGCTGTAGAATCTGCTGCAGATTTTGAGCAACCCAGTTCATTCAAGCCACTTTTCCATGTTCCTCTGTGAATAAAAATACATAATGGATGAAAACAACAACAACAAAACAACAACAATGTACACCCAGAAAATTAACAGATTAACTAAGTATGCAGTGGATTTATAAACTTAATGGGATAATGAAACGAGCCCACACAAACACGTTTTAATCGATGATTTGGTATATGTGTATGGGGCATCACAACTTGGAGGTTGAATTGAATTGAGCACTATTGGACTGTTTCAATGTACCACCACACAGTACACAAGTATTATACCATGGTTAATTAAAATGGTCCAACACGATTGCTCAACTCATGGTAAATATATTTCATAACCTATTCCTAGGAAATGAATAAGTGAACCGTCTAATCAACAATTAGTTTATACGAGTTTCCTGTAGTCTAGAGCGATAATATGTCAGTTACACACTCCGTTTGGTTGATACAAGATTTATACAATCTTTGGGCCTTCTGAAAATCCAGTACCTACCTTTACATCAGGTGTGTGGGAAACCCCTATGAACTAACACACAGAGTTTTACAGCAAACTGTACACCACAAATTACCAACCCCAGACAAACCACTGCAGTTAAGATATATAGCATAGAATAAACAAGTTACTATACTTAGAGCTAGGCTAACTTGCTCATCATTCGTGCTGAAGCACATCACTAGTTTTACATTTTATTGGTTGGTCACATGTATTCTGAAGCGTAGGAGGTGCAATAAGGGAACTGTACAATCAAAAATTAGTTTTTATGCACTTCCCATAAACCTAAAGCCGTGGTACAAGGTGTTAGCATCCCTTGTTTAGTCGGTATGGGATATACACAACCTTTAAGCACTAGGCCCTTAATTGTTTAAATCTAACTATGTATCAACCTCCATGTAGTGCTGTAACCTATACTAATACCATAGCTGAATCATTTTTAATACAAAAAGTGTGGTATTATCTTGAAATACAATACCACAGCAGTGGCAAACTGAAATAATGATCTGATTGGTTACAACAATCTATCCGTGTCCTAGCTCACTTTATCTGATGGGGAATAATGTGGCATAAACAAGGGCAACGCTATTTAGCAACAGAAAGAATGGAAGAATCAGAATGGGATGATTTCTTTGATGAAGATATAGTACAAAATTAACTACATAAATAAATTATCATTTTTTAACTAAAGTATGACATGATAGCATAGAAACTGAGGTATTCAGAAAGATGGAACTTGGGTGGTGAGAAATTATACTCGGCTTTGCCTCATGAAATATTTCTCACGCCACTCATGCAGGCTATCAATCCAAAATACTACAGTTTTCCATGCTATTATCTCTTTCAGTATAATATTTTCTATTTTTAATGTTTTCTATTTGTAGACTCATGGGGACACTGAAGTATTTTATTTGAATTCTTGTATTGTCATGTTAGTTGTAGTTCTACTTAATAGCAAATAATTAGAACACGTGCAATACATTGTTCAGCTTTTATACCAAGTGAAAATGTGAAAATGCTCAATGAACATGAAAAATCCTAAACATAAGCAAGAAGTATGTAAGTAAACGTAGAGACAATAACACCGGACAAAATTTTTCTTTTAAAGATGCCAAATATTACATTTAATTATTGAAATAAAAAGACACAATTAATAATAATAGTATTCATCAATATCATCTTATTATTAGCATAGTGTATGTATTATCATCTTATTATTAGCATAGTGTATGTATTTATGGCTTCAGCATTGCCACAAAATTATATTAGTATTTATTAACATATATATTCATATATTATAGTTAATTCTATAGATGGATGCTGTGGTAAAAGCCATGGATTAAAAATGTTATTCCCCTCCAATCACCTGCAGAAATTTTTTTTTGTACCACTAAGAATTTAAATTGTAGGGTACAGAGTTTTTTGGTTAAAAAAAAAATAGTGTGATGCACTAATAATTATGGTATAAGGTGATGTATCAGTTTAAAAAACAACTATGAATGAAAATCTAGTTTTGTACTTGTAAGAAACTGTCTTTGCAAGCAGTTATTCCATCCCTATATAAAGAACTGAAGACTTATGTGGCGTATAAATGTTTTTTCTTGTGAAAGTTACTGGATACCATCATTCAATTACCACTGTTTTTATTGAAAGGGGTGAAATGAGAATGAAAAGCACATAGCTTGTAGTTGATGCTTTGGAATGACCTTTACTACATTAACTGGACTTATTATTCCCCTCAAAACAACAATATCTGTTCTTTTTATATGTTCTTTTATTCTGTTCAAAAAGGTATGGCATAAAAAGTTTAACCACGGCAACTCACAGAATTAATGCTAAATAACAACCCTCATGCTTAGGTTTTGTCTTGGAATCAGATGGTAATTACTTAAACCCATGTAACTATTACATATATAAAAATATATATGAATATTATATTCATATATAAATAATACTTATTATAGGGAGTCAGAGTGTGATATGGTAAAATATTAGAGCAGGCTAATATATTATCATAAGCCAGAGGCGAGTAAAAATAAAGCCCGGAGATGAAATATTTTGCCATATCGCTCTGCTGAGTGTAAAAAGTGTGTTTATTCTGTTATATATTATATATATATTCATGGCAAAGTTCAAAAGGTCGATATGTGTCTACAGCCCCCACCCCCATCCCCAATCTAGAGGCTACTCATAAACATCAGCACAGGTGCAAGTAATTTAGGTCAAAAGACTGAAAAAATACCGAAAAAAGTAAGAAGGCAAAGTGCTGCAGAGACAGAAATGGACATACATTCGCATTAACTTAGCAGAGTTCCTTTTTCTATCCTACAAATGTCGTTGGTAAGTTACCAAGGTCAATGCGCAGTTTGTTATAGATATATGGCTTGCGCACATCACTAGTAAGTTTGCGCAATAAACCTGTGTGAAATAACTCTGTGAAATATTGTGAGTTATTTCACGGGTCACATACCTAAAAATAATATTGTGAAGATATTTAACGTGGAATAAACTTATATATTTAATGCACACAATAAGATCTATTCTTTTTCTTCCCTTCAATACAAGGCTACAAGTCACAACTTGAAAAGGGAAAAAAAATATAGCTTGTACTCCCGCATATTTGAATATTTTACAACAGACTGTGTGATGCTCAGTCTCTGAAATTTTGTATTTTCAATATTTAATTCAGAATATGATAAAAAAATTGTGTTTGAGAAATACTACAGACTAAATAATAAAACGTGATAAAAACCTATAAGCTTTCTAAAAATGTATGCTAATAAAGTTGGTATTCATTTAGAAAGGAAGCAGGGAAGCTCCACCTTGAAATATTCTTAAAATATGAATAATAGCAAAACAATTTTTTTCTCTCATTATAACAGCCAAATTAAAACTTAACCCGAGTTGTCGAAATATTGGGTTTAATAATATTGGCTATTAGAACAAGAAAAAATGCTATTTTATAATTATTTCAGCCGAGAATGACACAATCATCTTAAAATATTGTTTTCAAAGTATAAAATGAAGGTGATTGCAAATGCTTGAATCATAAGTTAAATTTATTGCTACTCTTAATGTAGTTTTTTTTTTTAAGTTTGACTTGTGAGAAACTACATTTAACAAAGGAAGTAGTGACTAGGATTGAGATCTACAGAAGCTTTTGAATATAAGTAAAAATTTACAAGGTATTTCCCAAAAATGATGTCACTCCAATATATGTACTTGTAACACATACTCAATAAAATTGTTTTCAATTACACCTTTCCTGTGCCCATCTTTTCTCCCACTGTATTGAAAGCTGTGCCTCCTTGATAAATTAAGCTCAATTCATCTAATCTTATATTAGTTCTTTAATGAACCCCTCAGTTTCATTGTACTGAAAGAGCAGACAATGTGGCAGTTACAAACAGTGGCACTTTCAAGGTCCCAAATTTATGTGGTTATGAATGATTGATTCCATTAATTATAACACAAAATACCTTGGAGTATCTGAATATGCAGCTGGATCCATCGGATCTAATTGATCATCAGACTTATGCTCTAACATAAAAGATCAAGATTAACAGTGTAGTAGATCTGCACAGTATGATCTAATATACACTAAATACACGCATGTGTTAATACTAAAGTACAAGAAATTTTAGAATGGATCACTTTATCTTTAATATAATACTTAGCTGAAATACTGAAATTCTCTTTGTTTTAATTCTAATTAAATAAATATATTTATAATTTTTGAAGGAATTTGAAATTGTAAGGTTCGGGACCAAAAAACAAGTGCTGGTTGTTATTTCTGTACATGAAAGCAGAATTTACAAATTCACATTACATCTAAGATCCGGTAATTTTGGAAAAAAAAGCTGTTATGATGAGAACATCTAATTGGTATTAAGAAGTGTAGTACAAGTGTGTGTGTGTGCGCATAGACAAATGTTGAACAAATATGTCACTACTTTTTTTTTGATCCTTTCTAGTATTTTGATAGTTTTTTTCTTCTTTTGCTGAATTATCAGGGAGCAATGAAAATGAAGTTTCCTGTGAATATACAGTATATGGGGAAACAAAAATAAAAATAATTAAGCACCAACATACTTTGGGTATAGCTGTAGTGGCTCCTTTACTTCTAAACACACGAGCTTAAAACAACAACAAAAATTACAATAAGTTGGTGAATAAAGTATTCCATTATAAATTGTCCATGTTCCCTCCCATATTTTCTAAATAGGATACATATGTAAAATGACACCACTCCATGAATAAAATTAAACACAACCATTAAAAAATGATAGTCAAAGCAGAATAGTTTAATTATGATTCATCTATTTACCATCAGAAGGAGGATACCAAGAAACTTGCAGAGATTTAGAATGCCAATAATATGAGCGACCCCTATGTAAAACATAATTATATAATACACAATTAGTGAATACTGTGGCTAGTAAATAAAAATTAATGTAACTAACATTAGGAAAATATTGAACACTCAAAGTAATGTGAAAGTACTCAAGGAAAATCATTCAATGTATAATATATATTATTATGTACACATCTAATATCAAGTGTCAGGGTTTCACTTAATATAAGCCATAAAAAATAAGACAATAGAACTACAGCTACATAATATTTACTTAGAATCTCTTGCTTGTTTCCAATATGGAGGTAATACTAAAGTTGGAAGACCACTGCTCTAAAACACAAAAAAAAACAACTAAACACAATATTTTAATAAAAAAAAAAATAAAAAGTTGAAGAGGGGAAAAACATCAAGTTGTTGGCACATATTAATGAGTAAATTTTTCATTGTAAATTGTAATACAAGAAACTAACGAAGTTGTTGGCACATATGAACTTAATCAACATGCCGGACCCTACCAATGGTTTTTTTTAAATTGGAGCATAATTAAAACCAAATCTAAAAAAAAAAAAAGTAGCTAAGATACACATACCATATTTCATTTATTTCTATGAATAATCCTTGAACTTTAACATCTTTTACTATACGAGTCAATCCACATATCTGGAAGAGAATTCAGAGTCACACTCTGCAATTGAATCATGATTATATTTTTTACTTGGGTTTCCTCAAACCCTCATAAAGAAGAAGGCACTTAGCATAATAAGTATGTATAATTGCATTACATGTTCATGTAAGTCATAATTGTCTATGTAATGACTAGGAACAGGGTTGTGTGTGAATTTATATCAATGTAATCTCAGCTAAAATACAGAGTAAATCAGCTTATATGGAATTGTGGAGCACTTTCCATATTTCATTGTTCATTGGAACTATCAGACTCTGTTGGGGATATCAAACAGAGCTGTGATCTTGACATTTTCTATAGTAAGAGAGGTCAAAGTTCAAGGATTTTGCTTTTAAATATTAGTTACACTCAAAAATTGTGTTCATAGTGAAGGATGTAAGAACCAAACTTGAAAATCATTACACAAAAAGTTTATAAAGTGTAAACTTTCATGAAATATTATATTTGGTGACTATGATGCATTCCCATGGAAAGATTTTGGCCCTCGAAATTAGATAAATTTTAAAAGAAAAATTTCGAGTGCATAATGAGATCTCTGTCACCCCTTCACAATACATATTTAGGATGTAAACTCAGTTTGGATCTTGTATATATTAGGACAACAGTCACACCAAGTTTTATGGACTAAGTTGTAACTGTTTGAGATTTACACCGCTCAATATCACATACACTCACTAAAAAAATATTCAATTAAGCCGAAATTTGGCCAGGAGGACTATAATCAAACTGATTTCATATCCTGAAAGTTGGGTTCAAGATTAGTCGAGAAACTTTTACAGGGTAATCCTGCATACAAGTTTTGTGATACAAGCTCTTAAAATGGGCCTCTAAACAAGGAAAGTGAAAAGTGGACGTGGCTCTCAAATTTTAAATAATTACATATTTTTAACGAACATGATTTGTTGCATATAATTTGGATACGTTTTTAATTGGCAGTAAAAGCAACTGAGAAAAATCTGAGGGGTCAGTATGGGAGGGTGGCTGAAATATAATCGAATGACCCCTTATTACATGTAAATTTCCATTCATCTGTTTCAGCGATTTTTTTTAAAGAGCCTACAGTTGGTGGTCAGCTATTGAATTGTAGCTTACACTTCAAATTTTGTCACCTCTACGATAACAGTTGAAAAAACTTTGTTTCAAATGATGAGGAAAGAATTTGTATTAAATACGAAAATTATTCCAACATGCTGGACAGAAAGTATACTACACGCACCTAAAATATTACAGGTGCTGAAATTGCATTTCAAACAATCGCATTGCATTGAGTGTAGCACCTAAACTATACTATAACCTAGTAAGTTATCTCTGACAACTATCAGAACTGAGGAACTCAGTGAAATTGCGAATACTTAATTTCACACTCGAAAAAATTAAAGTTGGAAAAGTTAGACAAACTATTCTAGACATACACACCATAACTGTTCGGTGTAAAATCATTTTCTGGCATTAGTAATTTATTAAGTAGAGTTAAATTTTGTGTTATGTTTATTTACTCTATAAGCTATTTGGTGTATAATATCTATATTAATATTATGCTTAAGTGTCAACGATGACAATGACAGTGTGTGTGTATTAATGAATAATTAATTAGTTGAGCATGTGGGCCTAAGATCAAGTCAAGGCCCACATGAACATGGACGAGGGAGATGAACGAACTATGCGTGTGCTATATCATTATGTTGTTGTATGTCATTATTGCTAAGTGTGCGTGTAATGGAATTAAAGGTGTGCGTGATGTTAAGTTTTACGAGATATGTGTTGTGTCCATATTTGGAACTTATAGCGATGTGTTGGTTGTTGTGTTTATTGTGGGAGTGTCACGTGAGCTGTTGGGTATATAAACTCCGTGGTCCACGTGGCATTTCAGTCGTAACAATTATACTAAACTCAAAAGGCACAATACGTTGTGGGATCCGTCCTTTAATTTACGCGACTCTGGTGGCAGCAATCACAGGCTGTCCACTGGTTGAGGTTCTCCACGTCACGACGAGCGAGCGACCCAACAGAGCACAGTTGGTAAAGCATTACCTCAAATAGAATGAGTAAAGAGTCATCACATTCTATAAAAGAAACCAAAGTGCAACGTTTGCCACATCTTACTAATTCAGTTGATGTTGAAACAAGCCATGATAAATCAGGTTCAAAAATCCTTATGTCACCACAAGAGAATATGGAAGTCCAAGTGCTAACTATGGCAACTGCCTATAAATTACTCATATAATTAAAATGCCTATGTTGTACTTACATCCTACTAGAAAATACCCTTGCCATACAGTGACGCTTGCTAATAACTTTTGAAAATTATGAATGCAAGCGTAAGGGATTCTTGTTGTCTTATTATCCTTTACTACTTGATATAGTTACATCAGTTTCTTTCTCCTGCTCTTTCTGAGTCACTTCAGCTCTAAACCTTTGAGTTCATTCTTGTTAAGTCATGGATTCTTTTCTCCCTTTGTCTATCTTTCTCTCCACATCTCAGACTCTCCATCTTTCTATTCATGGTTGTGGACAGGCTTCGTGAAACTTTCTGATTTCACCTGTTTGACTGGGTCAACAACAGGACCATATCATGTATTTGAAGTTTTCCATTCAGTTAACAAATTTCATGATTTGTCATTCACCACTTGTATCAGACTATCTGTCTCAGACTAAAAAAGTGGGATCCTCGTTTCTTTTACAGACGATTCTTGAAATACAGAAGTTTGTCAAAAGAAAAATATCTCCATCAAAAAAGCTTCGTTAAGTAAATTTCTAAATGACACATCCATGCTATTTGAAAAAAAGTAGCTAGATGTTTCACTACTGATATTACTATAATTACCTATGAAACAAAGCCAGTAAAAGTTGCTGTCACTTCTGGGTGACTTTGGACAATACTTCCTTTAGTGTGTTGATGAGAGCAGATATTATGGTCAACACGACAACAATGCTATTTGACTACCTTTTCAACTGCTTTACATATGGAATCAGTAGTATCAGGAATAACATAGAATAATTAATTTCATTTGATTTGATTTGATATTATTGGAAAATCATGAAGATGGTAGTTACATATACCTTTTAATTTTTTTTGCCTACTCTGATGTACTATATATTTTCTCCTAGAAAACTCACATTCTATTGCATTCACACACTTCCATGTATGTGTCAATAGAATTTAGCATGTTTGTCAGCAGATATTGAATCAAAAGCAACTTCATTGACCATGGTATTTGTACCATAAGAACTTAACAAACAACAACATTTGCTGATTTGGGAGACAAGAAAATTGCCTTGCAGTCTACACGACACCTCACATCCGTTGCATACAAGAAATCCTCCCTTTTTTATTTGCTCAGATTGAAAACATTTCCTGGCCTTACGGGCTTCAATTAAGCTTCAGTACTTGGTTTCTCCCTTCTTGCTAATATACATGCAAGATGTTATTTGGTTGGTGCCTAGAGTCCTTCAACAATGATGTTACTGAAAAGAAAATTTAAGCTGTTGAAATAATTTTGCACTTTTAAGTTCACTGGCGACACTTAGGTAAATTCACCTTGTAATTTTATAAGCAAGGCTTTCTGAATTGCTTTCTTGCAAAAATACCTGCTGACACATTTTCAGTGGTCAAGTACATCAGATAGCACGGGGTTGACCCCCTACTTAAACATCCAATAAAAAACAAAACCATAAAATGTCTGCTTTCATCCAGGGAACAGCTATATTTCAATAATACCTGCTTTGTTCTTGAGACTGCAACGAAGCTCCATATAAAAGCCAGAGCTTTTAAATAACTAAAAGTAACAATACAAAAAACTAATAACAAAAAAATGCTTCTCTAAAACAGCTTTTTCCATTTAATAATAAGTCACTTGACTAATTTTAATGTAGATAATTTCTGTGTCTTCATATTGGTGCCGCTGCAATATTCGGCAATCATCTTGCTGTGGGTCCCTCCATTGGGTCACCATGGATGGCGCTTCCTCAGCTCCAGCAGCCATTTCTGGTGAGTGGAAGGTAGAATAGTGTAAAGGTGGCCTTGCATCCAAATGTCAGGCCTACAGATCTATAAAGGATTTTCTCCTCATTAAGATCTCAAGGTAGCCCAAATCCCTCCTCCACTACCAATTCTGGCACACTTGCTATTACTAACCCGTGGTGAGCTAGCTGGACTGCCACAGTATAATGCTAAGGCCCCCGCTGGCCCCTAATGCCTTACATACCATTCCTGGGAACGCTAGCCCCAACCTATCACAAACTAGACCAGGGCACGCTAGCCCTTGGCTCATGCCCAAGATATGAAACACGAGTGGTAGACAAGACATCACCTGTATTGCTCTACACAGATTATTCGGGGATGGGAGGTCTAACTCTTCAGGTTTATTACTGCGTTACTACCTGCATTGCAGATCCACTAGTCAGCAAACCACCCACGCAAGCCAGCACCCACACAGGGCTGCCTACATTCACCCCCTCAGCAGGGGCAGCAGGTTCAGGACTGGAATTGCTGACAGCAGCATCTAGAACAGCACCAGCAGGGGACGGCCCCACTATCAACATGAAGCCAGAAACTTCGTCCTCAACCAGCCTGGGCCATTCAACCCAGTGGCCACACTGGTACCCAAGGTGGCCAAAAAGATCTTGGAGCTAGACTTCATTGAGATGGCAGAAGTCACCATTGACACTGCCAGCGGGCAGACCTTTCACGCTGAACTATCGTCGCCTGGAGACAAATATCTCTCAGTGGACAGAGAGGTGTTCCACAATGGCAGCCCTTTCATCCCAGAGGTTTTCGACCAAGGTGTCGGAGTTGTTCGCGTACTTAGCAACCGTAGTACAGGCGGAGAGGAGTGATGAGGCTGGGTGTTGGGCAGCCTACGACCGCCAGCACTGGCCACAAAAAGTCTGGACTGGTCAGTACCTGACCCAAGGCTGTATAATGAAGCCTTCACCGGGAGGACAAAGGCTATACCGAGGTATGCCGTGTGCCTCATGGATGACCACCAGGCACACAGCTGCCTTCAAGATCCTAACCAGGCATGGCTGGGATGGCCAGCAAACCTGCCGCCATGGATGTAGCAGCCTATATCATCAGCCCCGGGAGGTTCACGGTATTTGCGTCGCTCCCTTGAGGTGAGCAAGCGCTTCAACGAGGAGCGGTGCAGGATGGCATCATGCTGGTATAGGCACATCTGCTCAGGATGTGGCAGGGAGTACCCAGCCATCCTGTGCAGCCGGGCACGCCATCAGGAGTGTTCTCTAACTCACCCAACAGCTGCCCAGGTGCGGAGAGCAGGATGGCCATGCATGTAGTCAAGAACTACATGCATGGGAGGAAAACTGTAAACCTTGAACTCATGCATGTGGACATAGATATGTGATATGTATATGTAATTTATAATAAAAAATATGAGCAGATACCAATGATTGCAGGCGGGGGGGGACATGAGTGGCGAGGGCACAATAGATGGAGTTAGAAGGATAGGGTAAAGGGTGGCAGTGAGTAGTTAAGGTTTCCATCCCTGGTGTGATAGTCTGGTGACCATAATAAAGGGTATGTAAATCATGGTCATGCATTTATCTGTGCATAGGTTGGAAGGAACAATATCCCTACACAGCATACCTCATGCTGTTCAGCTACAGCATACCACGACATCGGCACACGAATCAAAGTTGGGGCAGGTGCATACCCTACTCCCTCCAGATGTCTGGGAGGTGGCCCTAGGGGCACACCTGGACAGGGTATGTGTGGCGTACATAGTGCAAGGGCTTCGTGAAGGCTTCAGGGTCGGATTTTAGGTGGGACGCTCCACTTAAGTTCGCTGCACGTATTATGCACTCTACCACACTCCGACCTGCAACGACATCCGAGTATATCGACAGGACTGCACGCTAGACCCTTTCCCACTAGCATGGAGACAGTTCCTTCATGTCAACCGGTTCGGGCTCATCCCCAAAAGCCACAGAACAGGAAAATTTTGCCTAATCACAGACCTGTCCTACCTTCACGGATCAAGTGTCAATGATGGGATTGACCCAGCCTTGACATCGCTGTCTTATACATCAGTGGACAGTGGCACAGCATGTGCAATGGCTTGGAAAATGGATATCTTTTGGCCAAAATGGATATTGAGTTTGCATATTGCCTCATTCCCCCATACAAGGGACAGTCCAACAACTTGCATTACTTCCTAAGGCATCAAGGCTGACACTGTAGCTGGTGAGCTCTGCCAAAAGCTACTATGGTTGAAGTTTCTTCTCCAGGAGTGGGAATCAAATAAAGTTTGCTGGCACAAGCAGCTGGAGTATCTAATCGGACTACTTACTAACGCCTGCAAAGGCTTACTTGATTTTGTCCATGCCACCAACACAAGGTTGGACGGGGAGAGCATTATTAGACTGAACAGAACATGACGAGTAGCGCATGGTTGAAGGAATTCTTGGAGTAGTGGAGTGGTAAAGTATTCCTGTACCTGCCCGCCAGCCTCCCTACAGTAGAGCTAGTTTCAGACGTGTCTGGATCCTGGGGCTGTGGGGGATGGCACACGAACGGCTGGTTTCAAGTTCAGTGGGACAGGAGAGCAGACAAGCTTTCCATTGCAGCAAAAGAACAGCTCCACATAGTTCTCGCTTGCTCGATGAGGGGCCATGCTTGGCACCAAGTGGTAGTGGCAGCCCAGGTCAAACAGGGACCCGGGAGTCATGAACCTGCTCAGATGCCTCGTATTTGCAGAGGCCCAGTTGGGGTGTTCCTCCAAGGGTGGTACATAAACACCCATGCCAATCATTTAGCCGATGATTTGTCCCGTAATTTTATGCTATCTTTTCTTTCGAAGGTACCGTCGGCAGACAAGCACCCCTCACCAGTATCGTAACAGCTGCTACAGCTCCTCCTCAATCCTCAAGTGGACTGGGTCTCACCGAGCTAGTGCCAGCTGTTCAGCATTATTTTCAGGAAGGACTAGCATCCTCAACTCACAGATCATACAAAGCAGCGATGAAAAAATCCAACACATCCTGCATGCAGTATACAATCACCACCCCTTTTCCCATCACAGAAATACTACTCTGCTCCTTCGCAGTCTACCTGGCTGAGCTGGGCTTTGCTCCACAGTATGTCAAAGGAAATCTGACGGCAGTGCGCAACACCTAGCTCTCCCTGGGGTTTCCCAATCCGAGAGAGCAATCGTCCCTGCCAGTGCTGAAGAGTCTAGGCAGGTATCCAACGTGTACGAGCTGATAAAGGTCAACCATCCCGCCTCTGCCTACCCATTACAGCAGCAGTCATGGAGCAGATACAGACACAGCTGCACCAGTTCAACCAACCCCAAAAAGACCTTCTGTGAGCAATCTGCTGTTCAGCGTTATTCGGCTTTTTCAGGCTAGGGAAGCTGCTGCCTGAAATGCAGGCCTCGGTCTCTCCGGCGAGATCATTCATGTGGGGGGATGTAGCTGTGGACAACAGGGACAAACGAATAATGGTGAGGATCCAACTGAAGAGGTCGAAGTGTGACCAATTCAGGACAGGGGCGGACATTATATTTGGAAAAACTGGCCTTCCCTCTTTGCCCTGTGACAGCAATCCTCAAGTATACTGAAGCCAGAGACTCGTCCTCAAGCCTATTCTTTCGTGGTTCAGATTTGTAGCCAGTCACGAAGGTGTGTTTGTGGAACAGGTTCGGGAAATCATAGTGGGAATTGGTCTCCCATCGGAGCAGTATGCAGGGGACAGCTCTAAGATCGGGGCTGCACCAAGAGTTGCGATGGCCAGGGTGGAGGACTCCACTATCCAGATATTGGGCAGGTGGCACAGCACATCATACCTGCAGTACATACGGATGCCTAGCGAGCGACTGGCTGGTTTGTCAATGGTGCTAGCAGGAAGGACAGGCACAACAACTGTATGAAACTGTCATAACCCTTACCCACCATTCATTAATGTTATCCTTGTATACTTTTATAGCAGACCCTACTCCAAGAGATTAAATATATTCTGGGGCTTGGGCCACACCCTGCGAGCAATTTCGGGACCAATTGCAACTGACCCGTCAAGTCTCTCACCCTCAAGAGGTGGAGCCTGCAGTCATGTGGAGCATCTTGCCTTATACATACCTGTGGGGCAGACATTTCATACAGTCAGACCACGGACCATGCTGACATCAGGAACCCTGAATAAAAGGTTAAGGTGATTTGTATTCAGACTATATGAGTTCAATACGGAAATGTAGTACTTAAATAACTAGTGAATAAACGAGTGATGCAGACATACTGTCACATTTATCATGGTACTCTACTGATAAGTCCATCTTGGAGGGGAGATGTGGGACCCAGGATGGACAGCTACACAAATATTTCTACCTACCCAGATAGCAAGGGGTGGGCAGAAGGAGTAGTCCATGAGCCAGGGGGTTCGGTCGGTACCATTTGGGGGGAATAATGCTCACAGCACTTTTTGGGACTGTCTACTTCTATATAGATAGAAAATGCATGATAGCATTTGAAATAGTGGTAGTTTTCATGAAATAAGTAGCAAATTAAAATCCCAATCATATATTTCCAACATATTCTATACAGTTTACATAGGTATGTGTGGAAATATTATATATCTTGCGACTAAAGTATGTATGTAGCTTTGTAGCAAGATTCAAAAATATTTTTTTTAGAACATATCGGAGCACTGCATGTATAATAAACACAGTAAAAGTAATAAATAGATGTTTTAATCTTCTAGTTCAAAGTCGTCCGCACTTTCTTCACTCTCTTGTTGGTTTGGCTGGTTGTCACAGTATGGTAATCTGCGCATATCAGTACACTTGAGCCCATTTGCCATACACTCACACGTGGGCAGCTCACATTTCCTTGCACATGTACATGCAAGTAAGTCTAGAATGGCTTGAGGTGCAGGTTTACCATCCATCCAGTGGATAACAAAAAGATCAGCAAAAGCTTGTCTTTCTACTATTTGATAAGTATATCATCTTCATTCACTCTCTCATCATCATCCTTAGATGCCTTCTTTATTACTCTTGTGTAGTTCTTATAGCAAGATGTGTGGTAGTGGGCCTCAGCAGCAACTATATCGCTACTCATTATTGCCCTAATCTTGTTATCTCCTTTTTTAATTGCACAGTCTCTCAGGGTCCTGTCAGCTCGCAACTCAGCATCTTTTGTAAGCTTTTCGCGTGACTTGGAACCTTTTACAAACTTCACTTTCTCACAAAATATACAGATTGGATCATATACCCTTGACACCGACAGCCTCCTGCATAACCGCTTCGAGGAGCAGACATCATCATTACCAATAGCTTCATTTGTGTTTCTTTTCAAAATTATCTCCAAGTCTCGCCTCATGGTAAAAATGCTCCTACACCGTCGATGGTAATAGATTTTAGGAAATTCATTCCCTCCTAGCATCTGTAATTGAGCCATACTTTCTCAACTCAGCAGCTTTAAGTAAGTTTTGCCATGAATCATATGTTTTGGGACTCACTAAGTGACTATCATTATCTGAAGCTCTTAGTGTACAGATAGTACAGCACTCTTCCCTGGCTTCTTGGAACAGTTTGAAGTACTGTATGTCTACATAAGAATATTAAGTGAGGGCATATCAAAAGCAGACAGAAAATGATATCCAGTTGTTTGAAACTGGATTCTAGACTGTTGTGTTTAACTAAAACTAGATACTTCTTCACTTACCTCTCCTTTTCCAGAATCTCAAGACACTCTCAACTTGCCAGGTACAATAGCCAGCAAAAAAAACACACCTTCTTTTTTGATGAGTCAGCACATGATGATGGGGGTGTGGCTAAGTGACCACAAGATTGAATCATGCATGAAAACCCTCCTCATGCTCGAAATAACATTAAGTATGCTAATAAACATACTACACACAAAGTCTGAAAATAATATACTTGCAATTTTATGAAAAATTATGGGTGGGGCTACAAAATGGGTGATAAAAACACAAGCTACCATGGCTGTGATGCTATCATGCATTTTCCACTTCCAGAGGTATGTACCTTCATAAAAAATGCTATGAGGATTATTCCAATATGGTACCGATTACCAGAATTTGGGCCTCTGGCTCATGGACTAGAGATCATAGATGTCAAGGCCTCATTAGTCTGGCCAAGAGAGAACACTTAACGATATTCATATTACCACACTTTACCTGTCAGAAACCCACTGTGATTGTATCACTCTTGTATATAAACTCACATTGTATTCTTTTCTTGCTTCTTCAGGTTTCAATTAAGTAATGCTAATTAGCTTGTAGCTCATCCGCAGATCTAGCTTAGCTTAGCTACAGCTGAGTTAGATTAGACTTAGACTTGGTGGACAATTGTCACATCCTTAGCCCTGCGCGGGATAAGCTTTCTGAGAGCTGGCAGTTGGGCCTTTTCTGAGTTCGACCACTTACCCTCTGTGTGAGCACCTGTGACCTAGGAAGCAGGTTGGGATTTATGCCCCCACACCAACGACTCCTCGCATGACAGTGAACCGCACATTTGGTCCTTCGAGCCGGATCTTCAAGTTTGGAGATCCGCGGACAGCCGTCTCTATTACTAAACTATTAAACAGTTTATCTCTCAAGTCCTACTCAGTCATTTAACGGACGATTAACCACGCCTAATGGAGACTAGAAGGGAAGAAAGCTTAGTTTGTGTTGACGACAAGGCTCTCAAACGCAAGCGAAAGAATCACAAGGATCAGGCTGCCAAGGTCATAACCTTTCTTCAGGACTATGAAGACACGCCTATCCTTTCCTTGGTCATGAGTGACCTCAAGTTTAAGCTCAACATGATTGAGGCCTCATTCGAATACTTCCCTACCATTCAAGACCGCTTAGATCATCTGGAACATCCAGATGATCCAGACATACATGAGCTAGAAGTGCTGGAGTATATAGAATCCATGGAGACAGCCAATTGTCAGATACAAGAGAAGATGGAAGCATACAAGCCACTAGGTCTCTCTCTACTGTTGTAAGAGACATAGACTCGGCTCTGAAACTTGGAGGCTTTGAAACCAGTATCGCTCAGAATGAACTGGCTACATTGTCGGACAAAATTAACCAGTTGGTGGATCTTCTTGGAGATTATGATCAGCAGCCAGGAGTGGAGGACCTCATCTCTCTGGCCAAGGCCAAACGAGAAGCATTCTATGAACAAGTTAATATTGCTTCCAAAAGGAAATCTTCTCCTTCCCCTCCAGGCACACCTGTTGTAGTCAGAACTGAATCTAGTGAAGCCAGAAAAAGAATACATGTAGAAGTTTGTTATTTGATGGCAATCCCCTAAACTGGGTACCATTTATGAGAAGATTCAAGTCAGTAGTCTCCCAAGACAAGTCTCTCATAGATGAGGAATTAGCAGAACTTCTTGTAAAAGCCATGAAGGACAGAAGAGCTAAAGAAGTAGCTGAACGTGCAGCCAACTCTGGCGGCTACAATAGAGTACAAGCTGATCTAGCTGCAGTCTACAACAATCCTCAGTCTAACTTCCCATTGCGCATGGAACAACTCTACAGCTATCCTCAGAAGACTGATTACAACAAGTGGGATTTCATGCAACTGATGGCTACTTTGGCATGTTGAAGGGCTGAAGGATCTAGATGCCTTCACAATCGACCATGTCATGGGCTATTTTGCTACTCGCACTTTCACGGAGAAAACGAGACAAGAATGGGATATCTACTCAGCAGATTAGAAAGTGGTTCCAGATTACAACTACTCAGGAAATTCCTCAACCACCGGATGACAACTATGAGTGGAGATCTGCCTGCATCTACATCACCTTACACCAAGACCAGTAAACCTCCACGTTCTGCCAAGATCAATGCAGCAAGAGTCAGGGATAGCTATCACAATTGCGAGATTTGCAAGGAAGGAGAACATCATGTCTTCCAATGCCACACCTTTAAAGGATGGATTGTTAACAGGAGAAAGCAACATGTGAGATCACTCTTCAGGTTATCACTACAGCAAGTGCAACAGTAAAGGAAGATGCCATGAATGCAGAGCTGATCATCACACTATGCTGCACGAGACAACAACAGTTCCCGTTTCTCCTCTGCCGGATAATACAGCTTCTGCACCTCAGATTAATACAGCTTCTGCTCCTCCTCATCCTCGGGTTAATACAGTTCCAACTCCCAATACACCACTTGCTCCGTCTCTTCAGGTTGATACAGCTCAAGTTGACCTGGGTCAAATGGAGGATACACCTACAGTCTTCGAAATGCTTGTTATGAGAACAGCGCTGGCAGATGTTTGTACTGACAGGAAATCCACAACAGCCAAGATCTTCGTTGATGAAGGTGCTCAGGTGTCACTTATTTCTCAACGTCTTGCTCATAGTCTAGGAGCTGGGCTAACTCCTTTTCAGCTTGACATAGTGGGCCTTGGATCTGGTAATCTTCCTAGTCGCTTCATGACTAATGTAGAACTCTCTTCTGCTAATGACCTTGAGTCTCCCTCTGTGATGGTGAGTTGCCCACGGCTCCAGCTGGTGATCATTTTGTTGCTCGAAAAGTATTCCAGCACGATTAAAAAGTTCTATTGGATTAAATTCACTAATACTTTTTACAGAATGCTATATTTTTTCTTTCCACTGGAGCTACCAAGGAAGTTCCATAGGCAGAGAAATCACCAGGGTAGTGTGGTCCTGAGCCTCCAGCTTTTGAGTCATAATACATTGGTGCTCCCCACCCCCATTCAGTGGAAATGTTATTCATGATCACCTTCCCACAAATAACCGAATTTTAGTGCAGCGCATATAAATAATACATAGCCTCACTCACTTCACTGAATTACGTAATACTTCCTGTAAAAATTCAATTGGTATCTTGCCCTTTTGAGTTTTAATAAGTGGCCGTGGAAACATTTAAGTTTGTTCTTTATGTGTGTTTGTCAGAGAGCCCTATATTTTTGTAGTAGTAAGTTAATAACATATTATCTTAAGCACATGTATTCAGGAAACATGACTACAGCCAATGTAGAGCTAGTATGTGCCAGCTCGATGAAGAAAGCTAAACTATTACTAAAGCACGTACCTTCTGTGCCCCCCACTTGTCTGTACAGTATTGGCTGCATTCATGAAAAGGGTTACTTTGATTAGGACAGCCTCCAGTATTAGATAGTTTATCTAATAACAAATAAAATACAAATAATTCAAGGAATCTTGTAGGAGGGGCAGGGCATTTGCCCCCCTAGCAGTAACTTGCCCATCCCCTTAAAATTTATGTTATCTATTAAATCATGAAAAGGTATTAATGATATCAACATCCAATGAAACTTAAGTCAAAACTCAATACACTGATTCTTGGCTTTCTTGTCTATTAGGCTAAGCCATCTATATAATAATACGCTTGTGTGACAATAATGACGACGACGGTGTGAATAACTCATGAGGTGAGTAGAGTTGTAAAGCATCGCCATTACCTGAATGTACGTGTATGCTTGACACACTCTATAGTTGACTAGAAAAGAAAAAAAAGGCAGAGGAAAAAAAAGCTTCCTTGTTGGGTTTAAATTTGCGACCATCAACTTTGGAGTTACACACCTTTACCATTAAACCGTCGGGAACTAATAGCTTAAGGAATCTTGGAGTGCCTATTAACCTATTGTATCCTCTTACACTAGGTCGCTGAACTGAGTTGAGAAAGAACTGAGTTGAGAAAGAGTGTTGACCTACAGTAGCTAATCATAATCCACCACAAACTGTTGGTATAAGAAAGTAGAGAAGCAGGAGAGTGTAAGGGTCAAGAAAAATAGAATCAGGTGAGAAAAAGCTGACTGATTGAACTACTGCAATGAAAAGTGAAAGAAAAAACACAGAAAGCACAGAGATACTGAGGAGCAGGAGAGGTAGACAAAGAAGGAGAAAAGAGGAAAAACAAAGACAAAAACAAAAATGCTGGGATGGCTCAGGAAGGAAGAGGGAAACAATGAATAAAAATTCCTTATGCCACTGCACTCCTAACTTGCTAAAGTTACAAGCAAGGTTTCACTGTGTGGCGGGGCACTTGCTAGTTATCAAATATTCTCTAGCAACTACCATACTAGCAGTAACACACCACCCAATTGGAATTGGGGGTGAAAATTTTACTCTAAGTGTTAGAAGACAATTTCATATAGGTGTATTGCATGACAAATTTTTGACGTTGATATGCCCTTCCTCATCCCCCTCCCACGAAAAAAATTCCCGGTTGAAAAGCTGAAAGAAACCCCGAATCTTACGCTTGTGTGTCAATAATGACAACGACCAACAACAGTGTGTGTATTCATGAATAATTATAAGCTGAGTAAAGCATTACATGGGTAAGGCGTCATCATTGTCTGACTGGGTAAGGCATCCTCATTGCTTGAATTGGCATGTAAAAGTCATCGTCACTGCCTGAATGGGCAAGTCATCGTCATGCCTAAATGATTACATCACCGTCATTGCTTGAATAGGTAAAGTGTCAAGTTCCACCCACTCGATAGTGGAAAGGAGAAAAGGACTAGAAAAAAATATTTCAATTTGGGATTTGAACCAGTGACCAGCAACTTTACAGTCAAGCACACATACCACTAAGCCGTCGAGAACTAACAGCTTAGTGATGCTTACAGTGTCTTGCCTTATTATACTAACCTAGTGTATCCTCTTTTTCCTTTTTTCCCCCTAGATCTTGCCCTGTCCATCCCCCGCTCTATAAAAACTGAATGGTGTCTGTATTCATGAATAATTCATTTGATGTACTGAATTGGGAAAGATTATTCACCTACAGTAGCTAATGATAATCCTGATAGATTCCACCACAAATCATGGGTAGAAGAATGGCAGGGAAGAAGGAGAACGCAAGGGTTAGGAAAAATCAAAGCAGGTGAGAAAAAGCTGACTGACCTAACTACTTCAGAAGAAGTGATAGAAAAACAAACAAACACAGAAAACACAGAGACTAAGGAGCTGGAGAGTTAGACAAAGAAGGAGAAGAGAATCCACGAGTTAAAAAGAGGAATAAGAAAAACTGGGATGGCTCAGGAAGAAGGAGAGCAGGAGAGGGAAACTATGGATAAAAAAAACTTATGCTATTGCATTTCTAATTTGCAAAGTTAGTACATCAGGTGCCACAGTGCGGCGGGACTTACAAATAAAATAACAATTTAACAAAATTTGTAATAATAATACTAGTAATATTAATAATAACACCAAAAATATTATAACAAATAAATTGTTATATTGTATATCAAAAGAAAGAAAAAGTTGAGTTAATGCTTTAATATCTCAGTTTATGAAAATATCTTCTAAGATGTATGTAACTGGATCTGGCCAATGGTCAGTTGTTGTTGTTTTTTTTATTCCTATTTTGAGTCTACATGTACAGTATATGGCTCTTTAATTTAAGCCAAACCTTCCTTCCGTTTTTATTTTGAAACCAAACATGGTATCAGAGAGCATGCACATACATGTTACTATTGTCCAACTAGTTTTGTCAATAAACAAGTTTCATTAATAGCATGCAGTTAAGTGTCTGATATTGGAACTTAAATGTCAGATGTCAAAACTTTTGTCATTTTCAATATTAAATATTTTTTAAATAAAATGGGATGATTTATACGGAGCTTTCCACAAGAGATATGAAATTTCTACCTGTTCCAAAGCTATATATGTTGGAACATTAATTTTCTTTCCAGAATCGTAACTACATGTAGACTACAACTTACAGTAGACCCCCACTAATTCAAACAGAGTGAAACTAGATGACTTCGATCCATCCCAGGCAGCTACTGTTTATGCTCTCATACCTTCTTTCACTAATAGATACGCCTGCCAACTCTGTATTCCTGCACTAGCTTTTAGTACAAAGGTGACAGAGCTACTTTTTATCTACAATATCGGGAAAGATCAACTGGGGAGTCGGCATCACTATGTCCTCATGATCAGATATCATTTAACTTATGTAGTGTCAATAGTTTCAATACAAATTGTCCACAATGTTTGGATTAACGAGGATTTGAATTAGCAAGGGTCTACCGTATTCATCTTGGCTATGCACATAACTGCCTTTGCTTAAAATATCTGGAAATTGACTTCAGCTTTACAATCACCATCACCACTGACATAGTTTGAATGCATTTTATACTTTTGGCACAATTTTAGAATGGGGAACTTTGCTATGCTAACAAAATATCTACCGGTTCCTTATTCTTCCTTTAAAATTGGTTTTCTTGTGTGATCACAAGTATTCTGTATATTGAGAATTCAGAATTTAGAAGATCTTGACTTACCGTATTCAATGACAACTCTTATGGCACTCTGAAAACTGCTACAGCGTCATGTTAAACATTTAACTAAACATTGAAGTTTGTAAAGTGTCAATAATTGTTTATTACCAATATGTAATTTATCTTTCCTTTAAGTAACAAAATTATTACACCGAGTATTAGTTTACTGAATAACTAGCACCAATAAATCGTTTTCAGGAAAAAACTGGGTTGTCAATACATGCACAATTATAACTTTACTTACACGGAATTGTTACCTTCCGTGAATATCATTAGCAAAGATTCTAAGAAAATTCTGGCAATAACTGACAAATGAACTGGGCTTGTTTTTTTTGTAAAGAGAAATGTAAATTATGTATGCAAATTAGGACGTTCTGTCCATTGGTTATTTGATTCCACTGCATAATGCACTTATTAAATATCAACTTTTGATGCACTTATTCGTTAGCCCTCAGTCATAGGTTCATTTGCAAACAGATCCCAAGTCTCAAGAGAGATGTCGTTCCATACCTTTAATTTTCTCTTTCTTAAGAAGGCCCCGCTTAGCAAGTCTAGCTTGCAATTCTGCTGTGAGAGGCATGAACAGTTACGACTACGGATACAGCACTCACACAGTTAAAGCGGCAAGCACACCAGCAGCTTTCCAGCTTCTATCTAGGAGAACTCTATTTGAACCCTTCATGACCACACCCCTTTAGTTCTTGGGGTCCCGGTGGAAAAATTGGTGTGTAGTGGAGCGAGAATAGTGTTGCTGCTGGTGCCAGGGGCGTCGCCATCGCTGCAGAGAATCGTTGTAAGTTAAGAGTAGAACTCTGATTGGTTAGAGTGTGGTCAAATTAATAAATTTCATGAATAATGTTGCTAACTGTCTGTGATCCATGCAGAAGTCAAAACGTTTGTGAGAACAACTAGCACAAGTTTAGCTCGCTTAGCATAATTTCTACAAAAGAAGTCCTCACAACCTCGTAAAATAGGCCACCCTGCATTAGTGAGACAATGAAATAAACAATTCTGTGGAATTATATATCACAGTGAATGTGTGCTTGTATCTTGTTTGTGTGCTTGTGTCTTGTTCATTGTGTTATGTGTGGGCAACCTAATATTAGCCTTATGGCTAGCTGGTTATGTCTAGTGCAAGACACTAAATGTTTAAAGAAAAAAAAAAGAAAAAAAAGGAATGATTTGTAATCTGTCAATCATGATTTATGTCTTTGCGTATCAAGCATAGCTTTGAATGGTTCTCATTGTGACTTCAGGACTATGAGAGAGGATAAAGTGCAGCTTACATATATTTCAAAGTTGTAAGTGAGAATTTCCTTCTTGTGTTATAAACTAATTATATGTAGCAAGCTACCAGTGCACAGCATCCTTAGCAGTGGTAATAAAAGAATGCTATTTCTACCAAGCGGGGTAAACTTGCATTTGTGTTGGGTGTTGGTAGCATTTCTTATTATGGTAGAGCCTGACGTACTAACTTTGCTGGAAATTTAAGGTCTTAGAGCGTCGTTCACAACCAAGAACTTACAAGCAGCTTAGCTTATTATACTAGTGATGTGCTTGAGCACAAATGGCGAGCAAGCCTAAAACTACAATATTGTTAAACGATTGATTTTAACTAACACTCAAGCTACTAAACATAAGTCGAGTTTTTGAATTACGTATACAGGGTTTCATCCAGAAATTTTTGTCTGGGGGGGTCAAAATTAAAGTGGACTAGGTAATAATTTTAAGTAATACTTTTTGCTATCTAAAATAATAGATTCCCTAATCTCACAACTAAACAGAAATACTCTGAGTAAACTTTTCACTTTTTTTTTGCCCTTGAAAGTACAGTTATCAATTAACCCCATTAGCAACCCAAATAAAAAAAAAAAGAAGCAAAAAAAAAAAAAGCAGCTGCTGCAGATTGCTGACTACCTCTGCACAGCCATTGGAATAAAGCTTTCACATAGTTTAGTCAGGTCACTTCAACTAATCACTCAAATACTGAACTCTGATTGTTTTTCCAATATAATATGACTTTTTTGTAGGCAATTAACTTTAATAGGTAGGTAAAAAAGTGGGGGGATATCCCCCCCTGGCATTTTGCAAAAAACCCCTGTCCCCCCCCCCTGGATGAAACTCTGGTATATACAGTAAAGGGGATTCAATGCCATAGTACAAATTGTGGGAGACGGCAGCCAGATGCCTAAACTTCTGGACTGGTCCCTCACGCCTGGGGCGAGTAGCCGTCGCTGCCACCAGAATTCTTCTCAATGCCGACTGTATTGGCTAGCTAACCAGCCCACCCAAAGGGATATACAGTGTTTAGACGGACTAAACGAGCATTTATTAAAAAGAACTGAGATGCACGTACCCGTCGGAGCTTTTTATAACTTCCAGGGCGCACATGTGCGACATAAAATAATGCACACTTCCGGGACTAGCCCAGTTATATGCACACACACAATGCATGATAAGATGACTCGCAAATGATTATAAAAATAATACGCTGAACAATAACAATGCATACGTACAATAACTGTCTCTTCTCTGTCTCCAGTCTTCTCTTTATGTGGCTGCGCCCACATCTTCCCCTCCTTCTTTCTGACGATGAGTCACTTCTGTAAATTTTCTGCTTAGGCAATCGGCTATCATATTCTCAGAACCGCTTCGGTAGATGACCTCAAAATCAATTTCGGCCAGCTTCATGGCCCAGTTTAGCAGTCTCTTGTTCTGTTGTGGCTGTGACATAAGTGTCACCAGTGGCTTGTGGTCTGTCACCACCTTAAAGTGTGTCCCATATAAATTGAATGTGAAGTGTCTGACCGCCTTGAATAGACCCAGGCCCTCGAGCTCCTGGGCAGAATAACGATGTTCGGCTCCCTGGAGCTGCTTGGAGAAGAACGCCACAGGTAGTAACTCTTCTCCACGTCTCACGGAAAGTACAGCTCCAACACCGGCTCCTGACGCATCAGTCTCTAATATGAACTTGTCGGACATACATGGAATACACAAACATACACTATCACACAGCATATTCTTTAAACTCGCAAATGCCTCCAGCATCTGTCGTGTCCACTCCACCACCACAGGGGCAGACTTTGAAACTGAGGGGGTCAGGATTGACGACCAATGATGGAAGTCCCCGACAAATCGTCGGTAAAAGTTTACTGTTCCGAGAAAACCCCTCAACTGCTTCCTAGTCATCGGTCTGGTAAACTCCATCAATGCTGTGACTCTATCCTTCGGCACACTAAGTCTCCCACCTCCAATAGTATGCCCCAAAAACACTAACTTTGCCTTGCCAAACTCGCACTTTGCGGGTTTACACGTCAACCCTGCCTCCAATAAACACTTAAACACCCTTTCCAAATGAACAACATGCTCCTTCCAGCTAGCAGACATGATCAGCACGTCATCAATATAGTCACTACTGACATATATACACTCGCTCAAAACCACATCCATAAGTCTTTGAAAAACAGATGGAGCATTACATAAGCCGAAAGGCATCCGTCTGTACTGGTATTTACTGAACGGACAAATAAAAGCTGTCTTAGGCTTATCTTGTTCACATACATAGATTTGGTGAAATCCTTTGGTGAGGTCAAGTTTTGACAACACCTTTGAATGACCAACTTTGGTTATTATGTATCTCCTCCAAACCCGGAATGTAATAGGGCTCAACAACAGTAATAGCATTCAACCTTTGGAAGTCTACACATAACCTGACAGCCCCATCAGGCTTCCTCACAGGTACTAAAGGTGAGGCCCATGGACTGTCAGACCTCTCGCTTACCCCGGCTGTTTCTTATCCCAATAGGGACTGAATATGGTGGTTGCCTTAAAGGCCCTATACCCTCTGTATTGATTGACATCTCAATGACAGGTGTTCCCTGGCTTTTCTGAAAATAATCCCTCATATTAGACTAACAGCTCCTCTAGTTCATCTTTGACAAACCCTTCACATTCACCAAATAACTTCTGCTTACTCTCAGTGTCATCCTCAACCACCACATCAAGTCTGCAAATACTAGCACCCTCCAAATATTTTTTTAGGCAATTGACATGAATGACCTTTGCACTCTTCTTCTTTCCTTCTCTGTATATCTTATAGTTCACACTTCCCATTCTCTCGCCAACCACATAACAACCACAGCTGTCTGACAGTTTGCTGCACAGTCCGGGAATCCTATACAATACCTTCTCACCTTCCTTAAATTCCCTCAACTTACAACCCTTATCCATCTGAATCTTCCGCTTCTCCTTTGATTTGGCCATATTGAGCGCCGCACAATCCTTAAGTAGCTGCAGACATTCAGCCTTGTGGCCCACCTTGCCGCAGTTAAAGCAAGTGGGTCTACTGTCTCCTCGGGCACCATCCCTTGGAAACCTGTCATTCCACTCATATCTTAGGACCCTCACTACTGCCAAACGGCTTAAAATAGTTCCCTCTTGATCTGGTTGACAACCAGTCATCTAATCCTTCTCTTAACTCCTCCTTAGTATTAATCTGTCTGCTCTCCAAGAACAACCTTCCACCGTTCGGCTAGTAGTGCCTCGCAATGGCCCTAGCTAGCACAAAAATACCTTCATCTAAGGTCTTAACCTTCTGAAACAAGCCTCCCAAGATCCTATAGACAAACTCAATAAACTGGTCAGCTGTCATAGCCTTAAAGGTGTCGGTCGAAAGGCTAAAGAGCTTGTTGCCATAGGTAGCAACCGTCTCGCCTACTGACCTCAATAGTGCACACTTAACTTCGGAGTAATCCTCCCCTGTCTCGACCAACGATCTTACTCTAGCACATAACCTTTCAGGCAACTTCGAATACAGCTTAGATGACAAACCCTCCTTAGGCACTTCACAATCCCTCATCACATGTTCAAATTTATCTAAGTATAGAGATAAGTCTCCTCCATCTCTAAACCCGACAAAACCAGCCAACTTATCTTTTATTTCTTCACGCCTCTGTCTATACAATCTCTCCTCAACTCTTCCCTCGGCCTCTGCTGCCCATCTCCTAGCCTCCCGCACTCTGTCCTCCTGTTGCCTTGCTTCCTCCAGTCTATGTTGCTCCTCATCTCTCCTGTCGTTCCTCGTCTGTTCCAGCTCTGTCATCTGCCAGAACATCTCCATCATTTCCACCTTCCTCGCTTCCTTCTCATGTTCTCTTCTCTTCTCTTCTGCCGTATTCTCTCTTCTTCTCTCCTGGCCTGCTCTGCCTGCCTGACTTCATCTCTCTCGGCCATGGCCTTGAGAAAGGCGACCAGATCTCCTGACATGTCGGCCTCTTCTTCCTCACTGCGGTCACAGTCACCCTCCAATTCTTTCGCACCCTTGTTCTCTACCTCTTCGTCTCCCTCCTGATACTGCTCAGAAGATTGGTATACGTCCTCTTCTCCTTCGTCCCGCCTCACCGCTGCCTTGCGTGCTCCCGGGGCCTCAGCACTGTATTGCTTATGAGTGAGGTAAGGGGACGACTTGGGAACAGACCTTGGTAGATATTTCGGGTAGTAGGTGGCGTCCTTAGTTGCCTTAGATCTCTTCTTTCCTACTTTACAACCCGACACGCTTTTAGCTCCTTTAAATCTTCTTATCCGACAACCTGATTCTTTCCCAGTTCCTTCAGCCTGCGCCTGCATGGAGCGGAAGTGAACAGTCTCAGATTGGAGGCTATGACACACAAGCATAAAAAAGGAATAACAATTGGTGTACAAAAAAAATTACAACACATTTCACGCACGAAAGTCAAGTTCACAAAAAAAATAAGTTCACAACTCAACAACGTAATGTTCTGGTTTGTTGAAGTTCCTCCGTTCGTGAGTTCTTGGGACGTCTCCTTCACCGAAGTTGAGGGAGGTATCCCGTCCGTGGTTTCTCCTTTAACCAAAGTCGTAGATAGAATCCCACTGCTGCCGAACAGTAATCACTCTCCGCAACTGTTTGAATTGAAGAAAAGAGCAACAAAAACAAATCAAGTTACTTAATACACAAGGCTTACCTTTATGGTTAGTCTAGTGGACAATGAATTTTCAAGTAAATACTGTTGTGTAGGGCTTATGACAAATAGCTATTAACCTACAACCGCCAACAATTCGAATAGCAAATGGAACTCATGTAAGTTTTTTAGTTCTAACTGCACCCGCAAAAGAATTCAAAGCGGTAAACAATTTTAGAACAATACGGGTGATGATCGATAACCAGAGGATTCTATTTAGTGAAGTTTGGGACGGGGTCAAACACCGAGCTAACTCAAGAATACATGAGGGTCAAAGTACAAAATGGCATTATGTATGTCTAAACATATAAACAAACAAACATCCCCGATTTTCAATTGTGTTGCCCCTGTAAGTGTCTTGCTCGCTTCGCTCACTCGCCAACTATATTCAATACTTGCAGGTTGGGATCATCAATACAGCTCAACACCACCTGAATTTGGAAATGTAACCTCTAACACTTCAAACGCACTACCTAATAACCTTTTTTCTGCTTTTCAATCCCAACAATTAAAAACAATTAATAGACTAGCCTGTAAGAAACCTTCATGCCAAATATGTTAACCAGAGAATAAGAATGTGTCTTCTCTGTACAGTTGTACTGTGTGTTCTATTCTTCTAAACCCAGGGTGGAATAATATTGGTAAGACTTCTAAGGCTAAAAATACTGTGATCGTACCACCATTGTCTGTCTACAATTTTCTGGTTTTCTTATTTACTGCATTATTTTATAGACTTACCAAATACGCCAAAATATCTAGACCTTTAAAAATTGTTTTTTTAGTAGTACATAGATGTCCATACTGTATGTGTGTTAAGTTAGAAAAGAGGAACTTGGAATCCTGAATCTTACACACTAATATGTATGGAATGTTGCTTTGGCATTAGATAATTAGGAAATTTAATTAACTTGCAGCGAAGTTTTCTTTAGTAAAATATAGTCACTTAGTTCATGATTTTTGCTCTCTGATGTAGCTGGAAATCAAAGGTAGAGGTGGCAGTGGCAGCAGTTATGTTTTGATGATACCTAGTAGGGCCGTTATAGCTGTATACATATGTAGGGAAGAAATTAACTCTTAACTCACAACATTGTGCTGCTAACTTATTCATAAGCAATGGCTTTCATTATGTTTGCACAGAATTTATCTAATTTTTGATTATTGCCTTTTAAAGTATATTTTCTACAGTATGTTTTGTGCAGTGTATTCAATAATTAAGAATTGAAATAAGAAAACATGATACTCTACATGCTCAGAACACTGTACTTTACGCGACACGAATCTCTGCTATCCGCATACACTTCCATTGAAATAAATTTCTCAACTATGTAAATAGTTATGAACAGTGAGTAAGCTCAAATGGTGTGCTTGGCATGAAAGGAACAATGTTTATGGCCTAAAACAATGGGGAGAGCAAAAGACTGTACATGTATGTGGAAATTAAAAGCTAATTTATTTGTCAAAATTTTGCTGCTGTTATGTATGTTTCGTTTTTCATCTCAAATTGAAATTGTGTATAAAGTGGGATGTTTTCACAGATCCTATCACATACTTTTTTTGAAATCATGTCACTAGTTTGGCAATGAATTTATAAGCATATATTCTGTATTTTTAAGCATATTGTGCTAATGAGTGTATTTAGTGTGTATTATTTTATGTGCTATTAGATATTTCACTCATTGAAAGAATCTAATTGACTAGCTGTATTCAACAAATGGAAATTTCAGCCAGCCCCAAATTACTGATCCATTCTTTCAGGAGTGGTAACCAACTTATGAAAAAATGCTTTGAAGATTTTCAAATTTCATCTTTAGATGATAAGTTAATTGAAGAGTTAGAAATTCTAATAGAGCAAGCTTCAACGGACAATCAACAATTGATAAAACAAATTGAAGAATTTAAGATTCAAATTGCAACATTAGAAAAGGAAAAATTGGAAATGGAAAATGAAATCAAAGTGAATGGTCTTACTATTGACTCTTTACAGGAACATTTGTCTTTTTTACGAGAGCAAAACACCCAACTAACTAATCTTGTTGAAGTCTCAAGTGAGCACTCTGAAACACTTCAAATACGCAATACCCTTGCAGTTAGTCTTTCTCAAATAAAAAAATTACAAGAGAAAGTAAATGAAATTCCTTTATTGAAAAAACAAGTATCACTACTTACAAGTGAAAACAAAGTGTTAAAAGATAGATTAAAGGATCAGTGTGGATTATCTGCGGCCTGTTGCGCAAGTCAACAAAGTTGTATTCAAACCGACAACCAAGGTGCTAAGAATCCAATATCTAAGATATCACCTGAAGTATCAGATCAATTTGAAGCTATATTACAGTCTATAAAGGATCTTTCTTTTCGTATTGATGACCTGAGCAATGCATCAAGTAATTCATATGTGACTGAACTTGAACAGGAAATAGAGGATTTACTGAGTGAAGTGACAGATATGAAATTAAATCAATGTTTAAAGCAATCAAGCAAAGATAGGGGAGTGTTGTGTTCAATTTTCTGTAGCATATTACAGAAAAATAATACTAGTGTAATAAACAAACTTCAACGGTTTTCGGTTATGCTAGAAAATGAAAGTAAGTTTCTTTTGTCCTGCTTATTTGGGATTCAGTTGTCCAAAATTAAGCTAATGATGTCGGAGGTACAGGAGTCGTCTAAATTCAGTGTACATGGAGTAAAACCTGATTGTTTTGTGACAAGTGATGGTAAAAGTAGAATTACAGCACTTTTACCTCAGTTTCGATCTCAAATTGGTGTACTTCATCAATTACGGCAGGTGTTTCAGCAAAGAAAACAGACAGTCCATAGACTTTCTGTTCATTATACTGAATTAGATGAAGTGGTTGTTAAGTTTAATGAAGAAGTTTTGCGTGACTTTAACGATCATATTAATATATTGGAGGCTAATCTTCATACTGCACAACAAAAAATTAAAGAATTAGAGGAAAAATATCGTGGAACTATTGAGCCTCATGTGCTTCAAGAAGATATTAATGCTACTTCCCAAACTGATGCTTCACATGTTGATAAGAAAGGGGTTCAACATGAAAACAAGCGTTTGCTAGATATATACATAAAAAAGTATAAGAAAATTAAGGATGACAAGCACAATTTAAAAATTAGGTACAATGATATGACTACTAAATGCCAAAAAATAGCTACGGAACTTTCTAAATCTACTTCTTTGTTGCTAAAATATCAAATAAAATGTGAGACTCTTCATAGAAAAGCTATGGGTATAGACAGTGGTTCAGTGGATTCTGAAGGTGGTGATGACAATCCTTCTTTGGCTGTAAGTGTTCCCTCTGCTCTCAGTGGGGATGACATAGTCAAGGACGAATATGATGCAAGTTCTATATATGATCGTGAGTTTCTATTAGCCAAGGTATGCAATGAATTCCAATTACTTACGAAAACTTCACCGTGTGAATGTTTTGAGGAAGCTTTGCTATCAGTTAGAAACCTTGTAACTGAAGCATCTCATGCTAAGAAGTGGGTATCAGGTTTGGAAATGGAATGTTTTGACAAGTGTAAGAAGGTTGAAATTGAAGAATTTCAGCAGTGGATGCAAGAAAATGAAAATTCTTGTAAGATCGAGGAAGCTAATGTTATTGCACAATTAAAAATACAACTGGAAAAAATTCTTATAGAATTTGAACAAAGTCAAGTTGAAAATCACTTAATTACATCAGCAGAAACAGAGTGTCGAAGTGAGTTGAACTTGAAATTGCAGGAAGAGCGCAATAAATTGGATTTTGGTGACAACAAGAAAAAAGTAAAAGAAACTTTGAATGAACAAGAGAGTCAAGTAAAGCTTAATGCTTGTGATCCTTTGGATAATCAGGATCTTCCGTCACATCCATTAGAGGACATAAGAAACTTTCATTCCCAGTCGACTCAGACTGTGGATGATAGTAAATCAATTGAGGATACTAATATGAGTTACACACAAGCATTGCATGAGCAAAATGTTGCATTAGAAGACCAAATTTCAGTTCTTAGTCAGTGGAATGATAAACACAGGGAGGAAGTGGAAGAACTTGAAAGACAGCAGCATGATATGTGTGAAAAATATCAAATGTTATTGCAAAAATTTCACAACCAGGAAGCTATTAATCAACGTGACTCCAACTTGCGTACAGAATTAGCAGAAGTGGAAGATGAATTAGTGGCTTTGCGTAATTTGACCAATCCAGATCTTCATGAAGAACTCCAAATAAAAGTTGATACTCAGTCACACTTATTATCAACCTTAAATGAAACAAACAGCTTTTTGCACAAGCAAGTAAGTTTATCTTTGAAACTATTGTGTACATGTTAAATATGTGAATTTCTGTGAGATTTTTTTCTTTCCATATGTTAATTTTTTGTGAGAATGTTTTTTTCTTTTAATGTGTTGATTTTTTGTGAGAATTTTTTTTTAATATGTTGATTATGTAAAAAAAAAAAAATAATAATAAATTCGTTGCTAAGGCATTATTATTAGGATATTTTCCCAGTGCACTGATAATCGTATTGGCATCTGTAGATTATTTAAAAAATGAATTATTGGTATCGGTAATTCTAGGCAATATACTATGCAAAGCTGCTACAATTCAAGTCCCGTTTTTTTTTGTTTTCTATTTTTATTACTCTACCCATGCTTTTGTTAAAACCAAGATTGTAAATTAAAGTATTCTTCTGATAATTTTTTTGTCTGTTATATGCACAGATTTTTTTTTGTCTAGAAAAATATAATTAAGTTATAGTTAAAGCATGAGCGCTTAGTTTCTAGTCGATTTATTGCACGACAGCCCGAGGGCCGTAGGCCCGAGGACTGAGTGCGATAAATGTACTAGGCACTAAGCGCTCATGCTTTAACTATTTTAAATACCGGGCAAGTGTTATTGCACACTTGCCAAGTTATTACACCTGACAACAATATAGCAATGGTATTTAATACTTTTTATTAGCTGAATTTGGTACATATGCTGTGCTAATATTAAATGTTCATAAAGTGTAATTTTGTGAATACTCTAGGTTCAAGATCTGCTTTTGGAAATGCAGCATTTAAAGGAATATGAGAAGTTACATGAAGAAACTGCTTTCAGATTCAGTATTGTAGTTTGTGAAAATAATGAATATAAACTACATTTTCTGACATTAGAAGCTGCATTTATTCAATTACATTCTTCATCTCCTAGTTTTAGAAGATACACGTTACCCTATATGATTGCAATATCAGTACCACCTGGATTCTTTCTGCATAATTATCATAAAAGGTGAGAAACTCATTCAATTGTTCCATCATGATTATTGTGTTTTGTTGAAGTGATCTATTTCAAGCTTAAGTCAATAATACAGTTCAGTAGCATTTTCATAAGTTTCAAGTCTTGGGATACCATTAATTGTGGAATTATATGATCCTGCAATTACTTGTACTGTACATATGTATGTGCATGATTTAAATTACTAAATCTCAGTAGACTAAAAATTTGACTTTTCATTATTTGAACAACTTTAGCCAGTTATTTCTGGTTACTAAACTTGACTTATACATTTACTTGTAAATGTACAATGATAATAATTGTAGTAAGGAAGAGAAATTATCAACATGGATCTAAAGTGGATGAATTAGTAGAGTCTTCCAACACTATTTTTCTACTAGCATCTTTCTATTAGATAATTGCTTGGCTTCAGTAAATTTTATAAAATATTTGTTTGAACTTGCAAAATCTAGGGAAGTAATTAAATAGTGTAATTATGATACTTATTTAAGAAAATTTTATATGACCTAATGCTAGTATCTCATTCTTAGAATTTTGTGTTAGAGAAAATGTGCGTTATGAAGCTGCATATTATATAGTGTTTATTGGAGCTATATTTGTGTTTTATAATTAGAATACCGGGTGATTTCTGGAGCCAGTGCTCTTTGCTTTCTGAACACATTGGTAGAAATTTAACTATAAATTCTCCTGAGGTGGTAAGAATGCTATTGTTGTGGTTGTGTGGAAAACCTATATGGTATATAATATATATATATATATATATAGTAATAGTTTCTAGTGATGTGCTTGAGCACAAATGGCGAGCGAGCCTAAAACTGCACTATTGTTAAACGGTTAATTTTAACTTCAACACTCAAGCTACTAAAAAAAAGTCAAGTTTATATTACGTGTATACGGTAAAGGGGATTCAATGCCATAGTAACCACTCCCTGCAACAGTTAGAATTGAAAAAAAAAGCAACAAAAACAAGTAGCATTATTTACACGTTTTCTTTGTGATACTCTGTCCAATTTAAATAACGCTGGGAAGCCCAAGTTACATGATCGAAATAGCACGAGGCGAAGCTGAGTGCTATACTTCAACTGCTTTAATTGTGCTATTACTCGCTATAATAATGCGGCGTATAAATTGCCCATTCGAAAATATATATACTTAACAAAATTCAAACAAACTACAGCTGTCATTTCTAAGGAATTACTGCACAGGTTTGAACGTAATCCTATATTTATTTAAGACATGCTTACTGCTGTAGTAGCTGAAACAATGTTTACTTTGTACTATTCTTTTGTTAACCCATTCACCGGCACAAGCGCCTATAGGCGCTCAAGGATGACGTAATGCGGGAAAAATTCTTTTTCCCCTAAACGATAAAATGCTAAAGCTTAGCTGCAGCGTCCAGAGCATAGCTAATGTGTTGTTCTATTGCATGTATTTTAAGAATAGAAATAGCTACTACGTAACTACGGTAGTTAGGCTAAAAATAAACTTGACGTTAGTTCGAAAAATGGCGTTAAATTTGTTTGCAACTGAGGCGGTGAATCTTATCTGCGACGATGCGTTCCAGTGCAATATTAGCAATTGTTTGTGCATGATTAGACATTTTTTACTGTTATAATAGACAGTTATCTCAGCCTGCAATGCTGTTACTCACTGATGACACCAGAGGAGGCGTGACTGATACAGGAGCTATATAGCTACCGCTGAGGTACTACTGTCGAGGATAGAAAGTTGGACTTGCCTGCTAAAGCTGTCATTTCTTGGCAGGTTGATAAAACTACTAGTTTTCAACTTGAGAGCTACTAAAGCACTGTAGATAGCGAACATACCAGCAGCTATGTCGAACAGGATATGGAACTTGATAATCCAGGTAAGAAAAACAGCTATTTATGCAGTATATTGGAGAAAAAAGTAAGAAATAGTTTTCGCGGGAACATGGCGGTAAGTTTTATTATGCCTAATAGCTTTCCCAGGAATATGGTGCTAATTTGGTCACAGCTGTAAACTTTTTTTTACAAACTTCCAGCAATGAGTAATGATTGGACTGAGCTGCCTTTGCTCTCTGAATTACTTTGGACTTTCTATTCATTCAAAGGATGATGTCTCTACTTCTGCAATTGAGATGATGGTAATACTGATTATGTTGAAAGCATGAAGAAAGGTTGACAAAGTAATGAATGGATGAAAAATGAAGAATATGAGTCAGAATATGGCTAGAGGGAGGAGTGAGTGTGTGCAGAGGACTGGAATTGTTAGCGAAATATTCTTTTATTCTTGATGTTCTTCTGCCCAGCTACCCCTTCCCTCTCACATTCGCAGTCGAAAATGTACAGATCACTTTGTTATGATATAGTTACATTGTGGTCCCAATAATCACTCTGTGGTTTGTTGCTAAGCAATCAAATTTGACCAAAAATGTTGAACAATACATGTACTTTCACGTGATATATGGTTGCTAGGTACTTTTTTGAACTCCTGATTTTATATTTATTTTTAAACATTATTCATATAGAAAAAATAAAATTACTGAATTTTATCTGCCGGTGAGAGGGTTAAGCTGTAGCTGTAAAGCATAACACTTTCACTGGACATACTAACACAAGACATACCTTCATGGTTAGACTAGTGGACAATACTTTTTCAAGTAAAAACAACACTAGATTGAAACTTCCTCACTTAAAAGGGTTTAGAGAGAAGCAAAGGCAAAATGTGAAAAAGTCTTAGTTGTCGCCATGGAATCAAACCCATAGGACCCCTGGCTTTAGCCACCAGTGCTCTAGCCACTGAGCTACGACAACTCATCACTTCAAGACTTTTACATTTTGCCTTTACTGTTTTTTTTTTGGCTGTTGCTAGGGTGTGTAACTATGACAAATGACAAATGGTTCATTAATATACCACCACCACTAATTCGAATAGAAAATGAACTCTGGTAAGTTTGTAAATTTTAACTGCACCTCATGGGTTATACTGGTAATGATTGATAATCCAGAGGATTCTGTTTAGTGAAGTTTGGGGGTAATGATAGCTTTTGCAGTACAACTTTAGCTGTTCTTAAGTGAAGTCCCAGTAGCTCTTGAAAACAAGCTTTGTTTTATAATGTACATAAGTAGAGCAATTTTGGTACTCTGATTATGTTTTTCAAAACCTGTTGCCAGATTAAGATCAGAAATGTGATAATGATATTTTAAAAGAATCAATCAACTCATTTTAACCTAGTCATTTCCTTATTGTAATCACTTCAAATCACCTATAACGAGGTGCATTTTATTGTTTCCTACTGTTCTTTTTTTAAATCCTAGATTGTATTACTTGTGTGAACATGTGGGCTATCTAGTTAATTTGCATGCAAATTGAGTGAGGCGAGACACTCTTGGAGATTTTACTAGGAATGTATGATAAGTGCGGCCACTTTTAGCATGAGCGCATGTAAGATGGTAAAGTATTGTAAAATATATGAACTGTGAGTAATCAATTTGTTATTGATTTGTTACCTTCGGTGAGTCTCGATGTCTTCTTGAAATTCAGCTATAGATTGCTTATCGCTCTTTGTAGGTTATACTTTGTCATATCTCTTAACGCGTGTGTGCCAAAGGTTCTCAGTCACGCGCGCGGCCGTGCTTAGCCTTTCACACGGCTACGCCTCCGCAGAGGCCTGGTTGGGTATCAAAGGCCCGGCGCGCGCGCCTGGGGCTTGTCCCCACGCATGCGCCGGGCTCGCTTGCTGCGTCGCAGTTTTGTCCCAACTCCGCCCGCCTGGGAACCAGTCACGGTATCCCGGAATACCGGACCTTGATAATCTCCCCCCTTTTCACCTTACTCTATATTTGGGTAGAGGTGGGTGGGAGTTTCTCTCGGCTGCTGGCCTCCCCAGCCGCCTTGGCCAGGCTTTTACCACTCTTTTTGTTCTTAGGCCTGGCTTCGTCCATTTATCTTATTTTTACTGGCTGACACATGGCGCTGTGGGCCCTCCTACCTTATTGGTGCACTGCCCAACATGCATGCCAATTTACCAGACCGCCTACACCTTGTGCGCAGGCGCGGCCCGTCTTTCCGGGCCTGACCCCACCTACTCATTATTCTGCCAGTAACCTCGGTACGCTCCTCTAGTACCTGCCATTACCTTCGGTGAGTCTCGATGTCTTCTTGAAATTCAGCTATAGATTGCTTATCACTGTTTGTAGGTTATACTTTTGTCATATCTCTTAACGCGTGTGTGCCTGATGTTCTCAGTCGTGCGCGCGGCTGTGCTTAGCCTTTGGCACGGTCACGCCTCCGCAGAGGCCTGGTTGGGTATCAAGGGCCCGGCGCACGCGCCTGGGGCTTGTCCCCACGCATGCGCCGGGCTTACTTGCTGCGTCGCAATTTTGTCCCACCAACCGCCCCAACACTGGCCACTCGGAGAGCCCCGACTGCTATGACGCACACACTCCTAGTGTACCCAGCTCTACCCCACTCTTTTTCTACTATCAGGCACACCCGGCCCCATATAACATCAGAATTGCCATTTCATAAAATATCCTAAGACATGAATCAGAGCATGTATCATTACATATATCACTCCACTGCCCAGTCTTGCTGGGCCGTTCTGTCTTCACAGCTTTTGTCAGGAGCTCGGCTGCAGCTGCCTGACCTCCATCGGCAGTTCTCACATAGCCTAGGTATTCCCTGCTCCTCCATCTCCCCAGGGCTTTCAACTCCTCCGGAGTGGCCTCATTCTGTGCAGCTGTCGTGGCTGCCCCAATCCGGAAGCTGTGCCCGGATATGCCATCTCCTGCTATCCCTTGTCTTGCCAAGTCTTTCTTCACTTCTGACACGAAGACTTTTCGAGTCAGACCTGCCGCCCCTTCTGTTCTGAAGTAGGGGCCTTTCCCTGCCTTCCTGACGGCCATATGCTTCAGGACAGCTTTCACGGGACATATCTCCTGATCCGTCCTTCCCAGGGTCACCACGGCCCCCTTCCTCAGTCGATCCATTTTTGACTCCTTGATCCTTACTCGGACCCACTTTGGGGACTTTGTGTTCTCCAGTTCGACGTCCTCCCATCCCAGATGGGCATTCTCGTCAAACTTTCCATCATCTGGAGCCAGAGGTTCCCCAGCCCTCAGGCACCCATAATAGCACAGCATGCTGCTGCCCACAGCATGACGCCTTCGTCTCCATCGAGACTCCATGACTCTTTTAGGGCTCTCATGTGTGCCCACTTTACTGGGTGCCTCTTAAGGGGTTTGTTTGCCCTCCACGGCCTCGACTCTGGAGACTCCCTTCCTGATTTGTGCCAATTTGGCCATGTCTTTCCAGGCTGGTGCTGGCCAGCCATCCCTTATCTGAGCCTGTCTCAGGCCTGCTAGGTGCTGCTTGATTGTGCCCTGGTGCGCTCTGTCACATGCCAGTGTCACCACATACCCTATGGCCTATTCCTCGGTGACTGGCAGTGGCACCTCCTGCAGGCCTTCACACCACGCCGTGTATCTCTCCCACACAGCTTTGTACCTTTTCTCGGTGGAGGTTGCTAGGCCCTGTCGGAACAGATGCTCCGCAGCCTGCTCCACTCCTGCTCGGACCAAGAGCGACTCTCCTTTGTGAGGAGCTCTATCAAATCCTCCAAGATTTCTTCCGCCTCTTCTGTCGGGCCCTGCATAAGAGAACAAGCCATCTCAAGCCTGTCCCTCGACAAAGCATCTGCCACCACATTCTCCGTTCCCTTTATGTGTTCTGCCACAATTGTCAGAGGTACTGAGGCCTCTACAAACGCCAGACATCTCATGAGGTTCATGGCCTTTCTCTCCTTGCAAGATCCTGACCTGATTGTGGCCACTACCGCCATATTATCACATCTGGCCTTCACCACTTTCCCTTTCCAGAGCTTGCCCCACACTGCCGCTGCTACCACTATCGGGAGTAGCTCTTTGGGCATTATGTTCCCATCTCTGGCTCCACTCGCCTTGTTCCAGTTCAACTGGAACCATCTTCCATTCCAGGCTGCACCGCACCCCCATCCTCCAGATGCGTCAGATAGCATCTCTTCCTGGGGGTCTGCTGGCACCGCCACCGATCTCATGAACAACGTGCCGTTCCACTCGAGGCCGAACTGATACCACCACTCGATATCTGCTCTGGCCTCTTGGTTCAGCCGGACTCTTCTTCCGTCCCTATTGACTGTCACCAGCAGATCTTGCAGCCTTCTCTTGAAGGCCTGTCCTGGTCTGACTGCCTTGCAGGCGTGATTGAGGGATCCCACTATGGACTTTAGATCCCTCCGCCTACAGCTTTTCATACCCCTTCATCTCTTCAGGGTGGACCTTAGCTCCCCCAGCTTGTTCTGGGGAAGTCTTACGGAGTCAATCTCCATGCCCAGGAACGTCAGCACTTCACTGGGTCCCTCCTCTTTGTTTTCATCCAAGGGCATGCCCAGTTCTTGGAACGTCTCCTTGAGGGCTCACACTGCCTCGGCGCACTCATTGGTGCCCGCCCTTCCTACCATGACGAAGTCGTCAATATAATGTCTCAACCATGAGGCACCCTTCCTCATGGCGATCCATTCCACGGCGTCTCCCAGAGCTGTAAATATCAGTGGGACTGATCTGAGACCAAACGGCAACGTGCCATCCACATATGTCTCCTCCCTCCACTTCATCCCGAGTAGCCATCTATCTCTCGGGTGCACCGGGACATTTCTATATGCTGCTTTAATATCGGCCTTGGCTATCAATGCTCTCTGTCCGAGCAACAGAGTTCTCACCATTACTTCCTCTACTGAAGTGTATGCCACACTGGCCAGCTCTTTGGTTATCCCATCATTGGTGCTCCCCCCTTCGGGTGCAGATAAGTTAACGATTAGCCTCCACTTGCCAGGCTTCCCCTTCATTGGTATAACTCCAAAAGGAAAGCACTGCACCTCACCTTCTTGTGGGTTTTGGCTCAGCCTCCATATTCTTCTCTCAGACTCCTCATTCTCGAGGTAGTCATCAATGATGTCACCATGCTGAGAGGCCTCAAATGTCATGCCCCTCCTCTGTTTCATTGACACTTTGGTCTGGTCGTGGCCAATCCTGAAACCAACCTTCAGTCCCCTGACCAGATATTCCACCCATTCTTTGTCAGGGTGATCCTGCAGTTCGTGTTGCCACGACTGCCACTTTAGAGTAGTCACTACCTCTTCCGCCCCAGGCAGCACCCTGCTGCTGGGGCCTTCGGATACTCTCTCCAGCTCCAAGAGCTGTTTGGTGAACCGGTACCCTGCAACAGCATAACATACACTTGTTAGCTCTTGCCCTTTGTACCACACCATCACCTTCCTTTTTTCTGCGCGAGTGTGTGCACCCTGTCCCTCCCCTGTTTCCTATGTGTGCCTTTTCCAGCATGACCTTAACTGCTCTGTATCTACCCAACCCGTTTATCATTTCCGTGCCTTTAGGCACCCCCCTTGTTTCTCATGTCTTTTCCTCTTTCTTTATCTTTAATTCTTGAAAGAGCACACAATATATAACACAATACAATTCATGATGACTGACGCTACACAATTGTGACTGACAGAGTCCACACTTCTCTGCTTCATTTCTTCTCAGTCACTTTTCTGCACTGATATGCCGGGTGCTCCCCTCCACATCCCGAGCCTCCGTGCCGGCTCTCATGGCCGTTCAAATACTGTCTCACCCGCCTCCTCCTCAGCCATATCTCCTGGCTTTTTCTGGCGGCCAACTTCCGGAATGCCCGGTCATATTTGGCCACTTGTCCCCATTGATAGGATCGAGCCAGTCTGGCGACGATCTCTCTGTAGGCCGACAGAGGCCCCCACATCTCGGGCATGCTCGTCGCCCAAGCCATCTGGTATAACGTGAAGCAGGTGCCCCACCAGCCAGCATCTGGCACCTCCTTCACCACCTTTTTCCTCCCGGCAGAGGACTGCCCGGAGCCATCGAGCTCTCCCAGGCTACTTTTCCATTCCCCCTCATAGGGGCCATCCTCTAGCATTGGGAATGTGGCGAACTCCACGAAGCTGCCCCTTCGGATAAGGCTCACCAGCTTCCTTGGCAATGGTGGCAGGTTCTCCACCAGGTGCACCACATCGTGCCCTGGATCGTCCTCCTTATCCCCTTTTTGAGAGCCTTTCACTCTGTCCAACAGGCTTCCGAAGCAGAGGACCTGGCTCATCGCCTTCTTTATTGGGTGCGGACACTGCCCCGCCTTCTCTTGCCTGCTCTGCCAGAGAGGCTACTTCATCTACGGACACAAAATCATTGTGACATTGATCATACCACTGACCCTTCACCCTTGTGTCATATCATCATTAACATTCCGGATGTTACCCGTGGTGGCTCTGACCTTGGGGCATTTTGTGCAGGCTAGGTTCAACCCAGCCTAATATAGCAACTTTTCTCTTACTCTTTCCTCTCTTTTTTTTTTTTTTTTTTTTTTTGCCCATCTTCATTCCACCACGGCCTCCACCTGGCCTTAACTGTCGTTTTATTGCAAGGCCCCTCTGGCCTGACGACACCATTCCTGGCCCCCATAAGGGCCTTCCCATTTGTTTATGCACTACTCTATAGTGTCTTCCGAGCACCCAGCCGCCCCCGCCTGCTCTTCAGGTATCTCTTACAGCACTCTTATGTGCTGCCACACTGATTCCCCGTGCTTCCCTGACACCCTGCTGTTCTCACCTGCTTTCCAGGCTTCTACCACAGCCATCCTGGGTGCCCTCACTCATTTGTCATCCCCCTGGTGATGGCCCTTTGGTACTTTCCTTGGACACCGAGCAAACCTCTAGGCCTCTCTTATTCTACCCTGCTACCCCTCCCCCTTTTCCTCTTTTTTTTTTTTTTTTTTTTTTTTTTTCTTCGTTTTTCTTCCTTTTCTCCCTCCCTGTGAGACTAAACACTTATTGATCTCCTTCAACTCTTGAGCTTCCTTTTTTCTTTTTTTCTTCCACAAAGCCCGCTGAGCTCGGATTGTCACGCATTATTACTAGTACGGAGGTGAGCGTCAGGAACGTTTGTCCTAGCTATCCAGTCTCTTCCACGTCCCTGACCTTAAGTCACCCTCTTTATCTCACTCAGCATTCACTTTCAACCATGTACCCTTGCTGGGAGCTCCACTTTCCGCAGCCTTCTTGACGTATTCTTCCAGGTCGCCCATCCTCTGCACCAGTGAGAGGACCGCAGCCCTTATATCGAATGGTTCCGCACTACCAGTGGGTCCCCTTTTCGACAGGAACTCCTCGTCGCTGTCATCTAGGCTGCTTACTCGTCTCCTTCCTCCTCTTCGGAGGAGGCGCTAATTTCTCTCGGCTGCTGGCCTCCCCAGCCGCCTTGGCCAGGCTTTTACCACTCTTTTTGTCCTTAGGCTTGGCTTCTTCCATTTTTCTTATTTTTACTGGCTGACACATGGCGCTGTGGGCCCTCCTATCTTATTGGTGAACTGCCCGACATGCACGCCAATTTACCAGACCGCCTACACCTTGTGCGCAGGCGTGGCCCGTCTTTCCGGGCCTGACCCCACCTACTCATTATTCCGCCGGTAACCTCGGTACGCTCCTCTAGTACCTGCCGGTAACAACTCTAGTGACTTGAAACGCTGACTATCCTTGAGATAGACCTGAATGGTTGAAAATGTGTACTTTGTCAACTAACGATGCATACCTTAAAGGGGCAAGTGAACTTCATTTCAGGGTGCTGCTAAATTTTTACTTTAGTATTGTGGTAAAGGCGATACTTAGGCTCAAGAAACTGGAGGTAAGAAACTAAAAATGTATGCTTTATACATAGTCTGAATTTTTTGTGAGAATATGATATTAGTAAATTCTCAAAATATAGCTGGACTTCACTCGCCATTTGTGCTGAAGCACATTACTGGTTTAAGGGTGCTGGCACACCGGATACGCGCTCCGCCCACACAAATCAATTAAGGATAATTGGCTGTTGCTATGGAAAATAACTCCGATTCTATACCTCGCTGGTTCACGCAGCCAAGCGGATCTACGAGACATGCTGGCAAAATGTGGACTTACCAAGAATGACTGACACACGCACTGAACCAAAGAAGTTATGAAGCCTCAAGGTCCCAAAATAAACGGAACTTATTGGAGATAGTGGAGGACGCACAGAAGCCAGAATTTCGTCCACCGCTTCTTCAGCTCATTGTTTACAATATTGTCATTTTTGTTTTGTTCAATTCTATTTTGCTTTATATTTATTCATATTTTTACGTAATTTTTTTCTTGTTGCGTCACAAATGTATACTGTATTGAAAAACAAAAACGACTACTTTTATTACCTTGTTAAGTTACGCCGCTGTACCAAAATTGAAACAATAATCGTCCGCCTTTCTGTATTTGGAGTACAAAATAGATTCCAATTGTCTCGCACTTTTTTGCCACTGTGCAATTTTCTAGCCCCGCCCTCTGTAAACCGAGTTAACTATACTTACCATGGTCTGCCAGGAATCTCTTATCTATGCGCGGGTATTTAAGGTCTGCCCTCTACCTCTACAACTTGGTGGTTTTGTGGTATATTGCTCAATTAAGCCGCGCATGAGCGTTGCTATGTGCCAGCACCCTTAATAGTTTCTAAACCATAGTAAACATTACTTTAGAACTGGTGTCATATTAGAAATTGACTGGTTCGTATTAATCTTTGACCAATAATTGTGTGGATACAGTATATTGTGTCCTTGCAGTACAATTAAAACTAAATAAACATGTATTTTTTATTTTTACTTGCAATTATTTTTAGAAATTTTTTTGCTTTTGCACATGCAGATTTCTGTAACCAAAGAAATTACAGCTATATGGTGTTCATCAATTTACCAAAAGGCATCAACTACAGATGCTATTGATTATATTAATGCTATTGCAAAGATATCATTGCAAGTATTGCAGTTGATGATTACTTTACAAGATGAAAGGGTACGTTATTTTTACTAATTTATATTTGAACTGTACTTAGTTTTTTTGTCTGTTAATGATCAAATTTGTGTAAAATTCCACATTTTATTGCAAATCTTTCTAGTATTGATTTTGATTGATTGGTGTACACAACAGTGAAGAAAGTTAAGGAGAATGTTTAAAATAAGGTATCAGGTAGACATATTGAAACACTACTTGTACAATTAATAGTACAGTGCGTAAATTGCCCATTCAAAAATATATGGGAAAAATTGCTGCTTAATTGAAATCGCACGGGGAAAGTGAAATAGAACGTAACTAAGTGAAATAGCTCGGAAACTAAGTGAAATAGCACAGAATCTAAGTTAAATACCACTGTTGCTAAGTGAAATACTATGGGTAAGTGCACAGCATGCACCCCTAGCCTTGGAAATGTACAGTATGAGTAATTTCTAGTAGTTAGAGACACTTTTGTACAGAAGATGTGCCCATATTAGATAGAAATTTTCAACAGATTAGGAGGAGCTATCAGTTGAAGTGAAGTTCAATAGAAAGCTAATCCTGAAATACATAGAGACAGTGAGTGGACGATGAAGTGTACATAGCTACACTGTAAATGATTTTTAAGAAAAGCTGGCCTACTATTAGTGAGTGATAGCGCAGGTAACCTATGCTATGAGGGATCAATAGCACACATAAAGCAATTGAAATATCACTTGGCTTAGACTTGTACTATTTCAATTGCGTTACTCGTGCTATTAATCCCGAATAGCATGGTCACCCTTGCTATTACTCATACTAATAGTACAGCACGCAAGTTTCCCATTCAAAAATGTATGGGAATAATCGCTGTTCAATTGAAATTGCACAGGGAAAGTGAAATAGCGTGTAACTAATTGAAATACCTTGGTTAAGTGAAATACCGAGGTAGCTAACTGAAATAGTATGGGTAAGTGCACATGTGTGCAGTGTTAGCCTTGGAAACGTACATTTTGAGTAGTTTCTAGTTGGAGACAATGTCATTCTTTACCACAGAAGCTTTATCTGTATTAGACGGAATGTTTTTCAACAGATTAGGAAGGGCCATATGTTGAAAATATTTTTACTAGTGACTATAATAAGCCAAGCTAGCTTGTGGGCCAGCCCACGTAAAGGAATCATATTAGTTGTCATTAGTGTTTCGTGAATGTGTGGATTGTACCTGACTTGTTTGTGCATATGTTGTATTATTATTATTTTTTTGTGGTCAGTGCATGCCGCTGCAACCAATGTATATGATGTCCATTTATGGACTTAGTTATTTTTATGTTGTGCCAGTTTCATGATCGGATGTTTGCAGCTTCTGTGAAATATTTAATGAATACACTCATCACGGTGTATGTACATTCTCCTCTTCATTTAATCTGCTTTAAACTAGCCAGGGTGGGTAAAGGTTCGCCTTAGGCAGTATAAAAGAGGATACAGATTCTGGTGGAAGCAACTACTTGCTGTCTCCAGTGTGAGTGCTGACAGAGTCTGTGACAACAACCCTAGCCAGGCCCACATAGATTTTAACACTTTCATATGTGTGTGACAAAAATACTTGTGATGTGTATCGTACAAGTAAATTTATGGCAGTATGGACCAAAAAAAAATAAAACTAGCATCAGTAATCTGACTGTGTGCTGTACTCATTTGCAGTGGGAAACACAATTATTTCTCACTCATGTGACATTGTTTCGCTGTTTTTGTGTACTAAATTGCTGTAATACGTTCTTTAAAATGGTCTTGGGAGGAGTTCAAGACAAACATGGTAACCACCATTTTCTACTTGTCACGAAATGTCAGCCCTGCTACACCCTTTTAACTCACTCATTTAAATTGGCTTTTATTTTAATGATAAAGGTAGATAGTGGACAACAAAATCCTTCTTCAACTGCTGTGAAAGCTTCAAAGAGAAATGTGAATTTAATGACAAGGAATTATCTGGTACAATCAAGTAAATTACTAACTTTTTATGCATATACAATGATTAAACAACTAGCAAGTACCCCGCCACACAGTGGCGCTTGGTGTACATGCAAACTTTTGCAAATTAGGAGTGGTGTAGCATAAAGTATAATTATCTATTTATCTTGTACCACATGGTTAAGTTACGTCAGTCCACTTATTTTCTCACTCGCTTTTCTTATGCGCATAGCACAGTTGTCATCTGACGACTCTTTACCAACCCAGCTCACATCACTGTTGTTGGTATTACTGACAACACTTTACCGGCCCCATCTTGATAGAGCTTTACCAACCTCAAGTGTATTATTAAAAATAATAGTTAGAGTGTGGTTCCTTAAAATCAGCAGGATTTAGAAACTTGAAGGCACCTGGCTGTAACATTTGGACGTAGCAAGGATGCTACTAGGAGCCTGAGGGTTTATGAATCCTGCAGATTTCTATGGTACCACACTCTTAATTTTTTAGAACAGAAGAATATGTTAAAACTGTACTACAGTAACTAATGAATATACCCAATATTGTGACTGCTCATCTTGCATGGGTGAACCTTGGTGTTCAGCATGGGGAATTTTTAAGGAAGAAGGCGAACTAGAATTAACAACAATGCAAAAAGAATATTGTGATGACTTTAATCTAGACCCTGATTGTGATAAGATTTTCCTTCAGTGCAGTTTACACAAAGAAATCATTAATCAAGTCGTCTACGATACCACTAATCGATTTGCACTGCCAAAATCACAGAAGAAAGTTGAAGAAGCCAGAAAAACATGCCTATGAAGACCAATGAAGATTTGAAAAATTGCTATGGAATTTGGCAAGATTAGACCAAATACCGAGGAGTTACCATTGAATTGACAAGAATGTCTTAAAAGAACTAGTGGACAGCTTGTGTTTATTTGTGTTAGAAGTACGGAAAAAGGATGAAAGTGAATATCCTCCAGAAACTCTGTAGCATTATTTGCTGCAGTATTGTGTGTTATTTATGTACAGAGGGTCAGCCTGAAAACGATTTTTTTTTTTAAAAGCTGTTTCAAATTTCAAGATGTCCTTGATTCAGAAATTAAAAGATTATGCTGAGCGGGACTGGGAACAAAAAAAAAATTGCCAAGCAGAGTGACTCTCTGAGGATCAGGAAGAATCATTATGGGAGAAAGGCTTGCTTGGAGAACATTGTGCTCAAGCATTAGTTGACACTATGTCTATATGTGTGGCACTCTTTTGCCTTGCGTTCAGGACAAGAACACTGAGCACTATGACATAATCCATCACAAATACAGCTTGTTGTAAAGTCTGGTCAGCACACTCTCCTAAAATACACCGAAGAAGTATCAAGAACCAACCGGGGATTCTTAAAAGGACGCTATAACAAGGCAAAAGAAGTTATCCACCATAGAAACACTGAAAATCCCAACCGTCAGCTACATCCAAGAGAAATAAAAGACAAGTCCGACAGACTTGGTGATGGTTACTTCTGCAGGTACAAGTATGTTGGTCTTGTCAATTTGAAATATACGTATGCTTGGTATAGTGGTACAATCAAGTTAATAGCTTTGCTTAATAGTGATGGGTACATCCAACGTGTACAAGAGTCAGGTACTACTTCAATTTTGTTCAATCTAATGTGTAAAGTTTAAGTACTTGTTCTTGCACCCACTCATTAATGAACTTGCACGAGTATTTGTAAAGTACCTAAATACTTTTAAGTACTTCACCCCACGTGTAAAGGAATAGTAAGACTAATTGAAACATATTGAAGAATGTCAGTGGCATCCTCAACATTTTCATCTTAACAAACTCGTGATCATATTTTGAGTTAGTGTCATTCTTTTTAGTTGCAGCATGACTGTAGATTTCTTCACATGGATGATGATTTGAGCTACTTTTTCAGAGAAGTACATACTGTAGTAAGCTTAGCTGAAGCAGAGAGTCTGTTCATTATACAAAATATCAATGTTAAGGAAATGAACCAATCCTGTCTGATATCCTCCTTGATCAGACTGACTTGAATCATGGTATCATCTTCCATTTGTCCTCCTCTTTGTTTATCAATTCTAAACTTTCTGCTTCTGACTTTATGCTGTCTCAATATTTTCAGACTCAAACCCAATACTATTGGCAAAAGCTACATGTATGTATCACTGGCGTAAGAAGATGATTTTGAGTGGGGGGGCTGACTGTGGTCATTAATCTAATTAAGCACAGAGGTATTGGGCATTCCTGCCTAGTATTTTACATCTCTGAGAATTGAGAATAGTTCTTTAGTACATTCTTCATGAGAATTGCAAACAAGGTAGACAACAACAATATAGATAATTAAAGAAGAATGATAGTTCACTTAAAAATGTCCAAAATAGTTTATTCTGCGTGTGTTTACTGACACAAAATCATTAGCAACTTTTTCTAAATCAAGTTAGTCAGTAAATGACTGTGAACATACAGGATGAATAAGTTATTCAGGCGCTGGGCTGTCATTGAGCTTCTGAGGAAAGTTTTAATTCTTCGTAGAGAAGAAAATGACCTTTCAGCAGTAGCGCTTGTGACAGGATAGGTCAAGTATACTTGAACTAGCTTGTCCACTTCATTGAGCATGCCTCTAACAATAGTGCTCTGATTCAGTGCATCGGCAATTGTCCTCACATTAGTGACAGTCTTGATAGATCCACCAAATGCAGTGTTAATTGTGTCTGCCAGCATGGCACTTTGAATATAAAGTCGATCAATATCAATGTGGTACTTTTCAAGAATTTGATGCAATTCTGGGCAAAGAGTGTGCTGACCTTTAGCTGACTCGATTAAAAAAGACTCATCAGTTAACTCTTGTGAAGATTGGAGAACATCCTCATAGAAAGCAGAAAATTTGCTGTCAGACCTCAAAATTGACACATGTGCCTGAAGCAAGTGTGCACCCTTCAATCCTTCACCAGCTGTTGTATCCTTAGCCTGGAGGTCGATAGATAGTTGCTCAGCTGCAGCAAACACTACAAATGACAGCTTCAAACTGAAATACAGTTCAAAAGACTCCATCTGGATCAGTAAGCCTCTTGCTTTTGCAGCATATTCATCATGCCCCTCTTCAATTTGCTGTAAGCAGGACATGAATGCTTTGTAATTGTTTAATACCTCATCAATTGCAGAATGCCGAACTGTCCACCTCGTGGGACAAAGAGGCCTAAGTGAAGAAGGCACAGCTGCTGAGTCATCTCCAAATCTAATCTGTTGTTGAATATTCTGAAAAAGTAATCTCTTAGGTGAAAATTTAATCAGCTGAACTAACTGCAAGATAAATTCAATACAGTTGCTCAATAGCTCATCCTTTTTCTCACTACATCTTGGATGCATAAATTTAGGCTGTGTGCAAAGCAATGAACATAGAGACATGAGTCAGTCTCTTTCTTCATCAAAGCTTGAACACCACTTCTAACTCCACTCATGTTCAAAGCACCATCATACACCTGGCCAATACAGTTAGTGATTGGCAGAGAGCACCTCAACAAACAATCCTTGACAACAGAGAATAAGGTGAAAGCTTTGGTATCAGGTAGTTGAAGTAAACCTATTGCTGCTTCATGAACCTCTTAACTACTATCCACCCAGCGAATTGCAATGCAGATTTGTGCATTGTGTGATATGTCAGTTGCCTCATCAGCTATAAGCGAAAAATACTTTGCTGCTTGAATATCTCCTAAGAGTTGCCTTAATACAGTGTTGCCACAAAGAGTAATGATTTCATTGACAATGGCAGGTGAAATGTAGTCTCGTTTTTTTAATCCAAGTGGCAAGCTGTGGTAAATCTGATGCTTGGAGTAGTAAAAGCTGGTAAAGATTTCCTTCAAAAGCAACACTATCTTCATGATGTCCACGAAAAGCAAGGCCTTGTCTAGCTAGATAGCAAATGCAGTATAGTAGGTTCATTAGCATAGTACGGTTGCTTCTCTTTTCTGCTTCATGCTGCTTGGTAATCATGGCCCCTACGTTGACACCCTGGGATCTCACTTGTAGCTTGCTGATAGCTTCCTTGTGTGCAACACTTCCTTCATGGCTTTTAAATCGCTCTATTGCTTTCTTCCAATTCGAAAAACCACCATGAACAAAAGGAGACTTTGACGTGAGCAACCCCTGCTTATCTGTACTACAGCATATACGACAGAATATCTTGTAAGAGGATGTGCACACACTAATCCATTTATATTTGCTGTACCAAGAAGCCTGAATGTACCTTGCAAATATATTTCCCTGGCTTTTAGATTGAAGCAAGTCCTTTGGCTGGTAAGCTACTTCAAATTTTGAGCAGCATGAGCAAGTGCAGGTGTCAGCGATTGACTCACACTGTGCACGTGATGGGCAATCATCATCTGAGTCTTCATCACTGTGAACTTGGTCAGCAGCTGTAACTGGCTCATCAGTTTCTAGGAAGTTTGTTTGACCTGCACATTGAAACTTATTTTTAGTCTGCACTGATTGGGTGATGTGCTTACCTTCAGCTTCATCAGAGACTCTAGATTTTGAACAGAACATAATAAAAGCTGGGGACTTCTGCCCCCAAGCCTCCCTAGTTCTTAGCCTGTGGATGGAATTTAAGAGCAAGAGTGTGTTGATTATAGCTCTGATTAAGAGAGGCTCAAATTCTTGCACAACAGAGGTCTGACTGAATTGGAGAGAGTTAGAGGTTTGCGGCTCACATAGTGACAGGTATGTGGTTGTGTTAAGAGATGCTACATCTCTTTTGCGGCAAATGGCCCACCTTGGCCAGAAAGTGGCAATGCTTCAAGCTCTGTATAAACAGTATATGTGGCTGCTGTGATTTGAGTTGATTAACATTTTTTTAGTTACCATTGAGATTACCTAGCAAGACTGGTGAGATTTATCTTGTGCCCTCAGCACGGGGGCTCTGCTCCCCTTACTTTCAGGCTGGGGGGGGGGGGGGCTACAGCCCCCCAAGCCCCCCTGGTTCTTACACCAGTGTGTATCTTCATAACTGATGCATTGTCTTGTAAGTTGCTGTTCTGATTTCTAAGTCTTTATCAAATTATGAGATTATTTTATTTCTCCAGTTTGTCACGTCCTAACCTTATGCAAAAATACCATCTTGTGAAATATCGTGGTATTCCAAGATAACTATGCTCTCATCTGCTACTCCAAATATCAATGATCTAGGAACATTGATTTCCACGACTGAATTTGATCACTGATGTTACTACACTTTGATAACAAGTGTACTGAATGTGCTGCCTGCTGATATTTGTGTATTCAGGATACATAATACCTAATCAATCTCGAAAGCATTAGATTTCCATGTACACTTTTCCTATAGGATGAGTTTATATGTGCGGAGGGAAAATTGCAAGAGTACTCTTTTGAATTATCTATGTGTACCACCGTACATACTTTCAAGGGTAATTTCCATTCAAAGTGAAAACAAATAAAATTATTTTTTTAATACTGTACAAATTCATTTTTAACTACTACGACAATGTACTTGTTCATAATGAACTGAAAAAATTCGTATTTTCAAAACAATTATTAGCTTGATTGTTTGTTTTGTTTTTGTTTTTTGTTTTTGTTCAGTTTCAGTTTTCAGTTGTTTTCATTATTCAACTGATGAAGATCCTACGGGATCGAAAAGTCTTGATTAAATTAAACTTTAATACTACGATAAGTTCAAAAAAATTAGATTATGTTCACTTGAAATTATTTTTTGTTTTTTTGTTTTTGGTCCGATTACAAAGATGTAATCATTATAATTACTAGCTAGTTACAACATCATTAAGTTATGATACATGTGATTAGTCGGTCACAATATTTCAAGACAAATCTGTGATGAAGACAATGTAATTTCTTTTCTTTAATCTATAAGCAAAGAAAAGTGCTTTACATGCAATTTTATGTTTTTAAAATGGATGTTTGATTTGGTGCATATTTAACTATAATATTTTAATTATAATCGCATTAAAAAACATTTTCTTCAAACTACTAAAATTTAATAAAAATATTATTACAAACTTGCACTGTAATTATTGTTAAAATTTTGCAGGATAATACTGTGCTACATTATCTAACAGCAACCAAAAATTTCCCTGTACTCAATGTGCTGATAAAGAAGACCTGTTGTAATTGTATCTATAATCAGGTCAGTTTAATTTATTCTTATTATGTTGTAATTACGGTATTTTTTTTGTAATGCTAAGGAATTATGCATGGTTTAGTTTCATGAGGTTTAAAGGCGTAAAATTTGACGAGCACATACCGGAATAAAAAACCAATTGAAGAAATGAAATAATAACCATTTTAGGAATTGTATTTGAATTTTTAAAGATTATACCATCTTATTAATTGAAGCAGCTATATAAACATTCAGCATTCAAATTGAAATTGAATTGCCCACATTGTAAAAGTGAGGCTACTACATAAATAAGAATTGATAAAGTTAGTGTATTGTTTTAGTTGAGTCTCATTTTACTGTAATTTTGAAACAGTTACTTGTGTTATGTTATACAATAATATATAATGTGTATAGGATTGTATTGCATTTTTCTTACTATTATTCAGTCATTCTATGCTATACAAATAATAGTAGCAAAACCTTTCTTTATCAACAGCCTGATTATTTTAATACATAATGGAAATATATTCTGACATTTTGAATTCATACTGAAGTGTTTTTAGGTTTTAGGGATCACTGAAATCAAACGCTAAGTAATAATGGGTGGCACTCAGTTACTTGCTTTTGCTTTTTCTTATAGGATGAGTTTATATATGCAAGCATTCTTCCTATTTTATATATGGCATACAAAAATAATGTGGATGTAAATCAGTCGGCATCCTAGGTAGTTTAAGCCATTTAAAATTCAAGTAATCAGGGGTTGTTTATAACCCTCGACTCACCATTTTTTTGGTAGCTCTGTCTACAACATAATGACACAACCATGACAACAAGTTAACGAGCTACCTAACAGAATGCATTATACAGAAAATGCTGATTATCAATAGTTCAAAGCTATTGAATCAGTTTGCATTTTGTTGATTGATCATAATAAATTTATCTCTTTTTTTTTTTTATAGTTGTATTATTTTTTCTTTTTATATTTTCTTTCAGTTTTTATTTTTTTTAATTTTTTTATCTGCCATGCTTTGTTGGATCCCAATACAGCAACCAAGAATTTGTAAATATGCATGCTGTTCAGCTATGGCCTGTGGGTATTACATCTTTATTTAGCTTGGTATTGTTGGGTGCAATAGTACCTACCTTTCTCGAACCAAATTTATAAGTATTCTTATCATGATGTTTGATGTCAATTACTGTTTCTGCTAAGGTTACATAGTGAAAAGCAAAACACACACATCAAAATTTACCATGAAGTCAAAATTGCTGCTAAAGGTTAAATTAGTAAAATTTCACTCTTGCAGTAAAATATCTTTTTACTTTTACTTAAAAGTTTTTATCACATATTTTCTGTTATCTTGCTTTAAGAATGTATGTTTAATATTCTGCTTTATGGATATTCTAATACATGTATAGATGGGATTTGATCCACTGATGATAATGTGCAACTTCAATTGTGACACTACAAATGACAGACATTTTTTGGAGAAATTTATCAATCTTAGTGGAGTCAACAAGTGCAATAAGGTATAGTTTAAATTTTCAGAGCAAGTATTTTATTACCCTATCACATTGTAGCATAAAATTATGGCCACAAAGTTAAATTACAAAATTTTATGTCTATGAAGCATAGCTAAAAAATAATATTTTTGAAGCCATCTATGTAATAATACACTTGTGCATCAGTAATGACAATAGCGACTGACGACGATGTGTGTATATTCATGAATAATTCATGTGCTCATCACATAGTTGGTAAAGTATCATCACTACCTGAATGAGACACCGTTTGACAACGGGAAAATGGGAGTAAAAAGGCTACTTACACAGTGTTCGAATCTGCAACCGTAGAATGCAGACAGAGTGTGCGCACAAACCATTAAGCCGTCGAATCTTGAAGTGCCTTATTAACCTATTGTATCATATAAATACTGAACACTGAGTTAGGAGAGAGGGTTCCTCTACAGTAGCTAACAATAATAGGTATAGAAAGGCTGAGAAACACGAGAATACAATGGTCAATAAAAGGTGAGAAAAAATTGACTGATCTAACTGCTTAATGAAGAAGTGAAAGAATAAACTTAGAAAGGACAAAGATGCTGTGGAGCAGGTGAGGTGGACAGGTTGAGAAGGGAATATACAATGAGTTGAAAAAAGGAATAAGAATAACATGGCTGGGATGTTTGACGATGAAAAGAGAGCAGGAGAGGGAAGCCGTGGATAAATCTACCTTATGCTACAGCACTAGTAATTAGCACAAGTTAGTACGTTGGCAGGTTTCTTGCTAGTGTTTAATAGAGTTTAATAAAGCTTGACTGCTGTGGTAGCTCAGTCCTATTGAAATACTGAGATTGCAGAAGCTATGGTCAAAAAAATTTAGATGTCAATCAGTTGAATTGAAGGTAAAAATGCAGATGTTCATGGGGAAAGGATAATTACTCTACCAATCAAGCTGTACTTTATTGTTATTGTGGCTTTAATAAAATATTATTTTTAATTGTCAATTTTGTGAGATGCTTTTTTTTTTAATCTTTTAATGTACTCTTGTTTAGAATGGGACAACCCCTTTAATGATAGCTGCTGCAGCTGGAAATGTATCAACATTGTCAGTGCTTCTGCGGGAGTGTTCCAATGTTAATGCACAGGATAAGGTAATGAGCAAATCTAACCGTACCACTATTACAGGTTCACAATTTAAGCCAATGTGATATTACAAGGACACATTTTATAGCTTATTAGTAATTCACTGAAGTAATGAAATTGATGAACACATGGGTAAAGTTTTTCAGGCCTTATACAACTACATAGACTTATGAACATTTTGTAACACCTAAACTAATATGTTTAGCCTACAAGTTTAGCTAATTAAAGATAATACTTCTCTTCAGTTCATTATGACGTTAAAATGTGAATATACTACTTGTGATGCATTCTTGAGGATCAGAGACTAATCTCCTCACACACACTTCAGTGCCAACGATACGTAGTAATCACTGCCACCAGAATTGATATCTCCCAGCCTCCCTTACGATAGCTCGCCTCTAGAGACTTTGCACAGTCGCAGAGAGAATATTGGCAATAGTTATAAATGATGTGATAATGACAGATTGGGTGTTACATTAATGAAAGCATGAAAATCATAATTTTCTCAATAGGTGAGATAATGGGTTAAGAGTGATGATGCACAGCTGGGGTGATATTTCATAGCATAACACTGCACAGCAATGATTGCTATGAAGACAAGACACCCATACATTAACTAAGTCAATCCCTACTATTACAGAATGTGAGGGAGGCTTCTCTCACACTACTATTGGGCTTTAAGAGAACTGTTGAATTCTTTCTTTAAAGGGCTTACTCTAAGTGATTGATGGAACTTTTTTGTAATAGTAAGCTCTCTATTGAGTAGTGCCTTACTCCTAGCACATCATACATATGTACATGTACAGTATCAGATTTGCATCTTCTTCTTTATTTCTTTTTTTCTTTTTTTTGCTAACAAATGTGCTAACACACTGTAGTAATGTGATTCTATATTAAGTTATGAATTAACAATGGCATGCATGATGTGGGCATTATACCTTTTACGGAATATAATTAAGAAGTAAAAGTATATTAATTATAATAGGTTAAGTTATAATTAACAATATTATTGGCTGTTAAAAAGAGAAAAATTTCCTATTATTATAGTTTCATTATAGTTACATCATTTGTTACTTCTACTCAAAAAGTTTTTCCCAAAGTGAAATTTCCTGTTTCATGCTGTCATTTCACACAAAGTTTTATTTGGACAAGGATCAGCCTATTCAATTTTGTTAGTTATGTCAGTGCCCTCCTCTACATAAGTAAAAGTCAGGACAATATGTGGAACATGCAAGCAAAGCGACCCCCTCATAACAAGTCTCAATTGAAAATTTGGTTATATATTTATGTATTCACTATACAGTGAGTGTTTTTGCATCATGTGAGCATTCATATTTTCCTTATTGAATGCTGCATCTTGAACACTCCAACATGCCCATGAGTAGTTCTGGACAACTGTATTTTTAATGTATGACAGTTGGCTCGGAATGGCAAAACTTGGAAACATAAGTGTTTATTGTTTTGAAAAAAAAAATGTTATGTACAATGAACTATTTAATTCTTGCCCTGGAGTCATAAAAATACTAGCACATTTTCTTGAAATATCTCCCCATATTGTATGCTGAATTGTGCAATAATTATATATATAGTGTATATAAATAGGTACTGTATTTGCTTGTGGCCAGAGTTCTATTGCATGTCCATTCCCAGAGGCTTCTTTAAAAGTTAACGTTAGCGTGAATGCAAGAAGTAGCTTAAAGTATCGTACCAATGTGAATGTTAGAACTAGCAACAGTTATTATGTTGCAGAAGTAATTTCATACTACAGCTTATTATAGAACCTTAAGGGTCACACTGGTCTTGCAAGAATTGATCAGTTGTCTTATAAACAACTGCACAAAATCCTTTGACTGAGGATATCTGATAGCAGTTGATCGGTGCACTGGATCCATGAGAAATAGCCATATCATATACACTAACGTTTACTACACATCCTGATTATTAACCTTGTCTAGCGCTCTAGTATCATGTTGACAGCTTGGATTTTGCCCAGCATGATGTTTAAATATAATGTAATACGATAGGACTCTAGTCTACTACTCTTCTAGTTTCAAATTGTAGAAAAATTCTAAAACATTATAATTATGAGCTGAAGCTTCTGATTTTCAAATATTTCACAATCAAGTCTGTTAAAAATGGAGAAAAACGTAACAGAGCTTACCGTATTAATCATGTTGTATTGAATACTTGAAACATTAATGATTGAAATATCGTTGACCTTTTTACCAGCAAGATTTTAGTCAAATTTTGGCATTACAGTTGAACATTATTGGTAATGCCATTTAAACAATGTAATTATATTTCTGACAAATCAAAGCACAAGTTAATACCTGATCAATATTTATTCCTATATAAATATGATTAAAAGATTTTATTTTCACATCTATTAAAATTATGGTTAAAAATAAAAAATTAATTAATTTTTTTTATAGGATGGTTCAACTGCTTTGATGTTTGCTGCACATAATTGTCACTTTTCTGTCATGGAAAAATTGCTTATGGTTGATCATTGTGATATTAACATTACTGATCAAGTGAGTTATATATATATTTATCTAATCTCTTATTTGTAATTCACCCTTAGAGCGGGTTATAGTAGTCATCCTTTCTATTTGTCTGTTTGTTTGTCTGTCTGTCTGTCATGCTCTGATTTTGGAGATTTATGGACAATTAACCAATGATTTAGGTAAGAACTTTACTCAGGACAAAGATTTCGTGCTTATTGTTGAGAAAAATATTAAGCTTCAAGCTCCATGTAGGTAATAGCTTTTGTGGGTAATGCCCCCTAGTGTCACGTCATAATCATGTGAGTAAATAATTTCTTGCAGCCCGCGGTGTGGTTTACTTTATTGTCAGTGAAGTTTAGGATTAGTGGAGTTTCGCGTTGCAAATGTATACCATGAGTGTTTCTGGCCTGTTTAGCTTCTTCTCTTATGAAGACAGGTTTCTACTGTATGTACCATTTTCATTGCTCAAGCTGTATTGATGCCTGATTAAAATAGCTAATAGATTGCTTGTTCTTTTAGTCTGAGATTATATTGTAATAACTATGTAGTGTTTAGTAGCACTGAGGGTTCGTACCTTTGGTGTTTCATTAGCTATTGTTTTCATGTTTTGCCACCTATTATAGTTCAGCTCAGACAATATATGAGTAATAGCATTAGTAACCGTGCTATTTAGGATTAATAAAACGAGTAATGAGACTGAAATAGTACGAGATGATTAGCTTCCTCGGGAACTTTGTCTTCATCCTATAGCTCCTCATAATCTGATGGAAAAAAAAAACATTTCGTCTAATATTGGTAGAACTCTGCACTAAATGGCATAATCTCCAACTAGAAACTGCATGAACTGTTTATTTCCAAGGCTAAAGCTGCACACATGCTCACCCGTACTATTTCACTTCATTACCAAGGTATTTCACTTAGTTTCTGTTCTATTTCACTTAGTTATGTGCTATTTTACTTTCCCCATGTGATTTCATTTGAACAGCAATTTTTCCCCATGTATTACTATACACGCTGTACTATTAATATATATATATATATTATATATATGCTTTTCAAAATTCTTTCTTGATAGTTAATTATAGTGTTATACGTATGTACTTGTTATTTGTTGCTGTTGTTTATATCAAGCGAAATTAATGTAGATCAATTTTTGAGTCACTCACTTAAACATCTGGTTTGAGGCAAAGATATGTAGTACAAGTTGGTCATAATCATTTAGCATGTACACATGTATTAGTAATGTTTAGGGAAGCTATATAATATATTATAATATATATACATTTTCTATGCTAGATATTATCATAGTAGTACTTTTTAGTTTGTCTGTTTTCACTCAAGGGTCACTGGCGAGCTCATTACCTTCAATTGAGCTTGTACGTAGGAACCAGCCTAACTTACAAGTTCCCAGGTTTTTATGGCTAACTTTTTCTAAAAACTAACTATCCAACAGAGATAAAAACAGCTGCTAAAATATCAGCTAGGGGGTGTGAAGAGTCTAGATGACACCGCCAACTTTACAAGCCGGGTTACTAACCTTAATACGACTACTACAGTTAAAATATCTAGCCTAGAATAAACCACTTATTACCTTTTGGCAGAGGTGATATAGCAAAATGTTTACTCTCAGGCTTTATTTTCACTTGACTTTGGCTTATCAAAATAAATTAGCATTCTCTTACCATATCACATGTGTGACTCAAGTTGTATATTATATATATAGTATTTATTACATGAGTCAGAGTGTGATATGGCGAAATATTTCATGAGCGGGCTAATTTATTTTCACGAGCCAGAGGCGAGAATGAAATATCAGGCCATATCACTCTGACAATGATATATTTAGGTACACAGGAAGAATGATGCAATGGGAAGTGAGAGATAAATGGAATAAGTAATTAGTTAGTACAGAAAACAATAGAACAATAAGGCATGCTAATAATTTAATAATAATGTGATGTGTTTAGTGTTTCTAGTGGGAGTGTTCAGGGGTGTGGTTTATAGGAACGTAGTAGGTATTCTACCACAGCACACATTAGCTAAAACATAGGATTATGTAATATGTGTTTATATATATCTAATATGTATATTATATTTATTTATTTATACTTTTTTAGACTGGTTCTACAGCTCTAGATATGGTATCTTCTACTGAATATGAAGTTGTTATTAGTCTATATAAACAATACAGATCATCTACTTTTTTGTCAAAATAAAAATTATTTTGTTTTTGAAAAAATATAGACATGTAGTTTTGTGAATCAGTGATATAATATGTGCTTACTTATCATACATACAATTTATAATACAGTACTATATTCTTACCTTCCAAAAAGGATTAATTCTGCCGGTCAATGGTTACTTAAAAATAAATCCTGAGAGTGCAATGTCTAGCCATATCACTCTGACGAGTATAACAAGTGTTTTATTCCACACTAAATATCTTCATAAATTACTAGAATGTTCAATTCTTGGCTGAAGTAATAATAATATGAACTATCAAGTATCCCGCCAAACAGTGGTGCTGGATGTACTAACTTTAGCAAATGTAGTAGAACAAGGTAATTTTTGATAGTTTACATGCTGATTGCTTTTAAGTTTCCTCATCTATGTCATAAACATCACAAAATAATTTGATTTCACTATATTTATCGTGGAGATTCTAGGTAATTATATCAAAGTATTTTCTCAAGAAAGCAATTCAGAAAGATTTGCATTAAATTTCTTTCAGCAAATCAGCTGCCTCATTGTGAAGGACTCTAGACATATGGGTGGAATGGTATAAACATTCGGAAACAGAAGTTTAGCATAAGCTTTTTTGAAGATTGTGAGGCAAAAAAAAAGAAAAAACAATTTCAATCTGATATAGGTAAGAATAGGAGGGCTCCTCTCTGATTTGCATGTAGCGGATGTTGTGCATATTGCAGGCAACTCAGATAAAATGGCAGCTGCTTACCATGCTCAATAACATTGGTTTTATACTCTGTAAATAAAACTAAAAAATATTTTAAGGTCTTGTTTTCTAAATGATGTGCTTAAATCTGACTCTCATTGGACACTGTATAATGTATTTGTTTAAATGTACAATACTAGAGAATTATTATTGGGTTTTCAATGTATTAATGTGTATTATTCTATATGTAATATCCCCTCAGGGTGGTGTTACCCTTCCAGCATTACAATATAGTTAAAACTAATGAACAGTAATGAAATAAGTAATGAAGCAAAGTTAAACAAAAAACCTTGAAGCATTTCTCTTCTACTGTGATATTCAACCCGACCAGTTCTCATCTTTTAGTATTTCATTAGTACTGAACTACTGCTAGAAGGCTATTGAAAATTCTAACAGGATTTGAAAATTCTAACATATGATTTAAACAAGTTAGCAATACCAAATAAATAAAGTTCCAATTGAAGTTGTTGTTTAGCAATAGCCATTCCGTTTTCTTGTAGCCAGTAAACTAAACTGGTATAGGCAGAAAGTCCAGAACCCAGTCAGCCAAGAAATACTTACCATGTTAATGGCATAAGAAGAAAATAAGAATTCATCTAACACAACATCAACATGATTACACACAAAACAACCAAAGCAATAACATAAGTTACAAGTGAAATAAAAAATGAAAGCAGTTAAAATTAAAGTAGTCGTTTATGAAATCAAAATATTGTCAATATAATTACATATCATAGTTTTATCAACCATGGTATTATCTTTTTCACGAGAGCTCTTGCATGAATCACACAAGTCAGCATAAATTCCAGAATTCCACAACCACAGACGTCTAGACAGTACTTGATCCCTGTAAAGAAAATTATATGCATTTGTAAAATGAAACTTCAGATAGTGCAGTAAGCTAATACTAATTCTTTAAATAACTTACGAATAACTTGCACATGATCCTTGAGGGCAACTATAAGTACTCTCTTTGGTTTTACCATTGTAGTAATAAAACTGGTTTTTAGATTTACTCAAATGCAAATGCCATGGATCTACATAAAAGTGATAATCAATATATAAAAAGTAAACAAACAAAAATAGAAAACAATACCAAAACAGCAACTAAAATGTTTTACAGCAGTTTAGTGCACAAAATAAAGTCAACTTAATTAGCAAAAATAGTAGTCTGCTGATACTCAGGGACAGCAAGAGTTATAATTATACCATGTTAAAAAAACAAAAAAAAAGAAAAAGAAATTTTTTTTTACAAATAAAGCACATTAGAATAGAAAATATATCAAACCTTTCTTAATTAGTGTATAAAACCTAGATTACTTCTAAGCTTCATGATTTATCAATTAAATTATATGTACCCAAATTTTAATGAAATTGCCATAATAATACCATACGCTACCTGTGACTACTGCTTCCATGGAAACAATTTTCTCACACTGGAAGCTAATAAAATCTAAATTGAAAAACAGGATCCAACTAAAAGTTTATCACAAGAGCACACTGCTTTTATGTCATTAGAAAAATTATTAAAAAATGACTTCGAGCAAATAATAGATATTAAAAAAACAAAAAACAAAACAAAACAAAAAAACAACAAACTGAAGTGGCAACTAAGAGTTCTAGCATTTATATAGTTAGTTAACAAAAATCATTACTGCCGCGGGGCGCCGTAAAACGGAATTCTTTTTTGGACGCGGTCGCGGTCGACCCTTCTAGAAGGAGTTACTTGAAAGCTACAGCAGCTAACTACAAATTATTATCTATTATCAATCTTACTTGGTTGTACTTTAACCACAAAGACTCCAGGCTAGGCTATCTCAGTCCAAACAGTTGTAATAAAACCAAACGAAGCTGCTTTTCTCTGGCCGCGTTTATGCGCCTATCGGAACTACCGGTTTTAGTTCGTGGTGGCGTATACGCGCCTATTGGAACTAATCGGTTAACCATCACACAAGTTTTTAAAGGCCTAATCCATTAGTGAATTGTGATCCAATTGCTTAACACATAAACACATAAATATTAAAGCCAATATAGTTGGTTAAAAAAATATATATATAATACGTATTACATGAGTCAGAGTGTGATATGGCAAAACATTTCATGAGCAGGTTAATTTATTTTCACGAGCCAGAGGTGAATGAAAATAAAGCCTAAGAGTTATTTCATGGGTCATGTGCGTAAAGATATCATTGTGAAGATATTTAAGTGTGGAATGTATATATAAGATCTATATAACAATAGGAAACTTTTCTCTTTTTAACAGCCAATATTTTTAATTATAAGTTAACCCTACGTTTCGACTTCTTGCCGAAGTCCTCTTCAGGGGTCAACTGAGGTCGAACTCTCCGTGGTGATATAATAATACAAAGTAAACAGCAAGATTTCTGTTTATTATATCCTGAAGGGTGATTTGCACGCAGCATGGACAGCCAGCATCCTGGAAGCTCTAAACGTATGTCTCTATTAAACTTGTTGTCAAGTGTCATCTGTATGTGTAGAGCTTCCTTGATCTTCAACTCACGATTCTTACAGGCTCTGTCTACAACTCCTACCTCTTCCCATTTAATGGGGCGATGCTGCTGCCAAGCTTGTTCAGCAATGACTGAAACCTTCTGATCACCTCTCTTACTAGCATCCTGATGTTCTTTCACTCTCTGCTCAAGTCTTCTAGTTGTTTCACTTTATACTTTACCACAACTGCAGGGTAACAACAACAAGTTTAATAGAGACATAGGTTTAAAGCTTCCAGGCTGCTGGCTGTCCATGATGCTTACAAATCACCCTCCAGGATATAATAAACAGTAAGTGTGCCCTGCAGAAAAATATTGCTGTATACTGTGCGTTATTATATCACCACGGAGAGTTCGACCTCAGTTGACCCCTGAAGAGGACTTCGGCAAGAAGGCGAAACGTCGGGTACCTATATATGTATCAGAGTGTTTACATTCAATGTACTAATGAATGCAGCTCATCACATTTACATACGACATGTTTTACTATATCATTCAGTTTTTTGCCTATATAGATCTTTTAATTATTCAGTCATTCTCGGCTGAAATAATTATAATAATAGGAAATTTTTCTCTTTTTAACAGCCAATATTTTAAATTATAACTTAATAAAACTGAATGATATAGTAAAAGATGTCATTTTTAAAATGTATGTATATGTGATGAGTTGCATTTATTAGTACACAAAATGTAAACACTGTGATACAATTGTTAAAGTTAGTGATGAAGAAGGTGTAACTGCCGTAGTTGATTTGCAAATTTAGCACTTGTTAGTTTCCTAACACAGGAGGCTATAAAATAGAAACATGTATATCCTGTCAAAAGTGATGGTTGCTAATATTTTCTCACAGTATCCTGACCAGCTTGCTCCATAGTAATTCAGGATAAAAACAAGTCTATTTTTTGCCAATACCTTGTATAGAATATCAAGCTGGACTGCCAATATGTGTCTTCTATAAAGTATCCAATAGACAGAAAATAAGCTTAGGTAGTATTCAAATAAATTTTATCTTCATCCTCATTTCTGCATTAGGGCATTTGGTTCTTTCACTGATGTACCTTGCAAGTTTTTGTAGGTATGTCTCAAAAATGAGATAAATTGAGTCCAAATGTTTTCAAATTGCACCAAAATACTGTAGTCTAAGCTTTTTCAGTTTTTAAAACTCACTCTCTCCTCGTGAGTTAAATAGCTATACTTATTTACATACTAGTGGTATGCTTTAAGTCAAGCAAGCCTCCCTAATCAGGTTATGTACATGAAACTGCAGCTGCAATGTTAATTAATTATATAGCTTCTAACACTCCAGCTACTAAAAGACGGTCAAGTTTTTAAATTATGTACGTACATACAGTAAAGGGGTTTCAATGCCATAGTAACCACTCGCCGCAACTTAGTAAGTTTGTAAGTTTTAACTACACCCTCAAAAAAGAAATCAAAGCAGTGAACAATTTAATTACCTTGGATGAAAGTCAATAAACCAGAGTATCTGTTTAATGAAATATGTGACAGGGTCGACAACCGAGCTAACACAAAGTGTACAAAATGACATACGCATGTACATCCAAACATATTACAATATTAACAAACTAAAATCCCTGATTTTCAATTGTTATCCCTGATAGTGCCTTGCTCGCCAATTATTGAATACTAATATATTTTGTGCAAAGATTAACTGTCCCAAAATGTTACATATTCCCCCATATACCCTAAGCAATGCTTCCTTGTCCTTCAGTAAGTCTAATCCTCCACTAACTAAAAATAAAAATTACCACAAAAATTCCCACCAATTGTAATATGCATTAATGCAAAAGGACATGAGGCATAGCTTGCATAAAAACACAACATGGAGTAAGACAGTAGCTGCAGGTATTTTAGGACAATTTGGGGATGGGAGGGGGGGGGGGGGGGGGGGGGGGGGGAGGGAGGGAAGTATTTTTTGCCTCCCTCAAAACAGTTTGGTACCCTCTCTTATGAAAATTAAATATTCACATTTTCTATGTTTTATGCTACAAGGTTGTAAAATTATAAAAATTAACTTTGATTTGTGTACGGGTAAGAAAACCAGCTGGAAAACACTCAGGTATACAAGCTTGCCTGAAGAAACATGCTCCTTATTCAGTGTTTGTCCATTGTCATCACCATAAGCTTCAATTGCTTTTGCTGCAGCAAATAGCATAAAAGAAATAAGTATATACAGCACTCATTACTTTATGGAAGTTCTTTCATAATTTGCCATAGAGATGTTAAAATCTCTGGATCTCTACCAGCGCTGAAGATTATCAAACCGTTAGACCGGGTTTCTCATGAGAAATGTGTTGTACTTGACTACATTTATCAGAAATCACATCTACCAGAGGCACTTGATAATAGCATGTGGGAGCTCCCCCAACTGAATAGTGGGTCCGCCCACATTCGAACATAAACAGTGTGTATGTGTGTATCTTTGAACATGAGCAGTGTGTGTGTATGTGCAGTAACATTCTTATTTCAGTTAGTTCTATGTCATGCAATGTGGTGTGGTAGATGTGAACTGCTGATTAGAAGATTGTGTGTTTGTCCCTAAGGGGGGTGAGGTGATGGAGATGGTTGTTTGTGGAATTCAGGAAGATTGCATCATTTAGTGTGAGAAATAGTCAGTCAGCATCCTATTTGTAAGTCACTTCAGTGCTTCTTGTAAAAAATTAAACTTAGTTAACCTAAGTCATCCTTCGGGAGGGACAGTTTGCCGGGTAGCTAAATCTGCTGATTTTGGTGGCAGAAACTATCTTGCCCTAGTGAGAGCTGTTTGAGAGGAGAGACTACGGATTCTGTCCCGAGTAGCCCACATAGCAGTTATCCATTTATCTCCTTAATTACATTCTCCCACAAATGCTAAAATTGAGTAAACAGAAGAGTTTAATTTGTCTCTAGCTTCATGTTTAGTGGATTATACTCTACACACTATGGATGACCTACTTCATCCTGCTGCTAAGTGGGTGCTTGATTTGCCAAAGGTGAAGGAGAAAATAAATAATAAAGTAGGCATTATAGTCAACATTGGTGATATTTATTGATTGTAGAGATCTGCTCCTAAGCCATGATTCCTAACATATCCTTTCAAGCTGAAGTTTGCCTGACTATTCCTGTTGGAACTGCTTCTGTAGAACATTCTTTAAAAAATCAAATCTGTGTTTAAGAAATAGATTAAGTGAAGTAAATCATTCACATTACATGAAAATTGCGTTAGAATCTACTAAAAATTTGTGAAATGAAGACCTTAAACATATAGAGCAAATCTGCCACGAAGAATTGTTGTAACTATATTAATATCACTACCATGGCTATGCACACCTTTTTTTTGTAGCTCTGTTAAAGCCCATTCCCCAGTTTACTAAGCTGCCAGTCTAGCAATGTTAAATATAAATTAATAGATTCAGTGTTACTCTCTTTCAGAGGCAACATATCCTTAAAATGTTCTTTCGGTAGTCTTTTTTTTTTTGTAAAATAGATAGCTCTTTAAAATTAGCTGACTCAAACTCCAAGGGCTTTAAGGAAACTAGTAACAGGATCAGTTGAAGTGTAAGTCACATTTTTAGCAGCCTTACTGACAAAATCAAAATCAATGAGATCATTGCCACTACATGAAACAGTGAGATCAACTAGCTAAGTTTGTGTTATGTGAAATGTGCTGCTTGCATTAAGTGCAGTGAATAAGTGTTTTGATGCCTCTACGATTTTTAAATCTCTCTGACTCGCCCATTCACTGCAGTGATGAACAATTGTCTCTTTTGTACTCATTTCAAGTGTTGCCTCAGCTTTTCTCAAATGACATTCATCACTGGCATGGGCTTTCACTTTTTTCAATTGCTTTTTTCCAATAATAAAATGGTTTAGTGACCCACATGCCTTCCTCCACTACTTCATAAAGTTTAACCTCTGCTTGCTTTACAAAAAGTACCTTGAAAATTGCCATCATGCCTCACTCAAATAATTATTTAAAAAATCGCTTATCCAATAAAACGTTCCAAATTATCATGTACAGGCACCTGAGGCGGAACTTTTGAGGGAAAAAAAAATGAAGCCGTCTTATTTGAAGTTGTCTCGCGGATAATTGTTATCTCAACTACTGCACAGTATCGAAGTATTCTCGATGTTAGGGCCTTCTCAGGCTTAGATTTTTTATTACTGAAAGTCCACCAGTAGCTAACAGAAGACCTATGAAGTGTGGACCTCGTTATAGCTGTGTGCCCGTTGAAACTTCAGTCTGCAGCTTTATTAAAGCAAGTTAAATTTTTGTACGAGCTTTTTTGCACTGTCCCCATAGCGTTTAACGGGTGATACAAGGCCTTAGCTTACTAATATAGCTATGGAAGAGTTTCTAACTTGAAAATATCAGCGATTCGACAAAAAAGCGTAACCGTTTTTATTATTTTATTTTTTAACATTTTAGTATACGGTGTAGGCCATTTAGTCCAAACAGTACAGAACGCAATGGTAAGAACAACAATAAAAAAACTACCTTTTTACGGCCATACTACGGAATAGAATCTGGAACTTCATTTATCTCCTACTGTACATATATATACTAATACTGGGAGGAGAGCAAAGCCTCTCACTTACCCCAAAGAAGGTTCTCTGCAGGGAAGTTTTCAAATTATAAATTCCAAATTTTAGACGTGACATTCTTTGGTAATTCTTGTGGTCCCATGGAACAATTGACAGAGCTACTGAACTTCACTCAATTGATATACTAATTCAACCTCTTCGTCTCATTTTTAATCCATCATAATTAGTTTAGTTCTTAGAGTATGTTTACTTAAATAGTACAAAAATATTAGCCTCACCTATTTTGACTTTCACCCCACCCACCTACAATTTCTGACTCTTTATAAAACATTTCAGAGGTTAAAAGAAAAAGATGGAATTACAAATAACAACAAGCAACTTCAGCTGTCACTATAGAAGTAAATAAGAGTTCTCCAACAAATTGCAAATGTAGTTATGTACAAGTGCTTTAGCCTCTGAGCTTCAATAACAGCTTTTTCTTATTTTTATCTTTACTACTTGCTGAGTATATAATCACACCTACTTTACACCATGTGGGTACAAAGTCTTAATTTGAAGTGAAACTATGTAAATATGAAATCAATTATAATTAGAAAATATACCTTTTGTGCTTTGATAAAAAAGAATTCCTCTAGGACACACCATTGTTCCTTGATCATCCACTGCTATAGTAGGAACAGATCTTCTGGAATTCTTCATCTCTTTTAATGTCATTCTGTATTACAAATATTACACATTCTAAATTTTATAAGTGAACTAGAAGACCCGAAAGTCCTTACCAAAGCTCTACCACATATGGTACAATTACAGCCCATGAAAGTCCATATATATAATTATATTAAAAAAACAAACCAACAACAAATTTTTTTTTTTGCTTTTTTTCCAGACCACCTTTAGGTGAGAAAGTTTCTATCTGATTACATGTATGTGTATTTAAACATTATTATCACTAGCTTTAACTATACTCCTAATACTGTCCTGCTTTGCTTTGTTCATTTGCCAATAAAAAGTGATATGATCATAAAAATGGCAAGAAAGCTAGCTTATACAAACAAGGGTAGTAATAAATGATTACACTGAAAAAATTTAATAATTATAGCCACAACTTAACTAAATCTTTTTTGTCGAGGATGACACCTTTTAATTCTAATTTCAATAAGTGCCTTTAGTTGCTTTATTTGTTTTATTTTTTTAATACTATTTCTTTTTGTAAAGTATGCTGCTGAAACTGTAATAGGAGCCCCCACACTGGCATAATCCAAATTACCTAAAATGCATACTTTTTAAGATAACTGAGAGTTCAAAAACATTAGTACATTATGAGCTCACAATTTCTTGTGTAGGATATCAAAATTCTTACTTTGATAGTTCTTGCTCAAGTTCTGTAATACGATACACACACTTGCTCCTGTAGAAAATATACCATAGTAAAGAGTTAAAGAGTTATCAATTCAAAAAATACCCTCAATTACATGATGTGCAATAATTTGCTTCATCTTTCCTAATATAATTTAGTCTGACCCTACATTATATTCTTTCATTCAGTAAGAAATATTAGATGTGAGCTGGAAGAGAACAAAATTATATTTTAGATTGCTAGCTTTTACCACAATCATTCTAGTCTATGAGTCTACCGATAAAAAAATATTATTTTTAGTAAAACAATTTAGTACATATCATTATAAAACAAAACACCTCCAAAATCTTATGGATTTCAAAGGCCAATAAAAATGAATTTCTTCAATACAGTAGTGACTTTTTGCTTCTTTGAGCAAGTCATAATCTTGGAATAGAGTTTTAAAAATCCCGTATTGAATGTACCACGATGGTAATAATAAAATATATGATGTAAATATGTGGACCAAAAAAAAATTGTATAAACTTATTTTGCCAATGAAATATTAATTATCAGGATAACAACAATTAGCAAATTCATGGCTCTAATCAATTTCCTTTACCTCGAGCAACTATAATTTATAACAACAATGTAGTTTTTATAAGCTCCCAACTTATACTTGCAGTATATAATCGTATACAAGATAAAACAACGGGACTTGTATGCTGAAATAGTGATATTAGCTGGGAACTGTTCAAAACAATCTTCACCGAAAGAACACATGAAAAACCTTACGATAAACAGGAAATTCATGTAGCGTGAAAATATTTTACTCCCATAAATAACTATAGCTCTGAAGTTATGTGATAAAATTATGGTACAATAATATCATTGCAGTGGTTGACATCAGTATACATAAGCTTTTTCATTACCAAGCCAGCAAAATATGTTAAAATCTGATGATGCTAGAGAACTAGCTAAAGCAACTAAACCTATTCTTGACATACAAAGGAAGAGCTAGTTGTGCTATACAACAATATTTCACAACAACATTTTCTAACAAGCTCATCTTGAAGAGGGAAAATAACCTTGCAAAATATCTCTTCCACTTAAAGAAAGTTTCACTATAAAAAGTTATATATTCCTTGTACTTTACTTCACCTTTTCAAAGCCACACAATGACACTAAAAATATGACTAGTAAACAACTGGAATATCTGAATGCATCAGAGGTAAAAATAAAACCCAATATGAACAACAAAAAACAAACTGTGTTAAAGACACAATCCTACCAAATAATGTGATTCTTCCTTCTCAAAAATTTAAAACTGACACTTAAGTATGAAAAAAATGGCGCCAACTGCGCTATTATGGAAAATAAAACATGCCTGATTTACTACTTTAGTATCTCACTTGCTCTACTTGCCAATTAAACAAAAAGTATATGGTCTCTAAGTTAAAAAAATTATATCTAAATAACTTACATACTTTAACTTTGTCAAGGATCTTCTGCATGGCTTATTTACAGCCTTGGCAAGTTTCTTAGCACACTCTTGCCTAAAAATGACATGTAACAATATTTAGTTACTACCTATGTGTAAAGGTGGAAGTTAACCCTGCACACAATGCAGAATGTGTGTTGCACATACAGTATATACAATGGTACATACATGCTAGCAACACTGATGTGCACCACATGTGCAGTCTTTAATCTAATGTTAACTAGTCTATTAGCAATGTGAAGATAATGAATGTGAAGCACAGTTTTTCTGTCAATTCACAACAATTTTCGAGCTAGAAAATACCAGTGGTAAGTTTTATCACAAATGGTAAGTGAACTAGCCTAGCTATATTTTGTATTATAAAGTCATTACTAATTTCATCTGGATATCAAAGCAAATATTCAAATTTAACCCTTATCTAATCTTTTTTCTCTTTTTCCCCCTATAATTCGTATTCATGCACTTTGTCTTGTGTAATCTAAGCCTTTTCCTCATATTCTTCTCTTAATAACTTTTTCTCTTTATAACTTAGCTTGCTTTGCATTTTATTACACTCTTTTAAAGTCATTTCATGATAATTCAAATATAGAATTTAGTAACAAATCCTCAGAGCTGAAGAAAGCTTTCCCTGCAGCTTTCTGGTATTGTGCCGAATAATAGAACAACTATGATTAAGTACTACTGCCAGCGACATGTTCTCATGTGCAGTAGCCGCTTACTTAGTGCTTAATTTACTTGATGTGTTAATAATTAGAAGTTGTAGCTTATTACACATAGTAGGTGCCATTAAGCCATGCCTAGAATATTAGTACTGTACATACCTATCTGGAATAGTGGTACTGTACATACCTGCCAAGAATAGTGGTGCAGTATACCTGCCTGGAATAGTGGTACTGTACATACTAGTGCCAAATAGCTTGTCCAAAAATGTGACCTGCTTCTACAAAGTAGGCTGACTAAAGCTACGATGGGCACATTAGTGTTTATCCAGGTGTGGTAGGATCTCTAGTGGAGGTGATGTATGTACAGTACCACTATTCCAGGCAGGTATGCACAGTTTCACCAATCCAGGCAGGTACAGTATAGAACCACTATTCCAGGAAGGTATGTACAGTATCACTAATCCAGGCAGGTACAGTATAGAACCACTATTCCAGGCAGGTATGTACAGTATCACTAATCCAAGCAGGTACAGTATAGAACCACTATTCCAGGCAGGTATGTACAGTATCACTAATCCAGGCAGGTACAGTATAGAACCACTATTCCAGGCAGGTATGTACAGTATCACTAATCCAGGCAGGTACAGTATAGAACCACTATTCCAGGAAGGTACGTACAATAGCACTATTCCAGGCAGGTATGTATTGTGCCACTATTCTACACTTCAAGAATTCAGCATACTAGGATAAGAGACATAGCTCATAAGGTGGGTAGCATATCAAATGCATTTATATACATATGCATAATGATAATAACTAATGGTGTGATTCAGCACTAATGGCAAGCGAGCTGGACTAGCTTTAAGGTGAGAGCTAACTATGAGCTGCATCCCTTAGCATAATTTTTGTAGTTGTAAATAAATGAAATTTTCTAAATAGACTTACCCATTCAATGACAACAAATAGTACTGTTGGGCTTGCTATGCTGTTATAAAGTAAACACAATTTCAGGTGTTTAGATCTGTGCCGAGACTAGCCTGCTTTTCAAGGCCCACAACTCACTCCTGAACGGTTTGACAGGTCCATAACATACATAATTACTCTAGCAGGCGAAAAAGGGGTTGCAAGTATCCAATACAAATAAGCAAAAAACAACAACAAAACATAACAAAACAACAACAAAGCAACAAAAAAAAAACTATATATATTAATAAAAAAATTATAAAATAAACACCACATAATCTCAACTGTCTTGTTTGCTTCATTTGCCTGCCAATAATGATAACGTATTAAATAATTGTGCACACATGCGCCTTACAATGCACATAAATGATACGTACGTCATGCTGAACTGAGCACCATACATGCAAAATGAATCCATTAGTAGCATATGTGGTGCAAATATGTACATTGTACACAAATGAATGCTGAAAGGCAGCAAGTATGCATGTAAATAACCTTGTTGTAAGAGAAATATCATTACTGTGTTGGACACATCTTGTATCATCAGTCAGATAAAACATGAATTTATGTGATTTGCACCAGACATGGCACAAACACTTGAGTCATGTGTTTCAAGCACATCTATAAACATTTGAAGTGCTTAATTAAGCACCAGCACAAGCATTACTTTTATTGACAAAATGCTTCAAGCACAAATTCAAGCACTTTAAAAGAGCTTGAAAATTAACCATAAAACATCAAGTCTCTCACAGATCTATATTTTATACAATGAAATTAATTAGAATGCTTTGACATCTTCGAAAATTAAAAGTACCTATTGTTGTAGTGTATAAACATAGCAATCTCGGGGGGAAAAAAAGTAAAAAAATAAGACAACATCCTGTTGGTCAGTCAGAATCTTTTGGGCATAAATGGCTAGTGATGAAAAATAACAAAACAACAACAACTGATACATACATATAACTGATCTTCCCAACACTTTAGTTTAGTGGGCAGTCTTTATGTTTACACACTCCTTCAAATTTTCAGCCTCATTGTCCACACTGTCAGAGGCATTAAACTTTTGTTTGCCATCTTACATGATATGTTTTACCATGCCTCAGTGGTTTGGAGTAGAGAGACTGGTAGTATTACCATTTTCTTTAGCTAAGCAGTGCATTTTTAAAAAAACAATTGAATATGCCTCAGATGGGTGATCAAATGAGTAAATTGCTTATCCAATTGTCATGCTTGCAGTGGAGTTATCAACCAAATTGTGTTTAAGTGCTTTAAAATATGTTTAAGGTACTTATATATGAAAATTCTTAAGCCAAACACAAGCATTAATGCCTATTGGAAGCTAGTGCTTGAAAGCACCTTAACCACTTAAAAGAGCACTTAAAATGCTTACATGCACAAGTAAATAAATAAGTGCTGCCCCATGGATGTCTAATTCGCACTAATAAAAATAACAACACAATGTTTAGATACTCAATTCCTACCACTAAAATCCTATTAAAATATAAATAAACATATTGAAATTGTATCAATATAACTGTGATTTACCTTTCCTTAAAAATTTTGTGGTCCATTCGTTCTCCATATATTGATATTACATCCAGAATATATATTACTGTTAATTTTTTCTGGCCTGTTCCCTGCAACATTAAAAACAAACAAAAAAACAACAACAAAAAAACAAACAAACACACATACAGAGATGCATCATAAAAGCAAAATGTACAAGCACATCACATTTTAGTTTTACAGTACATTACATTTATGTAATATATGTTGCTAGTAAAAATTAATTATGGACCAGTTGTAAGCTTATAGAAAAACAATGGCATGTTAATTACAAAATGGATTTGTGCTGCACTTGTAATTCCTTAATTGCAGCACGTGTGCCTGCTCTTGTATGCAGTGTGCTAGTTATTCATATGCTACATGTGTATGGTGCTAGCACAGTTGCATATATTCAAGTCACACCATTGTTGGCTCTATATGTAAATTGCAACAGTGTTGCCTAAACATGTGCAGATCATAAATGGTTAGCACACAACAAATTACATGTGTGCTACAATGTCGCACATGTGCTACAATGTCACATGAGTGTTACCAAAACTCATACAGACATGAATTAATGCAAGTTACTGCAGTATAACAGACCATAATGCATGATAAAATGTGATGTTTACATAAACGACCAAAATATATTATGGGTGCTCCCCCCAACTGAATAGTGGGTCTGCCCACATTCGAATATGAACATTGTGTATGTGTGTATCTTCGAACATTAGCAGTGTGTGTATGTGCAGTAACATTCTTATTTCAGTTAGTTCTATGTCATGCAGCGTGGTGTGGTAGATGTGAACTACTGATTAGCAGATTGTGTGTTTGTGGACTGCAGGAAGGTTGCATCATTTTTGTGTGAGAAATAGGTAGAGCATGGCTAACCATATAAGCCTGGCTTCACCTGATAGCAGTCAGTCAGCATGATATTGTAAGTCAGTGCTTCTTATAAAAATTAAACTTACTTAACCTAAGTCATCCTTCGGGTGGGACGGTTCGCCGGGTAGCTAAGTCTGCTGATTCTGGTGGCAGCGACTATCCTGCCCCAGTGCGAGTTGTCTGAGAGGAGAGACTACAGATTCTGCCCCCAGCAGCCCACATCTGTTATTATCTGACCCAGTGGTTTTAGTGAATAATAAAATAGTACAGAAGAATTTGTTTTTAAATGTACAGTGTTGTTGTGTCGTTAGGAATTTTACACAGTAAACTATAAGGAGACAGAACAGTAACTATAAAAAGGATGCTTTGGTACTTATACTTAAAAAACAACAACAACTGTGATATAAAGGAAGGAAAAATAAGAAGAAAGTCAGAGAGTGTTATTTGAAGTTAAAACAATAAAATCATTTAAAAGTACAAAATATAGAAGATCAAAGTGAAGATGACAAACACAGTGAAAATGTAGAAGATGATGGAGCCAGTGAACTTAAAACTCAATCCATACTAAACTGGTCAATCTCCATATATCTGATAGAGCCAAAAAATACTTAAGGTACAGTATCTCTGTAAGCTAAGTGGTAATATTTCCTAGCATTTTGCACAATATACAGTATAGACTCTGACACTGTTGCTATCGGAGCCGAAGAGTGAAGCCATAATATCTGGTCACATCAATTTTAGAGAATATACAATACATGTAGTAAGAAGGCTGACAAAGAATCTGTTAGTAACCTTTCGCATATTTGACTTGTTCCGCTGCCTATTTTGAATAAACATCAAACCATTTGATTCACCACAGTAATCAATACCAATTGCCTAAATTACTAAGAAAAAAAAATCAGGTTTAATAATAGATACAGTATAGCAATTCTTGAATGCTTCTATACTGCTTGTAGAGGTTAAGCCCAAGTCTTTTCCTGACCATTCCTTGTATATTTCAGCTCATTTACTTACCATGCCACTCGTATATTAGGTGAGACTCATTATCCTAATGATACACTTATAAGAATAGGAGGTACATATGAAGGAAGCAAAAAATAAAAATAAATAAATAAAAAATAAAGTGAGAAAATTATAGATTTTTGTATGGATAAAAGGTGTTAAAGCATTAGCAGTTAAGATTACCTACATTATTAGCTTTAGTTGCTTAACTTTAACTAATAATTATTATTACTGTTGCTTGTTAAAAATTTAAGTTATCATTCATTTCAAATCCTCAATTTAATACCACTGTTAGCAGTCCTTAATTAACTAGAGAACTAAATAAAAAATTCATTCACAACCTATTGATTTCTCAAAAACTTTAAAAAAACTCTTCGAGCATTAAATGTACATATATAACCTACAATGCTACTTCAAAAGGTCAAAACAGGAGTGATCTGACAAATTGTTCATAATATTTTTGGCATAGCATTAGCGTTTGCACCTAAAATATTATTACTAAAATTTGTATATACCAATTGCTTTATCTCTATACTTAAAATAATAATATTCGTTTTGCTGCTAATATATAACATAAAATTATGTACCTCTCCAATATGTTCCTCCACCACTTCTACTTCCAATATCGTTTCACTAGGAATGTCTAATGAGTGCGAAGATGAGAGAAAGGACAACGTATCACTCTTCATGTCCCACACGAACAATCCAGATCTCTACAAAATATACAAGAGCTTCGAATATTAGAAAATAAATAGGGAAGCTTGAAAAATAGAAAATGTATGTAATGAATTACTGACCAGATACAGCTATGGTTAGAGTGTTGTGAATCTTCTGTATAAAAATATGAGGCTTATATGTTCAGATGCTACTGTGACTAAGGCGGAGGATTCCTATACATTGCCAATTCACAATATGGGCAGTTCCGTGGTGATGGACATATAATTTTGATACTCTAACCCAGTATAACTTTAACATGTTGTTAGATTAATTCCAGTTTAACACTTACATAAATGATGTATGTGAGAGGCTACTGTGGATACATTAAACTAAAGGTACAGGTTTCCTTAACTGGGTTTTAACTGGCTGGATGTACATGTGATGGACGTATTCAGAGAAAGGTCAATTCTTATCTATATGTTCTAAACATAAAACCCTGTGAGGTGTGGGGAGTGGCTAGGTTTTACTTAGTATCCAAAAGTTATTTAAGTATATAGGAACATATCTAAGGGTTAATTAATTCCAGATTAACTGTATAAAAAAAATTAAATTATGAACTTAGATGGACATACGTGATGGACGTAAACGGTGAAATATGATATAACGTAAGTTTAATAAGTGTAGTATAGATTAAGTTCAAACAAGTATCAATTGTTCAAGCTGTTATAAATGTTCAAATGTAAAATGCCCACGATTTCCTGCAACCTTAGGTGCTTCAATAATAGGAATAATAGATGTTCGTTCATAATATATTTTATCTTGGGTAGTGGGCCACTTCCCAAACTTAGATCCACACTGGTGCATTACATTTATTTCAATGTCTGTTTGTAGATTTTTTATTTCTGTTATTTCACCTGGGTACTGTTTCCATCGTAATCAATTAAAACCCACTGTCCAATGGAAAGTGTGTCAGTACCTTCAGATTCTTCAATTATTACATCCATGGTTTCATAATCACTATCACTCGTATTCTCAATAATTTGTTCATACAATTCTTTGCTTTTGTGTATGTTTTGCTAAGCGAATCTTTGGAGTCTGATGTGTCAGCTACCCTCATACAATATTTGCCACTGGGAATGAAGCAATGTAACCGATGTGTGTTAGGAATAGTAATAACATCACACCACTAAGCGCTCAAATACTACTCATAGGCCTGTATGTCAGTTTTAGAGATAAACTTAATGTGAATATTTGGATTACATATTATAGCAACCTCAGCATACTTCACTGGTGTACAGACATGCACATTCCCACTTCTCATTTGCCTCCATACTGATCGTTTAACTGTTCCCCCGAGTCCATCCACTGCACCTTTACCATGTGATGTTGCAAAGAAGTTCCACTTAAGAACCATGTCATACTCCTGCTCCCATGCTGCATATTTGAGAACAAGTACTTCTATTTAAACTGGGAACTAGGTCCATCACTGAAAACGTTAATTTCTTCGATTTCCTCAAAATTTTCTCGAAGATATTTAAAAAGATATGACATATATGCATATATTCTTTCCTTACCGTGTGCCAGTGAATCTGAAATAAGAACAATGCTTCTATTTTTTTATCAGCTGCCCAAGCATGAGCAGTAAATAGGGTTGCCTGGTTATAGTTCCAGTGAGCTGATTGAATTTCATTTTGACTCATTATGGTAGCATTCTCTGAGAAATCTACTTGCAATACTACTCTAATCACTGCTCTGTGATGTCAAATAGCTAAAGCGTGTAGCCTGTTTTCTTTTCACATAGGTGTGAATGAGAAAGTAGCAAAGCTGACTTGTTAATTCATTGAAAGCATCACCTACAGTTGCCATTACTTCAACTTTTTCAATTCTTTCACTATTTTTTTGCCACAGTTGATACTTCAATATATCCGCTTGATTATTGGGGGCAAATACATCAATTAAACTTGTGCATTTCTCACATTCACGCATCATGCACTTCTTACATTCTGAATTGCACATTATTTGATTAATAAACCTGCGAAAATCAGGAACTAAGGCTGTATGATCCTTCAAGGCCATCAACAAAAGACGTACATTTTCATGACACGAACAAACACACACATGATGGGGAATATGTTCAAACAACTTCACATGTCGCGGTCTCAACTCACAGAACTTACTTACTCCAATTTAGTTTTCAGAAAGCTAGGAAATAAACTAATGGTATGCTTCTTTCAAAGACATCAGCATATATCTCACTTGCTCCGTCATTTTAGATCTTGTTCCATCAGCATTAACTTCTCGTATAATGACTCTGTCCTTTCGTCCTGGAGCTTGCCAAGAAATTTCATTTCTATTATAAAAGGTAATAACAAGCTCCTCAGTGTCACTACTGAGGCCACCACAATCTCGAGCTTGGACTGGTGATGATGACCCTACACTTAATCCCACATGCTTTGCCAGAGATTCAACAACTACCTTTCTTTTCCTAGGTGAAATAGGCAATGCTGCATGTGGTGGTACAGCCCACCACTTTCACTCCTAAGAACGCACACGCACTATTTCCTTACGCATCATTTACATTTCATACGTATTCGTCATCACGCACACCATCACGTCATTTCTGTTTATGTCTCACGACCACTCACCGCACGTGCTTCACCAGTTGTCTATAATGGCTCGTTGAGCATGCGCCCTTTCAGTTGTACTCATGCTCGATCTTTGTTAAGCACAAGCCCTTGTCTGATCTATCCAAATTGAACCTTGGGAGATTGGAAGGTTTGATCGCCTCGGGTAGCTAAATTGGTCTAGAGTACAACTCTGGTGGCAGCCTACTAGGGCTTTCTCCGACCATCCCGCCACACTGCATGAGAACGTCTAATAGCTTTTCCCTTAGCCTGTACACTGCGGTAGGGAGTACTTAGCTCTGATTGCTGATTTTCCATCTTTTTCTTGGTACGATATTGCTGCCTCTCTTTCACTCGATACTCATCAAGTTGGAAAGTAGACATAGCTCTTTTTGCCTCTGCTCTAGCCTTTTTCTTTCTTTCTCTGTCCTTTTTTATGTGTGCCTGGTAAATTTTATCATCCTCCTCACTAAATTAACTACAACATGAATAAGTCTTTTAGGAAAATAAAGGAACCACTACATACAGTCTGTACAGAAAATGTGGAAGTTCCCTGATGTTTCAAGCTTCGATAAGCCCACACAATGTTTTGCTTCAAACAGCACAACACGAAATAGATAGTATGGCAAAACAAACAAGAGAAGGCATTGAAAATAAGGAATGAATGGAGGACACGTAGAAATGGAAGTGTCAATTTGCCTTAGAAGTCAGGAGATTAACAACAGTATCTTCAAACATGACGATATTACGCACTAACAAAAAGTCACCAACACATAGACTTTTCCAAAGATGCTCTGTCTCCAACTTTTGTTTGAGACTCAAATGAAAATGCTACAGCAGGAAGGAGGGCTCAAAAGCTTGTCAAGCAGAAACACTGAGTAGAAGTGGAGAAACATTTTGTGATCCAAATAAATAGTTAATTGAGCACAATGAACAATCCCTAGGGGACTGATGTTTGGAACCTTATTTTACTCTACAGTCTGGTCCTGAACACTGGACTTCACAATTGTTTCTTCTACAAATTAAATTAGTCAAAATACATACTTGGGGAGAGGGCATTTCTACGATACACCAAGGATTAAAAAACAAACAAACAAACAAACAAACAAAAAACAATCAAAGTAGACTAAAAGGTAAAAAACATAAAAAAGAAAAGTAGTTAATTCCAATCTCAAAAATCCAAGTCAATCCTTGGTGCATCAATTCAAGCTATATTTTAGTAAATGCATTCAAGACTGTTCATTAAATAGGTGCTTTTAACTTGAACCCACTAATTAATTAGGTGTATTGTACTTGAACTCGCTAAACAATCTTGCTGAAGAATGTTGTTTTCACCAGTAAATATTAGGCATACCATGCTTGCTGATACTATAGCCAGGCTATACAAACCTGCCTATACAACCATTCATCATGAGCTACCACTGCAACTCGCCTATACCAAGCTGGAGTAGGTCAACAGTTAAATTGGAAAGAACTGGTCATAGGAACCACAATGGGGTTAAAAATCACAAGAGAACAATTTTGAATAATAGGAAACTCTAAAAGCAAAATTTATAGGCACCCATAGAACTGGTAATGAAGCCTTCCTCCTTATCAATCACTAATAATAAACTACAGTAAGTAAAGAAATTTCAATCAAAACAATAAATTTTAACACTTCATTTTAACAACTGTACCAATGCCAGCATCCAAGACAATATAAAATTAATGTCACCTACATCAAAATCATAAACAATCTTATAAACATACACTATTAATAGCACATGACTCACCCCAAGGCTCACTAACATTTGCCTTTTTCCTAAAGCCCAAGTCCACTTCCAAGAATAAAGATCTTTCAAGAAATCTAAACTTTGTGGTTGAATCGGAGCAAAATTTTCAGTACTTAAACTTTTATACTGAATTGATGGTTGGAGTTTCTAGAAAAGATACCACCATTATTAATACATCTGCTACTCTACTGGCAATGTCAATTAGACTTATTGTTAAGTAGTCACTGCCATTTATATAGCATATACAAATTATCTTATAGTTGAAAATTATTGTTTATCAATCACTACCATTTTTCAATACATATCCTTAAAAAAAGAAATAATTCTTAAAACCTTCTGCCTTGCATGCTGCTAACTCTGAGATATTACTATGACTTTAATACTTAACCAACACATAAGCCATTGTCAGAAAGACACAAAAATAAATATTAATAAATAGAATGCAAATAAAATAAGGGTTTGATTAGTGTAAATACTTAGAATTATTTCTATACCAGACAACTAAGTCATGTACATATGTAGGCAGTTCAGACTAATGTCAGTTCAAACACTGCTTATAGCAACCTACACTAGAAAAAAAATAAAAAGAATTGCTCTTGCTAATAAATAAAAATGTAGACTAAAAAAACTTATTTAGTGAAACAGTACAATATAGTGTACTGAGATTACATCATAATAATAATAATAATAAAACAACAACATTGCACAATAAACTGAGACATACCTCCCAGTAGGATTTAAATACATTGGAAATGTTTAGTTCTTTACTCCCAGTACGAGGAATATTTGGAACCTAAACCAAATTACAATACAATATTTCTTACAGTAAACACACAACATAGCAGCAAAAAACTTGGTTAAAATGTTAAAAAGCAATGCCAAAAATTAAGAGATATTGTTGCTCCATGGCTGTTTTGTATGCTCAATCCATTTAACTTGTGATGTGCTTCAGCACAAATGGTGAGCAAGCTAGTCTAACTGAAAATTAAATATAAATTAACCGCCATAATATTTACATGAGTTTGTCAGTTAAACTTTTTTCTTTTAGCTTATTGCTGCTCTTCCTTAGCAGCACACAACAATAAATTCTGTATTCTCTTCGTGATTTGACTGTTGAACCATGGATTTTCAAGGGGTAAACAATTAAATTTCCTCGGATGACCGGTAAGGTTTGCTAAACTAAAGATTCAGTTAAAGCTAACCGCTTTTCCAAGGCATGCTCAATTGAAAATGCTCTATTGTACCAGAGCTCTAGTAAAGAAGCATTACATTGCATTCTATTAGTGGCTTGACTATTGGACAATTGGATTTTCAAGTATAAACAATTCTGTTACATAAAGGTGTATAGTGATAACAAACAGCGCATCAACTAAGATAAATTACCATTGCCACTAATAGAATAAAAAAAAGAAAACGAATGATGCTAAGTTTGTAAGACAAAAATGCAAACATCACTCCAGTCATTCTCTCTTTCTGGCACAATTTCAAAGTCTTTTCTCCTAGCTTTTAGTGCCCGCACTAATGTTAGCATTTTAAAGTAGCCTCTGGGGGTGGACACACACGCACGCATGCACACACACACACATATATTGATTTATTTATTTATTCCACCCTTGATATCTTCACAATGATATTTTTAGGTACATGACCCGTGAAATAACTCACGATATTTCACGCTGTACTGAGCAAGCTCATTACCCCTGTAGTTATAGCAACCTGTCAAACTTTTCAATTTTCTCGTTTTACAGCTACCTTCCTCTGGTGTACTCTGCTCTTTACCCTGCTCAACAGGGTTAGAGCAGCTGCTAAAATATCAGCTGAGGTGTGTGAGTAGCCCCTACAACCAACTTTAAGACTGTGAGTTACCCTTCCTCTAGTACTAACTGCAGTAGTGAAGATATCTGGAGTGGAATAAACCATTTATTACACTTGTCAGAGTGTTATGGCAAGATATTTCACTGTGGGGCTACACCCCGCTCCACAAGGAAGTAAGCAAACAGGCAGGCGGAGCTGCCTGAGATGAAGGGCATACCCGAACAGCCCTGAACTTGTTTACAGAAACTGTGAACGGTGTCATATGTGTGTGTGTGCATTTTGGCGCAATAATTGTGCTGTGTCATGCTAGGTTATAGCTGATGAACTGTGCATTATTTAAAGTGTGGGCGTGTCCCGGCCTTCTGTATAAAGGCTGGTACGCGCATGAGCCGGGAGGTCTTTTCACATTGTAGCAGTCATCTTTCCTTTTTGTATCATGGGTTTGAGTATAAGTTATTAAAACAACTTCTTACTTGGAACAGCTGGGGAGCGGAGCAAAAGGGGGTAGCTATTAACATACTACCAGACAGGCCAGCAGTGAGACTAGACCAGGTGGCAGCGGATACTATCCCGGACAGAGTTTGGATCAATTTCCCGACCTTCTGTCCTAACATTCACTCTCAGGCTTTATCTTCACTCGCCTCTGGCTTGTGAAAATAAATTAGCCTGCTCATGAAATATTTCGCCATATCACACTCTGACTCATGTAATAAGTATTATATATATATATATTTATTTATTCCACCCTAGATATCTTCACAGTGATATCTTTAGGTACATGACCAGTGAAATAACTCACGATATTTCAAGCTGTAATTTCACTGAGCAAGCTCATTACCCTTGCAGTTATAGCAACCGGGCCAAACTTTTTAATCTTCTCTGGTGAACCCTGCTCAACAGGGTTCTTCTAAAATGTAGGCTGGGGGTGTGGGTAGCCCCTACATTAAACTTTACCTGTGAGTTACCCTTCCTCTAGTACTGACTACAGTAGTAAGATATCTAGTGTGGAGTAAACCACTTATTACACTTGTCAGAGTGATTTGGCTAGATATTTCACTCTCAGGCTTTATTTTCATTCACCTCTGGCTCGTGAAAATAAACTAGCCTGCTCACGAAATATTTCTCCATATCACACTCTGACTCATGTAATAAGTACTATATTATAATATACACAAACCAAATCTCAATTAATGTTTGTTTGTGAGAGGCTTGTTTCACTTGCCCAATTAATGGGAAAATAAGTACTTGATTAGGTAGGAGAGAAAAGGTGTGTGCATGTGTGCATGCGGTGTGACTGTGTGGTGTAGTGGTTGTGTCCTGAGCTCAGGGCCCTGAGGTCCTGAGTTCAAGCCCAACTCAGGCAATTTTTCCATCTGATTTTTCATCTGCCTCCCACCAGCCCCACCAGTCCACCCAGCTGTGATTGGGTACCTGGCATTTGCTGGGGTGCAAATTCAAGGCCTTTTCTCATGAAACAACAATGGTCTAGGTGGGACTTCGGGTGCCCACACAACTTGCTGTGAGGAAAGGCCTGTTCTCCTGCGAGTTCCTAGCCCGGCTCCAGGAGCTTTGCTTGCACGGCTCACAGTGCCTGCTTAGTGCACAGGCATCCTGGCTCTACCAGGTGCGCATGACCGCCTAGCGGCAGCAAGAGAATTTGCATTTTTGCACGCATGTGTGTGTGGTGCCTGCTTTATTCATAACTCCAAATGTGACAGGCTGTGACAAATTAAAATAGAGTAAACACGTAGTAAAGTCAATTTACTTAAAAAAAAAGAAAGAAGTAGTTATAGCAGTCTACCGTTCTAATACCACCCAGCTGCATTTTGGGAATGCGGGACGCCGTTTCTATGATGATACCCACGGAAGCTTAAGGAAAAAATTGATTTTTTTCCAATGGTCGGTTTTCTCATAGCCGGTCACAAAAAGAGGCTTTATACAAAATGAAAATATTTATTTCTTTAAAAATAATTTGAAAGTATAAATATTTAGCATATAATTGAGCTTTCTAAATCCGGAATAAAGGAAAGTGGAGAAAATATGAGCCAAGCCAAAAACAAAACAAAAAACAATCACAATAATCAGCCAATATTCTTCTCGACTGTTGAGTATGGACCAGAGGTGAGAAAAATTATACCTGCAGCTTGTGTACTATGCTCAGAAGTTGGGAATTACAGGTATAAAATAAATAAATGCAACTACTACATTTTTTTTGGAAATATTAAACCTAAAAAATTTACTTAGTTCTGAGAACCCAATGAAAAGAGCAAAGATTGGAAACATCTGACATCAGAGAGTTAGCACATTTTGCAGCTATCATACCTTCCATAACTTCAAGCATGTCTGTTTCATTTCAGCTTGTCTTGCATCTATGAGTTTACTACATAGAAAAATAACTTGGGTTAATTCACATACTGAAACTTTAAAAGCCAGTAAATTGTTTACTCACAAGATCAATCCATTAAAATGGTTTATTCTATACCAAATACAATCTTTCACTTAATAATGATTCAACTATTCATGGCTGAAATAATTACAATAAGGGCAATTTTCTCTATTGTAACAGCCAATAATTATATATATATGTAATATTTATAGCTCGAGTCAGTGTTCGATATGGGGGGATATTTCAAGAGCACATGAAAGCATTTTCATGAGTTAAGGGACTTAGAAGTAACACCAGAAAACAACAACAGCTCTCTGGATGCTGGGTGTCTATGCTGCGTGCAAGTCATCCTTCAAAATATATTAAACAGTAAGCATGCCCACCAGTTATCTTATTGTTTTATAAATCACCACAAAGAGTGTGGCCTCATTAATGCTTGAGGAGAACTTCGGCAAGAAGTTGAAATATTGGGATAAGTTTTAAATATACATTTAAAAAACAACAACAACGACTGCTATTATTGTAAATTTTCGCTCATTGGCAAAAATGAAAATATATACATGTACAGCAAGAAAAGCATTTAAGTTAATTATTTCACCTAGTAAAAATAACACAACAAACAAATTTATAAATTCGGGTATATTCAGTTTTGATTTATATATAAACCTTAATATTGTTACTAGTAGGCGGTAATAGTAAAAACATCTAAATGAATACGTAATACTATAGTGGTGGATAAACACTTTACCATTCCATCTACTTGTAACTCACTTATTCTTCACATAATACTGCAACTTCTTCAAATTAAGAACTTGAGTGATGCCAAAACTAATGAAAACAATGGTCATTTAATTGGAATAAAATATTAAGTCAATTATGATTAGCAAGGAGCGAAGTGAAGTTGTACACTTTGAAGCAAACGGTTAGTGTGTATGCATATTATATGTATATGGATCTACAGTATGTACATGAGATATATCATAAGTGTGAACTAATAAATGGACAACTAGGTAAAGAGTTTCACTTTCGGCCTTTGTAGAGCAGACCAAAAGATGTGAACTTTTGTGTATTTATTTCACTCGCTGAATTTAATGTAAAATATAAGCCGACAAATAAGTCAGAAATCTTTTATACTTCTCGGAGCTCTGTTGAACAGTAAAATATATGTCAACTTCAAATTGCAGCTAAAGATAACACTTAAGTTGGATTATACACAATGAAATTGATCCATGAAGATAAAATGACATCTTTCAGTAGCTTATTTTAAACTTTCTGCTCAAGAAAAAATAGGATATAGCCAATGCAGCATGAAATAGGATCAACATAATAAACAACAATAGCAACAACATGGCCCTGAAATAGGAATGGCTTCCTAAATTAGTAACTTCTGGTTTGGAAATTCAACATGGAGCTACATTATGATCTCAAGAACCTATAGTAGCATATCAACACAATTATTATATATATGGGAAGTACTACCTGCTCATAAACCGACATACTGTATCAAACTCTTCTAGCTAACATATACAAATAACATGCAATGATACTAATGGAAACCTACCTGTCATTGAAAGCAGTAACATAACTGAAAAATTCTTCCTCAGTTTTCATTACTTTAAGTGGCACTATCTATATACAGTAATTACATTATTGAATAAGCTATGACAACTACACAAAGAAAAATCACTTACATCTATTACATCTAAATGAGAATGTTCACCTTGGAGCTCACTAAGTTTATAATTAATGGCTTCCAGGTAACTGAAAACAGCTTCAGCTCCTTCCCGTAAATTTTTACAAATAACATATCTACATAATAAAAGTAATATTTCTGAAATGTGTCATGAGATAAGGTGTAATAATTTATTAAGTAAATTTACTCATATTTTATACTAGCATTTTATAGAAGCATACATATTATTGCTATAAACATTACGGGAAGTATTCTTAAAATGCTTACATTTTTTAGAAGAAATATAAATCCTAAGTATCACGTGACTATGTGCTGCTACAATAGCAACCCTATGACCTTATAACTAACTAGACACTAACATCAAAGGTTACTATGTGACATAAGTTGCATACAGACATACATGTACAGTGAATATTATGTAAACTGGACGATAGTTGAAAATGAAAGATGAGTTGGCAATGCTAAATGAAGTAAAAATGTGTGAGTATGTATGAAAGTACAATACATAGAAATTATAATAGCACTGTAATCAGGATTAATAGCACGAGTAAGGCAAGAAAAAAATTCATGAGTGAAGCCCAGTAAAATTTCTTGCCGCATGAGTGCTATCAACCTGAATACTTTAGGTTGATCTGTTTCTGCAGTTAAGAAAACATAGTAATGGGACATTCCATCTCAACTGAGACCAGGCAGCGGACACTAACGTTTTTATTTTTTAATGAAAATTAATTTCCAAATTCATAATGACAAAATAAATGCTTAACTAAAATTTGAACTTCATAGGTTGATCTGCTTTTAATTTACGCTGATTTGAACTTTTGACCTTTTACGGTTACTCTGATAACGATGAAATTTCATAACTCTAGTTCTGTTTTTCCTATTGACATGCAACTTGGCTCATTTGAAAGCTCTATGTGCAGATATTCTATTTCTGCCATTAAAATAAAAGCAACAAGTACTGTTACCCACTAAAAAATTTGTTTAAATTTTTGACCTTTGTCTCTTCACAATCGTCAAGTGTAAAAAATTCAAATTTTTTTTTATAGTGCTAGAGCAACCATCACTTAATTTTATTTTAAACTTATAGAATGGGACGTGAATGGAAGTAGTCACAATCTCCCATTAGGCTCATGTGGGTCAATAACTCAGACACAATTTTCTATAGGCTATGTAATTTCTATAGCAGTAGCTGGGCTCTTTCATCAGCCGAATGCACACCCATTGCTGATTGCAACATGTAGATTTTATCACTGATTGTGCAGGGTTGGCAAGTCCAAGTTTTTCATCATATGTCCTACAGCAGTTACTGGTCGCACATACAAATTGAGCACTGAATGACACACAGAAAGCAAGTACTGCACTCACAAAGAAACAAAAAAAGACTTAACTCTTGCTTAAAATGTTTATCAATTTAGATTAATTTTAAACTGATATTTTTATTACCATTTTCGTGATAGTAAGTAATAACAAAACTTTGACTACGGCATGTTTGAGTGGTAATTGTGAGTGATCCCATTGTTGTCCCAATTCTAATTTTTTTTTAATAGTGTAGCAAAGCTTATTCTAACATTCTGTCAAAAAAAAATTCTTCCCCCAAATTTGACGATTAGATAAGGTCAAAGGTCGAATTAATGACTTGGAATTTTAGGGTAGTAGGTAATTTTAAAGAATTTATTTAACTGAAAAATTAGTCTCCTTAGGGCAAGAGCTTTCCAATAAAAAAAAGTTGCATGTCAATAGGATAAGTCAAACTGGAGATAAAATTTTTTGAAGTTGACGAAGTGTGCGTAAAGGTCAACAGTTCACTTATGTTTAATTACTAGGTCATGTGACCTTGATTAATTTTTTCTTTGGTTTGCATAAAACAACCAAGATGTAACTATATACCAATTTGGAGAAAATTTTGGACCAATAAGGTCCGAAACTTGACGTTTTTGGTCTCACTTGACGTGGAATGTCCCTAATGTATTATTATCTTCGTCAAATAAATTATCCCAATTTGCTGCTATTATTTGTACTTTTTGTTTCATTGTTAAATAGCATTGCCCAGGATTTCACCGCGACATTGCCGAGTAGATAAAATGCAGGATTACTGTGACCAAGTCATTATTCAGTTTTCATCCATGCTGAGGACAGCACATTAAAAGTGTTTATAAACTTGATTCAAACATAGTCCGACAATCAGACACTAGTAGATGGAATTTCAAATCCAGCCACACATCCTCCATGCAGTAAGCTTTAACTAAGGAAAAGATGTTGTTACACCTTTCAATACCCTATAGTGTCAATATATTTATTCAAATAATCTCCAACAATCAGACACTATTTTGAAGAGACTTCAAATCTAGCAACTGGTTCACGCAGAAAATCATGCTCCACAGCTTCAGTTACTGTAGTAATAGGAATCATTTCTAGCTCCTGGTAAATCTATACTTACAAATCAATTAATATGACAAACAGGTAGAGGTCCCACAAACTATATTAATGTGCACTACTAGTTTAGTCTTTTTAAGATTGACTTGAAAAAAATTGCAAGAGGTGTTTCCAATGGGGGAAAAAAAAAAAAAAAAGTGGTCTATATCATACGCAAGGACAGAAGCATTTTAGGAGATAGCCAAGGTTACGACAATGTGATATTGTATGCAGCATGGAAAGTATTCTAGATGGTCTGAGCATATTGCATAGGTTGATAAGAATTCCAAGCTTGAAAAAATTTTTGGGTGATTTTTCTAGTTATATCACACATCAGTGGAAAGTCTAATGTAGTCACTTCACAACATACCAGCTCAGGTGGGCACTGCACCAAACCTGCGTGCTGTTAACGTCTGAGCATATTGCATAGGTTGATAAGAATTCCAAGCTTAAAAAAAAATTTTGGGTGATTTTTCTAGTTATATCACACATCAGTGGAAAGTCTAATGTAGTTACTTCACAACATACCAGCTCGGGTGGGCACTGCACCAGACCTGCGTGCTGTTAACATTTTTGGCCAAGAAAGTCCAGTTACTCTTCTGAGCAAAGCATTTCAAGTTCAAGCAGAAACCCCCTCCCCACCCCTAAAAGGTTTAAAAAAAAAAAAATATCTATAGTATCTATAGGTGTGGTTTTAGGTGTGGGTTGCTGAGCATGACCAGTTAAATTGGTAAAGATTGCTAAATTCATTTACACAAAATGAAAATTGTGAGTAATCTATCGAATGAATGCTGATTAGAAAGTATGTAGCAATGGTGAACATTTTCAAGAATACATCATAGGGCAAATTTTAATTGAGTTTTGCCAAAATTTTAGTCCACATATCTATACACACATAATAATATACACATGGACTATAACACAAATGTGATCATCTTACTCTGCTGCGCTAAGTATTTTTCACAAGATTTCACAAAAGTCAGCAAAAGCTTGATATTAGCACTGAAGTACACGCCCATAACATTCTACATTGTCTTTATTCATTCCGTTCTTGAATTCTGAAGTATGCTAATAAATTCTATTCATTCATTCTGTTTTTAAAAGCGATACGACTTCTTGTCTTTATGACATTGGTAAAGGCAGGGCTCTGTATGTTAAGCTTGCCATCGTTTGGTTAATCTTTATCTCACAATGAAAATATACAATTGCAGCTGGAGAAGAACCATTATTTTTTTGAATAATGAAAAGATGAAAAGAATTTTGACAAAACAAGGCACTGAGGGAGAAAATGTCCGACTGGGATTATCCACTGATCTAAACCCTACTCCAAGTGAACTGTTACTAATGTCTGTTAGAGAGTGTAAAGCTTAATTTAAGGGCTTATGGCAAGTAGAAACATGAAATATCCTTCCAAATGCCTGAATTGCTTGATGGCTTTCTATACTACCAATAGCTCCTTATAAAAAGTACTATATAGTGTCATTCTGCAGGCTTTGGAGAAAATGGAACTGGTCTCCATATCTACCATGATCTGCAAAATTGCGTCAATTGGCACATCAGAAGAATTGCTGACGATACTGGTTGGTGTATCATGAGTTGAACAAACTAGTAAGCATGCATTAGCTAAACCATCCTTTATTTTCTCAATGCTTGAGTAGTAGCAACGAGTCAATCCAATGTTATTGTTTTTATCTTGCAGACATTAGATGCCAGCAAAATACTTCCAAGTTAAATTGTGCAGTGATGTCTTAAACGATGGATTCATGAAAAAGACAAGAATAATGCATCGTATCTTGATTCAAGTCTAGAGCCCGCAAGCACCAAGGGGGGATTATGGGGGGGGGGGGGGGGAAGCACCCCGTTTAAGGTGTACTAATCATGTGACTACAAACACAAAGGCTAGCACGATCATTCAACCACAAGGAGGGGTTCCCTGCAGTGAAAGTTACAAATTTAATAGAGTCCGAAATTTGGATGGTACCACCCCGCAAGGGACCGATTGATGGCATGGACAACACTCATGTGTCCAGCAATACACATACTGTCAGTGTCGTCATTATGGACAGACAAATAGATAATTAAACCGTAACTTAAAAGATGCACAGGATAATTGGATCACATGTTTGTCAACCTATGTACATACATACACAAACTTGAAGATTATTTAGTGTCAGCTAAGTTTATTGCTGGAAATTAAATGTACTTAGTTCTGACTTATATAAAAAAAACAACAACAATTTATGTTTTTTTTTCTTCAGCCCTTTGAAGGTTTTAACATTAAGAGCATTGTAGACTACAGATACCCACAAACTTTAATAAAAGTTTGTAGCCTGTAGTATATAATATGCTCGGGTATCAATAATGTGTTACATATTAATTTTTTTATCACATTACTTTTGAATTCAGAGCAGTTATGTCCTACTGTATTATTTGGTTACCAGCATTAGGCTACATTTCAAGTCTAATAAAGAAAAGCAAAAACATCCAAGTGAACATTCTTACCTTTCTGAATTTGCTGGTCTGCTGGTTACTGGCTTAAATAAACAAACTTGTTCAAAGCATCGAAACAACAAGTAAAATAGTCCAACACTGAAGGGGGTAAACGTGTCAAATACTTTACAAACAAAGTGACCACCTAATATAATAATAATAATAATAATAATAATAATAATATTGCAAAAATAATAATAAAAAGCCTATGCAACTGCTGACCTTCAGGACAATACAAAGTGACACAATAGCAGATTTTCTCATTTTGACAGCCAATATTATGTTAATTTAAAAAAAGTTAACCCGAAGTTTTGGCAAGAAGTCGAAACATTGGAGAAGTCTTAATTAACATATTAAACACCAAGGGTGCGAAGCATCTACCCGAGCTAGCTATTACAAAGACCAAAAGAATTTTTTTTTTTATTTGGAGCAGTAGAATATGCCACTATGTAGCTTATGCAACTCAATATGAATAGCTTGAGCAAGCCAATATGCAATGAAATACTAGACGTTAAATGCTGTATTCACAAGAGAAGCTTAACATATGTACAAGTAACACTTATCTCACCAGTAGTTTGAAAGGGAAACTCCAAGCACTCCGATAAAATACTGAGAAATAGTGAAATGCAAAACTACGGTGGACAACAAAGATTTTTTTTTGCTCAGGTGAATATACAGCCTAATATAAACTATATATGTAGTTCTTTTTCTGAAAAAATAAGTCAAAACTAAAAATTCTGCCACATTAAAGGGACTTCCATTGCAACATCTTGATGCCATCTTGATGCTTGTTTCAATCTTTGGGAGGTTACCAGCTTTGAGTACCTTGTGACAGAATGACTGACTGACAGTCAAACTGAGTACTGTGCGCATGCACGCTGAGGGTTAAATATGGGCTTGTTAGAACGAGAAAATTGCTATTATTACTAATATTTCAGCTAAGAATGACTGAATCAATAATAATATTATTCGATTGCTAAAAAATAATGAGTCTATGCAACTGCTGACCCTCAGGACTAATGCTAAAGAATTGTCTATTGGTCTGTCTTTATCTCCCTTCTCTTCAGCCATCACTCATTTATTTGGTAAGTCATGAAAGCAATGCAAGACACCCCCTCGGGTATAGAAATAGGAGCTAAAGAATAAAAAGAAAAGAAAAGGACAGAAAGGAAGTAAAGGAAGGGAAAGGAAATGAAGGGAAGGAAAAGGAAGATAAAGAAGAGAGGGAGGAAGGAAAAAAAAAAAAGATAGACAGATAGATCAGTGGGTAGGTAGATGTTATAGTTATAAACCAAAATTGAGGTTTGTATGCGATTTATAAATCGAAATACAAACCTAATGATTTTGGTTTATAACTATTTTATAGCCAGAACATAAACAACGAGCAAAGTATAGCGTTAGCTATCTTAGTAATTGTATTATAGTACCCAAACTCTTAATTATTCCATTTTGCTTTGATCTGCCTTCTACCATAATTATGGTTGCTAAGAACTATATCAGACTTTTCCCCGCTAATACATTTTCTTACGAGCATACCAGACTGTATCAGATTTATAGTTCTTAACGACAAGCGCGGTCGCTCGGGTAACGGGCTATAACATGTATATACATGTACGTATACTGGTGGTGTCTCTCAGCACAAAAATGTGAGTAAGCTTACTGCTAAAATTTCAAAAAAGGATTTTAAATATAGTGAACATATTTTATTCATAGTTTCATCAAACTTCTCAAGAACATGCAACACAAGCACATAGAAAGATTGTGCCACATGTACATCCATACATACGTATATACATGTATATACACAAATTTATATTAATAGCATAAATTTGGACCATACACAAATTTGTATTAATAGCACAAATTTGGACCATACAAACACATATATAGTATGTACCTGTTTGAAGAATACCAAGGGCACACATATACTGGCATAACACAAGTTGCTTTGTGAGAATTTCTTGAATATTTTCTTGACCTTCCACTGATATTCCCTAATAATATAAGCACATCATTGAAAGCTGCTCCGGAAATTTATTTCACTTGTACTTACTCCATCAGCCATTGCAAAGTGAACTCCTTGATTATCAGTACAATCCATTACATATTCTCGAAATGCTGTAACATTCGCTGATTTGGTGATATCGCCATCTCCATCATAACCTCCAACTCCTATTAAGCAATTAAAACTAAGCATTTATCACATGTATTAATACATTATGTGTAAGTACTAAACACACTACAATGAGGATTGCATTAAACATGACTAATTACAGAAATATTTATCAAAGCTAAAAAGTTTAACAGTAAACAATATTTGCGATTATTTAATAAATCAAAAAAAATTTAGCAGAGCAGCAAGAAATCCCTCTTGAAAATAACATGTCTGACCTCAACTACAATTTTTTAGAGGTCAGTGCAAGTTCACTTAAATTTCTTAGCAATAGATGTATGTACATACATGTACAATACACACACAAACATAAAAGTTGACTTATTTAAACTTGGTGATTGTAACTTTCAATTTAACTTGCCATAATGAGGATCAAATGTTTCACTTGGTGCAGCCAAAAACTCCTCCAGCTTAAAGTCAGATCCACTTTCAGGATCTATGAAACAAACAAAAAAATATGGTACATTGTAATTCTAATTTTTCTGCAAACCACTGCCCTTCTTTTCCTCTCTCTACTACTGCCACCAGTAACAATTAATAGTTCATAGCTTTATAAATATGATTTTGTAAATACTGTAAATACAGTATTTGAGCTTATTACCAATTGAAATAAAGTAAAAATGCTTTATATGGAAGTGTGACAGGGATTAAAAAATTTTTGTTCACATCCGAGAATTAACAGTTATTTCATGATCACAATAAGCAACAAGAATGTCACTCATGATTTTTTATCATTTAAATACCAAGTTTTAGCTCACTGTTTCATTAGCTAATTTGGTCACTTTGAGTCTCTCAATCAACCTAAATCGTAACGGGTACATTTGCAGTGTTTGTCGCATAATTTTCACTGAATAAAATCACACCATGAATTTTTAATAAATTCAGCATAAAAGATGGAACCAATAAACAAGAAATTAATAAGTATATTTTACACTTTCATGTGTAAAAAAATTAACTTGGGTGAGTACTGGATCAAAGCACTGCAGCTTCTTAGACTTTGTATATTGTAACACAATACTATAAGAATAAAGATATGAGTAGTAATTAGAATTGTGTGTCGATGTTTCAAATTCATAAATAGTATGCATGTACAGAAAATATAATGTAAGACCGGTCATCAAATGGAGAATCGTTGAGTAAGCAAAGTGAAGTGAGACACTATCAGGGATGCAACACCGGTACACAGTATATGAATGTGTGTATGTCTGCATGTATAATGAACACCACATGAATCGATGACCACTCGATAGAGACTCTCAGGCATTGTTAAATGCATTGTTAAATGCCAAGCTACGTAACTACATTCTCATTGTGAAATATATATGGAGAGTGCGGACAAAACCATTGACTTGTCTATCTAACAAATCCTTATTGCTCACAATATAAGGCAAGAAACCTAAGGCTATGTATGTAGTTTGCTTGCTGTTTTTGTGCTAAATAAATACATGTGCTAAATTAAATGTAAAGAAAAAAAGGAGACTAATACTTGTATGTACATACATGTACTGTTCAACTGTATCATATTAGACTAGTGATGTGCTTGAGCACAAATGGCGAGCGAGCCTAAAGACTGTATTATTTTTATATGAATGATTTTGACTTCTAACACTGAAGCTACTGAAAATAAGGTCGAGTTTTTAAATTACGCATACATGATAAAGGGATTTCAGTGCCAGAGTAACAACTTGCTGCAACTGTTTGAATTGAAGGAAAAAAAACAACAACAAAACAATACATGTTATTTAAACGTTTTCTTTGTGGTATTCTTTAGCTACGTAGTGGCTGTAAAGCACAATGCTTTGACACAACTGGACATACACCTACACGAGACTTACCTTCGCGGTTAGTCTAGTGGACAATGCATTTTCAAGTAAATACTGTTGCGTACGGCTCATAACCATGACAAAGAGAGCATTGACTTACCACCGCCACTAACTCAAATAGAAATGGAAGTCCTGTAAGTTTTCATGTTTTTAACTGCACCCGCAAAAGAATTCAAAATGGTAAACAATTCAATTTCTAGGGTGATACGGGTACTGATCGATAAACTGGAGGATTCTGTTTAGTGAAGTTTGGAACGGGGTCGACCACAAAACTAACACAAAAATGCGTGGGTCAAAGTACAAAAATACCTTACGTACGTCCAAACACATATATAAACAAATATCCCCGATTTTCAATTGAGTTACACCTAATAGTGTCTCACTCGCTTCGCTCGCTCGCCAAAATATCAGTGGATCATAGCAGACTGATGTAATTGTTATCAGAACATTGATGATTTTTTTGTATGTAGCGGATTTTAGTGAAAATAAAATTACATGTAATTGAATGCAATGTATTACCAAAACCAAAAGAAGAGATAAAAATATTCTCCATAATTTCACACACCAATATAATTATCAACATTTTATAAAGTGTTCACCTTTCAATGTAAAGCCAAATCCTTTAGCATGCCACTTCAACCTCCATAAAACATATTCTGAGAATCCTCCAGGTCCAGCACATATATCCGCAAAGTAAATTAACTCGTGAGGCTTGAGCTGCATATAATTTTTAAAATAAATGAATCAATATCATATTGTACCAATGACATTGATATTAAAATACCATGAAATAAGTATGACCTTTATAAAGAAATACTCAGTAATTTTTAAGTGTCCATTGAAGAAGCAACCAGAAGGAGGTGAACAGTAGACAGGCTTGCTACTCTTACTTGTTTTTTATTAGAAGGGAACAATAATTTACCCAATCAAACCTCCACAACTGACAACACACTGGACTGAACTCTGACAATGTAGAGAAATACTGGACGTAGATACTCTCGTTGAATCTAACACTGTTTTTAAATAAGTGCAAGGTATCAAGGTCCCAAAGTATAGCTAGCGAATTAGGGAGCTTGTTAAAAAAATGTTTTAATGAAGCAATAAACATTTTTAGTTGTGTGGTAGTTAGTACAAATTGAATCTTGAGACAGCTATACTGTAGATCAAAAGCACGTAAGAAACAGATAGTCAACCCCCCAACAGCACTTTGATAAATACTAGTTTTATATTACACTAAAAAATAACTTTTCTGTACCTTCTTTAAGAGTTTCTCTGAAAACATGTACTCAAATGCTGCATCAATGTTGGCCATTTTCATTGCAGCTCTACAAGAAATTTTTAATCACTTCTAACACATAGTTTCAAAAATTATAAGTGTGATATAAAAGCAAGCGTTGCTCCTATCATCAGACTGGCTAATATTGCTACCATAAAAGTATGTGAAATTAACAATATACTCAAGAACTCAAATAAGCAAGTACACGTATTATATTTAGTCAATCATTTGCTAAATAAACTTATTGTTTGCGCATGTATAGTGAGTGATAGGACATACTATCAGCTATACTAAGTATACGATTCCAAAAAAACACCCACAAGTGTTTTATTGTACCTGCACACTGTACACGTTAGTCACATTGGAATCACATGAGAGCAAATAATTTCTTACTGCTCACGGTAGTTTAGATTTATGTTGGGAAGTCAACAAAATGCTGGAAGTGGAGTTTCACATTGAAAATATATACTGGTGAGTGTCTCTGGTCTTGAAGACACCACTTAGTACCATTCTAATTGCTTCAGCTACATTGATACCTGGTTAGAATAGCCAAGAAATTAATTTTTGGTCTGAGATGATTTTGTAATAGTTTCACAGTTAGTGTATAGTAGCGCTAAGGGTTAGCACCTTCGATGCTTCATTCATAACTTGCACTCATATCCATATACAACATCATACATATGTAGTGCTCTTTAAGGACGCTCAGATACACATTGTACAAGTTGCTCACACTTAAATCACAAACATCTTTTGCCATGTATGTACCAACTTCTGTTCTTTATAAATAACAATAGATCCATATACCCATAACCTGCCGTAGTACACAAACAAAGTCTAGCAAACAAAACAATTTGACTAGGTGCAAATACGTACACAGTAGCTTGTTTGTAAACGACAAATTTAGGATACTTCAGCCCAATGGAGTCAACTGTATCTAGCACAATTGCACACTAATTGAGCACAACTACTTCTAAATACCAACAGATAGTAAAAATGTCTCAGGCCGTGGCCATGCCCATAACTCTACACAATTACCCTATCATACACACATACACAAACAAACACACATGCCCAAAATTTTTGTCTTACAGTCAGCTTCACTCTCTCACTGAATTACTAAAAAAATAAAATAAAATAAAATAAAAATGAATTAATGAAGCACCAAAGGTGCAAACCCTCAGTGCTACTATACACTAGCTAGAAATTACAAAAGAACAATTTATTGGCTGTTCTAATGAGGTATCAATATAGCTCGAGCAATGAAAACGATAGATGTAAATGCTGTCTTCATAAGAGAAGAAGCTCAGCAGGGAGACACTCACTGGTATATATTTTCAATGCGAAACTTTACTTCTGTACTTACAAAAAACCTTCCAGCATAAGCAAAACTACAGCGGGCAGCAAGAAATTTTGCTCACGTGATTAGGCGTTACCCACAAAAGTAGGTACCTACGCAGAGCTAAAGCTTCCCGTTTTCTCAAAAATCAGCCCGAAATTAAAAAGTAGCACAATAAAAGGTCTTAAATTGTCGTTCTGAGTAAGTTCATATGTAAGTCAAGGGTTAATTGTCAGTAATCTCCAAAATCAGAGTGTGACAGACAGACATACAAACAGACAAGACTACTAAGTACTATAACCCTCTAGCGCATGCACGCTGAGGGTTAATTATTTTTTATTAATGTGGAACCACTTTAATTACTAAAACAAACAAATATTAAAAAGTTACCTGTTTTGAAATATAACTCCCTTTATAGTTTCAAATGGATTTGATCTAATCCTTGCATCAAGAAATTCTTTGCTTGAAAGATTGTCAAATACAGTCTAGAAATAAAACAATCAAATCTTATTTTTATAAAAAAGAATTCAAATATTAGAAAAATATGAACTACAAGCAAGTGATACGGAGTGATTGTACAATGCAAGTGACTGTTATGTATTTAGGTAAGTACTCATACACTTGCCACAATTTGCTTCTATCTTCTCAACTTTTTATTTTTAATACTGGGATGTTGAATTTAACTTTTATGTTGAAAAATAGACTATTAATTTATCTTCACTCTATGTGATTATTTCTTAACCTTTTAAAACCGATCACATTGAGTGAAGAATAATTAATAGTCCAGTAAATATGAGTCAAATTTATTGCAAACACATTAAGTCTGCCTAAATATTTTTTATAGTTGAAAATGTTTGTGTATGCAATATTTTTCACCTTTGAGAAGTAAAATTTGATGTCATAAATAGTTTTGCAGATAGAATCGCATTGACTAATCGCGCCATCCTAGACATTTATACTTCAACTTCACTGTACTGCTATAACATTAGTGCTTCAAAAAAATCAGGGTTAACAAACTAGAAAACTTTTTTCTAATTATTGGAAGTGAATGTTTGAATGTGGATGAAACCAAAATTATACTTGACAAAGAATAGAAGAATATACTTTTATTGGTTACAACAGTATCCACATGCATTTTAAATTTTTGACTACATAGTGGTGTGCTTGAGCACAGATGGCGAGTGAGCCACACTAGTTACAGGTGCAGAAATCTACAGTATTGTTATAATGATTAATTTTAACTTCTAACACCCAAGCTACTAAAAACGATCAAGTTTTTTTATTGCCTATAAACGGTTAAATGCCATAATAACCACTCGCCACAACTGTTTGACTTTTAAAAAAAGAAGAAGAAAAAGGGAATTTTAAGGGAATTACCGCATAGGTTTGAACCTAACTCTACAGTATAACAAGACATGTTCACTGTTGCAGTAGCCATGGAGGCTGTGTAAAGGCAGCCAATACATTATTTTTTAGTTATTATTTTTTATGCAGTAACTGTAACACAGAACACTATTATACACACTTGTTCACTGGACGTATGTAACAGCTCAAGACTCACCTTCATGGTTAGACTATTAGACAATGGATTTCAAGTAAAAACAACACTGTTGCATAGGGTGTGTAACTTACCACCACCGTTTATTCTAATAGAAATGAACTTCGGTTAGTTTGTAAGTTAATATCTCCGATTCTCAATTTGCTACCCTGTATAGAGTCTTGCTTGCTTTGCTTGCTCGCCAATAACCAAGTTAAAAAATTCAGGGTTTCTCTAAAGTTACATGTAGTTACACACAATAAGCCAGGCATGAAAGTCTTTATCCAATGGTCACCATAATCATCACACTATTGCATGCTACTAATAAGCCACACTTGAATTTTTACACTTCCAATATAACCCCGTCCCATACTCCCACTAAATTAATCTTTTTGGTAAGTGACCTTTACCCATTTCATCCACGGAAATGCAATTGTTTACCTTATAAACTATCAATAGGTTGTTTCTGATCTGATCTGAATATTGCGGGATGCAGTTACATGTATGTCTCTAAAACTTATGGGAGTTCATTTTATATATGAATTAGTGGCGGTGGAAGCTATATAGGTTAATGGGGTGCCTGTCATCTATATAACAATACGCTTGTGTGTCAGTAACGACAACAACAGCCGACGGTATGCATTCATGAATAATTCATGAGCTCAAACAGTTTGGTAAAGTGTCGTCTTTACATGAATTAGTAAGCGCCGTCACATTCAGTAGAAAGTGATTAATCGTAACTAAAAAGTGGGTGTAATAGTAGACAACGGAAGGCGGCGTATGTTTCATAAGGAAGGCGAAAGGAAGAAAAGGCAAAGTACGGAAGAGATGACAAACGGCGATTAACTATAAAAAAGCTGTTGGAATCAGCGAGGTAAGGCAGTGTTGGTTTAAAAGAGAACGGAATAGAAGGGAAAAAGATGCGATATTACCTAATTGTAACTAAAATGCGGGTGGAATAGACAATAAAGGCTGCACCATCGGTTTAAAAAAGGAAGACGAATGTACGAATAAGGAGGTAACAGTTTCGCAAAGCTTAAGTCCACTATCATGATAATAGGACAGAGAGATTCAGAAGCAAGAGAGGTCGAAAGGGGTGAAGAAAGAAAAGGTGGGGGAAAAGAGAGCAGGAGAGGGAAACTTATTTAACTATAACCAATGGTAGAGAATGATAATTGAGCAAGATAACTTATGCTACTGCATTCTTACTTTGCAATAGGTCAAGCGAGTGTGTGGCAGGGTACTTGCTAGTAGCTATAAGTAGCACAGTATTGCTCTTTCATTATCCAATTAGTCGGGTGTGTGTGAAAGTGTTGTGTTACAGTAACCGTTTAACTAAAGAATAGCACCAAAAATGTTGAAGCAAACAATTAACTAGCAAATAAATAAATTAACTGCTCTGTGAGAGCGATTACTTTACCTCACGCAATTCAATTACTCAGCCATATAGCCGAGTGCTTTTTGTTAGGAGCTACTGATCATTTAGATAATCAGAATGCCTATTCTAGAAAAATTATCACTACTCCGGAAAATCGAGGTAAGGAAGTCAATTTCATATTGGTTTTCTAAAATTAATGGTCGCTAGCTACTTATGTATGTATATGTACTTGTACTTTTAGGAATATATGGATTGTGATGCATTTTTAAACAGGAGCTAGAACAAGCTAAAATATAATATGTAGATTTATTTTTGCATACAGATTTTAAATTATTACACTTAAGATTTAAATTTTAACATGTTTTACTGCTTGAAAGTGTTTTATGCTTGTTGTTCGAATTACTTGCTGACAATAGCTCGCTTGCCATTTGTGCTAGCACATCACTAGTAAATACTCATAAGCAGAGTTAACTTATGCACACACCCATACTACATGTATGTAGGTAGTCCTGAACTTCAAGCTAAACTCACTCAGTTTCAATCTAGTAAACTGACAAAATAAAAGTAAATTCAATTACCTTTGCCTCCAAAATCTTGCTCAATATATTTCTATCACAAAATGTTGCCTCATCTTTAATGGTATCCTTTTTCTATAATTATAACAATAATAATAACAATAATAATAATAACTAGTGGTGTGCTTGAGCACAAATGGCGAGCGAGCCTTAAACTACACTATTGTTAAATGATTGATTTTAACAACTAACACTCAAGCTACTAAAATAAAGTAGAGTTTTTAAATTACGTATGCGGTAAAGGGGATTCAATGCCTTAGTAACCGCTCCCCACAACTGTTTGAATTGAAAAAGAAGCAACAAAATCAAGTCACGTTATTTAAAGTTTTCTTTGTGACATTCTTAATAGTAGTTGTAACCCACAATACTTTCACACAACTGAACATACCTATGCAAGACTTACCTTCGTGGTTCGTCTAGTGGACAATGAATTTACAAGTTAATGCTCTTGAGTAGGGCTTATAACTGTGACAAATAGCGACTAACTCGAATAGAAATGGAGCTCCCATAAGTTTTTGCGTTTTAACTGCACCCGCAAAAGAATTCAAAGCGGTAAACAATTCAATTTCTAAGGTGATATGGGTAATGGTCGCTAAACCAGAGGATTCTGTTTAGTGAAGTTTGGGACGGGGTCGAACGCGGAGCGAACACAAAAATAAGGAGGGTCAAAGTACAAAATGACATACATACGTCCAAACATACATATAAATAAACAAACATCCCCGATTTTCAAATTGTGTACCCCTCGCCAATAACAAATAATAATAATAATACCAGTTTGTACTATTGAGATATGAATAGCAAGAATATTAAAAAATTAACACATGAAATTAACATAATACCAGAATAGAGAAAAACAGATTCATTGGTATGGTGAGATCTAAACCTGTATACACATGACCACTGAATTGAACATCCAATCAAGTATATACTTACCGAGCACATGTAACTTACTGTTCCAATTTTAATCCAACCACACATATCTTCAATGGTTAAAACTGGTTTTGTGCACGGTGTCAACCACTCTGGAGTGTTCTCACAACTTACCTATCACACCAAACAAAACTTTAGCTCAATAATAGTTAGAGTTGTACATCAGTATTTGTTTAGTTACCATGAGACTGAAAGGGGAAGGTGAAAATGGAAAGTGAATGGGAAGGGAAGTGAATAAAAGCCCACACATTTGAAATACCAGTATCATCTGTACAATAAGTATTGGGTCTAAGCTATGTTCATTATTATTAAATATATATGTATATAAAATAAAGCTACCACACCCAACTGTTAATATAATAATGTTTTAACTTTAAAAAATAATATAGGTTAAAAAATATGCCAGTAAAAATAAACAAAAAACAACAACTTACTTCCTCTAGTTCCCATTCAACATCTTCTCTCTCCAATCCTTCAAGAGTGTAGCCAAATCCACGCCTTCCTTTATGAATGGACTCATTGATGGGCTCCGCAATACCTGTTCCATACTTTCCTAACCCTTTCCCGGGAGTGTATCCCATGGATTTCTGCGGAAGAAGACATTGTTCCACATAATTAATTATTAAGTGTGTTCAGGTCCTTGCATTCCCTGAGGTTGAAATGTATGTATAATCACATGAATAATACTTATTGTAAAGGAAGTCCATCAGATTGGTACTAGCAACATACTGAAGATAGTTATTACACTAGATCATGCTTAAAATGCTAAAACAATAGGCTCTAAACAATACTATACTTTATTCAATACTTTGCTATAGTAACAAAGATTGGTTATGTAATACTTAATAGCATAATAGCAATCACAAGCTTGAGCCGCATGTTATTGCACTGAAGTCAATTCGTGATTGTGTACTAAAATGTAGTTGTCTGCACTTCTCCATCTATTAAACATAGTAACATTATAATAACCTTAGTGTGCATAGCGCTTTCTACTTTCGTGAAATTATGCTACAGAATTTGCTTTTTATAATACACACTTGTTCTTGTTCATTTGGCTTGGTGATTATAAAATTATATAGCAGACTGAAGAAACCCCTCCAGAAATATTCTAATACTCTTTACTAACCATCATTTTTTGGGAAAAGGTACTGTATTGATCAGTTCTTGGTTTCTTTGCAACATAATCCTCTTCTGTGTCACTGCTTTCCTTGTGTTCCTCTTCCTCGAACCTTTGCCTCTTTCCTGATAAGTAAATGCTACAGCTGATACCATTGATACAAATGGCACTGCTTACTTGACGGGTTCAGCTCCATTATGCACTATCACTCCACTATATCACTCAGAACTACCCCGCACAAAGATGATGAACCACCGAAATTGGTAAAGATCATTTAAAGTAAACGCCATTTTAAGTCTGGCGCCATCCTTTACCGCCTCATTTATTAACCCGTGCTTCTAGCGCGCAAAACGATTCTAGATATTGTGGAAATGATAATAAAGAGGGGTGTAAAAATACTGGGAAATTAGCTTACCCTCTTATTCAAATGAACTATTTAGCTACCCACATTTTTAGTGGAATAATTAGCTATAATGTTCTAGGATACATTCTAGTCAACTTTACCCAAGAAAAACTTCTGGAAATTAGCTATAGCAAAGAGGTGAAAAGTGGAGTTTAATTTTGAGGTTGATCCAAGGGGGTGAATAGGACCCCATAAATTTTTATCATTATTATTCATTGAAATAAAAGCTTTTTCTTTGGGCATTACTGATTAGAGTTAATCAAAAGCACTCTTATTAGTCAGTAGGAACACTATTTCTTTTCACTCGAGTCAACTTGTACCACAAGCACTTACTTCAAAGCAAATTTTCTCCAAGCTGAGATAACTTCTTGAGGAATCTTAATAGTTCACCACTTCCAGGTTCATTGCAGGGTGGTTAAAGATCACTCCCTTAAATGTTTTCTTGATCAGTCACTATGAGTAGATAGAATAAAAAGTAGATGGAGGATATCTTTGGCAAGGTATTTTGAGCACCCATGTGATTGGTGCACCATCTTTATTTTTTCATGGAGCAGTTCTGTTACATTTCCATCCACATAATCACTGCAATATCCTTCAAAATAGCTAGGTCTATTGCAAACAAACTTGGCAGTACTCCTTTGAAAAATAATTCTATAGCTTCAGGCAATTTTTACCAGCTGATACAACATGTCAAGACATTAACTCTATGTATTACTTCAACTGTACATTGATGAGTCAAGACCTTGTGCAAGAGCTACACAAGATAATATTCTGGGGCGTCTGCTTGGCAAACTTGTAAATGAGCTCATTGGACATGCCTGCCCCAAATTACTGACTATTGATGTACATACATCCTTCAATTTAACTGACACCCCTTCTCATCTACGTAAACTTCATTATCATCTCTTCTCACTTTCACACAACTAGTTAACACATATCACCTTTATGCTTAGTCACCCTACCTCCTTTATTTCCTATATAGCTTTATATCACTATCCCTTATTTCTCCGCTTTTCAGTGTATGAAGATCTGTAAAGCCTCATGAAACAATTAACTTGACTGTGAAATTCCAGCGACCCAATCCTGCCTTATAGTAACAGAGCACTGTAGGTATTTTGTGCGCTTAGATCAGAGCTGTTCGTGAATAATCTAGCTCAGAACTCGCTTTGACATTAAGTTGGTCCGGATCTGGGACAGCTGATACTTCAGCTTCGCTGGATCCAATCACTATATACTTCACTACTCACTACTATTTACTTGATAACCACTGCATAAGCACCACTGATGGCACCAGAGGTTTGAGAAAAGATATGGCAGGAATAGCAGCCACATCTTCTCTCTACGAAGATGATACAAATTCTTCAGGATAAAGGTATAGTTGTAGATATTACCCATCTCACAGAATTTCACAGTGAATTAAATCGTGCTGTGCAAGAACTAGAGAGCAAGCATGACCAAATTATCCAAGATCACTCAGATGAAGTAAATATGGATAGGGAATTCAAACAATTTGACGATATTGTAAAGGGTTTCACTACACTTCGAATCAGCTGGACACACGAAAGCTCATCAATGAGTTAGAATTTATATTTGTCTAGAGGAAAGTCTCACCATGTTGGAAGGAACATGGGCTTTTGATGACAAAGCTGCCTTCCACAAAGATGTCTAAGCTATTGCTGAAAAATTGGAAAACTTATCTATATTCAGGGTGTCTGACAGAATCAAGAAGGACAATCCCAAGAAGTTCAGAGCATGTCTAATGAAGATCAAATGACAGGTTGAGGCCAAAGGCTCATCCACTCTCATCAATTTCTGTTGTTGCTGAATCACATCACTCATCTGAATCACATCACTCATCTGAATCACATCACCCATCAGGATCACATCACCCGTCAGAATCACATCGCCCATCAGGATCACATCTCCCGTCAGAATCACATCACCCGTCAGGATCACATCCCCCATCAGGATCACCTCACCCGTCAGGATCATATTGCCCATCAGGATCTGAGCATCTGTCAGGATTGCATTACTCTTCTACATTACATCACCCAGCTCCTGATCCTTATGCAAAGAAGCCAGTTTACAACATCAAGATCTCTACACTTGAATTGCCCAAGTTCAATGGTAACTCTTTGAATTGGCCCATTTTCTGGGAGAGATTTTAAACAGCCATTTATCAAAACCCAGACTTATCAGACGAAGAGAAGTTAGCATACTTGTGTGTAGATATGAAAGACGAGCTAGCATCTCATATAGTTTTACCTGCAACATGCTCAGGGCACACATACTCTACTATCCTCACTCTTCTCAAATAAGAATATGAAAAAAATTGTGAAATTCATTGGAAGCACATTAAATCACTCCTTGAGGCCAAGAATTATGGTTACACATGAGAATTTCGCACACCTGAAGACTTATGGGAGAAACATATCATTGGTCTGAAGGCGACTCGTACTTCAGTTGCTATCCTTAAATGTGTCTCTGAAGGAGTATAGTGAGTGGTCTAAATACACTGGATCCTACGACAAGGTTCCTTCTATAGATGTGTTTTAGAAGTTCTTAAAAGAACATGCTTACACTCTTTGTAGGGATGCTGAAGATTCTGCAGGTAGAAGATTAGTAAACTAGACATCTCATTCACAGTCACAGCACAAGAAGGCTTCTAAAGCCTACATTCATATGACAACTGAAACTTCAGCCAAACTGTGCAGTCTGACGATGAACCACATCCGCTGTATTTTGCCCTCAGTTTAGGCAAGCTCCAGATGACAGGAAGTTCAGTCTCGCATTCAGAGCTGGAGTCTGTACTAACTGTCTTAACTATAGTCACATCTCATCCGAGTCTGGACAAGACCTTGATAGTGCACTGCAGAAATTCTGACAAACTGAAGAGACACTGAACACTCACACCACGACTCATACACCACAAGGAAGGTCCAGGTAACCTTGTCAAGGAAGAAGCTATTCACACTGGGATCTTTACATGAACAAGCAGCAAGAAGGTTTTATCTAAATGAATCTAAACTGAGGAAGAAAGGCAATTGGTCAACCTTCCAGGATCCAGTGATGGATTACTAGCAGCAAGACCATGTAGAAGCAGTTCCAGTGGAGGAAATTGGAAGCAAACCTCATTACTACTTGCTATGCATGTGGTACTCAAACCCAGCTCTACCACTACTAAGACACACATCATCTTGATGGCTCTGCGAGATCCAGCAATGGAAAAAAACTCAATAGGGTGTTACTACCTGGTCTGAACTTGTTTGAACTATTAGTCAAATTTCGCAGATATCCTATTGCTATGACTGCTATTGTGTCCAAAACATTTAGGCAGATACTTCTGGCAGAACACGACAAGGACCTCCATCACTTTATACATATACAGCTACCTGGTGAGCCTCTCAGGACTATCAAATGAAGAGGCTGACTTTTGGTATCACCAGCTCACCATACCTAACAACAGAGACTCTTCATCAGATTCCAAAGGTCTTTGCCAATGATGATCCTCAAGCATCTTTTGTGGTTCCCAATGATTTCTATGTCAATGACCTCCTAATTGGATGCCACAGTGTGGAGGAAGCTATGACTATCAAAGAAGACATCAATTTACTTGGATGCTTTGAGCTACACAAACGGAGAAGCAATTCCATAGAACTGTTGGAAATTATTCCAGATCATCTCAGGGAGAAAGAGACTGTATCAGAGTTCAAGTTAACAAGAGAGCATTTGAAAACCTTAGGCATCTACTGGGATACTGCCAAGAATGTTCTTCACATCTCCATTCCCAAGCTGCAACTGTTGAGCAACTATACCAAGCAAGAACTTGTATCGGTATTGCTCAAGTGTATGACATATTGGGATGGTTCACACCATCTATTCTAAGCGTCAAGTGTCTGATACTCAGATTTGTTGGAGAGATACTCGACTCTTCAGAGAACGAAATAAGTTTTGACATGGATCCTCAGATTTTATCATAATGTCAAGAAGATGAACATGGTCAAGATCCTGACACCTCTACAATTGGATGAGTTGGAACAAGCTCACAAGTCACTAAATAAGTTATCTCAACAGAGCTATTTCCATGAGGAACTATCAGACATCAAGCTGGAAATTCTGTACCCACAGTTCTGTGATAATGCTACATCCCAGTTGCTGATGCTGAAGGAATTCTTCGTGTGGGTGGAAGATTACAACAATCTCATCTCAAATCTTCACAGAAGCACTCAATCATGTTGCATGGGAGTTCAAGACTTAGTCGTCTTATCTTGAAGGACGTACACTAGAGCCTTTTGCATGCTCAACAGATGACAGCAGATGCTAGCCGGCGATATCACATCCTGTCTTGCAGAAAGTTAGCCCGATCTGTCTACTGGAGTTGTGTTCTGTACAGAAGAAAACAGACCAAGGCTGTCAACCAACTGATGTGTCAACTTCCCACATATCGATTTGTCACTGGACATCCTCTATTCCTGCACACAGGAATAGATTACACTGGTCCTATAACTATCAAACTGGGAAGAGTGAAGAAGCCAGTATACATAAAGTCATACCTTTGTGTTTTAATCAGTCTGCCTTTTAAAGCTGTACACCTTGAGCTTGTATCAGACCAGACAACAATGCATTCATTGCTGCTCTACACCGATTTGTTGCTAGGCATGGTAAACCAGCCCGATTACATTCTGATCATAGTTCTAACTTCATAGGAGCGAATTGGGAGCTCAAAGAGTCACCTACTTCATGAAGCATCTTGCCACGAGATTTCTGACTTCTGTGGTACACAGGGAATACAATGAAACTTCAAACCGGATAAATCGTCTAACTTTGGAGGGCTCTGGGAAGTCACGGTCAAATTTTTGAAGAGGCATCTACACGTCTGCAGAATAGATCACCCATTTACATTTGAAGAACTACCTACTCTTCTGGCCCAGATAGAAGCTGTACTAAATAGCCGCCCTTTGGTTCCTTTATCACCTGATAATAGTGATGTCATGGATCTTACACTCGGACATTTTCTTATAGGGCAACGTTTGACTGCAGTTCCTGATTCTGACTACTCTGATCTCAAGCTACTTCGGAGGTGCAGAAGACCATAGTGATCATCAAAGAAATACATTTTAACACTCAACAAATTAAACAAGTGAAGAAAACGTGCATGCAATCTTGCTGAAGGATATGTCCTTCTAGTTAAAGGAGAGAGCACATTCTGTGGGAAGTGGCCAATGGGAAGGATTATACAAGTATATCACAAAACGATGCAAAATTTGTGTAACAGATGTTCAAGTTGGGAAAAGCTCTTCCAAGAGGCCCACCCATACAACTAACACTCATCACCTGAATTTTTAGTCACCCTACCTCCTCTCTTTCCTATGTAACTTTCCCTTAAATCTCAGTTTTTTCAGTATATCTAAATCTGTAACGTCTCATGAAACAACTATGATATTACCTTGATTGTGAGATTCAGGGGACCCAATCCTGCCTTATAGTAATGGAGCCCTGTAGGTATTTTGTGTATGGTTCTACAATTCCCTTTGCTTAGTTCAGAGCTGTTCCTGAATAATCTAGTTAGAACTTGCTTCGACACCCATTGATGAGAGGTATTGTGCCTTAATCCTTGCTGCTTATACAAGTAGTTAATGTTTACTGAATGTACAGAAATCTATTCTTGGGCTGCTATAAAAAATGAACATCAAGCTGTAGAAATAGAAGTGGCTCTGAAAGTCCAAACAAATTGCAAGTTAATCAGTACTATATTCTTTTGGAACCCATGGCCTAAGTTGAAGGAGTCTCAATTCTTTTTTCTGGAAACTTTCTCTCCTGCAATTTTTTTTAATTATTAGAGCTTCAATGCTTGCTTGGAGTAATTAAGCTTGTGAAATTGCATTTTTCTTTTTTCAGTAATTTTAGTGTAATATTTTGTTGTAGTTCACATTCTTGTGAATGCCTATTAACTACAAAATTTTGGTGTGATGGCAAGTTGTGCTGTAAGTGTATTGCATTGTTCTATAGTTGTGATCAATCTTGTAGGCTTTATGTATGGCTTTGACTTGAATTATGGCAGGTGAAAAGCTCAAGAAATGTTAAGTATCAAATAACAAATGTCATATGTTTATACGTTATACAGAATGAATAATGAATGAACATTATTAATTAGAAGATCTTATATCAAAATGATATTCATTAAAATTGTATATACACATTTGATTTAATTTTCTAGTCAGATGACTCATCACTAGAGGATGAATAATCATATGCTTGAAATGGCTCTAATGCTGGTTGAGATGAAGCCTTAAATTTACTGTACAGTCCTATAAAAATTACTAAGCATATCAGATGTGTTAATATCATGATTGACATGGCAAGGAATGTTCTTTTTCCAACAGCTTCGTAAGATGCATCCACTGTTCAACAACAACAACATTAATAATAACAACATAAATAACATTAATAACAATAACAACAACAACAACAATAATAATAATAATAACAACGTAGAAATATACCATTTTTCATGTAGAATACACTTACACCATAATGGGCTGATAATTCTTCCAATTGCAGTCAAAGCAACTACGATTCCCATAACGAGGCCCTAGGATTTAACAAAATGTATAATCAACTATCAAGACAAATTTATTTGTCAGCACAAATATTTCATAACTGTAAAAAAATATATATATAAAATTAAAACACATAGCAACTGAATTAGTTTTTTATCCTACAGACAGAACAGATAGCAAATCAATGAAATTAGCTGTGGATAATCAATGCGGTAATCATGGAGTACTTGGTTGCTAATTCCTAATTTAATGGGTATTAAATGTAAAACACTTGCTTTATGGTACAATTAACAGTTGTCTGACTGTGTCTTACATGATACTTATATTGTTATTGCACAAAAAAGTATAATATACCTGCATTTCTCCTTTAATTCTTTGTGACACCATTGATGCCACTGGTATCCATGCCACTGGTATAGAAAGCATTAAAATCGCAGCACCCAAGCTGAACTGAATAAAGTTAAGTGAATATTCTGGGTTTCTACAAATAGGCTGGCAGTCATGACAATATTGATGAGTAATAATGGAGTTGGGTATCCAATGACAGTTATGTCCTTTGAAAACAGCTGTTTCACATTGAATCATCATTTTGTAGTATAAAGTATTATTTAGTAATCGCAAGGTTTGAATTTTTCCAACTGCATCCAGGTTATTATCATATTTATTTCTTGTTTGAATACATTTATAATGTGATTCATTAGTTAGTACTGTACAATTATAATTGAAGTAACTATGGTATGTTTCGGATAATTCTTGCTCCAACATACATTCTATATATTCATGATTTTGACCTGATATGCAATTCAAAGTGGTTGCTGGTGATTTGGGTGGTTCATTAGAAAATTTTTGAGGCACAGCATAGGTCATCTGAGATAATTCTGACCTGTTTCTAATAGTCAGTCCAGGGTTGTGAAAGGGACTCAATTCAATGCATTTATCATGAGATAAAGACTGCCAGTCAGCAAGAAGACCACAGCTCACAATTGACATAACTAATCCCAAGATGGCTATGTTGCGATCACTTGTCTTTAGAATCTGCAAAATTAACCTACAAGTATAACCAATACATAACATAAATTTTATCTTTTGTTTTCTCACTTTTAAAAAAAAGTCACTGATATAGTCTCCATGGAGCTGAAATGATTTGAACTATATATTATAGATACTACGGAAGTTAAAATAAATATTATTTATTAGTTATATATTTTGCTTAGTAAAAGTGGATCTTTATAAAGCGTAAATATATATATATTATACATTAGAATAATAAGTGCATATTGCTTGTTATATAGCTAATACTACCAAATAGATAATACTGCCAAATAGAAAACTACAATTTAAGTAACTTACAATAGAACAGTTCCAGTAATTTGCGATACTACAAGAGCAAAAAAGAAGTATGATGCAGTTCTTTCATCAAAGCCAAAATAATCACTTAGTACAGGATTATAAATTGTCTCGTATACTCCAAATCTAAAACTCAAGACTCCACGGCAAACTATCAAAAATGTCAGAATGTAAGATTCATTAAGGAACAAAACAATGTAATCTATTATATTTAGCCATTAATTCTGTAGTTGTGGCATACATACTAATAATAATAAATACTATTTTCTAACACATTAAAAAATATAAACATCCGAAGTGTGACTCTCCCTAACTTATTGAGCAGTATAATCCACTATCATTCAAAATAGAACTGTTTAATACACAATTAATTAAACTTTAAAATACAACTACAGAAACAGGAGAAAATATATTTGTAGGAGGCATACGGTTAATTTACTTATTTTAGTCTTCCATCATAGAAGTGGCACCAAGGTGATTATTTCAATATTATTCAATATTATTCACATTTATAAATACTAGTATATACAAATTAAGTAAAATGTACAATACATGAAGTTAAACTTTAGGATATTAATATTTCTGCAGAAGAAATTTTAAATTTTGGCTTTGAAGGATTTCGAAAACATAAATGTTTCATTTTGTGGCCGCAGACATGTATAGTGTCACTAAAAATAACTATTTCTAGAAGACAGAGCATCACACCAAAAGCAACATTAATCCAGGCTATAGTTCTAAATTGATCAATATCAAATTGAGCAATTAGTGCTGCTGCACCTGTAAATATGAAAACACGTAAAAGGGAGTGTATTTAATGGTAAATGCTGCAGACCTGGTCCAATTATGTATCCAATGCCTACTCCAATATTATGCCAAGCAAACAATGCTCGTGCCATGTTCGGTCTTGTGTCCAAGTCCATTTCTTTCAAGAGTTTGTTATACTCCTCTGCACTGATTGCGAAGTATGATAAAGACAGAGTCATTTCTCCTCCAATAAAAACTCCCGATAACAATTTTGAAATTATTATTATTGATTTATCATATGAAAGGGCATAAAGAATATATCCTGCTGTGTGGCATATCAAAGTTGACATTATCATGTGCCAAAAAGGAAATAGTTTAATCAAGATACCGGTTCCAACAGCACCAATCAAAGCTCCACAATTAAAAATAGTTATTATCCAGGAATAAAACTCTTCAGACAAGCCAAGACCTGCAGGTATCTGTGATAAATAAGCATGACATAATAAATCCATTATAAATACAATGTAGCTAGATTTAATAGTAGCAAATCAAAATAAACAAAAAAAATAGGCCATACAATTTTTGCAATTTTACAAAGCTCTTAAATGATTCTATCTCTGTGCTAGTTTTTGATTCTTGAATATAATATCCAATGACCAAGGCATTTTTACTAGAAAATAAAGTATGTGAATTTAGATCATTTAAATAGACATAGTGCAGGATAACTTCTTAACCATTCAAACAATTCATGTTTTCAACTGACTGTCTCAATGAGTTTAATTCAGTTTTGGCAGACACGCTGGCACATGTATAGACAACAAAACGAGTAACGGGACTACAATATACACATTTATTGTTAGCAGAACTACCCAAAGAGTAAAAGTTAATATTCGATCGAATTGATAAAAGTGATAACTATCTGCAATTTTTGCATACAAGCTGTTATAGCTATAGTGACTAAGTAAGCTCATCTGGCATGCCAAGTATTAAAGTCTAAGTAACAGTTAAGAATACTGCAAACTATTAAAGCATTGATAATTTACATAATATACTCACGTCTGTGTCATTGAGTCGCTTAATTTCATTAAGAGTGGGATTAGTGACGAACTGATGAAATGATGCTGATATTGATGTATAGCTGATAGCATAAAGAGATCCCAGCATCATAAAAAAGATCCAATTTAAGCGTATTTTCCATAACTGACTGCTTGCACCTATAAAACACCATACAAAGCCATCATTACCTTTCAGTTGTGTCTTATGCTTGTATTACACATGCTCATCTCGTTTGATAAGAGTCATGATAGTAATGATACTTAAGCCTCACTTGTTTACTTTCAAGAAAACAACCCTTGGGTTTTCGTGTTTTAAATATGTAAGCCATTTCATTTGTAGGCTCATAGGACTAAGAATTGTAATTAATGGTGGAACTATCTACACAACAAAATTCTTTCCTTATTAGTTATGATAGGGTAGTAATTGATATGCTATATGAACCAGTAACTCAATACTGCAGTATGTACATTCTTTGATAATTCTAAGAGTCGCTATCCTCAGTTCCTATTAAATTTGAATCCTTAAGCAGAATCTGATAGCTAGCTACATGGGAATGTGGAGACAATATTATATGGCTTCAATTCTGTTTATAAATGAATTTCATCGCCGCATATTGTACTTCTATACAACCAGAAACTGTTAAAAAAAATGTAATCGTACGAATAAATCCAGCATTACAGTGCTATTGCCAATCTTAGCCAGCGACATTAGTTGAATTAAGTTTAAACTTACTGCAATGTGGGTAGAATATCATTATTTACGATTAATTGGCGATCGAATACAGTCCTGCGATTGGGAGATGAACTACTCCTCGGGCACCTCCGCTCTAGCACGCCACAGCGACGTCTTTGGTCCGTAACTTAACCGACGGTTAACTTACACAATGGGTTGAACTGAATTTAATATGACGCTTTTATAGGTTCCGTACGAAACCCGTTAGATAGGGGACCGGCGCAGGAGAGCGGGACAGTACCCAATTAAGCAGCATCTGTTCCGCTTTAGTAGCGCGCTACTTGAGTGAGCGGCGGCGGCGGTGTGTACCTCGTGCCTACGGAGATGCTCTGGGTTTAGTTGTGTGGGGTTTAGTTGTGATGGTTGCACGATGCTGGATACAGTTATGCTGGGTTTAGTTGTGATGGTTGTACGATGCTGGATACAGTTATGCTGGGTTTAGTTGTGATGGCGGTGCTGGTTACAGTTATGCTCGGTATAGTTGTGATACCTGCAGGATGCTGGATACAGTTATGCTCAGTGGGTTTAGTTGTGATGGCGGTGCTGGTTACAGTTATGCTTGGTATAGTTGTGATACCTGCAGGATGCTGGATACAGTTATGCTGGGTTTGGTTGTGTGATAGATTTTTGCTTTCGTGTATTGTTGTCCTTGTACTAACTCCACTTTTATAATGAAGGGTATAGCTATGTGGTAGATAATCTATCACAACTAGCAAGAATTGTATGAGCTAGGGTAATACGAATTATGCCAGCATAATTGAGTATAATGAGTGTCCTTAGGATAGGAGTATAATGCTAGCACAATGAGATAATAATGCTGTATAATAAGAGAATAATGCAAGTATACAACTTTCCTTCACAAATATTAAAGATTCAGCTGCATTTCCTGGTCTATTTTCTGTTAACGCACTCCTCAGGCTTATATGCTTTTTATCACTCAAGCTAGGAACAATTTTGAGGGCTCTGTCACTATTATTCATGCCAAGGTAGATTTTGTTGCTGGCTTTAATACATCCAAAAGAAACTGGGAAAAATTGATGGTAGGATGGAAACTGCTGTATATTCCAAAGTTAGTCATGATGGCTAATGAGGGAAGCTTGTAGCCATGCCACAGCCATCCGCAAGCTTCTGAAGTGGCCCCTGCTTGCCTCTAGGAGACGCTACCACAAACTCCTCCTCTGCCGAAAAATTATAACTGGCATCTCAATCATTCCCCAATCTGTTTTCACCCCCCACCCCTATTCTTCTGTTCGCCTCCCCAATCCTTGTCCTATCTTCATTTCCTCCGTTTGTTCTAACTACCACCGTTCCTCTTTTTTTGTTAGTTCCATCTTCCTCTGGAATTCTCTCTCTGAGAGCTTGGTGGGTCTCTCCTCTTACCTAGCATTCAAGAGGCACCTAAAGCTCTTTCTACAGGTGTAGCTCACTGTTCGTTTGTATCATTCCTTATTTGCTTTGTTTCTTGTTTTGTTGCTGTTGTTGTACTTTGGGTAGCCTTAGTATTAGCTTGCTAAAGCTAGTTGGCAAACCCTTTGCTATTTTGCAAGAATATAAAAAAAAAGAAAAAAAAAGTGAAACACTGCATAATAGCTTAGTGACATGTGGTCATTACCATAGTTACCAATCAGCATAATGGCATATTTTAGGTGGCATAATCGCTTGGAAGAACATAAATGCAAAAAAAAAAAAAAAAAAAAAAATTGAGCATAATTCTTAAAACCTAAAAAGTAAATAGTAAAAAGCAACTTTTTTTTTTTTTGCTATAAAGCCGTTGTGCACTAGGTTAGTGGCGCGCGTGCTTTGGGAAAACTTGGGGGCGTGGCTAAGGGAATTCTTCCAAGCTGTTGGAGGGAGAGCAGGAGAGGGTACCACGATGATGGCACTGTCGGAATCCAAGACGATGCACTTGCCTTATCAGGTTCTAAACGCCAAGGGTGGCATATATTTTTCGTCTATCGTACTGTCCGTGTGGGACAATATTCACGGACCCAAAGTTCTTATGACTTGGAAGGGTAAAGAAAACGATGGGGTAGTGGTCAACGTCGAAGAAAAAGAGGAAGATGGCTATATTGTTATGTCCCATGGTGCTATGGAACGTGAGTGCATTGTTAGCATAATGTGAAGAGAGATAGGAATGCTCACAGTCCACAAGAAGTGGTGAGGCGTCTACTGTTGTGTAATCCTGGACTTCATCAAAATAGTTTGCCACTCCAAATTGAGATGGTGTTACAGTCAGTGTTTACTGGCTTACTAACTAAACTAAATAGCAGCTACATTTTATTGGCGCCTTTGTTTTTTTAATATAAACATAGAGATCTGTCACTTCTAATGTACAGGACTGTTCACTAATGATTTGACTTCACAACTACACATGTTTGCGAATGAAAGTCGGTTGTATCTGTGTAATCAGTTATTTTTGTTTAGTTTTTATTTAGAAATGCATTATACTGTCCAGGTTCATCAAAAGCTGTACCAGATGATATCCTTTTGACAATTGCTAACTTTACTCTGAACGATGAAGCTGGACGAGTGGAAAAATTGGACAGTATTGAAACAAAGTTTTATTGCTTGAAAAAATACGATGTCATAGCATCAGTATCTGTGTTTAGTATTGAAGTATCTAGAGGCAAACAGGAAGTCTTTTCTTTTATTCTGATACTACCCTTAAATGAAATGTCGGAGTTTTTACCACGGCATCCGGTATGTGAAAGCAAAGTGCAGCGCTTGCTGAAGGAGCACCTCATAAACCCTCTAAAAGATAAAGTACAACTGACTCAATTGTAAGGTTTATGGATGTATAGTCACTACAGTTATTGGTATATGTGTACAGGTTGGAGATCGAACATCTTTGCAATCTAAAATGGACCAAGTTTTGATGGAGTTTCACTTAAAGTTATTTCCATTTACGCAAGTAATGCTCAGTATTAGAAGCAGTGGTATTCCAGATAAGATAGAGGTAAAATAAAACAATGGTGGGAGAGTTACTTATTTAGATTTTGAATCATTATTATTGTCCACTGCAGGTCTCTAGTACATATTTTAATGCGGAATCTGCTAAAGTTGCTGATATGAAGCCTTTTCTAAATACGTACGTATGTTTTATAGGTACAGTAGCATGTGTAACTACTGCTATATTATTATTGAACAGGACAATAATGTTAAGCTCAAATGTTGTAACAGGGCCCAACTTAATATGGTTGTGTGTGGGTATGCGTGTGTTGGAGTGCGTGGATCCACACCCGAGTTGTAGTAGTAATGCCACCAGAACCCTTAGTTCCCTGCACTGTACTGCACACTCTTACCCTCAAACAAACTAGACCCTGAGACAGAGTAGGTCACACTGGTAAAAATATGTGCTAAGTTGCACCAGGTTTAATTGGATCTGAATTGGAACCTGGGGTGTCTCAGTTTATATACATTCACCACCCATATGTGAAACTTGGGTAGAAAATTTGCAGTGAGTGTGTGTGACGTGCCCGTCGTGCTCAGACTAAAAAATAAGTGCATAAGAAGTGGAATATTGACATTGATACACATGTACATATGAATATCGAGAGAATGTGTCTATTATTATTTCAGAAGGTCCGGTTGCTAGGAGATGATCCAACGGCAGAGTGTAGTGGAAATTACTGGAATTATTAATCTTTTGTGAGACAACCTAGTACCATACTATCTACATTCACTCTGTGTGGAACTCTTATGAAAAAAATTATGATAAAGCCTAAGGAAGAGAGTTGTCTAGCAATAATTCTGAGAGTTGCCATTGTTTAAATGTTTTATACCATAGTTGCCATAGTCCACATAATGGCAGATGCCTTGATGACAAATTTCTATCATAAATTACGAGTTATTCTCTCCCAAGGAAATAGTAATGACTTGAGTTAATTCACACCTGGTAATAGTCCATCCACACATGGCAATTTGTGCACACCTTGGCTGCTTGTCTGAACTTACCAGTTGTCAAGCAACACACAGCTACAAATAAATAGTTATTCATCACTTAAAACTATGGATTACTCAAAAGAAATTCTTGGGCAACAAAACTTTTTCCTAAAAAAAAAAAAGAAAAAAAAAGGCACACGTCAAAGTGGTTCTGAGAATGAAATTCTAGATGATGTTCACCAATGTTAGCAAAAAAAAAAAAAGAGCCAAAATTTTCACCATTGTACTTAACTCATTTTGGTATCTAGCTAGCTAGCTATACACTTCCCATCTTCCTATGTATACATTATGTTTATAGAGAAGAACAAATTCATTGATATTCCAACTACGTAATACTGATAGAGAACACGTTTTTATTCTGTTATAGTATCTGGTAGTATTTACTCAACAATTGCAATTAAATATTTATTACAGAGTTATATCAGCACATCTTCAATCTTCTGGCTACACTGTAGTACTGGGCTCAGATATTACTGCAATTAATAAAGTAAGTGAATAATTTAATGCACTGTATTGAGGTATTTCGTGTGATGCTTTGGTTATCATTTTTTACTGTCTCTTCTGTTTAATGATATAATTGTGATCTATACATCTGTGTTAACTGGGAACTTTTTAACGAAATAGATGATATTGACTCTTGGAATGCTTCTTTCACCGAAAGAAAGAAAAATGTCTCGTTTAGTGTGGCAGTCAGATGAAGGAGCACTGTATGAGCCTGATCTATTCTTGCAAGGCTTGATTCTGGTAAAATGGGATATTTTATATGTACACATAGTTGCGTGACTGGATGTATGTTCTTCGTCAATTCTGTTTCTTAACTTCATAATTTGTGTTGTCTGCTCCAAGTATACATATATATTTATTTTTTAATAAACAACACTCTTGGGTGTTCTTGGTGCTTCCTGTCTGCTAACTTTATCTCATGCATTGTCTACTCTGAGTATGATCTTTAATATTTTGTTTGTAGACTGGTGACACGTCGGTTCTTCCGTTTACTAAAGGGGATTTGTATCTGAACAAGCTTCCTCCTGCTATTGTTCACATGGATACAAATGAGGTACATGAGCAATACTGCATGGCGTATCTCAATAGTGTGCAGCTCAACATGTACATGTATGGTGAAACATGTATGTACATATATCAGTATTGTTATTAACCTTGGTTGTGTTTTATTTACCAATATTGGTATTATATGTACACATATAGGTTTTAGTTTTGGAGCCAAAGATCACCAAATTCATAAGAAGGCAAGAAGAATACCTAGATGATCGAAGGCAACAACATAGGAGGTTAGTTTGTAAACCAACTGGAGATACAACCATACTCACTTGGTATATGTATGTATGTATGATGTAAGCACCATTTTTGTTCAGACTATTGCTCAATGTTGTGTGAATAGTTTTGGACTTAATTCTATGAATAAGGCAATAACACATTAATCAATGTGGGTATTCTCAACTCTTGAGTTATGTTGGAGCTTGCATATCCATTCCTATAAGTGGTGGAACATTGACAAGGCAATAACACATTAATCAATGTGGGTATTCTCAACTCTGAGTTATGTTGGAGCTTGCATATCCATTCCTATAAGTGGTGGAACATTGACTTAGTGTCTTTAGTATCGTCAGACTCTAGCAAAGTTGGAAGTACATCTGGACAGTTTATCCAAGTGTTTCAGAACATATTACTTGTTTTGGGTGGGCATTGATTTCATACGCTTGATAGTTCTCATAAACATTGGTATTTGAAAAAGTACTGAATTCATATTGTTTTCAAGTTTATACATACACTTATTTTCAGGCAAATTAAGCTGCACTAGGAGTGAGAAAAGAAATAGTTATTGTAAGCCATGCTTTACATAAAATGCTGTGAAGAAGGAAATGAAAGAATCACATGTAGAATGAGAGAATTGGGGAATACAGAGGGGAGAGGTAAACTGAAAATTCAGAAAGAAAGGGATATAGAAAGGAGCAAGCGAAAATTGAAAAAATAATAAAGGAGAGAGAAGAAAGAAAGGAAAAAGGTCAATATCTTAAGGTTAGTGGATTCCAATGGATTCCAATCCACATAAACTTCAGTTCCTCAATCTTGTGTATTATTTTGGCTGTAAAATTACTCAAACAGCAGCTATGGATAGCCTCTATCGAGTTTGCCCAATTGCCTACTAATCACTTGGGTATTTGTGTGAAAATTTGGTTTTCATATTTTATTACAAGGTTTGAAGTTGGATTTGTAAGGTAGATGACTTACTTTTCGTACTGCTAGACATTGAATAAGGTTTGCTATAAATCTTATGTTTATCCGTATTAACAAAGCTATTAATAGTAATTAATTTTCAGCTAATGACTTTTTATGTCATTTATGGAGTTTTGCTAATAAATATAGCTATGAAAAGTGCATCATAGCATAACAAGCCAAGTTAAGGCTTAATTTATGGTGTCACCTTCCCTTTACTGATTCACTTTGCCATTGGTTGAGTACAAGTTATTCATGATGCAGTGGGATAGTCTTAGTATGTCACAACCTAGAACATGGGATCCAATAATTAGAATCTAGCAAGTAACTAATCCAGTTGGCATTATTTATCTTGAGAACGTTAGAGTATAGTCATGAAATCAAACTGCATAAGAACAGAGCTATAAATGTGTGGACATAGATAAAATGGCTAGCATGCAGAAGAGAATAAGATAAAACTAAACCAATAGGTGGAAAAATTTGACATGATCGATAAGTAGCCGTGAGTTAAGTGCATGAAGTATGAAGAAGTGCAGGCATGTAGTGTGCAGTTGATGTTGTGTATATAAAGTTTGAACATACAGTGTACATGTTTAAAAAAAATGAATTTCAGCTTTTTTCTCCTGCCACTTTTTATGGATTAATCAAGCACAGCTAGAGGCCACTCGCTGTCGTTTATACGCCTAACAACATTATGATCCAGCTGTATGGTATCCTGGAAAGGTTCATGACCTCTCAAGCTCTATCATATTTGCAATAAATCCACTATTTAATTCAAGTTATCCACCATGTTTAATTAGACTTTGATGACTGCGGACTAAACAGGCCGCTTAAATTCAGTCACTGATGATTTAGCAAAGTAGTAGAGTAGCAATGAACGAGTGATTGCTTAGCCTCACTGCATCTTGATTTACTTAAAGCAACTGTCTGTGTACATTTATGTAGTGTCATGCTAGTGTAGTAGCACATGCAAGTGCTCTAGGTGCTGCTATTTCATTCATACTTCAACAATTTTAATCTGATCTATTGTCATGTAAATAATGCTAAATCACATGATGACCCTGTACCTTATAGCAAGTACCCCACCACACAATGGAGCTTGATGTACTAACTTTTTTTCAATCCAGGAATGCCGTAGCACGAGGTATTTTTATCATCATACCAATTAGTTTAGTTACATCAGTTTGTTCATTCTCACTTAATTTTCTTGAACCATGTATTTGTGAGTACACACAACTGGGGTCATTACTGACGACGCTTTACCAACCAGACTTGGATGCATGAGTGCACACATCATTGTTATCATACCAGCACAGCTAATGTATACCACAGTCATTGTTACACCACTGTTTTAGTCAACTGACAATGCTTCACCAACCCCCACCATTGATGATCTTTACCAACCTGTCAGTTCAGCTAATGAATTATTCGTGAATACACAAATGTCGATATACACTTAGTGTCATGTAGCACGTATAAGTGCTAGAAGCAACGCTGCGATTTCAATCATACTGCATCTATTTTGATCCGTCTAAAACTATTGTCACGTAAATAACACTATCATGACGACCCTGTACCATATTTTTTTCAATTCTCTATACATACTACCATTATTGTTAAATGATAACATAAGTTTGTATAATAATTATTTATATTTTGAGGACAATAATCATTCAGAAGTGAATTGTAAGAAATATTAGCCTCATATTATGCCTGAAGGGATGAACTTTGTAAATAAATCTGATTGCAAACAAAGAAAAATATTTTGAAGAGCTTGTGTATGTTTACGGGAAAGAGATTGATACAAAGTCATATTACACTTTTTTTGTTATAAAGACTCAGACAATATCTCTAGTAACAAACTAGTCACACACGGTTTTAAAGTGTTTTAGTTATATATATATACCACATATATTATAGGGAGAAGCTGTATGTGAAAGATTTGTCACACTTCAGTCGAGATCTTCTTTCTAAAGTGGTTCAAGAGTTCGTGGAACATGTGAGTGATAATTTATAAATAACCATAACACTTTTTGTATGTAATCTTTTCACAAATGGGTAATTTTCCAGTTATGTTTTAAAAAATTATTATTATTATTATTATCAAGAATGAGGACAATATTTGAGTTCTAACTTGCTCCCGTTTTTACAAAGTATACACTGTGGATCAACAATTTTAAACTATCAATGTGCCGCTGATTGAACTAGCTATCCTACTTCATGTTATAATAAATAATTGTCCATGGAAAGCTTTATCCCAGTGAAGTATTCTTTGACCTTAGACAGGCAGGCTCGTAATTAACCCAATAGAAGCAAAGCTCACTAGTAAGTGTCCATAGTTAAGAATGAGACCTGCCTTGAATTTTTCCCACCTCTTCCCTGACCTCTACATAAGAAAGAGGTTATACTTAAACCTGCTGTGGTGCAGTCACTCGATCCGTTATAAATACTGTTTGTCCTTTAATTGAGACAGTATCACAACTTGGTATCCTGGCAGATACAAATTAATAAACAAAATGTGATGAAATCGTATGATACACAATAAGCAAGTAGCAGTAATATTAGTTATAATTATAATAAAACAAAATTAAAACCATAACTCAGTACCTTGGGGTAAATATTTCTTCTGGTGAAGTCTGTCAAATAATAAATTACTAACTTAGCATAATAATTTTAGGATATATATGTATATAAATATGATTTGACATGTGGGAGAAATTTTAGCCCATATACTTAAACACTGCAAGGTGTAATGTCTTCATGTAGCCATTTTAATATGTGATTGAAACACTTTTGAGGTTAACTCAGATCACAGTATGTAGCTATGCTTATGCAACATATATTGTTGCAAGCCTCTGATAGCATCTCTCTTAACTTCAGTCTCTTGCCTATTAAATTCTTTGATTATTTGCAAGTACCCTGCTACACAGTGGTGCTTGATGTACTAATTTTAGCAAATTAGCAGTGTGGTAGCATAAGGTATTGTTATTATCCTCAACCACTTGTTTGGGTACACCAGTTTTCCTCTCTCTTACTTCTTAAGCTTTCTTACATATCTCCCTCTTTTTCTTCTCCTTCAACTCTTTCTTAAGTCATGGATTGCTTTTCCTTCTTTGTCTATCTCTTTTGCTTCTCAGTATTTCTGTCCTTCTACCCATGATTGTGGACTTAGGCATTGTGAAACTTTTGCCATCTTTGTGAACTTGCACTGCTCCCTATTTCACCTGACAATAGTTGTCGTTTCATTAATTACCTTTGTGGGCTGCTGGGGGCAGAATCCGTAGTCTCTCTTCTCAGACAACTCACACTGGGGCAGGATAGTCACTGCCACCAGAATCAGCAGACTTAGCTACCCGGCGAACTGTCCCTCCTGAAGGATGACTTAGGTTAACTAAGTTTAATTTTTATAAGAAGCACTGAAGTGACTTACAATATGATGCTGACTGACTGTCAGGTGAAACAAGGCTTATATGGTTAGCCATGCTCCACCTATTTCTCACACAAAAATGATGCAATCTTCCTGCATTCCACAAACAACCCTCATGGGGACAAACACACAATCTGCTAATAAGCAGTTCACATCTACCATGATATAGAACTAACTGAAATAAGAATGTTACTGCACATACACACACACTGCTAATGTTTGAAGATACACACATACACACTGTTCATGTTCGAATGTGGGCGGACCCACTATTCAGTTGGGGGAAGCGCCCACAACCTTCGTTACCGAATCAGCTTCAACTGAATGTGGTAACACTTCACCCTTTCAGTGAAGACGTCCTACCAACCCAGTTCAGCTCATGAATTTTTTTATGAATGCACATACCATTGTTGTTGTTACTGCACAAGTGTTTACACACACACACAAGAGTTTAGTATAGCACCCCAACTTGATCTGACTCAGTCAGAGGATATCTATCTGTCTATGCCAGAGAATAAAGACTAGAAAATGGTTTCCGTTGAAGTCAGTGAAGCAAGCTAAGGGCTAGGCTAAAAGAAAAAGCTAAGCTCTCATATGCTAGCTAATGTGGTTTAAAAACTACATATCTTACCTGCTATACAGTAGCAGTTTTTTTTTTTTAGTTCTTCTTCAAGCCCTTCCTTTTTTGTCTCTTACCATTTTTTCCTCTCTGTGTGCCTTTTTATTTACTTTTATTTTTACCTCCCTAGCCCCCAAGGTGTTTATGTTGATCAGTTCAACGAAAGCCCCAACAAAATGTTGACATGAAACTTCATACACACACAGTCACATTAGCAGAAAAGGGTACATGTACAGCCTGTGCAAATTGAATTGAAGTAATATAACCAAGTATGTAAATGATTCAGTGACCAATAGATGGTCTTAAAGCTCATTTTAATGTTGCTAAAATTGTATAGAGGAAGGCTAGCTCGCTTGAAGTTTGTGCCAATATATAATTAGCTTGTGAAAGTGGTAGTATAACTAGCCTCATAACGAAGCTAGCTATGCAACTGTTGTCAAAACAATTATTTAATATTGTACTATGGAAATTTTGTAACGATGACTTCGTGATGTATTCATGTATTAGATTGATCTGTTGCCTTCAGCACACGGTGTGAGAGAAACATACATCAAGCAATTTCATAAGCAGCTCCGAATGAAGGCATTGACACTTGTCAAATATGTTGATGCTGAAGTGTAAGTCAAGTGTCAATTATATTTTGTGAATTTTAGTGTATTTTAAAAAAATTTTATTTAGAAAGAGTTCAATTCCGGATATAGCAGCAGAAGTATTTGCTTTGGGTCGTGGAGCAATTGGAGAGAGAAGAATAAATCAAGCCAGTCTTCAACAAGACTTGTCTATTGACAATGCAGCTGATCTTTATGTCATTCTGGCATTTGCTGAAAAAATTAGACCAAAAACATTTTTAGATGTTTTGGGTGATCCTCAATATCATGATCTAGCTATGCTGCATGAATTCCAAAACTTTTGAAAGTTTCACATTTTTTTTTTCTCTTTTATCAATTAATTTTTAATCCATATTTGTGATTCACTAATTCATTCCTAACAACAACCCTGATTTCTTATGTTATAATGTATATTCATGGTGTGCGCGCGGTTGGCGGGAGCGGGCTTTTCTGGCGGGATGGCGCGCAATTTTGGCGGCAACATGTTGACTTATAACTAACTACTGGACTTGTTCACTATTAGTATTTACATTGTAAAGTAAGAAGTGAAGCCCCCAGAGATGGAAAATTCAAGGTCGAGAGTGCCTTTTGCGTCGCTATCATTTAACAAAGAAAACCAAGCACCTTTGCTAGCCGTGAAACCGTCTACTAGAGATGAAGACCAACCAAAGTCAGTGGAAAAGGTAAATAGCAATTTTGGATGAAGATATTATTTTTTATAGTTTTCTTTGATAAAATAGATGGAAGTTTGTGCGGATACGGAAGCAGCCATTGCTCGTGCTGAGAAACTAGACAGTGAAGAACCCTTACTGATGGAAAATCCTCGACGATTCGTTATGTTCCCAATCAAGCACAGTGATATCTGGCAATTTTATAAAAAAGCTGAAGGTTAGAGTTTGAAAGTTTGTAATTCTGAAATTAGTTTTATTGGTGCCTAGAGTAAATGAAGTATTATTTGGTTGAACCAACGATTGTGAAGTGTAGCAAGAATATAATTAGTTGCATGGATAGTTGAGCTTTATTTTGTGTTATAATCTAAGAACATTGATTTGTATTATTTTCTTGCTAAAAGTAAGTTGTATCCTCATTTAATTTAGTAATACTCCATATTACTGTTATATTTATATATATATGTATATAGCTATATATGTTAAGTTCGTTTTTTTTTCCAGCTTCATTTTGGACAGTTGAGGAGGTCGATCTTTCAAAAGATCTTCATGACTGGGATAATCTGAAGGTAAGATAATGAATAAAGTGTCTGTATTATTGGTAGTTAAATTGAATATTTTGTACAGGGAGAGGAGCAGCACTTTATTAAGCATGTACTGGCATTTTTTGCTGCAAGTGATGGAATTGTAAATGAAAACCTCGTTGAAAGATTTAGTTCAGAGGTGCAAGTGACTGAAGCACGGTGCTTTTATGGATTCCAAATAGCCATCGAGAATATTCATTCAGAAATGTATAGCCTTTTGATTGACACATACATTCGTGACCCACGAGAAAGGGAATATTTATTTAATGCTATTGAAACCTGTAAGTGCAAGTTTTGGGGGGTTTGTCATTTGATTTCAGATTTTTTTTTGTCTTTTTTAGTACCTTGTGTCAAGAAGAAAGCTGACTGGGCACTACGATGGACTGGATCAAGAGAGGCCACCTTTGGTGAACGAATTATTGCTTTTGCTGCTGTGGAAGGGATCTTTTTCTCTGGGTCATTTGCATCCATTTTCTGGTTGAAAAAGCGTGGACTTATGCCAGGCCTAACATTTTCAAATGAACTGATCAGTAGAGATGAGGGTCTCCACTGTGACTTCGCTTGTCTTCTCTACACGAAGCTAAAGCACAAACCATCTCCAGATACAATCAAATATATTATAATGAATGCAGTTGAAATTGAGCAAGAGGTAAGTACGTATTACTATAAAGATTACACATTCACTTCAAGAATATTGTTTATTTATCATGTTATTGTTTTAGTTTTCGATAGATGCAATACCTTGCAAACTGATTGGCATGAACAGCGAGCTTATGAAGCAGTATATTGAGTTTGTGGCCGACAGATTGCTCTCAGCTCTTCAGCAGCCCAAGGTAGCTTTTTTTTTGTGTTGCAATATGGTACCTGTAATATTTATATAATTTTTTTTGCAGGTCTACAATGTAGATAACCCTTTTAACTTTATGGAAAACATCTCACTACAAGGAAAAACTAACTTTTTTGAAAAAAGAAATGGAGAGTATCAGAAAAGTGGTGTCATGTCTGACAAAAGTGAGCATGTCTTCACTTTGGAAGCAGATTTTTAAACTGTTTTCCTGTCATTTTAACACACTCACTTCAGATTCTATATATTTTTGATTGTGGTATTTCCTTCAATATAGTATCATTTGTTCAAAATATACCATCTATGTAATTAAGCCTTTTTTTTTTTACCAAACAGTGAAGTATTTAAATACTTGAAGATATGAGTTACCTTCTCAAAATTAATTATAAACATTTTTTAAGTTTACCAAATATTATTTGGTATTCATTTGATAAGTGAACAGTTTGAAACACAAAGTGCAATGATCTTGTGTACATCTTCAAGATTATTTGCTGTGCGCCTTTGCCAAAAATTCATCCACTCTCTTCGAATATGCTTTGCTATCAACCTGAAGACATGAAAAACAACCAACAACAAAAAAAGGAAGCAATTGAAATTGTCATTTTGAAAGCTGCATTCCAGTATCACAAATACATGGATGGCTTGTAGGAACACTAACATGATAAATTCATACAGGACTCGTGCTTGAGGGACATAATAATGTATGCATTAATGAACATTCAGTTTATAAAAAATTTTTTTTTTATTAAGCCAAACAATTTCCCACAGTATACACACTATTTGGCTGTAATTTTCAATACATGACCAATTCAAAGTGATAACATATAAGTCAAATATGTACTGGGGATTTGATAATAATATTATCAACAAACCTTTTTAGACGTAGTACTACCAATTTTATTTGAAAGTTGGTAAATTAACAATATAATGACCCTGTTCACACACACAAAAAGCGCTTTAACTTTTTTAAATTCCAACACTTGCAGTTAATACGTCACGTGGGCACACTGAAATTAATTGGGAGCACCATTTCATTCTGAGGGGCTGGTGTGTGATTAAGTCCTTATGTTGCATTGTCTCCAGACCCTTTCCTTCTCCAGTGCAGTGTTTTCTGAGTTGGTAAAAATGTAAGACTAATAGATGTATATACCTTGCTAGATGAGCTCTGGTGCTGGAGCGCACTTGCCACCCTGGTCAAAGCTTTCTGATAAGCAGTTGCCAAGTCAGCCATAGTAGGAACATTTCCTTTAGTGGAACCTTTGGATGAATACTCCTTTAAGTAGTCCGCATAACTTCCATGAAGTAGTGTTTCTTTTTTGACCCCAAAGTCATCTTCAAACGATGATGATGAACTTCTTGACCTTGACCTTATAATAGTAAAATTAAAAATAAAAAAAAAAAAAAGGAAAAAATTTTCTTCCAAAAATACTCAAAGCATTACAAAACAAACAAAAACGAACAATGAACCACAACATTGTATACTACATACCTTTTCCTATCCTTTCGTTTTTCTTTTTCTTTCTTGCTAGTTTTGGATTTTCTAGATTTTTCACTATGGCTGCTTCGTTCACCCTTGTGTTCTCTTTCCACCACTGTTCTATAACTAGAGCTAGATACTGGACTTCGAGTAGACTTAGATGATGACCCTTCTGAACGACTTGAATGATGGTGGCCTGCAAAACAACTGTCCAATTGAGTTTCTATAGTGGCCACTGAAATATTACCTTTACTACGACTACTGCTTGAACGTTCTTTTGAATGGTCCAACTTTCTTCTCTTATGAGAATCCAGTAGAGCTTCAGCCTGTGATAGATGATGCTTGCTACATGTGTAAACGGAAAGCATGTAAAGAAACCAACAAACATTACCCGCTTGGAGGTATAATTAACTCACACCATAAATGTTCTTCAACATACAATTACCAAGCTACATACTTGCTCTTGTTGAATTCAAGCATTTTTTTTTTCCATTTGGGAAAAATTTATTACTTTAAAAAATACATACAAAGAAATGAAGTTGGAGGAAAAATAAGATAGGGAATACAAAATTTATCAGTCCCTGTTCAAATCTGCTGTTTATGAAAAATGACAATGACATAATCCCTCACTGTAATGAGAGATAACATAGTTCATCATTCAAAAAAATACTATATAAATTCAGAGTTCAAAATAGTTTCTCATCAACTCATTATTTTCCAGAAATGGCAAATATGTTCATGCTCATAAACTGTCCTCCAATGAGGTGGTAGTCCTAGTGTTGGGACGACGGACTGAGGTGAGGTAGAGTGCCAAAATTTGCATTATGTAAATACGCACGTATGCTATTACCATTTTAGGTCATCTACAAAATGTTCGTACAAATGTTCTTTAGATTTTACGACTACTTAATCATGCAAAAGTTCGTGTAGAAGGACTAGCTAAAGATCTGCTGCTTCTTGATTCTTCCAAACCAGACACCAGCTACTTTTATTTTTGCGAAATGTTTGTGCATATAGTTCAAAATAATTTATCTTTACAAGTGCAAATGGACTCCCTCAACAAGGTATAAAAATATCTTCCACCACCACTCATCAGTTGGTCCCCCTTTTGGCAGCATAAATGTTCTCCTCCTTTGACTTAATTCCCCTTCTCGGTTCAGAGTGTTCATCTTTAGTAATGCCATGTGCTCCATCCGTCACTCTCATGTTCTTCATCATAGGTGATATCCTGGATTCCTCGTCTGACAACAGATAATTTTTAGAGGATTTACTGCTGGGATCCAGTTTCTTGCTAGCTTTCAAGGCTTGCTGCTGCTGCTTCTTGAGTATACTCTGTCGCTGCTGGGAGTATGCATTTCTTGAGCTGGTGCGAGGAACAACAGTTTTGGGAGGAGTAAGAGGAGATTCAGCTCCTATTGGAGGTGGCGGCTGCTCAGCTGCTGAAGTTGTAGATGCTGGATCATCTTGTACTGCATTTCTCTCATGGAAGTCATTTCCAGTTAAAGGTACACCATGGGGCTGATGAGGGTGGTGGTGGAGATGAGTGGGTGGAGGATAAGTAGGGACAGTCCACCAAGGTCTCCCAGGGCGAGAATAAGCCCCACCCCCTGCTCCACCCATAGGGTGAAGAGATGGAGGCATTTGATGTGTTGGGGATGAAAATCCTAACCTGGGTGGCTGGGAGAAGAAAGCTGACATTGCCATTGGATTCCTAGAGTCACCGCTGCTGCCTGGATACACTGACTGATGCATGGACTGATGATAGGGAAAATACATGGGAGGGGTTTGGAACATATGAGGTTGCCCCTTAGGTGGAAAAGGGCCACTAGAAGATCCTACTGATCCATGTCCTGATGAAGATGAATGTCTACCATCTCCTCTTGATCCACTGGATCGACCTCCACTGAGCACACCCTCATCACCTTCTACATTCTGCCACAACCTGCAAAGCTTCTCACCTACGGTGGGTTCCACTTCCTAAAATAAAGCACACTCATATGATGAGCCACAAACACTAGTACTGATTCCCAAAGCTGCAACTAAAAACCATAGGTTGTACTTACCTGACCATCCCTGCTGATCTTTACCGGTTTGTTATCATTCCAGGGATTCTTTAGGTCCATGCATACTGAGAATTCAACAGCACCCCTGCAAAATATGCAAAGCACAATCATTCATGATTTGCAACAGAGGCCTGGAGCAATTAGCTGTTCGTTTGACGTGTGAATGTACTTAATTCAGCTGTAAAGTTGATAAACAATTAGTAAGTAGTAGTTAGTGTGCAGGACCCAATTGCTGCACAAGTTTAAGCAAACTAATTTCTCTCCTTACAATGTACCAGTGGTGCACTAGATAGCACAGTGATGGAGAGAGAGTTGGTCCTGCAACTAAAGTGGAACAGTTATTAGCATTGATTTAGATGCTTTTAGTTACAACTAAACTTGCACAAGAAGTCATTCACTAGCTCAACCGAAGCATTTGTACTATATAAGAAATTGAAAAAAGTGCGCACGGGGAAGTAAAAATTTTCGCATGACAAAACAATAGCCCCAAAAAGTTTTAAAATTTGTATACCAAGGTCATACTATGACCCCTCACTATGTTTATGTATGTGAAAAAGTGACAAACCAAACATTGTAAGTACATAATCTTGGCCATACACAGCTACCGCCCACATCCTTCTCCCCATTAGAGCACGGCTACTGACTTGTGAATCCAATCTAGCTTGAATATTCCTCCTAATTGTGACTGAGATATGCCTGGAGGCAGAACCCAGGGAACATGATGAGAATCATGGCGGGACTCTGACATCAGACGAGCAATGCCTAAACAACAAGCAAACAAATTATACTATAGTATAGTAGTGCACTAGAAAGCATAGCAGAGGTGAGGGGGCAATAAATTAAGAACTTTCATTGCAGAAATATTAGCAAATGAGAGCCCAATTGAGTTATCTACATGTATAAAAAAGCCAGAACATTTTCTGCACAAGATTACATCAAGAAAGTGATGTGTCAAAATCTCTACATATATATGTAAAAATGCACACACACACACACACACACACACACAAGAACAATACATGCTGGACATGAAAGTAACATGCTCGCCAAATTATCAGATACATTATACGAGTGATGCAACAAACCACAAGTAGACTTTAATAAAAAACAGACTATATATAATTATACAGTGATAGTACATTGTGAAGTCTCTCATACCTTGAAACCTGCCACTTTCTCTCACAGAAAATATAAGCAGAACATTCCGACAATCCTGTAAAATCATACAAACTGTAACACAAGACAACCTCTACAGTCATACTATACTTACCCGATAGGCTTTGTTAAGCTTCTTCTCGTTGTATGGAGGAGTTGACCACACATTCTGTAACCATCACAAAACAATCACTAGAAACACATTGCAATGTAGTCATGGTTGCATGTAGCTGATACAGGCTGGACACATTAATACCAAATGGAAATGCGAGGTGAACTAGTAGGTAAAGGATGGTTAAGTCACAATGAGACTGAGAAAGAGAGGAACTGAAACCTCTCCCCTTACCTCCCAAGAACCAAACTTGAGAGGGGTCAAATCAATATGTTTTTTTATTTAAATACTTTATTATAATTTTGTGGCAAATGTCAACATAAAGGAAAAAACCCTATTTGAAGAGGTGGGGGGTGGGGGGGGGGAGGGTTTTATTTATAAAAAAAACTAAAAAAACCCTGTATACATGTATATAGACATTATAGTTTATGATGCATGTTATATGTCTACCCCTTCTCCTCACCCAAGCACCTAGCTTTGAACGTGGACACCTAGGCTAATATCGGCACTACTAATGTATAAATTAGTTACTCTTAAATCCTACCATACTAAATAATCTCTTGATTTCAACCTTGGAACAATAAATACAAGTATTCATAGTTAATAATAAACAATCTTTTTTGTGGTTCTTCACAGGAATAAAGTAATGTCATAAAAATGTATCTGACACTAAAAAATTTGCTTACAGACAAATAATTTATCTTTCTTACTCTAGTTTTGGCAATCTCCACATTGTCAAAATTGTTGCTTTTGATGACGAAGTAGCGTGTGTTAGAGAACAATTTGTCAGTGATTCTGTGAGATCCACAGCTACTCTCTAAAAATTGGAAAACTTTTTTTAGTAAAAGAGGCCCACAACTTTACTGTAGAATTAATGAAAAAAACCACACCTACTTTACTCACTTTCTTTTGATGGCTTGCTTGATTTCTCAGACTCATGCAAATTATCTAAAGGAAGGAAAAAAGTTGCAATATTACATTAAGAAAGTTAAAATCTACTTCTTCCATCTATTGTACTAGAAGTTGTATGTGTATACATATCAGCTTGTTTCATTAAAGAACATACCCTTCTTCTTAAACACTATTGGAGAAATGTCCCTCTCTCGACTCTTTGAGTCTAAGTAGCGAATATAAATCAACAATAGTATGCCATTGATTACATAGGAACTGAAATACTACATGAAATAATGATACCCACCAAATCAACAATTACAACATTAATAATTATAATAATAGCAAACTTTTCTCGTTCTAACAGCCAACTAACATTGGCTGTTAGAACGAGAAAAATTTGCAATTATTTTCAGCCGAGAATGACTGAAACATTAATAATAAATTTGTATACCATATTGAATAAGATTAGCTGAGTTCACATGTACAGCTGCTTTTTTTTTTTGTTCTTATAAACTATACTACCCTAGAAGGAACATTTTAATTTCTCGTATCCTAGCAAGCAATAGTTACTGCTGTATTATGCCCCCTCAAGGATGACATAAGCAGAGAACACTAAAACACTATGTGAAACAAGTGGAAACAGAGAAAGATGTTGTGGGTGTGCCCACGAGAGGAGAGACGAGAGCAGAGTGAAAGTGGAGAAGAAAGAAGATCAAGACAGAACATATGTGTGTGTGTGTCATTAGCTATCTTATTTTGTCAGCACAGTGATATTAGTGTATGCATGCGTAATTATTGTAAGTCTTATTTAGTCGTTGTGCCCCAGACTTCTGGTAGACCATCGCTCATTGTTTTGCGCATGCGTGGTTCTCGGAACATTATATAAGCCCAACCACGCATGCGTATCACCAGTTCACCCATATTCCCTATTTTTATACGCCGATTTAAAACTCGGTCAAGGGAGGGAGAACTCTGGTGGCAGCTTACTACTTGCTAGCCCAACTGAATATCATACTTCGCGGCCAGCAAGTTTCCCTTACCGCGAGTATACCTCGCGCCTTACTCTACCGCCCCACAGGTGTATATTACAAAGCAGTCAGTACTTGCTTCTACTAGAAACACGTACATCATCTTATACTTTACACTCAGAATCAATTGTGCCATTGTGACAGTAACGATGCTAACACCAATCTCGAAAGTTTATCTACAAAATCAGATTCACTAATATTAACTACATGGAAATATCAAACAAACGAATGTAATATAGTGCACACCAATACCACGTATTTAATTGAAGCTGATACAGATGTTCAGTAGCTTACGTACTTATTGAGCATCATAAATAAATACTGTCACGTTTTGGGACTAAATGTTCTTTTCGCATAGCTACATATATTAAGTCGTTTTCCATTTGTGCTGACTAAACACACCACCAGAAATAAAACTTATATAAAGAGGCAATACTTTCCCAAATAAACCTGTCATCTTACTTTTACCACCAGACGCTGAGCTAGAAGGACTATAATTCTGACTGCCACTTTTATGGTCAACTTCAGAAGACATGCCTCCTCTGCTGTCAACTGCTTTAGAATCATTAGTTTCTAAATGTATAAAAAACAACAACAACCAAATAGTAAATAAACATGCATAAACATGTCCGCCATACCTGCGCTAAATATAGTACAAATGCAGCTGATTTACGATCATAATGATTCTACTTACAAACCACCACTTTACCAATTCACATCTCTTGCCACTAATCTGTTGCGTTCCATTGTATTACTGACACGTACAAGATTAATGTCTATATTTTTTTTTGCCAAAGAAATTTTTAATGCTAGCTAGAATACACAAACCTTTATTCTTTCAACATAAGTATTTCTAATAGAAATCTAATCGACTCTCTCAAGCGAACAATCCCATATAAATTCCTGCTAACTGCATGTATCAATATAACAATACAAAGCAGCATACACAAAACCAATTTGGGGATGACTGTCTAAAGAGAGGTGCTGCAGTATTAGAACTCGAAAAGAATATTCTGCAATGCTTGAAGTGTTCATGATGCTTTGTGAAATAGAAGGTTAAACTCAGTGAATAACCACAACATACATACATACGTAGCAGTGCACACCTAGTTAGTCTTGCCCCTTTGGTCTCATAAATCATAATCTACCTCCTATAAATCAATCTACAGTCCATGAGAATAGTTAGGGAGTAAAGAATACGATTCTTTGATCTGTTCTCGAGAGCCATGACAACTTCTACATAAATGTTAGCCAATGCTCCATCAACTTCTAATAAGTCATTATTATACAAACAGGGCCAGCTTGTAACTACAATCTTCTACATAAACACAAAGAAAAGAGTTACACACTACAAGGTCTTTGTGCCTTAGACATACGGATGTACACTTCTACACTAAGTAATCACTAACGTATGACCAACATTTAAAGTAGTCCTTGTTAGCTGGACCGGCATACAATAATCATTACTACATGCCAACCCTTCTCTCGACTGCATTCATGTTCTAATCACACGTACGTGTGCTAAATTAACACAATGAAGCCGCATATTGTTAAATGACGGACATCTAGTACACACACACACACACACAATATTACACCTACAATAGTGAAATCACATGTTCTCTAGGAAGTAAAGCTCTATGGCTGTCATAATAAACTATATATAATAGCATATGTATCAGGACCCTTACACGGGACATATTACATACCAGGACTCCTGTATGAGACATTAGAATAGAATTTGGATTTTTTGACGCACGAGACTCATTACAGAATGTGTGCCAGGCTCCTACCAAGACAGATTTTATTATATTACATGTACTAGGACCCCTACATGGGACAAATTTAACATGTGTGCTAGAACTCTTATTAAAAACCACATGTGTCAGAAAGCATATTAGGGGATGAGACATATGTATTATAGCATGTGTGCAAATGACTATCACATGACTTATGTGCTTGGAGGAGACATAACATGGCCCATATACCAGGACTCCTGTATGAGACATTAGAACAGTTTGGATTTTTTGACGCACGAGACACATTACACAATGTGTGCCAGGCTCCTACTAAGACAGATTTTATTATAATACATGTACTAGGACCCCTACATGGGACAAATTTAACATGTGTGCTAGGTAAAAACCACATGTGCCAGAAGGCATATTAGGGATGAGAAATATGTATTATAGCATGTGTGCAAATGACTATCACATGACTTATGTGCTTGGAGGATACTTAACATGGCCCATATACCAGGACTCCTACATGAAACTAGGCATCCTAACCTTCCTTGTCCATGCTCTCTGATGATTCCATACTGTTGTGTGACTCTTGTCCTCCTCCTGCCGTATCAATAACCTCAAACTGCTCCTGCTCCTCACTATTTAGCTCCAGTAAGACATCATCAGCTGCAGAGCCAGGTAGGTGTGGCTTGGTCTCAGCCAGACTGTCCTCATAAAGCAGATCATCTGAGTTCACAGAGGCATGCCTCACACGCTCATCCCCTTTCTCTTCATCTGTGGTAGTAGCAGTGCTAAATTCCAGTGTAGTATTTCTCAACGGTGTTAATTCTGATGACTCTGGTTCCGTTTTGTCCTCTAAAAGTGAGTTATCTTCCATGGGCTCTACATCTTCAATATTTTGATGCTGTGACGACTGAACCTCATCCAACAGTGCTTCTTGTTCTAAATATCAATAAGCATTAATTAATTTATACAAAAAAAAAGTGCCACCAAACTAGTGTTGGACACAATATAAAAGGGGTCTATAACTAAACAAAAACACACAAAAAAATTTATCTACCCAAAATAGAACCAAAGCACAGGTAAGTAAACTGTGCTTCCTGTGTGAAAACAACTACAGACAACTCAACACTTAAGAACACAGGTTGTACTTATTCAGACACAGTACTGTTTATTAACATAGTATGTAGCTCAACGTTATTACCACATCTGCCGAAAATACCAAATCATCCGAATTAAATCTTCCCCAGCTTACTGAACAGTCAAGTAGTTTATAAAAAAACCACATACTCAAACGTACATGGATGTTCCTTTCTTTATAACATAATTCTATTTTATGCCTCCTAATCATGGTATATTAGCATGCGAAAATTACAACTTAATTGTTTGTGTATCAGTGTCATTCGTAATGAACATGTAATCACACAATCGTGGTTTGACAAAAGGTTAGGTTTTAAACCCAGTTTAAGCTTGTTTAGAGGGGAAAAAAAGTGTAAAGAGAGACATTACATCTTACAGGTAGTGTTGTAACTACTCTTAAGGGAAAACATTCCCAACTTCAAAACTACTCCTAAAAAGAATTTATAAGACAAAGTTTAATACATAAACTAGGTCATTCAAGACCTACCACTCAACTGCGCACCCTTACTCTCATAAACTACCATTTCTTACCCAAGCTTGTGGCAACTTCTGATTCTGACATAGTCTTCTACACTGATCCTAGCGTGTAGGCTTCCACCCGCCTATACAGACTAACCACGCGCCCACAACAATCCTCGTCCTCAGACCTACAACTCAGCCAGCCTTCTTCTGATATCGTCTTTTCTGCTTTTCATTTGTTGAAAACGATTCGTACCAAATATAAACATTGCGTGCGCAGCTTCCCGTTATAATTCCGGAGGTAATTATCTTTCTAGGTCGTATATGGCTGCTGCAAACTTTTCTGGAGTACATCAGAGTGCAACATTGGCCCTAGCGTCCCATGAATATTGGAATAGGAGGGTGATCGCGAGTAAGCACAACATAATGTTGTAAACAACTTATTTGTGGAGGGGGCGTAGCTACACTGTAGTCCTTACAATGGAATACCAGAGTAAAGAAGGATCAGAACCTATTCTCGAATCAACTAGGAGACTTACGATATGTGTGGTGGGAAGTGGTGGTGTAGGCAAGAGTTCCTTGGTGACGAGGTACTTACATGGACATTTTCCGGAGGTATATGATCCGACTGTAGGTAAGCTTATGCCCTTTAGCGATATAGATAGTATTTATCAATCATAATTTTTATGCTTGACAGAAGAGAGTTACATCACTAAAATGGAATATGGTTTTGATACACATGATATTGAAATAATTGACACAGCGGGTCAGGAAGAATTCATGTCTTTTCGGGATTCTTCTCTTTCAAAGGGCGATGCTTTTCTTGGTTTATTTGCAATTGACGCCAATTCCAGCTGGCAGGACCTCAAAATATTGCGAAGAAAAATAATTAGAGAGAATGATGACGACAATCACATTCCATTGGTTTTCATTGCTAATAAATGTGTAAGTTATTAAATAGTGAAAGATATATTATGCCTACTTACAAAGATAACCGTATGGTTTATGTCAGAAGTAAAATTCACTTTTTATTAAGCGCACGCCTCCTGATGACTCCACTGTTAAGCTTATCACTCAGAACACCTAACTCTAGTTAATTCAAATTGATCCTGTACTTTTTCCGTGATCATAACCACTCCCATATGTGACAGCACTAACGTGATGTAAAACTGATATATATAGGGTTCTCTTACAATTGGTATCCTTTATCTGATCATTAACTTATATCATAATGACTGCTTGATAGTAAAATAAACATGCATTACAAGACGATGATGGGCATAATGAAATAAATATAACTATGAACCTTAGCCGTGCAATAATAACATAGATTTCATGAGCTTTTATCACATGGCTATCAAATTTTTTAACAAATTGGGAACTAGTAGCAAGTAGAAAACATCATTTTGAAAGCGAACCATTATGAAGTAGTTAAGTCCTGGTCCCTTTTGCTAGCTGCCAATTCCCATCACAATTTTTTAGTTCAAAATACATGAGAACTATGTCACTTGATAGTTGTGTCCCTTTAGTATAGCACGGAAATGACTTATGAATGTGCAGTATTTATAATACAATGCAATTTAACTAGCGATAGAATTAACAATTTGAGAGTATCAATTAGCTATCTAGAGATACACTTCCTTAACCTGTGACCTATTTTTGTTTACGTCTATTCCATTTCCATTGTAGGACCTGGAAGAACACATTAGACAAGTAAATCTTGATGAGGTGTTAGAGTTTTGTGAACAACATCGCTGCCCATTGCTAGAGGCTTCGGCCAAAACTGGACTAAATGTGGCTGAGAGTTTTCGATTATTGATGGATAGAGTCGCAGAACTAAAACCCAGCGAATTTCAAAATTCAATACTTAAGCCATTACCTCTGAAGAAAACTGAAAATTCTCGCTCTTGCTCTATTCTTTAATTATTTACTGCAATCAGCATTACTATTTATACTCATGTGTTCAGTACCCTAAAGTACAGATCAAGTTTTCCAAATAAACTCTATTTTATTTTTTATGGATCAAATTATTTTGTATCTGGTCATGCATCAAATGATCCATCACTAGCAAATATTGTACCATTATTTATTGCTTATTGATTAAAAAATGCAATGCTGTTTCTAGTGGTTACTGATTTGCCCGCTATAAATACCATTATATATCCAATAAATAATTAATGCTGTGACAAACGTTTCAAGACAAACAAGCAATGACATGATAATGTGACTTATTCGGGTTCCCTGCAAGTAAAAGGAGGTGGAGTTAACAGCTTCGGAAGGAGCATGAGTTGTAGCTGATTGAAATGGTAACACCGGTGACCAGTGTTCTTCAAACAGTTCTCTAATCTTGTGCCATGACTGCATTACACACATACAATTATCCCCATTATTACTTTCCATCTAATATAGCTATATACCTTCTTAATGTAGACAATGTTTGGTCGAAGGCTTCTGTTGTTAAATGGTGGTTATTTCTGAGACTACAACATTCTTCCAGAGTAACTGACATTGCTGTTCTGTCTTTACCGCTCTTGCAAGATGTGAGGCGACCTCCATGAAGGCAGCAGACCAAGCGTTCCACGATGAGAAGAAATTCTACATTTTTAGATTTCTGAGTAGAATGGGATTGAAGGAGCAGATTGTGAAGCTCTTTAATGGTGCGCACATGTTCCTCTTTAGATGGATCTGTGAGCAATAACATTAATACAATCTCAATAAACATATTACCCAAGTGCTGGTTTCAACATGGATATGATACTGGGTAAAGTGAGAATTTTATGCAACTATCAAACTCTTGGCTTGAAATCCTAGTGAGTCTGTGAAGAGGGCATTAAAATAGTTTTTGATCTAGCCACTTCAAAATTACTTACATTTTATTTCCTGTATTAATTTTTCATATCTGACCACATAGTCCTCAAGTTTTGTTAAAGACTTGGCATTGACTTCATCCTGAAGTTTCAGATTTGATTGAAGAAGCAAACTGCATCAAAACATCACACAAATAAACTTAAATCGAAATCTATCACACAAATTACTGTATATAGATTAAAACAACAAACACAACAAAAACTAGCCCCCCCCCCTACACACACACACACACAAAAAAAAAATTCATCTTCCTATCTCTTCCCCCCCCCTCCCCCTCCAGTTGCATCAAGGCAAGTACATATCTGAAAGTCAGGAGTATGTTCTGTCCTCTTACCCCAGCTTCCCCACTTTATCTTTCCTCCACTCCTGGTTCCACCAAGTTCATACAAATTCTAACACTTAACCTTCAAGCCCCAAGAACATATTATCATAGCAACATGAATATCTGGACATACTCGTGCTTTATGTTGGCCAATGTTTGTTTTTCATTGACGCCTTGAGCAAATAATACGGGGAAAACCTTGATCTTCTCTCCCTGCCTCAATGCTTCATCTTGCAGCTGGGACAAAATATCATTGGACAGCAGAAACTGGACTAGCAGAGAACCCCTGCACAAAGTAAACAACACAAGTTATACTTGCACTATGTTGAAACAACAATCATGAAATACAGTAGAAGATTATCAGCACATTCTTCTACAATTACACAACATTTCATTATTATTCTAAGCATCATTCACTTTCAATTATTCTTGTAAATATCTAACACGCCCCTAAAGACATCCTACAGCACAACTTCTTAAATTGCAACATCTGATGGAGATGCTTACCTGGTACCTTTCACACGAAAATCACAAGGCACGTCTTCACGTCCTTTTACTTCGAGTATCTAAAAATGTACCACATAATGTGATTGTGATTTGATCTATAATGTTAGTTAGAAGAGAGGTTTTACTGCTAGAAATCAAGTTACTACTACTCTCACCTGAAACTGTACCGCAGCCAATTCATCCACTGTAACACACATGTCCTCAAGCATTCCTAATTCATCTCCTGTAGTAATGTATACTCTGTTAGCACTTGCTGGTTACAAAATCATCCAGATTCTAAGACAAGCTACTCGTGTAATAGGAATGACTGTCTGATCTTACACATAATCATTACATTATTTAGATTGTAGCTACTGAACTGGAAGGAAGTTTTTCTTATGCTAGCAAAAATAATATTTCAATATCCTCCAACAATATTTAAGTTTCTTTGGGCTTGTCTACAGTATGTCATCAGCAAAGAGTAGCAATAATAACTGAGAAAGTACTCACCAAGAGAGCTCAACAGACTTTCAAACTGTATTAGAAAACCAAGTCTTCTTAACTGCTTCAGGAATAGAGTATTGTCAAAATTGTGGCTCAGTGCACAATAAAATGAAGTCACCAAAGCTGTAAGCTGCAAATAAATAAAAAAAACAAGTAAAACAACAAGTAAGCCGTTTTAAAACGGGCCAGACTGTTTTAAAATGGACCCCATTTCCAAACCTCAGACTGTTTTAAAACAGGCCAGATTGTTTTAAAAAACAGGCCATACCACTGGCCAGACTATTTTTAGAACAGGCTGGTCATATTATTCAAACCATTTCGAAGGGTGTCAAACCCTTTTTAAAAGAATCAGATCATTAAAACGAGTCAGATAGTAAACCTGGCAAAAAAACAAAAACAATAACAAACTGCTGAAATCCTATTAAAAACACACTTGATCGTTTGTGTGTGCATCTGTCACTTATCCATCTTCTTAAAAGAATGTAACTGAAAAGACCTCGCAATAAACGTCTTTTAAATGAACATTTAAAAAAGCTCTTACACTCACAAATAACTAGTGCAGGAATACAGAGTAGTCATACCATTATAATTATAGAAAGGGCTACAGTCTATCAATCTATTAGAGCATTAACGAAAGCTGAGTAAGGTGGGTTGCAGTCATCTAGGGTGAAAACCTATTAGATAGGCAAGGTCATTCAGTAGACATGGCTATGTTTTCATGGCACTGCCCCTTCTAAAATTTAAGTTGTTTTTTCCCTTCCTAGATTTGTTTTCTGTACTGATCCATGCTGGGTTGTAAAGTTCAAGTGTAGAAGTTTGTCTCTGTATGCACAAGTGTAGCAATCTGATGAAATGTGTCTTGGGTGGTTGAGAAGCATAGAGATTGTCTAATATCTCTACTTTAGTAATACTTTATAATAACTAACTATCAAGTACCCTGCCACACCGTGGGACTTGATGTACCAACTTTAGCAAATTGGGAATGCAGTAGCATAAGGTATTTTTTATCCATTGTATTATCCTCTACCACTTAGTTTAATTACATCCATTTCCCTCTCCCACTCTCCTTCTTACTAAGCTTTAGCTTTTCTTAATTCTTTCTCAGCTTTCTTCTTGACTCATGGGTTCACTTCTCCACCTTCTATCTCTCCTGCTTCTCCAGTATGTCTGTCCTTTTAATCGCCTCCAATTACTTAATCGCATGCCTTCTACTGAATTACAGTAAATTATTCGTGGATACACACACCATCGGTCGTTGTCATTACTGACACACAAGCGATTCTATCTACTTCAGTAGTAGCTGTAGTAGATGTTTGTGTATGTGTTATCACATGGAAAGAAATGTGTATGGCATTATCATTTCTCGGCCATTAGGTGCCATGACAATCACATTAAAAAAAACAACCCATTGCTGTGATTTGGGCTAATGTTTTATTTCTAGTTTTAACATACAATTCTAGCAGATAAAATTCTTTTAGTGGACAAATTTTAATATTTTGTTGTTGGGTTTTTTTTGTTTGATTGATTTTTTACACACTCGTCATTGTTTATAATTGTCATCCACCTAAGATTCTTAAGGTGCAGAGTTTTAGAGCTCAAATTATAACATTTAACTTCAGCAATCACGCTTGTTGTCAAGTACTGGACATCGGTCACAAAAAGCATTTAGGCTTGACATGAACGTGTTTCCACACACGAATTTGACATTAGCTAAGCTTCTTGCATCTGAAACTTAGGACCACTAAAACATCTTATCTTTGAAATTTTTATTTACTGTTTTTTAAGGTTGCCTATACTTCTATGATGTTTTCTCCCAGAAATTTCCTAATTACCCCAAATTTTCCCCTCTTACAATTTGTGGGGAACTGGATTCAACAAACAATAGAGACTAATAATTTGTGCTCTTGAGTTCTCTTTAATACCAGAGCAGACTTTGTATCTGGTTGCTAGTTAGGAGCCTGCCTGACTTTCAGGTGAGACTGCTCTTGGTTTTAATTGTACATCACCACTGTAAAACCAGCAACATTTGTGGCTAGTTTGGAGCCAGGCTGTTTAGTAAACATTATACTCACCACTTGTGAAAATACTAAATCCTTCCTTCTACGAATAGAGATCACATTGGATATGGCTGTATCATGGCGTAGAAGAGCAAAAGACAAAGATGTTGATGCAACCTTAAACAAACCTTCGAGAGTTTGGTTGAGACGAGCAAATAGTGGAATCAATTCTAGTGACCACACATACGCTAGAAACAACAACAACAACAATAGCAAAAGAGCTCCAGTCTATCAGTGATTCTTGAGCAAATACAAAGGAAATATATCATTTTGTAAAGACATACTGATCCTTAACTTTGCACTCACTTGGCTTGAAGGTTTTTAATTTTAGTCCATATTCTTGAGCTACTGCTTCATGTTCTAAATAAATATAAATAGATATGCATTAATTAGTCAGCTTTGTATCGTGTGCATGTGTGTGTGTGTGTGTGTGTGTGTGTGTGTGTGTGTGTGTGTGTGTGCATGCATAATACTAAAAATTTACTTACGTTGGTTGACAACTTTCTGGGTGGCAACTTCCACAGTTTCGATTAGTGTGCAGAGTGAAGACTGGATACTATCAGAAGAGTCTGACATTTTCCATTCTTTGCTGACTTGCACAAACTTGGTGCCATTCCATATCCAATCTGTGCCACAGAAATATTAGAGCAATGGAAGTGGGAACTTAGTGACTGTGCATGTGCAATACGTACCACTAGGGCTGGAAACACACTTGGAGCATCTGCCACAATTACACTTAGTGCCAGGATAAACAACACTCTTTCTCTTTGTACTAGCACGTCTGATGTCAACGGGTGGTGTTTCAGGCTGTAGATTATCCAAAGAAGTACTCAAATTATTGGTGACATCACTACTGCCAGTGGGCGTGCTGTTTGGACGAGCTTTAATCAGAGAATCAACAGCTTCTTTGACTACTTTAGATTCCATAAGAACAAAGAGTTGCTGAATCTAAAGTAAAATTTATTTATATTTGTTATAATAATTATGATGAGAATGAGTAAAATGTGAAGTAATTAGATAGTCATGCACCAACACACACATGCACCAACACACACACATGCACCAACACACACACATGCACCAACACACACATGCACCAACACACACACATGCACCAACACACACACATGCACCAACACACACACATGCACCAACACACACACATGCACCAACACACACACATGCACCAACACACACATGCACCAACACACACACATGCAACAACACACACATGCACCAACACACACACATGCACCAACACACACACATGCACCAACACACACATGCACAAACACACACACATGCACAAACACACACACATGCACAAACACACACACATGCACAAACACACAAGTAAGGGTTTTGGTTAGTGTGGCAAAATAAGCAGTAGAAAGAATGTTATATTAGTAAGCAAATTTTACAAATCACATCTTGTTAATTCAATTTTATTTTATTAACATTTTTGTAGGCGTTTTAAAGATCACATGTTTGTTAAATTACAAATGTCCAAAGATTAATTATATTGGACTCCACCAGTAGTACATGTCAGGACTGGAGCATGTAACAACTGAATAACATTACTGAATGACTTAACTATGGCACACTCCAAATAACACCAACCACTTCAATAAACTCACAAACACTATATACTAACCTCTTTAGATATGCCTATCATTGCATCATTCATGTTGTGAGGACTGGCATTCGCACATGCTCGATACAACTTGTTGTTGTAGTCATGAATATTGGCTTTTATCTCCATCAGCCGATCTATACATAGAACAGTATTTATAAGAAGAATCTAAAGCACACATTTCTTACTTTTAGTCTGCACAACAGGAGAAAGGGTGTGTTCATTCCATTTGAAGATAAAGCTTGGGCTACACATACAGATGTCCATAGAAACGACTCATATCATAGTAAACAAAACATACCAGTGTTTGCACTCTGAAAGAATTTTATACAGTCCTCCATTTTTAAATCCAGCAACATGGTCTGCTGGACATCCTGAAGTTATGGTAATATATGGTTTTTCTTTGTGCTTACCCCCTGTACATTGCACTTGATGAGGTGGACATTTTCAACGCATTCTATTAGAAAACTTACTGCTAGTTTCTATGACTTTAAGTTTCTGTATGTGCAGGTTACACAGAACAGGATTCAGGTCAGGGTCTTTTTTTTGTGTGCTACGCTTGTAGTTGCAGGTCACTAGGAGTAAAAACAACAAACAAACAATTTAGCAAGGCTAACAACACAACAAACCAGATTATTTATAGCTCCAACATTCAGTATTGATTGTAAGAAGAATTTTTTTTTAAATTTTAGAAAGGGGGATGTTTTGAGTATTGAGGTAAAATAGTGATCCTAACTTAGTTTTTTACTGGTTCATATACACACACATGCTGCTTGTGTGTATTTAGTAGAGTGGTTTGTTCTGTAGTATTGTATACATGTAATAATAAACCATCAAATTCTATTTATAAAATATATAGAAGTATTCCTCGAAATTGTCACCCAAAATATTAAAACTTAGACTCTTTGTCTGCCTATCTGCCTCTGTCTGTCTGTGTGTGTGTCTGTCTGTCTGTCAGTCTGTCTGTCTGTCTGTGTGTCCGTCCATCTGCCTGTCTGTCAGTCAATCTGTCCGTCTGTTAGTCAGTCTGTCCGTCTGTCAGCCTGTCTGTATACATTTCTAATATAATACATAAACAAACCTCCAAGGTTCTCCAAGGTCTTAATGTAATTTTCACATCTCTGAATGGAGTCCTTTAGAATTTCTTGATGTAAGCCTACCATGTTTTTCGAATTGTCGTCAAGCTGATAAAAAAACAAAAAAACAAAAAACAAAAACAACACAAATGCTAATACTTAAACTAAATACATGCACAATAAAACTTACAGCACCAAAAGTGCTGAGCTCTTCCAATACCATTTCATCTTCTTTGACATAACATTTCCTACAGTTTATAAAAACACAATAACTGCTGCATCTTCACAAATAGAATATAACCTCACAAAAGTTCTATTGGGACCAGAATATTGAAAGCACTCTCTGCCATTTCCTCAATAATTTTAAGTTTGAATGAATGGTCTCTTGTTTGTGCTGGGAAACTGAAGTGGCAACGAATGGAGTTAGACATGATGGACCTAGGCGACAAACAGGACATTATTAGAAGTAAAGAATGTTTTTGATAAAAGCACTTATTAAAACTATTTGATAAAGTGTGTGGATATTTATCCATAAATGGTATGCATAAGTAATATATGTTTGCATTGATGTGGGGCTCCCAACTGATCTCATTGTCTAGAAGAAAAGTCAATAAGTGATTTTGAGATATTCTTGCACTCTTCAAGTGACCCACTTTTTAATTCTATTTGCTTCTGGACTGAAATGCCTTTTCAATTTAAATATGCTGTGATCACATGATTAAAAACTATCCAACCAATCATAGAATACTTCAGCCACAATCAGTTTGGTTAAATAGCCAAGCTGGAGAGAAGGCATGAAACTGTAAAGAAAGAGAGTAACGTTCTGCTCTGTAACCGAACTTGAAAAGTACGTGTACGCACTAAAATCTGAATAATTACTATGCCCTATCTCAATAATGATTAGCAGCAAATAATTAGTATTTGCACTGTTATTTTGTTGCAATGGTTTCAGGTCAAAACACAAGGACACTAAGCTAAACACTTACGGAAGATGTTCACATCCTAAATATTTGCTTCTCGACTATAACACACACACACACACATGCACGCAGAGTATAATAAGTCTATTTGTATAAAAATATGATCACTACCTGTCTCCGTGGATTGCGTTCATCTTCTATCAGCTGAACTGAGACGTGAAGAAATCCACTGACCAACTTTCCCAGACTATTTCAATATACAAACACATGTATAGCAGCTAATTTGGTTTAAAATAAACCACAATTAGGTGGTAAGACTGAATGATAATTTTCTGTACACCATCATAAAATATATTTTGAAGTTACTTTGTAGGATATTAAAAATACTAGATATTCTAATAAGTGCAGAAGAAGATGAAAACAAACGAACAAACAAACAACAACAAAAACATGAGTAAATTAAGCATTTGTACATATGAGAAGTGCAGTAGCTTCCAAACATTCTGAAACATGTACTGCTCAGATTTAAACATACCTGAGCAACAGTTTAACTTCCTTGCCCCGACTCTCTATAATTTGACTAACAGAACATAATGTACGTCCTATACAAACTCCCTACACACACACACACACACATACACACAAGCATAATAGTTACAATACACAGCATTCTTAAGGTTGTGAGCATACCTTCCTCAGCTCCATGATCTTCTCTGATGAAGCAGTTGTACTGTCCAAAATCTAAGTGGGCAATATAGATTTTTTTTTTAGTGAACTACATACGCAGTTCTATATACAAAAACGCTGTCGAAAAAACAACAACAAACTACGTGATTGAAAATGATCTTGGTGCAGTCTATTGCACATGGCAATTATTCATTTCAATATGACAACATTGTGTATACCGTTTTATGCTAATGCATGCCACTGTATTCCTTTTTATCAATGAACAAAAGAGAATCATATCATATGTGTCAGTTTTGAAAGTATTTTTAGCAGCCTATTGCTTAAAAACCTAGAAGCATGTGTATTGACATAGAGTGAACCATACAGGGATCCATTTCTAAGGGGGGGGGGGGGCAAGGTTTTATTGAGTTTGCGCTATCTCAAGGGTCATATCTCATACATAATTTAAGATGGATATTGCAATCACTTTCATTCACTTTGTTTTTTTCTTACAAATTTTAAGAATATTTCAAGGGGGTGCAAAATGACTTCAAGGGGGGGGGGGGGTAAATGAACCCCTGATATAAACTGACAAATAAAACATTTTGTCAGAACTTTTACAGTAGGTAGCCATGACATTATTCAATAAGTGTGTGATGGTTTTTCCCTTTCAATAATTACTGTGCCCAGGGTTTAATGCAATAAAATTTCCAACTAATTATATTTATAGCTTTAATGTAGATACTCCTCATAGTAGTTAGTGATATTATAATCTATAGCTTCGACTTAACAGAGCCTTCCTGCACGACTGCAAGAGAGTAAGATTAAAAAAACCAGAAAAAACCGGTGGAATCCAAGAATTTTTGAGAAAACCTGGAGTATCCCGGCACAACCAGGATAGCTGGTAACTATAATATTGGTTTGATAGTGTGTCCACAAAACACTGGGACAATCAATAAAGTGGGTGGGATATAAAACACACACAGAAAATCCGGGCTGTCCTGGAAAAACTGGGATGGGTGGCAACTATGCACACTACTAGTATAAAATACAAGCTGTGAAAAATGGAAAGGAACAATTATAATATACCGTGGTTTAACAAAGGTCAGAAATGAAATTTGCAATGAATGTTAGTGTGCTAGATAGTCCTGTATTAATAACCTAAAATAATCTACCTACCCATGACTATGCACACTGACATATTGAAATACTTCGTTTGACATCTAAATGAATACCATGATTTACTTTGTTACTGATGCGAATGATTACAAAATATTTTGGAACTGCACATGACGCGTCTTGCTTTTGTTGCGCGTACGTTCGATTGCGCTAGAATGGGGCGTTGGCTAAACTATTGTTTTGGTGGTAAAAGGACGTCAAGCAGGCTAATAAACATCCGCGACTATGGCTGCAAAATCTGTCGGGACTTTTCTCCAAGGCTTTACGCCCTTGTTCTACTTAAAAACTCCAGCCAGTTCGAGTTTCAGAGAAATCTATGAGATTCCAAACTACGTGCAGGAGGTAGAGTTAAAATCTGCAGCAATAAGCAGAGGCTTGATTATTTATAATGCTGTTGCTATTAATTCTGTGTCTAGGTTACACCACAATTCTTCCTTTTGATATTTATTGAAGCGATTGTGAGGTGGCTGCAAGGAAAGTCCCTTCCAAGAGCTAATGACTCCATTAGTTCCATAAGTGCAGGAACATTCATGCAACTTATCAGTACTCTGACTGGAGCTTTTGAATTAGTGTCTTATGCATGGGTGTATCAACACTGCCGACTGTTCAACCTATCCTGGGACTCCTCCATCACTTGGTGGCTTGCATTCTTCATGGTAGATTTTACCTACTACTGGTTTCATCGTATGGCACATGGTAAGTAGCAGTTGATTATAACCACTGGTGAATATTTCACAGTCCACCCCCCTACCCTTTAAAAGATCTGCAACACTTGTATCTGTAATATGCAACAAGAAGAAGAATAGCTATGACCGTCACCATCCTACTTTTACCATTCCTGCCTACTATGGTCTTAATTTATTATTTTATTTCTAAATATTAACACACAGAAATAAATATCTTCTGGATGGCCCATCAAGTTCATCACAGTTCTGAAGAGTACAATCTCTCCACTGCCCTCAGACAGTCACTTTTGCAACGCTTTACCTCTTGGGTAAGTCAGGGGCTTCACATTTATGATTATTTGTAGCATATTTCATTTCTAATTTTAGTTTTTCTACCTTCCATTCGCTGTTGCTATTCCACCAACAGCTTACATAGTCCACAAACAGTTAAATTTACTATATCAGTTTTGGATACACACTGAAGTGGTGGGTAGCCTGGGGCCATTGGAGTGGATACTGAACACTCCTTCTCATCATAGAGTACACCATGGAAGAAATCCTTACTGTATTGACAAAAATTATGGTGAGATTTCACACCTTTAATGTACCCATATACGTACACTTATTCCCATCTGTAAGGGTCATTCCTTTACTATAATATAATCTATCTCTTAGCTGGTGTGCTCATTATTTGGGATCGTATGTTTGGAACTTTTGCTCCGGAATCAGATAAAGTTGTATATGGACTAGTACATCCTTTAAGTTCATGGAATCCTATTTGGGCCCAGTTTCACCACCTATTCTACATAATCACCACTGTAGGGAAAAAGCAAGGATGGAAAAACAAACTCTACTTTATTATTAATGGTCCTGGTTGGTCTCCAGGGAAGCCTCGTCTTGGTGACATTAATGATATACCAGAGGTAAAAGAATCATGGGACATTTTTGTTGATTAGTTGTTGTTGTTGTCTTCTCCATTTCTATCTTTTTTTCTCTCTCCATAGGTGTCTCCAAATGAGAAGCCTTATGACAAGTACACTCCATGGTGGCTGAATGTCTATTGTGTTCTGCATTTTATTGTGATAATCATATTCATTCATGAGGTGGGGAAAGTCAAGAATACACTGCCTTTTTTTACACTCCTCGCTGCAGCTCTGTACACAATGTATTCTTTGACAATATTTGGATTAATGTTTGATTGTAGGTGAGAAATTTAGTTTTAAGAACACTGGTTGTGGATCAAATATTTTTTAGGCATAATGAAACTGCTTACAGCAATTTTGTTTGAGTACTTGTATATTGTTCCAGGACCGTTAGTGCTCCAATGGAGGTGCTAAGGGCAGCAGCATTTATTACTATTGATATAATATTTAGTATTAATCAAGGTTAGTACCACACTCTAGTAAAAATATTCAATTGAGGGCTGTAAAGTGGATGGAATGAAGTATTAGCATCTATTATTGATTGAAAAATTTCTCATTAGTAAGTTGGCAATCTTAACTTGTTATTTGTACAGGCTTTCACTGGAGTGTAGGGTTGTCATTCAAGTTACTGATGGTATCTTCAGCTGTTCTCTGGTTCATCATTACAGCAAGGAACTGCAAAAAGTTAAAAGTGACTTAAATTGATGAAGTATATTTATTAGATTATAAACCTTTGTTTTTTTTTTTTATTAATTATTGCTTATGGTTGGTTTATTTTTTTTGTTTTTTTTAATGTTCATGCTTAAATTATAAAAATTCTTCAGCTATAGGGTGGGGGTCTCCAGCGGGAGCGTCACGCGGACTGCGTTTCTAGCTTTGTATCGCTATAGGTTGAGTGTGGAAACCGGATAGACGGAGTGTCCTGTTGTCGCAGAGGGTACAGGATCACCTGGTAGGATGTTCGTAAGATAAATTATCTACCTGTTCAATAAAAAATGCCGTATAGCTAATATATTTCAGAGTGATATAGCTATCATTTAGCTAGCGATTTGTAATACAGCCACACTTAAATTTTTTGTAAATTGTGTGCTTTTCAAAGCTGTGTTTAAGCCAATTCCTTTTTATTCACTACTACATGCCGTTTATTGTAATGATTAGGACCAACTTAGGTTGCACTCCACCTTCAACTCTAATCACAACTATATTTTGTATGTGTACTACTTAAATTCTATCATCTCATCAATATTATATATATATATATTTAACAGTGCTGTACCACTGCTGAATCCTGTGAATATTAGAATATTTCTTGGGACACAGTAGGTATAATCTTGTCTCTTTAGAAGAACGCCTCACCAGTCTGTTTTCCATCTGCTGTACATTACCTGCGCGTGAGAAACATAAATATAGTTCAAAACAGACGAGGTGACCAGTACAGCGCCCGAAAAACTCCATAAACTTCACTAACCTCTTTCTTACAGAATTAATGCGTACCTGCGTTACCGCCCCTTTTTCACGTGCAACATACATTGCCGACGTCCGCCTAATAAATGCAGGCCTCATTTACCGTGCTTGCGGTTGTCATGGACAGGGCGTAAAGCAGAGGGGTGAAACAAAACAATCGAGCATAATGGCGGCGAAATTGGCGTACTCCTTTCTCAACAGCTTAACACCTTTATTTTACCTGAAAACCCCCTCAAGTTCAAGTTTTAAAGAAATTAACGAGATTCCTAATTATCTTCTCGAGGTAAATACATTTTTGACATTTCTTGACACCTCAAGAAATTTTAACTTCCCAGGTTGTACCAAATTTTTTTCTTTTGATGTTCATTGAAGCAATTGTGAGAATTTTTCAAGGAAAGACCCTTCCTAGAGCAAATGATGCAATTGGTTCAATAAGTGCTGGAATATTTATGCAGCTAACCAGTGCTCTGACTGGTGCATTTGAAATAACATCTTACATATGGATGTATAAAAACTTTCAATTAATAAGCTTGCCTTGGGATTCTTCTTTTACCTGGTGGCTAGCTTTCATTATGCAAGATTTTATCTTCTACTGGTTTCATCGTATGGCACATGGTTAGTACATTATATGGCTGGCGCCCTAACAGAGAAAATGAGAGGAAGAAATTCTTGTATACAAATAGCTTGTCACAATTCATTATGATACAATTTTAATTGTATAGAAGTAAACATTTTTTGGATGGCCCATCAAGTCCATCACAGTTCGGAAGAGTATAATCTTTCTACTGCCCTAAGGCAGTCACTTCTTCAACGCTTTACATCTTGGGTATATCATTGTAGAATTCCCAATATTTACATATTAATTAAATCTTTTTATGTAGTTCTTCTACCTGCCACTAGCTATTGCTATTCCACCAACAACTTACATAGTCCACAAACAGTTAAATTTACTGTATCAGTTTTGGATACACACTGAAGTTGTGGGTAGCCTGGGGCCATTGGAGTGGGTACTGAACACTCCTTCTCATCATAGAGTACACCATGGAAGAAATCCTTACTGTATTGACAAAAATTATGGTGAGATTTCGTCCTAAAATAGTTCAATAAATTATAGATGTTTTATTTGTCAGGTGGTGTGCTGATCATTTGGGATCGTGTGTTTGGAACATTTGCCCCTGAATCTGATAAAGTTGTGTACGGAATAATCCCTCCTTTGACTACATGGAATCCAATTTGGATCCAGTTTCACAAATTGGTTTACGTAGTTAACACAATAGGACAACAGCAGGGGTGGAAGAATAAAATATATTTTCTTGTTTATGGTCCCAGTTGGGGCCCAGGAAAACCTCGTCTTGGTTGTTTTGAAGATATACCAGAGGTAAGCTGTTATTAACTTCATCATACTAGCCTTTGCGAGCATTTTTCCAGGTGTCTGTAAATGAGAAGCCTTATAACAAGTACACTCCATGGTGGTTGAATGTATACTGCGTTCTGCACTTCATCGTGATACTCGTATTCTTCACTGAACTGGAAAAAGTTAAAATTACTCTACCATTTTTTACACTTCTTGCTGCAGCTCTGTATATAATGTATTCCTTGACAGTCTTTGGATTGATGTTTGATTGCAGGCAAGAAAAGTTGTGTATACATTAATGCCGAAAGTGCTACCTTTATGTCTATTTAGCACCCTTCTTATAGTACTTGGTTAACTGTAGTTATCTCACATTGTATGTTCATTATGCAGGATTGTCAGTTCTTTATTGGAAGTGCTGAGAGTAGCAATATTTATTGCCACTGAACTGTCACTTGGTATTAGTCAAGGTTGGTCTACAAAAGAAACGCCGCCTCATTATTTCAAGTTACTATCAATACCATTTATTTACTAGTGTAATGTATGTATATGTGTACTACAGAATTGCACTGGAGTTTAGCAGTGTCATTGAGGTTTCTGATGCTGTTCTCCATTGGTCTATGGACTATTATATCCATAAAAAACTACCCAAAACATTGGTTGTAACCTTACCAATTGAACTGTTTCATACTTTGTATCCATATAAAACTACCCAAAACATTGGTTGTAACCTTACCAATTGAACTGTTTTATATTTTGTATCTACTGAATGTTCCCACTAGAATATATACATGTACTGGAAGAAATCAAGATAATTATGTTTGGTGCCACATGAGTGCATCCAATAGTCAAGTATATTCATGTACTGTAACTATTGTGATGCTAGATGTTACCACGCATGAATATCTTCTGCCGGTGGGTCAGTTTGGTGAAACATGCACCCATGTTAATTGGATAATTATACCATAACACACTTGGAAATTATAGGTAGCTATATATGTCTCTGACAAAGTAGACAATAGCAGCTATATTGGTTTGAAGTTCGCAACACACTGTTTTTATCTCTGTACTTCCAGAGGCAATACCAGAGTTGCCAGGCTGTAGTCAAGTGGCAAATTAATTTTGATTGTATGAATAAGATTAAAATCAGATGTTTGTGCTTCCTATGCAATAAAAATTCAATATGATTTTAGAAATTCTATGGGAATATTTGTTATTAACCCTTAGCACGCATGAAAAGGGTTATAGAGTTGTTCTGTCCGTTTTTCTGTCACACTCTGACTTTGGATTGACAATTAACTTAAATTTTTTTATTTCGAGAAGAAAACGCGAAGCCATCAGCTCTGCATAAGTACTAGGTTCAGTGGGTGATTCCCCTTTTTAATCACGTAATTACATGAGCTAATAATTTGTGCTGTATATAGTGATTTTTCTTTATGCTGAATATTTAACTGAGTGGTTGAATTAGAGTTTACCTTGAAAATATTGGTGACTGTCCCCTGCATGTTTAGCTCTCTTACAAATGTACAGCATCTACATCTACCATTTTCATTGCACAGAGTGACATGTGTTTGATAAAAAATTTTAATAGATAGCCAGTGCATAGTAGCGCTTAGAATTCACACCATTGGTGCTTCAGCACAATAGTATTAGCTAATTCAGCTTGTAAATACTCTTAGAATTTTCTTAACTTGAAAATAGTTGAGGCCAACCTAGATTTAATTGGTGTCTGGTTCATTTGGTAATAAATTCAATTTACTAAATACAGCTGTAATAGTTTTTTTGTTTTTTTGTTTTTTATTTATGAACAATTCAACCTTTTTACCAACTGTTTATTCAGCTGCATTGTTGTGTGTTCGTGTAAGGAGGTGGGTGAGGTTGTACTTCCATATACTTTTATTGTTTCTATTTGATCTTCCAGGACAAAAGGGGATAGGGACAAGTTTAAAAATGTGGGACAGTTCCGGAGATTTCGGGACAGTTGGTGTCTACGTACATGCATGAAAGCAGTCAACCTTTAGCTCTTACACTCTACAACACATCTACACATTCATAACTCTAATATTATAATTAAGTTGTAACTCTATTATGAGTGGTGCATGTATTACACAGAAACACCAATGGTGTGAACTCTTAGGTACTTAGTAGCATGCATAAATATTCAAAATTACTTTGTCTCCCACATCAGAATATTACCCATTCATACCAGTATCATGGATATAAATATTGTATTAGGATGCACATTGTGCATAACTATGAGGGTTTATCAATATGCCATGTAGAAATGTCAATTATATGTGATTTCGTTTTTTTTTTGTTTTTTTTTGGCACAATAAAAGCACTTGTTCTCATTTCACTCAGCCATCTGAGATTTGCCTCACTGAATGATGAATAATAATTGAGTAATATATACTTCAAACACATACATGCTTTAACTTTCATTCCCAAAATCTACAAAACACACTCCACACTCATCGACATAAATCCATGCACCAGTGTTATCATAATAAAAATAACCACTGTACACTGAGATGTACAATAAGTGATAACCGCTATCTGTGTAATGGTAACAGACAGCTTTAAGTTCAAGTGAAACTGACGTACAATTACAGAAACCAAAGGGAATTTCCCAAGTTACTAGAATAGGTTGAAGTGGCAAATCTATATAATCTAATTTGTTGACAGATCATTTGGTGGCTATAGGTCAGCCATATCTGAAAAAGCAGAGAATTTTCCAGGAAAACCTAATTGAGACTCTACCACTACGAACTGCCACTACTATTACTATTGTTACTACTAAAGTACTAAAAACTACTAAAGTATGCACTTAGTTTTCGTTTATATCAAGCAAAGAAATAAGCAAAGCACTCAAGGAAGCATAATTGAGATTATAACAATACATGTAATTTAAAATGTGGACCTCTTTTGTCATCCTTGCCTCCTTTATAAAGTAGGTAAAGAAATTAATGTCACAAACAGCAAATGCTTTAGCTGTTGTACAAAATGACCATTTGGATACTTTGAATTTTAGGTTGCAACTTGTGTGCTACAACATACAACTAGCTATACAACTCAAACTGCATGTCATGTATACAATGTTTTGCTGTGTCAGCAAAACATTCATCTACAATAGAAAATATTAGTCTCGCGTGTGCCATACCCTTGCCTATCCTAAAACCGCTACGCGGGGAAAGGAAGGGTCTGGACAACTGCCTATACTCGATTCGTTCCATTCCTCCAGATTCTGGAGGAACATACTTAATGTGTATAACTTATGTGGGTGGGTGTGGTTTACTTAGAAGCTGGGAGGGGTCCAATGTTTGCATGCAAAATACTTGTTCATGGCTTCAGCTCTATAGTTTATAGCCAGTTTTTGCGATGGATGCGGTTGATGGAGCAGTAATGGAATATTGTTCTGGCTGTGGAAAAGATGTCTCCACTCAGCAAGAGAAGTAGAAATGTATGAGGAAGGCTTGTCTATTAATGCTGGGTATAAGATTGTATTTGACAACATCGATAAAAATGTGAAACCACGATACATGCGCAGTGACTGCCAAACTCGTTCTCTCCACTGTGTTCATGGATATGGTGTGAAAGACAGAATAGACTTTTCTGAGTATTCAGATGTAGCACCACAAGAAGTCAATGCTTTCGATGTTATCCCTACTGAAGAAGATTACAAGTCACTGAAAAGTGACTTTTCTGTGTTGGTGTCACGAGCAATTGTGAAGTTTGTGCCGTTTTTCAGCGCAGACTACAAAGACTTGTAATGTGATGAGCAGGACTTATTTGGAATGATTTTGTGTGGGGCAACAAATTTACTTACAATCTAACAATGCAGATTCCACTCGGAGTTTTGCTCAAGAATGAGACATCCTATGATGATATGACGGAGATTCTTGAGCACTATCAATTGTACGTTCCGTCTTTGAGCTGTGAGAAGTATATCCCTGACACAGGTGTGACTGATGACAAAGAATTCTTGACTACCCTACTTGGTGGTGACTACTTATCGGTTGCTCGAGCAAGAGGTGCTCAGCTGATACGTTCAACATCTGAACTTGTGAGACATACCCTAGCAGGGATCTTGCCTGTAGCAGAAGATTGGCATGCTAAAGTGTGCTTCATGGAGGTAACTTTGTTGCACATTCACGCACAACGGGGAAAGTTTTATTGTGTGGGTGTAATTCAGATAGTGATTTTTTTATTCATTACAGCTTTCAATGTACTTTTGCTAGCTAATCTGGGAGGATTATTTCTGTTCCTTATTATCTGTAATTTTTTCTACATTAAGATTTAGAACGAAGTATGAATATTAGCTATTATAGTAATTTAGAGGTACTGTTGCACCATAGAAAGAATTAAGGAAAAGAAAGAATACGAATGCAGTTTAGGAGTATTATCATGTACTGAACAGGGCCTGATAACTGTTGCCACATAGAAAATGCATTGAAGTACAAGATGTGGTGTAGGGCAATACTTCCCCATATCACCTGTATTCCCAGTTATTACGTTGGGTTATCACGTCCCCCCAGGTTATAAACTTGTTTATTGTGTTTACAGTGTCATAGCAACGGTGACTATGGTATTCCCACATGAGCAGTACATAATAAAATTATTATCCATTGGATACTGAGGAATATCACTTGTCTGATTGGCTGTATTTGCACTCGTGCCTGCGGCACTCGTGTGACTACTAAGCCAGTCAACTTGTGATATTCTCCAGTATCAAATGAATATTATATAAATAATATGTAAGACACAGTAGAGGCACCCCCAGGTTGATACGGACATTTCTTTTCTTCTTTTTTTAAATTATATTTCTTACCATATTAACCTACAACACAATAGCTACCAGTAAAAACTTGAGTATTAAAAAAATGCCACTATTTAGTTGTTGTTAAGAAACAACAGCACTCTATTAAGACTTCCAGTGACTATATGGAGCTATGTCACTTGGATATTACTGTGAATGTCTGTAAACTACATCGGTTGATTATAACCATTAATAGTTGATGGGAAGCTTACACATTACACCGTTCATATGAATCCAGCCTTGTGCTAAGCCCACAATTTTTTTTGCTCTGCTGCTGTTAGTACTTTGCAGCTTACAAAATTTAATACTGTCCATAAATTGCAGGTTGTATGGAAGAGGCTATTCAGTACTACATCAGGAATGGAGAAGGGTACTCTATATCAACTGAGGAATTTAACCAACAGGAGGAATGTGACAAAGCAAGTGAAAAGTGATGTAAATGCTAATGAAGATTTTCTGGAACTATGTGTGACTGGATACATTTTGGTTGCTGTGATGTCCTTCCTTGGTATGACAGCCATTGAGGACTCTCCCCTTCCTACGCTTGTCTCTCCAGACTTGTGGATGGAAGATGATTCTACACGTTGCACAGCACTAATGACAATTGCCTCTGCAATTGTAGAGAAGTATGTTGACCTGAAAGCAGAGTTTGGTGAGCCGTCACGACCTCAGTCAGCTTCTAGAAATTGTTCAAAGCTTGACTACAGCAAGGAAGTGATTAGTCTCGGTCTGTTACATCTCAACTTCAAGGATGCTGTAAGAGAGGGGGATGGTGATCGAATTCTGCGAATGTGGAAGTATTTTTTACTGCTTTTCAGAGCAACTGGGCATACCAACTATGCCATGGAAGCATTGACATTGTTGCTGCAATGCATCTCATTTTATCAATGTCCATGGCCAACTTGGCAGAAATATAAGCTGTGATCTGCATATGGAACATCTAAATAGAGTTGTTAAATCTTCCATTGAAGTATTGGGAGCCAACTAGTCAGAAAAGGAAATTGTGAGAGCTGGGAAATGTGTGGGCAAGTTTATCAAGGTGTTGGCTGCATTTGATAAGCAAGCTGATATACGCGGAAGGAGTGGAGATCACAGTGAGAAATCTTACACGAATGATTTGCAGCAGGTGATTGAACAGTTGCTGGTATCAAATGCTCTAGATTCATCATATATGCACAAATCATTTTCCAAGTTAAGACCTAATTTAATACGAAACTTATCAGAACAAGAACTTAAAGATTGGATTATAAAAAATGTGTTTAACTATTCATCATGTCATTAATTTCATCTGTTGTTATAATTGAAACATTAAATATTACATAAAAATATTTTAAAGTTTTTAGCACATTGTCCACATTCACATGAGAGCCGGCATACATCACAACATTTGCACCCAGTGCAAGTGAAACTACAGCCATGAAAATCTTTAAAAAGGACCTTTCGTCTACAAATACTAGACTTATTTGTACAGTAATCTATCATGTGTTGTGTTGTGTATTGTTTGTTCAAATCTGAAGCACTCTTCAGTATTGTAGCACATGATAGTTCACCGTCTCTCCCAGCTCTACCACTTTCCTGCACGTACATCTCAGCATCTGTAGGCACACCCCAGTGAATTACATGGTGTACATCGGGACAGTCGATTCCCATGCCAAATGTGATGGTAGCAATGACAATACGAAGTACTGATGGTTTTGTAAATTGTGAAATAATCTTGTTCTTTACAGTCTCGTGTGTACAATGAGTATATATATCAACAAGTCTATTTATTACGAAGTTTGGAGATCCAGGCGGTTCGGTCATACGTTCACCAAGTTTCTGTTTGAAGTATGAGTAAATAGTAATGATGTTGTTGTAAGATTTACAAAAGATTATCATCCTATGCATACTTATTCCTTCAACCTTTAACTTCTCCACAATTTATTCAAAATAATCGCCAATGTCCTTAGGCTTATCCAATACCATATAAATAATGTTGTTCTTAACTGGTGCAATATAAATAATTCCTGGTAACTGCATGCTTAAACTGTCAATTATGAATTTTCTGGTTGTTTTCGTTGCTGTGGCTGTTAACGCCATTACTCGTACACATTCAGGAATGATACTACGTATCTCACCCAAGTGAGAAAATTCTCTTCTGAATTGTTCTCCCCTACACAAAGTAAAAGTCAATTTATGGCTGTTATGTCAATGCACTGATAATGTACTTACCATTTCTTGATACAATGTGCCTCATCCACTATGAAACCCACTAAATTTTCTCTATACATATCTGATGACAGCATACTCTTTCCATTTGGTTGATATAAATAAAGCTTCAGGACTTATGAACACAATACTGAAGTTACCCTTGTGGTGAACCAGCACCACATTCTATAAACAGCAGCCCCATACCAATGAACATTTAACACTTATTCAGTAGTCAACTTGAACCTATAACAGGCTTGAAACTCCTGGGTTTAGGGTTGAGAGGAAGCTTTGAACTGCTTGGGAAGGTAGTTCTGTAACTCTGGTGGCAGTTTATTCGGTCTTGTCTCCCACCATAACTGGTTAAGCCTTCACAGCCTACACCACAACCCTTCATAACACTTTGCTCAGATGTAGATGCCAATTTTGTGTCTCTATCACCAACATAAGATGCTACTTGATTTTTCATCAGAGCTATTAATGGTGAAACCACTATTATAACACATTTATTCTCTACTCCTCGTAACAAGTCAAATATTCTGGGTAAAAGTATATAACAAAGTGACTTGCCAAATCCTGTGGGCAAAGATACCAAAACCTCCTGGCCTCCTACAAACTTCAGAAGAGCCTGCTTTTGTTCTGGCTTAAGGGTGTATCCAAGTGAGCCAGCAGCTTTAACAATAATGCCATCTAGATGGCTGGCCATACTGCTGCACTTAGTTGGCTTCTTCCACTAAACTGCTGACAGGTCGATTCAAAACCGCTGAGTTGACAAGCTTTCGAATTTAGTACGCGCTATGAATTAGATGATTACGTAATAGGTTTATTGCGTTGTATGATGTCATGATTACATTCCACTGGAACGAATCGAGTATAGGCAGTTGTCCAGACCACCCTTCCTTCCGCGTAGCGGTTTTAGGATAGGCAAGGGTATAACGCGCGCGAGACTAAGAAAAGATCTGGTTTCAATGAGTCAACTCACCACTGATGAAGATATATCTCTGGGTAGATTTAGTTTACATGACTTGTCTAAGCTTGAGTCCAACAGCTGAGATTCATTCACAGAGAATACCTCAAACTCCAGAGCAGAAGATGGGTTGCAGCCTGACCCCACATGAAGCAAGATGAGGTGAGTGTAGCTAGGAGACACACTTGACTGCAATACAAACAGAGATCTCCTAAACTGCTCACTCAAGTCAACATATACAATATATTTAAGAGTAAGACTTTGAACCATAAACAAGAGAAAATGGAATAAATTGTAAAATGGTCAAACTTTTGTTTACTTTACATCTTGCGAACTACAAGCATTTTAGAGAGCCACAAATAAACAACTACTACTTCACTTCCACACACCATTATCGTAGGATCTCTTTCATTAGCTGGTAAGTCAAGCACACAGAATTATGCTGATGTACGTAACCATTATCCATTTCAAAACAGTAATAAGGAATGCACACAATAAGCATTCCTCTAAACCATGACATTTATAGGTTTTCCTTTGGAATGAGGGGACACCTACTTTAATGAAAGAGAAGACTTACTTGTATAACATCTGTGAGTCCCACAGTACTATAAGCCGTGGTGTCATCAGATTTCTTATAAGAGCGCACTCTTATCACTGTATTAGGATTGCTCCCATCTTTCTCTAATGGTAGACTGGTACATGCTTCACACAACACATAAACATCACAATTACTGTTTCTTACAAACAAGTATGCCACACTTACATAGTGTAAGTTCATATTGAGGTGAAGGCTCAGCAGAAGTCACATCAGCTAGTTTGTTTAAACGACCTGCCACAAAGGATTGTGAAGAGTTATTGTTATGCCGTGCATGCAGTAAACACAATAAACTTACCCTTGGAGTATGTTCGGATATACAATGATCGCTTAGCTACTAAAAATATAAAGATACATATCAATGTTCATATGATAAGGAGAGAGGACAAGACAACAAAAAGCTAGCACATAAAAAAAAAAAAAAAAAAAAAAAAAGCGTTGCATTTTTACAATTAGTTAACAACTTGGGTGCTGGACAAAATGTATATATATTGTAGTATTACTTACTATCTTTTGCATTGGGCTTCAGCTTTGAAGGAGACAACTGAGAGCCTATCAACTTATCTTTGAGGGGATCTTGGCCAGTGAGTGCTAGCAATCTTGTTTGCAGATCATACAATGTCTTCTTCAGACTTTCATAGCTAATAATATTGAGATATGCATTACAACACATTCATCATAAACTAATTATACCTAGCAGCCTGAATAGCATTCATCCACCTCTTCATTTCTTCTTCAGAATAAGCACTCAAAAAATATGCCCTAGAGTCATCTTTTTCAAAGTTCAACACAAATGTATAAGGCTTGGCATCACCAGTCAATTTCATTACTGACACTCGCTCCAGTACAATCACTCCAAGAGGATCACCATGGTGCTGAAGCCAAAACAAATAAACTAGTTTCACTGAAAATTATAAAACAATACCTGCCAATCTCCATTATCATCCATCTTGAAATAGAATAGCAAATTATTTTTTAGACGGAACCAGCGCAGTCTATAACCTGAAAGATACAGGTAAATTTTTTTTTAAATTCTATACTACTAATTTTTTTTTGCTATGAGATATAAGATAATTCAGACTGCACTACTGTAGCAAAAGACTATTATTTCTTTTATACTGCTGAAGTGAATTTAATAAGAATATTATCTAGCACATACCATATCAAGTATAAAAATCAGAGCTGATTGAAAATGTTATTACTTATGCATGAAACATGTAAACTATCACCTGTCCAAACACTTTACTGTCCAAACACTTTACTGTCCAAACACTAAACAACCTACACATTCAATATTCCAAACTTAATTAGGCCATCCAGTGTATAGAAATCAGTTTTTTAATGTACTCTACCAATGACAAATTTTTCTGCACAAGACAATTAAATGGTGTGGCATATCCATCTCTTGCATGTGACAGCAAGCTAGAACTCTTTCATAATTTATTTTTCAACATTAGTAGTATATAAAAATTATTACTAGCAAGTACCCCCGCCACATAGTGGCACTTGATGAACTAATATTTGCAAATTAGGAATGCAGCAGCACAAGGTCATGGTTTAATTACATCTGTCCGCTTCTTTCTAGACTTACTTTTTTTTTACCCATGTATTCACAAACACACACATCACACCACTTTCATCGTAACTGACCAATGGTCTAGACTATAGTAGAAGACAATGCATGAGAACGTAATTACACAAGACAAGGAAACTCAGTTCCTACCACTTCGATTAGTTATCATTACATATTTTAAAACTATGGAAATAACTACACACTAACCAAATGTTATAAATTAAATACATACTGATTTGACAGTACTACAATGTTCAGTAAATTGGTGCAATTTTGTGAAGACACCTGCAGCTTTGATATAGGGTATCTAGAATTATTTTATTCGTTAAACTAATTTTTTTTCAACTCAATTACCTGAGGAGAAAAGTTAAAAAAAAAAAAAATTCAATATAACTATTCTGAAAAGCCAACTTTTCATCCCGAGACACAAACTATCACAGTAACAAGTAACACCACTGACTATCCAATCCAATCTTCCAACTATGGCATGATTTTGTTACAACACAAACCTGAATGTAAACCTAATAGCTGTACTTAAGAATTACATAAATTGTACTAGTGCTTATTCTGATTATAGAATGTTGATTATTGGTGCTAATTATAGATGCACATGTGATTCGAATTATGTTGATTTAATGGAAACTAAAGTTCCTAGCGTCAGCACGTCCATCTCAACAGACATGTGCAGGAGGTTTATTTTAAAGGATTAATGTGAAAGAACATCAGACGATCTCAATGCCACAACTATGACAATAATTATAATATTTTATCACCATTCGAACCCATGCATTTTGTTAATAAAACTTCCTTTAGATAGTTCACATATAATTCAGTGGACAAATTCTTCAAGAAAGAAATCAGAATTACAGCTTCAATACGATCAAGCGCACTCTAGTTACAATGAATGATTTCAGTTGACAACAGCAATATTACAGTTTGTAAATTACTCTGGGATAATGATGCAGTGTCACTCTTACCGACGATAGCCTATTACTCCAATTTTATTGTTGCTTTACTACCACAACAAAGTATTTTTTGTTTGCTTACATGTTCCTGACAACGTTATGTAAGGTATAATCATTTGCAGTCTAAATGCAGTACAGACACGTAATTGCAGTTACCAGAACTCCCACAATGTTTACTTACCTTGACCTCGGCCTGCCCCTTTCTTCTCCAGTATCCCTTCTTTGTCTGGAACAAAAGTAGCCGCCCATGCTGCCAGTTCTCTTTCATTAAATTTCATCGCAAGACCTAGTCTACAATAGTTGGCGCAGAAGGTTTAGTGCTGCAAGTTTCTACCGCATTCAGCCAGGTCGAGACTCGGTATTGTTTTCAGACTCCAATTAACCACGCCCAGGTATTGGATAGGGTCGTCATTATCACAGGTTCAGAAGTACACTTGCAACAGCATGAGAGGTTTGTCGGACACAACTATGAATGCACTTATAATATATTGCAATTATTAAAGGAAATGCCAGACATGCATGTTCACACTACTATGGATACAATGACTGAAACATGTAATGATTAGAAGAAATCATTCTGAAACTTTCTGCTGCCTCCACGACCACCACCTCTTCCTCTGCCTCTGCCTTCTCTCCCCCCACCAAAGTCACGCTCACGATCTTTTCTTTCTCTCATTGCTTCATATCTTTCTGCCATTTGTACAAGCTCATCAGGAACATCCTAAATCACAAAGAAATGATTAACCAATAGGACGTCCATTCAACAAATTTTGAACTTTTCTATATAATGATTGCACACACTATGCAACTTCATGTTTCTAAAATATGTTATGTTTATATAATAGGTTATGCTCAAATATGCCAGCTTACCTGGCCAGAGTCTGCCAGTATAGTACACAATGCTCTAGCACTGCGCCAGTCTTCTCTGGTCATAAAAGTCAGAGCTTTTCCAGTCTGTCTATAAAAATAGCAAGAGAAAACTCACACAATCAAAACAAATGAAGGTTATAAAAGGCGACTACAAACACAAAAGGCTATATATATAATATATATTCCATATAAATATATTGTATTATTATTATATTTGTACGGTATATATAAATTCCACAATTATGGAAAGCTAAAATATTGAATTACAATTATGGAATGTATACTGTCCACCGAGTTTGTTTGTAGTCACACGACTGATAAAGGGAACTATGCATACTGGTCATTTATACCACTGGTGAAAGTTGACTATTTTAAATTTCAATAATTTAGAAGTATTAAACACACTTTACTGGCCCTGTCAGTCGCTGGGTTGAATCTAAGATTAGTCGTGCACACCTAGGATTGTACCTATACAACTGAAGCTAGCCGCTTATGGCCTCCAGAGCTGCTTGTAGCTGTCAGGCTTCAATGGACTTACAAGATGTAGTAAACAAGTAAGGATGCAATACTGAGTAGCAATAATTCTACCCCCCAACTAGAAGTTGGATTAATATTTTATTGAAATGACAAATTAGCAGTAACTATGGGCCCTGCGGTCTGCCCACTACAACTGTGACTCACCCAGCCCTTCCAGTTCTTCCTATTCTGTGAACATAATCTTCTATGTGCCGAGGAAAATCAAAATTCACTACATGACTATAAAACAATAAAAGATTAACAACAGACAACAATTTAATTTACCCACAGAAAACAAAAACAAAAAAAACTCCCAGCACATACATACAGTACATTAGAGTTGGTTAATATCTGATGCTGATTGCACATTCTCTTATATCTATCCCGGTTGATTGATTTTTGGTCATTTACTTATTTCATGAAGTACAATATATTGGTCTATTGTATATCCATTAATTACACGCCTTATTGCAGTTTATAGAGCTACATGTGAAGCGATATTCACACTGACGGTACACTTTGCCTCAAGTGACAACTAATATGCTAGAGTAATACACTAGTTGCCCCATATATATGAGACTATAGCAAACAACACTCACGTGACATCCTTGATATCCAGTCCTCTAGAAGCTACATCAGTTGCGATGAGGACTGACACGCGTCCTAACAAAAAAAGTAACATTTAAAAAACTATATATAACACGTATGTATTTGTGAGTATGTATGAACTTGTGTAAATGTGTTTATGAGTGTGTGTGTGTGTGTGTGTGTGTGTCCCGGACAAAATTCCAAGTCATACCTCCTCATGGTGCCTGGGGGGATAACGCTAACATAACTGGTTGGCGCAGCTTTAGTGATCACTGTAGTATTTATACTGATAATGTCAGTTGCTAAGTGAAAGGCTGTGTTTAAAACACTGCAGTGGTTTTGCTAGGCCTCAGTGTTAAGATCATTTAAACTTTAGCACGAGAAGCTAATCATGGTTAACTATAGATGTAGTGGATATAGTAAGAAACTGAATGTTGGATGTTGGAATATGAGATTATTGGTTGAGTCAGATGGTAGCATTGCTACAGGAGTGTCCAGACAAGGTGTTGCTGTGGACAAGAAGTCTAGGTGCAAGAGTTTTGTAAGTTTGGGATGAATGTGGTGGGCATAAGTGAGATGAAGTGGTTTGGAAATGCACTGTACGATGTTGATGGGTAGTTGATCTTGCATTCTAGACGGCCAGTGCCAGCAGCTGGTGAAAGAGTGGAGAGGAATGAAGGGGTGGGGCTAGTGCTGGATCCAATCATGGCTGAGAGCTGGAGAGTGTGGTGAAGTATGGAGTGCAGTCAGCTATAGAATTGTAACAGCCAGATCGAGATTATGTGGGAAGGCGGTGGCTAGGTCATCAAGGGGAAGGAGTGGTCCAGTGTATGGAGTTATTGTGAGTGTGTATGCACCTACTCACAGGGCCAGCCAGGCTGATAAGGACAAGTTCTATGCTGAATAGCAGACTGTGGTGGATGGAGTGAGTGCAGAGGATGTGTTGCTGATAGTAGGAGATCTCAATGCTAGATTAAGTAGTGGAAGGATAGGAGGGGACAGATGGGATGGTGTCCATGGCAGACATGGAGTTGGTCAGTGGTGATGAATATGATGTTTGAGAAGAAGGAGATACACAAGTGCACTTGGCAGCATCCTGGTAGTAAGAGGTGGCACTGTATTGACTACATCATCATGAGGCAGTGTCAGAGGCACATGTGCAGTGTCGTGATGGTGCTGAGATCTGCTGACTGTTGGACAAACCACAAGCTACTGCAAGGACAGCTGAGAATCAGAGTTCCTATGAAGAAGCCTAGACTAGTTTTAAGGAAGAGGTTTGAGGTGGGAGCATTGAAGGATGAGAAGATCTGCAGAAGATTTAGTGAGAAGGTGAGTGAGAGAGTAGCCAGCAAGTGGCAGTCAGCAACAAGTACAGCAGAAAAGTGGGAGGTCATCAGAGATGGGCTAAAAGATGTAGGAGGGAGTGTTTTGGGATGGGAGACCAAGAGGCAGCCAGATTGGTTCAAGGAAAGTATCTCTGTTTTGAAGGATGGCATTGATAAGAGAAATATGTTGTTTGGAAGATGGTTGAGATCGGGGAAGGTCAGTGATTGTCAGAGATATGTGGCCCAGAGAAGAATTGAGGCTGGGGCAGTGAAGAAGGCCAAGAATGAGTGGCTGCAGAAAAAGGCTGAGGAAGTAGAGAGGAGATTGTTGTCTGGACATACGGGTGGGGGTTGCTGGCGAAGCATGACAGAGATTCAGAAGGGTAGTGCCGGAATGAGACCAGTGATGAATAGAGTGGTAAGGAAGTCTAGTGGAGAGGTGTGTGTAGACCGTGGCGAGCAGTTGCGTCGCTGGAATGAACACTTCAGCACCATGCTCAATATTAGGAGCTCTTACCAGGAAGATGCCATAAGCGAAACGCCAAACCATCCCGCAGATGAAAGCCTGGATGCTCCACCTTCTGATGATGAAGTGTTAGAAGCACTGGCAAAGCTGAAGAATGGCAAGGCTGGATTATTGCCTGAAATGCGGAAGTGTTGCAGTGCAGAGTTGCTGGAGTATTTGATGGAGCTGTTCAGCAATGTGTGGCTAGAGGGGGATATTCCTTTTTAATCCCAACAGACTGGCAGGCCATGGTCACAGGAGGAGCAGAACCTGCACATAAATTGCCTGGAGTTGCTGGCAGCAACATTGGCATTAAAGACATTCACAAAGGGACAGACGGGCCATCAGTACTCTTGAAGATGGACAATACCACGGCGGTGGCTATGTCAACAATCAGGGAGGTACAGTCTCCACAGAGCTGGTGAGACTGTCCAAGGAGCTGTGGACATGGTGTCTGCAGAGGAATATCAGTATCAAGGCACAACACCTCCCAGGACATTTGAACCAGGTGGCCGACTCGGAGTCTTGCACTATGCTAGACTGGTCGGACTGGAAACTCGACTCACGAGTCTTTCAACAAATCCATCAACTCTGGGGCCCAATGGAGGTGGATTTGTTTGCCTCCAGACTGACAACACAGTGCCCAGTCTTTTTCAGTTGGCGGTTAGATCCATATGCAGCGGCAACAGATGCCTTCCTCCAAGTCTGGACGGGGCTCAAGGCATATGCAAATCCGCCATGGAATTTGGTGGGACGAGTGGCAGCACAGGCTTAGGCTCAGCAAGCCTCGCTGGTGCTAGTAGCACCAGTGTGGAGGACCCATCCTTGGTACCCAATTCTACTGGAGATGCTGGTAGATGCCCCACACCTGATTCCCCCACAGAGACAAGCGACAAGTCGCTCACAGATGAGAACCCCACAGCTAGCCGCTTGGCCCATATCCGGGAAAAATGCAGAGATCACAAGCTTTCGGAGGAAGCTAGCTCGCTCATCTTTGGCTAGTGGAGGGAAAAAACAAATAAATCCTACAACTCTCTCTTTGGGAGATGGCATAGCTGGTGTAGTAGACGGGGTGCCAATCCATTTTCAGGCCCTATAACAGACGTTGCCAATTTCCTGGCAGAGCTATTTACTGAAGGTTATAAGTATAACTCACTCAATGCCTATCGGTCAGCCATCTCATCGGTGCATGAGAAGGTGGAAGAGTATGAGGTAGGACAACACCCACTAATCACTAGGCTAATTAAGGGGGTATTTAATACTAGACCACCCATACCTAAATACACTAGTACATGGAATGTGCAGACAGTGCTGGATCATAATACAAGCATGGGCTCTAACAATGGCTTAAGTTTGAAAGGGCTCACACTTAAAACAGTTATGCTCCTATCCCTTACCAGACCATCAAGATCGGCGGATCTAGCCCAGCTTGAAGTGGGGCCATGCACCCTCACCCGGATGAAGTAAGCTTTACGCCTACACACCTTTCGAAACAATCCCGACAGGGTAGACCCCTTAAAGACTTCTTTTTCCCATCCTTCAAACAAAATCTACTGCTATGCCCTGTGACAACACTGCAGGCTTACCTAGAAAGAACGAAGAATTGCAGGGGACAGGTCACAAAGGTGCTGATTGGCACAATCAAGCCACATAAAGCAGTGGCACCTAGTACCATTGCAAGGTGGCTAAAAACCATGCTAGAGTGTGCAGGCATTGACACAAATATTTTTAGCGGCCACTCCACAAGAGGAGCGGCTTCGAGATTGCCTCAATGGGTGGGGTCACTACAGGTGACATTCTTAAGGCAGCAGATTGGAGCTCGGAGTCAGTCTTCCAGAAACTCTATCACAAGTCACAACAGAACCCACACTTTGGTAGAACGGTGCTGTCACCAGCAGGCAAGCCTTCGGAGTGAGGTAGCTACAAACAACACGTTGATATGTGAGACTGAGCCTTCTGAAATAGAATGGCTCAGGCCATGAAGTGGCTGCCAGCTATTCTGGATTATATGAAGAAGGTGAAGTTGAACACATCAACGTCCCGCCCACCCTCCCTGGATGGGGAATAGGGGCATTAGGTGATTAGCTCGTTCCAGCTATCCTTGGGCATTAATGCCCAAGGGTAGCTGGAATGAGCTAATCAAAGGCCGACGAGAGCATGCGCACGATTGGTCTTATACCGTTGATGGCCACGCCCACAGGGCGGGGCGGACGGTAAATTATTCTAATTAAGCGACAAATAATTAGTTGTTCGAGTAGGAAAACTGGCCAAACACGTTGATATGTTCAACTTCACCTTCTTCATATAATCCAGAATAGCTGGCAGCCACTTTGTGGCCTGACCCATTCCCGAATTATAATAGGAAAAATTTTTTGTCCTCTTTTTAATTTTTTTTTCTCTTTAAAAAAAAAAAAAATCCTAATATTACAATTATTTCAGCCGAGAATGACTAAATCAGCGAGATAAATTCTTCAAAATGTTTGCTTTTTTAGTCACAAAAGTTGTGGCGAGTAGCTACTATGGCACAGATACCCTTTACCATAAGAGCGTAAATTGCCATGGTTAAATTCACTGTTCAATTGAAATCACACGTTAAAAGTGAAATAGCACATAATTAAGAAAATAGCACGGAAACTAAGTGAAATACCATGGTATCCAAGCGAAATAGTACGGTGGAAACATAAAGTTCACATAGTTTCTAGTTGGAGACTATGCCATTCTTTAGCGCAGAAGTTCTACCCGTATTAGACGGAGTTTTGTCAACAAATTAGGAGGAGTCATAGGTTTGAAAACATAGTTCCAGAGGAAGCTCATCCTGAAATATGGAGATAATGAGTGAACGATCCAGTGTAGCTAGCTGCAAGTACAAATTATTTAAAAAAAAGTTGACCTACTATTAGCGAGTGATAGCACGGGTAACCTGTGCTATTAGGGATCAATAACACTTGAAAATCTATTTCAATCGTGTTATTCGTACTATTAATCCCGAATAGCACAGTTACCCATGCTATTACTCATACTAATTAAAAAAAATATGTCGTGTTTTATTATGTAGTTGAATACTTTTTTGTCAGGAGCTACTGGTTATTTAGATAAGTTAAAATGGCTTAATTAACTACAGAAGCTACCACCACGCACGCGGGTTAAGAAATAAGTCTGTATATTTGGTAGCTAAGATTAACAGTCAATGCTACACACCTGTACTTTTAGGAACAAAAGGACTGAATGATGCCTTCTTAAAACAGGGGAATAAGAGCTATAACATTAACTTCAGGCAATTGTAGCCTTTAGTTATTGTTGCATATAGATCTTGTAATGGCAAAAATAAACTGTTATGAATGTGTTTTACTTGAAAAACTCGTGCACAATGGCTCGCTCACTATTTGTGCTGAAACACACATTATATATATTGGCTGTTAAAACACTGTTATTATCCACAAGATAAATCCTCTGAAAATGTCAAGCACATACATACCTGTCTTAAAATCATCCAAAGCCTGTTCTCGATCATACTGTTCCCTAAGCCAACATTAAGCATAGTAAAGTTTTATAATACAATACATACTTAAATAAGAATTATATATGATATAGTCAGTTGAATATGCATGGTATTAGAACAGGTTTTATGAGTTAAGAATACATTTGCACATTAAGATAGGCAGCAAGTGATATGGTACATTATAGCATTATGATATAAACACACTAAAAAATTGTTCTCACAAACAGTATGTGAAGTTTATCTCTACACTTGATATGTACTATAATATAACATGACTGATGTTTACATTCTGTGTCCTGCTACTTCACCATTTATACTTAATTTATTCCATACTTTGCATAGTGCTAAACAAGAGGAGAATGTGATATCAATAAACGTTTAACTGATCAGCAACACACTGACCTGTCTCCATGAATAGATTGTACTTCTATTCCTCTCAAAGAAAAATCACTTGCCACATCATCAGCTCTAGTATCACACCACAATCAACACAAACAATAAAACACCACTGTAAATGAAAGCCTGCACTTAATGTTCTGGTGCATCATAAAATCATCAAGAACTGCAGAAATCTAGCTAGTATACATGCACCTGTACAATCTGAGTAACACAAAACTACCCTAGCAAACGAGTGAAGCTGACACTCGGTGAGTTCAATTTGAGATGTTCGTAAATTAAAAAATATTCTTGGAGCTATGGGTACGCCTATGCTTCATCATCCTGATGGTACTGTAAGTTTACCCAATTCAGAATGATTGTGCTGGCCATAGTTTGCGAAAAGTAACTAAATATGGCTGTCCTTTTATAGAGATCTTCTCAAACAGCCAATACGATAAATTGTAGAGCTGGTGAGTATTATTCCTGTACCCTTCTATCACTCCCATATTAGGAGGCTCCTAATATGGGAGTACTAATCATGCCACTAAGTTATAAGTTAGCTATATATTTTTATTATTTTAGCCAGGATTTCAAGGTAACATATTTAGGAACACAATCATGTGGAGATAATAGAACACTTATTTCTTCTTACGTCACTTTCTTGCCAGTGAAGATTAATACTTTATCTCCTTTTTGCATGTTTCTTACAAACTCCACTGTCTGAAATCAGATACAATATGTGTTACCAGACATAATAATACAAGATACAAATAACAACTTACCCTATCTTTTTTGCTATCAAGTTCCATAAACTCAACTGTCTGCTCCACCAAATTACAAGCCTGAATACAAATACAACTAATTGTAAATGATCCCCCAAAATATAATACCAGTAAATGATGATCAGAAACTTAATCACAGCATGTAACATCGTCTCACTCTGAGGTCCAGGGAGCCCACATAGACCTGGTAAGGATCCTTGAGGTAAGCGTCTGCAAGTCTCCTCACACCCGGAGGCCAAGTAGCACTGCACAAAGCATCCAGTTACAAGTAAAACAGATCACATTACAAAATTATGCCAATTGACATAACATCTCTTTTTAATTCCATCTGTAAACATACACTATAACAAGTATACACATACCTAGTCATAACAGTTTGTCTGTCGGGCCTAATATCAATCAATATCTTCTTAATTTGTGGTTCAAATCCCATGTCCAACATACGATCTGCTTCATCCAAAACCTGACATAGAACAATGCACACACACATCATACACGCAATGTTAAGAGAAACTATAGCTTCTTCTTCAGACACTAACCAAATAAGTAATACTTTTAAGGCATATTAAATCATTCATCTGCAAGTCATTCAGTCTGCCTGGAGTAGCTGTAAAAATACATAAAATATCGAGGGTTACAATACATTAAAAGGACCTCCTGTAGAATATACGCTTATTTTATTTATTATATTATACTATTGTTAAAAAAAAAAAAAAAGGCAAAATATCAACCTTGGGTGTTTTGGGAATATTATTTTATCATTAGAGCAATATATTCGTACCTTCAAACATACTTATTTTTATATATTAAATACTTGCACAAATTCTGAACTTGGAATTTCTAAGGCTTAAAACAAAACTATTCCTGATAAAAGTTCATATGCTTGTTTAGAGCTTGGTAAAAAAAAAAAAGAAAAAAAAGAAGCTTATAATGAATGGAAATTAGAGAATTAGAATAATATATGTAATTAAACATAATTTCATGTTACTAACCGATGACAATCTCTACTCCTTTCTTGACACTATTAATCTGAGCTCTGCGATCACCACCACCATATATACAAACACTACATTGCATGAACACAGTACAGAACAACAACAACACATTATGAAGATGAGAACACATTGTACTCTTTCAGATAATCAACGGACACATTAGGGCTCATCTTGACTCCCCCAAAATGGTAAAGCATCACTCCCAATAGAGGTTTCAATAGAGGAATTGCACGATGACATCACGTATCTCCTGGCCACGCCCACTTATGGTATCACTGACCTACCTGTACCATAGAAAATGTATTGGTTAACCCCACCGCTGGCTCTATTTCTTGCTGCAGCAGGCTCATAGCTTACAGCAGAGCTACCAAATTGCAGAAATAGATAGATTATGAAATTTCCAATACGCTCATACAAAAATTAGGGTGGTTGGGGGGTGCGCTGTGGAAAAAAATGGGAGGCGAAACTGCGTGCTAGATAGTTCTTCTCAGAATTCATTGACAGGTGTTGTAGTTGTTGGTTCTTCTCAGAACCAATGCCAACTCTAAACTAAGAGCAATGTTCTTATTTGTATCTGTACTGACTTCAGTTGTTTTTATGGAGGATTGCTATTTCTGGGCCAAGGTTTCTTCAGAGTTTTAGGATGAGGAAGCAATAGAAATTAAATGGAATAGCAGCAGACATACCAAACTTAAATCCACCATAAAAATGTTTTGAACAAGTATGCACAATGGCTATCAAAAGGAATGACTTTCATTCTTTTAAAATCATTTATCATTCAATATTTTGTCTTTGGGAAACTTCTTATATATATATATTCTATTATTATAACATCCTGGAACACAACAAGTGTCGCTACCCCTCAAACTTTTACCGACTTATATAACAGTACAAGCTGTGGCTAGATCAGAGTAGTCCCCAGAAAAACCAGCAACTTCATATGCTAGCAGTAACAACCACCAGGTCACTTCCAGGATGGCAAGTTCACTATCTCCACCAGTAGTAATAAATCTTGGCCAACATGTCAATGAATTCTGAGAACTATCTAGCATGCAAATTTCTATTTTTCATAACACTGCCACCCCAACCATTCAAATTTTGGTATGAGCACGTTGGAAATTTCATAATCGATCTATTTATTTAATTTCGTAGCTCTGCTGTAAGCTATGAGCCTGCTGCAGCAAGAAATATAGCCAGCGGTGGTACAGGAAGGTCAGTGATACCATAAGTGGGCGTGGCCCGCATATACGTGATGTCATCATGCAAGTCCTCTATTTCAAAGGGGACTTCTAGAAACATGTTTATATTTTTTCTTATATACCTTTGTATTTTTTAATAATGTATCAAATGAAGCTGAGTAAGCAGTTGAGGCTTCACTGAACAACTAAACTTGAGAAACGTGTGGTATAATGCAATTACATGTAAGTAGTCCGGTATCAATAAAAATGTATACATTTTATGCCCACAACCACATCTTATGCCAGTATGTGCATGTGTATTGTAACTATATCACTTTTGTGCCTTTGATAGTCAAGTCAGTTAGTAGTCCTGGGTGATGGCAACAACTACACATTTATTTAAAAAAATTTGTTTGATTGTGACAATATTTCCCAATAATGCTATCACCACATGTTACACAGGAGACAACATGTAGATATTTTTATATGAATGATTTTGACTTCTAACACTGAAGCTACTGGAAATAAGGTCCAGTTTTTAAATTTAGCATACAGGGTAAAGGGATTTCAGTGCCATAGTAACAACTCTCTGCAACTGCTTGGAAGGAAAAAAAACAACAACAAAACAATACACGTTATTTTAAAGTTTTCTTTGTGATATTCTTTAGCTAAGTAGTGGTTGCAACACACAATGCTTTGACACAACTGGACATGCACCTACACAGACTTACCTTCGCAGTAGTATAGTGGACAATGTATTTTCAAGTAAATACTGTTGCGCACGGCTTATAACCATGAAATGGAAGTCCCTCAAGTTTTCATGTTTGAACTGCACCCGCAAAAGAATTCAAAACGGTAAACAATTCAATTTCTAGGGTGATACGGGTACTGATCGATAAACCAGAGGATTCTGTTTAGTGCAATTTGGGATGGGGTCGAACACATAACTAACACAAAAACGCGAGGGTCAAAGTACAAAATGACATACGTACGTCCATACATATATACAAACATCCCCGATTTTTTCATTTTTACCCCTGTAAGTGTCTCACTCGCTACGCTCGCTCGCCGATAAAAAAGAAAAAAGTACAGCCATAAAGCTATAGATATTTTAATTTCCTATTAGTAGCAGAACAAATAGACTCCGAGAAGAACAACACATGAAGCTCTAAAATTATTTTCTCTTATGCTGTAAATCCTGACTCTAAATCTAGCTCTCTTCCCTACATATCATAATTAAATTTGTACTATTTGCGCATATTTAGTGTCTATGAAAATGTTTTGTACATGAAAAAGATAGTAATATTTCTCTTCAAAGTACGTGCTCTTATCACTTATTAACCTCCTTGTTCATGCATGTTTGTGGGTAGGTAGTCACTTTGTCAAAAGGTAATCTTAAAACAGTGGTCACTCAAGCATTGTGTCACCAACATCTCCCACACTGCTCACTGTGGACATGTAGCTGGCATTGAATAAAGACTAGTGTCTGTGTAGTTACTGAAACTGGAGCTTCATATTGCATAGAAAATGAAATGAAGGTGAAATTTGTGACTTAGCTTCACATTATCACGTGATCACGCACAGGAAAATCGGGCACTTTTACCTCTTCCGGCATCCAGATATTGAACTCTCCAAGTTTTATAGACGTAGCTTCAATTGTTGCTGATGTACATGACCTAACCATTTTAATCCACAGGCTTCTGTAACACACTTTAATGAAGTAAATCAATATTTTTCCGGTGCTTACGCACACCCAATTTTCCAGTATGTAATCACATGATCTTGCTCCCATATTTTTTTTTGGAAACCTTGTACATTTAGTTTCTAACATAATGGTCACCAACTTTTTAAGTGATAGATAACTAGCTGATTTGAGTTAAACAAGCCAAGCAGAACCAACATAATGACAAACTCTCCGTCATGTGACATTTAATAAGGTATAGTCCACACAGGTCACAACAACAACAAAAAAACATTTTTTTCTATTCATTTTGGAAATTTTTGAGTTTTCTCCCGAAATCACTATATTCTCGATGCATGTTTGTTTTACTTTCAATAGTTTTCCCAGTGCAGTTAGGGATGTGGTACTGTAGTTGCTGTTACACTCACCACTGTATGTCTTTGTAAGAATATTTCTTACTCTCTTCCTTTATCTGAAGAGCCAGTTCCCGGGTAGGTGATAGAACTAGCACAGAGGGACCAGGTCTCTGACTTCTCGGACTAAAAATTGCACACAAAAACAACAACAACAAAACAGCACATACAATGCAGAGAGGGAGCTTACTATGAGCTATGTACAGACCATTCAACTCTTCAAGCTCTCAAGCAAATATACCAATTTCTTCTGCAAATTAATTTTTTATTTGGTATATTTAGTGTGGTTTCGCCTACTTTGACTAAGCAACTATCAATTTCATGGTGTCCGTGAAGTCAGAATAAGCTTAGAAGTTTGGTAAACTTAAACTATAGCATTTATAATTGTTCACCAAAAACGAATGTTCTTTGTTTAGTTTGACACTTATACATATTAAAAAAATTTCTTTGTTCTTAATTAATTTCAAACATTTACAATCTTGTGCATTTCAATGGTCTCAAGTATTTTGAAAAAGTATTGGTTGAGAGCTAGGTATGTAAGTAGGATCCAAAACATTATAAAACAAAGACTCTATGCGCAAAAGGATAGCTGAATAACATTAGAATTAGCAACTCTTTCCTGTCCAGGTTGTCTCAGCACCTGCATTGCTAAAATAAGTTTAGAAGACTGAATCCAGAGGTAAGGGTCATCAGAATTTTGGTTTAAGCATATTTACCAATATTGGATTTTTAGAAACGTATAATTACACACACCAACCCAATCCCACCATATAAAATTGTCACAATGTAGCACTGTCTAATTTATTTACAACATAAATGTATATGAAAATACTAAAAGGAAATACTTACGTTTCCTGACCATCAAGGTGAACAAAAGCTGGTAGAAGAAAGGCCAATGTTTTACCAGTGCCAGTCTAAAGTACATACATACATGCACACAAAGACATTAGAATATGTAGATGGATTACAACACTATTATGCAGTCTCACCTGTGCTATGCCCACCAAATCATGTCCTTGAAGTAGAATAGGCCAGCATTGACTCTGTATGTGTGTGAGTGTGTGTGTATGTTTGTATGTATGTATGAGACAAGACAAGACACGACAAGTCATGTATGTATGTACGAAATAACCAGACTAGAGATACAATTTTGTAGATTTATGTACCTGTATTGGAGTTGGCTTCACAAACTTATTTCGCTTTAACTCCGCAAGAATTTCAGCTACAGTTTAGGAATAATATAACGTAAATATGAGTACTTGATAAGACAATTAAGACCCATACACATATAAGGGGGGGGGGGGGGGGGGAAACTGTGTTATTCAACATGATTAAGATTACCACATAAAATTAACTTGATCACGTACAACCTCATTGTCGTGAGTTGCATACAAATACAGATACTGTAATCAGACCTATAGTTGACATACATGTACAGTACAATGCAGAGTTTCATATAGGATTTTTTTGCTGGGGGTGGGAGACATTGCGTGTACTCAACCACACCCATTTTTTACCCATACTACTTAAATATACATGCTTATACGAGAATGTATACTAACACCAAATGTTTGGTCAGAACTTCAGCTGGGAGGTGGAGATCCAAGGGTCAATTCCCCTCTCTATGAAACTCTGCAATGATTATAGTAACCCTCAAAGACATGCACTCTTAGAGTATTCCAACCATTCCGGAATGGCTCAGGCTAAGGGATAAAACAACAAAAAACAACAAAAAACAAAAAACAAACAAAAAACAACAACTATATATACACACACACACACAAAGAACAACAAAAACAATAAAAATAAATATATAAATAAAAAATAAAAAACAAACAAACAAAAAAACAACAACTCCCTGACCTTACAAATACTTTATTAGAAAACTAAACCATTACAACTAAAGTATGGGTAAAATCAGCCAATGCTGCTGACTTAGTCTAAAACTTACGATATTTCTGGAAGGCTTGAGCAAATGTTTTGACAGGATTAGGAATGTTCTCTAGCTGATCTTTTTCAGAGTTGGTCATAGCACACACATTGATGCCCATGTTATTCAGCCTAAACAAGTAACACAAGCATTATACACAGACCACTCTAAATCGGTAATCAGTATGACTGTAGTCACTGGCTGAAACTGAACTTATTTCATTAAAACAATTCTAGCTGTAAACTTAGAAAATGGAAAGAAAAGTAGAACGAGAAAACTAAAAGAAAATGGCTACCATCAAAATAAAGTTGGGAAAAATAGACTAGCTATATGAGAAGAATACTTTAAAAAGAATCAATGTCATAAAAATAAGTACTTCTGTAAAATGTCACTTCAGATTCACACAACACAGCCTTCAGGATCTGATGCTGATAAAATGAATGGTAGGACAACTTCTGCACCTCATTCATGCCATGCATAAGTACTGAGGGTTAATGAAATCATTGCTCGCAACTTAATCAACACAACTTAAATGCACAAGGTTTTTGCTACCGCATAAGGATCAGTTATGCTGTAATTTTAGTTAGAGTTTTACACACATATGAATTTAAAGAAACTGAATGCATTCAGGAAGTAGGCACTGATCCCACCTGTTGATTCAGTAAGCACCAATGTACTTACATGTACTAATTGCTGCATGTGTTGGTAATGATCATCAAATACATGAATGGAATATGGTAAAGCAAGCGATGATGTGAGTATGTCCAGTAATTCAGTCTATTGTCCCATATGAGACTATTGAAAAAAAATCTACTATAAACATACACTTCAATTTCTATGCAACCTGGACTTCATATGGAAGGATTGAGAGAGGTGAAATCCCAACCCTATCCAAAATTCCCTGAACACCAATTGTAAAGTCTCTGATAAAAGCATGAAGATGCCTCTAACTCTGTACCTGACTTTATCTTTCACAATCTTTATTAAATTATTATTATGTGTACCTAAATTCTTCTGCTTCTGCCTGGCTCATCTTCTTCACTTCCTGGTCTTCAAAATAAAAATCTTTTTTTATTGCACCTAAGCCTGAATAGACAATCAAAATAAAAATTATTAGACAAACTAATCAAAAATGAAAATGATTCTTACCGCCCCACTTTTTAGCTTGATCTTCTGCTCTTCGAGCATTAATACCTGCCCAGTCAATAAAGCCTCCAGAACTATAAGGGATAACAGTTCATTACCACATTATACTGTACATATACAAACACATACTTTACCAGACAGCTTTTACAATTGTGGCAGAAAATTATACCCCATGTGTTAAGAACATGTATTCAAGCTAGTCCATCTAGAAGATGGAGGGGAAAAACCGTTATAAGCAAGCAAAGGGGGTGGGGTTACACAAATGATTTTTTTTTTGCCCCATGACATAGGCGTAGGAACCATAGAAACGATCTAAATTCGTTTAATCACTCTTGTGCATGTGCGATAAATTTTTGGCAGCTGGTAACTAAAACATCGGGAAGAAACTAAGTTCTCATTTTGTTCCCAAGCGAGATTTTGCAAAGAAATAGATTGTAAGAAGTTTTCAATCCTAAGGGTAGGTGGCCTTGTAGCAACGATAATAGTTTTGCGTAGCCAATGCAATTGGTATGGGGTCTTGCTACGTGAGACGACAACGATTGAGCAATCTGTATCATTGTTAGCCAGTAATAATAAGTAGCTTCAATCAGTAATGTTAATTTTGTTTATCTCACCTAAGGGGTTATTTAACTGGAAAGACGTAATAGTCAAATTTGATATCCATGACTCTAGTGTAAGTTCTTCTACTACATTCACTGTAACAAAATGTCTATATAAACAAGTTAAGGTAAGTCAGTGTATTTTTAGATTCTGTCAAACTTAATAATTCTTCCTTGACAAAGTAAGCTTAGCTAATGGGTATGATTGCTTAGTATTTATGATGCTTTCATCAATTTTACATCACTTCACTATGTCAATTTTTGGATTAATTACATTTAAAATCTACCCAATATTGTAGGCGTGGCATTTGTGACCGCTTACCCGTTTATTAACCTTTGGAAATATTACCCGTTTATAAACCTTCCCATACACATACATACACGTACATTATCTGTAACTCACGATGGGTTAGTTGACACATTTTCAGAAACAGATGTTCCACCAATTCCTGTACTTCTTCTATGAGAGCCAAAACTCTGTCTCTGAACTATAGAAATGCAATGTGTCACACAGAATGGTGAGATTCTGCTAACAGGTGACCATTACATACATACCTCCACGAAATCCACCAAATTTGTCACTGCCAGTACCTTCAATGGCTTCTTCTATCATCCTCCGTGCCACCTCGTTATTCTTTTCCAATCCAGTTATGGAGATCTCAGTGAAATCTTCATTACCGGATTTCAACACCTTTACCACATGAAACGAAGCATGCCATCAAAAATTAAAGAAGCAAACAGAGGAGAAGAGTTGAACTCCAAAGCAAGGACACAATATCATATTTACTAAATTTCCATCTTTACTCATTCAGCTCTGAAGGCTCATCCTAATTCAATTATTCAAGTATCTATATAATAATACCCGTGACAGACGACAATGTATGTATTCATGAATAATTCATGAACTAACGAGCTAGAACGCACAGACGCACAATACTCGTGAACTCGTGCTGAATTACCGGGTAAACCTAGAGCACAAGGCGAACTGGTTAGCAAATAACCCCGGCACAAAAAAAAAATGGACAGTAGGCGGGAGTGGCACAGAATCAAAAGAGAGCAGTTTTCGTGAACTAGAGCTGAATTACCTGAGTAAACCAAGAACGCAGTTGTAAAGGGTTTGGCTACGCTAGAATACTTGTAGGCAAATTCGTTTGCAACCTAACCAGGTTCAACAATAAATGGAAAGAAGACGAAAGTGGCCGAGAAACAGGGGAACAGGTATAAAATATCATCACATTCAGTAGAAAGTGATTACTGTAATTGTAACTAAAAGCGGGTAGAATAGACGGTGTAGGTTTCAAAAAGGAAGGCTAAAGAGAAGACAAAAAAGCGGTTAATTAGCTGGTGGAATCGATGAGAAAAATGGTGTAGTAAAAAGCAGAAAGTACGAAAGAGAAGGCAAAAAGGGAACGTTAACATTGTACTAAAAAGTGGATCGAATCGTCGTGTAAAGGCGGCGTAAGTTTCAAAACGGAAGGTGAAAGTAGAAAAAGAAGGCAAAAGTTTCGCAAAGCTTAAGCCCACAATCATGATAGAAGGACAGAAAGATTCAGAAGCAGAAGAAGTAGACAAAGGAGGAGAACGGACTCCATGATGCAAGAAAAAAGAGCTAAAAGTAAAGAAAGGTGGGATACAGAAATGAGATGTGAGATTAAATTGTATTGATTTTACGACCGAGGTACAGCTAGAAAATAAACAATAATTTCCCTAGTAACAAGAAAATATTAATATTGACTCACTTACTTTGACTGAGCTGTTACTGTCACTTTCTATTTCCTTGATCTTACTGCCTCCTCTCCCTAGCATACATAGTATAGGATAGTATACAATAGATGAACAGGAGACTACATCCCTTATCTAACTTGTATATACCTATCACTCGTCCTACATCTGAAGAGCTGATAGTCATCATTGTGGTAATCTGGTCACTAAGATCATCTTCAGCTCCGTAGTCATCTATATAGTAAATACCCACTCAAACAATACAAATGGATGTATGTGTGTTGTGTGTGTGATTTATGTAGGGTTGCTCTAAAGTTTGGAAACAAGAAAATTCATCTAGGTAACCCTAACCCATTAGTCTTAAAAAATAGCCAAGAAACTTCATTTTCTACATTCCAATCTTCACCTCTGAACCAAACAGGTGTCAACTACATGTAACTTAAAAAAAGAAGTAATTTTCCCTTTAAAGTAAAAATGATAAGAGTTAAAAACAGTAAGTATATCAGTCTGGTGAGCTTAAGAATAGTCTACAATGCCAAGGAGCTAAAAAACAAAACAAAACAAAACACCCTTTATTTATGTATAGTGAACAAGTTACTTATAGTTCCACCCAATTTAACACAACTACACACACACACGTTACACAATGCCTTACGGTTCACATAAAAATGTTTTGCTTGCTAACTAAGTATAAAATTCCTGAAGTAGGCCAGTATAAGTTAAGGGTGGCATCTTCTACTTACTTGCAGAAAAAGATTTTTCCATTTGTCCATGAGAACTTGTGCCCCTTCTGACTCCTACAAACAATTTTTTTTTAAATTAGAAAATTGCATGACTTCTCCACCTAATTCCAACAAAAGACCATTGATAACATTTAGTAAATTTTCGCAGTAATATATAATATTCAAATGTTTCTGCTCCAGAAAAGACTTCTTTAGTGAACAAATAACTGATCTGAAAACAGAATGAGAGTAAGTTACATTTGCTATGCTTTACATACCGCCATATGGCGCTCTGCGTTCGGTCAGCAATTCTCTATTGTTAAAAAAATAAATAATCTATTATCTAATATAACGTTCCTATTTTAGGCTTATACTTTGCTCTGATGTAGTATTTCCTATAAAAAATCGTAATGAGAACATCATTTTCCCCCACTATTATTTATTAGAATAATATTGTCTATAATTACGCTAATCGTTGAGCATCTGTCTACCAGAATTTTTTTTAAGATGTTAGGTACTGTATACATTCACTTTATTCATTCTTATAGCATTCTTGTATGCATGCTCACTCATTCATCATCGTCGATCATTTTACGTAATCTTTATGTCATGCGCATCATTTTCGTTTCTTAGTTACTTGAATATAACTTTTGACAACTTTAGAAAGTCAGTTGCTAAAACATTAGTGTTGTTATTGTCGCAACATTTTGGTGACCTCGACGCGATACGAACAGTGATATGTCTGAAGAAGACACTGCGGCTGCCACTGGTCCTTCGACTTTAGCCGGTGTCAGTGTCAGTGTGAAATTGCCTCCATTCTGGTCAGCCGACCCTGAAGTTTGGTTTGTCCAAGTTGAAGCCCAGTTTTCAACGAAAAGAATAGTGTCCCAGAAAACTAAATATGACCATGTCATCAGCTCACTTACGCCAGAATTCGCCATGGAAGTTCGGGACTTACTTTTGAATCCACCCAACGACAATCCCTACGAAACTTTAAAAACGGAGCTTATCAAACGTACCACAGCTTCTGAACAGAGAAAACTTCAGCAATTGATCAGCGGAGAAGAGCTTGGTGACAGAAAACCAACACAACTGTTGAGAAGAATGCAGCAACTCCTTGGAGACAAACTTGGTTCTTCTGCCGACACGAACACATTCTTGAGAGAATTATTTCTCCAACGCCTACCTACCAACGTTAGGATGGTGCTAGCGTCCATGGATGGGGCTGTTGACGTTTCTAAATTGGCAGACATATGGCTGATAAGGTGATGGAAGTCGCAGCACCAACGATAGCTTCTATGACTGATCCTACCTTTGAACGTCTTGAAGCTTGTGAAGTGAGAAAGCTTAGAGAAGATGTCACTCGATTGTCTGACCTAGTGGCATCTATGAGGACTCGACCTCAAGGACGGAGTCGTTCGAAGTCTCGTTGGGCGAATAGTCCAGCACCCTCTACCACTGCCGACCCAGAATCCTTCTGCTGGTACCACGCCAAGTATGGGAACAAGGCTGAGAAATGTCGTGAACCTTGCAGTTGGGGAAACGATCAGGCCGGTCGCTAGCGGCGACAGGTGTCTCCGGCCCGATTTGTAGTCGCCTATTTTACGTTACAGACAAAAATACACAAACACAATTTCTCGTTGATACTGGTTCAGAAGTCAGCGTGCTATCTCCTTCTAGTTCAGATCGCAAACACAAAACAGACAAGCTAACTCTTCTCGCCGTGAACGACACACCAATCAGTACCTACGATAAATGATCATTAACCTTGAATCTAGGGTTACGAAGATCTTTGCCATGGATTTTTATCATTGCTGACGTTCAAAAGCCTATACTCGGTGCAGATTTCCTTCGTCATTTCGAATTAATTGTGGATGTGAATCGGAAACAGCTCGTTGATACCAAAACTCAATTGCACATTCAAGGAATTCTGTCAGTTGACTCATCACCGCAGACGAGTATTTTTCCGAAGAGCAGTGATTGTCAGTATTCGAAATTGTTGGCAGAATTTCCTTGCTATCACAAGTGAGTTCAACGGACACTCCAATTTTACACGACGTTCAACACCACATTGAAACAACTGGTCCTCCTGTTTCTACCCGCCCCCGACGTTTAGCTCCCGAACGTTTCAAAATCGCCAAACAGGAATTCGAACATATGATGCAGCTTGGTATTATTCAACCCTCGAAAAGTGCATGGTCTTCAGCTCTACATATGGTACCCAAGAAAAATCCTGGAGATTGGAGGCCCTGTGGTGATTACCGTGCACTCAATCGTGTTACTGTGCCCGATCAGTACCCTATACCACACATCCACGATTTTTCAGCAACATTGCAAGGTGCTACTATATTTTCCAAACTGGACCTTGTTCGTGCTTACCATCAAATCCCTGTATGAGGATGTACACAAGACGGCTATAGCAACTCCGTTTGGAATGTTTGAGTTCGTGCGTATGCCTTTTGGCCTAAGGAATGCCGCACAAACTTTTCAGAGATTTATGGATCAAGTTCTTCGCGGTCTACCTTTTGCTTACGGCTACATAGATGATGTCCTCATTGCTAGTGCTAATCCTGAAGAGCACATACAACATTTGAAAGCTGTGTTCGAGAGATTTGCTTCATATGGAGTAGTTGTCAATCAAAACAAGTGTTGTTTTGGCAAGTGAGCTAACTTTTCTCGGGCATCACATCGACAAAAATGGTGTTAGGCCTTTGCCACAGAAAGTTCAAGTCATTCATGACTTTCCTAAACCTGAATCACCTCGACAACTACGTCGCTTTATTGGTTTAGTGAAATTTTATCATCGTTTTATACCTCACTGCGCAGAGATCATTCGACCTCTACACATTATTCTGTCTTCTACATCATCAAAAGCAAAAACATTGGATTGGACAGACGCTTTGACTGATGCTTTCCAGAAAGCAAAGGACACTCTAGCTAATGCTTGCTTACTGTCGTATCCTACTCCTGATGCACCTACAAATATTGTTACGGATGCTTCTGATGTAGCTGTTGGAGCAGTGCTTCAGCAATGCGTGAATGGTGAATGGAGACCTATTTCATTGTTCTCCAAAGCAATGAAACCTGCTGAGCGTCGCTACAGTACTTTTGACAGAGAACTGCTAGCAATCTATCTAGCCATCAAACATTTCAGGCATTTCGTTGAAGGAAGATCATTTCACATTTTGACTGACAATAAACCTATAACTTTCGCTCTACACTCTCGATCAGATCGCTATTCTCCCCGACAATCAAGGCATTTGGATTATATTGCTCAATTTACTTCAACAATTAGACACATTCAAGGATGTAAGAATGTTGTAGCAGACACCTTATCTCGCATTGAGACCAATGCTTTGTTGAATAACAAACCTCCAGTAGTTGATTTTGAGGCTATGGCTAAGTCACAACTTACTGATAAACATCTCAAAGCTCTTCAGTCCTCACCTCAGTGTACTTTAGTGATTGAAGCAATTTCTATTCCAAATTCAGATTTGTCTCTCTATTGTGACGTTTCAACCGGACATCAGAGACCTATTGTACCATTAGAATGGAGACAAGTTGTATTTAGTTCCTTACATGATCTATCTCATCCGGGTATTCGAGCAACGCAAAAGCTTCTTACGACTCGCTATGTTTGGCCAGGAATTAATGCAGACGTTCGTAGATGGCCCAGGACTTGCATTTCATGCCAGCGAGCAAAAATTCACAAGCATACTACGACTCCACATTCATCCTTCTCAGTTCCTGATTCAAGATTTGATGTTGTTCACGTAGATATTGTTGGTCCTCTGCCTGTTTGTAAAGGATACTCATATCTCTTGACTTGTGTAGATAGATTTACCAGATGGGCAGAAGTAATACCGATGACCTCTATAACAGCTGAATCAGTGGCTCAAGCTTTTCTTCATGGTTGGATAGCCAGATTTGGAGTTCCTTCAAATTTAATTACTGATCGAGGAAGACAATTTGAATCAAATTTATGGAACACTTTAATGTCACTACTGGGTATCAAAAGAGCACGAACAACTGCTTATCATCCTCAAACCAATGGCATGGTTGAACGGTTTCATAGACAGCTGAAGTCTTCTCTGAAAGCACAGGAGCACTCTACTCATTGGTTAGATGTTCTACCATTGGTTATGCTCGGTATTCGCTCTGCAATCAAAGACGATTTGGCAGCAACTACAGCAGAAATAGTCTATGGAGCTACATTGAGATTGCCTGCTCAATTTTTTTCCTGTGAAGTTAATGCTCTTCCAGATCCAACTGATTTTGTGTCCAGGTTGAAGTCTCATATGTTGAGTGTTCGAGCTAAACACCTAGATCACTTCAAAAGAATTTTTCAGTGCACAAAGAGTTATCTACATGTACACATGTATTTGTGCGATGTGATGCAGTACGAAAGCCATTGCAACCTCCTTATGATGGACCATTTAAAGTTATTGATCGCAAGGAAAAGTACTTTATTCTGGATTTCGGTGGTCGCAAGAATACTGTAGCAATAGATAGACTAAAACCAGCTTATTTGGATGATTCATATCTACAGGAAGTAACAGGCATCAAGAATTTACCACCACTTACGTCTTCATCTTCGACAATACGCTCTGGAAGACAAGTACATTTTCCTAATCATCTGTCCTCATATGTTCTTTGAGTTACTAGAGGGGGAGTATTGTTAGGTACTGTATACATTCACTTTATTCATTCTTATAGCATTCTTGTATGCATGCTCACTCATTCATCATCGTCGATCATTTTACGTAATCTTTATGTCATGCGCATCATTTTCGTTTCTTAGTTACTTGAATATAACTTTTGACAACTTTAGAAAGTCAGTTGCTAAAACATTAGTGTTGTTATTGTCGCAACAAAGAGTACAAGATTTCAGAACCTTAGATTCCATTAAGTATTAGGTGAATAAGCCATGTACTCCGCTTGAACCCAGTAGCAGCTTTAAGACCGTTGGAAATAGAACTTCAGTCAGTACAATATTTTAACTTCAGTTATACTATGTATGACTATGAAACAAAAATATTTAGGTGTACTACCTGATAAAGAGGATATCGCATCTTCTACCATAGCCTTTGCCACATCAATGTCTTGCTTGGCTCCTGAGATTGTAACTTCACTACTCTGGGCATCTTCACCTGACCTATTGACCTTGACCACAAACATACTTTAATAAATAATTTAGACCGAAAGTAATATAGTAAGTTCATACAACTAGAGTGAGTTAGACGCTACAAGGGTCTGAGTAAAACGATATGTATATATTTAACACGTATATGGGCATATATGTAACATTATTATTACTAGTTCCCATGACAGAATAGACCACTATAAGGTAATCAGGCCTTATGGAGCAGGTTGGCCAGCCTCAGTCAGAAATAAACACAGCCATTGAAAAAAAAATTGATTATCCAATATAACGTTGACTATTTTTGCTACAAGTTGCTGTGACATAGTACTGTCTGTATAAAAACATCGAAACCATAGCACCATAGAATTTATTTTAAAAATACATGGCGACTGGAATGTCTACCTTTGAGCACTGGTCCGCCCGAAAAGTTTTTTTACCGCGTGGCAGCTCTGTGACCACCTCTAATGGAGCTCATGATCATTGAGTTAGTAAAGGCAAGTTTGAATTGTTAGCTTCTTTTTTTTTTAACGAACAATGATAAAACTTTAGCATGGCAGTTTCACGAATTTGAAAGTGAAGGCAACAGTTGCAAAGCCAAGTCCACAATCATGACAGTATGACAGAGAGACTCAGAAGCAGGACAGATAGACAATGGAGGAGGAGGTACTCCATGACTCAAGAAGTAAGAGTTGAAGGAAGGTAAAAAGGGAGGATAAGAAAAGTTGAGATAGTTTAGGAAAAAAGAGAACAGGAGAGGGAAATTGATATAACCTTAACTAAGTGGTAGAGGATGGAAACAATAACAATGAATAAAAACATCTTATGCTAAAGCATTCTTAATTTGCAATACATCAACAGCCACTGCATGGTGGGGTACTTGCTAGTGGTGAAAGTCTTTTTTGACCTGGATTCCACATAAAACTGAAACATCGAAATATTCAAAAACAGCATTCTACTTGAAATGCATTATGATCTGGTGGCTGAGAGGTATTCAGAAACATTAAATTGTCTGAGGTGGGGGGGGACCATAGGTAGTGTCCCACGCACTTCACCATCTGGTTGTTCAATCTTGATCAACTATAGCTATTACGTGAACGGGTCAAGGGGAACACATATATATGTATGCTAAACAGGTCATTCAGCACAACCTTAGCTAGTGTGAATCAGTGAGATGTAGCGCTAGTCCGCCAGAAAGAGTGTTAGAAAGAGTAAACAGATAAGACTCAAGTGGTCACATGTAAAGGACACCTTATAGTCAACTAGCAAATACAGGTGTCAGTACCGCCAGTGTAAGAACATTTGGAAGCCCACTTGTGATGCTGATGACCTGCTTGGGAGAATAGAGAGAGGGGTTAATAAGTTTTAACCCAAACCTTCCGATGCCAGGAGAGCCAGCAGAAAGGGGGAAGGGTAGGAGACAATATACTATTCTACAATTGATAGCCATGCTTGTACCAAACCAGCAGATCTGACAGCAACAGTCAGGGGAGCTGTTGTTGAACACGCTCGCCTAGTGGGTGGTATGTTTTTGTTTTGTTTTTTGTTTTTTACATATGCCAGTGTGTTCATGCTCAAGCATCCAACGGGCTCTAGAGACTTACTTGCTCATCAGGCGATGACAGTGAAGGCCGCTCACAACTAACGGCTACACCAAAATAACCATGTTACCACCAGCAGCAACCATTATCATGACTCCACTAAGGGTAGAAGAAACGTGCAGAGAAGGTATTGTGATGCATTGATTCTGCATAGGCTTTAATCGACAGAACATGCAACTGGAAAGGTACATATCATAATATGCCATTCACCCTCCAGCATCCCACATCTAATACCTTTGATTTCAACTAAACTGGCTGCCAATCACATTGTGAAACAAGACAAGGAAAATATACCAGTGGCAATAATTAGGTCGGATTAACTCCAAAAGGTCAAAAAGGCCAGAGGAAACTAATCCAAGACCTCTCATCCACCAGGTAAAAGTATCAATGACAGTACAGTACTGATAAGGGTCGTTCTCACTCACATTGGTGGTTGTTGACACAGCAAGATCATCAAGATAGGCAGAGGAGCTTTGCAGGCAAAAATTAATCTGTATATTATGTGCATATCAAATAGAAGACAGAAGCTTCAAGCAGGGACCCAATGCTGACTATTACCACCTTGATAAGGAAAGCAAATGACCAGGCTTAATGGCAGTAAGTACCAACAGCTACGATAAGGATTGCATATTGCTTAGATTGAACTCAAGTAAGTTTACCTTAGCAGAGGGCAAATCCTTCAATCCGAACCTACATCTTACACCCAAAGACATGCTGTAGACAACCAACCAAATCCAACTATGTTAAGAATTCACCTTAAGTATCTAAGATAGACCAAGAGAGAAAAAGTAGACTTGATTATTGGGTGCCCTGCTGAGGTGTGGCAATGCTGCACTACCTAGAAGAGACGATGGGCCATTATTCAGAGAGCTGAGCAGGACATCCCTTACATACGTAGGACAGGCTTTACATACATAGGACAGGCTAGTTGTGAAGGTAAAGCAAATCTAGTACTAGCAGAAATTAACCCATTAAAGATGCCATACTTACTACTTCCACACATTCCCAGTACATATTAACACTAATCATGTACCTCCACACCATGGGACAATTCCGTAAATGAGAAATAGGGTTTTGGAGTGGTATCTCTTCAAAATTCAAACATACATAGGAAGACACACCCCAAAACAAGCGCAACACTTTACTAGCTAGGAAGTAAGAACCAACAGAAGTAAGCACATCAATACTACATAATTAGTGTGGGGGAGGGGAGGCAAATATGGCAGGTTCCCAATCAGACGATTTTTAGAAAGGATCAAGCGACCTATAGAAGGCTTTAGAAAAAGGATCAAGTATTCAGAGAAAAGCTGTAATGAAAGGGTCAAGACAAGAGCTTGGAGGGAGAGGGGGGAAAGGTCAAGCAAGCAAACATTTATAATACTATATTCACTGGAAACCCCTCTTTGAAGTTGAATACTCAGACTAGTCTTCTTGAGTCTGCATCCTCTTAAAGATGTGTAAGCTTTCACTTTAGTAGCCTCCAGAGTTGTTTGATATAATTATAATACATTAAGGTTACTGTATAGAACACATGCATGTAAGTGCCTTGAACAAGACTAGATTGCATACATATTTCTTGAAATTACTGTACTAAATTGTTAGCTAATTAAAATCACACCATGGCACTAAAACAATTAAAGGTTAAGATAAAAAAAAAAAGATATTCATATTGCCTGGCTAGCAGTATGCACTCCCGTAATAGTATACCTATACTCGTACATTGTATGTACCTTGACTGAACAATTGCTCTGTGATTCAATCTCCTTGATCTTACTTCCACTCCGACCTATCACAATACATTGTCATCTAATAAAATATGAACAAGCTATTAACAACAATGGAACACATGATTCATGTAACAGCAAATCAAAATTTCCCACACTTGAAATGCAAAAGTAACATAATGATGATTGCTACTAAATAATAATTATCGAACGAGCGAAGCGAGCAAGATACAGTTAGGGGAAGACAATTGAAAATTGAGTATATGTTCAATGTATATATATATGTGGATTGTACATATGCCCCTTAAACGCACGTGCAGGGTCCTTTTTTTTTCATCCTAAAAACACGGCTAGGCTTGACCCCTGTTTTTCCTGATATTACAGCATTAAGCATTAAGTGAGTCTTACTTCAAACTTAGACTCCTTATTGTGAGATGATTCCGTGGAACGCTTGCTTTTCAAGTCACTAAAAGTTACTGCAACTGGTTAATATGGCATTGAAAACCCTTTACCTGATGTAATTTCAAAACCCTCGCCGTTTGGCTTGCTTGTTGGTTGTCAAAAAACACTGGTATTCAGAATGACTTAATATTAATACTGAAGCCACTTCTCGGGGGGAAGCTGAGGTAAGTAGTAATTCCATATTGTTGGCTAAAATTACAAAAATAACACTGGCCTTTTTTTTTGTAGCTAGAGCTTGTTCAAGAGTTAATGGTAATTGAGGTAGTCAGAATGGGTATATTACAGAAGTTACCATTACTCAGGTAAGAGAGTAATTTGTATTTGTTTGCTAAAATAATGGTGAACTGCTATTAGACTGTTTTGCATAAACTAAGCTAAAAATAAATTATGTAGTAACAATACTGTAGTTTGGTTACCTAACTAGGCAGGCTCACTAGATATTTGTGCTCAAGCACACCACTAGTAATACTAGTAGTGTGCTTTACAAATGGCGAGCAGACTTTGTATTGTCGCATGATTATGATTCTAGCTTCTATTTTAAAATGACAAAACTGGTTTTTAATTCTAGAAGTACAGTAATAGCAGTTGACCATTAATTATAACAACAAATACCAAATTACTTTTTTTCACAAGTAGTGTTAGCTTCTGTACTATATATGTAATTTAAGCCATTCTGACTATCTGAATTACCAGTAACTCTTGGCAACAAGTACTCGGCTACAAAAAAAGGCAGAGATTTTTTTTAAAATGAAGTATAAGTACCTATGCTGTTTACCATTAATTTTAGATCACAAATATATAATTGTGTATTTACCTCAGCCCAAGCAATGATAACTTCTGCAGCCATTCCTCATCTGCATTACCAGTGTGTATAGTAACTATTGACAACTAAAACTCTGCTACTAAAAAAAGTCAAAAATTAAAACAATTTTTTAAAAACAACCAATTCTGGTAAAGGGTTTTCAACTCTATAGTAACCTCTCACTGGAGGTTTTTGTGACTTGGGGGAGAAAAATAAACAAGCATTTCTCTGGAATTATAACACCTGTTTGGAGCTTAACTTTTAAGTAATACTTGCTTATCACAAGGTGTATTTACTTGCACGTGTGTTGACCACGTACCATCCATACATTATTGGTGAGCAAGCGAGACACTATCAGGGGTAACTCAATTGAAAATCGGGGATATTTGTTTATATATATGTGGAGATGCACGTATGTCATTTGTACTTTGCGTATTTTTGTGTTAGTTCGGTGGTTGACCCCGTCCCAAACTTCACTAAACAGAATCCTCCGGTTTATCGATCAGTACCCGTATCACCCTAGAAATTGAATTGTTTACCGTTTTGAATTCTTTTGCGGGTGCAGTTAAAACGTGAAAACTTACGGGACTTCCATTTCTATTCAAGTTAGTGGCGGTGGTAAGTCAATGCGCTCTTTGTCATGGTTATAAGCTGTATGCAACAGTATTTACTTGAAAATGCATTGTCCACTAGACTAACCGCGAAGGCAAGTCTCGTGTAGGTGTATGTCCAGTTGTGTCAAAGCATTGTGCTTTACAGCCACTACTTAGCTAAAGAATGTCACAAAGAAAACGTTTAAATAACGTGTATTGTTTTGTTGTTGTTGTTTTTTTCCTTTCAATTCAAACAGTTGCAACGAGTTGTTACTATGGCACTGAAATCCCTTTACCATGTATGCTGTAATTTAAAAACTCAACCTTACTTTCAGTAGCTTCAGTTTTAGAAGTCAAAATCATTCATATAAAAATAGTATAGTCTTTAGGCTCGCTCGCCATTTGTGCTCAAGCACATCACTAGTACATATATATACCAATAACATATACCCGATATTCAATTATTGACCCCCTATACTGCCTCATTCTTTTCGCTCACTGGCTCACCAAAATAAATATATAAAAATTAAATAATATTTGGCTAGTTGAGCGCAGCAAAGGGAAGCATCAAAGTGTGCCGTTAGGTATATACATATTTCCAGGCTTTGCAAAGCAGTCTAGTTTTATAGCACACTGAACCACTAGAATTTTGTTCCCTTTGCCAACTGGCTAAGAACGCTTATCGAACTATACAATTTTTTGAGAGCCATTAAGAAGCAAATACACTCCTACTTTAACGTATTAGACTTCAGTGACTTTCTCTCCCCCCCCCCCCCCCCAATTAATAAACCCCTGATACAACACTTCCGAGTGCTGCTAGAAGGATTATACATAAGCTTCCAGAAAAAGAAAGCAAGGAAAAACAATAGCAACAGAACTCATGAAAGGTGTACTCAAGCAAATGTGACTACTAAGGCAACTATTTATAATCTCCCTTTTCGGTTGTTTGTAGATAGAGCTCTCTATTCATTAGCTCATTATACGTAGAAATGTATTGTGTATTTAACTAGAGCTTGGGTGAACACTGGACCAGAGCATGCTAGTGTTTTGACCAAGTAAGTTGAGTTCAAGCAAAACCTTTAAAAATTAGGTAAAAAGTGTTATGAATATGTGTGGGTTGGTGGGCGTGACCAGTTAAACTGGTACAATCACCAAATCCACTTACAAAAGCCAAAATTAAAAAAGTAAATGTCTTAAAATGTCATTCTGAGCAAGCTCAGACAGACACAGTGACTACTATACCCTCCCATGCATGCACACTGAAGGTTAATAATAATAATCTAATACACTTGTTTGCTGGCTGACAATGGCGTGTGTGTGCATGAATAATTCATTAGCTGAGTCAGGTTGGTATAGTGTCGTCAGTTACAGGTTGGTAAAGCATCATCAGTAACTAAGACGGTGATGTGCATATTGATAAATTCATGCAGGGATTCATACAGGATTTTTCGCTGGGGGGGCAGGGGGGAATTTTGTAGAGTAACAAAAACAGTTTAGCCACATGAAAATGGTGATGTCACGACTATGAAACATTATTAGATGAAAACTTTAACAAACTATTATGAAGGACCAGAACCATACAGTCACAATTTTGAAGAAATGTTTGATATTTTAAAAGATACTAGTAGAGAGTAATTAAGCTACAGTTTTTCATATTTTGTACTGATCATTTTTTTTTCATAAAAAAATTCAGTCAGGGTAAAAAAATGGGCTCCCATAGTCTGTATGAAACCCTGTATGGGTCAAGAAAAGTAGGTTAACTAGCAAGTACCCCACCATACAACAACACTTGATGTACAATGTACTAACTTAAGATGCCGTAGCATAAGGTATTTCTATCCAATCTTATATTTTCTACCACCAAGTAAAGTTACATCAGTTTCGCTCTTCTTTCTTCAGCTCATTCTTCTTGAGTCATGGATTCCCTTATCCTCCTTTACCTACCTCTTCCTGCTTCTCAGTCTCTCAATCCTTCCATACATAAATATGAACTTAGGCTTTGTGAAACGCTTTATCCACTTTCATCATCCTCATCTGCTCTTAGCTACACAATAGTTGTAGTTTCCTTGATCACCTCTACTGAATGTGATGACACTTTACCCATCCAATCCAAGGTGATGCTTTACCCATCCAACCCAAGACGATGCTTTACCCATCCAATCTAAGGCGATGCTGTACCTATCCAACTCATGGCGATGCTTTACCCATTCAATCCATGATGATGCTGTACCAACCTAGTCTCGCAAGCCAGACCCTAACACTCCGTGTAGGGTCTGGGGAAATTCAGTACATGAAGTTGTTTCGCCAGTGTCAGCATTTTTCTAAGGCGCGCGCGATGACGGAAATTTACGATTCACAACTCGTAATGGTTTACACGCGCTGTAATAAAATCCCAGAGATCGATCGAGTTCCTTTGGCAATAAACATTTGCGCATTGTTATTAAATACCCGGAGTAAGTGACGACGTATTACTGTGCATGTCCGCCACGATTTTCATGGCATAATTGACACGAAACCGTCTAAGCAATTTCACCAGACCCTCCTCCTTCCCTTTTCCAGCTCTTCGCGCGTGCTTTTCTGTACGGTCGCGGGAAGGGGGTCTGGCTTGCGAGACTAGTACCAACCCTGCTCATCTAACAAACACACATTGCCACCCCACAAGCATATTATAATAGCTGAGCCCAGTAGTGTGTTTAATCATGAGTAAAGCTGAGTTAGTTTGGTAAAGTGTCGTCCGCACCGATGACAGTGGTGTGTATTCATGAATGCATAGATCAAGAAAAGAAAAAATTAGATTGATGTTAACTAAACCAAGCGGTAGAGGATAAAAAAACTTCAGGCATAAGTTTTTTTATCCATGCTACAGTGTTCCTAATTTGCAAAAATTAGTACATTAAGTGCCACCGTGTGGTGTGGTATTTGCCCTGTCTATCCCCTAATCCATAAAACCTGAATACTAAGTGTCTGTATCCATGAATGATTCATTCACTGAACTGAGATGGGAAAGAGAATCACTTACAGTACTAACCATAGTCCACCACAAATCATGGATATAAGAAAAGGCCGAGAAGGCAGGAGAAAAACAGAAGCAAGTGAGAAAAGGCTGGCTGATGTAACTACTTCAATGAAGAAGTGAAAGAAATATACAGAAAGCACAGAGATACCGAGAAGCAGGAGAGATAGACAAAGGAGGAGAAGGGAATCTATGAGTTGAAAAGAAGAAAAAAAACTTGGATGGCTCAGGAAAGAGAGCAAGAGAGGGTAACCATGGATAAAAATACCTTGTGTTACTGCACTCCTAATTTGCAAAAGTTAGTACATCAGGCGCCACTATGTGGCGGGGCACTTGCTAGTTATAATAATTCAGCGAAGCTGACTCTCTAATGAGTCCGCAATATATATATATATATATTTAGGTCTAGGAATTGTTTTTGTTCTTGCGTGGGCGTACGTGCGCACATTTTCTCCTACACGCTTGCGCGGGCCGGGTAACCTTATTAGCAACATTTTGTTTTGTTTACCCGCCGTACGAAGTAGCAATGCCCAGTGAAACAAATTCTGCAAAAGAGAGACAAATCGTTAGAATCGCTCTGTCAAGAGCTTTGATGGCGTTAGAAACTCCAGAAGAAAAATTAGTAAGGAGAGAGATAAGAAATGAAAATGACAGGGCAAGGAGGAGGAGAGCTAAAACGTAACAGAAACAGGTAGCAAAGTAAAGAATCTTTCTTTTTGAAAAGCCATTAAATGTTCTAATTTATTTATTAGACTATTCCTGAGGATTACGGTACCAGAAGCCTTCATCACTGGCAATTGACTCCGAGTGCTTCCCTTTGCTGTACTCACATTCCTATTTACTAGTGATGCGCTCTAATAGCACAAAATAGCGAAGCGAGCGATGCATGTTCCCTGTAATTGCAGCTATTCCATGCATGCTTGGTGTGGCTACAAAATACTGTCAAAGTGAGAAAACAATAGTGGTAGCTTTTTTCTGTATACATACATACACAGTATATAGCACACTACAACAGCATATACATGTATATAGTGATAATGTACGACCATTTGGTGTCACCCTTGTGTACACCGTTTATGAACTCTTGCCTTTAGTTTTGAAGCTCAAGTGTAGTCCTTCTAGCAGCACTCGCAAGTAGTGTAGTATTCACCATTTTTAAGAGAAGTCACTGAAGTCATGATGCAAAGTGGAAATGTACTCACTTTTTAATGGCACTGAAAAGGAGTAGCATCATAAAAAAAAAGTTATAGTTGCTAAGCGTTGTTTGCCAGTTGGCAAAGGGAACAATGTTCTAATGGTTCACAGTGTGCCATGAGGCTATCCTGCTTTGCAAAACCTGGAAGTAGACACTACTAATACAACTATTTTTAATCCAGTTGCTCTTTTGTCTGTATAATTGAGCTTCCTATTCACAAGCTCATTTACCTTCAGCACATATGCATGAGGGTCACAGTACTGTTTGTCATTCAATTATGTCACTCCATGAAACGGCTTAGTTTTTGAGAAAATGAGAGAAAAGGCAGACACTACGGCGAGAGCTGCTATATGGCCACGCCCATTCATTCATTTACCTGCATTTAAAATCACGTGCGCTCACATGAGCATACAATTTTTTACCGCACCTGGTTCATATTTCCAGTGCTGATTCTTTTTCCTCTGGTGTATTTTATGTTGGGAAGTCTCTCTTGTTGCTGGAGGTGTGATTCTCTCAGCAATTGTAAGTATGCCTGCGCTTCAAAAAAGTGCAGAATGTGCATGTCAGAAGTCTATATATTTCTATGATTACCGCACACATGGAATTTATTGGTTGCTGAAAAGCCACATCAGCTTGTAGGGATAAAAAAAAATTTAAACTGTAAGATTAAGTGTCCACACTAAGCCATAGCTAACATAATTATACAGCTAGCGAAATGTTAAAATTTATGTTCATAAATAGAACTAAACCATTTGATATTAAGCTGAAAATTTAAGAACCTGTTTATTCAACAGTAGTGACTTCGTTCTTGCATTTTTTTAAACAAACTAATTAACGCTGAGGGTTTGCACTCTTAGTGCTCTATTTAACTGTAGAAATGTAATGTATATTTAAAAATATGGTGAAACTATAAACTTACTCACCCCCTATGCAGAAGCACATACTGATTTCTGCTAAGCTGTGTACACATACCTATTACTTTGCCCACATCAGATGAACTGATGGATATCTTCACAGAGATGTCCCCGTCATCAAAACATGGAATATCTGCAACATTTTAGAACAGATACTTTGTTGGTACTTGTGTGTTGCTCATAATCCATGCGAGAAAATAAAACTAACATGTCTGTGAATCTCATTTGTACAACCAGCTTCTAGTGTATTTAATAATACTCATCATAAATACAAATAATGCCAATACCTTCATGAAATGACTTGAAAGGTCTACGAGCACGACCACGCGGTCCTAGGCATGGACCTACAAAAATTTAATTATACTCATTCTGTTGTCATTTTCTATAATGAACTGGTCATAGATCATGGTTTGCTTGTTTCTATTGACTATGTCCTTGTAATGTGCCAGATAGTTACTATAAAATTTGAGTAACATTTGGGCCATGAACTGTTTTACAACTTGATGTATTCTGTATAATCTACTAATTCAACCAGCTTTCAATCAACTAGTGACTATTGTGAATAATACTGAAAACCATGCAGAGATACAGTCTACATCTGTCTTGCCCAATATAATGATACAAAGGACCATACAAGTTCACTCTTTCTCCAATGACTATTTCCAATGAATTAAGGCTTACGGTTAAAAAATAGTATTAAACCGAGCAGAAGAACCCCGTTTTTCACTAACCCGAAATTCTATTGGACCCTCTTCCCCGACCGCGGGACATGACCAAGAGCTAGAACTGAAGGCACAGAAAAATACAGTAGGTAAAAATTGTCACGATGCAATAAGGTAGTGATCGTCAATTGAACGCCCTATATAAGTCAGCCGCTTTTTTATTATTTGGGTGGCATGGTAAATACAGAAGTTTTCGACTGTATCGTTGGTGCACTCTATCATGATTATTTGCTGAACACTCACCGCATCTACACTGAATCAAATCCTTAAACGTACACAAAGTGTAGCAAGAGCACTAAAAATAAATTCAACAAATTTGGAGCTTTTTTTCTCTCCGGATTTTACATCAGAAAATGGATTGAAACAGACTGACCATTACTGACAAAAATATTAACTTAGATTTGTACGTATACATACTACTGAATAGCTAAGACTAATTACTTGGTCAAACTTCTTCGCTTAAATACACAATATTATAAAACAAAGATAATATCATTCACTTCAAAGACTAATAAAAAAATTCTTATAAAAATTATTAATGTAGTTGTGATACAAAGAATTCAAGATGATATTAAGGTAATATATGTAATTTCAGGTCGGTAATGTCTAAATGGCAAAAAATAATAAACTGTTCCAGGATTTACATACACAAAAACATTTTCAATTGGCTCATAAAGGCCTACAAAAAACGGGTTGAGGAGGTAAACCAGTGGCATAAACGGCAGAATTTGACCAGCATGTGTGTGACCAGACAAAATCAGCCGCACATCTTCCCACATCATGGCCTCCAAAGCAGCACGTGGTTGGTGAGCTAAGACCACAGTAGGAATACCTTTGTTTCTTCCAGAAAGTGCAGAGTGGACATCCATACTGTGAGAACCGTACCTGAAGTAAACCAAAAATAACATCTCAGTCTCTGCTCTGTATTTACTAAGATGTTTATGGAAAACCTTATAATTAAATAGATACCTAGTGGTGAGCACAAAGTAAAATGAAACCTATTATTAACTTTTCTTCAATTCTACATCCATGACACATTTAGTTGTCATCCTGGATAACTATTCTAAAAATAATTAGAAATAATTTATTTCTAATGATCAAAATAATTTCATCCTTATTCATCCCCTTTTCCATCTATATACTGAAACTCATCCCCTAATACCTTAATCTTCTAGACTCCAGGTCCTCTAACCCAGCCAGGTATAAACCTCCCTCACATGAACTTTTCTTAGACAGAAGACAGACTCTCTGGTTTACGAGAGTTGTGACATTATATGTAGGAATCAATGTGAGCCAGTTGTCTACATCGCCAGTGTAGTACTCATGATTGCCTGGATAAGGTATAAACATTGATTGCTCTGTAATGCTGTACAGAAAACTAAAACAAAAACCCTTAGTTTTTGGGATATTTTACTCTTAGCATGAAAAACTAAAATTAAACAGTAGAGAGCCTGAAAAAAACTACAACAAGACAACAAATCCCAGTAAAACTAAAAACTATCAGTAATTGTTATTGTAACTGATTCACCATGACTCATGCATTTTTAAGTGAATATATAAATTAACATTATTCAAAATTTATTGGGATGGGATGGGCAATTTACAGCATTTCTGGACATCTATGATTCATTTAGCTATTTATCCCATCGTTAGGGAGAAAGTTCACGAGCTACAGTCCCAAAATTTGAGAAGCCACACAAACTAAGTCAATGGGAACTTATGATATTGAAGAAATGGTTAATAAGCTTAGCTTTAAAATTAAATGGGGTGTGCAAGAAATAGTGTAGTTTTGGTGTAAATTCCAGACATTGTACTATTGTGGTTGTGTTGTCGTATTCTGAATTAGTACATGTATGTACAACCAAGCCAAGTTGTATTTATCATAATGAATCATCAAGAATGAAAGCAATTACTATATTTGTAAAATTCTTACTATATAAATTTTAACATGACTTTTTTTTTTTTTAACTTTTCTCTAGCTATAAAAAACTGCTCGATTGAACCTACCTGTTACAAAATAAACACCATGTTTTGTATGTAAATGACCCAATGGTGTAACTGCTTCTTTGAGAGAGAATACAGTTCCATCAACAAGATCTCCAGTAATCACAACAATATCACCATGGATACTATTCACTAATTTTACAATCCCTTCCAGCCTGGATTTGCCATTGAATGCTCCTAAATGAATGTCACTCACTTGAACTATTGTAGTTCCATTAAAATATGGATTTAAGCCTTTGACAGGCACGGTAACTCTTTCAATAGCCAAGCTTCTTACAAAATATGATCCAGTAGCAATCAAAAGGAGGGCACCTATTAGAGACAATAAAACCCGAATCTTCACTTCTGCCTTTGCCATTTCAGAATCTCTGCTTCTCCAATTACATAAAACTTTTCTCAAAAAGAATGATGATATATCGCCAAGTACCATACAGATTGTCATAAATAATATGGACCCAAAGCAGAAGCTGCTAATTACAGACAGCATGTATGGCTCAGTTCTTACAAGTAGAACAAGTAACACAGCTGATGACTGGGCCATAATCATTAAAACTAACATTAATAGCTTAAAAATTGTCCCTGGATAAAGCAAGTGATTGGACCTGAACAGTACATTCAATCTTTTCCAAATGTATGTGATACAAAGAAGCATAAATGCAGAAATGAACATTGTCAAATGAAGTCTCAACACTCTTATTCGCAGCTCTGGCGGTCTTGTAAACACCCATGTTTCGAACACGGCAGTAACCAAAATGCAGACAAAAATGAAAACAACCAGTCTTTTTCTATCTCCCATAACTGCCCACTCTCACACCCACTTTCTTCGATTATTTCTATATAAAGAGCACTGACCGTCATTGTAGTATAGGGTCGCTTGTTTTATTTTGCTTTCTTTCCACCTGCAGGGAGTTCCAACAGCATGAGCAAGAACCGGTCGGTTAATGACGGCGACTGGATTTGTTCCGATGCTGAGTAAGGCTGCCTATAGTAACTTTTTTTTAAAAACCAATGTGAGGTGTTACCTTACTGGAGTGAATCATTGTAGCTTGAGTTAATGAAAAGTGAATGGTCGTGGAATATATTGTTAGTAGAGATACTTAAGTACTTATGATACTCAGTGAAATTCCTTGTAACTGACTTACAATATTTCATACAATTATATATACTATCCAATCACTCTTCATACCTGCTCAATTATACTATTATAGTAAGTGTAAATGTGATAAGGGATGCATAATAATGGACTAATGATGTTCTCTAATGGCATGATTGGATGAGCACACTGCATTTAGCTGTTGATATTGAAATTGATGTCTTTAATGATGCAATCAGTGAATGTAAGCGAAGTTACGTCAAATAGGTTGTGACTTCTAACATTTGCATCTACTCTAAGAATGCTAGCTAGCCATTCATGGCTGATATAAAAGTCTTTACCTGGTAAGTTATCAAATCCCATTTTATACTAATATGCCAACATGCCACATGTACATCCATTTATACATCTTTGTTCTATGTGTATATACATATATATAAATTTTATTTTTACGTGAGCTCATTGTAGTGATTTATGAAATGACGCATGTATGATAAAACCATTTATGTATAGCAAGTGTGTTATGTATAATTTATACTTAAATATGTGGAGTATAAATTTAAACTAGCGTTATTTCTTTTTTATCTTGTTGCTGTAGTTGTTCAAATGTCAACTTTGCTTGGAGACCAAAATGCAATAAGTGTGGAAGAGGTAGGTTCTTGGATTTATGATTGTTGGTTGTTGTTGTATTTCAAGAAGAAATTAGTATGTGAGAAAGTGAAAAACGATTTGCTTCATCTATTTAGACAAGGGGAAAGTAGAGACTTTCAAAAAGACTGGCACTGAGATTGGAAAGAAAGCTGCAGAAAAGAGTGGTGGTCTATTTAGTGCTGAGGACTGGCACTGTTCTAGGTTAGTATATGTACTTGTTATTTGTATTAACTCTATTGCATTTCGTGTGGATCATTTCAATGGTGTACTGTGCATAAGATAATGCACCCTTTTGCCATGAGTAAAATCTTTTTATTACCTTAGAAATTATTTTCGTACTTGCCCCCACGCTCAATTCTAGTTATTCAGCAGTAAGAACAGCTATTATCATTTTAGAGACATTAAATTAAATTTTCCTATTGTAGTTGCTTTTTTTTCTAAACATTTATAAAATATGGAAGTACCTAATTCTCTTTTGTTGTAATAAATAATGGTAATTATTTTCAATTATTATTGTACTTTTTACTGGTCATAAAATTTTTTATTACTAACATTTCAACCATTTTTGCTATGGCCATCGCCATCATCAGTGTGTGTGAATGATATTTGAAGTAAAACCATGTCCACCAGAATATAATAATGGTAGTGTATGCCTTGGGTGAATAATTTGCCTTGGGTGAATAATTTGTCATGGCAACTACATATATCACTATAGTTTTGCACACTCATTTGTTGCCTTGGGTAACAACAACCAAGTAAATTGGGAGTGACTTGTGGTTGTAGTAGTTGTGAGCAGTGATACACAAGATTATTTATAATTTATGAATTACAGCTGTGGAAATGTTAATTGGGCTCGTAGAACTGACTGTAACATCTGTCATGCTCCTAAGTTTGGAACAGTAGAACCAAGGACAGGTGAGTACTAGCACTAGCAGCATTGATTATAGCTTAATTCTGTCTGTGTTATGTAGTACATGGTCAAACAAATTTATCTATCTCCTGTTTAGCATAGGTGCAAATACATTATGAGTTACTACATGGTAAGGCATAAGCAATCCCATTCAACTAGAATTCTATATTTCTATAGAATTTTTTTGACTAAGGGAAAGTTACAACTTTTTATTTCTTTATTTTTGTTACGCTGTGCTTGCTGTAAAAGGCACTAGTGACTCAATATATGAAGAGTCCATTGCTTGTAGAGGGTGGACTGTTTTAGTAGAATATATGAAGGGTCCATTGCTTGTAGAGGGTGGACTGTTTTAGAATACACGAAGAGGCATTGCTTGTAGAGGATGAACTGTTTCAGTGCTTTATTGTTCTTGAATATATTTAAATATTTGGATGGATGAATTTTCTTCATGAAACTTTTTCTTCAATAAAAACTCTGGCAGGTTGTTGGAAATGTGTTTGTTTGTTTTTGTATTCTTTGCCAAGTTCCTTCCTCTTTGAGACCAATTTCCTTTAATTAAGCATACTAGTCCAGCGGCTTGGGTATGAAATCGTGCACTTTGTGGTAAAAGCATGAAATTTGGTATGCAGCTAAATTAGGTCATTACTAAGAAATCTAGATATAGTGCCATCTATGTCTCTCCGTTAAGGGGGCGTGGCAGTTATTTCTTAAAAGTGCCCTCCAATCTTGCTGCAAGGCATACACCCTTCAAAATGGAGTCATTTTGTTTTAGGGTGCAAGCATTCCAAAACAACAACATCACTGAACATTCCAAACTTTCATTTTAATGGATGTTATTTTAATAGAGAAAAATAAGCCAAAACAGTATAATTTAAAATGAAATTGACGTTCTATCAACTAGCATGAACCAGCACATTTGCATAAAGCTGTGCAAGGCAGTGCAGCTTTCTTACATTTGCAGTTTGTTCTGCAACCTTTTGTGCAACCACAGGATAATAGTTCTCGGCACACCTTGTTTGCTTCTGGAAGTTTGCTCCACAGAACTTCCCATGTCTCTTCATTGCTCCTCCTTCTGGTTGTGGAAGGTTAGCCATAGGTTGCAATGACTGACTCCAGCAGTAACCAGCCTGATAGGCTGCCCTCCTCACATGTTCAATGAGGGCTCCAAAGGATGGTGGGATGTGAAGCACCTCTCGGCCCTTCTGTGTGAACAAATCCAGTCCGGCTTCATTCACATGAGATCTGGAACTGGTTTTATCATAGAGCAGAACTACAAATCTTTCCAATGTTCTCATAGCATCTTCAACATCTGAGTGTTTAGGTTGCTTCATCAGCAAATGGAAGGTACCTGTCATTTTTGGAAGCACCCTCCATATCTCCCATGCTGTTTTCTTCCCTCGACCAGAAAAACTAGAGACTGTATCGCATCCAGTGAGAGCATGGAACATAGGAAGTGCAAGACATTTGTCCACACCTATTGCAGCATAGATTCCATGTGCAGATATCAGTCGATAGTGTTTTCCAGTGCCAAAAGCTACCCACAATTCATTTAAAGAGGTTCTCAGCTGTGCAAACACATATGCAGCTAGTACAACAACATCACTGTCAACAGTTCGTATTGTGACAGAATTGTAATCCTTTGCCGCATCTGCAACATGAAGCATAATACGGGTGTCTGCCTCCTCGTGTGAGCATGGAGCAAGTCCTTCAATGCATTTGTCATGCCGGCATATGACACCTTCCTGTAGTGTGCTGATGACCTGCTTTTCCGTTTGTATGGTTACAACCTCTTGGCCAAGAAAAGGAAAAAGCTCTTTCTTGTTGTCAGAAAGTCTCAAAAATTCACCCCAATTCTTAGGGACAGTATTCTGTGGAGCCACACGCCTACGCACTCCTTTGCCTCTCTTTTCTCGAGTTTGTTGTTTTAAAGTACCTCGTCTGTATTCATCCCACACGACATCGACTCGTTGGGCCTTGTCTAAGTGTGATTTCACATATGGGAAAAAGACATCACTGGCATAATCACGAAAAGTTTTTGCTGATCTTGGTGGCAACAAATTCACAATAGCAGCTCCATCCAGTACAACAACATCAGAAGTAGGATTTGTGTACTCCATGCTGACTTCATCTTCCAAGCAAGTAACTATGTCAGATTTTTTTCCTAACCTTAATCTTCCTCTGTCAGACAAAGATGGTGGGCAGGACTGATTCTCGTGACAGAAAAACTCTTCTAGGTTACCATCCCGAACTTGGCATGCGACATACAATCTTGAAAAAAGGTTTCTGTCGCTTTTCATTTCTGTCATAAGTTCCTGAGCTTTGGTCTTCTGACGTTTCTTTGGTGTGCTGAAGAGGCGAAGCTTATTCTTTGATATAGCATCATCTAGTGGCTTCACTCTTTCAACAAGCCGTTCTTTCACAAAGGTATTGTACTGTTGAAAACCAAGTTGTTCTATTTTGTACAGTGTGTCAACCACTTCTTTGTCAACAACGTCCCTGATGTCTAGAACAAGTAAGTCACTACTGCTCTCTGAAAATGGATTGCCAAACTCATCAAAAGTGGCCTTTAAGGCACTCACATCCCGTAGAAAGGCTTTTTGTACACCAGGTCGTTCTTCATGGTGACGAATATCAACAGGTGCTTGAGAGTGATCGATGGAGGCTTCAAATTCATTGACGAGGCGTGCCATTTCTGGTCCACTGACCATCCATCTCTGAAGGGCAGAAGGGGATTCAGTGAGACCAATAGCTCCTCCATCATCTTTCACAACAGCATTATTCTGTTCGTGAGCTTGGTCAATTGCAATCTTTGAAAAGGCATGCTTTGTCTTCTGGACTGTAAAATGTCCCTTCATGAACTCTTGATAGACTTCTGGATGCAAGTGAGACAGAGCTACCATGTCACGCAGGTGAACTGATATCCACCTTGAGTAGTTGAAGTGATCCAGAGAGAAGAACCAGGGAATAAGCTTTGTGAGTGACTGGACATAGAGTTGGAAGTCACCAAGACGAATTGAACGCACAAACACCAATATAGTCAGCTCTAGTTGTAAGGCGGTATACCAAAACTTGAAGATTGGTAGACAACACTGTTGGTTACACCAGTCCTCCAGACTTAGTGCCTCCATGCCAGATTCAATGGAAATGACATGCTCATGGTGTGCCTCCTGGAGGGCTTGATACAGGACACATGCTAAAATTTGGTGTGCACGACGAGTGCGGGTGATATGGGCAGCATTCAAGAAAGAGTCTGCACTACCAGCAGTTGCAACTCCAGCCAGCACAAGAGCTGATGTCCATCCACTGCTTCTTAAAAAAATCACCCAATGTCTTCAAAGCAGAATGGAATCCTCTGAACATGATAACAATCTTTGTCTCACCATATACCAATGGCCATTTCCACTGAACATTCTTTGCAATAGCAAAGAGTGGCTGGTCCATTGCAACAACTGGTGTTTGTCCTGGGTTTGTGATGCCTGTGAGCTTCTTGATTATATCCAGGGAATGCTTCACCATGGCTACTGTTGCAGCATCTTCTTGAAAAAGAGGTAGCAGACACGATGTTGTCGTTGGTAAGTCTGAACTAGCAGAGTCCTCATGACTCGCATGGAAAGCAGACCATGACACGTTAGATGAGCCAGCTTCTGTATTTGAAGATACAAAGACATGTTGCAGCCAGCTACAAAAAGCAAGGAATATGCAGTAAAATAGTGAAGGCATTGTAATACATATTATTAGTTCATACCCGTATTCTAATGTAATAGAAGGTGCCACCAGGGGGCATTCAGCTTTCACCGGTGTTTCCAGGCTCGGAACTGCACAGGACAGCTTGCCTTGTGTCACAGGAGGGACTTGTGTGTAGGACAATGGAAGCTTGGGAAGACTCTTTCAAGTACAGTTGCTGACCGCTACTGGGTAATCAGGAGATTCTTCAACTGGCACTTTGTGTTCACTTTCAGCAGTCTGCTCAGAATTGCTGAAGTGTTGAAATACAGAAATTCCCGTACCATTAAAGGAACTATTCGCTGTAGTTGCACTGGTTTGATAATTGATATTGTCCACTGCAGATGAAGTGAACACATCCTTCTTCAGCTGAGGTGGGCACACAGTGTCTAATCTGTTGTAGTATTTACATATCTTACTACCTAGATCAGTTGAGATTTCGAGAACTCTGTCATATGACACTGATAAGCCCAACTCATGTAGTGTATCAACTAAATTTAGTTTACGAGTCTTGTTGTGCAGCAGAACACCCAAAAACACTGGCAATGGTGGCTCACGAGATTTGTTATGCCTTGGTACAAGGGTCTGCTTCTTGCGGTAAACTAGACTGTTGAAAACAATAAGCTGGCAGATACTCAGCTGGGCTTGATTCTGCGTTCCAAGTGATTGTTCCTTGATACTAGGACCATCACACAGCATTGCCACCAGAGTTTGCAAAGATTGAGGCAAACCCTTGACTTGGCAGTTTTCAGGGAAGGAATCATCAAACTGGATTGTGGTATTGACAATTTCTTTACGAACAATTCGTGCTGCTTGTGCTAGTATGTAAGCATCATTGTCAAGATCCTTCTCATATACCTGCCGTAACGTAGTACCAATGTCTTCTTTTGATGTCAGCAGGATATCCCGTCCATCTTTGAAGGCCTGCAGTTCAGGAAAGCTTGCTACTATGCGGTCCTTCAACCTTGTGGAGTGCACACGTGGGCAAGACACACCCAGTTGTTCCAGTCTCTTTACATAAAGTTGGACTAGATCTGACAGTTTGAAAACAGGAGAACGTTCATCCGTACTGGCGAGGCTTTCCTCAAGGAATGCAATAAGCTCTGCAAATGCACGAGCATAACAGGCTTCAGTTGCATGAGAGGCAGTTCCTTCAGAACTCTTCACTCGATCTGCTGCATTATATAGGGCAACTAAACATCTTGAGTGATATCTTGCTTCACTTGCAACAAGATCTCCAGAGGACACCTTCACTAAGAGCTTCTGGTCAAGTAGCTTAGTCGCACTCTTAACCCTTTCTCCAATCACTTTGGTCATAGCCTCATGAAGTGGATCAGATGGACCAGAAGGTTTCTCACAGAAAAGGCAGAGGTGATCACCCATGCCTCTGCTCTTATTTCGGGATACTTGTTCCCTACAAAGCTTCTGCTCAATGCTTGACTCTGCTGAATCAGGATGTTTTCTCTTTGTAGCTCGCTTCAGTCGGGGTTTGCTATATTCAAGTTGACAGCTCTTGTGAAACCTTGCTCTGTGGCGTTTCAATGTTGTTTCTATTCCATCGCCATCATTTATTCTTGAAATACTAAGTGATTTGGGCAAACATCCAGCAGTATCAAAGGCAACTAAATCCTGAGATAGAGTAATATAACCTGCCCCTACGTCTGATCTCTTTGAATCTGCTGGGCAACTAAGTTTCTCTTTTTTATCTCCCTGACAGATGACACATTTTTTCCAGTCAGTTGCCTGAACATGAGAAGACTCCGATGTCCCCTGCTGAGGGCCAACAAACTTCAACCTTGAAGACATGTGGTTTTCAACTGTCTAAGAAAATCTCCAAATAAAGCTCACTAGATACCATTAACACCTACCTATGCCCCACAGACCATGTAAAACATGCAGGCTCTTCATTCATGCTGTGTACAATTGTCAACTCTCCGGAAGTCTCGGCAAACTAATTTTCGCTGTTTTGCCACACCCACTTAATTCGATGTGATGAATTTTGCATAAAATAAATGTAAAACCATGATCTGCATAGCTCTTAATCTACTTCTAAGCATAGCTTGTACGACTCAGAAAGTAATAAAGAACAGATTATTGGAAATTAGTGCCACACCCCCTTAAAGACACATGAGCTATGACACTATATCTAAATTTGCACATATTGACATGATAAAGATGTTGTATACCAAGTTTCATGCTTTTACCACTAAGTGCACGATTCCAGTCATTTTCATCCCCAAACCGCTGGACTATACATACGTGCACCAGTGGAAACATCAACAAATCATAGAATAATTTGTAGGGTCCTGTTCATTACAATAGCTGGTAACAGACTGTATGCAGTTGTCCTGACCTGAATTTGTTGGTAGTATCTCCTTCCACTCGTCCAAAACTAAAATGACCATTACCATATTCCCCTCTATTGTATATATGTGTATATTATATTATGCAAGCTTTATGCCACAAGAGTGGAGGCACATTGACTAAACCAAGATTATTGTGAATTAATATGACAAAAAGTATGGGATTTACTCTTTTTTTTTAGTTAACATCCTTTGCTTGATAAGCACTTTCTAAATTTAGCAAAGAAAAAATATAGGTTATAAATATTAAATTTTTGGTACCACACCCGGCGTGATGTGCTTCGTCTAAATAGCATGTGTATATATAATATGGTAGTGGAGGACCAGGAAAAATATTGTAATAAATGAATGCAAATTTGTTTATTCATCTTTACTTAGCTAACTACATCACAAAATGTTATTCTGTATTTAGCTGGCTATATCAAAATAACTTATCACTGGTCATCACTATACTGTAAAATCAAAAATCATGAATGATATAATCATGAAGAAGTTTTGCACAAGAAAAAATTATGGAGTCATTAGTGAAGTATTATTTACCTGTCAAAGCTTGGAGACAATCTGGGGGCCATCACCATTTGCTTTAATGGCAAACAATACTGATAAAGTCAATACCAAGCAGCTGCACTCTTTACAACTTATAGCTGGGGCAGGGCCTCAGTTAGTTTATCAATTGTTAGTTGAACTTTTACTTTGTGCTATAACTTACCTAAGCAGTAGCTGTAACGCACAACTCTATCACACACACACACACACACACACACACACACACACACACACACACACTTGTTTACTGGACATACCAACACAATGCTTACCTTCTTGGTTAGATTAGGACAATGGATTTTCTAGTAAGGAATGACATTGTTGCGTAGGGCAGTGCATTAACTTACCACCACCACTCATTAAAATAAAAAAATGAACTCAGGTAAGTTTGTAAGTTTTAACTGCACCCGCAAAAGAGAATTCAAAGCGGTAAATAATTCAATTTCATTGGATGATACGGATTAAGATTGTTAAACCAGAGGATTCTGTTCAGTGAAGTTTTGGACAGGGTCAACCACTGAGCTAACACAAATACTTGAGGGTCAAAGTACAAAATGACATACGTACATTCACACATATATCGACACACACAAGTATCCCCGCTTCTTTGTTTGTTACTCCTGTATAGTGTCTTGCTCGCTCTCCAATTATATATAACATTTATATATTGATTATATTATAACCTTTATATCTGTTCCACTTATTTGTTTTACATTAGGTTTGGGTGGTGGTTACAATGAGCGTGAAAATGTAGAATATATTGAAAGGGCCGAGTCAGATGATGAATTTGATGATGTGAGTCTTGATAATAGAGTTCATAGTTAGGTGTTAATGCATGTGTGTTTCTGGTTGTGGTTTAGATTCATCTGCAGTAGTTGGAAGTATATTGTAGTTATTCTTGTTTATAATAATATTGTAAAATTTCTATTGCACAATGTCAGAGCTGATATTATTTGGTTTAGTTTGGTCGCCGCAAGAAAAAATTTCGACAAAAACCTAAGGACAAAGATGTGCTAGACAGAATTAATGAAATTAGAGATACGGAGAAAAATACGAATGAGGTATGTATATGCTAACAAAATATGCAAAATAAGTATAACGTGCTCAACTCACACAAGCTAAATCACATTTCATTTCAGAAAGAGGATAGTGGAGAAGAAATGGACTTGTCTAAGTATGATGTAGTTGATGGTGGACCAGAGGAGGTTGAGGATGAAGAAGATGATGATGATGAAGAGGATGATGATGACGTTGATCTCTCCAAATATGATTTTGGTGATGATTCTCCAGCTACAGAAAAGCCATTGGAGGCTAAACAAAAAGAATTGAAAACATGGCCGCACTCTCCATCTAAAAACAATCATAATAATTCGTCTTCACCTCGGCGCAAAAGTCGTTCAAGTCGTTCAAGATCACGATCTGGTGACCGAAAAAAATATAGAAGTCGTTCTCGTGATCGGTCTTGGTCACCAGTTAGGAAACAGCGTTCATATCGATCACGTTCCAGAAGTCGATCGAGGGACAGAGACAAAGGCAGCTCTTATGGACGTTCTAGGCGATCTCGTTCTAGAAGCAGAGACCGACGACCATCGAGGAGATCTCGCTCACGGGAAAGAGACAGAAGAAGGAGTGCCCGGTCACGATCTCGAGATCGTTATCGATAAGAAATTTCCTACCACAATTCGATCCAGTGCTTTGTAGGAGTTGGTAACAGGTTGATCATCATATATTTTTACATTTGTAGCTCGTTCAGTTACAGTGTGTATATGTAAATGAAATAGTTGAATTAATATGAAATAGCTTTCTGTAAAATGGAAGGGTATTTTATGAATTGCCATTTGTTTTGTATTTTCTTGTTTGCAGAGCGCATGGAAAACAACTCAAGCTTTTACTGACTTAAAAAACAAACAAAAATTTCTTCAGCTATTTTTTTCTGTGGTATTTTTGTTGTTTATTTTTTGTTATTGCATTTTTTGTTTTGCTGTAAATATTCCAGAGAATTGTGTTATGACAATTTCGATTTTTGCGAACCTAATATAAGGTGTGTCAATAATTCCATAAACAATGATTACTATAGTGTGAGAAATTTGGATGTCAACTCTTTGTGAAGTTCTCACAGAGGTTATCTAGTTCCCATGATTTTACACAACAAGTCTATTTGCCCAGATTCATGCTTACTTTGTAATGTCTAATAACTGGTAGTTCTATGGGATAATTATTATCTATAATGAAATTCATTGAGATTCAACACCTTTATACTTATATGAATGCCAGAGTGAGTCTATTGAATTAACGTATTCTTTGGCATCCTAGGGTTTGAAATGTGCAGTGCACTATGCTCCAAGTCACAATAACAATAAAATTTAATTATGCAGTTGTTATACTTGGAAATGTTTGTGTATTACATGTAATAATGGTGATAATATAATATTATTAAAGTACATAAAGTAAGTGGTAAAGTTTGCTGATACTGAAGGTTTAAATCATAGAGTTGTTGGGGAGAGCTGCTGTGAGATTAGGAGGATATTCATTTCTTACCATAATGGTGTCATACTCGGGTGGCAAAGGTTGGAGAAGCTGACCTTCATAGGTGGGGTTTTGGCCCATCAGTGACATGGCCTCGCTGTAATTTGGTGGAGGGTGAGTTGGGGGTATGATGAGTTCAATCTCTGGGTTACTGTGGTAACTACCAGTATTGGAATAAATGGTCTGCATGGGACTTGCTGGATCTATTACGTATTGGTCAGGGCCAGAGGGACAGTTGTGACCAAATAACAGAGGCATTCGTGTTGTAGGCTGTGCTGTGAGTTGGTGGTAGCCAAACTGAAGGGCCTGAACATGACTCTGCAAGACGTTGGGAGTAGGTTCTGCTGTGGTTGCAGCTATTTGGCTAGAAGAGCTGAATGCAGAATAATACCCACTACTGTCACTTGTGGTGGTGTCCATGCAGCTAGACAAGTATGGTACATTGATTCTTGGTACTGTGGTAGAGTCTTCAGTTTTCATTTTAATATTTTTCTTTGATTTAGTAAATTTTGGAGCTTGTTTATGAGACTGAAGATGTAAAGCAGGCTTTACTGTTAAGCAGCTGTCCAAAGAACCATTATAATGTTCATCACTTCTGGCCTGTAATTAAAAATATATTGTTACTTCATAGAACTGTATTAGTTTGCAAATAGTATATAAAATATGTCCAAAGTTTAGGTTGTGTACCTTTTTACGTTGCGAATGAGACTTGGTATGCTTTCTCAAAGAGCTTGGATCTGTGTAACGTTTGTTGCAGTCAGGAAAAGTGCAGGCATATGGTTTCTGGAAAATAAATATGCAAATTTAGATGGCAATGAAGTATGCAATTCATGGACGTTTAAGTCCCCTTGGGATCAACACCTCATTTCCCAGCCATACTATATTAATCCAGTATTCATGACAAGAGACAGGGACCAAACTAAGAGGTCAGACCTGAAGGCTAGACTTGTTTATAACTTATCTTACCACTTAACACACCACTAATTGGTTTGTATCTATGGCTACACACATAAACATTAGATTAACATACTCTGTCTAGATGTGTTTTCTGATGCTTTGACCTGTCTGATGAATTTGAAAAAGATTTGAAACATCCTGCATATTGACATAAATAAGGTTTTTCTCCTGTGTGTGTCCGCAGGTGTATCTTTAAATTTTCAAGTCTTGAGAAAGCTTTGGTACATCCAGGAAACTGCAAAAAAAATAAATTTGGAAGAACAAAACATGAAAGAATCACTTGTACACACACTCACACACATCACTATTAGCAACCACTGGGTGGCAAGGCAAGGAAGGTGGAAGATTCAGACAATTCATATAGAAGCAATGGGTTGTCACTATTTTTTTTTAGGTATTATATAGAAGGCAACAACATGTCGCGTCTCTTTAAATATATATTGAAAAAGATGTTTGCTTCCACATCAGTTTGGACCAAATATTTAGATATGTTGTTAGAAACATAGGAAATCTTAAAGTTTAGTAGCAAAGGTTATTGTATTCATATATCTGTAGTTCTATTCATTAATCATGAATTCTTGGGAGAAAGTGTTGCACACACGTTCCGCGAGTCAAAATAACCTATTGTGTGGTGTACTGATGCTCAGTCAGGCTCACAGAAATCATATTCATTCAAACAAACCTTTTTAGAAAGAACTGATTAAATAGAGTATTCATAGAAATTTTGTGTTACAAATGATAAAGTGACTGCACACACATACACAATGATAATCACAATCATCAAAAAATTAATCAGAGTTAAATGAAGTACTCCATTGAGTTAAAATACCTGTACTATGCATACAGTAAGTATACTGTGCCCCAATCACAGGCCAGAATATTTATTTTAGTACAAATTACTATTATTATTATTATTTTTGCTTGTTTAATTCTTTTTTGAATAATATTTAAGTGTTCATAACAATACTACATTCTCATCCCAACTTCAAATAGTTTTACTTACCGTGCATTTATTGGGCTTTTCTCCAGAGTGGATCCTCATGTGTATAAGTAGTTTATATCGTGCATTAAAAGGTTTTCGAGCTCGTACGCAGTGATCCCACAAACACACATAATCATCGCTTCTTCCCTTTTCAATGTGTGCCACTTCAATGTGTTGCACTAAATCTTGCATCTCATCAAATGCTTGGCCACATCCTTCCCACATGCAAATGTGAGGGTCCAGTATTTCCGACAAGAAGTCTCCATCTGTGTTGGACCTTGCGATACTCTCAGATCCACTGAAACTATCTTGATCCATTGGTTCGGTAGAATTGGGATTTTTCATTGGTGCTACATGTCCGTGTGAGTTTTGCTCCTTGTAAGTGATTTGATTAGTTATTGTTGTACGAACAGCTCCACTGTTATCTTGATTTTGTTCAATGCTCATTTTTCTTTTTTGAACTCTAAAGTGGCCATTATTGTTGGAGTTGTGGAGAGCATGAACATGGTTGTTTATTGGAGCAAATGCATTTGAACTTTGATTTAGAGCTGGCTGTACAGAGCTGGAAGGTGAGGATTGAAATGCAGAAAGATCTGAGTAAGGCGATGTGGATAGAGCTCTTTTTCTTTGCAAATGGGCAGAAGTCGTTGGACTATTGAGAATGGATGGAAAAGATGGAACATCACTAATACCTGATCCAATATAAGGAGACAGGGAATGGAGCGGTGGTATTATAGAAGAAACTTCATCATCTCCACCGTCTATGCTATGTGTGCCAACGAGTGATGGCAACTTTACTTTACTTGGAATTTTGATGTTCACTTCATTTGTCTTGGTAGGAGACCACAAATTGCCAGGTTGTGTGTTGATATCGGATATTAGTGCAGACCTTGAATTAAATTGTGGTATTGGTGGAAGTTGCAAAAAATTACTGTTAACAGTAGAATTATATGAGAACTTTTGCTTGTGAAGATTAAGTGAATTTGGTGGTTCTCTTCCTGGAAACCTAGGCGGAGTAAGTGCTGATGGCTCGCTGTTATATAGCATACCATTAGTAGAAAAGTTATCTTGAGGTTCTTGCTTAATTACGAAACCTTGTTCAGGCACCACGAAGCTTGCGTTACCAGTTAAAATATAGCCATGAGGATTTATCGGTGGCAACAATTCAGGGTTACCGGGTATCCTTGCAGACTCCGAGCTGCCTTGCTCTTCAGAGAAAGAATCACTGCGAATTAAAATTGGAGGTATTGAAGAATATTTCTTCCCTTCAGTGTACCTCCGCCGCTCCATTTCAATCTGCAGCAAATTCAATTCACAACTGCGGAGCGTTCAGCTGTTCCGCATTTAGCGGTAGCATTAAAAATATGTGGTATTATTTACTGATGCTGCAGCAGATAAGCTTTAGAGCTAGCTAGCTAGCTGCGCTTCACCAACTTTTTCTGCCCCTTTTCTTGTGCATGCGCGCGCAAACAAACTTTTTTTTTTTTGTGGGCGGAGCTCACGTCCCTCCCTCTCCTCACCAGCTAAGCATGGCGTCTGCTACTGGTAGTAATGATTCATCGTCTTCTTCGACTTATTTTACTCCTGTGCGGGGCAAAAAGTGCCGTGTGTGTAGTGATTTCAAGTCCTGGACAAAACACCACAAGAAAAGTTTTAAAGTAAGTTGTTCTACAGTAATTTTAAGGTTGGTCTCCTCTAATTATATTCACTGCCTTTTAGAAAAAAGTTTTATTCATTATCTAAAGCAATGAGACCAATCCAGTTAGTAGCAGACTGCAATGCTGGGCGGAAGGGTCGAGTCTTCTTACATATAGAATTGTTCCCACAGAATGCAATTATCTTCACACTTGCTTGTATTAGCTAGCTATAGCTAACATATTGGGTAAGGTAGAAGTTTATTGACGAATGTGCATGCAGTTTCTGGGAAATGGAACAAACATGAACGAATGCCAGTCTTAACACCCTTCATAGTAGTTGGGTAAAGGGTCATACATACATCTTACCTTAAATGTTTTCTTGAATTCCATGTACTTGCTGGAAGAATGCCTTCTATACTAATAAATGGCAACAATAGCTACAATAGAAGAAACTTGTGTCAAAACTAATCAATAAACTATAAAATAATAAAGTTTGTCGGGAATTACACAATACCAGATATAGTAATAGCAACTGTGGAACTTTGAATGCTTCTTTATGTTGTTAAAGCAACAGCTACAATTAAAACATGTCATACTAGAGTTTTATAGCATATGTAAATTTTGTTTTCTCTCTAGAGCAGAGAGAGTGTTTTGCTTACTAACCTTAATTTACTATCGGCACAAATATCAACAATATTAGCTGCATTGTTCATTTCAGTTCACTTGTGAGTTTCTTTGGAAATTTTCTGTATCCTAAGTATGCCACATTTTCCCTTTTATGACCTGTTTTTTAAATATACCCTTTTTATATTAGAAATAAGTTTAAAAAGCATACGGTGATTAGTGTTAGTGATAGTTTTTTTGCTATGAATTTCTTATTTCACACGAAACATTATTTCAACAATTTTCCAAAGCAACCACCAGTATGTGTAATGGTAGCATTAACTATATCTTTTTTTAATTTCTTTTTTTACAATTTTTTTTTTACTGTAACTGAATAAAACTTAGGTTTTTTTTGTTTTTTTAAAAACACACTTCTCTTTGTAATCGACTAGTCTAGTGCAGCAATGAATATTTTGGGTAGTAACTAGGAAATGAACAAGTAGTGGCAAGTAGTGGTGTGATTAGCTCAACGGGTGAGCAAGCTATCCTAGTGATGTTTGGTATATTAATCTTGTGATTAAACATTTTATTTTATCATCGACATTCTCAAAATAAACATTCCATTTCTATCCTTATGCATGAGTAATGGGCTAAGTTTATGGATGAACAATAATTGTTTTAAATTATACTGCCATTGCTTTTCATTATGTCAAGAACTCTACAGTTTCCATTACTAGTTTATTTGAAGCCCAGTTTTTTAAGCCTTCAAAATAATGGCATGCTTAGGAGAAGTAATGTAGTCAGCACCTCTCCAGTATATTTGTAGTCTGCATTGCTGTGTTGTGTTTGGCTGTTGAACTAAAATGCAAGTGTTTTGGACTGCCTCAATGTAAGCTAGCTTTGCATGGTCTAAAGGTCTTTCCACAAAGGTCATCACATGCACTATTAGCTCCCATATTTATGCCTCTATTGGTTTCTAGCTTCACTTCACTCACTCGCCAAGTTTGTACGTTTACAGTATGGCCATTCTTAGCTATTCTTTGAGCCATCCCAAACTGATTAGTGTACAGCTTCACATGCTGTGCTGAATTACAATATAAGTATCTAGTACAGGACGAACGGACCTAAATTTGCTTTTTGAATTGTTTTCTTCAGTGGGTCTGAATCACATTAAACACACTCACTCATGTATTATTGTATGATTTAATATTTTTATTAAATGAGTAGCAGGATACTTTACCTTTTACTTTTTAATGTTAGGAAACAGATAAGCTTACTGAGGGGAGAACTGACTGTCCAGCAGATAGAGAAGAACTTGGGAGAGCTTCTTGGACATTTTTGCACACTATGGCAGCGTATTATCCAGAAAATCCTACCAGAGAACAGAGGGATGAAATGACTCAGTTTGTACAAACCTTTTCAAAGTTTTATCCTTGTGAAGACTGCGCTCAACACTTACAGTCCAGGTAGAGATATTAAGGTTTGCAATTATAGTACACAATTTGTATGGACAGTTTTACAAGGACAAGCATCTATTATTTTAGTACAATAATAATAGGAAAATTGATATGAAATGAAATTATTGGATTTGAGTAGAGTGTAGCCTATATTTATAACCTGTATTTCACTTTAGTTTTAATTAAGGGGTATATGTCTTTGAAAAAAATTTTGTCTTACTTTTAAATTTATACTAATTATTTCCTAATACTAAATACCCAGAGTAAAATGGTAATTGAACTGCTTCCGAGCAGGTCATCCCCCCCTGGATCATGCATGTATGTACATACACTGTGACTGCCTGCTTTTTAGTGATAAGACTTTAGGGAGGTCTTGGATCTAAGATGGATACCATTGATTGGAGCTGTACATTATATACTAGGATAAGCAGCTGATTTTCCCCTCCAAGCTACTGTGTGGCTTGTGTGGATGTGTGACCACTTGATTTATACTTAAGATTGTCCAATTAACCAATATATATATATATATATAATATATATGTAAAATATTTTCAATTGATTCCCAGAGGCTTCAGTTGTGGAAGAGATTGTGTGACTTGGCAATTAAATAAATATGATGTGTCAATTATTATCTTAGACAATAAAAACAAACATGAATGTACATAAATGTAGAGAAAATGACAGTTTTGATAAAAATATTCTTACCTGAGAAAGGGGTGGTGAAGCCTGTATTGTGCAGCTGCACTGTTTCTAATTATATGGAGGCAAAGCAGGCTAGAATTGAACAAAAAACTTTACTTCAGTGTAGGTTTTCATTGTACAGTTTATATGCAATATTGAGGGGGGGGGGGAAGAACCTGTCAAAAGTGTACTACCCAGGATTGTGTATTAAAATTGAGGATTGTGTATTAAAATCCATTCTGCCCTATTGGAATGATGCAATCATGCCTTAGTGAGTAAATACATAGCAACCAATTTTATTTTTTTTGCTAGCTACAAAAATGTTAAGGAAGAGGACCATTTTGACGCTCTACTATCTCAAGTTAGGTGGTGACAATTTCTAGCACAGTTAACCACCTGAAGCATAGATTCCAATCCTATCTAATCAGAGCCAACCATCGGCCTCTCCAATCAACTCTGCTTCACCAATAAATTTAGAGTAGTTGTTAAATACATTTAATTGAATGAACGCATGTAATTAGTTATGCATTTAAATTGATATGTATTAAATTCTTATGAACACAGAGGTTTCAGCAGCTTGTATTGAAGTAGCAATGTAGCACGAAACCCTCCTGGAGGAGGGTTTGTGGGACTGATACCAATTCTAGACATTTCCATGTTCTTTCTGATCCAAGCAATGGTTGCTACTTAAGTTTGGTTGATACATGCTCAGGGTACTAGACTTTGGGCAAAAATAGGTACTTTCTAGGAAGTGGGTATGGAATATATTCACTGGAGAGTGAGCAATCTGATTGGACAGTTTGAACGAACCATGGTTTATATATATATATATATATATATATATATATATATATATATATATTATATGCATAATATTGACATGTTTAGCACAGTGCCAAGGATTACACTTGAACTTAAGTAAAGAAACTATTGTAGAATTTGAAAAAGGCCGGTTGACATGTTTTGTTTTGTTTTTTCATGAGTGAAATATGTCCATGAAATATTATACCAAGTTTTATGTATTTAATTTCATTTAGAACAGAGCATGACTGAATACATCAATTTGATTGGTCTGTTGCTTGAATCTAATTCACTTAGAATCTCGCCCGGTAGCACTTAGAAAATACTTACTGGGGGCTACTGTTGCATCGTATTGCCAAGAAATATAGTTTTGAAAATACCTTAGGTTTTTTTGTTTTTTTTTACTGCCTTTGTAAGTTCTGACTAATTCTGACGTTATAGCCTGGCACCTTCGAGTAGTTTCTAAATCCTGCAGATTTCCAGTACTGAACCCAAACTTTTTTAGAACTGAAGGATATGCTACAACTGTACTACAGTAATAGAATACTACGATTGTCATTAACGATGAGAATGCAAAGAATAAAATTATAAAGCATATGAGTGTGTTTAAAATCAAGCCTCTCTTAGGTTTTTGTTTTTTACTTCTTCCGTGTACAACCTTAGGTGAGTGTGCTGTATTTATGATGAGGATTATGTCATAGTGCTCAGTGTTCTTGTCTAATCTGGCATAGCTAGACCCTTTACCAAACCACTACACCAGTATGCGTTCTTTACTTGTCCCTTTACGCAAGGCAAAATTGGTGCTAGTTACTTCAGTTCCATCACTGTAGTACAGGTTTAGCATATCTTCTGTTTAAAATAGTTATAGTGCAGTATCATGGAACTCTGCGGGATTTAGAAACCCTCAGGCTCCTAGTAGTGCCCTAGCTATAGCCCGGAGCCTTAGAGTTTCTACATCCTGCAGATTTCAAGGTATCGCATTCTAATTCTCGCATGTCCTGTAAAATCCTACTTGTTATCCTAACAAGTAGGATTTCTCATGTTACAGGATTACCTACATATTTCCATTTATCAATAATTGAGTGATTTAGATTAAAGATGAAGCTCTCTTAAGTTGTTGACTATAGTCATATATCACTATCCTGTTTTAATATCGATATCTTAAATGTTTGAAAATGTGTCAGAAGTATATCCATGTTCTAATTTGAAAAATATAGAATGCTTATGTGATGCTGAATACTTCAGAGTAATGTAAATATCCTGATTGAAGAAATTATCACTTGTATCTGGAATCCAGTCACAGGTCACATATTATTACATTTCATTGTTTGATATTCTTTATGTTGTACAGGTTAGACAGTCATCCACCAAAAGTTCAAACTCAAAGTGACTTTGCCCTGTGGATGTGTGAGACTCATAATGAAGTTAATGAGAGACTGGGTAAGCCAGTTTTCGACTGTTCTAAAGTTTCTGAAAGGTGGCAAGATGGATGGAAGGATGGATCATGTGACTGATGACCATTTTATTGTTAATCATACTCATCATTATTTATACAGTACTGCTTTGTCAATAGTATTGCATGGTGAGGAGCAAAAGTAAGCCTATTGGACATGGCCCAGTGTAGTGGGTAAGCACCTTTTAGTTGAATGGGCTAAGTGCAATCATATGTGTCCCTGCTTACTACTTACTATACGATACTCCACCAACAACTACACGCAGTCCACAAGTAGCATTTGGTGAAGGTAGCATTTGGTAAAGGTAGGTATAGGCAAATATTTTCACAAAAAAACAAAAACGGTGATACCGTACCATACGCCGTCATCATTAAGCGCACGTGCCTCTGGTGGTGGGATGAGAGACGACTCCTGCCCGACGGTTGTGAGTGTGTGATTTATCGGTGTCCTATATTTACTGAGGTGCTTTCTCCTTTCTGAGAATGCAAGCTGAACAAAATTCGGGCGGCCAGGTAGCTTCTGTTCAGGCAGATAAGGTAACTCGTCCTGATTCAGTGTGCTTTGATTATGCTTGATGTACGATATAGCGGCCGAGAGAAGACTCTGAAAGATCTGGCAATAATTGTGCGAGCTCTTTGTCTGGTGAGATATTTATAATCCGCTCATAGTTGTATGTGATCTATCTGTAATTTTTTTAGATACTTCCGATTCTGCTGCTAAAAAGGTAGAGGGAATGCTTCTGTGGGTATTTAACTATGATGTCTGCCTATGGGTATGAACTATAAAGGGAGCTGTAGCGAGATAGCATGAAAATGTCAAGTTTATGATTTCTAGCTTCGTTCATGGAGAGTGCAGGGGTGAATATAGCACTAGTGATAGGGAGGGGCCTAAATATATTTTGGTCAAAATTTTAAAAATATTAATGATTGATTGTATGTAATTTGTATTAATTTATGAGTGAAGATGCACTTGACCTACAAAAAAGAACAAACACCAATCAGTCATTGCGCACCAATCATGGCTACTTCACTCACGAGACAGTGCAGTTATGTAACATCCTTCATTAGTTTTATTGAATGTTCTGTGGGGAAGTACGGCACTCGAATTCCACTGGTCAGACTCACACAGTCAGTTTGTTATCTGCTTGCACAAAGAGTTATTAAATCTTATGCAGACTTCAAGAATAATGTAAAATGACAGACTGAAAATGATGGCCTGCACCTTCCCTATATATTCTAACTGGTCCAGAGGCCCTGATGGAAGTACCCAACAACAATAACACAAAACAGCAACCGACAATTACATGTTTGACACAAACACACGTAGCTACTGTCTCTGTATGACATAAAATGAACAATTGGCAATCACACAAAAACATGTCTCTAAGAGTTAGCCGTAAATCTCTATGTGGGAGGTGTCAGATCCTGCTGAGCCCTTCCCACAGTTCTCAAACTAAGACATTTAGTAATCTAACACACACTCCAGGGGGACTCTCACCAAGTTTTTTTGAAAAATTATAAGTACAAATGCACCAATATGGGCATTTGTTTTTTGTTTACCTGATATCTGCTGTACATGACAACCATTACAGTATCAGCACCAAATTTTATCATGTATTGATTTTTGTGGGAAACAGCCAGTGTGTTGTTGACTTTTGCATTGTAGCCTATGTAGTTAGCAGACAAACAATATTAGCAAAACCAGATGAGTGAATATTTGGTTCCGGTTCCCTAAGCAATGAGAATCAAGTAGCAAACTCCACCTTTTCTGTATCTGTAGCTATAATTAAAGCCTTGGTTGTTTTTATTTACATTTGTTAAGGCACGTGTGGATGACCCTTTGGTATCCAAGGTACTGCACATCAGGAATTTGCCTCCAGATACAACTGAGCTGGAGGTGATGGGTCTGGGTGCTTTGTTCGGCAGCGTAGTGAAGGTTCTGGTAATGAAAGTGAAAAACCAAGGCTTCATAGAGCTGGCAGACCAGGCTTCAGCTACCAAGATGGTGGATTATTATACCAACATGCCTGCCACCATTAGGTAAAATAAGTATAGCGGGTACAAGGAGGGAATAAAATGCTTTGCTACTGTCAAGGCTGGGGTAGCAACTCTGTAAATAGAGGTTTTAATATGCTATATGATTTCAGAATGATGTGGGTATAGTGATGGTCAGTATCAATTTTGAATCATGCCACATGGTTACTGTGTCGGTTTGTATTTCAGTAGAGCATAGCCTTGTTTGAACTAATCCTTTCTAAGAAACCTATTTTGGAATCGTATTTTTTTTCATTTGGTGATGAGGGTAAAGATGTAATATCTCAAGATATAGGCTTTTTAAGGCAGTTTTATTGTTCTTGTGTGTACATGTAAATATACATACATCTTTTTTATATGTAGAGACAGAACTGTGTATATCCAGTACTCCAAACATCAGCAGCTCAAAGCTCAAGTAACTTAATAAGATTTGTGTTTGTTATGTTGTCATGGTGTTCTGATGTAGTCAACTCTAGGTTCCGGTAGTTTGGCAGGTGTTGGAGCTACAATAGACGTGTCTGGATCAGCTGCAAGTGAAGGAGTGAATTCTATTTTGAGAGTGATTGTGGAGAACATGATCTATCCCATCACACTGGATGTGCTGCACCAGGTCTATGAGTGGTTAAATATGGCAGTACACGTCAACCTGGCAGTAATCACTCAAACTCCAGTTTCTTTATACATGTGACTGACTTCCTCAGGACTTAACAGCCAATGATTTAAAACCTCACAAGAATGAAAATTACCTCAGGATGCTTGGGGGTGGGGTTGAGAGCACTTGAGTTTCCTGTAAATGCATGTCTGGTAGTATTACCCCCTAGTTGTGACCCAGCGAATGTTGTACACGTGTTACAAGCTCTTTCTCCTTCATCTCATCCCCTCCATCTTAGCCTAGACCCTACATTCTGTTAACTAAGTTGACCTTCACTATTAACGTCATTCTGGGTAGACTATACTTCTTTGTACAGACTGTAATCTAAATAGTTTATTTTGCATGTTTATAGATTTTTTCAAAGTATGGAGATATTTTGAGAATAGTTACCTTTTACAAGAATGGTGAGGACCTTAAATTAGTGGAAGTTGATATCGTGGTGAGTTAATGTTATGCTGTAGCTCAATTTCACGCTCTCATCCAGTACTCAGATGCTGTGTCAGCAGCCAATGGGAAGGCTGTAAGTCAATGCACTTGGTTTCATCTGCCAGTATGATTGTGTTAGTGTTTGTAATTATGGTAGATTGACTAGCATAAGCTGGTGAGCTGGTGGTGTTGTTTGTATTATATGAAGCTGGTGGTGTTATTTGTATTTATGAAGCTGGTGGTGTTATTTGTATTTATGAAGCTGGTGGTGTTGTTTGTATTATATGAAGCTGGTGTTGTTTGTATTATATGAAGCTGGTGGTGTTGTTTGTATTATATGAAGCTGGTGTTGTTTGTATTATATGAAGCTGGTGGTGTTGTTTGTATTATATGAAGCTGGTGGTGTTGTTTGTATTATATGAAGCTGGTGGTGTTGTTTGTATTATATGAAGCTGGTGGTGTTGTTTGTATTATATGAAGCTGGTGGTGTTGTTTGTATTATATGAAGCTGGTGGTGTTGTATGAAGCTGGTGGTGTTATTTGTATTATATGAAGCTGGTGGTGTTGTTGGTATTATATGAAGCTGGTGGTGTTATTTGTATTATATGAAGCTGGTGGTGTTGTTTGTATTATATGAAGCTGGTGGTGTTGTTTGTATTATATGAAGCTGGTGGTGTTGTTTGTATTATATGAAGCTGGTGGTGTTGTTGGTATTATATGAAGCTGGTGGTGTTGTTTGTATTATATGAAGCTGGTGGTGTTGTTGGTATTATATGAAGCTGGTGGTGTTGTTGGTATTATATGAAGCTGGTGGTGTTGTTTGTATTATATGAAGCTGGTGGTGTTGTTTGTATTATATGAATGTTAGCATAGTGCTGTTAGTGTTGGGGTTTTTTTGTTTTTGTTTTTATTGTTTATATGGTGGCATCACCATAGTGCTGTTTGTTAGTGTTAAGGTATTTATTGTTTATATGGCAGCATCTGGACGGCCGCAATGTCTACAATGAATGTTGCACTCTACGCATAGACTATTCCAAGTTGAACAATCTCACTGTGAAGTACAACAACGAGAAAACAAGGTAAAGATACTATTTGTAAAATGTATTTAGTGATCATATATTTTTGTCCTCTTTATGTTCTCTGTATTGCTGTAGAGACTATACTTGTGAGCTTCCTCCAGGAGAAGGAGAAACTAGCAGTGCAATGCCTGCAGTTCATGATCTAGTTGCTTTTGCAGGTAACTAAAGTTTACAGCAGAAGTTCGTCTTCATCTTCCCATGAACATGCTTCTTATTTTCTCGTTTTAACTTTTGCTATTGGTAGCTTTTTTCTTTACCAGTATTATTTCTCTTGGTACGTACGGTGATGAGATAAGTATTGTGTGTTTGTAGGCATGTCACCAGCTCTGTTACAGAATCCGGCTAGTTTGCGGGCTGTCATAGAAGCCATGAGTCGTAGTAACCCAACTACACTAACAGCCACGGGTGGTGTCATGCACGGCCCTGTGGTGCTAGTGTCTAACTTGAATGAGCAGGTAAAGTGTTGCTGTTTTCTCTTCCCTGTGTCTTTTCTCTAACTCCTATATTTATATTCTCTCCCTCATATGAGTACTCTGGTCTTTGGCTCTCCTCCCCACTCTACAGATCATTACTCCTCATGCTCTGTTCATTCTTTTTGGTATGTAAAGGAAACTAGTTAACAATTATAGTGTACAGGCTCATTGCTACATTTATACTTATTTAGAATTGATAATTGAGCATTACATAGCAGCTATTGAGATTTTCTTTAGATGTTTCGTCTCTTCATGTCTTGTTGCTATGGTGATAATATAAACAATCATATTAGAATGCCTAGTTGTCATTGGCTAACTTCAATACTCAGCACATCATGTATTGGTAATTTGTGTGAAGTCTAATTAACAATTCTATCGTAAAGGACTGGTGGGTGGAGATTTATAGTTGTTATTGTTTCTTGTCATTTCAACTAGAGTTACCATTTTTTGGTGTGTTTAGGTGTGTACGGTGATGTTGTAAGAGTTAAAATCCTCTATAATAAGAGAGACTCTGCACTCGTTCAGTTCAGAGAGCCACAGCATGCTCAGACAGGTGAGTGGAGAGATATAGCGATGTACTAACTGACCCAATGTGTTGCATTCTTCAGCCATTGCCAATTTAAATGGCATCATGCTTTATGGCAAGAAAATGCATGTAACCAATTCAAAGCATTCACAAGTTCAGATGCCCCAACCAGGGACCAAGGTGGGTGTAGTTTTACTGCTGGTGTGGTACAGTGTTGCTTGGTGGATGAGGAATGTGTTCTATTCTGTGTAGGAAGATGCACTCACTGAAGATCACAGCAATTCCACTTTGCATCGTTTCAAGGTATAAGTATTAGCTGTGAAAGAATCCTATTGAAAGTATATTGTATTTTATCACTGTAATGTGCATTAGAAACCTGGCTCTAAGAATCACCAAAACATTTTCCCTCCGAGTCCCACACTACATCTGTCCAACATTCCGTGAGTTTCTATATTAGTTATTGACTTGAACTAATACATTATTGAATGTGATAGTGAAGGGATTGATGATCAGTATATCAAGACTCTGTTTTCTTCCACTGGTGGCAGTGTAATCAACTTCCGCTTCTTCCAGTAAGCTGTAGTGATTTCAATATTTGTGTTGGCTTAAATAGTTTGAGTTAAAATGTGTAGCATTAGTAATAAGTAAAGGGTTATACCACGACATGAGGTTGGTACGTGATTTACAAAACCAAGTGCTAAAGGCCAGAGGATAGTGTATCCCGTGCTTACCAAATTGGAGGGGTGCACCGACGTCTAGGCTAAGGAATTGCTTAAATTATAAGTTTGATTGGCAGTTCACTTGCACCTACGAGGTGATATGTATGAAATATATTCATTATTAATTGAGCATCCTGATTGGGCGTTTCAACGTACCATGGTACAACAGTAGCATAAAAAAATGAATGCTTATGTTATAGGATGTTATCTTGAATATCTATTAACTTAACGTGTTCTATTTAGAAATGATCATCGTATGGCTCTGATACAGATGTCTTCAGTGGAGGAAGCAGTGGCAGGTCTTATTGTAAGTTACTATTACACATGCTTAACTTGCCTGACTCTCTTCTTTGGTCTTAGGGAACCCACAATTACAAGATCAGCGAAACAAACCACCTCAGAGTGTCTTTTTCTAAAAATTTTGCATCATGACTTTTTTTTCCTGTTTATTTGCACATATTTCAGAGTTAAATTCATTTTGTGTTGAATTCATTATGTAAAGTTGTATTTATATAATAATTGACTGTCTTTGCAAAGGTTTACATGTAGATAAATTTGTGCCATTTCTCACTCTGCATGATTGACTAAGATGATGATATTTTGCCAGTTTGTAAGAATTGAGTTCTAGCATGATAGAGACGTGACAGGACTTCAGTTTTACCCAGAATATGCATTATGTCATATATTGAAGGACCATCCTACAAACACACCACAAATCATTTAGGAAGATAAGGTACTGAATTGCAATATTACAAGCTCCACCTACCTTCATGCCTGTAAGAGCTATTCTTGTAGGAGCCAGGATTTTCTTACTGGAGATGCCAAGATTACTAGCCAGGGTTTTCATTGCTATGTGGAGATTGTCTTTGTCATCAACTCCATCCAATTCTGTCACAGTGTCACTCACAGCCTGGAGACAGGTTGCTGTAGGAACACACTGATGATTGCCACACTCTACACAGCTATTAGTATTCACACACGCACCACATTCATCTGGTCCCCACTTTGAGAAGGTGGTGGAGGTAGGTTTAGTCCAAAAATATGGTGCTTCTATTGGAATATCTTTGATGAAAGGGATTCTATCCTAATTCATTTACAATAAAACAAATTCTATTTTAACAGATTTGCAATATGAAATAATATTGTAATTCACAAAGTGTCTCATTCACTGTTGATTTGAGACTGAATGAGTACTACAACCCTTACACTGCTTACATGCGACTGCTCACGTGCACTGCTCACATGCACTGCTCACATGCACTGCTCACGTGCACTGCTCACGTGCACTGCTCACGTGCACTGCTCACGTGCACTGCTCACATGCACTGCTCACGTGCACTGCTCACATGCACTGCTCACGTGCACTGCTCACGTGCACTGCTCACATGCACTGCTCACGTGCACTGCTCACGTGCACTGCTCACGTGCACTGCTTACTCCTAGGATAAACTGACTGCAAGTAACATTAATGGAAATTAGTCGTATGCTTGGAATAAAGTAAGCCCATAGATTATAGCTTTTTAAGCCCTGCATTTAAAAATAGTTTTCATAATCTGAAGCTTCTCTCATTCAATCCATTAGAAACATTATGGTCTTTGGTAAAGTTTACTGGGTGTAATTAGCAAAAAAAAAAAAAAAAAAAAAAAAAAAAAGTATTAACATTTAAACCTCACTATGCTAGTGGGTACTATGTTTGCTACTTGCATACTTGTAGAGTAGCTAGAACTTGCTTCATCCTCTCCACTGTGCATAGCTCATGAGTGATCGGGATGCTGTAGGAAAACGGACACTGTAATGTGACAAGTTTAAAACAAATAAACAAACCGTACTTGAAGACACAGCTAACTTCCATTTGTAGTTCATGCACCATATTTTCAAAAGAATCCTTGTCTTCTAATTTCTTCGTGAAGTGAGTTTTGTTTAGCCATTTTAAAAAATCCTCATCTACAATCACAGAATCTTTGCAAATGTTCTCAAGTGTAAATTCATTGGAAAGTTCTTGCAGACTTTTGACATTGGATTTGTTGGTAGATTCTTCATCTAAGCTCTTTGGGCGCCATCCCAGTGTAGCCAGGAAACTAACTATAGATTCTGGTAGGAAGCCACGGTGCTAAGAGAAATAAAAGACACTCAGTTATAACACAACCAAAAGAGTATTGCATAGGATACATGTGTGGGGTCATGAGATTGGTGGTCTCTATCATGTGACAATGGTGGTCTCTATCATGTGACAATGGTGGTCTCTATCATGTGACAATGGTGGTCTCTATCATGTGACAATGGTGGTCTCTATCATGTGACAATGGTGTTATCTATCATGTGACATTGGTGGTCTCTATCACGTGACATGTGGAGCTGCAATTTATATCATTTTCTATACTCCTTACACTACATTATACATAATGCTGATACCTGTCCTTATTAAAATGATTAATAAATGGGAATGACAGGGTTTTTATAAATTAGAAAACCTTTCATTACTGCTTGGGAGCAGAGGTTTTACCACCTGAAACTCAATGGAGATAATAGAGATAGGAACTAAAACTACGAGTTGGTAACATGTAGCTACAAATAAATTACTGTAACTTGCATGATGATATTAACAGCAATTACCTAATTTACACGTCTAACCTGATACTGGTGAAGAAAAGTGTCCCCATGTCGTTTGGACAGTTTCTTGCCTGAACTGCATACATAACAAAAATTACATCGTAATTTCTTTAAACTTGAGCACAGAATTGCTAGATATTGGGAGCTGCAATTACAATGACCTACCGACTTCTGATGGTGTACCAAGTCAGAAGCAAACAAAAGAGAAAACACATGTATCAAAAGTTCCTCAAATTAAATGTCACTATTAACACACAGCTGATCAAGAGATTGGGAAACAATACAAGTGTGGAACTCTAATGATTTAATAAGGATTTCAAGTTTAAAAGGCTAACTGTCAACCAAAGATTGCTAGCATCTCTTCTCGTGCAACCTCTCAAGAATTATAACGATTTGGCTTACTCTACAAAAGGTGTAACAAAGCTGTCTACACTATTTATGTGGCTTGTCATAGAGACTTGAACCCAATAGAAGGGCTAAATCAGTTGGCCACCAACGTTAGCTGCTGACAACTTCAAACTGCAAGACAAACTTGGCTGACTATTGAAAGCTGTGAACTTCATAATAGACTGAAGACATAGCAAGCACAACTTCACCAACAGATGCATGGTTAAGTCTTACATGAGCAGTGCCATAGTGAGGAAAAATATATCACCTAAAGTTTATGTTAGGACACAATACAAGCCTAGGGTGTGAAAGTTGAATGTGTAGACATTTCTAAAGCAGACTTTGCATGGAAGATACCAATGAATGCTGCGATGAAGACCAGTGTAAGAATGGAAATGGATCCAGTGGGACTGGACAAAGTGTCCTGGATCAATCCAGTAGTTCCCACCAGACCTATGACAGAGAGGTTTGAGCTGCCTATGGATCTCACTACGTTAGAAGGTAGAGGATGAACATCAAGTAAAAAAAAAAAAAAAAAAAAAAAGAAAGAAAAAAAGAACAAGTCTCTAAACAAAACATAATACAGATGAGCTGAAAATTAACAGCTCTTTGAAGATGTTGCATCTGGTCCATTTTCTTACTAAATTGGACTTGGTTATTTTTAAATACAGTCAGGTTGTATTTCAGTAATGTATCTGTCTAAATATTATAACTTATCACACTGCTCAATGTTTGATTTAGGGATGTCTCCTGCAGACTATCTTTGCAAGCACTGTATTGTCAGGTAACTTTTTATAAGAGTCAAGGAAAAGCAAAGCTAAAATGTACCACACAACAACATTAACAACAAAACCAACTAGAGCTCAAGTGCATTGCACCCACAATACATTCGTTGTTTCATTTAACTGACCAAATATGGCAGTTTGTTAAATTATTATGTCCCAACATAACAACATATGTCAGCATTAAATGGAATGACTACCATACATTTACATTTGCTTATCCAACTATTCATGTAAGCCACCAGTATTTACTGCAGTATCTTCTGTTTATACAGCCAAAAAGTATTTAAACTTAACCCACTACTTTGACTTCTACGAAGCTGAAGTCCTGCCCATTGATCCCTGCGGAGAACTTCAGTAATCAGATTATAATATTTTAGGCTGTGCAAACAGAAAATATTGCTCAGCATCATAATTGTTTTGACTGAAAATAACTGAATCATTAAGAGCAAAATAATACTCAATTAGCTTAGCAGAGAAACAAAAATTGCATAGTTAAAATTCTACATTTAGTGAATGGATGAGAAGTCACTGCCTGAAAATATTCCAAGCACTTGACACAGACAAGCAACTCAACCTCAGCAAAAAAGTAAGGAGTTCTTTACCACATTGAGACTGCACTCGTGTACTGGTACACTTTCAGAAAGTGGAGGAAGGAATGCGTCAAGTACACTGGTCCATCATCATGGATGACCACATCAACACAGTGTTGAAGTGGGTGGAGTTCCAGGAAGACTCACAGGCAGACATGAAGCTGTTCACAGCTATGTGCTGTGTGGCTGGCAGAGTCCTAAAACTGCACCATATGTAAGCCAAGTTTAACCTAATTGATGCCCACATGCCATGACTAGGTTGCTACGTGTTGCCTAGGGTACCTGAAAGGAGAGAGCCTATTGAAATAGTTGATTTTGACTCCGTCTTGTTCAAACTTCGAGACTATAAAGTCAAAAAATCTCTTCACTGTCTTCTTCAAGCCCTTCAGAGCTGACCAGCAAATATTTAATTCACTACCAACTTCTACGTGAACTGTAAATATATTACTGTAAAAATGGCATACATTCTCAACATATGCTCACACTCACTCACACATACATACATCACCTATGGCAACGATAATATCAATTTGAGATCTTAATTAAAATTGATTATTCATCTACCTGTTATGCTATCACTGTTTCAGTTCACTATTGGTAAGCTAGCTTACCTAGCCATTAGCAACGGTAGATGAGCAAATGTTGGTGGAGTCCATTTAAAAGATGAGTAAAGGAGCAAATGCTTCGCAGTGGAAAGAAGCCATTCCTGTACCACAAGTTTATGATCACCATATTTTAAGTGGTCAAGTGTGGGCTATTAAAGCAATATTCACACATACTTCTCCTCGTAGCACATGAGATATTTGCATGTGATGGTCATCCACGACAGCTGCAAGATGGTAAGTGGGAGAGCCGTCCGTTTTCAATAGGATTTGATCATTGATAGCACAGTTCTTTACCTCCACTCTTCCAAACACTTCATCAGACACAACTGTATGTCCTGAATCTGGTACCTGGCAGCAAAGTGCACACACACACATGTGCACACAAACACAGACCCTTTTATCGTAATATAATATGTACATGTATAAAAATAAAAAAAAACAGGAAAATTATACATACAAACAAACACTCAGCCACAGAGAATTTTGGATTACTGTATTTTATAAAAGTATTTATCCTTAATACAGAACTGAGTGTTGTCTGTCCTCTAATACTCTCAACTTACTTCATCTACACATACGGGAAATCAGATTTTAACCAGATAGTTTCAAAACTTATTGCTGCTGTGGAAACTAGAGCATATAATAAAAAATATGTAAATACTGTAAGTATTGATCCAGCATAAGATGGACGCATTCCAACATGATGTTATAGCACAGTGCATTCTATTCTAATCGTTTTTCAATTATCCAAATACGCTACAACAAATAATTAAAGTAATATTACTTGAACCTCAAACAGAATAAATACCTTTAGTCGAATGACGTATGGTTCTCCTCCCTGTAGCTTCTCTTGGACATTCCTCATGCTAAGACTACGACAGAGCTTATCATAGCCATAAGTAAGTGTCTTCAATCTTTCTTTCGAGCAGAAGCAATGATAAGCATGACCAGAAGATATCAACTCCTCTGCGTGGTGTTGGTACAAATCAAGTCTTTCAGACTGAAATAACATATAAAATGACTTGAGATTAACCATAATGTCAGTGGACAAATGAGTTCAGTCCAACAAACACTTGCACAGAGTTCAATGTCTGGTACACAAATATAATCAGCATAATTGGCCATTTATTCCACTGTAGCACTTAACTTAAGGCATGTAGGTACAAACACATGCACACACAGTGCATAAACTCAGTGGTGTCAACCAAGGCATTCAAAATACTATGCAAATAATGAATTAAGAACTTTGCACAAAAAAAAATGAACAAGTCACTCTAAAATTCTGCCATTAATGTGGCGTATTTTAATTGCTAGACCACAAAGTGTCTCATTCTTCACTATTTTGGAGTACCTTTGTGTACCTGCAAATAAGGTCCATAAGATCCTCCTCTATTTGGGCCCTCATCAAACTTCAATCCCAACCAGTTCAAAGAATCTTCAAGATCTCTTGCAGATCCAGCCACTAAACGTTCCTGGAAACTACACCAATTGCATTATTGTAGCAATGGAAAAATTCACGGTACCTTATCGGTGTCCTCAATTCTAAGAATTACAGACCCTCCTCTCGACTTCGCGAATAAGTAGTTAAACAGCGCAGTTCTGGCGCCTCCTAAATGCAGCATGCCAGTGGGACTGGGAGCAAATCTTACTCGAACGACGCTCATTTTGCTGGATTCTAAAGTAGGAAAAGGGTCTCTCGACATGAGCCCCTCCTCCTCTATTCCCGAAAAATAGGAGGACTGCAAATGTAGTTTTTCTCCTTGCCCAGACTTGCTTTTCATTGTACATAAATGATAATTATTAAAATTTGAACCAACATTTAAAAGCACGGTGAATGATATGTTATTAGAAGACTTGACATTGAAGGGAACGGCTTATGACACATTCTCCATAACATCTTTATTCTTTTCTCCAACATGGCAAGGAATGTCTATCCTGAGATTCTTCATAACAGATATTATGACATCATCCACATAGCCATGCAACACCAGGTCTGCCTGTTCATCCTATACAAGAAGAACAAATATGTAGTGGTAACTCACACTATTACTAAATAAAAAACAAAACATACATTATAAAAAGAGCGAGCTGCAATAGCATTCTCTAAATTGGACTGTTCTGCAACTACATGCATGCATGCATGACTCGACCCCACACACTATTGAACTATCAATAGATTGACAGCAATAGCTATGAAGAAACTGAACTATGGCTTACCGATCGAAAAAGTGTTATTTTCACATTACGTTGCAAACCTATGCAAGCAAAATTTACTATGATACTATATACTCTTGTTGTAATCTTCACCAGTACTCTACTGTTACTGCTGGAGTTTTTGACACAACAAACAAAACTTGTAAATATCATTCTGAAGCTAACAAAACACACTCACACACAATCACAGTAGAAACAGCAAAGTCTGTTCGCAGGCTTAAAAATATTAGTGTGGCTCTTTGTTTGTATGCATGCCGCCATACATCATGCGAATGCAATACTAACTCACATATCTGGTTGGCTGTAGATTACAAATCACCAATTTGCCCCCAGGGTTCTTCTTAACCAGCAGGGGCAGAGTACCAGCTGGAATTATCTGAAGAGTGGTGCCCAGACAGATAGACAAGTCAGCACGTCTATGAACACAAATCACATTTACTTTGCATACAATAAACAAAACAATACACAGGAAAGGAGTGAACTGACAGATTTGCTGGGAATGCATTTGCATGTGCTTTGATGTTGATATGTTCTGGTTGGCACTTCATATAAAATTTGATAATTATTTAAAAGTATATTGTACTACAGGTTTCATACAGAGCCCTGGGATTTCCCCCCTCCCCCCAAGAATTTCATGAAATAAATTAATAATATTTACTACTTAATGGTATTCTGTGGTCATTATTTATAATGGTATTATGTGATTTTGTTGTTTGTATATATCTAATATTCAGTTAATTGAGGTCCTTCAATTGCAATACGCATTAGTCTTCCAAGATTGATGTCACTAATTCTAGACCTGAGACAATTTTTAATCAAATGGGTGTGGTTTCAGCAAAAGTGGGTGTGGTTAAAATATTTTGCTACGTGTGTCCCTCCCTCCTTCCTAAACTCGTCCCCCCCCCCCCCCCCCCCCCAGAAAAAATAATCCTGTATGAAACCCTATACTATAAAAATTATTAATAATTTTCATTGGATAAGATTTGCCATAAACTAGTCAATTTTCTAGAGCATGGGTTGTTGTTTTTTGTATGAAGGTTACTAGATGAGTTAAATGCCTTTCCTAATATGCTGTTCATGTTTAGTCTACCTAGCCACCATACTTGCCTCACCTGAAGCACTCATTAAATTCACTGATCTTAATGTCATAGATTTTCATTGCTACTTTATTCCTGGTAATTCAAGGTAATTCAATATTTTTAGATTAGTAGCATTAAAATTAGATATATATATAAATTCACAATACGTTTCGGCTCGTAAGCCTTCTTCAATTGTAAGGTGTAATATGACTGTTTAAAATTAAAAAAATAAAAAACAGTCATAATACCTCACAACTGAAGAAGGCTTACGAGCTGAAACGTATTGTGAATTTATAATAATCTAATTTTAATACTACTAAGCTACAAATATTGAATTACCTTGAATTATCACTGAAATATTGAATTACCTTGAATTATCACTGATCTTACTTGGAATGATACTCTGCCTGGTCCAGTTCAGAGGCTGGTAGGGAATCTTCCCAGTCTAGCACTGTATCTCTCATTTTACCTCTAAAAGTTGGAAGCATCACGGGTTGAATAATTTGAGGCATTGATTCCTTACCTGCAGCGACCTCTTCGCCCTCCAGATATACACCTTCGACCAGTGTACTTGAGTCCTACTGTCTCAACTGGGCTGTCTCTCAGCAATTCTCTATGGTAACATAGACTATAGATTTAAATAACACTATCAAGATAGTAAAACTAGAATTTTCCAATGGCTATTCCAGAGGACCTTACCTGCCACACTTGTCACATTTTTCCATGAACATATTGCCATGGAGCTCTGAGAGGGTATTTCTCGGGAGGCCAGACTTAAGGTGGAGTCCATCCACATTCTGACTGACTACATGTTTAATGAGCCCCTGCTCTACCAGGGCAACAAGGGATCTGTGTGTCAAAGTAGGTGTGGCATCTTCAAACTTCATGTCACATTCCACTTCTTTCCCTTGCTTCTCTAAAGTCCACACGCCCTTAGGGCCTCTGAAATCAGGGATGCCTACAACGGGTTGGCAGAAAAAGATGTGACATATTGAGATAGAAATAATAATCCTGACTAAAAAAACAAAGCTTCAACCAGTTGTACCAAAAAAGGCCTTTAGACGGAATTGTGACATTATTCACTTGAGAAAAAGAAATTAAAATGTACATTATAAATAAAGTATACAACTATGGAGTGATCTCCTAAATTATAGAACCATTTAATAAACTCTATGGTGCACACACCAGCTGCTGTACTTATGCCTGCTCCAGTATGCACTACGACGTATTTGCAAGTACGCAGAAGGTCGCACAGAATCAGAACCTTGCTTTTCAGCTTTTCCAATGAATCAAATTCCTATAAATTACTGATAATCAAATACTTCTGTTAGCTTTATTACACAGCAGATACCTCTGGTAGTCCACATTTTCCTTTATTGTCATATTCTGATAAACGAGAAGCATAGTTCACTGACATTATTGACTCAAAGTAAATAGAGCATTTCTCACAGCAAGTTTTTTTCAAGTCTGAAAACTGGTAAAGGGTAATCGGAGGGAAATTCGATTTTTATTTGATGGTTTGTTTACTACTACTATTGAAGAGTACAGAATGGAGGGTGAAGAGTGTAGAATAGCTTGGTCATTTGTTCAGAAAGACTTGAAGTCATCCCTGACGACTCATGAGCAACTTAAATTAGGTAATGCTTAAAGTCGTAGTTTACATTAAAAACACTCGGAATATGCCTGGAATTATATGTGTAGCGCTGCAGGTAATTGGTAGAAATCCTTCAGACAGAGCCATAGACAAATATTGGGCTCAATGTGGAGGGACTATGAACTACCAGAGGTTTTGCCATGTCGTGCAAATGGAAAGCAAGACTAAAATGTCTGACCTATTAAGAGCATTCAAGCACATAGATACCAATGGGGATGGCTTCATATCAGCACAAGAGCTGCAAAGAAAACTTACTAAGGTAAAATAAACAATATGCAATGCTATTTTTTTAGCTAGGGCCCAGATTATAATTGATGCATTTGGTTACTTCCAGCTGTTTATTAATGAACAAGCATTAATTTCCTAATACTGCTTTTATAATAGATTTTATTTTGTGCATAGCAAGGAGAGAAGATGAGCACAGAGGAGATTGAGGCAGTAATGGCGGAGGTGGACAGAGATGGAGATGGACGGCTCGATTACGCTGAGTTCTGCCACTTACTCCTCAACACTGCAGATGACTGCCTGAGAGTAGCCAAGTCCAGAATAACACCAGCACACAAGCATACAAGAGAAGGACTCAGTAATCACAATGCTAGAGGAAGTTTGACTAATGGAGAAAGAAGAGAAAGTTTTGAAGAGCAAAAGGAAAACATCAGAAAACAATTGAACTCCTCTGAGTATCTTTCTTCACTGTCCCAGAGCTTGTCACGCCGCCAACGAGGTGAAGGTAGCAGATCGTCTCTCCCTCTTGTATCTTCTTTTTTAACTTCTCAGTTTCAGTCCAACACTGAAAGTTTATCAGTGGATAATGGTAGGATTCATGTGGATCAACTACGACCTCTTGAAACTGACCAGCCACGACCTCTTGCAACTGATCCGCCATTACCTCTTGCAACTGATCCGCCATTACCTCTTGATACTGATAAATTACTAGGACCTCTCGCAACTGATCAGCCATTACCTCTTGCAAGTAGTATCAGCTTACAAAATGGAACTACAACAGAAAATTCAGCCAAAGAAAATGGTGGTAACATTCTGACTCACACAATCGTCCCTTTACCAGCAAAATTGCCACCACTCAGAGAAGTGCCAAGAATACCTGATAGCAGGAGAGAAATGAAAGATGGAATTTTTAAGGATGAAAAAGACAAAGTCATCAGTAATAAAAATGGTAGGGGGGAAGAAAATGAAACTAAAGAAGTTGAACAAACTGCAAGTGTTGATGAAGGTGGGGCTGCAAATGACGGAGTTGTAAAGGGTATAGAAAGTACAGCTGACAATAGTGTGGAAGGTGGGGCTGCCAATGGCATGGAAGGTGGGGCTGCAAGTGGTATGGAAGGTGGGGCTGCAAGTGGTATAGAAGGTGGGGCTGCAAGTGGTATGGAAGGTGGGCCTACCAATGGCATGGAAGGTGGGGCTGCAAGTGGTATGGAAGGTGGGGCTGCAAGTGGTATGGAAGGTGGGACTGCCAATGGTATGGAAGGTGGGGCTGCAAATGGTATGGAAGGTGGGGCTGCAAATAACAGATATGAAAAGGCCAGCGATGAGGTTAGAGTGGGAGAACAGATAGAAGGTAAGACTGGCCTAGATCAAGAAAAGGATGTTACTTGTAATCAAGACTCAGAAGCAACAGCAATAGATGAGATTTCTGCTGGTACATCTTCCACTAGAAAGAATGAGGAAGTTCCTGCCAGCACTCCAGTGGCAGCTGGAAGCTGTGTGACCACACCTCCCCCTAAGAAACCCAAGAACATAGAGGTATATACTTACAGCAGAGTTTACTCCACAACCAGATGTATATGAATCTATGCACTTGTACTCATAGGCATGGCACTGTGTACCGGGTAAGGGATGCTTCTATGTTGACCATGACTCTTGTAACAGTGAGGAGGACTGCTTGTCTATTAAAAGCCATCACTATCAACTCCGCCTGTCACAGCCAACTAACATGTGGATAGAAATGAGTGTGGCTGAGCCTGGAATAGCAGATGTTGATGTCCTGTTGTTTATCTGTAGAATTAATGAGAAAGAAGAGGTCACGGATGTTATTACGTATACACAGCACATGATAGGACAGGTGAGTCTGTAACCATAGTAATTATAAACTGTTGCAATACCATGATTATTATGCTAATAGGATAACTTGTAAATTGTCCCTATATCACAAGTGGACGTGCAACTTGTTTTATATAAACTGATGTAAAGAGGTCAAGTTTACAGAAACTAAATTAACTCTTTGTTTAACTTTCTCTGTCATTTCGCCTGACTCCACCCCACCAAGCTTTGCCAACCCTACTTTCTCTAAAGGAGAGCAAGAAAGAAAGAGATGCATGTGAGAAACGTTAAATTTTGTTTTTTGCATGTAAGGTAAACTGTACGACATGAAGTCTGCTTTAATCCATCTTATAATTTATTTCTGCATGCAAAAGTTGAAACGCATTCATTAACTAACAGCACACTGAAGAAGTAGAGTAAGTGGCACTCCTTGATGTCACTGAGGTGGTTGAAACTAAGAGCACACTGAAGAAGTAGAGTAAGTGGCACTCCTTGATGTCACTGAGGTGGTTGAAACTAAGAGCACACTGAAGAAGTAGAGTAAGTGGCACTCCTTGATGTCACTGAGGTGGTTGAAACTAAGAGCACACTGAAGAAGTAGAGTAAGTGGCACTCCTTGATGTCACTGAGGTGGTTGAAACTAAGAGCACACTGAAGAAGTAGAGTAAGTGGCACTCCTTGATGTCACTGAGGTGGTTGAAACTAAGAGCACACTGAAGAAGTAGAGTAAGTGGCACTCCTTGATGTCACTGAGGTGGTTGAAACTAAGAGCACACTGAAGAAGTAGAGTAAGTGGCACTCCTTGATGTCACTGAGGTGGTTGAAGAGTGAACCAAATAAACCAAAGGTCTTGTCGCTAAGGAGGAGTGGTGAGAGGCAGTCACTCTTACTTTTAGTTGTGTAGTCAACAATGTCTAGTTTAGTACTGTTGAAATGGCATACACACTTGCTAGGCATTTTAAAAACTTTTGTGGTGCAGCTAAACCTTGGAGCAATGAGGATTTGTACACTAGTTAAGGGATGGGTTGTGTGTGTGTGTGTGTGTGTGTGCATGCAGAAATGGGTGTGTCGTCTGGATCTGGAGTCTGGTGTGTATGCTCTGCTACCCTACACCTCAGGATGTCATCTGAGAGTACCTGAGGATGAGAATGTTTCTAGTGATGTAATTCCTCTCATTGCTCGCGATGGAAGTGATTCTGTCACACTTACCGATGAAGCCAAGAGAGCCTTCACCGCCATCTTTCACCAGATAGATCTGGACAGCAATGGATCTGTCAGTAGAAGCGAGTTTGACTTCTTCAATGAAATTACAAGTGGTGAAATTTGCGATGATGAAGCTTGGAGGATAGTACAAAGTGAGTTCATTCACGCAACTTTTACATAAGCTAGCAGTAATCTGTGCAGGATCTAGTGACTGAGAGTCCTGGGAGTCTCACGATGCAACAAAACTAAGCCAATATTTTACTGTAGTGATATCAAATGTAATATTTTTGATGCTGTCCTTTTTTCTGTTTGTCTGTGGTATAATTGTTAAGCCAACTTCACCATGACAGAAGATGATGAGATCTCTGAATTAGGCTTCTTGAGTCTTCAGGAAATGGCAGCTGGAGATGAGGAAGGGGGAGAGAGTGAGCTGTGGCAGTGTCTGCGTGCTATGGGGTATGACAGACAGCTCAAACTGCGCCAGGTTGGTACAGGGTCACCAAAAGTACAATATATACTTATGTAGTGTAGTTTTCTGCATTTAAGGCTACTCTTGTCCTGTGTGCATTTACTAAACAAAATTTCAGAGCAAAATTATGCAAGAAGTATTTGTTCTCAATGAACCAAACGTCACTTTATCATTTTTTTCTCACCATCAATAATTTTTGGTTTAATGTGTTGTAATGTTTGCATCTCTAATATAGGCATGTCCATTTATTGTGGAGGTGTGGAGTGAGGAGTGTGAGGCTGAGTTGGAGATAGTGGACTTGCAGCCTCTGGCTCCATTCCTACACTACGCTCTGTGCTTGTGGGTGATAGAAGGGGGCGTATCACTTCTTGTGCAAGGAGTGGACAAGGAAGATCCAGAAGAACCAGTTGTATATCTCTTGTCTTCATCCAAATTAGCAACCATTGTAGTGGAAAACAAGGTTTATTATTATTATTATTATTATTATTATTAAGTATTACGAGGTATATTAGCATGGAAAATTGTGGTATTCGGGATTAATGGCACGAGTGGAGTGAGAAAATTTTCATGAAGCAAAGCCGAGTGAAATTTCTCGCACCACGAGTGCTATCTATTGAATACCACAGTTTCCATGGTATTATAATATGTTAATACTTTAGTCAAAGATAACAGTTCATTTCTGCAGTTAAGAAATTATATATTTTCGTCAATGAATTTTTTCATTCCGGTTCTGCTATTATTCGTAATTCTCTTATCATTGCTAAATAGCATTGCCCAGGATTTCACCACAGTCTGATAAAAGAGCGGTGAGGTTGCGAATAGATCACAGTGACCAATCAGATTGTTATTTTAGTTCTCCACTGCTATAGTATTTCAAAATAATACCACAGTTTTTTTGTATTGAAAAATGACTGGTTGTGGTATTATTATTATTATTATTATTATTATTATTATTATTATTATTATTATTATTATTATTATTATTATTATTATTATATTATTATTTTACTACTACTGCTATTATTATTGTAATAATTGTAGTAGCAGTTATAGTAATAGTAGATATTAGAGTGTTAATTGGCGAGCGAGCGAAGCGAGCGAGACACTCTCAGGGGTAACAAAATTGGGGATGTTTGTTTATTTATATATACGTTTGGACGTACGTATGTCATTTTGTACTTTGACCCTCGCGTATTTTTGTGTTCGCTCTGTGTTTGACCCCGTCCCAAACTTCACTGAACAGAATCCTCCGGTTTAGCGATCATTACCCGTATCACCTTAGAAATTGAATTGTTTACCGCTTTGAATTGTTTCGCGGGTGCAATTAAAACTAAAAAACTTATGGGAGCTCCATTTCAATTCGAGGTAGTGGCGGTGGTAAGTTAATACGCTATTTGTCACAGTTATAAGCCCTACGCAACAGTATTTACTTGAAAATTCATTGTCCACTAGACGAACCACGAAGGTAAGTCTTGCGTAGGTATGTTCAGTTGTGTGAAAGTATTGTGCGTTACAACTACTATTAAGAATATCACAAAGAAAAATTTAAATAACCTGACTTGATTTTGTTGCTTCTTTTTCAATTCAAACAGTTGAGGGGAGCTGTTACTATGGCATTGAATCCCCTTTCCCTCATATGCGTAATTTAAAAACTCGACTTTATTTTAGTAGTTTGAATGTTAGTTGTTAAAATTAATCGCTTAACAATAGTGTAGTTTAAGGTTCGCTCGCCATTTATGCTCAAGCACACCACTAGTAGTAGTAGTAGTAGTAGTAGGAGTATTTATTACATCTTTAGGGGCGGCTAGGTGTTGAATCGACCCGGTAATAGTGCAGACCCACACAACTTGCTTAAGCTTCACGTTGGACTGAGACTATCTAAGTATTCCAATGGAGCTTGAATTGTGTTTTAGATTAATATATATATTTATTGCAGCTTTGATATTTTTACATGAATATTTCCGCATCATGCGAGCGTTCTGTATTCTCCCATATTGTACGGTTTATATTGTACGCTCGTTGTAGCGCGCGCGTAGCGAGTAAAATCAATGAAAATTGTATTGTGACCGGTTGAGAAAAATTTCAAAGAAGCAATAAACCACTTATCACACTCGTCGTACAATATGGGAATGATATTTTACTCTCACGCCACATTTTCACTCGCCTTTGGCTCGTGAAAATATTTTGCGTGCTCGTAAAATATTTTCCCATATTGTACTCTGACTCGTGCTATAAGTATTATATATTATATATATATATATTTTTTTAATTTTTTTAATGGAGTACCAATTGATATCAAGTTTTGGAATTATTGCTGAAGCAAATATGAAGACTTATAGTATGAGTGATGTTATCGATTTTTTGACTCTACAAAACACGATCTTTTCTGGAATACAGCAGAGCTAGATGCAAAGAATATTGTTCTATCGGATATTTTCTTTGGATGGTTCTCCTAACCTTGCTAGATTTGAAATTGTCCCTCGTGCTAATGCAAATGTAGAGCACAGCAAATGTACTGTGAATATCCAACATAATATAAGCATATGTAGGAGAGAATACAACAGCATAATACAAGTACCAGAGAGTCATCTAATGATGATGTTCAGAGTTGTTGTTTTTTTTTTGTTGTTTTTTTAATCAGCACCATCTTGTTTCCATGGTAATATGTGGTTTTGTGGTTGTAGAATTGAAAGTGAAATTAAAACACTTTCTCATGATATATACTTTGTGTATGGCAATACTTAACAGTTTTTAGTAATTTAGATTTAGTCAATTGATTAAAATCTACAATTTTTAGTCTCCTAATTTAGCCCTTAAAGGGTTAATATAATTGAAGAACAAGAAGATGAATTTCTTGTTGTGCTATTAAGGAATATATGCATGCCATTATGCGTACATATTGTCAATTTTTGTGTGCAGAGTGAGAAACCAGCTCGTGTGCAGCTAGATGTCAGTCATAGTGTGAATTGTATTTGCAACAGAGAAAGCACAGTTCATGTTGTTGAGGTGCCACCCCAAGAAAAGCAGGTACATATTGTTTGTGGGACTTGTGTTGCAATAGGTAGAGAAGTACAGTTCTACACGTACAATATCACTAGTGAAGTTTGTGACATATGAACAGATTGATTATGAAATTGAAAAGTGTGAGTGTAGCTTGGTTTGGGAATTGAATAGGACCCTGGCCCCTTGCTTACCACTAGTACTTATCTAGAATGATATGAGGGTCAGTATAACTTTTTTGTAACTGCAATATTTTTCTCCTCTCCAGATTGGCTACCAGGTGCAACCAGCAGACCTCCGCATTCCTCATGATGTCCATTGCTTAGCTTCTAAAATACTTATTTAACACTCCAGTTCCATTGTTCATCTGCAGGCTTAAAATTGTATGTTATTTTTTCACCACTGTAAAAAAAAGTATGTCTATCATGATCTCAATTGCCGTGACTACTTTCACATATGGGCATGCGCGAAGTTAGTGTATTAAAACCCGACCTTCGACCCGTCGATCGTAAGATTACGACGACCCAGTCCCATGTGTATATTTGCAAATGGCCGCTTCTAGATAGCCTTTCAGTAAACTGTAGTAATCCGTTGCAATCAGTCAATAGCACGGCGAAATGGAGCAGTTGTACAGCATAGGGACTACCAATAGGTATGCCATGTTAATTGATGACGATGAAGACCCCGGAGATGTGATTGTGACTTCTGGAAAGGAGCCTACCGTCACAAAATCTAACAAGAGTGATACCACTAAGGAAACAAGTAAGACTTCAAAAGTAGCCAAGGGAAAAGAGAACAAGGATAAATCACAGAAGCAAAATAAGGCCGTGGATAATGCCAACAAAAGTGAGTATTATTTGTACAATTAGTCGTATGAACCAGCGGTAGGTCAATAAATTAAATCTTGTGTCACTGTTACTGTTGTCAAGATGAAGTCATGTGGAAATGGTCTTACATCATTTCTCTGCAAGTGTATGAATTTCATTGCACTTTGAAAGTGAGATAAGGAGAAAAAATGTATTTATTCAAGGGAACTATTGTAGTAAACATACTTTATACGTTTTGCAGCGTCTGTTCCTGAGCGTGTGAATTCTGGTGGTGGCCAGCGCAAATCTGGGCCTCGACCCAATGGTCGTGGGGAGAAGCAGACTACTGGTGACAGGCCAGATAACAGACAGGAGCGACAGAGTGGTGGTGATGAGAGAAGGGGACCTAGAGGACAAGGGGGAAGACCAAGACTGGCTTCTAAAGATAATGATCGGGTATGATTGTTATGCTGTTGTGTTGTTGTTTTTAGTTGTAGTGATTTATTTCTGTGTGCAGGAAAATGTTTACAGTGGAGATGATCGACCTCCACGAGGGGGCAGAGGATCGCGTCCATTTCGTGGAGGAGGACGAGGTGGTCAGCGATCTGGCAAGAGAGAATTTGAGAGACGAAGTGGCAGTGATAAGAGGTAAAGCTTATTAGTTACAACTCTATGGTTAAGCTTGATATTAGGTCTTCTTTTTTATATTTGTGGCTCAGTGGTATAGTTTGTTATAACAATCAGTAGAGTTGAATAAGTTAGTTAGTTAGTTCACTGTACTACCAGAAGCCGCAGTAGTCATTGTGTTTCTTTTGTACTTGTTAAACTGCATGACTGTTCCTGTTGAATACCTACATGTCTTAGGGTTCGGTAAATTCAAGTTGGGGTTTCTGTTACATACGAGTTATAAAGTAAGCTGAATATTTGATTAGTCAATCCTAGAACTGTTCATGAAGATCCTGTGATATTCAGGTTTTAAGTACGTCCTTGATAATCAGTTGATGGGTCCCGTGAACTAATCACTTTATTAATACACACATTCATTTACTACATGCAGTACCGACTTATCCACAATAAGTGTCTCCAAGTATCTTACCCCTGAAATTTGGTTCTGAAAAATCTCTCTCGTGAGTTGCACTGCTTGTGTACTTAATAGGATACAATATAGACTAGAGAAACCCTTTGATAGACTAGAGAAACCCTTTGTCAAGTTCTGTGGAGAAAACCAGAGTCACACCTGGACATTTGGTTTCTAAACATCGATTGCTAAGGGAAAGAGCAAGCTACATTGTTACCAGTGACTATCCAAGGACATGCCCACAGTTGCCAACTAACCAGGTGCTACCTCAGCAGCAGTCAACAGATCAATCAGGGTTGCCTAGTGGAGGTGACAGGAAGAAGTGGGGCATTAGTCTCTAAACACCCTCACCTACTGTTGCTACCATCAAGTAGCTCTGAAGTAATATACCACTTCTCTCAGTGGGACTGTTCTGGTCTATAGTCAATCCTAGAACTGTTCATGAAGAATTTTTTTTTTTCCTTTTCTTTTTTCCTGTGATATTCAGGTTTTAAGTACCTCCTTGATAATCAGTTAATGGGCCCTGAGAACTAATCACTTTGTTCACACAGTTACAAATCAACTGATTGCAGATCAATTCAACCTTTTGACATTTTTGGGAGTAATTGATTAGTTTAGGACAAATGTCTCCAATTTCGTAATTATTTTCATGAAGGAGGTGGAGAATTGAAAAGCATTTGGCTTGTATGCTATCACGAAAGAAAGTATGAATATCTGCGTGAAGAGAATGTGATGTATTTTGGGGGGAACTTATGGCTTGCTAGAAAGCTTTTGTTTATATTCAGCAGTATCTTTGGAATTGATAATTTTTAATCATACATAATTTTTAATTCATTGTTCCATTCTTAGCTCTGTGAAAGCTGTGGACAAGAGGGAAGGAGGTGGAGCCCATAATTGGGGTAAGCAGGATGAGGCTGCAGCAGAGGACTGGCCAGAGGACCCTGAGGCTCAACAAGACACTCAGGAACCTGTTGCCAATGGGGACGTGGCTCCAGAAAATAAGTAAGGACTGTCTTTGATTTTGTATTTAAAGAAGGTTCTGGCTTTTGGCTTTCAATAAACAATGTAAGCTTAACCGATTATCGCCGAATTACGCGTTTCCGCGTAAAGCACGAGGGTGCTTCACAGCGCGGGTTACGCATTTTTGCGTAACTGCCATTGTACCTGCTTCAATGAGATACCAGCAGCAATCGCAAGTGTTTCAAGAGCTCCCACAACGCCATAGCATTTCTCCTGTGAGGTAAGTGTAAGGGAGGCAAGGTCTTAATGACCCTTACCATAGAAATGTTTTTATTATTTGTGACCGGTTTTGTGAAAATCGGCCTAAACGCGGCATCTAAAGTTTTCTAATTTATTCTACCAGTAGGCTGCGCGGGGCCTTGGGATGCCGTCTTCCTAATGTGGAAGCTGTAGCACAAGCCGTTTTCGCCCTACGCACTACAACACTTCAGTATTTTTGCTAAACTTATTATTGCTGATTTCGAAAAAACGCCGGGTAAAGGCGTTGCTAAGGTCAGGGGGCGTGCCTTGTGTCCGTATACTATTACTGCGTGTCTCCGGGACACTATGGAATAAACCGGTTACAGGCGGATTGAAAGAAGTCTAAAAGGCTTAATGCAGGGCTCCTTAAGAAACTATGATGGCGAGAATTGCGTGAGTACGTGAATTATGTAGAATAGTAAGTGAATTAGCTAGTTAGCTACAGTTTTTTCCCCGCTGTTAGTGAAAAGCCCGCCAATAATTTCTTAGCAACTCTCCGTACACGAGTCCAACCGGCTAGTGTTTCTAGCCTCCTAGTGTGAGTTCTAGAGCACGCCAGAGCTTACAACTGCGTCATAAGCTAGAGCTAACTGGTGTCTATCCATTTCTGCCATAAAAATTTTTTCGAAAAAAATCGACCCATAAGGCTTTACCCCGGGATACTGAAAAAAATTGTTTGCCGCGTTTAGGCCGATTTTCCCAAGACCAGTCACATTTGTAGATTGAAATTGTAGCACTGTTTGTGTATAAAGAAAATCAAAGTTACAAAAAAAAAAAAATATGCATATAAACAAAAATATATATCAATTAAGGGGGGCTTTTACCATACAAAAATGCTTTTTTTCATTTTGTCATAACTTTACTATGCATGCATACTTTTTTTTACTTTTAAGTTCAAAACATTGCTCATCTGAAACACTTCAAAATGAGCTAAAAATATTGGCAGAAAACCACACCCATCAAAATATTTGGGCGATAATGTCTAGAAAACCCTTACCCGCTCTGCCGCAACTTAACCCCTCCTACTTCAACATCAAGACTTCAAATTTCACACACACATTCCTTGATACCTTGTTAATAAAATGAATGCACAGATTTTTCTAATTATTTTTTGTTGATTTTATATTAATTTTTTTTATAAAAAACAGCCGTTTTTCAATGAAAATGTGAAAAAACGTGAATAACTTGATAACAAAAAATTTTTAAAAAAATTTGTGCATTCATTTTAAAGAGTAGAAAAAGAGCTTTCAGATGATATAAAAACATCACTGTAAAAAAATAGTGATAACAAGTTATGATTGGCAGAAGGTTGACAGTTCCACTTTTTAGATAATTGAGGTTAACCACAAAACAAGTTATTCCAGCTGATAATGCCTGTAATAGGGGGAAATGAAGCATACAATGGTGACCCAGTGTAAAATAAGGTTTTACTAAGTTACCTTGTGAACATAGGTCACTCCACAGCAGTTGATATAAGAAAATACTGTGAATATAGAGGTATAATTCTGACAAGCAGCACTACTCAATGCACCAGGAAAGTCAAACATTGCGCACCTGGGCTTCCCTTGACAGCTTCAGAGGACAGCAGCGTTATGCGGGGGTTGGTTTCTCGTATAACGGTAAGTTGCCCATGTGGGTGGTTCCAACATGCAACTGATCCTTATAACGCAGACCATCTCTGCGTAAATATGAGGGCAGTTTTAGCCATGAGGATGATAGGTCAGGGTAGTTCTTTGTTGGAAACTGTGGCAGTGAAAGAGCTTCTTACCATTGAACAGCCCAATAGAGAAAATAAAATTTGCTGAATTAGGCTTGTCCATTCTGGCAGTTTCAGAACTACTGTTTGGCAATTCAGGAGAGGGTTTACTACCTCTGGGACGCAATACAGTGGTAGAGCACCTAGAAACAAACCCTAATGAATCACCACTAAGTTTTAGCTTACTAACTGACGGTGGGGTGGCTTCCTTTTCCACTGGTGTAGGCTCCACTGAATCCTTCCTTCGATATGGAGTGCACAGGAAGCCTCTAGGGCTCTTCCTAGATCGTTTTCGGTCAGACATAGTGGGACAAAATAGCGAAATAGATTCTACAACACCAACTTTGATTCGATCAAAAAAGAAAGAACACTCCGCGTGCGCAGTCACTCACACTTATCCCAATTGGAGTGCAGTTTACGTGGTTGAATAGCTCTTCCTGTGTGCTTTATTTTGAACTGCAATAAGCTATAGTTTTATAAACAAAGACAGACGAAGACGCGCTCCACAAACGGTAACGGTAAGACCTGAAAGATTGGATTCTTCCTGGGCGGTGATACAATAAATAGTGTTGACAACAAAAATTTTAACTAAATAAAGAAATGTCCAATTGACTTGAAACTTTGGGAACAACTTAAGAGTGCTATGACCTACAGAATAAAAAATAAAAATTAAAAGTCAAAAAAAAAAAAAAAAATCATTTTTTGTATGGTAAAAGCCCCCCTTAATATGATATAAAGTTGTCAATAAAATTTAAAGACTGCCAAGAAGTCTTCATAGAGGGCAGTGATGAAGAATTTGATGATCTCAAAGAAATATAGATAAAATAAGGCAGAAGACTTCTCAGGTGTAGAGGTCCGTGGCCGAGAAGTCTTCATGGAGGGCAGCAATGAAGAATTTGATGACCTGGAAGAAATAAAGGTTGAAAAAGGCAAGCTATTTTAGCTTCTTTGTTCATACACAGAGGGTTATATGGATTTAGAACAACACCAACCACAAAAAGGTCAAGTTATTACTGCATCAGGATACAGACTTTCTTCCTCCCAGTTCTCTCCTACTTGAAGGTGCCCATAGAATGGATTTCTTAGGAGAAAGTTTCTCAGGCATGAAGAGAAGGATGTGCAATCTATGTCAAGAACAGTAACAACAGACACATCATGGTACGGTACAGTGATTATTATGGGGTGTGGCTTTGTCACCATGGCGTTCAATCGGACTGCTTCATAGTATTATCAGGAAAAAAACCCCTAGAATTGCAAACACAGTAGTCTATAATTGCTTGTTATGTTATATATTATATTATCCTAGTATATGGCTCCCACAAAAAAATAAACCGCCAAAATCAATAGTTGCTGAATTATTTCAAAGCAAGCGGCTAGTGAACATTTAAAACAACAATATATAGCTATGAAACATGAGGTGTTAGCCTAAACTTTTACAATACTGATGCTAACAATGATATACTTACCTTGAAGCTTGTAGTTTCCAATGCTTCAAATGCCTAGAAACTAAACAAAACTTAGCCCGCGGGTAGAGGAGGGCTTTAGCTTAAATATGTTAATACATCGCCGTTGGTTACTTTGAAGCGTATTGCCTCTAGACAAAAAAAGCTCTGGCGTTCAAGCCTCGAGATGACGGTCACAATTTCTTGTAAACAATTTCGGAGTACACGCATGTAATCGCGAATTTAATTTTAGGCAATAATCGGTTAAAGAAGAGATAATTATTGTTCAACTAAATTACTTCTTTGGGACAGACAAAAAGATTGTCAAGTTGTTGTGGAATATGTCCTTGTAACGATGTGTTCATACTTGCTCTGCAGGGAGAAGGCAGAAGGCGAAGGGGAAGCAGAAGTGACAGCTGAACAGGAGGAAGAAGATGCATCTGCTAAAGAAATGACACTTGACGAATACAAGGCCCAACACAATGTGGTAAGTGTAGACTTGACAGTGTTTCAGTTGGAAACCTGTGTGTGTGTGTGCAATGTCTAAGAGCTATATGCATCAATCAAGATCATAATCGTATTTTCTGTTTTGTGAAGGGTGCAGTTGCTAGTTTTGTGTGGCATCACTTTATTGTTGTAGGAAACGTTGAAGGCTGATACGTCTTTACGAAGGAATGTGGACAATTCACAGTGGAAGGACACGATTGCTCTCAAGAAGGAAGATGCTGAATTCTTCCCAGGAACTAGGGTATGTGGTGCTTATTAACATGTTTGCTAGGAGATAGTTACCTGACAATTGTTAAAAGTGATGCTAATATGTAGCTTACTGTTCTATATTGCAGGAAATCATTGAAAAACCCAAGACATCTGGACGTACAAAGACTACTTTGGACCCTAATTTTTATTTCAAAGACCAAGCTAGACGTGGACGTGGAAGAACAAGTGGCCCTCGAGGAGGAGGTAATTTTCCAAGAGAAGACAGGAATGATCGTAGTGGGGAAAGCAGGAGAAATTTTGACGAGGGCAGAAGAGAGGGTGGAAGAGGAGGCAACCGGCGAGGTGGATTTGGAGGTCGTGGAGGAGGCCAAGGTCGTTTTAACAACTACTCCAGGAAAGATCGTGCTCCTAACATGGAAGATGAAAGTGACTTTCCCACACTTGGAGCAGCTTAAAACTTGTCTATTGGCCTTGGGCTGTGTTTGGTAGCACTACTTGCTTACAGTGGTCATTTTCTGTTCTTATTTTATTGTTTTTCTTTCTTTTTTTATTTTTTTTCCTGTCATGACTTGATTATTGTTTCTATCCACAGTAATAAAAAAAAAAAACATATCAGAGAACATTACTTATGTCTGCACAAGTTGTTTTTGTGTGTGTGTTTGTTGCTGAATTCTTAAATTTTCGCACAACATTATACAATTATGTACTTATTGATTAATGGATGCACATCAAGTAAGCTGGCATGAACAAATGCTCTTGACACCTTGCTCCAATTGTTGTTTCTGGGATTGGTTGCACAGTGCAGTGGCACTTTCATCCACCTGTGATACAAAAAAAAAAATTCTCTTCATTTTCCCATAGCTGAAACAAAGTTATGGTAACATTTAGGTTTGATGATATTAAGTACATTTACTTAGGTTGATTGTTGGCTTGGCTGATCATGGACATCATCTCCCAATCAGTGTGATGTAAGTATAGACAACTTTTCAGAAGGAGACTTCGCAATACTTTCACCATTCCCACTAGAAATGCCCATACTGTAATTGCGGTGAACCTTTGATGCTCTATTTACACTCGGTCTACAAACAGAGAGTGACATTGTGAGAAGAGTTCATTTATATGGTATTCATTTGTGAGACATACCCTTGGGGTTTTGGTCCTGGAGGAGGTATGGGAACCAAACGTCTTCCTCTATCATTATTAGTAATTGAAGGATTGTGGGTTGATGACAGAAATTCTTTCTCCAGCTTGGTTCCAAGCTCTCGCAATTCTAGGAGATGTGCAATCAGTAAAATGCTACTCAATAGTCCGTGTAAAGATTTTACTCTTGAGAATATTAGAACTATATTAAGTGTTTCTTTCACCTGGTAGAGTAGGGATTTCCTGTTGTTGTTCTATAGAATCAACAAAATGTTGTTCTCCATCTATGCAAGACTGCAGGAAATGTAGATCCATACGGCATTGTTCACAGTCCAGCTCCATCCTATCCCTGTCCACAAATATATCAACAAGTAATGTATACCAAGGAAAATGTAGGGGGAGAGGAACTAATTCAAATTATATTAGAATTTACATCAATAAAATTACCTTAACTTAGAGATGACCTGGTCAATGTTAGTAGAATTTATGTGGTCATTGATTTCTCCAATGTAATCTTCATCAAGTGAGCTACAAAAAAAACGTGACTACATAACTATTACAAAGCAATCTAAAAATATTTAGGACATGAAAAAAAACGACACATTGGGGCACTATTCTTCCAACACTATGTATGTAAATAATGTATGTATGCAAATATCATATAATAATTGGTAAAATTTACTTGTGAATAAAATTGATGTTGTGGTGCCAAATAGTATCAAGGGATGATATAACAATTATCTAAGAAGTCAACACTAAAAATTAGCCAGATGTGCTTTAGAGCCGGGGTAAATTTAGTCTACTTAGAGCGGTAGCCTATAGACACCTTACAACAGACACTGGAAGCATTGTTTTAATCCTGAAAATTGATTTACGTGTAAAGCAATGAATGGGAAAAGCAGTTTAATTTTCGGAAGTTGATTCACCCAAAGCCAGTCTATGAGGCGATTGAGCAATAGTTGTCAATGATTCCTCAGGGAAAGCTAAAAATACCTCTAATTTTCTGAGCAAATTGGCCAAATAGAGCATTCATCCCACTTCCATCATTACATTCTTATTGCCATTAAAGAAACAAATTTTGCTGAGTAATTTAAAAGATAGCTATGCAAGCATGAATCCTATTAATCTATGACCACACACCATTAGCAACAAGGAGGATCATAAAAATAGGTCTGTGTAATTTGAAAATTACTTTCCCAGCCCAGCATCTTGTGAGGTCGTTTACTTCGAAGGAATTATAAGGCATTTGGAGTAAATCACTAAGGTAATTCAATTAATTTCACATAGAGGAAAAGAAAAAAGGCTTATAGTCATTAGAATGAAGAGGAATATATATATATATATATATATATAAATTAGACTTGATAAAAATAATATACTTACCTGCTTTGTCGCCCACTACTTGATCCACACCGAACTGGTGTCTCTCTACCATCCCAAGAACTCACAGCACTATCAGGTCGACTTCCACCTCCACCATACCTTTTACTAGCTGATGACTTGTCCAACCTGTTTCCTGACAACACTTCTCCATCACAATAATCCCCTTCAGTCTTAATGGTGGATGATAAGTTCACATAATCAACTACTTTACCAAGGGTTGGTGGCAAAGTTTCTGATCGTTTGTGCAAAGAATCCAGAAAAAACTTAATTTCCTTGATAAGAGCTTCCCTAATATAGGGAGGTTCTGCTAGCTTAGCAGGATGTTTCAAAGTTGTATTACTATCTTCTCTCATTTGTCTCCAAATCTCCAACACGGTTGACACCTAAATGAAACATAAAAAATACAGAATTCTAATATTATAAATACTTGTAGGTATGACAAAAATAAAGCTTCTTGGAGTAGTAGGTTGTGCTGGATACAGTTTCAAGAAAAATCATTAACACTTTCTTTTTACTCTCTGAAGGGGTCAATAGACAAGCAAAGGTAATAAGTGCAAAGAAAAAAAAGAAAAAAGAAAACTTGGCTGTTGTTGGGAAGTCAAGCCTATGCATGACCCCTGTCTCAGGCCACCTGTGCTCTTGACTCAAAGCTGCAACTACCCATGATTTCCAAAATTCATCTTCGAGTACTACTGCTACAGTATAATATGTGCTGCTTGGAAGTCATGGGTTATCATGGTGACACTAGAGAACACAAGTTGAAAATTGTTGGCGTCAATATTGTCAATTAAAGTTGTTCACTGAAATTAGCTTCACACTGCTATATGCAAAAATCACGAACAACAACAACAAAAAAGTAACACTTTAACAACCAGCCACACCCAGTATCTGGGCGCAACCCTTGGAATCTATATAATAATATGCTTGTGTGTGATGACAACAACAGTGTGTTTTCATGAATACTTCATAAGCTGACCAGAGTTGATAAAGTGTTGTCATTACCTGAATGGAAAAAGTGTTTCTACCTGCTCAATAAACAAACAAACAAAAAAAACAAAAAAAAAAACAAAAAAAAAGAGACTGAGTGAACTGAGTTGGGAAAGAGTGTTCACCTACAGTAGCTAACCATATATCCTGGGTATAAGAAAGAGAGAGAAGCAGGAGAATGCAAGGGTCAAGAAAAATGGAAGCAGGTCAGAAAAGGCTAACTGATGTAACTACTTCAATGAAAAATGAAAGAAAATACACAGAAGGACAGAGAGATAGACGACAAAGGAGGAGAAGGGAATCCATGAGTTTGAAAAAAGGAATAAGAAAACTGAGATGGCTCAGGAAGAAAGAGAGTATGAGAGGGAAACTGTGGATAAAAATGCCTTGCACTCCTAATTTGCAAAAGTTAGTACATCAGGCTCTATGGTGTGGCAGGGTACTTGATAGTGATGTATGAACGCCCATGCAAGCACGACTTAAATCTATAGTTTTTTCATGTGCAGGTCTTCATGTGAGGCTATAAATTAAATTTCTTCTGAACAAAGATGTCTGCACAATTACTTATGAAAGGCTGTGCATGTTAGGTAATTTATTTTAATTTCTTGTATACCACTAGCTAGAATAAAAAAAAATAAAAAATAAATAAATAAATATATTTATTGCAGCTTTGATATTTTTACTTGAATATTTCCACATCACGCGAGCGTTCTGTATTCTCCCATATTGTACGGTTTATATTGTACGCTACTGGTAGCGCGCGCGTAGCGAGTAAAATCAATGAAAATTGTATTGTAGCCGGTTGAGAAAAATTTCAAAGAAGCAATAAATCACTTATCACACTCGTCGTACAATATGGGAATGATATTTTACTCTCACGCCACATTTTCACTCGCCTTTGGCTCGTGAAAATATTTTGCGTGCTCGTAAAATATTTTCCCATATTGTACTCTGACTCGTGCTATAAGTATTATATATATATATATTTATTTATCATGTACTGAACTCAAGTACTCCCATAGAGATTAATACAAATGAAACTACCCCAATATTTTCCCATATTGCGTCCCCTTGGGCATTCTAACAAGTGTTATTGCGTCCCCTTAGGCTAATTTTATTTAATCCTGTAATGAATCAGCCATAACAAAGTTAGCTTACTGGTTTAGCTCCAGAAAAATTGTCGTTGCTAAGATTAATATGTTATACTTGAATACGCGAAATATCACTCTTCTGATCGGAGTATTGGCACTCGTCCCAATACATATGACAGACTCGTGATATTTTGCAGTATTCAAAGTATAACATATATAATATATATATATATAATATATTATATATATGTAGCTAACTTAAAACCACATCAATATATCATCAGTTCACCTTCTCTTCGTTCAAATATTACCAGACAAATTTTGCAATATGACAACAAAAGATTACTAGTAAATAATTAAAATAAAAAAAAAATAGAACAAACTTTATTTAATTAGCTGGGTTAAAATATGTCTTCACACTGGGTTATTGAACCCCTCAGTGACCATTCACATTACTGCACATTTATCTGCAAGTCAAAAGAATCCTCCAGTTCATCTGGCAGTCAAGACTGAGGTTAAAAATCAGCTTGAAAAAATATCGTATATATTTCATGAGTGAAACTGTATTCCACTTAGTGAAAGCACTTATCTTGAAAATAAAGCAAGCAACTAAGATTTGAAACTATGTTGTTCACACTGCCAAAAAAGTAACCTGCTCACAATACCTACTCTGTCACCAAGATGATGGGCATTCTTTAGATCTTTACCAACAAAAATAGATTGTTTGGTAAAATTCCTGCAGGCAACTTTCCTCAATCAATCTCCTTACACTAATTTTTTATGACCATCTGTCAAGCACTTGCAACCTAGTTATAGTCAATTATCAAAGGAATTTGTTTAATGATTCCAAACAACTACAACAAAAAATGTCTTGCAAGCTAATCAATGTACTGAAATGCCAAATATAAACAGTTAACTCATCAATACTTGTAAACATAAACATAGCACTGCCATGACTACAGTGCTTGGTACACGCCACACATTATATGTCAATTATTAAATGATACTCACTAGAAGCCACTAACCATTAAACAAATTTCTTCTGAAGTGTACTTACAGCAACAACAAAGTATATTAGCAGAGCAATCTCACATTGCTGCTGGATTGCTGGCCATTCCCATGGTTACTAGTAGCTTTAAGTGCCAAACAGTCTTGCTGTACAGCAGATCTAGAGCCACCCCACCACATTCCCAACCACAATAAACTGTCTCCAGAGCAACAGGGGCAGGAAGCATGAGATATGATAGAAATTGTAGAATTGCTGCCAAGTGTAACAGAGTACAACAACAACTCCAGGAGTTGCTTTCATGTGGTTATAAGTGTGGCCTCAAATTTAATTAATAATGTCGTGTAGTTATATAACTAGTGATGTGCTTCAGCACAGATGGTGAGCTTACCATAGTGCCGAAATAATTAAAACAACAAGGTAAAATACTTCAAACTACTAATAAAAAGGCTACAGTTACTTGAAGTTAATGTTCTAGCTCCGATTCACCTAGTTTAGGAATACATCATTCAGTACAAGTACATGTAGTTGACCCTTAATTACTAGTTACAGTAAAACGGACGTGTTTAAAAAAAACAACTTATTGTAAAGGGGTTTCAAAGCTATAGTAACTACTTCCCATGTGACTAAATGTAGCAATTCTAAGGGATTATCGCACAAACCCTAAAATAAAACTTGCTTGCTAAAAAGCTGCTATGTTTGATTCAAGATGTTTTGTGTATTCTTGAGCTAAGCAGTAGCTGTAACACACAAAATTTTCACCCACCCCCCACCCCACCCCCCCCCCCCCCCCCACACACACACACACACTTGTTCACTGGCTATGCCAGCACAAAAGAAATCAGAGACAACCTAAATCAAAGGAGTAAACAACTATTTTTCTTGGAAGATAGATGAAATAAAGGATAGAGCATGTAATGGGGTAGATCACTAAGCAAACACAAAAACGCAAGGATTAAAGCACAAAATGACATACTTATGTCCAAGGATTAAAGCACAAAATGACATACTTATGTCCATATATTTATTTATTTATTCCACGCTAGATATCTTCACAATGATATTTTTAGGTACGTGACCCGTCTCACAAGCGATATCACAAAGTCATGGCTGTATTGCACAAGCTCATTACCAGAGTAGTTATAGCAACAGGGCCTGGCGTACAAGTTTGGTGAGTTACAGCTACCTTACTCTAGTGGAGCCTACCCAGCCAGGTTAGAGCAGCCGCTATAATATCAGGGTTGGGGGAGCCCCTAGTGAGCACCAACTTTACAACCAGGAGTTACCAAAAAAACTACTTCAGTGAAGATATCTAGTGTGGAATTACACTCTTCAGAGTGATGTGGCTAGATATTTCACTCTCAGGCTTTATTTTCACTCACCTTTGGCTCGTGAAAATAAATTAGCCTGCTCATGAAATATTTCACCATATCCACACTCTGACTCATGTAATAAGTACTATATTATATACACAGAAACAAATATTCCCAATTTTTTGATAGTGCTATTTCTGAAGTGTCTTGCAATAATAGAAATTAAAATCGTGATATTGTTGGCAAGTGTGTGAAGTGTGTGAAGCTTCACACACTTGCCAACAATATTAATCTGGCTTAGAATAACCTCTACCACAGTTCTCCAGCTTAAGAAATCGGTTCAATCCCCATGGTCATCTGTTATGCCGTGACAGTAAGCAGTAGCTAAAGGGTAGCTGTGTGACAATTACTGTAATTAAATGCACTTTTCCTATGACTTACATCAATTAATTTTCATTACGCTAGGTAATTTGCATTACACTCCATCTTTTACTATCATATCAAGTGAGTGCAGAAGAGTGACCAAAGCCTTATAGCCATTAATGTGCAATCAAGAGAGTTAATTCTTACTTCGTCCTGCAGGTCATTAAGTTGTTCAACTAGAGAGGTCCCCAATAAACGCTTAACTTCCTCGATTTCCCCATATGGGCAGCGCTCTAAAACCAAATCCCAGACGGTGTCGCGAATCTGAAATACTTCACCGTATCCACTGTACTCGACATCTCTAGAGTCCACCATATTTCTGAGGTACCCTTAGCAACAGCACACCAACAAGTCAACATTCTCGTCGGTGCGCATTAAATAAACCAATTGGCCATTCATAGGGTGTGGTTTAGGGGGAAATTGATTCGTCGCCAGCGGTTAAATAAGCGTGGACAGGGAGCCAGCGGCTGTCCAGCCTAGTCTGCTCCGGTTGGTCCACCTAGTGTGGCAGAGTTTGCAGCTCGAACTCTTCTCGCGGCGGTTTGCTGTTGGGAAAGAGTATAAAATCCCTGGGATTGTACCGACCGCTACAAGTCAGTAGCTAGCTTTATTCTTTGCCCGGGGACAGTAGCTCGAACAATGGATAAATCAGCTGTTTTGCACTGGCTCCAGGACGTCGAAGCGACGAGCTCAAACACTGTGCCAAACGTAAGTTCCAGCTACATATACTTAGGTAATAAAAAGAACTTGGTGTGGTCATCGAATCGTGAATATGGTTATATCGAGCTATAATTATTGTGAATAATCCTGTCCACTAACTACTATGCTTTTTTTTTTTGTTTTCTCTCACTCTCTCTTTCATGAGTCTAACCTGTACAAGCCTCTCTGTATAGGTTGGCATACACATACACACCAAATTCTTGCCATCATTAAACTTGAAAGCACTTGGTATGGTATGTTTGGTATTTAGTACATCTCAGCAGTTTGAGTTGATTTGAGTAAACTAGCTATTGGCTGCATGAGGAGAGATTGGAATTTGGTCAATATAAATTAGAAATTCACTGAAATGGAGCATCTGATATTTAAGTTACTTATAGTTTGCCAGATTTATTTAGTTTTGTCTTATAAGGTTTAGAATTAATTTGTGGTCATCGTGAATGATGGTTATCTTGAGCTACTGTGAATAATCCTGTCCTCTACCATTATGATAGGATTGTAGCTATGTGCTGTAAATTTTTTGTTCTCTCTCACTCTCTTTCATCAGTGAATACGATTTTGAAATTTTTTCCTGTTGAAGGTTGACATACAGGCTCATAATGATATTTGACCAGAGTATTGTGGTTGAGAGAAGAGACAGTGTTCATGTGTTACACTTAATAATTTACCATGACAACAATCGTAAACTCTTCTTAATATAGCTATTATTATTTGCTAACAATAGGTTTACTTGCTGAAAGAGACAAGAATGGATACAGTAAGAAAACTTGAAACAGGATTGCTTCAGCAGATACCAATGATTTTTGCTGGGCCATAACAATGTGGCTTATAATCTGAATATTGTAAATTTTTCCTTTCAGACTGGATAATTAGGAGCACCAATGCTCTCATTTTATTTGTAGCCAGAAATCTCCATAAAACACACATTTGGTGCTCACCACACGGTTCAAGTACCTGATGATAATGTGTATTTTGTTTTGTAGGATTCTGACAGAGGGTCTATTAACCCTAACACCACCAGACAGGGAAGTTTGTCTCCACTAGGTGAACTTCCACTTAGTCTTCATCCTCGCCATCATTCTCCTCATCATGAGCAGTCACTCCTACCCCTTCAGGTGCCCCCGACCTCTGTCCGTGTTTCTGTCCCAATCCGTTCATCCTCTTTGGTTCCCTCTTCTTCCTTTCAAATTCCTGAAAATCCAGGAAAGAACAAGCCTCCTGAAGTCATCAGAAAATTTCTACGTAGCAACACACTCGCAGGAAGCAGTGTGCATTATCGACCCAGGCAGATGAAAGGGAATGTTGCAGACAGTGAGCCTGGTGTCAAAGATGGTACAGGTATTGAGTCAATTGCAGCATGTGGTGGAAATTCTGAAAGTGTGGTATTTCCAGGTAAACGCCAGGCATTTCCGCCTCATAGGATAAGCCACCAGAAGTCCTTGTCACAAATCCCTATCCCAGCATCCCATCCTGAAGTTGTCCAGCCTACCATTGATCTAGCCAAAGCTTATCTGTCATCCCCTAAGAGGAAGATGCTAATAAAGTCTGCACGTTCTGTATCCACTTCCATCAAGTTATGTGACGTTGATGAGGACCCGGTATCGACAGTCCCCGGCACACTGACAAGGCTAGTCCCAGTCTCTCCTCCAAAGTCAGCACCTGTGTCTCCCAAATTGGGTTTAAGAAAAAATACATCTACTTGCTTGAGTGAAGTGAAATCTTTGAGCCATAGCAACCTAGCCAATTTTGATTCACAAAAAACAATCTCCGACATGTCACCCAATGTGAGTAGCAGAAGCAGCAGCGTAGATAGTCAGTCTCACCAGGCAGAGAAAGGAGAATTTTCTGATGCAGCTATGTCAGATGAGAGTTATAAAATGCACTGTGATTTCTCCAGGAGTTCTTCCTTGGAACAGTTGGAGTCCTGTGACACTGATGATGTTACATGTGTTTCTACTCAAGAATTTACCAATACCAAGGAAATGGAACAGCGTGGCAAGCTTAGAACTGGAAGTGAACTTCTAATGGCTTCAACAAGTCCATCCTCTTCCTCAAAAAAAGATTCTGATACCCTTATTGATAAAAGAACTACAGTGGATAGTGGAGAAGAGAGTGTTGTGGAGAGACAGTCTGTAAGCCGAGAAGAAGAGCTGCTGGACATCTTGAAGAAATGGTATGGCAAAGGATATGGAGATAAAGAAGACTTGATTAGAGCTTTAGAGATAACTGGACATCGGAAGTCTGCATATGAGTAAGAGAAGTAGCGAAATATTCAGCTAATATTCTAATTGTAGTGAATTTATATCAACTAGGTTGTGTATTATAACAGCACTCACAATGTTGAATAAGGAAGCAAGGACGGTTCCTCAATTAGGCCTTAAGAATATTCTAAAAATTAAGTTTGAGTGAAATGAGGAAGGTTTTCTCAGAGTTCACTGACAGATTGTGTGATATATATTTAATATGGACATTGGTATTAATGAAATGTGTTCTTATATATAATTGTACACACACACACACACACACACACACACACACACACACACAATAGACCCACAATGCTTGTGTGTCAGTTATGATGACGACGGTATGTAATGTATTCATAAATATTGCATAAGAAAGCGTTCTCAGTATACTTTTGGCAGTTATTCATGACTAAATCTGTGACAGGTCAGTGAGAACAATGTTCCTTACATAGATCAGTCAGGTTGGTAAAGAGTCATCAGATGATGAGAAAGTGAGCTAATTTAACTAAAGAACCAAGTGGTAGAGGGATATTATTGCAAAGGTTAGTACATCAAGTGCCACTGTTTCGCGGGGTACTTGTTAGTGTATTTGATTGTTGGTTGAGGAGGTTGCCAATTATTACTCACTTGATAAAAGTCTTTGACAGAAGTGGAGTGTGTAAACTTTGATATTAAATACTGTGAAACACTTTTATGTTCTGCTATTCAAAGGGTAGACTTTAGAGAGGGATGATGAATTTGTTCAAATACTTTTTTGTTAGCTCAGCAAATATAACCTAAAGTTGGGAAGCTTCTGCTTTCTTGTTAAGTCAGGAGAATGACTATGTTTTACAGAAACCAACTTTTGTATCTTCACTGGAGTCAGGTTTATGTCAACACAATAACTTTAAGTGAATTGTGGGGGAGTGTAAGTGTATGTGCATGCGGTGAGTGTGCATGTGAGTATGTATGTGAGTGTGTGTGTGTTCCCAAATAGCGAAGCATTCATATGGTATGCTTTGGCAGTCATGTGGCTTCTGGTTGCTACCTGTTAACGTGCAATGGGTGGATGACTGTTCCATGAAATTTCTGGTGTAGGTGTAGTAACATGTGTTGTGGTTGCGTATAACATAGTTGTCATCTCGTTAAATTGTGTATGTGTGTGCAGATTGATGGAGGAAGAAGAAAAGGAGGGACAGGTATGTTGCTACTGTTACTTACTCTCTGACTGATTGTGGGGGCTAGTATTGGATTGTAAATATAGTGGTTGACATTTTCCAGCAAATTATTACATACTCGCATCCAATGGTGATAGCAGTTGTCCGTGGGTCATGTGTTTATGTGGGTAAGCCTCTCTGTTCGCATCCCTAGCGTTTATGACGGCCATTAGGGAAGATGGGATAGAAAAAGTATTTAGTCGTCTCAGTCTTCATTGTAGTACAGACAAGACTGTTCCTTGGTGTATCTTTAGTTAAACTTGGTCAGTAAACTTGTTAACTGGGGCTGTCTGGTAGAAGGGTAGTAGAGGGGTTATTGAGGTAGGACAAAATTGTCCTGAAAATGTTTTGAAGAACTGTTGGCTGCATACGTGGGGAATAAGGCTAGATTGGGTAAGGGGTGTTGAACTCCCACATTGTATGAAAGGAGCTGCAGAATGGTTTATTGGTAGTGGTCAGCTCTTTCTCCCCCTAATATGTACACCAATATAATGAGAAAGAGATCTCTTTTTAACAACCTACTATAGTGTGCACCACAATCGTTTAATACTCATTTGTATATTTGTAGAAAGAATATGATGGTCTTCGTCGTAGCTCTGATTCAAAGGCTATCCTAGGTGATCAGACTCCATTTGCAGAATCCAACATTTCCAACCAACCTCATGATTCTTCTGACATACCTGTTTCTCCATCACCACAACAAACCTCCCTACTGCAGACCATGCCTCCAAGTCACTCGGCTTCACCAGTTCGCCACCATATTTCTCCAGGACCACCAGTATCCCAGTCAGCCGTGCCTCCTGAGCCAGTGAATGTCCTCCCTCTGTCCCGCAAAAAGCTGGCTGAGTTGGACAAAGCCAACTGCTTTACATTTGATGAATCTAGTGATGAAATTCTTGATGCACAGTCCTCCAACATGCTGGCCAAGAAGTATGTGTAGATGTATGTAGATTTAAGGTACAATTGCCAGATGTTTAGGTGCCAGGCGTCATTTTGATGTCTTGCCTTTTTAAATAGTCAAGATACATAGTAGCCAAGAATTTTATGTGTTTTTGACTAGATTTTGGCTTAATTTAGTTGGCCTATTGTAGCAATATCGGTCTTATTGCAAGATACTGGCTGCAGTATTATTTTCCCCAACATTTATGCCAGTCCAGTGGTGTTAGAACAGGATCACCAACCTTTACACCTTTTGTAGTTCTAAATTTCTTTATTGCATGTTGGTATAGTAAGTGAAGTTCATTTTAAAACTTATGAGCATGATTCTTACTACCAAGAGTGTGTGCCAATGGCCGCATTTCTCTGCATAGTGGAGCCAAGGTTGCCCAAGTAGACTTAACACTTCCAATCAGTCGTTCTCGGCTGAAATAATATATATTATAATAATAGCACATTTTTCTCAGTTCTAACAGCCAATATTATGTTAATTAAACTTAACCCGGCCATTCAACTTCTTTCCAAATTCCTCTTCAGGGGTCAATGATGTCGAACTCTCCATGGTGATATAATATACACAGTAAGAAACTGGTGCCATGCTTATATTGTGTTTATTATATCACCATTATTATATCAACAGGAGAGTTCAACCTTTTTGACCCCTGAAGAGGCAAGGTGTCATTAATGTATTGGTTTTTAGAACTGAGAAAAAATGCTATTACTTTACACACCCGTGTGTGTGTTTGTGTGTGTTGTGTGTTAGGAATAGTCCTCTTTCCAGCAAGACGCACTCCTGGTCTCTGTCAGATTACAGTGGCAGCATGACATCATCTAGTTCTTACAGTAACCACGCCATCTCTCCTGGTGTTAGAACAGGGTCACCAACCTTTTCAAAATTGTCCGAGATTTCTGACATAAAGAAGCAGAACAATACCAGTCCACAGCGTCACGCTCTTGGCAAGTTTCCTGTCTTAAAAGAAACAAAAGATAATCCCAATGTGGACAGACATTTGCCAAGTGGTTTAAAACCGTCAAATGTGATCACTTCAGCCAGACGACTCAAATTACTTTCTCTTAATAAATCCTCGAGTTTGGTTCATGATCAATTCACCTATCACTGATACTATTTCACACAATGAATTCACTCAATAATCATTTTTATTGAAATTTTATATCGTTTTTTTTATTATTATTTTTTTTAATCTTGGTACTTTGTACCGTGTATATACTTGAGTCTGCCTGTTGAATTTCTACTTGATGACGTCAGAGATGGAAGCAGGGATGAGCATGTCTCTTGCTTGCACTTGCTTCAAATCATATTCATGAATCACAAGACTTTTGTCAATCAAGAATTGTCCTTGCATAATAAACAATCAGTACTTAGTGGTTGGCATGCCAGTACTAGGTAGCAGTTATAATCTCGCTAGGCTAGTAATGTTTAAGCTTCTTTGATCTGTGAGCACCAGAAATAGCTTTCTTTCGCAGACTTTGTACATCTCCCATATCAACATCAGCTGAAGGAGCAGCTTGAAGTTTTGGATTTACATATCTGTAAATTAATATAGGATCATAAATGAGAATTTTTGCTAGTGGACTAAAACACTACTTTTATAAGGCTGTTTCTTGTGCAATATTTGGTAAAGGTACATCACAACAGTGGCAGTGAGAGTCAAAATTTATTGTGCTGTGTTTGCAAACTTGCATACCTGGTCACCGTAGAAACTCCATCCACAAACTTTGTTTTGAACAGCACGTTTGCATTGTTGAACATGCCATCCTTCAGAGAGACTACAATGAACTGAGAGTGTTTGAAGTGTGAGCGCAGCATCTGTCCAATGTTCTGTGTGTGGGACAAGTCCAGTGCTGCATCTACCTCATCAAGGATATACACTGGGGCAGGTTTGAACAGGAGCAGAGCTAAAATCAATGACAAAGCCACTAGAGACCTGCACATAACACGAGTAATTTTGGTAAATTTCACAATTGAATGGGTTATCATCTGTGCTAGCTTTCTTTAAAGGTTGGACTGGAACAGCCTAGATACTATGACTAGATTTAACAATTACAACAAGAATGATAAAAAATTAAAAACCCCATATGCCTCTTAGCAACATTTACGTGTAGTTCCAGTGAGAATAGCAATCAGTGTTGAAGTGTGTCGGTAGTGCACATGTACATCATACATGGTTGGTACCTGTTCTAAGCATTATTGAAATAAGGCTTGCATTTAGGCACTATACACTATACCATAAAATACTCTTAAAACATATACTCCATTCACAAGTGGTAATGGCATCTTTTGTCAGCTGCAATATAGCCATAATGATCTAGTGGAGCATATTGGTGTATGTACTAAAGTGATGGGGGAGATTATGGAAATACAGAAACACTATAAATCACTTCATTGTTCGCAGCCTTCTTTCAGCCGGCAAACAAACACTCCTATTCTGTATTTCACTTCATTGTTGTAAAATTCAGTTCTTGTTTGGTTAAACAGTCATAATTGATGCAAACACTCATGTTGGACTGCACCTCTGGCCTCCAGACAGTTCCTGCAGTGACTCCTTCCACACTCCACTGAAGGCCACCTTTACCTCTAGACCGTCTAACACAGACATCCCCTCAGGGGGAGACAGCTTAGCACTTGTCCCAGGTAACAGCGTAGAGAATATGGAACCAAAATCCTAACCAAAAACAATTGGTAAGAGAAATGCAGGCTATTAAATAGGGGAGGAAAGATAAAAAGACAGGCTATTAAATAATAGCAGCAATGATACTTAAATTCAAGTGTTTATGTAGCCAATGCACAGATATTGCTTAAACTGAACTTACTTTGTTGACCCTTTCATGAGCCCTCTCTAGAGCTTCATTCTTCTTCTGGTCCAGTTCTTTGATGAGTTCGGCTATCTTGGCTTTGTCATTTTCTACAATGGTTTTCTTTCTCAGCAAGTCATTGTACTGCAAATACGATAACAGTAATCTGCAATATTTTCCACTACAAATGCCACACATTCAAGTTGAAGTGATTTAAAACAGAGCTAAATATAACACAGTAACTCTTGACTCCAATAGTTGAACAAAAGTTATTATTTTTCTATAGAGTTAGATTAGACTGATTGCTTATCTGGTCACAGACAAACCTCAGAACCATAAAAATAAATATATTCAACTTCTATCAAGCATAAATGTATTTTCTCGCCAACTTTAATACAATTTCATAGTGAAGATCTAAATACAAATTTCTTCACAACTGAGCAAATGTTTGAAACAATATAACAAACAACAAAAGCAAACGGCTCTTAAGTTTCACACACCTTTTCTTCAGCTTTCCCCAGCATGTTCATGGCACGCATGTTTACACTCTTTCCCAGTTTGTCCTACAAGGCAGATGTTACACAAGTACAGAAGAGTAACAACACTACAATGGATGCACACACCTTTTGCTCTTGCATCTTTGCTAGTCTCCTGGATACCTCCTTCATATCTGCTGCTTCAAAATCGTAGGCTGTGTTAGGCTTCCCAAAAAACTGTCTGTCAGTGGAAATCCATTCGTACTTGCCCAACATAGATTCGACCTAAAGAAAACACTTTACAAGGTCACATTACATGGTCAAAAAACAAACAAACCATTACATGTTCAAAAATAAACCATTATATGGTCAAATACCATTACATAAGGTCAATAATAATTCCATTACATATATTCAATAATACCATTACATAATAATACAATTACATAGTCAATAATAATACAATCACATGATCAACATAGTGCATTTGTTTATAGACATGCTGGAAGCTACCCTATTTGCAGGGATTCATTACATAACTTTTGCTAGGAGGGAACATATCAGTGCCACAATGAAGTATTGTGGCCAACATAAAAACTTTGTTAGCTAAAGAATAAACTGATCAGTCTACTGTATGTAAGTTGTGTAAACAGAATAAAACCACCACACATGATCATCATTTGTTGTAATCATGAAATGAGGCTTCCTCTTCCCTTATGAATGATTCCAGTCCAACCCGACCTCATTAGTGATAGTTTCTGAGGCATACCTTGTGTATAGCATCTCGACCATCTTTCTGAACCTTGCTGATGTTGTGAGTGACCTCCTTGATCTCAATAGAACAACTGGTCTTCTGTTTCTCCAACTGTTTCCTTTGTTTCTCATATTTTTGTAGCTCCCTGGTCCTCTCTCTCAGTATTGCCTTGTATTCATCCAGGCACTTCTTAGCCTCCAACAGAGTATTCTGGGGGGGGGGGGGGGGGGGGAAAGGAAAAAAGTTAATCAGTACAATAAGTCCAGGCTTGTTAGGAATGCCTGGAGTCTAACATGTACACCTTGTTGGATATCGTCGAACTTCATTCCCGCGAACATCGTATCCATAATCACTGTTTACTTATAATGCACACACGTTCATTTTATCTTAGTTACACACTTTTTCTTAATTACTTTCTTGTAACTCATATCTCTTGTGTCTCTTATAAACTAAATCTATCTAATTTGTGGTTGTTGGGATTTGGCTGTCTCCTGCCACAATTTGACTAAGCGGTGGTATCTCAGAGATAACCATTTACCAGAACGTCTGTGGGTCTTACAACCCACAGCTCTTAGCAAGGCCGGTTCTCTGGCAGGGCGTGACTGTCCACAATACGTATTGTGAGCATGTGATACCACCAATCATCAAACCAAACCTGAGGTGCCAACATGTGCGCGCGCGTGTGTGTGTGTGTGTGTGTGTGTGTATGAGCGTAGTGAGGAATGGCTTGAGGCAAGGATATATGATAGCGCTAACTCTCTTCAACTTGTACTTCGCAATGGTGATGGAGCAGTGGAGAATCAGATGCAGGGAGTTTAGAGTTGATGTTATGTATAAGTGTGGGGGGAAGTTGGTGGGTGAGAGGACGAGGAGACCATTGAAGGTGAAGGCAACAGAACTGTTGTTTGCTGATGATGATGCAGCTGTTAGTGTGGATAGGAACACTATGGAAAGGGCTGCTGAAAAGTTGGAGAAAGTGATCAAGGCATGGGGATTGACCTTGAGTGTGGGGAAGACAAAACTACTTGTTGCAGGTGCTCTGGGTACTGAAGATGAGGCGAGGCCGATAATGCTGGAAGGTGGAGAAGTGGAATGTGTGACAAACTTCAAGTACCTAGGGTCAGTGTTGGAGGCAAATGGAGGAGTGGGCATGGATGTAGGGGAGAGAATCGCCAAGGCAGCAAGAGCTTTTGGGGCCCTTAAAGGTCTAATCTTCAACAACTCCAACTTGTCCTACAAGACAAAGAAGATGGTGTACAAGGCAGTTGTGTTGGGTGTTCTCTTGTACGGCTCGGAGACCTGGACCACCAAACGCGATGCCACCAAGAAGATGAAACCCTTTCATAATCGATGCTTGAGGCAAATAGTTGGCATCACGTCAGCACAGCAGAGGACTGAGCTCATCAGCAGTGTCCAGGTGGCCTACCAGTTTGGAATGGAGGAGTCCCTGGAAGATATAGTTATAGCGAGGCGACTGAGATGGCTGGGCCACCTGGCAAGAATGGATGACCACAGACTGCCCAAGAAGAAACTGTTTGGTTGGCTGCCTCAGCGCCGCCCTGCACATGGGACCAGAATGAGATGGCGAGATTGTGTCAGAAAAGATTTGAACAGGTTTAATATTGATGATAGGAAGTGGTATCAGTTGGCACAGGACAGGAGTGGTTGGAGGAGAAGTTGCAGGACAGGACTCGAGGATGTGACTAGCAGTACTGCTACCACTGTTCTCAATACTGTATTCCACACGTGTCCTTCTTCTCCTCTCATCCTCTGCCACTCTAGCCTCTACAAATAAGCCATATCAGTGTAGTGTGTGTGAGAGAGCATTCAGACGAAAGCAAGACATTGATAGACACAGATGTGTCACCACTCATCAGAAACATTAATAACTGTGATTTAGTCTGTCACTTGCGGCAAAGAAGCATCATCCGATGGGTGGCTTCCTTTCAAGGTCAAGGTATGTGTGTGTGCATGAGTGTGTGTGTGTGTGTGTGTGTGTGTGTGTGTGGTGTGTGCATGAGTGCTCTTTCAAACCTTGGCCTCAGCATCTTTTTTCACGAGTTCTTCCAACTCTTCTGTTTTCTTGATAATATTAGCATTACATGACTCTATCTGTATTTGTGGACTTGAAGAAGGCATACGATTCGGTCCCGCGGGAGGCAGTGTGGATAGTATTGAAGAAAATGGGGATACCTGAGGTGCTAGTGGATATTGTCAAGTCCTTCCATAAAGACATGAAGGCCAAGGTGAGGCTGGAGGGGGAGGAGTTAGAGGAGATTGAAGTGACTAATGGCCTACGCCAAGGATGCACGATGACTCCATCCCTCTTTAACTTGTATGGCAGAGATCTGGATGGAGAGAGTTAAGGATGTTGATGATGCCGGCACCAAGATCTTGTACAAGCTAGATCAACACCTCTTCCGTAGATCCACTCAGAAGGCTAGTGAGATATGCCTCAGGAAAGGAGAGTTTGCTGATGATGTGGTCTTGATGGCTCAATCTAAGGAGGCTGCAGCTGCTGCATTGCGGGTCTACATGAAAGTGGCTAAGGAGTTCGGCTTAACAGTAAGTGTTTCCAAGACCAAGTTCTTAATGGTCGGAGGCACGGCAACAGAAGAAGACAAGGCTCCCATTGTTGTGGACGACGGCCAAATTGAGTGGGTCAGTGAGTTCCCTTACCTGGGCTCTCTGATCGCTGGCAGTGGCAGAATTGATGTGGAGATCGAGATACGCTTAGCCAAAGCTTCCAAAGCCTTTGGAACATTGCGGCGAGCTGTCTTCAAGGATGTACACTTGTCTATGACCACCAAGAGACATGCATACAGAGCTTGTGTACTCACTGTATTGCTGTACGGCTCTGAGTGCTGGGTTCCACTTAAGAGACATTTGAAGAAGTTAAACACATTCCATCACAGGTGCCTCAGAGCAGTGCTTGGCATTACCAACAGCCAACAGTGGGAGCAGAGGATATCATCAGCACAAGTGCGGGAAAGGTGAGGAGATACTGAGACCTTGACAGCAAAGATAGCTAGCCGGTGCCTGGAATGGCTAGGCCATCTGGCAAGAATGCCTGATCATCGTCTACCCAAGATGTGTCTCTTCAGTTGGTTGCCCCAGACTCGCCCTAAAGGTGGACCCAGAAGGAGATGGAGGGATTTGGCTAAGACAGACCTTAAGACAGTGGGACTGAGTGATGGCTCCTGGTATGATAAGGCCCTAGACAGAAAGCAGTGGAGAGATATGAAGAAGTTAGTGGAGAGCCATCAGCCACAGCCAAGAGGTATGAGATCAGTGTTGTGCTCTGAGTGTGGAAGGAGCTTTAGCAGAGAAGTGAATAAGGCACGTCACAAGTGTAGGGTGGAGAGGGCAAAGCCAGTGAGTGAGCAAGTTGGTGCAGTTCAATGTAAGGATTGTGAGAGATGGTTTAGGAGCAAAGGAGGGCTGGCTGTACATACTTGCAGGAGAGAGGAGGATGACGAGAGTGAAGAGCAGCTCACTAATGCAGCAGCAGTTGATGTGATATGTAGTGTATGTGGAAGGAACTTTGCACGGCCTGGAGACCTCAAACGACACAAGTGTTTACAAGAACGACTGAAACCAGTGAAGGACCAGCAAGGCGCTGTACAATGTGGAGTATGCCAGCGATGGTTTCGAAGTGCCGGCGGTCTTGCTGTTCATCGGCGCACCCATAATCCCCAGCCGAGTTGAGGCCCTACTCATACCCTCCATTGGAGGGACGCGTGACCCGTTGTGGGCAGTATTGAGACAAGACAAGACAAGTGTGTGGGTGTGTGTGTGTGTGTGTGTGTGTGTGTGTGTGCGTGGTGTGTGCATGAGTGCTCTTTCAAACCTTGGCCTCAGCATCTTTTTTCACGAGTTCTTCCAACTCTTCTGTTTTCTTGATAATATTAGCATTACATGACTCTATCTGCACAAGCAATCACAAACAAACACAGTAAATTTAAAAGTAATACAAAAACAACAACAACAATATGCATGCCAAGTAAGAACATCATTATTAGACTATACATGAAAAAAGAGTCATGGAGGGAAAAAAGAGAGAAAATAGCCCAACTGATTGTATCACATATCATACAACATTATCAGGCTTTAGTGTGACTGACAATGAAATGAAGTTTTGGGATCAGACATCAGCAAATTTATCCATACAATCTTGCTCAAAATGTGATAGTATTTGTATGGGACTGTGTATCATCCAGTTGCATCTTACCTGTTGCTGCTGGTTAGAGATGGCAGTGTGGAGCTCTTGCACCTCCAGCTCCAGTGTGTGCATATCCTGCTCTTGCTGACCAGTAGCACCGACAACTTTCTCAGCCTCCTTCTTGGCCCGAGACATTTCTTCACGTGCTGCTTTCAGCTCACGCTCATGATGGCTCTTAGAGTCCTGTGTAATGAATGCAAATACAATAGAATACTACCACTATTACTATAATTAAGACATCTGCTGCAAAGTTCATTCGAAACAACAGAAAAAAAAGTGTGTGTGGATGGGGGGGGGGGGGGGGGGGGGGGGGGGGGGGGGATGAATCATAGACTATGTTAAATATACTTCACTATACCTTCATTTTCTGCTGAACATCATGAAGCCTTTCTCTGGCTTCCTTCTCAGTCTCTTTAGCCTTCTTCACAACTTCTTTCTGCTCCTCTAAATTTGAAACACACACAACTCAAAAAGTATGAGCTACTTCTGCCGGTTAAATAGTATTATGTGGGTGATTTTATTGAACCAACAAACTAACAATTACAACACTTTTCATGAGGAAATGACAATTCTACTTTAATTAGATATGACATGGAGAAATGTATTCATACATGCACTATCCATTCCCTGGCCTAAATTACTGTACAGTAATGTCATGTACCAATAGTGTCCTTGAGCTGTTGCACTAGAGTGAGTTGCTGGTGGTGTGTGCTCTGCTCCTGTCTAGTGAGAATAATGGCTGCCTCATGAGACTTGCTGTCTCGTTGATCACGCATCTTACGATATCTGTGGAAAAAACAAACAAACAATGTTTCGTCAAGTAAATACAAAACTAGATCACTAGGAGCATTATAATTATGCATTCAAAAGAAATATGTGTATACTAAATGTCGAATCCCTCAATAAACCATTTTACCGGAGACTTGAAAATGCAAAAACCATGATTGAAAAAATAATTGTAGTGATAAATTTTTAAAATGCTGAAGGGACTCTGCCACGCCACATATATAGTGCCCCAGTAGAATTTTCCATTTAATCAATTACAGCAAAACAACAAAAAAAATATCATTTACAAACACACGAGCATTCTAACAGGTGGAATTATCTACTAAAACACTCCAGCCCACACTTGTCCCTCCATGTAAGAGTATCTTGGCCAAATCTAAATAAACATACTTGGTGGCGTCCACTTGCAAGGCATCTAACTCATGCTGCACTCGCTTGAGCTCCTCCTTGTGTTGGTGCAGTTGTCCCTCAGCCTCACACAGCTCTTGTAGCTGACTCAGCACTGTAGAGGACTTGTTACGAGAACCTCCAGTCAGTGTTCCAGATGGATTGAAATCATCACCCGTTAGAGTCACCGAGCGCTTTAACACTTGCCTGTCAAATGCCACCTACAATACAAGGGGAATACCTCAGAAAAACTATATGAAGCAAAAACCACAAAATTCAAACTTCAGTCATTGGTTCCTTAAAAAAAAAACAACGTATTCTTGTGATTACACTATTCTCACAAGTGATGTAATACCATGTTGTTCTACCTTCTTTGCACTTTCAATGGAGTCACAGATGAAGCTGGAGCCAAACACATATTCCATCGCAGGTCTTAGTTCGTCCTCATATCCCACCAGAGACAGTGCCGGTTGAGCCTTAGATTTACCCACCTAAAAAAATACACACAACATATCTGGGCTGTATCCAGAGGCTGATCCCACAGTCTAAATGTTACTAAAAACTTTCTAGATGGGGTGAATGCTTTTCTAGACGGGGGTGAATACCTTCCTTCGCTCCCTTTAATGCAGTGCTGAATGTACATGTGTAGGCATTTTACCACTATCAGAAGATTTGCCAAATCAGCCAGTGCAAAAGTATACAGTGATATAAATACCCAAATTACTGTCATATATAAACACGGGTTTCTTGTGCCAAATTATTATTTATATAGTGACAACAGCCATTTATCTTTGATAGACTTTGGGTAGTGAAGAAAATGAATTTGTGATGATTAAACGCAGAAAGTCAATTATCTGAACACGTTAGGACCAAGAGGTATTCGGATAACTGAATTGTTTAGATAACTGAACATTATACCACTGGTTTGACACATTTCTTACTTCTTACAAACAATAACAGCAACAACAACAACAACAAAAAAAAAAAAAACTAAGCCAGTAAATAACTTACCAATGCCTGGGCTTTCTTGACCACATCACTGCTTAAAGCATTGGCTGCTATCTTATTGAGAGGAATGATCGTGTAGCGACGTTTGAGGCGGCCTTTATTGAGCAGATCTTTAGCAGTTTCTTCAGTGTCCACTACTATGTTGAATAACTGTAAAATAGGATTATAACAGTTCACTTCCAATGCATATACTTTATGAGAGACAGTACACCAAGTGCACATATCTACCACTTCTAATCCTTTAGTAAAATAAAATCTTTCCGAGACATAAACTTTAAATATTCCCACACACACACACACACACACACACACACACAAAAAAAAAAGAGTATCACAAACCTCCAAATAGTTTCACATCCAGTTAAATAGGTGAACATCAATAGTACATCAACTACCATTTATAATGACTTATAATGTCAAATATGTATGGTATAGGAAGATGGGGGCACCATCAGCCTCCTGACCCCCTAGCAAGCCATATATTTGACAGTAAATAGTACAACTCTTCTATAACATCAGCCCTTCCTTATATATTGTTGAGGCTGGGTGCCAAGAACACTCTGACAGTTAGCACTATTCAACTGACCTTTCCTCCAGCAGAAACCTCCAAAGCTGTAGCAGTAGAGATGTCCTTGACCTGCACTAACTTGGCCACAGGACCTTTGACCTTGTCTCTCTTGAAGCCTTTATAGGGATCTTGGTAGCCAAACTGAACCTGGGGTATCCTGTAGGTACATCAACACTCACCATAGCTTACCAATTCCATGTACACGATCAATCACCGGAACATAAAGATATTACTGTTACTTCACCATTTGTATTTTATCCATTCAACCATTGGAAAGAAATAGTATAGTAAAAGACCAAGAATGTATATTGTATATATACATGTGCACATCTATAGTTTGCCTTAATGATATGTTACAAATAATATATTTATACTTGCACTCGACAAGATTACATAAAACAGTAAAAAAGTACACATAGAGTTCTATGAAATGAGCATGTATTCAACTACTGAAGCATTTGATAGGCTAAGGTTTCCCTCATGTTTATTCTCTGTTCCAGACGATGCATGAGACAGCCAGGATGCTCACAATACCAACGCTTCGGGTTATCACAACTGACCAAACTAGTTACGTGAAATCGAAAATACTGGACCAGTAAATACTCCATCGCTTGCACTGTCAATGGACGCTCGATATTCTCTTGCACATAAGTGTCCAGTTCTTCATGAGTCCCCAAGGTTTTACATTTTTTCCCTTGTAACTCTTTCAGCTGATTGTAATAAGGAACTAGTTTTCCTTCAAGGGATTCTGGTATCTTACACTTCAATTCAGTGAGGACATCAGCTACAAATTTTTGACAGTTTCTGAGTATGGGGTCAAATACAAATATCTTGTTGTACTTGACCACAATATTGATGATCTTGTCCACATAAGCCTTCTTGGCCAAGACAGCTTCAAATTCCTGCTCAATGATGGTACACATAGTAGTGGTGTCCACAGCACTAGCAGCTCCTGTAGCTGCAGGAGGCACCATGATGGGCTTCCCAGAAGGGATCACCAAGCTAGACGAGTTCCACTCCAACAACACAGCATCGGCTACTAGAATACTGGTGTGTAGAGATCCATAGTTGCGGAGCAGTAAGGATGTCACCTGGCCCTGAAGCCCATAGTTACCCGAGTTCAAAATGGGCTGCATTTCCACCTTCACGGTTACTCTGCCTCTGGTGGTTTTCCCATCCTTACTATGAGTAGTAACTACTCCCAGTCCAGCCTCTATTTCATCTTTAGCTGGATCCAAGACAGCGCCACTCATGTGTATGTCCCATATCTTAGCAGAGCTGGTGAGTTCATCAGCTTTTTGATTTCTCTCAGTTCTGGAGAGACTAGCAAATTCTGCAGCTGACTCCACCTTCTTGAGCACTGTAGGAGACACCATTGTTATTCCACGGGATCTATTCCCATTGGAGCCAACTTTCTTGTTTATTCCAGACCCACATGACCCAAATATACTAGACATACTGAACTCCACTCAACACTCCACCTTTTACAACGCAACGCAAAGATGTATACCAATAAATCGAAGATGTGCGCGATCAAAGCGCGTGGTGATAACCGCGCCCCCCACATAAACCTTAAGGATGATATTGTCACACCGGGACGAGAGGGACGAGAGGAAGAAAAACAGTGGAAGAAACAGCGGAAGAAAAACGGAGGAAGAAAAACAGAGCGGAATGGCGTCTAGATACATCAGCCCGTGGAATCACAAAGACACAAATAACAGGTCAAGAAATAGAGCGAGACAGGTCCCTAGCTCTTCTTTTCAGATAACAGCTGTTAAAAAGCTCAAGAATCACCCTGATTATAAGCAGTGCGGAGAAAATGAGTGTTCGCGACGAGCCGCTGAGCTCACCAACAAAGAAAGAATTGTGAGCAAGTTCTTCAGCGCCATATCCACTGGATTAGCAGAAATGAGGATTGGTGAGAGAATTTCAGAAGATAGCACCCAATTTAGCGACCTCACAGCACAAGAGCAAGTCGATGCTAGAGAGAGAGCAAGATGGAGGGTGGAAGATGCTGCCAGATTGGAAGTTAAGTTGCTGCTCAGGCATGTTCAAATTCCAATGGCAAGTTTGACCAAGTTTGGTGCCAAGATTCTGAACTTGTGGTATGGACCCTTGCACGCAGCACTTCTCATTAACGACACAATCCTGTTGGAATGGACCACAAATAGCTTGGTCATTCCCAATGATGATTATGATCCAGATGATATGAACTATCCAATGGCTACCAGAGTACTCCATAACACTGGTAGTGTGGAACAGCCTCAAGATATCCGAAGTGAAGAAATTGAACTGATATTTGCGGCTACTTCCCAAAAAATAGAAACCCTCAATGCTTTGGTGAGCGTCATAGCAAAATACAATGGTCAGTTTTATTATGATGCGATACGCAAGAACTGTCAGCACTTTGTTGTAGATGCTTTAAATGAAATGGGCTGTGAGAATGTTCCTGTTTTTAAAGCTGAACTTGGGGAGTATTTTAAAAAACTGGAAGCAGGACGAGCTGGAACAGACTTTGAGGACCACTCTGAACTAGACAAATATGTCAATGAAAATATTCTGGAAGCTGATGAGCAGCAAAGAAAGACTATATCAACCCAACACAAAGAATATCTTCTGTGCCAGTACTTCGAGTTTCATGTTAGAGAGATGACAGGTCAGAATGTTGATGAGTGGCAGTGTTCCCAAGGTGATGCTTGCAGAATGGCAGAGCTGGAAAGTTGCATTCAAACAGAAACTATGCTAATGCATAAATTTTTAAAAGACTCTTAAATATCATGTTTATGAAGTATGTTGTATACCATGTTTTATTACCACCCTTTGAATTCAACAGGATTGTAATAGGCGTGGCTTACGCGTAATTGCTGAGCTAGCAGATTTCGTAGTAGTATTTTACTACGCAACTACAACTCTTGTGGTATGGCTCTCTGGATTAAGAAAGAAGAAACAACTAAGAAAAGCAAGGAAAGAAAAATCTCCAATTCATTCCAGCAGTTCGCTAAGAGGAAACTCGAGAAACATCCGTATTATAAAGGTAGAGGAGAAAACGAGCGTGACCTGTTAGCGCACCAGTTAACAGATGCGGACAAAATATTACATAAATTCTTCAGGAAAATTTTTTCAGAACCTGCAGTGGCGAATATAAAATCAAAAATGGATGAAGAGGATAAAACTGAGCTGCAATCAGAGAGCGAGGTGAGAGCAGCAGAAGAAAGATCAAAATACAGGATAGAAGAAGTAGCCAAGTTTGAAGTGAAGCTTTTACTGAGGCACATAGACTGCCACCACTCCAAGCTTACACGAAAAGCCGCTAGGTTGCTGAAAATGTGGTATGGCCCACTCCATAGTGCCTTACTCATCAATAACAGAATAGTAGTAGAGTGGAATGCAAATAGCTTGGTTATTCCCGAGGACTATCGACCAGGTGATATGCGATATCCCCTGGTGACGAGCGTCCTACGCAATGAACACAGTGTGGATGAGCCAGCCGATGTACGAGGAGAGGAAGTAGATTTAATTTTTAATGCTTCTGCACAGAAGCTGGAGCTGATGAATAATTTGATATCCATCATTTCTAAGTACAATTCAAAATGTACTTACAATGCTGCCTTTAGAAACTGCCAGCACTTTGTAATTGAAGCATTGGAAAAAATGGGATGTAAAAATATACCCACATTTGAAGGAAGAATGGCCGAATATTATCAGAGGCTAGAAGCTGGAACTGAGCGGATAGACTTTGAGCATAGTCATGCAAAACTTGATGAATACGTGACAGAAAATGTCCTGGACATAAGCGATGAAAAACGTCTAGCAATCAATGCACAGCACAAAGAATATTTGTTATGCCAGTACATTGAGTTTCACGTTGAAGAGCTGACAAACTCTCCTGACCCAGACCAGTGGGAATGCTTGCAAGGAGTAGACTGCAAAATGCCAGACCTTGTGTGTTGCATGGATGATGACTTAAGGTCAGAACATTTATACTTAAAACCAAAAACTCTAATTAATTGAACTTCTAATTTAACATTTCCAAGGAATTATTTTGTTCACATAATAATGTTTGCAGTGTACGACTTATATTGTGTAAAAACTATAAACACTTATTTTTAAAGTCATTTTATTACTCAGAACAGCTATATATAGCTTTCCACTCGCAGTTCATGACTAGAATACAGTAAACTTGGGACAATTTGGGACTATGCTCTACTGTCCATTTTTGGAACGTCGTTGATGTAATGGGTTTAAGATAAAATTAGTACATTTTTAGGCCAGTTAGTAAGACATCAGGCACTTGGGTAGTGGAAGTTTCATATAATAGAATATTATCTCTACTCTATGATATTTTTTTTCCATAAAAGACTAACCAATTTAAGAAATTAGGTATGAAGCTATTTGAATGCTGAGTTTTAAGAATGAAAATCATCAAAATGGTCAGAATTACCTATTAATTTGCTTTTCTTTCCAGTTTCTCTCTCTATGTAAGCATTCACTGAACTATCATGTTAGCTAGCTGATATAGGCCAGTTCTGGTCCAGTTGAACTATGCCACCTATGGTGATATGGAACGGTCTGGCTTAGGAGTGTGACTGCCAGACTAACAGATTGGAACATGGACCTCACCACAGAGAATAATAACAAAGATCAATAAACCGATCACTTCGCTCTTGTCATAATTATGGGGTGTAGCCAAATATATGCTATTTGGGAAGCATTTACTATTGATTCTGTTTCTGCCCGGTGTCTGGAATTTAGAGAGGTGACTGTTACTTGGGTGATGCAAATACAAACCACTGTCTCGTATTGAGCGAATGTCCACTATTGGGACTGTTCGTTAATGGAGAGTCTACTGTATAAAGATAGTGTTAAGCTTTACATTATTAGTCATAACATTAACAGGGTAATGAGGTAACCTAAAAAGTTATGTTGAATGCATGCTTTGCGTACACATTGTTATAAGCCATAAAAGGGGATTAAAAAATACTATGGGAATAAAACAATTACATCACTGTATTGACGTAGTTGTTCCCAACTTCACTGTGGACCTTCCCCAACTACAATACCAAACCAACATATCACTATTATCTACCACATATGGCACAATCACCAGGAATAGCTCATGAATACATACATTTTTATGACAACTTCTAGTAACAACAGTGGGTCACATATATAAGAAGAAAAGGAAAGTCTACACAACAGAACTTATTAAGAAAATGGCATCTATCTCTGGCTCATCACGTTCGGGAAGAAAGGATAAGTCCAACAAAGATGTCTTCAAAAAAAAAATTGTCACATCAAATATTATTGGATTAGAAAAAAAGTTGAAGAATGTGGCAGTTTATAAAGATAAAAGCTCCAACTACATTCGGCGGCTGGCTCAGCAATTGAGCAACCCAACTGAGATCACGAATATATACTTCAGTACTATTGCCCACGACCTCATTCATCAAACTATCAAGCACAGCATGGATATGGCTACAGGAGTCCACACTCCTTACGAACAGAGAGCCCATACAATACGATCAGCTAAAAGAGTGGATGAAGTTGCCAAGTTTGAGGTGAAGTTAATGCTGCGGCATGTGGACAACCGCAGAGTGCAGCCTGAAATAGTTGGAAGAGTTGCAGCAGCACTGAACATGGAATACGGCCCTCTCCACGCATTCCTTTTAATAAATGACCACATACTCGTGGAATGGTCTGACACAAGTGTGATTGTGCCCAGGATTGTAGACCCAGCAGAAGATATCGTGAAACTGGCATCTGCTACAGTCCAAAATATTCCACGTACCACATGCCATGTATCAGGGCCTTTTCAAGTAGAAAATGAAACAGATATAGTATTTGATGCTGCCAGACAAAAACTGGAATTGGTTAATCGACTAGCCACTGTAATAGCAAGGTACAACAACCAGCATACCTACGACACAATCTTCAGAAACTGCCAAAACTTTGTATTAGATGCACTCGCTGGATTGGGATGCAGCGAAACACCTAAATTTAGTGAAGGAATGAAAAAATACTTCAAACATCTTCGAGAAAATGGTAAAATATTGGTTGAATTTGACAGTCATGAGAAGTTGGACAGATATGTGGAAGACAATATGTCCAGTCTCTCAGGAGATAATATAGAATATCTCTTAACACAATATTTCCTGCTTCACCATAAGGCTATCATTCAGGTTGGTTTTCCAAGGCACTGGGAATGTCCTTATCCTCAATGTATGGCAGGACTTCTTGAAGTGAAGATTAAAGAAAGAACACTTATAATGTCAAAATATTTGCACATACAGCACACTTAGCAATAATATCTCATTCCTTTCTATAACCAGGTCCTACATATAACTCCGCAATACATTGTTGTGATTACTGTTTGTATTCCCATCATTATTTTTAAAAAAAGGTATCAATTTATACAACCTAATTAGGGGATGGACCTTTAATTTTTTGTTTCAGTTATTTATTTAATTATTTATTATTTTAGTTATATGATATCATTAAACAAACTAATTTCACAAGAAAATTAAATGAATATGTGAATAAAAAAGGAACAAATTCAGTAGCCTATGCTACCTTGCACTGCTACACAGTTTCCTTTATATATTTATTTATTTATTGCTTTCAATACTTTTTGAAGTAATTTGTTATCTTCACATCATGCGAGGTTGTGTTTTTTAAAAAGTTTAAAAATGCTAATATTACACTTAATTAGAAGATTATTTTGCACTTCAACATTCAAGAACTACAAATCTCTTATTTTAGACAGGCTATTTTCATGCAAATAGTGCTGTATAAAAAGATGAACCTTCACTAGGAATACCTAAATATAAAAAGTAAACCTTATTAACTGGAATACATTACTAACAAAATTTGGTGATCCCACTCTTAGAGAAAAATATTGCTGCATTCAATGTACAGAACTACCTGAGAATTATTTCAGCACAAAGTGTACAGACAATTACAAATTCTACTAGCTACTACTCCTATTTTCCATATAGTTCTCATACTCAACTAATTCAAAAATAATATAATCATATTGACACTTTTGACCTTAATATTTTCTGGTTGAAACACTTTTTAAATTCAAAATATAACTTTCACTTCTTAACACTGTCAAATATTTTAAATGTATTGCATTGTAGCAGCAAAAGGTTAAATGGAGTACTACACTGCATATTACATTCTTATTAGTACGGCGCGTAAGTTTCCCATTAAAAAATAAATGAGAAAAATCGCTGTTCAATTGAAATCACACGGGGAAAGTGAAATAGCGTGTAACTAATTGAAATACCTCAGTACCAGCTAAAAATTGTACAAGGCAAAAATAAATAAATAAAAGAGCTATGGATCAGAAGCATAATATCACATTAAACCATTTGGATCAGAAGTGTATCACACTAAACCATTAAGAGCTATGGATCAGAAGTGTAACACTAAATTATTTAAGAGCTATGAATCAGAAGTGTATCACATTAAATCATTAAGAGCTATGGATCAGAAGTGTATCACACTAAATCATTAAGAGCTATGGATCAGAAGTGTATCACACTAAATCATTAAGAGCTTCGGATCAGAAGCACATTACACTAAACCATTAAGAGCAATGGATCAGAAGTGTATCACAATAAATCATTAAGAGCTATGAATCTGAAGCGTATCACACTAAATCATTAAGAGCTATGAATCAGAAGTTATCACATTAAATCATTAAGAGCTATGGATCAGAAGTGTATCACACTAAATCATTAAGAGCTATGGATCAGAAGCGTATCACTAAATCATTAAGAGCTATGGATCAGAAGTGTATCACATTAAATCATTAAGAGCTATGGATCTGTAGCGTATCACACTAAATCATTGCTAAGCTTACAGTGAAACTGACAATCAAACCAGATTGTTATTTTCTCATTCCCAAAAATGACCCAGCTGGAGTATTTCATGCAGGTCTACTAATAGATGCTGTGGCAATCGAGTGGGATGACTCATAATGATTCTTTAATAACCATAAAGACACTGGGAAGTCAGTATTCAGGTGATATTTTTCCTTGTGAGCTAAAGGACCAATCAGTCTCCCCAGCTAGACCTCTTTACGAGCACCCGGTGAAGGGTCTAGCCCGCGAGACTACGATGATTCGTGGAGGAAAGCTGCAGGATGAGTGTTCAATTAAGAAACTCGGGATAGCTTTACTACACTCCTACCGCATTCATTACACAGACAAGACTGCAGGATCAGCCTAGTCGCAAAAAGGTAAGGATCAAATGGCTGAGCGATGACCAAACCACGCCCTCAAAACATTAGCCAAACCCTCCCCAGCCGAACTCAAGCATTACATTGCCCTCTCTCTGGGTAGCAATGTTTGGGTCTGTATCTCAGATGAAAATAAAAAAGGATACAGGCGGAATAGCACTGAACCATTCTACTCACGCACCAGGTAGAGCGGATGTCGAAAGTATAGTTAATAAATTGCAGAAGCTTCCGCAGTATTCAAGATCGAGCAGAATTGAGAAACTGAGATTAGCATCGAAACTAACGAGTTCGTCTGATATGACGCAATATTTTAGTGAGTACTTGAATGATAGAGATTCATTAGTGGAAACGGAACAGAATGCAGAGGCCAAGCAGTGTTCAGACAAACAACAGCTCATAGAAAGTCTCTCGGATTTCTGTGTAAAGCTTCATATAACTTCACAACTAGAAGAAAGCACTCATTTATCACTCCAAGTAGATTCACTGCTGATTGAATGGACACCTCAGAACATTATCATACCTCACAATAATATTCCAGCTGAAACCCTTGACACTATCGACCTCTCACAATGTATAATGAAGACACTCCTTAGCCAAGAAGCTCAGATTCATTATGATGGAAGTTCAGAAGTGGATGATTTAGCCATAAAACTACGCAATGCTAGAAGGTGCATGGTAGAGCACGTTGTTAAACAAATAATTATATTTAATCGCTACTACTACTATCAAGCTGGTACCAGGGACAGCCAAAACTTTGCAAAAAATCTCTTGGCAGCGCTTGGTATAGATACATTACCACCACTCACCAAGGCTGTTGTTCTTTATTTAGAAAGTGATAAAGACGCAACACTGAAAAAGCATAAAGAATTAGATGACTATACACTAGAAAATACAGAGAACATGAGTTCTGGTGAGATGGAATACATAGCCCTCATGTATTATAAATGTCATTTGACACTAAGAGCTAAAGCAGACGATTTAGGCAGCGAGATGTGGAAATGTCCCGAAGAAAGATGCCAGTTAAGAAGTATCTTACTGAAGCTAATAAAGTAGTAGCTGGGAATTCCCTAGTTTTTAGGGCACTAAAGTCAAGAAGAAATCAAAGACTCTCGCTCCCATAGAGTAACGGTGTATGTTTTTGTCATTTGTGGTCCTTCCCTCTCATCTAAAAGTAGCAATTTTGATAGCAAGCTAATGCACCATATGATGACCAACAGGAAGCTCATTAATAAAAAATATCATAACCCCCCACCCCCCTCGAGAGAGCGCGATAAAAATAAAAGGGAAAGGAGAAAAGAAAAAAAAAACTTACTGGGAAAGCACGGTAACATTTCTAATTGGAAATAATGTCCTTTTCAAAATCTGGACACTCAGAGGTATTAAGTAAAAGCCAGACATTAGCTGCTGCAAGCCTAGGTGGAATTGAACATGGTCAACCTGGTGCTGGTGAGGTTTACCTCGAGGGCGTCCGACAAAAGCTTGTTGAGTTACCTCAGTATTCGACGCAGCGCAGCTACGTGATAGCAAGACTAGCTGTGAAACTTACTAACACAAGTGAAATGGTCAAGTTTTTCACGGAGTACTTGGAGGAAAAAAGCGCCTTTCTGGTTGTTCCTCGCCCTCATCCACAAGCGGTCTTGGAAGGCCAGTCGGATGTATTGCCTGCTGATGATAGGGGGAGGCTAACCCTGGATCAAACTATCTTGCTGGAGGATGCTAACAGAGAAAGTCTAATTGAGAAGCTTTCCGAATTTATGGTGAAGCTCCACATAACTTTGAACCAGGACACCCAAACTATTGAGATGTCACTGCAGTTGGGAGACCAAGTAGTCGAGTGGACCAGAGAGAATGTGATCATACCTCACAAGCACGTTCCTCTACAGACACTAATCACAATTGACCTGTCTGAATGCCTCATGAAAATGTTACTGGCAAGAAATTTTCAGACGTCTCAGCCACATGACCCTGGTGCTGATGTTGATGACCGTGTCTTACAGCTCTGTAGGGCCAGGAATTTCTTGATAGAGCACATCGTAAAACAATGTATCATATTCAATCGTTACTACTACTATAAAATAGGTGCTCATGACAGCCAAAACTTTGTCAAGAATATTCTGACGACCCTGAAACTGGAGTGTCCTCCAGTTTTGAGCTCAAAACTGAGAGACTACATTGCTGAGCTGGAAAGTGCTGGTGGTGCCTTCCCACTTGCAGATCATACTGAACTGGACAACTATGTCTCTGAGCACAGTGAAGACATGGGTGAAGGCATGATGGAGTACATGGCCCTTCAGTACTATGAACATCATCTGAACATGAGAGCTGAAGCAGATGATCCAGGCAGTGAAACATGGAAGTGCCCTAAAGACTGTCAACTTAAAACACTGCAGCTGAAACTTCTCAAATAACCATTATTTTTTTTATTGTCATCATATTTCGGTTCACCATGTATTTTCACTACATCATTTTTTGACTTATTCTCACAAATAATTTTAAATGTCTTTGCAATATACATGTTTGCTATGGTACCCATTATGTAGCTAGCTTAGCCCAACCCCATTATTAAAAAAAAAAAAAAGAAGATCAGTGGAGCAGAATTGTAGAGTGATGTCATGCTCATCTTGTAAAGGGATTTTCCCTGGTGAAATACAACTATGCAAAACAATGCAATAATGACTACACTGTAATGACATACATGGGCTTCATGCTAGTTAATCACCCAGGGAATTACCCTGGTGGTTTCAAGACATAGACAAAGGAAGACACTTTGATATTACAGTACACCACTTGAGTGGTGTCAACAATCACTGCTATAGTGAGAAACCTTAGCGAGTTTCTCCTCTAAATCTGTAAGTCTACATTGCAATACTGGACACTCCCACTTGGGTTGCTTGTTGCATTCGTAGCTGTCCATGTGGAACATCAGATAGTGAGCCATCAGATATTCTATCTCCACTTGAGAAAGCTTGTCCAAATGAGCCGCAACAGTAGTATCAAGATTAGCATGAGACGATATTCCCTTTAGAGAGTGTTGTGTTATACTTTTGGCAAGGTCATTGATGTGTTCTTTGATTGTAGAGCTGAGATTAGGAGGTTTGCTAATGCCTAGAGCTTTCATGGCTTCTCCCACAAAAAACTGACTGTTGCACGAGTGTGGGTGGTACTCACGACGGCGATTAAATTCAACAACCTTGTCAATAAAATTCAACAGAATCTTTTCTTTCTCTTCAGTCCATTTGAAGTAGAGGGCAATCTGCATTTCATAATTATTCTTGACAACGCTTTCTTGAATGGCTTCTCTCTCTGACTGAACTTTAGCAAACCATTCACTTTGTTCTTGGACAGGTGAGAACAACACTGGTGCATCTGCTGAACATCCAACATCCACAGGGATTACTAAAGAACTCTCATTCCACTCAAACACAAAGTCTCCAACTTGGAGAGCACAGTGCAATGGAGTGCTGCCAAGACCGCCAAAAAACCTCCACCACGTGCGTCGACTAGATGCTCGAAGGAGAAGTCGCATATCAATATTCAGAATTCGCTCAAATCTCTTGTTTGATCTTTTTCGAAGCTCACTTCTTGACACACTACCGGCACAAGATTGATCATGACTCACTTCATTAACAGTCTTAATACATGTAATGTCAAATTTTTTGAAGTATCGATTGCGAAAAGGTTCCCTTTCACCCAGTACTTCACTCATTGCAGTAATCTCTGCATCTGTGGCCTCAACAAAATTAGAGTGGTTGTGAAGTTTAGCTTTGATCCTACCACTGTAGCCAGAACACTTGGACAAGTAGGTAGCTTGGTCCTCCACGGACTCTTGGGGGTGAAGATACTACAACAAACATAACAAACACATAAAATAATAACAATATAAGTAATAAAAAGTAATAACAATAATAATAATAATAATCCCCTCTTTCTTTGCTGCCTGCTCATCAGTTTCCAGAATATTTATATTGGCTTCAATGTGTAAATAGAATAACTCTTACAAACACTACTCGATTCCAACCAAACACGCAATAACAAATCATGACTATCATTACCAACAAACATTTTAATGATGATTTTGCTTGCATGCCTAAATTAAGAAATATGAGCAGGAATTTCACTGAAACTGCACGATATTTCCTAAAATTGATAGCACAGAAAATAATATTTACTGGAAAATTGATATTTAGTAAATGGTGTTTGAAAACTGAATTTAGTCCCAAAATTAGACCCTTTTTTCTAAATACATCTCTCATTCACCCTCACACAAACATCTTGTTCTTTCAAAAAAATATCAGCCCACCTACCAAACCAGTAAATATCACCACTTCAACAATTGTACACTATTTGCAAATGATATACAATATTGTGGTCCTACCTGCCTCGCAGAGTCTGCCAAAGAACCTTCCAATTGCATACGATCATCTTCATCCAGCAATAAAGGACCACCTGCTGTAGTTTCCTCACGTATGGTTCTTAAAGGTGGTCGCTGCTTTGCTTCGGTTTTCATTTTCTGTTGCTTCTGATATTTGTAAAAATGAAGAGAGTCGTTAACTATCTCTTCTTCCAGATCACTGCACTGGCATCTGGGCTCCGGACACTGCCATCTCTCAAGTTCTTCTGGTGCAAGCTCGGCTGTTATTTTAGCATGGAACTCAAAGTACACCAGAACACAATACTCCTTTTCATGTGTGTCCAAGGCTTCACGTTTTCGTACAACATAACTATCCAAGTCAGCATGTTGGGAAAATACCATTTTTTGGGGTTTACCACCCTGGAGGCTTTCTACATATGCTTTTAAGTTGCCCTCAAATACGGGGATTTTCTTAATCCCAAGTGCTTGCAGAGCATCCTTGACAAAATCTTGGCAGTTACACTTGAACAAGCTGTACTGTTTACGTCTGTTATAGTCCACAATTACTTCAACAAGCCTGTCTATCAAAGTTTCTTTCTCCTTTCTAGACTGATATACTATTTCCAGTTTTTGTGGGATATCCAGGTTCTGTCTGTGTGCCAGGCTCATCCTTCCCACTGCTTCCCCAATGTAATCGTGCCACTCTCCATCGTCAGACACATACGTACACACATCCTGCACTGGCACATCCAGTGAGGGGACAACCAGACTACCATCATCCCATTCTATCACCACGCCCCCAACTATGAGTCCTGCATGCAAGGGACCAAATGCCAATCGAATAAGAGAAGTGAACTGCTTCAGAAATTTAGGCGGTTCTCTATTCAGCTTGGACAGAAACAGCTGCACTGGTAGATAGCAAGCTCTGGCAACTTCATATTTCTGCTGGTCTTTCTGATTGGCTACCTCCAGAGAATGCATAGGAGCATATCTACTAATCTCAGCAATATTCTCCTCCATTTCTTTAGTATCAAGAATGTCTTCAAATTTTCTCTTAATTTGTACAGGGTCAGTTAACTCTTCTGCCAAAGCTTTCTGATCAATGTCTGTTCTGTCAGTAAACTTAGGATGTCTCTTCACTTTCTCCAATGCTGCTGCCATATCTTCTGCTTCAATAAGATTGTCAAAACAAACTACAAAAGGTGAAAGGTTACTTGCTAATGATATTCATTACTGATTGCAGCCTGCTGGGCAGCTGTGATAAGTCCTGCTAGATTCCAAATAAGTATGTACAGTACATTGCTTTTAAGCAGGCATAACAAATTGATGACATGTACAGTATAACTTAACAGAAACTATGACTTTCTAACGTTTTGATGTATGGGAGGAAATTTGTGAATTAAAAGTGACTGGTCTTTCACTTGATGTTCCACCTCATCCATCTTACAGTGTTGCTCCTGACACACCCACTCCTCAAGGAGCTTACGATTTTCTTTTAGCTTGTCTTTGCTCTCAAGGTGAAAACGGAAGTACAAGACTAAAAGGAACTCCAAGTCGTGTTGGGGCATGGATGTTAAATCTTGTGACTCCACGTACTTGTCAAGGTCACGATGAGTCTTGAACTTCTTGGGGATATCTGGAGTGCAACCAGCTACTAACTGCTTAAAATAGTCTTGGAGACCACCTTTAAATTCATTAGGAAACTGGACTCCCAGGGCATCAAGGCAATCCTTCACAAAATGCTGACAGTTGCGGTCAATAAGATTGTAATAGTAAAAGCGATTGTATTTTATAATGACATCTATCAGTGAAGTAATCATTTCTGTTTTCTTTGAAGCTATCACAAATATTTGCTCAGTTTGACCAGCAAGGTTCAAAGATGCAGCAGCTGCTTCAAAGCTACTGTGGTGGTGAGATACATAGTCCATCCATCTACTATGCTTTTCAAGGTTGACCCTGAAAATTCCATCTTGGTAATCACATGGATAGGGAGTCACTAAACTGGAATCGTTCCACTCCAAGACAACTTGTCCCACTTGCAGTGATGCGTGAAGTGGTCCAAATTGCATTTCTAACCTGGAGGCAAAAGTTCGGGCAAGTGTCCTCACGCGATGTAGTGGAGTGAGAATGAGCTTGATGGGGAGACTGCAAGCAGTTGCTGCTCGGTGCTTCATTCGTCTCTTACCTTCTTCCCTTTCCATGCTACTTTCTAAGTCCACATCGCTTTCCATCAAATTTTCTTCCACTGCTTCAAAACAATTGTCTAGCAATCCACTGAAATAGCGAGACCACATCAGATCGGGATCTACCAGAGTTTCTGCAAATTTAAGTTTATCTTTCTTGGCAGCAGCGCTATTTCCTGAAAGCTCAGGGTCCTGTGATTGCTGTGCACTACCATCCTGCCAGTCTGAACCAGTAGCTCCTGTTTCACTCACATCTGCTCCACCACACTCTGCATTGACAGATCCACCAGCTTCACTCTCTAAATGGTGCTCAACTAAGTACTTCTCAGCAGCTAATAATTTAGATTCTGCAGTAAGAACATATGAACCCTTGCCAGAGGCTTTCTGTTCTTTGAGCATTTTATTGCAAAAAAAGAGATCATAAGAGCGAGCAAGAGAACTTCTCTTCAAACCAATTCCTTTAGAGGTAGATTTGGACATCATGAACTTCCTGGCCTACTAGTGAGACTGATTCATAACAAAGGAGATTCCTCAACCACCTTATCTCATGTGATCATGGTTTGTTTTGCTGGGGAACTTTCCCTGGAGGGGAGGAGCCCAGTTTGAAACTCCCTAAGGAATTATGCTATAATTGTGGATGTGCAGGCAGGTAAGCAAGGGGAGAAAATAGTAAGATATAGTAAGATAATAAGCCATACATGTGACCAAACACTGATCAGAGTGGAGTATACACTTCCTGTAAGCACGTGCATCAAAGTAGTGTGGGCTATGAGAGTGACAAAGTACACACAGTGCCTCCTATCCCAAAATCCTGTTTGAAACCCTGCTCAATGGTGTCAGTGCAAGATTTGGTAAAGAAAGGGATCAGTGAGTACAGCTGAACATAATCAAACCATTTAGCTGCATTAGGTCACCCGCATTCACAAGCAAGCAGGGTAAAGCTACTGCAGTTCATTTTAATCTATTGTTCTCTGTATATATGTATGTGTATATAATATGTGTGTGTATGTATATAATATATATATATATAGGAGATTTACAAATCTAAAATCCTTCAAACAATTGACTTTTGAAAACGTCACTGCTACTTACTAAACTTATTAAATTTCTCCAACTGTGTACAAGCTCTGTCTTTGTTGGAATTTACCATTATCTAATTACAATTTATTTATTTTTTATTACAATAGTCATGATGATTCTTACCATATGCTTGTGCTAAACAATACTTCTTGGGGGAAAAAAAAAAAAAAAAAAAAAAAAAGCTGTGGGTCCTGCACTCACCTGGACTCTAGTATTTGTTGTGGTTGTATAACTGCAACAACAACAAAAAAAACAACAAAAAAAAAACACGATTCAGGAAGATGGCAGTGATCAAAATCTTTGTTATAAGAATTAAAAAGTTTTGACTTCACTTACCAAGGGAATAATTTACCACTGGAAATTTATTTAAAACATCACCTCTATCTTGTAGCTATAATGGCATCCAAATAATAATAATAATATAATAGTAATAATAAGAAGCTGGCAACAGTGTAAGACACTGAAGATAAACTATATAGACTCCAAGGGAAACTTGACTTGCTGTTCACACTGTAGAAAACAGTAGAGAAAATCAATGCTAACTTCTTATGGTACATCTTACAATAATCTTTGTCCACTATGACTAGAGACAGGATGCTGAATGTCTAAGTAGGTAGAAACTGTGGGTTGTTGTTGAGAAGCTCTCCACTCACAATAAATATACATTACGACTTAGCACTATACATGCTGTCCACTCCCTTTTCCATAGACATAATACAAAACATGTTTAAACTTCAATTATCCTCAACAAGCTGTTGTGAGTCTTATCGCAACTCTGTTGGCTTAGTATTTACATGTCTGCTGCAGGCACTAGCTCAAATACAGCCAATCAGACAAGTGATAATCCCCGGTATAAAATTGAACAATGAAATTATTGTGTACTGCATAGATCAAAAACAATAAACTGTGTTATAACCTTGGGGGGGGGGGGGGGGGGGGGGGGCAAATCAACTCGATGTAACCAAGGTTTGGGTGAGCACTGGACCCATACGCTATAGCTTTTTTTGCCCAAGAAGTACTGTTTAGTAATAAGTGATATGGTAGGAATCGCCATGAATATTACAATTCATAGGCGTAACAGTAATCACAGCTAGCCAAATATTGGAAAACGCAAAATGTCACAAACAAAATTAATTAGGATTGTGCACAGCACGGCAAGTAAACTCAAAAGTTGCAAGTAGCAGTGACGTTTATAACCTCAGTGCACATGTGCAAGTAGCAGTGATGTTTATAACCTCAGTGCACATGTGCAAGAGGGTTATACAGCGCTACTATACACTAACTACACTAGCTAGCTATTGCAAATCATCTCTAACAAAAAGAATAATTTATTGGCTATTCTAAGCAGGTATCAATAAAGCTTGAGCAATTAAAAAATAACAATGATACATGTAAATGTGGTATTCATAAGAGAAAAAGGCTAAACTAAACAGGCCAGACGTACTCACCTAGCATGAAATGCTCACGTGATTACGACATGATGGTAGCGGGCTAGCTAGTGAAAATCAGCCCACAATAAAAAATTTAAAAAGTAACACAATAAAAGGTCTTAAATTCTCGTTCTGAGTAAGTTCATACCTAAATCAACGGTTAATTGTCAGCAATCTCCAAACTCAGAGCGTAACAGACAGGCAGACAAATTAACTGACAGGATAACTGCTGAGAGTTTCAACCTTTGGTGCTTAATTTCGTTGCATATTAAGTTCAAAGTATGTTAGATTCGTAAATTTCCAGTTTTGCCAAAATATTGGTCACATCAGTCGTGTTCAATTGAGATTTCAGATATATATATATATGTATGTATACGTACGTCAAAATTTTTCGCCCGCGCTTCTAATTACGTAAGTTAGGTAAAGCGTTCACAGTTCCAGTATTTTTCAATTAACTAGCGCCGAGAATCCTGCTGCACTGCCTTACGCAACTTTGTTTCAACCAAAAAGTTTATAGCTACTATCTTCTTGAAACAATAGTGAAGTCTTTGTCAAGCTGCGCTTCTTCACTGCTTTCAAAGTTTATTCAGGTAATTCTGTTATTGTTACTACAATGCATGGGTCCACTTCCTTAGTCTGGGATCAGAGACTTTAGATTCTCTGATGCTAACTGAATGGAAAGGGTTACACTGTGCAAGACAGTTAGATGTAATTTCTGTCCTATTTTTCTGTAAAAAGAGTCTGCTCGCTCGCCATGAATTTGCGCTATTCGAGCGCACCACTAGTATATATATATATATATATATATATATTACAGACAAGTTACAAATTCCTGTTTACTAATGCAGTTTATTAGTGGCAATAGTTATTGGACACAATTCAGTACACAATAAACTCAGATAAATCAGCTTCTTTCGTTATTTTAATTAAATAAACCAAAATGTACAATATATAATACTTATAGCACGAGTCAGAGTACAATATGGGAAAATATTTTACGAGCACGCAAAATATTTTCACGAGCCAAAGGCGAGTGAAAATGTGGCGTGAGAGTAAAATATCATTCCCATATTGTACGACGAGTGTGATAAGTGATTTATTGCTTCTTTGAAATTTTTCTCAACCGGTTACAATACAATTTTCATTGATTTTACTCGCTACGCGCGCGCTACAAGTAGCGTACAATATAAACCGTACAATATGGGAGAATACAGAACGCTCGCGTGATGCGGAAATATTCAAGTAAAAATATCAAAGCTGCAATAAATATAAATTATATATCTATATATTATGTATGTATGAATATATATACTATATATAGAAGAACTATTGGGTCTACTCACTGTCCAACATATCACTACAACCAATCCTGGAGTGAATGTGATTGTTTTGAATTCACTTACAAATAGGGATTCACCATTAAAGACATACTTATTGGGACAAAACTTGAAAAGACTCGAAATAAAAGTTTGTATTTAATAAGAGATAGGTGCAGGTAATGGAATTACTCCAGTATCCCCCGGAGACTGTCACAATCACCACTCCTAGAGCACTATAGTTTGGACAGAGTACACACACGTCATCAGTTAGACCACTTCAAAGTTTTCAAAACAACACCTACTGCATATATTAGGAAGTGGACCTACAACATAGGACTACCACTAGCCATATTTGCAGAAAGCTGAATCAGCAGGCTTGATAGTCTTATTTGTAGCTGTCTCTTCAGTTAAGTGAAAAATGTCTTTCTTGTTGAAACTCCTACAAAGTAGTGAGAGGAGGACTGTAGAGAGAAGAGCCAGACATTATCAAAGAGAAGCACAAAGGAAGAGGGAAGACCCAGTCTTGTACCAGGTGAAGCAGAAACTCAAGAGACATCCAGATCCTCACTACAAAAATATGACTGAAGAGGAGCTGACAAAAGAAGCCAAACACTTGACGGATCCAGATTCCCTCAAGGAGTTCTTCAGCAAAATCACTCATGCACCAATAGAGAAGCTCATGCAAGAGGTGAGCATAAGGAGCAAGAGTGTGAGTCACACTGAAGATTCACTGCAAGACACAGCTAGTGCAGTGGAGGAGGGGCAAAGTCAGAGAATCGAAGAAGTAGGCCATCTCACTCTCAAACTACACCTCAACCATTCTGAGGAAACACCATCTTTCTTGACAAGGATGGGTGCAGCTCTTCTCAAAGTACCCTATGGTGTCCTCCACGCTTATTTGGAAATAGGAGATAGCAAGAACTCAGAGTTCACTTACATAATAGACTTCAATGAATCGAGTTTGATCCAGCCTCGCTGCAAGAAGCGCATTGAGTACACTGCATTAGAAGCTACCATCCCCTTGGGAGGAAGAGTGAACGTTTCCAGCCCCATTGAAAATGCAAATTCTGATAGATGCAAAGAGAGATCGAGTTCCAAATCCCTGGACTTATCTTATGCATGCCAGGCTCTTGTGACCCCACCTAGACAAAAAAAGAAAGATGTACCTGATGAGCAAGATTCCAACTATTCTAGCAATTTGGATTTAGACAACCCACTTTCTGTCACTCCTAGGCCCAGAGCTGGATGCATGCAGAGCTCCAGTATGACACCTCCTGTCAGGAAGAAGAAAGACCCCGCCACTACTGCAGCAGCAGCAGCGACAAATCCAACATTCAGTGACAGTCCAAGTCAATTCTGTGACTCAGAAAACTCTTCATTGCTCCAGGAATTTCGGCAATCAGTGGCACTATATGCACAAGTTAGTGGGGAAGATCTCACAGAGTATGTAGAACTGTCTCTATCGAAGATCCTCCTCATAGATAAGCTGGTGAGAATCATTGTGCAGTACAACAAGCGCTACTACTATCATTCTATCACAAGAAATTGCCAGACATTTGTCATTGATGTCTTGCAGTCCTTTGGGGTGTGGGAAAATTTCAAATTTGGAGACAAGTTAGAAGAATATCTTGAGAACCTGAACAAAGGTCGACAGGAAGCCTACAAGAGCCACAAGTCAGTCAATGACAGAGTGAGGTATCTTATTGCCTCGGGGGAGATCAACGAGACTACATACGATGAGGCTCGCTACCTCAGAAGTCTTTACACCATTTTCCATCTGGAAGAAGCTGCAATAGCTCCACCCACTTCAGGACAAGCAGTTTGCAGCGACCCAACATGTTTACTGGAGGAACTTGAAAAGAAAATAAGTGAGCTCCGACCAGTTGGAGCCATGACACCTAAATCACCAGAACATTACCTGTGACTTCTTTTCGGCACCAACAACACTCTTTGATTAAATTTGGAGTAAAATTGCTTATGTTGTATATATCATTACACTTACATGTATACACCATCAAAACAACCTCAGATGCACCTGCTATATTCAGTTATTTACAGTATGTATAGTATATCAATATCACAAAGCTAAAAAATAACTCCAGTTCAATTAGTAAGCACAACAATAGCAATGGCATATACATAATGGAGGGAGGATAGTTGACGACAATTAAAAATCTGTTACCCAATACTACGGTAAGTATGTTGTGTTTGAAGACTTACCAATGAACACAAACAAGTGATTATTGACAACAAACTCGGCACAATAAAGGTATGTTTAAGTAGCAAAGGATACAGCTTTTCTTGTCATCTCATTCACTTTAGTAAATAGAGTATTGAGTTATTTTAGCACCAGTGACATGTTTATGTATGTGGCACTTACGATATGAGTAGCACTTACTATATGAGTAGCACTTACTATATATATGAAAAGATCAGCTTTCCCACTATATGATGTTTATGATACTACAAAGCCTCCTCATGGTGTACATCTGTGTAGTTGTGGATATAGTATGACCGTTTCTTGGTACTCCTTTTTTAATCGCAATGCTAATATCATTTACCTTATTCTTATGTGACACTATACATTAGTCAAGCAGTCATGGAATATTGTTGTATAATCAGTTAACTACATCTCTCGTTTTATTTTGTCATAACAGAAACACTCACTACCATGACAATTCTAATTCCACTAATAACATATTAACGACATATACTCGTGTGTCTGTGTGTGTGTGTGTGTGTGTGTGTGTGTGTGGTATCAGTTGGCACAGGACAGGAGTGGTTGGAGGAGAAGTTGCAGGACAGGACTCGAGGATGTGACTGAGGCTAGAGTGGCAGAGGATGAGAGGAGAAGAAGGACATGTGTGGAAGACAGTATTGAGAACAGTGGTAGCAGTACTGCTACAGATAAGCCATATCAGTGTAGTGTGTGTGAGAGAGCATTCTGTGATTTAGTCTGTCACTTGCAGCAAAGAAGCATCATCCGATGGGCGGCTTCCTTTCAAGGTCAAGGTCAAGGTGTGTGTGCTAATAAGTATTCTTGCTACGTGACTCTTCTCCTAAAAAAACTCCTTCACAAAGTAAACATTTCAGCTAAGTAGCCATCATGACATTTGTTTGTGTTGTTGAGTGGCTTAATAAATTTTGTTTCAGCAAACTTTTACAAACACATAACACATACACACACACGTTGGTTACTCTGAGCATGGATGTAAATATTGATGAAGCAAGAGCTTACCATCCTAGTTAGAGGAAAACTTGGGCAACAAGTTGAAACGCTGAGTTAAACAACTTCACACAGTGCATATCCACAACATGGTTGTTGTGGGCAGCGGATTGGTTTAAAAATCCCTTCTCAAACTGTCTTAACAATGTATGTTGTATTTTCTTTGCAGTTCAATTTGTTTACTTTGTGTTGGGCATTTGTAATTCATGTCCATTCTGTGTGAGGTGTCATGGTGATAGCTACTGTGGCCAGTAAGTTAATAGTCAGTAGGTGTACTATTTTAGTTTTTGAAAATGAAATTTGAGAGACTATAAACAACTTCTTGTCTGGGGATAGGCCAACTTCCACCACCCCTGAAAGATGGTGAGACCTCCTGGGATCAAGTGTGATCTTCTTCAATACACATACCCCATTAAAATAAATTCTTGAGACACCCTATAATTTCCAAGCCAGAAATTCTAAATATAGAAAGTAATTTCAATGTAAAATTAGCATATCTCCTTTTCCTTTATTGTAATGTCCTTGTTCATGTTCGACCAGACTAGAGCAAAACGGAACCACAGTGATGTCAATGCTTAGCGACACCAGCACAAAGGATACGTAACAACGACTCCTACTGAATAAATATGAAATAGCTCAAACAAGCTTCTTTTACTGACCATTAAAATCCGCTAACATAATGTGTAAAAAATGTAAACAAAACATAACAATTGTTGATTTCTGATTGTAGAATTGAGTACACCCAACTTTTTGAAATTTCCAAATTGCTCTCTTGTTTCCGCACTATTGGGGTCATATTCACCAAGGTCCATTTGAGACACTAAATCTCTCTCGGAGAGGAATTCAGCTGAAGTAGTAACAGAATGTACTAAGTGCGCACGACTCTATTCTCATAGTTCACTATCAAACTCTACATCCTTGAACAAATAATCCTACTTCGTGCATCAACCACCCACCCACTTATCCACCCACCTTGACTCTAGGCTGTCAACCTTAGAATTCAGTCGGCCAACTTCAGCAGAAAGGGAGTCACTAAATGATAATAAATGTTCCAGTGGATATACATATAGAGGTAACAAATCATTGATAATTATATACGATAGCTTGAAACAAGCCCAACACACACACACACACACAGCAACTTAATAGCACAGAAACGACTACAAACGAACTATATTTGTTTTATTCTATGCACAGAGAAGAGCCATACTGATTAAGTTTGGTTTTGTTATTTTAATTGCTTGCTTTATTTTAAACTAATTTTGTAGTTCACTTGTAGTTATTGCTCCTACAATGAGATTACATTGTACCAGCTGGTACATATCCATGTCCACACACCACGCCACACAGAAACAATGCACACTAACTTGAATACAATGTACAAACAACAAAGAAATTACCTTTTGTTCTGTAGTTCTTCTTCTCTTCCTTCCTGGTAGTTCAACTTGGACAACATTTGCTGTAAGCAATAACAATGATAACTTACACGGACGTTTACTGAATAATACAGAGTTGGGGTCAAATACTTTGAATAGCATTTAACTAGTGATGTGCTTGAGCACAAATGGCGAGGGTCTAAAACTACACTATTGTTAAACGATTGATTTTAACTTTTAACACTCAAACTACTAAAAAAATTCTTTGAGTTTTTTAATTACATATACTATACGGTAAAGGGGATTCAATGCCATAGTAACCACTCCCCGCAACTGTTTGAAGTGAAAAAAAAAAAAAAAAAAAGCAACAAAAAAAAAACAAGTCACGTTTTAAACGTTTTATTCTTTATCTAAGTAGTAGTTGTAATACACAGCACTATTCACACAACTGAACACAGCTACACAAGACTTACCTTCGTGATTAGTCTAGCGGACAATGAACTTTCAAGTAAATACTGTTGCGTAGGGCTTATAACTACTACAAATAGCATATTAACTTACCACCGCCACTAACTTGAATAGAAATGGAACTCTGGTAAGTATTCGAGCTTTAACTGCACCCGCAAAAGAATTCAAAGCGGTAAACAATTCAATTTCTAGGATGATATAGGTAATGATCGATAAACGAGAGGATTTTGTTTAGTGAAGTTAGGGACAGGGTCGAACACTGAGCTAACACAAAAATACAAGAGGGTCAAAGTATAAATGACATATGTACGTCCACACATTATAAACAAATTATCCCCGATTATCAATTTGACACCACTGTATAGTGTCTCGCTCGCTCGCCAGATACAAATACTTTGAAGAACTCACATACAAAATACGTATTTCAATTCAAATACTTTTGAATTGCATCACAATTACAGTAGGTAAAGTGTTACGTGGAAAATATATTACACCTGACAAACATTAGTTCTTCAAAAGTTTTGTACTTTGAACAACATTTGTTGGATTAAAACATCTTTCCTGCTACACTATACAATGTTTGAACTGATGCTAAAGATACTAGAATGCATAAATACACTAGAACTAGTGTTGCAAGTATGCAGTGGTTGTAGGTGTGATTATGATTCAGAGGCTCAGTGGTTTGTCTCTATTACTTGACAGTGCTGGGTTGAATTCACGTTGAAGAAACTTTCCCTCTATTTGTACACATTTAATTAATTTAACAGCAGCTTTTCACAATAGGAGATGGAGCTATTTAGTTATTACAATATACTTATGCCAGCATGGACCAAGCAACACTAACTTCTGTACTTTCCAGAACTAAACACTAGAAAGAATCCATCCAATAGAAATATGCTCCAGATCTTTTATTTTCTACTAATACAAAACTCGCATTCCTACCTTACGATATTTTCAAAAGAATTTGAAATACAAATACTTCACTTTTTAAATCTTAAATTACTAATACAAATACTCCAAAAATATACAGCTTAAATACAACTCATGTATTTGACCCCAACCCTGCTGAATAAAAACAAACGACTCGACATAATATTGCGATTTACATATCTGGGAACGGCTAGGATATCAACTGCTAGTATCAACTGCTAGGATATCCAACTGCTAGAATATCAACTGCTAGGATATCCAACTGCTAGGATGTCAACTGAACTGCTAGGATGTCAACTGCTAGGACATCAACTGAACTGCTAGGATATCAACTGCTAGGATATCAACTGCTAGGATATCAACTGCTAGGATATCAACTGCTAGGATATCCAACTGCTAGGATATCAACTGCTAGGATATCCAACTGCTAGGATATCAACTACTAAGATATCAACTGCTAAGATATCAACTGCTAGGATATCAACTGCTAGGATATCCAACTGCTAGGATATCAACTACTAAGATATCAACTGCTAAGATATCAACTGCTAGGATATCAACTGCTAGGATATCCAACTGCTAGGATATCAAGTGATAAGATATCAACTTCTAGGATATCAACTGCTAGGATATAAACTGGTAGGATATCAACTGCTAGGATATCAACTGCTAGGATATCAACTGCTAGGATATCAACTGGTAGGATATCAACTGCTAGGATATCAACTGCTAGGATATCAATTGCCTTGTGTAGTATATATTCTATTGTTAAGAGTCATTGTTGTTTTTTTGCTCAAGATATAATCTACAGCAAGGAAAAAAATATCTCACAAAAAATATAATTATTGTCAGTGATCCAACTCAAACTACCCTGGAATGTCATCCTCTACGAGTTGGTAATGAGTGGGCCCCTACATAAGCTTTCTTGAGTGTGCCAGATACACCAATAGGGAGGAATCCAAGATATGTTATTTACGATGATGTTTTGTAGGTAAGTGACTGATGCAGGCGTTGCACATTTCCTTATAATAGAGGTTTTGGGGTTGTTGTTGGTTTTTTTGGTTTTTTTTTTTTTTTTATCTTCTAGTCAGTTAACTGAATATTATTGTGTCTATAAATAGAACTGCTAAACAACAAAATCTTACCATTAATTAAAACCTTAAAATGCAAACCTTTTTCACGCAAAGAATGAATGAATCTCACAATAACAGGTTTGGTCAAGGATCTTATTGTGAGGAAAGACATGGATTCATTAAACATTAAAAGGTATGGGGTCTGTATCTTGAAGACAAACTTACTACTTCAAAGTCACAAAGCAGTGACTCACAAGTTGACATTTTTAACCCTTTACCAGAAGTAATGCCCTATAACAACAGGCCACCAGTTATTGTCAACAGTAAAACTTGAATTTCAAAGTTTACTTATTGTGGAATAATACAACCATAATAACGATGTGAAGCTATTATGCTAGTACAATGAAAGTGTCTTATTGCATGCAAGTATTTATGAGTGAAATCCAATAACATTTCCAACCAATTTCAGTAAACAAGCTGGGATATGGCCTGATTCCTCTGACTACAAGCAACAGGCATTGTTTCTCTATAACCTCAAGTCATGTATACAACTGACAATTGAAATTCTACAGTTTATTCCAAAATGAGCACTTATGCATGAATGTATTGGTTTACTGCAAAAGGCAACTGAACTAAACAGAAAAGTTACTATAAATTTGGTATCTTCTCAAGTTGTCCTACAAATCATGATAACCACATATTTTAGGCCAAACTTATTTATTTAGTTCCTTTTGTATAATCAGTTCTAAAAACATTGATGCTTCAGTCATTCTCAGCATGATAATAGCAAATTTTTTTCTCTTTTTAACAGCCAATATAATTAATTATAACTTAACCCGATGTTTCGACTTCTTGCCGAAGTCCTCTTCAGCAGTCAACTGAGAATTCTCAGTTGACTCCTGAAGAGGACTTCGGCAAGAAGTCGAAGAAGTCGAAATGTCGGGTTAAATTATAATTAATTATATTGGCTGAAAATTTTGCTAACATTGATGTTATTCTAACTGGTGCTGTGTTTTGGTTGTACTTTTGATCGTGTAAATTAGTGGCTAAGAGTTGAACATACTTCAAGTGGTCCAGTTAATGCCACCAATCTCTAGTTAATGAGCCCGTGATTTTTAAAAGGCTGAGAAAGTATGTAACATGCAAGAGACACTCACCGATAGTTTCAATGCGAAACTTCAAATTCCAGCACTCGAGTAACTTTCAGCATAAAGCAAAACTACCGCACACTTAAAGTAATAGTACGGCACATAAGTTGCCCATTCAAAAATGAATGGGAAAAATTGCTGTTCAATTGAAATTGCACGGGGAAAGTGAAATAGCGCATAACTAATTGAAATACCTCAGTAACTAAGTGGAAACTAAGTGAAATACCTCGGTAGCTAAGTGAAATAGTACGGGTAAGTGCGCACGCGTGCAGAGTTAACCTTGGAGACGTACAGTTCGAGTAGTTTCTAGTTGGAGACAACGTCATTCTCTACCACAGAACCTCTACCCGTATTAGACGGAATGTTTTACAACAGATTAGGAGGGGTCGTATGTTGAAAACAAAGTTCCAGCGGAAGCTAATCCTGAAATAAGGAGATAGTGAGTGAACGATACAGTGTAGCTATAATTGCAAAAGACTTCTTTAAAAACTGGCCTACTAATAGCGAGTGATAGCACGGGTAACCTGTGCTATTAGGGATCAATAGCACGGTTACCCGTGCTATTACTCATACAAATCATTAGCTTCAGTGATTACGATGTGACAGAGGGGGCGTTACCCACAAAAGCTAGTACCTGTGGTTTCACAAAAAACAACCCAAAATATTAAAAAGTAGCACAATAAAAGGTCTTAAATCGTCGCTCTGAGAATGTTCATACCTAAATCAAGGGTTAATTGTCAGTAATCACCCAAATCAGAGCATGACAGACAGACAGACAGACAGGACGACTACTATAACCCTCTCACACCTCACACATGCGCATGGACGGTTTAAGAACAATTACAAGGGAAAAAAGGTCATAGTACTTCCAACCCCTAAAGGTACAAGATGGTAATATTTTTAGAGGTAAAGGGTTGTCAGGTTGTCAGGGTGTCAGGCATTAAGAAAGACAAAAGCTGTCCAATTCATGTTTCAAGTTTCTAGATTTTTGTAGTGAGGGGGGGGGGGAGGGGGGAGGGGGGGACTGGACCCACTTTCACCAGGCATTATATAGCACAAACTAATTGCAATATAAATTCTCTCAACTGTTTCTAATACAGAAAAATGAGGTCTATAACACTCAAAGTCTTAAGGAATCTGCTGGGGTGGGGGAAGTATAGAAATTGTATTTCTATTTCTCTTTAGGCTAGGTGTTAATTATGTACTTAAAGTAATGAACTGGAGTTAATGCACATAGCACTGTCAATGTTGACAAGGCAAACGAAATGGGAAAAGAAATTCTAGCTAGCATAGAAGATAAAACTGCAGCAGAATTACTCCTTCAAGGGAAGCAAACAAGCTATTACTCTAGACAGAAGTGTGCAGTAAAGATTGATGGTCTAGCAGTGCAAATTGATCCACGATTTCAAAGACTCACAGTTGCTGCAAGGGCAACTGATAGCATGAAAGACATTTTGAAGCTGACTTGTGCAGCTACCCCACCAACTCTATTTGATTCTACACTATTGCTTCAAGAGCCACAAACACCAGTGCTGGCCAATGCCATTTGGGCTCTTCTGACTCCAACTACTTCTAAATTAACTGGTGAGGTCCAATGATGGGGGTGCACTTCTTCAGCACTTTCCTTGGTCACAAGGGCAACACAAGGAGCTTTGCTTGCATTACTCAAGGTAAGTGTCAAAGAGATATGGTGAAGTTATTATTGTTTTTTATGGCTATGAGTGAAGAACTACAAAGGATATGACACATCAAAGGAGAGCAAAAGGACAAACTAGTATAACATTACGAAGAAAGATCAGCTATTGGCGAACAAGCTCAACTAACAGCACTTTATCTAAGTGCTCAGCGACAGCCTGAAGATGAGCAAGTGTAAGGTGTATCATGTTCCTGGAGATGATGATTTACTCACTGTGCAAAAAGCTGTAGAGTCAGCCAGAAGAAAAGACACTGGTCTTGTTGGTGATAACACTGACTTTGCTGTGCTTATCATGCAAGTGCAAATTTTCACGTCATAGATTTCAAGCCAGAGCCAAAAAGGCACCAAAATCCCAAGAGTGTGGAACATTACTGTCACCAAAGAAGAGCTTGGCCCAGAAATACATTTGTATGCACACATTATTCTATTTTTCCATGCAATTCTTGGGTGTGATATAACTTCTGATCTCCATGGTATTGGAAAGGGCTACTCACTCAAGAAATTCCGATCTAGTCAGCACTTCTGTGAGCAAGCTTTCCCCCCATGGGATTCTGTAAGACTTTTAATATAGAGCACATTTTTCTATATAGGAAACTGTTGAGACAGCTTACATTGCAATTTGTCCAAGGTTAACTTAAAATTGTTCATAAAATGCCTGGACTACAAGAAGAATGAGCTGAAGGGAGCAAAAAAGGGGGATAAGAAAAGCTGAATGGCTCAGGAAGAAAGATAACAGGAGAGGGAAACTGATGTAACTAAAGGATGTGGTACAGGATAACAAGTAGGGATAAAAATACCTTATGCTAGCATTTCTAATTAGCAAATGTTGATAATCAAGCGCCACTGTGTGGCGGGGACTTGCTAGCAATAGTAATACAGTAGGCAGTCAGTTATCCGAACCCCGTTTATCCGAACTCTCGCTAATCCGGGAATTATAATGATATTCATTGGAATTTTGCTGTGCATTAAATAAATAAGAGTAAGACTCCATTCAAAATGACTTATTTCGAATATCCGAACATTTCAAATATCCGAACAACCCTCGGTCCTGAGGTGTTCGGATAACTGAGGGTCTACTGTAATAATAATAATAATAATAATAATATAATAATAATAATAATAACTAGTGGTGTGCTTGAGCACAAATGGCGAGCAAGCCTTAAACCACACTAGTGTTAAACGATTGATTCTAACTACTAAAGCACTAAAATAAAGTCGAGTTTTTAAATTACGTATATACAGTAAAGGGGATTCAATGCCATAGTAACCGCTCCCCGCAACTGTTTGAATTGAAAAAGAAGCAACAAAATCAAGTCACGTTATTTAAACTTTTTCTTAGTGTAGTAGTTGTAACACACAATACTTTCACACAACTGAACATACCTACACAAGACTTACCTTCGTGGTTAGTCTAGTGGACAATGCATTTTCAAGTAAATACCGTTGAGTAGGGCTTATAACTGTGACAAATAGTGTATTAACTTACCACCGCCACTAACTCAAATAGAAATGGAGCTCCCATAAGTTTTTGAGTTTTAACTGCACCCGCAAAGAATTCAAAGCGGTAAACAATTCAATTTCTAGGGTGATACGGGTAATGATCATTAAACCAGAGGATTCTGTTTAGTGAAGTTTGGGACGGGGTCGAAGACGGAGCGAACACAAAACTACGCGAGGGTCAAAGTACAAAATGACATACATACGTCCACATATATATATATATATAAACAAATATCCCCAATTTGCAATTGTGTTACCCCTGAGAGTGTCTCGCTCACTTCACTCGCTCGCCAATAATAATAAGAATAAGAAGAATAAGAACAACAACAACAACAATAATGCTATTATCAACAGAAAATAGCTTGACACTGTTGTAGACAATACTTTTTTATTTTTTATTCCTCAACCACACCCACTTCCGGGCCTGAATGCAGAAAAAATGATATAAACATGCTCAGACTGCAGCCTAGGCTCTATCATTGGCACGTTAATCTGGCTTGGTAATTTCTTATCTTTTGTTATTGGTATCCTTCATCCATACAAACACTAAACAAAGGTGATTATGGTAGAAATTACAACCATTTGTGTATAGTACTTCCTTTGTAAATTCTCTTTGTTAACGTACCATGTTGTTGTGTTCTACAAGTTGTAATCTGAGGAGTTTTTAGTCACAGGAGATGAAAGTCAAAGAATTTATTTAGCAAGCTTATATAACAAGCATTACTTGCAAGATGGCTTGTTCTAATAAGGATGGGTTTTAACAAGAACTCCGACCAAGCATGTGACCAAGACTAACAGGTAATAGATATTAGTTCACACCCCTGACCAGGTCATTCTTAGTATGGAGGTAAACTTCTACCTACAGTTTGGGACTGAAGAAAGTGTAACAACTATCTTGTGTAAATCAACAACAACCATATTGATCTCACTTAGAAACTGATATTCCCGTATTGCAAACACTAACAGGCTCCTACCAAATAAAAGTGAAAGTAGCACCAGTTCACATCTCAATCATCCTATGAGCAGATTCTTTCAACTTCGCACAGATGGAAAGCAAACTACAGAAGACCAAGGACCTGACGTATGGCTATGTAGAGGTCTTTGAGAGAATGCAACTGGGCATTGGGTGTTATGGCAAGGTCTACAAAGCCAAGTGTGGCCAGCTGCCGTGTGTGGCCAAGGTATTCCATCATGCTCTCTTCAAGTTCGACCCAGCCAATGAGCAGTCTTTAAGTCAGAAGGTTGAGAAGGACTGTAAACATCTGAGCAGCATCAAGCACCCGCACTTAGTCACTTACCTCGGCTTCATCAGGGATGCCAAAAGCAAGAAGCTTCTTTTGCTGATGGAGGCCATGGATGAGAATCTGACAGATTATTTAGAGAGGATTCCTGGTCCAGTGCCCCTAAGCAAGCAGCTATCATTCAGCTATGATGTTGCCCTGGGCCTCTCCTACCTGCACTCCATCAAGTGCATCCATAAAAACCTGTCCAGCAACAATGTGCTGCTTATAGCAGGACGAAGAGCAAAGGTCAGTGACTACGGCATCAACTTATTTGCTAATTTTGGCACCATCCAGGTCTATCCGTCTGCCTATATGCCACCAGAGATAAGACGTGAGCCTTCTCATTACACGTGCAAGACAGACACATTCTCTTTCGGGGTTCTGGCAGTACAAATAGCCACCAAATATCCTCCTGAGCCAACTCCAGTGACAGAGCTGCTGGACTCTACCACTGGTGAAGCTTGCAGTGAGTGCCAGGTTGATAGCAGTGAGGAGGAGCTGACAGGAAACACTGAGGAAATACACAGGAGAAAGAACGACATTGATAAAATGAGCATAGACCACCCAGTCATGCCATTAATTCTGAACTGTCTGAACGACAAGGAATCTTTAAGACCATCAGCAAACGAACTGTGTCAGTTTATAGAGACAATTATTCCAGATGGCTATAAAGAACCAGACACACCGCTTACAGAATCTTCAACTCCTGCGAATAAAACAGCCCCAGCTGCTGCTGCTGCTGTCCAACCAGCTAGCAACAGAGTAGCCGAGGAAACCATCGTTGATGATTTCAAAAACAAGCTAGGGCAACTCCTACAAGAGTTGAGTGATCGGAATGATGAAATAGCCGACAGAGACGGTGAAATAAAACTGCTAGACAAACTATTGAAAGAGAAAACTGATAAGCTGTCAAAACTAGAAAAGTTGTTGAGTGACAAGAACGAGGCCCTTGGATCACTACAGAGGAAGAAATCTACCAGAGATAAAGACCACTCTTCAAGGGAAACCAATGGCTCAGGAAATGATGGGAAGAAGGCAAGAGAAGAAGGAAAGGTCAGTCCAAACAATTAGTAGAGAGATTGCGCATTAAAACATGACTCACTTCGCAATAAGGGAATAAGAACCACCATGGCAATACATGTTATTTGGGATTACTCTCAACAATCACAAGACAAGCTTTAAAAAAAAAGCAACAACAGCAAAACACTCACATACACTCATAATAATGCTGTATTGCCTTAACTGGTTTTCTCCAGAGACTGTGTGTGTATTATATAATGTCGATATTTTTCCAAAAATTGACTGAATAACACATTGAGTGGATCATAGCTAATAGGATGCAACAGAAATCCCGCGTAATATTAATTGACTAGTTACTTTTAACAAATCCCAAATTATTTCACAATGAAAAGCACAAGCAGAACATTGAAACAAGTTCTAAATCTGTAGTAAACATGCTGTATAGGAATCAGTAGCAAATCTTATTATTAGTGACTGCCATTTTCACTGTTTACATATCCAAACACACATGTGTATGTACGAACAGAAAAGTGATGGAGAACTGAAAAGAAAGCCCACAAAATATGCCTCCCAGAAGTCCCTTGGCCACCTCCCCTTGCAATGGTCGTCTGGCCAGCCAGCTCCTAGACCAGTGAGTTTGTACTTGGGATCTGCAGCAATGGATGGCACTCGTGCTTACATCTCCCTGGTCAACCAGATCTACACGTACACCACGCCCACTAGCAAGTGGATCAGATTGCCTGAGTGTTCTCAATGCTACTTCAGCCTGGCCGTTGTGAAAGGGCAGGTTGTTGTGATAGGAGGTATTCAGGGTTGTCAGGCAGAAGGAGGACCGGTCAATACTCTGAAGAGTCTAGCTCCCAACAAAATCTGGGATGAATACTTACCTCCCATGCCAACCAAACGAGCATTCGCTGCTTCCATCACTACCTCCGATCACTTGGTAGTGGCAGGAGGGGGAGAGACACCTAACAGTGAAGGACTATCCGTAGTTGAGGTTCTGCTGCTGGGAGACATGCGATGGAGTACTGCCATCAGCTTGCCCACGCTGGCTCGGTTTCCTCAGCTGGTGACGATGGATTCATCAGTTTACCTCTTCAATGCAGACAGCAATAGAGTATACTCTTGCCCTCTTCAGGACATCTTACAAAGCAGTGTCACCAATCCTCCTGCAGAAAGCAGAGCTGAGGAGACTGAAGAAAGTGCGAACCATGAAAGTGCTCAGACTGAAGACCAATGCCCTAGTGCCAAATGTGCAGAGCCTCAGAAGTGGGAAAAATTATGCAATCTTCCATTTACAGGAGGAACAAAAATTTTATCCGAAGGGGGCATGATTTTGGGCTTCGGGGGCCACGACAATAAGTATCGACCTAGCAAAACCATAATTGGCTACAATGCTGAAAGTAACAGTTGGAAATCGGTGGGATTGATGGTTACTCCCAGGTGGGGGGCTCTGGCAGTCAGTCTCCCAAACAAGAAAATCATGATTGTCGGGGGAAACACAAGTATTCAGGACACCATAAACAATAATGAAATAGCCAGTTTGATCCATGACACCTGAACAAGAATTTTCAAAGTAATTAGTAATTCGTGCTATTTATTATATCATTTAAACAGAATTAGTGCACCTCACTTGCATTATCCAGCAATGTGAACTAAACTATAAATGAATGGGGTAATAATCCACTAAAAGTAATACTTGAAAAAAGTGTTTCCCTATTTGGGAAGACAAACATCAAATGAATTTCCCAGTACAACTATTGCCCCCTTATAAACTTTGGGTATTTAGGAAGAACAACAACAGCTAAATAGCTTCTCATACAATGACAGTCCAAAGTGTAGAGCCAATCTTCTCATTAAGAGCATTCTTTTGAAAGCATTGTAACATTAAAGTGAGTGACTGAGCTTTAACAATTCCACGTCAATTATTAACTCAGGAATATTTATTGTGGACCTCTTCAAATAATTTCACTTCTAAGATTTGATTGCTCTGTTCAACACGTTACCTACTTTTTATTGGTCTTCAGCTCACACTCATTCTAGAGCTAGCCTAACTACAGCACCAGCTCTGTCAACAGCAATAACAACTACTTTAACCCACAAAACCATAAAGATATTGTATGTCATGCACATGCCAAATTGTTGCACCCCTAATCTTACTAAGACAAAGATCAGCTACTACAATTTGGCACAGTTTAGTGTGCCCTGCTTGAATATGATTGGAATGTCAACATAGCCATTCGAATAATGACCATTTCCAATTATATAGGCTAAGTCATAGACCATACTGCTGAGACCCCATGACATTCATGGTAAATACGTGCATTACAGGGTAAATATTACTATGAAGTGGCAAGTGACAGCTAAAGCTAAAATCCAGTCTCACCTCTATCCTGTCCACTTCCTTGCGTGCAGCCTCGTACACCATCTTGTCTTTGTTATAGGACTGCTCACTACTCTTGCCACACTTCTCCTTCTCCTTCAGCTCCGCCTGGGCATTCTTCAATCTCATCTCAGCCTGCTTGGCTGCAGTGACAGCCTCGCTCATCGCATTCTCACATGCTAACACACATAAATTTACATGAGCATCAGGTAGACATGCTCATGAGGTTCACACACATTAGTGTGTACTTCAAAAGAATAACCTTACAGCATAATACCATTAGGAAAATGATAGGAATGAAATCAAACTGTAGATACAATAAATTAAGTCTTTCTCCAGCACTACTATTTTCCCTCATCCCGATGCACTCACATATTTTCTGAGCTGCCAGTGTTTCTTCCTGGCCTCCTGCTCCACTAGAGAGACCAGCACTAACTGCTTGGAAGTGCTGCTGGGCTGCTAGCACTGCCTTCTCGGCTGCCTCCCTGCGAGACTTCAGCTCCTCGTAGGCACCACGCCCTTTATCCATTTCTGCCTCCTTACTCTTCAGTAGGGCAGAGTCTTCATCCAGACTCCTCTGGAGGGACTTGTGATTCTTTCTTTCTGCTGCTAGAGTGTCCTTGGAGTTCTTTGTGGTGGCTTCAGAAACAGCTTTGGCCTGTAATATCAGAAAAGAGACACACAAACTAATGAATACAACAGAAACACTTGCGAGGGCATTTAAAGTGGGCACAATCCATAAATTAGTAAGCAATTTGAGAGAGAGAGACAACTAAGTGTGTAAATTATTTTGGTGGTATACATCATTGTTTATTTACATGTACGTTCAGAACATATTCCTTCTTAGTAGCACAGGCAGTGCTTCTATGGGTATACTGTATGTTATTTAATGGTGTGAATATACAAAACACTATCAAGGGTGTGCAAATTCAAGTCAATGGTCCAAGTATGAATACATGCATGTATATTATATATAGAGATGTACATCAGACATATCAGCAGTGATGGTGATGGACAAATGAAATTGACAACTGTTTGGTACTGACTTAGGGATTTTGCTAAACTGACTACATAGCCTTGGGGCTGACCTAAACTCTGAGTGTTTGTTTACTTTGTCAAACACCAAATGCAACACCTCATAGCAGACTATTAGTATTTAAAGTCACTAAAAGATGACCCGACTTCCTCTCAGCACACTGTAATATATACATTTAAGATAAATACACTCTGACTTCAGTGTGCTCATTAAGGTGGCGGGGCTAAGTAAACTAGAGGTGTGGAACTATAACATTTGCTGACACCAAGTGTTAGAGACTTATATTTGTCCGTTGTAAATCTCTCACATGTACATGTATGAACACAAATAGAATGGTTATATTGAAAAGTATAATAAAGCTATAATGTGTCTAATGTACTGAGGCTAAATCACTTGCCAATTGTGCACACCACTAGCATGTATGTATGGTACAATTTAACAGCATAGGAAGTACATAGTAATACAGATTACTAGTCTGTACTCAAGTAATAGCACTACTATAATAAAAATAACAAAAAGCCCCCCCCACCCCACCCCCACCCTGAGGACTTTTTTTAATTTAAATCCTAGTTTATTTCTTTTTAGAAAGATAACTTTCATTACTAGTTTGAGTGGTTGTGATGACATTGAAACCTAAACGAATTAATCAGTTAACATATTAACATCCTCCAAACAAAATAGAAAGCTAGAGTCATAATTGAGGTTTTAATGACTTGAATTTCCAATTTTATTTGTTCAATTGGCATAACTGTGATGCTAAATTCCCTGCATTAGCTATCTCTTCTCACTAAAAACTTTCCTGCATTTAGCTTTTTTTTTCTTCTTTTTTTCTTATTTACTTCGGAGGGATGTTTATTCTCACATGGTATGTAGTGAACATAGTCCCACATGTTGTGCCTTTCTTCAAAATGCCATGGCAGTGTTAATGCAGGATTTGCCATCATTTAATAGTCTTTCAAGTAAAACAATTGAAAACCCTTTACCAGGAAAACAGTCATGGTCCATATACCTGTACATGTACAAGGTGTTGATGACCTCTGGTAATGCTGTCATCTTAACTAAGTTTGCATAACTAAGTTTGGACCAACTATTTATGTCTGTGCACACATTATGTAAGACCATGAACATAACAATAACCAATACGTTATTGCATAGCACAAGCTCTTTTGTAGTGTGTTTCTTAAATAAGATATTGTCTGACTATCTAATTACAACCCTACTGTGTAGTGGCTCCAAATAACACAGCTTGTTTTACAGCTAGACTAACACTAGTTTAGTATATAGGGTGGAGGAAATACTGTATAAAATGTGCACACTTCTTAATTAATTAAGTGCTGCATTACTAAGCCATTGGGAACTCCATCATTTTCTGTTTCCCTGACAACCTAAAACCCAGCAATTTTTCTCTCGTTCTTCCACCCCCTTTAATTACAGAAGATTTAGTAGTGTTCTATAAACTGACCATTACTATTACATATCTGCTGACCTTTGATGCTTCATCTACTTTTTTCTCCAGTTCAACAATGGGCCCATGTGCTTCCTATAACATAAAGTATAAGGAAACATATAAATTTGTTGGCAAAGACAATCATCCCAATCATGACAGACTACTGTCTATGTCGATAACCCTTTACCCATCAAAGAACTTAAATGTACAACTTGCGAGGTCTCAATTGTTAAAAGAACAGAAAAACAAAGGCAAGTCTTTAAACTTGAAAGATGTTACAAAATTAAGTAATAAAAAAAACAAAAAAACATTAGCATGACCCAAACTTTGCTTGAACCTTCAATTACTCACATCATCTCTTTCCTTTTCCAGTTTGTCAACCATAACTTGGTTCTCCTCCATGACCTTGTCAGCCTCTTCTATCTTAGCCTCCAACTCAGCCATCTTCTTCTGCAATTCTGTTAACTCAGCATCAGATTCTTGGCGGCATTTCTGGAAATGTTGGAAAGAATTAGTACCATTTCACAGCATGATGGTGAAACACAGGAGGCTGGGAAGTTAAAGGCTAGAACACGAGAGGCTGGGAAGCTAAAGGCTAGAACACGGTGGCTAATGACAGGGTTTCTGGGCTCAATTTCTTGGCAACAACTGAGTTTTGCTTCATTTTTTATTAGCCCCTTTGATTGAGAAAAGTCTACTACTACACTGAAATTTTTTTCAACTCAACTGTATTTGTTGTATATAAAATCAGTTACAACAATTACTATGAATTTAACAGTCTACCTGATAGCAGCGTTGGCAATAAGGGACTAATGTTACGAGTACAAATGTTACTAAGACAAATGCATTTTACTTATGACACACCATAACTTAATACATGCTGACACTGCACCTATAATATATAAATACATGTATATATATATATATGGTACTACTGTATATGCACCAATGTGTTCATACAGTGTATTTAACCAGATCTCAAAAATTCAAGCTTAGACCAGTAAACTGTAATGTTCTATGGAATGAAACATTCCTTACCTCAGCTTGGACAAAGTGGAAGGCAACACTAAGACGAGACAGATGCTCCACTTCTCTCATGATCTTCTGATACTCCAAATAAGATGAACGCTCCTCTTTAAGACGCTTTAAAGTAGGAGTAATCTCTTCCGCCAATATCTCAAAAACAATTGAAAGGGTAAGTTAAAGTTCTCATAGAACATTATTAACTCACTACTTCTATTTCTTTGAGTTTGTTGTCCTTCTTCTCAATGGTCTTGTGTGCAGATGCTCTCTTACTCTCGTACATCCTGGTGCCTGCTGCCTCTTCAATCATGGACAAGATCTGAAAAAGGAACAATTTGTCATGAATTTGTATACTTGACCAATACATGTTACATTAAATGGTGAACTTCTATATTTTCATTACTGAAATTGCAATAGAAAATGAACATTTCAATGGTTTAGTACTCAAATCTGTCTCTTTTCCACTTCTGTGTGACTCTACAAACTCTAGTCAGCAAAGTGTGAAGTAATAGCAAATACAAGGAAACTTTATCTACATGTGGTCCTGACTGTATTCACAGACTAATCTTACATATCAGCCTGTACAATATACAGATTCCAATGATGTATTTAACTTTTAGATTTTTAGGTACAAAAAATGTTATTTTGACAAGACAGATAGCCTTATAAATTAATTAATTTCAAAATACCCTGTACTTAATGTGTGTGTGTGTGGGGGAGGGGGGCACTGGCTTTGCTACTAACAAAAAGGGGGAAAAACCATAAACCATAAAATAAAAGTACCCTTAATTAAATTTAATACCCTAATAGCAGGGAGGGAAACAAAAATTAATTACTGTAATGATTAACTAATGTAGCTGCACACACACGAATCTCAGCCTTTCCAGCTACACATTAAAACTTTCCTAATTACCTTTCACCAATGACTTGCATATTACAATGCAACTAGTTCACTTGTACATATTTCACAGTCCAATTTGCTAACTCAGCATCCCACCTACTGCCATGTTAAGCCACAGCCTTAAAACAGCCCATCCGACTTCTTCTTTCTTAGGGCAGGACACAAGCACAAGATAGACATTACGAACACACCTTGAGCATACACCCACGCTATAGCTGACACGCACCACAAGTGACATCACGCAAGCGTCTGACGCATTGAACCACATCCTCAATCCAGGCCATCCATCTCCACCCACTTCATCGCACTTCCAGTTGTCTCCAACATCACACTGTTCCTACCTGCCCACATGCTCGGCCTGTTTCCTTCTCCCGTTGGTGACATAGCAACGCGAGGGACTATCACTTAGTCTCATTACCAGATACATTTAGTGTCTGCTGTCTTCTAATAGCCACAGCTGAACCAGAATTGAATCCTATCGAATTCTTTTCTTAATCCATGGAAACTGGAACATAAACAAGAGCAAAGTGACTCCCCGACACACTTTCTGTTCTAATGTGTTGCAAGTCTGTCAGGAAGACTTAACATCCAGATAGTTTGTACGCCCGTGAAGCCATACACTAGGTGCAAAGAGGCACACTCCTGCTTGACATTGCATAGCAACAGCTCTCGAAGCACTGGAATCTACAACAACAATTAACTCGGTCTGCCCCCGTAAGTCAAGACTTGAGCTGCTAACTCTAAATCAGTGGGCGGCAATAAAAAGACTAAACAAATCCCTAGGTCTATTGAATTAACCTGAAATATATGATACGATTATTGTAAAATAACTGTGACCAGTGATACATACCTTGTCTGGTAGCTGTGCAGCTTAGCGATGATCAACAAATGACAATTGTGGATCTCAGACCTTTTAAAAATACAATTGCAAATATTAGCCAAATAAAGGATAAATATGTAAAAGTAGTTTCAGAACTGCATGTGTAGGCGACGCTTCATCATCGTCGTAGGTAACACTCAGATGTTATCAGAAGTGTCAGACATTCAAGAAGCTTCATGAACACTAAGAAATTTCTTTTCCAAAAAAAAAAAAAGTGTGATTATTTTAGAAATGCCAGTTGGAGTTAGTTAAGATGATTGAAGTATGTTATTCATACCGTGGCAGTGCAAAACAGACACAATCAAGTACTGAAAGCCATTATGTAAGGAGCTCAACTTCCCAACTCCCCCACCCCGCTAAAAATGATGATAATTGTAGTAGTAGTAGTAGTAGCAGTAGTAGTAGTAGTAGTAGTAAAAATAATATAATCATAATCATAATAATAACAATAACAAAGCACCAGCGTCATTGCATGCCATAAAACTTCAGAACATTATTGTTTTAATTTGCCTATTAATTCAGTAAAATTACTTCTTATTTTGTGAAACCTTCAATGGCAATTCTTTAGTCATGCCAAGTTCGCTAATTTCATAATTTTTTTTAATTTCTCAGCTGTAGTTTGAAAACACAATATCACTTAGTTAGAATGTTTAAAAAATGCATATGAAGACCACAGAACTTTCCATTTCAGTTCTTCTAGGACCTCTTGGAGCCCTGGTACTCACTCCAGTGACTTTGACTCCACAACCTTCTCCATTTCTTGAAGAAATCTTATTTGAAAAAAAAAACAGCCCACTTTGGCAATAGCTCTTCTCTTATGCTGAGTTTTGGTTAATTTCTTTGCAAACAAACAAAAAAGTAACTCGAAATCCCCCCCCCTCCCTAAAAAATCCTGTATATGTATAATACACATCCAGTTAAAACAACAATAATAATAACAACACAATAATAATAACAATAATAATAACACAATGATGATAGCTATAATAATAATAATAATCGTAGATAATAAATATAACAATTGTACAGGATATACGTATGTAAGTGGCTAAAGGTTACCAGGTGATTGATGAAGCAGTTCAAAACTTAATCCTGACACGTGCCAGAAATACCGGCCAAAATGATTACATAACTCTAGCAACTGGCTCCTGATGTACTTCGAACTGAATAATGAGAAAAAATAAATTGCCATACAGTTCTCGTCTGGCTCATAATCCGTGGAGTCGGTACAGAATTAATGCAAACCTCTCCCAGCAACGCACATGAAGAATGGCATCCAAACAAATTAAAAGATGTACCGTATCCAGGCAACCGAAAATGCTGGAAAAACTGCTATGGCAACTATTGCATACCGGGGAGGACCTACAAAACCTGCAGTCTGCTCACCAAGTCACCACAACCACTGGGAAGTGGAGAACACCATATTGTCTACTAAGCAAGAGATGTCAAAACTAATTAGAGTTTAGACCCAATTGGCAAACTTCCCTGATCATTCAATTAACTAGCTAATAGCTGGATCAGTAGCCAAGCAAAGTACTGGGGCAAGTGGGGAGACTCAATAACAACTATTGTATACATCATGTTGACACATGAGTGTTCCTTCCCATACCGAATAACATAGTCATGTACAGATTGAAGGTTTCACTGTATGTGCAAAAGAATGGTGTTGCATAGATTTAGTTGAGTAAATGCATCAACAGTCCAGCCACCATATTTTCCATGTATTAAATCACTCTGGACTTCAGTCTATTTCAATCAGCTTTCTTATATTCAATAGATATTCTCTGTCTAATAATACAGAATTAAAACCATAATTTTCTTTTAATTCTATTTCAAAAGTCATGTGAAAGAAAGAGAATATATCTAATGAACTACGTATTTATCTGTGCAAATATAATTTTTGTGCATTGTTAATACCTCTACAGAGTTCTGCACAGTTTTGACTGAAAGTTTGTTTAAAGTATGCACATGCTCAGTAAAGAATGTTACGATGCGAGTGTCGTTAGAAATTTATGTGGTGAGACGAATGCTAAAGTTAAAAAAAGTAGCCTCAGTCCTGACCTTTGGCAACTGAGAGGACTGAGAACTCAATTCTCCCTAACAGCACCCAAGACAATCTGTTTCTTAGTTTCATTTTACCGTAAATTTTTTTAAACATACTCTGCCTAGTGTATTTTCACAAGGGTCAAGGCATTTAAATTAATAAGTTTTTAACTTCAGTACCCTCATAAGTGCACCACAATTATGATTTTTGCCAAAAGTCATGTCTTACTGATCAGACCAAGTCGCTACTGTAACTGTACATAAAACATCTTTCTGCTGAGTTGGACTGCTTCTGCAACTTCCTAGCAGTGAACATACATCTTCCTGGAGCATTAGTTGCCCTGGATCTCACCCTGGAAACTGTTTTGTTGAGTGGGTGCCCGGGATATTTTAGAGATTTGTTTGGTCTTTGTGAGATCATTATGCATCCTGAAATAGAGGTCAGCAGCAAACAACTCTGTCGTTATGGGCAGGGATTAGGAGAATGGTGCCACTAGACTGACTGGTCACTCTACTTATTATTCATTTAATAAATATTTAGACGGTGGCCTTGTTTGGGTCTTATTCATTATATATATATGTTATGTATAATCAGACAATGACTCCATTTATGTCTTGAAAAAGACAAACTTCCAGACTATATTAAAAGTCACTAAGATACAAATGGACCGTATTCATGGTAAATAATAATGACAATAATCTTAAAATTTAGACCATTCCTCATTTTCATCAAAGTTAAAACAACCCACACATTTTAAAATTACAGATGCCGTAACATCATCTTCCCCTAGCTTGATTCCCACTCACAGAAAGATAGCTACTTGCTTTAGGAATATCAATGCAACGTTATTATACTCCAAACTGCAAGCAAGAAGTCATACTGACTTATTATGTATCTGTGCATAACTTGCTACATATCACCCACCATACTTGCTACTAGCAATGTTCTCAATAGCGCAGAGATGACGAACAAACTGGTTAGCCCAACTAAACATTCAAGTACGCAGCACAAACTCTAAGCATATTTTCCTTATTTTTATCATACTTCACTGTTTTAAGTATTTTGAGTGATTTTTATTGAGGAAACAGCTATAAAACAAGTATCCTGGCACATCAGAATAGCTCTATGAGTTAAGATAAGGCCAGCTGCTTCATTTCTAAGAGTCTCAGCGCTCCATCCTATGTTAGACGTACGTTGGTCACCCAATAATTTATCTCATCATATTGAAGTTAAACAAATACATCACACTGTAGTATAGACATAGCAAAACAAGTAAAATGGAATGCACCAACAAGCTCTAATAATAACCACCATAATCGCAGTGTAGCATAGTCTGAATATGGTCACAATGGTTAAAAAAAAACTGCTCTTCAGGAGAAATAAATTAAAAAAACATTGTACAATGATACGTTCAAACTGTCCAATCAGATTGCTCAATTCGTGGTGAATATATTTCATACCCACCTCCTAGGAGGTGAATAAGTAAACTGTCCAATCAAAATTAGTTTCTGTGCATTACCTATAGCCTAGAGCTACAAGCCAGTTGCACCCCTCCATTCAATAGGTACATGATTTATACTATCCTCGGGCCTTTGGCACTAGGTTGTGTAAATCCCACAACCTCTATGTCGTAGTGTAACCTATACTTATCAACACACCATATATAGAAATCAACTGGTTTACAACGAAGACCACATTAAATTCCCCTTTTTTTTGTATGGGCTATTGCAGATGGTGCAGCACAATTAGGAGAGATTGTCTAGTCATATTGAACTCTTCCACAGTGTACACTTGGCTTCAGAGAGAAAGAAGGAGAGTGGTTATGGCAGGCAAATTGGAGAGTCCCTCTACTTAGGATCATAGAAAAGTCACTTGAATTATTGAGTGTAGAAGTAGAACTGATGACTTTCGGAAGACAAGACCATGGAAGACAGCCAAAGCATGTCTCTAATACTAAGTCTAAATGCATTATTGTTTTCAAAATCACAAATTTCTTTCAGGGAGGGAGGGAGAATCACTGCCATTAACTACTTTGGCCATTTGATGTTTATTACCTCTTCCTCTCTAACCACAATGAAAATCATCTTTCAATCGATACATTCAAAAGTGCAAAGGCTTTCTTGTCTATATAGCTGCTCAGGTGAGCACTAGCCCCATCCACACATAAAAGAATTTACAGCAGGGCTAATCCAGACTAATATAGTCAGAATCTGCATTTCCTTAAAACATCAGTAAAAGATCGACAAAGTCAGCTAGATGAAAACTGAATGTGTGATATGACAAGTACACAGACTTCAATAGGACCTACAGCGTTCATTCAATAATAAATGTTGAATTTGTAAAATTGAGTTACTAAGATAATGCAATTAAGCCTGCAGTTTCTTGCATGCATAGTCAGTGTTCAGAATGCAAAATGTGAGTAGGATATACTGTTGTTTTTATTAACTGTGTGTAAATAAAGTTATAGGCACTCAACCCTTTATTGGAATAAACACTCACTATCTCTTACAGAATATGGTGACTATGATTGCAGCACATGATTATAAAATACTTAAGTTACACTCATCCTAGAAATCTCATCTATATTAACCCTTACCGAATAACTCTCTAAAATTAGAAAATTATTGAGAGCAATAATTACTAAAAATAATTCTAGAACATTCATAATGAGGCTTCAGTCAACTATTTACCAAACATTGTCAACAGTAACTAATATAGTGACATCTCCCACAGGTGACAAGGAGACAAAAAAGGAAAACAAACTGCATTGCCGAACACATTCACAGACACCTGCTGCCTACACGTCTTGCCACTGAGATCTATTCACTATTGTGAGGTCTTAGTAGTCTGTCCCTCCCATGCATGGCATCCGACACCAACTCAAACAACAAGCCACATGCGCAACTAAACCTTACACTGCTGAGTGTACTTACTGGAAAAACCAAATCATGAACAAGACAACACTAAATATTTCACACCTTCAGCCAACGACGCCCACTAAATCTGAACAACACCTCGCCAAAACCTATACTGATGCGCATCAAAGCTCTAAAAGTAGCCCACCAGAACCATGTACCTGATTATTGGAATATATATTTTTGATTAAAAAGATTACAATAGACACAGTTGTTCTTACAAGCATCAGTTTTCACCAAGTAACAACCACAAATAACTTTCAAGTAGCTGCATATTTGAAGTACCTTGCATGCTGAACCATTACTAGCCATACTGCATGTCAGACTGCTACAAACAAGATAACTCCATCAGTTTTCTTTATGCAATGCTTGTAAACAATTTGAGAGATGTGAATTAAATGCTTTGCATTCGTACACACAAAAATATCCAAAATAAATTAATATCAATCTATATACATCAAAACTAATATGTGTATATGTCAAATATAGCCTTGCGATAATTCTACATTTCAAAATAATAGTGATAATATATACTATTACTACTATTATTATTATTATTTCTCATTTCCTATATTATACGTATTTCAGTTCCGTATTAGTGCAACTTGACTTATGTTGCCATTGTCAGTTGCCTAATTGATATACTCCTAACGATGCAAGCTCAAATTTAAACAACAAATTCTATAACTACCTAATTGAAGCCATTGAAAATTATTTTGTTAGTACAAACGAACTTAATAAAACTACTGACTTAGCAACCAGAGCCAAAATTAATTAGGACTGGATTCTATAACGAAATGAAGACAGTAGGACCAAATAAGATCATGTTGTTTCACTTTGTTTTTGTTATTGCTGACCAAGAACGAACACCATGCAATAAATATAATCCCAGACGAAGTTGTTTTCATGAAGGAAACTGCCATACATGAAATTTAAATAAGCATTAAGGAGGCAAGTCTTCCACCCACTTGCTCTACACACTGATTGGTGTCCTATCCAGTAGTCTACCGGGTAAGCGCCCACCCACCCCTTGTCGATTTCTCTGATAAGTACAAGTACTCACTTGCCAGGTATTAAATTGCATGCATGAACTGGTATTAATCATCTATTGTACATGACCGACAATCCAAATCGTTCATCCAATGTGGCATTTCAAACAAAATTGAAGGCAGTGAATACCATAACATGGTGAAAGTCCAGAGAGCCACCACAACTATTGAAAACCGATGTCTAATATTGTTTTGTATTTGTTAATGACTGGACAAAGGCTCCATTATGTCATATTGTAAGTAGTGAGGCCCTCGCAGATTTTCAAGTGTCATGTGCAAATTTGATGCTGTGTGCACATTTGCTGCCGCAAGCAAATTTTAGCGGAAACGAAAAACTACTTCACCTGCTAAGTGCCCATTGTTGCTTACTAAGTAGACTACAGTAATTACTAGATGTGAAAATTTAACTTGCCAAATGCCACCATAAAAAAAGAGTGATGGACTCTATGGAAAATTTTACTAACCCTCATCACACATGCACAAGAGGGTTATAGTAGTCATCTTGTCTGTTTGTCTGTCTGTCACGCTCTGATTTTGGAGATTACTGACAATTAACTGTTGATTTAGATTGAACTTACTCAGGATGAAGATTTAGGACCTATTATTGTGCTACTTTTTTTAATTTCAGGCTAATTGTTGAGAAAACTATGTACTAGCTTTTATGGGTAACGCCCCCTAGCGCCACATCACAATCACATGAGCAAATAATTTCTTGCAGCCAGCAGTGAAGTTTGCCTTATGCTCGGGGAAATTAACGGAGTTGAAGAAGTGAAGTTTCCATTGAAAATGTATACTGGTGAGTGTTTCTGGTCTGTTTAGCTTCTTCTCTTATGAAGACAGCATTTCCATGTACCATTTTCATTGCTCAAGGTATATTGATGCCTCACTAAAATAGCTAACAGATTGCTTGTTCTTTTGGAAGGAGAGCCTGGTAGTGTTTAATAGCGCTGAGGGTTCACACCTTTGGTGCTTTATTACACTCTACTTAGTACACGGGCACATGTTTCTACTATACCTATTGCATACTACTAGCGATATCGTAACATGATATTAAGACAAACAATTAACACAAATTCACCAGTACATTCCAGCTATGACATTGTTAGTGTACTGATATGTTCATGCAGCAACTCACTTCCGGAGGCTTCATGTTCAGCACTTTAGTGATCCTTCCCTGCATGATCAGGAAATGCGGGTTATTAATATTCAATTGGACAGAGCGGAACAGATCTTGAACTCGGGAAGGTGTGGCATTGCTTCCATTGATCAGGTATTTGTTACGGCCACCAATAACAATCTGCAATACCAAATTCACCAATGACACCAGTAGACTTCACTTTAATACCATACATCTTTCAAGATTTGGGGACTAGCCTAATTAGTTTAATGATCAAAATTGAAGATCAAAAAAAAGTTCTAGACTAACTATGTTACATAAAACCACTTTAAACCAGCTCACAATGCCCTCATTTTCACCATCCGTAAACCACCCTTACCTGACGAGAGACAGTGATTTCATCATATGACTCATATCCTAAGGGACTCTGATTTTTGTCACGATTGTCAAATGTGATGGTTACAGTTGCCTTGGTAACCCCAGCTTGCCCTCCTTTGTACACAAGCTCTTGCAGACTTCCAGCTCTCACCTAAGAAAAAGAAGAAAGGATAAAAATCACATACCACCACAAAAACATACAAATTGACCTCAGAACAACTAAAGTTTTAGTAAAACTGACCAAACTACTTGGAAAAACCTTATCTCATAGTTTGACAAATTCATAGTCTAGCTCCAATATGCAATTTTCTAGCTGTCCAATTCCAACATTCTAAACTGTTCAGTCACTAGCTGTCCAATTCCAACATTCTAAACTGTTCAGTCACTAATAAATTAGGCTACATTGTAAAATTGGGATACAGCATTGAAAGTATAAGGCATTTTTTTAATTACCCCAATGCTTCAAGATAACAAAAATAAGCATAATATTCCAAAATTGAATTACACCAGACTAAATTATGTAAAATAAGTTGTTCTTGTTTGTTTGTTTTTTTACACCAGTGCTACAACAATATTAATAGTACAGCGCGTAAGTTGCCCATTCAAAAACGTATGGGAAAAATAGCTGTTCAATTGAAATCGCACGGGGAAAGTGAAATAGCGCGTAACTAATTGAAATACCTCAGTACAAGTGGAAACTAAGTGAAATACCTCGGTAGCTAAGTGAAATAGTACGGGTAAGTGCGCACGCGTAGAGTGTTAACCTTGGAAACATACAGTTCGAGTAGTTTCCAGTAGGGGACAATGTGCAAGAGACTTTTTAAAAAGCTGGCCTACTATTAGCGAGTGATGCTATTAGGGATCAATAGCACTCGTAAAGCAATTGAAATAACACTCGGCTTCGCCTCATGCTATTCCAATCATTACTCATGCTATTAATCCCGAATAGCACGGTTACCCGTGCTATTACTCATACAAATTGGCAAGTGAGCGAAGCGAGCGAGACACTATACAGTGGTGTCTAATTGAGAATCGGGATATTTGTGTGTGGACGTACTATGTCATTTATACTTTGACCCTCTCGTATTTTTGTGTTATCTCAGTGTTCAACCCCGTCCTAAACATCGCTAAACAGAATTCTCTTGTTTATTGATCATTACTCATATCATCTAAAAATTGAATTGTTTGCTGCCTTGAATTCTTTTACGGGTGCAGTTATAACTCAAAAACATACCGGAGTTCCATTTCTATTCTAGTTAGTGGCGGTGGTAAGTTAATACACTATTTGTCGTAGTTATAAGCCCTACACAACAGTATTTACTTGAAAATGCATTGTCCACTAGACTATAACCACGAAGGTAAGTCTTTGTGTGTAGTTATGTTCAGTAGTGTGAAAGTATTATGCGTTACAATTACTACTTAGCTAAAGAATATCGCAAAGAAAACGTTTAAATAAGTTGACTTGTTTTTTGTTGCTTGTTCAATTCAAACAGTTGCAGGAGTGGTTAATATGGCATTGAATCCCCTTTACCGTATATATACATAATTTAAAACTCTAGACTTTTTTTAATAGCTTGAGTGCTAGAAGTTAAAATCAATCATTTAACAATCGTGTAGTTTTAGGCTCGCTCGCCATTTGTGCTCAAGCACATCACTACAGTAATAACACAATAGTGGCTTAAACTGTCACTGCTTCAATTTAACCATTAAACAAAGAACTGCTGTAATCCTGAGTAAGAATGCTCATCTGACACACTAACAACTGAAACACTTTGGTACATTGATCTGTCTCTCTTAGAATAGAACAAAATTTGATATTAGAAGCTACCTGGTTGGTACCATATTGAAAGAGTAGCTTCATTTACTACCTCAAAAAATCTTTCCAGAAGAGAACTTCCAATTCCATTATGTCTAATATAATTGTTATGTCTCTTAAAACAATAAAGAGCAAGTGCTTAATACCGGATGCCATGTATTAGTGCACTTCTTAGTCAGTCTACATTTAATGTTAATCACATGACAGAATACTGTTTTATTTCAACATCAAAGAAAAAATACCCTAAACAATTCTTTTATCTCTATTCATATCATATCCTGCTATTACAGCTAAACATTGCATTATTGCATCCTGAAATTGAGCCATAAATGAAGAATTCTATCTTTTACACTCATAATGTATATACGAACCTGAGTGTCTCATTATGTACTAACTTACAAATTATGATTTGGTTTTTTTGTTGTTGTTGTTGTTTTTGCTTTTATTTGTCTCCAACTCCAGGGAAAAAAATCTTCACTTAAGGTTGGGTTGGCAATGGTTTCTACTCATTAGGTGTGGCTTTTGTCTAATGAACTACTACACTGGGCATGGCTAGATTAACTATAGCTTTTCAGTGTATATCCTATTTATATAATTTATTTATTCCAAGCTAGATGAAGGTTTAGTTGGAATGAACCACTCATTATTACACTCAGGTCAGAGTGATATGGCTAGATATTTCACTCTCAGGCTTTATTTTCACTCTCCTCTGGCTCTGTGAAAATAAATTAGCCTGATCATGAAATATTTCTCCATATCACACTCTGACTCATGTAATAGTACTTATTACAAGAGTCAGAGTGTGATTATGGCAAAATATTTCAGATCAGGCTAATTTACTTTCGCAAGCCAGAGGAGAGTGAAAATAAAGCCTGAGAGTGAAATATCTAGCCATATCACTCGACCAAGTGTAATACATGCAAGTGGTTTATTCTAAGCTAGATATCTTCACTGCTGTAGTTCTACTAGGGCTGATAAGTCAAGGTATAAAGTTGGCTGTTGGGGCTCCCCACACTCCCCAACTGATATTTTAGTAGCTGCTCTTACCAGGGTGGGGGTAGGTTTTACCAGAGGAAGGTGCTGCAAAAACCAGCAAAACTTGGTGAGCTTAGGCAGGTTGCTACAACTACTAGGACAATGCTCTTGCATAGTACTGCTTAAAATAAACTATGAGATTATCTAAAAGTAACATTGTGAAGATATCTAGCTGGAATAAATATATATGTATAGGTTACACCAAGATAAAGTGGAGGTCAGTAGATTTACACAACCGAGAACTAAGGAGCTGCGGAGCCGAGGATAGCGGATAGCGTAAATCTAGTACTGACCAAACGGAGGGGTGCAACCGACTTGTACCATGTCTCTAGGATATAGGAAATGCACGAAAACTATTTGATTGGACGGTTTACTTATTCACCTCCTAGGAGGTGGGTATGAAATATATTAATCTCGAATTGAGCAATCCGATTGGACAGCTTAAACGTACCATGGTACAAATATATATATATATATATATTATATAGTACTAGTGGTGTACCTGAGCACAAATGGCAAGCGAGTCTCCCTAGTTAAGTTACACAAAACTACAGTAATGTTACATGATCAATTTTAACTTCTAACACTCCAGTACTAAAAACGGTCGAGTTTTTAAATACGTATATACGATAAAGGGGTTTCAATGCCATAGTAACCACTTACCCAACTGTTTGACTTATTAACTTATTGCCACCACATACTCAAACAGAAAATGAACTCTGGAAGTTTGTAAGTTATAACTACACCCACAAAAAAATTCAAAGCAGTGAACCTTCAATTCCTTGGATGATACGGGTAAAGATTGATAAACCAGAGGATTCTGTTTAGTGAAATTTGGGACAAAATGTCAGGTTCAAAGTACAAAAATGATATGCATATCCAAACAATAGTATGGCACATAAATATCCATTCAAAAATGTATGGGAAAATTGCTGTACAATTGAAATCACATGGGGAAAGTGAAGTAGCACGGTAACTACATGAAATAGCACGGAAATTAAGAGAAATACCACGGTAGCTGAGTCAAATAGTACAGGTAAGTGTGCCACTGTAACTCTGGCCTTGGAAACATGCAGTTCGAGTAGTTTCTAGTTGGAGAACATACAATTCTTTAGTGGAGAAGTTAGACAGAATTCTTTCAACAGATTAGGAAGAGCCATAGGTTGAAAACGAAGTTCCAGAGGATGAACAATACAGTGTAGCTACAGCGCAAATGATTTTTTAAAAAAGCTGGCCTACTATTAGTAAGTGATAGCACGAGTAACCTGTGCTATTAAGGATTAATAGCACGATTACCCCTGCCATTATTACTCATAAAAATATCTATTATCCAATATCAATCATCCTAAACGTACCAAATGAGGGGGAAAAAAAAAAAGACTGCGTGCGTTTAATGAAGGTTATCACTTTTTTTTCTTTTTTTTTGGAAAAGAGGCTACTTTAGTTTTGTTTTTTTTTTGTTTTGTTGCAGAGGCAATGGCTGAAAGGGCTAAAAAAAAAAAAAGGAAGAGAATTTATTTTTTCTCAAGACTAAGCTTGAAATTTGCAAGCAAAGCCTGTGAGTAAAATATGAGCTCACCATATCACACTCTAATGTTTGAAATAATGCTATACTAGATCTTCACTGCAGAGTTTGTACAAATACATCTAATGTTCGAATATCTTGGAAATTTCTACATTCCCCCCCTACAGTTGCACACTACTAGTTCCAACTGTTTAAGTCACTTCACTCCTTGTCTTTCTCATGATGTTAATTGCCTTATTCTTTCAATAAACTATTACAGCTCTTGTCATCAAGACCTATTAGTTCTAGTGCCTCCTCCATCTGAATGGTTGGCTTATAACTACAAGCTAATCAGACGGCAACGAGCATGCCAATAAAATTTGAGATAACAACAGTGAGATATCTCGAGTATCTCACTGATCACAAACCTAAAAGAAAATGTGAAGATATCTAATATAGAATATATTTTAATTTCCCAACAATTACACCCCAAATTAATGCCTTGCTTTACTTTGCACGCTTGCTGAACGAACAAAATGTCTGATCAGTTCCAACATAGACACATGATTAACACATCGTGTATCTATGGTGCCAACTTAGACCATGTTTTGACTTAGCAAAATAAAATTCTGATCAATGTGTCAGTCACTACATTGAACCTTGGGAAAGTAATGCATGCACACTTACTTGAGTCAGATTAGATATGCCTAGGAGAAAACAAATCCCATCTAATATGTTAGACTTTCCACTTCCATTTAGTCCAGTAATGGCGTTAAAGAGAGGGTCAAAGCCACTGATTTCTGTCCTCTGGGCGTAGGACTTAAATCCGTCAAGTACTACCTTTTTTATAAACATCTCAAGAAATATTCGATAATACTTTTCTTGTTGGTTGATACACCTTCTTTCTTAACCAAAGGTACAAAAGTTCACCTAAAGTTTTCGCGGGCTTTTTTCTTACGTAAGTTTAAAGCATGCGCATTAAGTCGTAGCTATGTGAACAGCAGCGGTGTCCGGAAAACTACTAGAGAATCCGTTGTTATTTTTTTACGCCTCCATTTTTGGTTCACCAAGGAGATAGGCGGCACCAAGGAAACTCACCAAGACGACAGTAGTCAGGACAACAAAGACAAAAGTTCAACCAGAAGGTAACAAAAACATGGCTAATAGTTAGACTGAGGTGCGAGGGTGGGTGAGCTGCGAGAAGAAGATGCGCTAGGCTGTTATAGCTGTACATGGGCGTTTTTTGGGGTAGCTGAGCTATTCTCGGGTGTTCGTGTGGCAGGGGTCAGGAGCATTCCATTCATTATTCAGTTACTAAGTGAGGTTGTCTTTGGGAGTGGTTACCATGGACCCCTGATTTGAGGGAAGCCTTGGTGCCAAATTGAGAATTTTTGGGGGGCATTATGGCCCTTTTAATATTTTGTGATGTTAATGTGAAATAATGTTGGGGAGCTGCAGCAAAGCAATAAATCGTTGTAATGAGGAAAATGCATAGTGTCCCTCAGCAACAGGAACCATGATCTATATACTTGCTTACTATGTCATATACATGATAATACCTTTACAACTGTTTTAGGAGTTAATTAACTTTTATACATTGGCTTTTATGAATATTAGTAAATATCACCCATTAAAGGTGAAACACAAATCGCCATTATGCAGTTATGGCTCCATCCCTCATCATATAATGTGTTACACTATCCTGAGCAATTACCGTCCTTATTTAGAGTCCCTTCAGTACTTGCATTTGCATTATAAGATACTCTTTATTTTTATACAAGAAACAATTATGTGATTTGAGCTAATAAAAATTAAGTATAAAAAGAAATTGACTTTCTTTTGGTCAATCAAAATTGAAGAACATTATTCGCCAATCTAATTTCAGGAGCTCTGTACATTCTCTCTCCTCCCCCCTCTCCCTATCCGATTACCAGTTGTTACCATGGTATTTAATAAATATGTTTCCTCTTCCAATACAACTAGTGTATCCAGGAAGTTAAATTTGTTCTGCCGCAGCTATTTTATTCTTCTTTATATGGATTTTATATGACCCATAACCTACAAGCAGCATAACAAAGCTCTTTTAATCATTTGTTTCTATAAATAGCTGCTGAATCTTCTCAATGAACATCATCTCAGCTCTTTGTACTATTGCTTTATAACATATTAAGCTTAGAGCATGCAGAAATTCTCAAGAACAAGTAGTATGCTTCGAGAGTTGCTGACTCGCTTAAGCAATTTCTCAATTTCAGCACAATCCTATTACCATAAGCATGTGCACTAATCCATATGCATGTGCGTTAAACTGTACTGTTCATATTCCAAACCATACATTACAATTTCGATAGTTTAATTATTTCAATGCAAAATGAATGACAAAATTGTTGGTGTTTTTGCATTTTTTTTAATGGCTTTCATAAGCACATCATCTACCCAATTTGGCACCTAAACATTTGCTGGTTTGTAAAGTCAACAGTTCAAATTTCTAATCTTGGCAGTATCACCAATTTTCACTATGAGTGCATTTACTCAATAACATTTAAACGTAGAGAACGAAACTATACATTGACAATTTTGGTCTGGCTCTGTAGAAATTCCTTACATGAAGGTTTTCATAGCAAATGCAGCAGCCTCTGAGAGACCGTATAGTAGACTTAGTTATATTCACAGCATTTATGTTGACTAGCATTTTTGCTTTTAGACGGTAATGTTGATGTAGTGTGTTTATATATACATATAATATAATAAATACTTACTGCTGCTTGTGAAATATCTCCCCATATTATACGATGAGTGTTTATTTGTACATTGAATTTTTTTTCCACAACAGTCTATAAACTGCTTCAAAGCCTTGTCATTCAAAGGTAGACAAACGTGGGCTCATTGGAGCGTTCAATAAGGCAAAATAGTGAATGTTTGCATGTAAAATATTTATGGAAAATATTGAATGTATAATATATATATTGTATGTTACAATTATGAGGGAGTGAAGAAAGAACTAATAGAAATTGAAAATTTAAATTGTTGTTTTCATTGTTATGTGTAAATTTAGCACACAGACATGAAGAGTATATCACAGCAGGGCATGTTATAATTATGACATAACCCATATCTGTCCAATTAGCAGCCAGAGCTATGAGAATAATTTACTGTCAGTTACATTATGATCTTAGGGGAAGGGAAATGAAGAAGTAATAACCACCACCTATATAAATTCCTTGGTTTAGCTGTGTCCTGTTACTTACATTTGAGTAGGTTTAGATTATTAAGATAAAAGAATGTATTTCAGTTGTGGTGTATTTTATTTCAGGTACTTGACAGGCTTGCAACCTTATCCAGCTACACGTGTGTGCTGTGCATTGCTGTCAATCCATTGCATGTGGTATTGTTAGCAGTCCTTTGTTGCATCAACTGTACCACTTCTAAGGTGCAAGTATATTTTTCATTGAGTTGTATTGTAAACTGCTTTTCCATTGCACTGACTAACAAGTAAGTGTTCTTGTTCATCAGCTAACCAAGCTCTTTATTTCTGTCCTGTATTTTGGCTTCACTCCTTAGCAGAGTGTGCTGACAATAAATGGCAGAATTGCCATCCAACCCAGGTGGGCCAGGCAATGATATAGGTGCTAATGGGGGACATGGTACGGTTCAAGTCCAGGTTATTCCTACTCAGACGGGAATAAGTTCAACCAATGGAAGTGCAACATCCGTCCTCAGCAATCCGGGCTCCCTGTTGGCTTCAACAGGTTCTAATCAAGACCTGTCTTCTAATCAACTAAGCCAACTAGGTATCCGCTTTCCTGTAGATCAGCAACAAAAACTATTGTTGGCAGCTCAGCTGCAGCAGCTCAGCAAAAGCCAGCAGTCTTCGTTTGTGTTGCAGCCAACTTTTCAGGTGGTATCTTCAACTCCCTCTGCAACTTCTTCTAAAGGGTGAGTTTGGGTTGAGTGATGAAATAATGTTTCCGGCTTCTATGCAGGTCTAAAGTCACATTTCAGCATGTGAATGTCATTTCTTTCATACTATGAGAGTGTAATTTTTTACCAAGCTTATGTGCTTATGTGATTGATTTAATAATACTTTATCGGTACCAGTCACTAGGACTTAAAAGTTGTAGCAATAATACATTGTGTAGATAAAATTTAGCATGTTATTACATTATACCTAGTCAATGAATTTTCAAAGACAAACTTTGTTGGGGTACTCGTTTCTCTGTCGGGGTACTCTTTTCTCTGTCGGGGTACTCTTTTCTCTGTCACAGCTGAAAATTATCTCACTAAATTTAATTATTAAAGGAACTGGGGTGAGTAACATAATTTTGAGGATGCAAACAAACGTGATAGATCTAGCAGGATCCTTTATTGAATTATAATGTGTCACATTGCTGAACTCAATTAACTAGGGTGTAGAAAAGGTAAAAAATGACCTGAGACTCTACCAGATGAATTTCATCCTAAGAGGTATCATCACAGTAAGGAAGAAATCTTAGGCGTTGGCCAGGGACTTCTGAATTAGGGTACTCTGGGTGGGGTTTAGGCCACCGTTTCTGACGATGCGTACCATTACTTCGTAGCTCGCGCGTCGTGCTAAATTCGCACCGGGCGAAATCGTGGGTGTGGTAAACTGCTGCTGGGATTTTTTTTTATTTTTTTTTTTGTCCGTCATTAGCGCTTCCTGCGAGCCAGGCAAAACACTGTGCATAGTTCGGAAGCGCAGCTCGTTTCCCGGGTGATGTTGCGGCGTAATTCTATTGTGTGGAAAACTACCACTTGATATAAAAGAGGGGCTTGTGGCCAGCTTTTGCACATTGACCTCAGTTGTTGTTAGTAGTTCTGCGTGCATTTCCAGAGTGCTGCGGTAATTTCGTGACGGTTTTATCCGTTTTTTGCTGCCCTACTTGAGCGTATTCATCGTAACTTAATGAAAGGAAAGTAGTCCTCAGCTGTCCAGACTTATAGGAACTCTTGAGTGGTGCTGACAATTCCTCCTTTGGTGCATTTATTTTAACTGATGCTAAGCATAATGCAGTCTCCACAGGGGCCAGGCATGCCATATCCACCCCCTACTACTTGTGTGTATGGCCCCAATCCTTACCAGCTATCTCATCACTACCCTCCTAACTGCACTGCAGCACCTACACCATCACCTCTACCTATGTCTCCTCATATCAGGATTAAGAGAGAAATATCTGAATATCCAGGGTAAGTTACATTTCATCATCATTGTATCATTTTGCTATTCTTCTTGGTAGCCTACTACTAATGAAGAGAGCATGCTGCTAGAATGAGAGACGGAAATGTCTTAGGTCAAGCATTGTGCATTTTGTTAGTTAGTTTGTTTCCATGACTCCAGGAAGTGTTGTCATGGCTGCAGCTGAAGGTTTTGGAATTTTCTGTGATCAGGGATTTGTATATAATTTTTCGCTGGGGGGAGGGGGGAAGAATTTTGTAGAGTCAAAAGGCTGACAAAGAGGGTATCTACACGTCATAATTAGTGTCTTGAATGCACATAAAGTGGAAGAACCAGAACTACAAAGTGTTAATTTCGAAGAAGAGTTGGACATTTTTAAAGAAACTAACCGTAAAATACGGCTATAATTTTTCACGTCATTACTGATCATTAAAATTCAACTGGGATAAAAAAAATTGCAGGAGGGAGGGGGTGGGAAATCTTAGGGCTTTCATAGTCTGTATAAAGCTCTGTGTATATATATATATATATATTATTTGCATGCATCAGGATATTGGGGATAACGAGTGTATACAAGCAGCGAGTGTATACAAGTGGGTAACATTGAAGGTGCCATTGATTGATCTTTAAATGAAATGGTCTGTTTAAAATTCTAATATTAACTTCAATTATTAGGCTAACTTGTTTATTTTTTATCATTTACAAGTTGAAGTTGACTACATTGTTAAAAAAAAAAAGAGAGAAGAGAGAGATAAATTGGCGGTATTAAATAAATAATAAGTATGTGTGTAATTTTCCAACTGAAGATAATGTTCTTGTAATTATTGAAGAGAGAGAGAGAGAGATAAATTGGTGGTATTAAATAAATAATAAGTATGTGTGTAATTTTCCAACTGAAGATAATGTTCTTGTAATTATTGAAGAGAGAGAGAGAGAGATAAATTGGTGGTATTAAATAATAAGTATGTGTGTAATTTTCCAACTGAAGATAATGTTCTTTGTAATTATTGTTGTAAGATAGGAGACCTACTAGTATATAAAAAAAAACTATTCTGTTTTAAGTGGCCTGAAAGCATAGCACTTATTTTGATCTGTGCAAAGTAGCGGTTAGTGAATATTAGGTAAGAAAACTTACAATGTATCCCATCTGTTGCTTGAAACCCACACTAACCGATTGAAAAAAAATAAGCAATGAAATGAACAAAGCATATTTGCTGCGGCTAGGATGAAAGCTAGCATGAGAACATGTTGTGGTGAGGTGGAGAACACTGCTAAAGTAATGCGGTGGCATTAGAAGATTGGGAACTTTTTTGTGCGGTAAAATAGCAGCAGGGCAAAGCAGTTAAGTTTTATTTCACCCTAGGTTGCATCAATAGAATTCTTGATCTTTTGTTTATGGTTATCCTTTGCTGGCCTTTGATCTTTCTTTTTTTTTTCAAGGGTAGCTTATTAAATATGCAGGCTTACAAGCCGCACTCTATCCATTTCCATGGAGAACTATTTTTCTTTATCTGGTATGCAGATTTAGAGTCTTTTTATGTGGTAATAGGAAGGAAGTGATATCACTCTAAATATATAACCATTAAAGCTTAGCTCTTGTACCACCAAATTTTTATTATTCATCGACTAAAATAAAATCACACCTTGAACAGCCACAAAGGTAAGGTGGTGTATCCTGTTTAGCTTGGGGATCAGTTGGATTTATTCTATGGGCTGGTGGGTGACATTATTGTTCTATCTGTGTTTCTAGTCTATTACTACTTCAGTGGACAACCACATACTTGAGTTGTGGTATCTGGGTTGAACAATTAAGTATTTCAGTATGATGAATTACTTCGTCAGACAAGGCAATGATGTATGGTATTTTATTACAGATCAGGTCAGTATGTATCTCCTTATGTTCCTGATGGTTCCATTCTGTCTCAGTCAGTATCTCAACCTGGTATGATGCTCCACAATCAGCCTGGCTATGTCTATGAGACTACCTCCCTTCCACCTCACATGGGACCAGTTCATGGAGAACATCCCAGCATGCAGCATGCAAACAATAGAGCACACCCACAGACTGTAAGTTGCAACTAAAGTATTTTTAACTAGTATTTATAGTATAGATGTATTTTGATTATTGTTAAATTTGGTAAGCCAATTACTGACCATTTTGGACAAGGCTCTAAATAAGGTGTATATTTAGTGCATGCATTTTATTGGCCATATTATTATTATTATTATCACCCTCTCTTGTATATTCTTTCAGCTACTAGTATTCTTGGTTAGTTTAGCTAATTCCAATTGAAGTCAAAATGTTTTAATATTTAAGAACGTTGACCTGCTCTATATAATAATATAGTTGGGAGGAAGCATGAAATAGCATAAGCGCATCTTTATTATGAGAATCTGTGTTCCTACAATACAATTACTCTTAGCAAATTCTCCTCACTCCTGGGGATTCATCTGACCTTCAAAACTCTTTAGTTAGAGCTCGTTAGCACTTCTTTTTGAGTAAAGTGTTAATAACACATTATTGCCATTAGAATTTGTGCCCTTTACTACAATTTTGGTATTGTATGATTCTTACAGTGCTGAAATTTAGATGTCCCTATAATAGAATGATTGTGATACCACCTTTAAAGGACTAAACTATTTCTCTGTGAGTTGTTCTCTTTTGTCTGCTCAGGCCCTAGCTAATTGATGCCTGCACTTCTAAACCAGTCCATCAATTATGTTATAGCTGTTAGCACAATTTTGCCAAATGGCTTTCCTTTGGTGCCTTTTATAGCTCAAGAGGATTAACCAAGCTATATATAAATCACGATACTTTCTTTTCATGGGACACTACATATCTAAGCCTACTTGTCTCCCAGGAAAAAAATAAAAGCTATTGGCGCTTGGCTTTATGTAAAATGCCTCTCTAAGGCAATGAAACATTGTAGTGTGCTCTCTAACTGAATAACAGGTCTTTGAAATGTCTCCATGGACATATCTGCAGCCTACACTATCCTGGAAAGGCCAACTACATCATAGGCAATTCTAGGCTAATAGTTTTCCCTTCCTAGAACAAGTTGGTATTCCTCAGTATACTAATATGGAACCATTATGACTTTATCTGTGTGGGTGTTACACATTCAATGATTTAATCAGCTATGTTACTTGTAATCTCAATTTCACTAGTATAGTTTGTTGATACAAAGGAATGGGTTAGCTAATTACACTTTACTAATGTAATGTCTGTGATTGTTACAGTGAGTAAGATTAGTAATCATCTTCTTTTTTTTTTTCTTTTTTTTTTTTCTTTTTTCTTCTAGATGCAGTGGCTTTTTGAGAATTATGAGACAGCTGAAGGTGTCAGCCTTCCTCGTAGCACCATGTACAATCACTACCTTAGGCACTGTGCTGCCAACAAAATAGATGCAGTCAATGCAGCCAGTTTTGGCAAATTGATCCGTTCAGTCTTTATTGGATTAAAGACCAGGAGACTTGGAACAAGGTTGGTTGGATATATATAATATTGAATTTAAACCAAGTAGTGAGTAATGGAACTATAGAGAGATGCTTTAATACATTATGAATGTCTCATTTTTTATTTTTGTTTCTAGTATTAGTCCTTAGCTCTAATTTCAACCTTGAGTGGTCTTCATAAATACAAACAAATCACACACATTTTGCAGTTTGCACCCTTGAGCTACTGCATGTCTCGAAAATGTGATACCTGTGAATAAAATTAATGGATCTGTATATTTTGTGTTGTATTGAGTATTTTAAATACAAAAAAAATCTCCTGTACGTGTGATTTATAGGACCTCCTTTTGTGTTTGTGTGTGTGTGTGTATGTGCATGTGTATATAAGATTGCAAATAAGGTTTCAGTAACCTAGTGTTTATTTCTCTACAGAGCAGTAAGGACTTTGATAGGAAACTGAGTAACTGAAAGATACTGGTTGTGTTGAAAGCTACACTGTATGCATGTATGATTTCTCTGGTGTAGTTCACCTTGACTGACCCACCCTTGGTAGAATAAACATTGGCTTGCTGCATCTACAGGATCTTGTGTTCTTGGTACACAGTCACTTTTATGTACAGGCCCTTGATTAGCCTGCTACAACTATGGTTTATGTTAGATTCGGTTTTAGTGACAACTGAAAGATAGTACACAAGACACTTGATGGAGAGAATGAGAACGTTTGCATTAATCAGTGTATTTGCTAGTATTTCTAGTGAGCTAATTTCATCCACTCATATCCCACCCATGTAATATTTTGTTCATTAAGCCATGATGGCATGTGGAATGCTGTTCCAAACAACCAATTTGTGGTATTGAATAGTTCTTTTTTTACATTCACTGAGAAATAATTTACCTGATACCATTATTTATGCATTCATGTTTCCGCAGAGGCAACTCAAAGTATCATTATTATGGCATTCGCATCAAGCCGGACTCTCCACTTAACACCTATCCTCAAGATGATTCTCCAGTGGTGGCTATGAGACAACCAACCCAGAACAACTCAAGGTATTTTTTTTTTCTATTTTTTTTTTCCTTCTTTTTTTCCATTGGACAGAGTCTATGAGCTATTCAGCATTTTCTATGGTGTGAGATATGAAAGGGCATGTATGTGTGTGTTGTGGCCATTGGCATGTGTTCTTCTCTTGGCCTAAACCACCCTTTTTGACTATATATTGCTCTGGTAATGTCACATCTGATCAATAGAATTAGTGGCTTCAAGTGAGCCAACTTTTCTCTCTTGCTTCTGACACAGTTGATTTAAATTGAATTTGGGTACATGAGGTGTGAACGCTTTCAATAGCAGCTCTAGTTCCTGGGTTCTAGAGGAAATTCATTACGACATCATTTTTATCTTTTCTCACTTCATGTACAAACTAAGCCCTAGTGAGAAATATTCTGCTACAGCTCACTTAATGACCTGAACTAATGTTCACATAGATCTTCTGTACCCATCATATTAACTTTTTCCAATAGTAGAGCATGATGGTAACTATTTGTTTATGGTCTTTTTTAGTAGCCGAGAGTACAAGGACAGTGGTTCTCCTGTAGAAGGTGGTGAAACTAGTACCCAGCCGCAGGACATGACTCCACAACAGCAACATCAGCAATATCTTGGGGACAGCAGACCTGAATTGGCGCAGTTCCCTGACATCCAATGGGCAGGCACTCCTATACCTGGTATGTGCAGTCCTTCTCAATAAATTTATTGGTTACATTTTATTAAGGGAGAAACGGCATCAGAAAGTTTATATTATTTCTAATTTATAAGAAACCAGGAAATTACGTTAATTACTCCTGGTGTCTTCATTTTTTGAATGGGCATGGGATGTAAATTGGCAACATCAACCAGTTATCTCTTGGCAGCTGACACCATTAAAGTTTGATCAAGTTCACGTGTGCATGTTAATGAGTGGGTAACTGCCAAGGCTGGTTACACTATTTGTGTGGGTGTGAGGACCAACGCTTGTAATCCAGAGGTTGGGCAGAATATAAAGAATTTTTTATTGGAATTTTATTAGCTTTGACCACTGCACAAGTTCGTTACTACTACTATTTATTTATTTTATTGTTTGTTTATTTTTTGCTGTTGTGTTGAAAGATGTTGCTGAGGGGTACTTTATACACATTCTAGTTAGCACAGTGTGACTAGGTACACTAAATATGTTCAATTATAAATAGAATGAGTATATGTGCACAAAATATTATCCTCACCTTGGTTCAATGTGGGCAATTGTTGGTTAGATATACTTTGTTTATTGTTGTTTATGAATATATTTTGATTTATACATATGTTGGGGCTTTCTTTGTCAATGTTAAATTGGTATTAGTGGGTCACTATAAATTGTTTTTCTGTGGCGGATAAAGAAAACTAGTGGACCTCAGAATTAGATAGAAACCTTCCAAGTTGGTAGTCAAAACCTGATCTAAAATATAGTCCATAGTCATGGCTGCTCAGTTGTGGGAGTAAGCTCTAAATGAATGCTGGAATTTACAATAAGCCTATGTGTTTTATGAATCCCGATGGCTTGGGAAATGATATCACTCAGAATGCATCATGGGGGGGGGGGGGGGGGGGGGGGGGTTGGGTAATGTGAAAAGTGACTGTTTAAGCAGTAACTTGCTGTAAATGTTTTTTATTATGTTTGTGTGCAAAATTAAGCGAAAATGTAATGTCATGCTACTGCAGCTGCAGAGATTTAAAAAATATATTCAGGATATTATGTTAATTGTGGTACACATTAATTAACTTTGTACCCTTACATTTATTTAATAGACACCAAATGGTACATTGCTGGAAGAGAGAGAAATTTTGGTAGAATAAATGATTTTTCTTTATGACAGGAATTCAGTTTTTTTAGAATGTTAACAATCATTTGTCCATTCCTAGCAATGACATAAATCCAGTTCCTTTTTCCTATTAATATGGTTTATTATGAAAACAAAGTATGTGGTAATGCAGTTGTAAGGTCAAAAGTGTGTCAGAATTGGGTTTGGTGGGGGGGGGCTGGCATAGGGTCCACCCAGAATCTGAATAAGGTTGTTTATTGCATCAATTAGTTGCTATTGTAAAAATGTCAATCTTTAGCTTCCACCACCTCGTAATTATTCCAACTTTTCCAGTAAGATTAGTCCTACACACCCACACAAATCCTTGCTGTATTAAAGTAATGTTTGTCAACTTGGGAGGTTTAGGACATTGTTTTCATGTCACTACACAAATGTCATAGGAAATCAAATCAGCAGATTTATTCACTTAGTGTGCCACCCAATAAAATGCTTTTATGTGGTAATTTGAAACACTATCTTATGCAATCTAGATTATTACTATTTCTGGCCTCATTGGTTGGGGATGACCTCAGTTTCTTATTACATATTTAACCATCCAGCTATCCCACCAATTCCTGATAAGAACTATTTAGTCTTTCATCTCTGAAACCAGCTCAATACCGCAATCTTTCATGTCTTTCATGGCGGCTAATGATCAAAGTTTTAACCTTACTGCTGTACCCATACCGCATAATGTATATTTTTTTTTCTTGCCCCAGGTGCCCTTTCTTCAGATGACCTCAATCTTTTTGCTGCACTCTACAGGGAGCATTGTGAGGTAAGTCTGCATTTTATGCGGTAGGTTGGTCATTTGGCATGTGATTTGTTCATGTAGCCTTTCCCATGGAACTTAGTCACATTTTTGACCTCAAATGATCTGTTAATTTGAGGAAGTTAAATGGGAAACACCCAAGTCTGTGTAGATGCCTGATGCAGATATGCTCAAAACCCATAACTAAGACAATAAGCCTGTTATTGTTTGCATTTCAGAATTAGTGTCACTAGTTCTGCTAAGGCAATTATTTCCCCCTTATTTAGTTCTATATATAGATGTTCACTAAACCAGTTCATCTTGTCATGAAATTCTTATTGTAACAGACCCTTCCTAATGTTTTGATTATAGGCAATACTGGATGTGGTGGTCAACCTGCAGTTTCAGATGGTTGAGAATTTATGGCGTCATTTTTGGGCAGAAAACCCAAAGCAAGTGTGAGTATAGAGAATGTTTATTCCATTGTCATATATATTTTGTAGACTCATGATTATGTGAACCTGTTTGTGACGACTTCCATGATTCACTCTGTGAACAGAGGTTCTTGGCAAAAGATTTGAATTTTTCAGTTGATAAAATAATGTAATGCACTCACACATCACGCACACTAGCTCTTAGCTCATAGACTCTTGCCTTAGCAAATTATTTTAATTTTTTCAGGTACAGCCCAACTAGGCACTTTGAGAGTATTGCACAAGTTACACTTGTAATTTACTGGTTGAAAGGAACTCCTACATTAGTGCATATACTACACTGGATAGCAATAAATTTATACTACATTATACTGATGCTTCCAGAATCACTATATAATTTACCAATACATTCTTTGTAAGCAGTTGTTGTTTTTTCTTCAGTGTGCTAAGATGTTGATGTAATCAGATCTTGCAACAGTATTAAAAGCATTCTTACAACTTTCAGCAATTCTTGCAATCCTGAATATCTCACCAAACAAAATTATTATTTTGGCAGCATAGTAATGCTTAGTGATGTAATAGGTCTGAGAGGTATTGAGTGACAAATAACTACTCCCTCCCCCTTCCTGCTTGAATCAGTCTGGGAAGTTAATTACCAGGCGGCCTGCAAATGTGAAGTCAATTTTTTGATAATTTTATTCAGCTCAATGGTGATATATCTATGTTAATTTTACAGGGATAATGTCCCCATGGATGATGATTCAGATCAACAACTGCCAAAGGAGAAACTCTTTTTGCTGACTAGCTGCCAGCCAGTAGTGGACTATCTCAACTCGTGTGATCATATCCTATACCAGTGCATTGTGGACTTCCTAGTACCTGAGGTGCTGAGGCCAATCCCAGGCACACTCACACAGGCCATCAGGAACTTTGCCAAGAGCCTTGAGTCCTGGCTTTCCTGCAGTCTGCAAGGATACTCAAGCAATCTTGTTAAGGCTAAGGTATGCATATACATATATAATCTACACCAGTTAATTTAAAATTTAAGTCTAAAACCTTTCTTGCAGTCTTGTTCTCCCTCTCAACTGTACCGAGGTGTTTTACAATCAAAATTTTTGCACTGGACTTGTTACGAGATTTAATTAACCCTCAGCACACATGCGCAAGAGGGCTATAGTACTCAGTTTAAGTCCCTTTAATGTGCCAGAATTTTTTTATTTCAACTTATTTTTCCAGAAAAAGCTAACCATTTTTTGGCTGGGTCACTAGCTTTTATGGGTAACACCCCCAATTGTCATGTCGTAACCATGTGAGCAATTCTTTCTTGCCACCTGCAAGTTTTGCTTTATGTTCAGTAGTATGTCAGGTGCTGGAATAGGAGTTTCATATTGAAACTACAAGTGAGTGTTCCTTGTGTGTTTAGCTTCTTTTGTGAAGACACTATTTACATCTGCTGTTTTTATTGCACAAGCTAGATAGCTATCGACGTATTGATGCCTACCTAAGTAGGTATAGTAGCGCTGAGGGTTCACACCTTTGGTGCTTCATGTTTATTTATTACTAAATGTATAATATGGTAAGAGAGAAGAAAAATGTAACATTACATCATTTTTTGTTGGTTTTTTGTTGTTGGTTTTTGTTGTTGTTGGTTTTTGTTGGTTTTTGTTTTTGTAAAATAACGTTTCACTCATTATGATATATACATTGAACCTACTACTGATACAATGTCCTAAATTCAAGTACTTCATATTCACCTTCTCATGTCTACATCCATACACATGCAGATCTGCTCTATGGTGGCATTTTCTCAGACTCTGCGTCGCTACACATCTCTTAATCATCTTGCTCAGGCAGCTCGAGCTGTGTTGCAGAATCCCTCACAGATTAGCCAAATGTTGAATGACCTCAACAGAGTAGACTTTGCCAATGTCCAAGTAAGTTGTCAGGATATAACAAAACATTTTATTCAAGTTTAGAGTGGTTGCATTGACAATACCCTTTACTTAGATGCATATTAAAGCATTCTAACTTCCTATTTGTTTGTTATCTTAGTGTGATATATATATGTTTTGTTCAGGAGCAAGCTTCATGGGTGTGTGAGTGTGACGAGGCTGTGGTGATGAAACTTGAGCAAGATTTCAAGACAACTCTGCAACAGCAACAGACATTGGAACAGTGGGCACAGTGGCTCAGAGGAGTGGTCAGCACTATTCTCAAGCCTTATGAAGATGGTGAAACATTTCCAAAAGCGGCACGCAAATTTCTTCTAAAGTGGTCTTTCTATAGGTATGAGAAGCAACTTGATAAGACTGTAGGTATCGTTGCTGAGGTCAGGAGGAAGGGTGGGGTGATCCCAAAAGTGAGTTTTACACACATTGAAACTTCCAATCATGCCCACAAATTTGATTAGGAATGAGGTAATGGTTCTAACCTGACTAGTAAATAAAATAAAAAAATTTAATCTTTTTTCAACAACCTGAAAAAGTTTTTTTTTCTCACCCATCCTCCTCTAACGTAAAGCTGAATTTTAAACTAAAATATTACACTTTTGTTTGTTAAATATAACCAAAAATGGATATGAAAATAGTAGTTTGCTCTTAACACTGCTTTGCAGATATACTAATTATCAGTAACCTCTGAAATCTTTTCGCTAATTTATTGTTTACAATTTTACTCATAATTACTTTCATTTATCCTTTCTCTTTCTTCTGTGCTTTAGTTCCATGGTAATTCGGGATTTGACTCTGCGAAGTGCTGCCAGCTTTGGTTCGTTCCATCTTATCAGACTTCTGTATGATGAGTACATGTTCTTCCTCATTGAACACAAGGTGGCCAGAGCTACTGGCAGGACGCCAATTGCTGTTATGTCTGAGGTGAGACTTCTGGTACCAGCTCAAACAAGGGCACGCTCGCTTGAACTATTGGATTGTTCATCACACAAATGTGCATTTCCCAAGTCTAATCATGAATTAGAGATGGTTTATATACAATAGGCAAGAATTTTGCCCCGTGTGTTTCCAATTAGTAATAGCATCAGGTGCATTTTTCTTGGTTACATCAAATTGAGTGTGGAAGTGTGTCCCTAATTAATTTGATATAATCAAACATCAACTATATTGTGGCATGTAAGCATTTTGGCTCTTACATTGCAAATATAAGCTAGTCATTCCTTTATGTGGGTTTTCGGGTGGATGATTGGCATGTTATGAGACATGGATGTGTGATAGCCTGGCAACCAGAAACTCCCATTATCATCATTCTTAGGGAGCATATTTCATACTTGTGTTTCAACTATGCATGATAAGGTCAGCTAAGAGGGATGCAAATTACTTTCAATGTCACGGTAACAGCAGTTTCTTTCTCTGATATTCATTGAGCAAGGGTGTAGCTAACAAGTGTATAACTACATGCTTAATCTGGTTAATAGGTACTGAGACATTCCTGTTCCACAGTTATGGTTGCTGTGCATGCCTGTGAGCTTCGAGTCTAAGTATTTCTTCCGTTCATGGTACTTGTATTTTTCTCAATAGTTTTCAGGTCAGTCCAGAAGAGTCATATCAGCTAGTGAAAATATTGCAGTGAATCAGACGTCTGAGGATAACTTAGGTAAGTTATTCAATACCCTTAATTAGAGTGTGCCCAATTAATCATAGTTTGTTTTACTGCAGGCTCTGAAGATGAGGTTCCAACTGCCAAACGACAGAAGCTATAAAGCAGAGGGTGCAAGTGCTTCATGACAGTGTCAACATACTAACCAAAACTAGTTTTATGTTAGCATCAACCAAAATATCTTATCTTGTACACATCTTATACTTAGAGAAACCATGGTATACACAGCCCATCATTTACCTAAAGACATAAGCAACTATTTCTACCATCCACTTTATACTATACTATTCAATGTTGTATTATGCAATCATCCACAAAGCACTAAACTGCCATATACCCAACAATGACTATGTAAACCACACTTGGCATATTATCCGTGAATTACTATTGTGTTTAGTGCATACTGCCTGAAGTTTGCATGATTACATCAATTCATGGTCAACTATTTTTGTAATTAATACATCTACATTATCACCTTAGCATACATGAAAAATCATCTGCTTACCCTATTATTATATTTATATATCTGATTCTATGTATGATGTTCCAATAACTTGATTCTGTATGGAAAAAAAATTATGAATGTGATGATTATTCTAGTTATATATTCTTGTTCCGTGGTATAACAATAAAAGTTCACAATAATTCTTACCTAATACGGAGAATGGTGTTACAGTAATCTATTGCTGAAGCAATGTAATGCCATATTTGGCTAGTTATGTTAATGAGAATTGATGAAGTGTTAATGAATACATTATCGCATATTCATGACACCATTGGTTGTTTATAGGGGAGGGTGTCTTTTTCTATTTTAAATATATTGAGGAAGTAAGAAAAAAAGACTGCAAGAAGACTTCTTGTCAATCGGCACAATAATAAATAAACCCACAAGCATGGAATGTGCTGAAGATCTAGAAACCCAGTTAGCTCAAGCACTCACTCTCCACAATAAAGAGGTGTGTTAACCTACTTCTGTGCTAGTTTTGTCATGTGCAACACCCATTCCAGTCAAGCAAGCTTCACTGTCAGATAGCTGAACTCATGAGGCAGTTGGAACAAGGACTGGCAGAAAGACATGAACTGGAGACAAAGCTGAGCCAAAATACCAGGTTAAAAAATCAGTCTGATGCTCTTAAGGACAAAGAAATACAAGAACTTCGGGATCAATGGCAATGTAAGTCAGTTGAAGTAGATACAAAAACCAGAGCCATTAACAAGTCATTTTCCATATCCAATGGGTAGTGTTAGTAATTGTGATCTATGCCTAAAGATTCACTATTAGGATTTGTTCAATCAAATAAGGTCAAATATACAGTTAAAAAAAAGGCCAATACCTTTTTAGTTATCACATTCTATGAATAATGCAGTCAACTACTGCAACTGAGCCAATTCAGTAAAATATGTAACATGCAAAAGTCATGCCAAAATTAAGTTGGACAAATTACATCAAGTGAGCATTTGATAAAGCTAAAGCTATCTGTGATATGTCTCCACAAGTTCACATATTATAGTTCATGCTGCAATAGGTTCCATACTTGCACAAGTACACCTAAATCAATGTTTAGTAAGCCATTAGAATTAGGTGGTGGGATGAATAATGAAAATAGTAGCTGCTTCGTCCACAGATTTATCCTGTAGGCATAAATTTATAATTAACATGTTTTGAAAGGTAAACATTTGGTAGATTCTTTCAAGTATCTTTTACACTTGAATAAAACTGCATTAAAAAAATCTGTTGGTATGCATACAGGTGAGGTGACCAATTTGAGCAAACAATGCCTAGAGTGGGAGAAAACATTTGATGCTGTACAGAAAACTCGAGTCAAGGAAATATTCGACTTCCAGAAAATAACTTCATGCAAGGTTTGTAGTGGTACAAGTGGATTTAGGAGCAATCTATACTCAGTACAATAAACTGTTTCTACATACTTATGGGTTGTCATAAGCTGGCCACTTGTTTGATAAATAATTATACTGCTTTGGGGGGAAAAAAATCGGAGGTAGTTAACTACTATATCTACTAAGCACTTACTTAGCCATAAGCTGGCCACTTGTTTGAAATAATAATTTATCTATACTGCTATCTAAAGGCACTTATTTAAAACAATCCTAATAATTTTATTAATAGGAGAAGCAACTTACAGATATGCAGCTGCAAATTGCTGAATTAAAGGACGAAAATCTTCTGCTCCAGAATCAAGTACTACATTCCCTACAGTGAGCTAAAAATAACTACACCAATTAATTGTTAGGTCATATTATAGAACTTTCTCTTCACCCCTTCTGCCTCTTTTGTGTAATTCCATTTGAGATATGGATCAGCAAAGCCGATGAAAGTTAATTATGTAATGCCTTGAAGGATATTGTGTGATAAATCCCTATATTAATGTACTAACTTACACTCTTATTGTGGTAATATTATAGCACTATCAGAAAACTTTCTGAAGACATTGCAAGCAAAGAAAATTTGCAGAAAGAAAGAGAAACCGCATTAGTCAAGATAGAAAATGAGTTAAAAGAGAAAGACTCAGAGAAAGAGAGATTAAGAGTAAGAAAGCACATTAACTTATCTGGCATGAGTCCCTGCATGGTACTGTGTAATAGTAATGCTATGCAAACAAACCAAGGCTGGTTTCTGTAGCAGGTGGTACTAGGATTTCGTTACATAATATTATACCCCCCCCCCCCAAAAAAAAAACAATGGCCCTAACTGATAATGGCAGGGTAAACCACACTTTAAAAATTCACAGCTTTGGAGTGGTGCACTCTCTTCACCAATTCCCACACCCTTACCAGGCACACACACACACACACACACACACACACACACACACACACACACACACACAAACATGATGGCAGTGTCAAAGTAAATACCTACTCTTCAAAACCGGAACAATAAAATAGTAGTTTATATAGTCATATTATATATATATATATAATATATATATTGCAGACACAATACAGACATTTTCACAACTATATAGATGTCGTCATCATCTGTGTAAAATAGTAAAAATGCCTGGGGAAATAATGTGTATACAGTGAAGAAATGTTAAATGTTTTTAGGCAAAATAATGGATTAATACTCGGAATAATTATTACCCTCGGGATCGAAACATCTTGGTTTATTTGAATTATATATACTATGTAAATGTTCAATAATTATTCCGAGTATTGTAATAAGACCATTTTGATATTACATATATCATGTTGTCACTAATGGTGACATCTATTCATATCGAAACATCACTATTGTTACTATTTTTGTGATAGTGAAAAAATATATATGGGTTCCTAGCAACAACAGATTATATAAATATCATACACGTTGGTCAGCAAGATGTGGCAAAAAAATGTGAATGTTTTGATGTCATTGGTATATATGGGCTTCTATTTAGGCAACATCGATGCAGCATTTTCAAGCCTTACAAGGAAAACTGGCCAGAGAGAGGACAATGTTCAGGCAGCTTCAGTTCGAGCATGAACTCAAAGAAAAGCAGGTAAGACATTTTAATCCGACACCATAGCTATTTACTGTTAATGTTTGAATAATCAAGATCGCTGCATGAAAGAAACCTTTAAATCCGTGCTTCATTGTTAAGGTGTTGTGACAATTACCAACCAATAATCAAATCAACTATTGACCTGGTATTTAATCAATAGTTTCCTCTAAACAAGTGAGCACATCTTATTTGTATAACTAATGTCACTGTGCTATCCTGTCATTCTAAAATTTTATTAATAAAATCCAAAATCTGCACACAAGAGATAAGCACACCTCTATGCCAAATGATTACACAAGTGCTGTCAAAAAAGTCTTAACAGAAGAATCATCGTTCATCTCTCCTCCACACACTACTAACATGTCTTCCTTCACAGCACATGCACAGTTCCACATAGCCTGAGGCAGAATTCCCACTTCACTCCATCCTGCAGTGTGTCCACCAGAAGCACTTGAATTGTAAACCATGATCTTGTCTGATGCGCTGGATCCATGCTGTCTACCACCCACAGCACACAAGCTACCTCCACAGGACACTGGAGTGCTACACGAATAATCAAGCCCAGAAACTGTACTCACGACACCAACTTTTTGTTGCTTTAACTTCTGAAATGTGACAGAGAACATGTCTGGTGTCTTGCTACCTGACACAAGCCCACCTATGAGGTAACATGTGCCTCTTATAACTACAGACCGCATACTGTGACATGGTTCTGGCATTTTTATTGAACTAAACTTCCAGTGAATAGTCTCTTCTTTCGTTGTGTCCAGCAGACAAATGTCATCCAAAAGCTTCCTTGCAGAGGAGCCACTGTTGCTCCACCCACCGACAACAGCTAATATTCCAGCATCAGCTACTGCAGAGCAGCTAAAGCGCCCTATAGGCATGTCGGGATACTTCAACCCCTCCCACTTTTCTTTGTGCCATACTAGGAGGCTCTTGATAAAAATTTTGGACTTGTTTCGTTTGCCACCCACTAGTGTAAGCTGGTTGTTGAACGAGACCATGGCAAATGCCTCTCTGTTGCATGAAGGAAGTCGTGTCCACTTGCCTGCCTGGAATCTTAGTATAGTGTCTGGTTCATAGTGACGATTGTTGGAGTAGCCATAACTGATGTACAGACAATCATCAACCACCACACTCTGAACATATCCCAACACATCTGCAGGCATGGCAGCACCCTCATGCCATCGTACATGTTCCTGCAAAAAGGAAATGAAGGCACACAATATAAATTACATTCCAAATTCAAGGAACTAAATTTTCACAGCCAGGCACCATTTAAACAATAGTAGCATGCTTGGCAAGTGAACTAGCACTACTGTATTGAAAGTTAGTCACTAACTGAAATAGACTCATTCACATTCTCAATATAATACATATGTTGCTTTTAGTGCCAATAGAAACATATCCAAATTATATGCAACAAATCATGTTCGTTAAAAAGATATAATTATTTTAAAATTTGAGGGCCACGCTCACTTTTCACTTACTTGTCAAGAGGCTCAACTTTAAGAGCTTGTGTCGCAAAATTTGTACGCAGGATTACGCTGAAAATGGTTTCTGGGCTAATCTTGAGCCCAACTGTCAAGATATGGAATCAGTTTGAGCTAGTTGTTACACACTAAGAAGTTATAGTCCTCCTAAATACCCCAATACTGGCCAAATTTCGGCTTAATTGAATATTTGTTTGACGAGTGTATGTGATGTTGAGGGGTGTAACTCTCAAACGGTTTGGACTTAGTCCATAAAACTTGGCATGACTGTTGTCCTAACATCATGTAGAAGATCCTAGCTGAGATTAGTATGAGTAATAGCACTGGTAGCCATGCTATTCGGAATTAATAGCACGAGTAATGATTGAAATAGCACGAGGCAAAGCCGAGTGTTATTTCAATTGCTTTACAAGTGCTATTGATCCCTAATAGCACAGGTTATCCGTGCTATCACTCGCTAATAGTAGGCCAGCTTTTTATAAAGTCTCTTGCACGTTGTCCCCTACTATAAACTACTCGAACTGTACGTTTCCAAGGTTAACGATCTACGCGTGCGCACTTACCTGTATTATTTCACTTAGCTACCGAGGTATTTCACTTAGTTTCCACTTAGTTACCGATGTATTTCAATTAGTTACACGCTATTTCACTTTCCCTGTGCGATTTCAATTGAACAGCGATTTTTCCCATTCATTTTTTAATGGGCAACTTACGCGCTGTACTATTACTCTGTAAATAAGTATTATGAAGGGTTTCAAAATGCCCTCAAAATTTTCCTTTTTAAATTTATCTATTTCAAGGGCCGAAAACTCCCCATGGGAATGCATCATAGTGACCAAAAAAAATATTTTATGAAAGTTTACACTTTCAACTGTTTGTGTAATAATTTTTAAGTTTGGTTCTATCTCCTTCACCATGAAAACATTTTTTGATTGTAACTAATATTTCATTCATTTCTATGAATAATCCTTGAACTTTGACCTCTATTACTATAGTAAATGTCAAGATTACAGTTCTGTTTCATATAGTCTGACTGATGGCGCCAATGAACAATGAAATATGTAAAGTACTACATGATTCCATGTAACTGATTTACTGTATTATTTGCTGACATTACGTTGATATAACTTCACCCACAATCCTGTTGCTGGTCATTACATAGACAATTGTGACTTGCATGCACAGAATACGAAATGCAAATAATACATACTTGTTATACTACGTGCCTACTTTGTGAGGTTTTGAGGAAACCCAAGTAAAAATGTCATCATGATTCAATAGCAGAGTGTGACTCTGAATTCTCTTTCAGATGTGAATTGTAAAAAGAGGTCAAAGTTCAAGGATTATTCATAGAAAATATTATATGAAATAATAGTTACAATAAAAAAATGTTTTCATGGTGAAGGATATAAGAACCAAACTTGAAAATTATTACACAAACAGTTGAAAGTGTAAACTTTCATAAAAAAATTTTTTTTTTGTCACTATGATGCATTCCCACGGGGAGTTTTTGGCCCTCAAAAATAGATAAATTTAAAAAGGAAAATTTCGAGTGCATTTTTGAAACCTCTGTCACCCCTTCATAATACTTATTTACAGAGTAATCTCAGCTAGGATCTTCTACATGATGTTAGGACAACAAACTAGCTCAAACTGATTCCATATCTTGAAAGTTAGGCTCAAGATTAGCCCTATAATTTGGATATGTTTCTATTGGCACTAAAAGCAACATATTAAAAAAATTTGAGCAAAATCTGAGGGGTCAGTATGGGAGGGTGGCTGAAAATGGCTGATTTTCAATGGAATGGCCTGGTAGTTGAAAAAAGTAAACAATGTTAGAGTGTCTTCCCCAAAGCTAGCCAGCTCTGCAAAGGGCTGAAAATAGTTATTTTGTTGAGCTAGCACACGCTACTAACATACTGGATCATATGTCCACATAATACAGTGTCTCAATCAGAAAATGGATTCTTCTATTATATTATCAGTAACCATGCTCTCAAATAGCCAAGCTCTCGCAGTACGTGCCTTCCAAATGATGTCATGTTATCAAACCTACACCGTATATATATATGTGTATATTATAATGTGTCTTACAAGTGTTAATGGTTTGCTAGGAGTAGAAAAGACATCTACAGTACTAGCAGCCAACTGAATATGTACTTCTTGCAACTCAACTTCTTTGTCCTACAAATATATAAAATAACAGAACATCCCAAAAACTAATAAACTTTTCTAGAATCCAAAGGATAATCATTTACCCTCAGGACTTGTTGGGCATCCTCCAATTGCCCACATACACCACTGAATTCCATCTTTGCTTTATCTAATTCTTGCGTGGTCTCTGTCAGTTTTGAGGTCCTCTCCTGTAGTCGAACAGTAGCAGCAGCATAAAGTTCTTGAATACTCTTCAACTCCTGAGAAATGGTGGAAAACTCTTCATTCCTCTTTTTAAGTTCCTGAGTAGTTTTTTCCAGCTCTTGTGCATGCTGTGAAGTCACCTCATACAATTCATCGTACGCAATCTTATGATCTTCAGAATTCCTCTTACCCTCTGCTGTCATCTCTTCAAGTTGTCGCCTCAGATTGTTGCACTCAGCTGATTTTTGCAGGAGCTGTTGTTCGGCTTCGTCTCTGGAAGTTGTGATTTGGTCAACTTCTAGTCGCAGACTAGCAATCTCATCACGCGAGGACCTCAAATCAGCTTCTAAACCACTATTCTGATGCCGTGATTCTGCCAGAGATACCAGTACCTCCTGAAGCTGTCTGGAGGAAGCATCTAGTTCATTGGTCTTGTCATGCTTCTCTTGGATGAGTCTATCCTGGTGACAGAGTTAGGTTAAAATAGAAGATTAGATCAATATACCCAACGAAAAACAACAACAACATATGTAGTTAAGCGTATTAATAGATATGTTGACAGATTTCGATAACTCAGAATATCTGGACAATCCAACAATCCAGACCTATATAGATGAATTAACTGATTATTACTTATATTGACAAATGAGCTGCATTGATCAACATAACAAAATATTAACCAACTAACCTTCTGTCTTATTAGAAGGTTTATTTCCCTGTCCTTGGCCATTTTCTCTTTCTCTAACTTTATCCTCATCACATCCACCTTACCAAAGCTTAGTTCAAAGTTATTTTGAATTGTGTCCGTGATATTCTCCAGCCTGCCCAGACACTCGCTTGCAGAGGGTCTACGATTAGGGTCATTGTCGAGGCACTCCTTAGTGAGACAAACTGTATCCATGGAAACCCTTCCCGTCTTAGTTTCCAGCAGGCTGATATATTCACCACGCCGCTCCAGTTCACTTACTCCTATCACTTCTCCTGGCTTGCTTGGGTCAGGGAGAGTGCTGGCACGCAAGTTACAGGGGAAAACCTGCCAAAGAACAATGTTACTTTTTAAAAACCAGGGATAATAGACACCCATCAAACTGCACTCTTTAGCAGCCATAAATTGAGCCCTAGAAATTTAGGGTCAGATGTACATGATAAATAAGCAAATAAACGAAAAAAAGCATAAATCAAGCATAATAAATTGAAAATAACAGTATCAACGTGTCAATTAACAGATTAATAAAAAAATATAGGGACAATAAAGATTCTAGTGACTTATTTAGTAATTTATTGTGACACATGTATCACAGCACACACATACACACAGACACACATACACACAGACACACTGCTACTACGTCTATATTTGTAGCTATGAAATAAGCTATGACATGCATTTCATCGTTTTCATGAGATTCCCTGTTGGTCTTCTCATTTCTCACCTGAGTAAATAAGTACAGCGACAAATGTCCAAATGAGAAGACATCAAGAGAGAAGCTGTAATGGTGGGACTCATCAATAGCTTCAGGGGGCATGTACACCAATGTCCCCGGATAGTTGGTCAACCTTGGATCCTGTCTCCATGGATCTACTATCCGAGAGTTTCCAAAGTCAGTAATCTTGGCGGCAAAGGAAGGTGAAAGCAAGACATTCCTTGCAGTAAGGTCTCTATGAATGATGTCCCTGCCATGCAAATAATCCAGTCCTTTAGCCACATCTGTCAAGATGGAGACTTTGAGAGAGATGGGCAGAGATAGAGGCACTTCTAAGAGGGAATCCAAACTCATTTCCATGAGTTCCATAACGAGAACAGGAAATGAAGGATCATCAGGAAAGAAACAGAGTCCCAGGAATTGGATGATATTAGGATGTCTCAGGTCTGCCATAAGTTGGCATTCTCGTCTATATTTATTGAGCAGTTGCTCTAGTCCCAGGTTATCTTCATGGACAAGTTCTTTGTGGATCTTCTTACCAGCACACAAAGCATGGCAATACTCCACCTGGGGAATGGGGCATGCACCAGATATAGCAATGAAATAACTTCAATGCTAGATGGTTGGTGTGAGATCAGCATCATTAGCTATTCACTAACCTCTTCCACACTCCCAAAAGAACCTTTCCCAAGATTTCTTCCAGTGAATTTCACATCTTTTAGGAGTAGCTTCCCCAAACTTGGGTCATCCTGGAAGAAAGAATGCAAGTCTATTGCTGTAGATTCATTCAGGAGTGCCATCCCAATAATTTTTCTTTGATGATCTTTACCTCATTTACACCTAACCTCAATCTATAGGCATATTGCCACAATCTGATAATAGACTGCCAATTCTGGAGTCTGTGGTTGAACTATTTTGCGTATTCAAGCATGATAAAGTATACTCAATTATTTATGTCATAGTTACTTCATGATATGACTCAGTGGTGATGAATTGTACATTGTGTAGGTTGAGCAGTTTCAAATGGAGTTGGAGTCTGCATCTAATGCTAACCAAAAGATTAAGGAAGAGCAAGAGAAATTCTCACAGGGATACATGAAATATTTAGAAGAAAAGGAAAAGGAAATTATTTCCTTAAAATGCCAATTAAAAAGGTTAATTTTGAATTTGCTTTATTAATTTATATTATTGTTACTGTATTATTATTATTATTATTATTATTATGATTATTATTATTATTATTATTATTATTATTATCATTATTATTATTACTAATGTTGTTGCTATTGTTGTTGTTGTTGTTATGATGATGATCAGTATCATTTATTTGCAATATGGTAGCCTTGGCAACAAAAATGCGCATGTCGAGTCAATATGCCAGGATCAGAAAGCTTCTTTGCTTCAATTGTCACAGGAAACTCGGCAGCTTCAGGACACCATTGGCAAACTGCAGGCTGAATTATCTCAGGTAACTTGAACTTTTCTTCACATTGGTTTCTTATGGGAGTTGTGGTTCCTAATTGCCACTTCTTAAACCACGAGACCAGAAATGCATAGGTTTAGCTTTGTTTTCCCAAATTCGCTCTTCAAAAGTCAAACTGCTGCAGCTGATTTATGATTTAATACTAACACTAGTGCTACACCCAGAGCCTTTTGTATTGCAAGCCATCCCCTTTATCTAATTTATTTTGAATGACCATGCCCACACAAGGCACAACTTTGATTCAAATTGTGTGGTTAATACTCTTGTATTTCAAACTTAGCTCTTCTAACTGAAAAATAACTACTTTTCCTAAACAAGTAGCAGCTAATGAAATTAAGTCTCTATTTATTTTTTTTTTCTCGATAAAATGTGTGTAATTGATATGGTAACAGTAAGGTAACTAACATTGTCTTGTTTTAGGATCTCCAAATTAATTTTGTTTTGCTTTTCATGGCTTAGGCACAAGATGACCTTAAGAAACTTGAGTTGGACTATGCAAATAAGTGTGAAAATGCTGCTGCCATTTTAGACCAGTTCAAGTCTCAACTATGCAAGACTAGCTCTATCTCAGGTCAGTATCATACTTAGTATAGAGTATATTTAATAGGCCAAGTTACAAATTATTTAGTTATGGTATACATAAATAATAGTTAAGAGTGGTATAGTGTCATACATGTGGGAAATATTATTGCAAAATATACAGCGAATTTAACATAGCTATAAGTGTTTGATCTGTGAAAATTTTAAGTCTTCTTTGCAGTTGGTATGCAGGTCCCATCTTCGAACTCTCCTTTAAACAGCATCTGCCTTATGTTTCCATAGCTATCCAGATACATAGGAGCATTCTGTTGAACCAGGTCAACCTGTTTCAAAGTTCTGGCATCATAGGCCTCCCACGTTATCAGGTAGTCCAAGCCATCTTGCAGCTCTGGCTCATCGGCTCCTTTCACAATGTCTTTGGCCAGGGACTGCACATGCTCATTTCCACCAGACAAAACCACACCCCTCTCAGTGCCACAGGGACCTGGACCATAGATTGCAGTTAGAAATCTAACACTACTACTGTATGAGTGATACCACAAGAGCAGCTGGTCATGCTGGTAGATGAAAATATGTCCAGAACTTGTCCCCACCCATACTGTGTCTAGCACTGGTGTAACTGCAGTAATGCTACAATCTCCTCCATGGCCTGCTGCTTGGATTCCACTCACAGTATGGGCTACATCTATATCAAAAACATGTTTGTATGTAAGAGCATTCCAGGCACACAAATGGCTCGACTCTTTAATGTGTGCACTCCAAACCAGATCTCCTGCAGGGCTCACTATCAGCGATCCTACAATCCAGTTGTGGTCCTCGGAGTACCTAGTGGAAGATACTGGTTCCAGCGTGCGTGGGTGGATGATGGTTATCTTGTGTCTATGGGATAGCCAGAGATGACCATTGCTCCATGCTATCCCAAATATCTTGTGTTCAGATACCTTGATGTGAAGAAACTTGGCATTTGAAGGCTCTTTACCAACATGCGAATTACTTACGGTGTAGCAGTAACCTTTGACGGTACCAATGAATACTTCATCTCTGCCTGCTGTAATGCAAGAGATTTGTCCGTTTAGTGAGTCAATGACAGTCAGTGGCTCACAGCAAGCCACTGTGTATGCCTGTAGCATTGTTTGGTCACGCACTTGAAGGACAACCCACATATACATGCCGCACAATAGCATGTGGCACACTTCCTTATCTGGCAGTTCAATCTTATGCAACAGTGTCATGGTGTGAGTGTTGTATACACTAATTTCTGCCGTTTCTATTCCATTACAACACACCCACATCTCACTGTGAAAAACAGATGGGGCTCCTATCTTGTTCATATCACTGCTACTGACAGCAACAGCATTGCTGACTGGAATTCTACCCTCCATTGGAGATATACTCATGACAGCTTGTGTTGAGACTGAGCAAAGGGCCTTGATCAGTAAGCTTATTGGTGGCCTCTTGTCAGGATTTTGGGCCCAGCAACTCCTCATGAGCCTACAAAGATAGTGATAAGATGTGCTCACCTCACTCAAGTCTGGTCTTCGTCCTGTTCTGACATATCCATCTACCCTGCTCTTCGGAATACCTGAAAATGGATCTTGTCGAGCTATCAATTGATAGAGAAACATACCAAAAGAAAATATATCTGCTTTGTAGCTGTATACATTGTGCTGCTTGCTTTGTCTACCTTTTAACACTTCAGGTGCTGTAAACCCCACAGTGCCTCGACTTCCATAAACACCAATGAAACTCTTTCGCAAAACTGCATCGAAGTTTACTAACTTGCAGTGGCATATAGACTTTGGGTCCAAACTCCATAAGAGAACATTGGCAGCACAGAGAATATTGTAGACTAACCCTTTAGAGTGAATGAAACTCAAAGCAGCTGCCACTTCTGCTGCTATCCTGAAGACAGTCAGTCTGTGTATTGGAGTTTCTATGTTCAGAAGAGTTTGATCTAGAAACCCAATAGGTGGAGCTTCCATTACCAATGTCATTGTGGGATATAAAGTGGCTCCAATTAGCTGAACTATACAAGGGTGTTGGACCCTCTGTAATATTGAAGCTTCGTGCCGTAGCTGTCTAAAGCCTTCTTTGTTAATGTCTTGAAATGTTTTAAGAAGGACTGTCTTGTCATGATAAGAACCTAGAGAATATTGTGTACCACTAGTAAATGAAGATTTTGTGTCTTCACAACACAGTTCATTAGGGTCAAGAAGAATATCTGGCTGCATATCCTTACATAAAAGATCGGGAAAAATATCTGCTAACAGAATGGAGTGGTTTTTGTCTCCATGATATCCACAAGTTACAGATAACTCATTTTGTGTCACAAGAGACAAACACTCATCAAATTTAAACTCATAAGGCTCTTGTCCAGTTTTGATGCATTTTGGACACGGAACAAACTGATCTAAATGCACAGCACTGTTGTGTCTACCTACTGCACGCGTGCACCACTGGTTTATGCAGTCATGAATTACCTCGACAACCTGACCAGTGAGCTGCCTACCAGCAGCATTAGAGGACACTGTGATCAAAATGCCATCTCTCTCTTGCCTGAAGAAGCTGGAACAATCTGCTAATGATTCCATCTGAAAATCAACATAAGAGTTTCTAAAGTGAAGGCCAGACTTCCAGTATATAAGCTCTGAATTGTCAGCACTGTCACTGTCATCTGAAGCTTTATCTGTGGGAGGTGTGTGAGACAAGTGAGGCATAAACTTAGACTCTAAGAGATAATACTGCACAGACTCTACCTCTAGGTCTGAAGCAACTTTAGGATGAACAGGAGAGAGTGACGATGATTCAGTTCTGTGAGATGACCATGATTGTGCTCTCTCTGAAGCATTGTGGATTCTGTTATGCCTTCTTACAGAGTAAGAGGTTACCATGTCTAAAGAACGAGAGCTCATATCTAAACTCTGAACAGAAGAAAAGAATTCCGGGTTTCCATGGCTGGAGTGCCTTGGCTGAGGTATAGAGATGCCTGTTTGTGAGTTTTGAGCAGATGAAGAGACTATTTTTGTGAAAGCTGAATTCAGACGCGGAATCATGTAAATTACCATAGACAAGAGACGACTCCAGGGTATAGATACCATCTTATTAGTATCATATACAATATATCTACAGCAGTGATCGCTGTGGCTCTTAAAAGGCTGGATCATGTTGTCTGGGTGATCTGGTAGTGCACTTGGAATTAGCATGCATTGATTGCCCATGAGAAGAGCAACTTCAAAATCATCGAGCGTCACAAGAAGCTGGTCTATGTATTTGAATTGGTTGATGTCATTCAACAAATGGAGCACATTTTTGAGGAGGAGCAGAGCTCTGTTGGGTATTGTTTCAGCAGCCATGATGGTCGTGGCTGTGCGGTACAGCCATGAGGGGTCAGTAAAGATAACATCATCAACATTACAATATTTGATGTTGTAAGAAATGAGGGAGCCCCTGTCTGTTAAAAATCCTGCGAGTGACAGCAATTCTGGGTCATCTTGCATGATGCTGGTAATATTCATCTGCTTAATTGTGACCCTGAGATCCTCTTTGTGCATGACAGGTACAAGGATCCTGAGAGCTTCATTGTGCATGACTGGTACAGGTTGAATGATCTCCTGCTGTGAGCGTATTTTCTTGTCTAAGTCATGATACGTAGCAGGAACTTTCAAACCCATTACCTCTCTGCCCAGGTGTGTCTTGTACTTCGCTGCATTATTGTAAAGCAAATTTTTCAGCAGGTTGAGATTTGATGAGACATTTTTTAAAGATACTTGAATTATATCTTCAACTATTACAAGCCGATCTTTGTAGGATTTAACAAGAAGCTTAACTTGACCTAACACATTCCTAGAGACAGCTGACTGCTCTGCACCCACTGCTTCATTATGAGTTGCAACTAACACGACCATTGAGAAAGGTGCTCTCGCGGCAATTCTCTCTAAAAAGCCTCTCAATTCTTTGATAGAGTTTGTTTTGTCAGTTTGGTCAAAGACAAGTAGGTAGAGGGTTTGGTGGCAGTAGAATAAACACTGAACTGAAGCTGCATTTGGTCCATTAAAGTCCCACGTTTCAAAACTGAAAGTTTGCTTCATCAATCCCGACCTGTGAGACCACTGGCTGACTTCAATTCTAGAATTTGTGTGTTGATTTCTCTCTTTCTTTTTGTTAGTCAGGCTCTGTACCAAGGTGGTTTTTCCAGTTTTCTTTGGGCCTGCCACTAGTACCTTCATGTGATAAAAACTTTTGGCATTGCGAAGCTTTACATAAAGGTAGTCAATACACTCTCGAGTATTCTTTCTGATATCACGTGGGGGATCTCTAAGCTCAAGATTACTCAGTTCTAATCTCTGCAACTTGAACAATCTTCCCATTTGCAAAGGGAGATCTAGAATGCTAGGGTTGTTGCTAAGATTGAGATCTGTTAAATTCACAAAGGAGCATATGGAAGCTGGGACTTTAGATAAGTTGTTATTGCTAATATCTAGCTGCCTTAAGTTGGGAGCTTCTACATGATCTGGCGGCAATGTGACAAGCTTGTTGAAGGAAAGATCAAGAATTTGAAGATTCTCGGGCCACTTCGGAACATCTGGAAATTTTTTGAGGGAATTATGGGACATGTAAAGCTCTTCTAAAGCAGGAAGTGAGAGCAGGGCTGAAGGAATAGTAGTGATTTTGTTGTGCTCCAGATCTAGTACAAGTACCTACAATGATGAAACAAATTCCAATGATTATAATATAGCTAGCTTTAATAAATATCTATTTCTATAAAATCTTTAAATACTGGGTACCATTTTACGGCCATGACATGCCTTATCTGGTATTGGCCACCCTTTACCTTGGGGAGTGGGAGAAGGAATTTACTCCACAATGATCATACCCACATATGTATTATGAAGTGAATATCTGTCCGCTAATGCTATGTATTAATTTGTATTAAAACTACTACTCTTGTGGTATCTGTCCTCCTCTCCTCCCTCACTTTGTCCGCTACTGATGTTTACTGTATTCAGTATATTTTTTCGATCATGAAATAGCGAGTCAGACTACTGGTCTATGACAGTTGGAAGAATTGCTGGTGGAGGTGATAAGACCTTTTATGGCAGGGACGTATTTGGAAGTTTCCAATGAGATATGGAAAAAGTCTTTGTTTAAACATTTCCATGACCAATGCACTAGACAGATATTGAACTAGCGATGCTTGTTAACCGAGCGTCTGCTAAATCTAGCTGAAGAATGGCGGACTCTATAGGAATGTCAATTTGTGGTTGAGGAGGGCCATTCCCAGTAATTTGCAAACTCTAATTGACCACCACTAAGCAACATGGTATGGTCATGTCCCCAGACCCCTTCCCCACATACCGGTTTGATAAAAGGTCTGGCTGCATCACTCTCTTGTAGTGTGTGGCTGTGTTTGTTTGGTCATTCACATATGAGTATATACATAGGAGGTTAATGTAAAATCTCTAGCTGACCACACATTCCTTTCATCAAGTAAAAATATTTCACTGTGGAGTGCTCACCAGACTTTCCTTCACCCATTCACCCAGACAAAAAGGTAAAGGGTTGATAATGCAGGACTATAACATACCTGAGTTAGGTGCTGGCAGATATTGTGTGGCAGAGTGTCAAAAGAATTCCCAGCTAACAGAAGAGACTTGACCCACGTAATTTTTTGAATCCATTTCAACTGAAGCTGCTGTAAGTAAAGGTTGCTCCAGTTCACACTGCCTTCTCTCTCGTTCACATTAGTCTTCAACAGCAGCAAGTCCCGTACCTGGTGGTTTCCTTGTTTCAGTGCAATATCTATGGGAACTGCAGTCAGAACACAGCCATTCTTTGCTACCTGCTGGACATCTGGTGGGAGTGTTGCATGATCTGCTTCTTCACTTTCTTCTTGGTCGTCAAACAGCTTCCTGATGATGCCAGCATTCCCTGAGTACGCAGCCATTACTAGCAGTAGCATAGCACATGAGTGATGTTTTTTTTCTTTCTGTGCCAGATGAAGGCAGGACTCCAAGTCATTAGCCCCCCTAGCAACCAGGAGGCTAATGCAAGTTGCACTATCATTGAGTGTGGCTGCCTTTAGGCACTTGTTAAGGCATGTTTTGTCTATCTTCTCCTCATACTGCTGTACCAGTGCCACAATATTATTTCCATCCCTTTCAACTTCTCTGTAGAGTTCTGCAGGTATAAATACAATGAAAACTGATAATTATATTTAATAATAATAATAATAATAATAATAATAATAATAATAATAATAATAATAATAATAATAATAATAATAATAATAATAATAAAAAGCATGATCCATTTTTTGAGCTTATACACAAAAATATTTGTGGCATATATTCTCTAATACAATTTGATAGCAATAATATGAGTTGAGTAGGTATTGAGTAGGTATTGAGTAGGTATTGAGTAGGTATGTGTCAAAGTAAAAATAAGTTTACTTTCACTATCCATTATATCCATAGAATCACAGACACAAATGAACAAATGAGTTATTATAGTAATTAGCTACATGACAGAGTTGATTGAAGCAGGTAATAACAAACTTCTTTTACTGGATCTCTCTTACAATAGTGCTGCTGATAGCTAGTGCCCTTAGTTTCTCTCATCCCTACAATTATTGACTGATTATTTTATCATTGAGATTCCTACATCTGGTGCATATTTTGTGCATTAGTTACATATCAGTGTCAAGCTACAAAGATATATATTTATTTGAAACTAGATAGACTATTTTCAGAAATCCTGGCTCCTCTCTAGCCACTACTATGTGTACAATTGCTATGGATACAAACCAGTAGACTATCTTCAAGGCATTAGTGTTACCAAAAACAGTATTACAAAATGTCTACTAAAACAATAAAGAAAAAAACTCCATTGGCATATGTTCTCAAAATATAGTTTTGCTTCAATTTGAGTAGTTACGTGATAAAGTAAAAATAAATGCTTACTTTCAGTTCTTACCACAATCCATAGCTATCATGTACAAATGAACAAATGTGTTATTACAGTAATTACTGGAAACTGAAGCTGTGATAATATACAAACTTCTGTTACAGAACCTCCATTACAACAGTGCAATTGTTATAGCTGATACCCACCTCACCGATCCCTGCAACTAGTTCATCATGAGTACCCAGGCCAAGTCCATTCCAAATACACTTCATTAAAAAAAAAGAAAGACTTCCAACCAACAATTTGAACTTACTCTCTTGTATTAATATCTGAGCAATGGCCACTTGATTATTGAGTTCAGCTACTTGTCTTGGAGTCTTGTCAAACTCATCTGTTACTTCCAACTCAGCATGATGGCTCAAGAGCATCAGCACACTATCCTTCTTGCCTGAGCTAATAGCCACATGTAGAGGAGTGTATCCACCATTAGCTTTGAAATTCACATGAGCATCATTGGTTTTCTTTAAAAGATAGTCCAGGATATCCGTGTTGCCATTGACAGCAGCATCATGCAGTGGGGTGTAGCCAAACACTCCTCTTTTAGAGGTGAGGATATCATCCAACTTCTGCTTGCTAATGCTCTGAACTATCTGCTTCACTCTAGTTAAGTTTCCCTTCTGGCAGTGGATGTGAAAATCACTGTCAGCCATGATTTTGTGTATTTTGTGTCGTAGAGCTATCTAATGGGCAACACTTTATGTACTTCCCCACCTTCACTTTTCATACCCTCCTGCTATTGGTAACATTTTCTCCCTGGCACCGTTATATTGAAAGTGTTTATTGTTTCCTTTAACCAAACTGCTTTCAGGTGGACTAGTTTTGTGTTCAATTGGATACTTTCAGTCTGGTACTAACTTATGTGAGATATTTTAAGTTCTAAAGAAATAAGCAATGACCACTTGGAGTGAAATGTTACCCCTTGTAAAAGGCTGTGATTAATAAACATAAAAAGAAATAAAGAACGATAGAAAGGTAACTCATATTAAGTCATAAAAGAGTTTCACATACTTGGTCTATAATTTCTTTGTGAGTGGTAGAAGAGTACCAGCTCTGTCAGTATAATGAATGATATTACTGATATTGTAGGAGACTTCACACAGTCTTTCTCTTCATCTGCTGCAGTAAGTTCTTCAGCCTTTGTGGAGACGTTGCAGAATTGTCTTGTTGCATTCATGCAGCAATACAAGAGTTGTAAAGTAGAACTGCACACGTGCAAGTCCCATTTGCAGTCAACCCAAGAAGCTGTTGTTACTACTGCAACAGAAAGAGATGGCTACAAAGAAAGATTGGGCATCTCTAATAAAATGTTGGAGGTTAGTTACAATAAGTGGCGAGTGTTGATTAGTAACTGATCGTGAGTTTTGTTGGATTAGGGCCTTAGCCTAAAGTTGAATTAGGGGTGTAAATTCTCACTTATTTGGACTTAGTGAAAGGGTCATTAGACATTTAAATCACAGGGAACTACACACTCTTTCTTAATTAGTTAGTTGCAGTATAACTTCATGGCATGGGAGGGGGGGAGGCAATCAATCATCCACACCTCCCTGCTCATGGGAATGAACAGTTGGTGTAAGAGGCAAACTCTGACAACCAGAATATAAATAGTTCACATTTTGTGTTATGGTATGTTGTGTTTTTGGTTGTTTGGTATTTCAATTGTATTAGTTCCTGTTGCAACGATGTCAGTAGGATGAGAAATAAGGCATACTAGATATTGCAACACCTGGGATTTTCCTTGTTGTTACTATGCCACCTTTCATCATATAGAAACAAGTAATTCCCAGCTATTTCAGTATCATATAATCAGTTTAAAATACCTTCTACTATTCCCAGCTTTCATTTAAAAATCATATGAGCTTGTTAATAGTGCTACAAAGAATACAAAAATATAATCACATTAAGTGAGCTATATATACTAAATAATATATTTGCTATATAATATACATGTTTGCAGTTATTCTTTGTCTGCTCTTTTTTCTGTGCATATAGCAAGTTAACAAATGCTCAGTCTTGCTATGTTTGTGGTGTCGTAAAACTGTGCTTCAGACCAGCCACCCACAATTAGGAGTAGGTTGCCAGGCAGCAAAGCTGTCAATACGTCTCTCTTGGGCATGGGCAGACTGTCTATTGTAGTCCAGGACTCATCTTCTTCATGCAAACTACAAATATCTTCTGCTGGTTTGTCGTTGCAGTCATGACCTCCTAGAGCTATGATTCTGCCATTCATTGCAACTAAACTAGCCCCACCCATATGAGAAGGAAGCTCTTTGACATTCTCCCATTTTGGGATTTCAGACTTCAAACTTGCATCGATCAAGTGGGCTAGCGATGTCGAGTAAATACTGGTGTCTTTTCCGATATAAAGAGAGTCATTACACAGAGTTATTTGAGGATGCCCCATCCGATCGGGCAGGCATTGAGCCAATGAATGCCATTGACTAGTAGCGATTTCCATGATGTCTGCACTGTCAAGTTCTTGTCTGTTTCTTCCTCCAACAACCACAAGGTGAGTGGGTGTGGCCAGAGAAGCAGCACACACTCGGTGATCTGGCATAGGAGAGTAGCAAACTCTCCATCGTCCCTTTGACTGCCGGTAGAGATTCTTGGTCCTTTTGCCTTCCCTGGAAATGCCTCCTATAGTGACAATGGAGTCCTCTAGGACAGCCAAGCTGAAGTTTTGATAAGTGGAAGGCTTTAATTGGCACCATTTGTCTTTGGATAAACTGTATGAGAAAATGTTGTAGTATCTGGAGAGATAGGCAGTGTTGCCATGGACTGCGACTGTTCCATATAGTGCACACATGGTTTCAGGTGCAGGAGACCTTGTGCTCCACTTCTCATCTTCACTGGGGGTGTGGTCAATATCACTTTGAAGTGACTTTTGTGATGTGCTGTCAGTGTCACTGGCATTGGTCTGGTCCAGTAAGTTGTCGGAAGTGTCCAATAGAGACTGGTCCTCTATGAGGGACGTGCTGTCCAACTGTACATAACAAAAATATAATATATAATAATATCTTCATACAGCTAGCTTAACATGTTATAGTATGTATATAAATGGCTAAGTAAATAGATATAAATATATGTGTGTGTGTGTGTGTGTTTGAGTGTGGCTTGAATTTGTACAGCCCTGAGAGAGTGTTTTGGTTTGCTTTGCTCACATTTGACAAATACATTCCCAGTTGTGAGATAAAATATGGAGTATTATTATTCATTTACTTTGTTGTTGTCACCCTCAGGGATTCCAGAATCACTGTGCGACTTGTCCTGTTCTTGGGAGTTGCTTAGATTGAAAGACTCATTCTTGAGAGTTTTTGTTTTAGCTGATTTATCTAACGGTTCCTCATGCCTAGGGTTTTCCATTAATGATACACCAGTTTCTTGGCATGGTTCAATCCCATCCTGAGTGGAGGAGACGACAATTACTTCTGGAGCTGGAGATGCATTTGGTAAATAGTCAGAAGCAATGTTGTCTTTGCTGCTTACTTGAGCTGCAACTGTGTCACTTACCTCAGGCAGGATATTATGGGCTAAGATTTCTTTGTCTTCACCTGAAATATCTTTGTCTTCAGCTAGGATATCCTTGTCTTCAGCTGGGATATCTTTTTCTTCAGCTGGGATATCTTTGTCTTCAGCTGGGATATCTTTTTCTTCAGCTGGGATATCTTTGTCTTTATCTGGGATATCTTTGTCTTTATCTGGGATATCTTTGTCTTCAGCTGGGATATCTTTGTCTTTATCTGGGATATCTTTGTCTTTATCTGGGATATCTTTGTCTTCAGCTGGGATATCTTTGTCTTTATCTGGGATATCTTTGTCTTCAGCTGGGATATCTTTGTCTTCATCTGGGATATCTTTGTCTTCAGCTGGGATATCTTTGTCTTTATCTGGGATATCTTTGTCTTTATCTGGGATATCTTCGTCTTTATCTGGGATATATTTGTCTTTATCTGGGATATCTTTTTCTTCAGCTGGGATATCTTTGTCTTCAACTAAAGCATTCTTCTCAACATCTCTATTTCTTGTTATATCCGTGATTTCTGTTTCGTCCATCTCGTTCCACTTGATTTCCAGTTCTTTGACATTATTATCTTTTGCTATCACATCTTCTCTAAGTTTTTGGATTTCCTGATCACGCTCAAGTATAAGGGTTTCTGTTTCCTGTAATTTCTGGCGGGTTTCTTGAAGTGATGTAATGTATTGATCTCGACTAGTTTGATAGTGGTCCATTTTTCTGACACCAGACAATTGTTCGCACAGATCTAAAGATGTTTTTCTGTCACTTGGAGAATCATTAAGGCACTCAAGAGCAATTGGCAATAATTGATGGTCAGATGGTATTGAATCAATATCTTTAATTCGACTTTCAGCTATTGAAGTCTTGCCAATTGGTCCTGGAGATCGTCTAGTTGCAATCTGAATTAATAAGACACCAAAAGCAAAGCAATCTGCACGAGTAGAAAAACTTTGATTCTTCAGAACCTCAGGGGCTAGATAATAAAAATAACTGCTACCCTCTCTTATAAGATGCTGGGCAGGTACATACTTGTAGAAGCCAAAATCAGTGATCTTTGCTCTGCTGCCCTCTCCAATTAGGAGAATATTGTTGCTTGAGAGAGACCCATGAACGAGAGAGTTGAAATGGAGAAAGCCTAGGCCAAGAGCCACATCGTAGCCGATATTCACTTGCATGTGAAAAGGCAGTGGTTCACCCCCACCCTGTAAAAACTGAGTGAGGTTCTTATTAAACACTTCCATGAAAAACAATGGCAGTTCTTGATTGGGTGCATTAACAGTACCTAAGTACTGGATCAAACTGGGATGCCTCAACGATAAAAACCGTTTGCACTCTTTTTCAAAATCAGCTATTGTGGTTTGCCTATTCCCTCCGGACAAGATGGCAGATTCATCGAAGACTCTGGCTACACAAGGAAGTAGACCACACTTGGCTCTGCAAATCTTTCCGAATGTACCAGACCCCACCACAGAGTTGAAATACACTCCAACGGCTCCATGGTCATCTTTGATTGAAGTAGTCATTTCTTAATAGTCTCTTACTAGCTACAATTTCAAATAACTAGTGCAAGTGAAGAATGGGACAAAAGTGGGTGGCAAAGCTGCTCTCTGGATTATATTCATGGTCTGGGAAAGTTAACAAATTTTGTTTACTTGCTGCTGCACAGTGAACTTCAACAAAGCATCAATCAAAATTGAACATCAGCATTTCTTACATTTCCCGGCGATATCATAAATTATTGTTGTTATTACATTTCCATAGTAGCTAGTAGGTAAAAAGTAATTTCTCAGCTTGTAATTTGTTTAGATGAGCCAAGCATGAGTATTACAGTTTCCTATAATGTTTTGTCAATAGCTACAGTTCATAAATTCATACATGTCCATTTGAACTCCCAATTCACATAGCAACTGTTGCTGTGTAAGATTCTGCCAGTTATGACTATCAATATTTTGTCTCTTTTAAGGAATCTAAACATAGGGATTAATGGGTTCCAACTTGTAGAAGACAGATTTTGTTGTTTGGGATTCTTAGAAGCTATTTTTTAAATGAAAATATTCATGACGTATAAAAATACCACTTCACAATTTCTTTCTCAGCCTTGTTTTATTCATTAGATGTTTATTCACAAGCTTTAAAAAAAATACAGAATTTTAAGTTAAGCTATGCTAAGCAAGCAGTCCTGGGTTCAATTCCTGGTGACAGCCAAACATTTTTTTAATTCTGTATTGCTAAAAAAAAAAAACATTTGAAAGAGAGAGAATACATCTAATGATATAATAATACCAATGTGAAAATCATCTGTTTTTTTTTTACCAAACTACATGAAAAAAAAAGCTACTAAATTAGTTCCTGAGAACACTCCCATTACAAAACAAAAGCTGCTGACTGTGCCCAAGATACTAAGAATCAATACCCAGTCTAGCATCAGACTTTAATCATGCTACATACATTAACTTGCTAGTTGTGTAAACAATAAGATCATTTAGTAGTTTAAGTATATATATTGCTTTGAAAATAATTTGCTTGGAGTAGCTAATATAACTTAGTATTATAAATGTGAAATTTATTTTAATGTTACACAGAAAACATCCAAGAAACTGAAAGTTGTTACAAATGAGCGAGAGAGCTACAAGACACATCTCTCTACATTGAAAGACAAACTACAACGACTAGAAGATGGACTCAAGTCACAGTCAGACGTAATGAAGACCCAAGAGAGAAAAATAGCTCACCTCCAAAGAAAACTGGCAGCTGCAAATCATACTCATTTGGAGTCACTGCAAAGTCTTCAGGAAGAATTGAACCATCATGCAGGCTCCAATATCCGCCAAGAAGAACCAGTTAGTGACCACAAGGTAATGCTGGGTATTGTTATACGTGATATCCAGCAAGTTATGAAGGAGTCTGAACTGAGAGAAGTGGAATTAAAGAAAGCCAATGATAATGTTGCCAGACAGAAATCTGCACTAGATATTCTAAGGAAACTACATGAAGAAACTGTTGCCAAGCTGAGTTTAACAAGCAAGAACGACCAAAGTCTTAGGAGTTTCAAGTTGAAATACAACGATCTATTGGCAGAGCAAGAGAAGCTATTGTCTATATTGCAGAATGAGGCCAGAACTTGTGCAGAAGAAATGAATAATCTGAAGTTGACTAACAGCATGATGGAAGACAACACTAAAGAGCTGACAAAGCGGTTAGAAGAAAAGTGCACTTATTTGAACAAGTACAAATCAGATAGAGCATGCTTGTTGTCATGCGTGTGCTTGTTGCTAGGTTGTGTGTTTACTTCACACGATTTAGTGCAGAGGCTGCGATTCCAGAAAAATTATCTGACTTACTCAATGAGAGAGACACACACTTCAGAAGATGAGTTCATAGTGTGTCCATCTCCACACGTTCACTTCCGCGTGGTCACACTGGTCCTAATTGCCATCAGTAGACTCCGTAGACAAACCAGCTACAGTTCCAGGCTATCCAAATACCAGGACAAAACTACAATCACTGGAAGAGGTTACCCAGTCATCCTGGGTCTGTCACGGCATGGAAGCTGTACCGGTACAGAAAGGGATATTGCTAGATGGCTGAGGAGCGAATCAGTTATGGGTCACGTTAGGGAATGTATGACAGACCTGCAACCTGTACTGGACCAGCTAGTAGCCACTCCCATGGTAACGGCTGGTATGACTACCACACAACCTCTCCAGTCAGCTCATAGAGGATTAATTGAAGTTATTGAACGTGGATTTTTAAAATTACTTGAAAAAACTTATTTGTATTTTGAACACCAGTGTCTTGTGATATGACAGTATAAAAGAGAAATATATAACTCAGTAAAAATAAATAAAATAATCAACTGTTGACCACGCCCATGATACAATCCACTAAATGCTGCTCTTGAATATGGCTTCTTTGGTAAGGTGCCTTCATACTACAGGAAGCTTCACTACGCGCACAAGCACAATCGATGGCCAAGAGAACTTGGCGTACTGGTAGTTCCAGATTACCAGGCAGGTCAAACTCACCACCATCAGCGCTACACAAACAAACCACACACACAACAAGAAACACAGAGTGGAGGCTAAAATACTGCCACAACAACAGAAGCAAAAGAACGAACAAATCAGCAGAAGTAGTCAACTCAACTAAATTATATTAGGAACACCAACTCTAACACTTACATATATAGGAGCTTCTGAACTCTCATTTTCCTGCCAAACGTGCACACTCTCGAATAACTTACCCTTCCTGACTCCACCCCTAGCCATAACTTACTTGTGTATGTTCCTGGCCTTCACAAAGGTCTTGATGTCTTTGATCTGCATTAAAGATACATATTCCCTTTGGTTGAACAAGTCAGGGAAGCCTAGAGACTGGGGGAGCTCCAGCGATGTCTCAGAGGGGAGCGTCACTGTGCCTATTATCAAGAGCTTGGCACCAGGAGGAGGAGTAGCCGTGAGGTGAGTTGTGAGAGTGTGCAGAAGTTGGTGAGAAACATGAACCTGGTCACCAACCATTATCATTTCCACGAGTCTTGGCAAGTCATCTAAAACAATCACAGCGTTCTCTGACCTACTCACACACACACATGTACATACACACACATGTCCATGCACATACAACACATGTCCATGCACATACAACACATGTCCATGCACATACAACACATGTCCATGCACATACAACACATGTCCATGCACATACAACACATGTCCATGCACATACAACACATGTACACATGACATACATGTATTCACACAAATCACATTCTTGTACATACATTGTCATTACGTTACGTTACAAATGCATACGTGTATAGTTTAGGACAGAAACAAACAGTACTGCTTGGTAGAGTGCATGACTCATTGAAGTTGTGGTGAGGAAAGTTCCAAATTAGATCCAATGACTTCAATGCACAGATTACGGCAAACTTGAGTGATTACCAATATTTCTAATTACAGCACACAATCTGGTATCAGTTGATTGTATTTCACATCACCATAGGCAGGACACATGCAGCAAACAACTAATGACAATTTCCCCCACAAAGTAAAGTCAGCAACCACCCTATAATTACAACACTAGATATTACCAATGGATTGTGCACTCATTCTGAACCACAACTACCAGATGTTAGCTGAGGAAACTCTAACTTAATTATGCAAATAACATAACTAGTGGTGTGCTTGAGCACAAATGGCGAGCGAGCCTAATACTACACCATTGTTAAACGTTTGGTTTTAACTTCTAACATTCAAGCTGCTAAAAAAGTCGAGTTTTTAAATTACTTATTAGCTATACGGTAAAGGCATTCAATGCATAGTAACCACTCCCCGCAACTGTTTGAATTGAAACAAAAAACAAGTCACGTTCTTTAAACTTTTTCTTTGGGATATTCTTAGTAATTGTTGTAATGCACAATACTTTCACATAACTGAACATACTTACGCAAGACTTACCTTCGTGGTAAGTCTAGTGGACAATGAAATTTCAAGTAAATACTGTTGCGTAGGGCTTATAACTATGACAAATAGCGTATTAACTTACCACCTCCACTAACTCGAATAGAAATGGAAATCCAGTAAGTTTTGAGTTTAAACTGCACCCGCAAAAAAATTCAAAGCGGTAAACAATTCAATTTCTAGGATGATACGGGTAATGATCATTAAACCGGAGGATACTGTTTAGTGATGTTTGGGATGGGGTCGAACGCTGAGCTAACTCGAAAATACGAGAGGGTCAAAGTACAAAATGACATACGTACATCCAAACATATATTTAAACAAACAAACATCCCCAATTTTCAATTGTCGCTCGCCAATAAAATCAAACTAAGTGATTTCCAGTGCAGGTGTTTTTGATTCATCAATTGAGTATTATCTCTATCTCTAGTATGAATTTACTTTACGTTCACCAATCAGCTTCTGTTATTGTTGTTGTTATTGTTGTCTTTCTGCCAGCTTCATTCAATTTCAATGTTCAACTCACTTGTATGCATCCTCGAATATCTCGCCAATGGCATCTGACTTGAGAGAGACATGTTTCCTGGCTAGCAACGAAGCTGTCACAATCTTTACAAAGGAGAACTTCCTCATGGTGGCTAGATGCACTGCCAGAGTTGTCTTGCCACTCCCCCTAGGTCCGTACAGCAGCAAGGACTGCATGGGTGTGACTGGGCTGGTTATAAACACGTGCATCATGTCCAGGACTGACTCTATGACCTGACGGTGTGCCTCGCCACATGACAGATAGCCCAAGGGCATGAAGTTGGTAAATAGATGCTCTTTGGACTGCGTGTAGGCAGGAGTTAGAGAGGAGATCGCACGAGAGAAGTCTTTGGAGGTAACTACAATGATACTGCCGGCCATCTGTCCATTAGCTTCTTCCACTGGTGAACTGACTCCAGCTCCTGCAAGAGAGAGGACTAGTTGTTATCTCCATAACAACTAGTGCAATTTTTTTCAGCTTAAAATGTCATCAAACTTCTGATGGTCATTTTAAAGATGCCATTATTATTTGTTTAGCTTGTGATAGATAATTATATACTGTGTATTGTACACCATGATTCTACTCACAGTAAAGAATCGGATCCTCTATATTCACATCCATGTATACACTTCAGTCTAGCATTTCTTTTCTGTCTCATGCAGTTATATTTGTAGTGCGAGCTTAAAAAAAAAAAAAAAAAAAAAAGAAAAGAAAAAAAGAAAACAAACAAGCATACAAACAAAAGCAACATCACAAAAGTGTGCCATTACATATTCACACACAAACATACATTACCTGTATCTCCCATTGTTTGATGTCGTTCCAGTGCATATGAAGCAGCTGCTCTAACCACACCTGCAATTTCCGCCCCACTGAACCGTGTGGTGTTGGCCGCCAATTCCAACATGTTGACATCACTCCCGAGAAGATTGTTCTTCTTCATCTCTCTCGTGTGAATCTCAAATATCTCTTGTCTTCCTTCCTCGTCTGGCAAACTCACCTCAATCTGTACCTCAAATCTTCCCGGGCGTAGCAGTGCATGATCCATCAGCTCTTTCCTGTTGGTGAGTCCAAGGACTAAAATGTTGTGCATCTCATTCAGTCCGTCCATGAGCGTGAGCAGCTGGTTCACCAGAGCATCGTACGCCACGCTCGCAGATGATTGGTCGCTCTTGCCTCTCGGCTTACAAATGGCATCAATTTCATCAATGATGATGATGAAGAGGTCACTGTCTAGACCATGCTCCGCCCACTGGTCCTGAGCTGGCTTAAAGTGGGAGCGAAGGTTACGCTCAGACTCTCCCAAGTACTTGCTAATGACTTCAGGAGCATTCACCAGAGATACCTTGCCAAACAAAAAAATGACTTTCACAAAGTACAATATCCTTCTCAATATCAGAGACACCTTACTGAAGGATTAGTTTGTGAGTATATCTACGTCCTTGTCAGTACAAACTAGCGGTGAGCAGTGCTAATGAGTGAGCTAGCCAGCAATGTTGCTTATATTAGGTAAACAACGATTATCAGTTTTAAGGATATTGACAGACCTCTGTATTTTAAAAGTTCATGAGTCACTAAGTACTGTATGTCTGTTTTGTGAGCATTATGAATTATATAAAATCGTTATTCTTATTGCAGAAACCTCACTAGCTTAGCTCATTTGCTAATAACGTGCGAGGAATCTGAGGTACTACACATACGAGTCTACACATTAAGAAACTACTCAACACATTCTCACAATCTTGTGATAATTTATGAGATCGCCCTCACATCCTGAAACAGTATTCACACCTGGTTGGAGCCCAGTATCTTTCCTATGGCACGTGCTAGTAGAGTCTTTCCAGATCCAGGTGGCCCATACAGCAGGATGCCCTTCACATGACTGATACCAAGCTGATCAAGTAGTTCAGGGGAAGTCCCTGCAGAAATCAACCAATCAGAATTACAAATTCTCTGGTCTGAAGTTATATTACCAAGACCAATCTAAGTCAATTCAAATCTTCAAGAACTAATGAAGCACCAAAGGTGCGAACCCTCAGTGCTACTGAACCCCTCAGTGCTACTGAACCCTCAGTGCTACTGAACCCTCAGTGCTACTGAACCCTCAGTGCTACTGAACCCTCAGTGCTACTGTACCCTCAGTGCTACTGAACCCTCAGTGCTACTGAACCCTCAGTGCTACTGAACCCTCAGTGCTACTGTACCCTCAGTGCTACTATACACTAGCTAGCTATAACAAATCAATACTCAGACTGAAAAATAATGTATGTATTGCGCTATTCCTAATCAGGTATCAATACAGCACAAGCAATGAAAACAGTAGATGTAGCTAATTGCTGTCTAAAGGAGTAGCTAAACATGCACGAGACTCTCATTGGTATGTAGTTTCAACGTAAAACACCTGAATTCCAGCACTCATTAACTTTTCAGCAGAACACCAAAACTACCACGGACAGAAAAAGAAATTGTTAGCTCATGTGAATGTGACATGACAATAGGGGGTGTTACCAATAGGGGGTGTTACCAATAGGGGGTGTTACTAATAGGGGTGTTACCTACAAAGCTTGAACCTACGCGGAGCTGACAGCTAGCTTTTTCACAAAAATTAGCCCGAAATTAAAAAAAGTAGCACAATAAAATGTCTTAAATCATCAGAGTAATTTCATACCTATATCAGCAGTTAATTGTCAGTAATCTCCAAAATCAGAGCGTGACAGACAGACAAACAGGACAACTACTATAACCCTCTCGCGGATGCGTGCTGAGGGTTAACAACCCAACCCACTTGGTACTGGCATTATATTCAGTCCAAACCCAATAAGAATCAAAGACATCAGGCAATATATCCTTATTTATTTCGTACGAGTTCACCCAATAGCAATACGTCTTCTTGTCCAGACAAAAGCCAAGCACTTACCTCTCGATGCGAAAGCTCTCCTATAGAGCTCATCAATCTCCTTCTTCAAACCTCCTACTCCATATTCCACAAATTTACTGAACTTCTCCCGAAAGTTAATTTTCTCCTTAAACGATACAGCTTTCTCAAACCTCTCCAAAACTGCCCAATTTTGAGAAGAACTATCCCTGACTTTGAGGACCACATCTTGGTCTAGTCCTGCTCCGCTGACTAATGTACAGTTGATCTGGAAAAAGGACACCAGTTTAACTGACATGCACTCCACATCACCAACAAATATGGCGACCCTTTCCTTAAAGCCATTCTGACAAGACTCAGTCTCAGAGTGACCATTGCCAAAAGTGCATTCAGGAATTGGTAAGTTTCGTCCATTGAAGTTCTTGCCATGAATAACAAGCTTGACCTTGCCAGAAAAGTGACAGTCTTTGGTAGTCTTGGCTGGTACGGAGTCATGGCAACCTGTTACAGAGAGAATTCGCAAAGGAGCAGGAGGATGGTTTGGAGATGAGAGGATGCGGACATTGCTGCTGGACTCCTGCTGTTCTTGCTCTACTTCTTGTCTGATGTCTTCAACTGGACAGCCATATTTACTCGGAGGAAACTCAATAAAATAATGACAAATTTCTTTCTTCTCTCCTTCAAAGGCTTTCAGAGGATATAAGGAGCTAGCTACTTTATCAGCTCCACCACCAAACTTGCTGCAAGGCAATTTTATTATTGTTTTTCGAGGAATGTTAGTCACTTCACAAATATCTCCATCTTCATACACCAGACTGATACCCATACTTGGAATATTTGGTTCCAATTCTTCAATTCTTTGGATTTCTCCAGTACTAGCTGGAGACACACCTGGTAGTGAAATACATGCTGGAGACTTCCTGCCATTCCTACAAACTATGGATGGTTCCGGCTGAGCACAAAGATGGAACTTTAGAACGGAGTTTCTGGGAGAAGAAAGGGAAAACTGGTATTGCTTGAGAGAGAAGTCGCTGAGGTCATACCATAAACCTTGAGGAGATTGCCATACACATGGTCTATCTGAAGCAGAGCACGTCTAAACGGAATATAATCAACATATGAACCTTAACATAGTTTATAAGCACAATAGGCTCTGTTACAGGAGAGGTAGGACCTCAAATAAATGAATAAATAAATAAATAAATAATAATAATATAAATAATAATATAAACAAATAAGTGTCAGCTCAATTACCCATATTGTATCATTCCAAGCTTTGATAATGAGATATCAAGTGAGTCTCAAGTAGGTATATGATGAACAACAGTGTGGGATAATATCAACAGACAAGAATACAACAGCAGCATAGTCAATGCTGGGTGTTTTCAGAAACAGCAAGGTCAAATGAAAATATACAGCATAAATTCAGGGTTTCATTGCATACAGACTACTATGGGAGCTCTGGGATTCCCCCCCCTCCCCCCTAAATTTTGTTTCTCCCCCTAAAAAATTTTTTCCACAACTAAATTCTTCAGAAAATTATTGATCAGTATAAATAGCCTTACATTAAGATTAGTTACACTTCTTCATAATCAACATAGTTCTGGTCCTTCAATACCAATTCATATTAGAACATAGCTGATGTAGTTTTTGTATAGTGATAGAGGAACTTTATATTGCTTAGGTCCTCCAGAGAGGAACACTATACACTTAGTCTCCCCGCTTTGAGGGCAGGGTCAATTATTGTCCCTCCATTGCATTTAGAGTCTTTAGAGTCCCTCCTATTGCGTTGTTAAAGAGCAGTTACTACATTCTAAATTAGTTAGGTGCTGTGCAGCCATTGTGAACTACTGTTTTTAGGGTCCCCCAGGCCCTAAGAGTGCCTTGCTGCGCTTGGGATATAAAAGCCTCCAAGACCCTAAAAATAGTCATGGAGGTGGTGCCTAACTTTTAAATAGTTTGTCAAGTTTTCACCCGAAATCTGTTTCAGTCATGACTTGACCTTCTCTTGATTCAACTCATTAATTGGGGCGGAGTTTGTCATCTAAGACCGTCTATCTATTTTCTTTCCCTTTTAGCCTTTAAGTGCTCACCTCACCGGCGCAGCTGTAGCGGTAGTCAGACTTCGCCTTTTGGACACCCGGACTTTCAGGACCATCAGGTGCCCAATTACTATCACCAATTGCAGGAAATGTCACTGTTACCCAGTAAATTACTGCAAACGCGTACTTCTGTTGACTAAAATACATTGCCAAGGATCTATTAAGTTGTGCAAATTGATCAGCTGGCGTAATATATAAGTAATACTTTTTCCACCTCTTTGAAAAGAAGTTCGACGAAACCCTTTACCAACTGATAAGATTTTTTTTCTCCGCGTAGCAGCTTGGTAAAGGGTCTGACTAAGAGAACCTGATGACATGAAATACCACTCGCACCGAATGCCATACCATTAATTAACCATAATAAATGAATAATATTTGCAATTGACAGCTGAGTGTGATCATTGACAAACAACAAAAATAAAATAAATAACCTATTAATCAAATGATTCAATTTCTCTGTAAATTGGCTTTCTTGAGTTTGACCATGATTTCCACTGCCTTGCTATAATTCCACCCATGCTTTTTTAAAGGCCCACGAGCCACACTGATGTATTTGGACAGCATTTCCACACCATGTTTCAGAGGATCAAAGTCCCTCTTCCAGGAGTCCACTACCAACTGTCCATGAGTGTGAAGCATGACATTGTAAAGATCGCTTTCATCACTTCTTCTTTTTTCATTTACCAGCAAATCCTCAGAAACATTCTTCGCCTCCACACCACTCATACCAGCCTCACTGGTAGCATCAGCATCACCAAGGATACCAGTGTCACCAGGCTGTGCTTCCCCTAATAACCCTGTACTCCCATTCTCTTCAGTTCTACTTCCTTCACTGATCTGGTCAACAGATACAAATTGTCCCTCTTCACTGGTAGAGTTTGAAGCACTTCCATGTTCTCTGCCACAGTCTTCAACACACATTTTCAAGTCCTTTGATATTTGTTCACCTGAACTGAACCCCAGACTATCCCCTGGGAGACTTTCTCCAGAGGAAACAGTGGAACTTTTGTGATTAGTTCTTGCACTACATGGTTCTGACTTATCTTCTCCCTGTGAAGTGGCTTCCCACGCCCAATAGCACATCTCTCCAGCATACATCAAGGACAGCATGTGAATATCACTAAATATACCTACAAAACACAATATACATTATGTACAACCTTGCATCACTCAGACCCGGACTCCGCCCACCTTGTTGAAGCAGGCGCACCATGTCCGCGTCTTGAGAGATGTAGTCTTCATCTTCTCCCAGAGGAGTTCGAGCACTCAACATGAGTCTCAGATGACCCACTCCAGCACAACAACACTATGGCAACAACAACAACAACAACAAACGGCAACAACAGTGATAGGATGACAACAATGGTGCCTCAACAACAACACTGACAAATAAGTGGTGCTCTTAACTTGCATAGAAAAAATAGGGCACAATATGGCACACGAATGTCGGATTAGGATTGACATACTTTTCAAAAATATATTGAAGAAGCCTGTAGATTGAACTGGTCAGCAATGGTTGAAGCTAAGGCTATAAAATTTCAAGAGCTCAATATCTGGATGGCGACATTGGTGTAAGTGCAAACAATGTTTTGGATGGGGCCTGCTTTGTGCCCAATTTCCTGTGCACGGTCACACACACACACACATAACGGGTAAAGGGTCGGCTGAGACATTCCTTATGCTGTAATGCTTCACAATCTGAATTCAAGCATACTTGGTATTGCTAATGAAAATGTAGCAAGCAAATAACATTCAACAAATAAACATCATCATCAATAAACTCAATGGCTGGCTGCACTACTGTCTCACCTCAAAGAAAATGTCTTTGCTCAATTTGTGTGTTTCTCCTTCGCACTGGGAGTGGCAGAACATGTACAGCAGAGAACCCACTCGCCAGTAGACACACTCCACCAGCTCAGTGCCGAGTACTTCTCCTACTTTCTCCGGGTAGCGACACAGCTGGGGTGGCAGGGAGAGGGCACTGTTGATGATTGCTATTTGGTTGACGGCATCCTCCACACGAAACTCGAGACCAGTGAGTCTGCACTCCTGGTAGTAGGTGGAGTCTAGTACTGAGCGTGTGTAGTTGTGCAAAGCTAGTTGAAGGTCAGTTGTTGTCTTTTTCCCGGAGTCATCTTCATTCCCTGTAAACCTATCACCACCACACACAAATCTTCATTCAACCATCCACACACACACACACACACACACACACACACACACACACACACACACACACACACAACACACAACCTTTTACAAACAACCATTTACAAACACATTGTATTCATAAGACTGCACTCTGACGATTGCATAGAGAGTCCGTGATAGTGAAATTCATCAAATCACAATAATATGACAAGTTATATCAGAATGAAAAAAAAGAAAGAAAGAGAAAGCATGTGCTATTTGACCAGTAATTAAGACTAGAAGATCCAGTTAAACAAACTTGAAGGAATACCAGTAACAAGCTCAATACCATAGTGACGGAAAGCCACCTAGCACAGCAATTAATTGAATTCAACTAGAATATTACTTGGCAAGGGTCATCAAAGGTTAATGTAAATACTTTATATCAATTTAAGGGTATCATCAACTAATCAGTGGTTCACCAACCCAACCCATTTCTAACCAATGAAAGTTTGGCTAAGACCACACAGTGGAGATAAAACAATTGAAGCGAAGTAAAAAAAATTAAATGGTTAGAGATATATTGTCTGATGAGCAAAGATGTGTCTCGGTCAGTTAATTTTAAAACAAGAGTTAACGAACAGATTGAATCTAGGTACAAAGGACCTCAAATGAGCTGTTAAACATATACTCAAATACAATCACACACCAGCCATGGCTACTGTACTTCTACCTAATGTCATCTTTCATTGTCCACAACTGATATTGAAAATCTCTCTTACCATCCTGTCCATTCAGTCAACTAGTTCAGCATAAAAGCTTCCCAGGAACTTACATACTGTAGCAAACCTTAGTCAGTCTGCCCTAGCATGGTAAGGTGACAATGTTTCAGTTTAGATTACGGTCTGTAATCATTTCCCAGACAATGGACGCAATACAGACTACTACCGATGAAGTGGGGTTCGTTAGAGCTAAAAATAATCGCTGTAGCGCCTACACTAGCTCTAACTTGATCAAACCACCATGACTTTGTATTGCAAGCTAACATTAGAACTATTTCTTCAATATTGTGAAGCCTACATTCTATTAGATGAGCAACATTTAAAATGAGCAGTTGGATCAACATACTTCGTCAGGCATGCAACAGGTAAAAGTGGCTTGTCCAAAGGCCAAAGGTGCCTGATGTAAATGGGGGCATGTTTCAATGAAGCATTGGTGCGTGCCTTAATTGAGGGATGTGTTTAATTAACACACACACACACACACGAATGCTGGGATGTGCATTAAATAGAGAAGATCCACCAGCTTTCATTCTGAACCATCTCCACTCAGAGTGTCCTAGGAATCAGTTCACTGGTAGGTAAGCCACAATTAGACTTCTTTCTACATAAAAGTTTGGCAAAGCTGGGTTACCATGCACACATGGTTATCATGAGCAATAATTTGCTGAAGATACACCCAATCATAATACAGCACTAGTTTCAATTTCACTTGCAACATTCTAAGAATACAGAAACAGATATGATACAGATTCTTGTTTACTTAATGAAGCCACTCGGGAAGAAACCAGTTTACAAGGCACTTGAGGTCCTTTCAAATCATTAACATTAACGATGATACCTTTGTAGCAATGATACTGCAGCTCTGGAGGCTCGTAGTGACTTCATCAGCAATTCATCTGCAAACACACAAACATTTTGGATCATTTATTTCACACATTTATGAGACAAGTTACAACTGAAACAACACTAGTTGGGCGGAGCCCGACCTCTTCTGAAGGGAGAGGTCGGGTAACAAGCCTATACCCGGGTTTGTTCTGCTGAGTCAGCTAATTTCCTTAACATTTAACCACACTTCAATCTGATTATACTGCAACGTACGTTGCAGCAGGGAACAAACCCGGGTATAGGCTTGTTACCCGACCTCTCCCCAGCAGAGGTCGGGCTCCGCCCAACTAAAACAACACTAAGAGGCACTATCATGTTCATATCAATATCAGTGTAGGAAACAACTCTTATACTCAGTTTACAACAACAAAATGGACGGCACTTTTTTTCTTTTTTTTTCACAAGAACCAGTGATAAATAATTCGAGTATAGGAGAGCAAATAGTCCTTATTCCTTGTCTGCTCGGGGCTAACCTTGGGATTTGTTTGATTTTACGAGCTCCTGGCACTGATGAACCTGCCTCCTGAATACCCTATCAAGAAACTTTGGGTCCATGTCTTCCATGTTTGTCTCGAACTGACTTATGGGTAGGTAAGTGGTCGTTACTGTAAAAGGTCACTTATTTATTAGATTAGTTTCGACTTGCCACTCAATTTCCGTAATAGTCCTATTAGAGGGTGACTGCGAATTTTACGCCCCGTTTCTCTGGTCTTCCAGGTTTGGTAGGGTAGAGCGGATCTTGGACTCGTCCTGGTAGCGAGTAAGAAGTAAGTAATGCAGCTGTTGCTGCTACTTGTTTTTCTGCAAGTAAATGAGAGATCTAGCTTAACAAGAGAGAGATAGCTGTAATAGTGGTATTACACTAACACATATGCATACAGCTAGTTAGAAACACTTATTTGGTGCAGGATAGAAGGTTCAGGTAAAATGTATAGCACTAGTTTGTGAGCCCACTTTGTATGCTGCAACTGTGATAGGCTATTAATTCTGGCATTTTAATAGCACGCTCTGGTGATTTGCTCACAACTCAGCCAAAATCTGTGCACTAGCAAAGAACATTTTGAAGAACTTGTTCTCTGTAGCAACAGTTATTACAGTGTTCAAGGTATCATGTTGCCATACATGGCTCAGCTGGTGTGTTTTTTAGTACACAGAGATCCGAGAAGGTCTCCCTAGTTGAAGATGATCGAGTTAGAGAAGTGATGCTGAACCGTGTGTCCATATTAAATGTACTCATTTATCAGTCTGTGTTGGGGTCTCCTAATTAACACTATTGTGTGGGTGTCTCTGTCAAGTCCGGAGGCGTGAACTATATTTTAGCGTGGATCGAACAGTGATACTTCACACGCCTCATTTGCTGGGTATGATAACTTGGAGTGATGGTCACAGGGATAATAGCACGGGCTGTTGCAGTAGTATTATTGTACTTATTTTATCCCTTCAGACATCATTCATGTGTACATACACACATACATGCATAATACCTAAATATTGTATTATATATCGTAGGGTAAAGTGTGACAGGCATAATATGTATACATACTTTTTGGTTCTTGCGTAATGTTAATCTGTGGAATATCATATAGTCCAATATGAAGTATTACCACTTGTAAGGGACGCTGTGTAATTTTAGACTAGTAAGTCCATTAGTTTAATGATTGATTTATTAGGCGAGGGATTCACCCATTGCTGAGTGTGCACATTGCTAGTTGTGTGTGTGTGTGTGTGTGTGTGCATGTGTGCGTGATAAACGGCAGGAAGTTGTGAAATTAGTGTATAGTGGTTTGGGCTTCACTTTACTATGGCAACTAGTGGAGGGTGGAGGCTAAAGTTTGAGACTGGTACCAGTTGTGAAAATAGAAGTGACCAACAACCGTACTATAATTGTGCAGCAGGAATTAATTTTACTTTGCCAATCAATTGAGTACTTTGAAGAGGGCTGACATTTGCCTAATTATTGCGCCAGTGTTTGTAATGTGGTCTATATTGTGCATTGGTGTTGATAAGCAACTTGTGTGTAAATACTCGGAAGCAGTTAGGAAGTCAGAATCTGAGTTGACCTGCCACTGTTGTGAGTCTACAGTTTTCAATATGATAAGATACAACTCTTCAAACTTGTACTTTTCATTGTGATAGAAGACTTGCTGACCCACTTGGGTATGTGGCTTGGCTGGCCATTACCAGCTACGGTTAATTCTAATATTGAGATAGATATAGTGTAGTTAGTTCTCCAATGTTTGTTTGGACCACTGGTGCTCTATTTCAGACTATTACCTTTTAATTCATGCTGCGATTTGTGTATCTCATTTGCCTAAAGTATTGGAGATATTTGTGATAATGGCTGATATTTATAGTGTGCAGTGCTGATAAATGGTTTGTAGGAATCTAAATGACCAGATTAAAGAGAGAGAGGGAGACTCTTGCTGTCTTACATGTAAATGTCTAATGTTTGTATGCAGAGGTAGCTCACAGCTTGAATAAACACTTAGCTTTACCTATGTAGTACCATCACATGGTTCAGTGCACGTGCTATTCTATCCGTCTCTTTAATTATAACAGCAGCAACAAATACCAACAAAACTTGTGGATCAGCTCTTCTTTAAAGTCACGTTTATTTCACTCCTTTCTGATGCTAATTAAGTACCTCTATGGTCAAGTGAGCTTAGTCTAAAGTGCATGGTGGTAAGTAGTTGTCATGGCAATGGAATAGCATGAGACACTGTGTCTTCTTTGCATTGGTGCCATTTATAAATATAATTGAGTGATTCTGTTTTACTGTACAGTAGGCAGGCAGGTGTGTTGATCTCCAGTTGGTACACTCTCATATTTGTGGTTGCTTAGGCATTATATAAATTGTCCACAAACCAGCCAGTGAGAGTTGCCTTTGACACCCCCCCACACTGGAATACTGTGATTAAAGCATATTAAGCATATGGCTTTGATGATAATAATAATAATAACAACAATAAAATAATAATAATAATCACCATCAAGTGATAACTACTACTACTACTACTACTACTAGTGATTATTGTATTACAACAGTACTACTCGTAACTTCACCCAAAGCTTAACTTTATATCAAAAGGCCTTTGAGCAGCATGTGTTCTTTTGTTGGCTCCATTATTTGTGGCTCTGTCTAAATTTTAACTCTTCCCATTTAATCAAGTGCTGTTGCTGCAAACTGCAAGGAACATTCTGACTTCTCCAACCTTCACAACATGTGCAGTTCCCCACATAATAATAATAATAATAATAATAATAATAATAATAATAATAATAATATTATTACTATTTTTAGTAGTAGTATTTGTAGTAACTACACTTTTGACTGAAAAAAGTCTAACAGTGAAATGTTGTATTGTGGGGTGTGTGTGTATGCATGTGTGTATTTGAATGTGTGTGTGTGTGTGTGTGTGATGTGTGAGGTGATTATGTTACGAGTAGCAAGGTGTAGTAGCTGTGGCACATACACTGATAGCAGAGTCAAGGGATGGCTTGGCCATTTTAATAGCAGTGATATAGAGTGACTATAACAACACCTCCAGCCCCATGTTGTACTGTTTGTGTGTGTACTGTGTGAGTTTGTGTCAACAGTTTAAATGGCAGCTTGTCCATCCATTCACTGGAATGGACTGCATTGCTATATTCCAGACATTGTGTCTTACCAATTGACAATGATTAATTGATCTGTCCCTGCACTATGACCATGTGCTAATTAACTGATGATGAGGTGTAACAACACGCACGCATACACACATACACACATACATACACACACATACACACATACACACACACACACTCTATGCACACACACTCCACACAAACACAGACTCTTCTCATAACCTGTTGTGTGGGTAGCTGGTGGGTGTCTGAACTCTAATGTTTGCCATAACGGTCTCAGGACTAGAGATGTGATTTAATAATCTTCACCTCCAACCATCTCAGATAATGAGGTGACCAATAATGTGTATCTGTGTGCGTCTGTTGAGAGAGTGTTTGTGTGTAAGTGCATATATGTATGAAATTGATACGTTAGAGTTAAGTAGTGCCGGTTGCAACTGTTGCCATAGCATCCACTGACTGCAACATAGCTATAGTGGAGGCTCAATATAATTTGTAGCACACATTATTTAGTTAAAGTATTTTCACTTCCACATTTCTTCACACACAAACACATGTCCACTTCCATTCTTTTATGTGAATGACAAGATCCTATTTGCCGTGTGTGTGTGTGTGTGTGTGTGTGTGTGTGTGTGTGTGTGATCTTGTAGGGAAGTGTGTCTCTACTATTAACAATGAGACTTTTGAACAGGCTTTCTTTCATGCTTGTATTTCCCATGGGAACAGGTTCAGAGTTCATCATGAAGTCAGTTAAAGCTCTCCCTTGATTTATAGTCAGAATACATAGAGTTTCTTTGTATTGACAGCCTGAATTTAACTCATGCAGAGAGCACATACTGTGATTTCAGAATCATCTTCTCGTAATGTGTGTTTTTGGTAAAATGTTAGTAACGTGATACGGACCTCTTTACTTAAAGATCACAGACTTTCCTGTGCACACATCCTGCAAGAATGGAGAGATGTCATATTGTGAATAGAAACTAGGACACATAAAATCAGCAGCTCATTCATTCATTTTCGAGTTTTTATTTTATTGAGAAGGGGTGTGTGTACGTGCATGTGTTTGTGTATGTGCTCATGTGTGTGTGTGTGTGTGTGTCTGTTCAAAGAGAAGTAGTAGTTGATACTTAGTTCATTTTCCTGATAGAGAGCATGATTCATGTAGTAAAGCGATGAAGGTAAAGTTGAAAGTTTCTCTTGGGTGTGATATTGTTTTCAGTGTGACAAAAATCCCCATGGATACCTGTAGCTCTACTTAATTGGATGCTATGGAATGTGTATGGCAGTGTAACTGCATGTATTAACAACTGTTGCTACTGACTCCCAGAGTGAAGCTCAAATACTAATTTTTGGTTAGATATCTCAAAGACATGAATTTAAATGTAAGATTTAATTTTTACCAGTAAATAGCTAGAACATAATGAATTTTGATTATCTCTTTGCTCTTTGGGTAAATTCCCTTTATGACTTACTCCAGTATGTTGATCTTTATCATTTGTTATGTGAGATGTAGAAGCCCATAACATTGAGTTGTTATTTGTTTGTTTTTTGTGCTGTACACGTAAATAAATAAAAAATTATAACTTCCTAATATACCACATGTGGTAAATACATGTAATCATATTATTTTCTACTTTTTCTTTTTTCTTTCCTGGAATAAAATGTTCAACTGTACATTGGCAGTGTTAAGATGACTGGCTTGGTTTTAAAAAAATGAATTATCAGATCATAACTGTGCTTTATTTTGATTTGTCTTTTTTTTTTTTTTTTGTTTTTTTTTTTTTTTTGTTCCACCTTATCTCCTGGACATCAGATGGCATGGAGAGACAGCCATTGTGTATCATCATAATGCTATTCCAGATGTATTGTAGCACTATGTAAACTAACTGATGCTTGCATGATTCCATAGGTATTTTCTGTCCAAATGATTGGAGTTAGTTTTATGTATCATAGCTTTAAATTTGATAAGTGTATGTGTGTGTGTGTGTGTGTGTGTGTGTGTGTTGGCATTTCTGCCATAGCCGGTGGAATGTGCAACAACTCTGTGCAGTGAGTGTAGCTAACTCTGAATCAACATTGGCTGTAGGTTTTACGATTAGGGAAGGATCAACACAAACACAAGAAAGAGAACCAAGGAAACTGTCACATCCTCATATTTTTCAAAGGGACCTGCCCTGAGTTCTCTCAGTGTCGCTACTGAAAGAATGTATTGTTTGTTCTGATATTGAAATCTTACTCCATATTTTATAATTTTTTTATTTTTCTGAGTTGAAGTAGTGATCTACTATTAGTGCTTGCACTTTCAATTTTAATGTTATGATGTATTAGATGTTTTAAAGTTATTAGCCTCATGGTTCCTGTAGTATAGCTGGTCTCATTGTATCTCATGGTTCCTGTAGTATAGCTGGTCTCATTGTATCTCATGGTTCCTGTAGTATAGCTGGTCTCACTGTATCTCATGGTTCCTGTAGTATAGCTGGTCTCATTGTATCTCATGGTTCCTGTAGTATAGCTGGACTCATGGTTCCTGTAGTATAGCTGGTCTCATTGTATCTCATGGTTCCTGTAGTATAGTATAGCTGGTCTCATTGTATCTCATGGTTCCTGTAGTATAGCTGGTCTCACTGTATCTCATGGTTCCTGTAGTATAGCTGGTCTCATTGTATCTCATGGTTCCTGTAGTATAGCTGGACTCATGGTTCCTGTAGTATAGCTGGTCTCATTGTATCTCATGGTTCCTGTAGTATAGTATAGCTGGTCTCATTGTATCTCATGGTTCCTGTAGTATAGCTGGTCTCACTGTATCTCATGGTTCCTGTAGTATAGCTGGTCTCATTGTATCTCATGGTTCCTGTAGTATAGCTGGACTCATGGTTCCTGTAGTATAGCTGGTCTCATTGTATCTCATGGTTCCTGTAGTATAGTATAGCTGGTCTCATTGTATCTCATGGTTCCTGTAGTATAGCTGGTCTCACTGTATCTCATGGTTCCTGTAGTATAGCTGGTCTCACTGTATCTCATGGTTCCTGTAGTATAGCTGGTCTCACTGTATCTCATGGTTCCTGTAGTATAGCTGTTCTCCACTGGATTGAGAGACTGTTTGCCAGTGAATGCATTTCATGGCTTGTGTTTCTTCTTGTGTTGTCTCCCTAAGGTGTGTGCCACCAGAGGAAGTGAATTATTGATATGGTCTTTCAGTCAGAGTATATTTGTGGGTGGAGAAGGGGGCGGGAGGGTGGTGGGTGTGTTAAATTAGTACATCATCTTTTTTACTAGACTGCAGTGAGAATGTAAGGTCCATGAGAATGAGTGTTGTCCACATGGCAAGAGAAATGAAGATTTCAACAATTCACAATATTTTAGTGAAATTTATTATGATTAATCATCACACTTTAATTATATTCTGTCGACAGTTGGGAGGGGGGTGGCCCCCTCGCCCCGTTCCCACCCCCCTGGATCCTCCCCTGATAGGGGACTGAATGGTAGATACATTAGAGAGACCCTCAGTGAGGGTATCATGTTTATAAGCCATGTTGGTGTACACTATTTGGATCGTGTTTGAAATAAACCGAGATACGTTGAGTATTAGAGCCAAAGAACTGCAAGCTGATTGGGGACAATGTTGAATTAACACATTCAGAATTCATATAATGAGGTTATTCACACTTTACTTAAGAGGTTAAATAAATTCAGATGTGTCTTTCTTCCTTCACGATGTTACAATCTCATATACAATAACCCCCAAATCAGCCATAACTTGTCCCGTAAACACCTGCTTGGCTTAGAGTTGTGCTCCACAGACTGAAGTTAACGGTTGTCATAGTGTGGCAAGGGAATTCTAGCATAGTTCTATATTGTGCACATACACTAAGCCAACATACCACATGTGTGCGATATTCAACCACATGTGTGCAATATTCAACCACATGTGTGCGATATTCAACCATATGTCACAAGTTTTCTTATTGCAATAGAAACCTAATTACCAATCTCACCTAATCCACTCACTGTGGTACCATTAATTGTCTCTTCTTTATTACATTATGTTAGATGGAAGAGTTTTATGAGGAGTTACCTGGCGACCAAATACAAGAAGACCTGTATGAGGACCTGCCAGATTCAGCCTATCAGCAGCAAACTCCCGGCTATCCTAATGGCGGCTTCAATCAAGGCTTCCAGCAGCAAGCCACCAGTGGTGCCCCACCTCCATTGCCATCATCCAACATCCCGCAGTATCGGCCTGGAGGGGGACCTCTGTCTCCGCCCCCGCAGATGTCTGCCCCTCCGCCTCCGACTACAGCGCCCCCTCCGACTGCTGCCCCCCCACTGCCCACACGCTCGGCAACCACTCAGCTGACATCCAAGGCACCCCCTCAGCTAAAGAAAGCTAAAGATGCTAAACGGAAGCCAGCACCTTCTAAACCTGTTAAAAGTGAGCCTACAGGATTCAGTATGGATGAGATTATCAAGAAGGCAAAATCTCGACAGCCTATTGGGGATTTGGAGAAGAAAGTGAACAGCACAAGTGACGAGGATAAGCATGTAGCCCCGTGGGCCAATCAACTGCGTAAGACCCCTAAACACGAACCACGCCCACTCTCTCCTGAAGAGAAGGAACAGAATGAAGCAGTGCCGGAGTTTGTTAGAAAAGCTCGCACACTGAGCGTGGTGGAGTCAGATGACGCAGATGAGCAACCTCAGCAGAAAACCAATCAATCTCCCTCGGTTGGCCGCAAACCTGCCCCTGGTCCCCCCACTGGGGTTAAGCCACGAATTCCAGCGCCTGCTTCTATGCTGCCCAAGTCTGTTGACCAGGATTCTGGTCAGGAGAAGCCTGCCTGGTTAAAGCAGCGAGAAAAACAGGTTGCGCTGGCTCAACAAGTCAATGAACCTCCCTCTCAGCCTGAGGAGAAAGTAAGAACTTCTCCCAAACCAGTGAGACCAGCTCCTGTCAAGCCACGGGTGTCTTCAAGTAAGCCTTCACCTTCCGCTCAACCCAAGTTAAACACTGGTGACAAGCCAAGCGTGATGGGAAAACCTTCTCCTAGCTTTCCTGCCAAACTGGCTCCTCACCCACCTTCTGGAGAGGAGAACAATGCTTCTTCTCAGCCTCCTCCATTGGCAAAGAAACCAAAGCCAGTGCCTACTCCAAGGAATACCTCACCCGAAAAAAAAGCCACTCCGCCACCTTCATCTTTCTCTTCCAGTATCAGGGAAAGGGCTCTCACACTTCAGCAACAAATGGCAGGAGGAGAAGCTCCCGATAAAGGACCAACTCCTCCTCCTCCTGCAGCTCCTGCTCCCACACCCCCGACTTTTGGTAAAGTACCTCCACCCAAGCCTGTCCGACACACTCCTGTTAGCGAGATCTCCGAATCCCCTCCCCCTCCACCTTTGTCCCAACCTCCTCCATCAAAGTCGGCTCCGCCTCTCCTTCCAAACAGAGTTTCTTCCTCACCTGCTCCCCCGCCTCCTGAAACTCCGCCTCCTTCGTCTGGCTCCAAACTCCCCCCACCACTCCCCATTACTCCTAGTACTCCGGCAGGCTCAGCAGCTTTTCCTCCGCCTCTACCAGGGAAACTTCCTGTTGGCAAGCCCATGGCAAAGTTACCTCCGCCTCCTCCTTCAACTCCTGCTCAGCCGACACCTCCAACTGGCTCTGTGATGAAGTTCAGACGGCTGCCTATGAGGCCCGTAGACATTACCAATCCTCCGCCTCTTCCCTCCAGGGATATGAAGAGGAAAGGTTAGTGTGAGTGAGGGGTACTGGCTTGTTTCTGATACGAGCTATTGTATGGTGAGAAGAGTTTTTCAATGCTAACATATTATACAATCATTTATTTAGTTTGTAGCAAAGTCTTTTAGTAAGGGTGAGTATAATGTCAAGAATTGTTTGTTGACATGGCTACACATGAAGACTTTCATTCTGAAAGTTTGCGTAATTTTCTCAGCTTTTCTTGAGTGATAATTGTCCAGTTGCTCCAGGAGTGTGTGTTCACTTGGTGCACAGGAGTGTGTGGGTGGAATGTTTATTTTTAGGAGTTGATTACATGCAGTCAGTTTTAGAGCTCCAGTGGTAGGATCGTTATCTACTTATGATTTGTGCGGAAGGATGGATCTATTTTGGTAGACAAGATTGAAAATGTTTTATATCGAAGTTAAGAGTGCCCTGAGTGCCTTTTTAAAGCATAGTGTTTTATGTTAGATTGCTTAAGTTGTTTATACTATTTTGCCACCCATCAATGGCAGTTTACAAACACAATTCTTCCTTTTCCTGCTTTGTTCCGTGCCTCATTTGTTGTGTGTGTGTGTTGGGCATTGATAGGTAGTCTGCCGACCAAACCAATACCTGAGCTGCCACCAGAAGATGAAGAATTATATGAAGACACCATTTTACCTCCTTCTGTGTAAGTGTCAGAAATATGAGTGTGTGTATGTATGTATGTATGCTTGAGTGTGTATCGTGTGTGTGTGTGTGTATGTGTGTGTGTGTGTGTGTGTGTAGATCTGGGGAAGTGGAAGATGAGGAGCTTTATGATGATGTTGCAGTGATCGCCCCTCCCATTTCACGCCCACCTCCCGTCTCCTCCTTTAACAAGCCTCCGGCAGAAGCTCCACCTGCTGTTCCCTCACTACCACCTCCAAATAAACAGCGGCAAAATAGTGGCTCAGAGGTGAGATTACAGACAGACAGACAGACAGGCGGGCAGGCAGACAGACAGACAGACAGACAGGTGGGAAGACAGACAGACAGACAGACAGACAGCCTATTGTTCTGTCAATTGACTTAGTCTAGGTAATTCTTTTTTCAATACATTCTACAATTAATGACATAGCTTTATAATTCAGCTGCAAGCATCAGGTAAAATTCACTATTTTATTATTCTATTTATAATTTAGCTCAGCTTTTGATTTACAAACCATCTCTATTAATTCGCAGATAACCTTTCTAATTATTTGTAAATCTTGCTCTAATACGAAATTATTTTAAGTGTAGTACAGATGACCAGGAAGGAGGGAAAAGAAAGGGGAGGGGTGAACAGGAAAAATATCCAAAATCAAGAAATATTTTTACGGTGTTAAGGTTTTTTGAGTTTGTAAACACGCACACACACACACACACACACAGTGTATTCAGAGTGGGATAAAGTGAGTTATAAACAAAGTCTTCTGTGAAGATGAACAGGTATTCCTTTGGTGTCAAGGAACTGAAGAAATGAGAGGAAGAAACAAAAAAGCTAGTAGCATATTGCTTTGTATGAAGAATGTAATTATATAATTATAATGATAATAATAATATTATTATTAGTTAGATGTATTCGCTCTCTTTCACAGGCTTTTTTAAACAATACAGAATTAAAAATATTTGGTCGCCACCGGGAATCGAACCCAGGAACACTTGCTACGCACAAGCGCTCTACCACTGAGCTATGACAACCAGCCGTGTTTTAAAAAAAGCCTGTGAAAGAGAGAGAATACATCTAATGAATAAAAGAAGGTTGAGAAAGAAATTGTGAAGTGATAAATTAGTGGAGTAAAAAAAATTCAATGGATAAAAGAATCTTGTGCAAAAAAGGATAATTTTCATTAGTCTGTTGAGAGTGAGACTGTAGCATAGCAGTACCCCTTAACAGTATAAATACAGACTTGGAGTGGTTTTTTTTTGTTGTTTTTTTACCAAATATTTTTAATTCTGAATTGTTTAAAAAAGCCTGTGAAAGAGAGAGAATACATCTAGTGAGTAAAAGAAGGCTGAGAAAAAGAAATTGTGAAATATTATTAATTATTTTGTTTTGTGTTGAGCAGATCTCTCCAGTTAATGGTGCTCCAACTCCAGGAATGTGAGTATACATGCACTTACAATTGCAGCTGTGTAAACATTTGTATAGTTAGTATCATTTGTGAGGGAGAGAGAGAGCAGTACTAAAGTCACACGTTGCTAATCTTGTTAATTGTCTCGTCCATGTTGACACCTTCTTCCACACCTTACCTGTTTACTCATGAGTCTGCTTTACAATAATGAAGTACAGCCATGCTTCCCCACTCCTTATTTCATCAGTTCATGATTTCTCATACTTACAACAGAATTCCTGAAGAAGACGAAGAGTTTTACGAAGACCTAGCCATCTTTCCTCCATCTGGTTCTGCCATTCCTCCTAGTCCTTCCAGTTCGTCGCTCCAACCTCCTCCTTCCACAGTCTCCAGCTCATCTTCACTGGCCCCTCATTCTCCTCAGCATGCTGCTGGAACCTCTCTGACTGCTTCGCCCAGCTTCAATAGAAAGAAACTGACCAAAGATGAGAAAAAGAAGCAAAAAGAACAGGAGAAGCTGGAGAAGGAGCAAAAGAGGAGGAATGAAATAAAGATGAAAAATAGGCAGAAAGGACTGAAAGCTCACAAGGTGAATCAAGTCCCTCAGTTTAGCAATTTGAATTCAGTTTCTTAAACTAATTGAGAGTTTAGTTTAAGATATCTAAGCTTACAGAACACTCTGTAAGCTTACACTCATGGCCTACTGACTAACTGACAATGTGTCTCTAGTCTTATACTTTGTTACATCTATGACATTTTTATGTCCACAGCAATTCAACCTTCCAGCTGATGTGAAGAACTTGTTTGCAGTGGAGGTCATGCTGGACCATCCTAAGCCAACCAAGGATCACATAGTCTGCAACACAGGAGATGTGCTGTTCGTTCTTCTCATAGCTCATGAGAAAATGTCCCCAGAGAAATATTTGATAGAAAAGGAAGATGGAACAAGTGAGTGTATATTATATATTATTATGATGTTTCAGTCATTCTCTGCTGAAATAATTATAATAATAACTAGTTTTCTCGTTCTAACAGCCAATGTACAGTATGTTAATTAAAACTTACCTGACATTTTGACTTCTTGCCGAAGTCCTCTTCAGGGGTCAGTGAGGTCACTCTCTTGGCAATGATATAATAAACAACAATGTAAACAGCAAAATTTCAGGAGGATACGCTTACTGTTTATTATATCCTGGAGGGTGATTTGCACGCAGCATGGACAGCCAGCATCCTGGAAGCTCTAAACCTATATCTCTGTTAAACTTGTTGTTGTCAGGTGTCATCTGTATGTGTAGAAGCTTCCTTGATCTTCAACTCACGATTCTTACTGGCTCTGTCTACAACTCTTTTCTCTTCCCATTTAATGGGGTAATGCTGCTGCCAAGCATGTTCAGCAATGGCTGAAACCTTCTCATCACCTCTCTTGCAAGCATCCTGATGTTCTTTCACTCTCTGCTCAAGCCTTCTAGTTGTTTCACTTATGTATACTTTACCACAACTGTAGGGTATACTGTACACTATGGATGACTCTGTGGAAATAGGTATAGTATCTTTGACTTTAGTAAGATGTGATCTTAGTGTCTTACCCGACTTAAATGCTGTTTTGATGTCAAAGTCTCCACACACTCTCTGAATACTCTCACTCAATCCTGCTATGAATGAAATAATAAGAATCAAACCTTTTTCTTGCTCAGTCTGTGTGATCTTTAGAAGGTAACTCTTTAGAGCCTGCCCTAATGGATGCATTGTCATAACCATTACTTTGAAGTACTTTGTGTAGATGTTTCTCTGTTAGAACGAGACAAGTTGCTATTATTATACAGTATATGATGTTGCATAAATAAAGCAAGAGATATCTTAAGTTTGGTAATTGTATGCTTCATAACTTATAATATGAGTGGAAGTAAATTAAGTTCACACATGCCATGCTTTTTTGAGTACCGCTTTCTGTTAATTAGAGATACAAGTGTAAGAGGAAAATATCTATGTAACATAATTATTTCATCAGTTATAGCAATAGCAAATCTATACATCTGTCAATGTCGATATTTTGTTGTGTAAGATGTGTTTTTATACTACTAATTGTGATTTTTTTGTTGTTTCATTGTGTTTGTAGTTGGGTTTGTCAAGAAGTCCATTACTCAACGGGTAAGTGGTCATCATTATAAGATAATTGTGGCACTTTAGTAGCATGATAGTCCCTGAAGGTTTTACTCAACAATTAATTAGTTTTTGCAACCTTGATTATACATTTGTTGTTTCTATTGCAGATTAACTACTCAGATCCACAAAGGTGAGCTTTGTTTTCCACTATAAATCTAGCATGGACTTTGTAATCATTTGGTGCACTGTTTGTCCATCCACACATTAATTCACTTTTGATTTCATTCTCTTATTCTGTTGCTGCTAGTGTTTTCATTGTATTCTGTTTCTGTTTTCCAGTGTCTTATCCCAGTCAGTTCCACCCACCCCTGCTGCTGGTGGGGATTATCCAGAGCCCGAAGACATTTACGAGAGTCTGCCTCAGGATGAAGATTTACTCCCGCCTTCTGCAGCTCCTCCCCTGCCATCTCAAGCCATCCCCACGCTGCCCCGTGGCAACACCGGACCTCCGAGACTTCCAGCACCTAATGCTCCTCCCCCTCCCCCTCCACGTAAGTTAATAGTAATGCTTCTTTCCCAATTAAAGCAGTTGAGACATAGTGCCGTACAAACATATTTGAAACTATATCAATACTGCTTCAATATTTTCTCGACTGCTATCGCCATCAAATCAGAGGAGGCGACAACTAATCAAGAGTGGGTGTGTGTGTGTGGGGGGGGGGGGGGGGGAAGCTGAAATGTATTTCTATTGCTGTACAGCATAAAATAGATTAAACTGGGAGAGGTGTGGGATATGAGCCTCCTCTGTGTCCCCCTCCTTGATACAACCCATAATATAATAAGTAAGGGTGTTTGTGTTATCATTCATTCCATGTACTAATTATCATGCCACATAATTGTTTTATATTGCAGAAGACGGACCTGAAGAAATGTACGAGTACTTACCTGAAGATAATTAGGCAAATCAAAGACAATAATATCAATGGATTGTGGAATGAACTGTGTGGTTCTTATTTTAAATTTCACTAGGACAATGCCTTTTTTTTTTTATTGACTAGTTAAATTGTGTGATAAGTATGTTGCATGCTCTATTTTTATATCTGATAAAATTTATTTTTATTTTCACTCTACTAGGGATTGAATGCTAATCCTGTGCCATTTTAACCATCTTACGCGTCAAACGAATACTTGACCAAATTGTATAAAATTGACATAACTTGACCAGACTATACTATTAGTTCAAACAGTTGTTGAGATGATACTAGTCAGTAGGTCATGTTAATCATTCCACTGTTGTACTTGGAGAAGGGAGAACTGTTAGCATGAAGAAGACGAGAGTACTCTGACACGTTACGATACAACCTGTGATTGGTAGCATCCATTCTTTCTATATTATATATACACACATACATATTACACACATCACACACTTCTCTGCTTTAATTAACTGTTGGTCTACTAGCACCTCAATGGCTGGCACTAATTGACACCCTGAAAGTGCTAGCAAGTGTAATCACAGCTCTCTTACCTCTACCACGCAAAAAGTAACTGGTATGACCCCTCCAAACAGGGTTTTTAGCCATAACTGAATTCTGTACGGAATTATAATAATAAAAATTAGCAAATAATCTTTATAGCTATAGGACATAGCTACCATAATAATTTGCTTTCTGTTTTTCATGTCCAACTGCCACTGCGGGACGTAACGCTGCGGAATCATAGGATGGTGTGAGCAGAATTTTGGTGTATCCCGAACTGCTTTCTTAGGGTTGTAGCCCAGTTCCTTAAAGACTCGAGAGTCCATTCTATTTTAGCTGTCACCTAACTACGCTCCAGCTCCGAGGTGAGAAGCCGTCTCCAGCTATTTATCGACAAGAGCTATAACCGCGCATGCGCCTGCGTAGGAGTAAACGTGTGCACTACACCAAACATAAATGTATTGTCAATGAACGTATATAAAAAAGTGTGAACCAGATGAATATGATTAATACGAACTAAATTTAGCTTTTGTCAGTCCAGTTTGGTGGCTTTCCCTCCAAGATGTAGCTTGTATCTTTGTCCTTTCCAATTGACTTCTCTGCTCCATAATCCAGCCAAAAACAGAGGTATAGTCCACAATTCACGCAATAACCAGGCCAGTAATAGCTTCTTCACGTCTTTTATCTCGTGATGCTAAAAATAAATAAAACCACCAAATAACAGTAAATATTCCAACATACATATTCGATAGCTAACAGATCACTCGTCTAAATAAGGGACCACCATCAAACTATGCTTGACAAGAAACATTGTATGATCATGAATATCATCAAAAGAACAATTGCAATCACTGAATTGGAACTGTTACAAGGAACAATAAAAAATTCAATGATGGTTATTACAAAAGGCATGGATGGTACGGGGTATAAAAAATTGTTTTGCAATTTACACACAAAATAAAACACAGAACCACCAGATCTAGTAAAACTGCTAGTATGAATTCTTAGTGAGTTACAACATGTGTTTTTTAACACAGCAGGTTGTCACCTCACCATTCTTATTCCTACGTGCTGTAGCTATGTAATATATATATAATGTTTATACAATACGCAATATATTGGTTTAGTGCAAAGCTGTCTCATACATAATTATAATGGACTGGGTTTAATTGTATAACAAAAACATACCCCCCCTCCCTTTGTCCAACGTACATTACAGTAGGTTTTCCTCCTCTGCAATTAGAAGCATTTAAACATACACATGTATTGCATTTTAATACACAACTGAATGCAGTATCAAATATTTGAGTCAGGCATATAGCAATGTTGGCTGCTATTGTATATAGTGGGTAGTCTTACTTTTACCGCACAAATTAGAAGAATATCTAGAAAGAGCCACAGCAGGACATGGCCGAGTAGGAAGATGAGTGGGTGGAGACCTGTGGTGACAAAGAAACAGATGCAGGAGACCAAACCCAACCCAAGGCACTCTGTCAGAGGCTCCAGGAGTCCTGGCCACGGCATCATAGTGGCTCGCAGTCTGCCCCATCTAAACAATACAGCCACCATTTACAGAGATGTTAAATAAACTACAACAGAAGTTAGTACCCAAATAGCTATAATCTCCTAATACTATTATGAAATTACGTATCTACACATTTTACCGAACAATTCGAGCCTGATAGCTCGACAGAGAGTGCACACTTGAGTTCTGTCTAGCAGGAATGGTGCTCAACACAAATTTCCAATTACTGCAACAAAAACAACAACAAACACATAAAGACGAAAGTATAAAATACATATTCTCAGTATATAATAAAATATAACACAAATAAAAAAAACTTTGTTGGGCTATTTAAAAAAAATTTTTTTTAACTCAAAGCGTCCTAGCAGCTCACAAGTAGTTGTGAATCTGCAAAAAGTTAAAATGTGTTGGACAATTCCTTTACTCATACCACAAAAATCTGGCTTGACACACATTGCGTAGTGGATCTCGTGCATAGAACACTTATCAGGACTTACTTCATCCATAATGCCTTCCCCATAAAGAAATCCTCAGCCAAATAGTCGGTAAAAGACCTTAATCCACCCACTTCTTCCAGAGCCTTCTTCCTCACTAGCCATGACATCCCATTGGCACAGTTTACTCCGAGCAGTGAAGCAATTAAATAAGCACGAGCGTGCTGCGTTCCAAAGTATACCTGCAGTACAAATAGAGCTGTGACGAGCTGAATCACAGCTGGCTCAGTATTACGAACATGGGCACTCCAATGCTTGTGACAGTACTGGTAGTTGCTATGCACAGTGTAATATGTGGTGTTCATGGATGTATGTATTGGCACACATGTTCTTACCATTTCCAAGTAGCCAGCAAAGCATCCCACATCATCGTTCACATAGGGAAGCTGAAACAAAAAAGAGGAGAACCAAACAATCTATCTAATCTTCCAACAAATAAAACCTGTTCTATTTGACTATTAATAAAACCTGTTCTATTGGACTATTAATAAAACCTGTTCTATTGGACTATTAATAAAACCTGTTCTATTGGACTATTAATAACAAAAGGAGTAAACATAATTCTGGAGAGTGGCACCGTCTGTATGCCCTTCAATAAAAAAAAAAAAATAATAATAAAAAAATCAAAAAATAAAATAATAATAATACAAATTAAAAAAATCAAACAAAAACTACCATTTCCACTAAAAACATATTACACCACATATAAATGTATCATCTATATAATAATATGCTTGTGTGTCAGTAATGATGACGATGACGACGGTTTGCATTTCATGAAAAATTCATGGGTTGAGCCCGGTTGGTAAAGCGTCGCCTTGAATTGGATGGGTAAAGTGTCATCACATTCTGCAGAAAGGCAATAGGAAGCGAAGGCAATTAGAGATGACCACTAATTGTAAGTAAAAAGTAGGTGTATCAGTGAAGTACGACAAAGAATGCAGTATCTTCACAAAGCTTAAGTCCATAATCATAAAAAGAAAGAAAGAGAGCCTGAGAAGCAGGAGAGATAGACAAAAGTAGAAAGGAATCCATGACTCAAGAAGGCGGTAAATAGAGGAAAGGTTAAATAGAGCTGAAATGGCTCAGTAAGAAAGAGAGCAGGAGAAACTGCTGTAAGTAGTAGGACAATAAAAATGAACAAAATACCTTATGCTACTGCATTCCTAATTTTCAAAAAGTTATTGCATCAAGCGCCACTGTGTGGCGGGGTACTTGATAGTTCATATATATTTTGGTTAGTTTAAGTACTAACATACCTGGTGGACCAGTCCAACTTGAGGGTCTTTTAAATGACCAACCATTTCATGTAGAATGTATGGAGGGACTAGATGTGTGTGTATGTGCATGTGTGTATAGGTGTGTGCATTAAAGTATATATACATGTAACATACACACACATGAAAAATAAAATATTATACGACTATTAGAATATGCAGCAGTTATGACATTTTATTTCAGCAAACAAATACTTAATTACTCTCTTATCCGATTAATGGTAACTTTTGTAGTATCAAACATCAGCTATTCTAATTACCTCAATTACCAGTAACTTTTGAACAAGCTCTCAATTTCCTGAGTATTGGTAATTTCTGTAGTATCAAATTTAAGTTACTTTGACTATCTGAATTACCGTGAATTCTTGACAACAAGCTCTCAGCTACAATAACAAAGACCATCAATTTTAGTACACAAATACAAAATTACTTTCTTATCATTTTCTTGAGCAGTGGTAACTTCCGTAGTATCAAATTTAAGCCATTCTGACTATTTGAATATACCAGTCACTGTTGACAACACCCTCTTAGCTACAAAAAAGAAAGGCCAGAGTTATTTTTGTATACTTAGCTAACAACAATGCCATAGTAACTGGTCGAAGCAACTTTTTGTGTCTTGAAAAACAAGCATTTTCGCAGGAATTTTCTCACACTTCGGAGCATAAGTTTACAGTAAGCCTAGCTTAATGCTGTAGTTTCAGAATAAACTGGGGTCAAGCCTAAAAAGCCATGTTTTTAGGAGAAAAAAGTTCCCCGCGCGCGTTTAAGGGGCATACGTACCATCCATACATACATAATATATAACATATACCCGATTTTGCATTATTCACCCCTAATACTGTCTCGCTCGCCAATTATTATTATTAGATTGACACTTTCTCACCTAAAGGGGTCTGGAAAAAAGCAAAGGAAAAATGTGAAAAATCTTAGTTGTCGCCGGAGATTCGAACCCAGGGCCACTGGCTTTAGCCACCAGTGCTCTAACCACTGAGCTACGACAACCCTCAACTTCCAAGACTCTCACATTTTTCCGTTATACGGTTGAGTAGTACTGCTTGCTGCAGTCTCGTACTCAACAGACCACCAATTATGTGCCGTCAGAACACCTTTTCGGTGTCGACCGGAAACACCTCCCCCTCCGGAGAGGAGCCATAATCTGTGGATTAAAAAGGCTTTAACATCACAATTATCAAGTTCTGACCCTTCATAAAAACTAGATTGAACCTAAAGGGGTCTGGAAAAAGCAAAGGAAAAATGTGAAAAAATCTTAGTTGTTGCCGGGGATTTGAACCCAGGGCCACGATTTTTTCACATTTTTCCTTTGCTTTTTTCCAGACCCCTTTAGGTGAGAAAGTGTCAATCTAGTTTTTATGAAGGGTCAGAACTTGATAATAATAATTATTATTATATCTTTTTCTGATTTGAGTGCTTATAGCTGATAGCTCAGTTTGACTCTTTTAGGAGCCGTGATACATGGGTATAATTTTAAATGTCTGTCTCATTTTTATATAAAATAGCTTTGTTAGTCAGTCCAAAATTAAGTTTGCAATGTTCACAAGCTATAAAGTATATGATTCCAACACAATCTGGTAAAGAGTCATTGAAAGTATAAGCACCATTGAAAGTATAAGCACCATTGACTGTGCCATTTAGGGTACTGACACACTGATGCCAATTTGACCATTTTCTGGTTCAAGGCTCTTGCGAGGTCTAATATTAAAAGTATGATTAAGTACGCACTGTACTCTCCTTCTTTCTCTAATCATAGTCCACCATTGGTTAGTGTTGTTTTCCCTTCTGTTAAGATGCTCATGACTTATTTCTTACTTAAGTGACACTGTTTCCCAGATTTAGTGCGCTAAGTTGCTGACATACTAAAATGGTATCCGGGAAGTCGGTGACAAAAACTGTCAGCCGCCATTTTCCACTTATCATGAAATATGTCCCCGGCTATGCTTTTTATACGTGACCTCCTCGTTTAAGCACGAATATATTCACTGTATGTTGGTTTTTGTGGATGAATTGGACAATATTATTTTAACTAGCCATGCCTACCACCACACCCATCACCACACCCATCACCTGCAACTGTTGAATCACAGACTCCTAAAGATAGCTCTACTTTATTGGCAAAAAACAAAAACAAACAAAAAACAACAACAAACAAACAAAAAACAACAACAACCAAGAACTACAAAAAAAAACAAAACAAAACAAAACAAAAACTAAACAAAAAACTCTGTAGTGGATGGGTCCCCACTGTGTTAATGGTGTACATTGTGATGATTACAGATTGCAGCTGACCTTTGAGGTTGCTGTCGGAGATCCACAGAAGGTCATGGCAGGCACTACGATAGGCTGGCATCATGTTGTTGATCTTGGGGTTCACACCTACAGCTTCTCCTCCTAGTCACGCATGCAACACATGCCGTGTAAACAAAACAACCCACAGTTTACAGCATCATAGTTGTGAGAAGTATGTGTAAATATTAACTGCAACTAAACAGGCTATGAACCTAACACTACTCTAGGAGTATTGTACATTGTACATTCTGTCTGTGCCTAACCTTCTAGAGAGAGTAGAACAACTGATGCCCACCCTAAATTAAACACGATCTTCAAATTCAACACTTTCTAGTTCTGATCCTCATAGCAATTCAAAATAGTTAGTACAAAGTTTTCATCTAATAATCTGTTTGATAGATGTGACCTCATCATATTCATGTGACCTCATCATATTCATGTGGCTAAACGGCTTTTGTGACTCTCCAAAATTTCCTCCCCCACTCCCCCAGCGAAAAATCCTGTATGACTTGCTTATGCTTAGCACTAATTCACCATACCTTGAAATATGGTGAGATGGACAGATGAATATTTAGCAGACAAGTCGTTCACTATCTTCAACACTGGGTCATTGCTGTCCTCTGCAATACAGATGAACAACTCAAACTATGCACACATGATGCACACAAACACACACACACACACAATGCAAAGTAATCATAGCCTCTAGCTAAACAGACTCACTTACATCAGGATAATCCAGCTGGAAAAATGACTCCAAGTTTTCCTTCATGTTGCCATCATATCCGATGATTGGCTGCAAGCAAGAAAATGGATCAATGATCCTTACCCAATCACATCTTTATTTAATTATACTGGCATTATCTACAAAGAGCACTTCCCGGAGTTTGGAAAACAAGAATCATGAGCGATTAACCACAATAACAATAACTACTCGTACTTTGATAATGGAAATGGCAGGTAGGTCTGTGTTCTCAGTGCTCACTTTCTTGTTGGAGTGAAACAGTTTATACCTGCACACACAACAAACATAGTGATAAACAATCCCTAACAACCACACAAATCAGAGACGTCCTCACACAACAAACTATGTATAGTATTTATTAAATAACAATTATTACTTCACAAGTCCATTTTATTGTAGCTAGTTTTTCAGCTCATAAAAAAAAAGAAGACAGTCTGTAAATCCTAAACGTGAAGTTCTACAAAGAGCCGCTGAGAGCAGTGTACATCTGAAGTCCTCGTGAAGAAGTTTGTACATCTGAATTCCTCGTGAAGAAGTTTCTAAGTGCAATTAATTCATGTAATGTACCGAGTTCAATGGCGTGTAAATCACTTCCTCAGCGAACAAATGGGCTGAAAGAGAAGCTAAGTTTCGAGCAGTTCACCATATCCTACTTAACCTTAGCGTACAAGCCTCTCTAGTGCACAATGAGGTTACATGCTGGAGTAGTGGAAGCTACACGAAAATGAGCAGTTGAAGTTCTACTATAATACTACTATCTTCTGCACCTGATGAGTCTTTTTAACAACATAATTTCCCTTGATGATTACAACATCTGCAGCCAACTTGTGTGCTTATTGGATTAAAGCTGAATAATAGGCAATCAAATAGCATAACACTGTCATGGTTTACGCTCTGATCCAACTAGCACCAATATAATAGACAGAGTGAAGGGTGCTAGAGATGGGAGTGGGGGGAGGAGGGCAAGAAGAAGAGAAGGGTGACAGAAGTGAGATGGAGGTTGAGAAAGTGAGGTAAATATTGTGGGAAAGTAGAAGACGTGTCAAGTGCCGATGCAGCAGTGTATTGCCAATAGACTCAGCCATTCCCTTCCCCAGGAAGAATGTTCTGGTAATAGTTTGTTGAAGCCAACATTGATCTGTGATGAATGCTTTACACTAACTAGTCCGGATGACATAATACCTTTACACAATTGAGGCTTTACTGAAGTCTGTCAACTGAACCAACCAGGGGAAGGAAGGTAAGTATGCATCTAACACAAACACACCTGCTCTAGCTGCAAACCCACACGGTTATTTCTACTCTAAACAAGCAACTGCTGCAAAACACTATGTCCACAGAGCGATAAAAGCACAAAAACCCAATACTGTACGGTATGTAGGAGTTGAGCAACTGTGTCATGTGATTACTTCAGGTGCCCTTTGTGTGTGCTCTTAGTCACTTGTAGCAGAACGCAACATTACCTGGTGGGGGTGTTGGTGGAAATGACTTCCCCGCTATACTAAGTTTCCATCCTCAGTTAACACCCGAGTGCTTTGATCCTCAAAATAAGTAGTAGCAACCAATTGACAGCAGACAGCTGTGATATTTGTAAGTGGCTCAAATTAGTCAAACTGAAGTTGTCAACCCATAGATTACAAAACATGTCTCTCACAATCCCTCATACTATTATTGCTATGAATCAACTAGTGTAATTACCATTGGTGAGCAAAAGAAGTGAGAGAGACGTTACGTGGCCTGTTTAAGGAATTTTCCTTGCTTAATTTTCTATGCTAAGATTACCTACAAATCACTGCCTCCACTGCGAGTTCACAGAACAGCAGTGTTCAAGTTTAGAGGTGTGGACAAGTGCTTGTCACTGTCAAACTTAACCTGGTGTCATTGTTTCAAGTGATAACTGAGCAGAGAAAAAAATTGGTAAATTTCATGGATAAAAATTTTCCTTCGGGAAAATTTTTTAGAGTGAGACTTTAGGAATTAGAAAAGCATTTTTTTTTGTAGGTGTGGCCTATACACATGTAAAGGGAAGTGTCTTATCTAGCATGTGAATGGAAAACTACAACATCCAGCTACGAGTAATTATTCAGTGTGGGGATACTTTATCACAAGTCAGTGATTAGTCAAAAAAAAATGCACATCGATTGTAAATAACCCTAACAACTATACATTATCAACAGTTTCATCCCTGACGAAAAAGAGTTACTCTCATAAGAGACACTGTCACACTCGTTAATCTATTAAAACTATATGTAACCAGTTTGGATTAACTACTGTACAGTAAAGTGTAGCCAACCCTTTGGTTAGAGTCTTGATACCACACTAAAAGAAATATGCTCGATGTTATGCGGAGACTCGAGTTCATGCTTTGCTGGCCCAATAATGCACCAGTATTACATGCTACATATTGGTTGTTGGAGTTCACACTATAACCGTGAAATATGAGTAGCATTTACACAACACTTCGGTAGACAATTCAAGGATATAGAAAAAGTGGGTAGAAAACAAGAATATACAGCTATTTACACTTACCCATAGCGAACTGAATACATGCTCGTCAACATAAACACTGCATACGCGCCGAGCTCCACAGTGCAAACCACATAAATCCAGAAATATTCTTCCATGCCAGATTAAGAACAGAAAAGGTCAGAAATTAATTGTAGAACGAGCAGCAACTTAAGAGTTCTTATACACAGATACATGCTGAAATTTACAAAACCACACCTTCTAATATATCCCTTTACCTAATTTGAAGTTACTAAGGGGATGGAGGGGCTACTCAATCACGACGACATAATCATTGATCAACGATATCCAGCTTCGCTAGGAGAAGTCCGCGTGTCACTAATCTATGTGGCTGTGCTGCCGTTGGTGGCCTGGGCTATATTATAACTAGGTACTTCATTTAATATACCCTGCCTTATGAATGCACAGTCCCGTCATTGGCTAAACTGGTGCACAAGATGGAGGGGCAAAGAAAATCAAGTAGTTGTAATATCAGACATACTAATTAAATGTTTGTGTTTGTTGAAGGGTGATTCAAGCCATCAGCCAGTATGATTATATATGATGTGGTGATGATGTGAGGAAATGTATTGTGATATGTATTCAACCCAACAAAGTTGGCTTTCCACCTCCGAGCTTTCTGACGGTGGCACCTAAACCAAAACACATTAGTATTGAGACTTGTCAGATATATAAATAGATATTAAATTACTTTTCCTTGAAGTTCTTCTGTTTGGCCTTGGATAAGAACTGCCTTCATTCTGCCACCACTCTGGTCTTGGGACAGAGTAGTTCTGTGAGTAAGCTGACGCATGAGCTCTGCCCTGCTGCTGTGCTGCCAATGTACGACAGTTTGTGCCACGTACTTCAATAACTAAAATAATAAGCCAATATAATTAAAACACCTAGCTAGTACTGTGTTTTAAAGACTAACATGAAGTCACTGGTCTGGACTGCACGGGAGCTCTCCTGAACCTGGAATGTTGTCTTGGAGGCGGTGCCATTGGTGGTTGTCTTTGTCTGAATGTAATAAAGTGATCTGGATATTAGCAATGGACACCGTGTGTATACACATTGTCATTATGTATTGGTAAATTACTGTTCAATCATATTTCTCATGCTACATAGAGGTATACAAGGATACAAGGGGTAATGGAAGTGGGATTGGGGGGGGGGGGGGGGGGGTCAGGAGGGCACTTTGAAGCACCTTCCATTACTCCTGTGGTCCAGGTTGTTTTAGTTTGGCCTAACCAACATTCAGTAATGAACATGGCCAAATTGAATGGGTTAATTTGGGATAGCTATATACATGTACATGTAAAACCAGGGCTATTGGCAACTATGGTATGTTTATTTTAACACCAACTTTCTGCCCTGATTGATTGCTACAGGCCTGCATGTGCTTCAGAAAACATTCTGTCTTTCGTGCAGATTATCAATGCATGATGTATATCTTAACTCTCTCACTGCATACATTAGGTTCTTACTCAAATGCCATCGCAGATTCATAAGGGTACAAGTTTTGCAAAGCTACAGGCTCATCAGAGTTTGCCATATCAGATATAGCCATAACCCTGTCATGAATCCTTGATGTGGATCCGTCTCTGTAAGGATATATATAATGGTACTGGCATGGCTGGATAGGAATATCAGGCCTGCCAGTTTCAGGCGAAAAATTCAGAGCAGCAAATGCATCGGCAACTCTCAAGGGTTTAGGCACCGTAGTGGCATCGAGTTCCTCTGAAGTGAAAGTTTGGACGTCTTTCAAAGCACAGTTATGGGAGTTACCATCAGGTAAGGTAGGACATTCTGGAGGAACAGACTTGCTACAATCCCATGTCTCTGGGAGCTTTATTTTTGGAGTGGGAACATCCAGTATATGTACATCTTCTTCCACTTTGCAATCTTCCTCTACGCTAATTTTTTCATTGGAGTCATTTGGTGTATCAGGTGGAGGTTCTTTGGGTGCTTCGAAGCACTGTGATGACTTAGATATTGCAGAGGGTATTTTTATAGTGCATGCCTTCTTGGCACTGGCAGTATCAGAATTCATCATTCCCGAGTATTCCTGTACAATGGATCTTTGGAACTCTGTCTCAGAAGTGACTGATACCACAGACATAGAATATTCCTCTGGAGGATGGCATAAAGGTGGAGTTGGTGAGGGACTAGGACCATTAGGGTAGTGTCTTGAAGGACTGTTTTCAAATACAGCAGCCGATTTGAAAGCCATTAGTTCTCCTTCTTCGATCAAAAGTTCCTTTTAAAAATGTTAAGTAATAATGCTAAAACCATTGCATTTTACATTTTCCAACTTACTTCTTCTGAACGTATAGGTTGAAGATCCTCTGAGTGGAGACTCTTGCTAGAATAAGGTCTGCTTTCAGGTACTTCCTCTTCATAAGGAATGCAGAATCCATTTTCATCGTATCGTTTTGGTGGAGGCTTTCTGCTGCCAGTGAGGGAACTCCTGAAGCTTGCTTGGTTGGCATTGCTGAGTTCAGTGATCCAGTATCTGTGCTGCTTATCCCAATGCATTTCAGTGATGTCACAATAGAAGAAACCATCTTCAGGTTTAGCTCCTTATAATGAATGAGTATGAAGTTATTTAAATTTTAGTAAAAATGTGACTTTGAACTCACTCATTTCAAGAGGCTCATGTTTTATCACTGCTATGATGCCTTGAGGTACAGCAATTATCCTGGTAAACAACTGATGGTCAAAAAAAAAAAAAAAAAAAAAAAAAAAAAAGCAAGTGAAATAAAGATTTATGGAAAACTACATTCCTTACCTTGCTGTCAACATGCACAATGTCTCCAGGAGCTGCAGGGATAAAGTATGGAAACGTATATGTGTTAATAAATAGTTGTTAGTACATAAATACACATTACAGAACACAATATGCAGCATTACTTAAACCAAGTGTTCTAGCTTATGTTACCACAACTTGGTCTGATAAAAGTCAATAATGAAATGTACAAGGAGTACCTGGTTTCCTAGATTCTCTGCTTTCATTAGCACTCTTAGGAGTTGGTCGTGTTTCCTTATCTTTTGCTTCGGGACTTATGCAGTCCTTGTTGGGCCTAGCATTCCTGTCTCTTCTTGATAAACTGTTAGGTTTATATGCCTGCAAAATCAAAATTCAAAATACCCTGTATAAAAACATTTTATATGTGTGTGATTGTTTTATTGTACACAACCAGTTAAATTAATTATCCTAAACCTCTTGAAGGAACACAGTTAAAGTATTCGGTAGGTTCATCATTAAATTGTGAGAAGTAATAAAAAAAAGTTAAAATGTGCTACCAGCTACTAAGCCATCTTTAAAAAAGTAGTGAAGTTAAGAACTTACTGGAAATATTTCTGATGAAGTTCGGTATATACTTTGCTGCTGCTTCATGAAGTGTATCCTGCCAGTTCCATTCAGATACTTGGACATCTCATGATAATATTGGAATATTCCACCCTAAGAATAATAGGTTTTATTGATTCAAGCCTGCTTACAAAAAGCAACAACCATTTGAGTCTATAATACCTGAGCTTCCTCTGTCTTCCACAGAAAGTAACGAATAGTGTCTGGTACATGGCGATCTTGCTTGGCTTTGGCGATGACTTCCATGAGATCTGTCCCAAGTAACATGGGGAAAAAACAACAACATGAATATAATAATAGAAAATTTTATCTTTTTAACAGCCAATATTTTTAATTATAACTTAACCCGACATTTCGAGAGAAATTTTTTTTCCTAATTATTTCAGCCAAGAATGACTGAAACATGAACAGTAATAAATAAGTGTTTGGCAAAACTCAAATGAGGATTATTAACAGTATATACATAAGCTTACTGGTATTTGTCCTGACTGAATCTAGGAATGGAGGCACCATGCTCATTAGTTCCACCACTTCACAAGCTACCACAGAATTCCACTCAGCTCTACAGTAAAATAATGCAGGAAAAGATCACAATGAATTAGAGAATAAATATTGATAGCAGCAAGAATCTGATATTTCCAGCATTATTTGTACCACATTTTTGATAACATAAATGTATTGTCTTATTGACACTTGTAGGGGTTCAGATCTGTGCATCAGTATGACACAGGAGAGCCTCAACAGTCTGTGATAAACTGGTCAAACTGGCAAATATGTCCAGCAATAGTTGGGAAAATTTCATTCAATTAGTTAGTTGAGTCTGTTATGATTTGTCATTTTCTACAGGTAAATTTATTATTAAAATGAATGCTTTAATCTAACCTATTTCTGCCTTGACTGCTTAGTAGGTGGCAGAGCCACCCCTAACATGCAGTCTATTTTGACAACTGTACTCATTTCCTTGAACAAATGACTTACATAATCTCCTTTGATAGCCTCTGCGGTTTCTTGGGCTCCATTGGGTTTTTCCACATGACAGGTTCTCTTTTGTAGTATAATTGGCATAATTAAAATTATATATTAAAAGCTAGCTTATTTTACCTTGGTTGACGAGTGGGCTTTGAGAAAAGGTGCTCCATACCAAAACATAGAGAAGCATACAACTTGTCATACAGTCCTCCATTCTAAAACAAGAATACAAAAAAAAAAAGTAAAGCTTGAATGAAATTCACATAGAGTCTATAGTAAAATAAAGCATTTGAATTACATATACAAAAACTCACATCAATTTTTAAATCTTTGTCTAACTTCTCAGAACTGATCAGTATAGATGCTACCTCACGATTTAGCTCTGGAGATAACTTAAACAAATCAATGCAGCAAAGCGACCTGAAAAATAGCAACACATACATAATATATTTGTTCATTATGACTTTCATTCCTCTTACCCAAGAGTCTCCATTGTGATGACTTCAAATGTTGTTTGAATAATTTCTACGGACAACTGAAACTCCAGTCCTGCTATTATGAGAAGGAGAAGCATGTTAGCTTTCTCCTTGTTTTCAGACAGCATTCTGACTTCTAAGAGATCCTTAAGATTCGGAATAACTTCTATCTTTCTCAAGATGTGAGCTATATCTCTAGACTTCAACCTGTTGTAGTATTTCTGGGCCTTTTTTATATCTTCTTGAACGAGATAAAGCAAATATGATAGTCTTTTTCTGTCCCATTCTTTATAAAAACATTACTGTGGATAAAATACTTGCTGAACAGTTGAAATTTTAATTACCTTCATTTTGAACACAATTGGAAGGAAATTCAAATACTAAATGCCTTGCCTATTAGAACAGACAGTGTATGAAGTTAACTTCTTAGTTCTGCTATAAATGTTTGACTAAATTTATAATAATTACATACACTGTCTCCAAGGGCCCCAGACTGAAACATTCTCTTCACATGTGAAGGCATGAAGATGTTCTTGCCAAATTTAGGTCTCTATGTAGTATATAACAACACTAAGGATAATAACATGCTTACTGCACAATCACATTGTACAATTAGCCTTCTTTGCTTTTAGCTACTCACAATTGGTCTTGAAGATTTCTCTGATTTTTTGAAGAACTTCTTTACATCTCTTCGCTCTTTTTCTGTTATTATTTTTTATTCATTACTAAAAAAAATCATCAATTACTAGTTCTAACCTGTAATCTGAATTCCATCCAAAACCCAAACATTTGGTAGAATGTTAACTGCATGTTTACGATCTGTGGAAAAATAGATCAGCCAATTCAATATTTTCTGGTACATTTTGTTTGAATACTTCTCAAGGATATTCTTGACATACTACATACGTAGCTATCTGTTGGTATGTTACCAAGTGACATATATTATGCTAACTTGAGACTGCATCACAGGTGCAACAGATGGCCTCAGGCAAATAACTACTCACAGTGTGGGTCAGAGTCCAATTTTGAATTTCCTGCCAAAGAGAGCTTTAGGATTGTTATTTGTCGAATAGCTCCCAGAGCCTGCCAGTCGAGCTCATTAGAGCCCAATCGAACAGAACCCAAAATAGGAAAACAGTTTAGTCCTGATAGAATTTTGATCTAATAAATAATAATAATAATAATAACAATAATTACAATTATAACAACAACAACAACAACAACAATAATAATAATAATGGTGTTGATAATAATAATAATAATAATAATAACAATAATGATGATGATGATAATAATAGCAGTAATAATAATAATAATGATGATGATGATGATGATGATGATGATGATGATGATGATGATGATGATGATGATGATGATAATAATAATAACGCAATAATAATAATAATAATAATAATAATAATAATAATAACCATTGAATCAAAGGACCACCATTCTCGGCATAACTCACTCTGTTTCCAGTGAGGTCAATATTCCAAAGATGAACACAGTACTCCAAGTTTCTCAAAAATTCTATATTGTTTTCCTTCAAGATTAGTGTGTGCAACTTAGGACATGCTGCCACGCCCCCTGCATCACCTGTGCACATAAAGTAAGCAACCTGCTAGATACAATGCTTATCTTGTTTCTTTACCTATCTATCAGGTTGCCTGACTCTCAATATAGCACAGATAACAGTGCTATTCGGGATTAATAGTACAAGTAACACGATTGAAATAGCACGAGGCGAAGTTGAGTGCTATTTCAATTGCTTTACAAGTGCTATTGATTCCTTAATAGCACAGGTTACCCATGCTATCACTCACTAATAGTAGGCCAGCTTAAAAAAAAATCATTTGTACTTGTAGCTACACTGTATCGTTCACTCAATATCTTCGTATTTCAGGATTAGCTTCCTCTGGAAGTTTGTTTTCAACCTACAGCTCCTTCCAATCTATTGAAAAACATTCCGTCTAATATGGGCAGAGTTTCTGGTAAAGAATGACACTGTCTCCAACTAGAAACTACTCGAACTGTATGTTTCCAAGGTTAATACTGCACGCATGTGCACTTACCCGTACTATTTTCACTTAGCTATTGAGGTATTTCACTTAGTTACATGCTATTTCACTTTCACAGTGTGATTTCAATTGAACAGCAATTTTTCCCCCATACATTTTTAAATGGGAAATTTACGCGCTGTACTATTAAGGCAGTTAAAATAGTTTAGCTAGTAATAAATGTGGTGGCTATTTTAAGTGTTTGTCCTTCTACCATTGTAGCACTGTTGAAATTAAAGGCTAACTGTAGTGTACACCTGAATTCAACCTTGAATGGACACTAAAATATGTGCCCCACAAGTAGTAGTAAATGTGTGCTAAGTACATTTTGTTACAAGTTGTACTATACCCTCAAGCTAGCTACCGCTATAATAGCTACATTTATAACTGGTAACCTCCCAGTGAGAGAACTTGTTTCATTTCTTATCACCAAGTACATATCTACACTTTTTGCCAATCAATTAGTGGCTGCTGGTTGACTGAGGCGCTGGGCAATTTTTACCTACAACCACGTGGTGGTTCCGAGACCTACAACCACGTGGTTACACACCGGCACCATGTGGTTACACACCGGCACCACGTGGTCCAAGCCCGGTATATTTTTTTATATTTTATCTCAATACTCACATAGGGCCTTTCCAGAGAGATCCAAAAACTCTACTTCCTCCAGTGGCTCAGTAGAATAATCTCTGATGAGCTAAAGTAAAAAAGGAGATAAGTCAGCAAAAATAGTAATATCTTATACTAAAGCCATTTAAAGCACAAAAAATAAATAAACAACAACAAAATACCTGTGGAGTACACATCCCTGAAATATAAACAGGCTCTTTTAATATTGTTTTCTTCTTAGCGGACAAGAGATTACTCACAGCCATTACTATTGCTAGCTGAAAGAGTCGGCTTGTTTTTGACACGTTTCGTTTGTTTACTTCGGAAAGTGTAAAATGTTGCTATTGACACCATTTTTTCACACATTCCTCCTTTTCCAGTGTGCAAAAATTATAGTGAGCAAAACCATGCTAGCATTACAGCACCAACACTTATTCTGACTGGTATCTTCTATAAATAATATCTGTAGAAAATTACTCTCTGCTCAAATTTTAGCCTGCATATTAATTTCTGTGGGTAGTAGCTATAAGCAATCAGCTTCATAGATTTATTGGCGAGCGAGACACTCTCAGGGGTAAAACAATTGAAAATTGGGGATACCTGTTTGTTAATGCAAAATTGGTATATGTTATAATATGATTATATGTATATATGTGTGTGTGGATGATACATATGCCCCTTGCACGGTTCCTTTTTTCTCCTAAAAATGCGGCTTTTTAGGCTTGACCTGAGTTTTTTCAGATACTACAGCATTAACCAGGTCTTACTGTAAACTTAGGCTCCAAATTGTGAGATAATTCCAGCAAAAACGCTAAGTCACAAAAGTTGCTACGACCAGTAACTATGGCATTGAAACCTTTAATCATCAGACATGACTTTCAAAACTTCATCGTTTTTTGTGCTGCTTGTGCCACTTGACAAGAGCCACTGTTAGTCAGAATGGCTTACTAAGAAAGCAACCACTAGTTGGGGATCTGAGTAGCTAATAGTACCTAATTCAGTATTTGTTGGGTGTGGCCATTTTTTTTTTGTAGAGCTGAGAGCTTGTTCAAAGAGTTACTGGTAATTGAGGTAGTTAAATTTGATACTGTAGAAGTTCATTACTCAGAGGTATGGGAATACATGTAGTTCTGTATTTGTTTGCTATAATTTTAATGGCCAACTGCTATATTATTGTTTGCATGAACTAAGCTAAAATATAAATTATGTAACAATACTTAGTTTTATGTTACCTAACTAGGCAGGCTCACTTGATACTTGTGCTTAAGCATATCACTAGTTTATTGGCGAGCGAGCGAGACATTTACAGGGGTAATACAATTGAAAATCGGGGATATTAGTTTGTTTATATATGTGTGGACGTACGTATGTCGTTTTGTACTTTGACCCTCGCGTATTTTTGTGTTCGCTCTGTGTTCAACCCCGTCCCAAACTTCACTAAACAGAATCCTCCGGTTTAACGATTACCCGTATCACCTTAGAAATTGAATTGTTTACCGCTTTGAATTGTTTTGCGGGTGCAGTTAAAACTAAAAACTTATGGGAGCTCCATTTCTATTCGAGTTAGTGGCGGTGGTAAGTTAATACGCTATTTGCCACAGTTATAATCCCTACGCAGCAGTATTTACGAACCACGAAGGTAAGTCTGGCTAGGTATTCAGTTGTGTGAAAATACTGTGCGTTACAACTACTATTAAGAATATCACAAAGAAAATTTTTAAATAACGTGACTTGATTTTGTTGCTTCTTTTTCAATTCAAACAGTTGCGGGGAGCGGCTACTAGTTACTGTGGCATTGAATCCCCTTTACCGCATATACATAATTAAAAAACTTGACTTTATTTTAGTAGCTTGAGTGTTAGTTGTTAAAATCAATCGTTTAACAATAGTATAGTTTAAGGCTCTCTCGCCATTTGTGCTCAAGCACACCACTAGTATATATATATATGTGTGTGGATGTACGTATGTCATTTTGTACTTTGACCCTCATGTTTTTGTGTTTGCTTTGTAGTCTGCCCCTTCCCATACCTCCATTAAATAGAATCTTTCGGTTTAGCGATCCTGTATCATTCAAGAAAATTTAATCGTTGCCCCTTTGTATTATGTTGTTTCTGAAAGCCACAAGACACACTTAGGTCTTAAAGACTTACTGTTAGACTCAACACTGTGCAGTAATTCTTTAGAACTTCTTGTTTTTCAAGTCCCAAAATGTAACGGCAAAAGGTTATTATGGTATATTGAGATCCTTTACCAGACATAATTTCAAAACTCTGTCGTTTATATACATAGCTGTGAGTGTTTTTTGTCAAGAGCTACTGGTAATCAGAATGTGATATTAGAGACTATAGAAAATACCAGTACTCTGGAAATTGAGGTAAGAAATAGTTCTGTATTATTAGCTAAAGTATGGTCACCACGGCTAGGTACTTAAATATTTAGAAATAAACTGATAAATTCTTTTGAAGTGTTTCGTTTTGTGCACAGGCTCGCTCACCATTTGTGCTCAAGCATATCACTAGTATTAGCCCATGTTGTTAGCGCACCTCACTAGTCTAATTTTATAAGCTGAAAATATAAATTGAATATAAAACATAAAGACACTTATTATGTGTGTGGTGTAAAATCCAGCTAGAATTAGTTATGGTTGTCAGTGATGCAACTAGTTAAATCAATGAACTCAGTGCAAACATACAATATAGCTAAGTACTGATGGTAAACTCTGTATTACTATACAGACCTCTAGTATGACAATCGCCTTAGTAACACATTATGTCCTATTTACACCACCTCAAACCGTCCATCCATATAGCTCTACACCATTTTAGCCACCTCAACCCCTACACCTTGGAGCTAGCCAAGCAAGCTAGTAAGTTACCTGCTCTGTAATACTGTTCATTGTGGCCAGTATTCCTCCGGTTTCCTAGAGCTATCAAAATAAAACAACGGCACTACAAAAGCAGCACAGTAATCAAACGCGTGGGCTGCAGCAACTGCAAAAGGGGGTGGGTCTGGTATGTTGTGCAAACATTGTGAATATAGATTTTAAACTTCTAATAGCGCACACCATGGTGACTCCGCCCCCTAATTCCATGGTAGCAGCTTCTAACCTCTCTTGTCTAGATCTCCTGCCCTGGCTGCCGACGTAATGGCTGCTGGGGGAGAATTCAGTAATCGTATGTTCAAAGTTTTGATAATAGGCCCGGTAGCTGTGGGAAAAACGGCTCTAATGGCTCGATATTTCGACGACCAATTTTGTACTACTTATAATTCTTCCGTTGGAGTGGACTTCAAAGAAAAAAGAATTTCTAGGTAAAGAATTAACATCTATTACATGTCAGCGTGGCTATATCTGACAGATAGTGTGTCCCATTTTTTGCTCTCAGTGTAATGCATAGCTTACTCCAGAGTGGCTAAGTCCCTTAATTATAGCTGTAGGAATTAATGTAGAGAGGGATTGTAAAGCAAATTAGCATCTAGAGTTGTTGTATGAAATAAGCTATCATTAGTGTCATGCTGTTCATTAACTAGCTAGTAGTCAAAAATTACAATGCAAAACATTGGACTGAAGCATTAAGCTAGGACTATTATCAGTTATTAGTCATATGTATTCTATCGTGTTTCAATTACATGTATATCTATCCTCCGTAATATGTGTATGACATCATCGCTGAGTGAGTTATGGAGTACTTATGTTGGAGCACACGAGAGCACGCGTGCAATGCATGTGTGACATGTGAATTAGCACAGTGCTATGTGTATAGCCTTATTATATGTGCATATGCAATTGAGATTTATTCCAGGCTTAGTTCCTGCATCCATACATATACTGGGCATGCCATACAAGTTGGAGATGTCATGTGACATGGGAAGTAGTTGTGTTGAAATGTGTGCTCCTGTAATACATCTTCCTTCTTTGTTTTGTCATATTGCTTTGTTGCAAAGTGATACACAAATCTTATGCTAAACATTAGAAAAAACATTATATCAGAAAATGTGGTAATGCTCTCTATTTAGAGTTATAATCCACCCTTTTCCCGCAGGCACAAAACATCTCAACTTTCATCTCAGTATACTTGTTCACGAGCGAGACATTATCAGGGGTAACTCAATCGAGATTTTGCTATATTTATTTATCTGTTTATGGGGTACGTGAGACTTCTGTTTTCGCCCGCGCTTCTAATTACGTAAGTTAGGTAAAGCGTTCACAGTTCCAGTATTTTTCAATTAACGAGCGCGGAGAATCCTGCTGCACTGCCTTACGCAACTTTGTTTCAACCAAAAAGTGTACAGCTACTCTCTTCTTGAAACAATTGTGAAGTCTTTGTCAAGCTGCGCTTCTTTGCCACTGCTTTCGAAGTTTATTCAGGTAATTCTGTTAGTTTAGTCTGGGATCAGAGACTTTAGATTCTCTGATGCTAACTGAGAGTGGAAAGGGTTACACTGTGCACTACAGTTAGATGTAATTTCTGTCCTATTTTTCTGTAAAAAGAGTCTGCTCGCTCGCCATGTATTTGCGCTATTCGAGCGCACCACTAGTATAGCTGTATATTAGCCAGAAGTTTAACAACAACACAACGAGCTGCAGTTTATTTATGTGCTTGTGTGTCAGTAATAATTGTAAGTCATCACTTCTCAGTTGCTTAAATCAAGTGACATAGGCAATGACAATAAGAAAACAAGTGAAACCAGTAAGGAAAGGATGACTATAACTAAATCCACAATCAAGGGAAGGATAACAATAACTGGGTACTGGCTAGTGTATTTTAAATTAAACAAAAAAATGTAAAAATTGGGATTTAGAGTTGCCCAAAAAATATGGGAACTAGCAAAGATCTAAAAAGTATGGAAACAAGAGAGGTCCTATGTGATAGATAGTTCTGTAGTCCTAAGTCACTGCTTTTTAAATTAGTATTTGGTGTATAATACTGAAGTAGTATCATTGAAAGAGACAGTGATTTAGGGACATAGAGTTTATCACATGGGGCAAGTGACATTTCATGTTTCCATAATTTTTCGAGCTTTTCTAGTTTCCATATTTTTTTGGGCAACCCCAAATCCCCTAATTTTTTTAATTTTATATTTTTAACGGTTTTTTTATTGCTAATTTCCATTAATCCAACTTTTTCACCCACAAAGTCGCCAAAACCAAGACACAGTAATTATCGGCACCAATATATAAAATAAAACTTGATAAGTCTTGCCTGATGTTTACACTTGAGTAGTGAAACCAACTTCCAGTATGCACCAACAGTATGAACTTGTTTAAATGACACCATTTTCCTGTTCATAAACATGCAGTGCAGCAGCAATAACAACAACAACAATAAATAATTTGGAAATTTACAGCAAACACAATGAAGGGTAGGATTCAAACAGGACTGGCCACCATTATAAATGGGCGATATTTACTGTCAAAACAATTAATTGCAGTATTATTTTTCTGGTCATGCATGGTCTTTATTGTACTTCAGATAAGATGAGCTGTCATGAGTGTGAGTGTGTTACACTTGCCTATCATCACCCCTTACCAATTTTGGTTAGTGAGTTTGATGACACTTTACCAATCAATCTTTACGATTATTAGAGGCTATGTTTCTCACTCAATTGAAATAACAATTCTTGTGGTTTGTCATGTTATCTTTTGTAGTAACAAAGTTTGGGTTTGGGTCACCATTACTGTGATTTCCTGATGTCATCATGCTGCTAGGATAATGCTATTATTTTATCCTTTTTCAATAAGGGGTTTACAACCACTGTCTCAACTAAAATTAGACTTTCAGTCGCCATTGTATCATTTATAATATGTCAGCTAAGAGTTTGCAATGCTACCAAGTTGTTACACTATATACACACACAAGTAAAGATGACTGTAACAACAGCAGCTAATTTTAATGGCTAGTGGTCAACTAAGTGGTCAACTAAAAGTGGATTTTTGATGATATTAGTAGAAGTCAATGGTAGTCTATTTCAGACACACATACCACACACACACACACACACACACACACACACACACATGCACACACACAAAGGATGGGGTTATGTTTGATCAAGTACCCATTAATAGTCATGACTACTATTGTTATTACATAGTTGCATATAGGCTGTGATTCCCTGGACATAGACTTTGAGAGAAATACAAAGATATGGTTTTAGAGTTTCTCATAATTGGACATAACAATGTTTAATGGTGGACATGAATTGGAGCAATAGATTGTATTAAAAGAAGATGGAGGTGGAGATTGTTGTGGACAAAGTCTTGACTTGATTTAGTTACTGCATGCTCTCCGTGTTTAGTGTCTGCAAGCATGTGTGGGTACAAAGTTCCCAGGGCAGCTGCAATCTAGCAACTATTAGGAGTAGGAACTTGTGTAAGTGCCACTACTAGCCTGTAGAAGAGCTACTCCATGAAGCTCTGACCAACACAGTCCAGTGTGTGGTTCACTGACGGTTTGCTTGAATTCTGAAATTAATCTGGTCTCATTTTTTAAGAATAATGCTCTGATGACTCCTAGACAGCTCCTAGAGGAGTTTGGTAGTGAACTCTTGAATTTATAGGTAACTCAAGTAGTGATAGACAACTTGGGAGTTTAAAATGAACCTTTCTCAATCAAGGACATGTGGAATATTTGTTCCCTTTGTTTGAGAACGGTTCATTCTAGTTTATGAAGGGTCAGAACTTGATGACTTGATGATAACTTGAGTGATTATAGACTATAACAGCTTGGGGTGATTTATATACAATCAGGGATAACTAGAAATATATTATGATAACTTGAAATATGTAACTTGAAATATATATGGCATGCACAAGGCAGCCAAAGTAATGAAGTGATCAGTTTATGACTTTTATTGATCCTATAAAAGAAGAAAATTAAGCATATAATGGCATGACCAGGTCACACACACAATTGCACACTTTCATATTTTTTCATATTCCTAACTCTACTATTACCAGTATTTTTTTCCTACAAATATTTTCTGAGTTGTAGCTAGTAATCTGCATAAAAAAAAAAGATCTACAGACAATGGTGAAATAAAAAATTAGTGCAAGGAGAGGCAAGACTTTACAGTTAGACAATTCATTTTATACCCAGTCTAGAAAAGTAAACTATGTTCAATCATTCGGTGGTTGGGTGTGTGATGCTATCGGTTTAGAAAGGGTGAGGTGTAGTAATTAATTCTGTGTGTGTGTGGAGAGCCGCCATTATTCATCTCTTGAATAGGATTACTCGCGAACACATGTAATGAAGTATTCACGGAGTGCAATTGACACAGAAACATGTATTTTTATATTTGTCTAAATTGACCATTGAAATTTGAATCTTCTTGTCTTTGTGCATTCACGTGGCAACCAACGGGGGGGGGGGGGGGGGGGGGGGGAGGTATTACTAATAAATTGGTTTTTAATATTTGTTGTTGTTTTTTTGGTCTTACAGAAGCCACTAGTCCAAGAGACAAAGTGATTGTTAAGGCAATAACAATGAGTTTTGTAAGAAAGATAAAGAGGATGATGTAGCCAGGCCAAGAGGAAGACAGCAGACTATGAGGGGGTGGATATGTGTAAATAGTTGTGGTGTAAATTGTTGGGTGGACACACATGTAGCATCACTCACTCAACTGACGGACCCACACAAACCTTCCAGTGTTGTGTTTCCTCGCAGGTCCAGCTGGTCCCTCTGACTGGACCAGTCCAGGCCTGAGTAACGGTGTAAATTGCACCAGGCTTCACACATCCAAACCGATTAGCGCCTGAGGGTGTCAAGAGCGATTAACAGCTAACGATGACTTCGTTCACTTCGTAGCTGTTGCACCAACAGCGCAGACTCAACTTGGTGGACTCCAAACTTTGTTGAGGATGTTATCACCTCAGGCTTAAAGGTCTCGTGTTGGTGTTCTATTAGGAGTTCAAGGATGTTTCTCAGTAGGCACGAGGTTGGGGACATCTGTGATGCTAGGTGATGTTGTAATAGAGGTGGCTACAGCAATAGTCAGAGCTGATCCATTTAGAATCGTGACAGAGTCCATCCTTTTGAAGTGTTTGATTAGTATATTTTGTGTTGGCCCTTGACGAGAGCAGACATAGTCTGTGATGTGTAGTAGTCTAAACACAGTAGACCTCATGACATTGAAAATATACCTGGAAACAAGTATTTCTCTGATTGGATGGAAGATCTGATATGTAGTCTAGATGTGTACTGTTGCACTTTTGGCCTGTCTAGTTCCTATTGAGCATGTACTTTCTTATCACTGGAATGGAAGTGAAGACAACCAGCCATTCATATTTAAACACTTCTCATTCTTTTTTCCTATCTTGGTCAGCAGGGCTTTTCTGATGTTTCCCACCAGTATTGTGTGGTTGTTTAAATGGTGACCAGGTTTTTGTATTTTTCATGCCTGGCTATTCTTAGGTGGTTGTTATATCAGCTGATCCCAAAGCCCACAGGATGATGTTGCCAGTGGCCTCAGGCCAAGGGGGTAAAAAGAGCTGAAAAGCTTTTATCTATTCTATATACATTACAAGTTCCATTGAAGCTGGCTAGTCAATACTGTCTGGGAATATCACACTGGTAGTGTATATAGTGTGCTGCTGGTGACAGTCTAGGAAGGAAGGATTGCACCAATATCACCATAACAACCATAACAATCCATTGAGTTTTCTAGATATATTTTGTCACAACTATGTTGGAGCTACTATTAGTCTGTTACCTTCTGATCGTGTTCTCTTATTGAGCAGTGTGTGTGTGTGTAGAGGTGCCAGTGATGTGCGTATCCAGGTGTGGGATACAGCAGGTCAAGAACGCTACAGAGCCATTACTAAGACCTACTACAGAGGAGCCAGTGGGTTTGTCCTTATGTTTGACCTTACCAGCAAAGAGTCCTTCAATGCCATGGACACCTGGTGAGTCAGTATACATTATTAGACACAGACACACACACACACACACACAAACATGCACTGGTCATCAAATGATTGCACGGCTGGTGCCTTTTTTTACCTCAACTTGGTTTGATATATTTCAGTCCATAAATGTTGTCTTAGCTCCACTCTGACCAAGCAACAATCAACCTTATGTAAATGATTGATGATGAGTTTATATTAACTGCTAGTTTAACATCAATACTGCGAAAATTTCCCGGACTACAACTACTTTATTTTCCTTTTAAGTATATTTTTTTGAGAATTCATTGCTCAAGCAGGAAAATTGATAGTAACTGGTAGAGATAACCGTTAAGGTGTGTTAAGTGCTCACTGAGTAGATGCTGGCTTTGAAGATGAGAGTTGTAACATTTCATAGAATCTGCTTGAAAGGCTTCATCAGGAAAATGACACAGTACAACTTCTGATATTTATCTATACAGCTGGGGATACTGTGAATTTTGTACGGAGTAAAATTTAGGAAGTGGAGTTATCTGTAAACGGTGTCTAATGTGATATTTTTGATCTTAATAAGATTCTATCTGGCATTTGGATATATTCTAGTAATTAGTGATGGATGAGCACTAACTTGTTTGTGTTGATGAATTGGTGCATATGATTGAACGAATGATTCATTGATAGACGTTCTATTCTAACTTGATAGGGTGCCTTATGTGAGAGATAACGTCTGAGGATGTTCCTATCATTCTATTCTAACTTGATAGGGTGCCTTATGTGAGAGATAACGTCTGAGGATGTTCCTATCATTCTATTCTAACTTGATAGGGTGCCTTATGTGAGAGAGATAACGTCTGAGGATGTTCCTATCGTTCTATTCTAACTTGATAGGGTGCCTTATGTAAGAGAGATAACGTCTGAGGATGTTCCTATCGTTCTATTCTAACTTGATAGGGTGCCTTATGTAAGAGAGATAACGTCTGAGGATGTTCCTATCGTTCTATTCTAACTTGATAGGGTGCCTTATGTAAGAGAGATAACGTCTGAGGATGTTCCTATCATTCTATTCTAACTTGATAGGGTGCCTTATGTGAGAGAGATAACGTCTGAGGATGATGTTCCTATCGTTCTATTCTAACTTGATAGGGTGCCTTATGTGAGAGAGATAACATCTGAGGATGTTCCTATCGACTTGATAGGTGCCTTATGTGGAGAGATAAATCTGAGGATGTGATCCTGGGTGTTCTATTCCTTATGTGAGAGAGATAACGTCTGAGGATGTTCCTATAATTCGATTCTAACTTGATAGGGTTTGATGTGAGAGATAACGTCTGAGGATGTTCCTATCTGAGGATGTTCCTATCATTCTATTCTAACTTGATAGGGTGCCTTATGTGAGAGAGATAACGTCTGAGGATGTTCCTATCATTCTATTCTAACTTGATAGGGTGCCTTATGTGAGAGAGATAACGTCTGAGGATGTTCCTATCATTCTATTCTAACTTGATAGGGTGCCTTATGTAAGAGAGATAACGTCTGAGGATGTTCCTATCGTTCTATTCTAACTTGATAGGGTGCCTTATGTGAGAGAGATAACGTCTGAGGATGTTCCTATCATTCTATTCTAACTTGATAGGGTGCCTTATGTGAGAGAGATAACGTCTGAGGATGTTCCTATCGTTCTCGTGGGAAACAAATGTGACATGACTGAAGAAAGAACCGTCACCAAAGAAGATATTTTAAAGAAGGCACAATCGCTAGGAACAACCTGCATAGAGACAAGCACCAAAGACAACATAAATATTAAAGAGATATTCGAACTTCTTTTGGAATCTATGCTAGCCAGTGAGGAAGAAGTAGGTCCATCTGTAAGCACTGTGATAACCGTGGGTGAATCTGACAGTTCAGTTGTTTCTCCAGGGCAACGCCTGAGTTGTGTCAAGTGCTGACTGCTCTCATTTGTCACTTGGCCAGTGAAACTCAAGTTAGCACATTCCTTCCAACAGTTCATAATTAAAAGAGTATCATTTGTAATACTATAAATTTATTCAGTCTATTTAATTTTTATCTAACTCATTTAACTTATTTCATGTGCTTAATGCTAACAGAAGAGCATCAAGTTATTTTTAGTCCTATTATGTGTATTGTTCATAAGTAAACCGCCATGTTATACTTATATGTATGAACTTCTCTTAGTGCATTACAATCTCTGCTCAAAGGATATTACATAATTTAAAATATTTATTTTTGTCCATTCTTTCATTTTTTTGTCGGTGTAACAAACAGAAGTGCAATTTATTACACAAATATTGTGATTGAACAAATAATGGGCCAAACGATGATGGTATGAAAATAGAGTTTTATTTTGTCAGCAGAAGTTTTGTGTAGAATAAGTGATTTCAAATTGCTGGTTCCTCTTGAGTGGACGTCCTCACGCCACATTGCCAACTTTGTCCAAGTGTTCCGGTACCGAATGACTGAAGTGAAATTTTGTTAGTCCGCATGCTTTGGGAGACAACTGGAAAAAAAGAAGAAGATATAATTATAAATTTTAGTTGATCAATAGAATTTGTAGCATTAATACTCATGTTATAATAATAGCATTATACTGGCACCATAGCAACCTGCAGTTACTCCAATAGATCACATGATCTATTTCCAGACGCTAGCACAGAACATAAAAGCATATAAGTACTCCTACATAACACTCGCTGGTTGAGCCATTTTAGCTTATTCTGTGAAAGCTAAAAATAGTGCCGGAGAGGAAGCAATGATCAGAACCTGTCAAAGTACATGAACTGCACAGCATAAGATACTTCAAGTCCACGAAGCATCAAAGGTACAAGATTCCGAGTAGCTTGTAAAGCAGCACTCCTAATGAATGTGAGGGACACTATAGCCTCTTTTGATGGGCCACTCGTTAAAGGAATAACACGTTTTTGACACGTTCCTTTTTTCTTTGTATCTGACCCAGCCTGTATTAGTGTTGCTAAGGCTTTTCCAGCTCACGTTAAATGCCTATAGTAAATTAATCCAACAACCATTGGTGCCAGTATACTATGTAATACTTTCAAATTACTGATACTTACTTTCTGCCTATCAAATGATGACTGCATATTGTTAAACGATGGTCGTGAAGTGATATTTAAACTCCAGCACCTTCTGATCACTTGTTTAAATTTTCCTTCAGGAAATTTTTCATCCAGATGTTGGATGTCACCATTACTAACCCTGTAAATTATCAAATTCCCTTCAATGTCTTTGTATGGTTTTTCTTGCTTCACTAGTTCATATAGCAATGTGCTGTAAACAAAAAAAAAAAAAAATTATAAGCAATTGTAAAAGAGCATAAGAAAAAAAAAAAAAGGAAAAAAAAGTGCACTGCCCGGGAATCGAACCCGGGTCGCAAGAATGGGAATCTTGCATGATACCACTACACTAGCAGTGCCACTTGGAACAAAAATGCAACAATTGATCTTTTAACTACTTACCCGAAGGAATAAATGTTTGCTGAAGCAGTCTGCATTGCTTTTGTGCTTCCCATCAATTCAATTTTCTCTTCCTCATCATAGTCACTGCGTGGTTCATCACAAGATCCTCTTCTGCTGAGATTGAATCCAGAACTATTATATCCTGAACTTTCGAAAAGTCTCCTGGTACTCTTTATGCTCGGACTGGTTGGGGTCGATCGGGTAGGACTCGGGGAATGAGACAGACTGTTAAGAAGTCTGCTGGCAGAAACGCATCGTGTTCTCAAGCCATGGACTGAGTGGGGGCTGGAAGGGCAAGTCTCGTTGCCTTGACTCGAACTGCTGCTATACCTCCTGACTGTACGCATGGCCTCTGGTGGTAGGTAGGGAAGATCTGATGTCCTGATCAAGCCCATGGATGCAGATCCTGGAGCGAGCATTGAAATACACACTCTGCAGTGCAATGTGATAGACTGAGAAGTGAGTAAAGGGTGGGAAATGCCCTTGTCATGAAGGTAGTCCAAGCCCTACATACAAACAGAAGAAGAAAAAGTATGTAAATAAGTTGCACTGAGTACTACGAACGTCCTGCTCTTAAGTAATCATATCAAAGCATGTGCATAATACTGTTCCCAAGTCAACAAGTAGCCCCATATTCCTTCCACAGTTCCAAGAATTGGCATGTTATTACAAGTACTGTAGCACAAACTTCAAAACAAAAACACCAGTTCTACTGCAAAACACTAAATCGAAACGAGTTTTATACTTTCAATTCAACAGCAGCCTCACAACCGTCATGGAGAGGAAGATGAAGTTAAATAAAATCCATAAGACACTGCAAATAGGTTTTCACTCATCTAACATGGTCATAACAAGTTCTCTTACATTTACTAGGGAGAACAGGTTCCAGTATTGTGTAAGGAAAACTTAGGTGGATGATGCTGAGGCCAAATTGATCCACATAAACATGAAGTGATAAAATTGGCATCAATTATCACGACAAGACATAAAAGAAGCTAAATGGATTTTAAGGGCCAATTAATAGTGATACCAAGTGCGCCGTAAGAGAGAAGACTCCATTTGACAGCTAAGTAATTAAGATGCAAATAAAAAAAATTAATAAAAAAAAAAGAAACAATTTAATTCAAATTTTAATTTTAAAATTATCACCCAATTACACCAAATCTTATCTAGCGGCATTAGAACAAAAACAACAACAAACTTTTTAAAATTTAATTAGAGAAGGAAGTAGAAAAAGAAGAATAAAACTAAGCCAATGTATTCACTTTATCTATCAGACTGTATAGGCGAATTCCTCCTATAGAGTTAGACAGACTTAAAGCCCTAGCCATTCCACAGAACTCACCTGTGTGATTTGGCTGACGACTTTTGTTAATTCCTGGAAATTGAACTGTTTTCCCTGCTTGAGTAGATGGTGTAAGCTTGGACCCTTCATCTGACTACAGGGGTGAAGAAAACATCCATTATAAATAATGCATTCATTTTTACCTTTCAGAGTAACAACATTATTGCACAATTGTTGGGACTTACTCCATCACTATAGCGATGTAATCGTTGTGTAGGTCATGGCAGACACCCATAAAGAGCTGGACGTTTTCGTGCCTAATATTTCTCAACAAGTCTAGATCTGACATAATCTTCTTCTTCTGAACGGGAGTGATGCACTTTCTAGCATGGACAGCAACTTGACCGTGCCAATAGCCACTATATGGAATATAATATAAAGTACCCATGAGTTTCTATTGAAATGTTCCGAAAAAAAATTCAAATTAACATAGCTAACAACAAATACCTAATACTAACAACACTAATAATAACAATAACTACAACACTCACCTGTAGATTGTCTCCTGTGGAGTAGTAACAAGCAGTGCATCCAAAGAAAGATCTTGGGCGTTCACCAACCAATCCCCTTGACAAACATCATCACAAAACACATCCAAAAGGTCATCTTCTTCAGCTTCCGAATAAAGTCCAGAGTCGGAGGCACTGATCGGGCAGCTCCGATCAGAAGGAGGACTGCTACCACGCGAGGTGAGAGAGTCTTTCTCGCTGCTGGTATCGATTACTGTCAAGCAGGGAATAACAGCTTTCTCACGACGGTGCGATACCGAGGTTGTTGCGGGCAGGTTCTCTAGAATCGTCTCAGGCTCCTCATGAGAGTTTGGCTCCAGTCTGGGCTGGAACTCTGCAGGCTGCAGTTCTTCTAACCGTTCCAGAGACAAGCTCGAGTCCGTTCGTTCCCGGTCCACTGACACCGGCTCAACGCTCCCGCTGCTCTTGGTGCTGTCTCTCCTGCTCCCACGGAACTTCTTGCGAATCATCTGCACTAGATTGCTACTCTTTCTTTTCAAGCTACTACTACTCATCGTGCTCAACTATTAGACTTCTTTAAGTTTGTCTTACACACACACTCGAATCCAAAATATTACCTGACTACTTTGGAAACCCCAGCTGACCGGACCTTTATAACGGTGTAGAGCGGAAGCAGAATTGAACCGCATACTTTTAATCAAGAACACGCCCGCGCCCAAAACATTCAAGAATTCCTGGAAAGGAAGTATCAAACAATGGGAGGATATATCCTGCATGTTGCATAAACAATGATCATAAAAATACAATAAAATACACTGGTTTATGCTGCACATGAATGTCTACTTATTGAATTAGAATTGAATCAAGTGGTCAGAGCAGAGTTAATGATGCTTCTCTATAAAATAAAAAATAAAATGTTTTTCTTTGTCCAGTCAGGATTTGCAAGAGTTCTTGATTGGTAAGTTTTGATACATCTATTCCATTTACCTGAAAAATAGAGATGTGAAAATATTTTATTTCCTACTTAACACACTAAAGCTATAACTCTTAAATTATGTGTACCAGTAACTTTAGACCTTAAATAACTTGAATAAAGTTCCCAACCTGAGTGCTACACAAACAACCTTCAATATACAATGAATCACATGCCAGCATGTGCTTTCAAGTCCATGTTCTTATTAGAAATATCTTGATAACTGCTCACCATTGACAAACAGAAGCTGTACTTAGTAAAAAATATGCATGGAAGAGTCACTTTTCTTGTTATGCAGAAATTGAAACTTGTGAGTATACAGTATATCCAATTTAATAGTGGAGTGTTTCGTTACATCAATATATCATTAACAATAGACACACTCTGGATCATTCCATTTACTATAACTTAGAAAGCTTGTGGGAAATATGAAAAAGGAGGTGAAACATCTCACACTACCTGGGAACACATTCTGGGACAATTCGAGGACATCAATCGTAGTGTGAATCTGGCAAAAACTACCCTTTGTTCTTTCATCTGACCTACCATGTGATGCCATGTGATCCAATTCAATGTATGTCTGAGTGCCAATTATGGCCAGTGCAAGGCCACCAGCCTGCCTACGAATGGACTGCTAAATACCAGCAGGCCATGTACACATGGCTGGGTGTGTGTGTAGCCATCAAGAGAGTATGCAAAAAGAAAGGAGGGGAAACTTTATGTTGCAAGAACCACTTCTCTTAGGGCTTCCCCTTCCACCTCTCACTCTCCCCTCCCCTCATCAAGTTGATACTAAGAAGTCAAGATTTGAGTGAAGTTTTTAAATTACACATCACATCTGCAATGATTGTTTAGAATGAAACTTGATCCAATAATTTTGTTTTATGTGAATAATTACTGGAAATTCACTTTACGTTTCGTTTACAGTAGTATTTTAAAACCACAAACTACCGAATAGATGAGATAAACAAAATACCTAGTTTCTGTAAACAATAAATACAGACCCTTTTCCCTTCACACCCTTCACCAAATGTAACCCCAAGACAAACCATAAGACAGAACAAACCCAGCCTTTAAGGCAGACAAGCCAGCCAGCACTGGCTTGGTTTCACCATTCCAGGGAAACCCCTACATACATGCTGGAGTTCCGTCACAGAGGAAACTTATCAAGAAGAAGAAGAAGAAGTGACACAAACAAGCAAACAGGAAAAATGCTACATAAGGATAAGAGGAACAAACTTTACTGTCTTTGTCCATCAGCAACAACACCATCGAGTGAAAACAATGTTATTGCCACTTTTGGAAGTGTCTCAACCTATCAGTGTCATTGTGCCTTATTATTAACATCACAATAACCTTTTAAGTATCAAAACACTTCACCTGGCTCGAGGAGTTATTCATATTGTTTCATTATCAAGAACAGAAGTAATACAGGTACTCTTTTTAAACTACCTCCTTCAAAAATTAAATGATGGTTTCAGCCAACACAGTATAGTGATACCACAGCTGACGATCTAGCTAGTTGATGGCAATTGTGAAGCTCTGACTCATTTCATTCAATTCCAGGAATTGGACTGATATTTTTCAAGTGTATCCTTTTTCCTGTTTGTATAAATACACATCCAACAAACAGACTCTGCTAGCCTCAGGGTTGAAGGATTCCTTTGAAAAAGTCTTTTCCTCAATTGTTGGTCGCTTGCAACACTCAGATAGAATGCAGCTTTTAATGAACCCCACAGCATTATATTTCCTCCAAACCTCAAATAAATACTAATTAGAAGACACACTTATAACACTATTTTCTTTCCACCTATTACTACATGTATGTTAATATTCATTGTGCCATGGACATAATCCTAGATGACCCAATATTATAGAGTAATACAGAACTAATGATTTAGACATGCGAATAAAGTTCATGTTGAATTTAGTCCCTTCATCAGTAAAATACTCACTAAATATAAAGGATCTGTAATATCGCAAAGTGATCATAACAGCTCTGTAATTTGAAGAGGACGAGATATTGTCTCACTCAGGTGTGAACTGGCTCTTATTGGGCAGTGTATGTAGCAACAGGTGGACAACCTCACTACTCCACTGAGGTGCACATACTCACTAACTTTATCCATACTTCCACCATTAGAAGTAGAGAGCATGTAATAGCTTGCTTTGATAGCATCTACAAGTGTGGTTGTTCTTTATGTAGATTGCCGTTTCGGCAGCCTCAACTACTATATCAAATATTTATTTAGTTAGGCACACTGTTGTCACCAATAATGCAACTTCAGTGGCTAGTGGGTATTACCAATCAAAACTAAAATGACAACTTATGAAGCAGTGCACTCAAGGCTGGCTGTTTATGCCTCTAATGTCCTTCAACCAAAGGAAGCACAAACCAGAACTTGACATGGAGAATCAACAATGGAGGCCAAAATGAGGGCTAAACCTCACTTCCCTGCAATAAAACTGGAAGTTATAATTGGGATGAGCTTAGCCTATAAATAATCAATGCTACAAGCCACTCTAACCCTACACTCCACCGGATTCACCACTTGAATAATGCCTTTCCAGGAATACTTATTCTAATGCCCAAAGAACAACAGAGAAATTAGACATGGCAAAGCCAGCTAAGTGAGCTGGACACAATGCAGATAACTACTTAGGTGATATGATGCCACATAAATGATAGTCAGCTGCAAGCCAGACCAACTTCTCTGGCACTGTGCACCACAACTTTCAAATGTCCATCATTCAAATCTCATCCTCCTCCCCCAACTACTTAGCAGTTACTCTGTCTCTTCTTCTCAAACTACTTCACCCTCTTCCTCATCCGAGTGTTAGTAATAACCACTGTGGCCACGACGAAAAGGTTGATCTCAATGAGCCATGTCAAAGACAGCAAAGAAAAGCAAACATCCTCTCAGCTACTCAGTGGATCTGAGTGGAGGAAATGGAATTAGTTTAGAGTCCAATAGCAATCTATACAAATAGTGTTTTTAAACAAGTATGGACGAGAAGTTGTCAGAATGTCATACACAGCAACTTCATGGCACTTACCACCAATTAAGAATAATAATATCACACACAAACAGAATAAGAATTTACAGAATGTAGGTGTTACTTTCAATCCATTATTCATAAGGATTTTTGGGTGCTTGTGTTAAAAATTATTGACTCACCACTTTTAGTTCCAAATAACAGGCTATGTAAATAGAGGGCGTGGCAGGTCCAGCACTCTCAAAAACTCTGGGAATTATTGTGGTTCTAAATTGAGGGAAAGTTCTGAGTGTCAGCATTGTGTTGATTTTGGGACAAATGCACACCAATAACGTTTACTCTTGGCTGTAGCCTGATATCTTGGAGGCAAAGGATGAAGAAGAAATTCGGGGGGAAAGAGATCAATACTGATAACCATGTATCAGTAATAATGATACATGGCTTTTTATAGCTAACTATAAAAGGTATAAAGGCACTTTTTTATCCATATACCTAGCTGCATCGGTAACGAGTTTTTCTTGGGACCAAAATCCTTATTGATAACAGAAGGAGGAAAAAAAATAGTGCATTGCTACAGTGTTAAAATAGAAAAAAATGTGGCACGTAGTAATAATTATTACAAGTTTTTAAAGTTTCAAGTGAAAGACTGAAAATGTGTTGAAATTTTAGTGATAATTGTGCACTAAAAAAAGAGAAAAAAGGAACCAGATTTCCACTAACAGTGAATGCAAGTGAAGCAATAAAATTCTATGAATAAGTTAATGAAGAAAACATTCATTGGTTGAAGGGGAAACCCTTTTATAAGCAGTGGGGAAACTGTCAATGAAAGCAAATGGAATTTCCCTGGATAAGAATTAGGGAAAATCTCAATGACTGCCTTTAGTTCTTAATTTGATTAAACTAAAAATGTCAAGATCATAAGAGTAGTCAATAGACTACTCTGAACCACAATTCAAAGCTGAGGTATCAAAGGTCGCACATTGCCACAAGCACTTTGTGGGCAAGACATAACATCCTCAAATTCTTCAAGTGCTCAATTCCAGACCCAACCTTGAAGTGGGTCCACCTGAAGGCTGGTCTTGAGGCCCAACACCCAGAAAACTGAAGCCAAGATGTAGTGGTGGTTGAAGTTTGACTAGACAGCCAGGGTGCAGTAGATACAGAAAATACCAACCTGCATTAACAAACCTGGCTAGTCTTAATAACAGATATGGGATATTGTCTTCTTGAGGAATGTGCTATAACAATGACTTTTTTTAAAGTGGAGACAATGCTGACAGAAGCCAAGGGAAAACATTCAGAGAAAAATGAAATTATTTAAACTAGGAGTGAGCAGTACGCATATGGAATCTCACACACGTAAGCATACATGGACTCTGAGGGGCCCAATAGTGTAGCTATCTAACATTAAGTAATACACACCTACATTTTTCTAATAGTTCAATGTGCTATCAAGATTCTGTAAGACAGATAGGCACTACCAGTAAAGAAGGCAAGAGGCTGTCCTGTTTTGAGCATAACAAGGGCATTATGGGACATGAGGTTGATAGCTGTTGACTATAGAGTGTTGAACTAATAACATAACCTTCAAATGCACTCTTCTGTTAAACAACTATGTTGCAAAATTTGAGTGATATCCCACAAGGAACCATTTAACCCAATATACTAATCCTACTAAATGTTCTACATATCCATTTTTCACTCGCAACGGACCAATTCATTTTCTACTTATTAGGAGCTTTACATGCTGTACCAAAAACTCTAAAAACTCTAGTTAGTTCAAATAGCATAGCAGGTATATAGAAGTGACATAGAGAGGTCACATGATGTCCTCAGGAGGCCATACCTAATTCAGAACTCTACATAGTATAACTTTCAATGATTCAGTCATTCTCGGCTGAAATAATTATAATAATAGGAAATTTTTCTCTTTTTAAAAGCCAAAACTTTTAATTATAACTTAACTCGACGTTTCGACTTTTTGCCGAAGTCCTCTTCAGGGGTCAACTGAGGTCGAACTCTCCGTGGTGATATAATAACACAAAGTAAACAGTACGATTTCTGGAGGGCACGCTTACTGTTTATTATGTCCTGGAGGGTGATTTGCATGCAGCATGGACAGCCAGCATCCTGGAACCTATGTCTCTATTAAACTTGGAGTTTAAGATCAATGAAGCTCTACACATAACAGCTCTACACATTCAGATGACACTTGACAACTCCAAGTTTAATAGAGACATAGGTTTAGAGCTTCCAGGATGCTGGCTGTCTATGCTGCGTGCAAATCACCCTCCAGGACATAATAAACAGTAAGCGTGCCCTCCAGAAATCTTGCTGTTTACTTTGTGTTATTATATCACCACGGAGAGTTCAACCTCAGTTGACCCCTGAAGAGGACTTCGGCAAGAAGTCGAAATGTCGGGTTAAGTTATAATTAAAAAATTTGGCTGTTAAAAACAGAAAAATTTCCTATTATTATAGTATAACTACGGGTATTTTATAAAGCTGGAGTAAGTTAATGTTCTACTACTTTGACTGCAGCCATTAACTTACCTCCAACAGTTGGTCCCCTACTTGAATCTTCCCACTCTTTTGAGCTGGCAGATTGTCTATTACCTTGTACACATGGAAACCCTATATGGACAGAAGTTATAATAATAAAATACAATAGCAATATTAATAATAATAATTATTATTAGAACTTGTGAGTATTAACCACACACACACACACACACACATTCAGTAGCAGGCTATAGTACTTGTCAAAGTGGTTTTGTTTTTCTTAGAAAGTGATCTAAAAAAAATCTCAACTTTAAGTACAGATCTTTAAGAAACACTTTGATTGGGGTTTTGAATATGCAGTTTGCTAATCATATTCATGAGTTCCATACAATCACACTATCACACACACTTCCACCTTCAGGCTAAGGATGTCAGGAATGGTTGGGGGCAACTCAAACCTATAGCTTCCTCTTCTCCAACAACTTCCATATTCCAAGTATTGTCACCTCCAACCTTCCACTTTAAAAAAATCAGTTGTAACAGCCTTTCAGGAGATAAGGCAGCCTTTACTCACATGCATTGAATGGGTATGAAGTCCAGTCTCAATTGGGGCACACGTGAGGTAATAGACCAGCTCCTGTGTGGGCTGTCCTTTAGCCTCGTCTTCCTCATAAAACAGCTGTTGGAAGAAATATCCAAAAATTCTCAATGGAGATCAGCCAGCCACCACAGTTTGGTTAAGTCTCTTAGAAGGGGAAGAAGGCATAAGGGTTTCTACCACCATCATTCAAAACATGGACATAAATGTCAATGCCAGTTTCCTCTGCTTAATGCCACTATCAGAGTGCACCTAAGTTGACAGTTCTAGGACTGTGAGTTGTATTTATTAGACGTTACGAACTAAAGAAGTCGATAGATCATCCCCCGACCAGCATTTCGACTGGTTTCATCACAGTGTGCATCATTAACCTTCAAACACCAAACCATATCTTGAAGTTGGATTCTTGTACAGGCATTATTGGTGGAATGTCAGATCAGATTGGAGTAAGGATTGATACACTTTAGTATGCTTGTGGCACCATCAGCTCTGTTCAAGCCACTGAGCCATGGAGTTTCTCCTTACAAATCTTCCTTAATAATAAAAGAATAACTGCATGTGAAGTAAAGGAATGTATTTTGAGGGAGATGATCTTACTTCTTAATGTGGGAGACAATTTTCCAGGCTGATGTAGAGAAGCCATTGACATGACAAGTAGCGGACATTATTTCTAAGAGTCCTAGTCGGGTCTGGCATAGATACTGCTGTCCCCATTACAAGTTTCCCAACACTGGCTCAAACCCCTCCACTTGAACAAAGATAGGAAGTGTCAGAGACTACACAGGAATCTGTATGTGCTGTGGAACCGCCACCAGGATGCAGGGATAAAATGTAGGATTTCCTAGACCTTCTGGTGTGCTCAGTGGATTATTAATGTTATAATTAAATAATAATAATAATTATTATTATTATTTATTACTTCATTATTATTAATCCTTAAGTCTAATTCATCAAGTTTTTCTGTTCTATCATTTCTATTCTGGTACTCAAATTAAAGTTTATTGATGTGTGTGTGTGTGTGTGTGTGTGTGTGTGTGTGTGTGTGTGTGTGTGTGTGTGTGTGTGTGTGTGTGTGTGCGTGTACGCGCATGTGTGTAGTCCAACAAGAAACAGCTAGCAAATAGAAGTATCTAAACTGCATCACTATGCCTCTCAAAAATTACATAATAAGACTGTTATTATTAATATTATTATTATTATTATCATTATTGGTATTATTATTGGATAAATAATAAGAGTTTACATCCGTAAAACATTCATGGATTGATTTGATTTAGATTAGTGAACCCCTCGATGTACAGATCCTCCTATTCTATTGCTAGTATAGTCCACATTGCTCCAGTGTGCTTGATTCCACCAGCCAAAACACACTAACCACTGGCGTCTTCCTTCAATACTTCAATTATGAAAGTGCATTGCAGTAGTTCATCTATTTTAGAAGTGGCTTTCATAGATTTGCAAACAAATCCAAACCTCCATATTTTCCTCATTTTGTTACCTCACAGTGTACCAGGGATACTGTCTCTGGCAAGGCTTTCCCCATCTTTCCCTTCTTCCCTCTCTACATCCTGCAATGTGGGCTTCAATTTGAAAGTACACATCTTTGAAACTGATACAGCCAACACTTTGATATAAACAATAGCTACAGATAGCTGCCCTACACAGTACCATTGCTAGTTAGTGATTTCACACTTTCATTTGCCTCCTCCCGACTTACACGCCCACCTTCAAGGGGGGGGGGGGGGGGAGAGAAATAAGGAATAGGTAATATGTACATATATACGTACCTATATTATATAGAGCATGTATATAAGACTATCCAATGTAGTTTAAATCCTTATTGTAATTGTTGCACCAGTCAGAGACAAGCTGGGTGGTGCCTGATGTTGAGCTCCCAGTGCTTTGGATTTACATATTATTAGAAATGCCATTTTCACCAATGAAGTGTGGATTGAATAGCTAGGAGCAATCTATGCAAGTTTTGGTGAAGTAACATAAAGTTAATTAATTTAAATCGACCAACTCTGCCTCTAAGTTATACAATTGGAGGTTGATTGATTACAGGTATTGGACGTTTATTAGATGTACACAATAAACCAATTCCCTCATATGAGAGTTGGTACACAAATAAATGTTACTTATTAACAATGCTATGGAAGTTTTATATCTTTTATTTGTGTGTGTGTGTGTGTGAGTGTGTATGTGTGTGTATGTGTGTGTGTGTGTGTGAGCATGCTTGTATGGTACACACATACACTGGTGGCTGACTCTAAGACACAATTACGTCATACTTCCATCTAATTAGACTGTTAGTTTGATATAATAAAACCAGGAAGGCCACATATGTACTGATGTATTTGTATCCAAACACACGATACCACAATGGCTATTTTTCTTTTTGCTATTTCCACTCTCCTACCTTGCTTTAAAAGTCATGTGCAGATCAGGGTTTCCATCGGTGGTTTTCTGACAGACTCGAGGAGGATATTGTGGCCCATAAGCAGTAGCTGAAAGTTTGTGTTGGGAACAACTAAGAAAACGTCTCAGAAAAGATTCTCATCCATAGAATCACTACACAGTCTCGTGTGTAGCCAAAGACAAAACACTCGCGCACACACACGACATTTGTCACCAGATTACTTAATCCACCTCAGCAAGGACTATTCAGTTGTATCCTACGTTTCATCATACTGATTTCAACCATTAAAAAAAGACTTGAGGTGTAATAGAATGAATAACTTCACTCAATGTACAATCAATCCACCACTAGTTCGTAATGTGCCATGCCTACAACATATGTCATACCACTATCCATCAATTCTTGGATGGATGTATATGTTTTTTAGGACACAAGCATAGATTTTATCAAACTCTATGGTTCTTACATTGTTTGTACAATATTTATTTTTTATCTTATTCGAGTCTACAGTGCTTGCACAATGCAGTTGATCACACTGGCAGGCAGATTTGCAGGTGTGGCAGCTATAAATATATTCATGCTCAAAATCTGGTGCTAATCAGGCTTGATGGGTGTGATCTTGCTGAGAAAGATGGATGAATTTTCACATGATCAAGTGAGATACACCCCCCTCCCAGCCCCACCCCCTGTCACCTGGAAAATTGTTGAGGTGGTGGCTTGTAATGACCACTGTAGTGGCAAGATTTTTCTTTCAATTTTTAAGATTATTTACAAAAATGATATCTTAACTTTAATGAAGCGAAAATTGATATGGCTTAGTGCAGTTCTTCAATTCATTCATTGCACACATTCAACTATGACCACAGCTAACCAAAAAATCAATGATGCCAACTGACATGAATATATTTACCAGAAATGCATGATGGATGCATGTGCCTTATGCTTATTGTGGAAAGGAAGATACCATCAACTAACTAATGCATACTGTGATAAGAAACTCCCAAAAGAGTCGTATTAGTGACAAAGCAAACAAGGATCATAGAAACGCACACAGACAAACACATGCAAATTCTATTGCAACCTGCTAGAGGTTATGCTCATCTGACAGAGTCAGGATGTCTGTGCACTAAGCAGGCACTGTGAGCCGTGCAAGCAAAGCTCCTGGAGCCGGGCTAGGAGCTAGCAGGAGAACAGGCCTTTCTTCACAGCAAGTGGTGTGGGCACCCGAAGTCCCACCTGGACCATTGCTGTTTCATGAGAAAAGGCCTTGAATTTGTACACCCCAGCAAATGCAATGTCCCCAATCACAGCCGGGTGGACTGGTGGGGCTGGTGGGAGGCAGATGGAAAAACTACATGGAAAATGGCCAGAATGGGGCTTGAACTCGGGACCTCAGGCCCCGAGCCAAGGACACAACCATTAGACCATACAGCCACACACACACACACACACACACACACACCTGCTACTATAATTAATATTGTATTGACACTTTCTCACCTAAAGGGGTCTGGAAAAAAGCAAAGGAAAAATGTGAAAAAATCTTAGTTGTCGCCAGGGATTCGAACCCAGGGCCACTCCACCAGTGCTCTAACCACTGAGCTACGACAACCAATGCTCAATAACTTAAATTTGAACTACAAAATGACCATAAACACTGCACCTATCTTAAATCTCTATGTTGGAAGACAGATATAAATACCATTGTTGCTGCAGTAACTACCCTAGATTAACAATGTTATTCCCCAGTAAGTTACCCACTGGCATTGTATGCAGGATTGGGAGGTTTATTAGATAATTAGGAAATTTCGCAATGGCAGTCATGGTATCAAATACATAGTTAAATAAACCACGGGAACTCTTGAATTATTGCTAGATCACAGCCCTCTCACTCGATAATTCCTCAAATGCATGGTATATTATACTTCTACATGTGTGCGACAGATAAACTCATTCTACTTCACTACAGATTAAGTGAACATGCTCACTAGAAGCTCTGCCATTACCAACATTATACTGTATTGGAATAGGCTCAATCAATAGCTGCATCAACATACACTGGGTGTAAAAACTAATAAATAAAATAAATAAATATATTAAAAGCAATGCTAATGACTGATATCTTTAGGTAGTTCGTCAGATAGTCAATTAAGGAAATGACAGTCTGTAAAAGGATATAGTGTTAGATTCAGACATTCCTGAGCATTTCCTGTGGAATCAGCATTGACTGGTGACCCCACTGGGTCGTGGAATGTAATCACGAATGAAAACTAAGTGTCTAGTCTTTTCAGACCAATCAAACACACACATACATGTGGCCCTTTAACCAACGAACCTTAGATAATATAGGTATGAGACTAATACTAATCTGTTTTAGGAGGGTGAAAAGTTCACAGTCATTCAGTTTTTTTGGGACCAGCCTTATAAGCAAGCTGATTTATGCATAGCTGGGTGGATAATGTGAGAACAGACAATCGTTTTCACCATCAGCTTTGAAAAGGTTAGAAAAAAATAGTCTGCGAAACATTACATTTACTTGATGCCCTATCTAAAAAATAATGGTTTAATCACATAGTCAGTAGACTAAAGGAGCTACTGCAGTATAAGGACCTGGGGGTTTAGTGTGGCTAATTCATGGAGCTATTTAGAACCATTCCATCACATCTAGAACAGACATCACAAGTTTATCATTATACAGCAATTCTAAGTGAGAATGAAATTTTTTTTAAATGTTCAAATATTTGGTAATGTGCAGACTGCTCCTGCTCCATAGTGATAAACTTGACGCTAATAGTTTTACAGATTGCGCTGAATTAATCATTCATTTTGTCCTCATACCAAAAATCCATTTTCTTGAGATATCCTTTTTTTAATAATAATCTTTGCTGCCATTTGACTTCACCAATAACAATAGCACTACATTCTAAGAAACTCATTAAAATAGAGAACAAATGGACATAGGAAGTTTCTCAAAGAAACATTAGCTGAGTCTCTTGGAGTAAGCATACATGGCTAAAGTATATGCTGAGGTCCTGCATGAGAAGGAAAGAATGGGAACTGTGATAAGATTTACTGATTTCTGTAGGAATTATAATAATTGCTGGACTTATACCTTGTGTAACTGTTAATACGGAAATTAAATTACTGAAATATTTCTAGTGATAGTTCCATTTCAAATGTGTATATGTAACAGATCCAATAGCAAACACATTGCAACATCAAATCATCTAATAATAGAAGTGGTATGGGGAGAACCCTAGCATTACTAAACCATCTGCAACTATACAACAATGTTCATCATTCATCATGATTATAAGAAAACTTGAAGTAAGAAAGAAAGCAATTATGCAAGACAAATAAAAAGGAACACCAGCAACATTGCAGCTTGACGAAAAGCCATAGTTTCCCCCAAACACACTCCAAGTGGTAGTAACTATAGTTGCCGGACACCTTTGTTTAACCAGCACCCAGCCACTACCAGATTAGCTTTTTATGCCCTCCAGGTCCTCTAGCAGTGACCAGGCCATAACCCATAATTTGTGACATCCTGCTAATTTCTCTGATGTACTCAAACGTCTAGACTATTAGCAAGTGTCACAATGTACGAGAGCAACACCTTGACAAAGAACTGCTTGGAAGTGGAAACTTGTGATGTGTATGGGCTCTTAGGGTAGCATAGTCTACTTCACTTCAGAATTAGGGAGATGATGCCATTGAATGAAATAGCGTAATGCAACAGTATGTATCCCTCAGAGTGTTAAATACATACAACAAAATGACCCTAATCTGGACGGGTTGAGACCAGGTGCAACTTCAAGGATTATAGCTGACTGTCAAAATAAGCCACTAGTATTGCCTTGGGTGTAGACAAGAGTGACCTGATCACCATCATATTAAACTTAGCTGCCTCATTAAAATCATCCTTGCAATCTAGTGGGCAAGGAGAGTTCTATGAGTATGTTGGCATAAGTATTTCACTGGAAATGTACTTGTACTCTACATATGACGTGTGCTTATATATACGAGTTTAGTGTATAGAATATATTGCGTGGATTATAATGTGATTATAAGAACTACTCTGAGCACTGGTTACTTCACATGTGGAATCCAGCAGACATCGATACATTGCTTTGATTGCACATGAAACCAAAACTCCAAGGCCTTTGAATGGTTAAACTGATGGCTTGCCCACAACCTCAAATATCCAGATTTCTCATTAGGGTCAGTGTGGGGGCAAACATACACAATGGGTGGCAATGACATGTTCTTTAATATGTCACTCTGAAAAAAAAAAATCCCTTAACTGTCTCAAATACTGAAATCAAAATATGGGCAGGGAAAAGTGTTTGAAAAGAAAATAATATCTGACCAAACAGACATTATTAAGAGCTACTACACCTTTCATGAGGACCAAAACAAAAACATTTAGGAAGAAACACCCACCAGGCTGTATGGCTGGCTACACAGAGCTGATGGAAGCTGAAAACCTCATGGAGCTAGCAGTGTGGTGCTACGTATCAATCATTGTTGATAAACTAGTCCCAACTCCCGCAACATTGACCACCATTACGGACCAAGTCTAGAGAATTCAGTAAGAGAGTTTGTAAGAAAAGCACATGCCTGCATGCTTGTGTGTATGTGCATGTATGTGTATACATGTGCGTGATGTGTATGTGTGCACATATGTGTTTGAAGCTTTCAGGAATTGTAACAACAACAATTCATTCTAGGAAATACGGCATGGCTAGGGACTTCAAAGAGCCCTCCAGTGTGAGTATGTGTGTGCACGTGTAGCACATAATATGTTACAGTCAACCAGAAATATTATGAGTTGGGGGGACAACAAAGGACAGAAGACAATGTACAGACAGATATAGGACTTCAAAATGAAACACTTCATACACTATATAGTATCCAATACAATTTGATGCACTACCAAGCCTGTGCGAGATTACCCCTATGTAAATAATATTCCTGAATAATCACTAAAGAACACAAAGAATAAAAAAAAAAAAGAAAAAAAAAAAAAGATAATATATTATAGTTATAAGAATAATACTTATTACATGAGTCAGAGTGTGATATGGTGAAATATTTCAAGGAGCAGGCTAATTTATTTTTACAAAGCCTGAGAGTGAAATATCTTGCCATAACACTCTAACAAGTGTAATAAGTTGTTTATTCCACACTAGATATCTTCAGTACTGTAGTTAGTACTAGAGGTAGGGTAACTAACAGCTGTAAAGTTGGTTGTAGGGGCTACCCCCCCCCCCCCCCCCCCCCCTGAAATATCTTTACCGTGAGTTATTTCACAGGGTCGAGATATTTCTTAGGTTTTACAGCTACCTTCCTGGGGTGTACCCCTGCTCTTTACCCTACTCAACCCTAATAATACTCAACAAGGTTAGAGCAGCTGCTAAAATATCAGCTGGGGGTGTGTGGGTAGCCCCAGCAACCAATTTACAGGCTAGCTGTAAGTTACCCTTCCTCTAGTACTAACGTAGTGGAGAGGTTTAGTGTGGAATAAACCACTTATTACACTTGTCAGAGTGTTATGGCAAGATATTTCACTCTCAGGCTTTATTTTCACTTGCCTCTGGCTGGTGAAAATAAATTAGCCTCTGGCTGGTGAAAATAAATTAGCCTGCTCCTGGTAAAATATTTCGCCAAATGTAATAAGTATTATATATATATATATATATATAAATTAGTCCACACACATTCCCATATCCTTGCTGGATATACAACCAGGAAAAATGAGGAAGGAAAGCAACCATACATGTCTTTCTGCAACCTCTACTGGACTCCCCTCTCACTCCACTTCCTTCCCTCTAACAATTGAATTATGGGAGGGACAAAGACAGATTAGAAAGAACCAAAGAGCATGTCATTGGAAAACTATGGTGAACCCACTAAACTGTCCCTCCTACACAGCTGCAGCAATAGCTGTCCGAGCCACTTGATAGAGTCCTACTCCCTGAGCTATGTATGCAGACAGATAGAGTCAGAGATACTCCATGGGACCCCAGGACATCCTACACTTCTACTACACACAAAAAGGGGTGGACATGCCTCTCAGATATGTCAACATCCCATGCATAAAATTCCACACCAGATTACTTCTTGAGTGTGGTTTGGATGGGAGTTATGTTTGGTGATTTAGTTGGTCTGGTAGGCATCTCCCACAGTCATACCTGGAGGGAGTGTGAACCACAAGTGGCTTCTCTGCAGATATAATTCAAAGGGGTGTGTGGTAAAATGAGTCTCAAACTGGTTACTCCACCATGGAGTAAACAGACCTTTAACCTGAAGCCATGCAAAATTCAGACTCATTCAACGGAGCTAACACCCTCTTTTCAAGAATTGCACACTCTCTATAACTAAACCCATTCATTGTAATGCTTCAAAGAAAAGGTATGAAATTAGATGAATAGACCAGCTAGGCTATGGGCAGCTGTATTCATCAAAATACTATGATCAGATATCCTATAGGTATCTATAGCAGCAAGTAATCTGAAGATAAACTAGAAAATGCTAAATGGGTTTAGGGGCCTCTTGAGCCCAGTCTTCTTCTTCATTTCATTTGCATCCTCATCATTTTTTCTTCTGCTGTTTGGGAAGCTCTGTGCGCTCGTTGTCTAGTTAACAAATACCCCACCATGAAATGTTGCTAATATTGCCATTTGAACTTCACACACAGGTGCATTAGTATATAAAAGGGTCCACGTACGCCTGCACAATTTGAAATGAACACTTAGATATATACATATATCCCAAACTCATTACTTCACTGAACAATGAAACTGAGGTCTAAGCATGCTAAATATAATGTTCCAGTGGAAAAGGCAAGATTAATTACAGCCTTTAAAAACAAAACAATTATACAGAATAAAAAAAAAGAAGGCAGTAATCAAACTCAGGACACTTGCTATGTGCACACTATGACAACCATTCGGCAACCAACTATTACGCTAATTTGGTCCTGGTTTGATTGCTGGTGATTACCTTCTGAAGTTTAGAATTGCATATGTGATTAAAATTACCATTATAGTAACACCCAATCAATTTGCAACAATCATATCTTGTTCAATTAACAGGTAAGGGACCACTTAGCACAACGTCCCATTCAGCCCCACGAACATCCTCATTATTATGGATAGCTGGCAGGTCCTGCAAGTAGTGGTGGAGTTCATAGGGCTAGGAGGTGTTAGTCTTGGTTGTAATGGTCTCTTCATCAATTATCACTGTTAGCACACTCTGGATGGCAGACACTCAGTCTATTTTACACCAGCTTGTACGCCATAGGATGGAAACCTTTAGTAGGTGGCGATTATTGGAGATTTTCTCGCAGGAGGATAGATATAAATTAAAAGTTAACAAAGAAAAAAGTTTACCCTTTTGTGAAAATATTGTTTTGCAAGGTTTACACTATCTTTAGCTAAGGCAGTAATAAAACCCATTAAGAGGCATTAATTCTGTGTTATAATTATGTGTTATTAAGTAATCCTATGTATCCTCATTCAGTAGCATAGAGAGAATTGCTCTACTTGATCACATTAGCAAACCCATAGAAATATGCTCATTCTCTTACTTATTGTACCAATAAATAGATTAATGATAGAAAATTTACTGAATGTTGGATAAGTTGAGGACTCCACTAGAAGCTGAGACAAAAACCAACCTTACCAGATATGTTTGGCAGAGTGTTATGGGCTGATTTAAAGAGCACACACTAAATCATTTTGACGGCAATATTTGAATATTTCACTGTTGGGACTGCCACTGGTAGTGGTACAAGAAAATTTACTAACTCTTGCACTCTGTTCCTGTGAAGGAATTCCCAGGTGTGATATGACATCCGAACACCTAAATACAGGAAGTATTTCTCTTGCAATCATCCCTTCATTGGGTTGTCATCATCTCTTGCGACAACACCAAGTCATTGTATAGTTTCAGTTTAACAACAATGCATTATTGCAGCACACACGGAGGCAGGAAGAGGCGTGGCACTGCTAAACACACCACTGGCTGGTTCGCTTCTCATCCCGGTACTTCTTCTTAACTGATTAATTCCTTTCCATTCCAAACAAAACTGAGTCTAAGTTTGGATTGCCAGTGAAATAGATGCAATTCTTTGTTTGCACTTGGTATCCAATTGCCTGTACTTACGTCAGAGCACTGATAACATTTATAGTGATTCTTTGAAGTCATTAAACTTCCACCATTATATTTTATCCATATCCCTTACCTAATTTGTCATGTACTAATTTCCTTTTTAAGTGCCATACCAGAACTAAAATACGCTTTAAAAAAAGCAATGGCTTTCTTTAACTAACAAAAGGAAAGTGTAAGTTCTCACACATTGTTGAAAGTGCTCCTTAGAAACAAATAAAACACTCAGAGAAGCTAACATTTAATAAGTCATTATACGTAATTACTAGGCAGTTTATATGATACTATATAAAAATTAGGTAATTCTATTCTAAGCTGAAAGTAATGTTTCCCTTAGTGACAAATAGTCAATTAAAATGGTTAAATTTTGATAGTTGTTATTATTGTTATAGACCTGTGAAATAAAGTGGTAAATCATAGCTACTTGGAGTGACATGTCAATGCAGATACTAATACATGTATACTACGCATCTTCATGCTATTAAAACCAACCCCCCCTCCCCCCCAATAAGTAAAGCTTCCCTTGATCATCAATATGAGAAGAACTGATTTTAGGTGGCATAGTTGACAGATTTGATGTTTAGTCTTCTTGGGAAGATCCGTGGAGTCAGTGGGTACCAGTCCAGTGCTGGCGTGTATGGCTCCAGGAAGCAAACCAAAAGAAAGTTTAAAACCTGGCAGGGGTTCACTAATTAGCGTGTGCAAGCATGAGCATGTGTAATGTCTTCACTCTGTCCTATCATATTGTAATATGTCACTTTTAACACATGCTTGTCACATGCATGACAATAAATTAATATGTATTATATAACTATTTAGTTACGTCAGCTGAATAAATAAATAAATATACAATTTTTTTCAAATTTATTTGGGCCATTATCAGATAAATACTGCTATGATAATAATAATAATAATAATAACAATAATGATGATGATAATAAAAATAATAGTAGTAGTAATAATAAGATTTAAATAACACTACCGTGTGCAGTCTATAATTCATTGAAGCACTTATACTCAAATTTTCTCAACCTTTAAACTTGAGATTGTTTTGGTTGATAGATCACCACATACTTGCACTAATCAGCACTCACTCTTCAGCTACACAACTTGAATCTCACAGCAACCAAACCCAATACATTCCCTAAAAAAAAAAAACTATGTAAAAAAAAATAAAAAAATAAAAAAATGGGGAAGCACATTCAAGCAGAATCTGATTGACAATAGCAAAGCATAAGAAAGTTGGTGACAAGCGTTATTATATATTACAATAATGCCAATTCACAAATACTTCACGAGTTGTTCATACTTACTAAGTCAATTCCATACATTACCACTTCAGTTAAATGCAACTAACAGAATCATTGAAGCACAGCAGATACATAAATGTACATGTATGTAATAAATACAGATGAAACAGAAGTGAAAGACAATGTCACTACAAAGCTAGCGAACTAAGAGAGCTGAAATAATTGGAGCAGTAGAAAGAGAAGGGCACAGTAAGCTCTAGATACTACGTCATTCGACCATCTGTGCCACTGTATTGGCAGTTACTGTTACTTTAAAAATAATAACAAACACTTCCCATAAAAAAAAAAGCAAAAAGAAGTATGATTACCAGTTTTAGACAAAAATTTTTTTAAATTGATTGTGATGAAATTTGAACTCCACCAGATTTCTGTAAGGATGAGCCAGTGGTTCATAGGACAAACACACATCCCACCCACATATCCACTTCACCACAAGAAGACAAAATGTGGACTACATGTCAAACTCATCTAACCTCAAAACCTTTCCCATTGTGAAACTCAGGAAGGAACACTTCAAATGACCACTAGACTAGACTACACCTTCATTACAGCGTAGACATAAAACAAACGGAGGACTCAGACAGTCCAGTTGAGCTGTACTGGTTGCTTGGGTGAATGGGGGAGTGGTGTGAGTAGGCAGGGGACACCCTCAGAACAAGCAATTGTCTGCTTGCTGATTAGTTTCCTAGAGGCCGCATTGGATTGTCTACTTCCAATTCAATTTATAACTTACCTAGCAACCGATATGTTGTCTTTAGTAGGGACATCACCTTATCGAGGCACCCAATCCAGGGTTATTGCAAGGGATTATCAGATAGGAAGACAAACGCTATTGTAAGGGCATGTTAGCTTATGAACTTCGTTGAAACATCTATATATGGAAAGTTAGCACCTTCAGATAGAGAATCTTCCAGTGAAACACAAAACAAACAGCCTTCATTGACTGTTTAATAAGTAGTCTGGGGTCAAATATGAATGTAGTCATGCTTTCACCATCCATTGCAGTACACCTGTGAACACAGTTCAACTATGCTGTGTGAACACAGTTCAACTATGCTGTCACCACAACAACATAGTTGATTCAGCTCACATATATAATACTAATGGCTTGTAAACATTGGAACGTACACAACTCCAACAATAACTTCCAGCATTTCATATTCTAATGCAGCTTCTGTATTCACTCCCAGGGATTTATACAGGATTTTTCACTAGGGAGGAAGGGGGGGGGGGGGGGGGGGGGGGGGGTGGTGTTGTAGAGCCAAAAAAAAAAAACGAAAAAGAACGGTGACAAGGAGGTGCCATCCAAGCTCATAATTAGTTTCTTAAAACTGCCACATAAAGTGAAGAGGGACTATAGAACTATTGGCGTTTTATTTTTAAGGCGTGTCATGAGAACTTTATTACCAAATAACCATAAATTACGGGCATCTACGTTTTTGCCCTTAATCCTAAACAAAATAACCAGGAAAAAAAAACAGATGGGCGGGGGTGCTTAATTTTATAAGGGGGGAAAGGGAAGCTGAATAGTTAGGATGGGTTGGGTGTGTTTAGGAGGGGGGATAAATGTAGTGGGGGGAGGGGGGAAGTGGGGGGGGTTGTAGTGGAAGGTGGAGGGTGGGTTGGGGGGGGTGGGGGGTTAAATGGTGTGTTGTGTGGGTGTGTGTAATTTGTTAAGTGAGTTTAAGTTGTGTTGGTTAATGTTTGGGGTAAGGGGGGGGTATGGTTTGGGTGTTGAATTGGAAGAAGGGGTTGGTGGGGGTTATTTGGAAAACTTAAGGGATTCCAGGGCTCCCATAGTCTGTATGAAGCCCTGCACTCCTGTAGTTGGTATAATGAGATAACTACGACTATAATTGGGATTTGAAGATTTACAAATTCTATGAATTCTTCACTTAGAACTATAATACATCTGCCTGAGTAAATGCATCTTCCCTCCCTCCCTCCTCCTGTCAGTCACCACACATGATCTTAACAAATTACGACTAGTCTGGTCAAGTTTAACGAAATTCCATCACCGAGATAGATCAGCATTTAAGTATCTCTTACAGTCTATAAACAGTAGTGATAATATCTTACTCATTCAAACAACACTTCACGTTAGTCTGCTAAAGAATGTTGTTTGTTTGTTTGTTTGTTTTTGTTTTTACATGAGGACTTATTATTATAGAGAGTCTTGTATGTAAAATAAAGTATTGCACTGCATAATCAATAAAACATTAGAGTTTTGTTAATCTGCAGCCGATCAGAGACAGCCACCAGTTAAACAGAAAAGTTTAAGCTTTAATCAGCAGTCAACCAACTCTTCCTACACTCCATTCAAAGGGAGGAACAGAGTGGTAAGCAAAGAATCAGTTGAGACAAAATCATTCCAGGAAGTTAGCCTTTCCATCTTACCCAATGGCAGCCACCCACAGCACACATAAAAGAGAAGCCCTCACTTCAGGGCCAGCTCACATCCACAGACAGCCATGGGCAGTCTGAACATGAATGCTGAGACACACACAGTCAGAAACCCGCAGTAGCAGATTCTGTGAAGTGCCTGCCACACACCTAGCCAGCTAAATAACACAACTACAGGCCTCAACTCATAGTAATAGTGTATTCAATCAGTGGTGGCAAGCTAACTTGCCCAGCAAACGAGTTGAACAGAATTCAAGTTGGCAGTACATTAGTTTGAAAGGCGATATTTTAATACTCAACTTGTTTTTGTTTTGTTTTTAATGTATTGGAATAAAGGTGGTCATTTGCAGTGAATATTTGTTAAAAAGCATAAAGAGAGTCATGGTATAGTTATATCTTTGGAATGGTAAGTATTATGTCTACTTGCTCACTAAAGGTTATTAAAATTATTTCAGAAAAACATAAACTCCATGAAGTCCAGCTATTTGCTACACAACTGTTTAAATTAACCACTCCTTAACTTATAGGCACTAAATGATAATAATGTGGATGAAAGTCTGTATTTTGAGCACAAAAGTACATTGCATTCAGTCATTCTCGGCTGAAATAATTATAGTAATAGGAAATTTTTCTATTTTATGATTAAAAATATTGGCTGTTAAAAGAGAACAATTTCCTATTATTATAAGTACATTGCATTTCATTATCTGCAGAGTCAACACAAATGACTGTAATCCTCTGGACTCAGTGAGTAACTGCATACAAGTTATGCATTATTAGCTATATCAGGGAAAAGGCCATGAAGTACCCATAGCTAATAATCCACACTTCCTGGAATCAAAGTGTTTTCTGTTCGCCAGATGCCTTGTCTATTTTTGAAAACATGTACCAGGCAATATATAATAACAACAAAACATGTGTATGTGCATGATAATGACCTTCAACCTTTCACCACAATCACATGTACCCAACTTTATTTCCTTTCTGAGAATTACTAAACTCTGCAAGACTTGAACGTGACTTTATACAAGAGGTTAAATGAGCAGCTTGCTGAGCGCGTGAAGTTCGGTACCTTGATGTGTCACGTCATGGGATCCAATAAGAATAGGTGACATGTGTCAGAGAATGTCACATGTTTAATAGTATTAGGGAGAAATGACTCACCCATACGTGTGGGAAGAAGTGCGATATTTTGAGGCACAAACCTGTTGTAAGTGCTCAGATAATGTGAATTTGTACTTTACCTCATTGAAGTTGCTATAGCTACCCATATAAGACCTGGTTCTGTTTAGTGACAGACCATAGTTTATTCTGCTACCATTTATAACACTGTTTTTTTTTTAAACTGGTTAACCTATCTCCATTCATTCACTGCATAATCAGATGGCACCTGTTTATTCTTTTACCCTCTCAGCCATTCAGAGGAAGTGTGCCCTGATGGTAGTACAGTGTGCCTTGAGTGGTTTGTAACCCCAGTACATTGTGCCCTGCCCTCGTTGGCTTTAGTATCAACCTGTCTCATCTGCTCCACAGAAAGAGACCTTTACCCTCACTGTGGCATTGTTTCATCTAACTTACTTTTGAAGTGTTTTTAGTCTGGCTAGTAAGTTCTTTGTTCCTCTGTATATATTTGGTAGCTTGGCCTCATATTCAAAGAGAACAATTGACAATACCAGTAGTGGGGGTGGGTTCTATAACAAGACCCACATTGGGCTGCAGCTTTCTTTTTAAGCAGATCATCCTGCGTGATCTCAGCAACTTTTAGCTGCTCGAGAATACCTACTGTGTTTGTTGTATTTGTGTCCAGATTCATCCAAGCTTCCTAAAACTTCCAATGTTTGTCGTTCAGAAGCATTTTTTTGGTGTTTGGAATCTTTGCTGAAGTCCCTGGGCTGCCCAAGATTCCTTGAAATATTGTCATCCTGGATTTTTAGAGTTCCACTTTGATTATAGGACTGTTAATCAAGGAGGAAGTGCATTGCCCACGTCTGGTGTCGGATATTATATTCACAATTTGTATTTTGAATTAAGCAACCCAAGTTGTTATCTAACTCTCTATAGCATGTGCTTGTTACTGTTGGCTACGCTCAGCAGTGAATAGCAAGTTTTAAGCATTGCCATAAACACTCCATGCACTCATCAGGGTGTGACATGGCAAATAATTTCATGAAGTCTCTTCAAATTTATAAAAAAAAGTTATGCAAAACGCATATGGCACTATATGCTAACTTTTCATGCTTTTTACTCCGTAATGCACCAATTAATTAAACTGATATAAAAAAAATACGATAAGACAGGAGTCAACTGGTGAACTAATAATTACTAAATATAAAACACGGTTTCTCTTCTAGCCAGAAGTTAATGCATATTTTGATTTCAATTTAATTTAACTTCAGTTGGTCTATCACAGAGCTAGTGAGTGTAGCTGTAATAAAGTACACATTTCACAAACATCTACTTCCCTTTTCCACCGTAAAGGGATATCAGGTTTACAAAGCCCGGCAGCACTGGGGAACATAGAGAGAGAAATTGCATTAATTTGCCAGTGGACGGTGAAATTTGTTTACAATAACAAGCAGCGGTTTATTAAAATTCTAATTTAACTGTAATAGAATTACCTATAATCATGTTACTAAGTAATCTACAATAAACATACTCCAAGGTGGCCTAGCCCATTCTCTGTCTACTAACTGCAAAACAGTTCAATCCATTAGACAAGCAGTCCATTTCTACAGGCCAGCAATTATCCACTGCTGTGACGTAGCCTGTTGCAACAGCTTGGTTTGGAAGATGGCAATGTCAAAAGCACCCAAACAGCATAGAAACAAGCAATCTTATGAACAGCAATGCTATTAGGCTTCAATTGCATAATAGATGCAAAGTATCAAATTTATCTGAGATCACGTTATACTGCATAATGATAACTAAAAGCTTGCATATTTAAGAACTAAAGGAGAAAATCCATTTTGCATCACTCCACATGGCTGCAGGGGATACACCATTAAAATGAGAGAAGTAGGAATGCTGCTCTGAGAGGTGCCCACACTATGTTTGTTGTAATTTGTGAGGGTATGTTGAATCTTCCATTAACTATCAAACAACTGGCTTTTCTCAGAAACTTGCTTGAAAGTAGAAATAAGTGACCACGAGACAGAGTTTCAGTTGATTCAGATACACACACACTCAGTCTCTTGAAGGTCAAAATAATGCGTACATTGAAAGAGGATATTAGGTGCTATACTTTTCAGTTCTCTGACTGCCCAAAATCATAAATTATTTTATCAAATAGTGATAATAAATAAAATAAATACAAAATGATCCCTGTCTGTCCTGTGTGCTAAATAGATGTCCTTAAACACTCCGAGACTATCAGAACAAGCAGAAGCATCCTCACTCCAGCTTGCCATGGTTGCTGAACAAGACTTCCCATGCCAGCTAGACGTGTGCTTAGAGATATACTTGTCAAAGACTTCCCGCTGTGTTGCCAAGCAACAGCGGTACAGCGATACTCGTCTTTAACACACCCTTGTATGGCAGGTCTACAACAAGTAGCATAAGTGAAGGAGAAGCCAAATATAGAACCACGAGGTCAAGTTGCTTCAGAAGATGGGAGCACCAGAGGATGTTGTCCAGTACAACGCCTCACCCGGTAACTATTATAGCAGGTGGCAACTGAACAAGGCTAACGCGCATACTGTATCAGTACCTTCTATATTTAGACATGAACTTCTATATTTAGATATAAATAGAGCCTGTCAGTGTCTTATATAGAAGGTGATGATATGTGCTCTGGGTGACTACTACTACTACCAAACTATGCATTTGTACCATTGGCTAAACGGAGCACCTCTGCTTATGGAATTGAACTAGTAGCACCGCCTATTGTGGAAGAGTGTACTCCTGAACTAATTAAAGTAATTAATATCAGATGCCTAATTTTATATCTCACCGATATCACAACAGTCCTGAAGACCAAACACAATCAGATCTTCCACCAACTGAACGCAGCCATAACCTTACTGGTACCAACACAGTAAAACAACACACGTGCCCACATCGTAGAAACAACCACCACTAAAACCGTGGCACAAATAGGCGATAAACTGTGTCCAGGAAGTAATTAACAACCAGACATTCCCAGCATGTTTGAAAGGACATTCCTTCCCAGACAACCTGCCCACGCACTTGGCTAACCCATACTCAACCACTCCATAAGGAGTGGGCGGATGATGACCGACAACCCACTAACCTTATAAACCAAACAGAGGGAGTTATTCTTCAATCACAAAAGTTCTCTATCAGTTTCAGCTCATGCCCTTAATTATATGTGGTTATCACTATCCTACTACTACTATTATTACTACTGTTCAATTCATATTTATATTCAACTTGACAATGGGTGTTATATAGCACTTGCAATGTTGTACATGAATATTTTAATATAAAAAAATGTCATACCTAATAACAAAGGATTATTACTATCAGTACTACAACTAGTTGTAATAGTAGTAGTAACCACAGTCTTCATAATTTGTTATTTTCATCATCATCATCATCATCATCATCATTATTATTATCATCATCCAGAAAATATGTTGATTTGTATGCACATATGGCGTAACATTGTTTGTTATTTTCAAAGACAGACAGCCTCCTCCCGTTCCCAACTCTCCGTCTCTTACGGACAAAGCACGGAGCCCAGGCACCTGTGTTTCTGTCTGCATATGACTCAAAGAATGTGGGTAGCAACCAGGGTAGCAACCAGGCTGTTGCAGATTGCATTACATGGCCTGATCCCATAACAACTCCCCCAGAATGCTCTAGCCCCACTCCACAATGAGGGCTATATGACCAGCTGTGGACTTGGAGCAAGGCCAGAACTCCCAGCTACAATAAACCATCTTACAGCTAGCTACTGAAGGGCTCTTCTTTCACCAAAGATTTTTCTAATAACCGAAGACTATTTGCCACCTCAGCATTATATGCCAAGAAGTAAAGTTTCACTGTCAAAGTAAACATATTTCTTGTTCAAAACAAACAGCATACCACCCTCAGCATGTGCCTCAATGATAAAGTTTTCCTTTCAATTCCAAACAATTCTGTAATACCGGAATTATAACATGAATATAGAGTACTGGAAGGGAATTGACGGAGAGGCAAGGGGAAGCCATTTTTTATCATGTGAGGGGGGGAGGGTTGGAAATAAATCTTCCCTGAGCTTAGGGGATGAACAAGAAGATGCTGCTACACTTTATGAGAATTGTTTAGTCAGTAAGCAACATTTGTCAACTGCACAAGTCAGCAATGCACACCAGCACTCACAGGGAGTCACCCTTACCCAATCTTCAGGAATGGGGGGAGGGGACTGGAATGGAAAACAGGAGGAACAAATTTACCAATTTAACAACTACATCTCAGTAGATACACACTAAAAATAAAAATGGGAGCATATAAGCTGCAAACAATGAACAGAAAGATAAACTACGAGCACTTTATGCAGAAAGGTAGAACTAAACGAGCAATAAATAGTAAGTGTGTGTGTGTGTTTTCATAGAGTAGGCGACAAATACAGCTCTGAAATTTGTAACAATGAATGAATGAATAGAATAAATATAACTTTTAAATATGGAAAATGAAAGGAATGGGTAAATTGTGACATTGCAATTCTTAAGATGTGAATGGAGCAATGGCCCAGTTACAGTGTATTTTACTGCAAGCTAGCACATGGAGAGCAGAGCATGCAAGTCCAGAATTCCCCTTGCTAATTACAAAATCTACAGAAAACCACAGAGTGTTGCAAGCAATTCAATCCTCAGAAATCCAATCATCTGGCCAGTGAATTCACATCTTTTCTTCCCAAATTAATTATACTGCTTCATAATGAAATCACATGCTAGTACAATTAAGACCTCTAAACCTTCCAGTTAAACTGTACACCTGAGCTATTCTATATCTATATTGGGTCTATCATGGGAAGAAAGTAGTTTAGCCACAAGAAAATCCCCAGAGTAAGCATGACCCCCAGAGTTGGACCAACTAGTGGGGTGAAGTAATTCACTGAAAACTCTGTTCATGATGTTTTTCAGTATGTTAGAATTGCAACAATTTCCTTAGTACACTTTCATCAAATACCACAACCTTTTTACCTTCCTTCCTTTTGAGCAAATAATTATCATGTAATATTTACCAATACATTAAATAATTCCAGACATCATAGATTTGGAATACAGCCAGGAAGGACAAAGATAAATTTAAACAATAGAACAGGTTTTGTGATATACAGAGGGCAAACTAGTTCTTTAACAGCAATCATGCTGAATAGTTTTAATTTAATTCATAATTACTGTTGAAGGAATACTTACTGCTACATACACATACATCACACTTTCCTGTGGTCACTTGATACATACTGATCAGGTAATTAAAACAAAACGGGTTGAGAGGGGCCAAATCAACATATTTGAAATTTCACGGAGATTTCTCATTTCCATGAAATTAATGAAAATTTTGTGCAAATGTCACCATGAAACTCATGAAAGTCTTTTCAGTAGGACACGAAACCATTTCCAATGGAAGGGGGAGAGACTAAATGCCCCCCCTCCCCCCCTAAAAGGTTTAAAAAAAATTCTTGCTGATGATTGCTTATGATAAACATCTTATCATAATAAGGCCTGTTAATATTTATCTACCATTTTTTTCATCCCATACCTAACTGGCATCAACTGTACATCTCCCTCACACATACCTGGTGTCCTTTTTTCACAAAGTTCTCGCCATCTTTTCCTCCAGTGAGACCAAGACCAAGACTTGGGTCCTTCTTCAATACCACTCTGAACTAAAAAACAAACAAAACAAACAAAAAAAAACAACAACTCAGGATCTACTGAGTATATAGGATACTGATGGTGAATAATAGCAACAATTAAAGTAATGTATGATAAACATTGGAATATTCTAAATCTATGATACATAATGCATGGGACTAGGGATATATGGATACATAATACAGTAACAACAATATACAATGACATAGTACAAAGGTGCAAGTTTTTCTCACTATGACATTATGATGGCATCATACGGTTTTCATAACATTACGCAAAACAAATGTTATAAAGGTAAGGTATCATCACTGTATTTTTTAAGTGCATTGAGAAATATGGTACGGTACGGTATCATCAATTAAACTAGTCACCTTTACTGAAAGTTTTATGCAAAGGTGCTAGATGCAAAAAAAATTACTTTACCACACCTTACCTTTCTTCCAGCCGTGGGTAACATAGTTCTAGAGGTAGCTGCTATTTGAGAGGACTGTGATGAGGTTGGTGATAGAGAACCAGAAACTGACGGAGTCAATGAGGGAAATATTGGAGGAGGCATAGCCATCGGAGGAATGGGTGTGGTCAGTGCTGATGTGTGCACTGGTGGGGGTGGAGATGGCTGTGGACCCAATCTATGTGGGATGGAGGAAAGTTCCATAGTAGGGTTGGGGGTGTGGCCTGTTCTACTGTTATCACGGCTACGATGGAGCTGTCCCTATATATGAAAAAGGAAAAAAAAAATGTGGTACAATGATTGTGATATTAATGACAACGGTACATAATGACATGTATATACAATAGGACCTCAGATTACAGAACCTTCGGGAAATATGGGGTTGTCCATGTAACTTTGAATCCTCTACTCTTAATTAAAACATTTTCTAAATTTACACCTTTAAATTACAGAATGTATATAATATATTCATTATAGATTTTTCAAACACTTCCTCTGGAAGTTCAGTCACGAATTTCATTATTTTCTGTTTGGAAGCCTAATCATAGATAGTGCTATATTCCTACTTGGTAGAGAAGCTTATAATGTGGTAAAAATGATCTCTTCATGCTATGCTGCAATACCATTGTGCTTTTATCTTCTTCGTTGTAATATTTATTGACTAATCTACTCCTTAACAACAATAACGAAAAACAAACAAGCCGAAAATTAACATTATAGTATAAAACATTAGACATACTTTAGTGGTTGCCATGGCTCCATGTGTCTTAGATTCACCGGCTTGGGAATTCTCACTAGCACTAAGTCCAAGGCTTTTATAATTCTGATAAATATGAGTTGGTACATTCTGGTACGTGTGCTCTTCTTTTTCCACTGTCTCTGCCCTTTGAATCTGAGTCAATATGACAGGATCAGTCTGTACGCAAGACAGTGTTGGATTATCAGACCCAAGGCCACCGTCATCACCAGTCATTGGGCGGTGAAGCTGCTGCAAGTTTGCTCGAAACTCCTCGGACACTTCATAACGTGCTCCCTTATCTTGAAAGATGGACTCACTGCTGAGGACATGCTTGGCTGTCTTTGGATAGCTGCGGTTACTCTGAAAATGTTGCAAGACACCTAGTTGCCTTGATTTCTGAGAACCTCTCGTATTGGGGGAGACGTGCTTCTCTCTTCTGTCAGGAGCAGCATTTTCCTGGTTGTTCAGTTGTAAAGGTTGAGAGTGATAGATTGATGATTCCTCAATGTTCAAAGTAGTAGTGTTCCTCACGTCATTCAACTGTGAATTAGAGCTAGTCTGCAATGGAGTGAGGAGCTTGCTGTAGAGTTGCTGCTGATTATGGACTTGAGCAGCCCTTCTGGGTGTTGCTCGTCCACTAGAAGCCGGGGAGCTAGGAACCAGTGGTGAGCTGCTCCTTACACTGCCATGAAGCTTAGGAGATTGGCTGGGATTTGATGCATGTTGCAGATGGGAGTAGATCTCAGTGTGTCTGACAACCATAAACTGTGCATTGCCATCTTGATGAGCCATGGTCTTTACCATTGATGGACTGCCATGCGGTTCAATTTCTTGCTGAAAGTGACCGTCTTCTCTGAAAGAAAGCTGGCTATACTCTGTCTTCCAATTCAAATCCTGCTCCTTTCGTAACTCCCAGTGGCCTCCTGTTCCCAGTGCAGTGACGTCATCCAAGGACTTTGACCCCATCATAGGTGTCGCCTGAGGATAACATTCTTGATAGGTACTATCAAAATTTGCTCTAGGAATTAACCCAGCCGTGCACATCGTTAATGGAGGCGTGGCCTGCTCCTGCTGTCTTATGATGTGACTATATTCTTTCACTGTGGAAGATCCAGGAGCTAGGTCATGGCTGTTCCTAGACTCTGGTACCACATTGTGCTTCTCAGCAGCTGGTGCCTTGGGTGATGCTTCTGGTGAGGTATACCAAGGTTGAGAATCTTCTTGTGAAGTGTTAAGTTCTCCTGATTTTGAGGTACAACGGACCTGATGTGCAGACTGCTCAGCTGATAGGGAACGACTCCCCCTTTCTGTGGTCTTGTTCAGATATATACTAATAACATCACTACTGTTATTGTTGTTGTTGTTATTGTTGTTGTTGTTATTGTTGTTATTAATAACAATACCCCTAGACAGAAAGCTGTTTTCAGGTATCCCCTCTTCTTTCTTTAATATCTTGGAAGGGTCCGTATGAGGTCTTGAATTTTCTGAAATCGATCCCACAGGAGATAAAATTGGTGGGGGGAGGGGAGAAACTGTATCACTACTGGATTTGCTGACAGGAGACATTGGGTGACCGTAACCATTCCTCTGTCGCTGGTGAGTGTGGTTGAAGTGAGGGTGGTCATCTGCTCCCGGGTTAGGTGGTAGTTCCTCCCCCTCCTGTATGGTTGGTGGGTGAGGGGTGGGCTCCCTAGAACTACTCCTGTTCTGTCTAACTCTGCGCCAGCTACCACCACTGCCACTACGAGGTAACAAGTTGTCCTGCACAACACACATACTATGCAATAAACTGGAGGGTTGGAGACCCTTTACCAAACTAGATGGTCAAAGTCCCTTTACCCAATTACACAACACAGCAGTCATTTTGCTATCAACATAGAAGTGACAGGCTTCTCAAATTTTTTTTTTAACCCTACTGACTGAAATCTATCTAGTGTCTAAAAAATTTACTGCAAGCATTAGTTTAGTTTGGATTCAAAGTTTGACCAGAGATGGAGAGAAAGGGTAAAAAAATATTTATTAATGGTACTGCTATGTATACTTTACATAGCTCAAATGGAACCTTTTCTCTAAAGCCTCACACATGCAGTCGTAGGAAATATGACAACTGTGAGGACAATAGATAGTTAAATAAGGTACTCAACGTATAAGAAATCAGAGAGTATGCATGTAGGAGTAAGTTGCGTGGCTAAAGTACGACTGATGTGCATCCTGTTAGTTTGCTAGTGTATGCATTGTAAAAGGTAAATAATAATAATAATAATAAACACCTAAGCATTGAAAACATGCCATCAATGTGAAGTTCATGGCCCAATAAAATGCCATTCATGTAACTTGCTCGAACTTTGGAGTTGAGAAAACGTTCATCTCAGTGCATCACAACACAGTTAATCCCACCTGTGACATCTGGCTAACATGGCGTCCGCAGTGCTAACAATTTACACCACCGACACATTTTATTTAGCTTAGCTTTTGAACTGTGCCATCATTTCCCCCCCCCCCCCAACCAATCAATGAGTATAAGAGTATAATCAAAATCTACTACTACTACTACTACTACTACTACTAGTGCTGCTGCTACTACTACTACTACTACTACTACTACTACTATTGCTACTACATCTGCAGCCAATACCTCATCCAGTGGGTTGCAGAGAGCATTCATTAAGCTGTTTCTGTTGTTGCTAGGTCTGGCCACCACGTTCTGACGTAGAAGCACTCCCTCCCCTCCCTCAGCTCCTGCTGCCTCGGTTGCTCCAGCTTCTCCTTTTGGTGCCACGCCCCCACCAGTAGCAATGTCACGAGTGGCCCTCCACTGCATAGCCTTGTTGTGAAGTTCTTTAGGAAACGGAGTCAGGTCTCGGCTAATTTTAGCTGATGGTTTGTCCGGCACTTTGGGATCAAAGTTCACTTGGTTGGCTTTGCGGTCAATGAGGTTCCCATCAAAATCAATGGCTGAATTCACTGGTGACGAAACTATACAAAAATAACAGCACCTTGAACTACAGTATAACATCTGATAAAACAGTAACGAACAAAATTGAGACAAATTGTAATGATACTATGATTATGATGATACTGAAGAAAATGATGAAACTGATGATGATGATGATTAAGAGGATGATTTAAGGTGATGATGATGTGATGGCCACAACATGATCACAAATTATTTACTAACTATTCCATACAAAAATTGAGTATATGATTTTAGGTCTATCAACACAAAATATACATACTGTATCGGCTCCTACCTCCCTCCTGGAATTCTAGCTCTGCCCCTTGCTGGGGAAACAGAAAACAAGTGAGGCACTTCTCTCCATTTTCCTCTTTGGCGAGCTGCAAATCCACAATAGGCCGACTCTGGTTCTCTGCTATCCATATGGCAGTGAGAACCTTGAGGTGGGTGAGGGAGTAGGGGAGGTGTGGCAACTGGTTGCCCACGAGAGTGAGGATAGAGAGGCTGGACAAACCAGAGATCTCACTGGGGAGTTCCACCAGCTGGTTGTTGCGCAAGGACAGGATGGACAGAGACTTGCATTGGCCAATCTGTACCGGAGTCAAGATAGATGCATTGAACACAAGTTAGAATGACATGCTTCACTAGCTGATTCGGTCAGTGCTTGCTGCAGTGGAAGTGCTTCAATGTTTAATAATGGATACAATAATTTCTTTTTCAAGCAGAAACTAATGTACTTATATACACACACTTAGTATTTTAAGCCTTCGAATTTAGCATTTAGGAAAACTGGTTTAGTAAATTAAATGGTGCCAAAAATATGAGAGTGTATGTACTTGTAGCACAATTCATAGATTATTCAAATTAACTGAAACAACAACAACAATAAAAACAACAACAATAAAGTAAGGTGATTTATTAGGGCTCATTAATTAACGAGCCATTACTAATATTTTCATCCATAAGATATCATGCACTCACCTCAGGTGGCAATTCCGTGAGCATGTTCTCATCAAGATTCAAGTGGACTAGACTAGTCATGCAGCCAATACTAGGGGGAAGATCCTGCCAATTAAACAACATCAGTCAACAGACACAGTTAGCAATTACATGGTGACCAACTTACTGTAATATGGTTATGAGACAAACTGAACTCCGTCATACTAACCAATCTACAAGAAATTATAATAATAATAACAATTATTATTATTATTATAAAAAAATATTATTAATTATTATAGGCAAGCGAGCAAAGCAAGCGAGACACAAGCAGGGGTAACACAATTAAAAGCAGGGATAATTATTTATATATACATGTGTGGGCATACATATGTCACTTTGTACTTAGACCCTTGCATTTTTTGTTTGCTTCGTGGTCTATCCCTTCCCATACCTCTACTAAACAGAATCTTGTGGTTTAGTGATTCTGTGTTATCCAAGGAAATTTAATTGTCTATGCCTTTGAATTAAGTTGTCTCTGAATGTCACAGGAGGGGGATGCACTTAACATTAGGCTCAAAACTGTGCAATAATTCTTTAGAAATTCTTGTAAGTACAAATGTTATGGTGAATGGTTACTATGGAATTGAAAACCCTATACCAAATGCAATTAAAAAACTTGGGCCGTTTTTAGTAGCTGTGAGTGCTTTTTGTCAAAAGCTACAGGTTATTTAGAGCCAGAATGACATTTATGAAGACTCAGGAAATCGAGGTGAGAAGTAAATATGTATTTGTTAGCTAAAGTATATATTGGTCACAACGGCAACTAGCTACTTACTTTTAGAAATGGACAGAATGATTTTTTTTTTTTAATTATGAAGTATTTTATCTCATTGAATTCAAATGTATATGTGATATGGGCAACCTCTTTTTTTTGTTCAAGCGCAATTACATAAGTTGGTAAAGCATTTTGAAAAAAATAAATGAACTATGAGTAATCAAATTATCGACCATCAGAGTAAACAAATATGAGCCAATGTATATTGTTCTGAGCAGTTGTAAGTCGCCTGAGCAGTGGGTGGGGCAGGGCAGAGATTAAAGAGGTCGAGCAACTCGAAGGACGAGCTCTGGCAGTTAATACCTGGTAGTACAGGGAGCAGAGATTGGTGAGGTGGGCTACGAGACAGACTTGATCAAAGAGCAGAGTATACTCAAGTGTCAGTCTGGAAAGGGAGGCTCGGTAAAACACGTTATGTGTGTTGCAGTGACTAAGACCCTCCCACAAATACAAGAAGTATGCGAGACTAATGGAACAGTTCAGGATATAGAACTTCAATTGTAATGTCTATCAACAACAGGGGCGGATGCAGCATTATAGAGGGGGGGGGCCGAAAGTTAAGTGGAAACTTGACCACACCCATTTTATCACACCCACTAATTAAATTTTTTTTGGTTTCTTTCTGAATATTTCATTTGTTACATACACGAAAAAAATTACTCCTCAGTGAAGTCTTGATCAATTTGAGCATGCTGATGGAACGTTCACATTCACAGCTTGTAACTGGCAATGTGCCCATTATACATAAAAGAGTGTGAATATTGGGAAAGAAATCACAATCTGCATGTACTAGGCTTTTCTCTGGAGTACAAAGGCTTACAGCTAATTCAGAGTCAGCTTTCCATTTGTGCTGCACAGGTCGAGCTCTGAATTGGATCTTTAGACTGAACTCTCTTTGACATTTTCACATTACAAACTGGCAATCTTGCTATCATAAGGCAATGCTAGTAGAATGCCAGCACAAGCATGGGTAAGTGGTCATGGTGTAAACGAAGTACACTAACCACAGAAAGAAGTATTAAATGCTGGCTGTATTACATGTTTGTGCCTTGTGTGTATCACATGTCGGTGTGTGTGGTGTGTGTGTAAGAGAGGGGGGGGGGGGGGGGCAGGGCCCCCTGGATCCGCCCCTGAACAAGGCAAAAATTCAAAGGAACAATAATAAAGCTAAGCTATATGAAGAGAGAGAGAGAGTGGGGAAAAGTACAGTAGGGTTGAGTGGGCTATAATGAATTAGTATTCTGTAGTGTGTGTGTTATGTTATGAATAGAGTGTCTTATTAGCCACCTCTCTGCAGGCTATCAATGGGGAGCTGTCTGGGCAGTCCCAGATATATATATATATATATATATATTATTCATTTGATACAGGAGAATATCACGAATCTGTTGGCTTAGTATTTATGTGAGTCTCACAGGTACAAGTCTAAATACGGCTAATCAGACGAGTGATATTCTGCAGTATCCAATGAATAATAAATTTATTATGTACTGCTCATGTGTAAAGCCTAGAGTATAGCAACAGGCATCCAATTTACTAAATTTCTAAATGCTGCAGATCATGAATTTATTTGAATTGATTCACATTATGGAGCAATCAGAGTGCTTGCATGTGACAAGCTATGTTCTAAATATATAATAGCATTCGATAGATACTGGGACTTGGAAAAGCAGGCTAGTGAAGCTGACCTTAAATGCTTGAACTGTTGTTCAGTTCCCATTGCAAACTGCCTAACAATGCATATCATGCTATAGTTTCAGACAGTCACTAAAAAGATTATACTACTCCATATCAGCGCCATGAAAGTGATACAAGTGACTTCACTTTACACTACACTTGGGCTTGAAGAAAACTCCAGGTAAGAATCTATAGACTACTTGTTAATAAATATCTGCAGTGCATACCCGAGTTCTCTCTCTTCATTAGCTCATTAAAATTTGAACATGTATTTTGAGAATGAAATGATAAGTTAGTTCATTTCTTACCCTCAACATGCATGCGTAAGAGGGTTATAGTCGTCTGTCTGTCTGTCCGTTTGTCTTTGTTTCTGTCTAATTTCGGAGATTACTGACAATTAGCCATTGATTTTTGTCTCGTTTGCCGTTTGTGTGCTACTCTAATACCTGCAATAAAGAGTGTGAAATTGCCGTTACAAATGGGAGCATCATTTGTCAGTAAAAAAATGTCTATCTAATTTTAAGCAAACTTTCTTAACCAATGCAAGAAACTATTTGATATGATAGTAATGCCATGTTGACTTTATGAAGTAAAAATTACCACAATAGCTTATGGCACTTATTCAGACCATTAACAAGGTCATTATCATAGTTTGCTTCGGAGGGGGAAGGGAAGCTTGCGAAAGTTCACAACCCTCTCTATACAAAGTTACAAGGGAAAGACATTTTTTTCATCATCGAGCATGAGCATAATTAACATGAAATTACCATGAGCTAAATGCTGTAGTTCAGTCCCAACAGTACGCTACACACAGCATGCAAATTATATTATGGGAGGAGCTATGTAGTAAGGCTGTTTCCCCAGAACCCTGATCACTAAACTGCATCATTAATTCAACCCAAACCACCCATAGAAACAATATTTGTTATTTATTCTCCCCTTACCCATCCAGGACTTCAGGCAATGTTGCAATGCGGTTATTGTCCATCTTGAGAATGCTGAGTTGGTGGAGGTCATTGAGACTAGGAGGGACGAGGGAAAGCAGGTTGCTATCCAGATACAAGTGGGTGAGGTTGCCCCACCCACCCATTCCTTCAGGAAGCAGCATCAAATGATTCTCTGACAGTTCCAGGAACTTCAGATTGTGAAGATGACATATTTCCTATGGAGAAGAAAAGATGTAGTGCTCATAAAGTTATGAATCATTACTTGAAGGTTGTGGGGGGAAGATGTATGCATGTTTCTTATTTGCACTCTATGTCCTTTTCCTTTAACCAATAACAGCTATCCAATTAGACATACATAACATCATGTTCTGCAAAACCAATAGTACTACTGTATTGTCACTCATTCAAACAGACTTGTGTTGCCACAAAGCCTACCTCATAAGGTGCATATTAAACCACAGCTTACACCTTTGATACATTGTTCTATATGTGTATGTACTGTCACTGAGCTACATTGAGGTGTATTTCTGTGAACAGCACTGGGGCAACATGTACAACCTATTTTGCAGCTTGTACAACCCTGAATAGACAGACAACAAGCAGGATTCCAATGGCTTCTGGGGTCCCCTAGGGGCAAGCCTGTGGTTTGTGGTGAGTTGCTGCAGTTGCCATAGTCTACCACATACAATTAATTAACACCAGGCATGCATGGACCATGTGGAGTTCCAAATAATGCCCAGGTGCTCTTCTGCCAGAACAGAGAGCCACTAATTAAAAAAATTCAAAATTGTGCTGTGTCTTGAGGAGGAAGTTTTTCTCTTGTGTCAATATGGAAAAAAGGCTGGAGGATTTGGAAAAGGAAATCACTTGTGGTATCTGTCAGGGTCACTATACTGATGCTAAGGTTCTTCCTTGCCTCCACTACTATTGCAAGCAGTGTGTGCTAAATATGTCTGTCACAGATACTACCCTCCAGCCACTTACCTGCCCAAAATGCCATGAGAAAGCCTCTTTTCCTGAAGGTAAAGTAGACAACCTTTCAACCTGTTTCTTTGTGAATCGTATCAAGGCTTTGCATGAGACTCTGGAGAGAGTGCATGGCAAGGTGGAGGTGAAGTGTGAATTATGCACAGATGCAGAAGCTTCTGTGGAGGTATTCTGCAGGCAATGTGCAGAGTTCATTTGTGCCAAGTGTGCAGAGTCTCACCAGAGAATGAAGACATTTGCAAGACATGAAATTGTATCCGTGCAAGATCTAAGAGAAGACAAAGTGAGCCAGATAGTGCCCCAGGAGCTACTGCCGTCAGAAAACAAATGTCCAGTGCATGATGAGCCTCTCTTGATGTTCTGTTTCGACTGCAGCACTCTCACGTGCCACTATTGCACTCTGAAGGACCACCGGAATCACAACTGTGACTTCTGCAACACCGCCGCTCCCAGGACAAAGACTGTCCTCATGCAGCAAAATGAAACTCTGAAGAACTTGAAGAAGAACATGCTGAGTTCTATTGAGAGGATGCAGACCACTAGGCAAGACATTGAGGAGCAAGCAGAGGCCGTGGCTGCCTCTGTCCAAACGTCCTTTTCTGAGCTTCAGAGTATGCTGGAGACACGGAAAGAGCAGCTTCTGGAGGAAGTGAAGAGCTTGGTGAAGGAGAAGACCAGCAATATTCTGACGCGTGAGAAGACCATTACCACTGCTTGTACCACAGTCGACACTGTCGTTGATTACACCAAGAGATGCGTGAATCACTGCACTAACGACGAACTGATGCTTATGCAGGCAGACATCGGGAAAAGGATTAAACTCGAGATAGACCAATACACTCGTCCTGACATGCTTGACGGACCTACCATTGAAGCAGACCTTGGATTCGAGATGCTCTGTGCCAGCGACATACAGAACTTGTGCCAGACGAAATGTAGGCTGGGCCAGATCCCCATCGATGCTTCAAAGTGCCAGTTAGTGGGAAGTCCAGACTCGCTCAGTGGTGAAATTTTGCAACCAGCATCTGTTACTTTGGTTGTCCGACTCGCTAATGGAAAAACTACCAATCATGTGATCAACATTAATGGTCGGCTGCAATCTCTTATGAAAGGTACGGTAATAAAGTGCAACATTGAGAAAGTTCGGTATGGGGAGTACCAGCTGCAGTACACGCCCATTCTTCGAGGCAGACACGTCTTATCCGTGTCACTAAATGGAGTTCACCTCATTGGAAGTCCTTTTCCAGTTTTTGTCAGTATGCCCCCATCTCAGCTCACCGTGAGCAAAGTGTGGTGTGGCTTGGATTGGCCTCTGGGGATAACCGCAAACTCTGCCGGTGAAATAATAGTAGCTGAAGGGAAGAAGAATATCACAGTGATAGGGAAAGATGGCAAGAGAATTGGAAGTATCAAGGCTGTAGATCACCACTTTCAGTTGCTGGCCGGAGTATCGGTGGATTACGAGGACAACATTTACATAATAGACCTCAAAACTAATCTTATCTACAAGGCTGATAAGGACAGGACAGCCATCCAGGTTCACTTAGTAGAGCAGAAGAAATACAAGGAAAAGCAAGGGCACGTGGGCATCGCATGTGTTGGAGATGAGCTCATGGTATGCGAGTACGGCAACGAAGGCTGCATCACCGTGTACAACAGGCAGTTTCATTTCCTACGGTACATCGTGTGTGAGAACATGGGGACATTCGTGGACGTGTCTGCGGACAGTCACGGCAACCTGTACGTCCTAGACTACACCTACAGTTGCATCAGAGTATTCTCAAAAGAAGGGGAGTTGATTCGGTCGTTCGGCAGCGACTCGTCGGGGGAGAAGCAGCTCAGCCAGCCTCTAGGCTTGTGCGTTTTTGGCGACCATGTGTACGTGACAGATATTGGCAATGACAATATATCCATCTTCACAACTGAGGGAGATTTCGTGGTGTCCTACGGTCAGCGCGGAAATAAGATTGGTGATTTTTCATGCCCTGGGGGAGTGTGCGTCGACCACGATGGCTTTGTGTATGTGTGTGACTGTGGCAACAATAGAATTCAAATATTTTAATTCTCTTTTAAATTGTAGTCAATTTTTAGTTATTTATTTTCACTAATTTATGTCTCACCATCCTTACAACATGATTAATTGGAGTTCTGTGTTATACACTACCCACTTTTGTTGTTGATGATAAAAATAAAAAAAATTATAGGGGCAAATAAGCAAATAAAATTGGGAACTGTGATCTTCAGGAGAAAGTATATTGGAACATGTCCTACTCCACAGGTACAACTAGTGGCAAATAATGACGGATTTCTTCACATACTCTGCTGTGATCAGTTTGTGTACTGCAAATGATGCCTCAGTATACAGCAATACATTAGTTGCTGTGATCAGTTTGTGTACTGTAAATGACGCCTCAGTATACAGCAATACATTAGTTGCTGTGATCAGTCTGTGTACTGCAAATGATGCCTCAGTATACAGCAATACATTAGCTGCAAAAGCATAAAGGTGGTACAATAGCTATGGAAGCACCCACTTCAAATTTATTCAGTTATTAAAATATGCTTGAAGAAACAAAGTGTTAAGTACTAATATAAACTTCCAAGTATAATCTTGACTCAATATTAAATAAAAGCTTTGTTTTGCCATAAGTCGTTGGTAAATATTGAAAACATGAAATTCACTGAACTGGTTGCCAAGCAGTCAGTCAAACTTGGAGTATGAGTATGTGTCTATAGTATTTGGGATAGGGATGATTCGCTCAGAAATACAGGCACACATTCAATTCAGTCTTCCAACTTGTTTTTTCTTCAATAATACAACTATTTCATTGATTTCATTCTAGCTCTGAGCACAGCCAGTCTCACTTCCAACTCACTGGCTATATTTCATGAACACGGCCACCAGTTATCACGGGCTATACTAATTAGATCATCGTTTGGATGACTGACAACCCCAAAGATCCAAGTAGTGAATAAATTCTTTGAAAAAATGTACATAATTTGCATGAATATAAACCTAATTATGGTGAAGTTTCAGACTTCAACAATACTAAATACAGATATTGTAACACACATACACACAATGCAAATTTAACAATACATAACACCTGAATACTTTAAAAGCTGAGAAATGACATCATGTTAGCTGAGGACAGGCTGTGTTAGAAAACTTTTTTTTAAGTCCATGAAAGAAGAAAACATAAAATTCCTGACAAAATCTTAAAGTTTTAGACCAATGAGTGGGACTTACTACTATGGCACACAGGGGACTTCACACACACACACACACACACACCACACACACACACACACACACACACACACACACAGAGATACACACACACTGGTTTACACCTGACTTCTGAAGATGTACTTATATCAACACCTCATGAGACATTCTAGTACCAGGTTACATCTAAAACTGTTTACACACTGTATTGTGACAAGTTACCATAACAATTTTGTGACCATATGCCCTTATAAAATATTGTAACACAGTTGGTTATGTATGTAGTTACCTCTGGTAAGACATTGATAGTGTTCATGTCCAGCCATAGCTCTGAGAGACTTTCCAAACAACCAATACTTCCACTCTAAGAAAGAGAAAGAAAAAATAACTAGTAAGTCAGCAACAAAATAATAGTATTGGTCATTGACATAATACTTTACTGTTTCAAGCATATCAACTGACATAAGTGTACATAGTCACTCTACAGTCTCAACTCAAACTTCACTTATATTACCCTTCAGCACATATGCTAGAGAGGATTATAGTAGTCATCATGTTTGTCATGCTCTAATTTTGGAAAAGACTAACAATTAACTGCATCGATTTATGTATGAACTTACTATTTTGAATTTCAAGCTGATTAAAAAAATAAAATAAAATAAAAGACACGAAACTATCAACTCCACATAGGTACTAGCTTTTGTGGGTCATGCTCAGCTGTAATCCCATGAGCTAATGATTTCTTGCAGTATGCGTTAGTTTTGCTCTATGCTGAGAAGTTAATTGAATGCTGCTTGAATCGGAGTTTGTGCTAAAACAATCAGTGAGTGTCCTCAGCATGTCTAGCTTCTCTTGTGAAGACAGTGTATACATCCCCGGCTTTCACTGCACAGCTACATTGATCTGAGAAATGATTAAATGTTGCACTGAGCATTTGCACCTTTGGTTTGATACAGAATGTGGCCAACACACACACTCAATAAGTAAGAGAGAAATAAAGTGAGAACTTTAAACTTACTAGCATACTGTATATTGTCAAGAAGCTCTAATTTTTAATGAACTAGTAAATGTATCAAATCCACAAAGACCATACAGTACATCAGACTTGGGAGAGTCTTGCTCACTGCACTCACTTGCCAAGTCAAGAAAAAATACAAAGATAATAAGCAGTGACAACAGGCTTGATAAACTGAGAGAAACATGCCCAGTTCTCTACCAATTATCAGCTGTGTTTGGTAACTGTTAGAGAAAATGGAATATTAGAGGCAGGAAATATGAAGCAGTTGTATTGTATGAAAACAATTTTTGATCAGTTCCCATTGCAGCAGACACCTAATACTGAGTTCATTGCAGCAGACACCTAATACTGAGTTCATTGCAGCAGACACCTAATACTGAGTTCATTGCAGCAGACACCTAATACTGAGTTCATTGCAGCAGACACCTAATACTGAGTTCATTGCAGCAGACACCTAATACTGAGTTCATTGCAGCAGACACCTAATACTGAGTTCATTGCAGCAGACACCTAATACTGAGTTCATTGCAGCAGACACCTAATACTGAGTTCATTGCAGCAGACACCTAATACTGAGTTCATTGGAAATAAACTTGTCTCTTTGAACACCTTTTTTAGATTAAAGAAGAGGCTTCATTGCAAGGTCAGGTCATGAATATTTTGTCAATGCATACAGTACATGGTATCCTTCATCAGGACACTGCTAATAGGGTGTTGTAAGAACTCGACACCTAATACTGAGTTCATTGCAGCAGACACCTAATACTGAGTTCATTGGAAATAAACTTGTCTCTTTGAACACCTTTTTTAGATTAAAGAAGAGGCTTCATTGCAAGGTCAGGTCATGAATATTTTGTCAATGCATACAGTACATGGTATCCTTCATCAGGTGTGGTGATATAGTGTGGAATAGCCCGTGTGTGTGATAGGGTGTTGGAATAGCCTGTGTGTGTGGTGATATGGTGTTGGAATAGCCCGTGTGTGGTGATAGGGTGTTGGAATAGCCCGTGTGTGGTGATATGGTGTTGGAATAGCCCGTGTGTGGTGATAGGGTGTTGGAATAGCCCGTGTGTGGTGATAGGGTGTTGGAATAGCCAGTGTGTGGTGATAGGGTGTTGGAATAGCCCGTGTGTGGTGATAGGGTGTTGGAATAGCCCGTGTGTGGTGATAGGGTGTTGGAATAGCCCGCGTGTAGTGATGGCGATGATGTGCAGGAGTAGGTTAACAAGTATGAGAAGTGCCAAATCTAATACACCCACTTAATCGTTAGTCAACACATACCACATAAGTGAATTCATTGGTGCCCAGATCCAGGCGCTCCAGAAGGCTCAGATGCGAGATGGACCTGGAGAGAAAGAATATAAACTAACGATCAGTCGGATGCAACTCATTTCCACCTCCAGATTACAAATGACACTAAAAGTTGGATAATTTCTTTCAGGAAGTGCAAGTAACTACTTACGATGGCAGATTTTGAAGAAGGTTCTCTCGCAGCTCAAGAATTTCTAACTTATCCAGTCTACAAACAACACACACACAAAATCCACATTATGGTTTAGCTTTAGATATTTAAAAAATGTCTAGATCATTACTAAGAAAATTTTGGTGAAATGTAAATGGCAATAAATAACCTCATTAGTTATTGAAAATAAAATACATGAATGAATTCTATATAATAGCCCGGCCGAGTAATGCTAAGAAAATATCACATAAAATAAAACAAACTCACAGCTAGTATAAGATCTAATAACAACTAGGAAGTTTGTACACATGAAGCACAGTAGCTAATTCTCACAGAGCAATACAACAGCCCCACACCAGCAGCGTATACCAGCATAAGGGATGTAGTAAAGTTCGGTGATGGTAGGCACCTTCTAATGGAAACTACATTAGAGTGGGATTCAGTTATTTTTTAGATGCCCTAGATCTATTCTTGTGAAAGGGTATTGTTTACATTTGAATGTACAATATCTGCAGATTTGACAGTAGCTAGACCAAAACAATCTGCCTGCTATGCATTGTTGTGAGTGACTCACCATTACATTTATGGCAGGACAGTTTAATTGAATCTACCCTCTACAGATACCAAAGAATTCAATACTACCCGAGTTATTTAATTTCACTCATCTGAACAGGTAAAGAGTACTACACACACACACACACACATGCACACACACACACACACAAGCAAATGGAAATGCAAATTCTCTTGCTGCCGCTAGGCGGTCATGCGCACTTGGCAGAGCCAGGATGCCTGTGCACTAAGCAGGTACTATGAGCCATGCAAGCAAAGCTCCTGGAGCCGGGCTAGGAACTACAGGAGAACAGAACTTTCCTCACAGCAAGTGGTGTGGGCACCCAAAGTCCCACCTGGACCATTGCTGTTCCATGAGAAAAGGCCTTGAATTTGCACTCCAACAAATGCCAGGTACCCAATCACAGCTGGGTGGACTGGTGGGACTGGTGGGAGGCAGATGGAAAACTAGATGGAAAATGGCCAGAATGGGGCTTGAACTCGGAACCTCAGGCCCTGAGCCAAGGACACAACCACTACACCACTCAGCCAACACACACACACACACACACACACACACACACACTGTCTTTATGCACACATGATCTTTGCACACACTGGTACAATCTAATTGTAATAAGTCTCCCCCTACAACGGCAAGGTTCAAACAGTGTTCAAGAAATCCCTCAGACACACTCTACCTCATGACATCACTAGATAGTAGTTTCCTTGTATGCACTCTAACTTAATGACCAGCACAAACAAGTGAGCTTGGACTCAAAGGAAGCTAGCAACCAGATGTGTTTTCAGTCTGCATTATAATTACTATAAACACCAGAGAATAGTGTCTGACAGCCCCCGCATTTCCTCTTGTTTTTCGGAAATAACAAGCCAGCAATAAACTAGGAGTGCTAGAAACTTACTAGATCCCTTAGGAAAAAAAGGAAAAAGAAAGAAAAACAACAGCAACAACAACTAATAACTGGAATATTTTCCTGAAAAAATTTCGAGGAGGTTACATCAACCTCATTTAATCACACTGGGGGGGAGGGGGGTTGTCATTTCCATGAAATAATTGATGAAAGCTTTTGGGGAAAATATTGGGGAGACAAATTCCTTTTCTAAAAAGGCCAAAAAAAAAAAAAAAAAAATCCCTGCTACATAATGTACTGACAAGATGTGACACCAGAATCATATTCCATCTCTCCTGCTCTGACACAGCCAGTGGTAGGCAGACTAACAAGCACCACTACAGTACTCTCAATTAATTCTTTCATAACTACAACAATCTCTATGATTCAAAATAATTTCTTATTTCATCCAGCTATTGTTCATCTCTACCAACTTGTGGGTGTTGGTCCATTAAGACTTTCATTTTCACTACCAGCAATGGCACAAAAAAAAAGAAAAAAAAAGCACAACACGATTTGCCGCACCATCTTCACAGTGTTTAGAGACTAGGTCAGGATGCAAAGGCCATAAATAACAATGCAATGCTGCAGACACAGTTCTCTCTCTCTCCCACACCCTGCTCCATATGGCAGGGTTGCTATTGGCAAACAGGAATTGATGACGGCATGAGGAATATGTAGTGAGTATACACAGTTTCAATGCATAGTAATGTGATTAGTGTGAAATATATACCACCAGTAAGCATGCTCAGAACACAGTGCACACACACACACACACACACACACATGCAACATACATCACATCCTCATACATTACACAAGTACACATACAGCACATGTCCCCCTCTAACACACACACACACACACACACACACACACACACACAATATATATAATCATGCACCCACATCATACAAGACTGTATTATAGACAGCACCCATTTTCTTGGCACAAACTAACTTTCCAATGGCAGGTGGGAGTTCCTCTAGTTGTATGTCATTGAGATGGAGTTTCCTGAGCTGGCGCAATTCCATAAGACCCTCGCACAGGTCACCAAGGGGGTTACAGCTGAGGTCAAGGGTCAACAAAGACTTGCATTCCTTGATGGCCTCTGGAATGGTTGTGAGAGCTGGACACACACACACACACATGCGCACAACAAGCACATACACACACACAAACATATACACACACATAGTGAGAGAGAGGTAGGGAGAAAAAAGAAATTTGTCTTTTGTAGCTAAATGAATTTTTCCTCTGTTAATTGCCTCTCAATTACACATTCATATTCCTTGACTTAAGTAAACACAACTGTATTAGTCTACAGTTACAAATGTAGGTAACACAGTCATACAGTCAGTATGTACCCTAATGCCCTCATACCACCTTCTAAATCACTTCAGTTGGTATCTAGCAACAAATGATACAACTTGACAGCACATGCAGTTTAGCCTAGACAGTGTCAGGTAACCACATTAACTAATAAGAAAAGAGGCTCCTCTCTTGATGCTAAGAGCACACCCCAGACTTACCCTTCCTGGCAACCTGCACAATCAATTAATTAGCATCCTTTGCTTGAGGAGATCAACTTACAGTTCTTGCTAAGCACAAGCGTAGTGAGGAACTCCAGCTTGGCAACTGCTGGCGATAGAAATAGAATTTCATTTTCGCTCAAGTTGACTTCCTCCAGACGATTCATCTGAAACATCGGCTGTAGTAACACATACCAACGCAATGTACAAGATTAGTGTGAACATCAGTCAACCTATATTAATGAAGTCTCCATAGTACATGTCAACACAGATTGTGCCAGCTCTTACCGACCGATCAACTACAGAGCCTGCGAGTGCACAACTACAAATGGTCACAAATTGATAAACAGAAAAGGGAAAATATTCATTGGAGTCACCCTTTCCAGCTGAACTGACTCGGGTATATTAGTCACTTATTTGCCCATCAGAACTTCTAGAATTTGCAAATATTTTGTATTTCAGGAATGCATGTGTCAGTCTGGCTTTTTTTTCAGCAATTGGGAACACAAACAATGAAGCTCTACAGCTCTGCAGCATGTTCGTTAGGAATATACCATCCTCCGAACAAAATAAGGAAAAACAAACCAAGCTAGAGTCATAATTGAGGTTTTAATGACTTTAATTTCCAATTGTATTTGTTAACTGTGATGCTAAATTTCCCCATTAGTTATCTCTTCTACTAAAAACTTCCCTGCATTTAGCTTCATTTTTTCTTTTCTTATTTACTTCAGAGGATGTTAATATGATAGTGCTCAAAATCTCTGAATTGGTTTCCTGAGAGTATTGTAATAAGCGCACTTAACTTCTTGCCAATTGATGCTATTATGCATGTCATCAGATGCAAGAAAGCATTATAAATTGTTTCTTGTGTTTTGAAGGAAGCTTCAGAAAATGTAGCTATGCTTTTCTAACTGAATTAGTGCTGCTTTTAAATGAAACATACTTGTAAATGCCAATGAGCATTGTTTAAAATGTTAAGTACTTTACCAATAAGGTCAAGTATTGTGAAAAACAAAATCATATTGAAATGGATACATTACTGTTTAAGTATTCAGAATGTAACAAAACCCTTACAAGTAATTCAATAACACTGGAAAGATGATATTGCTCACATGGGATTAGCTATTTTAGATTGCGCATTCTGTAGAATAATATATTAATCATCATTAAAATTTGATTAAAAAACCACCAATCTACCTACTACACTAATGGTGAGTGTAAAAACAGCTATAAACTACATGACCTGATCACATACATACAGCTCTACCCACCAATCATATCTAGCCATAGTACGTATGTATGATAAGCACTCAACTGGAGTATTTCTGATTTGCCAATGAACTTCCACCCATTTATCTAACAACAAACACCGTTGGGCTATTATATGTAACTATATTCATCTTCCTGTGCTATAAAATATAGCGGTCTTTACAACATGTGGTAAAAAATACCAGTCCTGATCTGCTGGACTGATGTTGACTACATTCACACGTCTCTCTCAGAATATTCACATCTCGCTAGATCTCACACTCTGAATATCCTCAAGTGTAACAATTATGACAAGCCAGGCTGCTCTAAACCATACTACAAATGACAGCACACTAAATGGAGCCCAGAATAGAAACCAACATCAAGCACATTATGCCTAGTTCAGTCCATAATATACAACAGATGCAATCAAACAAGAAGATTTGAACAAGTTGACTGCAGTAAACAAACAAACAAACAAACTTGACATGATCTCATGTCCACACGTCCCAATCAAATCAACAGAAATCAATATCTTCACTAAAGCATTTTTTGAGGTTCTTTTTCTACCGAAGGCTTCAGTGGGAGAAGTATTTATGTACACAAGTCTATTAATCTACAGCCAGTCTCAACACAGCACACAGCCATGCCTCGCAATGTCCACTCCCTCCCTTTCACCAATAACAAATATACTTATGTAATGTACATACCAACACACACAATCAGCGAACACATAGCCTTCACACCCGTGCACACATTCATGCACACATTCATGCAATTAGAATATAAGAGAGAAATATTGAAACCAATTCTGGTAATCTATACTCTTCAGAACCTTTGTGTGCATGATACTGATAGATGAGAATTTCTACAAAAAAAATTGTAGAGTACTAAAGTGCCCATATTCATAATATTTAGCTGAAGTCATCAAGACGCTTAGACTTAAATGAAAACCACACTTGATCCTTGTTTCATACCGCCTCGACTATGCGAAAATAAACAAATAAATACAAACAAATACAAACAAGAAGCCTAGTAATCACACGAAGCAGAATGGCTATGTGAGTTATAACTCTACCCTCCACTCTACATACTGCTCCATCATTGAAAGTCGGCAATCCCAGCATACCTTGTAACCAGTCATGTCAGACAAGCAATAAAATAATTGTGGCAGGAAGACACGTGAAAAAGAGTAAATAAATAGAAGATTATAATTTACTCTGGAGCTAAATATTAATTATGTGTCATTAATTGACCACAGAGAGGATGCTAGACACAGCTTACAGCTAACTAGCAAGAAACAAGTTGGACTATTAGCAGAAACACAAATCTTAAATATTTGATGGACTAACGATGCTTGCAGCCAAGTCTGCTTTGAGACATATAAACTAACTCTACAAGAAGACCAGGCTGTAGCCTGTGTGCAAGAAATCATTCCGTTCTGCTTACATTGAAACTAAACAAACTGTATGAGTATGTAGCATGTGGGAGAGTTTCGCTGCAAGCTAAAACAACTACATCTGTTAGGACTGTGCTAAACCTTGTACACAAAACAAGGTAGAGCTGACAACCAGAGAAAGCCTGCTCCATAGAGCAATCATAATGATGAGTTACATGTGTATTTATTAGTAGGCTTCGTTTCTGAGTAACAACTGCGCACATTTGTGATTATATCAACTTTAACAAAGCGTAACAAAATGCTTCTACAAACACTGACAACTCCAAAAGCAAACAACTAAAATGTCTTCCGCCTCAAACTTTCAAAAGCACCAGAACACCAGCCCTCTAATAGTGTATACAAGGATAGCATGTATAATGGGAGTGTGCATAAGGCAGCCCGTGCAATGCCTGGAATCCACCTTGTGGCTCAGTGACCAGTCTGAACACCGAGATACTCAGATGCAACAGTCACAACTAATTGAACTAGTCGTCAATGGACTCATCCCCTACAAGTGCTTCCAAGGACACTACCTGCCAGGCTTCAGTCAAGAGGTTGCTATAGAACCACTGCCACGATTCAAGTATTTGAAACCTGGGTTGTAGTCTTTACCTCTGACATACATACACACACACACACATACGTGCACACACACACACACACACATACATGCATCTTTCTAATTCTAACCACTTGCGCAAAAACCTCCATTTTCTTGTCCTGCACCAGTGTGTACACACTTGGCTCCAGTAGTTTTCAGTTCAAAAGCTTCAATTATGCAGCACCCTAATTAGGAGGCGCATGATTTTCATTTTATTTATGCACGGCCAAGGCCAATTGTTCATAGCACTTTAAAATAAACATCATAAAACAAGCTCATCACTCATACTAACAAAAAAAATTCATGCCACATCAGCACAATACTATCTACCATATTATTGTTAGTATATACAATTAGAAAATATTCAATAAAAACTCATACCATTTAAAAACTATTAGTAGAGCAACAAATTTTTGTAGCCGTACAAAACCCAGTTCCAGCCACAGGAATAGTGATAGCAAGACATTGACAGGAATAGTGATAGCAAGACATTGACAGGAATAGTGATAGCGCTGGCATCTCACCACTCTCACTATTCCTAGACACAATCCTTAGGACTGCAATATGTCCTGGTCTTGAGTTACCTGAAGCCAAGTACGTCGTTACGTTGCCTTGTGATCCACTCACTCCACATCTTCTTACCCAATACATGTCCTCATTTATAGTAAGAATAGGAAAATTACCTCAGAACTATCTTTAAGAGCAATTTTTACACTTTATATGTATGTACTATTCAAAGTACAACTGTATGAAGCTGACTGAATGGATATAACTACTTGGACACTTCCCGACTTAGTGCAAAGGTCACCATGCCAGCTTGCACGCATCCTGGCCCATACTGGTGTAAGAGAGGTGATTATAGAATAAGGCTGAAGTCCTACAAATAAGACGGAACACTAACTGAATTATAGCCATCCACCCTCCTAATCCTTGCACACTTCCCTGCCATTTTCTACAATGGCCAGACATAACATCAGTAGGAGTGTTCCTTGTCAAACCCGACAATGTCTTGCTTGCATTGAATGCAAGTTCAGCAACTACAGTTGTCAAAATGACACAATGCTGATGCATTTCATTTACACAAGTTTACACCAAATCACTTCAAAATATACATTATAGCTACTAAAATACACACTTTTCCAATCTCACACCTCACCACAATAAATCCCACAGCTAGCAGCCAAAGAGGAGCCTCCCTACCTTGGGAATATCCTTGATAGCATTGCTACTCAAATTCAGCTGACGGAGGGTGGCCCGTTGATCCCACACTTCTCGAGGGAGGTCAGTAAGAGACATGTGAGAGCAGTCCCAGGTCTCTATGACTACCGGTTTCCTCCTCCCAAAACAGAGCCACTTGCTCATGATGATTCGAAGCTAGAGAGACTATCTAACAAACTTTTTTTTTCACTACCAAAACTAGCGGAGATAATATAAGACACACGCTCCACCGATTTTACAACGGACTATTAATCTGGCTCAAGGGCGACAATTTGGTTTGGAGCATTCACCAGGCAAATTTAGTTTCCTTTCCCCAGCAGGATTTTACCACAACGTTTTGGTAGGCGTAACAATATTCATTGGGCGAAATTCTTTAATTGCGGTTCATTTACCTGCTGCAATTGACGATCGTTACCTAAAGAAATTGCTTTTGGGGGGGGTTGGTGGAGAGAGTAGCAAATCAGTAGAAGCCTTGTTTATGTGTTCTTTGGCTAGTTCCAAATGAAGTTTGCATGCTGTGATGAGTCACAGATTCGAAGCTGACCGATCTAATTTGAGGTCATACCTCAAGACATACAAATTATGCTTTGCGCATAATAGGCAGCAAAAAGATGTTTTTTTTTTCAGTGTTTAAAATTCAACTGCAGTGTTTAAATTTCAACTGCAATGTGTGTTCATTTGTTGGATGGAGGGCTCAGCCTTTCTCATACAAAGCAGGGAGGGAAGCTAAAGCCTTCCTAACCCCCCTTGTGTCTCCCCTTCTGGATTAATGCTGTCTATTAGCTACATATATAGCCACAGTAATAAAAGGCTGAAAGAAGGGCTTGGTTTCTCCTTATAAGCTACAGCAGAAAAGAATAACATTTCTCAGCTGTAATATACCCTCATTTAGTTCAACTATCTTCAATCTGGTTGTGGGAAAGACTCAATTTAGCTCATTGGCTACTTTTGTAAAATATAATATGCATTATTTTAAACAATCTATAAAGTTATTTCATAAGCAATAGCAGAACAGTTATCAGTATGTTTAGCATGAACAGAAGGAATGTTCGTGTTTCGGATGCTCACACTTTCTTTCATTTTTCTCTAGTCGTATTGGATCTTTTACATTAACTTTTGCTGGAGCACTTTCTTCCACTTCCTTCTGTCCACTTTCATCTTGCTTCTCTTCTTTATCTGCTTCCATGCTAACATCTTCATGCTTATCTGGCTCATTCTCATCTAATGTCTGCTCTTCATTTAATTTCTCATCATCTTCGATAATGTTGGGTACTTCTGGTGGTATCGGCTCAACCTCCTTATTATCTTCAGACTGACCTTCAGGTTTCAATATTTTCTTCAACAAAGCCTCAAAGACCTCATTAATATTGAATCCAGTTTTAGAACTGGTTTCAAAATATTCTTGTCCAACTGAATCCGCATATTTCTGGGCCTCTTCAGTGGTTATTACTTGATCATTCAGATCACTTTTATTGCCAACCAGAATAAAGGGAACATCTTCTCCTGAATTCTCTCTTACTAGCTTAATCCTGTAGAATTTAAAAAAATTCAAAGTAAAAGGGATCAATATAATAATATATTGAGCACTTTTATCTTACCAATCATGAAGGTTAGTGAAAGACTTCCTGTTGGTGAGACTAAAAACCAACAAGAAGCCCACGGCTCCTCGGTAATAAGCAGTTGTAATAGCACGATAGCGTTCTTGGCCTGCTGTGTCCCATATTTGAAGCTTAATATCTTCATCATTCCTATAAACATTGGAATAAAGTAGCTACAATTTTATGTTTCTTATAAATCAGTGAGCTAAACCATAGAGAACTTTAGTGTTCATGGATCTGGTGCTATGGGACAGTTTTGTTCTTCACAGACTATATAGAATTTATTACTTAGCACTTTTTCACATTAAATTATTATACTATGTCATTCAAACTGATTTTAGTATTTCTTTTGATAATAGCTAGTTGTTGTTAGTCTTTTTTTTTGTTTGTTTCTGTTTATTTATTTATTTGGGGGGGGGGGGGGGAAATTTGAGATTGGAGGAAAATTATGCCCACATAGTGAAACAAGATTTTTGATATAGCTAGTTCAAAATCATCTGTGAAGGAGCACTTTATTTCCATAATGTTAAAATTCCAAGTAGATAAAGCTTACCATGTTACTTGTTTGACTTTGAAATCAATACCTACAGTAGCAACAAATCTTTCATCATAGATGTCCCCGGTGTACCGCGAAAGTATAGAAGTTTTTCCGACCTCCGTGGTTCCGATTAGAAGAATTTTTAACTCCATATCTCAGTGATTTATCCCTGAACTTTTTGTTTGCTTAGGTGCAAAAAAACACCTTTAGTTTATAGCCTTCTTCCTAGAGCGCCAAAAATTTTGATAATAGAGCTAGTGTTTTATAGTCTCGCGTAGCCAGACCCTTTACCTACGCGGGAGGATGGGTCTGGGAACAATACAACTTGTTCAGGCACCCCAAAAAGGGTACTCCAATTATCACATTGCAACGCTTGACCGCAAGCTCGCTGGAATGTGATAATTGAGCACCCTTTTTGGGGTGCTGCTGAACAAGTCGTTGTATTGTATGTTCCCAGACCCTTTCCTTACACTTACAGGGGTAAAAATGAAAAAATCGGGGATGTTTATTGGCGAGCGAGCGTAGCGAGCGAGACAGTATTAGGGGTGGATAATGCAAAATCGGGTATATGTTATATATACTAGTGGTGTGCTTGAGCACAAATGGCGAGCGAGCCTTAAACTACACTATTGTTAAATTTGATTTTAACAACTAACACTCAAGCTATTAAAATAAAGTCGAGTTTTTAAATTACGTATGAGGTAAAGGGGTATCAATGTCATAGTAACCGCGTCCCCGCAACAGTTTGAATTGAAAAAGAGCAACAAAATCAACAATCAGTTTATTTAAAATTTTTCTTTGGGTGATATTCTTAAAGAGTAGTTGGGAAACGCACAATACTTTCAACACAACTGACATACCTACTCAAGACTTCCTTCGTGTTCGTCTAGTGGACAAGGCTTTTAAGTAAGTTAAATACGGTTGATAGGCTTTATAACTGTGACAAAATAGCGCATTAACTACCACTGCCACTAACTCGAATAGAAATGGAGCTCCCATAAGATTTTGAGTTTTAACTGCACCCGCAAAACAATCCAAAGCCGTAAACAATTCAATTTCTAAGGTGACACGGGTAATGGTCGCTAAACCGGAGGATTCTGTTTAGTGAAGTTTGGGACGGGGTCGAACGTTGAGCGAACACAAAAATACGGAGGGTCAAAGTACAAAATGACATACGTACGTTCATATTATTCAGCGAGCGAGCGAAGCGAGCGAAGCTGACTATCAGTCGTGTTCAATTGAGATTTCAGATATATATGTATAGGTTACATCACGAGGTGGAGGTCGGTATGGGATTTACACAACCGAGGGCCGAAGGCCCGAGGATAGTGTAAATCCCGTACCGACCGCGCACCGAGCGGTGCAACCGACTTGTACCATGGCTCTAGGCTATAAGAAACGCATAACAACCATTTTTTCTGTAGCCTCGTTGGTCGCCGCTTCGCTTAGCTACAGATCGTAATTCTAGGCCACGGGCAAAAAATATTCACCTCCTAGGCGGTGTATAAGTGATTTATTCACCCCGAATTGAGAAATCTGATTGGACGGTTTGAACGAACCATGGTATAAATATATATATATATGTAGGTATGTATGCGTACGTCAAAATATTTCGCCCGCGCTTCTAATTACGTAAGTTAGGTAAAGCGTTCACAGTTCCAGTATTTTTCAATTAACGAGCATGGAGAATCCTGCTGCACTGCCTTACGCAACTTTGTTTTAACCAAAAAGTTTATAGCTACTCTCTTCTTGGCGAAAGACTGAATGGCAAATTGTCAAGCTGCGCTTCTTTGCCACTGCTTTCGAAGTTTATTCAGGTAATTCTGTTATTGTTAACTCTTCATGCCTAATCATTGCTATTATTTAGCGATTTCCTTCACAAATCATCTTTACCTATACTCATATATTTACTCGCTCGCCATGCATTTGCGCTATTCGAGCGCACCACTAGTCTAGTATAAATAAATAAACAAACATCCCCGATTTTTTCATTTTTACCCCTGTAAGTGTCTCGCTCGCTACGCTCGCTCGCCAATTATATGTATGTATGTATGGATGGTACGTATACGCTTTAAACGCTCGCGCGGGGAACTTTTTTCTCCTAAAAGCACGACTATTTAGGCTTGACTCCAGTTTATTCTGAAACTACAGCCTTAAGCAAACCTTACTTTATACTTAAGCTCCAAAGTATGAGAAAATTCCTGCTAAAACGCTTGTTTTCAAGACACAAAAAGTTGATTCGACAGGTTACTATGGCATTGAAGACCCTTTTCCAGACTTAATTTCAAAAATTCGCCGTTTTATGGGGGATACGGAGTGCTGGTTGTTGGTTGTCAAGAGCCGTTGGTAGTCAGAATGCCGTAGTATTTATGCTATGGAAGCTACTACTTCTTGAGGGAAGCTGAGAGAAGTACGCAATTCCTTATTTTGTTAGCTAAATATGCAAAATTAATGCTGGCCTTTCTTTTTTGTAGCTAAGAGCTAGTCAACAGTGACTGGTAAATTCAAATAGTCAGATTGGCTCAAATTTGGTACTACAAAAGTTACTACTGCTCAAGAAAATGAGGTAAGAAAGTAATTTTGTATTTGTGTGCTAAAATTGATTGTCTTTTGTTTTTGTAGGTGAGAGCTTGTTGTCAAGAATTCAAGGTAATTCAGATGGTCAAAGAGCTTGTTCAAGAGTTACTGGTGATTGAGATTATCAGAATGGTTGATGTTTGATACTACAAAAGTTACCATTAATAAAGTAAGAGAGTGATTTTGTATTTGTTTGCTGAAATCAAATGTCATAACTGCTATAGTGTTTGCATGAAGTAAGCTAAAACATAGTAACATTTTATGTTACCTAACTATCAGGCTCGCTCGCCATTTGTGCTCAAGCACACCACTAGTATATTTATTTGTATATAATTATGTTTGGACGTACGTATGTCATTTTGTACTTTGACCCTCGCGTTTTTGTGTTAGTTATGTGTTCGACCCCGTCCCAAATTGCACTAAACAGAATCCTCTGGTTTATCGATCGGTACCCGTATCACCCTAGAAATTGAATTGTTTACCGTTTTGAATTATTTTGCGGGTGCAGTTCAAACTTGAAAACTATTTACTTGAAAATACATTGTCCACTAGACTACTGCGAAGGTAAGTCTGTGTAGGTACATGTCCAGTTGTGTCAAAGCATTGTGTGTTACAACCACTACTTAGCTAAAGAAAAGAAAACTTTTAAATAACGTGAATTGTTTTGTTGTTGTTTTTTTTCCTTCAATTCAAGCAGTTGCAGAGAGTTGTTACTATGGCACTGAAATCCCTTTACCCTGTATGCTAAATTTAAAAACTGGACCTTACTTTCAGTAGCTTCAGTGTTAGAAGTCAAAATCATTCATATAAAAATTATGGTCTTTAGGCTCGCTCGCCATTTGTAGTGAAACCTACAGGTGATAAGATTTTTGATGTTGCTAGTTCAAAAATCATCTGTGAAGGAAGGAGCACTTTATTTCCATAATGTTAAAATTCCAAGTAGATAAAGCTTACCATGTTACGTGTTTGACTTGGAAATCAATACCTATTGTAGCAACAAATCTTTCTTCATAGATATCCCTGGTGTACCGCGAAGGTATAGAAGTCTTTCCGACCTCCGTGGTTCCGATTAGAAGAATTTTTAATTGGCGAGCGAGCGTAGCGAGCGAGACACTTACAGGGGTAACACAATCGAAAATCGGGGATGTTTATTTGTATATATGTTTGGACGTACGTATGTCAATTTGTACTTTGACCCTCCGTATTTTTGTGTTCGCTCCGCGTTCGACCCCGTCCCAAACTTCACTAAACAGAATCCTCTGGTTTAGCGACCATTACCCGTATCACCTTAGAAATTGAATTGTTTACCGCTTTGAATTGTTTTGCGGGTGCAAAAACTTACTGGAGCTACATTTCTATTCGAGTTAGTGGCGGTGGTAAGTTAATACGCTATTTGTCACAGTTATAAGCCCTACTCAACAGCATTTATTTTAAAATTCATTGTCCACTAGACTAACCACGAAGGTAAGTCTTGCCTAGGTATGTTCAGTTGTGTGAAAGTATTATGCTTACAATACTACTAATATCAAATCACTGAAGGAAGTAATTTTTGTGTTGGTACATCAAGTGAACAAGTGTATGTGAAGGTGCTGTGTGTTACAAGGACTGCTTAGCTGATGAAAAATCTTTACCTTTATTGACAGGTTAGGTTTTTGTCTCTGACCTATCTGATTTTTTGCCTACACAGTTACGTCTTGTGTAATTATTGAGTCCATTTTCTAACTGATAGCATTCAAACGGCAAATTTACATTTAGTGTGTTTAAGGCTCGCTCGCCATTTTGTGCTCAAGCACATCACTAGTATATATATATGTAGGTATGTATGTATGGATTGTACGTATGCCCTTTAAACGCGCGCGGGGAACGTTTTTTCTTAAAAAAACACGGCTTTTTAGGCTTGACCCCAGTTTATTCTGAAACTACAGCATTAAGCAATTAATCTCCAAAGTGTGAGAAAATTCCTGCGAAAACGCTTGCTTTTCAAGAAACAAAAAGTTTATTCGATTGGTTACTATGACATTGAAGACCCTTTACCAGATTTAAATTCAAAACTTCGCCTTTTTTCCGGCTAAGTGCGGCTTGTTACTAGTTGTCAAGAGCCACCTGTAGTCAGTACTAAGAGAGCTATCACTACTTCTGAAAAGTGTATGTAAGCACATAAAGTATTAATGCTAAGGAAGCTACTACTACTGGAGGGATGCCGAGGTAAGTACGCAATTCCATATTTGTTAGCAGCTTAATATGCAAAATAACTCTGGCCTTTCTTTTTTATAGCTAAGAGCTTGTTGTCAACAGTGACTGGTAAATTCAAATAGTCAGAAGGACTCAAATTTGGTACTACAAAAGTTACCACTGCTCAAGAAAATGAGGTAAGAAAGTAATTTTGTATTTGTGTGTCTTTTGTTTTTGTAGGTGAGAGCTTGTTGTCAAGAATTCAAGGTAATTCAGATGGTCAAAGTAACTTCAATTTGATACTACAGAAGTTATCAATACTCAAGAATGATGTAAGTAGTAATTCCATATTTTGTTGGCTAAAATTACAAATAATAACACTGGTTTATTTTTTATCGTAGCTGAGAGCTTGTTCAAGAGTTACTGGTGATTGAGATTATCAGAATGGTTGATGTTTGATACTACAAAAGTTACCATATATCAGGTAAGAGAGTGATTTTGTATTTGTTTGCTGAAATCAAATGTCATAACTGCTGTTTGCATGAAGTAAGCTAAAAATAGTAACATTATTTATGTTACCTAACTATCAGGCTCGCTCGCCATTTGTGCTCAAGCACACCACTAGTTTATTTATTTATATTATGTTTGGACGTATGTATGTCATTTTGTACTTTGACCCTCCGTATTTTTGTGTTCGCTCGGCGTTCGACCCCGTCCCAAACTTCACTAAACAGAATCCTCTGGTTTTGCGACCATTACCCGTATCACCTTAGAAATTGAATTGTTTACGGCTTTGAATTATTTTGCGGGTGCAGTTAAAACTCAAAATCTTATGGGAGCTCCATTTCTATTCGAGTTAGTGGCGGTGGTAAGTTAATGCGCTATTTGTCACAGTTATAAGCCCTACTCAACAGCATTTACTCGACAATTCATTGTCCACTAGACGAACCACAAAGGTAAGTCTTGCGTAGGTATGTTCAGTTGTGTGAAAGTATTGTGCGTTACAACTACGTACTATTAAGAATATCACAGAGAAAATTTTAAATAACGTGACTTGATTTTGTTGCTTCTTTTTCAATTCAAACAGTTGAGGGGAGTGGTTACTATGGCATTGAATCCCCTTTACCGTATATGCGTAATTTAACAACTCGACTTTATTTTAGTAGTTTGAATAACAATAGTGTAGTTTAAGGCTCGCTCGCCATTTGTGCTCAAGCACACCACTAGTTACATATCTCAGTGATTTATCCCTGAACTTTTGTTTGCTTAGGTGCAAAAAACACCTTTAGTCACTAGCTCCAAAAATTTTCAATTACGCGGTAGGTTCTTGATTTTTCACAGACACTTAAACTCGCCGAAATCATTGGCGGGGTCCTTCCTGTTGGCATTTATTATCCTCCCCTGTGGCATTTAGAACCCTAGCTTGTGACATTTAGTACCCTAGCTCACTCCACCTTCTCTATTGTTTGGAATAGCTACTTGACATTTCTGACACATTTGTATAAAATATTCAAAATTTTAGGGATATAACAAAGAAATATTTTTATTTTTTAATTGGCGAGCGAGCGTAGCGAGCGAGACACTTACAGGGGTAACACAATCGAAAATCGGGGATGTTTGTTTATTTATTTAGATATGTTTGGACGTATGTATGTCATTTTGTACTTTGACCCTCCGTATTTTTGTGTTCGCTCCGCGTTCGACCCCGTCCCAAACTTCACTAAACAGAATCCTCCGGTTTAGCGACCATTACCCGTATCACCTTAGAAATTGAATTGTTTACGGCTTTGAATTGTTTTGCGGGTGCAGTTAAAACTCAAAATCTTATGGGAGCTCCATTTCTATTCGAGTTAGTGGCGGTGGTATATTAATGTGCTATTTGTCACAGTTATAAGCCCTACTCAACAGTATTTACTTAAAAATGCATTGTCTACTAGACGAACCACGAAGGTAAGTCTTGCGTAGGTATGTTCAGTTGTGTGAAAGTATTGTGCGTTACAAGTACTATTAAGAATATCACAAAGAAAATTTTAAATACGTGATTTGATTTTGTTGCTTCTTTTTCAATTCAAACTGTTGCGGGAGCGGTTACTATGACATTGAAACCCCTCTACCTCATACGTAATTTAAAGACTTTATTTTAATAGCTTGAGTGTTAGTTGTTAAAAATCAAATTTAACAATAGTGTAGTTTAAGGCTCGCTCGCCATTTGTGCTCAAGCACACCACTAGTACTGATATTAAAATAAAGTGATGAGTATCTACAACTGATTAAATAAGTTACAACAGCTAATGGCATTCGAAATTCTGACAACTGACTGTCCTTTAAAAAGTCAATGGACGGTCTCCCTTCAATCCTGATGTATCGTTGTATGCCAGCCACAAGATGAAGAAGTGAATTTGGAGGAAATTCCTCTCCGTTTTGTTTTCTTACTTGGGTAGATATTTCTTTCAGGGGTGTAACTTCCGAGGTAACTTCTTCTCGTACTCAGTAGAAATGTGTGCACACCATTGTTGCCATACATTGACACAGTATTTTTTGTCAGCCATGGTCTTAGAAGGTATAGCACTAAGCTTGGCCTTCATAACCTTATCCTCGTTTTTCCTGGGAGCAAATTTTCTCTTTTGTCGCTTTGTTGGAGGCTCCAAGTTATAGCCGTGAACAGAATGTTCCGTGAGTTGCTCTTGCTGAATAGCTGGGTCTACTTGACCAGTAACTAAGGTTTGTTCGCTTGCTGAATAGCTGGGTCTACTTGACCAGCAACTAAAGTTTGTTTGCTATCAGACGTTTCCTCATTTAAAAGGTCCATAATTTCTGGTAATAAAAAGTCCAGGAATGAGTCCATAATTGTCTTCCATTAATCAAGTTAGCCTGAGAAGTGGTGGAACAGGCTGTATCACCTAGCTAGCTTCTTTTTTTTTATAAACTAAATATATAGGCACCGAGGAAACTACCGGATTTAGGAAACGCCTCAGGCCCCTAGTAGCACCCTCGCTTCGCTCGGGATGCTACAGCTCAGGACCTTCGGGATTCCTAAATCCGGTAGTTTCCTCGGTGCCTCTGTCTAACTTGTATTTAGTTTATAGCCTTCTTCCTAGCTTAGCGCCAAAAAATAAAAATAAAATAACTGAAGTCCGCTGAGGACCCTTGTGGTCGGCGATTTTTACCAGCTTAAGAATGCTCCTGACGCCCGTAAACTTTTCGTTATCCTCAACCGGTTTTAGGTAAAATTGGTTTCTTGTAATTTAAGGATACCGAGGGGCCCCTTCTACTCATGAATATTATTATTTTTGTTAAGTGTTTCTTTACCTGAGAAGGCATATTTTTTTAGTCATTTTGTAGCGGCACTATTTTTTATACCACTCACAGGAATTATCTTCTTTGTTAAAACAAAAAATGTATTGAATAGTCATCCAGAGGCTATAGCCACACTAGGAGTTCCTCTAGATGAAAACAACAGAACACAAAATAAATGCATCTTTATATATAATGCACACTACACCAGTATATAATAGCTAGAAGGCATTTCCACATAAAACAAAAGAAAGCAGGTAGATAGATTTTTATTTTTGTCTAATATTCAGCCTGGCTGAATATTAGAGAGGAGTATATAAATAGAGTTAATGTGGTAGAAACTGATGTTATTGTAAATAATGTGTGTAAGTTTAGCTGTGTAATCTGTATCAATTATGCACTTATAGAATGTTAACCAGAACATTTAATATAAATAGAGTTAATGCGGTAGAAACCTATGTTATTATTAATTAATAATGTGTGTAAGTTTAGTTGTGTAATCTGTATCAATTATGTACTTACGGAATGTTAACCAGAACAATTAAATGAATCAAACACAGATCAGAAATGGTTTGTGATGACACATTTCATTTCCACTGACATTATGGTGTCACTAGTATATTTTATTTTTAGTTGCTTGCATAATTTCTTGAAATTACATTGTATTGTATATAAAATCCCAAGTTTTATTGCTGTTTTACAAATATGCACTCTGGACAATAAGCATAACAATGCCTTATCCAAAAAATTCTGGAGAAAATTTATATTTATAGTTAGACTTGGGTTATAAATTTAGTCCGCTGTTGTATCACATCATGTGATTAAATTCAAATCTGAATTTAGGTTCTTTATTTCATTAGTTTTCCTGGAGTCCTGTCACTAACTTCAAAATGGTCTTTTGCTCTGGATTTTTTCATAATACCTACTTTACATCACTTTCTTCTTCTCTATCTCATTCTCTCTATCTTCCCCCTTTCACCTCCATATTTTTATATATTTATTTTTGTTTTTTCATCTTATCCTCCTTTCAACAATTTCATTCCCTGATATTAGTGTTTCAATTAATTATAGAGCTGAAACGTAATCTAATATAATAAGAATTCAACTGATACACAATAAAATGAATCTCTATCAAAGGATTAATATTTTTCCGTTGTGAATACATGCTTTTACAAAATGGCTACAATAAAAATGTGTTCTATCTCTGTCTAAATATATATACTTTACTACAATTATGTGACATATCTAGTAGCATAGTTAAATGTCATAATATCACAATAAACTGGCAATCTTCTTCAGAATAATCTACAGCAATTTTTCTTCTTTTCCTCTGGCGATCCAGTCTCTTCAGGGCCAGATTCAGATTTGGCGGATTCAGGTTTTGCAGCTTCTGATTCGACCTGCCCAATCTTCATTTTACTATAAAGTGCCTCAAAAGCTTCTTTGACGTTTGTGTTTTCTTTAGGGCTGGTTTCAATATATCCTATTCCCACTGAAGCAGCATATTTCTGAGCTTCTTCTGCTGATATCACTCGGTCATCTGTTAAGTCACTTTTATTACCAACTATAACAATGGTAACACCCTCAGCTCCATTATCTTTCAGAGCCTCAATCCTGTATCAAGAAATATCTGTAACAATGGCTTGTCTTAATAATAACATGGCTACTGTCCAACATACCATTTACCAGTGCTTTTGAAACTGTCCTGGTTGGTGAGATCGAAGACAATCAAGACACCCTTAGCTCCACGGAAATATGCTGTAGTTATGGAAAGGTAACGTTCTTGGCCAGCTGTGTCCCATATTTGAAACTGCATCTTCTCACCATTCCTGGAGCAACAATGTCCACATTAATGGAGAATGATATACTGGTCTTAAATCACTCAATAATCGTATGTATTTATTTTTTCATTTTTTAAATATATTTAATTAATTAATATTTATTTATTCATTATTTATTTATTATTTATTTATTAATATATCATTTATTTATTCATTCATTCATTTGTTTATTTTATTTATTTATTTTTACACTTCAGTGAAAGAACTTCCAAAACATGATTCTATTTTTTGTTACATGTATAATGAAGCACCAAGTGTGCGAACCCTCAGCGTTCCTATACACTAGCTAGCTAGTACAAGAATAATTTATTTGGAGTAGTATCAATATGAATATGCCAATATGTATGTTTGTGCACATTGATATATAAAGCTTGAGCAAGTCGATGTGCAACTTGTGCAATAAAAACTGTAGACGTTAGTTCTATCGTTATAAGAGAAGCTTACAAGTGACACTCACCTCACCAGTAGTTTCAATGGGAAACTCCAAGCACTTTGGTAGTTGCACTGGCATAGGAACAGAGGTTGGGAGGGAGGGGGGGGGGGGGGGGGGGGGGGGGGGGGGGGGGGGGGGGGGGCAGGGCCATTATCTCTCAAGACTGGGAGGGCCCCCCCCCCTTGTCTCCAGATGTAAGAAATAAATGAACTGAGTATTTAAGTTGTCAACCGTTTGAAAGAAAGCTATTTTGGGAGCAGACTAAACGCTTGAATTTTTGTTTATTTTATCAGCCAACAATGCAAAGCCAACTTTAATATGAGAGCCACTATCAATACTTTTCTAGTGCAAAGTAATGAGTACAGTTTGACCATATCAACTTTTTCTGCTTAGTGGATTATGAAAATTTACTTTAGTATTGCTAAATGGCAAGTAAACTTTGCCTTCAATGTACTGCTAAATTTTGACTTCTTAATAAATATACGGAAAAATGTTATACCTGGGCTGGTTAACTTGCCATTTGTGGTGTAGCATACCACTAGTTGGAGTTCCAGCAATTAATCACATGACATTGGGTGGTGATCAAGCTTTTATGGATGAGGTCTAGCTCAAATGCTGTGGGCCCCCTATTCCAAATCATCTTCCTATGCCCCTGAAACTGCTGAGAAAAAATGTAATGCAAAACTACCACGGGCAGTAAAGAAATTATTTGCTCACATGAGTATAATGTGACTGTAGGGGATGTTACTAATAATCGCTTAAGATCGTATAGCCTAAAAACAACTAGTCGAATCAAAATTTCTGGCACATTAAAGGGACTTAAAATGTCCAGTGCAACATTTTGATGCTTGTTTCAATCTTTGGGAGGCTGCCATCTTCTGACTGACTGACTGACTGACTGACTGACTGACAGACAGATATTAAAACAATATACTCCATTGTGTGCTATTTAGGAATTCCTACTTATTGAATGATACCTTTTGTCTACTTGCTATCAGTTCCTGATAGTAATGGGTTTTTTCATTGTAGGTGTGTTGTGTGTTGGAAAATGTACATGTAGGCACTAAAAAGCTTTAATCTTACTATGAAAACCTTTTGGTCTTGATGGTCATCTTTAAATTTATTTTTTGATTTATTCCTAACTTCAAAATTTCTTCCTCAGCCTTCTTTTACTCATTAGATGTATTTTCCCTCTCTTTCACAGACGTTTTTGTTTTGTTTTAACAATTCAGAATTAAAATATTTGGTAGCCACCGGAAGTCAAACCCAGGATCGCTTGCTGACTATGTGGAAACTTAATTCTATATTATCACCATTTCAACCATTACAGCTTGCTAATGTGCACAAATCTAAGGAAACTATTATGGTGGAGAAATAATTGAAGTTCATTTAACTTCTGAATCCTCAACCTCTAAATTCTGAAGGCATGATAAATTATAGATACATAAATATCACTATGAAATAAACAACAGAATTAAAACTGAGGTTGGGGGCATAGACAATTTTTCATCTCAAGCCTGACATAGCTACAAAAATAACAACAACAACAATTATTAGCTATTCAAATTCGGTTTTATGGGCCATTTGGAAACTCTACACCTTCACAATAAGTCATTTGTAGTATTACAAACATTCTGCTTACCAATCTACATCCTTGACAAAGTAGTCTATACCCACAGTAGAAATGAAGTCATCACTGAACGAATTGCTGCAATACCGCTTGATCAGCGCTGTTTTCCCTACTCCAGAGTTACCTATAACCAGTACTTTGTTATCCATTCTCTTTTAGCAGCGAGAACTCCCAGTTTCGTCCTTTTTTTTTTTTTTTTGTTTTTTTTTTTTGTCTTATTTTCCTTTTGTTAATGTTGCGATTGTTTTGTTTGGGTTTTCGTTAGATGCTTTATATGGACCCTGCGAATCCATTGGTATCTTTATTATACACCGTTATTTACAATTAGTAGCTAAGGCTTCCTTCCTGACCATTTTTCGAGTCCAGGGTGTACCAACTCTAAAAATGGTCAGGAAGGAAACTTTAACTATTAATTTGAGTTCTAAATAACGGTGTATAACAAAGATACCAATGAAATTCGCTGGGTTCATATAAAGCATCCAACGAAAACTCCAACAAAACAATAGCAACAAGACAAAAAAAAAAATAATAAAAAAAATTAAAAAAATTTTAAAAAAAGAGGAAAAAGAAAGGCAAAACTAGGAGTTTTCGCCGCTAAAAGAGAATACAGTGAATTGCTGCAGTTTTAGCCTGTTAATCTCAGACCAAAAGAATAAGCAATATCTATGAGCTATTTAATCAGGCATCAATATAGTTCGAGCAATGAAAATGGTACACAATGGGAACGCCTCACTTGACCAAACCCTTTCCTCGCTTTGCGTTTGGTAAAGGGTCTGGCCCCGCTAGACTGAGCGAAGTATCGGAGACCGTCGGTTTCTGTGGTTTTTATTATCTGCGGAGTTTTTTTTAGAGCACATAATATTTTTAGTCATTTTGCTCGCTAAAATCAGCTTATCCATTATTGAAATTTCAAGAAAATAAAAATCAAATAATTTTATTATTGCTATTGTTTATACTAGATAGCTAGTAGTCTCGCGCGCGCCATACCCTTGCCTATCCTCGTCGGTTTTAGGATAGGCAAAGGTATGGCGCGCGCGAGACTAGATAGCTAGCACCTGCCCCATAATTAGAGCCTTTTAGTTACTATTCTAGCAAACTGACCCACAACTTTTGTCAATTGTCAACACCTACTCTAGTCAGCACCTTGAGTGTCTATAGCTGAAAAATATTCTTGCTGTCATTTATTTTTTTCTTGGACAATCACACTAGCTTCTAGCTAGTTATGTATCTATTGGATAAAAAATAATGAAAAAAAATAAGAAGCAGAGGGCTATTCCTGAAACTTCACAGGACTGGAGGGCTAATGTCAGAGTCACGGACACTGTATCCTGGAGGCTTCCACCTCTGAACTCTGAAACTATAGGAAGTGCCGTCATAAATGGAAAAAGAGTATTTTGTGACAAGATTCTCAACTTTGGAGGCAAAATTGATTCTAGCACTCCAGGTGTCACAGAAAAGTTTAAGTGTAGCGAGGTCAATTATTCGAAAACTATCAAAGTGAAAAGTAATAAAGAAGAAGACTTTTTAAAACCATCTTCTTTTCACACTCCTGCTACAGGAAGACGTTCTCATGAATCAAAGGTTGTTCTACTCAAATAATAGAAGATTTTAGCAGAATGTAACATTTAGGATAGCCTATATTTAGCCAACCAGAAACTATTAGAAGATTACTGATGTGAGCAATCTATTTATGAATATAATCATGCAGATGGAGTATAACAATCCACTTTCTGTGTTCTACTGTGCCAAAGATAGTTTTCAAAGGTTCCTCGACCTCTCAAGCTGCATGACTGCAGAAGTAAAATGTAAGGGGTCAGTGTTGGTACCAGAAACATCACTGGAGTCCATGATTATGAAGGAACGGACAAATGCAAGCCTTGTATCTCACTTGCCTTCTCCCCCTCATGGCAAAGTGGCATACTATAGCAACTCTCTCATTGTTACTGAAGGAAATTGTGATGAGACAGAGGGCCAGAATGGATGTCTTGAAATAAGCTCTGTGAATGATAGTCACAAATTTCCAGTTAGCAGTACAGTGTTGCAACACTTTGTATCATTTTGCTTTGACATGGATGCCCTTTTAACTATTGAATTTAACTGTTTTTCACCATTTACTTTGTCGGTAAGAAGATTTCAATTTAATTCTAGCTATTACGTTATGTTTAATTTATAAATTTCAGAAAATTTGTGCTTTTACTTTTGAAGTCTGTTTTGATCGGACATCTCTTGAATCATCTTCTTCTAGTTACAGAAGATATCCTAGAAAGGCATACCCATCTTTTACAGTCAACCTTCAGGAGATATCGGATACAGTCGCTATTTTGTTGTGTCCAATGCATGCTGTTACTGAGGATCTTTTGGCTGGTCACCAAGTAGTTACCACAGTGACATGCTGCTCCAAACCGAAGTAATTAACTATGCTATAATTTCAAATGTTACATTAACTGATCTGGAGCTGTTTTTTTTTTTGTTTTTGTTTTTATGCAGAGTATGTCTTTTAAGGAGTCAAATGAGAAGAATCCAAGATGAAAATGCAATTAGTTGAATATTAATTGATACTTTATGTCAGTCTATAATTAGAAAACTCAATGTTCGCAACAATAGCTTACTTATCTGGGCAATTTATTAATTAAAAAAAAAACTAATTTGTATGCAAATTTGTTTGTATCATTAAATTGTCATTTAGGCGTTCTCATTATAGAAAATATAGATACAAACAACTAGTTACCTGTGAAAGCACAATGTTGTAACTAGTTCGATTCATAGCTAGCTACAGCTAGACCTTGGGAATTGACTTCTATTTGCTTCATATCGACACATTGGAAGTGGCTATGTGAGCCAAGAAAAGATTGACGGCTGAACCCTGTGTCCTGGCATCTAGACAGGGCGGCATCTTCACCTGGAGACACAGCTGAGGATAATCTGCACAACAGCTTCCATCACTGTTATTATCCGTGAAGGATGGGTTGCAGTTTGAGTCACACCAACAATAGCCACCTCCCTGAAGGGCCACAGGATTAGCTGTGTTACAGCTTCCTTTACAAGTTACAGGTTGCCCAAGGAGGCATTTGTCAACATAATCGATGCAACAGTCTAAGTGCTTAGAGCAGTCACTATCACAGTAGCAGACACCTTTGTCCAGAGGCTGAGGATCTTTTGAGCCACATTTTCCTGCACAAGTAGCATTACCTATTGGTCTCCTTATGCCAATGTTCCAATTGTCATCCAATTTGTCACAGATATGATCGCTCCTGTTATAGGACCAGAGCCAGCAGTCATAGTTCTTAACTTCATTAGAGTTTAACTGATACAAATATTTGGAACAGTTGGGATATTTATCGCAAAGCTGTGTGCACTTCAGCTCACTGCCAATCTTGCCTTCCCAGATTTGTGTGTCAGGCTTTCCAACGGTGTGACAACGAACTTTAAATTTATGAAAATAGTAGCGAGGATCTGGGGGAGTTTCTTGATATTCTACATCTTTGCCCCACCACCAATGAAATTTGGGATATGTCGCATTACCACTGGCTGGCTTAGAACCAGCTGCACAACCATTGGACTTGTCAAAAGGTGGCCAAGAAGAAGAATTCATCCAAGCTGAATCACTGGTCTTCTGGACAAAGTTAACAATACTTTTAAGTGTATCTGCAGGCATAGTGCCATTTTTTGTGAGGATATCAACAAAGTAACTTAGATGTAGCATAAAGACACCATTAAAAGAATACCAGTCTCCACCAGGATCAGTGCCTGCCGCGCACTGTGAGCTGTATGACTGATAGCTTCTTGGTTCATCTCTTAGTACTCCGTTTACAGTATAGTTTTCTATTACAGCATTAATAACACGAATGGCAGCATCAATGTAACTCTTATTGCCAGTGTTGAGGTACATGTAAGCAGCAGCACTCAGAAATATCCCTTGCTGATATGCTGTACCATTCACATTACTGTTTCGACATCTGGAAAAAGAATCTGATGTGGCATTGCAGCATCTCTCGGGAACCAGGCCAGTTGAGAGAATATTCTGTTCCGTGACAATCCCGCGTCCATCACTGTAACTAAAGAACCAGTCCCATATCATTTTGGCATTGTCAAGGTATTTAGTTACTTTGGGTAGCGTGTAGGCCAACTTGGCAGAGAGGTGAAGAGCCTGTGTGAGTTGGATATTATCTTTGAAACTTCTGGTTTCATCGTAACACCAAATAATTCCTCCACAGGGTATCTTCCAACCATACTTCCAAGCCCAGTCATAAAGGCCTGTAGAGTGAGTGAGCCATTTAGTATCCTACATGATAAAATATATTGCTTTCATATGTAGTACACATAATGATTTGGAGAATAAACATTGTAAAAAAAAATTTGGCCACAATTTGACCCAAAGAAATCACATGGTTGAAAGGCCCTCTATCTCTATCTTTTATCTGTCTTTATCAACCACGGCCATAGTAAGGTTTCCCCAGTATTGGTTATGAATAGTCATGTGATATTATCCCATATCAAAATACACATGTGTAGAAACAAAACGACCTGTGCAGAAAAAAAATAGTAAAGAGAGAGAAAGAGGGAGATAAATTTACTCCTAGTATAAATTAGCTCGTTGTATTATAGGATAATTTGACATTTCTATCACATAATAATTTCTTACATTAAGCCATTCATAAACTCGCAGGTAAGTAATTCCGTACCACAAGAAGTCATCTATAAAAGCATTTTGTGGCTGCCAGTTAGAATTATAAGGAGAATGATTAAAGGTCACCTCTGCCACCTCGGTGTTATTAGTAGTGTTCATGTATATGCCATAGGTTGCAATAGATTCTACTGCAACTGCACTCCACCATCTGTAGCAGCTTACACACACATCTGGGTTGTTGCAGACACATTGATCTGCTTCACCGCTTGATCCAAACTGACCAATTTGGCCACAGGAGAAGAAAAATTTTACTTCAGGGTGGGATGGATCAGCTTTCCAGTAGTAGTCAAAGAAACCGCCCAGTGCTGCTACAGCCCTATCTTTTGCGGCCGTGCTTATGCTGGGCTTGGTTTGAGAGGCATCCCCAGGACAACAGAGGTCCAATAACAAAAAAGCCAGCACAAAACAACCGAATTTTTGCTCCATTTTTTCGGCGCTTCGGAAAACGCGGTAACGCTTTCAGCCACACCCCAAACCGTCCGCAGAATTCCGTCGCTGCGGCTACAAAAAAAAGAAAAAAAGAAAAGAAACAAAAAGAAAAGATTATTTAAGTATTCATCTGAAAATGATGTACAATTAAAAAAGTTATTATGATACTATGAAAAAGTACTTTCAATTAATATATAATTTGTAATAGTTTGTGCGAACCTAACCAAAAAAAAAGAAGTTATAGTTATAAACCAAAATTGAGGTTTGTATGCGATTTATAAACTCCGAGACACGAGGGCGCAGCCCGAGTGGCGAGGATTTATAAATCGAAATACAAACCTAATGATTTTGGTTTATAACTATTTTATAGTTTATAGCCAGAACATAAACAACGAGCAAAGTATAGCGTTCGCTATCTTAGTAATTGTATTAAAGTACCCAAACTCTTCATTATTCCATTTTGCTTTGATCTGCCTTCTACCATAATTATGGTTGCTAAGAACTATATCAGACTTTTCCCCGCTAATACATTTTCTTACGAGCATACCAGACTATATCAGATTTATAGTTCTTAACAACAAGCGCGGTCGCTCGGGTAACGGGCTATAAAAGAAATTAATTCTACTGGCGACAACGCCCATGATGTGCGCGCGTCTATTCTACAGTATTCCATTCTATGTACAGTAACCTAAATCTATTCAAACGTCAATCAAACCATTTTCAAGTGTAAGTTATTTAGCTTTGTAGCTACCGAGGTACGTTTAAACTGTCCAACCAGGTTGCTCAGTATATTTCATAACCACCTCCTAGGAGGTGAATAAGTATATCGTCCAATCAAAATTAGTTTTTGTGCATTTCCTATAACCTAGAGCCAAGGTACAAATAGGTTGCACCCCTCCATGTTCCGTCGGTATGGGATTTACAAATAGGTTGCACCCCTCCATGTTCCGTCGGTATGGGATTGTGTAAATCCCATACCAACCTTCAAGTCGGTGTATCTATAGGCAGGCCCGTACCTAGGGGGGGTTCAGGTCAGTTCAGCTGAACCCCCCCCCTTCAAATTAATGAGATTCATAGTCACACCTTTTGACTTCATCAACAAGCCTTTGCTATGACTGGGCTGTTAAAATTTACAAGTCTTTGGTTTTCTCATGTACCCCCATTATGTGCCAGCACTAGCATCTAATCATACTAGCTATATACTACCAGCTGTAGTGACCTTTACCTTTAGCAATGAAGAGGCAGAAAAGTATCACGTCATATTTTAGTAAAAAAGTGGCTGGCACCAATATTGAGAAAGAAGGTAGGCATTTAGTTTAAGCTCAGTGACAACTTTTTTAGTGTTAATCTCATACTGTAGGGAATTCTGCTGCTACAAAATGTCACTTCTAGTAGTCCTTTGTCTACACCTGTGAGTGCTCCAGAATTGCCTATTCCAAGTACCTCCAAAGCATGTGATGATTTAATTCATGATGTTCCACCACCAAATGATATTGGGCTTTTGTTAGACCCCACTAAGTCCATTGAAGAGATTTGTGAAGTAGTTGGCCAACTTTCAAATGATCAAAAATGTTCTCCTATTACTTTCTCCAACATTTTTACCCTTCTCAAAATTTTTGCAACACTGCCCCTCAGTTCTTGTTCATGTGAAAGGTCAGGTCTACACTCAAAAGATTAAACAATTACTTGAGATGCACTCAAACTGAGGACGCTTAACTGCTTTGTCATTAATACACATTCATTATGAGACTGATATTTGCATTGACACTGCGTGTAAATTATTTATCCAGAAGCAACCACGCAGAATGGAAAAAGCCAGTTTGCTTTTTGAGTCATAAACTTTTTTTGTATGTACTTTTTGTGATATCAATTGATAAAATTAAAAGTCGGTGTAGCTGATCAAATTTTCCTATGTAACTCACTATAATTTTTGAACCCCCTTTTAAAAATCCTGGGTACGGGCCTGATAGGTAGCTACTTTTATTTAGGGAGAGATGGGGGGGGGGGGGGGGGGGGGGTTCACATTTTATAGCTTACTAGGATGTAGCCACTGGTTTAGAAAAAAAAATTACTTTAATTTGAATAAGGTAAATTCATTTTTAATAAAGTATTCTTTACAAAGGTGTGGTAAAAGAAAAAAAACCCCTTTTTTTTTAAATTGTGGTGGCCTCAGCCCCTCCACTTTTCACCTCTTTATAGCTATTTTGGGATACAGTTGGAAAAGTAATAAAGCTGAAATATAGCTGACAGAATGCACCTTAGAAATTTGTTCTATGCATGCTGAAATTTGAGCCCTCCCCTCCCCAAACTTTTTGGCTTGCTCCTACTAACTCAAAATAACCAGAAAAACTTATCTAGTCAAACAAGAATCCAGAGTTTCCATGAAGCAAAAGCCATGTACTACTCACTAATTTGCCATGTACCAGTAGTGGTCTCAGTCATAAACTTTTAATTGCACTTGACAAGCCTGTGTTAGTATGTATTGCTTTAAACTTCATATTTAGTGATATTTAAAGAAGTGCAAGATAGTAAGAAGTTATTTGCGGAGTCCTAAGAAACTATGGGAAAAAGTTTGCATTCAGTTATTTTAAAGACTGCATGTTCTGTTGCTAAGAATGCACAGTAAAACGTCCTAAAAAAATTCCAGTAGATTTGGGTAGAATTACAGGTGATTATGAAGACAACATCCAAATTAGTCCAGTGAGTAGTCCGAGCCAATTGGCACAATATGCCAAGTGATCTGGAGTATTATGGAGCTTTTTATTTTATTTTAATTTTTACAGATGTATGTACCCAAGTGGTCCTAGAACAAACTCAATTTGATTACCCAGTTGGTAACTTTTGGCAACTCCAGGAAATTGTGAAAATCTAAAATGGTCTCCATGAAAATGATCCGATCAAACAAACTTTTTAAAGGTAATATGTCTAGTATAGAGTTCTTGGGTATGTAAAATGTATTTCTGATGCCAATCTGAGGCCAGGTACATTGCAAACATTTCAAATGAATGCATAAAATTGATTGACTCTAAAGGAATTTTTTTATTACATAAGTAGAATTCATTTCTAATTTTATCTTTCAGTTAGACATTGCAAAATTTAAATAGCATTGCTTATGCTTAAATCCTGGTACAGGAGTACAAACTGTCCACAGTCTGTGATCGTATTTTCATGGCTTGATTTTTTGCTAGTCAAAGACCTTATACTGGAAACAATAACATAAAACAAACATAAAAACCTATATTAGAGGCATTACTTTTAATCCCCTAGAGTCCGACATATTTTTTGTGCAGTTATTTTCACAATGTCTGAGGCCTCAGATTGAAAGAATAACATCAGGAATGGATTCTGCATACCTAATAACTCTATACTGGACATATAACATGTAAATTTTTCTTTGGAGCCAACTATATTTGTGGCAACCATTTCGATTTTTCACAATTTTCCACTTAGGCAAACCAAGCTGAAGTTATCCTGGGACCACTTGGGAATGCAAATCTTCCAAAAATAACTTTCATAGCTAGTATCAATTAGGTTCATATCATTATAGACTAAAAGCAGTTAAAACAAAATTGTCACTAGATCAGAATTTAACACAAAAAGTTATCAAACTTGCTTTATATATCCTAAAACAAGGCTCATGGACTGCTAAGCTCCGCCCATTGCTTGCTAGCTTATGCGGGGGGAGTAGCTGTTTAGACACGCCCTCTTACAAATCTTTACAAGCTCTTTTCTCCCCGTCAAAAGCTGTGGTACGTGCTCCTACAATGGAAGGCACCGCTCAGGGAGGAAGTGAAGTTACTACTTACAAAATATTAATTGCTGGTAACTCCGTTGCTGGAAAGAGTGCCTTTCTTTTTCGCTACTCGGAGGATACTTTCACTTCGTCGTACATTCCTACAATTGGTGTTGATTTCAGACTGAAGACCGTGACGAGGTAGGCACATCTGATGCATTCACGATTACTACCTTGATCAGTTATATCCATAGTTAGCTTATATATTATTGTGCATGTATTTAATTTTAGCAACTGTTGTAGCCAGTCACCAAATCACTTAGCTACCAATGAAACATTTAGAATATCAACTTTTTAGGCCAGTATAATTAGTAAGAGTTATATGTATTAGAGCAGATGTTCATTGCGATATTAATCATGAAAGTGAAGAAGAAAGCTAATACTATGGGAAAATAGTTATGCTACCTACGTGGTTTGTTCTATAATTTTATTCCAGTGACTTTTTTCTTAATGATACCTTCTTTTGACAGACTCGAGATAGCTATATATTTGGTGATAGCCTAATTAAGAAAGTTTTATCCTAATTCACTAAAACTTGTAGTTTCCATTAATAGTTAGATACTGGTGATGTGCTTGAGCACAAATAGTTAACTTCTCACACTCTAAAAAAGGTCGAATTTTTTAATTACGTATATACAGTAAATGGGAGTGCGATAGTAACCACTTACCGCAACTGTTTGAATTGAAAAAACAAAACAAGTCATGTTATTTAAACATTTTCTTTAGCTAAGTAGTAGCTGTAATGCACAATACTTTTTCACACAACTGGACATACCTACACAAGACTTACCTTCATGGTTAGTCTATTGGACAATGAATTTTCAAGTAAATACTGTTGCGTAGGGCTTGTAACTATGACAAATAGCACATTAACTTACCACTGCTATTAACTCGAAAGAAGTGGAACACTGGTAAGTTATTAAGTTCAATTTGTGGGATGATACGGGTAATGATCAATAAACCAGAGGATTCTGTTTAGTGAAGTTTGGGACGGGGTCGACCACTGAACTAACACAAAAATTCCAGGATCAAAGTACAAAGTGACATACCAGGGTCAATGTACAAAGTGACATATGTACGTCCAAACATATATATATATATATAGACAAATATCTCCGATTTTCAATTGTGTGATAGTGTCTCGCTCTTTTCACTTGCTCACCAATAAGACCAATAAACTAACATAGTATTAAAATTGGAATGTGCATTCCATCAATTTTATGCCTCTCTTTATTTCTTTAGTTACATTATCATATAGAACTGCTCCTTTATTTTAACTACAAAACTATGATGAGCTCATGCAGGGATGGCAAGCGAGCTTGCCAAGCACGCAGAATTTAATTTTAAGCAGTATGGGTCATTAGTATGTGTGTAACTAGTAAGTGAAAGTTAAACAGTCCTATGGCTTTTCATATAATTACTAATCCTTCAAAATATTATGAAGAAATTTAAAATAATAATAACAATAAATAATATAATTATTTTGTTCTCTATCATTTGCATCTATATAATTGTTCGAATTTGTTTTTCTAAGTCCACTATGACAAAAGAATTGCAAATTCATTAATTGGATGTGTATGTAATCATGTCATAAAGAAAGTACATTATTTACTATCTTAACTACAGCACAGTGAAGTAGCTATTACACTTATTCACTTTAGGGTATTCATAAGACATAGATTTACGACAACTTCATTGTCACAAAAAATTTTTTTTTTATGTTTTAAGTAAAATCTTGCCAGGAGAGACGTTCAATTATGATGAGAAGAGGACACAAGGAAAGAAGACTGCATGAATGAACCAAAAGCACTACAATTAAAAAAAAAATTCTGGAAAGTATTCTATAAAATACAAGAGAAGAGTTAAAGTAGAGTTACACAATGCTAAACAATTTGTTTGCCTGAATAACACTTTTAGGTGTTCAAAATAAAGCTCAACTTGAATGTGACCCATTGCTGTGATAACACTATTGGCATTGCCACACTACAGGATAATGGGAGGGTTCAGCAGATGATCACTCATGGTGGCTTAGGTTGTGACAAATCGTCGAGTATTGGGCAAGCAAGAATCTGCTACTACACTAAAGCTAAACCTTCAATAATTGATAAAGCTTGGTGGAGCCCTAGAAATGACTCGTAGCTGAGTGAATGCATCATTTTAGGGGCGTAGCCGAAAGTCAATAATAGATTACTGCGAATCTCTCAGTAGGTTTGTTTGGTTGGCTTCGACGTTTAGAATGACTGATTGTGAGGAAGAAAGATCTGATAGTCCTACAGATGGCCTTAAAATAATAATGGTCGGAAACTCGGGTATTGGTAAGAGTGCTTTCCTGACCCGTTTCACTGACAATATTTACGATTCCGTACCCGTTCACACTGTAGCCATTGACTATAAGGAGAAAACTCTGTCGAGGTAAGAAAATAAGTGACAAGATGAAGTAAGGTTTATGTGATGCAGAATATGAGTGCGAAGAGCAAACAAATAGCTAGAGAAATTGTTAATGAATGTATGCTAATTATTTTATTTTAATAATTTGTTTGCAAAGCAAACAGGAAATACCAGCTAGCACAAGGCTAATATAAAGGAAACAGAAGGATAAAACTGACCAAAAGTGTATGATAATAAGACGGCTAATGCAATGTAGGAGCTCGGTGAGATAGAACAAAACAACGAGCGTTTACCTTACCCAACTTAACAAACACTCCCCTTCAAGCACAGTTTTTTGCTTTTTTCGCGCGGGAAAATTGCTTGAAGGCGGAATCAACCGCACGTGTTTACTTCCGGGTTGGGGCTTTGAGTACGACGATTGATTTGGATAGGAGGTGCTGTATCAGCTTGCTAAAATAATCCAACAGTAACTTTTATTCCCGCTGGCAGTGACTGAGGCTGGAGAGTATGGCGGATTCTTTGCAAGGGGAAAGTGCTGACACTCCTATGGACCCAAATTTCGACTACATGTTTAAAACATTAATAGTTGGAAATTCGGGCGTCGGGAAGACTGCCTTCTTAGTTCGTTACACCGAAGATACTTACGTCTCTACTTTTGTTTCTACTGTTGGTATTGATTTTAAAGTAAAGACCCTGACAAGGTAAGATTGGAGGATTTCTTTCACGGTGCGTGTGGGTTTGATTGATCAGTGTGGAGAAGGTAGATGAAGTTCCAGTGGTCTGTGGTCATTTTTGGGTCAAGTTTAATTCTCAAGTGGACTGAAGATGGTGGTCTTAATGAAGAAAGGTCTTGATATTTTTAGTAGCCTTTTTTTGTTGTTGTGATATGTATGTATACACTAAACCGTTTCTTAAGTACCGAATCAAGGGCTTACCAAGTTTCTGAGAACTAAGTGTTTTCCTGATTGTATTCTGATCCAAATCTGCGATTCTGTCTGTGAAATAAAACATGGCAGAGAAAACAATTTGTATCAAACATATGCAAGGGTTACTTTCTATGCTAAGAATGAGACTTGTAAATTAATATATTAGTCACATTAGTTGGTAGGTGGATAGTATTACTGCAGTCATCTTGGGTATAGAAACCTGCAGCACTTTTTTATTTCCTGACCTTTTTCCTCATTATTTCCTAGCCTCTTATTTTAAGCTTTGCCGAAATATATCTTATTAGCATTTTTTCCCCTTGAAATCTGCTAGTATAACCATAAAAGCAGTTATAGTATCCCAGATCCAGTTTTTCTGCTGCAAAAGAGAATAGCCGACAGATGCAGCATGTTTTTTTTGTTGTTTTTTTTTAACATCGTTTTGGTTGTCATCTTTAGCATCCTGGTTGTGTCATCAAACTAGCTTCTTGTGGCAACTGATCTTGGCTGATGGCTTATTTTACCGCCTTAGCATCTGCCAGGGTTCGTTGTCTTAAAGCAGAAGGACACATTATGTGGTCGTAGCTTCCGGAAGATGATTTGCTTTAAAACAAGGTCTTTGAATTCTAGTAATACTAATTGGAGTAGAACAGTGTTAGAAGTGCTCAATTGCTGGTGATGTCACATGGTCTGGAGGTACGAGATTGAGGAACAATGAACACTTCACACTGAGGGTAATAACATAACAATGGTGAGTACCTTCATTGAATGTGCTACAGACTGGAAGTTAAATGTTACAAAGGGTCTGCTCCATTCAATATTAGTTTGGCCAGGTGTACAGCTTACTACTAATGCTCTAGTCGGTTGGCTATAGTTTGATGAAGAAAGGTCTTGATGTTTTTAGTAGTGCTTTTGTTGTTGTGATTGTATGTATATACTAAACCGTTTCTTAAGTTCCGAATCAAGGGCGTACCAAGTTTCTGAGAACTAAGTGTTTTCCTGATTGTATTCTGATATCCAATACTTCAAAAATTCGCTTTTTGAATTTCGCATGAGTGTTTGCATCTTCGATTTTTTTTTTTAATTATCTGTAATGGCATGGAAACCACACCTAATGCTAGACCTAATTATCAGGGTAGGTTGTGTCTGTCCGGAAGAACCAGGCAGAGAAGTTGATTGGTATAATATTAGTATACGGAGGATGTTTGAGTCAATACAAAGTTGGCTGATATTTGTAGTCGTGTGCTAAAAAGGTTTAGTCCAGTTGCATTGAAATTCAATAGCTACTTGTGCGTCATACGGAAGATAATAAACAATTAGTCCATCTACTTAGAGTACTAGCCTTGAGCTGTCTCTAAGTGACCACACAAGAAGCGATTTACTGCACAATCTATGACCACCATGTTGTGCATGTCTTTTGCCTCGTGTGGTGGGCTTTTAATGTATACATTGTATGTCATGTGAACCGTGTTTAACATTGTGATATTTAGTAAGTATCAATCTTGTCTGGCTGTGTTTGTGTGTTAGTATGGCAGCGTTTGTTTTGGACATATTTAATATTACATATAAATTGCTATGGATATGCTTCAGCTGCTTATGAACAATAATGAAACTGAAAGTAGATCTGTGGAGCAAGGTGGAGTAGTGGGATAGACACACATGAAATTCAAGAGGACAAGCACTCTGATGGACCATACCTTTTTAACTCTTAATTATGTTGGCATGCGTAAATAACGTGGTGTGATGGTATACAAGAAGGAACAAGCTATTTTGTCTTCCGGTATAAAACTTTGGAAGCCATTTTAGGCTAATTATATGAACTCTGTAGGTTTGTCGGTATTTAAGATGCACAAGACAAAGTCTACCAATCAAGATCACAGCATTTGAGTTCAGGAAGCATGTTTGGGTTGTTCCAAACTTGAGCTCAGCTTTTTTAATTTTAATTTTCACCTAATTTATGTTTCTGAACATTGTGAGGCCAAAGATCAATCACAAGACTAAGAGCAACACCAGGGTGAGGGGTGGGGCTGAAAGATTGTAGATCAATCACAAGACTAAGAGCAACACCAGGGTGAGGGGTGGGGCTGAAAGATTGTAGATCAATCACAAGACTAAGAGCAACACCCTCACCCTGAAGGTGAGGGGTGGGGCTGAAAGATATTGTCATATAGAACAAACTGCAATCATAGAACATCATTCAAAGGTTACAGCGTACACTCCATCATCTGTTGTATATATTGTTGCCATTGGCAATGTACTATTGTAGTATTCTGTGCTCCATCAATTGTTTTTAATTTCCAGGCTCCATGTCCAATTTAGATTTATCTAACACTTTATAAGTTTTGTGTGTGCAGCAATACTCGAACAGTTCAGGACTAGCATCGCTGTATGGTGTGGTTAATTAGTGGTGGGCATGGTCTAGCAATTTGTGATACATCGTCTTGATTCCATGGCTTCTATTCCCCAGAATTGGTCCTGGTACTTATTTTTGTGTTTCTTATGAAAACATGGTTGTCATATCAACAGCTGCAGTTTCTATACTGACCCACCTTTGGATTATGTAGGATATGTGGATTGTAGGATGTATTGATTTCAACTAAGTTAAAGATTCCTTTGCTAATATCCTTACCGCCAGATTTTCATGTGCCATTGTAAAAAGAGTCTGTAGTGACTGGTGAATTGAAAGTAATTCTCATTACATGTAATAATATGAGCCCCTTAATTAAGTCTAATGATTCCCCATTAAACTTTAATCAGTGTACAATTACCATAGCCAAGTACTTCACCCCCACACAGCAGAGTAATACTCTCATGTGCATCTACTGGTATTCAACACTATCATAACTAACCAAATACCATAAAATACTTGGTGTTTTGTTTCTAAGTGAGCCGTTGACATCTCAATGGGCTATTTGTTACGGAGTCCCCACCGAACATGTTAAATGCCGCCTCTCACCAAGCTGACGTAAATATAGTCAAAACTATTTTTTTCACAAGCACCTTTGAATCACAGGTGTACTTGTGTTGCCATGGAGATCCACCACCAGAAGTATGTGGTTTGACAAGTCTCACAAACTAGACTAACCATGATTCACGGAAGGACAGCGTATTATGGAATAGAACCCATGCAACTAGCCATTGTGAGAGATCGGAGAGAGGACAATGTATGGCAGCAGTAATGGGAAGTGTGCACAGACACAGGAAGTCCAGGCAGACTGAGGGGCCCTTGTTCTGCAGTATCTTAGGGTCTTTGTGTGCAAGTTCATTGTATATGATTTTGAAGAGTCATTTAGGATGTGGTATAGCTAATTTTAAATTTGTAGACCACAATGTTTCAATAGAGGTTGCTCAATCTTCACCTGAAGAAGATCGAGTAATTTTGATCGAGAAAGGTCGTGAAATGAATTAAACCAGAAATGAAAAATGAATTAAACCAGACGTGAATAATCCTAAATTTAATAATTAATACAAGTTAATTGCACTTACAGCCAGCATATGTTTGTATTTATAACTACAGACCTTTTACTTCAAGAGTTTATCTAAATAGTCCTGGAGTGAAGACGCAAGGTGTGTGTTTCGCAAGAGGTGTGTGTCCAAGATATGGTTGAGAAAATTTGTCATTTCCCCATCGGGAATGAGCTAAGCACCGATGTTGTGATGTATTCGTTGGGTAATGATCAGTCTAAGTCAAACACAGGGAAATTTAGGCCCTGTATCTTAGCAACAGTCATCACATTAAACTTGAAGGAGGTTGATAAAATGTCTACAAGTATGTTTAATTAAAAAATAATAAATACATAAAATGGTGATGGAACATGTGATGCATATTTTCTCAGTGAATTTTGTGAGTTGCTGGCTGCTTGTAATATCTCTAATATTATGCTTGGGAAACTTCCTTTCTGTTTAGATTCCGGGTGTGTTGAGATATTTTAGTTTGTGTTTTATTGCATTGAGTCAACACATGTAGATATACATCAGCCCTCACAGGCAGGCCACCACAAGCATGCTGCACTATCACACACACACACACACTTCACCAAACCACGGGCCCTCAGGGGCTAAACTTGGTTACAACCTAGCATGTGTTGCCATAGGAACATAGGAACTTGGGTTTCACAAGATTTACATTGGTAGAGGCATGACAGAGAGAGAGAGAGAGAGACTTGGAGGAGGTGCAAAAATGCATCATTTACTTCTCAGTCATGTTCTATTAACAGAGAAATTTGCCTTAGAGCAAGTTCTTGCTTTATTAGTAGTAATACTGTAGCATCAAGACTTGGTACATCAATGAGGAAGAATCAGCTGCCCCAGGAGAGAGAGATGATGATGACCTTGTTACCACATGGGCTATTTAGGTTATTGTTGATTCAACATTGTAGTAATGCTGGTCGGACAGTCTCTTGTATTACGTATTACACTGTGTGTTTAGTTTGTGACTACAAGTTACTATGGCATGTTGTGCAAACAATAACTGTTATTATTTCAGTGTTGATCATAATGTATTACTATTCTATACGACTTCATTACTAGAAATATACATCATATATATATATATATTATATTGATAATTACTATAGGAGAACAATGATATTATTATTAGATTGAATCAGTCTCATTTAAAGGGATCTAAAAAAAAAAAGGGAATAAAATCTCAGTTGTCGCTGGGGAATTGGAACTCAGGACCACTGGCTCTAGCCACCGAGCTACGACAACCCACGACTTCCAAGACCCTCATTTTACAAGTCGTAGGTTGTCATAGCTCAGTGGCTAGAGCACTGGTGGCTAAAGCCAGGGGTCCTGGGTTCGATTCCCCGGCAACTTAACATGACATTTGACCCTTCATAAAAACTAGATTGAAACTTTCTCACTTTTCATTACTCTGGTTTCACTACTTTAGTGTCTGCCAGAACACACGTGTTTGTATGGTTGGATGTTTCTCTCCAGGTCTGTGTTAGTGTTTATCTTACATGTAAATATCTAGTAGCAGCATCTGGCCAAGAGTTTAAAAATAACAAAGATGTAAAGACAGTCACTGGCTCCCTGAGTTCATCTATCTTAAGACACTTGTTTTCAACTTCTTGTGAACTCGAGTCCTGCTAGCCTGAAGTACCATACACATTATTATTACTAGCAAGTACCCCGCCACACAGTGGTGCTTAATTACTAACGTTTGCCAATTAGGATGCGGTAGCATGAAGTATTTTATCCATTGTTATTATCTTCTACCACCACTTGGTTTAGTTCATCAATCCGCTTTTTTTCCCCTCACTTTTCTTGACCCATATGTATACACACACACCACTGTCAGCGTCATTACTGATGATGCTTTACCAACCCAACACAGCTATACACGTACTGTTGTCATCACCAAATTGGCTCAACTTTTTTCACACACCACCATCGCGTTATTACTATTACTGACATGAGCTGAGCTGGTCGGTAAAGCATCATGAACGGGTCAGTAAAGCGTTGTCAGTAATAGTGATGACGCAATGGTGGAGTGTGAAGTTTCTTTACTGACCCGTTCAGATGATGCTTTACCAAACAGCTCAGCTCATGTCAGTAATAGTAATAACGCAATGGTGGAGTGTGAAAAAAGTTTCTTTACTGACCCGTTCAGATGATGCTTTACCAAACAGCTCAGCTCATGAATTATTTAATAATACACACATCATTGTCAATAACTGACAGACAATGTATTATTGAATTTCCAATTTTATCTGTTAAATTCTTCCAATTTGACACAGCTTTGATGCTAAATTCCCTGCATTAGTTATCTCTTCTCACTAAACTTTCCTGCATTTAGCTTCTTTTTTTATTTACTTGGGAGGATGTTTATTATTGTTTAATTGATGGCGTTTAAGCGTACTTAAGAATCCATCATTTCCTTCATCCCTGGTCTAGTTGTTGTGTTGCCACATGAGCTGAGACTCTGATTGGGTTAAACTGTCAGACTTCTTTACTTTGATCTCTTCTGTTTCCTCCTCTCTTCCTATAGGAATGACAAGCGAATTAAACTGCAGATCTGGGACACAGCGGGCCAGGAACGCTACAAGACTATCACTACAGCCTACTACAGAGGGGCCATGGGCTTCATTGTCATGTTCGACCTCACCAATGAGGAGTCCTTCAAAGCCGTCCAGTCATGGTGAGAGAGAAAGGGATTGAACTCTTACTGTTTGCGACACACTCACACTGTGCCATGCAATCACTCTCACCACACACACACCTGGTCCATTACACGGTCATGCAAGCCCAATTGGGCAACAAGTCACAGGATCTCCCAGTCTGGTCAACTTCCTGGGGGTCTACGTACATACATGTGTGAACTGCCAATCCTCCTCTGCTAAGGAACCATTTCATGCAACTCACACATTGCACTGCTCCTCTCTGCTTCCTCACTGGCTTCCTTCTCTCCTCAATGCACTTGTGCCTCTTCCACATGCTTCACACATCACTTCCCTCAATGATGCTGACTGTCTATTCATGTGCTGGGTTTCCATCATCTCCTCCATCCCTAGTCTGCACAATGCCCTCCATCCTGACCTGGACTTCCTTGCCACATCATACCATCACACACACACACACACAGTGCCGTCTTGACAGGAACACATCATACAAAGTTTTGAAGCGCAAATACACAGCACAAACCCTCAACACTAAAACAGTTATACATGTGAATTGAATATCCTTTACCTCATTTCCCTATCATCTGGTACAGGACCACCACAATCAGAGACATGTCATGGGCCAATGCTCGCATGGTACTTGTAGGAAACAAGTGTGACCTCACCAGTGCACGTGTGATCTCATCGGAGCAAGCCAAGGCAGTGGCCGACACTCTGGGGATGGACTACTTCGAAACAAGTGCCAAAGATAACATCAATATTACCCGCACGTTTGATGCCCTGGTGGACAAAATATCGGAAAAAATGGCGGAGAGTATAGAGAAGAATCCAAACTTCCAGCGGCCTAAGAATAGTAGAGTGCTATCGGAGTCAGATGGTCAGAATAATAATGGCAGTGGTTCTTGTTCATGCTAACTACAATCACCACGAGTTAGGATCTTACGTTTTATTAATCCTTTTTATTTTTTTATCATATCTACACAGCCAGCATAGCAACACTGATTTTTTCCCCACGCATTTAAAATAAAATTTATACATGTATTTTTTTAAAAAGCATCCGTATAATTACTGTGTGTTCATGTTGAGTTAATCAATACATAAGGGGAAGGCAGGGAAATATGGCCGCAGTGAAATTAATGAATATTTAATGTCATTCACTTCATTTTCTAGCAGCTCTTAGAAACTGAAGAATAGTACAGTAGAAGTATGTGAACTTGTAAGGACCACAGGAATGTTTGGAAACAATGGAGAATGTGCAGCAGAGTATTTATGAGAGAGAGAGTGCCACTAATTGGAGCTTAATTGAGCAGATAACTGATGACTCGAATCACGGCTACATTAAGAGCAACTAGTGCGGAGGAGACTTACTTATATGCAACAGAATGTGTGTATATTGGTATCTGTGGCAATGCAAGTGGAGAGCGTACATCATAGTTTGATAGAGGTCTGTAAGATGTCCATAATCGTCACACAGCAGGGAACAGCTACTATCGAGGTTCAACTGTGTATTACGTCCAGACCATGAAAGGCTGGCCAGCTAGAATTAAGATTCCTAAATTCTTTAGTAGTATGTATATACATCACATACACACACACTTGCTTTGAACTGGAACATTATTAAATCTATGAGACTGATGTGTCACAGCAGCAAGAATTCTAACTCGATCTACCAGTTGGATTAACATAATGATAATTGCTATTCTTTCAGCGCTCAAATAAGGAACACACTATCACAAGGAAGCGCTCCTATAACTAATAGGCTGGTATCAATGTTAATGAACTCAAGGAACAAAACCCTTTACCAAATACATGGTGAGAGTGGAAGATGAGAAAAAGGAGAAAGATAAGTTATGCTGTTTATGAATAATGATGTCATTAGAAGTGAAGGATGTGGACTCACAAGTACAAACTAGCTGCAAAAACAATGTCTCTCTTGATCTTCATTATACCTGAACACATTCACAACATCACACGTGTATTATAGCAACAACCACTCGGAGTTAAACACCACACCCATTGATCAAAGTAATAAGATGCTGTAGACTTGGGTTGTGACCTCCCTGCCCCTACCAATCAGCAATAGTGGAGGGCTTAATAAAAAGTACTGACAGCCGGAAAGAAACGGGAACTTAACAAACAAACAAACAAAAACAAAGAGGGGGAGGGGCGCTTAACAACCCGCGCCTACGATATTAAGCCAACATTCTGCTGTGCCTGTATATTATCACGACATTCCTTACCATCAGCAAACTTGTTTTCCAGGTCCGTGTTACCAATGGCTTTTGCTGCCTGACACATCTGACGGAGAAGCTCCTCCAACCTCCTCATACAGCGGATTATACTGCCTGAGAAGAGCACAACAAACACACAAACTTTTAATATTAGCAAGACCTTTCCCTCAGATTCTACAACACAACCTTAATTGCACACACACACACACACACACCTTCAAAGACTTCTGTCATTCTGCAGATATCAGAGAATGAAGAGCCCTGTGTTAAATAATACCATAGTTACCAAATATTCAAAAGTAATCAATTTAATTACATTGTTCATTTCGCTAAAGCTACTCTTCACCCATGTTGTACTGTGACCCAGAACTTTTGCTCATAGACCCTAACCTATAGACTTTGACCCTAACACACAGACTTGACCTTAACTTGTGCTATGTCCTTTCAACCTGTGGATTTTAACTTAAGACGTCTTGCCTAAGGTTTGGCCTACACATCTTAAACCCCAAGTCCCTGGCCCACATACCGAGCTCCATGCATGGACTACATCCATGAGGTTAGGTCTAAAGGATTCCACATAGGAGTCTTCCTCGATGTCCAGCTTTGCTTCCACGGAAACACGTGCAATTCTGCGAGCAGAGTCTTGCATCATTTTTAAAGGTCTGGACAAGTCCTCTGTCAACTTAGGAGTGGAATCATCCTGTAATGAGGGGGGGGGGGGGGGGGAATAAAGGGGAAATACATGAAAGAATGAATGAACAACAACAAAACAACAAAAAATAAACAAACAAAAAACAAACAAAGTCTTTACCTAATGGTCATCAAATTCATTACTGTTATGTTATACCAATGCACTACTAAAGTGCCACACATACAGTATGTGTACATTGTAACAAATATACCACCATATCATTAACTCAAATTAGTACACTCTTGACAGCATCTCACTAGTTCACAATGATAAAACAGAAGTGACTACTACAGTTGCTCCTGAACGTCACAAGAGATGCTAACTTAAACAACGACTGAACCACTGTGAATCCTACGACTAGAACATACTCTCTCTTGGAAAACAAAGCAGGAGAGCAGTGCCACTTGCTGCTCCACGGAGAGCTCGTTGAAAGCTCCGTTAAACATGAGCTCAGTGAGGAGGAGCTCATCTCCGCTGCTTATCTCACAAGCTACACGCCCCTTCATTTCTATAACATCTGCTGCATTGGCATAGCCCAACCTACAGTAACACACACACACACACACACATGCACAAACAGATGAATATCATACACCATACAATGTATATTTCATACATATGTACAGTACACACACATAATGTAATCACAGGAAAGGGTCACATACATATTGATTGAGATAGAACTGTTTTTCATGAGACACACACTGCAGTGGTGAGGACACATGTGCGCACACAAACACACACCTTCTGAGTACCCTCTTCCTACTCTTGAGCTCGTCAAGTTGCATGATGGTCTGAGCGTGCTTCAGATCCTTACGAGCCGTGTTGAGCTGCATAGTCAGCTGGAAGGGAGAGGGGACAGGTGTCATTCACAATGTATGAAAACAATAATAACTGGTGTGGTAAGTTGCAAGGAACATTATCCCCCCCCCCCCCCCCCTCCCCATGATGAAATAATAATAATAATAATTTAGTCATTCTCCTTTCTTATCAATGTTAGCCAGCCACACTGATATTACCTGAGTCTTCTCCTCGCATTGCTTGTATAGTTGCTCTAAGTTGGGGTTCTTGTGCACAGGACTGGCAAACTGCCTGCTCTCCAGAGCTTCCATCTTTCTAACCATCCTCTGAGGGAAAAAAATTTGCGATGATTTTTCCCCCCCCCTCCTTGATACCATTAATTTTGAGACATCACCATGGTTACCTTAAACTCCTCCTGCTTTATTTTCATGTCCTTGATTGGGTCAAGCAATGGCAGGCCATCAGGAAACCTCTTCTGGACCTCCTCCAGGGATTTGTAGACAGAGTAGCGACTATCTGAAGAACGCAAATCCTTGGGGACATACAGACGAACTGAACTCAGTTTGGAAAGGTGGCGCAACACAACCGGGACAGTCTAACAAGGCAATAGGAACACACGCAGAGTAAAATTGACCCTTTACCCATTTGACTACACCCAAACTACCTGCATCACTCCCTTATCTCCTGGCTTAGGAGGGCGTAGCGGCACCCTGGAGGGATTCTGACTGGATTCCGTAGCTACGTTCAGCAAAACTTCCGCCACGTAAATAGTTTCTGACAAATCCTGAGAAAATCATAAATATCTTGATCAACATAAACCATCACCTGATAGTAACCTAGAAACGCTGAGTGTACTTAAAATTTAATGGGGCACTCTGCAGCATGGCCAGGAAACAGATTATAATTACAGTAGAATGTGTCAGTTATCTGAACACGTTGGGACTGAGAGGCGTTAGGATAACTGAAATGTTCAGATAACTTAACACCATATTATAAATGACTAAGGGGCATGGTCAAGCAATTCTTCGAATCTGCATGTGCTACTATTAGATTTTGGGTGTTTGACTAACTGATGTGTTTGGATAACTGACGTTAGGATTACTGACATCCTACTGTAAAAGTACATTTGGTAAAGGTTGTCAATGTACACACTATGTAAGCACAACTGATGTATTGTTAAACGAATTAAGAGGGAAAAAGTTTGAAAGCAGGTGCAGGCTGGAACCAACAGTCAAAGATACACTATGTAAAGTAGGAGTAAAATAGGAGTAAAGTAGGAGTAAAATAGGAGTAAAATAGGAGTAAAATAGGAGTAAAGTAGGAGTAAAATAGGAGTAAAATAGGAGTAAAGTAGGAGTAAAGTAGGAGTAAATGTAAGTACATACCCTTACAAGCATGAGGCTACTTCATAATACTTATTCATGCCACACACACAACTCACCAAATAAGTAATTAGTTCATCAGTTGACAATTCACTCAATCTTTGCATTGTCATAACATTTCTAACAATTCTTCCATTTGTGCCCGTGCTACAATTGCTGTGATGTAGGATAACTGATATGTCTTGCCATTCCCTCATCTAAAGGAACTGAGTGTTGACTACTAGTCTGGAGGGCTTAAATTCAGCCTCTGATTGCACCACAGCATATGTCAGTAGTATTAGGTAAGGTGTCAACCAAATAGTATAGGATGTGCAGGGGCAAGTACATGTAGAGTGTAAGTGTAGAATTACGTATAATGAGCCTATTAAGGACACTTGAATACTATATATATATATATATATATACTACAATATGCCAAAATATTTTCTCTCTCCCTTTAACTCAACCATTTGTTGTCTTATTTTGTTTTTCCATTACTCAATATCCATGTATACATTACCTTCTGGTTTGTCTTCTTCTGGTAGTTGACAACACATCCCCAACCAAAGTCGTCTTTCTGCTCATCGTTGAAGACACGCACGACACGCCCAGCTTGCAGGAAAGGGACGCAGAAGACCGGCTTGGTGATGTACTTCTGCATATCTTTCTCCAACTTGTTCAGTTGCTGCCTCAGCTTGTAGTAGTTAGTAATGGAGCTTTCATTCTCTATCTTGATGGCATCTCTTCTCTCCTCTAGCTCCTTCACCTCTACATATGCACACACAGAGTGATGACAGGTGGACAAATATATGCATTAATTCAGTCAAAACAACAACAACAACAACAACAAATGGTTGGTTTTGGTACAATAATAATGAGTAATGTGATGTCATCCCTGAGATGGCTATTATAAATTTTCCCCCACAAAATTATAATGAACGTGTGATCAATTGATCTACGTATGTTAGCACAATTAATGCCCACCCAAAACTAGCTCAATGTAGATCATTTGTTTGTTTTACGAATGAGTGGAAGCAGCTGGGAAGAGAAGTAGTTCTCTTATAAGTTAAGATGGCAAAGATTCAGCACTAATGGTGAACAAGTAAGTGAGATTATTATACGAAGCACCAATCCTTCCTCCATTCTCCGACATTGAGTGTCACTTTCCAACTAACCACCCCTCACTCACTCTTCTCCTTGTCAGGAATGGCCGAGTTATTCTGGAACTGGAAGAAAGACCTCTCCAACATGTACTCTGGGTTTATCTCTTCCACACGAAGGAGATTGAGCACCATATTGTAGGTCAAGTGAAAGGCGCTGTTGAGAGGATCTGGTTGACCCTGAAAGAAATGCATGCAGAAGTATAATTTAAAGGAAAAAATTGAATAATTGTCAAAAAAAAATTAAAATAATAAAATAAAAAAAACAACAACAATAACAATAACAATATATATTGTTGTTGATGCAGAAAGAAAAGCAATTGAGAATGACTAAATCATGGAAAGGTTAAAGATGCAGTCTACCACCATTCATTCTTTCACCAAGCTAAAACATCTTCTACAACTACAATTTATAACTCAAAATTAAGAGGAAAAAAAGAAAGAGGGAAAACAAGAGTACTTGAAAAAGCAATCGCTTGTTTTGTGATACAGAAGGACAACCATTCCTCACCTTGAGTAAATTCTTGCCCACTGTGGAATCCATCTGCTCATCAACCATGAGCATCACAATACCCCGATCATCCAAGCCACGCCTACCAGCCCGCCCACTCATCTGTATGTACTCCCCAGAGGTGATCCAGCGGAATTCCTTGCCATCGTATTTGCGGCAGCTGGTGAAGACGACTGTCCTGGCGGGCATGTTCAAACCGAGAGCAAACGTCTCCGTCGCAAACAAAACCTAAAACAACAGCAACAACAACAACAATAAAAACACAATGTGCAACCAACCACGAAGACATGAGTAAACAGATTTAAATATATATATATACTTTATAGAAACACACAATGTGTGGGAACACAGAATGAGGATTATTCACTTCCATAGATGACCTCCTTGTGAGCCTAATGAAGTACTAAAGGTGCACACTCTCAGCGCTACTATAACAAGGTCATTTCTCAGACCACGAATAATTTAATCAGTGTGTAGCTACCTCATCAGCTATCAACATGTCCATCTGCAGCTCGTGCAATGAAAATGATGGTAGACAAAATGCTGTCTTCATAAGAGAAGCTAAACATGCAAGGGACACTCACCGATAGTTTCAACAAGTACTCCGATTCCAAGCTTGGTAAACCTGACAGACAGACAGACAGACAGACAGACAGACAGACAGACAGACAGACTGACTGACTGACTGACTGACAGACAGACAGATTGAGCACTATAACCCTCTGCACATGCTTGGTGAGGGTATAAAGTAAATCTAAGTGAATAATACAGTGACAATCTGGTAAGGGGTACAGAGAATTGATAGCCTGTCCCACATATGCCTGACCACACCCAGCCACTCCCACACCTTGATGAGCCCCTCCTGGAAGAGAATCTCAGTTGTTTCTTTGAGTATAGGCAGTAACCCGGAGTGATGGATGCCGATCCCTCTCTTCAGCAGAGGCAGCACATGCTCCACTTGAGGCAGCTTCTTGTCATCCTCAGATAAACAGTCTATGGCATTGAAGAACACTTGCTCCACCAGCTTCTTCTCCTCCGCTGCTCACCATGGCAACACAAATGTCAACAAAGACATACAACATGAAAAGAACAAATCAAGCCTCTAATGTAATGATGTCTAGAAGTTTTTATGGTAATTACAGACCCAGGATTACAGCAATTCTTTACATGGACACTGTCGAGAATTCACAGCTTCCTAAAATGGCAGATATTTAGGGATTCATACAGGGTTTTTTGCTGGAGGGTGGGGTGGGAAATTTTGTAGAGTCACAAAATATTTTAGCCACATGAAAATGGTGACATCATTACTATGAAAGATTATTAGATGAGAACTTGACGAACTATTACAAATTGCTATTGAAGGACCAAATTTAGGGGGGGGGGGGAATCCCAGGGCTCCCATAGTCTGTATAAAACCCTGAAAAGAGCCCACCCACCCATCCACTTCTTACGCGTGTTGAAGTCCAGCTTGGACATTTGCAGAGCGTACGCCTCACAGTCTCTTCTGCTGAAGCTGAACACGATGACTGGCTGTAGTTTCCGTTCCATGATCATCTTCACCACCATGAAGCAGTGGGAACCTTTCTGACCACCCTTCCTGCCACGCCCCCCTCCACCTGCCCCGCCTCCCTGCAGCTTTCCCATGGCCTGCTGGAAATTGTCATCACGAAAAGTTCCCTGGAAATAGATAAATTATATTTAGATGCAGTGCATAATCATTACTGATATCACATGAAGACTTCTGAATAGGCAACGGAAGGGAAACAACAACAACAACAACAACAACACAATTAACAAACAGTATTTTACAATATAAACAAGAGAATATTTTCAATGTTTCGATATTTTCCTGAGGGAGTCAGCACAGATTATCAAGAATACTATAATATGTAACTTGAGATATGTTGACATAGTGAACATTCTATTGGGTAATCTACACGATATACAGTGTAAACAGACATCATCTGGTGCATTCGTTACCATATTCTTATCATGATGCTCACTCAGTTGATGCAGGAATTTTGGCTATGGAGGAATTGGGGGTGGGGCTATATGCTTTGAGATGCATACACATGCTGCAATTTACAACTGGAATATCAAAAGACCCAGAAGTCATGTTTAATTCACCTTAACAAACATGGGATAGGTAAGGGGACTTTAATTATAGATCAAGAAAGCTCCGTTTGGAGAGGGATGTGGGGACAACTTCTTTATTTTTATTTATTAATTTATTATTATTTTTTTTTGGGGGGGGGGGGGGGGGTTGTGGGAGAGAACCCATCTTAATATCACGACAACTAGAGTTCAGGTGAGCACTGGACCCATGCACTGCAGTGTTTAGTGTTTTTGGCCAAGTATGTGTCGAGCTACTGTTCTGAGCCAAGCTTTTCAAGTTCAAGCAGAACCCCACTCCCTCCCAAATACGTAGGTAAATATTATCTACATGCATTATTATAGGCATGGCTTGCTGGGTATGGCCATTTAACTTGGTAAAGATCATCAAGCTCTCTGCCCAAAACCAGGATTGTGAGCAGCCTAGCGAACGAACACTGATTAGGAAAATAGCTGTGGCATTTATTTTCAAGAATGTTTTTCATAAAAAACAATGTTTTGCCAAAAAATTTCCCCACATACCCTATATGCCCATACACACATATAAAGCAATCACTTTACTCTGCTGTGCTAGCACGTGCGGATATGATAGTATCACAACATTATCCAGTATTATGGGAGTGTGCATATATGAAACCACCTTACCAACTACATCCAGTGGCAAGTGTCACTGTTACAGGATCTCAAGATGAATGTGTACATGTGCTATTATTAGAATCTACTTATGTACCAGCACGGACTCATCTGGTGATGATGGTGGTTACCATGGACGACAACCAAACTCGTCCTTATAATTCTCACCACACCGTACCACATATACGTACATTTTGTAAAGGGTCTAATACACTCACCCTCTCGTCCACAACCAAGTAAAGGCCGTCTGCTCCGGCAGGATAGATGTAGTGCTGCAAAGGAGTAGGTCTGAACTCTGTGTATACCACATGACATGGCTGTACACAACAACAACAACAACAACAACAACAACAACAACAGGTCAATAGTTAGAGAGGTGCCAGAGAAGTCACACTCCTAGTAGTCAAAGGGAAGTCATTAGAAAGAGAAAGGGTACAGTTAAAGATGGACTAGAGAGTTGTGTTACACAAGTCATTGAAACTGGTAGAAACTTCAGATCTCTTGTGGGAAGCTCTATGTATATCATCCCATGCTGTCCGCTCACCTGCTTGTGGAGATGACAGATCCACTCTGCAAACTGGCGGGCATTGGGGATAGTGGCAGACAGAAACACATAGTGGACGTTGTCGGGTAACAGAATGATAGTCTCCTCCCACACCACACCTCTTTCTACACACAAAAGCAATTATTCTGATTAAAAAACAACAAACAAAAAACAAACAAACAAAAACATCCAACATTCTGTTAGCTGTACAACTCACCTGGATCCCTCATGTAGTGGATCTCATCAAACACAACCCAGCCCACTTCTCGCATTACCTAGCAACACCGCAGCATCAAACAAACAACATACTATCCCAACCAATAAGGTTGCCATCACTACAAATACACTCTGAAAACATCACCCTTTACCTACTCACCTCTGAACCTCTGTAAAGCATACTGCGCAATATCTGCATAAAAATATCAACAAATAAAAGCATCCATGTAGCAGTAGCAGTAGTTGGGCAAGCATAGCAAGACCTCACTAACGAGTCTCAACTGAGACTTGGGATGGGATATATAGATATGTATATATAATGGCAAAGTTCAAAAAGGTCAATGTGTGTTCACCCCCGGAGGCTACTTTAAAACATTAACTAGAAATTAGGGAGAAAAGACATCAAAATAATGCCAGAAGGAAAGAAAAAAAAAACCGGCAAAGTGCTATGGAGACAGAAGAAAACAGACGTTCGCAGTTAGGTCAACTTACAGAGTTTATTTTCTATTATTTTTGTAGTGGCGGTGGTAAGTTACCTTGGTTAATGCACTGTTGGTCATAGCTATACACCTTACCTAACAGATTTATTCTTACTTGAAAATCCAAAGTTCAATAGTCAAGTCACTAAAAGAATACAATATGATGCTTTATCTACTAGAGCTCTGGTACAATAGAGCTTTTTCAACAGGGCGTACTTTGGAAAGGCGGCTAGCTTAAACGGAATTTGTTTATAGAAATTTGATAGCTTACCCCTTGAAATTCCTTGTCCTATAGTCAAATCACAAAGAGAATACAATAGTTAAGTCTTGTGCTGGTACATAGTGTGCAATGTGTGTAAAAGCAGGGCTTCATACAGAGAAGGGGGGGGGGGGGGGGGGGGGGGCCCTGGAAAGCCCCCCCCCCCCCCCCCCCCCCCAAGAAATCTGAATTCTTAATTATAAATGGTAACTCAGAGCAATATTCTTTTATTATTGAAAAAAAAAAAAAAGTAAATCAAAGCATAATTCTTTTATATTTTTGTTGAGAACTTCATCAAAGTTTACAGTCAAAAGCTCAGGACCCTCAGTGGCAATTCTTACGAGCTGACGACGAAGGTTTTAGTCAGTGATACTGCTGCGTGTACGGGTCTTAATGAGCTTCATATGTAGCTGGAAGATCTTTCAACTGATGCTGTTTCCAAGGAAGGACGAGGATTATGTTCAAAAGTTTAATGTTTCTGAAAAAAACCCCGTATACCTCTGAAGTTTAACAGTGGACAAAGCAGCTCATATTAGGATTACCCCCCCCCCCCCCCATCTTAATGCCTATTAGCCACAGCTTCTGGGTAGGAAAAAAAGTTACCCCCCCCCCCTCCCAGAAAAAAATCCTGCATGAAGCCCTGAAAAGTGTTGCGTGTTGCTAAAGAATAGCACAATAAACTAAACAAAAATATTTAACTAACAAATTAATATTATTAGCAGTTAGCATTCAAATTTAAATTTCGTCAGATCAGCTCGCTCGCCATTTGTGCTGAAGCACATCACTAGTAGTAGTAGTAATTGTTGTTGTTGTAGTAACCGTCTTTAATTACCTCTGTTGTCATGACGAGGCAAGAGGCACTGGGGTTGATGGTCACATCACCAGTCATCAACCCAACGTCCTTAAACTGTTCTTGCATCTCCCTGTACTTCTGGTTACTAAGAGCCTGACACACACACACACACACACACACACACAGACGCACACACACACACACACACAAACACAAATTCAACAGCCTAAACCTTTATGTGCAATGTGTCACAAGTAAATCAGACATCCGGACAAACATACGAAAGTGTGAAACTTGTTATCTAAGTGCCCCGCCTACATACCTCCCACCTACCTTGATAGGTGTGGTGTAGATGACCCTCTGTGTATCCCTGAGTGAAGTGGCGATGGCATACTCAGCCACCACCGTCTTGCCGGCAGAAGTGTGGGCAGAGACCAGTACCGATTGAGAATTCTCAATGCAGCGCAGAGCCTCTCTCTGGAACGGGTCAAGGACGAAAGGGAATTCTTTCACGGGGGTCTTCGAGAGAGGCTTGAGGGGAACATATTCCACATCAGGGGGCACAGCTACCTAACAGGGGGAAAATTTTGAAATGTCTGTAGATTTCTTCAGTAGCAGAATTTTTTTATTTTTTTTATTTCACTCTTACACTATCAAGCATATTACTAGTGATGCTAGCGAAGCGAGCGATGCATGTTCCCTGTAATTGCAGCTATTTCATGCATGCTTGGTGTGGCTAGGAACATTTAATGGCTTTTCAAAAAGAAAGATTCTTTACTTTGCTACCTGTTTCTGTTTCGTTTTAGCTCTCCTCCTCCTTGCCCTGTCTTTTTCATTACTTATCTCTCTCCTTACTAATTTTTCTTCTGGAGTTTCTAACGCCATCAAAGCTCTTGACAGAGCGATTCTAACGTTTTGTCTCTCTTTCACAGAATTTGTTTCACTGGGCATCGCTACTTCGTACGGCGGGTAAACAAAACAAAATGTTGCTAGGAAGGTTACCCGGCCCGCGCAAGCGCGTAGGAGAAAATGTGCACGCGTACGCCCACGCAAGAACAAAAACAATTTCTAGACCTAACAAAAAAAAAAATATATATATATATATATATACATTATATAATATCGCGGACTCATTAGAGAGTCAGCTCCGCTCGCTTCGCTGTGCTTTTAAAGGAAAAAAAAAAAGAAAAAAAGAAAACCATAGTCATTTAAAAGTTTTCAGTCTCAAGATTTCAAGATCCTGCCCCTTAGGAACTCTGAAATATCATCACCAAACACAAACACATGCATCATTTATAATAATCAATACCAATATTAATAAAACAACACAATAATAATTAGTAGTCTGTTGAGCATGAGATGCAGCAAATACTACCACTTGGCAGTATAAGGCAAAATGTGGAAAGCTTATTTTTTGAAACCTTCAATGGCAATTCTTTATTCATGCCAAGTTCTGTTCTGTTAGCTGATTCTGTGATTAAAATTTAAAAATCTCTCTCATCTGTAGCTATACCACAATAGCACTTGGTTAGAATGTTTAAAAAATTTCCACTAAAGACAGCAGAATTTTTCAGTTCCTCTAGGAGCCCTGGTAATTTCTCCAGTGAATTTGACTCATAATCTTTTTCCATTTTTTTGAAGATCCCTTTTGAAAAATAGCCCACTTTTTTGTACACTCGAAATCCCTCCCTCACTCTCCCTTCCCCCCTCTAAAAATTTCCGTATGAAACCTTGGTTGCCATAGCTCTGAGGATAAAACACTAATATGGCTAGCTTGGATACAGGTACCTACACCTAAGGATTTATTTTTGGCTTTTTAGGAGGCACTTCTTTGCCCCCTCCCTCTCCTCCTCAAAAATTATTATGACCTTCATGGAAAAGAGAAATTTCCCGACCAAATCCCCTGCACACCGCTTACTTCATGCGTACAAATAAGACCTTCCACGGTATCAACGGTGAATATTCTGGCAGTCTCAGAAAACACAGGGGTGCGGTCACTAGTAGCAACAGCTGGCTCCTCCTCCATCATACTGTAAAACAATCACAAGCACCATATACCCCAAGAAGGGAGTTGGGGAAAGAGGGAGGGGGAAGGTGGTAAAGGGTTTAACATCGCACAGACAATTTCTACACACCATAAGTATATTTTGTATTGACGTCCACAATTAGATAAGGGATACAAGCATTGGTGCAGGACACGGCGAACAATCCCATAACCAGACAACTCCCAAATGACATCATGAAATAAGTACAATGATATTCATTGAATCAAACTACAAGACTCGTTGAAGTGTGTGGATGTATTGTATTTGCACGTTTCCTCGGAAAACTAAACCTGGAATAGGATCAGCTACATATCTGAAGTACATCCTCATATCTCATATAATAACTTCCAACTGGAAATTATGAGGGGGAAAAAAAAAGAATTATTTTTCAGTTAGCCAGTATAAAAAAGACTTCACATAAAGCATCCCGAGGGAAATTTAATTCATATTTACATATTGAGCATGCTGTCAATATAAGTAAACAGCTATGTCGAGTATAATGCCAGCATAATAGGTGGTTTTTGAAGATTTTTATTTATTTATTTTATTTTTTATGAGCAAAAAATGCCTTCACACTATTAACACCTGCATAGATGGCCTTTGCTGCTGACAGAGCTATTTATTGACTCTTCAGCACATGGTACATTTGGACTCGGTGGTAGGTAGTGCCAGTACATAGTGTGTGTAGGACTAAGAAATGGCCGAATCTGTGAATCAACAAAGCTCAAAAATTATGCAAAACATCGATTATGCTTCAGTATAACAAGCACTAATTCAAGCTACGAGCTGATTTTTTCTCTCTAGTACAATTTGTTTGAACATTCAAGTTCACTATCTTAAATTCGTGATTATTACTCTAATAATTTTGCTGTCGTTATTTGAGTGTATGATTGAGCACAATAATAGGAGCAGAATAGGTAAATTTCAAAGCATATGTAAATAGGTGCAAAATGAAGCATAATTGGCCCAGGCCTAAACTAATAAATCTCAAATTATAGTACGTCCTGGAATTTACCAACAGTAATAAATAACATATTGATACTTCATGACTTGCCAATACTACCCTTTACGAAGTCAACCCTTTACCCTGGATCATCTTTAACTTCAGTGCTCCCCTGTTTCACGTTAGTGGCCTGAGAAACACTGGAAGATACTGGCTCATCGCCGACAGCGCTGGTAGAGGAGCCAGCTACATTATCCCCGCCGACATTGGTCTTGGGTCTTTTGGGCTCCTCTGTTTGGCGGGACCCTTCGCGGCCTTCTTCACGAGCCCTTTTCTTTTTCTTTTTCCCAGCCGGTGTGACTGGGTCTGATTTCTCTTCGAACACATCAAATAAATCTTCGGAGAACACTGCCATACTTACTATGTATTCACAAAGAAATATCGTCACAACACCACGTGGGTTTCTTCCTTCGACGATTTTTACCGTTTCAAGATTCCGGCCTCCCACTTTTTTTTGGAACACTCGAAATGGACAAGAAAGCAGCAAGAGTTCTCAGTGACCATTACCAAGCTTCTAAAAAAGTTCTCCTAGACGAGTACAGGTCTCGCTATAATTATTGGATGTTTCAGCTCGCTCAGGGCTTCAATTTGCTAATGCATGGCCTTGGATCAAAGAGGAAAGCTTTGTTGGACTTCAGAGACAAATATTTGAGTCAGTGCAATTGTTTGACAGTGGACGGGTTCGGTCCTAACGTCTCAATGAAAGAAATCCTGTCCACATTGACTTTAAATATCAGTAATCACAGGGCAACTTTCAAAAACCTTTCCGAACATGCCAACTTCCTTTGCAAGTGCTTGGCATCTCAGAGTGAGGGAGGGGAAGATCCTGAGATATTTATGATAATTCACAACATTGATGGGCCCATGTTACGGAGTGACAGTGCCCAAACAGCACTCAGTATTCTGGCCGAGTGTCCTTATATACATATAATAGCATCTGTAGATCACATACACTCCCCTTTGCTATGGGATCAGAGAAAATGGGGCCGCTTCAACTGGGCGTGGCAAGAAATAGCAACTTTTGAAACTTACGAGGGCGAGACAGAAGCAATTGGCAGTGTAAGTGGCAAGCAGTCGGACTCCATCTCTCTGGCTTCTCTCAAGTCAGTCATGCAAGGATTGACGTCCAATGCTTGTGGCATCTTTAAAATCCTTGTTAGATACCAACTGGAACACGAAGAAGAAAGTGGGAGTTACCTGGGAATGCTTTTTGCGGACTGCTATACACGATGCAGGAATGAATTTCTTGTGAATAGCAATTTGACTTTTAAAATGTATCTTGTGGAGTTTACAGACCATAAACTGGTAAAGTATCGTCATGGACCAGAGGGAGGGGAGTATCTGTATGTTCCCATAGATAAGCACAAACTCACTCTCTTTTTGGAAGGCCAAGGACAGTCAGAGTATTAATTTTTATGTACACATCTTTACCAGGTTTTTTTTTTTTATTCATCTCGAATTAGATATTTTTAAATGTTGAGTACTATAATGCCCCTACTACACTATATACCATAAGCTCTGCAGTGTTTTTAAAGATTTCAAAGAAATGTAGTGTGCTCAACAGTATGCACAAAGTGTTTCCAGGTAGTTAATTCCATCGAGCGAGAAAATTCGCCCACTTGACTTTCAACATCATGTTTTCGAGAGCGTCGTAATGCATAGCGGTCCCGAGTTAGTGGCGTAAGAGGGGTTGGGTTTACACCGCGACATTAACGGGCGGCGGGGGGGATTTGATCGCGTGGTAAGGTGCATCCTCGAGGCCGTTGTTGGCAGTTCTCAAAATGGTAGCTAAAATTCTACAGAACCCCTTCACCCTATTCAAGAGATTTAGGCAGGCCAAAATTATCACAGTGGAGCCAGTGATCTTTCTTTATATGTTCGGCACTTACCTGCTGTATTTTCTCAGCCAGCAGTACTATTTTAATCAATATGCTCTCCTCAAGATGAATTCTACTGAAAGACTGTTTGTCGAAGAGAATGGATCTGCTTGCATTAATGTTACTGACTTGGATGACTACACTGGCATTAATGGTACATACAAAGAAGTGGAAGAAGAAGCCAACTCTTTGTCTCTCTATTGCTCATTAGTTAATAGAATACTATCCATCATTGCCACACTGATTCTGGGTCCCCTGTCAGACCGTTATGGCAGGCGCATGGTGATGGTCATAGTTACCATTGGGCAGCTCTTACAGGCAGCAGTATCACTCTGCATCATTTTACTGAACCTTAATTTATTTTTGTTTATCCTGGCATCAGCTCTGGGTGGCATTACTGGTGATGTTGCTGCCCTCCTTGCGACTTCCTTCGCGTATGTTTCTGATGTTAGCTCACAGAGAACGAGGACTATTCGGATAGGAGTGGCCGAAGCCATGTTGTTTTTCTCTGGCATAATATCTACCGGTGCTGGAGGTTTCTGGTTTGCAAAGATGAATTGCCAGTTGAAATATCCCTTGATTTTATTCATAATTTGCAACGTTGCTATTCTGCCATACACGATACTTTTCCTACCTGAGAGCTTAACAAGCCAAGAAAGAAAGATTAAAATTAGAGGAAAGCCCAAAGGTGTATTTGCATTAATAGCTGGATTCAAAATATTCTTGTGTCAAGTTCCCAAGTACCTTTCGTCAGTGTGGAAAATCTGGACATCTTCATTTATAGTATTTATAATGGTAGTAGTCATGGGTACTACCTACATTGATGTGTACTTCTTCAAAACTCTCAACTGGGGGCCTACCTTGATCGGATATTGCCTGTCCACTGCCATGGGCTCTCACTTGATTACCCTCCTGCTTATACTGCCTTTGCTGAGTTTACTGAAATTTCCTGATCCTTTGATAAGCTTGATTGCTATGCTTTTCAACATCTTCATGAACCTGTTCATTGGCCTGTCTCACCGGACATATCAAGTATTCATCGGTAAGTTTTAATAGTTTCATTTTACTTATTATAGCCTGTAAGAGGTTAACAATGTCTGCCACAGTTCTTAGATGTGGATGTGGGAAAGAGGGGAGGGGGGGGGGGGGAGGAGATGGATTAAAGTACATTATTTTTCATTCCCCTTGTGTTGCTATAGTTTCAGTGCTACAGGGTATGGATGCCATGATGGTGCCTCCATTACGAGGCTTCATGTCAAAGTTGGTCGAAGTGGAAGATTTAGGTGAGTACAAGAACAGACAGTCTACCAGGTCATAGGCACACTAGTTGATGACAAATTGAGGTCTAATAATAAGTTTTTTTGAAAGTATTATACAATAGTTTCATACAATATTCTTCTTCAATGCCAATAATAGTGAGCATAGTTGTCAAGAAATAATGTTTTCAATTTCACTTTAAAGTAGGTAGAGCTCAATGAGAGGAGTAGATAGTTTTGTGTGTTGAGAACGTTGAGACCTTTACTGTGACTTGTTACCTCATTTTTTTGCACACTAAGGAGTGTTCTAGTATGTTTCAGTGCCTAATCTGATGGGTTTTCCCTGTAGACATCCTCCTCACTTATGGTTAAAAAAACAAAACAAACAATGTTTATCCAGGTGCCTTATTCTCTATTGTATCGTCGGTGGAATCATTTGGCTCACTATTAGCTGGCATCGCCTTCCCTAAGATACTGCCCATCACTCTGGAGCACGACATGAATCCTGGCACCTCCTACATGGTCGTAGCTGCCGTGGGGCTCCTGGCTCTGCCATTCTTAGGGTGAGTGAATGGATGCGTTCTAACTGTGCAATGTAGTGGACGAGCTAAGCTAAAGATAAAATAAAAATTTAGTAACATGTTCTGGTACGGGGACATCACATGTTTTTATGCAGTACCATAATATTGATTGTTCTAATGGAGTTTGGTTCATGGACAAGAGGGTAACAACACCTTATTCTTTCTTTCTGCTTTCTTCCTTCCGATGTTTACATATATTTTGCAAGCACACCTACTCCCTTGCAGATATGTTTCAACCACACGGTAGTAATTAGGTGATAATCATCATGATAGTTGTCAAGGTTAATACAGTAGGATGTCTGTTATCCGAACACCCAAATCTAATAGTAGCACGTGCAGACACGAAGAATTGTTTGGCCATGCCTCTTCATTAGTGTTTTTATAAAACATTTTCTATGGTGTTCAGTTATCTGAACATTTCAGTTATCCAAACTCCTCTCGGTCCCAACGTGTTCAGATATCTGACATTCTACTGTATTAGTTTAGTGGGTGTGCAACTGACCAACTTTGTCTAGTTGTATCAAGATTTTATATACACTCAATCCCCTCTCATCCTGACGCCTCTATTACACGCACACCTCTACTGGGCACAAGTTAGTCACTCAATAAATTAATGTTTACCTGAGATTTCGCTAATTTGATGACCACTACCTATCATGGCAGTGCAAGCAAGTTATTTCTGATTCCAGAGAAAAGACCCTGAACTTCTAGAAGAGGGTTGTCTTAAAGTGTACATGTAGTTGCAGAGAGTAATGGGCATTTCTGAGACACTGGCAGTCTCAAGGCCCAAGTTGCCTGGATGCGAGGGGATTGAGTATACTACAAGGTGAAACGTGCTGCATGTGAAACTGGGAGGCTATGGGGTAGGGGGGAGCTTTGTTCCAGGCACAATTGCTTGCTCAGGTAACAGGCTATAATTGAGTTTCTAGGTTTAGGATTGCAATACTTTAATTTTGTTGTTGTTGCTAATTCGAAGTTGTAGCTCACAGCAAGCTCTAGTCTGCTTACAGTGAGCGCTTGTCCACTCGCAGTGATCACTCATCCAAGCTCATTGGTTAGCTAGACAAGTTCGCTTGCCAAGCTTGCCATTAGTGCTGAAGCACACCACCAGTACTTATAGTTTGCACATGCCCAAACATACCCATTTTACAGTGCAGCTAAGCAAGCCTTGGTGGCCTGGGGAGCTGCACCGTTGGTGCTTTTAATGAATCATGTGTTTGTATGTGAATTTGTAGAATTCTCTTGCTCTCATGGTGTATTGGGAAAATGCGGGTAGTAAATACCATCCACATGGAAGAAGACAACCCAAAGAGTCCTTTGCTAGTCTCACAAAATCCTGTGATCCAAGACGACCCTCCCCCCTATAGTGCCAAGACTTAATGCTAGTGTGTTTTTGTTTGTTTGTTTGTTTGTTTGTTGTTGTTGTTGTTTTTTTTATTATTTTTTTATTATCTTTTTCTACATTTGATAATGAACTAATTATATTATATTCTATTCCGGAGTGGTCAACTATATACAGTTGGTATTTGCTTGGTTTCCCAAGCAATAATTTATGTTCATATTTATCCAATATAGGGTTAAGAGGGGTGGGAGGTAAATGAACCAGGAGAATTGCAGCTCATTATTCATTTCAAGTGCATCCAGATAATAAGGTGACAAAATCCTGTGTGTTATACTTAATGAAAATTCTACATCTTACTGCCAACTCTCATCCTGGCCTATGTTACTCTAAAAATATTGGGGGGAGGGGGGGCTTAAGAGAAATGATGGAGAATATTTCCGTGCCTGCTTGGTGCCGCTCTTCTTGTAGAGTCCACGTAAGTCTCGCCAACCATTTCCCATTTCTCCCCCCCCCCTTATCTCATCGTCCCCACTCGGAAGGCTGCGCGCACCATATAAGTTCTGCGCTGCAAGCGCGGTTTTCCTTGCCCACCACGTTTTTGTTGTTTGTTTTTTGTTGTTGTTGTTGTTTTTTTGCGATTAACATAAGCTCACTAAATCTCAATTCGATCAGTGATAAAAATGTTTAAATATATTAGTATTCTGGTTTGCCTCTGGTGTCTTGGTATGAGTACTCTTCTTAAAAGACTCCCTGGATCAGTCACTAATGATTCTCATAAATGCCAGCAAAACATGAAACCTTCTGAAAATGTCCAGAGAATAAAATCTATATTCAACCAGATCAATTCTGATCTCACCAGTCACTATGGACCCCCATGTGAATGTGGAGAAAAATAGAGAAAAATTGTTGACCTGGACTTTAGTAATCAGAGCCATAGCTGCCCCAGTGGTTGGCATCATCAAAAACTCCTCTGTCATAGGATGTGGAAGATCATCTGGTGCATGCTCATCTTCTTATTCTCCACAAATTCACAATTTTCGAAATTATGTGGTCGAATCAATGCCATACAATTTGGAACTCCAGATGCCTTTCATGAAGCTGTGGCCAGTGGAGCAGGAATTGAAGGACCATACAGATGGAATATCCATAACACATGACCCTTCACCATCTCGAAAGCATATCTGGTCTTTTGTGGCTGCTAACAGTGAAAGATCTCCTCATACATTAGAAAGATGTCCTTGCTCTGATACAAGAAGCTCTTGGCAGTTTTCCGTTCCTAATTTCATTGGCAATAATTATTTCTGTGATTCTGGCCAGGAGAGATTTTCATACACATTTGATTATTTTTCTGAGGATCCGCTGTGGGATGGGGAAGGTTGCAGCCAAATAAGCAGCTGCTGTACCCAATAGACCTCCATGGTTTTGTACGACTATTGGCAATTGTACTAGTAGTGCCTTTGAAATCAGGATATGTGGAAATCAACCGACAAGTGCTGAGGATATTGTGGTCACTAAAATGGAACTTTATGTACAATAATCACATCATGTGGTTGCTATTATTTGTAGTTCCAGGTAGCATAGTAGTAGTAGTTATAGTAGTAGTACCAGGTAGCATAGTAGTAGTAGTTATAGTAGTAGTACCAGGTAGCATAGTAGTAGTAGTTATAGTAGTAGTACCAGGTAGCATAGTAGTAGTAGTTATAGTAGTAGTACCAGGTAGCATAGTAGTAGTAGTTATAGTAGTAGTACCAGGTAGCATAGTAGTAGCAGTTATAGTAGTAGCACATCCTCAAAATAACAATTTCTTGCTTATGTAGGTACTCTATGGTTGTTCTGAAATATTTGCAAGTGCTGATGGCTTGTAATTTTGTTGTAAGTTAACTGGATAGTGGTGTTTTTGACATTAGTGGATGGCAAAAAATGTAAACGTTGAAATGAAGCAAACAAGTAGTAATAAGGAAAAAATGATAACAATAAAAAATGATAACAATAAAAAATGATAACAATAATAGCTAATAATAATCACAATATAATTTCTGATCGCCTTTATTACTCTCCAATGTATTTTTTAAGATTTTTTATGGGACGTGTAGCCTTTATGGAACCTTTGTAATAATTTCTTTCTTTAGCTATATGTAGTTATCTGAGAGAATGCTGAAGCACCTAAGATAGTGCTGTCCCAGGATTTTGCATGAGCCGACGTCGGGGAGTGAGATTTTGTGATTGACCAGTTGGTAAGGCTTTACCGCAACTACACATACTTCCAGTAATCTCCACTACTACAGGTAGGGAGTGCATTTTGAAAGTGGTTCTGAAGTCGGCTACTCGACTCCTAGCTGGAGCGAAAAATAACGAGCCTATGGGATACAATCCTTGGACTTGCTTCCGGTAAAGTACTAAATGCATTCCTCAATTACCGCGCTTGCGGTCGAGCCAACTCGACTTTGGTACGGAGTGCATTTTGAAAGTGGTTCTCGAGTCTGCCTACCCCTGGAGCGAAAAATGAACGAGCCTATCGGATACAATCCTTGGACTCTATTTAAAAGATTGAGACAGGCTAAATTTATCACAGTGGAGCCAGTAATCTTTCTCTACAATTTTGCAGCTTATATGCTGTATTATCTAGACCAGCAATATTATTTTAATCAATATGCCCTAGACAAGATGAATTCAACTGAAAGACTGTTTGTCAAAGAGAATGGATCTGCTTGTATTAATGTCTCTAACTTGGATAGCTACACTGGCATTAATGGTACATACAAAGAAGTGGAAGAAGAAGCCAACTCTTTGACTCTGTATTGCTCAGTTTCAAACAGAATCCTGTCTATCATGGCCACGCTGATCCTAGGCCCACTATCAGATCGCTTTGGCAGACGCATGGTGATAGTGTATGTTGCCATAGGGCAGATCTTGAAAGGAGCTGTATCAATATGCATAATATTGTTTGATCTTAACTTGTACATGTTCATTGTTGGGTCTGCCATTGCAGGGCTGTTTGGAGATTCTCCAGCTATTCTGACAGCCAGCTTCGCGTATGTTTCAGACTTTACTTCAAAGAAGACTAGGACAGTTCGATTAGGAGTAGCAGAAGCCTCTGTATTCTTTGCAAGCATGATATCAACAGGTATCAGTGGCTTTTGGTTTGCAAAGATGAATTGCCAGTTGAAATATCCCATAATTTTGTTCATGATCTGTAATATTCTTCTACTTATTTATACATTACTCTATTTACCTAAGAGTTTTAACAAGTGAAGAAAGAAAGATCAAAACCAGGGGTAAACCAAAAGGTATATTTGCACTAATGGCAGGGTTTAAGATAGTTCTCTGCCAGATTCCCAAGTACCTTTCTTCAGTGTGGAAGATCTGGATGGCTTTGCTTGCAGTATTTGTGATGGTAATAGTCATGGGCACTGCCTACATTACAGTGTACTTCTTCAAAGCTCTCAACTGGGGACCTACTTTAATAGGAATTTACCAGTCCACCAGCATGGCAGCTCATTTTATCTCCCTCATGTTTATACTGCCTTTGCTGGCTTTACTGAAATTTCCTGATCCTTTGATAAGCTTGATTGCTATGTTTTTCAACATCTTCATGAACCTGTTCCTTGGCCTGTCTCACCGGACATATCAAGTATTTATAGGTGAGTGTTTAAAGGTTGATAAGAATGTCACAAAAAATGAAGCTCAATTACATATTATAACACTATTATATATTTTTATGTTGACACGGTGTTCTGATAACACAGTGGTATACTTGGAGATAAAACTGACACTAAAAAGGAGTGATAACACCAAGCATGAACATTATTATACTACACTACAAACTGTACAACTATAAAATACTCCTAAATAGGTGTATGAATAAGTCTCATATTACTCATGTAAGGTATCCTAATAATTGATTGCCTTACAAGTGGCTGTAGTTGAAGTTGACTGCATTTAACATTACACTAAATAGAGGCTTCTCTTTCTTTCTTAACCCATTCTCTAACTCTTGTTGCTGTTTTCTTCTACTCTTTAGTGCCTGGCCCCACAAAAAAAAGGTACTGACCGGAGAACTCATGGTATCACTTGGTGTTATCCCACGGTTGGATTGCTGCTAGCTCAATATGCTAGTAGTTATAGCAACAGGCCGGGCTAGCTTTCAGGGTTTTACCGGGCTTACCAGTTTTCAGGGTTTTACAGCTATCCTCCTCTAATAGTGAAGCCTACCCAAGCAGCGAGTTTTAGGGCCAACTTCACACCTAGAGTTACAGGTCCTAGTACAAACTACTTCAGTGAAGATATCTAGCAAGGTATAAATCATGTTACACTTGTCAGAGTCAGTGGTACACTAGATGAAAGCTTAAATGGCACAAAAAATATTTTTTTGTTGACAAAATAGAGTGAGATGCATAAATAATTATGGTATAAAGTGATGTATCATATTAGCCTTTGTATTGAGTTAGAATGAAAATCTTTTTTTTTATTTTTACTTGTACAAAGCTTTCTTTGCAAATAGTTACTCCATTTATGTATAAAGAACTGACATGGATAATTATGTATTGGAGTATAAAGTCTTGTCTTGCTAACCTCACTGGATAGCATTGCTCAATCACCACTTATTTGTTTGAAGGCGGCGGAAAGGGAATGAAATTCACTTATCTTGTTGTCGGTGGTTTGGAATGACCCTCACTGCATTAACTGGACATTATTTCCCCCCTCAAAACAACAATATCTTCTCTTTTTATTTTGTCTTTTACTCTGTCCAAAAAGGTAACTATGGTATAAAATAGTTAAACCATGGCAACTCTCGGAATTATTGCACGATAATAGCCCTCCTCTCCCTCGGGCTGTGGTTATTAGCAATAATTCCTTGAACTCATGGTTAACTATTATATATATTATATGCATTGTTTGCTTTAGTGGCTGTGCTACAGGGATTGGATGCCATGGTGATTCCTCCATTACGAAGTTATATGTCTAAGTTGGTTTCTTTGGATGACCAAGGCAAGTGGTGAACAAATAGGTCAGCATGTATGGCAGCAACATACACATCAATGGGCTGCTGGAGCACAACCCCTGGAGCAGTGAATGCTGGCAATCAGTATGTCCTATAAATTGGCTATTAATACTCTGATTTGTCACTTTCATAGAATTACTCCTATTGCCTTGTTCACTCAGACTTTAGTGTTTGTGAAATGGTGGAACATACAGGCACACCTTAGATCAATCATAGTCTTAGTATTCAATACAACAATCACATAATTTACTTTTCCATTATTAAATGATTGCACTACTTAACCACAAGTGTCAGTACTAAACCAATTGGTTACTCAAAGTACTCAGACTTAATAGTAAATTATGATTCTCTAGAAATTATCCTAGCATTACGTAAAATGTGTTTTTCAGGTGCCTTGTTCTCCATTATGTCTGCACTGGAGTCAGTGGGCTCATTAATGGCTAGTGTTAGTCTGCCTAAGATACTGCCCATCACTCTGGAGCACAACATGAATCCTGGCACCTCCTACATGGTCATGGCTGCCGTGGGGCTCCTGGCTCTGCCATTCTTAGGGTGAGAGATACAACTAGTGGTGTGCTTGAGCACAAATGGCGAGCGAGTTTGATAGTTAGGTAACATAAAACTAAGTATTGTTACTATGTTTTAGCTTAGTTCATGCAAAAACTATAATAGCCGTTATGACCTTTGATTTCAGCAAACAAATACAAAATCACTCTCTTACCTGATTAATGGTAACTTTTGTAGTATCAAACATCTGCCATTCTGATAATCTCAATTACCAGTAACTCTTGAACAAGCTCTCAGCAATGATAAAAAAATAAACCAATGTTATTATTTGTAATTTTAGCTCCGTATTTCCCCTAAAACGGCGAAGTTTTGAAATTAAGTCTGGAAAAGGGTCTTCAATGCCATAGTAACCGGTCAAATCAACTTTTTGTTTCTTGAAAAGCAAGCGTTTTCGCAGAAATTTTCTCACACTTTGGAGCTTTAAGTAAGGCTTGCTTAATGCTGTATTTTCAGAATAAACTGGGGTCAAGCCTAAAAAGCCGTGTTTTTGGAGAAAAAAGTTCCACGCGCGCGCGTTTAATTACACGTACGTCCAAACATATATACAAATAAATAAATAAATAAATAAACATCCCCGATTTTCAATTGTGTTACCCCTGTAATTAAGTGTCTCGCTCGCTACGCTCGCTCGCCAATTACACCAACAAATATCTAGCTTGTTACCAAGTGGATAGTTGTTAGTGATGAGTTAAGTTTGTACCTCAGACTGCTAGACCAACCGATTTGTCACTGCATAAAATAATTTTCTGGTTTTCCACATACAAAGACACATTTTAATACTGTAGCCTAATACCTTATAATCATCACCAGCTGATACAAGCGCTTTCTCCTCTCGCACTCACTGGCAACTAATTCAATTTTATTCGTTTGCATCTTCTTGTTTGTGCCTTATATCTTAGGTAGCACACATACACTTGTACACACACACACACACACACACACACACACACTACCTAAAACAACTGACAGCTTATCTTAGGATGGTCATGTTATGGTTTCAATGATAATGTTAGAGGTGGCAGTACTAAGCAAATGATCAGTTCTCTCTCTTGCCACAAACCTCAATGAATCACACACCAGCTTATCCAGCTTGATAAAGTATGTTGTAGAGTTTTAGCTATTATAGGGGCTATTGGAGTTTATTCTTTCAACCATTTCCCTGACAAGTAGCTGATTATATTGTTTCATAGCACAGATATTAAAATGTTTCGACCCATAGGCTGTCATCAGTAATGGTGAGCACAGTTGAAATACCAAACAAAGCTACAAAGATAATAATCAAACTTGTGGCTAATTATACATCATTAGCATAAAAGTTATCATTGCATTACACTTGAGGAAAATCTAATGAGTCTAGACTGTCATTCTTTTTCTTGCTAATCATTGTCCTCATGAAATACACTTTCCATTCTCCATACTTCTGTAATAATTTCAACTGCCTATGCCACACAAATTAACCTTTGATCTTAAAACAAAAACAAAACCTGGAAATTATAAGACCATGACCTGGACACCAAACCAACATTGTGGTGTGGTGAGATAGACTAACCCACAACATAATATAGTCTGTGATAAGATCCCAAACAGCACCACTAACCAAATTGTGTTAAATTAATTCTTCATTACCGGATAGACATACATGTCCATCTGTATGTATGTTGACGTACTTTAGCACACAAAATTTCAAAAGGGTGTGACTTGTGCAGATCTGATGCACACTCAGCAGTTTTGCGCTAGTGCCTTGTATGGTTCAGTATCCATATCTGTATTTTCATGTTGTAGAAGCAAAAGCACTTGCTGTTTAAATGAGAAACACTAGTGGGCGGCAGCTTTCCACCATTATTTCTTAGCCTCCTGTATTGTGCTATTGTGTTCTTTTGGGAAGCTTAAGCTAATTTTGTCTACGTGTATCCATTGCTAGGATACTGGGTCAGTCAGATTTGAGTGAGCACAAGATGACTGCATCTATTAGATACTAGCCACTTTCTGTTATATTACTTTTAGCAACCACTTTCACAATTTGCTTCTTTCCATTCTCATATTTACAACCATTTCTAACTGCAAATATTCTCACACTTTAAGATAGATAGGACATGTTTAAATAATCATCTTGCCCATAACACATGTTCTAAGATATATTTATTGTAATTTTAGAATTCTCTTATTGTCATGGTGCATTGAGAAGGCGAAGTCAAGCTCTAGTATTCAAATGAAAGACCAGAAGACTCCTCTGTTAGCAGAGCACGCCATCCAGAATGAGCCTATCTATCCCCATGGTGCCAAGACCTAAACACCTTTACTAAATACTCTCCTGATAGATATTAACATTGCAAATATTATTTCATTAAATAAAAAAAAAAGGCAGTGTGTATAAATCATTGATGTATTGGTGGTTACAATAATACATATATTATATTAAATTTATTTAATATTTAAAAAAAATCATGTGCAATATTCAGTAAATGATTTCTTTAAAATGTCTTTGTCCAAGTTATAGCCTATGGGGAAAGGGGAGAAGAGAGAATAGTTACTACAAGTACATGTATAGAGTACATTCCTCGACTATATCAATGACATATGATCTGGATGGGAATAAAAACATAAGGCAATGCCTGGCCGAAATATGCCACTTTATGCATTTTTGATTAAACTAATTATAAAATGTTAGGCAATAAGTACATCGTAAATGATGTGTAGTTGAAGTAACTCCACAGATGTTCATCCTACCCCTTATCGTCTCACCTATGAACACAAGTCTGTTCAATCTCTCCTCGTCCCCCCACTCAGTGGACGCCATTTTCTCATAGAGTTCGTACACTCCCTGCACTATCACTCGCCTACTGGAATCTAATAGAGCATGGACTCCCTGAAGACAACATAATCATAAACATAATCATCATAATGATAATAAGTACCTTCATCCTTAAAACCTTCATGACTTCTCCAGCTCCATTTTTCTGAGACTTCTCCCATAACAAATCCTACAACAGCAACAAACACGCATACAACAGAAAGTTGCACTGTAGCACCATAGTCTCGCGTAGCCAGACCCTTTACCAACCGTAACCGCTACGTGGGGAAGGAAAGGGTCTGGGAACATACAATACAACGACTTGTTCAGCAGCACCCCAAAAAGGGTGGTCAATTATCACATTCCAGCAAGCTTGCGGTATACTGTGTGACGTCAACATCACATCTGGGAGGGTGAGAACATTGCGTGACTTCATTACACTGGTGAAGTTGTTGTTCGTAGTCGATTTATAAGCACTCCTGGCAGCAATAAACGTACGAGCATGAATAGGAGATCTGCTACCCGGACGTGGTCGTGACGTCATTGGCTACCGCAAGCGTTGGAATGTGAAAATTGGAGCACCCTTTTTGGGGTGCTGCTGAATAAGTCGTTGTATTGTATGTTCCCAGACCCTTTCCTTCCCCGCGTAGCGGTTACGGTTGGTAAAGGGTCTGGCTACGCGAGACTAGTAGCACTACTAGAGCATCACTGATGATCCTTACCTGAAGCCACTCATCCAGTTTGTGTTCAAGTACATCACCCTTCACAGTAAACGACACCGTACCTATTGACTGAACATTACAAACAAACAAACATATGAACAATAGCAATACACTATTTCCAGGGTTTATACTCGCTGGTTATCAATATAAGGTAGTCTCCATCTTTATCAATCAATAGACCACACCCACTCACTGCACACTCAGAGTGAACAGTGGTCTAACTTGTGCATTATAACTGCAGCAGTTGCAAATAAAACTATCATTCATACAGAAATAGACAAGACTGGGAGTGGCAGGATACAGTGAAACCTCTCTTAATGGACATTCCATATCACGAACACCTCTCTGCAATGGACAATAGTAAATGTACCGATGGGAATTACCATAACTAAATAAGAACCTCTATGTAAAGTACACCTCTGTATAATGAACAAAACTGGTTGTTCCTGGAGTGTCCATTATTCAGATGTTCCACTGTATTTCAACCAAGTGCACTGACCCAGGATAATAAGTTTAGCTTATACCATGATGTGGAGGTTGGTACGGGATTTACACAACCGAGGGCGAATGCCTGAGGATAGTGTAAATCTGTAAATCCCATGTTGATCGAAAACAGAGAGGTGCAACCGACTTGTACCATGGCTCTAGGCTACAGGAAGTGCATAAAAACTAATTTAGTTATTATATATTCACCGCAAATTGAGCAATCTGATTGGATGGTTTGAACGCACCATGGTACAAATGGAGATACCACATTAGTAAATGCGTAATTAGAATTGTCAGAAACTTCTAAAGCCGTGACATCATAAATCTTGATTCAGTCATTGTTGGCTGAAATAAGCAAACGTCGGGTTATGTTTCATTGGCTGTTAGAACAAGAAAATTTACTATTATTTACTATTATCATTAATCTTTCCCAGTGGATTACGCTTGTAAGGACCGGAGTGATTGATCACGACATATGCCACTGCAGCTAGCCACGCCCATAATACAGGAGTATGCCTGCTAACGATTCAATGACAGAGTACTTCTGTTATTGTGAGAGAGTGTGACTGAGAGTATGCATATGTGTGTTAGTTTTTATCATTTCCACGTCATGAATCCACCATTACCCAATGAACACACCATTACCTAATGAATACGAAAGTCTGTCACCATAGCAACTAGAACCATTGCCTAATCTAAAGACTCACATCATTTATATGGCGTCCGGAACTTGACAAAAATTCATCACCAGCAGAACACCTGGAGAGAGAGAGAGAGAGAGCGTCAGTCAACATCACATTTAGTTTTCCTAATCTGGCTGTAATGACATGTGCAAATGTGAGTATACATGTATGTGTGTGTGCGTGTATGAGCATACGTGAGTGGATATGTGTGTGTGTATGTGTGTAAGAAATGTACTAATTGCTAAGCAGCTTGGGATGGAGGGTGCATGGAAGACTTGCAGCAAGAAGACTGAGGTGGGAAAAGAAGTTATGCAGATAGATGAGGTGAGAATTCCTAAGCAATTATAGTTTGGCTGGTTGCCTGAAAGCAGACCTGCTCATTGGACTGAGCTGAGATGGAGGGACAGAGTGAGAAAGGATTTGAGAAGTTTTAAAATAGAGGAGAAGACATGGTATTCGACAGACAGGATAGGGGGAGCTGGAGGGAGAAGTGCACGGATGGAAGATGTCATGGAGAGAAGGTTTGAGAAGAAAGAACAGAGAAAAACTAGAAAAGCTGCTGCTCAACCAAAGACAAATATGCCCATAAAGTGTGACACTTACCAGTGGAGGCAACAGGATATTACCAGACACAACAAATGTAAAGCACATGTCCCAGAGGACAAGTGACGACTGGGCCACTATGAGCCCATGGGGGTGGGGGTGGGTGGGAAAGGAGCATTTTCTGTAAAATCTGCACAGGAGTATCACCTTATTACTGGGTGGCCCCCTCTCAAGTTCAAGTGTGTGTGTGTGTGTGTGTGTGTGTGTGTGTGTGTGTGTGTGATCAGACTGCAGCTGCCCAGGCCATTCAGCCATTACTGTACCTTGTGGACGAGTCATAAGCATGCAGGTCAAGTATCATGTCCAACTCTATCTTAGACCGCTCCGTAGTGACCAGCTTTGCCATGCTGTTAATACTCCTGTAACCATAACAACAAACACCAAAATTGTCTCTTCTCTCCACCCATTAACCACACCCCTTTCCACCGGAAGTCAACACATACACATGCAAACACACATACAAACATCTATATGTATGTTTACAATGCATTTCTAATTATAGGAATGTACATAGTCTGCACCTGATTCTTACAGTAACATCTTCCAACTGCTGTCCAGTCACCAGGTCCTTCTTGTTCACTATCAGCACATCTGCCAGAGCTACTTGTCTAGATGCTTCATTTACACTGCCATCTGTCTTTACCTCATCCAGTTGCTATGGACACGAGTGTTAACACAACATAGAATAAGAAGCTAAACAAACAGACAGGATGACTACTATAACCCTCTCGAGCATGCGCGCTGAGGGTTAATAATATAAACTGAAACACACACACAATATATTATTATAATATATACATTATTAATTCGGTAAGTTTTATTCCAAATTCATTTTAACAAAATAGAATGAAAAGTTGAATTAGGCAAAAAGATGAACAGTACTGCATCAAAAGTTAAAAACAGAATTACGAAATAACCGTAATTCTGGAATTTTTGCAGCTAATTTAAAATTGTGAAGTGTGATTTAAACGTATATGTAATATTTGATCTTTTTTCTTCTAGCAGCAACTACACATGAGTACCATCAACTGTTATAGTTAGTGAGTGAAGTAACTCAAGCAAAGTAGCTTACCAAGCAGTGAAGATAATAGACTTGAAGAAGATGTGACTAAGGAAGCTTGTTGCTGTTGATGTAGCTCTGCTATCCTACTGTGATGAGGAACCAAGTTAAAGTACAATCACTACAAGCACTGTTGAGCTGCAGGGCCAAGATGGCTAAGAATGCAGCTGGTTAGCTTTGTGCAAGCAGAAATTGTTGAAGAACTACAAGAAAACTGAAAATACTGAAAATTCACAAGATTCACTTGAAGATCTTGACTAGCTAATAATTCTTTAGTATGTGAGATGAGATCATTAATGCATTACTATCAAAACCCTTATTCATAGCCTCAGACTTTGAATAGTTTCCATCACATTTCTTTAATTATGCATAACTTCCAGAATTACAGTATCTAGTATGTTACTATAGAACACCTTCTCTATTAGTCACTAGCTGGCTCACTAGTCCAGACTACAGGAGTTATTGTTCTGATTAGGTAACACAGGGCAGGCTGATTAGGTAAGGGGTAACACAGGGCAGGATACCAGTGGCACTGGTGCTAAATTATTTATGTATATTTTTAAATCTACACACTCTCGTGTCATGCCTTCAAGTACTTCTGTGCATCTCATCCATGAAATAACTCCATGCACCAAATGTAATCATGATACAAAGTTTAACATTCCAATAATAAGAACCCCAATAATTCATTCTCCATTCTACTTACTTCAATGCAGTGCTTGGAATCAATGACAGTAACAATTCCTACAGACATCACAGAATAACAACTCATACCTAGACACTCCTTGAACCAGAGCCAAGGTGAATACTGAGCCCAGAGACAGGATGAGCTGGTTCCATGCTATAGCATTAAAGGCAATTAATGGGCATGGCAAAATTGGTACGACTCCTAAATTCACATACTAAACTATAACTGTACGAAGTGCGGCACGTAATATCATGCTTGAAAAGTTGCAGCGACGTTAAAACTGTTTCATATAACTTTGAAGTTAGATTCATAAAACACAAAACATGTGTAGCGTACTAAACACACCACAGACAACGAAACCAACACAATCACTTCACTCATGCTACGCTAGCACGCGTGTGGGTAATGAACGCTAGCACGCATGTGGGTAATGAACACCATGATTGACTTCTAATTTGCTAATACAAAAAACTCTGCACAACCATTTGGATAGACATTATGTTTTAGACCTCTATTCACACAATCTTGATTATCTTCCTAATTTAAATATATATTTATTGGTCAATTGTGAAACAGTCTTCCTGATAGTTTTCTCACCATCCAGATATATCTCACTGCCCAGTCCTTGGTCCAGCCAGAACATGGACGCTATGGGCCCAGGGTCTGCCAGTCCCGTCGTCTCCAGCAATATGTAGTCAAACTTTCCCTTTTTCTCCATCAGACTCTCTATAGCCTTCACTCCGGCATCTCTGACATAAAAAGCAAAATTAACTAATGTGTTAGCCACGCCCCTGCCATACTTCTCACATTTAATACGTCTTCAAGCAACCCAGTGCCTTCACCAAGTTGGTATTAATTCAATATCCTTTTGTTTGTGTTGTTACTAGGTCTTAGAGATTCACTGGGAACTTATTATAGTCTACCCAGCCAACAGGAGAGGAAAACATGTCAAGGAATGAATGGATGAGCTTCCACTTCAATAATGGAGCAGTCATTCCACGTGGGTGTATTTTTAAACATGGTCACTTTTTAGTCTCTATCTACTTATTCTAATTATTGGGCAAAGGTCACTAGCCTAACAAGTTCTGTGATTTGTAAGTGAAGCGACTTACTTGACAGAGCAGCAAAGGCAGCCATTTCTGAGCTCCAGCCACTCCTCATACAGCTCTCCAGATTGACCGACTGCCATGGACTTCTCCACAGCACTCCCTAATAGAGCCCAACAACACCAAACGCACACGGTGTAAATTATAATATGACAATCTCCCGACTGCCTATCGTCTGTCCAAGTTGGAGTTGGCATGTGGTAAGAGGGGAATGCACAAATCAAATTTTTGTACAGAGTTATGACATTGGACTTTTTTTTCTCCAGTTCTAAAGGTAACAGAGGAGATCAACTGCTCAGCACTGCTGCTGCAGTGGCAGAGCGCTTGTGCATTAAGCAAGCGGTCCTGGGTTCGATTCCCAGTGGCGACCAAATATTTTTTAATTCTGTATTGTTAAAAAAAAAAGCCTGTGATCTAATGAGTTATTCAAAGTTTGTTGTTGTTTTTTTTTTCTTCATCAACTCAGTTTGGACAGGCTAATAATCATATCAATTTAAAAAATCACTTTTTTTCCCTTTTACTACTAGTAGAGAAGGCTCAATAAAACTGATCCTAAGTGAATTCAACTTTAAAGTTTGCAATTGAACTGGGCACTCTGTCCTAAATCTTTAGCTTATATTACCTTCTCCAAATTCATTCAAGATGACTGCTATTTTCTTCTGATGTTGCTCTGTGAGGATATAGTTAAGAAGAGTTGTTTTGCCAGCACCTGCATTGCAAGCAGTAGACACCCCAACATCATCTCAAACTAATGCATACTGCTAAACAATGAGGAAAGCACGTACCTAAGAATCCCGTGATTATAGTTACAGGAATTTTTACGTTGCTCACAGGAACAAGATCTGGACATTCTTCATCGTCAGAACTATTACTTTCCAATTCAGCCATTACAAAGCAATTACCCACGCACAAATGATGCTTATTAGCGATTCTTACCTACTCGAATTAACTATCGCAGAGAGTTGGTAAGGGTCGAAGTAATGTTAATGAATGCGAATGATGAGGAGCAGCAATGAGTGTAATTCTAGTTTCAGATGCCAGTCGTCTCAACATAATAAAGTAAATTTAACAGTTGTGTCAATTTTTCTTATTATGTGTGATTTTAACTTAGACGTGAATTGGAAAAATTAAGATTCTATGATAGAGACAGAAGAGTTAACAAATGCACAGATGGAGAAGAGCCTTCGTTTGCAGTACCCATCACAGACAGTTGCTGCAAGACATTCCTTGCAAGCCAGCCCCTCCCCTATCCTTTTGAAGGCTGCAGGCTGCAAGATCTTCTTCTCCCACCTTCTAAAAGTGTCCTGGCATCCAGCCGCTCCCCATACTCAGCAATGGCAGCTTCACTATCACGACTTCCAGGAGTAGACGGAGAAATGGCGAGTGATATCCCAAAATCATGGGAACGGCACGGAGACATGATAGTATTACCTGCAGCGTCATTCTCTTCTGAAAAATGGCAGTCACTGATTGATTCTATGACCTCGCAAGAGTGTACAGAATTTTGGCCGACGGTGGCAGCTTCTTTGAAGTGCAAGCGACTTGCCTTAGGCAATAAAATATCCAATGATTGTTTTCGCAGTCCTGGATCTAAGATGGTGTTGGGAGAAGATGGCTGGGTACAGCACGTAGACAATGGAGTTCATTACATCTTTGACGTGACAAAGTGCATGTTTTCTTCAGGGAACATCACAGAGAAACTTCGTGTGGCAAAGTTCAAGTGTGAAGGAGAGACAGTAGTGGACCTCTATGCAGGCATCGGATATTTTGTGCTACCGTATTTGGTACACGGACGAGCGAGACATGTTCATGCGTGTGACTGGAATCCACATGCAGTGGAAGCTCTTCAGAAAGGCCTGAGGGCCAACAAAGTTGAACAGAGATGTACTATTCACTATGGTGACAGCACACAGGTAGGTAAGCCAGGACCACTAATATTCTACAATTATATTTTAGAACGATGATTTCCCTGGTCTTATTCATAGAGTAATAGATTAATGTTATACTTTCTTTCATACTACTACTACTACTACTACTACTACTTATTCTGTTATCTTACTTTCTTTTAGTTTCCCCTGACCAATATTGCTGATAGAGTGAATTTGGGACTCATTCCCAGCAGCGAAGATTGCTGGCCCGTGGCATGTGCTGCCCTCAAATCGGCCTCAGGAGGTTGGCTCCATATCCATGGGAACGTAAACACAAAGCCAGACAAGGATGTAGTAGCACCCCAGCAATCAGAACTCACGTGTTACCAGCAGGAGTTACTGCAGCCTCCTCTGACCGGGTCACACTCGGTGGTGAAGTGGATGGAATACGTGACGGGCAAGATTTCCAGATTACTGGAGGAGAGGAACCCTCTAGCTGAGCGTCAGTGGGATGTACAAATAAAAAATGTGCATCATTTGAAGGAGTATGCCCCTCACATCAAACACCTCGTGCTGGATGTTCATTGCCAACCTCAATCCATAGCAGCCTCATAAACCACGATCTCCCCCCCCCCCCCCCCCCCCCCCCCCCCCATTTACCTGATATCACTTAACTACTGCACATACTGCGTAAGTTAGAGCATAAAATGCTCCTCTTCCCTTTCTTGAGTTAACTGTCACATGTGAACACAAATCACTCATTATAGCTCATGTATCAACTAATTAAAATTCACATGACGGGGGAAGTTTAAATTCTGAACATGATTATAATAATAATAATAGTAACACAGTTGAATGTTTCAAGATTCTTTGATTTCAAAACCCTGCAATATAAATAAGAAATGAACTACCATAGAATTAGTGGAGTACAAACTCATTACCTTGGAGAGTACTTCATTGAACAACTTGAATGCCTTTTCTAGATCGTCGTTCAGTACTATGTGGTCAAACATTCCTGGTTCAGCAGCTACAGAAAGTAATATTTAAAATATGTACAATAACTAGGAGACTTTAACTCAACAAAAATAACGCATACCAGCATCTGCCCTAGCTACTTACCAGCCCTCAACTCTTCTTTGGCTGTTTCCAGTCTCTTTTTAATGGCCTCTTCTGTATCTGTCATCCTTGATCTGAGTCTTTGCTCTAGAATATCCATGGACGGAGGCTTAATGTGCACATAGACTACTGACAGGTCTGTCTTCTTTATGGACCTCACCCCCTACATGTTGGAGACATACAAGACATCTTACATCAACCCACCATGTGTTAGGACACATCAACCCATACAGCTTCAGCTCTTTAATTATTTGTACACAGAGACAGTCACTGAATATAATTATCACACAAATTAAAGCATGTACTATTTAGGACCATTTTAGTGAAGAGCCCTTTGCAACGGAGGGAAGACTCCTCTCCAGTATAAATCCTTTGCTATCACTCACCTGCATATCTATGTCCAGAACACATATTTTACCAGTTGACTGACAACGCTTTACTGACTCAACACTGCAACAAAGTTCATACTTCAGCATAACAATCTCATAAAGAATGAAACAAACACACATACCTAGTGCCATACATGTTGCCTGAGAACTCCGCCCACTCTATGAACTTTCGCTTATCTATGTCAGTCTTCATGACATCACGTGTAGTGAAGAAATACTCTACACACACACACACACACACAATATGTTACACCCTTCTAGTACATTGCACATAACCTTTGTATACAATGCTCTCATGAACTCTTCTCTCTCTCTCCCCCCCCCCCCCCCCCCCCCCCCCCCCCTTACCTCTACCATGGGATTCTCCCTTCCGTGGCTGCCTTGTGGTGTCTACACACAAACAAACACACATACACATTATAAAGTGTGCATAATCACAGAGTTCACAAAATAATCATATTCATTGACTCAAACTTCAACTGACTTTATAAGGTAAATGAATTAAATCTGCCCTTCAAAATAGTTACATGAGTCATGAATAATGTTAACTGTTCCAAATATTCATTTATAAATATAATACATACATAATGCTTTCAACTCTGAATAATAATGCTATGGTATTGTGGGTGATAAGACTTGGACAAGGATGAGAGATGTCCACTTGCAAAATAATTGGAATAGCGTGAAAAAAAAAGTAAGTTAAATATTTCTGAAACTGTGAGAAAGTTGCCCACATACAAAATATGTGAAATAGCGTGAAAATTTGGAATAGTGAGAAGAAGAAGGGGGTAAAAAAAGAAAAAAAAGAAAAAAGAACTTGAATAAATAATTAGATACATGTACATGCCTGTATGTATGGAAACACTCATTGACAATCTAAAACACTTTTTTGAAGGACCAGAATTATTGTTGGTAGTACTCAAAATTCTAAGCTACCCCCCCCCCCCCTTCATATACATGTGTTAGCTAGAAAAACACAGATGCAGCTGCACATGTTTAACAACGGCCTGCCAGTATAGCAGGAGGTCTTGATTCTTAAAAATAAATAAATAAATAAATAGCAAGCAAATATAGTTAAAAGTTCACTTTCTTACGTGAGACACTGAACTCAAACTTGTCAGGGTATTTATCAAAGACCTTCTTGAGCAGTGTGCTTTTACCACTTCCTGAAGGTCCAGCAATGACCAGAATAGGAAATTCCTTCTTTTGTGCAGCCATGCTTGAACTACTGGAGACTATATTCATACACCACCAACCACAAACACGCAAAGTCAACCACTTTATAGGCAACCACATGTGGTTATCTGAGCCTATTTACACCTCATTGAAACCACTCCCTTACACAACCCATTGCACCCTCCGGTGACCTAGTCCAAATATAAAGCCAGCCAAGTGCAGAGAAGAGTTAAGACTGTACTCACTAGGATCATTTCTATAGTACATGTCCCACCCTCTGACTCACATCAGAGGCAACCTCCATAGCCATGAGGAGGACTTGCAGCCACCCTCCCTGAGCAGGAATTTCTCCAAGGCAGGCTTCTCTCTTTTGAGAAGCAATGCCTTGGAGGTTGATGACTGTTCCTGGACCTCTTCTAGAGGTATAGGAGGGGAGGGTTGCATTCTGAGTGGCTTTTTTTTTTAATTTTTTTTTTTTAAAAACAAATATTCACAATTTTTATTGTCATGATTAGTTTGATAATAATGGAGTACAAATTACACTCCTTGCATCATAACTGTCACCTGGTAAAGCAGCATCAACAGTAGAAAACAAAGTCTACTAATGTACAAAGAACCCAGAATTCAAATGTGAGTGCTGGCAGAAATTCAAATAAACTGAGCTTTATATACCTTGTATAGCACAGCAAAGCTATAGCTAGCAAGAAGTTCATGATACTGTGAGCAAATTTCCACCATGCAATTTTTTTTTGCTGTGAAAATTCAATGAGGACATTGAAACTACTAACAGGTAAGTGCCCACCCATTGGTTAGCAACAGTGGGCATAATATTATAGTGTCAATGTGACATACCATATTACTACTACTACTTTATCCTACTGCACTACTTCTATATCCCAAGTCCTATGTAGATCATTCATTGCAGGCCATAAGGTAATGACAATCATCGGGGGGGGGGGGGGAAAGCTGTTACTTATACATAAGAAGAGTATATTTAAAAAATAAAAAATAAATAAAAAAAATCATAAGTGTCACTTGCCATTCAGGTAAAACTTAACTTTCTGCTCTACAACAATTACTACATTTATGCTTCTAAAATTATACACTTGTAGAAAACTTTGTCTGCTATAGGAAGACATTAGTAACAAAACAAATTGAACTGTCAGATACTAACAACGTCCACACAACTCGAACCATTACTGTAAAAGTATTGGTGACGAGGCAGGGTTTCATACAGAGGTAGGGGCGCCCTGGGATCCCCCCCCCCCCCAGAATTTCATGAAATAAATTAATAATATTTACTACTTAATGGTATTCTGTGGTTATGATTTATAATGGTATTCTGCGAGTTTGTTGTTTGTATATATCTAATAGTTGGTGAAAGTTCACTTCAGTTAATTGAGGTCCTTCAATTGCAATACACATTAGTCTTCCAAGATTGGTGTCACTAATTCTAGACCCGAGACAATTTTTAATTAAATGGGTGTGGTTTCAGAAAAATTGGGTGTGAGCCCCCCCCAGAAAAAAATCCTGTATGAAACCCTGCGAGATATGTATTATTGTATGTGTTACAACAAGAATTTATGGTGAAACAACAGAAGTGTTAGGATAATGAACAGAGAAGAATCTCAGAATGTTAATTAAGGCTTTGACCACTCCAAAAAATAGCAACTTGATTACATCGCCACAGTAGTAGAGAACTGGAAAGTGGAGTGCAGATAAAATGTGCAAAGCAAGCAAGTTGTTCACAACAAAGCTAGCCAACTTTGGCTTGTCACATTAGATAGAAGACTTTCGTGTGCAAACACTTTGTGGACAAGCTCAGAGGTAGCAGAAACCAAACCTTTAAAAAATTCAGCTTTATTCAAATTGAGGAGTGTATAAGCTAAAGGAGAAAATAAACGCTTCAAGCAATCACACTGGACCAAAGAATACGACAGCAGCAGTGAGTCCTTCTATAAATCCCACGTCAGACACGACGTCCTTTACTGGGTATTATATGCACTGCACAAACTATTCATTCCTTTAGTCTTACCTTTGATCGCTGTTCCCCCTATCAGTACCGAACCCAGTGCCAACAAAGCTACCCTGCAATACAAATATACCCCTGCATGTAATTACTGGCCAGATTACTCAACTGATAAGTTATAACGCATTAGCACAATTCCACATGTCAGAAGTGATAATTTAGACTACATCTACACAAGTATGTTTGACCAGTTAAATTTTTTCATCCATAGATACAGTAAATTGGTCCTCACATACAATAGATAAATTCACAATGCAAAGTGATATCCTATGTTTAACTCACTGGACTAGATAGTACAACTGCAGCTTGTGGGGCATAAACAAAATAAACTTCTAAAAAAATTGCCCAAGCTAGAATAACAAGCAACCGCGACTTTTTGTTGACCTTACGTTTTTTCTCTTGTTTTGAGCCTTTCCCACTGGGAACCAATAGGTAAGGTATATCCGTTACTGCCAGGCGTGCTAGCAGCTCCGCTTGGTACGCCTGTGTACAGCAATTTCCTGGGAAGATGGTTTGTAGATCTCAAAAAATGTGCACTAGTGAACCTTTGCATAAATTCAAGAACAACCATGCTATGTATACCAGGCTGTGGTGGTTCAAGAATACAGTAAATCGGGTACAGCATCGTCTACACATAAATGTTGAACTTTAAACTTTCTGCTCAACCTGTCACTGCGCATTTATATTGCATTTCTTTTGTTCGTTATTCATAGATATGGCGATGAAGAAGATCATTGTCAGTTCAAGTCTTTTTCTCTTACTGATTTTTTTACGTGGAAGCGAGGGTGAAGTTGAAGATGAGGCTCTTGTAACTGAGAAGGTATACCTGGACGAGGGTGAAGTTGAAGATGGGGCTCTTGTAACTGAGAAGGTATACCTGGACCTTTCAATGGGGGGAGAATTCGCTGGAAGAATAGAAATAGGGCTGTTTGGAACTACCAGTCCGAAAACGGTGAAGAATTTCGTTGGTTTAGCGAATCATGAGGTAAGACCCTAATTAAATATGTATCTTAATTATTTTATTATCCTGGCTATAGTAATAATGTTTAATTCCTAAAGCAAAATTAGCTTGTGTGTTGTGGCGTTTGTTTCTTGGTTTGCTTGTAGTATGATTTTGGATACAGAGGGAGTGTATTTCACAGGGTCATCTCTGGCTTTATGATGCAAGGTGAGCTCTGAAAAAAGTAATATAGTTTTAAATTATACTGTGCTCTGCCAAGATAAAGATGGAGTAGCTAATTACAGATGTGATCTTATGTATTAAATTGACAGTGCTAGTTTTCATACATCTCCATCTATATAGAAATAAGGTATTGAATAAAATACTTCCTTTCAAAGTTAGATGATGTGCTAGAGTCATTGCTCATCTTGTATGCTAAAACACTTGACTTAAACTTTGCACAGTATAAAGTTCCAGCCAGTACCTTTTTTTTTTAGTCTCACAAACACTGTAATTACATAACTGCTAAACGGAACAACATTAAGGTAAGTCTAGAATTTAATCAACAAGCAGTAGAATGTAGAGCAGTCCATAGAGTGGCTGCTTAGAAATTTGTGTTTTGCTTGATGTGTTAGGACCTAATCAATATTGTATAATATATATAAAACCTTTATTTATTTATTTTTAATATGAGTTGCACTCATGGGGTCCATTGGATGGATTTATTTATACATTGTCTCTGAACTTTTCTTAGGTGGTGATTTTACCAAGACTGATGGCACTGGGGGATACAGCTTGTGGGGTGGAGAATTCCGAGATGAAGACTTTACTCTGAAGCACTATGGAGCAGGATGGGTGTGTATGGCCAATGCAGGACCTGACACTAATGGCTCCCAGTTCTACATCACAGTCATCAAGTGCCCCTGGCTAGACGGCACTCACACATGCTTTGGGAAGGTCTTACAAGGAATGGTAAGCAAGCAGACTTGTACATGACATCAATAGATATGTGATGAAAGGTAAAAGAATGATTTCAATGTATACAAATTTAATAAGACCACAACTCCAATAGTGGAAGTTTAATTTTAATCATGTCCATTAAGTGTAAAAATAGGATTGAGATTGCGTGATCTTTACCACTTGTATGTCCTCTGCTGATATTATTAGATTTTTTTTAATGTACACAGGACATAGTTTACAGAGCATGCAATACGCAAACTGATTCAAGAGACCGACCACTGGAAGATGTCAAGATTGAGAATTGTGGCAGTATCCCTATCGACCATCCATTTCTTGTTGAAAAGAATGCTTCTGTTTTGTGATTTTATTGACTGGAAACTTTCAATCATGCTAGTATCATTTTAATTTTATCATTTCTATATACATACAAGCATTGCAATGAAAACAATTGGCTGTGAAATTGTGATACTTCCCTTTTCGTATATTTCAATAATGGGCGTGGCTTAACGTACGCAGGTAGGACGTTACGTGACAAGGCGCTACTTACCTAAACTTACCACCTCTACGAGAAATGGATTTGGAAGAGCTAGAAAAACTTTCTCTGGTTTCCAAGATATGTACGGAGCTGGAAAACCATCTTGGGACAAATGACAAAGTTTTGGCCGAGTTCATGATAGCCATGGCTGAGAAGCATAGCACTACGGAGAAGTTCAAGGCCGCTCTCATGAAAAATGGAGTCGAGCTTCCAGTAAGTGTTCGGATTCATCGTGAAATTTGTAGAGCTTTTTTTAAAGATGTAGGAAAGCATGACACTGCAGTTAGTAAAAACACTCATTTTGCTTTTACAGCAAAATTTAAGTATTGAAAAGTTTACTTTAGTTTTTGTTGTTAAGCAATTGTAGTGAGTGAAACAGTTATATTACAGCATATTCATCTTGTAAATGGGTTATGTGCATTGCTTGTTTTATTATGAATTTTTGTTTGATTTTGAAATTTATTTGTTAAAGAATTAATAAAGAAGTAGGAGCCCTTTGACATTCAGTACACCGAGGTTTATTCCTTTCCCGGGAATTTCTTAGACCCATGAAAATTATTATGATCTCCATGGTGACATTTCACTCAAAATATTCATCAATTTTATGAAATGAGAAACCCTCTGGAATTTCAATAATGTTGGGTTTGACCCATTTCAAGTGAGGTTCTAAAAATGCCGTGCTCTCTGTAGGATTCGTTTGTGTCCAACTTACTCCGAATGATCCACACCATGCGCCCGGCGAAGAAACCCACAAAAAAGAAAAAGAAGAAAGAGAAAGGTGGCAACACTTCTCCCAGAAAACCTCTGGACCCAGCACTCCAGGAAAAGACGAGAAAGTTTCCTGGCCTTGCAATGCCTGACAACCCAGCTAGAGCACAAACTCTTCTGGAAGAGATTGGGCTGAAGAAGGAGAAAGACAAGGAGAAGAAAGAAGCTGAAGTGAGTAGCAAGGATGCCAAAGTGGCGGACATGGCCATGAATGAGGTGAGAGAATCGGAGTGTGTGCTGATGATCGCCGGAAGTGTGTTCTATTCAATTCAATTGTTATTTCCTGAGCCTCTGATGTGTTTTTTTTTCCTGGATGAGCTATAGTACTACATGTGTTGTTGTTGTATTGTTGTCTTGGAGGTGATGTTGTTGTTTTCTTGTGTTCGTGTAGTTGGAGATGTTGTTGATGTCTTCTGTTTGTGCACTTGGAGTTGTTGTTACCTTGTGTTTTTGTTTTAGTTTTGGAGATGTTGTTGTTGTTGTCTTCTGTTTGTGTAGTTGGAGATGTTGATGTCTGGCCACTCAAGTAAGCAGAAGGAACAGCGTGACACAGACAGAGGGGAGAGAGAGCACCAGAGGCGTGAAAGAGACGACCATCGACGCCAGAGGTAGGTCTATCAACTTTCTGAAGCTAGTTGCTGCCATGAAAGTTAGGATCATTCCCTCAAGTATCATGTCATGTATTATAAATTTCTGCACTACTATAGTGACTGTCCGGCCTTTGCTGATTTGATGCAAAGATATTTTTGTTCTAGATGATAAGGAGGGCATTATTTAGGTTGGCATCGCAGATCGTTGAAGTTATGTCCCATGTCAGGCTTTTTGTTGTTGCTTACGTATGCATACTGATGATCCTTACCAATTCCCAAGTATTAAATTTCTATTGTACAAGGACTAGAGAGTATATTAATTGGCAACTCTCGCACAAGCATAAACGTTTTCTTCATGACTTTTTTAAATACTCATCTGAACATCCAAATGCTTGAATAAGCAATGCAAACAATCCTTTCCACCATATTTTGAGACAAGAAGTGCCATTTTACAGTATGCTAAGTATTATAACTTAGTTCTTGTGTGGTTATATCACCCCTACCCTGTTTATAGAAGAATTGGTCCCAAAAACTTCCTCTGGTTTACAACTCATCCGAAAATCCAAAGGGTCCAATTGACTCGCCTAAATGCTGTTGAAATATAGAAAAATGAAGACCCCTGGTATTGTAATTCAATAGTCCTTGTCGTAAGAATGGAACTGTGTTTTATGAAAACTTGGTTCTAACAGGCACAGATCTCGTTCCAGATCGAGGGAGCGAGATCGGCGACGGCGATGGGATCGGGAAGGTGACGACAGCAGGGACCACCGTCGTCATGACGACAGACGGAGAGATAGGCGGAGGTCTAAGTCCCGGTCCAGGTCTCCTCGGGGTCATGAGAGACGTACAGGCGGTGGGACTGGGGGTAGCAGGTGGGCGGAGAAACCATCTCAGCCTGTGGTGTCCAGCTGTTACGGTGGCAGGGTCACAAGTCTGATGAACTTCGGCTGTTTTGTGCAGCTAGAAGGTAAAGGGTGGACTGTTGTATCTATTACAACTTAGCAGAGTAGATCCGTAGTTTTCCCATCTTTAGATATGGAGGTAATATATGAAAATCAGTTCAAATGATCTAATTAATGCACATCATTCTGGTAAACTAGGGTGTAACTTCAGCACAATGTCAAGTAATCTAGCTGGACTACATTAATTAGTAATTATGCTACAATGAAACATCAATCATCTGAAATGTTAATTAACTGAATGAGAAAAAAGATTGCGCACATATTAGGGTTATTCCTATGTTTTTTTTTATTTTTGTTTTTAATGCAAAAGTGGCTACCTTAAGACTTTCGTGCGGAGATAATGGCTGAAAGCTCTAAAAGGATTGCTAAGAGAAGATAAATATTCTTTCTATCGAGACTAAGCTTGAAATCTGCAAGCAGTTGAAAGAGGGAGGGGCTACAGCTACTCTACTATTGATAAGTCCACTCTCACCAACAGCAAGAAAAGTGAAGAATCTTGACAACTTTTGCTTCTAGCACTTTTGGGTCCTCGCATGCAGCAAGAATTTTTTCTTTTTATTATTATGCATTAATTCAATTATACTTTTAACGAGCACCCCAACCCCCCAATTAATTCGGATATTTGATGTTCCACTGTACTTAAATGCATATTTCACATTCTCAACATACAATTCTTTATATTATACAAGTTGAGAACGAAGAATAAAAGAGCTTGTTACAAGCTACAAGCTTCGAAAGAAAAATATAAGTTGTCTTTACGCCCTTTCAGAATCTCTCACCCCTACTTTTGTTTTAAGCTTAAATGAAGAGCAGCGCACTGAAGGTAAGTGTGTTCTCTTTTAATAGTGAAGACAGTGGGGCCATTTTTTAGAGGCTCTCTAACCTTTATACTCTGTTTAAGATGTGGTGCATTTGAAGCTACAGTAAAAGTAGTTTGTTTGTTGTTGTTTTTTTATAAATCTGCTCCTAACCAAGTTTGTAAGGTCCCAATGTCTTTACCAAACAGTAGTCTTGTCACATGTGCTACTAATGTGCCACATAGATACATGCATAAAATTTCCGTACACTTTACTTGCTAAGAATTTTGAAATTGGAAAGTTCAAATCCAGTGAGGGAATTTGGAAAATCTGTAAAAAAAATTATTATTTTTTTTTTTTGGTGGTAGGGGTTAGAGGTCAGCATGAGGGGTTGGTCCACATTTCACAACTGCGCAGAGAAGGGAGAGTGAAGGAAGTCAGTGAGGTAGTCCGAAAAGGTCAAAGGGTGAAGGTCAAAGTCCTTGGAATCACTGGAGGCAAGATGAGTCTCTCAATGAAGGTAAGTGTGTATGTGTGTGTGTCCGTACCAGTATAATGTGTGAGAGCATTCAGATGCAAGATAGACACAGCTGTGTCACCACTCATCGAAGAAAACATTAGTTGCTGTGATTTAGTCTGTCACTTGTGGCAGAGAAGCATCTTCCAACGGGTGGCTTTCTTTCAAGGTCTTTCAAGGTGTGTATATGCGTGTTAGGATGTTGACCAGGAGACAGGTGAGGATTTGAACCCAACTGTAAACAAGATGTTGGTGGGAGGTGAAGTACAGGACAGCAGTGCTGCCGCTAGGAATCCAGACAGGTGAGTGGGTGGGTGGGGCACGTTTATGACTCTGTGGGTGTGTGTATTGGGGGAGGGGTAACAAGTTCTTGAACTGAAAAAAAAAAGACAAGATGACATTACTTATAATTAATTAGGTAATGATATCCTTAACAAATTTTTTCACCAATAAGTTCCTTATTTACCTCTAAATTATAGAGGGGAAAAGGCAACACCCCACACTAAAAAGGCAACACCCCACACTACTCAAATAAGGCCCACAAACTACCTACTTTTCCACTAATCAATCACCTCTACTAATGTCTCCCTCATGCTCGCTCAACAAATGAGTTTTGGTTATGGAGCTTATCTTGTTCATTCATGGCATGTGCCACAGGCCGAGTGACTTCGCCCCCAGACTGGAGGACCCCTCAGGGCAAAGGGTTCGCCGCCAGAACAGACTGACCTCCCCGGAGAAGTGGGAGATAAAGCAGCTGATAGCAGCCGGAGTTCTGGACAAGGAGGATTACCCAGGATTCAACGAGGAAACTGGGATTCTGAGAGATGACGAGGATGAAGAAGGCTCTGATGAAGATGTGGAAATTGATTTAGTGGAGGATGAGGCTCCGTTTCTACGTGGGCAGACCAAGCAGACTCTACAGATGAGCCCTGTGAAAATTGTTAAGGTATGCATTTCAGATTGGGCTGAGAAGTAAGTAACTTGTAGTCATTGCAGTGAGTCAGAGTTCTTGCTTGCGGACATTTACTCGTGTTTAAAAAGGGGAAAAAGCAGATAAATGGCAAAATCATGCTGTGGATTTCACATTAGCTTGCCAGATTGGATGATGGGATGGGTGACAAGGTTAACTTTGAAATGGAGAATGATGACATCAATGTTCACTGTTGTGCTGTGTAATGCATAGATCATAGCAACTTCAGCTGCAATACATGTAGTATATATTTTATAATTATAATTCTTTTAATACGGCCTGTTTGTATGTTGTTGTTGTTGTTGTTGTTTTTCAGAATCCAGATGGATCTCTGCAGAGAGCTGCCATGACACAGAGCGCTCTCTCAAAGGAGCGGAGGGAGCTGCGCCAGGCTCAGCGAGAGGCAGATATGGACCATGTTCCGCGAGACATTAACAAAACCTGGATAGACCCGATGGGGGCACAAGGTTCTGGGGACAGGTACTTGGCCGTGGACTTCCACACCATGGCCGCACCCCCGGAGCTTCCTGAATGGAAGAAAGCATCGTTCGGAGGTAACAAGGCTTCCTACGGCCGCAGGACTAACCTTTCCATCTTAGAGCAACGGCAAGGCTTGCCCATTTACAAGTTGAGGAACAACTTGGTGCAGGCAGTGAAAGACAACCAGATCCTGATTGTCATCGGAGAGACGGGCAGTGGGAAGACCACGCAGATCACCCAGTACCTGGCGGAAGAGGGTTTCTGCGTGCGTGGCAAAATTGGATGCACGCAGCCTCGTCGTGTGGCAGCCATGTCCGTGGCTAAGCGTGTCTCAGAGGAGTTTGGCTGTCGTATGGGCCAGGAGGTGGGCTACACCATCAGGTTTGAAGATGTGACCAGTCAGGACACTGTGATCAAGTACATGACGGACGGCATGTTGCTACGAGAACTCCTCATCGACGGAGACATGAAGTCTTATGCTGTGGTCATGTTGGATGAGGCTCACGAGAGAACCATTCATACTGACGTCCTGTTCGGACTGTTGAAGAAGGTTAGTGAGAGGGAGACGTAGAGGTAGTCTGTGGTTTGTTTCATTCCATGCTTCAGGGATGGTTGGTAAAGGGTATCCATGCTTCAGGGATGGTTGGTAAAGGGTATCCATGCTTCAGGAATGGTTGGTAAAGGGTATCCATGCTTCAGGGATGGTTGGTAAAGGGGCGGGGGAATAGATGTCGATATGAGTCACTAAGGCATGCTCTACTGGTACATGAACTAGGAGGAGAGTTGGTAAAGGGAGAGCGAAATAAATGTCCATTTGAGTCACTCAGGCATGCGGTACTCATGGTGGGCAGGTGCATGAACTAGAAGAGGCATTGGCTGCTGTAGGCCTTTGATATGCTATGATCACTCTAGGCTGTCCTTACTTCTGTTTCATAATATATTTTTTTGTCTGTCCAGGCGGTAAAAAAGCGTCCCGACTTGAAACTGATCGTGACATCTGCCACTTTAGATGCCGTCAAGTTCTCTTCTTATTTCTATGAAGCTGTGAGTTATAATCTTTTATGAAGCTGTGAGTTATTATCTTTTATGAAGCTGTGAGTTATAATCTTTTATGAAGCTGTGAGTTATTATCTTTTATGAAGCTGTGAGTTATTATCTTTTTATGAAGCTGTGAGTTATAAGCTGTGAGTTATTATCTTTTTATGAAGCTGTGAGTTATAAGCTGTGAGTTATTATCTTTTATGAAGCTGTGAGTTATAATCTTTTTATGAAGCTGTGAGTTATAATCTTTTTATGAAGCTGTGAGTTATAAGCTGTGAGTTATTATCTTTTTATGAAGCTGTGAGTTATAAGCTGTGAGTTATTATCTTTTATGTAGCTGTGAGTTATAATCTTTTTATGAAGCTGTGAGTTATAATCTTTTTATGAAGCTGTGAGTTATAAGCTGTGAGTTATAATCTTTTTATGAAGCTGTGAGTTATAAGCTGTGAGTTATAATCTTTTTATGAAGCTGTGAGTTATAATCTTTTTATGAAGCTGTGAGTTATAAGCTGTGAGTTATTATCTTTTTATGAAGCTGTGAGTTGTTATCTTTTATGAAGCTGTGAGTTATAATCTTTTTATGAAGCTGTGAGTTATAAGCTGTGAGTTATTATCTTTTTATGAAGCTGTGAGTTATAAGCTGTGAGTTATAATCTTTTTATGAAGCTGTGAGTTATAAGCTGTGAGTTATTATCTTTTATGAAGCTGTGAGTTATTATCTTTTTATGAAGCTGTGAGTTATAAGCTGTGAGTTATAAGCTGTGAGTTATTATCTTTTTATGAAGCTGTGAGTTATTATCTTTTTATGAAGCTGTGAGTTATAAGCTGTGAGTTATAAGCTGTGAGTTATAATCTTTTTATGAAGCTGTGAGTTATAAGCTGTGAGTTATTATCTTTTATGAAGCTGTGAGTTATAAGCTGTGAGTTATTATCTTTTTATGAAGCTGTGAGTTATAAGCTGTGAGTTATTATCTTTTTATGAAGCTGTGAGTTATTATCTTTTTATGAAGCTGTGAGTTATAAGCTGTGAGTTATTATCTTTTTATGAAGCTGTGAGTTATTATCTTTTTATGAAGCTGTGAGTTATTATCTTTTTATGAAGCTGTGAGTTCTTATCTTTTTATGAAGCTGTGAGTTATAAGCTGTGAGTTATTATCTTTTATGAAGCTGTGAGTTATAAGCTGTGAGTTATTATCTTTTATGAAGCTGTGAGTTATTATCTTTTATGAAGCTGTGAGTTATAAGCTGTGAGTTATAAGCTGTGAGTTATTATCTTTTTATGAAGCTGTGAGTTATAAGCTGTGAGTTATTATCTTTTATGAAGCTGTGAGTTATTATCTTTTTATGAAGCTGTGAGTTATAAGCTGTGAGTTATTATCTTTTATGAAGCTGTGAGTTATAATCTTTTTTGAAGCTGTGAGTTATAAGCTGTGAGTTATTATCTTTATGTGAGTTTATCTTTTATGAAGCTGTGAGTTATAACTGGAGTTATTCTTTTATAACTGGAGTTATATCTTTTATGAAGCTGTTTTAGTTATAATCTGTGATTAGTTTTTATAAGCTGTGAGTTTATCTTTTATGAGTGTGAGTTATAATCTTTTATGAAGCTGTGAGTTATAAGAGTGAGTTATAATCTTTTTATGAAGCTGTGAGGCGGTGAGTATAAGCTGTGAGTATAAGAGTTGTGAGTTATCGTGAGTTATAATCTTTTATGAAGCTGTGAGTTATAAGCTGTGAGTTATTATCTTTTATGAAGCTGTGAGTTATAAGCTGTGAGTTATTATCTTTTATGAAGCTGTGAGTTATAAGCTGTGAGTTATTATCTTTTATGAAGCTGTGAGTTATTATCTTTTATGAAGCTGTGAGTTATAAGCTGTGAGTTATTATCTTTTTATGAAGCTGTGAGTTATTATCTTTTTATGAAGCTGTGAGTTATTATCTTTTTATGAAGCTGTGAGTTATAAGCTGTGAGTTATTATCTTTTATGAAGCTGTGAGTTATAATTTTTTTATGAAGCTGTGAGTTGTAATCTTTTTATGAAGCTGTGAGTTATTATCTTTTTATGAAGCTGTGAGTTATTTTTTTTAACTGCTACTTTAATTAACCTGATTAGTCTAGCACCTGAAAGGTGGCTCAGTGAACATTGAGTATGAAATGTGTTGACAGGGTCATTTTGACACCTCGCTATAAATTATAGTAATTCTTTACCAGATGAAGAAAACAATCATGATTTTAACAAACAAATTCTGTGTATAATTTCAGTCCATTCTATTAGCCAGGGTAACTTCTCATAGAGCACACATACTATACATGTTATCCATTATTCGTTACACAGCCTATTTTCACCATCCCTGGACGTACTCATCCAGTAGACATCCTCTACACCAAGGAGGCGGAGTCAGACTACCTGGATGCCGCTCTCATAGCAGTCATGCAGATTCACCTGACGGAGCCTCCGGGGGACATCCTGGTGTTCCTTACTGGACAGGAAGAGATTGACACTTCCTGTGAAATACTTTACGAGAGGATGAAGTCTCTGGGACCAGAAGTACCGGAACTCATTATTTTACCCGTCTACTCCGCCTTGCCTAGCGAGATGCAGACAAGGATATTTGACCCCGCCCCTCCGGGCACAAGAAAAGTAGTCATAGCCACCAATATTGCCGAGACGTCTCTAACGATTGACGGTATTTATTACGTGGTGGACCCGGGATTCGTGAAGCAGAAAGTCTACAACTCTAAGAGTGGGCTGGACGCACTGGTTGTTACGCCAATATCACAGGTCAGAGGTTATATCAGTGATAGGAGTAGCTTGTAAATCAAGACAGTGTACTATATTCTTGGGTTGGGTTAGTGGCGTTGGTGCACGTAACTACAGCTTAAAATGAGATGAAGCTATTGCCATTTGGAAAAGACAAGAAGTGGTTGGATGGATTGAATGAATTATACAATATACAGATACACGCACGCACACCTACACATACACTAGTTATGCAGATTCATGTACTAGTCAGGGCTGTATACAGAAATTTTTACCAAGGGTATGAAGAAAAAAAAAGAGGCGGGGGGGGGGGGCGAAAGCTCTTTGGGTCTTAAAAATATATAGAACTTCAGAAATGCAAGGGGGACAAGAATTACTCAAGGGGGAGAATGACCCCGTGCCCCCCTCCCTTAGATACAGCCCTGCCTGCTAGTGTCCACGTATCGTATACTAGTGTCCACAGTTGTTATTTTTCTGTTCTCTGTCCATTTAGGCTCAAGCCAAGCAGCGTGCAGGTAGAGCAGGTCGCACAGGTCCTGGCAAGTGTTACCGACTGTACACTGAACGTGCTTATCGTGACGAGATGTTACCCACAGCCGTACCAGAAATCCAGCGCACTAACCTGGCCTCCACTGTCCTCTCCCTCAAGGCCATGGGTGTTAATGACCTCATCACATTCGACTTCATGGACCCTCCACCAATGGAAGTATGTGCCATACATACATACATACATACATACACACATACATACACACACACATACATACATTCACACATACATGCATACATACATACACACACATGCATACATACATAGACACACATACATATATACATTCATACATACCTACATGCATATTCTTGTTTCTTATACCCCAGACTCTCATTTCTGCCATGGAGCAGCTGCATTCTCTGTCAGCACTGGATAATGAAGGTCTCTTAACTCGTCTTGGTAGAAGGATGGCAGAGTTTCCTCTAGAGCCTCAACTCTGTAAGATGTTGATCCAATCTGTGCACCTGGGCTGTAGCGAGGAAATCCTCACCATAGTATCTATGCTATCTGTACAAAATGTCTTCTACAGACCCAAGGTACAGTGACCAGGGAGGAAAAGTGGTAGTGGAAGTTAATTCTATGTGGTATGGGATATCTCCAGATTATTTTATTGGTGACACTTTACCGTTTAAGAGCCAATTGATTTAATTTGTGATGATAATTTTTTTCTTCTTTGTATAGTTTTATGCATTTTTTTTTTTTAACCCACTGTAGGACAAGCAGGCTCTAGCAGACCAGAGAAAGGCCAAGTTCCATCAACCTGAAGGAGACCACCTCACACTGCTGGCAGTCTATAATGCCTGGAAGAACAGCAAGTTCTCCAACCCCTGGTGCTTCGAGAACTTTGTGCAAGTGCGCAGTCTGAAGCGTTGCCAGGACATCCGTAAACAAATGTTGGGCATTATGGACCGACACAAGTTGGACGTGGTGTCCTGTGGGAAGAATGTGGTGAAGGTGCAGAAGGCCATCTTGTCAGGCTTCTTCAGGAATGCTGCTAGGAAGGTGAGCAGGAATAAAAATTAAAAAAAAAAAGGATGATGAGTTTGGTAAGGTGGGAGTGTAGAAGGGAACGTGTGGTTTGGTGGACACTGAACGTGCTGTTCTAGACTGACTCGTCAGCAACTTGATTTGATTATAGAAATGGTTGTTGTTTTGTTTGTTTGTTTTTTGTTGTTGTTTGTTTGTTGTTGTTTTTAATAGCAATAACAATATTTAATAAATATTATTTATATTTGGGTAGAAAGGAGAAGTATGTGGCAAAGGAGCTCCGGAAGTGTTTGAATAGTTTTATAGCATTCAGCACCTAAATGAAGTAGTAGATGGCTATGACTGTTATACCAATAGAGAGATTATGGACTTCACACTTCCACCCCTCCCCTCCCACCCTTAAATATACATTCTTTATTTGTGGTTACAGGACCCTCAGGAAGGCTACAAGACTATAGTTGACAACCAAGTGGTGTTTGTGCATCCATCAAGTGCTCTCTTTAATCGTCAACCCGACTGGTAAGGGATAGCAATAATATCAGACTGATAGTGGGTACATGGTATAAGTATGTATACTATATTTCTGTACATATTTCAATCACACTCATTAGGCAGTGAGTCATGTGACAGTGCCAATTCATTGAGAATAGGTCTTATTGTATTAGAGAAAATGGTTGAATTACATAACATTTTCTAAACTACAAACTTGAGGAATACGCCTTCAAACATAAAACATTTGGTGTTTTAACAACAACAATTTTGTGAAGGTTATTTGGCAGAGCTAATGAACTGGGGGCTCATGTTGATAGATTGATTGTATACTGTGGGTTTACAGTAATTGATTTAGTATTGCAATATTGAACAGGCTCCTCTACCACGAGCTAGTGCTGACCACTAAGGAGTACATGAGAGAGACGACCAGCATTGATCCTAAGTGGCTTGTAGAGTTTGCCCCAGCATTCTTCAGGTTCAGTGACCCTACCAAGCTCAGCAAGAGAAAGAGGCAGGAGAAGGTAGAGCCGCTGTACAACAGGTGGGGATATGGAACTGGGTTGTTATATTTTCTGTGGCTATGCTGTTGTTGTGATTTGTACAGATACGAAGAACCGAATGCATGGAGAATTTCAAAACAGAAGATTCGAAAATAGACTCTCCAGAACTTTTTTTTTTTTTTTTTGTACTAATTTACAAACTTCACATCATTCTACTGATACAATTCTCCTTGTCACACTTTATAATATAAATGGCAGCTTTTTCTCACATGATCATCGTCTTGTTCATTTGTATTCTCTAGTAAGTTGCGACGCGCAAACCTCCTCTTACCATCAACCTGTTTTTCTGACAATTTTTGTTCCGAGACTAATATTTCCTGGGGGTGGGTATGGGAGTGAATATGTTTGGGACTAAAAATACGAGAGTGGCCACTTAAAAGAGTGGTAGCGTAGTCGGAGTGCAGGGATCAAAAGTAAAAGCTGATGGTGGTACTATGTATGTTTACCTGTCTACTCTCAGTTCACATGTGTGCGCTTGGTCTCTTACTTGCCAACATTTTATAAAATTATTTATGTATAGGTTACATCACGAGGTGGAGGTCGGTATGGGATTTACACAACCGAGGGCCGAAGGCCCGAGGATAGTGTAAATCCCGTACCGACCGCGCACCGAGCGGTGCAACCGACTTGTACCATGGCTCTAGGCTATAAGAAACGCATAACAACCTTTTTTTCTGTAGCCTCATTGGTCGCCGCTTCGCTTAGCTACAGATCGTAATTCTAGGCCACGGGCAAAAAATATTCACCTCCTAGGCGGTGTATAAGTGATTTATTCACCCCGAATTGAGAAATCTGATTGGACGGTTTGAACGAACCATGGTATAAGTCTTGACAAGTTTCATTGTACGCTTTATTTTTTGTGCAAGGCCACCTATTTCAAGAATTTAAATTCATTGGATGCTGTTACTTGACAGCACTCTTGAAATGATATAGCTACGACGTAGCTTGCTACCCTTATTTACATATACTGCTACGATAATGTCACTTATAGTTCAAAGGGTGTTTTATCACATACAGGCAAGATAATAAATCTTGGTTGTTTTTATCTTAAAGTGTGGGTTGTGCCATATCTCTAGTCTGTAGTGGTGTATCATGGACCGGTCTTTGTCAGATTCTGGTGCACTGGATGAGACAACTATACTCTTCCTGCTACTTGTGTGGCACTGTCATATAACTCTCTCAATGGCACAGATGTCTCCCTCTACGTGGATGTTGGAGTCAGAGCTGTCAATGTAGTGATGGCAGAACGAATTCTTCTTTTGGGAATGATAGTCAGCTGCTCAACTGGCTGTCTCCAACATTATTGAAGCATGTGTTATTGGCTTTCCTGGTGTTGTGAACAACCTGGTCTATGAGCTTCATTATAAGCTTGATTCCAATTCCCCCATTTCTAAACTGCTATGGGTTTATTGAATCTACAATGGACTGCTTTGTAGTGCCCAGGTGTAGCAAGAGCTGTCATATATTTGTGTACTTTTCTATAATTGCTTGTGGCATTCTACTTTCATTCATAACTGCAGACTTGGTTTTTGCATTGTACATAAAAGGAAGAAAAATTAGGAAACAAGAAACCAATATGTTAGGCTTATCCAACAAGACTATTTTATAATAACTTTCCTCCCGTCAGTTTTTTATATCATTCTTGAAGTATTAGAAGGGGCATCTGCTCACTTGGTGGAAGTAGCTCTGGCTTCAATCATTAATATAGCATTTAGCTATAGTGGATCCACTCATTGTATTAATGAATGCTGATGCTAAAAATGCTTGTAGGAAGTTTCAGACTGACATCACAAAAGCATGGAGCACAAGAGGGAAAGGTGACTTTTCTTTGCGTACCTTTTTAGTTTGTCAATCGTTGCTCTGTGATGCAGTGTCATTTATTGCTTTAGTTGGTCTAGTTTGTAAATTCAGCCATTTATTCCTACTATTCCAGCTTGTAATTAACAGTAGTTGTTGATTTAGTCAATATAGCTTTTTTTTTTTTTGGTTTAGTCTGTGATGCAGTCATTTAGCTATTCTTTTTTTAACGTTCTATAATACCAACTTCGTGAAGTAATAATTTGTCAGTTTTAGCTTAAAAAAACGCTCAGCTCTTTTTCCACGCGGCGTAGCGCGGGAAATTTGAATTTCCCAGCTGCTCATTGATGTCGGAGCTCTAAATGGCTGTGCTAAAGTATCTGGCTAAAGATTACCTCACCGAAGTAAGTAACTGTTGTGTCGATTCGTATCCAGTACGTGGCATTAATATAATGGATAGTGTTATACACTAAGTTACCCCATGCTGGTAGGCACTTCAAAAACAAAGAGCACAGAACGAACGCATGATGGTACCTCTTCCCCACCACATTGAGTTTGTTGAAGATTATATACATAAAGGAATTAGTCCAGTTGAATTAAAGCATACAAAGCCATGGATACAAGTTGGTAAGATTTAACAACTCTTTTACAGTATTGCTGTGATAATGGTATTATAACAGTGTCTCAAGAAGACCATCATGTAGCATATTTCCCTTCCATTTCAATTCATGACTCAACAATTGCTTCAGACTTAAATGTATTGGTGAAGAATACTATGCCATACTTGGAAGAAATGAAAAGCAACCATGAGTTAGAAGCTTATGAAGAGACACAAAGGTGAGTTAGTATTTTAAAACTGGAACTAACATAATTAGCATATCAGCAATTTTAAAGAGTTATGGAGATAATAAGTATATTATTAAAAGGTCATAGCAAAAGCATTAATTTACATGGCAATCTAGTTGTCACTTAGGCATATACTTTTAATTTTAGTGATTGTGATAGCATGGAAGACTTCTTAACTCTGTCTCAAGATATTTCAGCAGCCATGGAGAAATTTATGGACTGTCCATCAGACTTGAGTGACCATAATAATCATCTGAATGAAGAAGAATTTGCTCCTCCGAACTTACTTCATGACAGGCTATCATTGGATGAAAGTAACTAATTTTTTTTTTCATTTCTGGCCAATACTTCTAACTTTTTCCTGTAGATTTTAATTCCTTCTTTTTGGAAGATTTGGAATCACACCTACATTTAGAAGGTCTACTTCAGCTTTTGCCTAATGTGGATAGTTTAATATCTTGCTTACAGCCTAAAACACTGCAAGACCCTTTTTTGGATGATCAAGGAAGACCATATTGCTTCACAGAGTAAGTGTTTTATTCTGTAAAAAAAAAATTTAATTACTTTTCTCCTTTGATTTAAGGCCATGCCAGATAAATTCTTGTAAGTTTATTTATTATTATTTTTTCTTCTGAGCAATTGGTGGTGGTAAAGAAATGACCCCACAAGTGTCAACCTGTATTACAACAGGAAAAACAAAACAAAAACTATAGATTGTTTTTGGTCATTAAATTTCTTTTTCAAACGAAAGTGAATGCAAAATAAATGAACTAGAGCACTGAAGTGCAAACCCTCAGCGCTAGTTAGCTAGTATGATAAAGAAAATAATAGGAAAAGTGTAGAAACAAAAAAAAGAAAGAGAAGTGGCATGAAGAGAGGCAGGAAAGAGAAAAAGACAATGAAGAGGGACAAAAGAAAGAGGAATGAATTAAAAAAGGTAGGAAGAAAAGAAAAAGGAAGAAGAAAGAATAAAAAACAGTACACGAAAGAGAAAAGAAAGGAAAAGGTATGAAAGAAATAAAAACAGTAGGAAGAAAGAGGAAAATAAAGAAAAATAAGGCAAGAAGACAAAAGGAAAAAGAAAAAAAAACAGGATGAAAAAAAAAGATGAAAAAAAAAAAATAGCGTCGACAAGGATTCGAACCAGAGACTATTGGATTAGTTACTTGCTCACTCAACGACTACACAACGCAACTCCTCACGCTGAATTCATGTAATTGTTAGCTATTTAAAAGTTGATTTTCAACGCAAGCTGGCTCACGTGACAAGTAAGTTTTTAAAGGGGCGGTTCCCACTGTAAGCCTACGATCGCACGGCTCTGGAAAGACTCGCTTTTTTCTGGAAAATGAAGTCCAAAATCAAAATTCTGGCATATTAACTTTACTTACTTCGTGAAATACTGCTGTTTGATGCCGCTTTCAAAGCCTGGCTGGTTCCTACCTTCCAGAAGTGCCTGTTGACAGACAGAGTGACAGAATGAATGACACTAGGACTACTGTAACCCTCTTGCGCATGCGCGCTGAGGGTTAATTATGTCAGTATACTATTAAATGTTTAAACCTATCTTAGGACATGAATTCTTTCATAATTTAATCTACCATATAACTTTTTTTTAGACTTTTCAGGGATAATCTACATTATGATCACATAGAAGATTATTATCCTGTTGGCAAAAACCACATGGATTTGGAGACAACTAACAAGCATGTGTTAGTGGGAATGTACGAGGTGTTTGAAAGTGAAAAAGTAGAGGATGAGGTGGACATATTCTTGGAGCTACCATTGCAAGATACATCCCCTCTTCAATCTTTGGTTCAAGATAATATGGTTGCAAATATCCAATCTTTGATTTCTACATCTACTTTGGAAAGGAACTCTTCAGATGAGAGCATAGAGACAGCCAAAGGTTAAGTTTTATCTTCTTAATAATATATTGTGCATATCATCATAACTTATTAGCAGTCTACAATTTAATTTTTTGCTGTTTTATAATAATAGAATGGGCGGGCTTTTTTTCATCAGTAGATAGTTTTGTCTCAACTTGCTTTAAAACCCATTTCTTGTAGAATGTCTTCACAGAAAATAAGTAAAACAATAATATTCGTGCTACCTAGCTAGTTGCTATGTCTTGGGTGTAACTTTCCATGCAAAGAAAAATATTAAAATAGTGAGAGTCGAAGACCAGCTCTGGTATAAAACCTGAGCAGTAGAATGAGTTAGCTTCAATGATATAAGTCAATATCAAGTGCATCTATATCATAATAGTAAAATGGAAAAACTGGTAAAAGTAAGCAATATTATATCTAGGTAGCAAAAGTTCAATGAGATTTGACAAATTAGCCTGAGGAAATTATGCTCACCACACTTTTCCGCACTTAGCTGTCTGGCTATTATAGAATCCTATTTTTTAAAACAGAATTACTTTTGAATATGCAAGACAACACAGCGACTGATGTAATTAAAATGTATGTATATAAATAAGGCAACGAAGCAATAAATAAGTTCATTATTATATAGCTTATCACACCTTCAACTGGTACGGTTATGATTATTTTACCAACATTCAACTATGCATTTTTTTTTTGTGTGTAATGTAGATTTAAAGATGTTAGTGGAAGACTTTCAAAAGTCTTCAGAATTTAAAAATATAGCAGTTGAGAAATCTCCAGACTTCAGCAGCTCATTGGACTATTCTATAGACTCTGTGGTACCTCTAAATAAAGCTGGATTTATAGAAGGTATTTGAACTAATTAGCTATGTGATTGGTCGGGTCTAAACTAGGGGTATACAATCTACTGTTTATCTTATACAAGGATTCTTCTAAGATTAAAGATTGCATTGGAGATAATAGCAACATCATTATATATTATTGGCAAGCGAGTAGAGCGAGTGAGACACTGTCTGGGGGAACACAATAAAAAAAATGGGCATATTTTTTGTTATCAAGCGAGTGAAGTGACTGTTATGGGTGGACAATTGAAAATCGGGTATATGTTTGATATATATACAGGCTCTTTTTTCTCTCCTAAAACATGGTTGTTGTTTTTTTTGTTGTTTTTGCTTGACCCTATTTCTTCTGTACTAAAGCATTAGGAAAGTATTACTTCAAACTTAGGCTCAAAATTGTGAGGTAATGCCAGCGCAACTCTTATTTTTCAAGTCACTAAAAGTTACTGCAACTGGTGACTGGCATTGAAAACCCTTTACCAGACATAATTTCAAAACTTGGCCGTTTTGGGGGGCTGTTATGTGCCGCTTGTTGGTTGTCGAGAGCCACTGGTAGTCATGAATGCGCAGGGAAGCTGAGGTGAGTATGTAATTCCATATTTGTTGGCTAAAATTACAAAAATAACTTGGGCCTTTTTTTTTTTTTTTTTTAGCTGAGAGCTTGTTCAAGAGTTACTGGTAATTGAGGTAGTCAGAATGGCTATACTACTGAAGTTACCATTACTCAGGTAAGAGAGTAATTCTGTATTTGTTTGATAAAATTAATAGTCAGCTGCTATTATACTGGTTTGCATGAACTAAGCATTGTGTAGTAGCAATACTTAGTTTTTATATTACCTAACTTGGCTGGCTCGCTCAATATTTGTGCTCAAGCACACCACTAGTTAATACTTATGTGTGTGGACGTATGTATGTCATTTTAGTACTTTAGGCCTCATGCTTTGTGTTCTCATGTTGGTCAACCCCATCTCATTCCTCTCTCCTTTGGTATAGCGATTTTCACCCTATCGTCCAAGAAAATTTAGTTGTATTTGAATTAGGTTACTCTGACTATTAATCAATCTTTTATTTATTTATTTTGTTTTAGCAAACATTAGTTGATCAACCAATCGATGTATTCTCACTTACTCAAGTTGCCTTCAAAATATTAGCCGTGTTATAGCTTGACTCATTATGTAGTGATATGTGCTTTTCAGGAAACTTGTCCAGTGATTCAGGTCTTGGTGGCCTTCTGTTAGAATCTCCATGTATTCCACCTCCCTCTTCACCAATCACTCTCACTCCATTACTGCACCTACAGCTGAGAAGACTACATTCCACACCTATCTCTGGAGAAGATATAATGTGAGGGTATGTTACAATCTTTGTTTTATTATAACCTTTTTTTCCCCCCACTCTCTCTCATAGACAAATTATAAGTCCTGCAACAAGGAAGAACCAACTGAATAAATTCTGGGAGCATGAGAAGATGTTTGATTCAGTCCTGGCCCTTACCCTTCCTTGTTAGTGTGGCTCCATATGTATAGCATTACAGTAACTGATAATATGTCATTTTCACCTCGGGTTCAGGTCCTACTGGTTGTTTTGGGGTTGAAAATGTGAAAGTCTGTGGAATATCTGAAATGAAAGAAGAGCTTCATTTAGAACCAGCAAAATTTGACAGCAAGTGAGAATGCTAGTCTGCTATGTTAGCATTGTTATAAAAGCTTGTGTTAAATTTTAACTAAAAAAAAATTAGTATAATTTAAATATATATAATATAATTTGGTGTTCTACTTTTTCGGTTAACATTTTTAAATTGAATTAATTAGCTATAAAGGAGAATGAGTTATGTTATGGCATTGTAGCTACTTCATTTTGCCTAAGCTGTATTTTCTATGAAAGAACCTGAATTAAGCATTAATTGCCATACTTGTGTCTTCCTTGTCATGCTGGTTTCACTGGCTGCCAGTGATGATCTGGACTTGTGTTGGGATCCATTGGAAGCATTCTCTCTTGCCATGACAGTAGCAGCAAAACAACTTGGCACATCTCAGCCAGACTTTGGCTTCCAGGAAGCTAGTAATCAGTCATCAGGATGTTGCCAGATCTGTGAGGAAGAGTTTCAATCTGAGAAATTCCAAACGGATGAAGAATCTATGCTCAGTCCTACCATACCACTACACACAAAGGATGATGATAGTGATGCAGCTCCAGGCTTGCCTAGTGATATCCCTGATCTGGACTTAAATGCTGGTAAATCTGTTGGACATGTATGTTGGCCTCTCCTAAGTATCCTGCATATATGGGCATTGAACTAAATTGTATACAACATATTGTATTTTAGTTGTTTTGAAATCTGAAATAATGTTTTTGTCTTTTTTATAATAAAAATTAACAATAGCTTTTGAGTGCTGGAATGATGTGCTATAGCTCAAAATCATAAAATAATGGGTTAATTTTAATGAGACTGTTTAGTTGTTTTTTTTTGTTTTTTTTAGTTTTATAAATATTAGGTTTTATTAATCTCAACTATAGATATGACCCAAGGCTATCTCAGTAACCTTCCTCCATTGTGTCACAATGTTTTGCCATCATCATATCAGACTGATTCTTGGAGCATCATCCAACAGGCCTCAGCTACAGCAAGGCATAACAACAGAAGTGGTAAAATAATCAACACAACTGTTCAAGTTTTACCAAACAAAGTGACCGAAGATAGAACTGCATCACCAGGCAAGTGTGAAATATATTCAATATATATATAATACTTATAGCACGAGTCAGAGTACAATATGGGAAAATATTTTACGAGCACGCAAAATATTTTCACGAGCCAAAGGCGAGTGAAAATGTGGCGTGAGAGTAAAATATCATTCCCATATTGTACGACGAGTGTGATAAGTGATTTATTGCTTCTTTGAAATTTTTCTAAACCGGTTACAATACAATTTTCATTGATTTTACTCGCTACGCGCGCGCTACAAGGAGTGTACAATATAAACCGTACAATATGGGAGAATACAGAACGCTCGCGTGATGCGGAAATATTCAAGTAAAAATATCAAAGCTGCAATAAATATAATATAATATTATATATATATATTGAGTAGACCAAGCATATGTTATTAGGGTGGTTAATAATTTTTTATGTGAGTTTATTTATTTGTATACAATATGATTCTTTGTGATAGTATGGGTATTGAATTTAGCTAGATCTCCCACCATATGTGTGCAAGCTTACCACTGGTAATAAATTGTTTAAAATTTAGTGGAAGAAATAGATGTGGGTGGAAATGGCTTGGAAGCATTCATTATGATGCGTTCTAGCTCAATCAAGAACTGCAGCATTGGCAGAAAGAGGCGTAGGATATTATCAGATGATTCAATGAAGAAGAAGCAAGGTATTTATCCATGATGATATGATGGTATTAATAATTCTGAAGTCATAATTTTGTATTATTTTCAGCTCTCAATGAGGAGACGGAAGAATTAGAAATTAAAGAGAGAATAACTGCATCAGTCTTCAAGGATATCTGTTTGTCAGGTAGCTAATGTAGCAAATACCTTATCTTCAGGGTGAGCTGGTAGGGGATTCAATGAATAGATATTACTACTCTTACAGGACCAAACTATACTAATTAAATTTTTAATCACATAAGCCCAAGCATAAGATTTCATTCTTGCATAGATACAAACATATGTACTACCTAATATTGTGATTTTCCTAAGAGAGTCTCACTCGCTACACTCATTCACCATTTGAATGTATACAAAAAAATGATAGTTAGCTTCACGTTGTTTTTCCCCCCTTTAGGGCACTATTTAAGTGTTTTATGTCAGATAGAATCTCTGGCTCAATCTTTCAAAGCTCAGCTACAAGAACGTGGTATTCATGTACCAGTGAGTAGCCAGTGGCCCAGAGATGCATGTCTGGAGTCTCTAAAGTTTCTCTTCAAACAACTTAGAAAAGCAGTGGAAGACAGCAGCTCAAGTACATTTGGTAAAACAAAAAACAACAGGATTACTTTGTTTTGGTTGTTTTGTTATAAATATTTTATTTTTAAGCTGAAAGATTGTGCAGTTGTCAAATTGCTGCTAGTCTTTACGTGACCTGTTCAGTGATGGATAGTTTGACTCACTGCAGCCTAAAAACTGCATTAGGTTAGTTCAAAGACTACTCGCTAACTAATGATAGGCAATAGCTGAAACATTACGTTACTGAGGTTTGTTATTGTTTTTTATCATTTCCATTATAGGTTGTATGTCAAGTTTGTCAGATCGGTATTCTGAATTGGTGGAGAAAAGAATCCGTACTCTAAATGATATAATGATGGAGGTAGAAACTTCAGATACATTTCCTGCTCATCCAAAACTTATAGAACTTGTGAGACTCATTGGAACTTGGTTGAAATTTAAGAGACGCAGTTCCAGAGACAAGGTACATGTAAATTTAATAACTCATTACTGTTAATTTCAAATATTACTATGATATAAAGATAGTAATTGTCATCCCACGAGAATTTTCAACTCTTTCTGGAGAAATTTTGAATTATATTCAATCGATCCCAGGAAAGTAGATCTAGTTGTGTCCCAATTTCAATGAGGTACATGAATGTCAACATAAAATTAGGCTTGACATCGAGTGTGTTTTCATTCCAATGTGAAGAACATCCTAGTAAGCTGTATAAGACAGCAATCAGAGAAAGGTGAAGATATCTATGCTTTGCTGACATTTTAAGTTGATGTTATATTGTTGTTTATGTCAGATTCCACCATTATGACTGTCTTGTCGTACCCACGGTTGCAGTTTCTGACCATTCAAACTTTCATTGGGAAAAAGTATCACTTCTTGTAGAATATGAGGAGCCAAAGGAACCTTTGTTTGGGACATTCTCTGACAGCTCTAAGAAGTTGAATGCTGGCCAATGTGCACTGATGGATCACTTAAATCTTCAGGATTATTTTTGCCTGCGCACAGTTTTAGATTTGACTACATCTAATCTAGCATCTTCTTGTAAATATTCCATTGATATATTTTTATGCTATTGTAATTTTTTTTTAATGTAATTGTTTTGTAAAGTGACGTCAGATGGGAGGACCTATACAGTGGTTGCCTCTGAAGTGGTGACAAGAAATGCCCAGCTTTTGCAACTGTTAGAAACCAGGTATTTAGTTTGTGACCATATCAGAATGTTGTGTAACTTGTCACATATTAAGGTAGGGCATGTGAGGCCACTAATATCGGTTCACTATTTCCATGTTGTTGTTTTTTTTGTTTGTTTGTTTTTGATACCTAAAGTTATTATTGCAGTAAAGGGACCCAATGAGATATATGATCCATCTGACAGAACAATCAAGTACTTCATTCCTTTGTTCTTCCAGCAGTACATTATATTTATACTCTTAGAAACAGTAATCTCCAGCTATGGAGATTGCTTGAATTCATGTATGTATAACTAAATTTCGTATATTACTGCCCATTGTAAATATTACCGACAATAATTGTATGTACATATACAATATCAAAGGCACACCTAAATATTATTCTTGCATTGTGTTGTTGCTGGTTTCATAGGTATAATGTCTTGGTGGTAGAAAGAAATTATACAGTTCTTGCATCTTCCAAATACTTATGTTGGGCAGATCTAATACTAAGTCCTGAAACTGGTATTCTAATTAAACCACTATCTACTCTGAGTACAGAATCTGGAGGACGCAGCCTTATCAGTTCAACAACACTTCTGTCACTCCAGTATAAAAAATGTTGGATAATTCTTTATCAAGAAAATCAAGAGGAGTGAGTGATTATACTGTTTATTATCTTTTATGTTTTCCATTTTCCTCCCTATCAATAAAGACTGTGGAAAGTAAAATATCTGCATTGTAATATTACGTTCCTGAATTGTTTAGTGTGTTAGTGTGTAGGCTACAATAGAGGATAGAGTTTGTGTATTGGCTGTATATATTCAACAGTATCAGTTAAAGAAATGCAACTTGTTATAATATTTGACATTCAATTAAATGATTTCGTGTATAGGTATGAATTGGGAGGTACTGTACCATACCAGCTGTCATTACTTCACGCTGCAGTGGCACCATTAAAGACAGACTTTCAGGCATACATATGCACAGTGTTCTCTGTCCCTGAGTTAGCTCATCTAGTTCGAAAACTGCTGGAATTGACCCACACAAATTCGAAGGTCAGGAATGCCATGAAATAAATTTGACTATGCCTAGGAAGATTATAAATAAAAAAGACAAGACATCAATTTGTGTACTAGTCATCTCTACATGTATTGTGAGGTTTTGTTTTTCAAGTTCTGACCTATATACATGTATTATCTATCACTTGTATTCTAATCACGCTGTTGGAGTAGAGCACATTATTAGTATTGTTCTAATGAAATTTTGACATTATATTCATGATGTAATAATAGGAGCTGTGGGAGGATGAAAGTTGGCTGTCTGAAGAATTCACTGAAGTATGTTATATATAATTATATAACAAATCTCTTGTATTAAAAATGTGAAATATGGTTTAGGGAGAGAGATTTCTGTTAACTTTCCCATGTTTGAACTCGTTCAGGTAAATAATGGCTAAACCTGTTATTGCTACGTTTATTTTGTTAACTTATTCCCAGTGCCCAGTACATGTTGCAGCAATCATCCTTAGCCACGTTATTAGCAACAGATATAGATTTACTAACCAAGACTTTATCAGGTTTACCAATAAAAGTACTTCAGGTAAGAATTAAAAAAGTTAGACTATATTTTTTGTAATCATATAGGCTCATTGCTACGTAGAATAGCTAGTTTAGAGGTTATATATCTTGTGATAACAAGGATTTTTCTTATAGAAAGAAAGATGTTTCGGTCCAAGGACTTTCTTCAGTTTCACTGTCATCAGTGAAGCTGAATAAAGTCTGAGGACTGAAACATTTTTCTTTCTAAGAAAAATCCTTGCTATGACAAGTTAAATAACCTCTAAACTAGCTATTTCATTTTGTTTCATTATTTCAAAAAAAAAAAGGATTTAGTTAAGAGCAATGCTGTTACATTTAGTGGTGATTTTCTTACCAAGTCATGTACAAAAGTGATTAGTTCACTATCATAATATCACACGATTAACCCTTAGTGGATGATAGTCACAAATTTGTAGCAGGTGTAATGTAATCTATGTATGCAAGAGTTAAATCCATGATGCCCTGTACATGTTAATAGAATACAGTAGTCATGAATTTGTGATGAAATTGCTCATACTCAATTCATTGTAATAGTATGTGTAACATGCTCAGAACTTCATTAGCTTATATCAAGAAAGAGTACAAGATTGCTATGTACCTGTCTGCATAGAACAAGCAATGTTTGAGGCGGTTAAGTGAGTACAAGTAGTGATGAAAAATTATAGAGTGAAGAATGTGTTTGAATAATTGAGCAATTATGGTAGAGGCAGAGGAGAAGCAGGTGAGTGAGATGTGCATGCTCTAGCTATTACATATGTCAGGTTATTGCAATACAATAAAATACTAAGTGTAATACACACACCTCATAATAATAATATTGTAAACAATTATGTTTCAACTCTGCTGAGCTGTCCTCGGTGATTGGAATGACTTTGAAAGAATTGCACAGTCTCAGTATTATCAAAGATTCATAATTTTTTATTAGCAGCATGTATGTAGGTGTGATCTGTCCCATTTTTTTTTGTTCTAAAGTTAGTGACTGAATAATAAACAGAAAGAAGCAGCTTAAGACTTGCTGCACCAAATCTCCACACTAAATTCTTACCTAGGTTTGTGCCAAGAAACAATCTACTAACAAATTATCCAGGTAACTAGCCTACAGCCAAAATACCGACACGCAAGACTATACTAACACTCACCTGTTTCCTTTCTTTACGAGGTGTTCTCCACTGGTAAAATACTGTCTGTCTCCACAAATGAATTAATTTTACACTTGCATGTATTTGCTAAAAATTAACCTGTCAACATTCATCAGGTAAGGATTATAAGTTTGTGGTTATCTTTTGACACAATTGCTCCAATTAACCTTCATTGACTATTGTTACAGACTGATTTTGTTTTGATGATCGTAAAATAAATTTTTGCACATTTTCGTGAAGACATTCTGAGATAACATAGTAGCCTTGTGCTGGTTATATGTATGATATGAAAAAAGAGGCAAGCCCTGAAATGAAATGATTTTTTTAGCATCTCACAACTGTATATGTAAGTTGCAAATGAAATACTGCCATCCATGAAAAGATCTCTCTTTTAGCGGCTTTTACTTACTCACTATTATAATTCTATGCTAATAATTTTAAGGGACACTGATATGCTACTGTCTCACCAATAGACCATCCAAAAATCCTTCAGTTATCTGTGAACATTTTTTTTGCTCCTCTTGTTAATTGTCATAGCTCAGTGGCATAGCAATATATTGTGCATTGAGTGAGTGGTCTTAGATACAATCCATGGTGACAGCCAATCTGTTATTAAAAAAAAAAAAAAAGCTAAGAAATAATTTACTATTGTCAATTGTATAGATGTTCCATAGTTTGTGCCATGCTGGCAGTGTAGTGACACCCAGTGCCAACGACCACCCTTATACACCAATCACCAGTATTGATGCAGCTACCAATTCAATGGCTATTTCACCCACATGCAGCCAATTTGACCAGGACTGCTTCATTTACAAGACTGGAACTGCCCCAGCAGCAGATGACTTATCAGAACATCATAGCTTGTCCACTCTTCCTTGTTCACTCGGGCAGGCAAATCTTCCAGACATGCCATATTGCATGCAAGGTAGTAGCAATAATTCAGGCCTTGATGATTTGCTTGAAGATACATCACCAACCATAACCAGTGATATAAATTTAACATCCAAAGTAGAAAGTTTTTTTCATGAAGATATAGCATCCTGGTTACACCCAATAGAAAGTGACAATCTCTCTCGTTCACACACAGTGCAATATCAATGTGAAGATAATAATTCAACTCTTGACTGGAATAATAGACAAGATGAATCCAAGTGGAACCAGAAGGAAATAACAAACCCAGGTAATCCTCCTCACTCCTGTGAAGTGAATTTTGAGTTTCCAAATCAAGACGGAAGTGCAATTGGAGATCACAACTTCAACCAATCTTTAAATTGCCCAAGAATGCCACTGCAATCATACAATGAAGCCTCAGGGATAAATAACTTTTACTGTGCAATGCCAACTTCTGAGTCTCATCCATGTGAATCACTTCATTCCAGAATGCAAGATCAATGCAAGGAAAGGTCGTGGAACAACGAAACTTTACATATTCGTAAATGTGAGCCAAGCTCAAATTCTTGTTTATTCTCCAATATTATTACATCGAGCTCTGCTACACATAATGCATTATCACATTCCAATTATAATGTGGCAGAAAATACTTTCATACCTGGATTTAGTAATCTGAGCAACCCTAGCCAATCATCCGTTTTCTCCCAATACCACAGCACCAATTCAGGACCAAGTCCTGAACGTTCTACCATGCTTCAGTTCCATCAACCTCTTCCTACTGCATTGCCCATTCCTAACCATTCTTTGGCTACTCAAGTGGAGTGGTCTGCAATTCCATGGCAACTCCAAGACTCAGTTGTCTCTGAAGCTGCCAGAGTTCCAGCTCAATCGACATCAAAGAACCTTTCAATTCCTCGCTCTACGAAAATCATAGCCAGTTCAACAGTTAGGAAACCTTCCAGCTTCTCCATGATGAACAGGAAACCTGTGAAGGCTCTGGATCTTGATGTAGCTGATAAAAGGAATCTTATGACCATGAAGTCTAATGACAGGGATCTATTATCTGAAACAAATTTTCAAACCCAAAATTCATTGTCTGAAAATGGGAACTTGTATAGTTTTGCATTGAAGGATGAGGTTGTCAGGAGTAAGTACTTTGCTAGTCCCACATTAAATAGTCTTGGACATAGAAGGCCCTGAGATGAAATGGTCACAAGCTGTTAAGACTGCTAATTGCTAGATTGTTTCTGTAGTTCAATTGCAATAATTTTAGTGTTTTTTGTGTTAATACAATAGAAGTTTCTTACTCACTCTATTCATTTATAGAATTCACTATAATTATTCAGCCCTGCCATTTGTACTTTTAATGAAATGCTTTAAATTATTTGAAGTTATTTAATTTTCATATTAGCCAGTATTTATAGTACAAATTGTTCAAGAGTACCGATTGATCTCTTTGTTTGAAAAATAAGAATTTTTTTAAAAATGTTATACCTAATAATTGTTCAAGAAAAAAAAGTCATGTAGTCTTATGAGTATAGTGGTTGGGCAAAAGGTCACGCTTGAAAGACTACTAAATTGAGCATTATATTTTATGTAAGTTTTTTCCTCTTATTTTTACAGCCATTGTGTAATGTTTGATATCTGAGTGCTGAATTAGTGATTGGTCCTAACACAGAAATGATGTACTATAAAGGAAAGAGGTGCAATACAAATTATGATACAGCATGATAAATAGCATTGTCCATGCCATTGCTCAGAGGTTGCTGGCTGGTAGCATCCAGAGAATTGTAGACAGGAGGACCTGAATCAGTGCAGTGGTGTTCTCTTGACTCATCATCCACATTATTTAAGTCAATGGAATCATAGAAAGGGTTGTGTGTCTCTATTCTAAATTTCCTGTCTTTTCTGTCAGAATTGTCTAGTGCCAGAACACTGTAGTCTAAAGGAGGCAGCTGACTTGCAGAAGTATTTCTTTCAATGACGTTGTAAGGATTTGGTCTGTTTTGAATACTAGCTGTCGATCTACCTCTAAGTAGCGGCTGATGGTCCATGCTTCTGTCTGTCACATTGTAATGCTGCTCAGGCTGTTTCGTTACACTGGCTCTGTGCATTTCTGGTCTCTCTACCACATTGTAATCAGATTGGTTAGTTCTCCTGGGAATTGATGGCTGTTCTAATTCAGATTCAATCACATCGTACTCTGGGTCAGAAAGTGCATATTCTATTTCAGATGCTTGAGCATGTGCACCAGCTAATCTCTGGTCTTCAGAAACTTCTTGTACTGTAGTTGGTTCTTCCAGAATGTGATAAATGTGACTTTGGTCTTCCTCGCCACCTTGCTGGTCTTTGGCCAGTTCATTTTCTTTTGCAGCCGGGTTTTCCAGAATGTGGTAAATGTGACCTTTACTACTGACAAATCGATCTTCAGTTATGGAACCTCCACTGGCTAGGCTATCAGAGTTTTTCTGCTGTCCATTTGAAACTTCCTCTCTCTCCAACATCTGGTAAAGATGGCCTCGCTCACTGACATACTTCTCATCACTGGAAACAATACGGTGTGCATAGTCACTCTCTTTGGGTTCTTGCATTTCCGGTAAAATGTGCTTGTATTGGTCAGAAGGCGGTGGCATGGTATCGTTTGATATTTGACGCTTGGGTTTGCTCTTATTGGAGCCAGCAATGCGGTACTTCAAAACATCTTCGCCACTACTTTCAGAGTGTGAGTCGAGCGTTGAATTCGCAATCCACTGCTGTCGAGTTTGGCTCCCAGAGCCACTGTTGGAATCTGAAGATCCCAGTCTATAAATATTAATGTGATTATTGCTAGTACCTGAAGGCTTGCACTGGGCATAGTTAGGATTGTCAAATAATGAGGATTCCCTGTCACATGAAGCAAGGACTGACGACCTCGACAGTCTGGATGAAGGTAAGTCAGAACTTCGCACAGCACTCTCGGACCTCGCCAACTGGTTATAATCTGCTCCGTCGTCATCAGCCGAAGACACAGTCTCATATTGATGCTTACTCGAGGTTGGTCTCAAGTGGCTGGACGAACTGGGAGATGGCTTGATCATTACGTCATCATATAGATCCTGAAGAGGAGGGCCACTGGGAGATGTAAGACCACCTGTGCCTGTGCCGCCAGCATGGGGGCTGTGGTCGTTGCTGGAGGCTGCGAGTGTGAAGTTAGCTGGGATCTCATCGTACAGCTGTGTTGTTCCCTGATGGTCCGGCATATGACCAGTGACTCTATATCTGGGAACCATAGGCGCAGTAGAACTAAAACAACAACAACAATAATAATAACAATAAATAATAATATAATAATTATAGTAAATAAATAATAATAAACAAAAATCATAAGCATAAAAGTACAAATAATACAATGCTAGTTTTTTGTCGGCTCCGATTAAGCTACACTTGCCCTTACAGGTGCTTCTAAATAACTGCATTATTTACAAATTAAGTAGACGCAATATTTCATGAAAGCCCTTTTGAACAAGGTGATATCATTCAAGGAATTACTACATATGCCTCTAATGATCATCAGACAAACTGATGGTATCTGGGAAGCAATGATATTGAGTCTCTCCCGTATGACTCAATTACTACGACAGAAGACCTACTAAGGCAACTGTTGTGACCTTAAGGGTACTAATACTGCAGTTACAAGACTCCACTTTTAATCGCAGCCTTGCATCAACAGAATTAGCAAGTTAGGCTACTTCCTTGGATGATCTCCCTCACCTAGACCACAATGGAGTATACTATTTACACACACTCACAATCATTCTAAGGGAGGGAAAATTATGAGCACAAAAATTCTCACACCGAGCTCCACATCTTGCTTCCTTTAAAGGAAGTTTAATTTATGGTTCATAAGACAAGTGTGGATGGCTTCCTTATTAGTGACAGGTAATTACACAAGGGTGTCCATCTACTCGAGCATTAATATCAACAGGTGATAGTCACAATAATAACGTGTCGGATTAATCAATGCACATTACACCATCAAATCTACATTCATTCAGTTTCAGTTGCTCTAGTGACTGTAAACCTACAGACCAAGATGCTATAGCAATTATGAAATACACATTTTCAAATTATCAGTTAATGAAATAATGTGTACACAAGCAAGTGCACCCACAAGCCCACACTTGGGCCACACCCACCACAGGCAGCTGGGGCGGTGGTCACCAAGGTGCAAACAGTGAATTATTTCTATGTTGTTTTTTAATTGGTGAAGTCGTTTTAAGAGTAGCAATCGCTAGGTGTTCCGCATTTTATAACACTTCACCTTAGGAATGTATCAACAACCTATCACAAGTAGTCCCAGCTTTTTTTTTTTTTTTAAACAACAATGTAACTAAACAACCAATTACAATTAATCCCAGTTTATTAGATGTATTCTCTCTCTTTCACAGGCTTTAAAAAACAAAAAACAATACAGGATTAAAAATATTTGGTTGCCACCAAGAATTGAACCCAGGATCGCTTGCATAACACACAAGCTGTGCGTTAAGCAAGCGGTCCTGGGTTCGATTCCCGGTGGCAACCAAATCTTTTTAATCCTGTATTGTTAAAAAAGCCTGTGAAAGAGAGAGAATATATCTAATGAGTAAAAGAAGGCTGAGAAAGAAATTATGAAATCCCCAGCTTCTTTAAACAACAATGAGTACTTCCAACGCTTGAGTACTGTTCATCGCCCACCTTGGATTTCCTAATCTGGCGAGCATTGAGTGACCACAAAAGAATGCCAGTGCCCATTTAAGCACAATGGCGGTGGTCAGCCAAGCTGCCAATGGTCACAGCAACCTTATAATAATACTAATTATACTCAAACACAACAAGCCAAGAAAAATAACAAATTCTCTTCCTGCTTCGCAATAGGCATTGTGTAAAGAAGCCTGGTCAATTCAATGCTAAGCGGGACAAAGGGAGGTTGTTGGAGAGAGACACTTGTTCTATGCAATTACTTAAGATAATAGGTTTACCTGAATTTCATCTCCTTGGATATTGCTAACTCAACCATATCCAAACACATTTATAGACTGATGCTTTTAATTATCTCCTGCACAATAAAACTGAGCCTTCAGTTAAGTCTATCCACTATCAATGTTCTTGTCTACTAGTCAGCTTTACACTAACTACCACAAAAGCCATATAGTTAGAGACAAATGCTGTAACTAATAACAACAACAATAATAATAATAATAATAATAATAATTTACATCCAGTATAAAACTTAACCTGGCATATCTGTTGAAGACCTTTTTAGGGGTCAATCAACAACAACAATAATGATAATAATAATAGTAATAATAAAAATAGTAATAATAAAAATAGTAATAATAGTAGTAGTATTAATATAATAATAAATGAATAAATAATAATTTTTTTAGCTAACTGGAGTAAAACTCCCGGACAGTACCACTGTAGTACCAATACTATTACCCAATACCCAATA